>Ga0308165_1000005_pt1 | contig 842469 bp, 761 predicted proteins | sample PhyWR2_FD_201032 | JGI IMG/M metagenome (GOLD analysis project Ga0308165, IMG submission 201032) | Phyllosphere microbial communities from UC Gill Tract Community Farm, Albany, California, United States - DLSLW.R2 | ecosystem: Host-associated > Plants > Phyllosphere > Unclassified | place... | reverse complement strand
TAGGAAACTTTTTGTTATTCGCAAGAAAAATATTTTTTATTTTTTTTCTCTAACTCTTTTCGTTGTTCTAAAGCTTAACCTTATATAACGTGTTCCTATTCTCTTTTCAATTTATCACCTTATCTCTCTTCTCTTCCTCTCTCACTGACATCCCCTTCCTTCCGAAGCGGAGTGCAAAGGTAGAAAAAAAATATACCCACGCAAATACAATAAACAATATTTATGTGGTGAATACCCTAAAACGCTGTTTACCAATTAGAAAAATTTAAACAACCCTTAAAACAATTCGGGCAAATTAAGTGTTTGGCACCCGCACGCATTTCTAACGAGTCTAGCAACAGGATTTCAAAGCGCATTAGCTATCTCAGAGGATAAATGTTTTTTCTCACCGTATACACATATAGGAGATGAAGATCAGATGCTCGCTTGTATCGGACACGTCGATAGACCTTCGATTTTAGCCAATGACATTATTTATGTCTTTTATCTTTTCAAAGAAAACACATTAGGCATTTAAGGTGGCAAATATTTTTTCTACCATATAGGCATATAGGACATGAAGATCAGATGCTCGTTTGTAACAGGCACATCATGCTGTTTGAGGTGGCAAATAATATTTCACCATATAAATATATAAGACATGAAGACATTTTGCCCTACCACACACTTATGCTTATTGATAGGTATGCTCTCGAAAGGACTTGGCGCTTCGCCTAGTTCGCCAAAGACTCCCCTTTACCGAGAAACCGGCATCCCAAATTTTTCGGTTTGCAATACTCGATCCTCCATCCAAACTTTAATATAAAATTTTAAATCGGGAGTTCTTTTTCTTTTGCGATCAAAAGAAAAAGAACCTCTACCAAAACAAAGTGGCTGAAATTGGTAAAAAACCTGCGCGCGCAACTCATATCCCTTAACATTACAATACATTGTAGTTTACCAAACACAAAACAGCCAATTCCTTTACCCTTTGTTGGCCTCTTCTTTACCTATCCTTCGCTAATTCATTACCTCCGCTTTACCCAAACAGGTAAACAACAGGTAAACGAGGGGTTAACCTGGGGTTAACTTGGTACCTGCCTGACCTGGAAGAAACTGATAGGAATCGAACTATTATAAACCAAAAACGGCCGTGAATGATCACAGCCGTTTTTGATTATATTCTTATTTACAATGCTAGTTTTTTCGATATCGAAGCAGGAATACCCGCCTTATTTAAAAGAAATGCTGTAGTTTTATATTTTACATAGTTCTTAGTTACATACAAATAACCTTTATAATCATTTGTAGCGCCCCATGAGTTCTTTACAATGTAATACTCTTTACCATTCTGATCTTTTGCCAATCCAACAATGTGCATCCCGTGATCATCTGTAGTTTGATAGTTATCAAAAGCCAACTGACGATTTTCCTGAGTTATAGTCATCTCTGGTTTTGGGCCATTAAACATTTCTGCTTTTTGTTGCGCGGTCATCTCAGTGAAAGGAATTTCTGGTATATAAGCCACGCCGTTTTTCCAGCTAAAACTTTTTTCACTCACATCTGTAGCCCACGCCACAGTATAACCAGACTTCAATGCATTATCAATAATATCGGTAACATCATTTAGCTGTACATTATATACCTGATCAAATGACCAGTTATCCGGTACGAGCAGAGTAAATTTGGCATAAAACGGATGATCGTTAAAAGATGATAGCTCTACGTAGTTATCTGGATTTAAACCTACAACTTCTTGTCCGAAGGTTTTTGGCGTATATTTTTTGCCTTTGTACGTGAAGTTTTCTGGAACCTGCCCCAGGTATGCATCGATAACGCCTGTGTAAGCTTTCAACCAGTTTGGAGTTAACTCGCCATTGGCATTTTTCACTACGGCATCGAGAACACCTTTTTCAAGATCTCCAAGTTCGGCAGTTTTATTTGTTTTTGTTCCATAATTCAAACCAGTATATACTTCTTGAGGCACTGCGCCATATTTCTTGTACATATTGATTACATCATGCAATGCTCCTCCATCACCTAGAGAAACTGCACCGTGCATGCGCACATAATTTTTACCTTTCTCTACGTATGCATTACGTGCAGAAAACAATTGCGACAGAACAACAGGTTGTTTGCCTGCTTTAATCATTTCAGACTCTAGAAACGAATTTGTTGAATAGCTCCAGCAAGTACCGGATGAACCTTGATTCTGAACCGGTGTATTGGCCAGATTAATTACTTCTGTGAATTTGAAGGCATCTTTACTGCTTTCACTTTGATTGTTTTTGAGAGAATTAACCAGATTGTCTTGGCCGTAAGTTACCAATGTAGATAACGAAAACGCCAATCCAAGAAAACTTAGTTTGGTGTAGTTGTACATTTTTTATGAATTTATTCTGCCGGCGAAATTATCAATTGTTACCGGTTTTGAAAGATACAACGTGTAATAATGCTGTTGTAGGAGTTAAATTAGTGTAAAATTAGACTAACATTCTGGTAAACTGATTGGAATATTTGTAGCCAAACCGCCATCAGAGGTTTCTTTATATTTCGCATTCATATCCAACGCCGTTTCCCACATGGTATTTACCACAGCATCCAGACTTACCTTTGCTTTATCCGGATTACTTTGCAAAGCAAGCTGACTTGCTGTTATGGCTTTAATTGCCCCCATAGTATTCCGCTCTATGCAAGGCACCTGCACTAAACCGCCAATAGGATCGCAAGTTAAACCTAAATGATGTTCCATTGCAATTTCTGCAGCCATCAACACCTGTCTTTGAGAACCGCCCAAACATTCTGTTAGCGCCGCAGCTGCCATTGCAGATGATACGCCAATTTCTGCCTGACATCCGCCCATAGCGGCCGAAATTGTAGCGCCCTTTTTGAAAATACTGCCAATCTCAGAAGCGCAGGCAATAAACTGAATAATTTTTTCTTCGCTATATCCATTGCAGAAAACAATAAAATATTGCAATACTGCCGGAATTACACCCGCAGCGCCGTTAGTTGGTGCAGTAACTACACGGCCAAAAGATGCATTTTCTTCATTAACAGCCAAAGCGAAACAACTTACCCAATCCAGAATATAATTGAATCCATTTCCGCCGTTCCGGATTGCCTGAATCCAACTATCAAAATCGGAATATTCATTTTTTGCGATCAGACGTTTATTTAATGCAAATGCGCGGCGAGCAACATCTAGTCCCCCAGGAAGAAATCCTGTGGTATGACACCCGCGAAAAATACAATCGCGCATAACATAAAAATGCTGAAGAATACCCGTTCTGGTTTCTTTTTCAGACCTCCATGCAAGTTCATTTTCCAAAACAATTTCGCTTACTTTTAAACCGGTAGTTTTACACCAATGCAATAATTCTTTTGCTTTTTCTACAGGAAAAGGAAGTTCTACCTGCGATTTGCCTGCATTGTCTTCACCCTCTTTAATAACGAAACCACCACCAATCGAATAATAGGTTTCTGAAAAAGCCTTTCCATTATTTAAAAAGGCCTGAAAAGTAACTGCATTTGGATGAAATGGCAAACTCTCTGTAAACAGAAACAACAAGTCTTCATTATAATCAAACGCAATTGTTAACTGATTGGCTAAAGTGAGTTTTCGGTCTTTCTGTATCGTTAAAAATGTAGGTGTTACTGCATCAACATCAAAAGTAACCGGATCTGCGCCTGTTAAACCCAATAAAATAGCCACATCTGTTCCGTGGCCTTTCCCGGTTTTGGCAAGTGAACCATACAATAGAATTTTAATGGTTTCGGTTTGCTGCAACAAGCCTTTCTCCTGAAGCGAGTTCGTAAACTGTTGAGCTGCCCGCCACGGCCCGAGTGTGTGCGAACTGGATGGGCCAATCCCAATCTTAAAAATATCAAAAACCGAAATTTGTTCTCTTAGCATTGCAATAGTTAGTTATGCAAAGCTATGATAGTTTTTCGGAAATATCAGGATTGGAGTCGCGTTGCGCGAATTAAAAATCAAACTCAATAATATCCTGATCCTGCAACATACGGTCTACAAAATTCTGATGATTTTTAGGTGTTCCGGTTGCGACCCAATTTCCGGTAATAATATTGTTAACAAGTTGATGCTTGCCACGTTGCGGTTTTAATTTACTTTCTCTGAAAACCTGTTCGTAACTTTCCAAATCGCCATGTGTGTGTTGCTTTTTTACAATTCGATAAATGCGCTTGGTAAAACGGCGATCGCCAATCTCTTCCAGATATGGAAAAACCAGCAGAGCGATAAGTACAACGCCTGTAACACCAATGGCTTGTTCATAATAGCCGGAACCAACGGCCATTCCTATCGCCGCAACAATCCAGATGATACAAGCTGTTGTTAAGCCTTTAACCCGGTTTTCTTCTTTAAAAATTACTCCGGCCCCTAAAAAACCTATTCCAGTAACAATGTTGGACGCGATGCGATCGTGACTACTAACCCCTATTCTTACAGACAGTATGGTAAAAAGTGTTGCACCTAAACCAATCATAATCATGGTTTTCAATCCGGCAGACTTACTTCTATATTCGCGCTCGGCACCAATAATCCCACAGAGTAATGTAGCCAGCAGAAACTTATTTACTTCGCTCTGCGTGATGAAATGAGATTGTTGCAGAATATCTTCCATTGCCAAAATTTTGAGGCAAATTAATAAAAATCATAACATCTTAAACCATTAGCGCGGCCGCCATTAGAACTATTTAGAAAATATTTTTCATAACCGATACCAATTTCAGATGTTCCGCCGGTATTGGAGTAGTTTAGTTTTGATGTTGTCGCATCGTGACTAATTCCCAACCTAAATTTCTCGCCATTGGTACGCCGATTGAAAATATCGAATATCACCGAAAATACAATAGCATCATGACCCACAGAGTTGCCATCATAACGGTACCAGATTCCGGCATTAATTCCGGCATATTTATATTGTGCACCTGCACTGTAAGACATTACATTTTGTTGTTTGTATGCTACTAAAGACGGAATCAAGTAACTGCCATCCCGGTCATACCGATCTGGCGAGATTGTAAACTTGTAACTCATATTCCCTGAAATACGCATTGGAAGTTTTGCATGAAATGCAGACAAGGATTCATCGGGTTTATTCAAATGATGCGCAGCAAGGCCAACCATAAATTTTCCAACTACCAGATTACCGCCTGCATTCCCATCAAAATAATATCTGCTGTCTACATTTGGGCGTTCTGCTCCAGAAATACTTCCCGGAATGTAACCACTTTCAATATCCACCTGGTCGCCAAAGACCAGCCTGTCCCAATTTAATTTTTGGTTGGTAACACCGGCCTGCAAACCAAAAGAAAGCGTAAAATTATCGCCATCAATAATATAAGAATAACTTGCAGCAACATTATTTTTAAGCAGATAAGCTGTGCCTTCGCTGCTTCTGTTGAAAATCAGCCCTACGCCACTGTTAATTTGATGCAGGTTTAAATCGCCCGAAGCGGTCATATATGAAAAATCGCCGCCCAAACCTGTCCATTGATTCCGGTATAAGGCGTTCAAACGAATGTCTCCCTCAAACTGGCCTGTTAATGCCGGATTCAGGTAAATTGGCGCATTGTAAAATTGCGAATAAATATAATCCTGCGTATATCCCACAAATGGGAACAGCAACATTATAAATGGTAATATCATCCTTCTCATCATCATCTTATTAAATATATTACACCTGTTTTTTTCGGAACGGAGGCATCGTAACTCATCCCTTGCCAATCGCTTCCATTTATAAATTTTACTTCTATTTTCCAGTAATAGACGCCCTGCGGCTGATCTTGCCCTTTGTACGTTCCGTCCCAGCTTTCAGATGGTGCACCATCATCAAGCGCCGTAGTTTGCCAAAGTATTTGACCCCATTTGTTAAAGATTTTCATATCCCAGGATTGTATTCCTTTGCCTTTAGCTTTAAAGGTTTTAATTTCATTTTTCGCACTTGCCGGCATAAACGAATTTGGAAGGTTTAGAAAACCTGGCACACCAATAATGCGCACACTTTGAAAAGTTGTAGCGCTGCAACCGGTGCGGTTTAGTACTTTTAAGGTAACCGTGTATGCACCTTCATTTGCATAAACATGTGTTGGATTTTGAAGTGTCGACTTTGTTCCGTCGCCAAAAGTCCATTCCCAGCTCACAGCATCAATACTTGTATCCTGAAACCTGAAGGTAAAATTTGGAATAGATTGCTCATTTCCGGGGTTCGCTTTAAAAGCAGCTACCGGCGGTAATACAACATCAATATAATTCGCCACACTTACAGTATTTATACAGCCCAAAATATTGGTGGCTTTAAGTGTTACTGTATATTTTTTGCCTGGGCCGGTAAAAGTATGTTGTGGCTCAAATTCATTTGATGTTGCAGAACCATCGCCAAAATCCCAAACATAGGCTACACCACCAACGCTGTTGTTTTTAAACTTTACAACAAGTCCGTCGCAACCGGTTGTTTTATCTGCAGTAAAGGCAACAGTCGGCTGTGCCAGAACTTCTATCGTTTCTGTGGTAGAATTGGCAGAGCAATCGTTTCTTACGTCAAGTTTTATCGTGTAGCGCCCTGCTTTAGTAAAGGTATACGGCAAAGTACTCGGTGCCGAATTGCTTAGCACGGTACTAATGTCGCCAGTATCTTCATTGGTAAAAGTATATAGAAATGTAGTGGCACCGCTTGTATTGTTAATCAGATTTACGGTAAATGGTGCACAACCTCTATGTTCGTTGCTATTGATTACCAGTTCCGGAACAATATTATTCGGAGAAACCGTAACGTTGTAGTTTGATGTACTAGATCCGCAATCGTTGGTTGCGGTCATTGTTACCATATAGTTTCTCACAATATTTGTAGTAAACAAATGGCTTACGCTACTTTTATCTGTTGTAGTTAGCGGCGCAGAGCCATCGCCAAAATCGTAAGTATATGTGGTTCTGGAACTTGCTGGTGATGTATTACTGAAGTTTACCGTTAACGGCGAACAACCTGTTGTCTTATCCGGAGAAAAAACAGAAACCGGCGTGCCTTTAATAAGTACTGTAGATGTTTTTGTGGTGATGCCGCAAGGCGTAGTTGCTTCTAACGTAATTTCGTAAAGCGCATCTTTCCCTGTAGGATCTGCCGGAAAAGTTATCGCTGCTGGCTGTGCCAGATTTGAAGTGCCAACAGTCCCGAAAGTCCATTTAAAAGTAGCATCTGTTAAAGAATTGGATGTATTTGTAAACTGTATCGCGGTTGTTCCGCAAACTTCGGTAGCGCTTTGCGTAAAATTTGCAACAACGGTTGGATAGGTTGAAAAGGTGATACTTGTCTCGTCGCTATTGCAATTCAAGCTACTTGAAACGACAAGTTTTATCGTAACCGTTTCATTGGGATTCGAAATCGTATATCCCGGAAAGCTCAATCCTGATCCAATTTGTACATTATTGGCGAACCAGGTGTAAGTTCCGTTACGATCCGGGTAAGGAATTGCGGAGACATTAGATGCCGATAACTGAAATGGTGCGCAACCTTTACCCAGTTGAGTAGAAATTTCGGCTTTCGCCGGAAGGTTTACTGTAATTTTTACAACATTACTGATGATAACCGCACAAGTTCCACTACTCACCACTCGCCTGAAAAATTGTGTTGCGGTTGGTGCCGCCGGAAGATAATTGATTGCTGAAGCGCCTAAGATATCTGTAAAAGTAGTTCCATTGTTACTGGTTTGCCATTGATATCTGAAAGTTCCATCTCCACCTACCGGTGTTGAACCTGTAATTTCTGCGGTAACACTTCCTAAACAAATCGTCTGATCAGCACTTATTGTATTTCCTGTGAGTGTTGGCAATACGGTAATCTGTACAGAATTGCTTATTGATGTACATATTGTGCTGTTTACCAATCGCCTGAAATATGTTGATGCAGTTAGTGGAAGTGTCAAATCTTTATTGGTTGCCGAGGGAATATTTGTCCACACATCGCCATCGGCACTGCGTTGCCATTGGAAAGTGAAAGTTCCTGTTCCGCCGGAAGGTGTGCCTCCGCTGATCGTGATATTTTGCCCATTGCAGATTGTCGTTTCCGGAGCGGAAATGGTATTAATAACTGGCGGAAAATAGGTTATGGTTACTTCTGAAGTTGTTGGCGGACAAGGAGCAACTCCGCTGATCGTCCATCGGAAGCGGTAGGTTTGTCCGGGTTGCAAACCCGTAACACTTGTATTGTATAATGCCGGATCTGTAATTACAACATCTGCCTGTCCGGAAACCAAAGTCCACAAGCCTGTGTTTGGCATGGGATTGTTTCCACTCAAAGTAATTCCATTCCCACTACACAAGCTCTGATTTTGACCGGCGTTTGCCACCACAGTAACCGGATTAACTGTCACAATACTCACTGTCGAGATCTGTTCTGCGCAAATGCCACTCTGTACAACCGCTCTAAACTGTGTGGTTTCTGTTAAATTGGTGTACACGTATGGGTTTGATGTAGAAGTTATTGTTGCCCAATTCTGTCCATTATCTACAGATCTTTCCCAACGGATAATTCGTCCAACCTGGCCAATTAATGTAATATTCCCAGTATTGGTACCGGCGCAGACATTGACCGTGCCAGCAGTTATACCGGCAACCGTTTCCGGATTAACCGTAAGTTGGATATCGTCTGAAGACACGGAACATCCTGAATCACTTATTGTCCATCTCAGAATGTAAACATTTCCTGGTACCAAACCAGAAATGTTTGTTTCAGGCTGAGCGTCATCTGCAAAAGTTACCGGTGTTGGTGCAGAAACTACACTCCATTTTCCAGCTCCAACTTCTGCCGTATTGGCCAACAAAGGATAACTTGTAGCATTACAAATTTCTATGTCAGCACCTGCAATGGCCTGAGTTACGCTCGGCTGAACATTCAAAGTGATACTTACCGGTGTTCCGGAGCAACCTGCAGTAGATACGGGTGTTACAGTATATATTACTGTGCCCGTTGTAGTACCGCTATTTACCAGAATATCATTTATTCCGGTTATTGCTGTGGCGTTGGTTTGGTTTGTATTTCCGCTAATACCCGCAGATGCAGTGCTGGTGAACGTATAATTTGTATTTGTAGAATTTGTGGTAAACGAAATCCCGGCGACAGTACGATTACAAATTGTAGTATTTGTTGCATTTAACGTTACAACCGGTATCGGTTTTACCGTTACAACAAAATTAAATGGCGCGCCATCGCAATCATTTAAACGTGGAATAATGGTGTAAGTAACGGTTGCATCTGCATTCGGATCATTATTCGTCAAAACATCGGTGATGTTTCCAGTTCCCGAGGTAGAAAATCCAGAAGCATTTGCAGAGCCTGTTGCTACCCAACTAAATGTTGCGCCAACTGGCGTACTGGTTGGTGTGTATGCAACGGCAGCACCCGTACAAATATTTTTGCTGGCAGCGCTGCTAATGGTAACGTTTGGTAGAATTTTCAATACCACTTCATCATCTACCTGTGCACAAGTGCCGCTCAAACCTGTAACTGCACGTAACACCAGATTCACACTTCCACTATTTCGTTCGGCAACAGTTGGCGTATATGTAGCATTTAAAGTATTCCGATTCGGCGCAAAAATACCGTTACCACCTATCCAGGTAAAATTTTGTACCGTTCCGGTGATGGCTGCCCCAAGTAAAAAGTTTGGAACATTATAACAGATGGTTTGATCGGCGCCCGCATTCACCACTGGTGAGGTAATAAATGTTAAGGTTTGTGATGCGGTTGCAACTCCGCAATTATTGGTATGTGTAACAGAAACGGTGTAAACGCCATACGCTTCAAACTTTATTGAAGGATATTGAGAAGCAGCAGTTGTACCATTTGCAAAAGAAAATGCACCGCCGCTTACTGTCCATAAATAGGTATCGGCTTTAACACTTGTTGTTCCGGTTAGTGTGGTTTTAGTAGGCCCGGTAGTGGTTGGATTAAAATCGTAAACCGATAAATTACATAAGCTGATATTTGGAGAAAGACTCGCCGTTGGCGTTGCATTTACAACAACCGTTTGAGGTGCAGAATAAACCAATCCGCATGAAGGTGTTGTAATGGCCAGCCTGACTGTATACGTTCCGGCATTTGCAAAGCGAAACTCAGGTTCTTTGCTGGTTGCGTTTGTGCCATTTGCATATGTCACCGCAGGCGAAACTTCCCATCTGTATGTATTTCCGCCATCGCAGATATTGTCTATGACTGATCCGTCTGTCGGTTTTAGAGTAGAGCCGGCACAAATAGTAGTTACAGGCAAAGTGAAAGCTGGTTTCGGCGGATCCTGAATACAGATTTTCATTTCTACCGGATCTGCATCACACGCACCAGAACTTCTGGATTCAAGACGAATTGTATGTTCACCACGTGTCGCGAATTTATAAACAAAGTTGAATGAACGCGGTTGATTTACTTCAACAACAGCACCATCTACATACCAGTTGTACGTTACGGTATTGGGCGCACAAGCGGGCGTATTGGTATTCGGATCTTCTCCCAAAACAGAAGTGTTGGTAAAAGTCACATTGGTATTTGTACATCCCGGAGAAGTAAAAGAAAATGCATTTATCGGTTTCACCACCACTTTTGCATAAGATGAAACCGGCGTGCCAATGGTTCCGCAAAAATTATTGCCTACGTTAATAGAAACTGCAAAAGCATTGTACACAGTGCCGGCACTTGTAGTAGATGTGCTGCCGCACGATGACCGCTGGTATGGATGCTGAACTTTTCCCCCATTCTGGATGATATCGCAAATGGTATACACGGATGTTGTTCCATCACCCCAGGTAATTGTATATAAATCGCCCGGAAAATTGTTTTGAATCCCCGTTGGAGAAGTAAAATCTACGTTAAACTCCAGCAAACCCAAAGGCAAACAAACCAGGTTATTTCCCGATGTACCAAAAGCAGTGATGGCTTTGTTGTTAACCAGTAAGTACGCTTTTGTAGCTATAGAACCATCGGGAATTGCCGCTCTAGAAAATATGGTGTAATGGGTTTGTTGCGCCGTAAAACTTTGGTTGGGCGTAGTAAAATTTATTGTGCTGCTTCCCCCGCCAGAAGCACCATCGGTTATGGTTGCGCTTACTGTGCTGCTTGCCGTAGATTCATTTTTAAGAAAAAATGGATTATCTGCCCGGCTTATACATGTACCAAAAGTTTCGGTATTTGTTGTATTTAAATAAGTTGATGTAATTTTAGCCTCTACAGCAGTTCCTGCTTTAATTTCAAATGCTGCAGATTCTGTGCTGAGCAGTACCGGATTGGTAGATTTAATCCTGATTTTATAGTTTACCCCCCCTGGTGTGCCAACTGGTATAACACCATTTACATACGTTGTATAAAAACCAGTATAACTCCCGATCAATTTTTCTGTAGAAAAACTTCCGGCAGCATCAGAAAGATACATTTCAAAGCGATTATTCGTCGCAATACAGCTTGATGTACCAATAGTAAATGTAGCAGCAATTGTACTGCCCGGCGTATACGGCCCTGCATCTACCCGACCAATATTTAGCTGAGCACAACAATTTGATACATAAAACACTAGCCCAATTACCAGGGCATAGAATGGCCATTTCCTATTACAACAGGTCTTCATAAATCTCTAACACTAGGGAATGATTTAGAGGGCGTTTTTTGTACATTGTTTGGTATTAACCGTGAGGATCCTGATACTGAGTGAAGAGTAAGAGCTTTAATTACGCTACTATAAATATTCAGTGACAAAGAACGTAACAAAAATGATATTAGTATAAATTTTTACACCAACTGCACAAAATGAATAAGGGATGCCGCCTGTATAGGCTAAATGCCATATTACGGGCAAAAAAAATCCCCCAAGGAGAATTTACCTTGGGGGAATATTTTACACGAAAGTGTTTTTGGGAATATGAATTACATCATGCCGCCCATGCCACCGCCGCCCATTGGAGGCATAGCAGGTGAACCACCTTCTTCAGGCTCGTCTGCCAATACAACTTCTGTAGTCAATAACATTGCTGCAATTGAAGCTGCATTTTCTAATGCAACACGACTTACTTTAGTTGGATCGATAACACCAGCACCAATTAAGTTTTCATAAACATCAGTACGTGCATTATAACCGAAATCTGCTGTACCTTCTTTTACTTTCTGTACAACGATAGAACCTTCAATTCCTGCATTTTCGCAGATTTGACGTAATGGCTCTTCAATTGCACGACGGATAATCTGAATACCTGTATTTTCATCTTCGTTAGAACCTTTAAGTTCTGCCAAAGAAGCAACTGCGCGGATGAAAGCAACACCACCACCAGCAACAATACCTTCTTCTACAGCCGCACGGGTTGCATGTAAAGCATCATCAACACGGTCTTTTTTCTCTTTCATTTCAACTTCAGAAGCTGCACCAACGTAAAGAACTGCAACACCTCCAGCTAATTTAGCCAAACGCTCTTGTAATTTTTCTTTATCGTAATCAGATGTAGTTGTTTCAATCTGAGCTTTGATTTGGCTAACACGAGATTTAATATCTTCTGAATTACCAGCACCATTAATTACAGTTGTATTGTCTTTATCTACAACAACTTTTTCAGCAGAACCTAAGTAAGTTAAATCAGCATTTTCTAATTTATAACCTCTTTCTTCTGATACAACGATACCGCCAGTTAAGATTGCGATGTCTTCAAGCATTGCTTTTCTCCTATCACCAAAACCAGGTGCCTTAACAGCAACTACTTTCAACGAACCACGGATTTTATTTACAACCAAGGTAGCTAAAGCTTCGCCATCTAAATCTTCAGAAATGATTACCAAAGGTTTACCTGTTTGAACTGTTTTTTCTAAAACCGGCAACAATTCTTTCATGTTGCTGATTTTTTTATCGTAGATTAAAATGTACGGATTATCTAATTCCGCTTCCATTTTATCTGCATTGGTTACAAAATATGGAGATAAATAACCTCTGTCAAATTGCATACCTTCTACCGTTTTAACTTCGGTTTCTGTACCTTTTGCTTCTTCAACAGTAATTACACCATCTTTACCAACTTTACCCATTGCTTCAGCAATTAATGAACCGATAACCTCGTCATTGTTTGCTGAGATAGATGCAACTTGTTTGATTTTGTTGTTGTCATCACCAACTGCTTGCGATTGAGATTTTAAGTTTTCTACAACTGCTGCTACAGCTTTATCGATACCACGTTTCAAATCCATTGGATTTGCACCAGCAGCAACGTTCTTAATACCTGTAGTAATAATTGCCTGCGCCAATACAGTTGCAGTAGTTGTTCCGTCACCTGCAATATCTGCAGTTTTAGAAGCCACTTCTTTAACCATTTGAGCACCCATATTTTCTACAGCATCTTTCAATTCAATTTCTTTTGCTACAGAAACACCATCTTTAGTAATTGCCGGCGAACCGAATTTTTTATCGATGATTACATTACGACCTTTAGGTCCTAAAGTTACTTTTACTGCATTTGCTAGAATATCAACACCTCTTTTAAGGGCGTCACGTGCTTCTACGTTATATTTTACTTGTTTTGACATTTCTTTTCTAAATTTTGAATGATTGTTTGAGGGAATGTGTATCTAAACATTGTTCACTCAGAAATCTTTCATTTTATAATTTGTAACTATTTATTTGATTTAAGCTGAATTTAAAATTTCAAAATTCAATCCATCACCAATAACTATCCTACTACTGCGTAGATATCTGTCTCGCGCATAATCAGGTAATCATTTCCTTCATAAGGAAACTCAGTACCTCCATATTTGCCGTAAATTACAACATCACCAACTTTTACACTTGGTTTTTTACCGTCAGAATCTTCTTCAGAAACAGAAACAACAGTTCCTTTTGATGGTTTTTCTTTTGCAGTATCAGGAATATACAAACCTGATGCAGTTTTTTCTTCTGCCGCAGCGGGTTCAACAATTACCCTGTTTGATGTGCCGGCAATTGGTTTTAGGTTTAATGCCATAACTTTTATTATTTTTTTATTTTGATTTTATGTTTTTTAACAGCCGAACAAAGAACACTTTTTATGCCAATAGGTTTGAAAGGACAAATTTTCACCACTTCTGTCATTATTAAATTGATCTTGAATTATTAAATGTCAGCTTGGCAGAAGCGTCCATCGACAAAAACCAATCTTGTGATCAGCTTTTGGTGAAAAATAAGATAATATTTACCGGAAATTCTTTAGCGATATACGCTAACTAACAAGTTCGTTTGCTTACTCATCATCCAATAACGTTATACAATTTTCAGCGAGTTTTTTTAATTTTTCCGGAAGCTTTTCCAATGCCTCATTTGCCTTTATACTTTTATAATATTTAACCAGCATAGTCAACGTCTCATCATCAGGATCGCAAGCCTGGGCTTTTTCTAAATAAGGAATCGTTTTTAAAACCTGTTTTTTATAATCGGCTAAAGCCTGATTATGTATCTCTGCATTTTTTTGTTTTGCAGCGTCATTTATCTTGACTCCAAATTCGTTACACTTTTTCACGTTGATAAAAGCCAAAGCTCTATACGGAACGTAGTATGCCGGAGAAAGTGCAATTGTTTCTTCATAATAAGGAACAGATTTTTCAGGCGCGCCGGTTTCTTCGTATAGCCGACCGATGTGGTAATTTACATTAGCCTGTTGCTTAACGGTTAATTCATTTTTTTGCGACAACAATATCAGCGATTTTCTAAGTACATCTTCCTTATTTTCTTGCGACATCCTGTAGTTGGTAAAATCGAAATATAAATCTTTTACAGATGGCTGCTGAGCAAGGGCGTATTGAAAAGTGGATATGCTGAACACAGCAATACAAAGATATTTTTTCATTCGTTAATTAGATTTTAAGTATTGAGCGGAACTAAAGTAGTCATTAACAATACTTTTAGATGAAAGATTTTTCTAAAAACAAAAAAGCTTTCCCTTTTGAGGAAAGCTTTCAAATGCTTGTTATTATTATATTATTTCTTAGTTGTATCTGCTGCTGGCGCTGGTTTAGCATTATTTAATGCTCCGCCAAGTGGAGATGGTGATGGTGCTTTATCCAAACGCTCCTGAATTGCCGAGCTACCCACAGCACCTGTACTACCGCCATTTGTTTTGGCAATTGTTGTAATGCCCAATGTCAATACTACGATGAGGGTTAACAAGATCCAAGAACCTTTTTCCAAAACATCACCTGTACGCTGTACACCAAACATATTGCTGCTTCCTGCACCTGATGCCAAACCGCCGCCTTTGGGGTTTTGTATCAAAACAAATAAGCCTAAAGCGATACACACAATAATTAATAAAATGATTAAAAAGGTTACCATGGTAATATATTTTATTATAATTTCTTTTCTATAGATTCTACGAGGTCGGCAAAGTAACGGCTTTTTTCTGGATATTTCAAACTTAATTTTTTATAAGTATCTATGGCTTTGTGATAAAGCATCTGCTCTATATAAATCTTAGCCAAAGTTTCCGATACTAAGTCGTAATGGTCTTCTGCGCTCTTTTTCGCCTTGTTTTCATTATCAATCTGTTCAGGCTTTGGTGGTTTTATTGTCGGATCTTCTTTAAGAAAACGTTCAATAATTTCTGCACCTTTTGCGTCTTTAACATCGGCATTCGGATATTCTGCCAGATGATCTGCAACTTCAAATGGTGTTTGAATATGAAAAATATGTTCTACATATTGTTGCTGAAAAGCTTTGGCATCAACATGTGCAGGCTCTGCAGTTTTGGCTTTTACAGCATTAACATGTGCATAAGGCTGAAAAACCTGTTCGTGCTCTTTACGTGTTTTCGCCAGCCACCATAAGAAAGTGTACGGCAATTGATCGTCATCATACTTTGAAACAAAATTAATTTCCGGTTCATCAGGCACTACTGTTTCAATATGCGGTGGTTCTGGTGGTGCGGTTTGAATACCTTCTTTTTCTTCAAATGCAAAAAAGTCAAAAGTTGCTACCGGATCAAAGGGAACGGGTTCGTGATTTGAAAATGCATGTCCAGAAACATTTCCTTCTGCCTGTTCTATATCTTCTGTTTGTTGACTTTCGTTTTGCTCTTTTTGAGATTCATTGTAGCTAATTTCCTCTTCCAGAGTTGGAAAGTTCAAAAAATTATGAAGAGACTTCCCATTTGTATATAAAGCTGCTTTTTGCACATGTACTGCATCAACTCTGGCCAACAACAAATGCAATGGCTGGGCATAGGGAAATTTTTCCAGAGCATCCCGCAACATTGGCGCATGTTCTGGCCTAACCTTACCAGGTTGAGCAATTAATTGTGCGAGTAGTTGTGAGTTCTCCATCTTATAGTTTGTAGCTAAATTAATAAATAGGTCAATGTCCGAAAAGAAATCAGGTATCCAGATCTTGTAAGGTTACCACTGAGCAAAAGCTCGGTTGAATATATCCTCCGTAAGTTGTAAATTAATATTGGCAATGGCCGCTGGTGTTTGCGCCGTTATTGCCCCGCCATTTAATGGAAAATCAAAATATCGTGTAAAACTTTCTTCAAAGCTGCTCTTAGTATCTAATGTATTAGTGTACTTAACGGCAACAGTTATAGTAAGTCTGTTCGCTCCGGCTGTTGGTGTGGTACTGGAGGTTAGTGCAACAGGTTTAATATCATACCCTGTAATTCTACCTTCCAATACAGCTTGCCCCTCATTGTTGGTAATACTCAAACGGGTCTGGTTTCGAATACGCGTTTTTACTGCTTCCGTAAACTGATTACTCAATGTTGGGACAACCAATGGTGCTGTATTTTCAAACACGCGCACTTCAATAGTTTTCATTTCGTCTGGAATGGATGCACCTCCGAATGAATATGCACAAGAACTTAATGCAGCAATGATTAACAGACCAAATAATTTAATTTTCATATTGTTTATACTCCCGTTAGGTTAAAGGAAATTTTACAAATTCAGTTCTTTAATTTTTCTGTAGAGCGTACGTTCAGAAATGCCGAGTTCCTGCGCAGCAAACTTCCGCTTACCCTTATGCTTTTTCAATGCTTTTTTGATTAGGTCTGATTCTTTATCTACTAATGATAACGATTCTTCGATCTCTTCAGCATCATGCGTAAAATAATCGGTATTGTTGTTGCCACTATTGTTTGGTGCCGGGTGTTGAATGGTAAACGCATGATCCTGGCCGCCAGGCAATTCCACATCTCTATACAATTGATTGATATATTGTGGATTATCTGCCAAAACAGTTGCTGTATTTCCGCCATGCTGGATAATTTCGGCAACCAGTTTCTTCAGCTCTACCATATCTTTTTTCATATCGAAAAGAACTTTATACAAAATATCTCTTTCCGTAAAATCTTCTTTTGAAGCGGAATTAATCGCCATTGGCAAATTGCTGCCTGCTTCATTCGGGATATAATTTAAGATGGCCTGTCCGGTTACATCGCGCTCTTTTTCCAATACACAAATTTGCTCTGCAATGTTTTTAAGCTGGCGAACATTTCCGGGCCAGCTATAATTGGTTAAAATTTGTACAGCATCTGGTTCTAAATGTAAACCTGGACTGCGGTATTTATCGCTAAAATCTGCTGCAAATTTTCTAAATAACAGGTAGATGTCTTCCTTACGATCTTTTAATGCCGGAATCCGCAAAGGAACCGTATTTAAACGATAATATAAGTCTTCACGGAATTTGCCGTTTTTTACCCGGTTGTATACATCAACATTGGTTGCAGCAATAATTCTTACATCAGTTTTCTGAACTTTAGATGAACCTACACGCAAATATTCGCCACTTTCAAGAATACGCAACAAACGCGCCTGTGTGCCAAGAGGCAATTCTGCAACTTCATCCAGAAAAATGGTTCCGCCGTTGGCCACCTCAAAATATCCTTTACGGGCTTCATGTGCGCCGGTAAATGAACCTTTTTCGTGCCCAAACAATTCAGAATCTATTGTGCCTTCTGGTATAGCGCCACAGTTTACGGCAATAAATGCACCGTGTTTACGTGCGCTTAACTGATGGATAATTTGCGAAAAAACTTCTTTACCACTTCCGCTTTCTCCGGTAATTAAAACAGACATATCTGTTGGTGCAACCTGACTGGCAATATCAATGGCACGGTTCAATAAAGGCGAATTGCCAATAATTCCGAAACGTTGTTTTATATTCTGTGTATCCATTCTTTAGATTTCAATTTTTTAGATCAGCTCCGTCATTGCGAGGCACGAAGCAATCTTACACTGGGTTTTAGCGATCGCATTAGGATTGCTTCGTGCCCCGCAATGACGAAAACTCTAAACTATCTTTCCGATCAGCGTTGCAGAAGTACATTTCTCGATCAAAACATCAGCATATTGACCCGGTTTAATACCTTCCACTGCGGGGAATACAACCATTGCACCGCTATCTCCACGGCCACAATAATCTTTATCTGATTTTTTTGAAGTGCCTTCAATCAACACATGAATGGTTTTTCCTACCCATTCCTGCAAACGCATAAGCGAATGTGCTTGTTGTTTGGCCAGAATTTCCGCTAATCTCCGTTTTTTAACTTCCTCCGGAATATCATCTTCCAGTTTACGTGCAGCTAAAGTTCCCGGGCGCTCTGAATACGCAAAATTATAGGCAAAATCATATTGTACGTAATCCATAATGCTTAACGTATCCTGATGTTCTTCTTCAGTTTCGGTGCAGAAACCTGCGATGATATCTGTAGAAATTGCACAATTGGGGATAATTCTTCTAATTGCATCTACACGGTTGATGTACCATTCACGAGAATAGGTTCTGTTCATCAATTCTAATACACGCGTATTTCCGGATTGTACCGGCAAATGAATGTAATTACAAATATTGTCGTATTTGGCTATTGTGTATAGAACCTCGTCAGTAATGTCTTTAGGGTGCGATGTAGAAAAACGCACACGCAAAAGGGGGCTTAACAACGCAACTTGTTCCAGTAATTGAGCAAAATTTACCGTTTCTGTGCCATCTTCAGATGTCCAGGTGTAAGAATCTACATTTTGACCAAGCAAAGTAACCTCGCGATAACCAGATTCAAAAAGTCCTTTTGCTTCTTCTACAATAGAATGTGCATCTCTGCTGCGCTCGCGCCCACGTGTAAATGGCACTACACAGAAAGAACACATATTGTTGCATCCTCTTGTAATTGAAATGAAAGCGGTAATTCCGTTGCTGTTTAAGCGCACCGGACTAATATCCGCATAAGTTTCCTCGCGGGATAATAATACGTTTACCGCTTTGTGTCCTTCTTCTACTTGCTCAATTAAGTTTGGTAAATCGCGATAAGCATCTGGCCCCACAACAACATCTACCAGACGTTCTTCTTCCAAAAATTTAGATTTTAACCGCTCTGCCATACAACCTAAAACGCCCACAATCAACTTTGGGTTACGGCGTTTTTCTACGCCAAACTGAGAAAGTCTGTTGCGAACGCGTGTTTCGGCATTTTCGCGAATAGAGCAGGTATTAATGAAAATCACATCTGCCTGATGATAATCTCCGGTGGTTTCAAATCCGGTTTCAGATAGAATGGATGCTACAATTTCGCTATCGGCAAAATTCATCGCGCAACCGTAACTCTCAATATATAATTTGCGGGCATCCACTTTCTGAGGCGTATCCAAAATCAATGCCTCACCCTGCCGGGCCTCATCATGTGCTTTATCCTGTATTTGTAAATCAATCATTATCTAAATAAGATTTTTTGGACTGCAAAAATACATAAATTATATTAAAAGTGACAAATTGACATATTTAGTTTCTGCTTTTACAGTATAGTGATGTTTCTTGCCTCTCGTTATCCGTTTAGTCAAGAAAAACCACGTTTAAAGAATTACATCCAGCTGTTTGTTACGCAAACCTTTAATCGCCATAACTGTTCTATAGCAATAATTGAAGAAAATGACAGCGAAAAACAGGCATAAATTGTGGATATGGGTTGGTAGTATTTTGGGTACGCTAATTCTTTTAATTGCTTTTGGTGCAATGTTCATCAGTGCCAAATGGAAACCAATTCTTTCAGAAAAAATTAAGGAAGCTGTATATGATGGTTCTAAACATTTATATACTATTGATTTTAAAACCATTAACCTGAATATCGTTACCGGAAGTTTGGCTATGGGCGATGTGAAACTAAAAGCCAATCCATCGGTTTTTGATAGTTTAAAAACACAAAAAATTGCTCCTGCACATATATTCGAGATTGAATTGAAAAAACTGCAGATTAGTAGAGTTGGCATTCTAACCGCGTATTTTAAAAAGCGTTTAAACGTTGGAGAAATTTTGCTCGATAATCCATCCATTCATGCGACGTATAATAAAGTTCAGAAAAAAACTGATACAGCAAAATCAGACAAAACGCTTTATGATCAGATTTCGAAAACGTTTAAAATGGTGCATGTAAACAACATCAGAATTGTAGACGCTGATTTTGATTACACCAATAAAAGCACCACAAAAAAAACGGTAAATAAGGTAAGTCATGTGGATATTCGGGTTAAAGATTTTCTGCTCGATTCGCTTTCAGAAAGGGACACGACAAGATTCTATTATACCAAAGATGTTTCTTTTAGAATTGCAGGATATAAATCGGTTACTAAAGATAAAATGTACAATATGCGCGTAGATACAATTATGGGTTCTGCTGCATCAAAAAACATTTTGGTTAAAGGATTGAAACTTACGCCGCTTTATCCTGAGCTTACTTTCGCCAGAAAATATAAAGTACAGAAAGACCGCTACAATCTCAATTTCGGGAAGATTGAATTAAAAGGTGTCGATTTTGTAACCTTAAATACCGATCAAAAATTACATGCCAGCTCACTTCGTTTAGAAGACGCTAAAGTTGAAGTGTTTATGAGCAGAGAATCTGGCCCGCCGCCAGGATTGGATAAGGGCAAAAATTTTCCGCACGTTGCCTTAAAAAGACTCAATTTCCCGATTCGGATTGATACCGTAAAACTTTCTGCAATTGATGTACATTATGCAGAATACAATCCGGCGAGCCGAAAAAAAGGATCAGTTTCTTTTAATGCTTTGAATGGAAATATTCTGAACGTAACCAATGACAGCGTTTTGTTAAGCAAAAACAACCATGCCGTGGCCAACCTCAATACTTTATTAATGGGCAAAGGAAAATTAAACGTTCGGATTGATTTTAACCTGACGGATAAAAACGGTGCATTTGCGTACAGTGGAAACATGAACAATTTCGATTTTACACACCTTAATCCTTTATCCAAAGCTTTAGGTCTGGTAGAAATTGAAAGCGGTTACGTAAATCATGTCGATTTCAAAGCGCAGGGAAACACAAGAATGGCTTCCGGATCAATCAATATGTTGTATAAAAATCTGAAAGTGAAAATGCTTTCAGACAATATTGACGGCGAAGGCACCAAAGAGAAAGGTTTACTTTCTTTTTTGGCCAATAACGTGCTCGTAAAAGATGAGAACCCGCAAAAAGGTGAGGCGCCAAGAACCGCAACGATGACCAATACACGTATTAATTCTGCTTCGTTTTTTAATTTGATGTGGAAAACAGTGTTTGTAGGCATTCGAGACATTGTTGGCATTGGCGCCATCCCGATAAAAGACCCCGTAAAACAACAGAAAAAAATTGCCAAAAAAGTTAAAGAACAAAAGAAAGAAGACCGAAAAGCGGAACGTAAAAAAAAGAATAAATAGATGAATGTACCGTTCAAACTGGAAAATAATGAAATTGAGCCGCTGAATTTTCGCAATCAGGATTTTACCATTATATTGTTGAAAAATCTAATCTTAACACATGTCTGATGCGAAACGGAATTTTTTCAAAGTTATAAAGTGGGTTTCAGGTATCGCGCTCGTAATTTTCTTCGCTTGTTTTGTGCTTGTATCGATTCTAAATGCAAAATCCCGGCCTTTCTTATCCGAGCAAATTAAATCCTTATTGTATCAATCTACAGATAGTTTATATACCATCAGCTTCAGTAATGTTTCTACCAATGCTTTAACCGGAAATGCTGTTTTACATAACGTAAAAATTATTCCGGATATGAAACGATACCGGAAACTTGCCCTTTTAAAACGTGCGCCGAATAACCTGTATACGGTATCACTAAAAAAATTATCGGTTAAACATTTTCATCCCTGGATTTTATATCGGCAGCGTAAGCTTCAACTGGAAGAAGTCATTTTTGATAAACCCGATATTGCAATGGTAAATCGCCAGTTTGCCTTCAATGAAGGCAGAGCCCCCAAACCATTACAATCGCCTTATGCCTTCATTTCTAAAAGTTTGGCTGAGTTTAGTATCCAAAAAATTCGGTTTAACGATGTTAGCTTTAAATACCTCAATAAGAATAAGGTAAATACGCAGGTTTTTGCCATAGACGATTTAAACATCACCTTGACTGATTTACTGATAGATTCTACTTCGATTGATGACCCGAAGCGGTTTTATTTGCTGAAAGATGTTTTGGTAAACCTGAATAATTATGAATACCGCACACCAGATAAAATGTATGCAGTAAAACTGGAAAAGCTAGATTTCAGGGCTTCTTCCGGCAAACTTAGAGTGAGTAGATTGTCATTAGATCCTTTATTTACTGAAATGGATTTCGGCCGTGCTGCCGGCTATGACAGAGACAGGTTTAACATACAATTGCGAAACGTTTTAATGAATGGTATTGATTTGGGCCTTTACATTAGCAAGCAAGAACTTTGGGCAAAAGAAATGGCTATTGCAAATAGTTCTGTGGCAGTTTTTAGTAATGGAAGCTTAAAAAGAAAAATTGGTACCAGTAAAGTCGGGCGTTTTCCGCACCAATTGCTTCAACATTTATCTATGCCCATTCTGGTTCAGAAAATACAGTTAAAAGATGTAAATATCAGCTACGGTGTATACAATCCAGAAAGTGGGCAGATTGGAAAATTAACATTTGAAAACACTTCCGGATTGATTAAAAATGCGACCAACATTGATAAAATTAAGGCGATAAACCCGATGATGGATGTTAACCTGACTTCTTATTTTCTGGGCCAGGGAAAACTCGATGTAGACTTTAAATTTGATCTGATGGCCAGCGATGGTAGTTTCTCGTACAACGGAAATTTACAAAATTTTAATGCCCGCGCCCTAAACCGGATTACCAAACCTTTAGGTCTGGTAAAAATTAACCGCGGCAATGTAGATTATCTGAAATTCAAATTCGACGCCAACAATATCGGCGCAAAAGGACGCGTAGATTTCGCATATTATGATTTATCGGTTGCTTTGTTGCGCAATGATCCGGAGAAAGATCATTTGGTTAAACGCGGATTGCTTTCCTTTCTGGCCAATGCATTAATTATCCATGCAGAAAATCCAGATGTGAATGGAAAATTTACATCTGCTACGGTGATTTATGAAAAACCTTCGCAAACCTCTTTTTTTAATATGATTTGGCGCAGCTTGTATACCGGCATAAAATACAGTATCGGTATTACCGAAGAAAAGCAAAATGAAATGCGAGAGCATATTGCAAATTTCCGCGCCATGCAAGAAAGCCACCGCGAAAGAAAATTGAAACGCTTAAAGCGCCGACAGTTAAAAGAAATGCAAGAACAACAAAAATAAACGCTGTACATTTTACATCATTTTATATCTTTAATCAAAAAAAACCCATGATTATCGCCATCATCATCCTCGCTATTTTACTTTTCTCAATCTTCTTTTACAACGGTGTTGTAGGAAAACGCAACCAGGTTACCAATGCATTCTCTGCAATTGATGTAATGTTAAAAAAACGTTTCGATCTGATTCCAAATCTGGTTGAAGTGGTAAAACAATACACCAACTATGAACAGGAAACATTAACAAAAATTGTAGAATTGCGCACCAAAGCCAGCGCAGGAAACCTCACTGATTTGGAAAAAGCCAGCGTTGATTCTGCTTTAAGCAGCAGCATACGCGGGCTAATGGTTAACGTAGAAAACTACCCCGAATTAAAAGCAAATGCCAATTTTATTAATCTGCAAAGCACGTGGACAGAAAGCGAAGAGCAGATTGCCGCAGCGAGAAGAACCTATAATTCTGCCGTTACAGAATACAACAACTCTATTATGATGTTTCCTGGAAGTATTTTTGCAAGTCTGTTTAATTTCCAGCCTGTTTCTGTTTTAGAAACCGCACAGGAGGAACGCGCAAATGTAAACGCAAGAGATTTGTTTAACCGATAATGCAAGCAAATATTCAAAGTAATGCAGCCCTGCAAAATGTATTGGCTTCATTGGAAATATCGCGTCAAAAAATTGCTACGACGCAAAAAAAAGGATATCTCTTTGTAGGTATTGGTGCATTTATCGCTATTGGCGGCTCTATTTTAGGATTGGTAATACTATCAATTTTAACCGGATTGGTTCCGCTGGTGTACGGCATAGTTTTGCTGATTAAGATAAACGGCGAATTGCAGGCTTACAAAATGGCTTTTAAACGCGATGTGATTGGAACTGCGCTAAAATCTATCGATGAAAGTTTAACCATAGAGCCAAGTTTAGGTATTTACGAACAGGAATTTGTAGAATCTCAGCTCTTTTCTACTAAACCTGATCGCTACAAAACAGAAGATCTTGTACGCGGAAATGCCGGAAAAACAGCTTTCTATTTTGCAGAAGTGCATGCAGAATATAGAACCGAAGAGAAAACAGACAATGGAAAAAGAATTGAATGGCACGAAATTTTTAAGGGCATTATTTTCGTAGCGGATTTTAATAAGAATTTTGGCGCCACTACCATCGTTCGGCCTAAAGGAATGACTGGCGCAATAGGTGCCTGGCTTTCTAAAAATATATTTTCTTTTGGCAACGATCAAATCATCACGCTGGAAAACCCCGATTTTCAGAAAACTTTCATTACTTATGGCACAGATCAGGTAGAAAGTAGATATATCTTAACACCAGCACTAATGGAACGTATTCTTCAATTAAATGCACAATCTGGTGGAACCATTTCTGTTACTTTCACAAAATCGAGAATGTATATCGCTTTCTTTCTTTCAAGAAATCATTTCGAAGCGCCTATATTTAAAACGCTTCTTGACCCGAAAGCTCTAGAAACAGACATTGCCACCATAAATTTTATGTATGGCATTGTACGCGAATTGGATTTAAACACCAGAATTTGGGGAAAAACCTGAGGTTAGCTTAAATGCTTTTTTACAATTGCCTCAAGCGCTGCAATATCAAACGGTTTAGATAGGTAACTGTCTGCGCCAGCTTCATCTGCCAATGCAGAGATATCATTATTTGCCGAGAAATAAATTACCGGAATATGCTTGAGTTCTGGATGACTTTTAATTGCTTTAGTTGCCTGTATTCCGCCCATATCAGGCAGCCAATTGTCCATGAAAATCAAATCGGGCATAAACTCTGCCACTTGTTTTTCTATGTCATTTGCACTTTCGGAAGTTTTAATGGAGTAACCTGCATCTTCCAGAATAAAGGTACAAAGATCCAGAATATCCTTATTATCATCAAAAACAAACACTTTCTTCAATTCTTCCATATTACTTTTAAAGCTCAATCTTTGCGTTAGCGTACCAAATCATTTATATATCCTGCCATTTCTGTTGCTGTTAAAAGCAAAGCAGGTTTAACGTTATTAACCGCCTGTTGGGGCATATACGGCATAAGTGCCGATTCGGGATGTTGTATAACCACTCTTCCGCCAAAATTGTTTACAGTTTTTAATCCCTCTACGCCATCGGCATTTGAACCCGACAACAATATACAAACTAATTCCTGTTTAAAAATTTCTGCTGCAGATTGGAATGTAACATCTATAGAAGGTCTTGAATAATTTACTTTTTCAGAATAGTCAAGTGAAATACTGTGATCTTCTTCAATAAGGAGATGATAATCTGCCGGAGCAACATATACTTTACCTGGTTCAAGGAATTCCTTTTCTTCAGCTTCGGTAACCGGCAGCGCTGTACGGGCACCCAAAAGATCAGTAAGTAAAGATTCTTTACTCGCTTTTCTATGAATAACTAAAACAATCGGAAAATTAATCTCTGGCGATAGCGCCGGAAAAACTTCGAGCAACACATCTAAACTTCCAGCAGAGCCACCAATTATCAGCGCTTTACAAGATGAACCTAAAGTTTGCGCCATATTTTCTCTAGTTTTACCCGTTTATATTCTTTGGCTTTTGGCCAAAACTCAAGACTTTCTTTACTTCCAAGTGCCAGAAAACCTAACTTTTCTATGCTGCTGTCAAATAAATTGAAGACCTTATGTTGCAAATCTTTATCAAAATAGATGAGTACATTTCTGCACAGGATTAGTTGAAATTCGTTGAATGAATGATCGGATACCAGGTTGTGGGTAGAAAAGATCATTTTGCTGCTTAAACCTTCATCAAATTTTGCCAGAGAATAGTTTGCTGTATAATACGAGGAGAAGTCTTTAATTCCACCAGATTGCAAATAGTTCTCAGAGTACTGTTTCAGATAATTTAACGGAAACATGCCTTTCTTTGCCTTCTCCAAAACAGAGGGATTAATATCTGTAGCATAAATTAAGGCTTTGTTTAACAGATTCAATTCTTTTAACACAATGGCCAATGAGTAAGCTTCTTCTCCGGTAGAGCAACCCGCAACCCAAACCCGAATAAATGGATAAGTACCTAAAACAGGTAAAACTTCATTTCTGAGCGCACGGTAGAAAGAAGGATCACGAAACATTTCGGTCACATTAACCGTAATTTCTTCCAAAAATCTTTTAAAATATTGTTTATCTGAACGAACAGTATATCGAAATTCTGCAAAACTTACAAAATTATCTAAAGCATATAAACGCGAAATACGCCTTTTGATTGATGCATGCGAGTATTCCAGAAAGTCATAGCCATGAACTTCCAAAACATCGTTAAGCAAGCATTCTATCTGTTCATTATCTATTGCATCCGTAATCACTATTTTTGGGTAAATTTCTCTATTTGTATTAACAATTCATCAACATTAATGGGTTTCGATACATAACCGGAAGCACCTGCCGACAAACAACGTTCGCGATCGCCAACCATAGCCTGGGCTGTAACAGCCAATACAGGAATGTTTTGCATAAGCGCCGATTTCTTCATTGTAGCAATAGCTTGATAGCCATCCATATCTGGCATCATCATATCCATTAAAACTATGGATACTTCCGGATTTTGCTGAATTATGGAAAAGCCTTCCTGAGCACTGATTGCGGATAGACATCTGAAACCTTTGGCCTTTAAAACAGCTTTTAAAGCAAAAATGTTTCGATTATCATCATCTATAATGAGAATTAATTTTTGTGACATTAGGAATAACGGCTTATGATTTATAATGATTTTCGTATAACCAAACCCGCAATAATGATATAAGCTGATCCATATCTACAGGTTTACTAATATAATCGGACGCTCCGGCGGCAATACATTTTTCCCGATCGCCCATCATTGCTTTTGCGGTTACAGCGAGTATTGGCAGATTTCTGTATTTGATATCCTGGCGAATAGCCGTTGTGGTCTCGTAACCATCAAGCTCTGGCATCATCATATCCATCAAAACCACATCTATTTTCGGATTTTCATTCAGCAATTTTAGTGCTTCTTTTCCATCCGTTGCAGCCAATACACGCATATTATGCTGCTCAAGAATTTTTGTCAACGAAAAAATGTTCCGAACATCATCATCGGCAACCAATACCGTTTTATCTTTAAGTACATCCTGCAATTCAGAGAATTTTTTAGACTGCTTAACCTTATCTTTATTTTTCTCTTCAACAAGGTGAAGAAACAAACCAGCTTCATCCAAAATTCTTTGATAAGAATGCGCAGTTTTAACTACAATAGAATCTGCATATTGCTTTATTCGGTTTTCCTCGCCTTTAGACAGGTTTTTTCCCGTAAAAATAATGATCGGCAAATTTTCCAGTCCAGGTGTTTTCTTAACAACCTCTAAAGTTTCATAAGCATGTTTATCTGGAATACCCATATCCAGAATTACACAGTTTACTTCGGGTTTGTGCAAGGCAGAAACACCATCATTAACCTGACTTACAATTTCTGTCTGGATATTGAAATTGCTTAAAAAATAACTCAATGCTTTGGCATGTTGTTCATTTTCTTCAACGATCAATACTTTTTTGGGGTATCTGCTCAGCGCATCTTCCAGTTTCTGGAAAATTTCTTGCATGTGCTCAAAAGCAAAGGGTTTATTTATAAAATCTACAGCACCTTTAAGTAAACTCTCTTTTTTTACCTGCAGTGAAGACATAATGTGAACCGGAATCGGGCGTGTTAACGGATCAGATTTTAATTCTTCCATAACCTGCCAGCCATCTTTAACCGGCAACTGGATATCTAGTAATATAGCGAGTGGCTTATACGCTTTTGCCAACTCAATTCCAACATCACCTCTCACTGCAACTAAACCTTTATAATTGCGTTTCCGGGTAAAATCAAGCAAAGTTTTAGCGAATGGGGTATCATCTTCCACAATGAGGATAACTTTGTCATCAGGCTGAATATTGTCCCTATCGTCTTCAACATCTTGCGGAATATTGGCAACAGTAAGTGTACTGGCTTTTTTAACAACGGGTTCTGCAACAATTTTCGGAACGGGCTTTTCAAAAACCACGTCCATATCTTCCATACCTTTTGCTTTATCAATTGGCAAAACCAATGTAAAAATACTGCCTTCACCCTCTTTACTTTTCAGCTCTATATATCCGCCCAGCAATTTGGCAAGTTCCCGGCTTATGGACAAACCTAATCCTGTTCCACCAAATTTACGCCGCGTAGAACCATCTGCCTGCTGAAAAGCCTCAAATACCATTGCTTGCTTTTCTGCAGCAATACCAACACCAGTATCTGCAACCTGAAATATCAGTGATTGCTGTTTTTCATTTTTACTGATTTGCAATTTAACCGATCCCTCTGCTGTGAATTTCAGCGCATTCGACAACAGGTTTTTAAGAATCTGCTCCATACGCATTTTATCGGTATGGAGAAATTCTGGTACGCCGTCCAATTTATCAACCACCAGATCCAGTTGTTTTTCCTTTGCCAAAGGATTAAAAAGTGAGCGCATGGTAATCAATACGTCATCCAGTTTTACATTGGTTCGGTCTAGCTCCATTTTCCCGGCTTCAATTTTTGAAAGATCAAGAATTTCATCAATCAGGCTTAATAAACCCTGCCCTGAACTTTGGATTACTTCTGCATATTCTTTATGCTCAGTATCCATCTCTTCATTTTCGGACATTAATCTAGACAGCAATAAAATAGAATTTAAAGGCGTTCGAAGTTCATGCGACATATTGGCCAAAAATTCCGATTTGTATCTTGTACTTAATTCTAAAGCCTCTGCTTTCTGTTGAATTTCGATGTTCCGTTCCTCTATAAGTTCATTTTTCTCTTCTAAAAGACTGCTGCGTTCTTCCAATTCCTGGTTGCTTTGCAAAAGTTCTTCTTGCTGTACCCGTAGCTCTTCTTCTGATGCCTGCAATTTTTGCGCTTGTGCTTCAAGTTCTGCATTTAAACCTTCAAGTTCATTATGTTGCACCTGAAGTTCTTCAGATTGTGCCTGAGTTTCTTCCAGAAGTTGTTGTAATTTCTGTCTGTTCTGAGCGCCAAGTAAAGCGGTTCCCACATCAGACATAACAAGATTTAAAAAATGTAGTTGAAGATTTGAGAATACGCTTGTGGTACCGAGTTCCAAACCACCAATGGTAATTTCATTTCTAACAATTGGAAGCACAATAATCTGCGCCGGGTGAATAGCGCCCGCAGCAAAACTGATGGTATGTTCATCTCCCGGAATTTCATCCAGTACAATTGATTTACCAGATTTAACGGCCTGGCCAACTAAACCCTGCCCAATTTCTAAAACCGGTTGCATGCCTTTGGCATTTAGTGCATAAGTACCTTTTAGATGCAGATATCCGTCGTCTTTAAACAGATAAATAGCGCCAATCTGGCTTTTAGTATAAACCGCTAAAAATTCGACAATATCATCCGCAAGATGGAACACGTCTTTCTCTCCAACCATTTTCACATTCAGGTTGGCAACACCGGTTTGTAACCATTCGTTTTCTTCTAAAGTATCAAATGATTTTTTCAGCGATAGCGACATATTATTCAAGGATGTGGACAATTCGCCAATATCATCCTGAGTTTGTGCATCAAGTAAAACGCCATAATTTCCATTGGATATTTGCAATGCGATTTCTTTTATGGCCGCAATCCTTTTCTCCATTTCGCGTTTTTTATCTTCAATTTCTTCCTGAAGTTTTACACGTTCATCAAAATCAACAGAAACTTTACGATAGAAAAACAAAGTAATGAGTATAGCTAAAATGGCTGCAATTACAATAAGAATTGGCGTATATGCCGCAAGTTTATTTAGTTCTTCACTTCTTTTGGCCAACAATTGTTTCTCTTCCTGCACCATTCTGTTTACCGTTGACCGCGCCTGATCCATATAGGTTTTACCCTGAAACAATACTGTCGGATCTATTTCTCCGCCCAACGATTTGATCTCAATTGTAGACTTAATAATATCCAGCCTTTTGATTACAATATTACGCAGGTTTTGAATATTTTTTTTCTGCACCGAATTGTCTTTCGTGCTTTCGCTGATTCGATCCAAAACTTTTAATGCCGAATCTGTAGCGCCATTGTATGGATCTAGAAAAAGTTTGTTTCCTGTTAGCAAAAAACCTCTTTGGCCGGTTTCGGCGTCCTTTAAGTAAGAGATGACACTTTCAGAATTTAGAATAACTTCATCACTGTGTTTAACCAAATCAACACTTTTAATAAGGTTGCTGATGCTCACAAAAGAAGCCAGGGAGCTGATGAAAAGAATAATTAGCGAAAGACCAAGGCCTAACCGTAAATTATTTTTTAAAGTAGTTTTCATTGATATGAAAGTATAAGTTTAGTTTTCGATTTGGGTTTGCTCTATAGGAATGATGAAGTAGAACTCTGAACCTTCATCCGGCACGCTGTATACACCTACAGTGCCGCCATGCCTTTTAATGATTTCTGAGCAAATATATAAGCCTATGCCCAGGCCGTTAAAGCGGTTGCTGCTTTCTTCTACGCGATAAAACTTTTCAAAAATCCGGCTTTGCTGTTCTTTAGAAATACCGATACCGAAATCCTTAACTGCCAGATAAAGCTTGCCATCTTTAATATTGATGGTTACATTAACCTGATTCGTTCCCGGCGCGTATTTGATCGCATTGGTTATAAAGTTAACAACCACCTGCTCCAGACGCATTTCATCACCGAAAACTTGTTCCTTGGTTTCGCCTATTTTCGTAATATTAAACCCGGGATTGGCCTGCTGAAGCATCTCTATTGCATTATTAACCATCTTATCGGCACAGAAAGGCTGCATATTGAACTTCATTTTTCCACTTTCTATTTTAGAAATATCAAGCAGATCAACAATAAGGTCATTTAATTTTTCGAGCTGAATGCTGGCTTTTTCCAAATGGTTTTGCGCCATTGTTTTATCATCGCGCGTTAAACTTCGCTGCAACAACTGAATATAGCCTTTAACACTTGTTAGTGGTGTTTTAAGTTCGTGGCTGGCAATGCTGATGAATTCGTCTTTTTTATGCTCTGCTTCTTTTCTGAATTCAATTTCTTCGAGCAATTTCGCCTGTACTTCATTCAATTTACGGCTCTGCTCATAAATGCGGTAGAATGTTTTAATTTTGAGCAACAGAATATTAATATCTACCGGCTTGGTTATATAGTCCAAGCCACCACTTAAGTAGCCTTTTGTAATAAATTTAAGTTCAGTATTTACTGCAGAAAGAAAAATAATGGCTGTGTCTTTTGCGCCGCTAAAGCCCGAAATGGCTTCTGCTACTTCAAAGCCATCCATGTCTGGCATCTGCACATCTAAGATTATAAGGACATAATTGTTCTTTAAAACTTTTTTCAGGGCTTCCTCCCCTGATGATGCAGTATCTACCTCAAAATTGTGTGCCTGGAGTACTTTTTGTAAGGATATCAGGTTTTCAGGCCTGTCATCGACTATGAGGATCATCTATATATACTATTTAGAAGTCGGGATTAATTGTTTGGCAAAGATTTCTCTTTAACTGTAAACAAACAAGGAAGCCTAGGAATGGTTTTAATTATTTACAAATTATTTGTACTGAAGGTATCGCCTTGCTTAACATCGCCCGTGTCAAAACCTTTTTGAAACCAATACATCCGTTGTTTGGACGTTCCGTGGGTAAATGAATCTGGCTTTACCTGTCCTGTAGCTTCTTTTTGAAGTTTATCATCGCCAATGGCGTTTGCTGCTGTTAAAGCTTCTTCAATATCGCCTTCATCAAGCCTGAAATCTTTAAGATTTTGTGCCTGATGTGCCCAGATTCCGGCAAAAAAATCAGCCTGAAGCTCTAATTTTACAGACAATCGGTTGTATTCAGCTTCGCTTACTTTGCCTCTTGCTTCATCCAGCTTTGCTGAAATGCCCAAAAGATTTTGTACATGGTGGCCAACTTCATGTGCAATCACATATGCCTGAGCAAAATCTCCGGCTGCTCCGAATCTATTTTTCAATTCATCGTAAAAGGAAAGATCAATGTAAACGTATTGATCTCCCGGGCAATAAAACGGCCCAACATTAGAACTGGCGTAACCACAAGCGGTTTGTACGCCCTCTCTAAAAAGTGCTAAAGTTGGCTTCTGATAGGTTTTATTCATAATTTGAAATTCCTTCGTCCAAACCTGCTCGGTTGACTCCAGAACTCCTGAAACAAATTGTGCCTGAGGATCATCTTTCGGAACACCCTTTTTGACTTCGCCTTGCTCCGTTGTTTGCGGAAGCTGGCTAACTAATCCGCTCAAATCTTTACCGAAGAACAGGCCTACAACAATAACAATTAAACCAAGGCCGCCGCCAAGAATTGTTCGTCCGCCTCCGCTACTGCGTCTGTCTTCTACATTATCACTGCCTTTACCAAACCATTGCATATCTTTAAATTATTTAAACGACTAACCAAGATAAAAGACTCTTTGTTCCGCTAATGTAGAAATATTTTAGGTATTACTCCTTTTTGAAGTTGTAACCTTTTCGGCACTAAGACAACCTCGCGTAATTTTATCCTGAAAAGCAAAAATGGCCAGGCAAAATACCTGGCCATTATTTTTAAGCATTAAAGGCATCAATACCTTTTTCAATTCTGTTTCTTGTTTCTTCCAATCCGAGTAGTAAGGCAATATCAAAAACACCTGGCCCAAATTTTCCGCCAACCAACATAATTCGGAATGGCAGCATCAGTTCTCCTGGTTTGAAACCTTTCTGCTCTGCTAAAGCTTTAAAAGACAACTCTGCAGTTTCTGCGTCTGTAAGTGTTAGGTTGGTGCTAAATTCCTCGAAAAAAGCTGCTTTTTCTGCTGTCCATTTTGGTTTTACAGATGCAACATCATACTGTGTTGGAACAGCGAAAAAATACTGACTTTGTGCAATAAAATCTGGCAGTAAGGTACAGCGGTCTTTGATCAAATCAATTACCGTAAGCAAAAATGCATCGTCTTTAATTTCAATACCCGCCAACTCAAGCTCTGCTTTAACAGCCGGTGCTAAACGCGATGCGCTTTCTGTTTTAATCCATTCGTGGTTATACCATTTTGCTTTTTCGAAATCGAATTTCGCTCCGGCTTTGCTGATGCGTTCTATAGAAAATTTATCTTCCAGTTCTGTTAGAGAAAATAGTTCCTGATCGGTTCCATCATTCCAACCCAAAAGTGCAAGCATATTCACAAAAGCTTCTGGCATAAAACCCATTTCTTTGAAACCTTTGGTAACGTCTCCGGTTTTTGGATCTGTCCAATTCATCGCGTAAACCGGAAAACCTAAACGGTCTCCATCGCGTTTGCTGAGCTTACCGTGCCCATCTGGTTTTAAAATTAATGGCAAATGTGCCCATTGCGGCATTGCATCTTCCCAACCTAAATATTTCCAAAGGAGAATGTGAATTGGCGCAGATGGTAGCCATTCTTCACCTCTGAAAGCATGAGAAATTTCCATCGCCTTATCATCTACAACAACAGCGAGGTGATACGTTGGCATTCCATCAGCTTTAAGCAAAACTTTATCGTCAACCAGGTTGGTATCGAAACTTACATCACCGCGAATTAAATCATTGAAATGCACGTTTTCATTTTCCGGTACTTTAATCCGGATGACGTGCGGCGTTTTGGCTGCAAGTAACTCTTCTACTTCACTCAAAGCCAAAGTGAGTGAATTGCGCATTTGCATACGAGACGCTTGTCCGTATTGGAAATTTGGAAATTCTTTTCTTTTTGCGTCTAACTCTTCTGGTGTATCAAAAGCATAATACGCATATCCGTCATTAATCAGCTGTTCAGCAAATTTACGATAGCTTGGTTTGCGTTCGCTTTGGCGGTAAGGTCCATAATTTCCAGGTTGATTTGGGCTTTCATCCGGCGTTATGCCGCACCAGTTCAAACACTCGGCAATATATTCTTCAGCGCCCGCCACAAAACGGTTCTGATCGGTATCTTCAACACGCAAAACAAAAGTTCCGTTGTTTTTTCTCGCAAACAAATAATTAAACAAAGCGGTACGTACGCCGCCTAAATGCAAGCCTCCTGTTGGGCTGGGTGCAAATCTTACTCTAACTTTTTTATCCATGATTAAGTAAAGAGCAGGGAGTTGGGAACTTGGGCCAATGGTGTAATCCATGCTCAAAGCTCAATGCGCTATGCTCTGCACAAAGATATGTTTTTCATCCATTTTACTTTATTTTCATTTTTAATGAAGCGATTATACTTCAAAATTGATACCGGGCGGTTTTGGAAAAAGCATAATGGTTTTATGTTTTTTTCGTTTTGTTATTGTATTTTGCCCGTCAAAGCATGAATCCGTACGAAAAAAAACGCCGCTGGAAGTTTTTACTCCTCATCTTCGCCATATTAATTGGCATTGCCTCTGTATTTTATACCGATTCTTTTGTTAAAAAAATGGAGCGTGAAGAAGCTGTCCAGTTTCGTTTGTGGGTACGCGTACAGGAAAGAGCCATGTTGTTGATGGACGATCCGCTTTCACAAAGCTTAGTCACCGATGTTCGGGAAAATGTAAAAATGCCGGTAATTCTGATTAACAAAGATGGTGTCGTAATTTCTTCTACCGGTTTAGATACTACAAAAACCTGGAATCCAGGAACGGAAAATCTACAGTACGATAGCTTGTACTATGTACGGCAACTCAATAAAATGAAAGCCCAACATAAGCCATCTGAACTCAATATTTTTGGCGATAAATTTCTGGCCTATTACAGAGATTCGTTTGTGCTTACGCAACTGAGGTATTTCCCTTATATCCAAATGATTGTAATTTTCTTGTTTTTGCTTACTGCTTACACGGCCTTCAGTTCTGCTCGCCGAGATGAGCAAGACCACGTTTGGGTAGGTTTAGCTAAAGAAACGGCACATCAACTGGGCACACCTATTTCTTCATTAATGGCTTGGATTGAACTGATGAAATCTAAATTTGATGCCGAAGATGATCCGCTTATTGCCGAAATGGAAAATGACGTTAAACGACTCGAGATTATTACAGATCGCTTTAGTAAAATTGGTTCAAAACCCATTCTGGAAGACCACACTGTTTTCATTGTAATCAGCAATTTTATCGATTATTTTAAAGTCCGGACTTCAGATAAAGTTAAATTCAGCATTACCGGAGATGAACAGGTGCGTGCATTACTCAACGTCCCTTTATTTGATTGGGTTATTGAGAACCTACTTAAAAATGCAGCAAATGCAATAGAAAATGAAGGTTCTATTTCTATAAATATCATTGAAAATTTAGCAAAAGAGCAAGTTTTTATTGATGTTTCTGACACCGGAAAAGGGATTCCGAGATCTAAATTTGATACTGTTTTTCAGCCCGGCTATACCACACGTAAACGCGGCTGGGGTTTGGGTTTATCTTTAACCAAAAGAATTGTGACCAATTACCATAGCGGAGAAATATTTGTAAAAGAATCTGAAATGGGCAAAGGAACAACGTTTAGAATCATCTTAAAAAGCAGTTTAAAATATGAACCGACCACAGCCTAATGAATATCCTGCCTGGGGCGAAACCTACATTAGCAAAGTAGATGGCGACATCATGAAAATTTTGGAAACCCAGGCTGTCAGCGTTCCCGAATTATTCGCAAGAAACATAGGAAAAGCCGATTTTGCTTACGCAGATGGAAAGTGGACACTGAAAGAAATGTTAGGCCACATTATAGATTGTGAACGCGTGTTCGCCTTCAGAATTACTTGTTTTGCAAGAAATGAACAACAACATATTCCTGGTTTTGATGAAGATGAATATGTTAAAAATGCACGCTTTGCTGATCGGCCACTGGAAGATCTGATCGAAGAGTTTTCTGCATTACGCAAAGCCAATCTCTATTTGTATAAATCCCTTAATGAAGCTGAACTGAACCGAAAAGGTACCGCTTCTGAACGTGAAATCTCGGTTAGGGCAATAGTTTATATTGCCGCCGGTCATATAATACATCATAAATCTGTACTTAAAGATCGATATCATGTGGTTTAAAAACTTTACTGTAGAAGAATTAAATGGCAGGCCAAAAAATCATATTGGCGCATTAATCGGAATTGAATTTACTGAAATCGGCGAAGATTTTCTGATTGGCACAATGCCTGTAGATGAGCGCACACATCAACCCGTTGGGATCTTACATGGCGGCGCATCTGTTGTGCTGGCAGAAACATTAGGAAGCATTGCTTCTTTCATGTGTATAGATCCGGAGAAATACCTAGCCGTTGGACTCGAAGTTAACGCAAATCATTTACGGCCGGTAAAAAGTGGAAAAGTAACAGGAATCTGTAAGCCTCTACATGTTGGAGCAAAAACCCAGGTTTGGGAAATCAAAATGTATGACGACAGAGGAAAAATGAATTGTATTAGTCGCTTAACTGTAGCTATTATTCCAAAGCCCCAATAAACATTTAACCTCAGTTTGTTTTGCAAAACACTTTACATACCATCCGTTCAACCGCAGCGCTGAGCCTCAGTTCACGAAAAACCTTAATCGGCGAGCTTGAGCGTTCTGTGATGAAAAAAGGTGCTGTTTTAATACGGGAGAATAAATATGAGGATCAGTTTTACTTTCTGGAAAGTGGAATTGCCCGAGCCTCTATTCTCATTAAACATAAACCGGTTGCAATTTGGTTGGGTTTTGCTGGCGATGTTTGCCTATCCTTTAACAGTTATGTTTACCAGAAAGCAGGTTATGAACGGATAGACATTTTGCAGGATGCGGTTGTTTATGGAATAAAAGCCTCACGTTTACAGGCGCTTTACCAACTTCACCCGGATCTGGCTAACTGGGGAAGAAAAATGGCAGAACATGAATTAATTAAAACCGAAGAGCGATTTATTTCCCGCCAATTTAAAACCGCCTCCGAACGTTATGAAGCTTTAATTTTGCAGTATCCGGAAGCGTTAAAAAATATTCCTTTAGGTATTATTGCCTCTTATCTGGGCGTAACCCAAGTTACTCTGAGCCGAATCAGGGCTACCGTAAAATAGTTTTTTAACATTTGTAAAATCTTAAGGTAGTCTTCTCTCCTATTTTTGCAGCATGAGCTGGATCTATTTAATTATCGCAGGTTGCTTAGAAATCGGATTTACAACCTGCCTAAATCTTTCGAAGAATTTCACCGTGTTGAAATGGAGCGCAGGTTTTTTAATTTGTGCTGTATTAAGTTTTATTTTTCTAAATAAAGCGCTGGCAGAATTGCCTATGGGTACTGCATATGCCGTGTGGACAGGAATTGGTGCCGTAGGAACCGTAATTATTGGTATTTTATACTTTAATGAACCGGCTACTTTCTGGCGGTTGTTTTTTATCGGGACCTTAATTGCCTCAATAATCGGGCTTAAATTTTTTGCCACACATTAAAATAAAAAGGGCTGCTCTTTTGAAGAACAGCCCTTTTGCAAATATGATAATAAATTAAATTACTTTCACATTGATGGCGTTTAAGCCTTTTTTACCGTTCGCAACTTCGTATTGAACTTTGTCTTTTTCGCGGATTTCATCGATAAGACCTGTTGAATGAACAAAAATTTCGCTATCGCCATTTGCAGGGATGATAAAGCCAAAACCTTTAGTTACGTTGAAGAATTTTACTGTGCCTTCTTGCATTGTATTAAAATATTAAATTAAGTCTGCAAGGTAGTCTTATTATTTTAAAATAAAAATAAATTTTAACATTTATTTAGTGTTAAAATTTTGTAAGACACAGATTACTAAGGCCTTTTAATTGCCTTCCCAACCATACTTAGTGTAATCTGACTGTTATGTGGAATACCCAATGTAGTTCCAGGAACTACAGTAAAGAGGTTGCGTACATAGATATCGGCAACACCTTGCATCATTCTTTTTTTGCCTTCTGCTGCATCTGGCAATACTCCATTAACATTCAAAATTCTGATGGCTCCGGTATAATCAACAACAGCAGAACATTCATAGGCAAAATCTTTATACGCGCGGTCAATTTGTATTCGATATCTTGGAAACATGTAGTCATATGCCACTGTTCTTCCACTAAGTTTATCCGCTGTGCTAAATTTTTCTACTTTAACAATTTTACTTTTTGGAATAAACTGAACCGGAACCCGGGCAGCGAAAGCTTCTTTCCCATCCAGGTTTACCTGATCAGAAAGTTTTCGGATAAATGTAGTATCGGCTTTTGTTGGTTTCTGGAGTTCTTTAGGAGTAGTTTTCAATTTGTTTTTGATGTAATCCTGTGCATAGAAGGTCATATTTACATCCGACCGAAAATCTTTGGCTATTACTTTCCCATCTACCTGTATCCTTTGAAAAACCAAACTATCTTTACTAATGTGTTTAACCCTAAAAAATTCTTCTGCAAAATTGTATACGCTTCCGTGATCGTATTGAAGGTAAAACTTCTGCATAATTTGCTTTTGTGGGCTCCAGGCCATCATTGTATCTTCGGCTGCAACCTCAATAATCCAGGAAGGTTCTTGCATAAAACCTTCTTTATTGAAGGATAAACCATTACTAAAACGACGTTTTATTTCCTCATAACGAATGCCTTTTACCGGAGCAAAAGTGAAATCTCTTAATGTAGCGTCGTTGGTTTTAGACCTGCCGCATCCGGAGAGCAACAATAAAGCAAAAAAGGTGCGGATTATATTCTTGATCATAAGCTAAATTCTACGGCTAAAATAAATATTAAAAATTAAACGCCTGTTAAAGCATCGGGCTATTCTCTTTTTGCAAAACAAAATTGTCTGTAGGGATTAACATTATTTTGCTTAGAAACGAAACCGGTTCAACTACAGATTTTCGCCTTGTTTTGTTTGGCCATTACTTGGATTTTCAACTGTGAGATTTGATTTTCTATGCAGAAATCAAAATTGGCGGATTTAAGGCTGGCGTCAAAATATTAACTCAATAACTCTTTTAACAAAACAGGGCAAACCTTATTAAAGATCTGCCCTGTTTTTGTGAATTAATTACGGTTTATTTCTTTGGATCAAGGATATTTTTAATCCGGATATTAAGATCATCGTAATGCGCTTTACTGATAGCGTCTCCGGCTATGGATCTTGTTTTTGTGGTACTTAGCAACGTTTTAAGCTCTGCCCTAACCAACGGTCTGATATCTGACAATGCAACGTTAATTGGCGTTAAACCATAACTTGCAGCATATTCTACAGGAAACCCTACCGGAAGCTCGGAGTCTTTTGTCATCAAAGCCTCTAAACGATCTACATAAGCCCGTTGTAAATTGCGTTTAAAAGCATCTGCACGGCCAGCAGCAAATACAGATGTACGTAAATCGGTAAACAATTCTGGCAATGTGTAGGCTTTGGTAGCTCCGTTCTTGGTTTCATTATCTAATAGACGTGCAATGCGAGGTGCTGATAAAATGTTAGATAAGGTATTCGTTTGTACAGATTTAATTCTGTTTAGCAATGTTCCGTTATCAAATTTAGATAATTCTTCATTGTTAATTAACCATAGCGGTGTGGTAAATAACTGCTGATTGAAAAATGTAATGGCTTCTTTTTGTTTCGCCTTTGGCAAATATGCATACACAGCACCTTTCTGATCATAGGTTTTGAAGTTTTCACTTAAACCACCAACATTAGCTGTTACGTGTCCCATGTAGCGGTTGTATTGTCCAACAATTTCTGTATAGATTTCTTTCAAATCGCTATACTCTTTTCCTTTCTGGAAAGTCCATTTTTCTACATTCGGAAGAATACGTTTCAAATTAGCAATGCCGTAAGTACTTGCTTTCATCGCATTATCACCTAAATCTTCACTTTGTAACCGCGGATCAAGCATTGTGCCCTGGCGACCATAAAAATACAATGGGTTACCGGCATTCTTCAATGTCCACTGATTCAGAATCTCTTTTTCCTGTTCTGCAGTTTTATTTCCTGGAATCCATGAATATCCCCATTTGATAGACCATTTATCATATTCACCAATTTGCGGATGCAATTTGGTTACACCATCACCGGGCTGTGCAATATAATTGAAACGTGCATAATCCATAATAGAAGGTGCAGTACCGTGTGCATCTGTAAAAGTTTTAGAACGTAAAGAATCTACAGGATATGCATAGCTTGAGCCGAAGTTATGTGGCAAACCTAAGGTGTGGCCAATTTCATGTGATGATACAAAACGAATCAATTCGCCCATTTGTTCATCGCTGAATTTCGCTTTTCGGACTTCCGGATTTACAGCGGCAGTTTGTACAAAATACCAGTTGCGCAATAAATTCATCACATTGTGATACCAGCCAATATGCGTTTCCAAAATCTGCCCGGTGCGTGGGTCGCTTACATGCGGGCCATAAGCATTTGCAATATCAGAAGCAAAATAACGTACTACAGAATATCTGGAATCGTCTACATCAAATTGTGGATCTTGTGCCGCTGTTGGAGATTCTTTACCGATAATGGCATTTTTGAAACCCGCAGCTTCAAAGGCAACCTGCCAATCGTTAATTCCCTGAATTAAAAACGGAACCCATTTCTTCGGCGTTGCCGGATCAATATAAATTATGATTGGTTTTATCGGTTCTACCAATTCTCCACGTTTGTAGGCATTGGTATCTTTCGGTACCAGATTCCAGCGGTGAATATATGCTGTTCGCTCTGCTTTTTGAGCATCAGAACCATAATCAATCTGCGATTGGCCAAAATAACCAACACGACTGTCCATAATACGGGCTTTCACCGGTGTTTTTGGCAGAAGCAACATCGATGTATTAAACTCGAAAGTAATTGCTCCGTTGCTGTTATCTGTAGGTGATTCTGCAGCACGGTAGGTTTTAGCCGTTTTCACTTCTACATTTAGAGGAAAGGTTTTGATTGTATCAATATACGAACGATTCACATCGTATGCCGTTACCTTGTAAGCTTTACGCACCTGGTCTGTAGCACCAATAGCCATAATATCTCCGTTGTAAAAATCAGTTACATCAATTACAACTCCGGTAGTATCCTTATTATAGGCTTTGATTTCAAAACCAGCAAGAATTTGAGCAAGATTAGAATTTTGAACCGATTGGTACATATCGCTGTTTGGGTCTGCTTTCGTAGCATAACTTGGTACGCGGATATAAACCTGTTTACCTCTGCGTTCCCATTTCCAAACTTGTTCGTTTAATTCTTCACCGCCGTATTGCTGATTTCCAACTTTAACGCCAACCGGAGATTTGGATACGCGTGTCACGACAAGCATTTCGCGGTTCAACACAGAATCTGGAATTTCAAAGTACCATTTATCGTCAACTTTATGTGTCTTAAATAAGCCACTTGTTGTTTTTGCTTTAGCCGTTATTACTTCTGAGAAAGGCTTTATGCCTTCTTTTTTTGCCGGAGGAGTGGCTGCAGTTGCCGCAGCGGTTGCAGGTACTCCTTTTACTTTTTTAGATTTTTTCTGTGCGTAAACGGAATCGGTTTGAGATACGCCGAAAACAACGATGCCCGCTAAAGCAAGCAACTTAATTTTTTTATTCATGAATAATGTGTTTTTTGCCTGGTTAAAAGGCAAAGTTAATTGATGTAAAAGGTTAAAAATATATGTATTTGGAAAATTACATAACCAACAATACAGTTATGCACGACAAGTTTATTGGTTTGACTGTTTGGTTTTAATAATTACACCCCAAAAGCATACCTTCAAAGGTATTTAATAAGAAAGAGATGTTTAACATTTCATTTAATTTGATAAATTAGTTTAATCAACAAACCGTTTCCATGTCGCGTTATAAAAGTTTACAAATCTATTCTATATTTCTTTTACTCACCGCTAGCCTGATTACTTCTTGCTCAACAGACAAAAGCATTTCGAGAAAGGTTGCCAGACAATTTAAAAACTCTGAAGTGATAAAACAATACCAGGTTGGCTTTGCCTTGTTCAATATGGACAGAAAAGAAATGATTTTTCAAAAAAATGCAGAAAAGTACTTTACTCCAGCATCAAACACTAAACTCTTTACTTTTTATGCCAGCTTAAAAATGCTTCCTGAGCGAATGCCAGCATTAAAATATATTGAGCACAACGATTCATTAATTTTTTGGGGTACCGGCGATCCTGCTTTTTTGCAATTCGCGGTAAAAGATAGGAGCGCCTATGATTTCCTTCGCGCTACAGATAAGAAAATTTACTTTTCACCCGGAAGGTATACCGGAAGTTTTTATGGCGAAGGCTGGTCTTGGGACGACTATGATTACTATTACCAGCCAGAAATTACCGAATTGCCAATTATGGACAATATGGTTACCTCTAGTTATCGGTCTGTAGATAAAATCGATATTAATCCTAAAATTTTCGCTTCCGGTTTTAGAGTCGATTCTACTAAAACTACGGGTAATTTTCAGGTTACTCGGGATTTCCTGACCAATACATTTCATTACCCAGCGGTTCCGGTGAAAAGCAATTATAATCAGCAAAACCCATATAAAACAAGCACACAAACCACAATAGAAGTTTTGGGCGATACGTTACACAAGTACGTTGGCTTAGTAAAGATGAAAATTCCCGGGGATGTTAAAACCTTGCCTGGCGCGAGCCGCGATTCAGTTTTAAAGCATATGATGTTACCAAGCGATAACTTTATTGCAGAACATTTGCTTCTGGTTTGTTCAGACCAGTTGGGCGATACGTTGAGCACATCTAAAGCCATAAACCATATTGTAAAAAACTATTTATCTTTTTTACCAGATAAGCCAAAATGGGTAGATGGTTCTGGCCTTTCCAGACAAAATCTATTTACGCCTCGGGATATGGTGTATTTGCTGGATACCATTTACAGAACGGTTAACAACCCGCAAAAACTCTATAAAATGCTCCCTGCCGGAGGGCAATCCGGAACTTTAAAAAATGCGTATCCGAAAACCGATACTCCATTTGTATATGGAAAAACGGGCTCATTGGGCGGCGTACATAATCAAAGTGGATACGTGCTCACCCAAAAAGGCAAAACCTACATATTCTCTTTTATGAACAATGGCTTTGTTAAACCAACGGCAGAAGTGCGGGCAGAAATGGTACGTATTATGACTTATATACACGATACGTTTTAACACAAAAGCTGCGCAGAGCGATGAATTTCGATTTAAAATCTTTATCACAACCTTTTTCTAACCAAATTATTTTGGATGGAAAGCGTTATCTCTATTTCAGCGGAACAGCTTATCTGGGCATACCAAATCACCAGGAATTCATTTCCTATTTTATCGAAGGTATTTCCAAATACGGGCTGAATAACGGAACAAGCAGAACGAACAATATCCAATTGGGTATTTATGAAGAGGCGGAAAATCACGCAGCAAAAATGTTTTCAGCGCCCGCTTCATTAATTACTTCAAGTGGTTATCTCGCTGCGCAACTGGTTGTCAAAGCTTTTGCCAGCCGTCGTAATATACTATATGCGCCGGCCAGTCATTCGGCTCTGTGGGATGGTATCCCAAATCAAATAACAGACTCTTTTCTGAGTTGGAGCGAAAAAGTGATCGAAACCATTAATTCATCATCTGAAGGAGATTGGGTTTTAATCAGCAATTCTATGAATAATCTTGTTCCGGAAATTTATGATTTCAGTTTTCTGAAACGTGTAGACCACACAAAAAAGATTACGCTTATTGTAGACGATTCTCACGGAATAGGAATAAACAATGCTGGTCTGGGCATTTTTCATTCCTTACCAAAGCAAGAAAATATCACCAATATTGTAGTAGCTTCTATGGCAAAAGCGCTTGGTATTGACGCAGGAATTGTGTTTTCGTCTTCATCTGTTATCGCTAAACTTCAGAAAAGTAATATGTTTATCGGAGCCTCTCCCCCTTCTGCAGCGGCGCTATATGCATTTGTTCGGGGAGAAGATATTTATAAAACCCAACTTCAGAAACTGGCAAAAAATGTATTATATCTGCAAAGCCAAAGGTTTGAAAAATGGACTTTTGCTCAACAATTTCCAGTATTTTTAATGAATGAGGCCAAAATTGCCGACGAGTTATTTAACCATAATATCCTGATTTCGTCTTTCCCTTATCCCCATCCAAACAGTTTACCGTTTAACCGCATTGTATTAAGTAGCTGGCACACTGATGATGATTTGCAAAAATTGATATCTGCACTCAAAGCTTAAAACCAAAGCATTTCTGTTTAAGATATTTTTCCAATCTTTAGACTTCTAATTATCTGTATGAAAAATTTGATCCTTTTGTTATTTATTTCTTTAAGCTCTGTTGCTTTACGTGCCCAAACAACCGACATCTGGATAGTACGTCACGCAGAAAAAGAAAAAGCCAATCCAGAAGAAAAAGATCCTGATTTATCTGTTGAAGGTGAAGAAAGAGCCGGTGCTCTTGCGGTTTATCTAAAAAAAGAAAATATTGATGTTGCCTTTACTACGCCATATAAACGCACCAGACAGACGATTGACTCGCTGGTTATTCCAAAGGTAATTTCTTATACAGAAATTCCGGCAATGATAGAATTGATTAAGAAAAGTTATCTCGGAAAAAAAATTATTATTGCAGGGCATTCAAATACCGTTATGCAAATTATTGAAGCGCTTGGAGGTAAAAAACCAAAGGACGAACTTACGGAAGATGATTATGACTATATTTTCCACCTGACATTAAAAGGCGACAAGGCAAAGGTTAAGTCAGATTTCTACGGCAATCCCCATCATTTATAATTTCTCGAACGGAATATCCATCAAATCGTAATTCTTCCAACCTTTAAAATCATAATGCCACCATTCATTATCGAGCACAATCAGTCCGTATTTGGCCATTGTTGAAATCAAGAAATCTCTGTTTTTTTTTGCTTTGGCAGATACCTTTTCAAATTTTGCAGCGGCAGCGGCAGAAAAGCTGTCGTATGGTGTGGGCATTTCTAAATCTTTCCCTGTTTTTAAATCAATCAGCGTTATATCTACAGCGCAGCCACGATTGTGTTTTGAACCTTTCGCCGGGTTGGCCACGAAATTTTTATCGCTTGCTTTCTGATAAAATGCAACCGTAATTGTATAGGGACGGTAACCATCAAAAATTTTTAATCCATAGCCTTTCTTTTTCAATTCTGCCTGAATTTTGCTTAAAGCAGCTACAACTGGTTTACGCGCAAAAGCTCTTGCCTGCTTGTACATGACCTGCTGCATGAAATTATTTTTCGTGGCGTATCGGATATCGAGTTTAACATCTGGAATAGCTTTTTTGATTTCAATCAGTTCATTGTTCGGATTCAATTTTATAGAAGCCTGATATTGACTGAAAGAATTTATGATAACAAGCTTTTTGTTTGGTAATGGACTGCTTTGTGCAGCAGCAAAAAAAGAAAAAGATATAAAAAATAAAAGGCAACTTATTTTCATAACAGAATGGATTATTTGGTCATCATTGCGAGATGGCATTTTCGGCCTGTGAAATAACCTCAAAACAATTGCCACCAGTTATATTAATATTCCTTCACGGCCTGGCAGCGACAGAAATACTTACTGGTTTGCAACCACTAAGAGCTCTAAGTTTTTATACTGAAGGTTAAACATATCTGCAAGATCTTTATTGGTCACATTTCCCTGATAAATGTATAAAGCTTCCCGGATGCCTGGATTGTTCCAAACCATATTCGTCAATCCGCCATATTCACCAATATCCAATAAAATTGGGGCAAAAATATTCGTTAACGCATAAGAAGCTGTGCGCGGAACACGAGATGCAATATTTGGTACACAATAATGAATCACATCATATTTGCGGAATACCGGATTTGCATGATTGGTGACTTCTGAAGTTTCAAAACAACCACCTTGATCTATGCTTACATCTACCACTACTGAGTGCGGTTTCATACGGGCAACAGTTTCTTCCATAACTACGCAAGGACTACGCCCATGTTTGGCTCGTATTGCGCCAATAACGACATCGCAGGTTACAATTGCTTTATTTAAAACAATAGGCTGCATCACGGAAGTAAATACGCGACTATTGCCTAAATTATTTTGCAAACGCCTTAATCTGTATATAGAACTGTCAAAAACTTTTACTTCTGCGCCGAGCGCCAAAGCTGTTCGTGCGGCATATTCGCCAACAGTTCCGGCACCTAAAATTACAATTTCCGTTGGTGGAACGCCAGTAAAACCCCCAAGCATTAATCCTTTCCCGCCGGTTACATTGCTTAAATATTCTGCGGCTATAAGAATTGAAGTTGAACCTACAATTTCGCTCATCGCACGAACCACACACAGGACATTGCCTTCATCACGGAGGTTTTCGAAACACAATGCATTAATTTTCTTATGCATTAATGCTTTTAAATATTCCTGTTTAAGTGTACCGGTTTGAAGTGAAGAGATTAAAGTTTGGCCTTTGTGCATTAAATCAATTTCTTCGAGTGTAGGCGGAGCAATTTTAACCAGAATATCGGCATCAAAGACTTCTTTTTTATCATAGGCAATTTTGGCGCCCTGCTCTGCGTACTCATTATCGGTGAAATTGGCGGCAATGCCTGCGCCACTTTCCAACACAACACGATGTCCGTTGTTAACGAGCAAAGCAACAGATAAAGGTGTTAACGCTATTCTGTTTTCCTGAAAAGATATTTCCTTCGGAATCCCTATATAAAGGCTATTTTTCCTGTTTCGGGTTTCTAGAGTTGCTTCCTGGGTTTGCAACAGACCCTGACGGGCGATATCGGCCATTCCCTCGCGTAATCCTGTAGCCATGGTGTACTTAAATGTATATATGTTTTAGGTTGTTCAAGATACACATAATCTGCTAAACTATTGAAGATTAAATGTTATGCTTTTGAAACTTAAAAATGCGCCTGCGCTCATCAATAATTTCGATGTGAACCGAAATCCGCTGTTGCGGCAAAAGTTCTTCAATGAGTTGCGGCCACTCAATCAGACAAATGGCACCTCCGTAAAAATATTCTTCATAACCCATGTCGTATGCTTCCTGAAGGTTTTTAATCCGATAAAAATCGAAGTGATAAACCGCTCCATCATTCCCCTCATATTCGTTAACAATAGAATACGTTGGACTTGATACCACATCTGTTATTCCTAAATAAACGCAGAATTGTTTTATGAACGTTGTTTTTCCGGCACCCATTTCACCTTCAAAAGTGAAAATTTTCGCGCCTGATGCAAAGGTTAAAAGCTGTTTGGCTACCTGTGGTAAAGCTTCGGGAGTGGTTACTTCTATTTCCATTCAGAGATCATAATGCACAAAAGTAAGACTTAATTCTAATGTTTTGGATTGTTGAATGCAGAAGAATATTAACCTTCAGCTACTTTAACTTGTAGCTGAAGGTTAATCCATACTTATCTTGGTGAGTAGGTTATAATCGGAATAATCATTTCTTCGAGTGAAATTCCTCCATGCTGAAATGTTTCATTATAATAATTTACAAACTGGTTGTAATTATTAGGATAAACGAAATAGCTGTCTTCCTGTGCGAAAATATAACTGCTGCTGATGTTGACTTTAGGCAACAAGGCATCGTGAGGGTTTTTAATCAGAAATACTTCTTTCTCATTAAAGTTCAGGTTCCGTCCTTGTTTATAGCGCAAATTGGTATTCGTACTTCTGTCTCCAATTACTTTTACAGGTTTTTTTACCCGAATAGTTCCATGATCGGTGGTGATTACAACCTTTACTTTTTTCTGGGCGATCTTTTTCAGCAACTCAAAAAGTGGCGAGTGCTCAAACCATGAAAGCGTAAGCGACCGATAGGCGGCGTCGTCATTAGCCAATTCACGAATCATTTGCATATCGGTACGTGCATGACTTAACATATCTACAAAATTAAAAACAATTGCATTGAAATCATTTTTCAGAAGATTATTGGTCTGGTCTACCAAATCTTTGCCTTGTTCGAACGTTAATATTTTATTGTAGCTGAATTTACATTCTTTACGCAGATTGCGTTTAATATTATCGGCTAGAAAAGCTTCTTCATGCAGGTTTTTCCCGCCCTCATCATCGTCATTCTGCCAAAGTTGCGGAAAACGTTTTTCCATATCCAATGGCATCAACCCAGAGAAGATAGCATTTCTTGCATACTGAGTTGCAGTAGGCAAAATACTGGTATACATCTCTTCTTCATCTATACGGAAATACTCAGAGATAAGCGGATTGATGATTTTCCATTGATCATAACGCAGGTTGTCAATCAGAATGAAAAACACAGGTGTGTTATCGCCAATTAACGGAAATACCTTTTTCTTCATCAGTTCATATGAAAGCATGGGCGATTTATCCTTGTCTTTAATCCAGTCCAGATAATTCTCCCCAATAAACTTAGAAAACTGGGTATTGGCTTCCTGCTTTTGCATGGTTAAAATTTCATGCATCTGTGGGTCGTCCAGTTTTTCAAGTTCAAGTTCCCAGAATACGATTTTTTTATATACATCAATCCACTCGTCATAGCTCAGCCTGTCGCTCAGTGTCATACCTAAACGTCTGAAATCTTGTTGGTAAGCCATTGATGTTTTTTCGCTTACCAATCTTTTGTTATCAATAAGTTTCTTTATTGTGAGTAAAACCTGTTTTGGATTTACGGGTTTAATCAAATAATCATCAATCTTACTGCCAATTGCATCTTCCATTAAGTTTTCTTCCTCACTTTTGGTAATCAGCACCACCGGAATTTCCGGATTAATATTTTTGATTGCCGAAAGTGTTTCAATGCCACTCATTCCGGGCATATTTTCATCGAGAAAAACAAGATCAAACTGGTTTTTTTCAAATGCTTCGAGTGCGTCATTGCCATTTGTAAAAGTGGTTACGTGGTAACCTTTATCATTAAGCAACAGAATATGAGGCTTTAACAAGTCGATTTCATCATCGGCCCATAAAATTTTAGTTTCTTGCATGTTTTTTTGTAAAAATGGGTTAGCAATGCCAGTATATTTGACAGATAATTTTACACGAATTGAATTTAGCAATTTTTGTACCGTATATTGGCTTTTAACTATTTTTAACCATTGAATAAAAAGAAAATAATAAACGATCCCGTGTATGGATTCATTTCCATACCCTGCGAATTGGTTTACGATGTAATATCTCACCCTTACTTTCAGCGCCTGCGGTATATTAAGCAACTTGGCATGACTCATTTGGTTTATCCAGGCGCTTTACATACACGTTTTCACCATGCCCTTGGTGCCATGCATTTAATGGGTTTAGCCATAGAGGTACTAAAAAGTAAAGGTCATAACATTACCCGGCAGGAAGAAGAATCTGCCTGTTTGGCCATTCTTTTACATGACATTGGGCACGGTCCTTTTTCACATGCACTTGAACATTCGCTGGTTACCGGCATTCGGCATGAAGATATTTCAGCAAAGCTGATGCAGGACCTGAATGCTCATTTCAATGGGCAGCTTACTCAGGCAATCGAAATTTTTAACGGAACCTATCCGAAACGTTTCTTACACCAGCTGATATCTGGCCAATTGGATCTGGATCGAATGGACTACCTAAACCGGGATAGCTTTTTTACCGGTGTTAGCGAAGGTGTAATCAGTTCTGATCGCATTATCAAAATGTTTAATGTACATGACGATGATCTGGTTATTGAAGAAAAGGGAATTTATTCAATTGAAAAATTTCTGATAGCCCGCCGTTTAATGTACTGGCAGGTTTACTTACATAAAACAGTGATTTCCGGAGAAATGATCCTGGTAAAATTGCTGGAGAGAGCCAAAGAATTGTGTAGCAATGGCGAGGATTTATTTGCTGCTCCATCTTTAAAACACTTTCTTAAACAAAACGTTACTGGTTCAGATTTCTTTAGCCAACACATCAACCTGGAACATTTCACCAATCTGGATGATCAGGATATTTATGCAGCTGTAAAAGTTTGGGTGAAACATCCCGATAGAATTTTATCCACGCTTTGCGAAATGCTTACAACCCGAAACCTGTATAAAGTTGAAATGGGCAATCAACGGGCCAGCGAAGATCGTATCCGCTTCCTAGAAAAAGCAGCTATAGACATACTGGAAATTTCACAAGAAGAAGTACGTTATTTTGTATTTACAGACTCCATTCAAAACAGAGCCTACAATGCCGGAGTTGGCAATATCAAAATTTTAATGAAAAATAACAGCATCGTAGATATTGCGAAGGCATCAGATTTATCCAATCTGGAATCGTTGCAGAAAACTGTAGAAAAGTACATACTGTGCTATCCACGCGGCATTTAAGGTTATTTAACAAAATAATTGGGTTTCACTGCCGTTTTATGTCTTATTATTGTAGAGAATATATCTGGTTAAGCCCTTTAGGTTTATTTGTTCATTTCAATTTAACATTTACCTTTGTAAAATGCAATTTACTGCCAAGCAGATAAGCGAGTTCCTAAACGGTTCAGTTGATGGAAACCCTGACATAGCCGTTACAGAGCTTTCCAAGATAGAAGAAGGCAAGGAAGGATCGTTATCTTTCCTGTCCAATCCGAAGTATGAGAATTATTTATATTCTACTCAAGCTTCCGTTGTTATTGTATCTAAAGACTTTGCACCAACACAGTCTTACACCAGCACGCTTGTACGCGTAGACAATCCATACAGTGCTTTTACTTTGTTGTTGGATAAATACAATGAAGCTGTAAATGCACAAACTTTAAAGTCTGGCATTGATAAAATGGCATTTGTTCATCCTACAGCCAAAATTGGTAATAACGTATTTATTGATGCTTTTGCCTACGTTGCTGAAAATGCAATTGTTGGTGATGGCTGCAGATTAAATGCACAAACCTTTGTAGGTGCAAATGTTAAAATCGGCCAAAATTCTATATTTTTTCCAGGAGTTAAAATTTATCATGGCAGCCAAATCGGAAACAATGTAACTATACATTCAAATACGGTTATTGGCAGTGATGGTTTTGGTTTTGCACCTCAAAAAGATGGCAGTTACAGTAAAATTCCTCAAATTGGAAATGTTGTTATTGAAGACGATGTAGAAATTGGAGCCAATACAACAATAGACAGAGCCACTATGGGCTCTACAATTGTACGAAAAGGGGCTAAAATGGATAATTTGATCCAAATTGCCCATAATGTAGAAATTGGACAAAATACTGTTCTTGCAGCCCAGTCTGGCGTATCAGGAAGTACCAAAATTGGTCCGAATAGCGTTATTGGCGGACAGGTTGGTATCGCAGGTCATTTAAGTCTTGCCAAAGGAACGCAAATTGGTGCGCAGGCGGGTATAAATTTTAACATCACCGAAGAAAATAAACAATGGCACGGGAGCCCTGCGCAACCCTTGCGCAACTGGATGCGTGCATCTGTTATTTTTAAACATTTACCTGATGTTGAGAAAAGAATTAATGCCTTAGAAGAAGAATTGAAAAGGCTTACAGCCGAATTGGAAAAGAATACAATACATAATGAACGTTAGACAAAAAACGATTAAAGGAGAAATATCTGCATCCGGAGTAGGTTTACATACCGGAGCAAATGTAACGCTAACCTTTTGCCCTGCCCCTGAAAACCACGGTTTTAAGTTCCAACGGATAGATTTAGAAGGGCAGCCAATTATTGATGCGGATGCCGATAATGTAACCGATACATCACGTGGAACAACCATTACACAAAACGGTGCCAGTGTAAGTACAGTTGAACATGTAATGGCCTCGCTTGTGGGTATGGATTTGGATAACGTTTTGATTAAACTCGATGGACCCGAAACACCAATTATGGACGGAAGCTCTATACAGTTTATAGACCTTTTAGAAGAAATTGGTTCTGTTGAACAAAATGCAGACCGCGAATATTTCACCATCCCACATAATATCACATATACAGAAGCAGATAGAAAGGTCGAAATTGTAGCAATGCCCTTAGACGATTATCGTTTTACGTGTATGATAGACTACAATTCTCCTGTGTTAGGCAGTCAGCATGCAGGTATCAATACTATTGCAGAATTCAAGAAAGAAATTGCTTCTTGCCGTACGTTCTGTTTCCTGCACGAGCTGGAATATCAATTGTCTCACAACCTGATCAAAGGTGGCGATTTAAACAATGCTATCGTAATTGTTGACAAGGAAGTAACTAAAGATGAGTTAAGCCATCTAGCTACATTATTCAACCGTGAAGACATAGATGTTGCGCCACAAGGCATTTTAAATAACATGGAGCTGCGTTACCAGAATGAACCCGCCCGTCATAAACTTTTGGATATGATTGGTGATTTGGCATTAGTAGGCATGCATTTAAAGGGCCATATTATGGCAGCAAGACCTGGCCACGCAGCAAATGTTGCTTTCGCAAAGAAAATCAAAGCGGCAATCAAAAAAGAAAAAAACAAGAAGGTGCAAAAAGTTTACGATCCAAATTCAAAACCTCTTATGGATGTGGTGCAGATTATGGAAATACTTCCTCATCGCCAGCCATTTTTGTTTGTAGATAAAATCCTAGAACTTTCTAAAAATCATGTTGTTGGCGTGAAAAACGTGACCATGAATGAAGAGTTTTTTAAGGGTCATTTCCCGGGCGCACCTGTTTTTCCGGGTGTTATTCAAATTGAGGCTATGGCACAGGTTGGTGGAATACTTGTTTTATGTACCGTTCCGGATCCACAAAACTATTTGACCTATTTCCTTAAAATCGATAATGTTAGATTCAGAGCCCAGGTCCTTCCCGGAGATTCAATTGTATTTCGTTGCGACTTGTTAGAACCTATTCGCCGCGGCATTGCACAGATGAAAGGCGTAGGAATGGTTGGAGAAAAAATCGTTGTAGAAGCCGAAATGATGGCTCAAATTACTAAAGTTAAACAAACAGAAACTGCCCAATAATGATACAACCCTTAGCATACATTCATCCCCAGGCAAAAATTGCAGAGAATGTCGTAATAGAACCTTTTGTAGTGATACATAAAGATGTTGTTATTGGTGAAGGAACCTGGATTGGATCCAATGTGACCATTATGGATGGCGCACGCATTGGTAAAAACTGCCGCATTTTCCCTGGATCAGTAATTTCCGGAGAACCTCAGGATTTAAAATATGCCGGAGAAGTAACCACTGCTGAAATTGGCGATAATACAACCATCCGCGAATGCGTTACCGTAAACCGTGGTACAAAAGACCGATGGAAAACTGTAGTGGGCAGCAACTGCCTCATTCAGGCATATTCACATATTGCCCACGATTGTGAAGTTGGAGACAACTGCATTTTTTCTAACGGAACTACTCTTGCAGGCCACATTACAGTTGGTAACAATGTGGTTTTGGCCGGATTAGTAGCCATTCACCAATTTGTTAAAGTTGGCTCTTATGCTTTTGTAACCGGTGGTTCATTAGTAAGAAAAGATGTTCCACCTTATGTGAAAGCTGCGCGCGAGCCACTTTCTTATGCGGGAATTAACTCTGTTGGTTTACGCCGGAGAGGATTTACAAATGAGCAGATAGATGAAATTCAAGAAATCTACCGCGTGTTATTTGTTAAACACAACAACGTAACCAAAGCATTGGATATGATTGAAGCCGAATTTAAACCAACTGAAATCAGAGATGAAATTGTCGATTTCATCCGCAACTCGAATAGAGGAGTTATGAAAGGTTTCGGAATGGGTAGTTAAACCTTAATTTTCACCCGAATGGATAATTTCACACTCTTTAGAACAAATTCCGATGACCTCAATTTTAGATCATTAGTTGCTTTATTAGACAAAGATTTAGCCATTCGGGATGGCGAAGACCATGCCTTTTACGCTCAATATAATACCGTAGATGCGATAAAAGAAGTAGTTGTTGCCTTAAATGACAAAGGAAAAGCTGTTGGTTGCGGTGCCTTTAAACCGTTCGATGAAAACAGCGTAGAAATTAAAAGGATGTTCGTCCATCCCGACTTCCGTAAGCGAGGTATAGCAGCACTAATCTTAAACGAACTGGAAATCTGGAGTGCGTCAATAAGCTACGGGCGATGTGTACTGGAAACCGGGAAGAAACAACCCGAAGCCATAGCCTTATATCTTAAATCAGGTTATTTGCTCATTCCAAACTACGGCCAGTACATAGGTATAGACAATAGCGTTTGTTTTGAAAAAATCTTAAAATAGTTTCATCAATGAAGATTGATTTGAATGGTGTGGGTAGAAGATTCAACAAAGAATGGATTTTCAGGAATGTCACTACCGTTTTTGAATCTGGCCAAAGCTATGCTATACTTGGTTCGAATGGCTCCGGAAAATCTACCCTTCTAAGTGTTTTAATGGGAAGTTTAAGTCCGTCTGAAGGTCAAATTTCCTTTATTGACGGAAGGGAAATTCCGGTAGAAAACATTTACCAGTATATCAGTTTAGCCGCCCCTTACCTGGAGTTGGTGGAAACATTTACCCTTACAGAAATCATCAATTTCCATTTTAAATTTAAAGATTTCTATCCTGGCATGGATACAAAAAAACTCCTTTCTTTACTTGGAATGGAAAAATCCAGGAACAAAGAAATTAAATATTTTTCATCCGGAATGAAGCAACGCACAAAACTTGCGCTCGCCTGTTGTGCGGATACACCCATTTTATTTTTAGACGAACCGACCAGTAATCTCGATGTTCAAGGTGTAGATTGGTATAAGGAACTGATCGAAAATTTTAATAAAAACCGATTAACCATAATTGGGTCAAATCAAATTCACGAATATGACTTCTGTAACAGCCAACTGCAAATAGCTGATTTCAAACAAATTGACAACTAAACACAGTCTTCCTCAATCGCTCATTTTGTCATAAAATTGTATTAAATATTTTTTTTTGAAAATATATTTTGAGAATGATAAATTCTTCTTACCTTTGCGGCACGAAAAAAGGAAGAAATTTCAACAATTCAGCCTTTTAAGAGACAGAAGATTCTCTACGCTTGTAGATTGTAATATAGCCCTAAAAAGGCAAAAGATTTTTTTCATAGTTTAGTTTGAGGTTTAGGTTGATTATGCCTTCGGAGTGGTTCCCGAAGGCATTTCTTTTTACTTATATTTTCAACCTGCAAATCCGCGCTGCAACGCTCGTGGCTTTTGAATACCTAAAAAATAGTTTTTACATTTGCAGACAATAGCAAATTAACAAATACATCTTAATTAAAATGGCAAAAGCATCAGAAGTAAAAAGCGGAAATGTACTTCGTTTTAATGGCGAGTTGGTGAGTGTAGAAGAGTTTTTACACCGTACGCCCGGAAACTTGCGCGCATTCTATCAGGCAAAAATGAGAAATGTGAGAACAGGTAAATTGGTTGAATATCGTTTCCGTACAGATGAAGAAGTAGAAATTTGCCGTGTAGAAACCAATGATTATCAATACCTGTATGAAGATGGAGATTTTCTTGTTGTTATGGACAACGTGAGCTTTGAACAACACAATATTCCCAAAACGCTCTTCGGTCAGGCAATAAAATTCCTGAAAGAAGGAATGAATGTAATTGTTGCTTTCGAGAGTGAAGAACCAATAATGGCTCAGGCACCAAATACAGTAGAACTGGAAATTACCTATACCGAGCCTGCAGTAAAAGGAGATACATCTACAAGTGCGCTTAAATACGCTACTGTAGAAACTGGTGTGGAAATTAGAGTGCCTATGTTCGTTAATCAGGGCGATAAAGTGAAAGTTGATACTAAAACCGGCGATTACCTGGAAAGGGTAAAATAACAAGAACTGGCTGATTATTGATTTAATCAGCCAAAACTTTCTATAAATAAAGGCGATAACTTTCTTTATTGCTTAATTTGCACCTCGCTTTTATTGAAAATAATTTTACCTTTGCCGAACCAAAAATAGGCCAAATGCAAAAGCCTGTTGGGAAATAATTATGGCAAAAGCATCTGATGTTAAAAACGGAAACATTTTACGCTTAAACGGCGAATTGGTTACCGTAGAAGAATTTATCCACCGTACACCAGGTAAAGGTGGCGCGTTTTACGTTGGCAAATTGAGAAATATTAAAACCGGCAAAATTGTGGAAGCCCGTATGAACACGGACGAACAGGTTGAAATTTGCCGCGTGGAAACCAACGATTATCAATACCTTTACGAAGATGGTGATTACCTAGTTGTAATGGACAATGTATCCTATGAGCAGATCAATGTTGACAAAGCGTTGTTCGGTCCTGCAATTCGCTTCCTCACTGAAGGAATGAATGTAATTGTTTCTGTAGAAAGTGATGAACCAATTATGGCGCAACTTCCAAACTTCACAGAGCTAACGGTTACCTATTCCGAACCTGCCGTAAAAGCAGACACTGCTACTAATGCACAAAAGAGTGCTACTTTGGAAAACGGCGTAGAAATTAAAGTACCAATGTTCGTAAACGAAGGTGACAAACTTAAAATAGATACGCGCACTGGCGAATATGTAGAGCGCGTAAAGTAATCTTATTAATGAAATAGAGAAAGCCTTTGATTAATCGTCAAAGGCTTTCTCTATTTTAGTGAAACCGAATTGAGTTTTTCTAAAAATTATGATCGATGTTTAAAGCTGAACTCCGAAAAATAAGTCAACAAAAGAGATTGAGCATGACTGATGATGAGTATCAATTAGCTTGTAAACAGCTGTTGCATCATTTTTCTCAACTGGACTTCAGCGCAATAAGCACCATTCATATTTTCTTGCCAATAACTGAAAAGAAAGAACCCGATACATTTTTATTTATCGGTTGGCTGCAGCAAAATCATCCGCGCATTAAAATTATTGTACCAAAAGCTGATTTTGAAACAGCTTTAATGAGCCATCATGAATATTTGGGCAAGCACGATCTTCAAAAAAGTCTTTTTAATATTTTGGAACCACAATCGGGCGCAACGCACAACGGGATTGCAGATCTGATAATTATACCTTTATTGGCGTTTGATTTGAACGGTTACAGAGTGGGTTATGGAAAAGGTTTTTATGACCGTTTTCTAAGCCATTCAAATGCTCAAAAATTTGGTCTATCTTTGTTTCCGCCGGCTGAAAAAATAGATGATGTGAATGAACACGACATTCGTCTCGATTTTTGCATTACACCATCGGGCATTTTAAAATTTTAATAAATTAATCATGGCAAACGAAATCGTTATCAAAACAGAAAAACAATACGAAGAAAACATGATTGCATTGTTTGAACTCCAGGAAAAGGAAGATTTAACTGAAGCCGATAAAAAACAAATTGAACTGATGATTAAAGCTGGCGAGCAATTTGAACTGGATCATTTGTAAAGCTACTCCAGTTCAAGTAAAACCGGACAATGGTCAGAATGGATGGCATCTGGTAATATCTTAACGCTTTTCAACCTTGCTTCCAATGGCCGCGTAGCCAAATGGTAATCAATACGCCAACCTAAATTTTTACCGCGTGCCCCAGATCTGTAACTCCACCAGGTATAATGATGCGGATCTTTGTTGAAGTGCCTGAAAGCATCAATAAATCCATTGTCCAAAAATAGTTGCATCCATTCCCTTTCTTGCGGTAAAAAACCCGATGAATTTGCATTCGATTTCGGGTTGTGAATATCCATCGCTGTATGGCAAATATTATAATCTCCACTCACAATAAGATTTGGAATTGCAAGTCTAAGCGCTCCGATATAGGTATCGAAAAAATTCATAAACTCATATTTTTTCAATTGGCGTTCATCACCGCTCGAACCAGAAGGCATATATAGACTCATCAACGAAAAATCATCGAAATCTGCCCTTAAAATTCGTCCTTCACGATCTATCCATTCTTCACCACATCCATACTCTACATGGTTGGGCTCTATTTTAGTTAAAATGGCAACACCAGAATAACCTTTTTTTTCTGCTGGAAACCAATAGTGATGATAACCCAATTGTTCTGCCAAAGATATAATTTCAGGAATCTGTATTGGAGAGGCCTTTATTTCCTGCAAACAAACCATATCGGCGTTAGTCGCTTCCAACCAGCCAAAAAAATTTTTTGTACTCGCTGCACGTATTCCGTTTACATTATAAGAAATAATTTTCATGACTAATTTGATATAAGCTTTTGTTTAAACAATTGTTGAATACGCTGTTTCTCTAGCTTTTTCGCTTCTCGCTTTTTCAATATCGAAACTTCCATTTTCACATCTGTCAATGGTCTATCGTGGCTGTTTTTCGCTACCACAGCGATGCTGTCTACCATAGCAATTCCATCAACAATTTCACCATAAACAGTATAATTACGATCCAAATGTGGCGTTCCGCCTTGGGTTTTATAAACGGAACGTTGCCATTCCGGAATTTTAAATTTTAATCGTTTCTCTTCTAGACTATTCAGCTGTTCATCTGTAAAAACTTTACCCTGAACTAAGTAGAACTGACAACCGCTTGATGCTTTTTCAGGATTATTATCGCGCGCAGCGGCCAGGACTCCTTTTTTATGAAATAAGCTATCGCGAAACTCTGCCGGAATGGTATACCCAACATCACCTTCGCCCAGCAAAGAATCTGGTTTTGCATACTTTGAGTCGGGATCGCCACCCTGAATCATAAAATCTTTAATAACACGGTGGAATAACGTTCCGTTGTAAAAACCACTTTTAACTAATTTCAAAAAGTTATCGCGATGTAGTGGCGTTTCGTTATACAACATAATAATACATGTTCCAAAAGCGGTTTTAATGCGTACATATTGATGTTCTGGTTTGGCAGCAGATACCGAAATTGCCACAAAAAGAGCAACGATAAGTAAGATATTTTTCATATCAGAGTTTGGATAAGAGACAAAATGAAATTCAACGTATAATTTTGGCGCAATTTAATTTTTTTTTCCGTTACCTTTGTAAAATGAAGCTCAGACAAAAAATAGCCCTTGCCTTAGCCGTATTTTATACGGTTAGCGTTATTGGCGTTGCGCTGAGTTTACATTTTTGTGGCGGAAAACTGGAGAACGTTAAACTCTTCAGTAACGAAGTAAGCTGCAAGTTCTGCAAGGATATTCCTACCGGGAAAAAAGACGATGGATGTTGTAAAAACACGAAAGTAAGTTTAAAAGTAAAAGATAGTCATCAAAGCGAAGTCCAGGTAAAATTACCAAAACTTTTTTCGGTGCAGCTTTTCTTTCAACTGCCTTCTTTCAGCTTTTTTCAAAACATAGGATCGGATTTTTCAAACAAAATCCTTAATAAAGCACCGCCACTCAATCCAAAAGTCGCGTTACATATTTTCAATTGTATTTTTAGGAATTAGGATTTTCAGGCACTTTTCAACTGGAAAAGACTGCTGATGGAAAAACCGCTTTTTCGGCTTTTCCAAAAGAAAATGATGGCACTCACCGAGGCCAATTTCCCTAATTTATATCCTAAAAATAATGAAAACCATAAAAATTTTCAGCATTCTTATGCTACTCTTTGCCGTTAAGATTTCGGCACAACAAATCTCTACAGTAGACTTACAGGTAACCGGATTAACCTGTTCTATGTGTTCAAATGCAACACAGAAATCATTAGAAACGCTTGGATTTGTCAGCTCGGTAAAACCAGATTTAAACAAAAATATTTTCGTTCTTACCTTCAAGAAAGGTGCAGATATCAGCTTAGATATGGTTCGAAAAAAGGTTCAGGATGCTGGTTTCTCCGTTGGTGGGTTGGTTGCAAACTTTGATTTCAACCAGGTAAAAGTTGATGAAAAAGGGCAGGCAGTAATTGGCAATAGTGTTTATCGCTTTACAAACGCGAAAAATAAAACCCTTAACGGCCCGGCCAAAGTAAGTGTAATTGATAAAGACTTTGTTTCCGGCTCTGCTTTTAAAAAACAAGCACCTTCTATAGACTCTGATGCATATGCCAGCGGAATGGGAACTGTAAACGGCAAAAAAACCCGTATTTACCACGTAACAATTTCTTAATGGTAAAGCATATTTTATTATTTGCATTGCTGGTAACCTGTACAATTCATTGGAGTTCTGCGCAAGAACTGTACGTATTTAGTGAACCCGCAAGCAATATGCCCACAAAATCTGTCGGCATCAGGCTAACTAATGAAGGTATGTTTAATAATCCTGACTTTGTAAGCAGAACCATTCCTGAAATTATGTTTGGCTTCAATAAAAACTTTATGATGCACGGACAGGCTTTTCTATCTGATATGGATGGTAAATACAGATTGGAAGGCGGAAGCTTATATGCAAAATACCGTTTTATTTCTCTGGATGAAGCACAAAGCCATTTCAGAGCGGCCGCTTTTGCACGAATCAGCACCAGTAAAAGGCCAACTTTTACACGAGACATTAATTTGGAGGGCGACAACAGCGGTATTCAAGGTGGATTGGTTTTTACGCAATTGTTGCATAAGTTGGCTTTATCTGCAACCTTGGGTTATGCGCATGCATTCAAAGACGCAGACAAACAGATTGCCGGCATGCCGCAACCAAACAATATGTTTTCATATAGCTTGTCTTCCGGATATTTGGTTTTGCCTTTTGTGTACAAGAATTATAAAGAACCAAATTTCAATGCATATGTAGAGTTGCTTGGCAAAACAGATCCATCAACCGGACAATCGTATATGGATATTGCGCCGGCCATTCAAATGATTATCAATAGCCAAACGCGCATCGATTTGGGCTATAGATTCCAAACTTTGGGAAATATTGAAAACAGATACACGAAAAACATGTACCTGTTAAGGGCAGAATTTAATTTTTTTAACGTATTAAAATAAAACACATGAAAAAGATATTAGGCTTAATTGCTTTAATCACAGTTACCGGTACCGCAATTGCATTTGCGCAAACCAAAACAGACGTTGCTTTAAACCAGGTATTAGCAGCATATTATGATGTAAAAAATGCACTTGCAACAGATAAAAAAGATGTGGCGATAGAGAAGGTTAAGGTTTTAACAGAAAAAGTAAATGCTGTACCGCATAATGAACTTCAGGCAGATCAGCATAAAATCTGGATGGAACAAGCAAGTATTATTAAAAGCAAAGCAGCAGAACTTGCTGGTACCAACGACATTAAAGTGCAACGTAAAGTATTCGAACTGATTTCTTCTGCAATGATTAAAACGGTTAGAAACATTAAATTCAATAACAACACCGTTTATGTACAGCATTGCCCAATGGCAAAAGCGAGCTGGTTAAATGAAAAAGAAAACATCGAAAACCCGTATTATGGAAGCATGATGTTTGAGTGTGGTGATGTTTCAGAAACCATTGCATCGAAATAATGATTCTGCATATCAAAAACATGGTATGCAACCGTTGTAAAATGGTGGTAAAGGCCGAGTTGGAAAAACTTGGCCTTACCCCTTTATCGGTTGATCTCGGCGAAGTTTCTATTAAAGAAAATCCATCGCCAGAAGAAAAATTACAAATTGATGCTCGCCTCAGTACTTTTGGTTTTAAATTACTGGAAGATAAAAAAGCACAAATTACCGGGCAGATTAAATCGGCAATTATCGATCTGGTTCACTACAATCCACAACCGCTAAAAATAAATTTGTCTTCTTTTCTAAGCGAGAAACTAAATCTGGAATACAATGCTTTAACTGCAGCATTTTCAGAAACAGAAGAACAAACGATAGAAAAATACTTCATTGCCCAAAAAGTAGAACGCGTAAAGGAAATGATTACTTACGGCGAACTGAACCTGAGCGAAATTGCTTATCAACTCAATTATAGCAGTGTTGCACACTTGTCTTCGCAGTTTAAAAAGGTAACCAGCATCACACCTTCACAATACAAAGCAAAAACAACTGAAACACGCAAAACACTCGACGAGATTTGAAGAAGAACTGTTCCCTTTTTCTTATCATACGTTAAGCGGCAAAAAATGCTCAATTCATACTTTTGTATACGTTGTTTAGATAAATAAACTATCGCAACTCGAAATTATGTCAGCATTATCACAATTCAGGAGTTTTACACAGGGTTTGCCGCAAACGGAATTAATGCCTGCGCTTTTTATCGGTCATGGTTCGCCCATGAATGGAATTGAGCAAAATGAATTTAGTGAAAGTTGGGCAGAACTGGGAAGGAAAATACCAACCCCAAAAGCAGTTTTGGTTGTCTCTGCACATTGGTATACCCACGGCACTTTTATTACGGCAATGGATTCGCCAACAACCATACACGATTTTGGCGGTTTTCCGCAAGCATTGTTTGATGTACAATATCCTGCGCCCGGTAATCCGGAACTCGCGGCACAAATTCCGCAGATGATTCATTCTACATCTGTAGGATTGGATCATGATTGGGGTTTGGATCACGGCTCCTGGACGGTTATCAGACACATGTATCCGGAAGCGAATATTCCGGTTTTACAATTAAGTATCGATTACACAAAATCGCCACAAGAACATTACGAGATTGCACAAGAAATTTACGCACTTCGGAAAAAAGGCATTTTAGTGCTCGGAAGTGGTAACATGGTTCACAATCTCCGGATGTTAAACTGGCAAATGATACATGGCGGCGGTTATGATTGGGCAATTGACATCAACAATACATTTAAAAATTTAATTGCCAATGGTGACCATAAACCCTTGATCGATTACAGAAATCTCGGACAGGAAGCTATGTTGGCAATACCAACTCCAGAACATTATTTACCGCTGATTTATTCGCTCGGAATGAAAAAAGACAAAGAAGAAATTTCATTCTTTAATGATAAGGCTGTTGGAGGATCTTTAACAATGACTTCGGTATTAATCGGCGCTTAAAATTTATCGGTTATACCTTTTCTGAAATGTTGTAAATCTTTATGGATATTCTATAACACTATTGGCAGCAAAAGCTGTTAATTTTGAAAAAAATACAGCTATGACACACACTTATCAACTTACCGGAATGACATGCGGAGGTTGCGAAAATAAAGTAAAAAACAATTTACTCCTTTTGCCCGAGGTAACTTCTGTAGAAGTTTCAAAAGATACCAACTCTGCCACAATTGGAATGGAAAAACACATTTCATTGCAAAGCTTACAAACCGCTTTAGGCGGCACAGACAGTAAATATCAAATCACCGCCATTGAAACGGAATTTTCCATGCCCGCAGAAAGTACATCATGGACAGCAACATACAAACCTATTTTATTAATTTTCGGCTATGTCACAGCAGTTTCTTTAATTGCATCGTGGCAAAATAATGCGATAAATTTTATGCTCTTTATGCGCGTTTTTATGGCTGGATTTTTCCTTGTCTTTTCTTTTTTCAAAATGCTCAACTTGAAAGCTTTTGCAGAAAGCTACTCGATGTATGATATTGTTGCTAAAAAATTTAATTCATGGGGATACATTTACGCATTTATTGAACTTGGCTTGGGATTAAGTTTTGCGCTTAATTTATCACCTGCAATTGTAAACTGGGTAACATTAGTGGTGATGACCGTTTCTATTTTAGGCGTATTGGAAAGTGTGCTGAACAAGAAAAAAATTCAGTGCGCGTGCTTAGGCGCGGTTTTTAACCTTCCAATGAGTACAGTAACTATTGTAGAAGATGCATTAATGATTGCCATGAGCGCAGCAATGCTCATAATGATGTAACTAGCGTTTTAATGTATTGGTAATATGTGCCAGATGGTGTTTGCCATGCCAGGCATAACTTCCAAGCATGTAAGCCAAAGTAAGTTCTTCGCCTAAAGCCGGATGAATATACCGCCGTTGGTAATCTTTCGGCTTTAGAGTTTTTAAAAATGCCGTTAACCTTTTGTGCAAGCCAGACAACAGTTCTATAGACATTTCGATATCGCCATTTTTGGCGTCTTCAGTTTCTGCCCAGCGTTCTTCAAAATATGGACGAATTACAGGAACATCTTCTGTTAACGCCTGTTTAAAACGAATGTACGCATTGACATGGCTATCTGGAAGATGATGAATAACCTGCCTTAATGTCCAACCGCCAGGTCGGTAAACAGCATTTAATTCTTCTTCCGATCTGTTTTGAACAGCGTTTTTAATCTGCACAGGTAAATCTTCTATCTCAGAAATCCAGGTTGAAGCCTGGTCTTGATCAAAATTTTCGGGCATTACAAATTTCCCGATAGGATATTTAAGTTTTTCTAAATCCATAACTAAAATAACAACGTTTGGTAATGTGCGAAGATAAATAAATGCGTAAAATGCGATTGGTCTTTTTGTTCAATTTAACAGATTTAGACCTTCACATGCATTAAAATTCCACGCAATTAAACCATATTGCAGCACATTTTAAAATACTCGAATGAAAAGTTTGTTTTTAGGTTTAGCACTGTTGTTTCCATCCATTCTTCTTGCGCAGACAATTAAAACGGACGTATTGATTCTGGGAAATGGCAATAGTGCGTTTGCAGCAGGCGTACAAGCTGCAGAATCGGGCGTAAAAGCTTTAGTTTTAACGCAAGAAGATGGCTTTGATCTTCAAGGAATAGAAAAAATAAAAGGCAATGGCCTTTTAAAAGCTTTCGAAAAACAAGCCCGAAAATCACTCAAAATTGCCGATTCGGTTGCTTTACCAGAAATGAATAAACAAAGGATTAATGCCATTGTAACCAATTGGTCTGATAGTTCAAAACTTTTTAAAGTGATCAATAATATGCCGTCTACTGAGTTAAAACGATCTGGCAGTGGCTGGGAAATGCGACTTTCAAAAGACAAGAAAGTACGAGCGAAAGCTTTAATTTTTGCTGCAGCCCAACCCAAGCAATTTCTTTCATCGCTTAAATTGTCAGATTTAAAACCTGTAAAAAAAATCTCAGTTGATTATAAGAACAACATCTACAGAACTTCTATTGGTGCTTTTTCTGGAACTACAACCGTAATGTCTTTATACGATTTGTTTGTACCAGGACAAGAAAACCTACTTTACATTGATCCTGCGGATTTTCAGGCAGGACAATCGGCCGGCGCAGTTGCAGCGTACTCCACTTTTTTCAAAGTAAAAATAAGTGAAGTGAATTTAAAACGCGTACAGGGCGAACTACTGAATTTTAAATCATCGCTTTTTCCTATTGAGGATATTCACCCGATTGATTCAAACTGGTTGGCGATTCAAAAAATCTGTTTAACGGGCATACTTAAATGCGAAGAAAAAAACCAGAATCTTTTCTTTCATCCTGATCTTCCTGTAAATTATGCAGAAATTAAACAACCCATTAAGGACTATTATTATAAGGCACAAATTTGGTTTGATGACCATCAGAATGTCCCGATAAATCTAGAAAACGCAATTTCTATGGTTTGTTATGTCGGAAATAAATCTGTGGAAGCCACAAAAACCGACCTTGAAAAGAAATGGCAGAAAGCATATAAATTTCACTCTGTTTTCGATCTTAAAAAAACGCTAACGCGCAGAGAATTTGCAGTTATTGCCAATGAATATCTTAAACCTTTTGATGTTGTAAACGTTGATAAAACCGGCAAGGTTTTACGTTAAGCGGTAGAGATGTAACATTTCCATTTCCTTATGAAAAAAGCTGTTGCAATATCTAAATTGCGATATCCTAAGCTAAAATTCATGAAGAAATATGTACTTTTTTTACTGCTATCTGGCAGCTCTTACGCTTTTGCACAACAACTCGCTCCTTTAACGGTAGAAAAAATTATGCGCGATCCGAAATGGATGGGCATCTCTCCTACTGGTTTCAGATGGAGTGCAGACAGTAAAACACTCTACTTCAATTGGAATCCGGAAGGAAAACCAAAGGAGGATTTGTATAAAGTTGCAGCTACATCATCCAAACCAGTTAAAGCTGCAGAAAAGGAAGACGAAAAAAATATTTCGCCAATTTACCTCTACAATCAAAATCAATTTTTGGGCCTGACCGAAAAAAGCGGCGATATATACCTGAAAGATTTTAAAAAGAATGTAGAAACCCGTTTAACGAATACGATGGAACGGGAAAGTAATCCGACGTTTTTAGCCAATGGAAAGATTTCTTTCCAAAAGGAAGATAACGTTTACATTCTGGACCTGAAAACGGCAGAAACTAAACAAGTAACCAATTTTACGAAAGGCAAAAAAACCGGAAAACCAGAAAGTAAAGCGGTAACGGAACAGGACAAATGGCTCAAAACAGAACAATCCGATCTATTTGATATTATAAAAAAACGAAATTCAGAAGGCTCGCGTGGAAACCGTACAGGGCGAAATCGATTTGCCGCTAACGCTGATGAAAAAACACTTAAAGAGCTTTCTACAGAAGACAAGTTTCTTAACGGAATTGTGATCAGTCCGGATGCGCGTTTCATTTCCTACAAGCTTACAACAGCTGCTCAGAACCACAATACCATTGTACCCAACTACGTTACAGCCTCTGGTTATACAGAAGATATTCCAACGCGTGCAAAAGTTGGAGAAACAGAAAATACCAGTGAAAATTTTATTTACGATACGCAACGAGACACGGTTTATAAAATTAATACGGCCAGTATTCCGGGAATTAAAGATCTGCCGGATTATCTGAAAGATTATCCTAAACAGTTAGAAGAAGCGAAAAAGAATAACGCCGACCGTAATGTAAACCTAAATGTGCCAATTTGGAATGAAGATGGAAAACGTGCCGTAATTGTTGCATTTTCATCAGATAATAAAGACCGTTGGATTCTTAAATTGGATGCTGTTTCTGGTTCACTTTCATTAATTGATCGCCAGCGCGATGAAGCATGGATCGGCGGACCAGGAATTGGAGGTTACTATTCTGGAAATGTAGGATGGATTGATAACGATAGATTTTACTATCAGAGTGAAGCTACCGGCTATTCGCATCTTTATGTGGCAAATATCTCTACCGGTGAAAAAAAACAACTCACATCTGGAAAATGGGAAGTACAAACTTTAAAACTTTCTAAAGATAAAAGCACCTTTTACTTTACTGCGAATAAAGAACATCCCGGAATTACCAATTATTTTAAGGTATCTGTAAATGGTGGCCAAATCAGCCAGATTACAAACATGAAAGGCTTAAACGAAATTACGCTCTCTCCTGATGAGAAATATCTCGCCATAAATTATTCATTCATGAATAAGCCTAACGAATTGTATTTACAAGCAAATAAACCCGGAGCAAAACCTGTAAAAATTACTCAGTCTACATCTGCAGAATTTACTTCTTATAAATGGCGCGAGCCTGATATGATTACATTTAAAAACCGGGATGGTATTGACGTATATGCAAGAGTATACAAATCGGAAAATCCTGATAAAAATCATCCTGCAGTGGTATTTGTTCATGGTGCAGGATATTTACAAAATGTTCATTTTGGCTGGAGTACTTACTTCCGCGAATATATGTTCAACAATTTACTTGCAGATAATGGTTATACAGTAATTGATATTGACTATACAGGCAGTTCGGGTTATGGAAGAGATCATCGTACGGGCATATATAGACACATGGGGGGAAAAGATCTAACAGATCAGATTGACGGTGTTAAATTCCTCGTAGAAAATTATGGTGTAAACCCTAAACACGTTGGAATGTATGGTGGATCTTATGGAGGTTTTATGACTTTAATGGCAATGTTTAATGCTTCCGATGTATTTACAAGTGGCGCGGCTTTGCGTTCCGTAACAGACTGGGCACACTACAATCATGGTTATACTTCTAATATCTTAAATGAACCCTTTAATGACCCAATTGCCTATAAACGAAGCTCACCCATAAATTTCGCAGATAAACTTAAAGGAAACCTGCTTATGGCCCACGGAATGGTAGATGTAAATGTTCATTTCCAGGATATTGTGCGTTTAAGTCAGCGGTTTATTGAACTTGGAAAAAACAACTGGGAATTAGCCGTTTACCCGGTTGAAGACCACGGGTTTATAGAGCCGAGCAGCTGGACAGATGAGTACAAGCGCATCTTCAAGCTTTACGAAAGCACTTTAAAGCAATAAACCTATGTTTAAAATGCTTTCCAATAAACTGGAAATATTATAAAGCTATGTAAACCAAACTATTAACATAAAGATAAATCATATTTATATCTAAAAATAAAAGTATAGTTTTTATCTATACAAGCATCAATATTAACGATTGATTATTACTTATGCTGGGTTGTTTTGGGCGCGTTTTAGATGTACCTTTGCACCAAGAAAAAAAAGATAATTAATCATGGCAATAGTAGGTAAAAAATTCCCGAACGTTAGTATTGATGCAATGTCAGACATGGGTGATGACTTGAAAATCAATGTATTTGAAGAAGCAGTTAACAAAAACAAAAAAGTGTTATTGTTCTGGTACCCTAAAGATTTTACTTTCGTTTGCCCAACAGAGCTTCATGCTTTCCAGGCTGCTTTACCTGAATTTGATCAAAGAAATACAATTGTAATTGGCGCATCTTGCGATACCAATGAGGTTCATTTCGCTTGGTTAAATACAGCTAAAGATAATGGTGGTATTGAAGGTGTAACGTATCCAATTCTTGCAGACACACACAGACAATTGGCTGGTCTTTTAGATATTTTGGATCAGGAAGTTTCTTATGATGAAGAAGGAAACGAAGTGTTCGCAGGTTCAAACGTTACTTATAGAGCAACTTATTTGATCGATGAAACAGGTAAAGTATTCCACGAAAGTGTAAACGATATGCCTTTAGGTAGAAACGTTAAAGAATATTTACGTTTGATCGATGCTTATGCTCACGTTCAAAAACACGGCGAAGTTTGCCCGGCAAACTGGGAAGAAGGTAAAGAAGCAATGAATGCCAACAGAGCTGGTGTTGCTGAATACCTAAGTGCAAACTAATTAAATTAGAATTTATGTTTTTAGAATTAACAGAAGATAATCTTCAACAATATTTAGCAGACAATAGTAAGGTTATGGTTCAATATGCGGCATCATGGTGTGGCAATTGCAGAATCATGAAACCAAAATTTAAAAAACTGGCTGCAGAAAATGAAGATGTAGCTTTTTTGATTGTTGATGCTGAGAAACTACCTAATTCACGCAAATTTGCAAATGTTGACAATTTGCCAACCTTTGCTGCTTTTGAAGGTGGAAACCTGGTAGATCAGGTACAAACCAATAAACAAGAAGGTTTAGTTGAACTTTTTAATAAAATTAAGTAATGAAAATTCCAGTTATCAGACAATTTTTCCAAAGCACAACGCCAGAGCAACTTGAAGCTACGTTGGAAGTTCTAGAAGCTTTTTGCGAATTTAGAGGTGTTAGCGAAACCGACGTTGATGTTGCTGGAGAATTGATTACAAACATTTGCGGCGCCCTTGAAGTTCATCAAATGGTGAAAGATGGAACGCCTGAACGTGATGCCTTAAACGCTTTCGGGCAAAAGGTAATGGGTTCAATTGATCGATAATATATAGATCGAGCTAATTTTAAAAGACCTTTGCACAAGTGCAAAGGTCTTTTTTTTTAAAATACTTCGTCATTGCAAGGAAGGAACGAAAGCCTGCCCCCGACTTTTCGGGGAAGCAATCTTTAATTCCAAGGTACTATTCTCCTAATTAGACAGATTGCTTCACGAACCGGCAGAACCTGCCGCTGCTGTTCGCAATGACGGGTTTCTTGAATATGATTCTCTTAGGCTAAGTTTCTGCCAGCATTTACAATACCAAAAACGGTTCTAACTGCCAGCTTTTCTAAAGCATTTTGGTCCTTCTCGTTATGATCATGAAGTAATTTTTCCAAAGCAAAATGCTGAATAAGTACCAAAGGCAAAATAATGCGTTCTCGCGTTGCGATAGATTTTTTATCTACAGGATAATTAGCCATAAGACTTTCCTGTCCTGATAGCTTTAAAAGCATTTCCTTTGCCAATTCAAATTCATCATGCAATTGCACCCAAAAAGCGCCAAATTCTTTATCGTTGGCCAAGTGCGCTGTTATGGTAAAATCTGATTTACTCATACTCATCATACAATTATCTACGATTGTACGCAGATAATCCGATTCTTGATAAACCTTAACCACCTTTTCCCAATTGCCTGCTTTCTCCTGGTTTTTTAGTGCTGTTCCCATTCCGTAAAAACCCGGAACATTTTGTTTCAACATACTCCATGCAGTTACAAAACTAATGGCGCGTAAATCTTCCAGTTTCATTTCGCCTCCGCCATTTCTTTTCACCGGACGGCTACTGATATTGGCCTGAGAAAGTAATTTCAGTGGAGATAATTTTTCCAGATAAGTCACAAAAAGCGGATGCTCGCGCAGATCCACAAAAGCTTTGTAAGCATCACCGGCCATATTATCTAAAAGCGATTTATTGTCTGCATCTAGTAAGATATTGTGCTTTTCTTTTAAACCCGCAGAAATACCCGCATTAATTAATTGTTCAATGTTAAATTCCGCACTTTCTACAGAACCGTATTGAGAACTGATGGTTTGTCCTTGAATAGTAAGCTGAATGTTTTTGTTTGCAATCTCTTTACCCATAGAGGCATAAAAACGATGGGTTTTACCTCCACCACGTGCAGGCGGGCCACCACGGCCGTCAAAAAATGCCAGCTGGATATTGTGTTTATTTGAAATTTCTGTGAGTGATGTTTTGCCGTTAAAGATAGACCAGTTTGCCATTAAATAACCGCCATCTTTGGTACTGTCTGAGAAACCCAACATAATATCCTGCTTGTTTCCTCTTGATGCCAGGTGCGCTTTATAAAATGGATTACTGTACAGCGTATCCATAACTTCTGCAGCTACTTTTAAATCATTTACGGTTTCGAATAGAGGTACAAAATCAATCGTTAAAGCCTCTTTACTCCAACCATTCCACAAGAATAATTCTATCAACTGAAGAATATCACTCGCTTGCTGGCAGTTACTGATAATAAAACGATGGCAAGCTTTTTCGCCATTACGCTGCTGTATACCTTTAATTTCCTTAATGGTTTTAATGGTGTCACTTACCAAATCATCGGCTTCCGTTGCGTAATTGATTGTTGCTTCTTTAAATGAAATTTGTTTCACTTTTTCTGCTTCAGACAACTGATCATAGTTTTCTGGATATAGCGATGAAATAGGCTTATTCTGACGGCAATATGCATGCACTTGGCGCAATACGCGACTATCCTGACGGATATCCAACGATGCAAAATAGTTTCCGAACAAATCAATCTTACGAATCAGATCATTAACCAAGTCTACAAAGAGACCTTCATGTTCGTTAAGTAATGTAACTTTTATTTTGTTGAGGTTTTCTTTAAGCGATTCAGAAATTTCCTCAATTTCTTCCGTTTCATCAAAAGCATTTTTATACAATACTTCCTGAAGTTTGGCAATATTTTCTTCTACACCTCTAAATGTAACGCGACGTTTAATCACTCTGAAATCGCGATAGTAACACCTAAATAAAATCTGTCTCAACATTTTTGAAACCTCTAATGTAGTTTCTACATGTATATTCGGGTTTCCGTCTCTATCGCCTCCCGGCCAAAAACCAAGTTCAAGGATTTTTTTTGTTTCAAGATTGTATTCATCCAGATTCTGATCAATTTCTGCCTGGATATTTGCCGCAGCAAAATAAAATACATTTTCCAGAAACCAGGCTAAGTTTAAAGCCTCATCTACCGGTGTAGGTGATTTTTTATTGAAAAAAGGTGTTTTTCCAAGCTGTTGTAAAAGAGAATTAACGGTAGTGATATCGTTTTCTTTAATTGCGCGGGTCAAATCTGTAATAATTGCCAATACGCTGCCCGGATAAAATTGCGTTGGATGCGCCGTTAAAACCAAACGTAGAGATAAGTCATCAATGAGCTTTTCTATTTTTCCAAGCATCGCTTTATTATCCGAATTCTTATTCAGGATAAAAGCAAGTGTACTTTGCTCATCTGTTGTATTCAATTTAGAGAAAGAAGCATCTTCAATGGCATCAAAAAGTACAACCTGACGTTCAATATACTGGATAAAACGAAACAACAAGTCTACAATATCTTTCCTTTCTGTATAACTGGTATATTTCTGAAAAAACTCTTCTATTACCTGAGCCGGAGTTTGCCCTTGTTTAATACCTTCTTCGCAACTCTTAAAAAAAAGTGGCAGCAAAGTTCCGGTGTCTTTAATCTTATAAAATGGAAGGGTAAGGAACAGACTATTAAAAAGTTCAAATTTTGAGATAACCTCATTGTTGAAAATAGATTCTCGTTGTGTTGTTAAACGAAGTTTAGGCATGATCTAATCATTGTTTTTGTATAAGGTAATACTACAAAAAATGCCTAAGGTATTAAAATTCTATTGCTTACAATTTGGATAATTGTACAAAAAAAATTAATTTTAGAATCTTATTTGGGTATTTCTTACCTGAGTAAGAACATATGCAATGTTTAAGGGCATTGCATTGATTGTTAATTTTTTGGGTTAAAACGGCCGATCTAATAAAATAGATAGGCCGTTTTGTATTTTAACAAATTTTTAAGGTTTTCCTTGCGAATATTAATGGACATCGGTCGGAATATTTGCATTTTTCTTAAATTTCTGCAAATACAAAAGAGGTATTGAAAACAGCATAATCAGACCTGCAACCCAATATGCATCATCATAAGTAAGCAACATGGTTTGTCTGGTAATTAAACCTTCCATTGCTTTTAATGCCATATGTTGGGCGTCAATGTAACTTTGTCCTTTAGCCATAAATCCTTTAATCATAATATTGAGGCGCTCATTAAATGCCGGATTGTATTCGTTTACATTAACTAAAAGGTTGCTTCTGTGTAAACCCTGGCGCACGTGTATTAAAGTTGTTAAAGCCGCAATACCAAATGAACCACCTAATTGGCGCATCATGTTGTTTAATCCTGACCCTTGACCAATTTCCGGACCTTTCAAATCCTGAATAGCAAGTGTAGTTAAAGGCACAAATAAAAGAGCCATACCAATACCGCGGATAACCAATGGCAAAAAGAAATCACCGGTTCCCGATTGTAAGGTAGAGTTACTCAGCATCCAGCAGAAAACGAAAAACAAAAACATTCCTCCTGTTGCCATAATCTGCGCCGGAACACCTTTTTTAAGCATAATACCAATAAATGGCATCATAATAATCGTACATAAACCGCCCGGAAATAAAAGTTCTCCGGTTTGCAATGGCGAGAAGCCAAGCAAATTCTGACAGAATACCGGAAATACGAATACCGATCCATACAAACCGAAACCCAAAACAAACGAAGTGACCATACCCACAGAAAAACTTCTGTGGCGCATGATTTTGAAGTTCACGATCGGGTGATCGGTAGTCGTTTCTCTCCAGATAAACAGTAGCAAACCCACAACAGAAGCTACAGCTAAAGCGGTAATGTAAGGTGTAGCGAACCAATCTTCACTCTCTCCTTTTTCTAAAACAGTTTGTAAACTACCTACTGCTACAGCAAGCAACGCAATTCCCCACCAGTCGACAGGTTGACCCTGCCCTTCCTTCGGAGTCGCCTTGACGAACGAATATGTACAGTAGGCGGCCAGTATTCCGACGGGAATATTCACGTAGAAAATCCACGGCCAAGAACTGATATCCAAAATGTATCCACCAATTGTTGGACCTACAGTTGGGCCAACCACAGCTCCTAAACCAAACAAAGCAGTAGCAATACCTACGTCTTCGCGCGGCCAGGTTTCTATTAAGATGGCTTGTGCGGTAGAAATTAGACCTCCGCCTGCTAAACCCTGAATAATCCTGAATAATACGAGTTCGCTTAGAGAAGTGGCGTTTCCGCAAAGAAAAGAAACAAGCGTAAATACAATAATGGAGGTAAGAAAGTAATTTTTACGGCCAAATCGGTTTCCCAACCAGCCAGACATCGGCAATACGATAACGTTTGCTACCGCATAGCCGGTAGAAAGCCAGGCAACATCCTCAAGGGTTGCGCCCAGATTTCCCTGTATTTGTGGAATTGCCACGTTTACAATCGTAGTATCAATCAGCTCTAATAATGAAGCTGTGATCACGGTAAACGTAATAACCCACTTTTTTAAACCTACTTCGGCCATTTTATTTTTTAATTAGTTGATACAGATGCCTGAACACTCATTCCTGGGCGCAATTTTGCAAGCATTTCTTTCGATGGGTGAATTTTAATTTTTACCGGAATACGTTGAACAACTTTTACGAAGTTACCTGTTGCGTTATCTGGCGGCAATAAAGAACCTTTTGCACCTGTAATTGGCGAAAAGTTATACACCTCTCCTTCAATTTTTTCATTTGGATAAGCATCCACTTCGATTTCTACTTTAGAACCTTCTTTGATTTTCTCTAATTGGGTTTCTTTGAAGTTTGCAGTAACGTAAATACTACCGTCATTTACAATTGAAAACAAAGATTGACCTGCCTGTACCAATTGTCCTTTCTGTACATTTTTCTTAGATACAATACCTGATGCTGGTGCTTTAATTTCTGTATATGAAAGTTGAAGTTTTGCAAAATCGATATCGCTTTGGCGCTGACTGATTACATTGCTGCTTACTGCCAATTGAGACTGGCTAGTTCCTACTTGTTTAACTGCAGCAGTATATTGATCTTTTGCCGCCTGATAAGCCGCTTGAGCAGATTCTTTAGACGCTTTCGCTTGATCATAAGCTTGTTGTGTAATAGAACCATCTTTAATCAGGTTTGCATAACGGTCGAAATCTTTTTGTGCAAGATTCAATTTAACGCGAGCAGCATCAACATTTGCTTTTGCTGTACTTGTATTGGCTTGTGTTGCAATAATTTGCGATTGCGTTACACCAACTCCTGCATTTGCACCTTTTTCTCCGGCTTGTGCCTGTTCTAGTCTAACTTTAAAATCGTTGTCATCAAGTTTAACCAATAGCTGACCATCGTTTACATGAGTATTTTCTTCGAACTTGATATCCTGAACATAACCACTTACACGGGCAACAACAGGGCTGATATCTCCATCAATCTGAGCATCATCTGTATCCACATGTTTACTGTAATAATTCCACTCTGTGATGCCGAAAATTGCACCAATTACTAGTAAAACACCTAGAATAATAGGTACTACTATATTTTTCTTTTTCTTTTCAGTTGTCATTGCCGTATTTATTGCGTTATTTTTCCTGTTGATTTTAATAATGTATAGTATGCAAGGCCAGCATCAGCCTTCGCGATTTCCAAATTAATTTTGGCTTGATAAAGTAATGTTTCTGCATCAATCCGATCGGTAACAGACGCTACATTGTTTTTGTATTTTGATGCCAGTAAACGATCATTTTCCGTTGCCTGTGCGATAGAAGTTTCCAACACCTGGATCTTATCCACTGCAACTTGATAACTCTGAAAATTTTTATTGATGTCTGTTTTCACCTGGTCTGACAAAATATCTTTCTGCAATGTGATTTCTTTCTGCTGAACCTTGGCTTCACTTACCTTGTTTTTATTTGTCCACAAATTTCCAAAGTTCCATGAAACCGTTGCGCCCACTGTAACTGGCAAAAGATATTGATTTACCGGTGGAATGAAATTACCGCTTGGATTAATATAATACAGATTTGCACCTACACCCACAGTTGGTAAAGTATTTGCCTTGATGGTTTTTACATTGTAATCTGCAACTTTATCTTGCACATCCAATTGTTTAAGCTCCTGCCGATTTGTTAAAGCAAGATTAATATAATCACTTAAAGGCCCTGCTGTTCTGCTTCCGGTATTCGGATCTGAAATGTTTACCTCAGTATCTTCAGGCAAGCCCAGTAAAATATCAAGGTTATAATTGATCACTTTTCGGTTGCTTTCAATATCCATTTGTGTAAGCTTTACGTTCGCCTGCTGAAGCTGGAAACGCAATACATCATTTTTGGTTACAATACCCTGATCGAAAAACCGTTGAGCCTGCTTAATCTGTGCAGCAATTGATTCTAAATTCTGGTCTACTACTTTTCTGCTTTGCAATACTTTATACAAAGCGTAATAGGTATTAATTACTGCATAGGTTACTTCTTCTTTGCTTTTGTCGGCATCTAGACGAGAAACTTCAGCAAGCAACTTGGTTGATTCTTTTGCATACTTAAGTTTACCTCCTCCGTACACTAGCTCCTGTACCGCTGCAGTTCCAATAAATGCATCGGCACGTTTGGGCAAAGTAAATGCAGATGCATCTCCTCCTAAACTAAAATGGTTGGTTGGGATTTCTGCGTGGTTGTATATAAAGCTGGCAGAGGCAGTGGGTAATGCATTATCTTTCACGACTTCCAGCTTCGCTACTGCCTGATCGATTTTATTCTGCGAAAGCTTCAGATTTTTACTGTTCGCTATGCCGAGTTCTATTGCTTGAGTGATATTTAGTTCCTTTGAACTCTGGGCAAATAAAGTTGCTGGGACTAATGATGCCGCAAGCATTAATCTAATTGATTTGGGTATCATCTTTTTGTTGTTAAATAAACTGTTGTTAAATCCTGTAAATACGCAATTACGCGGTCTTTGATAATTTTTTTGTCTTTCGGATCTTCTATATTAAGAGTAGAATTGGGGAGCACTTTATGGGGAGATATTACTACGTTGGTAATGGTTCCGAAAATAGTTGAGATGAGCATTCTAACATCTATAGCGTTAAAATTACCTTCCTCTATCCCATCCTCAATAATTTCATCAATCACCACCATATTATGGCTCATTGCATCTTTAATCTTATCGTACATTTCTGGCCTTTGCGATAAAGAAAGCTCGCGATGCATCATTTTATGAAAGGCAATATTTGTAAAAATGCGGTTTGCATAGCCTTCAATTACCTTATGAAGTTTTTCTAATGCAGAAACTTTGTCCTCATTGATGATTTTTAACTGCGAAGTGAAACCAGCAATACGACTGGTCATGATTTCCATAAAAACACCTTCCTTCGATCCGAAATAGTAATTAATCATCGCCATATTTGCGCCAGATTCTTTTGCGATCTGACGTGTGGAAGTTCCTTCATAACCTGTCTCACAAAACAACTTTTCAGCAGCTTCCAAAATGGCTTGTTTTTTATCTATCTTTTCTGTTTTCATTTCTTATTTGACGCTGCAAAATTAATCAAACGATTGATTAGTATCAAAATATTTCTGCTCTTCTTTTACATTTACCTGATAAATAGACACCTAGTAAACAAATTCTTCATCAAATCTTCATCTTTCTCCAATTTTGTTTAACCAGAACATCTTAATCGTTTTACTAAATTATTCTTACCAAGAATAAAAACATTAATTTCTTATAGAACTTGCGCGTCAATTTTAACTTCGTTTTTGTAAATAATTACCGTTAAACAATATCTTTATCAGCTAAAAACTAAAATAAATACTAACTTTGTCGGCAAATTATAATAACATGAGTGCACAAGAAAACAGCAACAATAACTTCAACTGGCTTTATTATGCTTTAGGATTATTCTTTGGTATTTTAACCGGAGCAGTAATTACACAAAATTATATCTTCGCCTTGCTTGGTGGTGTTTTAGGATTGCTAACTGCAGGCTTGTTCCTTAATGCCATTGTAAAAGGTAGAAAATACTAACTGAATCCATTTATTTGATGCATATCCCTCTTGGGATTTTACCTAACTCAAAACAAATGAAAAACGTATTCATTTTTGTTTTCGTTGCATTTTGCTTTGGCGCAAAAGCTCAGCAAGCTATTCCAACAGAACTCAAATGGCCGTCTGTAGATTCAAGTCCGGCAGATATTGTTTATTATCCTTTAAATACTGCGAAAGCAAAAGCTGAAGATTGGAAAGCACCGATTATCAAAGTGGTTTATTCTCGTCCTCAGAAAAAAGGAAGAGAGGTTTTCGGTGTTTTAGAACAGTTTGGAAAAGTCTGGCGACTGGGTGCAAATGAAAGTACCGAGATTCAGTTTTTACAGAAAGTGAGCATTGGTGGCAAAAAAATTAAACCTGGCAGATACAGTTTATTTGCAATTCCCAATAGCGATATCTGGACAATTATAGTTAGTAGCCAAACCGACAGATGGGGCGCTTTTACATATGATCAATCTAAAGATATTGTACGTGTAAATGTGCCGGTTAAAACAATTGCCAAACCTTTAGAGTCTTTTTCAATCACTTTCACACAAAGAGATACAGGAGCATTTTTGCTAATGGGTTGGGACAAAACCATGGTAGAGTTGCCCATTACATTTTGAAAATATTAAAAGCGCTCTTACAAGCGCTTTTAACTTTTATAACCCGCCCATAAACGGGTCTGTTTGCGTTATTACACCGGTTTCAATTTTCCCAGCGTAGCGGTTTTCGAAATTCTGATTTCCTTTTACAGTGATAGAAAAATCATACCATTGATGATTTCCGGAAAGATCTATTTTAAGTGAAGCTTTTGATTTTGCTTTTACACGAAAATCTTTAAATGTTGCTTTGTAAGCATGGTCTCTGAACTGAAAAATAACCTCCGTACTGCCATTATTGTCAAAACTGCAAATCAGATTTCCAGAATTTTTCTTTGCAAGCAAACCTTCTTGTTCCGGATGAACCTTAACCAAAACCGAAGGATTTTCAATTGATCCGGCAAAATGCCGATAAAATCCATTTGGTCCACTAATCTTGAAATCATAAATTCCATCGTCAAAATCTTGGAGTGAAATCTCATCCAGAAGTAATGTGCCCGATTTTACGCCATAAGCCCAAACTTTACCCTGTATACCTCTAAATTTTTTATTGGTGTACATATTAAACGGCGCTCCAACATTTTCCTGAGCATTTCCAAAAGTGTTTTTAACAGCTTCGTAACGAAGTGTTACTATTTCCCCTTTCAATTCTACATCAATAAGTAGATGATACGGTAGCGCACATGCAAATTTAGTACCTGTTTCCTGCTTTGTCATATGCATACTTTGGTTGTGAGAAAAGGCATCCAAAGAATTTATTTTGTCAATGTCTGTTTTATTTAATGCCAAAGGACTCGTTTGCGCCGGTTTGTTTTTTGCATTTCCAATATCTGAAACAACTTTGCCGCGCATTAATGATTCTGGATGATTGATTTCCTCCTTATTGTATGGCCTAAATACAGATGTAAGATCGCCACACATTTCCCTCCTCCACTGGCTAATATTGTTGCTTTTGATTTTTTTACCGGTTTTCTTTCCAAGCCATTTTTCCATAAACATTAGTGACGAAGTATGGTCGAAAACCTGAGAGTTTACAAAACCGCCCCTACTCCATGGCGAGGCCACAATCATAGGAACACGGTAGCCTAAACCAATTGGGCTGCCTTTTTCATTTTCGAAATCGGTAGCATAATTTATGCCTTCAGACACTTTTCCGGATGTTGGATCAGAAGGATTTGGAACCACGAAAGGCGGTTGGTGGTCAAAATAACCGTCATTCTCATCATAAGTAAGAACAAAAATGGTTTTCTTCCAAACCTCCGGATTTTGGGTTAAAATATTCAATGCCTCACTTACGTACCAGGTTCCGTATAATGGCGAACTGGTATGATCAGAAAAACGTTGAGGCGCAACTAACCAGGATACTGCTGGAAGTTTCCCCTCATTTACATCTTGTCGAAACTGATGAAAAATATCGCCTTTTGGCAATTGTATCGTTTCTTCCTTGCCCAGATCATTCGTAAATGTAAAAGGTGAAAGTTCAAGATAATCGTGTGCACTGATGTTTGTTGTAAAAGCTTTATCAATGAGGTTCTTTTCCTTTTGTGAAAGTTGTTCATATCTGGCTTGAACTTCTGCAGCTGTTAACGGCGGTTTTACTGTATGATCTCCATTTTTCCTGAAATATGCGGATAATTTTACGTGGTGCCTGCTTACATATTCTATTGGATTATCGCCATAATTACCTAACCAATCGTCTACCTCTCCTTCAGGCAATCTGGCCGTCCAGAGTTCATTCTGATAAATGCGCCAATCTACTCCATTATCCTCAAGCAATTCCTGAAATGTTGGCCAATCTACAAAGACATCATTCTGCGATTCTGCCTGATCGTTATTTACAACAGCAACGTGATTCTCACTCTTCTCACCCCGAATTGTACCGGTAAAGAAGAATAACCGGTTTGGGGTAGTTCCAGTTAAGGAAGAACAAAAATGTTGGTCACAGATGGTAAACGCATCGGCAAGAGCATAATAGAAGGGAATGTCTTTTCTATCATAATGTGCAAGGGTCATCTGCGTTTTAAACGGCAACCATTTGTTGTACCGCCCTCCGTTTCTGGCTGCAACCTGATCGTTCCACGAATGTGGCAAACCGCCTTGCCAGGTTATTTTGGTTTTATTGATATCAACATGGAACGGAGCATACGTGTAGCCTTGCAAATCTTTTTGTAACCAAACCTTATTTCCATCGGGTTGAATGTGCGGGTGTGGGTCATTAAATCCTCTAACACCTTTCATTTTTCCAAACATGTGATCAAATGAACGGTTCTCCTGCATTAGAAAAACAACATGTTCTGCGTCATAAAATGACGTTCCAGGCTCTGGATTAATGGCCATCGCATTCAGCACTGAAGTAGACAGAATATTTCCGGCGCCTGCTGAGCCAGCCAAAACGGCGGCTTTTTTTAAAAAATCTCTGCGTGAGTTCATGGTTTTAATATATAGCGAAGAATATGCAAGGTAAAAAAATGAAAGTTTATACGCCGTATTGTCATCAGATTAATGCAATTCTGGTACAACATTCAAAAGCTCCTTGTCTGTTAAAACAGAGCGGTGTTTTGCGCCCCATTTTCTCAATTTAGACCAGATCGGAATCAGTTCATAAGCAATATCAGTAAGTTCATAATCTACTCGTGGCGGCACTTCTGCATATACTTTTCTTTTTACCAAGCCGTCTTTCTCCAGCTCACGCAGCTGCAAGGTTAGCATGCGTTCTGTAATGGCTGGAATTTGTTTGCGAATTTCTCCAAATCTTAATTTTCCCAACTCCAATTTGCAAAGAATCAATAATTTCCATCGCCCGCCCATTTTACAAATGGCATATGCCAGATCACATGACATAATTTGATCTTCATTCAATTTATTTGTAGAGTTTTCTTTCCTATTTCCCATTACTTACAAATTTGTATGTACCGCACATTTAAACGCGTTCAAACAAATATAGAGATATAGCAGGTAAGTTTGCTGCCTCATTAATCGAAATTACAATTCATGAAAAAGTATGCCTACATCGGTTGTCTGGGTTTTATTGGTATTATTACCGTAGAATTCGGAATTATTGGAATTTTACCTCAAGTTGCCGAATACTACCGGATTAGTATTGATAAAGCCGGTATTTTATTAAGTGCCTTTGCACTCGTAATCGCAGTGACTGGTCCATTTATGACCTTGCTTACAAGTGGTTACAATCGTAAAAACGTTATGCTTCTCTCTATTTTCATTTTCTTATTAAGTGCCACATTTTCTTATTTTTCGCCACCATTTTGGTTGTTGATTTTATTAAGGATACTTCCTGCATTTCTACAACCTGTATTTATTGCGAATGCACTGGCAGCAGCAGTTTCATTAGGTGATGGTAAACAGAAGAATGAATTGATGGGTATTGTTTTTAGCGGTGTGGCCATTGCCATGGTTACGACTGTTCCATTTGCAACTTACCTATCCAGTGTATGGGAATGGAAAACCTCATTTATTGTGCAAGCCTCTGTAAGTGCAATCGCGCTTTGCTCAATTTATTTTGTTATGCCATCTATGCCCGTAACGGAAAAAAAATCATTCGCAAGCCAGGTTAGTATATTAACAAAACCTACTTTTTTGATCAGTACAGCCATGAATTTTTTTATGATCACAGCTTGGTTCTCAACCTATAGTTATTTTGCTGATTATCTGGGTAAAGCAAAAAACATGGACCATACAATGGTAAGTTATATGTTATTTTTATTTGGTGCTGTGGGTGTTTTTGCGAATTGGCTATCAGGAAAAATGTTAAATAAAAACATTCCAGGCACTACAGCCTTATTTCTATCTGGTACAATTTTGATTCCTGTACTGCTTTCTATTTCTGGCGGAAATACTGTTGCAACCGTATTGGTTATTGCTTTATGGGGCTTTTTATACTCCCCAAGCTTTTTAAACGCCTCTACTTATATGATCTCTTCTGTACCCAAATCACTTGAATTTGCAAATAGTCTGGCTACTTCTTTTGGTAATTTAGGTGTTTCATTGGGAACAACGATTGGTGGTTGGATAATCGTAAGTAAAGGAATTGAAAACACGCCGTGGATAGGTATTTGTTTTGGATTTTTAGCGCTGTTGATGATCTTACTGCGCACTTATATTGAGAAAAGGGAAAGCACGCGAAATAGAGAGGAATGTTGCGCTTAAGAAAACATTGGATAGGATTGCGAATCCTATCCAATGATAACCAATTTATTTTGTTGTTTTATTTAACTCTTCGAAAAGTAATTCGGGTTCATTAGTTGTAATATAATCCGCTTTACGCTCTAAAAGCCATTGCATATCTGCAACGGTGTTTACGGTCCATGCATTTATAGTTAGACCTAGTTTATGCGAATCTTCTATCCATGAAGCATTTTTCTGGTAAATACTATAGTGATAATCTGCTCCGGTAAGTTTATCCGCTTTTAACTGATCAGGTGCTATTTCGCCTTTCAGATAAGCAACTTTTGCATTTGGAAGAATTTCTAATACGCGTTTGCAGTAGTCATAATCAAAGCTGATGTATTCCATCCAATCCAACATTTTTAACTTTTTAACCAAATCTATAGATTTGTTGGTTGCTTCTATTCCCCATTCTTTGCTAATATTAGAAGGTTTAACTTCTAATATTAACTTGGTTTTTTTCTGCTTTTTACCTGCCAGAAGATATTGCTCCAACGTTGGAATTTTTTCACCATTAGTCATAGTTTTAGTCAACAACTCTTTATATGTAGATTTTTCTATGGTTAAGCCCTGAAATTCCGCATCGTGGTTTACCACAAGAACACGATCTGAAGTCATCCAAACATCAAATTCTGATCCATAACAACCTATGCGTACGGCTTCATTTAAGGAGGCGATTGAGTTTTCTGGAAAGTTATTTTTTTTCCAGGCACCGCGGTGTGCAATCACCTGATTTTTATTCCAGTTAAATTTTTGGGCGAAGGATGTCGAAAAAATGAATACCATAATGGTAAATGTAAGCACTCGTTTCATATGTTAAATTATGTTTTATCTGGCAAATTTAGTTTTTTGGCATGAACTGCATCTAAAACCAATGTAACCATAATATAAACAATATGAAATCTTAAATAAATAACAAATCAGGTCTTTGAAATAAATACGTTACTACTTTCCAATTTTATTTCAAATGCACATTAGTATATTTACTTTTAAAGAGATATGGCAAACAATAACTATAATGAGCTAATTAAGAAAATAGACGAATTTATACGTAAGTTCTACCTAAATAAAATTTTGCGTGGAAGTATTTATAGCGCAACTATCTTATTGGCACTTTATCTGCTCGTTTTTGTTGCTGTTTACTATCTAAGTCCAAGGGCAGAATTCAAAACAATACTATTTTTTGGTTATTTGTTGATTGCTATCGGATTAATTGCTTCGCTTATCATAAAGCCATTACTTTCTATGCTAAAGCTGAGCAAGCATTTATCTTTCGATGAAGCTTCTTTAATTATAGGAAATCATTTTTCTCACATTAAAGATAAATTACTGAATACGCTCCAATTACAACGACTATCTGAGAATAATCAAAATGCTAATCACTTAATACTAGCCAGTATTGACCAGAAAATACAAGAATTAAAACCTGTTCCTTTTTATACCGCCGTTCGGATAAGCGATAATAAAAAATACCTGAAATTTCTTTTTATACCGCTATCGGTAATTCTCGTAATTGGAATTATTGCACCGGCAATTTTGCGCGATGGAACATCTAGCTTTCTTAAATATGATGAATATATTGCACCAACAGCTCCATTTGAATTTACGATTCTCAATAAAGATTTAAGCGCTACGCAGGGCGAAGATTTCACTTTAAATATGAAGCTTAAGGGTGATGAATTTCCTTCGGATGTGTATGTAGAAGATGGTAAAAACACCTATAAACTGACGAAAGTAAATATTAGCCAATTCTCCTATCATATTAAAAATATACAGAACAGCAAAAAACTTATTTTTAAAGGAGGCGGCTTTTATTCAAAATTTTTCACAATTTCTGTTAAACCTCGTCCAGAATTGTTGAATGTGAAAGCTATTCTTCATTTTCCTGCTTATCTTAATAAAAAACCTCAGATTATCGATAACATTGGCGACATCAATTTGCCAGAAGGAACCAAGATGAGCTGGAAATTTGAGACCCAAAAAAGTAATAGTCTCTTATTCAAACTCAATAATGTTCAGCACATTCTAAACATCGAACAAAATTCAACGACGTTTAATACCACAATACGCAACAATTCTACGTATAGTATCACGCCAAAAAACGAATTTGTAACAATTGCCGATTCTCTAAGCCATAAAATTACTGTTATTAAGGATGAGTCACCAACAATTCAGGTAACCGAGAAGACAGATTCCATCAATACTAAAGCCTTATATTTTAGTGGACAGGTTAGCGATGATTATGGATTTAGCCGATTAACCTTTAAATATAACATTAGGGAAAATAACAAAATTATAAGCACTGGAGGGAAAAACATATCAATTAAAAGCAATGCAACAGAAAACACTTTTTTCTACTTCTGGGACGCTAAAACTGTTGCGCTAAAGTCTGGTCAGGAAGTGGAATATTATTTTGAAGTTGCAGATAATGATGGCGTTAATGGTGCAAAAACTACCCGTTCGGAAACGAAAATATTAAGGCAACCTACAAAACAAGAAAATGCAGAAAAAGTAAATGCCAACAACCAGGTGCTGAAACAAAAAATGGAGTCTGCTATTCGTTTGGCTAACACCGTAGAAAAAGAAAGTAAAAAGGTTGCCCAAAGTTTAATAGATAAAAAACAATTGTCTTTTGAAGATAAAAAGCAAATTGAACAATTGCTGGAAAAACAAAAACAACTGGAAGAATCTGTTAAAGAAATTAAGGAGTTGAATGAGAAAAATAATCAGCAATTAGAAGATCAGTCGCAAACACAAGAACTTATAGAGAAACAAAAGCAAATTCAGGATTTGTTTGACAATGTACTTGATGAAAAAACAAAAGAATTATTGCAAAAGCTTCAGAACATGATAAATGATCGGGATAAGCAGCAAACCCAAAACGAACTGTCTAAAATGCAGCTAGACAATAAGACTTTAAAAAATGAACTGGACAGGATATTAGAACTCTATAAACAACTTGAATTTGAGCAAAATCTTCAAAATGATATAGATCGGTTAAATGAACTGGCAAAGGAACAAAAAGACCTCGCAAACCAATCTGATCAGAAAAAAAATGATGCCTCTTCAATTAAGGAAAAGCAGGATGCATTGAATAAAGAAATGAAAGATCTTAAAGAAGATTTAAAAAAACTGTCTGAAAAGAATGAATCTCTTGAAAAACCTAATCCTTTTGAAAATCCGGAAAAGGAAATTGACGACATTCAGAAAGAACAGCAAGACAGTAAAGATGCTTTAGACAAAAAGGATAATAAAGGTGCAAGCCAGAAACAGAGCAGAGCGGCAGATCAAATGCAGAAACTCTCGAAAAAAATGAGCGATATGCAACAGCAAGGCGAAGAGATGGAGAATAATCTGAATGCTAAAGAACTTCGCAGGCTTTTGGAAAATCTGCTGAACACATCATTTGAGCAAGAAAAAGTGATGTTGAACCTTAAGAAAATGACTTCTGCAGATCCATCTTATACAGTAAACGTACAAAAGCAAAGAACCATTAAAGACAACCTTAAAACCATTTCAGATAGTTTATACGCATTGAGTAAACGAGTGCCACAAATCGAATCTACGGTAAATGAAGAAATGAATAAAATCAACTTCAACCTGGACAAAAGCCTCGATAACCTTGGAGAACGGAGAACTCCGGAAGCCAATCGCTACCAGCAATTGACGATGACATCTATCAATAATCTAAGTTTAATGCTTAATGAGGCTTTAAATCAATTGCAAAATATGTCTAAAAACTCAAAAGGTGGTAAAGGCAAACAGAAACAAGGAATGAAACAACTTTCGCAAATGCAGGATCAACTGAATAAGAAGATGCAGCAAGCCAAAGAACAAATGCAGAAAAGTGGCAATCAGGGAACTGTAGGTAAAGGGCAAATGAGTCAGGAATTCGGGAAAATGGCTCAGGAACAGCAAATGATCCGCCAGGCGTTAGAAAAAATTAACCGCGAGGAAAATAAAGATGGTTCTGGTAAAATGGGCAACCTGAATAAGGCCATTCAGGAAATGAAACAGACAGAAAGCGATTTGGTTAATAAACGTTTGCAACAGGAAACCTTAAACCGCCAGAAAGAATTGATGACTAAACTTCTTGAAGCTGAAAAAGCAGAACGCGATCAGGAAGAAGATAGCAAAAGAGAAAGTAAAGCAGCAAAAGAATTTCCGCCATCTTATCAAAAAATGCTCGATCAATATAAGCAACAGCACCAAAATGGAAGTGATGTTTTGCAAAAATTGCCGCCAAGCTTAAATTATTATTATAAAAACAAAATCACTGAATATTTAAAATCATTGAATATCAATAATTAAAACTAAAATTCAGTTCTAATACAGTTTGTTTTTAATTATTAAATTTGCGGACAAAATAACTTCATATGCCTGCAATCTCTTTTTTTACAGAATCTGTTAAATATAACCTTCCGCATAAATTAAAAGTAAAAAAGTGGATTAAAGCAGCGATAGAAAAAGAGGGTTTTAAGTTGCAAGAACTCAATTTTATCTTCTGCAGCGATGAATATCTGTTGGGGATAAACCAGCAGTATTTGGATCATGATACATATACAGACATCATAACTTTTGATAATTCTGACGAAGAAAAATCAATTGTAAGCGATATTTTCATCAGTATAGAACGCGTGCAGGAAAATGCGAAAACATTTAAGGCAAATGATTTTGATGAGGTTTGCAGAATTATGATTCATGGTACACTGCATCTTCTGGGTTATAAAGACAAAGGAAAAGTGGCTAAAACTTTGATGACCCAAAAGGAAGACGAATATTTAAGTTACCGAAAAGATGTTGACTTGCAGGTATAATTAGCGCCAGGCAAAAGAAATTGCGTCTTTAAAAGACTCTATTATCAATTTATTTTCCCTTCTCAACAAGGTTGGATTTACCTTAATTTTTACAAAGCCATCTTCTTGCGGTTGGCCGAAGATAATATTGTGTACCGATCGAAGTCTAGTATTTAGCTTTACAGGGTCTACATTTTTATCTAACAAAACATTGAACTGGTTGGTTCCATTCTCAACAGGAATAACTTTCAGTCCTTGGATTGCCTTAAATATCCCGAACAATTCCCGCGAAGAAGATAGAACTTTTTTCATCACTTCATCAATATCATTTAAGTGATAAAGAGCCATTGCAGCACTCGGCCAGTTTGTAAAAATACCGCCGCCGTGGATTTTGATCAAGTGATGCGTTTGGTCGATGATGGATTTTTCGCCACACAATACAGCTCCGCCAGTTGCCCCCAAATATTTATATAAACACATGTATACTGTATCAAAGTGATCTGTATAATCCCTTATCGTTAAATTATTAAATGATGAAGCCATATGTAATCGTGCGCCGTCCAGATGAAGCTTATATCCTTCTACTTTGCACCATTTTGAAATACGTTCAAGCTCCTCTAAAGGAAAAGATTGATTTGTGCAACGGCGAACAGGTAATTCAATAGAAACCGCGCCTACTGCACCTAAAAAGGCTTCTCCATTCTGGTGATATCTAATTGATGCCTGTAGCTCTTCCAACGTGAAATAACATTTTCCAGTTGCGAGCGGAATCAGACGTTTATTAAACAAGGTTTGTGTAGCATCTCCCTCATCCCGATAAACGTGACTGGTTTCTTGTACGAAAGCTTTCGTAGCGGATCCGCACAGTGGGCTTATTGCGATTTGATTGGCCAACGTTCCTGAAGGAAGATAAACAGCAGCCTCTTTTCCGCTTATCTCTTTAAACTTTCCAAGTAACTTTTCTAAAGTTGCTCCTTCACCATAACTATCCCGCTCTATTGGAGTAGAGCGATTAATTTCCTGAAGTTTATAAAGAAAATGTTCTGGCTTATAGAAAATCCCGTCATTTATAAAATAAACAGCTTCACTGTCTTTATCTACCTGGTTTTCTTGTTTTTTTTCAGGTACATCTATCCTCTTGGCAGCTGCCATAATAGGTAAAGAAGCCGCTGCAGAAACTGTAGAAAGCCTTAGAAAATTACGGCGTTTAAGATTACTTATAGTAAGATCAAGGATTTAGACAATCCAAATTGTATTGTCAACTTTTGATGGTATTGGGCATCTACATTTATTCACCTAAGTTAAAAAAAAACGGTTGTTTGTCTAAAAATAATGGGTGTTCGTCTATGATAATCATGAGATGGTATAATTTAAGAATTGTGCGTGCAACCTTTTTGGCATGTTCGAGTCTTATATCTGAAAAAACACAACAAGGTGTTTCAATAACAACACACAAATGAAAACCTCTTTTAAAGCAATTTTTGCAACAACATTAGCCGCAATCGTATTAAGTACATCTGCGTTTGCTACCGAAAACAAATCACAAGGTTACACCAATATTTCAACTGTCAAAAACATAAACAAAATTCAGGTCTGCGGAAACGTAAAACTTATTTTGGTTCAGGATGCAAAAGAAAGCATCGAAATTAACGATAGCTATTACGCAAAAAATGCGTTGGTTCAACAACAGAAAGATGAGCTTAGAATAAGTTCTTTTGATAAAAAAACCTTGACTGTAATTGCTCACGTAAACAATTTGACCAGTATAGAAGCATCAGACGATGTTTTAGTAGAAACTGCGGGCAGCTTTAATCTCTTAAATTTGAAGATTACGCTGAATGATAATGCTAAAGCCAATATCAATTCCAATACTGTTGCTTTAAGCTCTGTACTAAATGCACAATCCAGCTTAAAACTAAGTGGATCAACCGAAAACTACTCGGCTGTACTTGGCTCTGTTGCTAAAGTAAATATGAATGCATTTAATGCAGTGGAGAGTTCTTTTGCAACTATGCCCGGTACAAGTATTGGATCAATAAAAAATGAAGACACCAAGGGAGAGGTAATATTAACAATCTTCTAAAAAGAAATAGTTTAGTTTTAGTTAATGAGATACAGCGGAGGAGCGATTCCTACCGCTGTTTCGTTTTTATGGAGATTTGCAAATCTATCTGATAAACGGATTAAGTTAATTTTATAAAAAGACCGATCAACAGTCTCAAAGTATTTGATTTGTAATAAGCGCTTTAATGCTTCAAAAAGCCAATATTTTATCCGTACTTTTGTACTAATTTTCTTTTATAAATCTGAAACACAAAAACATTGAGCACATTAATAGCTGCAGAGGGCCTCGGCCATGGTTACCATGATGAATGGTTATTTAAAAATTTAACGTTAGGTATTAATGCTGGTCAAAGAGTGGCTTTGGTAGGAATTAATGGAGCAGGAAAAAGCACTTTATTAAAACTACTCGCTGAACGCTTCGCCCCTCTTGAAGGTAAAATTGTAAAAAACAAATCTGTGAAGATTGGATTTCTAGATCAGGAGCCACAGTTCACAGATGGATTTTCTATTAGTGATTTTATTTTTTCGCTGGAAAATAAACAACAGCAACTCATTAAGGAATATGAAGAATTAATTGAAGATCCCAATCCTGATGAAAAAACACTCAACAGATTATATGAAGAATTGAGTGAACACAATGCCTGGGAATACGAGCATGAAATAAAAACCATTTTAAATAGAATGGGTATTACGCATCTGCAACAGAAAATATCAACTTTATCTGGCGGTCAGAAAAAACGTTTAGCCCTTGCCAAACTCCTTATAGAAGATCCTGAAATATTAGTATTAGATGAACCTACCAACCACCTTGATATTGATACAATAGAATGGCTGGAGAAATTGTTGACCACAGGTCAGAAGACAATACTCTTAGTAACACACGACCGGTATTTCCTCGATAATGTATGCAATACGATTGTAGAGCTAGACCGTGGTAAAATATTTAACTATAACGGAAATTACGCATATTTCCTCGAGAAAAAAGCAGAGCGCGAAGCATTAGATGCAACGGTGTTACACAAAAACCAACAGCTTTTAAAAAAGGAATTGGAGTGGATGCGCCGAATGCCTCAGGCCAGAGCAACCAAATCTCAGGCACGGATTGATGCTTTTTATGACTTGGAAGAAAAGACTAAAAAGAAATCTGACAACCAAGCCATTACCTTAAAGATGAAAATGTCTAGACAAGGTGGTAAAATTATTGAGTTGGAACACATCAAAAAAGCATTTGACGATCGTGCAATTATTAATGATTTCAGTTACACCTTTAAAAAAGGTGACCGTATTGGTTTGGCTGGAAAAAACGGAACAGGAAAATCTACCCTTCTAAATATAATCACGAGTCATCTTGGGCCAGATGCAGGTAAAGTAGACACAGGAGAAACAACTGTTTTTGGATATTATAAGCAAGGCGGGCTAGACTTTGATCCGAAAGAACGTGTAATAGATATTGTAAAATCTGATGCAGAGTATATAAAAATGGCTGATGGTTCTACAATCACGGCTTCTCAATTGCTTACGTTATTCCTTTTCCCTCCAAAAAAACAACATGGAATGGTGGAGAAATTAAGTGGTGGTGAAAAGAAACGTTTAAATTTAATGAAGGTTCTAATGCTCAATCCAAACTTCTTAATACTAGATGAGCCAACCAACGATTTAGATATTGATACTTTAAATGTACTGGAAGAGTTTCTTGAAAATTTCCCGGGTGTATTGATGTTAGTTTCTCACGACCGTTACCTGCTGGATAAAATGAGTGACCAACTATTTATAATGGAAGGTGAAGGTGTTGTTAAAATTTATAATGGAAATTACTCAGAATATAGGTTAAGTATGGAACAACCCAAGTCTAAGAATGAAAACAAAAAGCCTGCTTCCACTTCCAATATTATAGAGACTACAGTAATAAAAAAACTGAGTTTTAAAGAACAACAAGAACTAGCGGATTGCGAGAAACACATGGCAGATAGTGAAAATGCAATTAAAACTTTAAACGATCAGCTATTAAAGATTGAGAGCAGTGATTATATTAAAATACAGGAAATATCTGATCAGATTGAATCCTTAAAACAAAAACTAGATGATTCAACCATGCGTTGGTTAGAATTATCTGAATAATTTCACAAAAAAAATATACCGTTATGTTTCACGTGAAACGTCACAAATAATAATATCCCATAATATCTGTTCCACGTGGAACAGTCGAAATAATATTAGAAATGTTTTCAAAATACGATTTAATTGTAGTTGGTGCCGGACATGCAGGTTGTGAAGCCGCGGCTGCAGCAGCAAACCTAGGTTCCTCTGTCCTACTCATTACAATGAATATGGGAACCATTGCCCAGATGAGTTGCAATCCGGCAATGGGAGGAGTAGCAAAGGGTCAAATAGTGAGAGAGGTGGATGCACTTGGTGGTTACTCAGGCATAATATCCGATAAATCTACCATACAATTTCGGATGCTCAACAAATCAAAAGGCCCCGCAATGTGGAGCCCGCGTGCGCAAATTGACAGAATGCGATTTGCTGAAGAATGGCGACTAGCACTGGAAGCAACAGAAAACTTGGATATCTGGCAGGATAGCGTAAATGGACTACTTGTAAAAGACAATACAGTTTATGGTGTACGTACTTCCTTAGGAATAGAAATAGAAAGCAAAGCAGTAGTTCTAACCAATGGAACTTTTTTAAATGGAATTATTCATATTGGTGAGAAAAAATTTGGTGGTGGCAGAACAACAGAAAAGTCATCAACTGGTATAACGGAACAATTGGTAGAGTTAGGTATGGAAGCTGGAAGGATGAAAACCGGAACACCTCCACGTGTAGATGGAAGAAGTTTGGATTATACTAAAATGGAAGAACAATGGGGGGACCAAGATAGAAGTAAATTCTCATTCACAGATACACCGGTTACTGATGACCAAAGATGTTGTTGGATTACATATACCAATAGTGATGTTCACGAAACCTTAAAAGAAGGCTTTGAAAAATCACCGATGTTTACCGGTAGAATCAAAGGCTTAGGTCCTAGGTACTGCCCTTCAATAGAAGATAAAATCAATCGTTTTGCGGAAAGAGATAGACATCAGATTTTTGTTGAACCTGAAGGCTGGAATACGTGTGAAATTTATGTAAATGGATTCTCAACATCTCTTCCAGAAGATGTTCAATTTAAGGCTTTACGTCAGATTCCAGGTTTTGAACAAGCAAAAATGTTTAGACCAGGATATGCCATTGAATATGATTTCTTCCCTCCTACCCAACTATCGCTGACATTAGAAACTAAATTGATAAGCAATTTATTCTTAGCTGGCCAGATCAATGGCACAACTGGTTATGAAGAAGCTGCTTGCCAAGGATTTATGGCAGGAATAAATGCGCATCAGAAGATAAAAGACAAACATGAACTCATCATGAAGCGTTCAGAAAGTTATATTGGTGTTCTAATTGATGACCTGGTTACTAAAGGAACTGAAGAGCCTTACAGAATGTTTACTTCGAGAGCTGAACATCGTTTGTTGCTTAGACAAGATAATGCAGATATAAGACTTACTCCAATTGGGCATCAATTGGGTCTAATTTCTAATGAGCGTTTAGAAAAGGTGAAACAAAAGATAGCCGCATCTGATGATTTAGTTAAATTTACGAAAAGCCAAGGTATTGAAATGGCGGATGCAAACCCCATGCTCGAAGAATTGGGTTCTGCTACTCTCAATCAAAATGTAAAGCTATACAGTTTAGTTAGCAGACCTCAGGTTGGCTTAAAAGACTTGATTAAGGTAAGTAATGCTTTAGCAGATAAGACTGCAAATATGGATCAGCAAACTATAGAGCAAGCTGAGATCAAAATTAAATATGAAAGCTACTTCGAAAAAGAGAATGAAATTGTAGAAAAAATGATGAAGATGGAAGATAAAGAAATAAATCCAGATTTTGATTATAACAAAATTGTTTCCATCTCAAAAGAAGCGCGTGAAAAATTATTCAAAATTAAACCACGAACTTTAGGTCAAGCATCTCGAATTTCTGGTGTATCACCATCTGATATTTCAGTATTAATGGTTTATATTAATAAGTAATTGATTATCAGTTTATTACGATTGAAAATATGATTTTAAAATACAACTCATAAAATCGAATAAAAAATATTTTTAACCATATTAATCCATAATGCCTTAAAATCGCTTAAATCGCTTAAAAAATGCCAAAAATAAAAGGTCAATATTTTAACCTAAAAAATACCTGCATATTATTGTGTTTATTGCTACTTGCTGCGTGCGCGAGTATCCAGGCGCCACAAGGTGGACCAAGGGATACGACGCCACCTAAGATTTTGAATATGACTCCTAAAAATCAAACACGAAATTTTACAGCAAAGAAAATATTGATTGAATTTGATGAATATTTCAATATTAAGGATGAGTCAAAAGAATTTACGATTTCTCCTGAGTTGGAAACTACGCCTATTTTAAAAAAGAAAAAGAAAAAATTAGAAATCACATTACCGGATTCTTTGGAAGAGAATACTACCTACACCCTAAACTTTGGAAAATCTATTGCGGACGTAAATGAGAGCAACACAGTTAAAAATTTATCCTATGTATTCTCAACTGGTCCAGAAATAGATTCACTATCTATTAGCGGCAAAGTGGACAATGCCTTAACGGGAGAATTGGAGAAAGATGCAACAGTTTTGATCTTACCAGTAAAGCGCGATACGCTTTTCGGCAAGAAGAGGCCATCGATTTATACAACAACAGATAGTTCAGGAAATTACAAACTAAGTAACTTGAGAGCGGGAGAGTATAAAATTTATGCATTGAAAGAAGGTACAAGCGGCGATAAAATTTACCAGCAGATAAATGATGAAGTTGGCTTTATTAAAAATCCGATAATATTAAACGGAGATACAACTAACATAAATCTACAAGTTTTCAAAGAAATTGCAACCGAATTCAGAGTACTGGACAGAAAACTTAACAACGATGGAAGTCTGTCAATGATCTTTAACAAGTCGCTTAAATCGCCTAAAATCACTATTACCGATCCTAAGAAAATAGACGATGGAAAGTATATTCATTTTAACCCAACCAATGATACAGTTAGAGTTTGGTTAACGGATCTTAGTTTTGACTCAACTAAAGTGGAAATTCAAGATGATGGAAAAATACTTCAGACGCTTAATATCACACGTGGTAAAAAGGATACGTACACACGGGATCTAAAAGCAGAAGACAATACAAATTCCAACAGACTGAATCCCTTCAAAAAGTATGCACTTACCTTTAATTTCCCGGTCACAGCATCAGATGCGTCAAAAATAATATTAACCGAGGATTCTGTTAAAAGAACTAACTTTCAACTTGTTAAAGATTCTATAGATTATCTCAAATATTATATTATTTACCCATGGAGAAACAAGAGAACATATGAACTAACCATTGGTGCAGATGCTTTCACTGGAATTTTCAACGCAAAAAACAAAGAATTTAAGAAAATTTTTCAGCTGGAAAGCACTGACAGCTATTCGTCATTAACATTAAAGGTTGCTGTTCCAGATACCACAAAAAGTTATATTGTGGAATTTATAAACGAGAAAAAAGTCCCCATCAAATCACAAGTGATAACGAAAGATACCAAAATTGCGTTTCTGCAAAATCCGGCAGGAAAGTATTTTGTTAGGGTAATTTATGATGAAAATAAGAATGGAATATGGGATACCGGTAATTTAAAAGAACAAACTCAACCTGAAAAAATCTGGTATTCTACAATGGAAATGTCACTTAAACCGAATTGGGAGCGAGAAGAAGTGCTGACTATTCCCAAACCGCCAGCACCTTAACGTTAAGGTTTAAACCAGCTGGAGTATAATTTATAATTATCAGGTAATGTATTCAATAAAGCCCTTTGCTCATCAGTAATGGGCTTTATTTGTTTTGCAGGAGTTCCAGCGTATAAAAAACCGGACTTGCAAACTGTATTCTCTAAAACAACTGAACCCGCTGCTATAATACAGTATTGTTCAATAATAGCATGGTCCATAACAATGGCTCCCATACCGATTAAAACATTATCTTGGACGGTACAACCATGAACGATAGCATTGTGTCCAACAGAAACGCGATTTCCAATGTGTGTGGCTGCTTTCTTGAATGTTGCATGAATTACGGCACCGTCCTGAATATTTGATTCATTACCTATTGTAATGGCATTTACATCGCCCCTAACTACGGCGTTAAACCAAATAGAACACTTATCTCCAACGGTTACATCGCCAACAACAGTGGCATTTTCTGCAATAAAATTATCATCTCCAAACTGAGGAAATTTTCCGAGAGCAGGCAGTATTAAAGGCATAAACTCAACTTCAAATAAAAATAAACTAAAAAACAGTATCTAACAATTCATCGGCATGTGCCGGATAATCCGTTGTGTAATGAAGTCCCCTACTCTCTTTACGTTGCATTGCCGATTTTATAACCAAATAAGCGGTCTGAATCACATTTCGCAATTCGCAAAGCTTAACAGAAACTTTATTTTTCTTATAAAATTCTTCAGTTTCCTGATAGATCAAAAATAGCCTCCGATGTGCACGTTCCAATCTAAAATCAGACCGAACAATCCCCACATAATCCCCCATTATTTTCTGAAGTTCACGAAGGTTATGGGTAACCAGAATATCTTCATTAATTTGTGTAACACCCTGAGAATCCCAATCTGGAATATTATCCGGGATGACGTTATTTTTAAAGTTAGCAATTGCATCCTGGTATATGCGGTGTGCAAAAACCGTAGCCTCTAGTAAGGAGTTGGAAGCCAATCTATTAGAACCGTGTAAACCTGTTGAAGAGCACTCACCGCAAGCATATAAATTTTTAATGGAAGACCGTCCATATTCATCTACCAAAATACCGCCACACATGTAATGAGAGGCAGGTGTAACCGGAATATAGTCTTTGGTCATATCAATACCAATAGAAAGACATTTAGCATAAATATTAGGAAAATGCCTTAATATATCCTCCTTACTGCGCATCGTAATATCTAAATAAACGAAATCATCACCAGACTTTTTCATTTCATTATCAACAGCACGCGCAACAACATCCCTCGGTGCAAGCGATCTGCGCTCATCGTATTCCTGCATAAATTCTTCACCATTTTTTCGCCTTAAAACTCCTCCAAAGCCACGTACAGCTTCAGAAATTAAAAAAGATGGATATTCACCAGGATGATACAAAGCTGTAGGATGGAACTGAATAAACTCCATATTTCTAACTTTTCCTTTAGCTCGGTAAACCATAGCCATACCATCGCCTGTAGCAATAACGGGATTTGTAGTAGCAGAATATACGTGCCCGGCACCACCAGATGCCATTACAGTAACACTTGCTAAGATCTTTTCCACATCGTTAAGCTCTGTATTAAAGGCATATATCCCATAACAGTTAATATCTTCAGTACGCTTATCCACAAATTCACCTGTGTGGTGCTGAGTTATCAACTCCAACGCGAAGTAATGTGTTAATATCTCAATGTTGGAATTCTCATGAATCTCTTTTAGTAACACGCGCTCGATCTCATAACCTGTGATGTCTTTATAGTGCAAAACGCGGTGTTCAGAATGGCCACCTTCCTTAGCAAGATCATAAAAACCAGCATTATCTTTATCGAAGTTTATACCGTAATCTATAATCTCTTGTATACGCTGAGGGCCCTCTGTTACAACGATTTCCACAATATCCGGGTCGCACAATCCATCACCGGCAATCAGTGTATCTTCAATATGTTTTTCAAAAGAATCGCCTTTATCCACAACAACAGCAACCCCACCCTGGGCATATTTTGTGTTCGATTCGTCTTCATTTGACTTGGTAACAATTAAAACTTTGCCATATTTTGCTGCTTTAAGTGCAAAACTCAAACCCGCTATTCCAGAGCCGATTACCAGAAAATCTACTTTCCTCATTAATAAAAACCTTTACTTTATCCACGATGTTAACAAATATTGAATAAGTGTTAATTCTATGTATATATTATGCTAACAAATTTATTTGAATGTTTAAAGCTACTCTAAAAACACAATTTGCCACAATCTTTTCCGCAATTTTTGAGCAAGATTCTACAAGTAATTAACTTTTCCCACACTTATAAACAATTAACATTCTGTTATTGATAAATATTGATGTCGAAATAGATTGTATTGAAAATCAATCTTATGATGTTAAAGAAATGTAATCTAAATGTTGGTAAACGTCTAATAAGTTATTTAGAAGAAAGAAATTCCGATTTTTGTTAACAATACTAACACACTAATAAACAAATAAGATTTATTTAATTAAATATTTTATTAATTATTGAGATGTGGAAAGGCTGTATATTTGACCTCCTTCAAAATCGACAAAAAAGAATTTTTAAAACATGATAGATACCTTAGAAGAAATTAACAAAAAAGGATTTGTTGAAGAAGACATTGATCCTACACTGGATTTATTCGCTGAAATAGAGCGATTAAAAAAAGAGAAGAATGCAATTATTCTTGCACATTACTATCAAGATCCTGATATTCAGGATATAGCAGATTATATTGGCGATAGTTTGGGCCTTTCTCAAGAAGCAGCTAAAACCGATGCTGATGTAATTGTATTTGCAGGCGTGCATTTCATGGCAGAAACAGCTAAAATTTTGTCGCCTGAAAAAACAGTTTTATTGCCAGATGTTAAAGCAGGTTGTTCATTAGCAGACAGTTGTCCGCCGCATTTATTTAAAAAGTTTAAAGAAAAGTATCCAGATCATCTGGTTATAACCTATGTAAACTGTACAGCCGAACTTAAAGCTTTAAGTGATATTGTTTGCACCAGTACCAATGCGGTCCAAATTGTAGAGAGTTTACCTAAAGACCAAAAAATTATTTTTGGACCAGATCGGAACCTTGGCGCTTATGTTGCTAAAAAAACTGGTCGGGATTTGGTACTGTGGAACGGTGCTTGTATGGTACATGAAATTTTCTCTCAGGAAAAAATTACGAAATTGAAAGAACGCCATCCACAAGCAAAATTTATCGCGCATCCCGAATGTGAAGATGTTGTATTGCAAATGGCAGATTATATCGGTTCTACAACCGGACTTTTAAAATACGCCATTTCCAATCCGGCTACAGAATTTATTGTGGCAACGGAAAGTGGAATTATCCATCAAATGGAGAAAGCTTGTCCGGATAAAACATTTATTCCGGCTCCGCCAAACAATAGTTGTGCATGTAATGATTGTCCGTACATGAAAAGAAATACGCTGGAAAAGTTATATTTATGTTTGAAAAACGGATCTCCAGAGGTTACGGTTTCGGAAAATATTATTGAGCAAGCCCGTAAACCTATTCAACGGATGCTTGATATTTCAGCCGAATTGGGTTTATAAATATATACAATGGAACACATTCGTAATTATTTTTTGTGTTTCCATTGTTTAATAATTGAATTAAATGAAGAACATTCTTAAAAATTATTCTGGCCTGTTATGGCTTTTAGCAGGTATTACTGTTGGAAGTATTGTGGGATTAATTTTTGGAAAGAATGTAGAAGTAATAAAACCACTTGGCGATATATTTCTGAATCTCTTATTTACTGCGGTAATTCCGCTGGTATTTTTTGCGGTTTCTTCGGCCATTGCCAATATAGACCGAAGTAAGAAATTGGGAAAGCTGCTCACAATAATGGTGTTGGTTTTCCTGGCTACAATACTCATTTCTGCTCTTGTAACTTTAGCAGCAACCTGGCTTTTTCCTATCCATCAGCAACTTGGTGCTGATGCTATTACATTTCAAGACGAAAAAATTCAATCTTTCGGGGAACAAATGACGCAACTGTTGACCGTTGGTGAATTTTTTGAGATCGGAAGCCGGAAGAATATGCTGGCCTTGATTATTTTTTCCGTTCTTGTGGGTTTTTCTACGCTTTATTCGGGAAAAGAGGGAGATGGTTTTAAAAATTTTTTGGTTTCCGGAAATGAGGTAATGAAAAAACTCATCATCCTTATTATGAAACTTGGTCCAATTGGTTTGGGTGCATATTTTGCCTATCAGGTTGGCGTTTTCGGACCGCAACTTTTCGGAACTTATGGCAAAGCGTTGGGATTGTATTACGGAGTAGGTGCATTTTATTTTCTTATTTTTTTCAGTCTTTACGCATTTATTGCAGGGGGATTTAAAGCGGTTAAAATTTTCTGGAAAAATAATATTGTACCTTCGCTAACATCAATTGGAACGTGTAGTAGTATTGCAACAATCCCAGCCAATCTGGAAGGAACATTAAAAATGGGCGTTCCGGCATATATTGCAAATGTGACGGTTCCTTTGGGTTCAACGCTACATAAAGATGGATCGAGTATCAGTTCGATCGTAAAAATTGCTGTAGTATTTGCGATTTTTGGAAAGGATCTTGCACATCTGGATACGATTATAATTGCTCTTGGTATAACTGTTTTGGTCAGTATTGTAGAAGGTGGAATTCCAAACGGTGGTTATATTGGTGAACTCTTAATGATTTCTGCCTACCAGCTTCCGCCAGAAGCTTTGCCCCCAGCAATGATTATCGGAACTTTGGTAGATCCGATGGCAACCTTACTTAATGCCACAGGCGATAATGTTTGTGCGATGTTGATTGCCCGTTTTGTAGAAGGTAAAAACTGGATGTTAAACAGATAATCTGTTTGAATAAATTGTAAATTAATTAGTCTTCGGACAACAAAAAATATGTTTGAAAATAAAGAACGTACAGATATTAATGAATTAGGCGAGTTCGGTTTGATTAAACACCTGACTACAAATTTTAAAATTAAAAACGAATACTCTGTTAAAGGAATTGGTGATGACGCAGCTGTTTTGGATTCAAAAGGCAAACATACACTGGTATCTACAGATTTACTTTTGGAAGGTATTCATTTTGATTTGGCTTATGTGCCGCTCATGCATTTAGGTTATAAAGCTGTTCAGGTAAATTTGAGTGACATTTACGCCATGAATGGAAAGGCCAGCCAGATTACAGTATCAATTGGTGTTTCCAGTAAATTTCCTTTAGAAGCTGTAGAGGAAATTTATAAAGGCATTGAACTTGCCTGTAACAAATACAATATTGATTTGATTGGTGGAGATACTTCGTCCAGTAAACAAGGTTTGGTAATTAGTATTACCAGTATTGGTTATGCTGATGCAGATAAAGTTGTATTCAGGAATGGTGCACAGGAACATGATTTACTTTGCGTTTCGGGAGATTTAGGTGGCGCTTATGTTGGCCTTCAGATTTTGGAACGTGAGAAATTAATTTACTTAGAGAATCCGCAAATCCAACCAGATCTTGAAGGTAAAGATTACATCATAGAGCGACAGTTAAAACCGGAAGCCAGGATGGATATCGTAGCACTTTTAGAAGAAATGGACATTAAGCCAACTTCGATGATTGATGTATCAGACGGTTTAGCGTCAGAAATTCTCCACCTTGCTCAAGAGTCTGATAAAGGAATAACTATTTATGAGGAAAAAATTCCGCTGGATCCAATGACGTACGAAACCGCTCGCGAGTTAGGCATCGATCCAACAGTTTGTGCATTGAGTGGTGGCGAAGATTATGAATTGTTATTTACAATCACTCAGGAAGATTATAAAAAATTGAAACATGATGTAGACATAACAGTAATTGGGCACGTAACCGATAAAAATTCCGGATGCAAAATGATTTCGAAATCGAACAATGTTCACGAATTGAAAGCTCAAGGTTGGAACGCATTCAAAAAATAAAATAAGGAAATTCTTTTTTTAAGAGCGCTGGGTTTATCACTCAGCGCTTTTTTTATGCGTTGTATTTGGAACTTGAAAAATAAATCTGCTATTCATTCTTTACGCTTTTGTTCATTATCTTTGGATGTTCATGATAAATGATCTATGTAAAATATGAACAATGAGATATCACGAAATAATATTTAACGCACTTAATAAATTGGAAACCATAACAGGTATAACTTCTGTTGTGGAACTTGATCAGGAAAAAGATGGAGAAGGATTCGTTGAACTGAAATTTAACACCAACGCCGCAAAGCTGATTTTAAAAACCAGAAAAGAGCTGCGTATTAAAGACCTGGAAGTTTTGGAAGCCGATGCTTTTGCGCTCGGCTCTGGACTTATAATTATCGCACATTATATTCCCAGTACATTAAAAATAGAGTTGCGTAAAAAAAATATTAGCTATTTAGAAGTGGCCGGAAACTGCATGCTGAAAACGGATGAAATCTTCATTTTTGTTAACGATCAGCAAGTTACACCAGTTCGTATTCCTATTACAGGGAAGTTGTGGAAAGTAGCAGGATTGAGGTTTTTATTTGCTGTTTTAAACGATGCAGATCTTTTAAAACGCTCCTATCGTACGATTGCCGAAAAATCTAATATTGCTTTAGGCGCGGTTGGAGGTTTAGTAGATGAATTAAAACGTGGTAATTATATTGATGAAAATGTGGTTTTGCCCGATAAACGTGAGGTGCTTATAGAAAAATGGGCTACGCAGTTTGAATTGGTTTTAAAACCGAGGCTCCACACCGGCCGTTTTCGTTTCTCAAATCAAGAAATGCGTATCAAGTGGCAAGATATAAAAGTTCAGAAATTTTTGTGGGGCGGCGAAATTGCCGGAGAAATTTTGGTCGGCCGTAACAATTCAACTGTTTTTACTGCCTACAGCAACGATACGATTATGAATCTGATCAATACTTTTCAAATGGTTCCCGATCCTGAAGGCGAAATTTATTTATATGAACAATTTTGGACAGAAAGTGAAAGCGACGATCCAAAGTTTAAAAGAAGCGTGCCTGCACTTGTTGCTTACGCAGATTTGATCAACAGCTTTAATGGCCAAAACATTAATGCTGCCGGACGGATAAAAAGTGTTTATCTGAAATAACCAGCGGTTTTAAAACAATTCATTATTGTCTATATATTTGTTATCGATTTGCTTTGTTGCTCTTGCCCCCAATTTCTTTATTTTTTCAGACGCATTTACCAGGTTGCCAGAACCTTCAGATAATTTGTTAAGTGCTTTGTCATATGCGTCTTGGCTTTGTTTTACATATTTTCCAATATTCTCCATATCAGAAATAAAGCCAACAAATTTATCATACATATTTCCGCTCAAACGCGCAATTTCCAATACATTGCGGTTTTGTCTCTCCTGTTTCCACATACTGGCAATGGTGCGTAATGTTGCCAATAACGTAGACGGACTTACAATAACCACTTTTCTATCCCATGCGAAATTGAATAATTCTGCATCTTTTTGAACCGCAACACTAAATGACGATTCTATAGGTACAAAAAGTAAAACAAAATCTGGAGAATTGATTTTATAAAGCGCCTGGTAGTTTTTGTTAGAGAGTTCCTGAATATGGTTTTTTAAAGAGGCCAGATGCTGTTTAACGTATCCATCGCGCTCGTCATCTGTATCAGCAGAAACGGAACGCTCATACGCCACCAATGACACCTTAGAATCTACAACCAAATGCTTATCATCAGGCAAATCAATTACAACATCTGGTTGATAGCGGTTCCCATCAGAAGACATATGAGATGCTTGAATCCGATATTCCTGATCGCGAACTAAACCAGACCGTTCCAGAACCTTTTCCAGAATAACTTCTCCCCAGTTTCCCTGTTTTTTTGTGTCTCCTTTTAAAGCTTTAGTCAGGTTATTTGCATCTTCCTGAATTTGTTTACTTTGATCCATCAGTAAAGAAATTACACCTTTCAATGTGTTGCGTTCATCAGATTCTGCTTTGTAAACTTTTTCTACTTTATCTTCAAAAGCTTTGATATTTTCTTTCAGCGGATTTAAAATTAAATCGAGATTACTTCTGTTTTGCTCAATAAATTTTGTCGATTTTTCTTCCAGTATTTTATTGGCAATCAATTCAAAATCCTTATTAAACTTTTGCTGGTTTAGTTCTAAACTGGCTTTTTGTTCTGCCAGTTTTTCTTTTTCGGCCCGATAAAATGAACGCGTGCCTTCCAATTCTCGGTTTGCATCAGCAAGTCTGTCGCGCTCCGATTGCAACTCATCTATCAAACGGTTTTGTTCCTGTTTCAGTAAAATGGTTATATGGTCTTTTTCTGATGATAAATTGGAAACCCTTTCTTCGGCTTTTGCCAACGCGATTTTTAATTGCTCATTCTCGGTTTTTATAACGTCAAATTCAACGAGGCTGATACCGTTTGGAGCTACTTGTTTTTTAAAGAAAAATACGACCAAAATGATCAAAATAAGAAGTAACAGGCCGATTGATGCGAATTCCATAATGATAAAAATTTTAGCAAAAATCTAAAATATAAAATGAATTACCAAAGTAATTTGCTTTTAGTTTTAATGAAATGGATACTCAAACCCCAATACTTTCATCACAATTGTCAGATATTTAATGTTTTTTCGTTCCGTATAAAATTTGAACAGTCTAAGAAAATATTTATCATTGAAGTACTTAGATATTACATATGAATGAACTTACGGTTAGAATTTCCTGTACAGATCGCGTGGGTCTGGTAAGCAGCATTACCCATGTTTTAGCCAATCACCAACTTAATATTATCGCCATGCGCGAGTTTGTAGATGAGCCCAATAAACAATTTTTTACCAGGATTGCATGCACAGGCGTAAATTTAGAATTGAGTTTACTTCGTGATCAATTGCTTAAAAAATTGCCAGAAGCTGCACAGATTGATCTGATTGATGAAAACGCAAAGAAAATTGTGGTTTTGGTAACTAAAGAATATCATTGTTTAGCAGAAATTCTGATTAAGAACCAGTTTAAAACCTTGGGTGCAGAGGTTGTGGCCGTAATTGGAAACTATGAAGATTTACGGAGTTTTAGTGAGAAACTCGGCATTCCATATTTCTATGTTTCTCATGTTGATAAAGAAAAATCGTTGTTTGAAACCGAACTTAAAGCTATTATCAACCGATTTGATGCAGATTATATCGTATTGGCAAAGTTTATGAGAATCCTTTCTCCTGCTTTTGTTGGAGATTACGAGGGGCGAATTGTAAATATTCATCACTCTTTTCTTCCGGCTTTTATTGGCGCAAATCCATATCGACAAGCTTTTGAGCGTGGTGTAAAAATTATTGGTGCTACAGCACATTTCGTAACCAACAATTTAGATGAAGGACCAATTATTACACAACATACAGCTTCGGTCGATCATAATTTTGGTGTAAAAGAAATGGTTCGGGCGGGAAAAGAAATTGAAAAAAAAGTTTTGCTTGATGCGCTTGAACTAATCGTTGAAGATCGTGTTTTTGTAAGTGGAAATAAAACGATTGTTTTCAAATAGATCCATCAGACTAAAAGCTTCTTATTCCAAAAAGATTGCATTTCAACTACTGGTTTAGTTTTATTAAAACAGATTGTTCAATTTAAAATACATCAGCATCAATCTTAATTTTGTCATTTTGTTTTAAGTTTAACAAAGACGGAATAAGAGATGTTTTTTAGCAAAAAATTACCGTTCATACTGAAACAAAAAACAGGTGTTTTGTTTTTTGTTGATGTTCATTTTTATTTCCTAATTTGATTATCGATAATGTTATTTTCCTTAAAAAAAGACCTTTAATACGCATTTTTCCTTTTTTTTGCTTTCTATACAAAAGAAACTAAGCGCTACTTTTTTAGTATCGGAGCGTATAATCATTCACTCAGCCAATCTTGTTTTTGTAGTCTAAATTTCTGAGAAACGTAATTGGTAATCTTTCTCTATATAGGTTAATTTTTTGCAATTGGCGAATGGGAAGCTTCGTTTTTTGTATAAGGAAAAAATATTGGGAACGCTTTTTGATATATCGCAAATGAAAAACATACATAAGGAAAATGGGAGTTTATTTAATATTAATCATCCCGGTATTACTGTTGAGCATGTTCGTCCAGTGGAGATTCAGAAATAAGTTTTCTAAATATGCCGAGATGGAACTGAGCTCAGGTTTATCGGGCAAAGAGGTAGCTGAAAGAATGCTACATGATAATGGGATATACGATGTGAAGGTGATGAGTACTGAAGGACAATTAACGGATCATTACAATCCGACAGATAAAACCGTTAATTTAAGCACTGATGTGTATTACAGCCGAAGTGTTGCAGCTGCAGCAGTTGCGGCACATGAATGCGGGCATGCCTTACAACAAGCCAAATCATATAGTTGGTTGCAGCTTAGAAGCAGTATGGTTCCTGTTGTGAGCATTTCTTCTAATCTGTTGCAATGGGTATTGTTAATTGGTGTGCTACTAATCGGTTTCACCGGAAATCCAATTGTGTTGGCTATTGGTGTTGCTGGTTTAGCTTTGGTTACCATATTTAGTATAATTACCTTGCCTGTTGAGTTTGATGCAAGTAACAGAGCGCTTTCCTGGTTGAAAACAAACTATGGTGTTATGCAAACTCAGGAAGAAAATGCACAGGCTAAAGATGCATTATGGTGGGCAGCAATGACTTATGTTGTTGCAGCAGTAGGCGCACTGGCCAATTTACTTTATTACGCATCAATGCTTTTTGGAAGAAGCAGAGATTAAAGAATATCTAACTATGAAAACCGAGCGGTTAAGGACGAAAATCCTTACCGCTTTTTTATTGCGAAAAATTAACTTAGTTAAGTTTGAAAGGGGCAATCAACTGAAACTCCGGAATATTTACATCAAATTCTGCGTCGTCCATTAAACGTTTCATCAAATAACTTCCATGCATGGTACCCATATCTGTTTTAAGGTTACATCCTGAAACATATACATGTGTTTCGCCCGGATTAATAACAGGTTGCAAACCTACAACGCCCTCTCCTTCTACTTCACGTTTACTGCTGTTGGAATCGAAAATAAACCATTGCCTGCGCAACAATTGTACAGCATAATCTGAAAGGTTTGAAATTTCTACCCTGTAAGCAAACATAAAATGTTCATTTGTCGGATTTGAATATTCTGGTTGGTAAACAGTTTCCACTGAAACTTTAACGCCGTCTGTAATTGCTGTAACCATGATCTATTTGAGTGTATTAAAATGATTTTCAAAAATCAAGCCAGTACCTTTGTCGCATCGAAATCGGCAAATTTTTCTGCCACTTCGTCTAAAATGCTGTAAATGTTATTAATATCAGGCTCTGCCACAAGTTTCATACGGTAAGATTTAAAGTCGGGCAATCCTTTGAAGTAGTTTGCATAGTGGCGTCTCATTTCAAAAATTCCGGTTTTTGGGCCTTTCCATTCTATTGATTTTTCCAGGTGTGTTCTGCAAACATCAATCCGTTCTTCAATGGTTGGACCGGCCAAACGTTCGCCGGTTTTAAAGAAATGGTTTACTTCTCTAAAAATCCAAGGGTAACCAATTGCGGCACGGCCGATCATGATCCCATCAATTTCATATTCTAAGCGCCAGTCTGCGGCTTTCGCCGGACTGTCTACATCTCCATTTCCAAAAATTGGAATTTTGATTCTTGGGTTTCGTTTAATTTCGCGGATAAGCGTCCAATCTGCTTCGCCTTTATACAGCTGTGCACGGGTTCTTCCATGAATGGTTAAGGCTTGTATTCCTACATCTTGAAGACGTTCTGCCACCTCATAAACGTTTTTGGTATTGTCATCCCAACCTAAACGGGTTTTAACCGTAACCGGCAGGTGTGATGCTTTAACAACTGCATCAGTCATCTTCACCATTTTATCTATGTCTTGCAAAAGACTGGAGCCTGCACCTTTGCACACCACATTTTTTACCGGGCAGCCGTAATTAATGTCTACTAAATCAGGACCTGCGGCAGAAGCGATTTCAGACGCTTCACGCATGTGCTCAATATCTCCACCAAAAATCTGTATTCCGATAGGTCTTTCATATTCAAAAATATCCAGTTTTGCCCGGCTTTTTGCCGCATCGCGGATCAGTCCTTCCGATGAAATGAATTCTGTATACATCATATCCGCTCCATTTTGTTTGCACACATAACGGAAAGGTGGATCGCTCACATCTTCCATCGGGGCAAGCAATAAAGGGAATTCTCCTAAATCTATATTTCCTATCTTTACAGACATTTTTTTCTATATTGAAATACTTAAAACTCAGGCAAAGGTACAAATAATGAAATTTCCAAACGCTAGTAAAGAGGAAATCAACCCTTTCTTACAACTACTTTTACTTATTGCTTACGCAATTTTAGGAACATTGGTTTTTACCACGTTGGCTGGAGGCATTGTTTTTATCTTTTATGGGAAAGATGTACTGCTGCAGATTCTCTCCAGCCGTATAACAGACTCAAGTATTGATGGCTTTAAAATCCTGCAGGCTTTTAGTTCTTCTATTGGCATGATGGCTGCGCCGGCGATATTACTGGCACTTACAGAAAGAATAAAATTAACCTCTTTCTACAGCTTTAAAAAAGTGTCATTTTTACCTCTATTGCTGGTATTTTTAATTCTATTTGCCAGTTTGCCATTTATGGAATGGGTAACGTTGCTCAATCAGAAAATGAGTTTGCCCAGCGCTTTGAGTGGCATTGAAGCCTGGATGAAACAATTGGAAGAATCTGCTGCACAGGCAACAATAAAACTAATTACGGTAAGAAACAATTTCGACTTTGTTGTTAATCTGGTCGTAATAGCACTGTTACCCGCTGTCGGTGAGGAACTTTTATTCCGTGGCGGCGTACAACGCACTTTGCATAGAATGTATGGCAACCCTCATGCGGCCATTTGGCTATCGGCAATCATATTTAGTGCAATACACATGCAGTTTTACGGGTTCATTCCTCGAATGTTACTTGGTGCGGGTTTCGGTTATTTATATTATTACAGCGGAAGTTTATGGTATGCCATGTTTGGCCATTTTTTAAATAATGGCTATGCAGTATGTGTGGCATTTTATATGCAAAAAAACAATCTTCCGCTAGATAAAGTAGACGAACCGCTTGGCTTTCCGTGGTACGGCTATTTAATTAGTGCAATAATAACCCTAGCTTTGTTCGGATTTTTTAAACAAACTATACAGCGTGAGCGAAAATTGGATTAAAGTATATACCACAAGCGATACATTCGCTGCAGAAGTATTGAAACAAGGGTTAACAGAAGCTGGGATTCCGGCGGTAGTAATTAATAAACAAGTTTCAGCCTATAATATTGGAGAAATCAATGTTTTGGTAAATAAAGATGATTTTAATCAGGCCATTGAATACATCGTTCAAAATGAGATTGAATAGAAAATGCTTCAATACAATTCTTTTTTAATCCCTAACGCATGAAAACCAGAGCAATAACTGCCTTTTTTTTTACCATCGTGATGCTGGCTTCCATTCTTTTGGGCAGCTACACCTTTTCAGTATTTTATCTCGTATTGAGTATACTCAGTTTATTTGAGTTCTATAAACTTGTAAAAACTTCCGGCATCCGGCCGCATAGAAATATTGGTTTGATTGCCGGCGCATTAATTTTTTTAATGGCTGCAGGTCTGCATTACCTACGTTATGATACCAAGTACTTGCTTTTATGTATTCCGTTAATTTTCTCGGTATTTATATCAGAGCTGTATAAAAAGAACAAAATTCCATTTGCCAATATTTCTTACACTTTTGTTGGTTTCATCTATGTAACGGTACCATTCTGTTTTTTCCATGCATTGGGTTTTATAGAAAACTGGAACCACTACAGTTTTCATTATCCTTTGTCTTTTATGCTGATGCTTTGGGCAAACGATACCGGAGCTTATCTATTTGGAATGAAGTTTGGAAAACGAAAGTTATTTGAACGCCACTCACCTAAAAAAAGTTGGGAAGGTTTTTTTGGAGGGATGTTTACAAGCGTAGTAGCAGCCATTGCTTTATCTTTTTTCTTTACAGAAAAAATCCCGTTGGTTTGGGCCGGAATGGCCATCTTAATCTCCTCTTTTGGTACACTTGGAGATTTGATTGAATCGATGTTGAAACGAAGTTTAGATACCAAAGACAGTGGCGGCTTGTTGCCCGGACATGGCGGTTTACTGGATCGTTTTGATGGATTATTGCTTGCAGCGCCGGTTGTATATGCGTACTTATATTTGATATTGTATTAAAATTTATCGCTTCTTGCTCAGCGAAACTACAAAGTATTTTCTTTCTACATCGAAACCCGCATTACTTTTAATCTGCTCGGTTTTTTCTGTAATGTGATTGATTGTAAAACCAGCTTGTTCAAGCATTGGTTGTAAATCTTTTGTATCGTACAGTTTAAATCCGTAAGGCGTAAAGGGAAGCTTTTGCATGAAAGATTTGTCTGCAAAACAAATGCTCACAGAACCAGAAGGCTTTAACACGCGATTGATCTCTTTTAGGTAGGCAATTGGATCAGGCCAGAAATAGATGGTATTTACGGTAAATATTTTATTAAAAAAAGCATCTTGATAAGGAATATTTGTTCCATTTGAGCAGATAAACAGAGCTTTTCCCGTTGCTGTAAATTGCTGATTTATCTTTTTTGCTTCGTCAACGATCGTTTCAGAAATATCAATTCCAAAAAAGGTAACACCAGGTGATTTTTGGAAAAGAGCAGCCAAATAACCAGCATTTCCATGTCCAATTTCCAATACCTTTTCTCCATTTTGAAGGTTGAGATCATCAATTGCGGAATGCGTCATGCCGATATTATTAACATTCATCATCTCGCCGGTTTTAATGCCGTGTTCGCCTTCAGGGCAACACAATTGTTTGGCAATTGCTATAAAATCTTCTTCACTGTGCTTCTTTTCCATTTTGCTTTTTTCAAATTTAACTACAGCAGGCAAAAGAAAATTACAAGATTTCGCTAAAATTTTGCACGATTATTTGATTACTTGCACTGGTTTCTTCTGCTCATCAATAGCAACAAAGGTAAAATCGCCATGTACGGCAAGTTCTCGGCCTTCAGTATACATTTGTTCGATGTAAATTTCTACGTTCACTTTTAAACTCGTGTTTCCAACGTGGATTACCTTACCGATTAATTCCACAATTGTACCCGCCGGAATTGGTTTTTTAAAGTCGATACGGTCACTGCTTACAGTAACCATAATTTGCCTGCTGAAACGTGTTGCAGTAATAAAAGCCACTTCATCCATCAGGTGCATGGCAGTACCGCCAAAAAGTGTATCGTAATGATTGGTGGTATTCGGGAAAACAGCTTTGAAAATACTGGTTTTGGAGTTCTGGATTCTTTCGTCTAAAGTCATGTTTTTGAGTAAATTTTGGCAACACCCGGTTAATTACCGAATGTTGCCAAAGCTATAACTTAGTTGTGTAAAATATAGGCTATTTGCCAATTTTTCACATAATTAGCGGGTTTAATGAGCCAAAACAGCTTCTGTTTTGCGCATTTCTTTTGCTGCCTCAACCATTTCTATTAATGCTTTTTTGGTCTCGTCCCAACCGCGTGTTTTTAAGCCACAATCCGGATTTACCCAAAGTTGTTCGCCAGGAATAACCGATTTTGCTTTTTGCAGCAATTGCAGCATTTCTTCTTTTTTTGGAACACGCGGCGAATGAATATCGTAAACGCCAGGGCCAATTTCATTCGGGTATTTAAAATCGGCGAAGGCATCCAATAATTCCATTTGCGAGCGCGAAGTTTCAATAGTAATTACATCGGCATCCATATCTGCAATATTCTGGATGATGTCGTTAAACTCAGAATAACACATGTGCGTATGGATTTGTGTGCCGTCTTTTACGCCGCTCGCCGAAATTTTAAATGCATTTACTGCCCAATTTAAGTATTCCTGCCATTTACTTTTACGTAAAGGCAAACCTTCTCTAATTGCAGGCTCATCTATCTGAATAATTTTAATTCCGGCATTTTCCAGATCACAAACTTCATCTCTGATGGCGAGAGCAATTTGTTTGCAGGTTTCTGAACGCGGCTGGTCATTGCGAACAAAAGACCATTGCAAAATGGTTACCGGACCGGTTAACATGCCTTTCATGTATTTTGTGGTAAGCGATTGCGCGTAGCTTGTCCATTTCAGTGTCATTGGTTCTGGTCTGGAAACATCGCCAAAAATGATCGGCGGTTTAACACATCTAGAACCATAACTTTGCACCCATCCGTTTTTAGAGAAAGCAAAACCTTCAAGCTGCTCTCCAAAATATTCGACCATATCGTTACGTTCAAATTCACCATGTACTAATACATCCAAACCGATTTCTTCCTGCCATTTTACTGCTTTTGCTGTTTCTTCTGCAATTAAATTGTTGTATTCCTCGAGCGTATAGGTTCCGTTTTTAAACTTAGCGCGCCAGCTTCTCACTTCCGCTGTTTGCGGAAAAGAACCAATTGTTGTAGTTGCATAATTGGGTAATGACAGGTTTTGCTGTGTAATTTTACGCGATGGAAAATCGCTTAATCTTTGTGCATCTTTATCTGTTAATGCTTCTGTACGGGCCTTTACCGTTGGATTATGGATAATTTTTGCATTTTTTCTGTTTGCTATTGCAGTCTTATTTTCTTCCAAATGCTGAGTGGTAGATGCAGGGTTTTCTTTGGTAAGCAGTTTTTTTATTAATACAATTTCTTCAATCTTTTGCTTCGCGAAGGCCAGCCATTGTTTTACTTCTGCACTTAAATTCTGTTCGTTTGTTTCGTTTTCGAGGTTTACTGGCGAGTGAATTAGCGAACAGGAAGGCGAAATCCAGACACGTTCTGTGCCCAGTTTTTCTACTGTTGATTGAATAACAGATACAGATTTTTCAAAATCGTTTTTCCAGATGTTACGGCCATCTACAAGTCCGAGGGATAGCGTTTGTTCAGGATGTAAGGATTGGATTACTGTATTTAACTGATCTGCTCCGCGAACCAAATCTACATGTAAAACATCTATAGGCAATGCGGTTGCTAAAGCTGTATTTTCACCGAGGTTTTCAAAATATGTAGCCAGAACTATTTTTAGTTTCGGAAAAGCTTTTCTGATTTCTGCATATACATATTGAAATGCGGCTTTCGCTTTCTCCGATAAATCTAATGTTAGGAAAGGCTCATCAAACTGAATATATTGCACATCAAGTGCTTTAAGACGGGTAAGAATTTCGAGATATACCGGAAGTAGATTCTTAATTAAATCAATCCGTTCAAAACCCGATTCTTTTTCTTTGCCCAATAAGAGATAAGAAACTGGCCCGATTAACACCGGTTTTGTAACGATACCCAGCTGTTTAGCTTCATAAAATTCGTCGATAATTTTTGTTGAAAATAATTTGAAAGGCTGGTCTTTATAAAATTCGGGAACAATGTAGTGGTAATTAGTATCAAACCATTTGGTCATTTCCATGGCAACTACGTCCAAACCATCTTTTTGATAGCCGCGCGCCATAGCAAAGTACAGATCGAGCTCTGCGTTTCCTTTTTTCAGAATTACTTCGTTATACCTTTTCGGGATGGCGCCAAACATCAATGAGTGATCAAGTACATGATCATAAAAGGAGAAATCGTTAGATGGAATAACATCAATTCCGGCATCTTTCTGTAATTGCCAATTTTCGTTACGAATGTTTTTTCCTACCTGAAGTACGTTTTTCAATCCGGTTTTTTCTGCCCAATAATTTTCGCAGATTTTCTTCAGTTCGCGGTGACTACCAATGCGCGGGTAGCCTAAGTTTTGCGTTTGCATTGCTTTTAAGGATTAAGTAAATAAATCGTTAAAAGTTCTTTTCTATATTGCCTGGGCAGAAAAAAATGGAAAGCAGAAGGCAACAGCACACCAAAAAAATGGGCGCAGAAATTGAATAAAATTTAATTTATCGTGTACCTATCAGACCTGACCAATTGCTTCATACCGCGAAAGCATCGTCAATTCAATAATGGCAGGTCTCCTGACTTATCTCCAATCTTATCGCCTTCCCATTCCGATATTTCGAAACAGTGGCATTTTGATAAGATCGTTGTCCTGATGGACAAGATTTACAGTTGCGCGACAGCTCGTGATTTTCACACGATTCCCTTTTAATCCCGATCCGCATCGGGAACCTATACTGGTTGATGAAAAATAAAGTTAAGAACTTACATCAAAGGCAAATGTAGACATTCGGGCGCAGGATTTCAGAAAATATCGTTTTTAATGCACTTTGCTGTCCCTAAAATTTAAAGTAACAAATTTAGCGCAAGCCGGTTACAGAAATTTTTCTACAGTATATTTGAGTATCAACAAACCCAAACTATGATCAAAAACTACTTTAAAAAGCTCTTACTGGCCTTTTTAGTGGCAACAAGCGCACAAACTTTTGCGCAGGAAGTGCCCGATCCAAAATCCCATTTTGGTTTTAACATCGGAGACGATTACCAGCTGGCTACGTATTCACAAACCGAAGCTTATTTTAAAAAGCTGGCTCAAACGTCTAAACGCGTAAAATTGGTAGATATCGGTAAAACCGAAGAAGGTAGAACTCAATATATGTTGGTTGTTTCTTCGCCAAAAAATATCGAAAATCTGGAACGTTATAAACAAATTTCGCAACAACTGGCTCAGGCCCAACTTAGCACCGAAGACGCAAAAAAGTTGGCACAAGAAGGTAAAGCGGTGGTTTGGATTGACGGCGGTTTACATGCAACCGAAACGGTTGGCGCACATCAATTGATAGAAACTGCATATCAGTTTGCATCTAAAACCGATCCCGAAACAATGCGGATTTTGGACAACGTAATTATCTTATTTACACATGCAAATCCCGATGGACAGGAACTGGTGAGCAATTGGTATATGAGAGAAAAAGACCCTAAAAAAAGAAGCTTGTCTGGTTTGCCACGTCTATATGAGAAATATGCCGGACACGACAACAACCGGGATTTTTTTATGCTTAACCTCAAAGAAACGCAAAATATTAGCCGACAATTGTTTGTAGAGTGGATTCCGCAGATTATGTATAATCATCATCAAACGGGGCCGGCGGGAACTGTTGTTGCAGGTCCTCCGTACAGAGATCCTTTCAACTATGTTTTTGATCCGACTATTTTAACCAGTCTTGACGCCGTTGGTGCCGCTATGCACAATAGAATGAATGTAGAACACAAGCCGGGTTATACGCAACGCGGCGGTTCTGTTTATTCTACCTGGTACAATGGCGGTTTGCGTACAACCACCTATTTTCACAATATGGTGGGTTTACTTACAGAAATTATCGGCAGTCCGACACCGTCAGAAATTCCTTTGGTACCTTCTCGTTTGCTGCCAAGTGGCGATACACCAAATCCTGTTACGCCCCGCAAATGGTATTTCAAAAACTCTATAGATTATTCTGTTTCCCTTAATTATGCCGTATTGGGTTACGCACAACGTTATCGCGACGAGCTGCTGTACAACATTTATCAAATGGGCAAAAATTCTATAGAAAGAGGGCAAAAAGACAATTGGTCTTTCTCTCCGAAAAAAATAGATGCAATAACGGCTGCAGATAAAGCCGAGCCTAAAAATGCAGATTTTAGCGGCCGCCGTTCTTTTAGGATGAAAGCTTACGACACGGTAATGAATAACCCTGCAAACCGCGATGCGCGCGGATATATTCTTTCTGCCAATCAACCAGATTTTAATACGGCAATCAAATTCTTAAATGCGCTCATTAAAACCGGAATTGTTGTTCAGAAAGCAACTGCAGATTTTACTGTAGAAGGGAAAAAATATCCTGCCGGAAGTTACATCGTGAAAACGAATCAGGCTTTCAGGCCACACGTTCTTGATATGTTTGAGCCTCAAGATCACCCGAATGATTTTAAATATCCTGGCGGGCCACCGATTGCCCCATATGATGCCGCTGGTTGGACTCTAGCTTATCTGATGAATGTGAAATTTGATCGTATACTAAATGATTTTTCCGGGCCGTTCAAAATTCTGGAAACCGGTGTGTTATTATCGCCAGAGAATACAGTTGCGAAAGGCAAAGGATTTATTCTTAGCGCAAAGCAAAATGATTCTTTTACGGCGGTGAACGACCTTTTGAATGCAGATATCGCGGTAGAGAGAGATTTATCCAACGGAAATTTTTATGTTAAAAGTTCGGCTAAAGTAATTGAGGTTTTGCAAAAAGCGAATGTAAAATCGACAGTCGGAAATGAACCAAAAAATAAAGCTAAAGTGTTAAAAGCAAGGATTGCACTTTGGGATGTTTATGGAGGTTCTATGCCTTCGGGATGGATTAGATGGATGATGGAGCAATATCATTATGCTGTAGATCTGGTATACGCTAAAGATATCGATGCGGGTAACCTCAAATCCAAATATGACGTAATTGTTTTTGTTGGCGGAGCAATTCCAGCTGTGGGCGCAAATAGCAGTACGCGCAATTTTGGTCCGAAACCAGAAGATGTTCCCGAAGAATATAAAAATCGTATTGGCAGAATTACTACCGAAAACTCTATCCCTCAACTTAAAAAATTTATGGAAGATGGCGGCCGTATTGTAACGATGGGCAGCAGTACAAATCTAGCCTATCAATTGGGATTGCCGGTTAAAAATGCAATAGTAGAAAACATTGATGGAAAGGAAACTAAACTCCCAGATGAAAAATACTACATTCCAGGGAGCGTTTTGCAAACAGAAATTGATCAGGCAAAAGCCGCAAACTGGGGTTTAGATAAACTGACGGATGTTTACTTTGATGAAAGTCCGGTTTTTAAAATTGATTCGTCTTCATCATCAGCATACAAAATTGAACCACTTATGTGGTTTAATTCTACCACGCCACTTCGCAGTGGCTGGGCTTGGGGACAGTCGTATTTAAAAGATGGGATAACCAGTTTTCAATCTAAAATTGGTAAAGGAACACTGTATGCTTTCGGGCCTGAAATCACCTTCAGGGCGCAAACGCACGGAACGTTTAAATTATTATTTAATCAGCTTTATCAATAACTGAAAAGCTAAACTCATTATTGTACTTTTTATGTTAACGCCTGGCAATGCTGCCTTTGCCTGGCGTTAACTTTACTTTTTGCTTACCATTAGAGCAGTTTTTCAGTTTATTTTTGTGTTATGAAAGTAGAAATTTGGTCGGACATTATGTGTCCGTTTTGTTATATCGGAAAAAACCATTTTGAACAGGCAATTGAAAAGCTTCCCTTTAAAAATGAAATCGATATTGAATGGAAAAGTTTTCAACTAAGTCCGGAATACCACAATACAAATAATGAGAATGTTTACGAACATTTATCAAAAAGTAAAGGAATGAGTGTGGATCAAGCCAAACAGATGACTAAACAGGTGGTAGATATGGCGGCCAATACTGGTTTAACCATTAATTTTGATACCAATATCCCAGCAAATACATTTAATGCACATCGGGTAATCCATTTAGCAGCTATACATGGTTTACAAAATGCAGCAGAAGAAGCTTTTTTTGAAGCACATTTTGTACATGGAAAAAATATCGGCGAGGTGAGTGTTTTACTTGACATAGCTGAAGAAATTGGCCTCGATCGATCTGAAACAGAGAATATGTTATCTGGAGAAGAGTTGAAAGAAGCTGTTCGTTACGATCTTTACGAAGCGCAAAATATTGGCGTTAGAGGCGTTCCATTTTTTGTGCTAGACAGAAAATTTGCCGTTTCTGGCGCACAACCTGTAGAAGCTTTTGAAGAAGCTTTAACTAAAGGTTTTAAAGAATGGAAAGCGGCACAACCAAAAACTACATTAACTTCATTAAACAAAAGTGACGACGCAGTTTGTGATGAAAACGGCTGTGAAATTTAAAATTTATTAGCAGAATGTAACTTGTATGTTCTGCTAATTTACCGTTTTAGTGGCGTTAATAAATATTCCAGGCCATTTACTCTGATTTCAAACATTGTGGCCATTAAATCGCCTAATTTTCCTTTGGGAAAGCCTTTATCTTTGTACCAAAGAAGGTAGCTTTCCGGAATATTGCAGATCAAATATCCTTTATATTTCCCGTAAGGCATTTTCATATTCACTAAATCGAGCAGCAGTTTCGGGTCCATATTTAAATGATAAAGTCTAAGTAGTTGTCTTTGTTTATTACTGAAAAAGAAGCATTCGGGTAGTTTTTAGCAAAAAAAACAGGTATTTTTTTCTTTTCATTCTTCCATTTAAAGTCTATGGCAGTTAGCTCGCCATCTTTTACTTCGATAAAATCGATCTCTTGCTGATCGTAAGTTCTCCAAAAAAAGTGATTGACGTTTTTCCGTAGGTAACTCATTTTTTTAATTCTCTCGCTAAAGCATAGTTTTCCCACAATATTCCATGATCATTCCGTAATGGCAATAGCCGGAAATCATTAATTACGGCATTTCTGATTCCATTATCGTTAATTCAGTCAGTCAACTGACTGAATTCGTGTTTTTAATCGATTAATTCAAGAACCTGGATCGCTTCATCTACTGTCGAGATATTATCGAAAGCAATTCTCAAAGTGTTTTTAACCTCTTTTAAGTTGCACATTCTTGGATGGTTTTGAGCAAAATTCAGGATCTTACTAAAAACTTCAGAATCGAAATAGGCCGATTGCTTGTCATTCAGGAAATATCCGCGAAGCGTATTCTTCTTAAAACTGATTTTTTCGAAGCCTAATTTTTTACCTAACCATTGTAATCGAACTACACTGAGCATGGTTTTCACTTGCGCTGGAACGGGGCCGAAACGATCTGCAAGATCCTTTTCAAAAATGTTCAGTTCATTTTCATTATCTAGTTTGGAGAGTTCTGTGTAAAGATTATAACGCTCTGTAATGTTGGTAATATAGGCGTCTGGAATATACAATTCCAGATCGGTATCAATCTGTGTAAAACCTACAAAAGGCCTTGCAGGCTCATTCTCAAAGAGGCCTTTAAATTCGGCTTCTTTGAGTTCCTGAATGGCTTCATCCAAAATCTTATGGTACATTTCAAAACCAATTTCTGCAATAAATCCACTCTGTTCTGCTCCGAGAAGATTTCCACTTCCACGAATATCCAAATCTCTCATTGCAACATTGAAACCGCTGCCGAGATCAGAAAATTCTTCAATCGCACTTAGTCTTTTTCTCGCTTCAGAAGTTAAAGTAGAAAGTGGCGGTGAGAGTAAATAACAAAAGGCCTTTTTATTGCTTCGTCCAACACGGCCACGCATTTGATGCAAATCACTTAAACCAAACATATGCGCGTGGTTAATGATTATCGTATTGGCATTAGGAATATCCAGTCCGGCTTCAATAATTGTTGTTGCCACCAAAACGTCTTTTTCCCCATTGATGAAGTCGAGCATTACATCTTCCAGCGCATCTCCATCTAATTGGCCGTGTGCAATGCCTATACGCGCTTGCGGTACCAGTTTTTTGATTAAACCACCCAGTTGAGGCAAATCATTCACTCTGTTGTGAATGAAGAAAACCTGTCCGCCGCGATCCAATTCAAATTGTACAGCTTCTTGTATCAATTTGTCATTAAATACATGTAATTCTGTACTAACGGGTTGCCGGTTTGGTGGCGGTGTGCTGATGATTGATAAATCTCTTGCGCCCATTAGAGAGAAATGTAATGTTCTCGGAATTGGTGTTGCTGTAAGCGTTAGTGTATCTACATTTACACGTAAGGCTTTTAATTTCTCTTTTGCGGTTACGCCAAATTTCTGTTCTTCATCAATAATCATGATGCCCAGATCTTTGAATTTCACATCTTTACTCAACAAACGATGTGTTCCGATTAGTACGTCTACCTTCCCGGCGGCAGCTTCAGCTAAAGTATCTTTAATCTGTTTACTGGTTTTAAAACGGTTAATGTAATCTACTGTTACAGGAAAATCTTTTAAACGCGAAGAAAAAGTTTTAAAATGCTGTAATGCAAGAATTGTGGTTGGAACCAATATTGCAGCTTGTTTGCCTTCTGCAACCGCTTTGAAAGCTGCACGCACAGCAATCTCGGTTTTACCGAAACCTACATCACCACAAACCAATCTATCCATTGGATGCGGCGATTCCATATCCTTTTTTACATCTTGAGTGGCTTTTAATTGATCTGGCGTGTCTTCGTAAATAAACGAAGCTTCCAGTTCAGTTTGCAAATAACCATCAGGAGAAAAGGCGGTTCCTGCCTGCGTTTTCCTAAGTGCATAAAGCTTAATTAAATCACGGGCTATATCTTTAACTTTTTTTTTAGTGGTCTTTTTCAGCTTGTCCCAGGCATCGGTACCCAGCTTATTCATTTTTGGTGCGCCACCATCTTTGCCACTGTATTTTGCAATGCGGTTTAGCGAATTGATGTTTACATAAAGCAAATCATTATCTGCATATACCAATCGAATCATTTCCTGGGTTTTGCCGTTTACCTCTACTTTTTCAAGGCCGGCATATTTGCCAATTCCATGATCAATATGTGTAACATAATCTCCAGGTTTTAGTTCCCGAAGTTCTTTTAATGTTATAGCCTGACTGCGTTGATAACCTTTTTTGAGCTTGTATTTGTAGTAACGATCAAAAATCTGATGATCGGTATAAAATGCCACATCCAGTTTTGGATCAATAAAACCTTCGCGCAACATGCTGTTTACAGGGGTAAATTTAGCTGTTTTGTCAATGTCTTCGATAATTGCATACAAGCGTTCTACCTGCTTTGGCGAATCTGTAAATATGAAATTTACAATTCCTTCTTTTTCATTTTCCTTTAAATTGTGGATCAGTAAGTTGAAATCTTTATTGAAAGAAGGTTGTGGTTTAGTTTCGAACTCAAAGCGTAAATCTGTTTTATAGAAAAATTGCTTCCCAAATTCTGCAATAGGAAAATCCTGAAGATGATCTCCTAGGAGTCTTTCATCCGTAAATGCAAATTTAGGATCAATCCATTCCGGGTTTTGTGTTTTATCTGCCAGAGACAATGCCTTCCACAGTTCTACAGCTTTCTTAAAACCACTTTTAACAATATCTAAAGTAAACTCTACATCCTTAAACCACAGCTGCGTATCTGCATCAATATAATCGAGAATGCTAATGTTGCTTTCTGTCAAAAATTTTGCCTGAACGTTAGGAACAATTGTTAACGACTTTACATCGGAAACCGAAAGCTGGCTTTCTATTTCAAAGCTTCTGATGCTCTCCACTTCGTCACCAAAAAATTCGATGCGATAAGGTAAATCAGATGAAAACGAAAAAATATCTACAATTCCGCCACGAATAGAAAACTGACCGGGCTCGTATACGAAATCACTTCGGTCGAAATCGTAATCAATTAAAAATTCATTGATAAAATCGATACCGAGTTTGGCACCAATAGAAATTTCGAGGGTGTTTTTCTCCAGAGCGGAACGGTCAATTACTTTTTCGGCAATAGCTTCAGGGTACGAAACCACAATTTTTCCATATTCGGAATCATGGTTCAACTCATTTAAAACTTCGGCCCTTGCCAAAACATTAGCTGTATCTACTTGCGTAAAATCAAAAGATTTGCGGTAAGAAGAAGGAAATAACAATACTTGTTTATCCAAAATACTTTCCAGATCAGACTGGAAATATGCCGCTTCTTCCCTATCGGGAAAAATAAAAAGCATTGGTTTATGCAGAATGAAGTATGAGGTTAGCGCAACAACTGCGTCTGATGAACCCACCAAACCCTTTAATTGAATTTTAGGGTTTCTAGAACCGTTCAACGCTTGTGTGAAGCCAGTTACCCGTTCATCGGTTTTGTATCTGTTTATTAAATCGCGAATATTCAAGGCGCAAATTTAAGGTATATCTTTAATTAACCCACAATTGAAGCAAAGGTTTTATAAACCGCATACATTATTGGTGTAAAATTAATCCATTGTGTCGTTTCCAACTTCTTTATTGTCTGTGTGAGACGTATGATCACTAATTAAGCGTTGTGTAGGATAGGCAAAATCAGATTTGTTGCGCATTACAATCTCCATGATCTTGAAATTAATTTCCTCTTTAACGGTTAAATAGTCGTTGTAGGCTGTTATTGAAACAAAATAAATTACTTCGATGTTCAATGCGGAATCTCCAAAACCTTCAAAATAAGCGTTTCCATCTGTACTTGTAGCTTCATGCTCACGAATGTAAGTTTTAATTTCACCTACAATTTTTTTAATGGTTTCAGCATTTGTTTCGTACGTAATTCCGAACGAAAACTTTACTCGCCTAAAATTTCGGAGACTCATGTTTTCCAACACACCATCAATCATTCCTTTATTTGGAATGGTTGCCATGGTTTTTTCTGATGTTCTGATCAGCGTACTTCTGAAACCAACTTTCTCTACCGTTCCTTCTACCCCATCTACCTTTACCAGATCACCAACCACAAAAGGTTTATCCAGAAAAATTGTAAAAGAGCCCAGCAGGTTTTCTAAACTTTCTTTTGCAGCCAAAGCAATGGCAATACCACCAATACCTAAGCCGGTAATAAGCGTAAGTACATTTACTTCAAAAACGAAACCGAGAAGCGTAAAAAAGCCAATAAATACAACAATGGTTTTGAATAATTCTTTTAAAAAGGGAACAAGTTGATCATCTGATTTATTTTCAGTTAAGGATGCACGATATAATAGCACATGGCTGATGAAATCAATGATGCGTAAAATAATCCAGAAAATAGACAAAATAATCAGGAAGAGGAAAATGCGGTCTATACATTCGCCTATCGTTATCGGAATCAATTCTTTGTTTTTTCCAACCATTTTATGGTAATGGAAAACGGCCACTTCAAGCGGGTGTTTTAGTTGATTGATGGATAGGTATAGCGTACCAAAAAGAATAAAAATTTCTAATGGTTTAAGTAGTAATTCTACAAAAGTATCGTCATGTCCCTGGCGTGAGAAGCGCTGAAAAAGTTTAAACAAAAGTTTGCTCAGCAAACGGGAAACAATCGTTTTAAATATAATTCCTAATAAAAGAATAGTTCCGAAGAGGCAATATTCTTTAATCGTATTTCCCCAGAAAACCTCGTTAAATATAGAATAATCCAGCATGCTGATGTACAAAATAAGTTAATGTGAAATTTAAGTCGCTTTGCGGGATAAATACACTCAAAATTTTGGCAAACAAAAAAACCTCCCAGATAAACTATCGGGGAGGTTTTTTATATAATGGTATAAATTATACTCTTTTAGATTTGATACGAGCAGCTTTACCAGTTAATGCACGTAGATAGAATAATTTTGCTCTACGAACTTTACCATAGCTATTCACTTCCACTTTCTCGATGTTTGGAGAACTAAAAGGGAAGATACGCTCAACACCAACACCGTTGCTCATTTTACGAACAGTGAATGTTTCGTTAGCACCCGCACTATTACGTTGTATAACAACACCTTGGTAAATCTGAATACGTTCTTTATTACCTTCGCGAATTTTATAGTGTACGCTCACTGTATCGCCAGACTTGAACGCAGGGAAATCTTTTTTCGCGATGGCCTGCTCTTCAACAAATTTTACTAAATCCATGATTTTAAGCTATTAAATCGATATTTCAACCCGTGAAATTCGGATTGCAATATTAGGTAATTTTTTTGGAATAAAAAAGTCTATTTTAATTTTTTCCACAATCTTTTTGAAATCCACATTTCAAAGGCTTAATTGCTTCTATTTCAAAAGGTCAGGGCGTCGTTTTTGCGTACGTTCCAGCGCTTGTTCATGGCGCCATTCATTCACTTTTGCTTCATGTCCGCTGAGTAAAATTTCGGGCACTTTGTGGCCTTTCCAGTCTGCCGGGCGTGTATATACGGGTGCGTCTAACAATTCACCTTGAAAACTATCCGATAGTGCGGAGGTTTCGTCGTTTAATACACCAGGAATTAAGCGAACAACTGCGTCTACAACAATTGCAGCAGGAAGTTCACCTCCACTCAGTACATAATCTCCAATAGAGATTTCGCGGGTAACATAAATGTCGCGTATACGCTGATCAATTCCTTTATAATGACCGCAGAGAATCATGATATTTTTTTTGCCAGACAATTCATTGGCTATACTTTGATTTAAAGTTACGCCATCAGGGCTCATAAATATAATCTCGTCATATTTACGCTCCGCTTTTAAGTGCTCAATGCAATTGGCGAAAGGCTCAATCATCATAACCATTCCGCTGCCGCCACCATATTGATAATCATCTACACTTTTCTGTTTGTGAGTCGAATAATCACGGAGATTATGTACAAAAATTTCTGCAATTCCTTTCTTCTGGGCACGCTGTAAAATAGAATGGGCAAATGGGCTTTCCAGTAAGCCGGGTATAACAGTAATGATGTCAAAACGCATGAGGCAAAGGTAAGTTTAAAGAATAAATTATTTAGCAGATGAGCAGGATTAAATCGTCCATTGATCGTGGATAATTGCTGCCAGATAATATTGATTGTCTTGTTTTTTGAATACCAATTTGAGGCTCGTCCAATCTAAGCCTTTATTTTTCTCGTCTTTTCCTTTAAAGTAATATTCAATAAAGTGGAGGTTTGGATAAGATTCTTTCAGATTATTGATGGTATTTCCTTTGCCTATAAAATCGTCGAAACTCTTTTGATCTGCATTCAGATAATCGGCGTTATAGATGTACTGCTCAATATAAGGTTTAACTTTAAGTTTTATCGCTTCTCCGCTACCGTCATAATGCCCCCAGGTTAAAGTCCAGTTTTTAGCTATCGCTTCGCTGAAATCTTTCCCTAAAATGTGTTTGTGTGTTGGATCGATAAATCCGTAAGGAGAAAAGCGAACACCATCTGCCGGATGAAATGTTGCTGCAAACGCAGCATAATCTTTGTTTTTCAGTGCAACTAAAATTTTTCTGGAGATTTGTTCAACAGAATCTTGCAATGTAGTTTTATTTTGGCGGTTACTTGTTTCAGATTTATCTGCGTTTCCTTCTTTATGTTTTCCCTGGTTACAGGCAAACAAAATAGCGAATAGAATGACTAAAAGTAAAATCTGCTTCATCGAAATAAAACGGAAAATATCTAAAAAAAGTTTGCCTTAATTATTGCTGAAGATAGATGTCTAATAAGCCTTCGGGTAAATTCAGGTTTAATATCTTTTGTTCGTCGTCAATTTCTATGATGAAATCTTCGTTCAGAGGGAAAAGGATTTCAGTTTCCTTATACATTACTGAGGCAACAAATTGCTGTGGATACTCATGCACTTCTAAAATTTCACCAAGTTCGCCCAAAGTTTCATCAACAGCCACAAATCCTTTAAGGTCTGTATAGAAAAATTCGTCTTCGCCACGTTCTGGCATTTGTGTGAGCGGCAAATACAATTTCTTTTTTAAAAGCGGCTGTGCTTTATCGATATGATCGATATCATCGAAATTAAAATAACCTGTTTTATTGGCTTGAAGTTTTGCTGACGAAACAAAATATGGAACCAGTTTTCCATTCATATCGGCAAAAACGATGTCGAAGTCGAGTTGTTCATAATCATCAAATTCAAAAAATAACTGAACTTCTCCTTTTAATCCACGTGTTTTTGTAACGTAGCCGATGTAAAATGCTTCTTCGTGTTTCATATTTCCCAAATGGGTTTTTGTATTTTTCTATGTCTTTAAATTATTCGCAGCACAGGTCTTTACGCGTTGTCTTAAAATACAAATAGCGCCTCGATAAATCGGGGCGCTATTTATTGCATCAGAATAAGTTAAATTATTCTGCGCCTTCTTCTTTAGTTGCTTCTGCTGCAGGAGCTTCTTCAGTAGCTTCAGCTGTTTCTTCAACAACTTCTTCTGCAACTGGAGCATTTTTAGCTGCAATAGCTGCTGCTCTGTCTTCTTTTTTCTTAGCCTCTGCTGCTAAAGCAGTTTTACGTGCTTCTGCTTTTGAAGTTGCTAAGCCTTCTGTTTTACCAGAGATTTTGCCAGACTTAGCGTCTAACCAAGTTGCAAATTTTTCATCTGCTTGTTCTTGAGTTAAAGCACCTTTTTTCACACCACCTTCTAAGTGTTTTTTGTATAAAACACCTTTGTAAGATAAGATAGCACGTGCGGTATCCGTAGGTTCAGCACCTTTGTTTACCCAGTCTAAAGCTTTTTCGAAATTAATATCGATAGTAGCAGGATTGGTGTTTGGGTTATAAGAACCTAAACGCTCAATGAATTTACCATCACGTGGAGCGCGAGAATCTGCTACCACTACGTGGAAAAAAGGTTTTCCTTTTTTACCGAATCTTTGCAATCTGATTTTAGTTGCCATTTCTTAGTTTTGATTATGTATTCAACATAGTTCCCGGAGCTTCGTACTGCGGGGCTGCAAAGATAACTAAAATACTGGAAATTAAAAACATAGTTTAATTTCTTTGTTTTCAGCATATTTACCCACATAGAACCAGAATATACAAATGAAAAGAATTGCAATTGATATGGACGAGGTAATTGCCGACGCCCTTGCAAAATTTATAAAATTATACAACCGAGATTATAACGTTCCATTAGATTTAAAGATTGATGCCGGAAACGAAATATATCATCACGTACCCGAAGAAGTAAACCGCAAATGGTTTGAATATATTAATGAGCCTGGTTTCTTTCGCGATTTAGAAGTTATTGCCGATAGCCAAACCGTCATTAAAGCACTTCAGGAAAAATATGACGTATATATTGTTTCTGCTGCCATGGAATTTAGAAATTCACTAACAGATAAATACGATTGGTTATCAGATCATTTTCCGTTTATTGACTGGCAACACATTATGTTTTGCGGCAATAAAATTGTGCGGGCAGATATTATTATCGATGATAGAATTAAAAACTTTGTCAATTTTGATGGTCGGCCTTTGCTTTTTACATCTCCGCACAACCTTCTTATTACTGAATATGAAAGGGTAAATACCTGGAAGGAAATTGGAGATTTGCTGTTGTAAACGAAGAGCGAAGGTTAGCTTGCCGTTATACAAAATGTAACATTTCCAGGTTTTACCGTTCTAAAAAGAAAAACAGAAAACTATGTTAGTAACCACAACGCCTTCTGTTGAGGGCAAAAAAATAGTAAAATACATTGGTTTAGTAACCGGCGAAACCATTATAGGTGCAAATATCTTCAAAGATTTGTTTGCCGGAATCCGCGATATTGTTGGAGGCCGTTCTGGTTCTTACGAGCGCGTGTTGCGCGAGGGAAAAGATATCGCCGTAAATGAAATGCAGCAATATGCGTCAGCAATGGGTGCTAACGCTATCGTTGGTGTCGACTTAGATTACGAAACCGTTGGCCAGGGCGGCAGTATGCTTATGGTAACCGCCAGCGGAACCGCCGTAGTACTAGAAGATTTATAAGTAAGAAGTCCCGCTCATACATTGAGCGGGACTTTCTCTTCTAAAACGATAGAATATCAATTAATTTCAACCATCTGGTACTTACCTTTTCGGCATCGATATGTTTGATTGCATGATCGAAGGGTGTAAAGACAATTTCTTTGTCAATTATTCCCGCCATTTTGCCCCGCTCTCCATTTACCAAACCCTCTACAGCGGCAACACCAAGTTGGCTAGCCAAAACGCGATCCATACAAGTTGGTTTTCCACCACGTTGAATATGGCCCAGAACTGAAACTTTAGTGTCGTAATGCGGATAGTTTTTTTGAAGGATTTCGCCTACTTTAAATGCTCCACCAGCATCATCGCCTTCAGCAACGATAATAATTTTTGAAGATTTGTCTTTCCGGCTGTGTTCCAGTTTATGTAAAATATCATCGGCATTCATGTTTGCTTCCGGAATCATAATGGCTTCTGCGCCAGCACCAATTCCACTGCGTAAAGCAATCAATCCCGAATCTCGTCCCATTACTTCAACGATGAATAGACGATCGTGAGATTCTGCAGTATCGCGAATACGGTCAACAGCGTCAATAACTGTATTTAACGCAGAGTCATATCCAATCGTAAAATCTGTTCCGGCCAAATCATTGTCGATCGTGCCCGGCATTCCCATAATGGGAAAGTCAAACTCTTCAGAAAATACATTTGCGCCTGTGAAGGTTCCATCGCCACCAATTACAACAAGTGCATCAATGCCGTGGGCTTTTAAATTTTCATAAGCAATTTTCCGTCCTTCAGGTGTTCTGAATGCATCACTACGTGCAGTTTTAAGGATGGTTCCTCCACGTTGAATGATGTTTGCAACAGATTTTCTGTCCATTGGGATGAAATCATTGTTAATCAATCCTTCGTAACCACGGATAAATCCGGTTACTTGTATGTCATAATAAATCGAGGTCCGTACTACGGCCCTAATGGCAGCATTCATGCCTGGAGAATCTCCTCCAGAAGTTAGAACGCCTATATTCTGTATTTTATTCATTTGCTTTTTTTTGGCTTTTGAATACATCTAACGCACTTTGTAAGTATGCAGCATATTCTTTAGCATCAAATATTGCGCCTTGCGGCTGAACAAGAGGCTTTAAGTCCTGTCCGGTAAGAACATAAAATGGTTGTGAGTTTGCATTATAATTTGTTGCCTGAAAATCAGCATTCCAGGTTCCAAGGTCTTTGGTTTCTTTACGTAGAATTTCTGATCTGTGTACTTTTTCAGCGGGCATTTGTACAGATCTTTCGTCTACATACAATTGGATTAAAACAAATTCTTCTTTAATCAAACGGCCCACTTCTGGATTTATCCAAACCCGATCTTCCATTTCGCGGCAATTTACACAAGCATGTCCAGTAAAATCAATCATAACAGGTTTATTTACCTTTTTTGCATATTCGAGGCCTTCATCCAGGTCGAAGAAAGCGTTAAAACCGCGTGGCGGATGAAGTAACTCACTATATTTTACCTTTGCCGGGAATCCGCTCGGAGAAGTACTTGCGGATGACGTTGAATTTCCTCCGAGTACAAAATCCTGTGTGTTGAATGGTGGCGCGAGGCCACTCAAAATATTAACGGGAGCGCCCCACAAACCTGGAACGATATACATCGCGAATGAAAACGATATGATTGCAAAAAATAATCTTGGAACGGATACATATGGAACATCACTGTCGTGAGAAAATTTGATTTTGCCGAGTAGATAGATTCCCATCAAAACAAATATTACGATCCATAATGATAAGAAAATCTCTCTATCAAACCATTCCCAATGCCAAACCAAGTCTGCTGCTGACAAAAATTTCAGTGCTAAAGCCAACTCGAGAAAACCTAAACATACTTTCACACTATTTAGCCATCCGCCAGATTTTGGCATGCTATTAAGAAAACCAGGAAAAATAGCAGATAGTGTAAATGGTAAAGCGAGAGCCAGTGCGAAACCGAACATACCAATTGCCGGGCCTAATATGTTGCCCTTTGAACTTGCTTCTACTAATAAGGTTCCAATAATGGGACCTGTGCACGAGAAAGAAACCAATGCAAGTGAGGCGGCCATAAAGAAAATTCCTCCTAAACCTTTACTGGAGTCAGCTTTCTGATCAATTTTATTTACAAAAGCGCTTGGTAACGTAATTTCAAATGCCCCAAAAAATGAGATGGCGAACACTACGAGTAAAATAAAAAATGCCAGGTTAAACCAGCCGCTGCTACTCAGCTCATTCAGTTTTCCCGAACCGAACAGTAATGTAATAAGCAAACCAAAAACAACATAAATTACAATTATAGATGCACCGTAAATTAGTGCCTGGCCAACTCCTTTCTGTCTGCTCCCCGCTCTTTTAGTAAAATAACTAATTGTAAGTGGTACCATTGGAAAAATACAAGGCATTAAAAAAGCCAGAAATCCACCAATTAAACCCTTAATGAAGGTTTGCCAAAGTGTAAGTTTTTCTGAAGTATCGGTTGTTGTTTTTTCTGCAGTTGCCGATGTGGTTTTTGCTACAGGTTCTGCACTTACTGAATCTTTTACCAATGCATTGGCTGCGCTATCCTGTGCGGAACCCACTTCAGTAAAGACCATGTCGTCCGGCGGCGCCGTTGATGAGGTGTCTTGCCTAACTAGGGCATAACTTTTAACAGCTGGCAAGGTCAGAAACAGTGCTGCTATTAGGGTTAAAAATAAAATCTTTTTCATTTGTGTGTTTGTGTGTGAGTTTTGGAGCGTGAAATTAAGAATAATTTATCAATCAGCGGTTTGTCGCACTAAAACATTAGGGAGATTTTACTTTAAAAAGAAACAGTCCCATTTTATTTGGGACTGTTTCTAAGATATTTATTGTCAGTTACTTAACAGGAACGCTGAATTCAACTTCTTCAGGTGGCAAGCATTGTTTGTCGTTACATACCATATATTCTACTTTGCCTTTTACAGCTGTAGCACCTTTGTTTAATTTGATTCTTTGCTGAAAAATTACTGCATTTTCAAAGTAAGCAACATTCATTTTAAATGTGTCTTCGTACTTAACAATTGCTTTTGGTTCAGCAGTTTTGCCAACCAAGGCAAAGTCCTTAGATGGAGAAAATGTAAATGTTGTTTTAACTGGTCCGCCATCTTTTACATTTTGAGAATAAATGTGCCATCTGTCTTCAATTGAAGCTTTGATGTAAACAATTGCCTCATTATTGCCTACCTTTTTTGCTGTGTATGCCCAGGTTACGGGTTTTTCAATCTGAGCAAAAGCGCCTGCAATAGTAAACATAACCATTGCAAGGATTAATGTGATTTTTTTCATTTGTGTGTATTAATTGAGTGTAAAAATTCTATTTCTTTAAAATTAAAGCGCTTCTCGGTGCCATTAATATTAACAATTAGACGTCCATCTTCTTCAACTCCTTCAATTGTTCCTTCAAAAGTGTTATACTCGAATTTATAACTTGATTTTATGTTGAAATTATATAATCGGCTAAGATATTGTTCTCGCAAAACATTATAACCTCCTGATTTCAAAATTAGGTAGTATTTTTCCATTAAAACAAATATTTTGTCGATAATGTCATTTAAATGGATTTCCTTTTTTAAAATTTGAATTAACGATGTCGCTTTTTGTTGTAAATCAGCGGAAAACCATTCCTGATTGATATTTAAACCAATGCCGATAATGGTTGATTTTATTAATGAGCCTGACAGGCTGTTTTCAATAAGAATACCGCCTAGTTTTTTGTTCTGGTAGTAAATATCGTTAGGCCATTTCACTTTTATTTCATCTTGTACATAATGCCGTAAAGCTTCGCTAACAGCAAGACTACTCAAGATATTCAGATAAAATTGTTTATGTAATGGAAGAAAAAATGGCTTGAAAAATATACTCATACTTATATTCTTACCCGGTTCAGAACGCCATATGTTACCTTGCTGTCCGCGGCCCGCAAATTGATTATCTGCCATAATTACAGTTCCTTCTGCTAATGGCTCGGAATTTGACAACAGAATTTTTAAAAAGTTATTAGTAGAATCAACTTCTTTTAATTTGATTAAATTTTGACCAACAAATAGTGTCGAAAAAGTGTTATTTTGCAAGTGTTGAATTTATAATATTGTAATTCCAAAATTAAAGCATTTTAATGGTAAAAAAGAAAATAGTAACCCTTTCAACATACCTTTCTGAATTGGCCGTTCATGGCATCCAAGAGAAAAAAGGAGAAGATATTGTGCGGTTAGACCTTCGGGATATTCATACATCTGTAGCAGATTACTTTATTATTACGAGTGCCAACTCCGGAACTCAGGTTAAAGCGATTGCAGATAGTGTAGAAAAAGAAATTTACAAAGCTACTCAAACAGATCCCAGACATAAAGAGGGATTTGAATCTGCAGATTGGGTTATTTTAGATTATTTCGATGTGGTTGTGCACATCTTTAAGACGGAAAAACGTCATTTTTACGGTATCGAAGAACTTTGGGGCGATGCCGAAAGCACCAATTATCAGAGTGCTTAATTTCCAAAATCAATTTTTTGAAAAACAGATGAACGATAAGCAAAATACAAACGAGAAACCCGGGAGAAGAATGCCCAATATCCCTAAAAAGCCACAAAAGGGTTCTAAATTTAATATATTTTGGGTTTATGCGGCCATTATTGTGGCAATTGTTGCGGCACAGTGGTTGTTGAGTGGCGAACCAGGTAAAAAGGTGACTTATGAAACCTTCGAAACCCAGATGCTTCTGCCAGGTGATGTAGATAAAATTATAGCCTATCAATCAGAAGATTTGGTTAAGGCTGAAGTTTATATTAAAAAAGATAGTTTACAGAAGCCTAAATTTAAGGAATATCGCAGTAGCAGCTCCATTAATATCTCGAATGCACAAGCGCCAACAGTTTATTTTGAAGTTGGTGGTAAGTTCGCAGATTTAACCGCAAAACTTAAAGATTCTCAAGTAAACTTACCAGCAGGTAGAAAGCCTATTTATTTTCAACCAGAAAATAGAAGCAATCCTTTAGCAAGCTGGTTTTTAAGCATCATACTTCCAGTGCTGTTATTGATTGGTTTCTGGATCTTTATGATGCGTAGAATGGGCGGCGGCGCAGGCGGCGGCGGACAGATTTTTAGTATAGGTAAATCTAAAGCGCAACTATTTGACAAGGAAAGTCAGGTGAGCGTTACTTTTAATGATGTTGCGGGTTTAGAAGAAGCCAAAACAGAGGTTATGGAAATTGTTGATTTCCTTAAAAATCCAAAAAAATATACTGATTTGGGCGGTAAAATTCCAAAGGGTGCTTTATTGGTTGGATCTCCGGGTACGGGTAAAACATTATTGGCAAAAGCTGTTGCCGGTGAAGCTCAGGTTCCTTTCTTCTCTCTCTCTGGATCTGACTTTGTAGAAATGTTTGTTGGTGTGGGTGCATCTCGCGTTCGCGATTTGTTTAAACAAGCGAAAGATAAATCACCTTGTATTATTTTTATAGATGAAATTGATGCTATTGGTCGCGCACGTGGTAAAAACGGTGTGATGGGTGGTAACGATGAACGTGAAAATACATTAAATCAGTTGTTGGTTGAAATGGATGGTTTCGGTACCAATACACATGTGATTATTCTAGCTGCAACAAACAGAGCAGATGTATTGGATAAAGCGTTGTTAAGAGCAGGTCGTTTCGATAGGCAGATTTATGTAGATCTACCGGATGTTGTAGAGCGTAAACAGATTTTCGAGGTTCATATCGGGCCACTTAAAAAATCTGAAGAGCTGGATACTGAATTTTTAGCAAAACAAACACCAGGTTTTTCTGGTGCCGATATTGCAAATGTTTGTAACGAGGCGGCTTTAATTGCAGCACGTAAAAATAAATCTGCAGTAGACAAACAAGATTTCTTAGATGCGGTTGACCGTATTGTTGGTGGGCTTGAAAAGAAAAATAAAATCATTACGCCAAGTGAAAAACGTGCAATCGCAATTCATGAGGCTGGCCACGCCACGGTAAGCTGGTTATTGGAGCATGCGGCACCTTTAATTAAAGTAACTATTGTGCCTCGCGGACAAAGCCTGGGTGCGGCATGGTATTTACCAGAAGAGCGTCTTATTGTTCGTCCTCATCAAATGTTAGATGAAATGTGTGCAACAATGGGTGGACGAGCTGCTGAGAAAGTAATGTTTGATACGATTTCTACAGGTGCATTGAGTGATTTGGAAAAAGTTAACAAGCAGGCACGTGCAATGGTTACCATTTATGGATTAAATGATAAGCTTGGAAATATCACGTATTACGATTCTTCGGGCCAGAACGAGTATAACTTCTCAAAACCATATTCTGAAGATACTGCCTTAACCATCGATCGTGAAATATCTACATTGATAGAAGGCCAATATCAAAGAGCGATTAAATTGCTTGAAGACAATAAAGATAAACTCATCCAACTTGCAGATATTCTGATTGAAAAAGAAGTTCTTTTTAAAGATGACCTTGAAGCAATTTTCGGAAAACGTTTATTCGAAAATGAAACAGAAAATGGTACACCCGGACAAATTACCCCGGTAGAAGCATAATTAATTTCAAAAACAATACATTTGCTACCCTGGTTTGATAAAAGCCAGGGTAGCTTTTTTTTAAATGATGAAGGAAAATACAACTGCGAAAGAACAAATGCTCAAAAAGATCAGGAAGGCCCTTTTGGAAAAAAAGGAAAATCCTTATCCCAATTTGGAGGAAAGCCGCTTGTATCCCTTAAATACAGATCCATTAGAAGTCTTATTTGCCGAACAACTTGCTGCAGTTTCCGGAAATTTTATTTTTTGCGAAGATGGAATTGATTTTATTGAAAATATGCTCCAATTGGCGGATCAGTTTAAATGGCGTAAAATCTATTGCTGGGAGCCCGAGTTGCAGGATTTTTTGTCCAAATACGAGTTTCCTTTCTATCAAACAGATAAAGACTTTGACCAGGCAGAAGTAGGCATCACTCTTTGCGAATCTCTTATTGCCAGAAACGGTAGTGTTATGGTTAGTAATGCCAATGCAGCCGGCAGAAGATTGAGTATTTTTCCGCATCATCACATCGTAATTGCCAAAACCAGTCAGTTGGTATTAGATTTAAAAGATGCGTTTACGTTGATCAAAAATAAATATGGTAGTCAGCTACCAACCATGATTAGCAACATAACAGGGCCAAGTCGTACTGCTGATATTGAGAAAACACTTGTATTAGGTGCGCACGGGCCAAAAGAGCTTTTCGTATTTTTAATCGATGATTTTAGTTAAAAAATTTCATTATTTAATTTTTAAACTATAGTTTTATACTGCATACCAATTTGGTATGTAGTATAATTTATGAGCAAAATAATAAATTCTATCATTAGCGGAACTGGAAGCTATATTCCGGAAAATATAATTTCCGGGAATGAATTTCTAAACTCGACTTTTTTCGAAAACGGAAATAAGATGGAGAAGGAGAATGCGGAGATTATCCATAAGTTCTCTGAAATCACCGAAATTGTTGAGCGCAGGTACGCCTGTAAAGAGTTGCTGAGTCATGATATGGGTGCCAAAGCTGCACAAAGCGCTATTGAAAATGCCGGCATAGATCAGGAAAGCCTGGATTATATTATTTTCTGCCATAATTTTGGAGATCTTCGTGTCGATACCAATCGAATTGATATTCTTCCATCGCTTGCCGCTAAAGTCAAAGAGCAGCTCGGCATCGTAAATCCAGACTGTGTTGCGTACGATTTAATATTCGGTTGTCCGGGTTGGGTACAAGGCGCAATACAAGCCAATTATTATATTAAAAGCGGAGATGCTAAACGCGTTCTTGTGATTGGTGCAGAAACCCTCAGCAGAATTATTGATCCGCATGATCGTGACAGCATGATTTTCTCTGATGGCGCCGGAGCAGTGATTTTTGAAGCCGAAGAAAGTGACTCACCAAAAGGAATGTTGGCTCATAAAACGGAAACACATTCTAACTACGCAGGCTTATTAACTATGGGTAAAGGTTTTAATCCTGATGAAACAAGTGGCAATTATTACCTGAAAATGAACGGCCGTAAGTTATATGAGTTTGCTGTTGTACAGGTGCCGCAAGTAATTAAAAAGGCAATTGATAAATCTGGTTTAGATGTCGAAGATATTGATATCGTATTCGTTCACCAGGCAAATGGCAAAATGGATACCGCTATTATGAAGCGTTTATTTAAATTATATGGCAAAGATGTTGTTCCGGATAACCTGGTTCCAATGACGATCTCCTGGTTAGGTAATAGTTCTGTTGCGACTGTCCCTACCCTTCTGGATCTTGTTATGAAAGGCAAAGTTAAAGGTTATAATGTTAAGCCCGGAGATGTTGCAGTTTTTGCATCTGTAGGCGCCGGAATGCATATCAATGCATTTGTTCATAAATTTTAGTCCTTTAAACGTTTTAAAGCTGCTTTCGCTTCATTTTCAATACTGCTTTCGTATTGGTGGTTTTTCATCGAAATGGCAAGCGTATATGATGCTTTTGCTTTTGCGGTGTTTTGTTTTTGTTCATAAATTTTGCCCATTTGTAAGGCAGAATTCGCAGCAAAATAATATTTAAGTGATTTTCCTATATTAATGGTTTGCTGGTAACAGGCTAGCGCGCTGTCAAATTGGTTTAAAGCATCTTTAATTCGAGCTTGACGGTAATAAAACTCTGTCTTGTCTTTCTGTGTAGAGAAAGAATTGATGTTTTTTCCGGTAAGCACTTGTTCTGCCTTAACCAGATAACCACCGTCAGACAGCAAACGCGCTTTTAGTAATGTTAAGTCGGGAGTTTCATCACCAGCCTCATTTAAAGCCTGTTTATCACGCTCACAATAGGTAAATCCAGAAGTTTTTGTTTTGCTTATGTAGGCATTATAACCTGCTTTATCACCATTAATTAATGATAGCCAGCCGAGGTGCAGGTTTGCATCCTTAATATAGTCTGTTCCCTTACTACTTTGTAAAAAACGATTAAAACAAGCTTCTGCAGCCGGATCTAATTTGTTGAGTCGTGCAATACCTTCCAGGTAATCCAGATATGGATAAGGCTGATAAACATTGCCCTTGGGTTTGTGGTTTAAGATTGAGATTGCATCTTCGCTATGCCCGGTTTTTACACAAACATAGGCTTTAAGATAACTTTTAAGCAAACTTGTATCGGCAATACGTTCTGTATATTTCATGGTTTTCGAAAAAGCAGAATCATCATGTGCTACGTCTGTTAGCACATAGAGATAGTAGAAGACCGTTTCGTTGTAAAAGGCTCCGTAATCGCTTTTTGGTAACTCAACGGCGAGTTTTTCAAACATATCCAGTCCGCTTTGCATATTGCCTTTGAAACCAAAGGTTGCTAATGCCGTTTTCAGTGTGCCATCTGGTAAGTTTCCCAACACAGCATTAATTAAGCCCAAACCTTTAAGATTTAACAAAAAATCAGGAAATTTTTTAGCATTATCTTTAAGCATATTATTGGCACGCCTGATTTCCATTGCGGCGTTAAAGAACTCACCATAACGACTTCTTATGAGCGCCCACTGAAGATTTATCTCAGCTTGAGCAAACAGATAATAAGGAGAAGCTTTGTCTCCCTCACTGATTTTATCCAGCCGGATGGATTTATTTGATTTCAGCCTATCAAAATCGGCTTTGCTGTTTGATGTAAGTAAAGTAAAGTAATCTACGTAATTTTCAAGTAGAGGAATCAATGAATTTCCCGGATGTACCTTCTTTTCTGTATTAATGTATGCCTTGGCGTTGCCCAGTTTAAGCTCAAAAACACTTCTGTAGGCATTTTGACAATTGGAATTAAAATCGAAATTGGCGAAAAGAACACCAGGTAAATGAAGTGAAATTAGTAGCAGCAGTAATCGTATTCTGGACATATATATACAAAGCCTTCTTTGCTTGGTTTAAAACATTTAGGGATAAACGTTAAAATATACTTCTTGTTTTAATACAAACAAAAACGGCTCCGAAGATATTTTCGGAGCCGTTTTTGGTATATGCTTTATCTGAAATTAAGCTTCAGCTACTTCGTGCGTAAGTGCTTCGTCTACAAGGATACGACCGCAATGTTCGCAAACAATAATTTTTTTGCGCTGACGGATGTCCAATTGACGTTGAGGCGGAATCTGGTTGAAACATCCTGAGCAAGAATCGCGATCGATGGTTACAACAGCTAAACCATTAATTGCATTTTTACGTAAACGTTTGTAAGCAACAAGTAAACGGTCTTCAATCTGAGTTTCTGCTTTATCGGCTTTAGTAATCAGATCGTCTTCATCTTTTTCAGTTTCTGCAGTGATTACATCAAGTTCTGCTTTTTTCACATCTAAATCTTTTTTACGGCCATCTAAATCTGCCAAAGCAGCATTGTAAACGTCGGTTTTAGAAGTAATTTCAAACCCATGCTCCTTGATTTTCTTTTCAGAAACTTGGATATCAAGACCTTGAATTTCAATTTCTTTAGTTAAAGCATCGTATTCACGGTTGTTTTTAACCTCTTTTAATTGAGAATCATATCTTTTGATATTGGCTTGAGCATCTTTGATGGTATTTTTACGCGTTACAATTGCATCCTCCAAGTCATCAAGCTCACCTTTAATTTTTTGGATTCTAGTTTCTAAACCTAATACATCATCTTCAAGATCAGCAACTTCCATTGGAAGTTCACCTCTTACCTGACGGATTTTATCAATTTTAGTGTGGATATTTTGTAATTCGTATAAAGCTTTTAGCTTTTGCTCTACGGTTTGTTCCATTTAAAACAAGTATTTTATGGGGTTTGTATTTTGCTCCGTTAAACGGATTGCAAAGTTAGTAAATTTTTTCCGAATAATTTCAAGCAATAAATCTGAGGTAAATTGTTCAGTTTCAAAGTGTCCGATGTCTGCAATTACGAGTTTTTCTTCGGCATCAAAAAATTCATGGTATTTAAAATCAGCAGTAATGAAAGCATCTGCACCGGCGGCAATGGCTTCTTTAAGTAAAAAACTTCCGGAACCTCCACATACGGCAACTTTTTTAATTCGTTTTGGCGGTAATTCGGTGTGTCGAACCACTCTTGCCTGCATGCGGTCTTTTACAAGATGAAGGAAATCGTAACCATCCATATCATATTCCAGCCAACCAACCATTCCCGATCCAACCAGTTGGTGTTTGTTTTCAAGCTGATAAATGTCGTATGCAATTTCTTCATAGGGATGATTTTCAAACAAAGCCAACAGTATTTTCCGTTCGGCTTGGGCCGGATAAACCATTTCTAAACGGACCTCTTCTTCGCGATGGCGAATATTGCGTTCGCCAACGAATGGATCAGATTGATCATTTCCTTTGAACGTACCAAAACCTTGAGCATTAAAACTACATTCACTGTAATTGCCAATGTTGCCGGCGCCAGCATAAAACAAAGCCGAGCGCAATTGTTCTGCTTGTGCGTGCGGGCAATAGGTTACCAATTTCTTTAAAATGCCTGCTTTAGGCGATAGAATTTTTGTTCCGGTTAAGCCTAAGCGCTGGCAAATGCGTGCATTTACGCCCGTGTGTATACTGTCTAAATTCGTATGAATGGCATACAATGCAATATTGTTTTGTATGGCTTTCATGACCACACGTTCTACGTAGGTTTTGCCATTGAATTTTTTTAAACCTTTAAAAACAATCGGATGGTGCGTGATGATGAGGTTGCAGCCAGTTGATATTGCTTCTTCAACTATTTTTTCTACACAATCTAAAGCAACGAGTGCTGCTCTGATTTCCATATTGGGATCGCCAACAATTAAACCAGAATTGTCGTAATCTTCCTGATAATTTAGTGGGGCAATACTTTCCAGGTAGTTTGTGATTTCCGCTAATTTCATTTTATAAAGATATGTATTTGCTTTTTTGTTTGTGCACTTTGCTGCGGTTTAATGGCAGATGCCGAAGTACACTAAACCCGATAGAAATGAAAAGCCCGCATCCCGTTTTTTGCGGGTGCGGACTTGCAATATATAGCGGGACAGTGTGTTGTAACTTGCACTGAACATGCTTTTCTTAAAATTCAGAGGGCTTAGTTTGAAAACCGCCCATGCGCAACATTTGTAAGCTCTCGAAAACCATCTTCTGATTGTACTCGAAAGTTAGGCTTTTATGGTTAATAATATCTACAATAGTTCCGATGGCACACAGGCCGCCGGTTAACAAGTATAAAATGCCCATGCCAACTTGCCCGATTACAAACCTGTGGATCCCCGCAAAACCGAAAAATCCGATAAGTGCAAGAATGAGTATTTCTGAAGATTGTTTTCTCCTGCTGGCATAAATCATCAGGAAATTGCGCAACTGTTGTTCATTTAAACCAGTGGTTGCTTGTTGCAAATATGAATATTCTTCTGGCGTTATTCCTGGTAACGACATTAGAGGCGATTGAAATATGTCCATTTTTTCTATGTGTTTGTGGTTGAAATCTTAATTACTTTTTGTTTTTTTAAAAGCGTGTACACTCTGTGAATGATAATCAGTAACGCTGGAAAGCCAAACCAATGGTGATGAAAGCTTTCGATAAACCGGCCATGTAAAATATCGCTTATCGATCTGCCTAAACCACAACCGGGGCACCACTTTTCAAAGCCCAGTGTTGCAATTGGGCAAAGTGTAAAATGATGCTCCTGACTATTGCTCAACGCCAGCAAAATGATTGCTGTAAGCCAAAACAACGCTTCAAGATTTAGCTTTTTTATCTGTTTCATTTACAACAATTAGAGTGTTTCGTATTTCAATTGTTACAGTATTTCGCAACAAAGGATTTAGTATTCTAAATGGGAATGTACAGGATAGAAAGCTTTAATCCAGAAATTAAGAATATTCTTTAAAAAGACTGGTCTTAAGACAATTCGGCCAGTGTTGTAATGCCGCCTTTTACCACATCGTTAAGTGATACGTTTACTTTTGTTCCAACCGGAAGAAAAACATCTACACGCGAACCAAATTTTATGAAACCAAATTGTTCTGCCTGTGTAACCTGGTCGCCTTCTTTAACGTACCAAACAATTCTACGGGCAAGTGCACCAGCAATCTGACGAAACAGAACCGGTGTGCCGTTTTTATGCTCAACAACAGTGGTTGTACGTTCGTTTTCTGTAGAAGATTTTGGATTCCACGCTGCAAGGTACTTGCCTGGATGATATTTGAAAAATTTTACCACACCAGAAATTGGGTTTCTATTGATGTGAACATTCACCGGCGACATAAAAATAGATACTTGCAAACGTTTATCTTTAAAGTATTCGCCTTCTTCGGTTTCTTCAATTACGACAACCTTACCATCAGCAGGGCAAATTACCAGGTTTTCTCCGGATGAAAAACTGCGGCTCGGATTACGAAAGAACTGTAAAACAATGAGAAATAATGCGGCCGAAAATATATAAATAAACCACCTTAACCAGGTAATGTCGTAATATTTATAATCAACAACAGCGTTGATTACGAAAATAAGCAGAACAGTGATGGCAATAGTTGTGTAGCCTTCTTTATGTATCGTCATTGTAATAGAGATTTTAGGACAAAGGTGCGAAAAATATATCAATCGCAATTAGCGATTTTGATCTAGAATTTGAGCGGGGCGGTTTAACGGGTTCTGTAAATATCTTTCAGATTGCGCCCTAAACCATCATAATCCAGTCCATACCCTACAACAAACTCATTCGGAATTTCAAAGCCAATGTATTCTAGTTCTTCTATTTCGAATTGTAGAGAAGCCGGTTTTACCAATAATGAACATACTTTCAAAGAAGCCGGATTTTTCTTTTTAACCTCTTTAATAATGTGTGTTAGTGTTAAACCAGTGTCTACAATATCTTCTACCAGAATAATATCTCTATTTTCAAGATTTTCTGGTAATCCGATTAATTCTTTTACGTTTCCGGTGCTTGATGTGCCGGTATAAGAGGCTACGCGCATAAAGGCAACTTCGCAGGGAATCTCTACTTCTTTAATTAAATCTGCCATAAACAGGAAGCTTCCATTTAAAATACCAATGAATAAAGGGCATTTGTTTTCATAAGCTAAATTTATTTGCGTGGCAATAAGCCTGTTTTTTTTATTGATGGCGTCGTTTTCTAAAAAGAGTTCAAATGTTCTGTCCCCTACTTCTACTGTTTGCATGCTAATTAATTCTATGGTATTGATTTATTTTATTGATCTGCCGGTGAATTTTGTTTCTCCAGTTCTTTTTCTCTTTTCCGTTGCTCTCTGCGCTCCTGTCTCAACTGTTTTTTAGTTTTTGTGGTATCTGTGGGTTTTGCTTCTACGGTATCTTTTTTTCCAGATCCAAAAATCCGGTCAAACAAATTTTTGTTTTTATCCTGCATAATTACTGGCGCGGCATCATCGTCGTCATCAAACATAGTTGTATCAACAGCGGCGGTATCCGGAGCGAGGTAACGGCGTAAACCTTCGCGCAGGCGCACATTGTAAAAACCATAACCAGATGTATCTGCGGGTGTTAAACCTCTTCTGGCCATAATATTTCCCATAAAACGGAAGTAGTTGAACATGTATGGCTTTAAACCCCCGTCTGATACAAATTTGTACATTGCGGCTTTTGGTTTAGGCACAATACTGGCAAGGAATATACCTTCACCAATGGTGAGGTCTGCAGGTTGTTTACCGAAGTAGTAGCGCGAGGCTTCTCCGATACCATAAATATTTTGCCCAAGTTCCATGATATTAAAATACACCTCGAGCATACGCTGCTTGCTGATTAGGTGGTTATGTTCAATCAACCAAACGATCAGAATCTCTTCCGCTTTTCTGGCGAGTGTTTTCTGGCGGCTTAAATATACATTCTTAACAAGCTGCATACTAATTGTGCTACCGCCTCTTTTGAATTTTTTCTCTTTGAAATTAACCGCAATTGATTTCCGGATAGATTCTTCTACAAAACCGTTGTGTGTGAAGAAAGACGGATCTTCTGCCGTTAAAACGGCGTTTTTAAAATTGTTTGAGATGGAGGTTAATGGTGTAAAGTTCGGATTTTGCGGGCCAATTGTAATGTCGCGCATCGGTTTTCCATATTCATATGGTGTGTAAACAAAAGTGCTGTTAATTTTTTGGAGATCGGTTTTTCCCCAATGCAGAATTTTAAAATCTACAGGTGAGAGCGCACTGCTAAAGCGAACACTGTCGGGAATAGCGGTATCAAGATAAAAATTCAAGTTATATTTTAACTTTCCCTGAACTTTTAAGCCATCCAGAGATTCAAATAAACCTTGAGGAAATGCTTCAAAAATTGCTTGTGCATCCTGTTCCTCAGCATTTAATTTTAATTCGTAAATCTTATTTTTACCTAAGGTATATTTCACATAAGGATGAATTGTCGCATTTCTGATGTAAGCGGTTGAAGAACTATCTAATGCCAGAAAATTGGTTCCCACCAAAATGTCGGCATCAAGCTTTGCACTCTGTACAATAATATCGTTGCTTGCAATCCGGCTTTGGTTAATGAGCATATTTTTAACTGCCCAAGATCCCGAAATTTTATAATCGCCACCGCTGTAACGGGCATCTTTCAATTCGGTTTGTAAGGTGTCAAAGCTGAGTTTTGCATGCAGTTTATTGTTCAGATAAGGAAGTTCCAGTTTTTTGCCATCTGCATAGGCACGGAAACTTAATTGTCTTTTACCTGGTTTCACCAATCCATCTACATGCCAGCGGGCCTCCCCATGATTTACATCTATGGTTGAGCGCAGGTCGCCATTGTCAATAACTGCATTTGTGGCAAAGCTTAGTTTAGCGGTGTCATGATCATTCAGGTTAAAAACCATGTCTTTTACATCCATATCATCAGGGATTTTGTACAATACCTGATTTAACAAATTACTGGCAATTTCAGAAAGGTCTACCCTGCTTTTGGTTTCTGTGCTGTCTTTCTTTTTTCTTTTGAGAATAAAATCGATATTGCTGGTCGAGTCTTTGAAGACAACGCTGACAAAACCATTTTTCAAAACTACGTCTGATAGTTTTACGTTACCGGCCAAGAGCGGAAACAGGCGGACACTGACGCTCATTTCTGATATATTTGAAAGTGTATCACGGTCTTTTGGAACGACAGAAAGATTGGTCATTTTAACGGTGCTTAATCCGGTAAAGCCTGCGGAACCTATTTTTACTTCAAGTCCGTAATCCTTATCTGCTTTTGCAATTGCTTTAGCAACCATTTTTTTTAGCAGGGCTTCGCGTTTGCTATAGGCCACAGCCCCGAGCGCAAAACAAAGCAGTAAAAAAACACCTAAAACCCAGGCTCCAATCTTCAAATATTTTTTGGGAATGTTAATTTTCGGTATTTGCATAAATTGCTAAAAAAAGGTTAAATGCTTAAACGTAACAATCAAATGTTTATTTCGTGTTAAAATTACAGTTTAAAACCCTAAATAAAAGTATTTGTGGCTATGTTTTGTTAATTTTGAATTTAAATTAATATGATGCAAATACGCCCGCAACAAGTTTTGGATGCGCTTAAGAATGTTGAAGATCCAGATCTAAAAAAGGATTTGGTTACCTTAAATATGATTAAGGATTTACAGATCGCAGATCAACAGATCCGATTTACACTTGAGCTTACTACGCCTGCCTGTCCGATGAAGGAGATGTTAAAAAATGCTTGTACAAACGCAATTAAGCATTTTGTTTCAGCTGAAGCAGATATTTCGATCAATGTAACATCGAGAGTTACTCAGCCAACCAACTCTTCTTCCTTAGAGAACATAAAGAATATCATTTTAGTTTCTTCTGGTAAAGGAGGTGTTGGAAAATCAACGGTGGCCAGTAATCTTGCAGTTGTTCTGGCGAAAGATGGTGCCAAGGTAGGTTTAATAGATGCAGATATTTATGGACCATCTGTGCCTACAATGTTTGACCTGGTGCATGCAAAGCCTTCGGCGGAGGAAACTGCAGATGGGAAAACGAAAATTTTACCTGTTGAGAAATATGGGATAAAATTATTGTCTTTAGGCTTTTTTGCAGACCCGGGACAGCCTGTTCCATGGAGAGGGCCAATGGCATCAAACGCGATTAAGCAATTGTTTAACGATGCGAGCTGGGGCGAGTTGGATTATCTGATTGTAGATCTCCCACCTGGAACAGGAGATATTCATATTACCATTACGCAGAGTTTTCCTATTTCTGGAGCTATTGTGGTAACTACACCACAACAGGTTGCCCTTGCAGATACGCATAAAGGGTTGGCTATGTTTAGAATGCCAGGTATCGATATTCCGGTTTTGGGTGTTATTGAGAACATGTCTTATTTTACGCCCGCAGAACTGCCTGAAAATAAATATTATATTTTTGGTAAGGGCGGAGGACGCAAACTGGCCGAAGATTTTGATGTACCTTTTCTAGGAGAAATACCCATTGTACAAAGTATTGCAGAAGGTGGTGATCAGGGCCTTCCGGTGTCGTTAAACAAAAACGAAGTTTTGGACGTTGTTTTTGGAGATATTGCCAGTAAAATTGCGCAACAGATCTCAATCCATAACGCCCAAGTCGTTAATTAACAAAAAAATACTATTTTTATACCTTTAAAAACACAGATAATGAATTTAACAGAGCGAGTTGAACAGGCATTGGAAACCATAAGACCATACTTATTGGCAGATGGAGGTAATGTTTCTGTTGAAGAAATTACCGACGATATGGTCGTAAAATTGAAGCTTTTAGGGAACTGCGGTTCTTGTCCAATGAGTTTTATGACGATGAAATCGGGCATAGAACAAGCCATTATGAAAGCTGTTCCAGAAATTACTTCAGTAGTTGCCGTTAACATGGCGGAGCAAGAATAGGCTTTAACACAATTTAACAAGCTGGTTTAAGTATTAGGGTTACTTTTGTGATAATGAGATATTGTGCTATACTTTTTTGCCTATTTTTTTCTATTTCCGCTTTTGCACAACAAAAACGGGAGCAGGAAAAACTGATCCAATTTTCGGGGATAATCACCGATATTGATAGTACAAATGTAATTCCTTACGTAACCATTACCAACCTTTCTCAAAACAGTAAACGCGTAGCTGCTGATTACCGTGGCTATTTTAGTTTTATTGTAAACCCTGGCGATACGATTCTGTTTACTGCTATTGGCTACAAGAAGTTTTCTACTATAGTTCCGGAAAGTACTCCTGATAATAAGTATACAATTATGGCGAAGCTTAAAGTAGAAGTAATGAATTTACCAACTGTAAAGGTATTTCCATGGGCAACCACAGAAGAATTTACACGGGCTTTTCTAACTATGAAAATTGCAGATGACGATTTGGCTATTGCAAAGAAAAATCTTTCCAGAGCATCATTAAATGGGATGGTTCAAACATTGCCGCGAGATGCAGGGGAAATTTCAAGTCAAAATTATCGCTATAATTTTGATCGCATGGTAAATAAGAATATGGTTCAAACCATTCCTTTACTAAACCCTTTTGCCTGGGGAAAACTAATGCAGCAAATATTTGATGGCGATAAAAGCCGAAGCTCGGATAACGAATAAGAAAAAAATTCAAAATTAAAAAATGCCACTTATGTGGCATTTTTTATATGCGTTATTAGCGCTTTTTACTTTTATTTGGGAACTTCATTTTATATTCTGTTCTGATATTTCCCTTAGAAATGGCATCAAGCTTAGACTTTATCATTGTTTTGCGCAAAACACTTACTTTGTCGGTAAATAGTTTTCCTTCAATGTGGTCATATTCATGCTGAATCACCCGGGCAGCAAGTCCGTCTACGTCGTCTGTATGTTCTGCGAAATTTTCATCAAGATAATTGATTTTAATATTCGGTTTGCGCATAATGTTTTCGCGGATGTCCGGAATACTCAGGCAACCTTCATTAAAGGCCCAGGGTTCACCGGTTTCTTCCACAATTTGTGCATTTATAAACACACGTTTGTAACCTGGTGTTCCGTCCTCATCTTCTCCGGTATCAACAATAAACAAACGGATGGGTAAGCCAATCTGAGGCGCAGCCAAACCTACTCCATTCGCATTGTACATGGTATCAAACATATCACTGATCAACTGTTTCAGTTCAGGATAATCCTCATCAATTTCTTGTCCAACTTTTTTTAATACGGGATCACCGTAAGCTACTATTGGTAATTTCATTGTTATTGTTTTTGCAGATTCTATCTGCGTTTTTATAAAAACTTATGCTTAAATCCCCATTATCTGGGGGGTAAAACTTAACCGAAGGTGCAAAAATATGAATTATTCCTCTATTGGTGCGAACGTGAAGATGTTAAGGGCTTCAATATTCAAAACTTCATTCGCAATCTGTTCAATTTCTTTTGTGTTTACACGATTAATTTTTTCAAATACTTCCTCAATAGAATCTATCCTGTTATGGTCTATCAGGCTTTTTGCCATAGCAATAATTAATCCGATTCGATTTTCTTCGCCCAGTGCAATTTGGCCAATAAATTTGTTTTTTGCTTTTTGAAGCTGTATTTCATTCAGTGGCTTGTCGCGTAATTTCTGTATTTCTTTAAGAATCAGATTTAATGCCCGTTGGTGTTTTTCCTTATCGGTTCCAAAATAAATAGAAAAAATCCCGCTATCGCTCATAGGTGAAAAATTAGATTCGATAGTATAGGCAATACCGTGTTTCTCCCGAATCTGAAGGTTAAGTACGGAACTCATTCCATTTCCACCAAAATGATTGTTGAGCAACATCAATCCGGCTTTTAATGGATGATGTGTAGAATAGCTTTGCGTACCTAAAATGCAATGATTTTGCATAATCGGTTTATAAATTGTCTGATTAAAAACTGTGCGTAAGTCAGGCTTTTTCCGGTTTCTTTGCCCGCTATTTTCAGCAACATCAATAAAGTGTTTTGTACCTTTTGAAACAAAATTTTTAAAGGAATAATTGCCAATCACAGCAACTACAATTTCATTGGTGAGATAATTCTTTTTCCTAAAATCCAGTACATCTTCTCTTGTAAACTCTTTGACAGATTTTACTGTTCCAAGGATATTATTTCCAAGTGGGTGGCCTGAAAAAAGCAGATCTTCAAAATCATCATTAATGGCTTCTTCCGGTTGATCTAGATAAGATGCAATTTCATCAAGCACAACTTCCTTTTCTTTTTCCATTTCGTCTGCAGGAAAAGTAGAATGAAAAATAATGTCGTTAAAAAGCTCGAGTGTACGATCAAGATATGGGTTTAGAAAAGAGGCATGTACACAGGTATATTCTTTTGTGGTGTAAGCATTCAGATCTGCACCAACACTTTCCAGCCGATTCAGTATTTGCACTGTACTCCTTTTTTCTGTCCTTTTGAAAATCAGGTGCTCTATAAAATGTGCAAGGCCGGCTTTATTTTCAGGTTCGTCGCGTGAACCAGAGTTTACAATTATGCAGGCATGTGATATGGTAGATGCCGAAGGCACGTGCAACAAACGTATCCCGTTAGGCAAAGTGTGAACATTGTATTCCATTGACCGGCAAAGATACAGAACTATTTTGTGTGGTTTTTCGGAAAGATGTCAATTTGAAATGCAGATTGTGGCTTATTGGCAATATATGGTTTGAAATCATTGCCTCATTGCCAATTTGTTAAAAATTTTTCTAAAGCCCGCAATGGATACTTTTTAATAAAAATGGTGTTAAATTGCCATTCTTAATTGCAAATGTGAATATAAATGAAGTTAGCGTATAAAAAACTGGTTGTCAAAGTTGGTTCTAATGTACTTACTCAAACTGATGGATTGCCGGACGAGTCGCGGATCAAACATTTGGTAGATCAACTTGCGCAAATCAAAAAACAAGGAATAGAAGTGATACTGGTGTCATCTGGTGCGGTTGCTTCTGGCCGAAGTTTAATTAAAGTTTCTGAAAAACAGGATGCAGTAACTACCCGGCAACTGCTCGCGGCTATTGGCCAGGTAAAATTGATTAACACATATTCCACTTTCTTTGGCGAACATGCCTTGCAATGTGCGCAGGTATTGGTTACAAAGGAAGATTTTCGCGATCGAGCACATTATTTGAATATGAAGAACTGTCTTCAGATACTTCTTCAGAACGAGGTTATTCCTGTTGTTAATGAAAACGATGTAGTTTCGGTTACCGAATTGATGTTTACCGATAATGATGAGCTGGCCGGTTTAATCGCATCTATGCTAAATGCAGATGCTTTAATTATTCTTTCTAATGTGGATGGAATTTACAATGGCGATCCAAAGTTGGAAAGTTCACGTGTAATTGAAGAAATTACGGGTTCGGTTTCTAATCTTGCATCTTTTATTAGTACAGGAAAGTCGTCTTTTGGGCGCGGTGGGATGATTACTAAAACCAATATGGCGCATAAAGTGGCAAAACTGGGAATTCATGTTCATATTGCAAATGGAACACAAGATCTTGTTTTAACAGATTTGCTTGATGGCAACTTGGTTCACACTCACTTCATCCCAGAAAAAAGTAAATCGGGAAAGAAGAAGTGGATTGCACATTCTGAGACTGCGGCTACAGGAATTGTGCGCTTGAATGATGGTGCTAAAGCCGTTTTAACTTCCGGAAAAGCAACCAGTTTGCTGCCGGTTGGTATTATTGAAATTAAAACAGACTTTCTAAAAGGAGATATCATTAAAATCATAGATGAACAAGACCAGCTTATCGGATTGGGAATTGCGGAATATGGAGCAGATAAAGCAAAAGAACGCATTGGACAAAAGAAGGAAAAAGCACTCGTACATTATGATTATTTTTATTCAATGATTTGAGGGGAAAAGCAGAATGGTTAAAGCGTTTCCTTACTTGGGCGGTTAACGTGATCCTAAAAAAATCACTCTGTGTTTCTCTGTGAAAACCCGTGGCGCTCTGTGGTTAAACCAAAGAAAGAATTTATCTTTTTTGCAGTTAAAAATGTATTAAAATTTATGCCATATATAACATATTTCGAACAGGCTAAAAAAGCTTCAAGAACGTTAAGTACTTTAACTAAAGATCAAATAAATCTTGTGTTATCAGATTTGTCTTTGGCGCTCGTTCAGCAAACAGATAGTATTTTGTTTGCGAATGCGAAAGACCTCAGTAAAATGCCGCAAGAAGACCCCAAATACGATAGGTTAAAACTGACTGCTGCACGCATCGCTGATATTGCTAAAGATATAGAAAACGTAATTGGCCTGGCAAGCCCACTGGGCGAAATTTTATCAGACAGGAACCTGGATAACCAACTTCATATTCAAAAAGTAAGGGTTCCTTTAGGCGTTGTTGGCGTTATTTATGAAGCCCGTCCAAATGTAACAGCCGATGTGTTTTCACTTTGTTTTAAAACCGGAAACGTTGCTGTTCTAAAAGGCGGAAGTGATGCAGAACAATCAAATCTGGCCATTGCAGCGGTAATTCACAGCGTTTTGGAGCAACACAGTATTGACCCAAACGTACTTACGTTATTGCCAGCAGATCGGGCTGCAACAGAAGCATTGCTTCAGGCACGTGGTTTTGTTGATGTTCTGATTCCGCGGGGAAGCCAGTCGTTAATAAGCTATGTACGCGAGACCAGCAAAATTCCTGTAATTGAAACCGGAGCCGGAATTGTACATACTTATTTCGATGCATCTGGGGATCTGGAAAAAGGCAAAGCAATTATTTTTAATGCCAAAACCCGAAGGGTTTCGGTGTGTAATTCCCTGGATTGTGTATTAATTGATGAAAGTCGTATTGATGATCTTCCAAGGCTTTTATCGCCTCTGGCCGAAGCAGAAGTTGAACTTTTTGCGGATGACAAGAGTTATAAAGCGTTGTTGAATAAATATCCGGAGCGGTTGCTTAATGAAGCAAAGCCGGAACATTTCGGTACGGAATTTTTGTCGCTAAAGATGGCGGTTAAAGCAGTTGTTGGTTTAGAAGATGCTTTAAACCACATTGCCGGCTACAGCTCGAAGCACAGTGAAGCAATTATCTCCGAAAATCCAGTACACATTGCACAATTTCTCAATCAGGTTGATGCTGCGGCGGTATATGCTAATGCTTCTACCGGATTTACAGATGGAGCACAGTTTGGTTTGGGTGCAGAAATTGGCATCAGCACGCAGAAATTACATGCCCGCGGACCAATGGGTTTGCAAGAACTAACCAGTTATAAATGGATTGTGCAGGGAGATGGACACATCAGGAAGTGATTTTCTATAATGTAAAAGATTCGCCTCGATTCGGAATGGATACATGAAAACCTTCTTCCTGTAATGCCACCGATAAACTTTTTAAACTGGAATCTTCACCATGCACCAGAAATACCTGTTTCGGTTGGCCGGTTTGTTTGGCTGTTTTCACAAGGTCGTCATGGTCTCCGTGGCCGCTCAATAAATCCGTTTGCCGGATTGTTGCATATACCATCATTTCCCGATCTTTGATCCGAACAATAGGGTCTCCACGAAGCAACTTGTAGCCAAGTGTTCCTTTTGCACAGTAACCGATAAACAAAATAGTGCAGTAGTAGTTCTGAATGTTATAATATAGATGGTCCTGAATGCGACCACCTTCCAACATACCCGCAGAAGATATAATGATGCAGGGATCGAAATAGTTGGAAACATCTTTACTCTCTTTCATGGTTTGCACATAAGCGAGGTGCTCAAATTCAAATTCATCGCCCATTTTCTGGTAAAAATCTTTCGCTTCCTGGTTCACCAGATTGTGGTGCTTACGGTAAACTTCAGTAGCTTGAATGGCCATTGGGCTATCTACAAAAATCTGCACAGGGGGTAAAAGACCTTTAGTAAAAATTTGATTCAATGCGAAAACAAGCGATTGTGTTCGTCCGATACTAAAAGCAGGAATAATTAAACGGCCAGGTGTTTTTATACAGGCTTCATTAATTTCGCGCACCAGTCTTTCTTCTAAAGTCTCCGTTTTTGTATGCACACGACCACCATAAGTTGATTCGCTCACCAGGTAATCTACAGGCGGTAAAGCTTGCGGATTCACCAATACCGGATAATTTTCCCGGCCAATATCACCAGTGAAGGCAATTTTCTTTTCTTCGCCATTATCATTTATTGTAAGTACTGCTGCTGCTGCACCTAATAAATGCCCCATCGGGATGAACGTTAAACTTATATTGCCATTGATTTTGAACGGTTTATCGAATCCGATTGTTACAAAGCGATCAATCGTGTCCATCACATGTTTTTGAAGGTAAAGCGGTTTGGGCCCGCTAAAATGTCCGCGTTTACTTCGGGGTTTTCTTCCCTCTTTTCTTAAAAATATATTTACGGTATCTGTAAGTAGAATGGCAGCTAAATCTGCGGTTGCGGAGGTACACAAAACCTGGCCTTCAAAACCTAGCCGGACCAAAGTTGGTAAATTGCCGGTATGGTCTATGTGTGCATGGGTAAGAATAACCAAATTGATGCTTGCGGGGTTAAAGGGAAACTGGAGATTTTCTTCCTGATAGGTTTCCTTCTCGTAATCCAAACCACAATCTATCAATATTTTATACTGCCCGATTTCGAGCAAGTGCATACTTCCGGTTACCTGTTGCGCAGCGCCCCAAAATGTTAACTTCATTTTTTTAAATAGGTAATTAAGCCGTAAAGTAGTACAAAAGGCTCGATAATGAAACAAGGTGAAGTAATTTTTTAGCGATGAACTTTACATCTGCTTCAAAAACATAGTTTTATATTTGACGAAAAAAACAATTATGCAAGAACCTTTTGATGTAGAAGTTGGCGAACAGACTTATGCAGTATTCCCCGAAGGAAACGATACCTATACAATTTTTAAAAATGGCAAAGAATATATCCAGATTGTTAAAGATACTTCATCTATTTGGTTAAAAATGGATTATAAAACTGAACTTCCTATTTTTGAGGAAGATGAAGAAGTAAATTCAATTGGGCAAGCCATTAGTGCTTATGTTCCGGAAGAAGAAGACGAAGATGAGCTGTAAGAAGGCGTAAAAGGTCATTTTATACAAGCTTAGTACTTGTATAAAATGACTGAATTTACATCCTAGATTAATTTAAGCAGTTCTTCTGCAACTTTTTCTGACGATGCCGGATTTTGGCCTGTTACCAATAAGTCATCTACTACTGCATAGGGCTGCCAATCTTCAATTTTCGAATATTTACCGCCATTCTGAATGAGCATGTCTTCAACTAAGAAAGGAACAACATTTGTAAGTTGTACAGCTTCTTCTTCAGTATTGGTAAAACCGGTAACATTTTTCCCTTTCACGAACGCCTCTCCGTTAATTTTTACGTCTTTCAAAACGCCAGGCGCATGACAAACAAACCCTAAAGGTTTATTTGCATGATAGAAATCTGCAATAAGTTTCTGGGAAACGGCGCTTTCGGCGAGATCCCAAAGTGGGCCGTGGCCACCCGGATAAAAAACTGCATCGTAATCGTCCATTTTTACCTCATCCAGAGGGATTGTGTGTTTCAGTTTTTCAAGCAGAACATCATCCTGATCCATTCTTCTTGTTGTGTCGGTTTGGAATGACGGGTCTTGACTTTTCGGATCAATGGGTGGCTGGCCGCCTTTCGGAGAAGACAATGTAATTTCAATGCCTTTATCTGCCAGTGTATAATATGGAGCAGCCAGTTCTTCTGACCAGAATCCTGTTTTTAAACCTGTATTTCCCAATTCGTCGTGGCTTGTAAGCACGAATAAAATTTTCTTGTTCATGGTATATTTTTTTCTTGTACAACAAATTTAGCCTGAGTTGGTGTGGTTGCACAGGACATACATCACAAGTTTACTGTGCGGCAGATCACAATTTTGAATGTAAGCGGCTTAAAGTTTCTCTTGAGATACCAAGATAAGATGCAATTAATGTTTTAGAAACACGCTGCATAAGCTGCGGATATTGTTTCAGGAGTTGGTCGAACCGTTCGCGTGCATTGGTGCTGAGTAAAGATAATATGCGTTGCTGAAGTGCAACATATCCAAAGCTGTTCTTAACTCTGAAAAAGTGTTCCATTTTATGGCTCTTTTTGCAAAGTTCTTCTAAATTTTGTTTAGATATGGAAAGCAGCTCAACACTTTCAAGACAAATAATATTGATGTTTGAAGGTTGATTCTGATAGAAGGCCTGAAAATCTGATATCCACCAGTTTTCCATGGCAAACTGAATGATGTATTCCTTTCCATTCTGATCCAGATATGTTGCTTTAAGTAATCCTTTAATTACGAAATACAGGTTATGTACCTGCTCTTCTTCCTGGATCAGAAACTGATTTTTCTTTAATTTTTTTGATTTGAAATGGCTATTGATCTCTGTAAATTCCTCATCATTAAGATCAATGATTTCTTCAAGATGTTTTCTCAGTTCGAGGCTCATGGCCTAAAACTAACTAAATTTTGTATTTCTGGTAAAAATGAACTACAATTTAAAACAAAAAAATCCCGGATAAACCGGGATTCTTAAAATTTTATCTTTTGCAATCGGCGGTCCAGGTTTGCCCGTCTTTACTTACGAGTAAATTCAATGAACTTTCATTAATCCGGATTCCGGTTAAACCCGATCCAATACTTACATAGTTGTTGTCGCCATCTTTCGCAAATTTTACACCCGTAATATCCGGAATGTTGTTGCCGAAATAAAAACTATAAGTATCGCCAACTTTGCTCACCGTAACACGGCCATCAGAACTGTTAATGGTATTGCTTCCATTGGTATAAGAAACCGTTCCATTATAGGTACCCACAAAAAAATCGGTATCTGCCGGATCGGTATCTTTTTTACATGAAGACATAACGGTGAGCGTAATTAGAAACATGCTTAGAATTTGAATTGTCTTTTTCATAGGATCGAGTTTTGTATTGGCACTCCTGCCCCTGTTTAAGTTAGTAAATGTAACAGCGCTATTACAACAGGTGTGCCAAAGCAGTTTGGATATTTCATATAGGGTATAAATACCCGGTTGGTACCTCCCTTTAGTGTTTTAAGTCAGATTACGAGCATTTCTAAATCAGAAATGCGATGCAGGCGCCAGCAAACACCAACACAAAAATTAACAAATACGCTATTCTCTTATCCTTCTTAAACAATCTGATCGTTATTTCGGTTAGCATAGCCAGACACCAAAAAACGGTAACCATAACGGCGAAAATAACGTAGCCTACCGGGCCCATTGTGTGGCGGTGCTCGTTGCCAATGCAATGCGCATGCGGATTGTAGGTAAAAACCATTAAGAGATAAATGGCGAGTAAAGGAATCAATAAAATACCAAACCGGATTAAAATCTGAATGACAAGTGCTTTTGACTTCATAAGACATTTTCGTTTTGTTTGAGCTGGTTTTCTGTTTTTTTCAGAATGAAATACATCGATAGTATAAAGGCTACACTGCAAATTCCAATTGGAAGCCTTGAAATCATCAGAGTTACGTACCAGCTCTCTGTAGTAGAAAATGTGCTCCAGCTCGCCTCGCGGTCTATAAATTCTGTATAATTGATGCATAGCCAATACCCAACCATAAATAGGGTTAGTATTACAGATTTCTGCATTAAAGCCACCTTTCTTTTTCGCAACCAGGGAGCTAAAATAAGACAAACAAAAACAGGTAATGCGCATATCCAGTGCAGATAACCCAATGGCGAAGAACTTAAATCTGCTGATGAAATGGCATCGGGCGCAGCCCAAAGTGTTTGTGTACAGGTGCACACTATTATTGCCAAAGTCATGAAAACCCAATATCCCATTCGGTTTTTTCCATTTGCGGCTGAGGCGTTATATTTAAAACTCATGAATCGTGTTTATGGTTGCCACATGTCTTGGTTTCGGTCTATGTAATGGCTCGGACTGTCTGCATAATTTGCATTCGCGTCTACTCCTTGTTTAAATGTATTTTTTACACTATCAGGTAAATTTTCGAAAACCTGTTGAAGATAAATTGCTTTGGGCAATCGTTTTTGAAAGTAAGTCTGATCTCCTTTTGGTTCTCTGGCAGGAATCCGGGTTTTTAAGATCAACTTTTCCAGATTCCGGCCCCGTAACCACAGTAAGATGTTGCCGTTGTTGGCAATGCCGATTGAGAACCTTAATCCGAAAACATCTCCATTTCTACCAGCCAATGGAATCTGTGTACTATTATCTTCGGAAGCTTTGAAAATACCTAGAATTACGTCTTTTGGAAGCTTTAAAGTGTCGGTGTAAAATTTCGAATCACGGTAAGACGCATATTCTATAACCAATTTTTCTGGGATCCGGTATTTTTCTCTGGCATTTGGCGAGTAGTAATCCGATCCCCAATGAGATTGAAAGTTATTCACTTCATCGGTATTAACAATAGCGAAATCATTTTCATCCGGGGTGATGAAATAACAGTTTCGCACATGCACAGGATAGGTATTTGGGGCACTTGCATCTGCAAAATAATAGTAACGCTCCCAGCTTTTGTAGCCTATAAATTTATATATGCAGCCGAAAATTAGCAAAATGGCTAATGCAATGTAAAACTTATTTAGATTGTTGATTTTCATGTTAGTGTGCAAAAGCGTGGCCCAATTGTGTTGCGTACCACAATAAACCGTAAAGAATTAATGCAATGAATACGGCGATGCCGAAAAGCCATTTGCCCGTTCGGTACCCTTTTCCGTGATAGGTAAAGGCATATCCCCCAAGTAGAATAATAAAAATAAGTCCGGATATAGCTAGACCTTCTTCAAGTTTTTGTCCTCTGCCCCAGATTGTTGTAAAGAAAACCAACAAAATACAGTTTGCAAAAATGAGCAAAACACTTAGGTTGCTGTTTTTCTGTTTCGCGAGTTCTTTATCTTCTTCTTTCATTATTTCTATGTAGGCAAGCGTGCTATTTTCATGTTTACTTATCGACAAAATACATTTCCCAGGTCGCTTAGTACTTGTATACAGGATATTCCACTATAATTTTTTAAAAAAAAGCTGGATTTTTAGGCGTAAGCCGTTTTGGTAATTCAGTTAAAAAACTAGTGTAAATGCTTAATTTGGCGATAGATAAATTCTTTGAATAGAAGAATGTTGAACGGCGGGTTCTTGTTTAATGCTGACTTTAAAATCATGATTAGCGTTTTTCATTAGATATTTAAAGTTAATGAAAAGCTCGATTAATCAAAATTACGCTATGTTCATTGCTTACTCGCCTAGAAAGCGATAAAAGTCGTTCACAAATGTTTTCTGTCCCTGATTGAAAATATTTACAGTGTTGAAATTGATGAGTAGTCCTTGCGGTGCTTCCAGTAGTTTCATATAAGTTAGAATTTGTGCTTCAAATATCGGCTCCATTTTAGTCACTGCTTTTAATTCAACAACCAGTAGATTATCTACAAAAAGATCGCATTTTAGATTAGTATGGACTTCTATTTCTTTGTAAAATACCGGGATCGATAAGTCAGATGCAAATGAGATTCCACGGCTATGGAGTTCATGACTAAGGCACTGATGATAAATGTTTTCTAATAGTCCTGGTCCAAGCACTTTGTGTACTTCAATTGCTGCACCCAGGACGTTGTACGTTAATTCTCTAAGATAGCTTTTTGTTGGCATGTTGAGTTTAATTTGAGGTTAGCGAAGTTTGCATAGAACATATAGCTTTTACGGTTTAATCATTTTCCATTCTCTATGTCTATATGGTTTGTTTTATTGTGATAGCCAAGCAAAAATGTTCTAGGATATTGTTTTGACCATATAGGTATATAGAACATATAGCTTTTAAGGTTTAACTATTTCCTTTCTCTATGTCTATATGGTTTATTCATTATAATAGCCTAGGATAAATGTTTTAGGATATTGTTTTCACCATATAGACATATAGCTTTTACGGTTTAGTCATTTTCCTTTCTCAATTTCTATATGGCTTGTTTCATTGTGATAGCCAAGCATAAATGATCTACGGTATTGGTTTCTTTTTTGACACATATTAAATAGATTAACCTGCCCAACCATCACGATCGAGGCTACGGTAATTAATTGCTTCAGCCAAATGCTCAAGCTCTATATTTTCACTACCCGCTAAGTCGGCTATGGTGCGTGCAACTTTTAAAATCCGGTCGTATGCCCTCGCAGATAACCCCAATCTTTCCATTGCTGTCTTCAAAAGATTAATTCCGTCAGTATCAATATTACAAACAGTTCTAACCATTTTCGGGCTCATTTGCGCATTGTAATGTAAATTGGGTTGCGTGGCAAAACGATGGTCTTGTATGTTTCTCGCTGCAATTACGCGTTCGCGGATAGATGTACTTTTTTCGGTATCGCCAAAAGAAACCAATTCTGAAAAATTAACTGGTGTAACTTCTACATGCAGATCAATCCGATCTAATAACGGACCAGATATTTTACTCAAATACTTCTGTACAATGCCTGGTGCACATACGCATTCTTTTTCCGGGTGATTGTAAAATCCACAAGGACAAGGATTCATAGAAGCAATCAACATAAAACTCGCCGGATATTCTACAGAAAAACGTGCTCTTGATATAGAAACTTTTCGATCTTCCAGTGGTTGCCGCATCACTTCCAATACAGTTCGTTTAAATTCTGGCAATTCGTCCAGAAATAGTACGCCGTTATGCGCCAACGAAATTTCTCCAGGCTGCGGATTTATTCCTCCACCAACAAGTGCAACATCAGAAATCGTATGGTGCGGAGATTGATATGGCCTGACAGTCATCAATGCATCTGTAGTTGGAAGTTTTCCGGCAACAGAGTGTATTTTTGTGGTTTCTAATGCTTCATTTAGGTTCAGTGGCGGTAAAATGGTTGGCAGCCGTTTTGCCAACATGGTTTTTCCGGCGCCAGGCGGGCCAATTAAGATTACATTATGGCCACCTGCTGCTGCAATTTCTAAAGCTCTTTTAATGTTTTCCTGCCCCTTAACGTCAGAGAAATCGTGTTCATAATTGCCTACATTTCTCAAAAACTCTGCACTGGTATCTACCTGAACGGTTTCGAAATGGCTACTTTTATTAAAAAATGCAATCACTTGAGTAAGGTTTTCCATTCCATAAATATCTAAGGCATCAACAATTGCTGCTTCTCTGGAATTTTGTTTGGGTAAAATAAAACCTCTAAGTCCTTCATTTTTAGCTTGCACAGCGATGGGTAAAGCACCTTTGATCGATTGAATATTTCCGTCTAAAGACAATTCGCCCATAATGAAGTAATCACCAATTTCCTGGTGCGGGATTTGCCCTGATGCCGCTAAAATGCCAATGGCGATGGGTAAATCATAAGCAGAACCTTCTTTTCTAATATCGGCCGGTGCCAAGTTCACCAATATCCGTTGTCGAGGCATTTTAAATCCAGAAATTTGTATCGCACTTTCTACACGTTGCAGACTTTCTTTTACAGCATTATCTGGCAATCCAACGATGAAATATTTATTGCCTTTGCCTATACTAATTTCTATCGTGATGGTTAAGGCATCAATGCCATAAACCGCACTGCCGTATGTTTTTACCAGCATTTAAGTGAATTGAACGTTTCTGGGATGGAAAATTATCCAGGGATGAATAATTTGGAGATAAGCCTAAGGTAAGTAATTTTTCAAATTTTATGCACAAGGAAAAAAGCTATAAATAAAAAAATCCCGACCAGGAAATGATCGGGATTTATATGGTTTAATTTTGAGTTTATCGTTTGCCCATTGGCATTTTTGGCATGCCTTTCATCATGGCTGCTGCGGCCGCCGGATTAGAGAATTGTTTCATCATCTTCCGCATATCCTCAAATTGTTTCAACAACTTCGTTACTTCTTCAACCTTGGTGCCAGATCCGTTTGCAATCCGTAGACGTCTGCTTTGTTGTATTGCATCCGGATTTTCCTTTTCAAAAGGTGTCATCGAACTAATAATGGCTTCAATAGATTTAAATGCATCATCCGGAACATCAACATTCTTCATCATCTTTCCTACTCCCGGAATCATGCCCATCAAATCTTTCATGTTACCCATTTTTTTGATTTGCTGAATCTGGCTGTAAAAATCGTTGAAATCGAATTTATTCTTGCGTATTTTTTTCTGAAGTTCTGCAGCTTGTTTCTCGTCAAACTGCATTTGAGCACGTTCAACAAGAGAAACCACATCGCCCATTCCTAAAATACGCGAAGCCATACGGTCTGGATAAAACACATCAAGTGCTTCCATCTTCTCTCCTGTACCAATAAATTTAATGGGTTTATTGACAACAGATTTAATTGAAAGTGCAGCACCACCACGTGTATCACCATCCAATTTGGTTAATACGACGCCGGTAAAATCCAAACGATCGTTAAATACTTTTGCGGTATTTACGGCATCTTGCCCGGTCATGGAATCCACTACAAATAAAATTTCATGCGGATTTGTTCTCGCCTTTACCTCAGAAATTTCATTCATTAAAGATTCGTCAATTGCCAATCGGCCGGCCGTATCAATAATAATTACATTATTTCCATTTTGTTTACCGTGTTCTATACCTTCAAGCGCAATGCCCACAGGATCTTTAGAATCGCGGTTTGCATATACAGAAACGCCAACAGATGTAGCCAAAACCTCCAACTGATCTACAGCCGCGGGACGATACATATCACCCGCCACCAATAAAGGTTTCTTGCCTTTGCCTTTTAAATGCAATGCCAGTTTACCTGCAAAAGTTGTTTTACCGGCACCATTTAAACCTGCAATTAAAATAATAGTTGGGTTTGCTTTGGTTTCCAGTTCGGTAACTTCTCCGCCCATTAAAGCCGCAAGCTCATCATTCATGATTTTGGTGAGCAACTGGCCTGGTGAAACTGAAGTTAATACATTCTGTCCCAATGCTTTTTGCCGCACATCATCTGTAAATGTTTTGGCAGTTTTATAGTTAACGTCGGCATCCAGCAATGCTTTACGGATCTCTTTCATGGTTTCTGCCACGTTGATCTCGGTAATGCTGCCCTGACCTTTTAATACTTTAAATGCTCTGTCTAGCTTGTCCTGTAAATTATCAAACATCTTTTTTTAAGCTAAAAGCCAATTGCCATTGCAAAAAGCCACTTGTTTTTAATAAAAGGCAAATGTATCAAATTTGCTTGTAAATATTTGCTGCTCAATCTAAAACTTTAAATTCGCAAAAATCATAAAATGCAGTAATGAATACTAAAAAGTTTCTTGTTTCATTAGAAAATGAAAGTTTTTACATCTTGGCTGCTGCAGCCCCGCTTTTTGCTTCAATCTTTTTGTGAAAAACAAAAAGTATTTTCGCTTCAATCGGGTTTAGGGTTGAGCGGACTTTTAAGCCTTCCTAACTTTCCCCGGACTAATTCCGAATTTTTTGTTGAAAGCCGTACTAAAATGTTGTACAGAAGAATAACCCAGTTCGTCAGAAATATTTTTGATGTCTTTTGCCCCTTCCAATAACAGCTCTTTCGCTTTCATCATTTTATAATCGGTTAAGTAACCAAACACGGTGTTGTGAAATGTTTCTTTAAAACCTTGTTTCAGTTTAAATTCATTAATGCCCGCAAGTTTGGCCAGTTCCATTAAAGATGGGGGTTCTGCGGCGTGTTCAATCAGGTAATCTTTTGCAAATTCAATCCGGTCTTTATCATAGCCAGATTTTAAACATTGTTTTTCTTCTTTCTGATGTGCCAGTTCAAAAGCTTCTGCTTGCAAAGCCAGTAATTCCAGGCATTTAGATTGAAGAAACAAAAGCTTTAAGCCGCCACTTACTTTACAGTTCATAATGTCTTGTATACAAGTATACATCGCCAAACTTATGGGTAAACTATTTTCAGAAATATCTACAGCTTTACTTGCGGCCACTTCGTCAGCAAACTTTTTGAGCAGTATACTGCTTTCGCTGGTGAGGTCAATAAATTTATTACGCTGAAAATGAACTTCAAAAAACTTGCAATTGTTATTTGTCGGGAAATCGGCTATGCCGTCAAAGTCTGGTGTATATACAATAAGGTGATGGTTTGGTTTAATGCAATGTGTTTTATTGGTGAGGAAATTTTCCATCGTTCCGCCGCCGGTAAGGGAAAAGTGAAGTTCAACCAAATCTGGTTCATCAAAAGATTGTATTCGCAGACGTTTTTCCCGCACAATTACATCGCCGTAAATGATGAAAATTCCGGAAAAAGCAATCTGAACAATCTCGGCATCGCCAAAAGGAAAGCTAAATTTTTCACGCCGCTCGGTAACCAGCGGTTGCAGAATTTCTGCATCGCAAAAGCTATTTACAATATACTGCTGGTTTTGATTATCAAAGATGCTTAACGACATAAAATCCCTTTTGTATAAACTTTACTCCTTTTCGTGTAAAATAGGTTGGGCATTTGACAACTACTTTTGGCCAAAGTTACTAAACATTATCATACTATGTCCAAAATAACAGGCTGGTTGGTAGATCCGATAGAGAAGATTATCAACGACAATATACACACGGCGCGCGTTGTCCAAATAGAAATGTTAGGCAAAAATATTAAAAAAGTGAGCTTTACGAGTAACATCGATATGGGCGTATTCCATGCCGGAAGCGAGGTTATTTTTAAGGTTAATGTAGAAGATTACCGGCAATTTTCGGTTGCTGGATTTGATCGCGAAATAAGACTTTTTGAGGTAATCTTCTATTTAAATGGCAATGGTTATGGCAATGAATTTGCCAAACGCATTCAAACGAATCAGGAATTCGAATTTGCAATAGACCAGGCCAAAGTTAAATTTAATGCCGGTGGCAATCAACATTTCTTCTTTGGAGATGAAACGAGTTTAGGTTTGTATGAATGTTTTGGAAAAGCAGCCATGCAAAACGGAGGCGAGTATTTCGGTATTCTGGAAGTGGATGACGAAAATGCAGAAGCAGTAGATCATTTAATCCTGCGGATTGATACAGTTGCTTCAAATACACATGTACCTGCACAAAACTCAATAACGTGGATGAATAATATGCATCCAAAATGCTGGGAAATGTGGAAGAATGCCACTTTTTATCTTACCGGAAAAAGCCAGTCTGTTCAAGCTTTTAAGCAATATTTAAAAGCGAAAAATGTTGGTTTGAATCAAATTGTAAGTATGCCATACTGGTAAATTTTACCAATACGGCATTTTATTATCTCGGAAATACAAAGGCAAAGCCAAGCGCTAAAGTTTGGCTGGCCTGTATTTTATCTGTGCCGGTGTCTTCGTCAAACAAAACAACTCCGGTTATACTCGTATTCATAAAACTGTTGATTTTTGCCACAAGAGAAATATCTAAACGGTGATCTATTTTTTTCCAGGCTAAATCTTTATAAGGGATAAATAATAGATATTTAGCTTTGAGCATTGTGTTTTTTACAATTTCTTTTTCATAGTTGGTAACCACCTGAAAAGCGATTTCATTTAATACGTCTTTACCTCTTTCAACACCGTATGCGGTGGTTAAAGGTGTAGCTGGTGCACTATAAATGGCATCGTCTAATACAAAAGTCTGGCGTGCTGTACCGGTACCAATTCTGGAAGAAAAGTATTTGTTTGGTTTGTATTCAAAACCCACAGATTCTGTTAAATACCCCGGGCCCATGAATTTGGAAATTAAAGTGCCCGTTTCTACGTTATCGACGGTTGCATATGAAAAACCATTATCAAATTGCGATTGAAAGTTGATGGAGCCATAGAAATACCAGTTTTTCGACAATTGAAATGAAACCGAGTTATCCCAGTAAATCCTATCTGTGGTTTTCTTTTGCACCTGGTCTTTATTTTTTACTTTACCATATTGCAAAATCACCTCACTTACATAACTATAATTGTTCTTGTTGTATTCGGCTTTGTAATTTACGAGTCCGCCAACAGCCAGTGAATTTACACCACCACCTTTCCAGTTGTTACTAAAGGAAGCCTGGTTAACGTTAATGCCCACATTTGTTTTGGTTTTCCAGTAATTCACCTTGGCATTCACAATAAAAGGCGGAATTTTTACAGGTTCGAAGTTTAATGGGTTTTGCCGGCTGGGTAAAGGGCTTCTTTTTAATTTGATATCCATACCTTGCGTATTGATCGGAATGGTGTCCGTTTCCTGCGCATACAAGCGGTTGGAGCATATTAGTAGAATGAGGATGATAGGTACTAAAATGTTTTTCATTGTATACAAAGAAAAAGAAAATATTGGTAGATAAAAAGGTTTTAACAAAATGAAAGCGACCTCTTACAATTCATTTTAAGGATTTTAGTCCTTCTTTACGAAATTGTAAAGGTTGAAAACTACGGATTCATTGAATTACAACTGCTAAAATTTCATACGCAGCCAGCCGAACCAATTTCCTTTTTTGAGGTAAGTTAAATCGGTTTCGTAGGTATACGCTTCTTTTTCGAAAATGATATTGCGATAAGCCAAATCGTGATTTTGAAAACGAAGCAGGTTGATAAGATAGTTGAGCAGATACAGAATATAAAATGGAAGAATCAGCAATTCGATTTGCTGCCTTAAATGAATACGTTCATGGTTGATGATGACGATATCTTTTTTGAGCGATTCATATTTAACCAAAATAAAAGGAAACAGAGCCATTCCAGCTGCGGGAAGCTTCTTAACAACCAGAATGTTTTTCACAGTTTGTCTATGGTTAACACCGGAAGTTTAGGCAAAGAAAGTGCTCTAGGGTTAATTTTGTAATTTTTATAGGCATTACGGATAAACATGCTGAAAGCGTAATCATTTGCGTCCAGCACAAACTGATAAGTTGGCCTGTATTGCAACATAAAATCATCAAGTTCTGCGCCTTTAATGCCCAGTACCCGTTCTACCAGTGTTGCGTTAAACCGAAAATCGATTAAATCCTCGCGGTAATCTTTTTCCAGTATTTTTTGTAAGTGACGCGCATTCCTCCCTTGCCTGCTTAGCAGGTTGTAAATGGCATCAATCCCAAGTCCGACACCTCCATTGCCCAAATTCAGCAAATCGCGGCTACTTCCTCTTTCGGTAGCATAACGAAATTCTTTTACACTCTTTTCATAGCGCTGCTGAGGGCTGAGTTTTTTGTCGCGAACAATTACGTCACGCAGTCGGATTCCGATAGATTTTAATTGAAAATAAGCCGCAGACTGTCCTTTAAAGACCATTGTATCTACACCATAACCGGTTAATGCGGCCACCAATGTATCGCCTGGAATTGCATATGTACTAAATTCGCCTTTGGTATTGTTGTACAGACCATCACCAGTACGAAGGTTGTATATGTAAACTTTTGCCAATCGCTGCTTGGATTCCTTATCAATGACCACACCTTGCACAAGTTGGTTCTGTGCCAATAATCTGGTGGAGGAAATGATCAATAAAAAAAATAAACGCGCAAAAAGTTTCATCAGTTTACAAAACTACAAATAACAAGTGGTTACAGTTTTAGATTAACATTATTTAACCTTGAGCACCTGCCCAAGTTTAATGGCATCGTCTGTAATACCATTCAGCATTTTCAATTCATCTACAGACAAATTAAATCTTTTGGAGATATTGTAAAGGGTATCGCCTTTCACCACAGTGTAGGTCCCATCTGGAAGAATAGGCTGAGCTCCGGGCGGCGGTGTGGTTACCGGGGTAAATTTCTTTTTCTCCTGCGGGATATTTTGATTGATTTCGCTAAATACGCGATCTTCACGTGCAAGTTTTTGCTTTTCGTTTTCAGATTGATCATATTGATACAACTGATATTTTTCAATCATATTAATCAGCATTTCCGGGTAACGCGGATTTGTTGCATAACCTGCATCTTTTAAACCCCGGGCCCAGCTTTTGTAATCGTTTTTATCCAATTGAAAAAGCGGACTGTAGCGTTTCCGTTTCAGGAACTCGGAATGGTCTTTGAAAGACTCACGCGCATCTTTGTATACTCTAAAACAATCATTTTTTTGATCATCATCTTTAAAGTAGTTTTTACCTCTCCAGTCTGATGTACATTTTATACCGAAGTGGTTATTGGCGTATTTGGCCAAATCGCTGTTTCCACTTCCAGATTCCAGAATGCCCTGCGCCAGAGTAATACTGGCTGGAATACCAAAAGCATTCATTTCTTCTATGGCTACAGCTTTAAATTCATCAATATAACTTAAGGTATTGTAGCTTTTATAGTTGTTGTTATTGGCTTTGTTGGATGCTTTTTCTATTTGCTTATTGTTTTTAGCATACTTACGCGTAGAACAGGCACTAAATAAAAGTACAATAAGGGCTAAATAGAGGAATTTTAGTTTCATTATAAAGGGAGTGGTATAGCGGTTAATATCTCAGCTTTTGGCCAATTTTCAGGTTTGATTTCTTTAGTCCGTTTTTCTGCATTAAAGATTTAACAGTCGTTTTTTTCTTTTTTGCAATTGCACCAAGATTATCACCAGATCTTACAGTGTAAATTCTGGATGATGAACGCTTTTTATGTTTAACAGGAGCTTTGTAAACGGGTTCTTTATAATCTTCAGGGCGTTCATCAAATTTATACAGGTCGTATTTCTTAACAATAGCAACTACCTGGTTGGCCCAGGTTCTGCTTTGCGCATAGCCGGAGCGTTGAATTCCTCGGGCCCAGCCTTGATAATCGTATTGGTCGTACTTTTCAAACAGATTATTAAATGGAGCGCGTGTTTCCATAATCTCTACAAAATGGCTGTAAGATTCGTCTGCACTTGAATAATCGCGATAGGCAGATTTAATTTCTTCATTGTTGTTTGGCCCTTTTACACCAAAATGGTTGTTCAGATGCTGGGCAATTCTACTGTTCCCAGCCGCAGATTCATGTATGGCAACTGCAAGAATAATACTTGCCGGAATTTTATGATCGTGCATCAATTCTTGTGCATAATCCACATGTTCTTCAATATAATCTTCGGTGTCTTGTGCTTTAGCAACAATTGTGGTAAAGAGAACGAGGCAAAAAGTTAATAGTTTTTTCATGTATTTTTTTGTTGTTATCACTGCACTTTTAAGTGCAATGAAGGTTTGTTAATGTTTTCTAATCACAAACAATCCATCTCTAACGGGAAGTATTAGTTTTTCTACCCGTTCATCTGCAGCAATCTTATCATTAAAATTAGTAATATTCCTGGTGTCTTTATCTTGTTGGTTCTGAAGTACTTTTCCACTCCATAGCACGTTGTCCACAATGATAATTCCTCCGGGGCGCACACGATCAAAGATCAGATCGTAATAAGTGCCGTTGTTTTTCTTATCCGCATCAATAAAGACCAGATCAAAAGATTCATTTAAATCCTGTATGGTCTGCGTGGCATCGCCAAGAATGTAATTAATCTGCGTGTTATATGGCGATTCTTCAAAGTGTCCACGCACCATGTCCTCGAGTTCAACATTAATATCCAGCGTATATAAAACGCCATCTTTTGTTAAGCCTTCTGCCAGGCACAAGGTGGCATAACCTGTAAATGTACCCACTTCCAATATCCTCCTTGGCGAAATCATTTTACTCAAAAAGCTTAAAACCCTACCTTGATAGTGTCCGGAAAGCATTCTGGGCATCAATACCTTAAGATTAGTTTCGCGGTCAATGCGTTGGAGAAGCTCGTTTTCCGGTTCGCAATATTGTAATAGAAGTTCTTGTAAATCGTCGTTTATCAGGCTCATGTATTCGGTTATAAACGGTTGCTTTCCATAAAATATTGTAAAATAATTGTCGCGGCAATGGTATCTATGCGGTCTTTGTCTCTCCTATCCGATTTTTTTAGTCCGCTTTGCATAATGGTTTGATGTGCCATTTTTGAAGTAAACCGCTCATCTGTCCAATGTTGTGGAATACCTGGGAAAGCCTTTTTTAACAAAGTTGAAAAACCTTTTACATGTTGTTTAGAATCAGATTCCGTTCCGTCCATTTGCTTAGGATCGCCGAGAACAAAAGCCTCTACCTCTTCTGTTAGCATGTATTTTTTGAGGTACTCAATTGCATCTTTCGGATGTACAGTATCCAGTCCGGTTGCAATAATTTGCAAAGGATCAGTTACGGCAATGCCGATGCGTTTTGTGCCATAATCAAAGGCAAGTATCCGGGCCATATTTACAATTGTTGGGCAGTGTTTTAATTATTTGAGTAACCCTGCTTTTAAATTTTTAAAAGCCCAAAGGTAGGGTTTTTTGAAAAAATGCATTTATGCTTATTTTAATTGCCTGACTGTCAGTGTTATTTTGCTTGTAGAAGCTTGCTAAATGGTCTTCTTTTTAAACCTTGGCTTCTTAAATTTTCTATAAGATAAAAATCACGATCGTGGTAGATATACCGTCAAATCTCTATAGGTTATAACAATTCTCGCTTCTATTTCTTATTTTGCACCAAATGCAATTTAAAGATATCATAGGGCAGGAAAAGGTTAAGCAACATCTGGTTCAAACTGTAAAGGAGAACAGAATTAGTCATGCGCAGCTTTTTTTATCACCGGTCGGATCTGGCGCTTTACCATTAGCGATAGCTTATGCACAGTACATTAACTGTCTGGATCGGGTAGAAAATGACAGTTGCGGACATTGCGCAAGTTGCAGAAAATACGAACGGTATATTCATCCCGACTTACATTTCTCCTATCCTTTTTTCGCATCGGCGAGTGTAAAAACGGCTGTAGATGTTTTGGAAGATTGGCGCAACATGCTCGTACAAGATGCTTATTTTGATATGGATATCTGGCGGTCAAAATTGGATGCTGCCAATAAACAAGCGAATATAAATATTGCAGAATGCCACGATATTATAAAGAAACTTAGTTTCAAAGCTTTTGAAGCGGGCACTAAGGTGCTGATCATGTGGCTGCCAGAATATTTGGATAAAGCCGGCAATGCGCTATTAAAACTGATAGAAGAACCGCCTGCAAATACATTGTTTATTTTGGTTGCACAGAGCCAGGATCAGATTTTAAGTACAATTTTGTCGCGTACACAAATTGTGAAAATTCCGAAGCTTAGTAGCGAAGAAGTGTCTGGTTTTCTTTTAGAGCACAGCGGACTTACAGAACATCAGGCTATTGATTATGCTTTTCTGGCCGATGGAAATTTAATTGAAGCTAAAGCACTGGCTGCAGACAGCCAAACCGATAGCTCCGGAACTTTTACCAGCTGGCTGCGTATGGGTTTCGGAAATAAAGTGCCGGATTTAGTTGATTTTACGGACGATATGGCCAAATGGGGACGGGAAAACCAAAAGAATTTTTTACGTTACGGCATTAATTATTTAAGAGAATGTTGCCTCATTTTAAGTGGTGCTGAAGCACTGGTAAAACTGCCTCCACTTACATTAGAAACGGCAAAAAAGCTTAGTGCACACGTACTTTCATTGCCGATGGCAGAAGCCATTATTGCCGAGTTAGAAAGGGCTCATTATCATATAGAACGGAATGCGAATCCAAAAATTCTGTTTTTAGATGTATCTTTACAGTTGGTAAAAATTATCAAGTTTAAAACGCTCCCTTCGGGGACTCAATATATATACAATTAGTTATGGGATGTGGAAGTTGTTCTACGGGTGGTGGTTGCACCCCCAAAGGATGCAAAAGTAATGGCTCATGTGGCACCAGCGGGTGTTCAACAATGGAAGTACACGATTGGCTGTCCAACCTGGATATGCCCTCTAGTTATAAACCTTTTCAGGTTACCGAAATAAAATTTAAAGGTTCTCGTAAGGAGTTTTTTCTCAATAGTGATAACGTCTATCTGGAAATCGGCGAGCTTGTTGCCGTTGAAGGTCCAACTGGCGGTTATGATGTTGGTCACGTTTCTCTTACAGGAGAGTTGGTGCGTGTACAAATGAAGCGCAGAAAGACTTCGCTTGATCAGGTGACCAAAAAAATCTACCGCAAAGCGACAGAAGCCGACGTAGAGAAATGGAACGCTGCGAAAGAAATGGAATGGGAAACCATGCATAAAGCACGTAAATTAGCTTTGGATTTGCGCTTATCTATGAAAATAAGCGATGTTGATTATCAGGCGGATAAGACCAAAGCAACATTTTTTTATACAGCCGATGGTCGTGTAGATTTTAGGGAGCTGATCAAGAAAATGGCGGAAACTTTCCGGATTAGAATTGAAATGCGCCAGATTGGAATGCGCCAGGAAGCTGGTCGTTTAGGTGGTATTGGCTCTTGCGGTCGCGAACTTTGTTGTTCTACCTGGCTCACCAATTTCAAAACCGTTTCTACAGCTGCGGCCAGATATCAGAATTTATCCCTTAATACACTGAAGCTTGCTGGCCAATGCGGAAAGCTGAAATGTTGTTTAAACTATGAATTGGATACCTATTTGGATGCTTTAAAAGATATTCCAGACCGTATAGATAATTTAGATACCGAAATTGGATACGCACGTCATCAAAAAACGGACATTTTCAAAAAAGTGATGTGGTTTAGTTATCCAAATGATGAAAACTGGATTCCGGTATCTGCAGCACGTGTAAAGGAAATTATGGCCTTAAATAAACAAGGCAAAAAGGTTCCAAATTTAAGAGAAGAAGCTATTCAGGTTGCAGCACCAGTTGTGGTCGAAAAATCTTTCGATTATGAAAATGTTGTTGGACAGGATAGTTTAACGCGTTTAGACGAACGCTCTAGAAACCGGAATAAAAACCAAAAAGGGAATAACCGCAATCAAAATCAAAACCGCAGAGAGCGTACACCGGGTGCAGAACGCAATCAACCGGTTCAGAATAAAGGCACGCAAAATGGACAGCAGAAGCCTCAACAATTGGCTCCCAAGCAGCAAAATCCGAACCAACAAAAGGTGCAACAAGGGAATGCTCCAAAGAAGCCTCAGCAAAATCAACAAAAGCCACAACGCCCTATAGATAAACCTCAGCCTCAGCAAAACACTCCTGCAAAACCTGCCGTAAAAGCCGAAAACGCTACTGGAACGACTGATGCATCCAAAGGCGAACAAAATAAAAACAGAAGCAGGAACAACAGGAGAAAGAACAATAACCGGAAAAATAATGGTAATGATGCTGAACCGAAACCTTCTGCAGAATAAAAGATTTTCTTTTTTTTATTATATGGTACTTATTCTGGCTTGTTTAACCGGCTGTACCACAAATATTATAGATACAAACTCAGAGATTCCTGAACGTAAGTGGACGTACAGGAATCATGTATCTTCGTCTTTTGATATTGCAGACGATAGTAAACCCTACAATGTGTTTTTTAAACTGAGACATACTTCAGATTATCGTTATGCGAATATTTTCGTACTGATTCATTTCAAAGATGGAAAAAACACAGTGACTAAAAGATATCAATATAAGTTGGCAAAAAATGATGGCGAATGGTTGGGAAGTGGGTCCGGGAATATTTTCAACTATACTTTACCGGTATTAACCAATCACCGTTTTGCACATAAAGGAAAATTCAGTATTGATATCGAACAAAATATGCGCGATAATCCACTTACCGAAATTTGTGATGCAGGTATTCTGATAGAAGAAGCGAAATAACATTGGTTTTTTCCATAAAGGACTTTTTTAGAGATGTATTTTTGGTTTGTGGTGTGTTGATTGCATAATTTAATAAAAGCAGGTCATATATTAGCTGTTTTCTACTGGTTATGGGGTGATATCGTGTTTCTGCAACTTAAATATTGATTATATTGATGGATATAATCAATACGAGTTGTTGTGAGAGTAATTTTATTAGCTATTTCCCTGTTTTTTATTTCTTTTTTGAGCGTTATTCAGTTATCCGCCCAAAGTGTGCGCGGTAAAGTTACAGACTCTCTCGGTATTGGAATTCCCGGTGCAAGTATTCAGGTTTTAGGTCACAAAATCGGAACTTCTACAGACGCAACTGGACAATATGTATTAAAGTTTCCTTCCTCCGGTACTCACAAGGTGAAGGTTTCATTTACCGGGTATCAAAATGCCCAAAAAGACATTGTTGTAGATGAAACGGTGAAAACACTCGATTTTATTTTGTCAGAAGTAAAGTCAGATTTGGGCGATGTCGTAATTATCGGTTCGAGGTCTACACCACGTACTAATATCGAAAGCGTGGTACCGGTTGATGTAATTTCGACGAAAGATGTCAAAGCGGTTGCACAAACAGATATAACACAGATTCTAAATTATATTGCACCTTCTTTTAGTTCAAATAGGCAAACCGTTGCTGATGGTACCGATCATATCGATCCTGCTTCTTTACGCGGATTAGGTCCGGATCAGGTATTGGTTTTGGTTAATGGAAAACGGAGACACACTACCGCCCTGGTTAATATAAATGGAACTTTTGGCCGTGGTTCAGTTGGCACAGATATGAATTCCATACCTATGGCATCGATAGAAAGAATTGAAGTTTTGAGAGATGGCGCAGCGGCGCAATACGGATCGGACGCAATTGCAGGGGAAGTTAATATTGTACTTAAAAAAGTGTCGCCATATAGCTTTTCGACATCATTCGGACAATCAGATTCACAGAATTTAGGTCAGAATTTTAGCGATGGCCGGACTTTTCAGGCAGATTTTAGCAAAGGCTGGGAGTTTAAAAACGAACGTGGTTTTATCAATCTATCTGCACAATACCTGAGTCGGCAATATACCAATCGCGGAGGTTTAGATACGCGGCCACTTTTATATTCAGGTAATCCAACAAAAGGCGCAAATGAGAGTGAATCGGATTATCAGGCACGTTTTGCAGAATTAAAGGCTGCAGATGACGTACTTGCACAAGCGAATGGTCTGGATCGAAACAATATGCGAGTTGGCAATTCCGATTCAAAAAACGGCGGCGGTTTTTTGAACGGACAATATAATTTTAGCCAGAATACCCAATTGTATTTCTCAACCGGCATCACCCATAAAACCGGTAGCGCTGCCGGTTTTTACCGCTTACCGTCTCAAACTACACAAGTAGATTTAAGTATTTATCCTGATGGGTTTCTGCCTTTCATAAACACCACAATAAATGACTATTCGCTAACCGTTGGGTTGAGAACAAAAATTTTTAACGACTGGAATTTTGATCTTAGCAACACCAGCGGCGAAAACAATATTAAGTTTAATATAGACAATACGGTTAACGCTTCGTTGCCAACAGGTACCAGTCCAACCTCTTTTTACGCCGGAGAACTGGTGTTTAGGCAAAATACCAGCAATCTGGATATTAGTAAGAAACATGAGTTTGGGAATGGATTTTTCCGCTCTCTGAATACTGCTTTCGGTGCAGAGTATCGGATAGATAATTACCAGATTAGACCAGGCGAAGAACTATCTTATTCTTTCGGTCAACCTTCTGCAGGTATTCCGGGTAGAATGATTGGTACAACATTCACTGCTGCCGGTGCTCAGGTATTTCCTGGTTTTAGTCCGGAAAATGCCATAAACGAATCGCGAAATAACGTAAGTACATATGCTGATTTTGAGGCAGAAATTGGCTCTCGGATTTTGATTGGTGCGGCAGGCAGATATGAGAACTACAGCGATTTTGGTTCTAATTTCTCCTATAAATTTACCGGTAAAGTGAAATTATTTGGTGATGTTTCTTTGCGCGGTGCATTTGCAACAGGCTTTAGAGCGCCATCTTTGGCACAGCGTTATTTCAATAACGAAAGTACACAATTCGTAGCCGGAGCAGCTACACAGGTCTTAACAGTTAATAACGATAATCCGGTTGTTGCACAATTTGGTGTTGGATCTTTAAAGCCAGAAATATCAAGGTCTGGTAGCTTGGGCTTAGCTGGCCGGATTGTGAAGAACTTTACATTTACGATAGATGCATACAATATCGATATCCGGGATCGGATTGTATTTTCCAGCCAATACTCCCGAGAACGTACGGCTACTGGGACACTTATTCCAACTGGAATTGTGAATCAGATTTTAGATACGGTTGATCCTAACGCGCAGATCAATAGTGTACAGTTTTTTACCAATGCCATTAACACAAATACAGCTGGTTTGGACGTGGTGCTGACCAATAAATTTAATTTGAACAATAAGAGTAACTTTATTTTAAGCATTGCAGGAAACCTGAATAAAACTGTTGTACGTAGTGTAACAGGTTCTGATCTTATTGAGAGCGACGCAACGTTAAAAGCAAGGTTATTTGATCGGTTGGAGCAATCCCGATTTGAAAGCTCTGTTCCGAAAAGTAAGTTAAACATTACCGGGACATTTAATATTAATAAACTAAGTATCTTGGCCAGAACAGTGCGCTTTGGAGAGGTTACTTACTTGAATGCAATAGATCCAAATGTTCCGGCAAATGGGCTACCCGTAGAATTAGATCAAACTTTTTCTGCAAAATGGGTGACAGATCTTTCCGTAACCTACCAGGCAAGTAAAGTATGGTCTCTCACTATTGGTGCAAACAATATATTTGATATTTATCCGGACTTGCTTTACATTGATCCACGAAACAACGAAAATAACCTGAGCGGCATTGCTGGTAGTACCTATTCTGGTAGTTTGGATAATACATCGAACGGCAGGTTTTTGTATTCGAGAGCGGTAAGCCAATTTGGAAATAACGGACGTTATGTGTTTACAAAGGTGGCTTGTACTTTTTAGATTAATAATTGCTGCCTTATAGTTTTAATCGGTTTCGGGTTATTTTTTAAGCTCGAAACTTTTTTTGCGTTGGAAAAACTGTGTGTATTGCATCAGGAACGAGTGGTTAGACCTGATTGCAGCGAACACCCCCGGTTTTTCTCCCGGGGTAAAGCGGAAAGCAGGACTAACGAAAATTATAGCACAGAACCTGCTCTTCTGATGTTAAAGATATTGCAACAGATTTTCGAGTTTCATTCCCCTCGATCCTTTCAGCAACACTAAATGATTCTTAATGGGATTTTGCTGAAGATGAGCTGCAGCTTGAGCAGGAGTTTCAAAAAATAGAGCTTCAATTTGGTCTTTCAGCGCATAGAAGTATTTCCCGATGAAAATAATCTCACTAAGTCCACTTTTCTCGGCTTGTTTAGCAATGCGCTCATGTTGTTCGGCAGATTCGGACCCAAGTTCAAACATGTCTCCTAAAATGGCTGTTTTGTATTCGGCAGATAATGTTTCAATATTATTAAGCGCAGCGGCCATACTGCTCGGATTGGCATTGTAAAAATCGCAGATCACCGTATTGTTGGCTGTTTGGTTTAGCTGAGATCGATTATTGTTTGGGTGGTAGTTTTGAAGGCCGGTATTTATAGCTTCCGGACTCATGTCGAAAAAATCGCCGATACAAATCGCCGCAAGTACGTTTTCGAAGTTATAACTGCCTGTAAGATTGGTTTCTGCTGTTGATGACTGTGCGTGATTCGTCCAGTTGATTTCTATATATGGATCACTTTTTTGCAGGCTTCCTTGTACCGCATTACCGCGATCAGAACCGTAATAAATCACTTTATTAAGTTTGGCGGCTGCGGTCATCTCCATAAGATGATCACTGTCGCGGTTAACAAAAGTATACCCGTCAGTATCTTTAAGGAACGTATATAACTCTGCTTTTCCTTTCTTCACCCCTTCAAATCCACCAAAACCATCTAAATGTGCCATACCTACGTTGGTAATAATTCCATGAGTAGGTTGTGCAATGCTACAAAGGAGTTCAATTTCTTTCTGATGGTTTGCGCCCATTTCAATAACGGCGATTTGTACGTCTGCTTTAATTGCCAAAATTGATAATGGTACGCCAATATGGTTATTTAGATTGCCATGGGTGGCGAAAGTTTTGAATTTTTCAGCCAATACGGCATTAATCAGTTCTTTACTGGTCGTTTTTCCATTGCTTCCGGTAAGTCCGACAACTGGAATTGAAAGTTGTTTGCGGTGGTGCCTGGCCAGATCTTGTAAGGCAGTTAAGGAATCGTTTACCAATAGAAACTGTTTGCCCGTTGCATATTGCGCGTTATCAACTACAGCAAAAGCGGCTCCGTTGTCTATAGCTTGTTGTGCAAATTTGTTGGCGTCGAAATTGTCACCTTTTAATGCAAAGAAGATAGTTCCGTGGCCGATGTTTCTGGTATCGGTAGATACGGATGGGTTTTTAAGGTAAAATTGGTAAAGTTCTTCGGTCGTGATCATGGGCCTGGTAAAAATTATGCTGTAAAATTAAGCTTTAGCAGCAAGAAAAAACAAAATTACTACATTAGTTAAAATTATTGTTTTTATGAAGAAAATGTTTGTGCTGTGGCTACTATGTATAATTTCTGTACACTTGCTAAGCGCCCAGGTTAAAAGTCCGGACGAGTTTTTGGGATACGAACTGGGAACACATTTTACGCCTCACCATAAAGTAGCAGAATATTTTAGGTTGGTTGCGCAGGCTTTCCCAAAAAACATAAAGTTAATAGAGTATGGTAAAACCAATGAAGGAAGGCCTTTATTGGTTGCTATAGTATCTTCTGATGATAACATTGCAAGATTAGCGCAGATTAGGGAAAACAATTTGAAGCTGGCAACAACACTCGCCGGTTCTGTAAATCTGATTGCTCAACCGTCAATTTTATGGCTCAGTTACAATGTTCATGGCAATGAGGCCAACTCTACGGAAACATCCATGAAAATGTTATTTACGCTTGCAGCCGGACAAAATGCGCAGGCGAATGAATGGTTGAAAAATACGGTTGTGATTATAGACCCCTGTTTAAATCCGGATGGCCGCGATCGTTATGTAAATTATTACAATAGTGTTGTTGGAAAACATCCCAATTCAGATCCTTACTCGAGAGAACATGTTGAGCCTTGGCCAGGAGGACGGCCCAATCATTATTACTTTGATTTAAACCGGGATTGGGCGTGGCAAACACAATTGGAAAGCCAGCAGCGTTTAGTACTTTACAATATGTGGATGCCACAGGTTCATGTAGATTTTCATGAACAAAGCTATGATCAACCTTACTATTTCGCACCTGCGGCAGAACCCATCCATCAGGATATTACGCCGTGGCAAAGGGAGTTTCAGATTACGGTTGGCAAAAACAATGCAAAATATTTTGACGAACAAGGCTGGAAATATTTTACCAAAGAACGGTTCGATTTGCTTTATCCTTCTTATGGCGATACCTATCCTCTATACAATGGCGCTATTGGTATGACTTATGAGCAAGGCGGTATTCGTGCTGGTTTATCTGTTGTAACTAGTGATGGCGATACGCTTACACTGAAAGATCGCATTGCACATCATTTCACCACCGGAATGTCTACGTTGGAAGTGGTATCAGCTAATCGCAATACACTACTTGAAAAATACAAAGCATATTTTCAGCAGTCTTTCGTACAGCCTCCGGGTATATACAAAACGTTTGTAATTAAGGCCGGCAATATTTCCAGGTTGAAAAAACTCGCTGAATTATTACGGAAAAACAATATTGAATTTAGCTTCGGTGCTGAGAAAACTGCTAAAGGTTACGATTATGATACAAAAAAGGAAGAATTATTTATTGCAGGCCGAAATGATTTGATTGTAAATGTGCAGCAGTCAAAAGCCGTTTTGGCAAATGTGCTTCTTGAACCTCAAACTGTAGTTACCGATTCTAATACCTACGACATTACCGCCTGGGCACTTCCATATGTATATGGCTTAAAGGCTTACGCCAGTAAAGAAAGCTTTAGAGGAAAATATAAAAGTTTGGAAGAGACAAAATTTGTCTCTTCAGATTTAATCAAGCCTCTTGCCTGGTTATTTAACTGGGGAGGAACAGAGGATGTTGCGCTATTAATTGCTCTACAAAAAGAAAATATCAAAGTAAGGCAGGCAGACCAGCCTTTCACTGTAAATGGAAAAGATTATCCTGCCGGAACACTCATTGTGTTGCGAACAGAAAATGAACGTTTGACAAAAGGTTTGAAACAAAAAATTGATGAGATTGCATTGCATTTAAATAAACCAATAATTGCAACAAGTAGCGGTTTTGTAGAGAAAGGTAAAGATTTTGGGTCTAATGTTTATCCTTTACTTAAACAACCTAAAATTGCAGTCGTATCGGGTAACGAGGTATCTTCTCTTGCCTTTGGAGAAGTTTGGTTTTTTCTTGAACATGACTTGGGGTTAAATCCATCTGTTATCGCAGGGAGAGATATAAATTCTCTGGATATTAATAAAATTAATACCCTGATTTTGCCTGATGGAAATTACAGCAACCTAATTAACGAGGGGCTTAACTCGTGGATTAACAAGGGCGGTAAATTGATTTTGATGGAAGATGCTATAGAATCTGTTTTAGAAAAGAAAGGTTTCGATATTAAGAGGAAAGACGAACCTGTAAAAAAGGAAACAAAGATTAGTGTAAGTACTTTACTTTTTAAAGATAAGGACAAAGATGATTATGACTATTCCATTCCCGGAGCAATTTATAGCATTAACCTCGATGCCTCTCATCCCTTTGCTTACGGCATAGGCAAAACCTATTATTCGCTTAAAACAGATCGCAAAATTTATGAGCCTTTTAGCAAAGGCTGGAATGTTGGCACTGTAAATGAGAAAAGTTTAATGGCTGGTGTAGTGGGCAAAAAAGTGCGAGAAGAGCTGAAGTCTGGTTTATTAATCGGCGTGCAAGATTTTGGTCGTGGGCAGGTTGTATATTTAGCAAACGATCCATTGTTCCGTAACTTTTGGGAAAATGGTAAAGCACTTTTTGGTAACATACTTTTTTGTAATTACTAACTCAAGTTTAAACATTCTCATTTAAGCTTTTATATAGGGTTCGAATGCTGAAATTCGACCGTCTTTTTACGTACTTTTCGTAACGTTTTTGGGTGTCTAAAAATAGCAACCCAGATTTTGTTATTTGTAAAGGTTAGTGTCTAAACCGACCATTTTTTCTTTTTGTTGTAAATGAACTAAAATCTCTTCAATTTTTGAATCTATTTACTTTTTGTCAAAATATTTTTTATTTGCCTTCCAATTTTGTAGAACTTTAGGCTTCTTTTGATTTGTTGTTTTGTAATGCGTTGACGTACAGATGATTGAGCTTATATTGAAAAACGTTCAGTACAGAATTAATCCCTAAAATATTCCTAAAAGATTGAATTATAGTAGTTTTAAAACGTCTAAAAATCGTGATAAATTTCATTTAAATATGTAGTTGGATTATATTGCATTTGCAAATATTGCAATATAACTAGCTAAACTATATGAAAAAACTACTACAAATCATGTTGGTTTTTGTGTGTATAAGTGCTTCCGCTTATGCCCAAAATCGAACCGTTACAGGTATTGTAACATCCCAGTCAGACAAGCTTCCATTGCCCGGTGTTAGTATTAAGATTGTCGGAAAATCTGGGGGGACGACTACAGGCTCAGACGGAAAATTTTCAATCGTTGTACCGTCGAATGCTACCAGTTTGGAGTTCTCATCAATTGGCTATACTACTCAGGTAAAAACACTGGGCCAATCTAATGTGCTAAACGTAGTATTAACGGATGATGCTCAGGCTTTGGGCGAAGTTGTGGTTACCGCCTTAGGTATTGAGCGTAAAAAAAGTGAATTAAGTTACGCTGCGCAGGAGGTTAAGGGGACAGACCTTACCCGAACAAGCGACAACAATTTCGTTAATGGATTATCTGGAAAAGTTGCCGGTTTGGATATTAAACAATCCAATACAATGGGAGGCTCCACAAATGTTGTTATGCGTGGTACCAAATCACTTACGGGAAATAACCAGGCGCTTTTTGTTGTGGATGGAGTTCCGGTAAGCAATGCCAATACCAACACAACCAGTCAAACCAGCGGCGGTGGCGGTTACGATTATGGTAGTGCTGCGGCAGATATTAACCCTGATGATATTGAATCTGTAAACGTATTAAAAGGCGCAGCAGCTACAGCACTTTACGGATCGCGTGCCGCAAACGGTGTAATTATGATTACGACCAAAAAAGGTAGAAAGAACTCTTTAGGTATCACCATTAACAGCGGGCTTACTTTCGGAAACATAGATAAAAGTACTTTTACAAAATATCAAAATGAATATGGAGCCGGATATTATAATGGCTATAGTGACCCAGATAATCGGGCTGCTTCACCAGATGGGAATTTCTGGTATAATGATGTATTTGGTAACGGTTTGAGTGATGTAACTCCATTTACTGACGATGCCTCTTATGGAGCGGCATTTGATCCAAACAGATTGGTGTATCAATGGAGTGCATTCGATCCTTCTTCGCCAACTTATGGAGTTGCAACACCTTGGGTGGCTGCAACAAATGATCCGAGTACTTTTTATCAAACCGCAGTTACTTCTTTACAAAGTATCAATATTGTTGGTGGAAGTGATAAAACTACTTTTAAGGCAGGTTATTCACGAAGTGACGAAAGTGGAGTATTGCCAAACAGTAAGATTGGTAAAAACTTATTCAACTTCGGCGCAGATCACGATATCACTAAAAACATAAAGCTTAGTGCTGCAGCAAATTTTTCACAAGTAGTCGGTTTAGGAAGATACGGAACAGGTTATGACGGGTTAAATGTAAACCAGCAATTCAGACAATGGTGGCAAACAAATGTAGATGTTCAGGAACTTAAAACGGCTTATGAGAGAACAGGCAACAACACAACCTGGAATTGGTCGGATATTTCGGCAACCAGCCCGATATACTCCAACAATCCGTATTGGACAAGATATGAAAATTATGAAAATGACACCAGGAATAGGTATTTTGGTAATGTTGCCTTAACCTGGAAACCTTTAGAATGGTTAGATTTTTTAGGAAGAGTAAGTTATGATGGTTCAAACGAATTTCAAGAAGAACGTTTGGCTATAGGCGGGGCAGATTTGGCTTCATATTCAAGATACAACAGAACCTATTCTGAAACGAATTTTGATTTGATTGCCAATTTCAACAAGAAAATTTCAAACGATATTAGTTTTAAAGGTTTGTTAGGAACAAATCTGCGTAGAGGTAACGAATCTTCTATACTCGCTGCTACCAACGGTGGATTGATTACCGAAGGTTTATATTCGTTATCGAATTCCGTAAATCCTATACTTGCACCTACAGAAACGTATAGCAGAACAGCAATTGACGGTATTTTTGCAAGTGCAAATTTTGGATATAAAGAATTGGTATTTGTTGAAGGAACGATTCGCCGAGATGTATCTACAACGTTGCCGGCTGATAACAACACCTTTTATTATCCATCTATTGCGGGCAGCTTCCTGTTTTCAAACTTATTAAAAGAGTCCACGTGGTTAAGTTATGGTAAGGCAAGACTAAACTATGCAGAAGTTGGCAGTAGTGGTTCAGCTTTACAGGTTTACCAGACTTATCTGCTAAATACAGGCTTCAATGGTAATAGTCTGGCCTCAGTACGTAGTATTTTAAATAATGCGGAACTTCGGCCAGAACGCACTAAAAGCGTTGAGGCCGGTTTAGAAATGAATTTCTTTAAATCGCGTATTGGTTTTGATTTCAGTTATTACCGTTCAAATTCAATTGATCAGATTATGGCAGTTGATGTTTCTACAACAACCGGATTTGGTCAGATGTTTGTAAATGCGGTTACGGTAAGAAATCAAGGGATAGAGATTTCTGCTTTTTTTGTACCCGTTCAGAATGCCAATTTCTCCTGGCGCATGAACGTTAATTTTGCCCGGAACAGAAATAAAGTAATAGAGCTTTATGAAGGAAGCGAAAACCTACAACTGGCTTCATTTCAGGGCGGTGTAACTCTAAATGCGACCGTTGGACAGCCATTTGGTACATTAAGAGGCGTTGGTTTTCAGTACGATCAGAACGGGAATAAAATTGTTGGCGAAAACGGTTATTATGCAACAAGCGAACCTAATCAGGTTATTGGCGATGTAAATCCAGACTGGACAGGGGGTATCCAAAATAATTTCAAGTATAAGAATTTTGGCTTAAGTTTCTTAGTCGACATCCGTAAAGGTGGAAGTGTATTTTCGCTCGATCAGTACTACGGACAGGCTACGGGTCTCTATCCGGAATCTGCAGGCTTGAACGATTGGGTAATCCCCAAAGACTTCCAATTAGCCAGGGCGGAGGTGTAATTTTGCCAGGCGTAACTGCAGATGGCCTGCCGAATACAACACGTGTAGAAGCCTATGATAGTTCTGTCACGCCTTATGGCTACGCAAATAATCCTCAGGAAGCATATGTTTATGATTCTGGCTTTATCAAACTTAGAGAAGCGGCATTAACTTTTTCTTTCCCTAAAAGATGGTTGGGTGATGAAAAGGTTTTAAAAGGAGTAGATGTATCATTGGTTGGTAGAAATCTATGGATCATTCATAAAAATGTTCCCTACTCGGATCCGGAAGCCGGTTTGAGCTCCGGAAACATCCAAGGTTATCAAAGTGGTGCCTACCCTTCTGTAAGGACACTAGGTTTTAACTTCAAATTCAGGTTCTAATCATTAATTAAGCTAATAATCATGAAAAAAATATTCATTTATATACTGCCAGTGGTGCTGTTGGCATCCTGCGCGAAGAATCTTGAAGATTACAATATCGATCAGAAAAATCCGGTAACAGTTTCAGCTGCATCGCTTTTTTCCAATGCATTAAAAGCCTTAACAGACAATCAAACCACACCCAGTGTTAACATCAATGTATTCCGTTTCTGGACGCAACAGTGGGCAGCTACAACTTATCAGGATGAGCCGAGGTACAATATTACTACGCGAAATATCCCATTAAATTATTGGACGCCAATGTATCGTGAAGTTTTAATGGATCTAAAAGAGAGCAAAACAATTACAGAAGCCGATGCAACACTCACTACAGCGGTAAAAAATAATAGAGTTGCATTAACGGAAATTACTTCCGTGTATACCTGGTCTATTTTGGTAAACACTTGGGGAGACATTCCGTATAGCGAAGCGCTTAGTGATGTAAACAGGCCTGTATACGATCGGGCTGCAGATATCTATGCCGATCTTTTTCGCCGGCTTGATGCTGCAATTGCGCTGCTAACCATTGGAAATAGCAGTTTTGATTCGGCTGATTTATTATATAATGGAGATAACGCTGCATGGATTAAGTTTGCAAATAGCTTGAAACTTAAGTTGGCTATAACCGTTGCAGATGTAGACCCAGCAACCGCACAGGCAGAAATTTTAGCTGCATACTCTGGAGCATTTACCAGTAATGCAGATAATGCTGTGTTTGCGTACCAAACCGCAACGCCTAACAATAACCCAATTTCGACCAACTTAAATTCGCTTTATACCAGCAGACAAGATTATGTTGCCGGAGCTACAATTATTGATAAAATGAATGCACTTAATGATCCCCGTAGGTCATTTTATTTTACCGAAGTCGCTTCAGGAGGGTATGTTGGCGGAAATGCGGGTTCTAGTAATCTTTTCGCAGATTTATCGCATGTTAGCGACTTCATTATAGCCTCCGATTTTGAAGCACTCTTGCTTGATTATTCGGAGGTTGAGTTTATTCTGGCGGAAGCCGCTGAACGTTGGGGGATTGCAGGATCTGCCGCAGAGCATTATACAAATGCAATCACCGCGTCTATTGAATATTGGGGCGGAACTGCTGCGCAAGCAACAACATATTTGGCACAGACAGGAGTTGCATATGCTACCGCCACAGGAAATTATAAGCAAAAAATTGGCGAGCAGAAATATTTGGCATTGTATAACCGCGGTTATGATGCCTGGATTGAATACAGACGATTGGATTATCCAGTTCTTATTCCTGCAAGCGACGCAGTAAGTGTTTTCCCGCTGCGTTTAACTTATCCTACAAGTGAGCGCACGCTGAACCAGGCCAATGTTGAAAGTGCTGCGGTTTCAATTGGTGGAGACGCCGTGGGGACTAAAGTATTTTGGGATATATTCTAATTTAGAAGGTTTTAATTTTTCATAAGCCGGTCGAAGACCGGCTTTTTTTTTGCCTGCTTTGATTTGCAAGTTACTGGACTTCAAAAAATAAAAAGCTGCCTTCGGATGGGATTTGTGGCGAAATTTGGATTAGAGAATGTTCAGCCGTCTTGCTCAATGTAACGGTGCTTCGCTTCTTAATTTTGTTTTCGTTCAGATATTGTAAGCATCGCAATCTTGAAAAATTGCTCTTTGCTTGTTTTGTTCTTAGTGTATCGATATTGTTGTTGCTAATTTGTTGATCTTTCTTTGTTTTTATGGTCTATTGCCTGTGGTTTCTTTAAATAGTGTTAAAATTTTTTATTTTTTTTCTTTAATGTAAGGTCTGGCTTTCATTTTACAACGAGATTATGCTTTTTTAATACGTATTGGGCATTGTATTCCGTGTTGAAGTATACACTAACTATTGTGTTTTTGCTGTTTTGTATTATTAATAAGGCTTTAACAGGGGGTTTTTGTGTGTTTTTGCGTAATAATTACTTACGCTGATTGTCGTATAATTTCATTTAAATGAGTAGTTGAAGTATATTGCATATTCATTAATTAAAACTAACTACCTAAATCTATGAAAAAACTACTACAAAGTTTGTTCATTTTGTTGTGCTTTGCAGCCTCGGCATATGCCCAAAATCGAACAATAACAGGTACGGTAACTTCGCAGGCAGACAATCTCCCATTGCCAGGTGTAAGTGTAAAAATTGTTGGAAAAACCGGAGGAACATCTACAGGATCTGACGGAAAATTTTCAATAGTTGTACCAGAAGGATCTACCAGTCTGGAATTTTCTTCAATCGGCTTTGCCGCTCAGGTGAAACCAATCGGCCAATCTAACGTAATTAATGTCTCACTTTTGGATGATGCAAAAGCATTAGGAGAAGTTGTGGTAACTGCACTCGGAATTCAAAGAAACCGGAATGAGGTTGCCTATGCTGCCCAAACGCTGGATGGTGCGGCGGTGAGTGAAAACAGATCTCCAAATTTGGGTAGCAGTTTATCTGGTAAAGTTTCAGGTTTGGAAATTCGCCAGAATAATACCATGGGGGGATCTACCAATATTGTTGTTAGGGGCGTTAAATCCATCACAGGTAATAATCAAGCGTTATTTGTAATTGATGGTGTTCCAGTGGCCAACACAAATATGAATACATCCGGACAAACAAGTGGTGCCGGAGGTTATGATTATGGAAATCCCGCTTCGGATATTAATCCAGATGATGTAGAGAATATTACTGTGCTTAAAGGGGCTGCGGCTTCTGCACTTTATGGTTCAAGAGGAAGCAATGGTGTAATTCTCATTACTACAAAAAAAGGAAAATCAGGGCTTAATATTACTGTAAATGCTGGAGTGACATACTCACGTATCGATAAATCAACTTTTCCTAAATATCAAAAACAATACGGAGGAGGTTATGGACCATATTACGGCCCAAATGAAGATGCATATTTTAACTCTGCTGATATCAATGGCGATGGAATTGCTGATTTGGTGGCGCCATTAACAGAAGATGCTTCTTATGGTGCAAAATTCGATCCCAGCCTTCTGGTTTATCAATGGGATGCATTTGATCCCTCATCGCCAAATTACAGAAAAGCTACACCTTGGGTAGCTGGCGCAAATGATCCAACTACGTTTTTCGAAAGTCCCGTTTCCAATAACCAAAGTATTATTTTAACAAATAGTTATGATAAAGGAACTTATAAAATCGGTTTTAACCGCGATGATCAAAATGGAATTTTACCCAATTCCCATATTCAAAAAAATGTATTTAATTTCGGCGCAACCTATAATATCACAGATAAACTTACTGTAGGTGCAGATGTTAATTATTTTAATATTGATGGTAAAGGACGTTACGGAACTGGTTATAATGGAAATGGAGTGTACAATCCGGCAACAAATTTCAGACAATGGTGGCAAAATAATGTGGATGTTAAAGAGTTGGAACAGGCTTACCTGAGAACTGGAAAGAATGTAACCTGGAACTGGTCTGATCTTACAGGCACAAAACCAATTTACTGGGATAACCCATATTTTGCCAGGTATGAGAATTATGAAACAGATACGCGTAATCGATACTTAGGAAATGTAAATCTGAATTATAAAGTTACACCATGGTTAAATTTGATGGGTAGATATTCTTTGGATACCTATAACCAGATTCAGGAAGAAAGACAGGCAATTGGTAGTTTAGATGTTCCGTTTTACTCTAAATACCTTGAAGATTATAAAGAATCGAACGTAGATTTTCTTGCCAATTTTGATCGGAATATTTCAACAGACTTAAATTTCAAAGGTCTTTTGGGTTTAAACATCAGAAAGCAAAGAACACAATCTACATACGCAATTACCAATGGTGGTTTGGGTGTGCCAGGAATTTATTCTTTAAGCAATTCCGCAAGTCCGATTGAAGCACCGGTTGAACAGGATTTGAACCGCGAGGTTCACGGCGTATTTGCAGGCGCATCTTTTACATATAAAAATATGCTTACTTTGGACGGAACTATTCGTAGAGATGTTTCTTCTACCCTTCCAGATGGCAACAATGTATATTACTATCCTTCGATATCTCTTGGATATACCTTTTCCGAAATGCTTAAAGATTACAAATGGTTATCATATGCTAAACTACGGGCAAATTATGCTGAAGTTGGTTCTGATGCACCAATATATAGCTTAATGGATACGTATACATTGATCACCCCTATCGGCGGACGTTCGCAAACTTCGGCCCCGTTGATTAAAAATAATCCTAATCTGAAGCCAGAAAGAACAAAAAGTAAAGAGATCGGTTTAGAAGCATCTTTTCTAAACAACCGTTTGGGTTTAGATGTAACATATTACAATACCAAAACAGTTAATCAAATTCTTCCGGTTAGTCTTTCTACTTCAACAGGATACAATTCTCAATACCTGAACTCTGGTAGCGTAGTGAATCAGGGTGTGGAGCTGTCTTTAAATGGTACGCCTGTTAAAACAACCAATTTCGAATGGAAAATTAATGTAAACTGGACTAAAAACAGCAATAAAGTAACCGAGTTGTTTAAAGATGCTTCAGGTAATGAAGCACAAAACCTGCTAATTCAAAGTTTTCAGGGAGGTGTTAGTGTTAATGCAACATTGGGACAGCCATTTGGAACTATCCGCGGTAGCAATTTTGTGTATTTAAACGGAGAAAAAGTTGTGCAGGCAAATGGTCGCTATGCGCAATCTGCGACGTCAAATGAGGTAATTGGAAATATGAATCCGGATTGGATAGGCGGTATTAATAACGCTTTCAAATTCAAGGATTTTAGTCTTAGTTTCCTATTAGATTTCAGAAAAGGCGGAAGTGTATTTTCTTTAGATCAATATTATGGTTTGGCAACAGGTATGTATGAGGAAACGGCAGGAACTAACGATTTGGGCAATCCTTCTCGTTTACCAATCAGTCAGGGCGGTGGATTTATCAATCCGGGCGTTTTGGCAGATGGTTCACCAAACACAACGAGAGTGACCAACTCTGAATTTGGATCATACGGATATAGACGCCTTCCGTCTGCGGCATTTGTTTACGATGCAAGCTTCATCAAACTGAGAGAGGTTGTTATTGGCTATTCTCTGCCTAAAACATTCATAAGTAAGTTGGGGCCGGTGAAAGGTGTCGATCTTTCTTTAATCGGAAGGAATTTGTGGATTATCCATAAAAATCTGCCAAATGCCGATCCCGAGGACGGCTTAAGTTTCGGTAACGTACAAGGTTACCAGGTAGGTTCTTACCCAAGTGTTAGAAGTTTTGCCTTCAATTTAAAAGTTAGATTTTAATTCTGAATGACCATGAAAAAGATAGTATTAGCCTTAATAACCATATTGTTTATCGGCGCATGTAAGAAAGATATTACTTCTGTAAATATCGATCCTAAACACCCGTTAAATGTATCCTCTGTTTCGTTGTTCACAAATGCACAAAGACGCCTTGTGAATACAGTTTCTTCATCTAATGTAAACCTGAATATTTTCAGATTAATAGAACAACAATGGCAGGAAACAACTTATATCGATGAAAGTCAGTATGATTTGCAAACCAGAACCATTCCGGATAACTTATGGGATGCGTTTTATCGCGATGTTTTAAAGAACTTGGACGAATCCAAAAGAGTAGCGGCTACAGAGGGTAAATCTGCTGCCGACCTTAAAAACCAATTGGCAATTACCGACATTCTGGAAGCGTACACATGGTATTATGTAGTTACAACTTTTGGAGATGTTCCTTACACTGAAGCCTTGAATATTGATAATGTATTTCCCAAGTATGACGATGGTCTAACAATTTTGAAAAACCTATTGACACGTCTGGATACGGATATTACAGATTTGAATTCGGGTTCGAATACTTTGGGGGCGGCAGATGCAATTTACGAAGGTGATGCAGCAAGCTGGAAAAAGCTGGCAAATTCACTTAAATTGAAAATTGCAATGACGTTGGCTGACGCCGATCCGGCAGCAGCCAAAACTGCAGCGGAAGCAGCGGTAACTTCAGGGATATTTACCTATTCTTCAGGCAATGCGAATGCAGATAATGCTCGTTATCCATATACTACCATCACTCCAAATACCAATCCAATCTGGGTAGATTTGGTACAGAGCGGTCGTTTGGATTTTGTAGCAAATACAACAATTACTACACAGATGAATGCACTTGCCGATCCAAGAAGGCCTTTTTATTTTACTTTAGATCCAGATGGTAAATACTCCGGGGGGAATTCCGGAGAGAGTAGTCCATACGCAAACTTTTCCGCTCCGGCTGTAACCATCACTAAAGCTGATTTTCCTGGAGCACTTATCGACGTTGCCGAAGTTCAGTTTTTACTGGCGGAAGCTGCCGAACGTGGTTATAACGTTGGCGGCAGTGCAGCTACTTTTTATAACAATGCGGTAACAGCTTCAATTTTAGATTGGGGTGGTACCGCAGCAAGCGCTGCAACGTATCTTGCTCAAACTTCTGTTGCTTATGCAACAGCAACAGGAGGTTGGAAGCAAAAGATTGGCACGCAAAAATGGCTGGCGTTATACAATCGCGGAATTGATGCCTGGGTAGAACAGCGGAGGCTGGACTTTCCAGTACTTGAAGATGCTACAGATGCCTTGACGGCATTCCCGGTACGATTTACATATCCGGTTAAAGAACAGAATGTAAATGAAGTAAACAGATCTGCTGCGGCATCAAAAATTGGAGGAGATGCTGTAACTACCAAATTATTTTGGGATAAATTTTAAAACAAAATTTTAATTTCTTTTGAAGCCGGCACATAGTGCTGGCTTTTTTTGTTTTTTGTGAACCATTTGGGCCTTCAATTATTTGTCATTATTATGGTTTTGTAATTTACATCTTAGTTAACCGAAGTTAAAATCACGTTAATACATTGATTTTTGGCATTCAAAATCAAAAAAAAATAATATCATATTTTGGCAATTTCCTGTATGTAATAATCCTTAAATGTAGCCTTAGTGTATAAAAAAGGGCGATTTATGGGTTTTGTGTATAGGAAAAAAGACAGTTTTTCATCTGAAAAATTGTCATTTGAAAATCATATATAGAGTTGATTGTTAAAAAATGTTAAAAGATATTACCAAACAGCCTTATATTTAGAACCTTAAATAATACTAATCATTAACTTACTTAAATTTCATGAAAAAACTTCTACAAAGTTTGTTCGTGCTTCTGCTTGTTGCTAGTGTAGCAATGGCGCAAGAGCGAACAATCACAGGTACAGTTACCTCACAGGAAGATGGTTTGCCGATGCCAGGCGTGTCGGTTAGACTTAAAGGTGGCAAAAACGGCACCCAAACCGGTCCTGATGGAAAGTTCTCCATTAAAGTTGCTTCTCAATCTCCAACTTTAGAATTTACTTACATAGGCTATTTTACACAAGATCTTGTTGTGTCTGGTAATACGGCAACTGTAAAATTGGTATCTGATTCTAAGTCATTAACGGATGTTGTGGTAACAGGTTATGGTTCTACAACCAAAGCAAGATCAACCGGATCTACGGCTACAGTTACAGCAAAAGTATTAGAGCAAACGCCATTTACTTCTGTTGATAAGGCGTTGCAAGGTCGCGTTGCAGGTTTGCAATCGGTAGGCGCTTCTGGTCAACCAGGTGCTGCTCAGTCGATCAGAATTCGTGGTCTGGGTTCTATCTCTGGATCATCTGATCCGTTATATGTAATCGACGGAATTCCAATCAACTCTGGTGACCTTTCAAACAATACCACTACTGCAAATGCGTTGGCTGGTATTAACCCGAACGACATTGAAAACATGACTGTTCTTAAAGATGCAGCTTCAACTGCTATTTATGGTTCTCGTGGAGCCAACGGTGTGGTTTTAATTACAACAAAAAGTGGTAAAGCGGGTAAAACGAAAATTAGATTGGATGCTGAGTCAGGTTTTGTTAAACCAGGAACTTTCAATGACACAACACGTCCGTTGACAACTGAGGAAAATATTACTTTGATTGGAGAAGGTTTATTGAACAGACCTGATTTAGTTACTGCTTATGGCTTAACGCCAGCGAATGTTAGAGATTTCGTCATCTCTCCTGATGGTTTTGAGATCAATCCTAATCAAAACACTGATTGGTATGACGAAGTAACCAGAACAGGAAAGCAACAAAGTTATAACCTATCTGCTGACGGTGGAAATGATAAAACTCAATTTCACTTTGGTGGAGGTTATTTTACTCAAGATGCGACAGTGCAACGCTCTAAATTTGATCGTTACTCAGCAAACTTGAATTTGAAACATAAGCTTGACGAAAAATTGTCATTCGGTGTAAACCTTTTGCTTTCTACCTCAAGAACTAAGTCGTTGTTAAATGGCGGTGCTTTCGGTAACCCAGTATTAAGTTCATTATTTATCATGCCAGATCTACCTGCAAGAAATGCAGATGGTTCACCAAATATTTCGGGAGGTTTAGCTCCGGGAGCTGGATTATTTAATCCACTTGCGATTATTGATCTTGACAACGGAACCAACAATACTCAAAAAGCCATTACTTCCTTTTCTGCGGAATATAAATTGCTTCCGAATTTAAAATTCTCTACCAAGTATGGTATTGACTATAATAACATAGAAGAGTCTTCTTATAACAATCCAACTTATGGTGATGGTCGTAGTGTAGGTGGTAGAACTTACCGTAACTACACCCGCTATTTCAATTGGGTTTGGACTAACTTGGTGGACTACCATGTAGACTTAGATGCGAATAAAGATTTCACTGCAAATGTTAAAGCAGGTTATGAGGCGCAAAAATCTAATTATTATTCTATCGGTGTTGCAGCATATAACGTTCCTTTGAATACAAACTATCAGGTTCCTAGCGTTGGTGCTACACCAATTTCAACTACTGGTACAGACCAAGTTTATACTTTCGGATCGCTGTTGGCTTTAGGAGATATCTCTTATAAAAATAAATACGTAGTTTCTGGAAGTTTCAGACGTGATGCTTCATCTAAATTTGGTGTTGATAATTTGTATGGTAATTTCTGGTCTGTTGGTGGTACCTGGAATGCAGATCAGGAAGATTTTATCAAAGATCTTAGCTGGTTAAGTCAATTTAAAGTACGTGCTTCATACGGTATTACAGGTAATGCTGGTACAGCATACAATGCCTGGAGAACTTTATATGGTTTAACAAGAACAGGTTACAACTTCGTATATAATGGTGCTATCGGTAGCGGGCCAACTCAATATGGAGTGAGCAGCCTGACTTGGGAAAAAACCAAAAGTTTTGATGTTGGTACTGATCTTGGTTTCTTCAAAAACCGTTTGACGGCATCTTTCGATTATTACAATCGTCAATCATCAAGCTTGCTTTTGCCTGTTAACGTATCTTATACTACAGGTTTCTCTAGTTATACTAACAACGCCGGCGGTCTTCGTAACCGTGGTATTGAGTTAACCTTGAATGGTTCACCAATAAAAACTGCAGATTTTGAATGGAGTTTGAACTTTAACATTGCGTTAAACAAAAATACTACAACGAATCTGATCGCGGACAAGCAAATTTCTAGCCCATTCATCCGTCAGGTTGGAGTTGATTACCAATCATTCTACTTGCCTCAATATGCAGGTGTTAATCCAGCGAATGGTATGCCACAATGGTATACAGATGCATCTAAAACCACTGTAACAGAAACTTACGGACAGGCGCAACGCGTATTATTGGGTAAATCTGCTGCACCAAAAGGTTTTGGTAGTTTTGGTACAACTTTAACGTATAAAGGAATTGGTTTAGACGCCTTATTCTATTATAGCTATGGAAACTGGATTTATAACGGTTTCTACCAGTATCAGAATAGTGGTGGTGCTTATTTAGGTTCGTACAACCAAAGTGCTACTGAACTTGGTCGCTGGCAAAAACCTGGAGACATCACTGATGTTCCAAAAATGGTTTATGGTTCAGGAACCAATTCATTCGCAGTATCTGATCGTATGTTGTATAAAGGTGACTTCTTGCGTTTAAGAGATGTGACTTTGAGCTATAGCCTTCCATCTGAATGGGTGAGCAAAGCGCATTTATCAACGGTACGTGTATATGCACGTGGTTCAAACCTTTTGACTTTCACAAGAGATAAAAAATTACCTTATGACCCAGAAGCTGGCGGTACGGGTGGAACAAACAACTTTGAGTTGTTCATTCCAAAAACCGTTACTTTCGGTGTGAATGTTGGATTTTAATAAGAAAAGAAATGAAAATGAATTTTAAATATATCATATATTCAGGTCTGGTGATGAGTACACTTATGGTGTCTTCATGCAAAAAAGAATTTTTTGACCAGCCCCCTGCAACCTCAATTGATGCAAAAGATGCCTTAAAAACTGAAACAGATGTTTTAACAGCGTTAACAGGTACATATGCAGGATTGAGAGTGTCAACACTTTATGGAAGAGCTATTCCATTGATGGGTGATTTGATGGCAGATAATGTGTTTGTTTCAACGCGTAACTCAGGTCGTTACACAGGTCAGAACAACTACAACTATGTAATTAACAATGCAGATGTATTGGGCGTTTGGCAAAATGCATACATGGTTATCTTGAGAGCAAATAACATCATCAACTCTACACCGGCTGTTACGAGTCAGGCAAATGTTAACCAGTATAAAGGTGAAGCTTATGCATTGAGAGCGCTAATGTATTTTGAATTGGTTAAGGCTTTCGCTCGCCCTTACACAGATAACCCTGCGGGGCTTGGTGTTCCAATTGTATTGGATTTCAACATTGATGGAAAGCCTCAGCGTTCAACAGTTCAGCAAGTTTACGATCGCATTCAGGCTGATTTGGATCAGGCATTTACTTTGATGACCATTACACAAAATGCATCTAGATTTAGTAAATATTCTGCGCTAGCTTTGTCTGCAAAAGTAAATTTATATAAAGGTACTGCAGCGAGTTATCAGTTGGCTTACGATCAATCTAGATCAGTAATTGCAAATTCTGGAAGAGCATTGCTTACTATTGGTAACTTTACGAACTACTGGACAGCCGCAACACCACAAACTTATGAGACACTTTTTGAGGTCATTTCTGATCAGATTGATAATGCTGGTTTCGATGAACTTCCATATTTCTATAATCAATTGGGTTATGGAGACGGATTAACGTCGGCTTCTTTTTACAATAGCTTTTCAACAACCGATTTAAGAAGAGGTTTGATCACTGTGGGCACAAGAGCACGTGCAGAAAACCCTGCTTATATTATAAATAAGATAAACAACATCAGTTTATACGGTGGTAAAAAAGTATTGCGTACCTCTGAAATGTATTTAATTGCGGCAGAAGCTGCCTATAATTTAGGTAGATCAACAGATGCGGTTACTAATTTACAGACATTGGTTGCACAAAGAGATCCTTCATCAACAATTACAGAAACAGGTGCTGCACTTTTTGAACGTATTATTACGGAAAGAAGAAAGGAACTTGCTTTTGAAGGCGATCGTTTCCCTACATTGAACAGATTAAAACGTGATATTACTGGACGGAATGCATCTGTTGCTTCTGTACCATACACTAATTTTAGACGCGTTTTTCCAATCCCTCAGGCTGAGCAGGATAGAAATCCAATGACTCAAAATACCGGTTGGTAATAAATTTTATGAAACCCTTCAGTTTAACTGAAGGGTTTTTTATTTTTGATATATGAGAAAGCCTTTTGTATTACTTTTAATAGCTGTCCTATTCATTGGGACGGTAGCCAACGCGCAACAAATTTTAGAAGATGCCGCTGGACGACCATTTAGAGCAAGTCAAGGAATTGAAGCGTCAGGTAATCCACTGCTTTATGAAGACTGGATGCTAGGTACAGTCGAGTTGCAAGGTGGAAAAGTCTATAAAGACGTTCCTCTAAACATTAATTTACTCGATCAGCAGGTGTTGTTTAAGGGTAAGGATGGCGCGAGCCTGATATTTACCGATAATGTGTCTTCAATCAGTTTTGCAGGAGCAGATGGAAAATCAGCTAAAATCTTCCAGCGTGGATTTCCCAATACATCACACACCACTGGCGAAACATATTTTCAGGTTTTAGCTGATGGATCGTTAACACTTTTGAAAAGACAGTGGAAAGTGATTTGGGAAGAAAAAACGTATAATTCTGCCACCATTACAAAAACATTGTTGGACAAAAACGAACTTTATATTTTCGATAAAGAAAAAAATGAACTCACATTGGTTAAACCTTCCAAGTCTAAAATTTTGAGTTTGATGTCTAAGCATCAGTCCGAAGTTGAAACTTTTATTAAAGATAATAAGACTAACTTTAGTAAAGATGAGTCTTTAGCTCAATTATTTGTTTACTATAACGGATTGTAAGAAATACAATAACTTTTTTAACTTACTTATAACGGATTTAACTTAAAAGTTAAACCCGTTTTTTTTATGTTAAGTTTTCGGTCGTCTTACGCGGTTGTGTTTCATGTAACTATTGATCTTGATTTCTAATGCGGCTTTAATATCGTATGTTAATTGCATTTTTGTAGGTAGTTTGTAAAGGAAATACCCTTTTGTTTATGAAAATTAAATAATTTTCGGGTTTGTCTGTCAAATCAGTCTTTTTTGTGGTTGTGATGCCGGCTTTGAGGTAAACTATTTGTGGCAAAATGGATTCTTGTTAATAAATGCTCTTGTTTCTATCTTTTTTGCCCTCTATATTGCTCATTAATTCGTTAAAAATATTTGAAATCGAATATACTAATTCGATTTACTATAAAAATCATCAGTTATACACTAAAAAAACTTTGTGTAAAATTTGTAATACAAATAACTTCGTTTATCTTAGGTTAATTATTAACTAATCCAAACTTAAATTTTTATGAAAAAACTTCTACAAAGTTTGTTCATATTCCTGCTATTTGCAAGTAGTGCAATGGCTCAGAATAGAACAATCTCAGGAACAGTTACGGGGAAGGAAGATGGCATGCCATTGCCTGGCGTAAGTGTTAGAATCAAGGGCGCAACCGGTGGAACCACAACCGGAGCAGATGGTAAATTCACTCTTAAAGTTAATTCAGGTGCAACTACACTTGAATTCGCTTTCGTTGGTTTTACAACGCAATCTAGAACACTTGGTTCTTCGAATACAGTTAACATAGCGTTAGAGAGCGATTCACAGAATTTGAATGATGTCATTGTAACCGGGTACGGAACAATAAAAAGAAAAGATTTTGCGGGTGCGGCATCAAGTGTGAAAGGTGATGATCTTAAAGATAAACCCGTACAGAGTTTTGTCCAGGGTTTAACCGGTCAAGCAGCCGGCGTAAGTATTATTCAGCCTAATGGTCTACTAAATAACCCTCCTGTAATTCGGGTACGTGGTGTAAGTTCAATTTCATTGAGCTCATTTCCACTAGTTGTTGTTGATGGAATCCCATATCCTACTGCAGATGCATCTGCAAACTCTGCAACGAACAATCCTTTGGGAGACATTAACCCAGCAGATATAGAAACCATCGATATCTTAAAAGATGCTGCATCTACCTCATTATACGGTTCCCGTGCCGCTGCCGGCGTACTGGTGATTACCACGAAACGTGGTAAAGCAGGTCAGGCTAAAGTTAGCTACGATGGTTGGGTTGGCGTTTCAAATGCTGTTCGTTTACCAGAACTTTTAAATGCCCAACAGTATATAGATTCGAAAAATGGAGCAGTAAAAAATGCATTGGCATTAAATCCAAATGCAGTTACTGCATCACAGAGGGATGCGAATGGGAATAGTTTCTTTCCAAATTACAATGCAGATGGATCTGTTGTAGATACAAAATGGTATGACGTTGTATATCGTACAGCTTATTCGCAAAACCATAATGTAACCGTTTCTGGAGGGACCGATAAAACAGTCTATTATTTATCAGGTGGTTTAACTGATCAGGATGGTTTTTTAAAAGCCAACTCTTTTAAGAGATATTCTGGCCGAGCTAACCTCACGCATCAGGCAACAAATTGGTTGAAGTTGTTGTTAAATATGAATTACAACAACAGTTTTAATGCGTCTCCCAACAGTGGTTCCTCATCAGGTTCTGCATTTAACTCATCCGGTTTAGGGCGTATTGCTATTGCTTTGGCGCCAAACTTAAGACCGTATAATAACGATGGATCTTATAGTGTTTTAGCGAATGCAACCGGTAATGGAAACAACCTAATCGCAACTACATGGTCTAACCCGGCGGTTTTAATCGATAAAGACGTAAACTCTTCAGAAACCACTCGTTTACTTGCAAATTTAGGTGCCGAGATCAAGTTAATGGACGGTTTGATTTTCAAAACCACTTACTCATGGGATAGAAGTAACACAGAGAACATTCAGTTTTGGAATCCAATAAATGGCGATGGTTATTCCTTTGTAGGCTATGCTTATAATAATACAGCACGTAGAAATAACTGGAACTGGATTAACACGCTATCTTACAACAAATCCATAAATGGAGAACATAATTTCAATATTTCATTAGGGTCTGATGTTCAGAAAACAAGGACAATCAACTGGGGGTCTGTAAGACAAGGCTTGGCAGATCCAAGTTTCTTTACTAACTACGAGGGAACGTTTACAACAAACGTGGCTGGAGGTAATGGAATTACACAAAATGCATACGAGGCATACTTAGCTAGTGCAAGTTATAATTATAAAGGACGCTATTTCATTAGTGGAAATATTAGGAGAGACGGAAACTCTGCCTTTGACGAAACCAACCGCTTCGGAACATTTGGTGGTGGCTCTGTAGCGTGGGAAATTGGACAGGAAGAATTCTTTAAAAATTCATCATTGGGTAAAACCGTAAATTCCCTTCGTTTGCGCGCAAGTTATGGCAAAGTAGGTAATGGAAATATTGCTGCATACAATACTTACAACACCTACGGATCAAGTATTTATGGCCCAGCAGCTTTAAGTTGGGCATTCAACCAGGCGGGTAATAAAGACCTTAAATGGGAAACCAGTAAGCAGACAGATATTGGTTTGACTATTGGCTTATTGCGTGACCGGATTACTTTTGAAGCCGATTATTTTAACAAAAACATCGATAACCTAATTTTGAGTGTTCCTCAAGCACCATCTAAAGGTATTCCAGATAATTCCATTCTTCAGAATATAGGTTCAATGTATAACAGAGGTTTTGAATTTGCACTAAGTGGCTCACCTGTTCGTGGATCTAAGTTCAGCTGGACAACTTCCTTGAATTTTACAACAATTAAAAACGAAGTAACGGCCTTAGCACCAGGGGTAACACAAATTACAGGATCTACAGGTGGCCTAGAGACTGCCAGTGTAACACGTGTTGGTTATCCTATTGGAAGTATTTTCGCAGTACCTACAGCAGGCGTAAATCCTGCAAATGGAAGAAGAATTTTCATTAACAAAGCAGGTCAGCAAGTACAATATTTACATCAAGGTGGTGCAAATGCCTGGACATATTTGGATGGAACTGTTGCGAGTTCAGTAGCTGGAGATCAGCAGATTTTAGGAAGTACTTTACCTAAATGGTATGGTGGCTTTAACAATACTTTCAGATATGGCGACTTTGATTTAAATATCATGTTTACTTATTCTGGCGGAAATTATATCTATAACGGTTCAAGAGCAGGTTTGCTGGATCAACGTTTCTGGAATAACTCTACTGAAGCCTTAAACGCATGGACACCGACTAACACGAATACCGATATTCCTAGAGTCGTTTATGGTGATAATATCTCTAATGGTTCATCATTTCCAATTGAGGCAAATGTTGAAAAAGGAGATTTCTTACGTCTGCAATCTGCAACTTTGGGGTATAAGGTTCCAAAGAGCGTTTTCGGAAAAAGTGGTATTTCCAGTTTAAGAGTTTATGCGCAGGTTAACAATGCGTTTATCATTACCGGTTATACAGGCGTTGACCCTGAAATTTCATCAAATGGAAACTCAAATTTGGCGAGTGGTGTTGAACGTAATAGTATTCCTCAAGGAAGACAGTTCACATTCGGTATCAGCTTAGGTTTGTAATATTTAAAGAGAATACACATGAAAAATCACATCAAATCATATAAGTTGCAACTTATAAAAATGGCCATTGTTGCAATTCCGTTGGTTACGGCAGTATCTTCTTGCAAAAAAGATTTTTTAACTGCTGCTCCAGAATTGTCGTTGTCTGACGCCAATGACTATGAATCTCCTGCCCGTATCGAAGCTTTAGTAAATGGACTTTATACCTCAGCAAAAAATGGTGCTTTATATGGCGGCCGTTACCAGATTTATAACGATATCAGAGCGGAAGAATTTATAAACCGTACATCAAATAATGTTACTGGCTATAATGTTTATCAGGGAACAACAACGTCAACTGATACTTACGTTAATAATTTTTGGACTCAAGGTTATCTTACCATTAACCGCGTAAATATTTTCCTTAAAGGACTGGATGCAAATCAAAGCGTTCTTACGCCTGCTCTTTACGCAAACTATAGTGCTGAGGCAAAATTTATCCGTGCATTGACCTACTTCGGGTTGGTACAGATTTTTGCAAAGCCATACGTATCTGATGCTGGTGCATCCAGAGGTTTACCTTTGCGATTAACCGCAGAACAATCTTCAGCAAATAATGAGTTGAGAAGCAGTTCTGTTGCACAAATATATGCCCAAATTTTGCAGGACTTAAACGATGCTGAAACAGGTTTACCCGATACTTATGGTACAGCTTTGTTGAGAACTACAAGAGCACATAAAAACACAGCTATTGCCTTAAAAACCCGTGTATATCTTACGATGGGAAATTATGCTCAAGTCATTACAGAAGGCAATAAAATCGTACCTAGCGTAGCGCCATTTACAAATACGGCAAGAACAGCGCATGCATTGCAAGCCAATATTGCAAGTGTTTTTGCAACACCATTTACTACTTCAGAATCAATTTTTTCATTCCCTTTTGCAGATACAAATGCGCCAGGCACACAGAATCAATTTGGTTATTACTACAACGTCGGAAATCTGGAATTTTACCTGAATCAAACAGGAACAGGTATTTATGTTGACCCAATATGGCCATCAACAGATGCACGGAAATCTGCTCTTACTGCAAATTATGCACTTTCTGCAACTAATACTGTTCGTATATTAAGCAAGTATTCCGCTACTTCACCATATTTGGATTATGCCCCAATGATTCGTTACTCTGAGGTTTTGCTAAATGTGGCTGAAGCAGAGGCACTAGCGTCAGGTGGCAACTTGGTACGATCTAGGGCATTGTTAGACGCGGTGCGCAAACGTTCTGACGCAAGTTATAACTTCGGAACTTTAGCAACTGGGACAGAATTAGCTGCTACTATTCTTAAAGAAAGAAGAATTGAACTTCTTGGCGAAGGTTTCCGCTACAATGATCTTGCTAGAAAAGCTACCCCGCTTCCTTCATTTGGAGCTGGTTCAGCAATTCCGGTTGCAGATGCAAGATACACTTTCCCTATTCCATTAAATGAAGTTAATTACAACCCGGCAGTTAACTGGTAGTCTGTAATACAATAAAAATCGACCGTCTCACATGTACTTGTGAGACGGTCGATTTTTATAATAGAATCTGTTAATTGGGTTTCTACCGGCAGAATTAAACGATCGTCCGGCATGCAACCATAATCGACAACTGAAACTGTGAGTCATTTCTCAAAGACTTGGTGCTGAATTGTTCGGGTGTAGGGAAGATTTGAATGCTTGTTATTATTTACTATAAATCAGCTTTTAAATTAGACTTGGGCAGATGTTTGCCTTACTGCCTTATAGTTTTTGTATTTTAGTAATACCAATCAGGCAATCAAAAAATAGGTTTTCAGCTGGTATTCTTGGTCTGTAGCCTAAGAACCCTTGCACTTTTATTTGCCGTGGGATTAATTTACTATCTACTTATGATGATTCTGGAACGATTAATAGTTGTAGTTTTTCCAACGATCCTGCAAGCTTCTTTATGAATAGGAATCTGAAGATTTAAAAGGAGGTGAGATTGCTGTGCCTATGGAAAAAACGATAGAAACACAAAAGAGACTGCCTCCAGATGACAGCCTCTTTGTCAATTTAAAATGTTATATCATATCCGCCCCGTATCTACCACTGATCTTCACCTTCTGGATCAGTAACCTCAGACGTTTCGACATTCACTGCGAAGGTTTTAGTGATTACACTTTTAGGACTACCATCATTAGGAACAACATCGAACGTTACACGTACACCCACTACCCCTCCTCCTTGGCCGGTTGTGCCCACGGTAGAACCAATAACATATTGGCTTTCTCCAACAGTTTCAAGTCCACCAACCATTTCGTACATATCAGAATAGTGTAATACGGATTGATATTTGATGTTTTGTATCGTTGCAATATTTAAAACAGAAGGATTAAAAATTAGGTTTAGACTTGATATGCGGGGACTATAAATGTATTGCCTCTTAGGTGTGATGTAATTTCCAAAGCTATCTTTTTGAGGGATAATATGTACAACCTCTTCCATAATTGGTTTATTTGAAAGATAAAATACACCTAAAACATCGTTATAAAGCGGTGTGAAACCTGGAGTGAAAGCTTGGTTGTATCCAGGAACGCTGAGCGCACCTGCACTTAGCAAAACATTGCTGGTCATTGTACCTGTTAAAGATACAGAAGCGTCAATCTTTAAATTAACATTGTCTGAACTGGCATCATTTTTACCGCCAAATATACCGCTAAATATATTTTCTACAACGCCTCCCAAGGCACTCGTTAATTTACCGGCTACCAAGTTTTTTAAAGAACTGTACAGTTGACTGGCTATCGATGGTTTTGCTTTTTCTACATCACTGTCTCCTTTAATTGTGAGTTGTGATCCATTGTTAATTGATATAGTAGGTGATACAGTTAAATCTAGTCCGGGGGTTGATATACTGCCTGTAAGCGTTCCGGTAATTGTTCCATTGATAGCAACCTGAGTAATTTGATTTGAAGTAATTGGCCAAATAAAATTTAGTGTACCAAAACTTTGTGCATAAAGATTCGGATCGTAAGCCAACTCATACTCGAATGCATACCAAGTGGCCGGCGCAACCTGCCAGTGTTCCAATGTCGATGCAAAACCCGAATTGCTATTGAAGTCTACAACCTGAGCGCCTGCAAAATTCATAATTGGAGAAGACGAAGCGTACATTCCTTCAATACCTAGTTTATGTACGATATTGGCTGAGGCAATCAAATTGGTCGTGTTTGGAAGGTAATAATACATCCTTAATAAACCCCTATATTTATTGTAAAGAATAAAGTATAGTCTATCTTGTGGTACTGATGTATTAAATGTATTATAAACCAATGCCCAGCCATTGACAGACTTATAGTCATTAGCAATCTCAACTGTAAATTGTCTACTTGCTCCCGAGCCCCATGGAACAGGTATTGCCGCACTTCCAACAGGGGTTGGCATAAAATCTGAGTTTTCCCAATCAAAGGCGTAGGCAGGCGTGCCTGCCAATCTGTTTTCTGGCTTCAATATCGTTGATTGATTATCAGGCTCTAAATCCTTCTTACAAGAGAGCATTCCTGAGATGATAAATGCCAATACAATTAATGTAAGTTGTGTTTGTCTTTTCATCGTTTTTGTCTTACGTTTATTATCTGATTAAAAGACAAAATACTCAAAAAAGATTTGAAAAGGTTCGGAGGTACATAGATCGTACACTTTTCTCTATGAAGCCTAAAGATTTCTTTATGAATGTTGAAACATTCAATTGTGTGAATAATTTATTGTTTGTATTTCAATGATTGACAGTTGTTTGAGTACGAATACGGCATTAGGCTATGGGGAACTTATTATTTGTTATTGAATCTATACTTTGTCTAATTATTTTTCTCAAATGATTAGAAGTTTTATGTTTAAAGCGTATTATAATAGTCAACCAGCTTGGATAAGTCTTCGTCTTTTTTAAAACTGAGGGCATTCTCACCAATGAATCTTGACAATTCTTCTTTATGTGAATCTAATGCTTCGATTATACTTTTTTTATCACGCTTGATTTTGATCATCTTTCCTTTCAAAAAAATAAAATACTGCTCGGAAGTGACAAAATTTTTTTGCGTTTTTGCTAAACCGTATGGCGTACTCTCTACAATTGATTTTTTTAGTTTTTTAAGTGCTACTGTATTGCCATCGTTCAATACTTGATAATAGCTTTTTTCAGTAAATTCTGCAATTGGAGGAAATCCATTTCTAAAAGTTAAAACTACCTGGGGATCCGTTTTTGAGCGACTGATCTTAAATTCTTTTATTGGATTCTTGAATGCAAATTCCACCCCATATTTGTTTTTAAAACTAACACGATCAGCCTGTATGTCGTATCGTAAATCAAGATTGTCGTAATACGTATTATTTTCCTCCAAAGCATGCCCCTTGTAAAAATCATCATATAAATAAATACTTCCGACGACATCTCCTGCAACTCTGGTTTCGATAGGCGTTCCGTTTAAATCCTGACTTATTTTAAATTGAGCATTACTTGTGTAAGCACATATACTTAACAGGGCCGCGGCTAAAATGCTTTTTTTCATTTTGATTAGTTTTTTGTATAAATGTAATCATAAGCGCTTGTTCTTCAAAGCATATATAGAACTTTCCAAGCATGAAATACTGGCTAAAATATACATCTCTATGGGTTGCACGTATTATCTACAGTCATCTTGCTGTCTCTACAATGCTCTAATTTTAAGTCCCATGGATTTTGATTTCAGAAATTAATTTTAAGACATAATAAATGGATTTGTAGAGGCTCGTAAATAGAATTACGCATGTAGTTTACAGAAAAATATTTATAACATAATAGCTGAATCAATATGAAGAAAGTCACCTCCTACTTCTTATCCACACTATATTTCCCTGGCCCGATAAAAATCAAACTGAAAAATACGATGCCCAATTCTATTGCATGACTTGCACCTCCAAGTCCATCGCCTTTATTTAAGTGCACCATTGCGGCAATAATCATCGTGAAAACTAAAAGAATACAAGCCGGGCGGTAAAAAAGTCCAACGATTAATAAAAAGCCGCCAAAAGTTTCTGTGGCAGCTGCCATAAATCCCCAGAAAATTGGAAGAAAATCAATTCCAATTACCTTCATACTTCCACCTAAACCTGTCCAGCCATTCGGTCCTCCGGCCAGTTTTGGAAAACCATGTATAATAAACATGGTGCCTACACCTATGCGCAGTAACAATAATCCTGTGTTGCGATACTTTCCTAAATTGTCAAAAATTGCCATTATATATATTTGAATTGAACGTTTTTATCCTCTACATGAAGCGTTATATCTGCACCAAGAACCATACTAAGATTATTATCAATGTGGCCCGTCGGGAAATCGAAAGCTACAGGGAAATCATATTCCCGAACCGCATCCAAAATGACTTCTTCCGCAGTTTGCCCGAAAGAAATTTTTTCTTCCTCAATTTCATTAAAAGCGCCTACGATTAATCCTTTCAGGTTTTTCAGTTTTCCGCTACGTTTAAGCATGCGCATCATCCGATCAATTGCATATTCCTGCTCGCCAACATCTTCCAGGAAAAGAATTTTTCCATCAAAATTCATTTCCGAAACCGACCCTTGCATCATGCAGAGAAGTGTCAGATTTCCACCAATTAAGGTTCCAGAACACATTCCCGTACGGTTTTTAAATACACTTTGATAACTGTATTCAATAGCTTCGCCAAATAAAGATTTTCTAAGCGTTTCCAAAGATTCTGGTGTGGCTTCGTCAAAAGTATAAGGCATTTGTGCATGAATACACTGGGTTTCCGTTTCAGCAATAATGTGCGAAAGCAATACCGTGATGTCACTAAAACCGACAACCCATTTCGGATGCTGTTTGAACACCGTAAAATCAAGCTCATCTATGATGCGGATGGTTCCATAACCTCCCCTGCCAGAAATAATGGCCCGGATGGAAACATCATCCAGAAAGGTTTGCACATCATCTGTACGCAAAGCATCACTCCCGGCAAACTGATGATGGCTCGCATACAGGCTTTTCCCTATCACAATTTCCAATCCCCAGTTTTTCAGTATTTCCAATGCGAAATCTATCTTTTTGGGCAATTTTTTAGCCGGGCAAACCAGGGCTATCTTATCTCCTTTTTTTAAATACGGTGGCTGCTTAATCATCTATAAAAACACTTATCTTTGCCAAAATAATAAAAATTGTTTTGGATAATAATAAAATAAAACGATATACCGTTACCGCTGCCCTTCCTTACACCAATGGCCCTGTTCATATTGGGCATTTGGCTGGTGTATATGTACCTGCAGATATTTACGCCCGTTATTTACGGTCGAATAAAAGAGATGTAAAATTTGTTTGCGGATCTGATGAAAATGGCGTGCCTATTACGCTGAAAGCCAAGCGCGAAGGTGTAACGCCGCAGGAAATTGTAGATAAATACCATAAAATTATTGGCGATTCTTTTAAAGAATTCGGAATCTCATTTGACATTTACCACCGTACATCTTCACAAACACATCATCAAACCGCGGCTGATTTTTTTACCACACTTTACGATAAAGGTGTATTTACAGAAGAAGTAACGGAACAATATTATGATGAAACTGCCAAACAGTTTCTTGCCGACAGGTATATTACCGGGACCTGCCCAAAATGTGGAAATGAAAATGCCTATGGCGATCAATGTGAGAACTGCGGATCTACGCTGAATGCAACTGATCTGATCAATCCGAAATCAACATTATCTGGCAGTAAACCTATTTTAAAAGAAACTAAAAACTGGTTTTTACCTTTAGATAAATATGAAGGGCGCTTGCGCGAATATATTGAAGGCCACAAGGAATGGCGGCCCAATGTTTACGGGCAATGCCAGAGTTGGCTGAATGCCGGTTTACAACCTCGTGCAATGACGCGCGATTTGGACTGGGGAATCCGTGTTCCGCTTCGCGATGCCGAAGGGAAGGTTTTATACGTTTGGTTTGATGCACCTATAGGTTACATTTCTGCCACCAAAGAACTTTGTAATTATGCGAAGCTTGATGTTTGGAACCCGATGGCCGAAGAGTATTACATCAATAATTTCAATAGCGATAAATGTGGCTGGGAAGAATACTGGAAAAGTGATGAAACCAAATTGGTTCATTTTATTGGAAAAGACAATATTGTTTTCCATTGCATCATTTTTCCGGCAATGCTGATGGCGCATGGCGGATATACACTTGCAGATAATGTGCCCGCAAATGAATTTTTAAACTTGGAAGGAAACAAAATTTCCACCTCTAAAAACTGGGCAGTTTGGTTAAATGAATATTTACGTGAGTTTGAAGACAAGCAAGACGTACTTCGTTATGTATTAACCGCTACCGCACCTGAAACCAAAGACAACGATTTTACCTGGAAAGATTTTCAGGCACGCAATAACAATGAACTGGTTGCCATTCTGGGGAATTTTGTAAATCGTGTTGTGGTCCTGACGCATAAATATTTTGGCGGTTCTGTGCCAACCTGTATGGAAATTACCCCGACAGACCAGGCAGTAATTGACGAACTGGCTTCCTATCCGGCAAAAATATCCGCATCTATAGAAAATTACCGCTTCCGCGAAGCATTGGCCGAGGTGATGAATGTGGCACGTTTGGGCAACAAATATCTTGCAGAAACAGAACCTTGGAAATTGATTAAGACGGATGAAGATCGGGTGCGCACTATTTTGCACATCTCTCTTCAAATTGCTGCCAATATTCAGATTCTGATTGAACCTTTCTTGCCGTTTACTGCCGAAAAATTGATGAATATGCTCAAAAACGGTGGACACGATTGGGCAGATGCAGGTCAGATCAATCTAATCAAACGTGGTCACGCTATTGGCGAGGCTACACTTTTGTTCGAGAAAGTCGAAGATGCAGAAATTGATTTTCAGATTGAGAAATTAAATCAAAGCAAAGCGAGTAATGCCGCTGGAGCTGCAGTGGCCGTTCCTGCGAAAGAGAACATTCAGTTTGATGATTTTTCAGCCATGGATATCCGCGTAGCGACAATTATTGCAGCAGAAAAAGTTGAAAAAACTAAAAAGCTTTTAAAATTAACAGTAAATACGGGTATTGACGAGCGTACGGTTGTTTCCGGCATAGCCGAACATTATAAACCTGAAGATATTATTGGTAAGCAGGTAAGTATGATTGTTAATCTTGCACCAAGAGAAATCAAGGGAATCGTATCTCAAGGAATGATTTTAATGGCAGAGGATGCAGAAGGGAAATTGGTTTTTGTATCACCTGCAGAACATTTTCAAAATGGAAGCATAATCCGATAAAATTCTTTCTTTTTACATAAAGTGCCATTTAATGATAAGTTAAATGGCACTTTTTTTTATTGGCGAAATGTTAAGGATTCATCCGATTGAAATAATCCGTAATCGTTTCGTTATTTGCTTCTGCTCTATCGGCACTGGTACCAAAAGTGAGTTCTGTTTTACCATCTTTTATTTGTTCGAATACAGCTGATACAAATTCGCTTACCGCAGGAAAGTTATTATGGAGACCTTTGCCGCCCAAATCTGTATTCAACGCTGGTGGAATCATTTCAATTACTTCGATAGCAGAATCCTTTAAACTGTGGCGAATAGAAAGTGTAAAGGAACGCATAAATGCTTTGGTGCTGCAATAAACCGGTACGGCAGATAGTGGTACAAATGCCAATCCGGAGGTCACATTTATAATGGTATCAAGCGTGCTCAAGTTGCTGAATAACTTTGTTAAATGTATAGGTGCCAGAATATTTGTGGTGATTTCTGCACTGCTTTTTTCATAAAAGTCCGTATCGTTAATGTGCATCCAGTTTTGAATTCCTGCATTATTCACCAATACGTTTAAATCGCTGTGATTTTCAGCAACCCATTCGTACAAAGCAATTCGGTCTGTTTCGAGTGATAAATCACATACTTTGGTGATCACCGATGGAATTTTTTCTGCGGCTTCTAACAGAGCCGATTCGCGTCTGCCACAAATGATAACAGTATTATTTTCTTGTATAAAACGCTCGGCAAGGCCTAAACCAATTCCGCTTGCGCCACCTGTAATCAGGATTTTATTGTTTGCTAGTTTCATCTTCTATTAAATTGATAATCAAAGATGAGACTATTGAATATATATATTATGGTGAGTAGTACAGTTTTTCGATGATGAAGATTTCGATTTTTTGGGGATTTCCAGACTCAAAAATGTACTAAAGATAAAAAGGGCTTTAAGCCCTCTTTCATTTTAATCAAATTAAAAAAGTGGTCCCGACGAGAATCGAACTCATATCTAAAGTTTAGGAAACTTCTATTCTATCCGTTGAACTACGGGACCGTGCTCTGCGAGCAGCGCAAATATAACAAAAGTTTTTACGCCTGCGCAGTCATTTTTTTTAACTGAAAATGAATCCTTAACGGTAAAAGGACAAACATCTTTTCTGTATTCAGTCAACATATTTTGCGAAAACCAAATGCATCACTATCGTTTTGCAATTCGTTTCAGCATAAGATAATTCGTTGTACAAGTTTTCGTCGAGAAATTTCGTGCGTTGGTCTAGAGCTTATTGAAGCTGGTATAATACGCACTTTTTGCCTGCAACGTTTGCGGCCTTATGGCGTCTTAATATCAAAACAATAACAAAAACCTAAAATATAAACGATATGAAAACTTTAGCAAAAACATTATTCGCAGCAGCATTAACAGCAGTAGTATTAACATCATCAGCCGTGGCAACATTCGCCGCAGAGCCAGTTAAAACCGAAACAAAAACTTTAGATCGCGCTAAATTCAACAGAATTTGGGTAAGCGGAAATGTAAAGATTGTTTTGACGCAAGGCGATACTCAAAAAGTAGAAGGCGCTAGCAACTACGATGCATCAAAAACTTCTGTAACCACAGATGGAAGAACACTTTTCATCAATTCAATGGAAACTACACAAGTAACATTAAATATTACTGTAAAGGATTTGGAAAGGATTGAAGCATACGGACAATCTGTTGTGGTAACCAAAAAGAATTTTGATGTAAAAAACCTTCAGTTGTTTTTAAGTCAAAGCGCTACAGCAAAAATCAATACCACTGCCGAAAGTCTATATACAGTTGTAAAGGAAGATGCAGTGTTGAAATTAAACGGGACTGCGATTCAAAGCACCATGATTGCCAGTAATATGAAAAACGTAAAACTTACAGATTTTACCGCAATTAAAGGAACTTCATATACACCCGAAGCGATTTTGGCAGCAGAGCAAAATGCAATGACTTTATCCAAATAAAAACGACTTGGAATTAATCAGGCTGTCTCACTAACCGGGGGCAGCTTTTTTATTTTATAGAAAGTAGCTTGCTTAAACCGGTCTAAAGTTCAAATATAAAATTACTACGCAATAATTTATTTGATAAAATGGGATTAGCCGCCATGCAAATAAGAAATTCAACGTTGTTGCAAGTATTTTACTCTATTAATTTTATAGACTTTATTACATTTGCATTTAATTTATTTACAATGAGAAAGATATTTGTTTTGTTGACGGTGGTTTTATTTTCTGCCGCGGCATTTGGCCAAACCAAACCTGAAGGCGTTCATATTTATAATCCTCAGGCTGATGCCAAAGCAGACCTTGCAAAGGCTGTTGCGAAAGCAGCGAAAGAGAACAAACATGTTTTGGTACAAGTTGGCGGAAACTGGTGTGGTTGGTGTATCGCTTTTCATAACCTTGTAGACAGTACAGCAACTTTGAAAAATTACATTAATGAAAATTTCGAAACCGTGCTGGTTAATTACAGCCCTGAGAATAAAAATGAAAATGCACTTGCCAGCTTAGGTTATCCGCAACGTTTTGGATTTCCTGTTTTTGTTATTTTAGATGGAACAGGCAAAGTATTACACATCGAAAATTCTGCTTATTTAGAAACAGAGGAGGTTGCTGCCAATGGGAAAAAGAAAGTAGGTCATGATGTTAAAAAAATCACCTCCTTTCTAAAAGGATGGACAAGCGCTGCTGTTAACCCGAAAACTTACGCTACAAAAGCGCAATAATTTTAGGAGTCAGATTTTAGAAGCCCGTAAATACGGGCTTTTTTATTAATCGTCCAGATCGTCGCTTTCTTCATCATCCAGATCATCCACATTCAATTCATAAGACGGACGCGAGGCCTCGTCTGCCTGTTCAAGATGATCCTTGTCGTATTCAATACTGGAATCATCGCCAGAAATTTCATTTATATTTTCTACATCATCCTCTCTGCGTAATGCATCATTCGGATCGTTCGAATAATCGTTTTCTATGGGATCTATCATAACCTTTTATTTTATAGATAATAATGGTTTTTACTATAGAATTGTTTTCTGATGATTGAAAATACTTACGGCTTTCGCTAAAAATCTAAAGAAACCACGGAAAGCGCTTCTACGTAAATGTTGTTATGAAACTCTTAACCTGCATTTTGTTTTCTTTAGTAACTTCGGCATGTACAAAAAATCCAGAAATGACTGAAGTGCCTGTTCCCAATCAAGACGTTATTGTTCAAAATCCTGCATCAACCGCGAGTTATTTAGCCTTAGGTGATTCTTATACAATTGGTGAAAGCGTTCCGCGGGCATCGTCCTTTCCATTTCAGCTGAAAAACCTGCTTAACAATGCAAATAAATCAATTGCAGATCCCAAAATTATAGCAACCACGGGATGGACTACGGATGAATTGCAACAGGCAATTGTGCAGGCTAAAATCACTCAGAAGTTCGATTTTGTAACTTTGCTAATTGGCGTAAACAACCAATACAGGAATTATCCTATTGATACCTATAAAAAGGAATTTTCTGAATTACTGCAAACTGCTATTGCTTTTGCCAATGGCGATAAGAGCCGTGTCTTTGTGGTTTCAATTCCGGATTGGGGCGTAACACCATTTGGGCATCAGGCGACAAAAACGCCACAAACCATTGCTGCAGAAATTGATGCCTTTAACCTGGCTAACCGAGAAATTACGCTGGCCGCAGGCGTGAGTTATACCGATATTACGCCAGGATCAAGAAAAGCTGAGACCGACCTAAGTCTGGTTGCTGGCGATGGTTTGCACCCTAGCGCAAAAATGTACGCAGACTGGGCCAATGCATTGCTGCCTAAAGTTGCTGCTGTACTAAAATAATTTCATTATCAGACACTTAGTATTGCTGATTTTTTATAATTTTAGTTAAATCAATATCTAATTTAACTAAAACTATGGAAAACAATGCGTATTATGAATCTGCCGGCGGCGGATTTCTGGCCGCCTTTTTAGGCGCTTACTTTGTATTTATTTTAATCATTTGGGTACTCTGCGTCGCAGGGATGTGGAAAACCTTTGAAAAGGCCGGAAAGCCAGGTTGGGCTTCGCTCATTCCCATCTACAATACCATTATTATGCTCGAAATTGTAGGCAAACCCATGATCTGGATTTTATGGCTTATAATACCTTGCGTGAATATTGTTTTTGGTATTTGGCTGATTAATCTGCTGAGTAAAAGCTTTGGAAAATCGGAAGGTTTCACCATCGGGCTGATCATTTTTCCGTATGTTTTCTGGCCAATTTTGGGATTCGGTCCAGCTGCTTATTTAGGGCCATCTGCTGAGGAAGCGAAAAATCCTTTCGGCGGAAATCCATTCAACAAGCCTAACGATCCATTCAATAATCCGAACGATACATCGCATATTATTTAATGCAGAAATATGCTCCCTTATTTTGCAGCGCAATGTTAATACATTGGCTGCAAAATCATTTAATTCCTTGCCCGTTTAAATGGCTTACAACAATTGATTGTCCGGGTTGTGGTTTCCAAAGATCATTATTTGCTTTAATTAGCGGAAATTTTAACCTGAGTTGGCAAATTTATCCGCCACTTATTCCATTGCTTTTGTTATTCTTATATGCAGGGATAAAGAGCTTAATCTCTTTCCCGAAACAAGATTTAATTTTCAAGGTAATGTCCATAGTTATTGGTAACCTGATCATAATCAACTACCTGATTAAAATGGTTGCATTGGCTAATCTGCCTTAGAGGTAACGTGATTATAATCTTTTAAAACGGTTTCCAGAAATGCCAGTTCATGCATTCCTGAAGGCAACACAGCATTAATCAATGTTTTTACTTTTGCTGCAGTTTGGAAAATTATATCGTGATTTCCGGTTTTATGATACGTATTTAACACTTCATGAATTAGCTCTGCATCTCTGTCGCTAAGGTTTTGTACATGATCGAAAATTGGTGTATAATCTTCAACATTCGGATGAAATGCAATATGTGCCAACTGAGTTTGAGGTTGAGTTTTTATTAACGTTGTTCCGGCAACCAGATCACCAATTCTTTGTTTATTTTCCGTAACGGCTACACAGATTAATCCGCCAACCCATCCCGTTAGGGTAAAATCTACAATTCTAAATAGCCAGCGAATGAAATATTGCCCCAAGCTGGCTTGCGCACCATCTAAACTGATTACTTTTATTTTCAGAATCCGTTTTCCAATGCTTTGGCCATTCATAAAAATTTCACAGATCAGATCGTAAAATACGTAGCCGGCACCGTAAATTATCATGACAACTACGAAGGTCATTTCTGCAGAATTCATTAATCCCATAAATCCGAAGCCAATTAGTAAAAGAACAATTAGAATTAAGAACAATCCAAAATCAATCAATCTGGCAGCAACCCTTTCGCCGAGTCCGGCAACAGGATAATCAATTTCAATGTGTTGAGTAGTATTTACTTTAACGGTTTCCATGCTCATCAAATATATAATATGCAATGTGATTTTTATTGGCCAATCAAAATTTTGTTTCTATTTTAACTGAAATTTTAGTCGGTTAAAACTAATCAATGAGAGAAGCGCTGTTTGTTAAACAAAATTCAGAAAAGTGGAAAGGTTATGAAACCTTGCAAACCAATAATCCGGATGAACTTGCACAGCGTTTTATAGATATTACCAATGATTTGGCTTACGCCAAAACATTTTATCCAAAATCCAGAACTACAGCTTATCTCAATGGCATTGCATCGGTTTTACATCAGGCCATCTATAAAAACAAAAAAGAAGAAAAAGGCAGATTTTCGGCATTCTGGAAATATGAGCTTCCATTAAAATTCTATCAACACCGCTGGCCTTTACTTTGGTCACTTGTGTTTTTTGTAATCGCAATGGCTATCGGCATCCTTTCTGCAAAATACGACAGTTCATTTTTACGCATTTTCTTCGGCGATAGCTACATCAATATGACCAATGAGAATATTGCCAAAGGCGATCCGTTTGGTGTTTACAAGCAACAGGGAGAACTGATGATGTTTTTTGAAATTGCAACAAATAATGTATGGGTAATGCTACTAATGATCATCAGCGGAATATTCGTTTCAATAGGGCCGGTTTTCTTTCTCCTCAGAACCGGAATTATGATTGGTGCTTTTGAATATTTCTTTTTTAGCAAAGGCCTTGGCGCACAATCCATTCTGGTGATCTGGATTCATGGAACCCTAGAAATTGCCTGTGCAGTAATTGCCGGAGGTGCTGGTTTGGTATTGGGAAACGGAATTCTTTTTCCAAAAACCTACAGTCGTATGCAGGCATTTAAACAAAATGCAAAAGATGCAACTAAAATTGCCCTCGGCATTACACCTATAATTTTGTTGGCTGCTTTTTTTGAAAGCTTTGTTACCCGCCATACTGAAATGCCGGTATATCAAAGCTTAATCATTTTAATTGCTTCACTGGGTTTCATTATCTGGTATGTCATTATTTTACCTTATCAACTATTTAAACGTACTCAATTTCCTATTTAAGAATGGCACAACCTGTAGAATTTAAAAAAACACGAGAATTTGGCGAGCTAATTGGCGATACTTTTCTGTTTTTAAAACAAAATTTTAAACCGCTGGCGAAGGCATTACTTTACCTCTGCGGGCTTTTTATCGTTGCCGGAATATTAACCAGTATCCTTTCACAAATGAATTTGTTGGATTATACCCGCGGCGAAATGCGTTCTCCTATCTATGCCAGAAATACGTGGGCAAGAATTCTGAGCTGGCAATATTTTCTTTCTATGATTTTTGCTATGGCTTACGCCAATTCACTTTACGTAACCATTTTAAGCTATTTAACTCTATATATAGAAAAAGGGAATGTTGCACCTTCCCTCCTTGAAGTTTGGGGATACTATAAATATTACTTTTTCAGGCTTTTGGGAAGCAGCTTTCTGCTTACCATTTTCTTCGTAATTTGTTTAGCCTGTTGTTTAGTTCCGGGAATCTATATTTTCCCGATGATAAGTATTTTCTATCCGGTTATGATCATGGAAAACGCAGGTTTCAGGTATACATTTAACCGTTCTTTTAAATTAGTGAAAAATGAATGGTGGGTATCTGCTGCAGTAATTCTAATCATCTGGATTATTGCGTATGCATTGGCATTGTTTATTCAGATTCCATCTTTTGCAATCATGATGATTAGTACGCTTACTCACGCAGAAAGACCTTTTAGCAATGCTTATATTATTTTGAATGCTATTGGTAGTTACCTTTCATACATCTTTTTTTCGATACCCGTAATTACTTCTACCTTGATCTATTACAACCTGGTAGAGAAAAAAGAAAACAGTGGTTTGATGGAACGAATTGGAAACCTCGGATCAAACACCGGAGCGCAGGAAATAGATGCAGAAGAATATTAATACAGCGGTTTTAGCATTGTGTTTACTGTTTTGTACACTTACGTACGGAGCTGTTTCTGCGCATGCAAATACGGGTAAAATATTAATCGTTAAAAACGATAGTAACCGGATTAAAGTCCGCGAAATCGATTCTGCTGCAATCGCAAAATACGCCAAGCAACGCGATTTTATGTATAAAGAACTTTCGCCTGAACAACAAAGTTTATGGCAAAAATTCTGGAGGTGGATTTGGGATTTGATAAACCGGATTTTCTCCGGCAAATCATCCGATAGTGGATTCGTAAAATTATTTTTTATCGTACTGAAGTACCTGATTATCGCCGCTACAATAGGATTAATTATTTTTATTGTTCTAAAATTGTGGGGTGTAGACTTAAAAATATTTACAGGAAAATCTGAAAAAGTAGATGTTCCATACCATGAAACATTGGAGAATATTCATGAAATTAATTTTGAAGATCAGTTAGAAGGTGCTTTACAACAATCTAACTATCGCCTTGCAGTGCGCTTGCTTTACCTTAGAACACTTAAAAAACTGAGCGATCAGGGACTGATCAGCTGGCTGCCAGATAAAACAAATAAAACTTATGTTGCTGAAATTGAAGATCCGCATAGAAGTGCAGAATTTTCAATTTTAACCAACCAGTTTGAGTACATATGGTATGGAGAATTCCATATAGACAAAATTGGCTTTGATCATCTGCAGCAGTCATTTCATCATTTTAACAATAAAAAGGCATGAGCGGACTGAAAAGGTATCTTATTATAAGTGCAGTTTTAGTGCTGCTATATCTTCTGGCACAATTTTTTAAACCGAAGGACACCAACTGGTCTGCAACTTTTCTACGCGATGATAAAATTCCTTTCGGCACTTATATTCTGGATCGGCAAATCGCAGATATTTTTCCGGATGTGAATGTTCAGAAAAGCGAAAGTCCGATATACAATACCATTAAAGAAAACAAACCAAAAGGAAAATCCAACTATCTGATCATCTGTTCAGATTTTAAAATTGACAAGCTGGATTATAAAACACTTAAAAATTTTATAAAAGAGGGAAATCATGTATTTATCGCTGCGTTTAACCTTCCAAAAATTTTAACAGACTCACTAAAGCTGCGTATTACCTCAGATTTCAACAATAAGAAAGACGTTCCAATTCGATTTACGAATCCGGCGCTGGCTCAAAATAAAGGCTATCTTTTCGATAAATCTATCGGCGAACAATATTTTAACACCATAGATACTGCTAAAGCCATTGTACTTGGAGAAAGAGTTGGAAAAGCGAACTTCGTAGAGTACAAATTTGGAAAAGGTGCATTGTTTATTACACCCAATCCTTTACTTTTTACCAATTACAGTTTGCTAAAGCCCGATGGGCAAAGCTATGTCTCTAAGGCGCTTTCCTATTTGCCAGAGGCGAAATTTTTAATCTGGGACGAACACTTTACGCGCCCGCAAACCGAAGACCGATCGCCTCTGCGCACCATTTTTAAATACAGTGAATTGAAATGGGCTTATTTAATCAGTCTATTTGGTTTATTCGCATTTGTGCTCTTCGAAATTAAGCGCAGGCAGCGAATTATACCAGTTCTTGTGGCACCTACAAATACGTCAGTAGAATTTGTTGAAGTAGTTGGCCGGGTTTATTACCAGCAACGCAACAATACAGACATTGCGTTTAAAAAAATCAGTTATTTGCTGGAATACATCAGAAGCAAATACCGAATTAAAACGCTTGAAATCAATGAAGAGTTTAAAACAACATTAAGCGGCCGTTCTGGAGCAAACGAAAAAACAATAGAGACTTTATGTACCATAATAAATCGCATAAGGGAAGCAAAAGAGATAAAGGATTCAGACTTGATTGCGCTGAATAAAACTATAGAACAATTTTACAAAGAAGACCTATAAAAATATGGAACAGGAAATGTTTAACCAACGTACAGACTTAAGTGAGTTGAATTCAGCTGTGGTGCAAATCCGGGAAACATTGGCTAAAATAATTGTTGGACAAAAAGAAACTGTAGATTTATTGATTGCCGGTTTACTTGCTGACGGCCATTTATTGCTGGAAGGTGTGCCTGGCGTTGCGAAAACTTTAAGTGCGAAGTTATTGGCGAAATGCATTTCGGCCAGTTTCTCCCGTATTCAGTTTACACCAGATTTAATGCCTTCTGATGTAATTGGAACAGCCGTTTTTAGTCCGAAAACCGGCGAATTTCAGTTCAGGCACGGGCCAATTTTTGGCAACCTGATTTTGGTTGATGAAATTAACCGCGCACCTGCAAAAACACAATCTGCACTTTTTGAGGCAATGGAAGAACGCCAGATTACTGTTGATGGAACAACATATCCGTTAGATGAGCCATTTATGGTACTTGCTACTCAAAACCCAATTGAGCAGGAAGGAACCTATCGCTTGCCTGAAGCCCAATTGGATCGTTTCTTATTTAAAATTGAAGTGAAATACCCAAGTTTGGAAGAGGAAATTGAAATTCTGGTAAATCAGCATCAGCAAAAAACAGAACACCAGCTTCAAGAAATTGTGCCAGTTTTAAGCGTCGATCAAATAAAATCGTTACGTGCTACCATAAAATCGCTCTTTGTAGAGCCGAAATTGCTTGCATATGCGGCACAGATTGTTCATGAAACCCGCAACAATAAATCCTTATTTCTGGGCGCTTCGCCGAGGGCTTCTCTTGCCATTGTGAACAGTGCCAAAGCTGTAGCAGCAATGGAAGGTAGAGATTTTGTAACGCCAGACGACATTAAAAAAGTTGCCATTCCTGTACTTACACACCGGGTAATGTTAAGTCCGGAGAAAGAAATGGAAGGCTTAACGCCTGCAGATGTAATCAGCCAGATTATTAAAAAAATTGAGATACCCAGATAGATGAAGAGCTTTTTCAGAAAATATTATACAGATCTTTTTTTAAACCGGCGTTTATTTCTTGCGCTGGGTTTCTGTGTGGTATTATTTGTATTCTCATTTTTCCTTCCGGTAATCGGCAATTTGCCTTATTTCATTTTTACGGCTTTAACTGCGCTGATACTGATTGATCTTATTTTACTTTTTAGAACCAAAAAAGGCGTTTTCCTACATCGGGAAGTGCCGGAAAGATTAAGCAATGGCGATGAAAATGAAATTAATATTTACCTCGAAAATTTCTATCCTTTTGACGTGAAAATCGGATTAATTGACGAAATCCCTTTTCAATTTCAAAAACGAGATTTATGGTTTGATGCACGTTTGGAACCTCGTACGCAAAAAGTAATTACTTACTACTTGCGCCCAACTAAACGTGGTGAATATGAATTTGGTCAATCCAGGTTGTATGTACAAAGTCCGTTGGGCTTGTTAAACAGGCGGTACAATATTGGTACATATAAAACCGTTCCGGTTTACCCGTCATTTTTAAAAATGCGGCAATATGAATTGATGGCCATCTCTAACCGGCTTACCGATTTTGGTATAAAAAAAATACGCAGAATTGGACATAGTATGGAATTCGATCAGGTGAAAAATTATGTTCCTGGCGATGATTACCGTACTGTAAATTGGAAAGCTACAGCCAGAAGAGGCGATTTGATGGTCAATTCTTATACGGATGAAAAAGCGCAGCACGTTTACTGTGTGATAGACAAATCGCGCGCAATGAAAATGCCTTTTGATGGATTGAGCCTGCTGGATTATGCGATAAACGCCAGTTTAATTTTAAGTAGCGTGGCGCTGGTTAAGGAAGATCGTGCTGGTTTAATTACCATTGCAGAAAAAGTTGGAAGCATTGTGCCTGCAGATCGCAAAGCAACACAACTGAATAAAATTATGGAGGTGTTGTACAAAGAAAAAACACGTTATCTGGAAACAGATATGGAAGCGCTGTACATTGCTGTTCGCTCTACATTGAAACAAAGAAGTTTGGTGGTTTTTTTCACGAATTTCGAAACGATGTCTGCATTAGAAAGACAATTGCCCTATTTGAAGCGCATAGCGAAATTTCATCTGCTGTTAATCGTATTTTTCGAAAATACCACCTTAAAAACGTTAAGTGAAACACCAGCTGCAGATGTTGAAGGTATTTATATTAAAACAATTGCAGAAAAATTTGCTTTCGAGAAAAAATTGATTGTAAAAGAGCTGGCTAAACATGGCATACTCAGCGTATTGTCTACACCAGAAAATCTCACCGTAAATGTGGTTAATCAATATCTTGCATTAAAAGCGCAGCAAAAAATATAAAGCCACTTTTTCGAGTAATCACCATATAAGAGATATAAGACATCTAGGCGGTTAACTATTTACCAGAAACTTATTTGTTCTTAAATGTCTTAAATGGTTAATTTTTGTACACGATTCTGCCAGCGGTGTAAGAGATATAAGAACATTTGGCCGGTTAACTATTTACCAGAAACTCATTTGTTCTTAAATGTCTTAAATGGTTAATTTCAGTATACGATTCTGTCAACCATATAAGAGATATGAGAACATTTGGCCGGTTAACTATTTACCAGAAACTTATTTGTTCTTAAATGTCTTAAATGGTTAATTTCTATACACGATTCTGCCAACCATATAAGAGATATGAGAACATTTGGCCGGTTAACTATTTACCAGAAACTCATTTGTTCTTAAATGTCTTAAATGGTTAATTTCAGTACACGACTCTGCCAACCATATAAGAGATATAAGAACATTTATCCGGTTAACTATTTACCAGAAACTTATTTGTTCTTAAATGTCTTAAATGGTTAATTTCAGTATACGATTCTGCCAACCATATAAGAGATATAAGAACATTTAATCGGTTAACTATTTACCAGAAACTTATTTGTTCTTAAATGTCTTAAATGGTTAATTTCAGTACACGATTCTGCCAACCATGTAAGAGATATAAGAACATTAGACGGCGTCTGTTCTAACCCACGTTAAGCTTCTCGAAATGACTTTAGTAAAAACTTTCGTTATTCCTCTTCTCTGAAATAGACCTTATAAAAGTTCATCGATTTATCATCGTCATAACCTTTTTCAATAAGCTCTTTGTTTCCATGAATGTAAATGTGAAAATTCTTATCGAGTTTTAAAACGCTTTTATAAACACGGGCTTGTTTTTTTACAGCTGCTTCGGCAATCTCAAAAGTATCTGCTATTGGCGTTTCAAATTCCTGTTCGTAATTCTTTTTAAAATTTTTGAAAGATTCTATTCCTTCATCGTTTCCAATTACTTCCTGACTAAATTCATCAATATCAAAAGTTTCTTTTTCTTTGAAATATTTCATTGAACGGTTAAGCAAGTCTATTTTATCTGCTTTACTGATTTCAAATTCATCATCCAGTTTCTGGGTTACAAAGTTTTTGTAAACACCCAAAACATTATTGGTTTGGTTATACGCATCATTCCGGATTTTCAGTTTTAGAAACTCATCTTTCCAGTAAACAGCAGCCTCATTACTGCTTTTTGCCTGATCCAAGACCACAACTTTATAACCTTCTTCTACATCTGTATTGAAGATTAAACAACCTTTATCCAATTTATTAATACTGATGGCTTCTTGCTCGTAACTCATATTAAAACCATCCTGTTCAGGATACACTTTAAGATATGTGTCTTTAGTTTCAGATTTAAAAATCCCGATGACATCCAAAAGCTCCCCTTCAATCTGTACTTTTTCGAAATAAGCCACATAAAGTTCACCGGCTTTAATCTTAGGATGGTTGGCAACATCGTATAAATATTTAGCCAACTGCTCAGAGTTTTCATGAAACAACTTATTGTTTTCGAAAATCTCCTGTGCAAAATGGTATACTTCATTCAGTTTTAAATTATCACTGGAATGATAAAAACGATATACCTCGTTTACTTTTTCGAAAGGTTTAAGGAAATACTGCATCAAAAGATTACCGAGCAATTCATCATCAATATTCAATGGCGCATCACTAAGTTTGTAATATTCTTCCAGTACTTTATTTCCGGTATGGTGTATGGAAAGTTGCTTTAATGAAGCTTCGAAAAAAGTTGTCATGGCGGCAAAAGTAGTAAAACCTGCGCAGATTCCGCTTCAAAAGGCGACAGCATATTTTACCATATCTACTCACATGTAAAACGCATTATTTTACCGCAATAAGTCCAATTTTTTTCGAGTGTTCAAGTGCTGCAGAACTGTTTTCGAATAAACAGGTATGTATGCCGAACCGGGTAACGTGATCCAAAATTTTTAGCGTCTCCGGCGCTTTTTCCTTTCTGATGTTGCGGATGTAAATGGCTTCGATATTTTGAGGATATTTTTCGGCAATGGCCGAATAAATCATTGGATCTTGTTGAGAGTTATCGCCAAAAAATATAAATCGCTGATTGGGAAAAGCATCTAAAATGCGCATTACACGCAATAATTTGCCTTCATGACCGGTTTTGCCGGTCTTAATTAAGTCCGTCCACTGTTTAATCGTATTCAACAAAAATGCTCCGTTTGGAAGTTTATTAAACTGAAAAGTTTCAACAAGGTAATCGTATAAATTCCATTCGCTGCTGCTTACGTAGAAAAACGGATTTGGTTGATCGGCAGAAGTATGCGCAGTTGAAAGTTGCTGGTAATGATCTGCAGCACCGGGAAATGTTTTCCGCGTATGCGGATTTTTAATAAATAACTCGCGCAAACGGCGTGCAATGGTAGCTGAATGCGAAACCATAACGGTATCGTCTACATCAGAAATGAATGCATATTGTGTAATGTGAGGTACATACACTTTACCTTCTGTAGATGCAATGGTTTTGCCATCGGGATCAACCGCATCAACTTTTACAAAATGCCAGCCTGCCGGAACATCATGCTCTGCAGCCCATTCAAATTTGAAAAAACCATCAGCTTCTGTTTTATTGTAAATGGTTTGATCAAAAAACTGCAGACGAACATCTGTAAAAGGCAAAGGTTTTACGATAAAAAGCTTAATTAGCCGTATAATATTGATAAAAATATTGCTGCTATAGGTTTGCTTCACTTTTGCCCGGCTTTTGAAAACATGTCCATAAGCAACTAAATTTTGCTGGTGTCCGTAACCGTGATAAACTTTTACACTTGTTTTATTCATTGAATTGAAAACAGTGTAGAGATAGAGTTGTTTGTGTAATTAAAGTTGCAAACCCTAAATGAGACTACTATTCATTGTAAATCCTGGTTCGGGAAACCACGATCTTGATCTGAAAGAACTGATCATCTCCTTTTTAAAGGATAAAAATATAAGTTATGAAATTTATGAGTTACCGAAAGATTGCCATTTAGAGGAGATTAAAAGTAAGATTTCTGAGGTTAAACCAGATCGGATTATTGCTGCCGGAGGCGATGGAACATTGAAACTTGTGGCAGAATGTACATTAAATACAGATTTGCCAATATGCATTTTGCCTGCAGGTTCTGCAAATGGAATGGCAAAAGAACTCGGAATCCCGACAGATATTGATGACGCACTTGAAGTTGTGCTTAGCGGCATGCCAAAAAAAATACATGCGATAAAACTAAATGATGAACTCTGCATTCATTTATCCGACTTAGGTTTCAATGCTTTTCTGGTGAAAAAATTCGATGCACTGCCAGAGCGCGGTATGCTGGCTTATGCAAAAGCCACCTGGCATGCGTTGTGGAATCATAAAAGAATGCAGGTTGAACTTAATATAAACGGCAAAAAGGTGAATTCTGCAGCTGCGATGGTGGCCATTGCAAACGCGACAATGTATGGAACAGGTTTAAAAATTAATCCAGACGGTAAACTGAATGATGATTTATTTGAAATTGTTGTAGTAAAGGATTATTCCTATTTAGAGATCTTAAAAATCTGGTTTACTAAGCTGCCATTTAACCCCAAAAAAATTGAGGTTTTCCAGACTCAAAAAGTATCAATACAATCTAAACATAAAGCGCATTTTCAGGTAGATGGCGAATATATTGGAAAAGTAAACAAAGTGGAAGCATCTATTTTGAAAGATGCAATTACCATTATAAGTTAGGGCCAGATTTGGCGGTGTGCTTTTATACTAAAATATAAGCGAAAAAACTCAGTAACAAAACAAAGTCTGAACAGCAGGTTAAACCAATTGTCGCCCAAGTGAAGCAGTTCCGGAATGTATGTGATAAAACCGAAAGAAAAAATCCAAACCACCAATCGAAAAGGGAACTGGATGTAATATGCAATAAAACCGAATTTCTTAAGCATCAGCAATCCTGTAGCAGATACAATTAAGGAAAGAAATAGTGGAAGTAGTAAGATCACCTTAGCTTGCGAAAGTATCTGGTGCGGAATTTCGTTTAAGTGTGTAATGATGTTCCAGAATTGCGGAGCCAGCAACAACAGGCTCAACACATCCAGCAGGGCAAAAATCTTGATCCAGTTCCGCATTATTTACAATATTTAGCCAAATGTTCATCGGCAAGTCTGCTACCCATATTTTTTACAAATCGGAAATCATCGCAGGCACCTTGTTTATCGCCCTGTTTAATTTTTTTTAACCCGTTTTGTATGCGTTCCGATAAATATTCTTCATCAATACCCAATTGGTTTTTAAGTGCTATAATTTGCGCTTCCTGTCCGGGTTTTGCCTGGTCTATATGCTGATAGAAATTTAGAACAGTATTCGTTAATCGTTCATCTGCCTGATAAACCTGTATAGAAGCCTGAATATCTTTAGGATTTTTGGTTTCGCAATTGTAACCAGACAATACAAAATTTACAGGTACAATTACAGAAACTGTACTATCATAACCTGCCGGAATTTGCCATTTGCCGCTACTTAACCTAACCAATCTTAACGCTTCTTCATCTAATTCTGTGATAATGCCTTTGGTGATTTTAGATGCATAAACCTGTCCGTTATTATCCAGTTTAAAGCTCACATTGACCAAACCCTGAATGCAATTTTGTTTAGAGAACTGCGGATAAATGGTGTTTTCGCGCAGAAAATTTGCAAAACCATCTTTCCCGCTTTTAAACTGCAACTGTGCAGAAGCGCGGGTACAGAATAAAATTAAACAGAAAACGATTACATTTTTCATTGGTGTAATTTACGTAAAATCCTTCTAAAGGAATTACTGAAGTATTCTAGTTATTAAGTAAAACGCGTTTTAATGGCGAAGGTTTGTTCGAGAATTAGATTTGGATCTGGGCAATTTGCAAGATACTTCGCACGCTCACTAAAACGGCATACACCAGGATAATCACCAACTTTACCTTCCATATCAAGTATCAGTTGGAAATGCAGATGTGGCGGCCAGTTCCCATTTTCGGAAGCATTGCCTAAATGCGCAAACTGCTCGCCTGCTGCAATAATTTTTCCCGGAAATAATTCGTTAAGGGAAGCTAAACTCAAATGACCGTAAAGCGCGTAAAATATAAAACCGCTAAAATCATATTGCAGAATAATGGTTGCACCATAATCGCCGAAGTGATCGTTATTGGCAAAACTGTGCACCACCGCTTCGTGAAAATTATAAATTGGTGTTGCTGCCGGCGCCCAAATATCTACACCCAAATGCAACCTACGAGGTTCTTCTGCTGATGAAAAATGTGCGCTCCGTGAATAAATGGTACGGTGCTCATTGTAACCGCCAATCCCATAACGTGCGTGATGAATCAAAAGCTTTGTATTTACCCAATTAGAAAACAGGTTTGTATCGTCTAAAATCTCATCGCTAAGCTCCGTATTGCTGGCAGAAAAATCGAATGGATATACCCGGTCAAGTTCGACATCAAAATCTACGACCGGTTTTATTTCAGATCGCATTGATTCGATCAGCTGTTTAAAATCTTTCATTACGGGGAAATATAGTTTTGCAAGTTGCTAATGAAAAAGCTCCGCACATAGAGTATGGCGGAGCTTGATGAATGTTATTAAAATCAACTATTCAGAATCGTCTGTGTCTTTACGTTCTTTAGCAATTTTGTCGAATAGATGATCCATACGTTCTACATACTCATTTGTATCATCAACAAAAAAGGTCAATTCTGGAACCACGCGCGCCTGATGCCTGATTCTTGCGCCCAGTTTGTAACGGATTTCTCCAGAATGTGCATTAACTGTATTGATTGATAGTGTTGTATTGTTAGTATTAAAAAAGCTCAGATATACTTTTGCCACGGTCAAATCTGGCGATACCCTTACGCGGGTAATGGTTACCAGTGTATTCGGCAAATATGCAGCACCTTCTCTTTGAAAAATCTGTGCCAATTCCTCTTGTATTACTCCGGCAAATTTCTGCTGACGTTTACTTTCCATGTTATTTAAGTTTAGCAATGACATTAAACATTGCGTGGTAGCCAAATTGGCGGTAATCTAATATAATAAGTTATCGTAAGGATATCTTGCCGTGTGTACAGCTTTCACCTTCTCGTACAATAACGATTTGAATTCTTCGATATTTTCTTTCTCTGTAGCCGAAACAAACAAGACCGGAACTTTATCGTGGCTCATCCAACTGCGTTTAAATTCATCCAGTGTTAGCTTTCCGTCGTCATCTTCATCATCAGTTTCCGGTGAAACATAAGCATCAATTTTATTGAATACCAGAATCATATCTTTATCTATTGCACCAATATCTTTAAGCGTTTCATTAACGGTGTGAATTTGATCTTCAAAATTCGGGTGCGAAACATCTACAACATGTACCAGAATATCTGCTTCACGAACTTCATCAAGCGTAGATTTAAAACATTCTACCAGGTGATGCGGTAACTTGCGGATAAAACCAACAGTGTCTGAAAGTAAAAAGGGCAAATTTTCGATTACAACTTTGCGTACTGTCGTATCCAACGTTGCGAAAAGTTTGTTTTCGGCAAACACTTCAGATTTTGCAAGCATATTCATGATGGTTGATTTGCCTACGTTGGTATAACCCACCAATGCAACACGAATAAGCTGACCGCGGTTTTTGCGTTGAGTTTCGTTTTGTTTGTCTATTTGCCTTAAACGTTCTTTAAAAAGCGTAATTTTTGAAAGAATAATCCTTCTATCCGTTTCAATCTGACTTTCTCCGGGACCACGCATCCCAATACCACCTTTTTGGCGTTCTAAGTGGGTCCACAAACGTGTTAAACGTGGTAACAGATATTGAAGCTGTGCCAGCTCTACTTGTGTTTTTGCTTGTGCAGTTTGTGCTCTTCCAGCAAATATATCGAGGATAAGGTTGCTTCTATCTAAAATTTTAACGCCCATTTCGCGTTCAATATTCCGCAGTTGCGAAGGCGACAACTCGTCATCAAAAACAACAATATCAATTTCCTCCGCTTTTACATACGCCTGAATTTCTTCCAGTTTTCCTGTTCCTACAAAAGTAGCACGGTCTGGTTTCGTCATTTTTTGTGTAAAATATTTTTCCACCTTTCCTCCGGCAGTGTCTACCAAAAAAGCAAGCTCTTCCAGGTATTCCCGGGCTTGTTCTTCAGAAGTTCCCGGCGTAATTACGCCTACTAAAACCGCCCTTTCTTGTTTTACAGCGGTATCATAAAATTTCTTTTTTCCCATGTATTTCCACAAATATACGAAATTTGCCTGCCCTTAAATCTTTTGCCTTGCAAAGTGTTAACCTAAATAACTGACCTGCTTAAAAAAGTCAGACGATTTAGCGCTGCCGCGCGATAACCTTTCTGGCGTTTACAAGATAGATATAATTGAGCATACAGAATGATGCCACAGCACCAAAGGTATGCCATAGAAAATGAGTGCCGATGGACAGGATTTCCCAGTGATCTGCAATGCGGAAAGTGAGGGCAAATATGAATGCAATAAGTGCAAAACCTACCCATTTCCCATGTCTCCAGTCGGTTTTAATGAGGTAACCAAAAACCGGAAACAAAACCAATGCAGCCATAAAGGCATAATTGATGTTGATAAAAATCTGAAAATCGCCGCCCTGAAATTGCCTGCGAAGGAAAAATTGAAAGGCCGCGTAAACCAATACAATGGCTAATGCCCAATACCATCTGGTAATTTTAGCTAAAAAATAAACTCCGGCCGAAAGGCATAGTAGCATAATTGGAATCCAATCCATCATGATAAATACTGGCCAGCGCCGTAAACCATGATAAGTAGTGCCGCCAATTCCTCCGATATATAGCAAAATAAGTGCAAGTGTCAGAAACTTATGCTGCGCAAAGTGTCCCCAAAGGCGGAATGTCCAGAATACTGCAATTAGTAAAAAGAAAGCACTCGTTATGGTATTAAATGGCTCTGGAAATAACTGACTGAGATCGGTTTCAGTGTACAAGGTTCCACCATCTGGAGGGTTCTGTATCATAAGTTTGCATTTACAGAATTAAAACGAAAAGCGATGCAGAATGTTTGTATCGATTATGCTAAGCTCAGTACCTGACAATTCTCTAAATATCAAACTTAATGCCTTGTGCCAGCGGTAATGTTGTAGCGTAATTTATGGTGTTGGTTTGCCGGCGCATATATGCACGCCACGCGTCAGAACCACTTTCTCTACCGCCTCCGGTTTCTTTTTCTCCGCCGAATGCACCACCAATTTCAGCACCGGAAGTGCCAATATTAACGTTGGCAATTCCGCAATCAGATCCATTTGCCGAAAGGAAAAGTTCTGCTTCGCGCAGGTTTTGCGTCATAATAGCAGAAGACAATCCCTGCGGCACGGCGTTTTGCAAAGCAATCGCTTCATCAATGGTTTTATATTTAATCAGATATAAAATTGGTGCAAAAGTCTCGTGCTGTACAATTTGGAAATCGTTTCTTACTTCAGCAATGCAAGGTTGAACGTAGCAGCCGCTCTGGTAATGCTCGCCCTGCAATACACCACCTTCAACAATAAAATTTCCGCCTTCTTTTTTACATTGTTCAATGGCGGTTAAATATGAAGCAACTGCATCTTTGTCTATTAATGGTCCTACATGGTTTTGCTCATCCAATGGATCGCCAATGCGCAATTGTTTATAGGCTTTTTCGAGTTTTGAAGCAAATTCATGATATACACTTTCATGAATAATTAATCTTCTGGTCGATGTGCAACGTTGTCCGGCTGTACCAACAGCTCCAAAAACAGCCCCAATCAAGCTCATGTCCAAATCTGCATGTTCGGAGATTATTATGGCATTATTTCCGCCCAGTTCAAGCAAGCTTTTTCCTAAACGCGAGGCTACAGCTGTGGCAACAGCTTTTCCCATCCGGGTAGATCCGGTAGCGGAAATTAAAGCTACACGCACATCATTACTCATTACTTCTCCGAGAGAAGATTTTCCTAAAACCAAATTACATACGCCTTCGGGTACATCATTCGCGATAAAAACACTAGAGAAAATATGCTGACAGGCAATTGCCGTAAGTGGTGTTTTCTCTGAAGGTTTCCAAATGCAAACATTACCGCATACCAGCGCCAGCGCAGCATTCCAGCTCCAAACCGCAACAGGAAAATTAAATGCAGAAATAATTCCTACAATACCTAAAGGATGCCATTGCTCATACATTCTATGGTTCGGGCGCTCGCTATGCATGGTTAAGCCATACAATTGCCGCGACAAACCCACAGCAAAATCGCAGATATCAATCATTTCCTGAACTTCGCCCAAACCTTCCTGCAAACTTTTTCCCATTTCATAAGAAACCAGCGTGCCAAGGTTACTTTTATTGCGACGTAAAGCATCGCCAAACTGACGTACAATATCACCGCGTTTTGGTGCCGGAATATTGCGCCATTCTAGCGCTGCAGATTGTGCTTTTAAAACCACTTCATCATAATCTGCGGCATTGGCCAATTTTGCCCTGGCAATCAAATCTCCATCAACGGGAGAAAAACTATCCAGCGTATCGGCATTGTCTTTGCCGCCCCAAATGCTTCCGGTACTAAATGCAGGATTGTTTTGAACAATGCCAAGCGCAGTCAAAATGGATTGAATATCTGTTCTCATATATGTAACGATTTACACAAAAAAACAAAAAATAAAACAAAGGCTGTTACATTTGGAGCTTTAGTTGTTATAGACTTAAATCTGTTTCCAAAACAGAATCTTCACACAAAAATCAATATGAATACAAAATTAATTATTTACGGTGCATTGATGGGTTCGGCATTTTTGGCCAGCCCCGGTTTCGCGCAGAATCAAACCGCAGAAAACAACAATAAATTAGCAGTTTACCGTACAACAGCAACAAAAATTAACGACCTGGTGCATACCAAACTGGATGTCTCTTTCGACTATGCAAAGCGATATTTGTACGGCAAGGAATGGCTAACCGTAAAACCTCATTTCTATCCGACAGATTCACTTACGTTGGATGCGCAGGGAATGGATATTAAATCTGTTGCATTGCTTGGCACCAAAGGCAACCAGCCGTTGAAGCATATTTACCAAAACAACAAATTGTACATCACGCTGGATAAAGTGTATAAAAACACAGAAAAATACACGGTTGTCATTGAATATACGGCAAAGCCGGATGAATTGAAAGTGCAGGGCAGCGCGGCCATTACCGATGCAAAAGGACTATATTTTATTAATCCCGATGGTACGGATAAAGACAAGCCAACACAAATTTGGACGCAAGGCGAAACAGAATCTTCATCGGCCTGGTTTCCAACAATAGATAAACCTGATCAGAAAACAACACAGGAAATTTCAATTACTGTAAAATCCAAATATGCAACCTTATCCAACGGAAAACTAATCGGCCAGAAAGCCAATAGCAACGGTACCAGAACAGATACCTGGAAAATGGATTTGCCACACTCGCCATATCTTTTTATGATGGCTGTAGGCGATTTCAAAATCACTAAAGATGCCTATAAAGATAAAGAGGTGAGTTACTATCTCGAACCAAAATATGCACCTTTCGCAAAACAGATTTTTGGGAAAACCCCGGCAATGATTAAATTTTACAGTGATTTACTGGGCGTAGATTATCCGTGGAATAAATATGCGCAGGTTGTTGCACGCGATTATGTTTCTGGCGCCATGGAAAATACAACTGCAACTTTGCATGGCGAACAGGTTCAAAAAACCGATCGCGAATTGCTGGATGGTAATGAAGAAGGAACTATTGCGCACGAACTTTTTCATCAATGGTTTGGAGATTATGTAACGGCAGAATCGTGGAGCAACTTAACCATGAATGAATCTTTTGCCACTTTCGGCGAAATTATCTGGCACGGAAAAGATGCAGGTAAAGATGCAGAAGATAAATCGCGTTATAACAAACTTCAGTCTTACCTGGGTTCTACCAAAAATGGCGAAAGTCCGGTCTTGGCACGTTTTCATTATAACGATAAAGAAGACATGTTTGATAATGTGAGTTACGCAAAAGGGTCGATCATTTTATATGCGTTGAAAAACCAAATGGGTGACGCGGCTTTCTACAAATCTCTTAATAAATATCTCACCAGCAATGCTTTTAAAAACGGAGAGACGCACCAGCTTCGCCTGGCGATGGAAGACGTAACCGGTAAAGACTGGAGTCCGTATTTTAATCAGTGGTACTATGCTGGCGGCCATCCAATATTAAGTATAGATTATGGTTATGAAAATGGAAAAGCGAGCATAAAAGTTAAACAAACTCAGGATGCGTCTGTACAGACATTTACCTTACCAATAAATGTTGATATCTATGTTGGCGGAAAAAAAATCCGCAAAGAAATAGTTATTGATAGCCGTGACCAAACATTCAATTTCGATGTGGCACAAAAACCTGAGCTGATTGATTTTGATGCAGACAAAATTTTGGTTGGAGAACTTAATGACAATAAAACAGCCGAGAATTATTATTTCCAATATAAAAATGCTGCGAGCTATGCCAACAGAATTGAAGCCATTCAGTTTATTATGCAAAGCAAAGCTGCCGCCGGACAACAAATATTATTGGCTGCTTTAAAAGATGCATCGGCAGATATTCGCGCATTGAGTATTGACGGTTTGAATTTGAGTGATGCACAAATTAAATCTGCTGCGCTTCCTATATTGCTTCAGATTGCCAAAACAGATAAGGATACCGAAGTACGCGCAACAGCAATTGCGAAACTTGCAGAAACTAGTGATCCAGCGTATAAAACTATTTTTATAGACGGTTTAAAAGACCGTTCGTATAAAGTAATCGGCGCTTCTATCGCAGCCTTAGCGAAATCTTCTCCTCAGGAAGCATTTTCTGCATTGGCAACGATGGATCAAGACACTAAAGACCATATTTCAGAATCTATAGCTGCTTTATATATTGAAGATCCGAAAGATGAATACCAAGCGTTTTATGAAGACATTATGGCAAAAGGAAGCCGTCAGGGTGTATTTTCGGTCATTGGTCAATATTTTCAGTATTTGAGGGCGAATGCAAATCCGGAGGTAACAGAACAAGGCGTAAAAAGTATTAAATCTGCTATAGATCGTTTAAAGCTTCAAAGTTACCTAAGTAACCAGATTTCTGCTGCATATACTGCAACCGCGGAGGGAAAGTCACAGCAAGCGGCTTCAGCAAGTGGCGAAAATCGTTCGAATTTGCAGAAACAGGCAGATATATTTAAAAAAGCTGCATCCGAACTCAGCAATTAATACCTGCATATTTTATCATCATAAGGCTTCACAATTACACGGTGGAGCCTTTTTTTATAGAGTCTTATTAAAAAATAAAGCCCCGTAAAATGAATTACGAGGCATTTATAAACAAAAAAAATCAATCAACTATTAAGGTCTAGAATCCGATTGGATTTGTAACATGTTACTCAACCTTAACTTTCACTACAACCGATGCGAAATTTTTGCTGATCACTACGCCAGAGGCATCTGTGATGGTTACCGGCAAACCATAGGTTGTACCCACGGTCAATAGTGCGCTCGAAAATTTCACCGGCACCTGAACGCGGCGCTGCCCGGCTGGAATAGTGATACTGGTTGGCATTGTAAACGCTGAGGTTGGAATCATAACAACCTGATCTGAATTGGCTGCATTGTAATTGCCAATTAATGCAGTATTGATAGATAAGGTAACATTGAACGGCGTGTCTCTTGTTGTGGAAGCCGCGTAATTCAAATAAAAGATGTAGTCTGTTGTAGCGGTAGATTTTTTCACAGACGTACTTAGCGAATTTACACTTCCATCACCTTTTGGAGAACCTACCGGAATTTCAATTACCGGAGTAGTACTTGAGAAATCTGGTTGTTCATTTTTATTTTTAAGACACGAGGATAAAGCCAGTACACACAATGCAGACGCTAATCCTTTTATTATATTCTTTTTCATTTCGTTCAGATTAATTATTTAACGTCCCAGAAAATTCTCGTTGTAAACTGGTTAATTGTACCTTCAGCAGCAACGTTTGCTGCATTGGTATTGTATTCTCTCTGTGGATACAGCATACGCACAGGGATTTTACGCGTGGTTACGGTTGAAGCGATAGAAATTGGCATATCTGCTGGCAATTCCAAACGTCTGTAATCTGTCCACGGTTCAATCGCATTTGTACCATTCATTGCTGCCCATTTTTGTTTGATAATTAGGGCAAGTTTATCGCTATTGCCATCCCAGTTAGCCACCGCCTGATCTGTCAAATACGTTCTTGCCTGTGCAGCTTGTAAATCCAGATAAACAAAGTTCGCAGTAACAGCAGCTTCATAAAATGTCTTGGCATCGCCAGTAATCCAACCGCGTTGTGCAGCTTCTGCCTGGATAAATAAGCTTTCAAAATCTGTAAGGATAGGTTGAGCCTGGTTAAACGCTTTCAAAACCCCTTTTCCAATACTGGAAACTGTTGCAATGGTTTGGTCGAAATTCACATCCTGTCCCCAAACTAAACTCACATACGTGCTTCCTGCACCATCGTTTACGGTATTGTACATTCTCGCCAAACGTGGATCGTTATTGGTTCTTAAAAAATCCATACCATAAGTGCTGGCCAGCATGTAGCCATGACTTGCTGTACGGGTTCCATCTACACCATAGCCATAAACAGCCCAGAATGGATTTTGCTTCCCTGTGGTATTCAGGTAGCCTGGATTATTAAATATACCTCCGCTTGTTCCGATATAACCAAAACCATTTGCATCAATTTTAGCCAATTCTGCTTTAATGTATGCTTCGCGACCAGGCATTTCAGATTGACGAAGTAAAATTCTAAGTTTAAGTGTATTGGCAAATTTACCCCATTTTGTTAAATCGCCTTTGTTGAAAATATCTGCAGCGGCATCAGCAGATATTACTGTTGATGTTTTAAATAAATTGGCTGCGGTATCTAACTGCTTCGCCAAGTCTTCATAAATTGCCTGTGCTTTATCGTATTTAGGGTTGATAAAAGTAACAGACTGGCTTGCTTGTGTGTAAGGAACATTTCCATAAAAATCTACCAGGTATTGGTAATTCCAGGCTTTCATCGTTTTAGCAACGGCAACATAGAAGTTTTGTCCGTTAGCTTTCCCTTGTTTTTCCAGGGAAGTATAATCGTTCAAATTGTCATAAGCATTCGCCCACAATGTAGTAGAACCACTCCAGTTTGTAGTAAAGTTATAAGAACGCTCTTCGTACCAGCCAGAAACACCGCCGGGTGTCATCCAGTAGTTCATCCATAAGGAAGCAAAACTGTAAAAAATAGAATTCCCTGTAGTAGAAGCTGCAGTATTATTCAAAGCACCGGTAAGCAAAAGGGCTGGCTTAACACTGGTTGGATTGTTCGGGTTTTCATTAATATCCAAATATCCTTTTTTACATGCGCCCAGAAAAACCACTGCGGCGGCAAATAAATATATAAATCTCTTTTTCATCTTTTCTTGATAATTAGAAGCCAATTGTAGCTGTGAAACCGTAGATACGGGTTGGAGGCGTTTGATTTAAGTTGTTTACACCTTGAGCATTTCCTGTTCCAACGTTAATTTCCGGATCGGTATAAATGTTGTCACTCGGTCTGAACATGAATAAGTTTCTCCCAACCAATGCAATGCTGGCATTTTTGATAAATTTAGCATGACTAGATAACCATTGCGCCGGAACCTGGTAAGCCAGTGAAAGTTCTCTGATTTTCCAGAATGCGGCACTAGAAACATAGTTAGAGGCCGTATTTGTGCGTATACCATCAGACCAGAAAGAACCATTGCCCTGGCTGGTAGTTACGTTGGTATTCGGAATAAATACACCCGGTGAAGTTTCAATTACTGAATTTGGATAAACAAATCTCTCACGACCAGCTTCTCCAGATGTATAACTAATACCAGCAAAATCTAATGTACTAGCCATTCCGCTATAGAAAACATTTCCGCTGCGGTATTCGGCAACACCAGATAGAGTGAAGTTTTTAAATGTAAAGCTGGTATTGATACCCAAATTATGACTCGGATTGGTTTGCCCAAAATCTTTGTTCACCGGATTTGCGATAGGTAAACCTGTATTGGCGTCAACTACCACACGTCCTTGCGGATCTGTTTGATAAGTACTAACCTGTAAAGTAGGGAAGCTTTGTCCAACAACCACATAATTGTTGTCTCCTAAGCCCAATGAATTAAGACCTTGATATAATGACAAAACTTTATTGGTATTGTAAGAATAGTTAATTCCAAGATTCCAACGGAAACCATTATCGAAACCGATAACTGGTGTAGCATTTAAGCTAAACTCAATACCTTTATTTTGTGATTCACCAGTGTTGATTACCGCACTTGTATAGCCTGTAGTTGCCGAAAGATCAATACCATTTATAATTTGTTGATCTTTTGTGTTTTGCAAATACGCTGAAGTCTCTAAAGTAATCCTGTTGTTTAGAAAACCGATATCAAAACCAATTTCTTTTGAGATGGTTGTTTCTGGTTTTAAGTTCGGATCATAAACCGTATTGTCTACAGAATAACCCGCTGTATTTCCATATGGAAAGTTTGCTGCGGCGCTATATGTGGAGATTAGTTTATACGGATCAACCTGAACCGCAGACACTTTAGAAACACCTCCACGAATTTTAAGATTACTGATCACTTTACTTTCTTTCAAAGCAGGTATAGCGTCTGTAAGAGTTACAGCTGCATCTACAGCCGGATAGAAAAATGAGCGGTTGCTGTTTGAAAGTCTGGAATCCCATTCATTTCTTCCAGAAACGTGAATGGTTACGAACTCGTTATAAGTAGCGGTAAAATCGCCAAAAGCTGCCAACTGGCGAGAATTGCGTTCAAGCTCCGAACCTACAATTTCACCGGTACGGTTATTCAGATTGAAGAGATCATCTACAACAAGGTTATTGCCTTGCGCACTCATATACTTATAGTTTTTCTGAATAACCTGTGCACCACCAATTAATGTAAACTTAAATTTGTCAACACTTTTAGTTGCAGTAGCTAAGAAATCACCAGTATATCTGCTTTCAAATTCTGTATAATCACGTACGCTAGATCTAACATACTGCGTTGCTGCAACACCTTTTCCGGATTGTGTTGCAAAATCTGAATAGGTATAGGCATAGTTAAAATCCTTTCCTTGCGAGTTCTTGGTACTGATACCACCACGAGCCATCAAACTTAACCAGTCAACCGGTTTGTAAGTGAGGGAAAGATTTCCCAAAAGGTCGTCTCTGCGTTCTTTATTTCTGTTACGTCTAAGGCCTTCATACGGACTGGAATAATAATCGTTGTAGAAATTATTTGGATTACCATACAAAGAATTCAGGTCGCTGTATTCAGTAAGTGGAATATTACCCGGCGTGTTAATTACATTATTGTATACCTGATTGGTACTTTTATCGTAGTTTCTTTGCGTATAATTAAAAGAGTAATCGGCAAAAAATTTGTCAATCTTCCGTGTTCCGTTAATTCTGAATGATGTTCTGTTAGATTTATCACCCGGAACATAACCTTTACTATTCACTCTTTGTGCATTAATATAGGTTGTACTATTCTCAGTTCCTCCAGAGTAAGAAATATCATTCTGTTCGTCTATTCCTGTATCGAAGAATTTTTCTTTTTCACCTTCTTTATATGAGTACGGAACCATTTGGTATGTACCATCTTCTAATATACGGCCAACAGGTCTTAGCGAACCATCAAAACGATCTCCGAAAGTTTGATTTTCAAATGGCGTATACTGTCCGAAACCATAAGCATCCTGATCTGTTCCACCACCAAATTGCGTTTGCTCTTTAGGAAAATAAGATAGGCGATTCATCATAGTTGAATTGGTATAGGTTATACCATTATGATCTTTTGATCCTCTTTTCGTACTTACAATCATCACCCCGTTGGATGCTTCCGAACCATAAAGTGCAGCAGCATTTGCACCTTTTAAGATATTTACGTTATCAATATCGTTCGGGTTGATTGAGTTTAACTGGCTAAGTGGAACAATAATTCCATCCAGAACCAGAAGTGCCTGGTTGTTTCCCTGGAATGAGCGGTTACCCCTTAAAACCACACGTACCTGATCGCCAGCATCAATTTGGTTATTGGCCTGATTGATTTGCAAACCCGCAACTTTTCCGGATAAACCCGTAGCCAGGTTGGTCGGTTTACTCGCTGTTAAATCAGATCCTTTAACTTGTTGTGTGGCATAACCCAATTCTTTTGGTTTACGCTTAATACCCAAGGCAGTGGTTACTGTAACCTCTCCCAATGATTGTGCGTCAACCTCCAACCTAACATTGTAGTTTGATTCTGCGCCAATTGTCAGGTCTTTTGTCACAAAGCCGATGTAGGTAAATTGGAGCACATCATTCGGCGACGCGCTGATCGCAAATTTTCCGTCGGCAGATGTTGATGTTGCTTTTTTTGTGCCTTTGATTAAGACACTCACTCCGGGAAGTGGAAGACCATCGCTAGATCCAACTACTTTCCCTGTTACAGTTTTGTTTTGTGCCATGATTTGGTTGAGGCCACAAAACAAAAACATGAACAAACCCAGTACAAGTTTTTTCATAATTTTCTTAGTAAGTTTTAGTTTAATGTTAGTTTTTTCATCGGCAAAAAGAAGCGGGCGCCTCTAATTACCTGAAACTACAAGGCTAAAGTAATAAAATCGTTTTAAAATAAAACTAAAATGTTTTAGCATTTTGTATTATTTTAGTTTCTTTATATAAATGGTCAGCTTGTTAGAGGTATTTGCTCTGATTTTTACTTGTAAAATTAATAATCAGTAATCTCAACGAGAAATTGGCAAAAGTTTCACGGATAAACTAAAGTTTTAGTAAAATCTACATTCAAAACTTAAACACTAGGAATAAAAAATGTTAAAAATTTAATTCCATTTATTCTCCTGCCAAAAATTAATTCGTTTTAAATCACCCGTCACCCACTAAAAAACAAGACAGATATTGACTTCGGTATTACTCAATGTTTAATATTTTTATCCTATTTTTGTTAAAGAAGGGAAAAGGAACCGCGATGTTGTTAAAATCCAGGGATTATCCACACATCTTTGTCACAACAAAGAGCTTTATTTACAATAGATTACAGCTTTTTACCAATATGTTGTTAATAATTAATTCTAAAACGGAGAATTAATTATTGTAAACTTATAATGTGTTTTTATGCCATTTGGCACGGTTCTTTAATTTTAATGATATGGAAGAAGAGTTCTTTTTTGAATCCAACGAAGACGCACAACGCTCTGTTGAACGTTATGAGGAAATGCTCCGCAATAAGGATCAGTATTTTTTTGATGCGCATGCTTTTGAATACATTGTCGATTTTTACATTGAGAAGAATGATCCCGTAAAGGCACTAGAAGTTGTAGATTATGCAATTAGTCAACATCCTTATGCAACGGTTTTTTTAATTAAACAGGCTCATCTCTACATCTTAACCAACAATCACGAGAAAGCTTTTCTTGCGCTGAATAAAGCAGAGCTTCTGGAACCATCAGAACCGGACATTTATCTGTTGCGCGGAAACATTTTCCAAAATACGGAAAGATATGCCGAGGCTTTGGAAAATTATGAGAAAGCTCTGGGGTTGGCAGAAACCACTGATGAGATTCTCTTGCAGATGGCTTATGTTTACCAAAGCATGTCTGATTATGAAAGTGCAATAAATTACATCAAACTCAGCCTGGAACAAAACATGGAAAACCAGGACGGGTTATACGAACTTGCATTTTGTTATGATGTTTTAGATAAACAAGAAGAAAGCATCAAGTTTTACCAGCAATATATAGACACAGACCCATATTCTTATGCGGCCTGGTATAACCTGGGCAATAGCTACCATAAACTAAGTTTATGGGAAAAAGCGATAGATGCTTATGATTATGCCATTCTGATTAAAGAAGATTTTAGCTCGGCATATTTTAATAAAGGAAATGCACTTGTGCAACTGGATAAATATTCAGAAGCCATAGATGTTTATAAACAGACTTTTGAATACGAACAGCCCAATGCCGATACGTACTGCGCCATTGGAGAATGTTACGAAAAGTTGGAAAAAATGGACGAAGCGCGTTCCTATTACAAAAAATCAGTTAAGATGGATCCCAAAATGGCAGATGCCTGGTTTGGAATCGGTGTAACTTTGAATTTTGAGGAACGCTACTTCGAATCGCTTCATTTTTACAAAAAAGCAATTGACCTCGAAGCTGAAAATCCAGACTTTTGGTTTGCTATGGCCGATGCATATTATAAACTTGGGCAGATAGATGAATCTATTAACGCTTATGAAAAAGTATTGGAACTTAACCCGGTGGATATAGAAGCCTGGCTCGATTTCAGTACCGTTTTGTACGAACAGGGAAAATTGCTTGAAGCTTCTGAAACTATGGCGCAAGCCATAAAAAATAATCCGGAAGCCGCAGAACTGTATTATAGAATGGTTGCATACCTGTTTGCGCTGGGCAATTATAATGATGCGCTGGGCTATCTGGAAACAGCTTTAACTACAGATCCTGAAAAACATTATATCCTTTTTGAATACTTGCCGCAACTGCAGGATAACAGCGCAATTTTAAACGTAATTAACCGATATATCAGGTAACAGCCTTGTGAGAAAAATTTAACAAATAAATCGTAATTTTTTTTTCACTTTTGTACGCATATGAATTACCCATTATTAAACGTTCCTGAACGTCCAGCCAAACCGCGTCAAAAAGGGTTGACCATGGTAATGGATAAAGGATTGAGCTTACGCCAGGTTGAGGATTTTATTGAAGTAGCTGGTGTACATACAGACGTTGTAAAACTCGGTTGGGCAACCTCTCACGTTACCCCAAACCTGAAAGAAAAACTAGCTTTGTACAGAAGTGCAGGCATACCAACATATTTTGGAGGAACACTTTTTGAAGCCTTCGTTATCCGAAACCAGTTTGAAGATTATCAACGCGTTTTAGATCAATATGGAATGGAATATGCTGAAGTTTCTGATGGTTCTATTGAAATTGAGCACGATCGCAAATGCGAATACATCAGAAAACTATCATCGCAGGTAACTGTAATTTCTGAAGTAGGCAGTAAAGATGCTGCGAAGATTTTTGCACCTTATAAGTGGATTAAATTGATGCAGGCAGAAATTCAGGCAGGCTCATGGAAAGTAATTGCGGAAGCACGTGAAGGCGGAAATGTTGGCATTTACCGCGGAAGCGGCGAAGTGCGTGAAGGTTTGGTAGATGAAATTCTGACGCAAATCCCTGAAGAAACCATCATCTGGGAAGCGCCTCAAAAGGAACAGCAGGTTTGGTTTATCAAACTTATTGGTGCAAATGTTAATTTAGGCAATATTGCGCCGGCAGAAGTTATCCCGTTGGAAACCATTCGATTAGGATTAAGAGGTGATACTTTTGATCATTTCTTGAATTTAGGAAAATAATACACTCCATACCGTATCCATACAGGAAACAACCTTAACTAAACGTTAAAGGTGGTTTCCTGTATTGTTTTGGCGCTAATTTTAGATTATGAAGATTTATGGCTTAATTGGCTTTCCGCTATCTCATTCCTTTTCGAAAAAATATTTTACGGAAAAATTTCTGAATGAAGGCATTGCCGATCATCAATACGAACTTTATCCGATAGAAAATATAGATGATCTGGGTGAACTTATTGCCAATCCAGATCTTTGCGGCTTAAATGTAACTATCCCGCATAAGGTAAATGTACTTCCCTTTTTAAATGAAATTGACGCAGCTGCAGAGCAAATTGGTGCTGTAAACTGTATTTCTATTAATCATTTCGAAGGTGAAAGTTACCTGAAAGGCTACAATACCGATGCTTATGGGTTTGAAGAGTCTATAAAGCCATTTCTTAAACCGCACCATACCAAAGCACTTATTTTTGGTGATGGCGGCGCAACAAAAGCAGTAAAATACGTTTTAGAAAAGCTTAACATTTCTTATATCACTGTAGTTAGAAAAGCGACTCCCGGAACAATTTTATATTCTGAAATTACTCCAGACATTTTAAAAAGCCATACGGTATTAATCAACAGTACACCACTGGGCATGTCGCCAAATATTGATACTTATCCAGAAATCGACTATTCTTATATAGGCCCGGAACATTTGGCTTATGATCTCGTGTATAACCCACTTGAAACCGCTTTCTTAGCTAAGGTTGCCGCAAATGGCGGCGCAATAAAAAACGGATTGGAGATGCTGCACAAACAGGCAGAAAAATCGTGGGTAATCTGGAATAAATAGCTTTTATTTCCGTTAATTGCAATGTTCCGTTTCAACTGAAAAAAATACAATGAAATTAAAAAGCCTTTATCTGTTTTCTATTCTGGCCATATTGTGTGCAAGCGCATGCCAGGATAGGGATTACAGCCCAAAACCCAGAGGCTATTTTCGAATTGTATACCCGGAAAAAAAGTATCAGACATTTACAAGTGATGCTCCTTACTCCTTTGTCTATCCTGTATATGCAAAGGCAGAGAAATATAAGGGAAGAGATGCTGGAAAATATTGGTATAACCTACATTATACATCATTTAATGGTTATCTGCACCTTACCTATTATGATGTTACCGGAAAAAAAGAATACGATAAATTAGTAGAGTATGCACGTGAACTTGCTTTTAAGCATACCATAAAAGCAAGTGCAATTGATCAGAAACTAATCAGTTATCCAGAACGAAACGTTTACGGAATTTATTACGCCATACAGGGAAATACAGCTTCATCTGTTCAGTTTTTTCTTACAGACAGTGCTAAAAATTATTTTCGTGGTGCCTTGTACTTTAATGAGCGGCCGCAATATGACTCGATTGAGCCTGTTATAAATTTCATTAAGAAAGACATAGACACTATGATTTCTACTTTCCGCTGGAAGAAATAAAGAATTCATTTAAAATACCTCACATGATCAATTTACACGTATTTACGTTTAATGCTTATAGCGAAAATACCTACATTCTGCATGATGAAACCAAAGAATGTGTAATTATCGACCCTGGAATGTATGATGCTTCCGAGCAAAATCAACTCGCGGCCTACATTCGGGAAAATAAATTTAAACCAGTTTTATTACTGAATACGCACTGCCACCTGGATCACGTTTTCGGGAATAAATTTGTTTGCGATACCTGGAATTTAAAACCGCAGTTTCATGAAGGCGAACTGCCCATAATTAATGCCATTCCAGGTTATGCACCTTCAATGGGTTTTACGCGTTATGAACTTTCTCCGTTGCCAGAAACGTTTTTGCCGGCTGAGGGCGAGATCCATTTTGGACACAGTGTTTTGAGCCTCATATTTGCACCAGGCCACTCACCTGCACATCTTTGTTTTTACAGTAAACAAGATAATTTTCTCATTGGTGGCGATGTTTTGTTTTACGGAAGCATTGGCCGCACAGATTTGCCCGGAGGAAACCATGCTCAATTAATGAAAAATATTGAAGAAAAAATTTTCATATTGCCAGATGAAACTGTAGTTTATCCGGGGCACGGGCCGTCAACTTCAGTAGGTTTTGAGAAGCAGCATAATCCGTTTTTTTAATAACGGAAAAGTATACACTAACGTGGCTTGTGTTTTGTGCACAAAATATTGCGTATTTTTTCTCCTGTCATTTTACCTAAATTTACCCTAGTGAATACATCATTATACATCGCAAAGCGATACCTCTTTGCAAAAAAATCAACCAATGCGATCAACCTGATCTCAGGTATTTCTATGGTTGGTGTAATGGTGGGCAGTGCAGCATTAATTATTATATTGTCGGTATTTAACGGACTTGAAGATACGGTATTGAACATGTTTGATACCATTACACCCAATATTGAGATAACTCCGGCTGCAGGAAAAACATTTAATCCAAACGTTTCTTCCATACAGCATCTGAAAAAAAATCCCGAAATATTTTCGTTTACTGAAGTACTCCAGGAAAATGCCTTGCTCAAATACAATAACAAACAAGCTGTTGGAATGGTGAAAGGAGTAAGCGCAGATTACCTTAAGAATGTGAAACTTGACAGTACTATATTAGAAGGACGGTTTGTTCTTCAAAATGGGAATGTCGATAATGCGGTAATTGGTTCTGCACTTCAAACATATTTGTCAATCAATACGATGGATCCGTTTACCGAACTGGAAATTTTTTCGCCCCGAAAAAATATTTCCGTTAGCAGCTTAAACCCGACGGATGATTTTATTACGCAAAATATCAGGGTGAGCGGTGTTTTTGAAGTACAACAAGAATTTGATAACGGCATAATCGTTCCGCTTGATTTTGCCCGAAAACTTTTAGACGACAGCGTAAACGTTTCGTCTATTGAAATAAACCTGAAACCTAATGCAGATATTGATGAGTTTCAGAAAGCGGCAAAAGAAAAACTTGGCAAAACATACGAAGTAAGAAACCAGGCGGAGCAAAACCGATCGCTTTACCATATATTAACAACAGAAAAATGGGCGGTTTACATTATCTTAACCTTTATTTTAATTATTGCTATATTTAATATTATCGGTTCATTAACCATGCTGGTAATAGATAAAGTAAAAGATGTTGCTATCCTGAGTAGCCTTGGTGCAAGCAAAGGTTTAATTAAGAGAATTTTTCTTTTTGAAGGAATGATGATTACCATGACAGGCTGCGTACTGGGGCTGGTTATTGGTTTGATATTTTACTTCATCCAGCATCACTTCGGAATTATAAAAATGGGAGACGGTGCGCTGGTCAGCTCCTATCCCATTGGATTGAAATGGAAAGATTTTGTCTTAGTATTTGCTACTGTAGGTGTTTTTTCATTTTTGGCATCCGCTTTGTCATCCAATTTGAGTGTTAAAAAGATTGATCAGGTCAACCAAACTATATAAGAATGAAATTATTTAAGTCGATATTAGTGCTTGCTGTGAGTATTGGTTTATTGCTAACTGCCTGTAACCGTACAGAAAAAGCCGATGAATCAAAAACCAAAACAAAACTCGTTAAAGGATTATATAGCTTCGGACCCGAAATGAAATCGTTTACACTTTGCGAAGATGGCCGCGAATTCTGGGTAACAGACAGTGTAAAAAAACTGGAATTGTCATACAGCAATTTGAATTTCGAAAAACCATATGAACCGGTGTACGTAGAGCTGGAAGGATTTTTTATTAAATCTGACACAACGGCCATTTCGGCCGATTTTGATTCTACTCTGGTTGTTACCAAAGTTGTTAAAATTACTAAAGACATTCCAGACGGCCCTTGCGCCCAGTAAAAATACCTGACTGAAATTTTACCGCAACTGATCTGTTTTAAGTTCAATTACCAGAATATTATCTTTGCCAAAACACGCCACAAATATGTCAGAGATAAATTGGTCAGATTTTGAAAAAGTAGCACTTTGTGCAGGTACTGTACTAGAGGTTTTCGAGTTCCCAGAAGCGCGTAAACCTGCTTATAAACTTAAGGTTGACTTTGGTCCTTTAGGAATTAAAACCAGCAGTGCACAAATCACTAAACATTATACAAAAGAAGAACTCATCGGTAAACAAATTATCGGCGTAGTCAATTTTCCCAAAAAGCAAATTGGTAAGTTCATGTCCGAATTTCTGGTTACAGGTTTCGCAGATGAGCAAGGCGATATTGTACTTACTTCCCTTTCAGGCAAAGTTCCTAATGGGAGCAAAATGATGTAATAATATGAGTTTCTACAGTTTTGAGAATACTGGCGATAAAAGTGCTGAAGATGTCCACTACATGAATATGGCTATTGAAGAAGCCAGAAAAGCACTTGCTGAAGATGAAATTCCAATCGGTGCCATTGTAGTATGCAAAAACCGTATAGTTGGGCGTGGCTACAATTTAACAGAACGTTTTAATGATGTTACAGCGCATGCAGAAATGCAGGCTTTTACCTCTGCAGCACAAACGCTTGGTGGTAAATACCTAAAAGACTGTACACTTTATGTAACCATAGAACCTTGCGTAATGTGTGCAGGTGCAAGCTACTGGACGCAAATTAGCCGTATTGTTTATGGTGCCCGCGAAGAAAAACGGGGTTTTTTATCTAAAGGTACAGATTTACTTCACCCAAAAACAGAACTCACCGGTGGAGTTCTTGCCGATGAATGCGCATTGTTAATGAAAAGTTTTTTTGCTTCAAAGAGGTAAACAGCAAACAAGCTGGAAGCAATAGTATTCGCACAAGGTGCAAAAAAAGATTATGATGATAATAACATGAACAAATCTTAACCTTGTAATGTTATATTTGCTACAAGAAACATTTTTAAATCTTAAAACATAACCATTATGGCTTTTGAATTACCTGCGTTACACTACGCAACTGATGCATTAGAACCGCATATCGATAAAACGACCATGGAAATTCACCATGACAAACATCACCAGGCTTACGTTACCAACTTGAATAAAGCGGTAGAAGGCAAACCTGAAGCGAGTTTAAGCATCGAGGAAATTGTGAAAAATATCTCTAAATATCCTGCTGCTGTTAGAAACAATGGTGGTGGTCACTATAATCACTCATTATTCTGGAACGTTTTAGGCCCAAATAAAGGTGGCGAACCTACAGGAGATTTAGCAAAAGCAATTAACGAAGCATTTGGTTCATTTGCAGAGTTAAAAACTAAATTGCAAGAAGCTGGTGCTACCCGTTTCGGTTCTGGCTGGGCTTGGTTATCTGTTGGTGCAGATAAAAAACTTCAAGTTTCTTCAACTCCAAACCAAGACAATCCTTTAATGGATGTTGCTGAAGTAAAAGGTACTCCAATTTTCGGTATTGATGTTTGGGAACATGCATATTATTTAAAATACCAGAATAAACGCCCGGATTACTTAGCTGCAATCTGGAATGTTGTTAACTGGGATGCTGTTGCAGAACTATACAAGAAAGCATTGTAATTGATGCATAAATAATTCGAAAGTCCACAAAGTCAAATTTGTGGACTTTTTTATTTATAAGATATTTCGTTACCTTCGTAACTCTAAAATATTAAACATGAAGAGGGTTATATTTTTATTTTTAGTTTTGGTTGGTATTACTGAAATGGCGCAAGCACAACAGCAACAACCAAAAATGCCTACACCAGATGAGATTGCGAAAAAGAATGTGGAAGATCTGGATAAAAAACTAAAACTGAATGCAACACAAAAAAGTCTGATATACAACTTTACCTATACCCAGGCTAAAGAGCAGGCAGAATTAATAAAAAGACAACAAACAGGTGCGCCTAGAGAAGATGATGTAGATAAATATTATAAGCTGCAAAACGAAACTCAAAAGAACATCCGCAATGTTTTAAAAGGCAGCCAGCAAAGCGATTATGACAAGCTTATTGAAGATCGTTTGAGCAATAAAAGTAAGAAGAAAAAGAAAAAAGGCGAGAAAGACGAAGAAGAAGTTCAAAGCGATATTAGCGGACTTCTATCTGGCCCGCCGCTAGAAAAACAAAATATTAATTAGCAGAAAAGCCTTCATAATTGAAGGCTTTTGCATTTTATAAGGCTTTGGTGTTTTAGAGGCTAAATCCCAACAATATCTTTTTTCTTTTTTTGTTTCATCGTCTTTGGGATTACTTCCAGAATTTCATCTTTTAAAGCGTTTAGCATTCGTTTTTTGATGAAGTTTTTGTGTGTAACCAAACTAATTTCTCGAACCGGCTCTGGAAGTTTAAAGTAACGTACTTTACTTAATTGTTTCGTATTTAACTCATCAATAGCAAGTTCCGGCAATAAGGTTGCACCGCCGTTCAAATCCACCATGCGCACCAATGTTTCTACACTTCCGGTATTGTATTCTAAACCGGGCATACGATTGTTTTTGGTAGACCTGCAAATGTTCAAAACCTGATTGCGCATGCAATGTCCTTCATTTAGCAGCCAGATATTTTCTTCGTTTAAATCTTCCGCATCTACGGCTTTCTTCTTATATAGCTTACTGGTTTTACTGATATAGCTCACAAAATTTTCGTAATATAATGGGATTTCGCTCACATTGCTGTCAGACAAAGGAGTTGCCAGAATACCGCAATCTAAAACACCGGTTTTAAGATGATGGATGATATCTTCAGTTGTATACTCCCAGATCAGCAATTTCAATTCAGGATACTTCTCCATCATAGATGAAATTACTTTAGGCAGTAAATACGGTGCAACTGTTGGGATTACGCCAATTCTAAGCTCGCCCAGAACATCTTGTTGTTGACTGTTGATGAGCTCTTTAATTTTTCCGCTTTCTTGCAAAACAATCCGTGCCTGTGCAACAATCTGAGTACCAATTTCTGTTGGGGTTACCGGTTGCTTACTGCGATCGAATATTTTCACATTTAGCAATTCTTCCAGTTTTTGCACCTGCATACTTAAGGTAGGCTGGGTTACAAAACACTTTTCTGCTGCGGTAACAAAACTCCGGTAAGTATCTACGGCCACAATATATTCCAGCTGAACTAAAGTCATATAGTTAAAATTTATTCACTATTGTAAAGATATAAATTTTAACTATACCGATATCTCGCGTAATTAAATTTTGACGCCGATTAAATTATTCGCCTCTATGCAACCGTTTAATATCTGCTTTCAAAGTCCTGATAAGCCAATGCAATACCTTCGCGCAGCTCAACTTGATGTTTCCAGCCAAGATTGTGCAACTTAGATACATCCATCAGTTTACGTGGCGTGCCATCTGGTTTACTGGTATCAAATACGAGGTTTCCTTCGTAGCCCAAAACATCTTTAATCAGCAAGGCCAAATCTTTGATTGTTAAATCATGTCCGGTACCAATATTAATTAAATTGGGTTCATTGTAATTTTCCATCAGGAAATAACAGGCATCTGCAAGATCATCAGCAAAAAGAAACTCGCGCATTGGCGCACCAGATCCCCAAACTACAATTTCTGCATCGCCATTTATTTTAGCCTCATGCACCTTTCTGATTAGCGCAGGTAAAACATGAGAGTTTTGCGGATGGTAATTGTCATTATAACCGTAAAGGTTTGTTGGCATTACAGAAACAAAATTACAACCATACTGATCCCGGTAAGCATCGCACATTTTTATACCGGCAATTTTCGCAATTGCATAAGGTTCGTTGGTATGCTCAAGCGTTCCGGTTAGCAAATAATCTTCTTTTAAAGGTTGTGGCGCAAGTTTCGGATAAATACAGCTCGATCCTAAAAACATCAGTTTCTTTACGCCATTAGTATAAGCGTTGTGGATCACATTGTTTTGGATCGCTAAATTTTCATATAGAAAATCTGCACGATAAGTATTATTGGCAACAATACCACCAACTTTAGCAGCTGCTAAGAATACGTAATCGGGTTTTTCTTTGAGAAAAAATTCATCTACAGCTGTTTGATTTCTCAAATCGAGTTCTGAAGATGTTTTAGTTACAATATTCTCATAGCCTTCTTTAACCAGTTTTCTATGAATTGCCGATCCTACCATCCCACGGTGGCCGGCTATATATATCTTTGCGTTTTTTTCCACGGTATAAAATTAGCCAAAAGTACAATACTCAGAAGAAAAAGAAGAGCCTATACAATAGAAAATGACCAGAGAATAGCTTATAAATTGTATTTTTGCCCTAAAAAAATACAATTGGGCAAAGATAAACTTAGACGTTTTGCAGAAATTGAAACTTTCGCAAACGTATATCAATTAGACGAAGGAAAAGTATTGAAGGGACAATGGGCAAAAACACATTTTAAAAATGAGCAACCCGTTGTGCTTGAGTTGGCTTGTGGTAAGGGAGAATACACGGTAAATCTGGCGAAACTTTTTCCGGAGAAAAATTTTATTGGTGTAGATTACAAAGGAAACAGAATCTGGAGAGGTGCAAAAACAGGTTTAGAAGAAGGAATTGATAATGTTGCTTTTTTAAGAATCCAGATTGAAAACCTTTTAGATTATTTTGAAAAAGGAGAGATTGATGAAATTTGGATTACTTTTCCAGATCCTCAACCTCAAATTAGTCGCGAGAAAAAACGCCTCACTTTTCCGGCATTTTTAGAACGCTATAAAACCATTCTTCATGCAGGTGGCCGCGTAAACCTGAAAACGGATAACGACGATTTGTATGCCTACACTTGTGAAAAAGTGACGGAATTGGGATTGAAAATTCACAAAAACACCGATCACTTATATACTTCTGATCTGGCAGACGAGGTTTTATCAATCAAAACCTATTATGAAAAGAAATATTTGTTGCACGATAAAAACATCAATTATATACAATTTTCATTTGAATAGTTATGGATACCAATTTCTATGAGCAGGTTTATGAAATTGCGCGCTTAATCCCAAAAGGGAGAGTTACTTCTTATGGCGCCATCGCCAAAAGTTTAGGCGCGGCAAAATCATCCAGAATGGTTGGTTATGCTATGCGTTATGCTGGCGCGGCTCATCCAAAAGTACCTGCACATAGAGTGGTAAACAGCAGTGGTTTATTAACCGGAAAATTTCATTTCAGTCCGCCAGAACTTATGGAAGAACTTTTGGCGAATGAAGGGGTTACAGTAAAAAATGATAAAGTACAGAACTTTAGAACGGTTTTCTGGGACCCGATTGAAGAAATTATTTGAACAGCTGAACACGGGCTGAGTTGCGTTTTTAAAGCCTTTCTGATAAAAATACAAACAATAACAACACAAAAACATTTACATGATATGGGAAAGCTTGTAGAAGAATTTAATGGCTATCGTGAAAAAATGAACGATAGGATAATGGAAACGGCAAATACAAACATCAAACGTTTTTTTGCTTTAGACACCACTTCCTACGCAGCAGGTGCGCTAGATGTTAAGACAAAAGAAATGCTGGGCTTGGTTGCATCAATGGTTTTGCGTTGCGATGACTGTATCAAATACCACCTTGGAAAATGTTTTGACGCTGGTGTAAACAGTGAAGAAATGAATGAGATATTTATGATTGCAAACCTTGTTGGTGGAAGCATTGTGATTCCGCATTACAGACGTGCAGTTGAATATTGGGATGAATTAAATGCTTAGTTTGATGCAAATTATATAGTCACTTTTAGTTAATTGTTCTAAAAAATGTCTCTTCGGCCCCAACAGAATACCAAAGTTCGCTGCACCTGGTGTAGTAATGATTCTCTGTACATCAAATATCACGATGAAGAATGGGGCAAGCCGGTATATGACGATAAAATACTTTTTGAATTTCTGATTTTAGAAGGCGCACAAGCGGGTTTAAGCTGGATTACGATTCTAAAACGGCGTGAAAATTATAGAAATGCATTTGCAAATTTTGACGTACAGAAAGTTGCCAGCTTTAACCAAATAGATGTAGAACGTTTACTGGCAGATAGTGGAATTATCAGAAATAAGCTCAAAATTTCTGGCGCCATTTTAAATGCGAAACTGTTCATTTCTCTGCAAAACGAATTTGGAAGTTTTTCAAACTACATTTGGAATTTCCTACCGGATAAAAAACCAATACTAAATAATGTCCGCACAATGGGAGATGTACCTGCACGAACGGAGATTTCTGATCAGATTAGTAAAGACATGAAAAAACGTGGATTTAAATTCTTCGGTACAACTATTTGCTATGCATTTATGCAGGCTACCGGAATGGTAAATGACCACCTTAACAATTGTTGCGCCAGATAAAAATGACTATTTTTTATTGTATTCCTGTACAAGGTTAATCACATCACGACTATTAAAGTCTGCACTGTTTTCAACTTTGTTTAGTAATTTTGGCTGATCGCCAAGCTTTTGCAGTAAAATTGATCGCACCGCATTTTTTTGCTCTTCATCGGTGATCGCTTTCATCGGAATTTCCTGAAGCGGTCCTGCGCCTGGTTTTTCAATAAAATACCGAACAGCAGCAGCACCAGCAGGCACATCTGGCGTACCGCGGCCTGCGCCTATACTAATTCCACCGCCCATACCAACGCCGCCAAAACCGCCGGTTCCAGCGCCAATACCAACTGATGGTCGGATTCTAACCTTTCTCTCTTTTTGGGCAGGCATAAGAGATTCTCCACCGAATGCATACAAATTAACCTTACCGAACTCCAATACTTTCACAAACCGAAATTCCATTGTTTTTCTTCCCGCAAAACCTCTGGTTAAATAGGTGTTGCCATTCCAGAAGAAATTTTTAACATCTTTAGCCAAAAGGATAACATCAGATTCATCATTCACGCTAATCCATACTGAATAATAGTCGGTTCCCTTAACCGTTCCGCGGATCACGTCATCATTATTTTTTACAACAAAATCCTGCGCAGAAACAAATTTGGCAGCAATTAAAACGAAGAAAACTAGCAGTATTGAGTTCATATCTATTAATGGATTTTTAAAGTAACGTAATTTCGTCCTTAAACAACATAGATTTAGAAATTTTTACAATAGACACCCAAATTTAGCCGTAAGTTTAGCGAAAGCATTAACTTTGGTTTTATGAAAAAACTCTTTCTTTTGGATGGAATGGCGCTTATGTACCGGGCGCATTTTGCACTTAGTAAAAACCCCAGATTTACATCTACAGGTATCAATACATCTGCAGTTATGGGCTTTGCCAATACATTAATGGATGTTTTGAAGAAAGAAAAACCCACTCATATTGCTGTAGTTTTCGATACTGAAGCACCAACGGAACGGCATACAGAATTTGAAGCCTATAAAGCGCACAGACAAGCCATGCCAGAAGATTTGGCTGCCGCTATGCCTTATGTAATCAAACTGATTACTGGCTTTAACATTCCGGTAATTACTTCTGATGGATATGAAGCCGATGATATTATTGGCACATTAGCAAAAAAAGCAGAACTAAAAGGTTATCAGGTTTATTGTATGACGCCTGATAAAGATTTTGCTCAACTTGTTTCTGAAAATATATTCATTTATAAACCCGCCAGAATGGGAAATGATATGGAAATTCTGGGCGTTAAAGAAATTCTGGCCAAATGGGAAATTGAAAATGTACTGCAGGTTATCGATATTTTAGGTTTATGGGGCGATGCTGTAGACAACATTCCCGGAATCCCCGGAATTGGCGAAAAAACAGCCAAATTGCTTATTAAACAATATGGTTCTATGGAAAACATTATTGCCCATAGCCACGAACTTAAAGGCAAACAACGCGAAAACGTAGAAAATTTTGCAGAACAAGGTTTAATTTCTAAAAAACTGGCAACCATTTTATTAAATGTTCCGGTAGAATTGGATGAGCAAAGCCTGGAACTTTGTGATCCGGACCGCGATTTACTTGAACCTTTATTTACCGAACTTGAGTTTCGTACGCTCGGCAAAAGGGTTTTTGGTGATGGTTTTTCGGTTACCACAGCACGTTTTGGAGAAGGTACACAAACAGATCTTTTCGGCAATCAAACCGGAGAAACAATTGCTTATTCCAACACAATCCAAGAAGAACCAGCAGAACCTTTACCCGCAAAAAATATAGACAATACCGAACACAATTATACGCTTATTGATACTGCGGAGCAGCGTGCCGAATTAATTAAGTTGTTGCTGGCCGAAAAAAGAATCTCATTTGATACCGAAACCACAGGAACAGATGCCAACATGGCCGAACTTGTTGGTTTATCTTTCTCGGTGCAAGCCGGAACGGGATATTACATTCCGGTGCCAGCCGATAGAAACGAAGCGCAGCAAATTGTAAACGAATTTAAAATTGTTTTGGAAAATGAAGCCATTGAAAAAATTGGTCAGAATACCAAATACGATATTCTGGTTCTAAAATGGTACGGACTGGAAGTAAAAGGAAAACTATTTGATACGATGCTTGCGCATTATCTGATTGATCCGGATACACGCCACAACATGGATGTACTTTCTGAAAACTACCTCGGTTATACACCAATTTCCATCACTACGCTAATCGGGCCAAAAGGTAAAAACCAAGGCACCATGCGCGATGTTCCGGTAGAGAAAGTTGTAGATTATGCTGCAGAAGATGCAGACGTTACACTACAGCTGGCGCATATTTTCGAACCCAAATTACAAGAACTTAATGCTGCAAAACTTGCTCAGGAAATAGAAAATCCATTGGTATATGTTTTGGCTGATATTGAAAAAGAAGGTGTAAGAATTGATATAGAAACGCTGAAAAATTATTCTGCCGAACTGGAAAAAGACATCATCAAGTTTGAGCAAAATGTATACGATAAAGCCGGTATCAAGTTTAATCTGGCATCGCCGAAACAATTGGGAGAAGTTTTGTTTGATAAATTACAACTTGATCCTAAAGCGAAGAAAACCAAAACCGGCCAATATCAAACCGGTGAAGATGTATTAACGGCATTGGCAAGCAAAAGTGATATTGTACAGGATATTCTGGATTTCCGCCAGTTACAGAAACTGAAATCTACTTATGTAGATGCGCTTCCGTTAATGGTAAATCCAAAAACCGGAAGAGTACATACATCTTACAATCAGGCCGTTGCTGCCACCGGAAGATTAAGTTCCAACAACCCGAACTTACAAAATATTCCCATCCGCACAGAACGCGGGCGCGAGGTTAGAAAAGCATTTATCGCCAGAGATGAAAATCACATCTTACTCTCTGCAGATTATTCGCAAATTGAACTTCGCATTATTGCCGATATCAGTAAAGAAGAAAACATGCTCGATGCATTTACAAAAGGCATCGACATTCATACTGCTACTGCCGCCAAAGTTTATGGCGTAAGCATTGAAGAAGTAGATTCTACGCAAAGAAGAAATGCAAAAGCAGTAAACTTCGGCATTATTTACGGCCAGTCTGCATTTGGATTGTCTCAAAATCTGGGTATTCCGCGTAAAGAAGCTGCAGAAATTATCGAACAGTATTTTGCCCAATATCCAGGAATTAAACGCTACATGAGCGACACCATGAATTTTGCACGCGAAAATGGTTTCGTAGAAACGATTATGGGCCGTAGGCGCTATCTGCGCGACATTAATTCAGCAAACCAAACGGTAAGAGGTTTTGCAGAACGAAATGCCATTAATGCGCCGATACAAGGTTCTGCTGCAGATATGATTAAAATTGCAATGATCAATATCCATAACGATATGAAAGTGCAAAACCTAAAATCTACAATGACTATGCAGGTGCATGATGAGTTGGTTTTTGATGTTTTAAGAACTGAAAAAGACATCATGAAGGCCATTATTCTAGACCGAATGCCAAATGCCATCAAAACCATTGTTCCAATAGTAGTCGAAATTGGCGAAGGCGACAATTGGTTGGCCGCACATTAATACATAAATCCCGGTTGTTTCTAAAAAGCAACCGGGATTTATAGTTTAAACTGTACGCATCATATTTCTGAAATGCTCTGGCGTACACAAGGCATGCTGCTTGAAAAAACGCGCAAAGTAAGATGGATCTTTAAATCCGAGATCATATGCAATTTCCTTTACCGATTGTGTTCCACGCCCCAATGTGCGCTTCGCTTCCACAAGCAATAAACGATAAATAAGCTTACTTACACTTGAATTCATTTTAGCTTTTAGCACTTCATTAATCCGTTTTAGTGAAATGCCCATTTCTGCGGCATAAAATGATGCATCGTGGTGGTTGCGAAAATGAATTTCGAGAAGCCTGAATAAATCTGCAATAATAGCGTCTACTTTACGATCTGAAGACGGACCTTCTGCTCGGAAATCAGCCAGATGCAGCAAAAAAGCTTTAAGAAAACACCCCAGAATAGTTTCATCTGTTTCTTGGTTATATTCCTCCAAAATGAGTTCAAAAAGCATTTTTATGGTCTTTTCTTTATTTTCTGGAATGGCAATTCCCGTATTATTAAATGGAAGAAACAATCTTCTTAGGCGATGATCGGGTATCTGTTCAAAAAAATCTGACGACCACACCAAAACTTTTGCCTCTGGCATTGTCTCCGCCGGAATGGTGTGTACCTGATCTGGTCCAATAAGATAAATCAGGTTTTTAGAAATTGGATATGTCTCAAAATCTATAGAATGGATATCTGCATCTTCCTGAAACCAAATCAATGCATAAAATTTTATACGGTGTTCTGCTGCATGCGCTCCAAACGCTGTACTTTTATCAAAAGCCATAAAAGCAGTGCCTGGCAGTTCATGAATCGGAAAATCATCGCGTTGTTTCATATTAGTTTTAAAACAAATGCAAATATCGGCATTTACAATCCATTTTTCAGATTGCTTCCAATACTGCGGAAAGCCGAAACGTATAATTTAAAGATTAAGTTTTGTGATTTATGGTCTGTATTATTATTAGTACTTTAATTTCTAATCACAGAACACTATTATTTTTACCAATCAGAATAAAAATATCCTAATGAATAAATATTTGCTAAGCATAGGCGTAATTGCCCTGGCACTCCAGACGCGCGCGCAGGAAAAAGCACTTACCACGAAAGATTACCAACATGCGGAAAGCTTTATGGCCTACAATACAGAATCTTTTATAGATAATGGTTATGTACGCCCAAATTGGCTGGAAGGCGATAAATTTTGGTATACGCTAAAAAATCAAAGTGGCACACAGACTTTTCTGGTAGATCCGGCAAAGAAAACGAAAGTGTTAACAGATGAATTTAAAGATAAAGTAAGTGCACCACCACCACCAAGACGAGGCGGCAATATCAATGGTGTGATTTCTCCAGATAAAAAGAAAATCGTTTACATTAAGGAATTTAATTTATGGGTGAAGGATGTTGAAACGGGGAAAGAAACGCAACTGACTACAGATGGCCTAAAAGATTATGGCTATGCAACAGATAATGCAGGTTGGACGCACAGCGATTCGCCTGTGGTGCGTTGGTCGCCAGATTCTAAAAAACTAACCACTTTCCAACAAGACCAACGCCATTTAAAAGATATGTATTTGGTGAGTACCAACGTTGGTTCGCCAAAGTTAATGGCTTGGAAATATCCACTTCCGGGTGATGCCCAAATTGCAACTATCAGACGTGTAATTATCGAAATTGAAAATCCAAAGGTAATTTCACTAAACATAGCACCAGATCAGCATCGCGGTACGCTAAGCGATGATATTTCAAGCAGCGGAACATTTGACGACATTGATTGGAAAGCTGATGGTTCTGAAATGGCTTTCGTTTCGACCTCACGCGATCATAAAAATGAAAAGTTCCGTATCGCAAATGCAACAACCGGCACCGTTCGCGAAGTGTTTGAGGAAACCGTAAAAACACAATATGAATCTGGGCAGGGCGCAATAAACTGGCGTTATTTGCCTGCAAGCAAAGAAATTATCTGGTATTCTGAGCGCGACAATTGGGGGCATTTGTATTTGTATGATGCAACCAATGGGAAAGTAAAAAATCAAATCACCAAAGGCGAATTTGTAGTAACCAAATTGATTAGAGTAGATGAGAAAAACAGGCTTTTATATTTCACCGGTATTGGCAAAGATGCTTCAAATCCTTATTTCAGCCATTTTTATAAAATTGGTTTCAACGGAAAAGGCCTTGTAGATTTAACTCCAGAAAGCGGAAATCATCAGGTAAATTTCTCTCCTTCCGGAAATTATTTTGTAGATACATATTCTAAACCAGATGTGCCACCAACTTTTGTATTGCGCAATTTGACTGGCGCATCATTGGTTGATTTGGGTAAAACCGATGTAAGCCGACTTGCTGCAACTGGCTGGAAAGCACCTGCGCCGGTTAAAGTAAAAGCTGGCGATGGCAAAACCGACATTTATGGTCTGGTTTTTACGCCAACCAAAATGGAAACGGGTAAAAAATATCCGGTAATTGATTATATCTATCCCGGCCCGCAAGGCGGAAGTGTAGGCAGCTGGTCGTTTTCTGCATCACGCGGAGATCATCAGGCACTTGCCGAACTTGGTTTCATCGTTGTTGTAATAGAAGGCACAAGCAATCCAAACCGGTCAAAAAGTTTTCACGATATGAGTTATGGAAATATGGCTGTAAATACCTTGCCCGATCAGATTGCGGCAATCCGCGAACTTTCGTCCAAATACCCGATAGATACCAATAAAGTGGGCATTTGGGGCCATTCTGGTGGCGGTTTTGCAACTGCTGCTGCAATGTTCCGCTATCCTGACTTTTTTAAAGTGGGCATTTCTGAATCTGGAAATCATGAAAACCGCAACTATGAAGATGATTGGGGCGAACGCTACAATGGATTGGTTGAAAATGTAGATTATGAAGCGCAGGCCAACCAAAATTATGCTAAAAACCTAAAAGGTAAATTAATGCTTGTTCATGGAATGATGGACGATAACGTGCCTCCGTATAATACTTTACTTGTAGTAGAGGCATTGGAAAAGGCAAACAAATCATTCGATTTGGTTATTTTTCCAAATAGCGCACATGGTTACGGACCTTATTCTCCATATATGATGCGCCGCCGTTGGGATTATTTTGTGAAGAATCTGCTCAATGCAGAACCGCCAAAAGATTATGAAATGCGCGGTTCTAATTTGAAATAAAACATGAAGAACTTAAGTCCTCCGGAAATACATTTTCGGAGGATTTTGTATGTATTTCAAAACCAAGAAGACTATATTTAGTTTATCATAAAAACAATTAAATTATGGGCAAAACACGGCATGAAAATAATGTAATCATAACCGGAACAACTGGAATGGTTGGCGAAGGTGTTTTAATTCAGTGTTTAAAAAGCCCGGAAATTGATTCGGTTTTAGTTATCAATCGCAAATCTTGCGGTTATACACATCCGAAACTAAAGGAAATTATTCATCGGGATTTTTTCAATTTTGAACCAATTATTGCAGAAATTTCTGGCTACAATGCTTGTTTTTTTTGCCTCGGAATCAGTTCGGTTGGTGTAGCGGAAGATGTCTATTTTAAAATGACCTATACTTTAACTATGCACGTTGCAGAAACACTGGCACGTCACAATGACGACATGACTTTCTGCTATGTTTCTGGTAGTGGTACAAATGAAAACGGCCGTTTAAACTGGCAGAAAGTTAAAGGTAAAACCGAAAACGACCTTACGAAACTTCCGTTTATTCAGGTTTTAAATTTCCGGCCAGGGTTTATAAAACCGATAAAAGAACAAAAATTCGCGCATAAGTTTTACAAATACATCAACTGGATGTTCCCGATAGGAAGAAAACTTTTTCCGAACGGCTTTTGTACAATGGAAGAGCTTGGTAATGCCATGATTAATTCATTAAGCCATAATAATGAACGCCGTTCACTTGAAGGCACAGATATCGTCGCGTTAGCGACTGAATAAAAAAAGGCATCGTTTCCGATGCCTTAATCACTTTAATTTTTATGTTCGCGCTTCCGCTCATTGTCTTTATTAGACGTTTGATCGGATCTTTGGCCACCACCATTCGTTATACCCTGTATTTTTTTATCTGTTTTGATATCGTGGTTTGCCCTGTCGGCAATAGAATTTCCCTGAACTTTTGAATTGTTCTTTGGCATGCTCACATTTTTCATAACATTACTTTTTAGTTGACATTTAAAAATTTCAGAACGCTATATATACAACCGCTTTAAACTACAGAAAGTTTTATTTTCATTATTTCTTTAAAAGCTTACAACCTATTGTATTAAATACATTACTTGGGTTGGTTTTTGTTTTATTCCTGTTTTGATTATTAATTTAGCACGCAACAACATAACAAAAGTGAAAAAGAGCATTATTTCATCCATCATAATTTGCCTTGTAATATCTACAGCTGGTGCACAACAGAAAACATATCTGGAGTTAATATCTAATCAGCCAAAATGGGTTGACTCTGTATTTAAAAAGATGAACAGACGAGAGCGCATTGCACAAATGTTTTTTGTGCGCGCGCACACCAATCTGGGTGCAAAATATATTGATTCTGTTGGTCAGGTAATTAAAAAAGAGCAATTGGGCGGCGTTGTATTTTTTCAGGGAGGTCCGGTGCGCCAGGCGGCAGCAACCAACGCATATCAGAAAGTAAGTAAAATTCCCTTAATCATTTCTTCTGATGGAGAATGGGGTCTTGGAATGCGTTTAGACAGCACCATATCTTATCCATATCAAATGACGCTTGGCGCTATTCAAAACAAAGAGCTATTGTATAGAATGGGGTTGGAAGTCGCTAAAGATTTCAAACGTCTGGGCATGCAAATGAATCTTGCACCAGATGCAGACATTAACAACAACCCAAAAAATCCGGTAATCAACTACCGCTCGTTTGGGGAAAACAAATACAATGTAGCAACCAAAACAGCTGCATATATGAAAGGTATGCAAGATGGCGGTCTTTTAACTACATTAAAACACTTTCCCGGTCACGGCGATACAGATGTAGATTCACATTATGATTTGCCTCAGCTAACATTTTCTGCAGCAAGGCTAGATAGTTTGGAAATGTATCCATTCAAAGAACTGATCAAACAAGGCGCATCGGGCATCATGATTGCGCATATGAACATCCCGTCTTTAGACAACACACCCAATTTGCCATCTACCCTTTCCAAACCAATTGTTACAGGAATTTTAAAGGAAAAGCTGGGTTTTAAAGGCCTGGTAATTTCTGATGCGATGGACATGAAAGGCGTGGTAAAGTTTTTTAAAGATGGCGAAGCAGACCTGATGGGCATCATTGCCGGCAATGATATTCTGGAATTGTCTGAGAATAGTGATCGCGCGAACAAACTCATCCGTAAAGCGATAAGACAAGGGCGGATTGATATGAAAACCATTGATGAAAGTGTTCGCAAAATTTTAACAGCAAAATACTGGGCCGGATTACACAACCGCGATACCATCAATATGCAAAATGTTGTTGCGGGTGTAAACAGAAAAGAAAGTGCGGCGCTTGTTCAGGAACTCGCAAATGCCTCTGTTACCTTGCTACGCGGTAAAGATTACATCAAAAAACTTATTCCAATACGCAGAACGGCAATTATCAGTATTGGCGTTCCGGGGGTAACAACCTTTCAGAAAGAAATTTCCAAAGGTTTTTACAACTCGGTATATTATGTTTTGGATAAAGATGCTTCGGCAACACAAATCTCCAATATTGCCAGAGAAATTGGCGCTTTCGACCAGGTAATTGTAGGTATTCATGACAGCCGTTCAAGGCCGGCAAACAATGTTCCTTTAAATAATGGCGTAAAAGCATTTATAAAAGATCTATCGAACAAAAATGCGGTTTTTGCACTATTTGCTAATCCATATAACCTGGCGGGATTATCCGGACTCGAAAAAAGTAAAGGTTTGGTTGTAGCCTATCAGAAAGAAGATTATATGCAAATTTCCGCGGCAGCGGTAATTAATAACCGTTTAGTTCCTTCTGGTAAATTGCCGGTAAGCATTGCACCTAATTTTAAATTTGGAGAAGGACTATAGATACTTGTCCAATCGGTTTATTCTGTAATTTTGTGTTAGACAGATTTCGGGATAAACCGATTGAATCTTTAGCGTCACACAACCACAGTTTCGCTTTTCAACATCAAGATCGTAATTTGTATCCTATTCAATAATCCAGTTGCACATATGGAAAACTATACCGTTGTAATCTTTATTCTGGCTATAATGATTGGGCTTTCTGCCATTGCCGATAAAGTAAAACTACCTTATCCAATTCTATTAATTGTTACCGGTATAGGAATTGGGTTTGTTCCATCTATTCCCAAAATATCACTAAATCCCGAAATTATATTTTTAATTTTCTTACCGCCCTTGCTCTATGATGCAGCTTTTAATATTTCCTACAGCCAATTTAAAACCAACATCAATACTATCGGTACACTGGCCATTTCACTGGTATTTATAACCGCAGTTGGTATAGCTGTTTTCGCCCATTATGTTATTCCAGGAATGAGCTGGCCACTATCTTTTGTTCTCGGCGCAATCCTCTCTGCTACAGATGCCGTAGCTGCGATGAGTATTACAAAGGGATTAAACATTTCGCATAAAACCAATACTATATTAGAAGGCGAGAGTCTGGTGAATGACGCATCTGCACTCGTAGCCTACCAATTTGCTGTTGCCGCAGTTACCGGTGCTGCGTTCGTATTCTGGAAAGCAACGTTAGAATTTGCTTTACTTATGGGCGGTGGTTTTCTGGTGGGTTTTGTAATGGGTAAGATATTGGCATTTATTGTTAACAGAACTCAAAAAAATACGGTTGTAACCATCAGTTTCATGTTGTTGATGCCATTTGTTACCTATCTCATTGCCGAAACTGTACATGTATCTGGTGTTATTGCCGTGGTTATTTTAGGCCTGGGCATTGCGCGGTTTAGCAATAAAGTTTTTCCTTCGGGATTAAAAAACCAATCTAAAACCATTTGGGAAATTATTATTTTTATGCTCAATGGATTGATTTTCATTTTAATTGGCTTGCAGTTCCCTTATGTGTACAAGAATATTGATGCCGGGAAAATCTGGTCTTTTATCGCTTATGCATTTGCAATTACACTCGTAGCGCTTGCACTAAGATTTGTTCGTGTGCTGATGCAGAAGTTTAACCTACAGAATGCTTTCAAAAAAGGCAATAAAAGAGTTTCTGAAGATGCCCTTCTTGATTTTAGAAACAGTTTGGTTATTAGCTGGTCGGGCATGCGCGGAATTGTATCATTAGCGATTGCCCTTGGCTTACCAGAAACACTTTCAAATGGAGAACCTTTTCCTCAACGTAACGAAATCATATTTATTTCTGTTGCTGTTGTACTGTTTACGTTAATTGGTCAGGGTTTAACACTGCCTTTGTTAGTTAAAAAAGTTGGCGAACCAGAGGTTGTGTAAAATGTTCTAAAAACATTCTACTTCCCAGAAACGGCTCCACATTTTACCGGCAGATAAAGAAATAATACCGTCTTTGCGTGGCAAAGATTGATCATGATTTACGCCATCGGCAATTCCACACCACGGCTCCAAACATACGAAAGGTGCATCGGGCGCTGCCCAGATTCCAAAATAAGGGAAGTGCTCAAAGTGAAAATGTAAACCGAAATCATTTTTTGTATTGAGCAAACTAATACAGCTACTTTGTAAGGTTTTAAAAATTAGTGCGTCATTTTTAAACAAATCATGCTCTAACTTTAGTTTATGATTATTCAGATCGAGTGTTTCAGTTTTATCGGTAACCAAACCATCTTCCAATGTCCATACCGTTAATTTTTCATCTTCATTGAACGCAAGGTAATAATCTTCATAACTGGTACCCTGTGTATTGGGAACGGCGAAAGCTGGATGTGCGCCTAATGAAAATAGCATTTTTCCTTTGCCTGTATTTTTCACTTCATATGTAACACTAATTTTTCGTTCAATTAAAGTGTAGCGAATGCTTAAAATGAAATTGAAAGGATAAACAGCTAGCGTTTCTTCAGATTGGCTTAACGAAAAAACTGCTTCAATATCGCTAATTTGTTTGCTTTCAAAAACATGGTCTCTTGCAAAACCATGGCGCGACAACGCGTATGAATGACCATTATACTCGTACTGTCCATCTTTTAAGCTTCCAACAATTGGAAATAGAACCGGACTATGTTTTGCCCAGTATTCCGGATCAGCATTCCAAAGGTATTCAATTTCTGTTTCCTTGCTGTACAAACGTTGTAATTCTGCACCTTTTTCGGCCAGGTTGGCCACCAAATATTGATTTTCAAGAGTTATCATTGCAAGCTAAAAGTAGTAAAAAAGATGTTACGTTCTATTAACCACAAAATAAAAAAATTGTTATCGTTAATTTCAAAAACAGCTTCAGCAATGGATACAACAAATGCAATTGCATGAAAAAAAAGAACAATAATATTTGCTGGCCTACTTATTGCATTCTGGCCGGCAAGCTACAATACGGAAATGAAAAAACCTGAAAAACCAGACTTAACCCTGCTCTCCAATAAAAAGATTAAAGCAGCAATTACTGCTTTACAAAATAATGATGATACTCCATGGTTTGCTTTGTTTAGCGATGATGTTCTTTTATATGATGACGGGAACCAAATGCAATTTAAAAACTTCTTTAAAAAAGCACTGGGGCACGAACGTTTTCTGACCATCGATAGAGTTGACCAAAACGGAATGGAAGTTTACGGAGATTTTCATTCAGACCAGTGGGGAAAATTTAAGACCTGTTTTAAATTTGAACTGGATAAAAACGGAAAAATTTGCCGACTGGAAATTGGGCAGGTTGAAGCGTAAAATATAGTTGGGCCATCAATCTTATGTCAAGCCCAACCTATATTCAAAATTCATTAGGCCCGCTCTTCCCAAATACAGGCAATATTAACAATGGTTTGCACGGCTTTTTCCATATCCTGCACACTTACCCATTCTTGTTTGCTGTGAAAAGCATGCTCGCCAGCGAAAATATTTGGACAAGGCAAACCCATAAAAGACAGCCTTGACCCATCGGTTCCTCCACGAATACTTTGCTGTTTTGCCACAACACCTGCACGTTCAATTGCCTCGATACCGTATTGAACAACTTGTGGATGTTGATCCAGAATTTGCTTCATATTGCGGTACTGCGCTTTAATTTCGAGAGTATAACTAGATTCAGTGAATTTAGCCATCACTGTTTTTACCGTACTTTCTAAAAGTTTCCCATGTTCTTCCAGCTTTTCATCTGTAAAGTCGCGAATGATAAAATGTGCTTCTGCTTGTTCAACCTGTCCTTTTATTGATACTGGATGTATAAAACCTTGTTTTTGATGTGTAACCTCAGGTGTTAGCGTTTCTTTAGGAAGCAAATCAATAATTTCGCACAAAATCTTAATGGCACTTTGCATTTTCCCTTTTGCAAAACCCGGGTGTGTACTCACTCCATCTATTACTAAAACTGCTCCATCTGCTGAAAAAGTTTCATCTTCAATAGAACCCAGGGTTTCGCCATCAATCGTATAGGCAAAATCGGCAGATAATTTTTTGAGATCTGCTTTGTCTACTCCTCGCCCAATTTCTTCATCAGGTGTGAAAAAGATTTTAATTGTACCGTGTTTAATCTGTGGATTTGACACTAAGAACCGCGCTGCTTCCATGATTTCTGCTACACCGGCTTTATTGTCTGCGCCTAGAAGTGTTGTTCCGCTGGCTGTAATAATGCTGTTTCCAATCTGCTGTTTCAAATCCCGATGTTCAGCCATTTTCAAAACAATTTTAGGATCGTCTGGCAAAATTAAATCCTCGCCTTGATAATTGTCATGAATAATCGGTTTCACATTTTGGCCACTACAATCTGGCGAGGTATCCATATGAGAGCAAAAACAAATTACCGGAACCTGTTTCTCAGTAGTAGAAGGGATAGTTGCGTATGCGTACCCATTATCGTCCATTTCTGCATCATTTAGGCCCATTTCTAACAATTCATCAACCAAAATACGGCCGAGGGTTTTCTGTTTCTCCGTTGATGGGCAAGTTGGAGATTCGGGGTCAGATTGTGTATCTACCTGTACATATTTCATGAATCGTTTTTGAAGCGATCCGTCAAAGTTTTTGTAATCGAACATAAATTCAAAGTTAAAAGTTATGGATATTCGATAAACATTTTATTTTTGTAAAAAAACGACATGAATTTTAAGCCCCTGAACATTACGTTTTTAGCCGTTTTCATCTTATTGATCCCGAAGTTTTCTTCGGCACAAGCCAACTATTTTAAATGGTCTTACGGGCTTGGTGCCGGTGCAAACTATTCGAGTACCGATGTGCGTGAAGGTAGCTGGGGGCATACCTACAGTGGCAGTATTGACTACCACATAACTCCCTTCGTTACTGCGGGTTTGGAAGGTCAGTTTGGTGTGGTACAGGGCGGTGATATCGTAAGAGATCCGCACAACAGGCAGTTTGTAAATGAATATTCAGGTGCAAATTTCAATATGAAATTTATGCTCGGTGAAATCATCAATATTGAGCGTAGTAATTTTCTTTACAATATAAAGGGTTTATATTTCGGAACCGGCGTAGGTTTCATCAACAACAACCTTACTGATATTGTACGTTATAAACCAAGCTGGGCCGCTTATGATCCTGGATATGGTCCCTTTCCGGGTAAAGATAAAAGCGTAAATATTTGGGTGCCATTAAACCTTGGTTTCAATTATTATATTAAAGATGGCTACGGCTATCTTCGATATGTGATCAACTTTAATGCGCAGAGTAATTATGTATTTGGCGAAGGGCTCGATGGTTATAACGATCCGGATACACAGTTTAAAAACTATGATCCCGATACCTATAATGTTTACAGCCTGAGTTTCAGGTACTTTTTCGGAAACATTAAAGTTTACCGCAAAACGCTGTAAATCATCCTTAAAATAAATAAATTTAATGAAAAAACTTTTTGTGCTTGCTTTTCTTTGCCTGCAAAGTAAAGTGTATGCGCAGCAAACACCGTTCGAGAGAAGCGAAAAAAAAGAAACCACAACATACAACCAGGCCATAAGTTACTATCAAGAACTGGTCAGAAATTATCCACAGGCCAAACTGCTTAGCTACGGACAAACAGACTTCGGAAAACCTTTACAGCTTCTTGTTTTATCCAAAGACAGAATATTTGATCCGGGCATAATCCGCAAGCAAAATAAAAGAATTTTTCTGATCAATAATGGCATTCATCCTGGTGAACCTGAAGGTATAGATGCCTCGATGATGCTGGCAAGAGATTTATTAAAAAACAAGAAATTGCCTGCCAATACGGTCATTTGTATTGTTCCATTATACAATATTGACGGGAGCTTTAATCGCTCTGCAACATCAAGAGCAAACCAGAATGGCCCGCTGAAATATGGATTCCGTGGAAACTCGAAAAACCTCGACCTTAACCGCGACTTCATTAAAACCGATTCTAAAAATTCCGCGTCTTTTCAGCAATTGTTTAACATATGGCAACCCGAAATTTTTGTCGATACACATACCAGCAATGGCGCAGATTACCAGTATGTGATGACTTTAATTCCTACACAAAAAGATAAACTTAACCCCATTCTGTCAAAATATCTGACCGAAAAAATGGTTCCTCAGTTGTACACCAAAATGGAAAAAATTGGTTACCCAATGGTTCCTTACGTAAATTCTGTTGGCGAAACCCCAGATGAGGGCATTACCGGATTTATTGAATCGCCGCGTTATTCAACCGGTTACGCCGCATTACACAACTGTATCGGCTTTATGCCCGAAACACATATGCTCAAATTTTTTGATTTAAGAGTAGATGCAACCTATAAATTGCTGCAAACCTACATAGATTTGATTGAGCAAGATGCAACTGTTATAGGTGAAAACAAGCGCAAAGCGGATGCCTCTGTTGCTGCACAGCATATTTTCCCTTTAGATTGGAAATTAAATAAAAATACTTTTACAGAACTGAATTTTAAAGGTTTTGAAGCCGGGAAAAAACCAAGCGCCATCAGCGGTGCAGATCGTTTATATTACGACAGAAACAAACCTTTTTCAAAACGCATTAAAGAATGGAATAACTTTGAACCAGCCATAGCTGTTCAGAAACCAGTTGCCTACATTATTCCAAAGGCCTGGGAAAAAGTTATTGATTTACTGAAACTGAACAACGTAAAATTAAGGCAGTTAAATACGGACACCGAAATCCCGGTTGAAAACTATTACATCAGTGATTTTAGAACTGTTCAACGACCGTATGAAGGTCATTACTTGCATTCTGCTGTAAAAGTCACCGCTGTAGCTCAAACCTTAAAGTTCTATGCTGGCGATTATGTGGTGTATACCAACCAAGCCGAAAACCGCTACATTATTGAAACTTTAGAACCGCAGGCAAACGATTCGTTTTTCAATTGGAATTTCTTTGATTCTATATTGGAAATGAAAGAACATTATTCAAGTTATGTATTTGAAGATACCGGCGCCCAACTACTGAACAGCAATCCCGAATTACAGGCTAAACTGAATGACAGAAAAAAAGTAGATCCCGAATTTGCAAAAAATGGTGCTGCCCAACTTGACTTTGTCTACAAAAATTCTGATTATTACGAAAATACACACAACAGATATCCGATTGCACGTTTAACAAACGCAATTCAACTCGATTTAAAATAATATGGAATACCTACAAATAGCACCCGTTGCTTCAATAATTTTTGTTTTTACACTGGTTACCAGTCTTTATGCTTTCTACGACCACGGCATTTACGGCAAGTTTATGTTGCATCCATACAGCGTAGCAAAAGGGAATAAGGTTTTTACACTAATCACAAGCGGTTTAATCCACAAAGATTACATGCACTTATTTTTCAATATGTTTACCTTTCTCGCTTTTTCATTCACATTGGAAAGATATATTGGAAGCTGGCAGTTTGGTTTATTGTATTTCCTTTCACTTATATTAAGTGATCTGCCAACCGTGTTCAGACATAAAGATGATTTCAACTATAACAGTTTAGGTGCATCTGGTGCAATCAGTGCAGTTTTGTTCAGCTACATTCTCTTTAATCCAATGGCGAAATTATACATCATGTTTATTCCAATTGGTATTCCTGCTGTAGTTTTTGGCGTATTGTATCTCATTTATTGCGCCTATGCTTCCAAAAACTCGAGAGATGGAATTAACCACGATGCACATTTTTTCGGCGCATTAACCGGATTAATTTTCACGATCATTTTCGTACCAGGAATCCTTCAGAATTTTATCAGTGCTTTAACCGGCAGCAGGTAAATTTGGTTCTTCAAAAAAACTCATCGGTTGTTCGGGATTTTTAATAATCTCGAACAATGTATATCCCCAGGGTTTCCAGAAATTTTCAAGCACCTGCCCATAGGTTTTATGCTGCCAAACATCAAACAAAGGTTTGCTCATATTGCCGCGCAAAGGCATTGCTTCTATATAAGTTGTGCCTTCTACAGGCATAAAAGTATATTCGGGTAAACGGTTAAAAAGATAAGCTGAATAGTAAAAGCGTGCGCATAGCTCTTCAAATTGCTCTGCAGTTAATTGTTTTCCTTTAACGTGATTGATGATGTCCTGATGATAACGTTTATTAGTTCCATTATCCTGTAAACAGGCAACAATCCCGAAATCCTTCATTTTTAAAGAGAATGTAAGCGTATTGATTTCATCGCGAAAACTGAATGGAGTTTCGCCATTTTCAAGTTCAACAATAGTTATAGACCAAGGTGTAAAATCTTCCAATTCAATTGAAGTATACAGATTTTGCATCATAAAATTTAGGTTGGCAAACTTCATCATTAACGATTGAGACATGTTTAAACCATCGGCTGTCATTTCTTTACGCAAAGCGGAATGCATTTCTACATAAATAAATCCATATAAAAACTTACCAATCCAGTTGAATACATCTAACTCTGGCAAAGCCGATACTGCTTGGTATCCTTCAGAAAATGCCTTAGCTATTTTTTCTTCCAGCGGATCTAAAAACTGCGTGTTGATTTCGCTATTTACCGGAATGGCCAAGCTGTTGTAACTTCTGATGCTCTCATCCAAAAACTGAATTTGTTCTTCGCCGGTTAAACCTGCCTGGCCTAACAACCATTTGGGCAACAATGGCACCTGAACTACAGGAGAACTAAAGGTTTTTCCACTTAGGAAACAGACCTTGTATAAAAAATCGAAATTTTGGAAGGGATTGTATAAGCCAGTATTCATTGCCGCAATATTAGGGATTTAATTCGTTCGCCAACTTAAACTCTTTACATTTTAACGCAGGGATGAATAAACTTGCACATGGCCCATTCCAGAAACTGTTTTCTGGTGTAGAGCTAAACCGATCCGTTTTCAGATTTAATTTTGTTACTGAAATCAATATCCATCATAAAAACCACCAATATAATTTACCAACTGGCTGTAGATTGGTTTGGTAAATTCAAGGAATAACGTATTCGCCGGTGGCGGAAGCAATTCGCGTTTATTTGCCCAGGCCAGTTGTTGTTTATTTAATGCGCGGTCATCTCCTTTATAAGTGGCCCAGGCATCTTTCCAGATATAACTTCCATTAAATTTTTGCGCTCTGAGTACTGTATGCGTTTTCCAATCCGTAATGGTTAAGTCCAACACTCCGGTAGAACCAATTTGCTTTTCGAATACGCTTAATGTTGCTTTTACCGTTCCATATACTGGTTTTTTATCGCGCGTTTCGCCAACAATAACGCTATCGCGTTTTAGCTTCTCTACGCGTTCTTTAACATAAGTTTGGCCAATCACAAAATCGTCGAAATTTAAACTAAGCACTTGGTCGGGGATAATCTTCTGATCGGTTGCATCAGCCTCAGAATAAAACAAAACGAACCTATTTCTGGCATAATCTGCAATATATTGGTCAATCTGCTGTTGAAAATAATCAGCGCTGAGTTTATAATATCCGCGGTTAACCACAATTGGCTGAACAACAACCTGAGTTACCGCTGCCCAGTATGCATCGTCCATTTTTTCTTTAGCACCAACATAATTTGGCCAAAGACTTAGCGTTTTCTCAAATTCAAAATAGGCTTTTTTTGCCGCGATTTTGGTTCTGGCATTCAGGTAGTTTAAACCAGAATTGTAACGTGCAGCCGCTGCATTGTATTTGCTATCATTTAATTCTTTAATATACTTTGCAGGATTGCCAACCAATGTTAAACAAGCCGGACAACTATTGATCTCATCTGCCAGTTGATTGATTTGCTGATAATCTGCTATAACAGATTCCCACCGGTATAAATCGGTAGAAAGTTTGCTTCATCAATTCTCCGCAAATGATTTTCTAAAGCCAGTGGATAAGCAGATTTTAAAACTTCTATGGCTTCTGCATTTTTTGGAGAACCTTGTAAGCGGTTTACTGATTTGGAAACTGATGCATCATAATTGCCTTTTTGCAGCGCTTTTTTACCTGTTGTACAAGCGCCGATTGCTATGGCCAAAACCACAAACAGGTAAATTAATATTCTAAAGCGTTTCATAGTCTGAGCATTATTTGGTAGCGTATAAACTGAGTTTGCACATATTGTGTATATTCAGCCGTTCATTAATTTTGGCAATAATAAGCCAAATTATCAAGAAGACGATAGATGATTAAAATAAGTTGCAAACCTTTTGAACTGGAATTAAAACATCCATTTTCAATTTCAAAATTTACGCGCACCAGCACGCCAATTATGCTGCTAAAACTGCAATACGAAGACGTTGTGGGTTATGGTGAAGCTTCTATGGTTCCATACATGGGCGAAAGTTTTGAAAGCGCACAGCATTTTCTAAATCTCATAGACTGGACTAAAATCAGTTTTCCATTTAGTTTTCCGGAAATCATCGCTTATCTGGATCAACTTGCAACCGGTCAGCCTGCAATTAAAGCCGCTATTGATATTGCCTTGAATGATATTCAGGGAAAAATCCTCAACAAACCTTGTTATGAAATTTATGGTGCGATGCCGCAGAATATGCCGGCAACGTCTTATACCATAGGAATTGATACGCTGGATGTAATCCGCGAAAAGTTGAAGGATGCCGCTGCCTTCAAAATTATAAAAGTGAAACTGGGCAGAGACAATGATCGCGAAATTATTGAAACCATACGAAGTATGACCGATGTACCGCTTTTTGTAGATGCCAACCAAGGCTGGACCGATCAAATTAAAGCCATCGATCTGATTTATTGGTTACATGACAAAGGTGTGGTGCTGATTGAACAACCAATGGATAAGCACAATCTGGATGGAAATGCCTGGTTAACGCAACGCAGCCCAATTCCGTTGCTTGCAGATGAAGGCGTACAACGTTTAAGCGATATGGACGCTTTAAAGGGCGCTTATCATGGCATTAATGTAAAATTGATGAAAAGTTGCGGAATGTATGAAGGCCATCAAATGATTTTGAAAGCCAGATCATTTGGTATGAAAGTTTTAATTGGATGTATGAGCGAAACCAGCTGTGCAACATTGGCCGCAGCAGCACTTGCGCCGCTTTGCAATTGGGCAGATTTGGACGGCCCGTGGCTAACCAAAAACAATCCATTCGCCAATCCAAAATTTGAAAACGGAAAATATATTCTTCAAAATCTGCCCGGTTTAGGTTTAGAAGGCATTCCTGCTACTTTTTTCCCTTAAATGATTTGCGCACTTCTTTCATCAACTGAAATTTAAAGTACATTAAACAGGCAGCTACACCAACCAAAAAAGCAGCCGGCAAGTATTTATTATTTTGATAACACCAGATTACGCCAAAAATGGCAAGTATAATGGCAAGGTTGTAAAATATATTTAAGGCGAATTTCTTACCCATCTATTGAAAAAATTTGATTGAAAGAATGATTGAATTTTTGCGGCCAAAATGGTTTCCTATTCCCGCTACCTAAACTCAATCATTCAAAATTCAATTATTGAAAATTAGTAAACCGGCATGTTTGGATCAAAAGCCTCTTGCCACGCCAAAATACCGCCTTTTAAATTGTATAAGTTTTCGTAACCATATTGTTGTTCCAGTTGCATTACTGCTGCAGCGCTTCTTTTGCCACTTCTGCACTGAATAATTACGGGTTTATCTTTAGCCACTTTATCGGCTTCAATTAAAATTCCGCCCAAAGGAATGTTTTCACCATCCAGATTAGACATTTCATATTCGAATGTTTCACGAACATCTATCAACTGAAAATCTTCATTATTGTCAATTTTCTGTTTTAGCTCTTGTACCGATATCTCTTTCATTTTGAAAATGTGTTTTTGCAAATATAACAATTACGCCTAAGCACCACAGTCAAAAAAACACCAAAATAATTCTATCGAATCTGTAACAACTATAAGTCTCAGGCGTTTAATAGAAAATTATTTCGATGAATAAATTAAACCGATTTTTCTGGTTTTGCTCTGGCGCACACACCGCCACATTAGAGAAATACCCATCAGAACAAAATAAATATACTGGGATTGGTGCAACAATATTCTTCACAGGTCTTTTTGCTGCATTATCTGGCGGATATGCCATGTATTTTGTTTTTAAAGGTGATGATCTCGCGGTAATTTTCGCTATTATTTTCGGATTCTTATGGGGCGCAGCCATCTTCAATATGGACCGCTATATTGTATCCAGCATTAATAAAAGTGCCTCAACAAATAAACAGCTTTTACAGGCCACACCTCGAATTTTACTTGCCATTATGATTGGTATGGTAATTTCACGCCCAATTGAACTTAAAATTTTCGATAAAGAAATTAAAGAACGCCTTAAAGTGAGTTACCTCAACGGACAACGGGCAAAGATTGATACACTGAATAAAGCTTTTGAAAATAAGTATCAGGTAGAATTCGGCCGCTTAAACCAACAGAAAGCCACGCGGGATTCACTAGAGAAAGGGATCAAAACAGACCGCCAGAAACTGAATTTCGAAATCTTCGGTAATAAAACTACAGAAACATCTGGTGTGATGGGTTACGGACCATACGCCAAAAGAAAAGAAGCGGAAATAAAGCAACGTACAGATGAATTAGACAGTCTGAAAGCTAACATAAACAAGGCAGAATCTTTTATTGATAAAAGGAAAACATTTGATGGTTTGCTTGCAGAGAAATTATACACCGGAAAACAATTGGATAGCTTAGCCAATATTGCAGGTTTTGCAGACCGGAACTGGGCACTCGGACAACTAAAATTTAATGTAGATGGCACAAAGGATAACAACACTGCGCTTGCCGTTACATTTATCGGCTTACTGTTTATCTTTTTTGAATGTTTGCCTGTTTTTGTAAAACTGATGAGCGCGCGCGGACCTTATGATTTCGCCACTGCAGATGCAGACGATGTATTCATTTATCAATCTAAGAAGAATAAGGATTTTCATTTTGAAGTTGCAGATAACATTCATGAAACACGGGTAGAGGCAGAAACGACTAAACAGAAAGAAATCATTAAAGGCAAAGCGTATCGAGATCTGGAAAAATACGACTGGGATAAAGACTAAGCACCCATACAGGCAATGGATCGGCAAAAAACCTGATAACATCTTAGACTACATCTGTCATTTTGCTTAAATTAGTCGCTTAAACCCTTTGTATGAAAAAGCGCCTCGGCCTTGCTATATTCGGATTACTGTCTTTTGCTGCATCTGCACAGGATGAAATCCGCTACGAAATTTCCTTTCCAAATGCCATACACCACGAAGCCGAAATCAGCTTATCTATACCAAACCTTCCGAAAGGAAATTTGACGGTTAAAATAAGCAGATCCTCGCCGGGAAGATATGCCACGCATGAATTTGGGAAAAATGTATACAATTTCAAAGCGGTTGATGAAAGCGGAAAATTTCTGTTAATTAAGCAACCGGCAGGCGATGTTTACGAAATTCAAAATCCCGGATCTGCCGTGAAAATTACCTATACTTTATTCGGGAATTGGATTGACGGAACCTATGCTGGCTTTGATGAAACGCACGCACACATGAACATTCCGGCTACTTTCGCTTTCCCCGCAGGAATGGACAATCGCCCGCGTTTGGTTCGGTTTACATTTGATAAAAACTTAAACTGGAAAGTTGCCACACAATTAAAGCAGCAGGAAAACGGTTGGCATTATGCCCCAAATTTTCAATATTTCATGGATAGCCCTATAGAAATTGCCAATTATAAAACTGCGCAATGGACTGTAAAAAATCAAGACGGAAAAAGTCAGACTATACATTTTATTGCGCACTCTAATGACGATCAGCAAACTATTGATGCCTATGCAGATCTACTAAAAAGAATGGTTGCAGAACATTATGCCGTTTGGGGAGAGTTTCCAAATTATGATTACGGAAACTATTATTTTTTGGAAGATGTATATCCGGAAAACGAAGGTGATGGCATGGAACATAGAAATTCGACATCAATTGTGCAGCGAACACCAAAAATCTCAGGGTATGAAGCGAACTTACTCGGCACTTTCTCTCACGAGTTTTTCCATAGCTGGAATGTAGAACGCCTACGCCCTAAAACGCTCGAACCTTTCAACTTCGAACATGCTAACATTAGCGATGAACTTTGGCTTGCCGAAGGTTTTACGCAATATTATGGCAATTTATTGTTAACCAGAGCAGGTTTAAAAACGGTAGACAATGCTACACAAACCTTTACGGGCTTGGTGAATCAAGCTTTAAATACACCTGGAGCAAAATATTTTTCACCCATTCAGGCAAGTAGATATGCAGTTTTTGCAGATGCTGGCGTAGCTATAGACCAAACAAACAAAAACAATATTTTCACATCTTACTACACGTATGGTGCAGCAACAGCGCTGGCGCTTGATTTAAATTTACGTTCAGAATTTAAGCTTACGCTTGATGACTATATGCGCGCACTATGGAAAGCCTATGGGAAACCTGAAATTGCCTATACCGTTCCAGATCTCGAAAAAACCTTGGCCAGTTTAACCAAAAGCCCCGCTTTCGCTGCAGATTTTTTTAAACGATATATTTACGGCACCGAAAAAAATGATTACGCAAAACTGCTGTTAAATGCGGGTTATGTTTTGAAAAAATCAAACCCGAACGAAGCATTTACTGGTTTTGGACGTTTAGCCGAAACGGATGGCCAGATTATTTTGCCACAAACACTGAAAGATTCGCCAGCTTACCAGGCAGGTTTAGATATAGGAAATACCCTGATCAGTATAGATGGTACGCCAATCAATTCTTTAAGCTCGCTTAATACCCTTATTGCCAGCCATAAACCTGGTGACGTAATTGTCATCAACTACAAATATCGTGGTGAAAGTAAAAGCACAAAACTAACGCTTGGCGAAAATCCACTTTTGGAAATTGTTCCCATTGAAAAAACAGGCGGTACATTAACGGCCGCAATGAAAACCTTTAGAGACAAATGGTTAAATACACAGGTAAAAACTAAATAATCACAACTAATTATACTTCATAAATATGAGAAAAATCATCTTTTTTACGCTCGTCGGGATGGCGGGCTTGCAGCTTAAAGCACAAAACATTGATAAAATTATTACGAAACAATACACTGATCGTCTCATTAAAACACTGAGTAGCGATGAAATGCAGGGACGGGCGACTTTTACCCCCGGAATTGATAAAGCAGCAAGCTTTATAGAATCAGAATTTAAGCAAATTGGATTAAAGCCTTTAACCGGAGAAAAAACCTTTCGTCAAACTTTTTATAAATACCAATTGCATAGAGAAAGCAGCGAAGTAAAAGTAAATGGTACAGCCGTAGATTTGAAAACTGTAGCCATTATTGGCAGCAATACAGAAACACTTGCATTAAATCCTTCAAACACAGAAATTGTAAAATTAGATCCCAATAAAACACTTGCGGAACAATTTCGCCCCTTTACTTCTTCAGATAAAAACCACCTGATTTTAGTAAGCACCAAGTTTGCCGATCAGTTTCCACGTTACCAGAATTTCAGCACACGTACCAGCACAATGGATGAAGCAGATTTGACCAGGAAAGCTGCCGTACAAGTTTTTCTTTTAACCGATGCAGACGTAACGGACTTTACCGTTTCTGTAAAAAATAAAATTGAAAAAATGCCGCTTTTTAATGTTGCGGGAATGATTCCCGGAAAATCAAAAGCGAAAGAACTGGTTGTATTCTCCGGTCACTACGATCATTTGGGCATCATGAAAGCTGTGGAAGGAGACAGCATTGCGAACGGTGCAGATGACGATGCATCAGGAACAACAGCGATGATTGCCCTGGCTAAATACTATAAGGCTCTAAATAATAACGAACGTACATTGATTTTCGTTGCGTTTACCGCGGAAGAAATCGGCGGTTTTGGCGCGCGTTATTTTTCGGAGAAGTTAAACCCTGATGAAGTTGTAGCCATGTTCAACATCGAAATGATTGGAAAAGAATCTAAGTTTGGTAAGAATACAGCTTTTATTACCGGTTATGAGCGTTCAGATTTTGGAAAAATTCTTCAGAAAAACCTCGAAGGAAGTGAATTCACTTTCCATCCGGATCCATATCCGCAGCAGCAGCTTTTTTACAGAAGTGATAATGCAACTCTTGCGGCTTTAGGTGTTCCGGCGCATACCATTAGTACAGATCAGATTGATATTGATAAACTGTACCACAGTGTGAAAGATGAATACAGCTCATTAGATGTTGACAATATTTTACTCACCATCAAAGCGATTGCAAAAAGTGCTATTTCAATCATCAACGGACAAGATACTCCAACCCGGATTCCAAAGTTGGAAAAAAGATAGTTCAAAATTTTAATTACGCCACAGCAAAAACTGTGGCGTTTGTATTTTAAAAGCGGTATTCCATAATGTAATCATCCATAAAGAAACCACCGCCAATATCTATTTTAACAGCGTCTTTAACGCTAAAACCACCTTTAAGATAAAAGTCTTTGGCTTTATTATCTTTATTCACATTCAGTTCCAAAGCAGTAGCTCCTGCATCTTTTACCTGGTTAAAAACCTCATTAATCAGAAATTTGCCCGCACCTTTCCCATGCGCAGAAGGCAAAACATAGAGTTTATGCAGCTTGAAAATCCTTTTTTCATGATCGGAGACGGAATATCCGGCGAAGCCGAAAGGTTGTGTACCATCTTCAGCAATCAGAAAAATATGTCCGTCCATCAACTGTTTTAATAACTCACCTCTATTGTACATTTTATCCAGCATATAGGTAATCTGTTCCTGCCCAATAATATCAAGATAAGTGGAAGGCCAGGTTTCTGCCGCAATTAAACGAATCAGTTCAAGATCTTCTTCCTTTGCTTTTCTAATCGTCATCATATACGTTCACTTATAAAAATCGGTTGCCCAGAAAATGAAAATTCAACAAAACCATCATTTACAACTTCATATTGATCTTCTTCGGTTTGCATTAAATTGCTAACCTCGATGTAAGAATTGCCTAAAATGTTAAAAATACTGCCAGCAGGTTTCCAAACAGAAAATCCAGATTTTATGGTATAGAATTTTTCTTCAGCCGTAAAAACCACCAAATTAATCTGGTCATTAAATCCGGCAAATTTCTCCAGGTTGAACTTTTCTGTAATTACATTTACTGCCGGAAATTTTTCTTCTACCAAATAATTTACGGCAACCATTAATGGATCTACCGGACCTTGAATTTCTTTAGTCTCTTCTTGCGCGGGCTGATTTCCATTTACCAGAACATCGATTTTTAAACCCAAAGAACGAATTTTATCGTAATTATCTCCATTAACCAATACTGTTGGACTCCATTCCAAAAGCTGGCCCAGCAGTTCTTCACTAAAGTTTCCCAACTCATCAATATAGAGTGCGGGTTCTTGTTTTTCTTTTACAATGTGATGTGATGACATTTTGTGAATATAGAATTTCTTATTTGTTATTGTCAGCGAGCTCGCGTTTTAATTTTTCCTCAAAATCGATGCTTTGCAGTTTCAAATCCGGAAAATCATCAGTGAAAGATAAATTTCCCATCGCCTTTATTATTTTTCCATTTGCACCAACCAATACGTTTGTCGGAAAACCATTGTTGATGTTCAATTGCTGAATCTGAGCTAAAGTCATACATATAACTTCATATTGATAACCCTTTTTCTTTTGAAAAATTCGTGCCTTGCCTACCGGATCGGTAGTTATAGCGATAAACCGGATATTCTTAGATTTATAAGTTGCCACAAGGCGATTAAGCTCGGGCATTTCGGCTACGCATGGCGGGCATTTTTCGAACCAGAAATTAATAAGTAGCACCTGATTTTTGAGCGCTTTGCTATCGAATATTTTTCCGTTAACCATTTTGCCTTTAAAAGGCTTTACATCTGTTCCAGCCAAATCTTCAAAATAACTTTCCCTGGTGGCCCATTTTACAGGCGCATCTTGTGCGTTTGCAAAAAGAGGCGGAATCAGTAACAACACAAAGAAGAAAATTTTGCTCATAAACCGTTAAATATAGGAAAAAGAAAACGGTCAAAACGAAAATTGCCCGACTCAAAACTGAAGCGGGCAATTAAAATAATGGTTTAACTATTATTGAAAATTAATATTTCCATATTGCGATTTTACGGTAACATTTGATGAACCGCCAGAACCGATTTTCCCACTATATTGCTTTCTGGAGCGATAAGAACGTGAATCGTCTTCTTTCAATTCTTTTGCTGCAATTTTTCCGTTGCTTACATTAAATCCGGCATACTGCGTGTCTACATCAAGATTACCATTAAAACCATTTTCAAATCCGACAGTAATACCGGCATATTGTCCGTCTATATTTAACGATTTTACAGATGGCGCAACACTCTCAATACTTAGTTTATTGTAGCGCACGGTAAACTCTGCATCGCCTCGCAGTTTCGCAATAGATACATTTGCATACTGAGTACTTAAATTGATGGCACCCACACTTTCTATTGCTAAACCTCCGTATTGCTGACTGATGGTAGGATTTCCTTTTTTAATATTGCCGATTACAACTTTTACATATTGAGCTTTAAGCGTTAGAGAACCAACATCGCCAAGCGTTAACCCGCTACCATATTGTATATTAATATTTGCATCTCCCGCAACGTTGGCTACTTTTGCCGAAACATATTGCGCAGACATATCCAAAGAAGCTACATTTCCAATAGTTATTCCACTGCCGTACTGATGTTTTACAACCAGATTTCCTGCATTTCCGATGTTAAGTTTCCCATATTGAATATTAACATTGTTATTGCCCGTCAGATTCTCAGAGCTAAAATTACCGTACTGCACTTTCATAGAAAGTGGCCCGCCGTAATTTCCCATTTCAACATTGCCGTATTTGTTAGTAACTGTAAGCGCGTTGTTTAAAGGCAAAAAAACGGTGTAATTCACTTTCACCTCTCGTCTTGAGGTTATCTTTCCATTGCGCATTCTCTTACCCCAGTTGCCATCTTCAGAATCTATAATAGTTTTAAAGCTGATTGCATCGCCAGATTTATCTGCATCAATGCGAACTAAATCCAACAGTTTCTGCGCCTCATTGTCAGAAGTACTGAAAGCTTTAATATCTACATCAACCTTAATTTCATTCTTATTCCAGGTTTTTATTATAATATTTCCGTAGGTATTATTCAAGCTGATTTTGTCTCCGTTACCAACAGAAAAAGCTTTGCTGAAGGTTTTCGATTTTTGGTTTCCGTCATCCTGATAGTCTTCCTGTACACTGGAAGTGGTACTTTTAGAAGTTGATGCATATTCCTGAGTTACCGCACTGGTTGGCAAAGCCGTTTCTTGTGCATGTGTTTTTGTGGCGAGTAAAGCCACTATGGCCAGCATTAATTTTATATTTTTCATTTTCATTTTCAGTTTGGTGTTTTTACACATACAACCCGCCGACTGGAACCTGTATAAAACGACTTTTATTCTTATTACAATTAAATTTGATTTACTCTTTTACTATCGTCTACCTGATTAATGATCATCAGCTGTTGTTTTAATAAACGAAGTTGAATTTCCCGGTTCTCAATCATTGCATTTATGATCGATGTTTGATTGGCCGATGCCGGTAACTCTTCTTTAAGTCTACTATACTCTTCGTCGAGCTTCTTCAAATCTGCTGTAAATCTTTTATACAGTTCCGGATTTGCAGCTGCAAAAATGGCCAGACTATCCCGTTTTTCTTCAATTAACCCTGCATAATGGTTTTCTTTGTTTACATAACCCGCATTTACCTCTGCAAAATCTACTTCTTTCTGTGTATTCTGCCCGGCAAGTAACCAGGTTAATCCAATTACAACAACAATTGCAGCAGCAGCACTCATCCACAGGTATAGGCGAAATGGTTTTTTTTCCTGTCTGGCTTTTGCATCCAGTTCCATTTCTATTTTCGCCCAAAGGTTAGCCGAAGGTTCTTTTACATCAAATGACCTTCTGTTTTCTTTTACAAATGTTTCCAGTTTATTATTCATCTCTCATCCCTTTCATTTCTAATATACTCTTCAATTTTTTCTTTGCCCGCATATACTGCGTTCTGCTTGTATTTTCACTAATCTTTAGAATATGTGCAATTTCTTCATGATCATAACCTTCCAGCAAATACAAACTCAATACAACCCGGTACCCATCTGGCAAATCACCTATGGCTTCTCTGATTTGATCGGCCTGAAATTTTATTTCATAATCATCTGCTATACATTCGTCTGGCAAATCGGCAACTTCATCCGTACCTACAAATTCAAACTTGCGTTTCCTCAAATAATTGATAGATTTATTAATGACAATCTGTTTCAGCCAAAGGCCGAATGTTGTTTCTTGCCTGAAATCATAAATCCGCGTAAATGCATCCAAAAATGATTCTTGTAAAACATCTTCGGCTTCTTCTTCATAGTTTAAAATGCGCAGAGCAACATTATACATTGCCTTTGCGTACAGTTTATACAATTCAAACTGAGCCGAACGGCTGCCTTGCATACATTCTTTTACCAGATCGAGGTTCTTATCTACGTAAACGGGTTCCAAATTTTGTTGATTCTGTCTAAAAGACAATGAGCGAATTAAAACGTTGCATCAAGGTAAAAAAATAATTGAAAAATCTTTGTTAAGCTTTAAAATTGAAAACAATTCAGAGGTTTTTTTGTATTTTCATTTTCTAAAAATCTTTTATGGTTATTATTCAAAACATCAGACTCAGCAGAATTTTAAGAAATACCTGGCAGGTAGACTTAATTATGATTGTTTCCTGTACTGCGGCATATCTGGTTAGAGAATACTTGATTGCGCATCATTTCGAAATCCCGACCATAATTCCAAGTTTGCTGGGTACTGCGATTGCCTTTTTTATTGGTTTTAATAATAACCAGGCCTACGACCGTTGGTGGGAAGCCCGAAAAATATGGGGAGCTATCGTAAACGACTCCAGGTCTTTCACCCGCGCGGTACTAAACTATGTAGAGGATGACGAAGTAACCGCAAAGCGGATGATTTATAGACATATTGCATTCCTTTATGCCTTAAAAGCAAGCTTAAGAAATGCTGTTGACGAAAATTATGTAAAATACCTACCCGACGAAGACCGCGTAGAGATCCAGAAACACAGCAACAAACACAATGCAATTTTAAATATACAATCTCGAGATCTGCAAAAACTGACTAAATCTAATGCTGTAGACCAGTTTAAATTTTTAACCATCAATGATATGCTGGTACGCTTCTCTGACTCTATGGGAATGAGCGAAAGGATTAAAAATACAGTGTTTCCCACAACATATTCTTATTTAACCAAAGTGTTTATCTGGCTTTTTGTAGTTACGTTTACTTTGGTTATCAGTCAGTATGCAGGTGTTTATTCTATTTTTCTGGGCTGGTTAATTGGATTCGTTTTCGTGTCTACACAGATAAACGGAATGAGTTTGGTAGATCCTTTTGAAAACAACTCTGCTGGTATTCCGCTCAACCAGATTACCAGAACAATCGAAATTAATTTACTGCAAATGTTAGAAGAAACCGATATTCCTGAACCGGTAAAACCGATTAATGACGAGTATGTTCTTTAATTTCCGGAAGGAATTTCCCGGCAGTTAAGAATAACCAATAAAGATAAAAGGCAAAAAATAACTTCAAAATATCTGATTCCTTCCCTTGCCCCCTCGAGAGGGGGAGACAAAGTTCAGAAAAACCCCATATTTAAAAGTTAAAAGCTCTGATGATAAGCAATTTGTATTTCCGCCTTGCGGAAGATTAAAAAGCGTGGAAGTACAGCGTCCCCCAAAAAGCTTGACACTATTTGGGGGCAGTCTGCTCAAGTAAGCATATTTTAACGTTTTCTTTTATGTTTAAAACTTCACATTTAAACTCAATAAGAAATTTGTTCCCGCCTGCGGAAAATAAAAATTCTCTGTGGTAACGCGTCCACCCGAATAATATCCATAGGTATATCCATTACTTTCGTATTTTTTATCCAGTATATTATTCACCAACAAGCCTACATTGATATTTTTTATGCCGGCAAATTTGAAATCATAACCAAAACGCACATTATTTACCCAATAGCCATTCAGGCTTCTACTTTCATTTTGTGTATTATCTAAATATTGCTTGCTTACATATTTACTTTGTAAAGCTACAGCGAAACGCGAAACAGGTTTATACACCAGCTCGCCAAACAATATTGCTGCCGGAGAATAAGAGATATCTGTTAAAGAATAATTGTTAATGATTTGTCCGCCGTTGTCATAATCATCAATATATTCGGTAAAGTTTTTGATTTTATTGCGGCTCAAAGCAGCATTCGCGTTTAAGATAAAATACTTATTAATGGTGTAAGATCCATCTAATTCAATACCTAATCGATAACTTCTATCTACGTTTTGACGGTAACTTGCACCAACATCATTAATTTTCCCGGTAACCACCAACTGGTTTTTGTACAACATAGCATACGCATTTACGCCAAGATTAAAGCGTTCGTTTTTAAAGCGATAACCAAGTTCCAGATCTTTAAGATGTTCTCTTTTTGGAAAAGCATCTACGGCTGCATTTACATAATCATCACGATTTGGTTCTTTGTTTGCCACACTAAAAGATCCATAAATATTGCTTTGAGTATTGATAAAATAAGTTGCCCCAATTTTTGGATTGAAGAAATTAAGTTTATCGTTAATATTTAAATAATTGAGGTTGTTTTCTGTTCCATCAATCGTGTAATTTACCCGGCGATACTGAAGATCAACGAATAAACTTAAGGCTTCAACCGGACTATAATTCGCTTTTGCGTAGATGTTGAAATCTGTTTTGAAACCATCATTATCGTAATAGCGACGATCTGGGTTTCCATTTGAAGCATACTCAGCCCAGATTACCTGGCCAAAATGAGCGCCCTTGTATTCGTTATACGCACCGCCCAAAGTTACATTGAAGTTCTTTTTTGGTTGATAACTGAAAGCATAAGTGAGACCATAAAAATTATTATCCAGCCAGCGTCTGCGAATTAAATCCGTCTCTTCAATTGTTGCTCCTCCGATAAAAACTGGGTTCAATCCATAATCTGCCAATGCATTTTGCGCCCGGTATTCTTCATAATAACCTTCGCCTTTTGTATAATGAAGTGCACCGTTAAACGATAAATTGTTGGTTAGCTGCCTGGCATATAGCAATTGATAATGGTTTTGTGTGTAATTATCTGTTTGGTTATTGTAGAGGAAACTGTTGAAGGTGCGCCCGGAATTTAGCAAGTTTGCTGCATCTTCTGCATTCAAACTGTTGCGATCTATATAGGCATTCATACCGGCAACATCATTATTCAATCTCGATTCGGGAATGCCATTCCAGGATTGATAAGTCTTTTCGGTTCCAGAAAAAACATTGATCTTTAATAAATCTTTATTGCCCTTATACGCACCAGAGAAAAAGAATGATTTTAAAAGTGAAGAACCACGATCTACATAACCGTCAGACGAAATTCTGGATAAGCGCCCATCAAAACTGAATTTATTGGCAATAAGTCCGGTGCCGAATTTAACGGTGTTTTTCCAGGTATCGAAACTGCCGAACGTATTATTTACTTCTGCATAAGGAATTGTTTCATTTGTGGTGGTCTGAATATTCAAACTTGCACCGAACGCACCAGCGCCATTTGTTGATGTACCTACACCCCGCTGAATCTGAACATTATCAACAGACGAAGCGAAATCTGGCATATTTACATAAAACGTACCCTGGCTTTCGCTGTCATTAATTGGAATACCATTTACCGTAACGTTTATTCTGGAATTATCGCTTCCGCGGATGCGAATTCCCGTATAGCCAACACCGGCACCAGCATCAGAGCTAGCCACCACGCCAGGCGTATTCTGTAGAATAAAAGGAAGATCCTGACCGAAGTTGTTGGCTTGAATTTCTTCTTTACTGATGTTTTTATAGGTTGTTGCCGATTTCTCATTTGCCCGGGTAGCCGTAACCACAACCTGATCACCTAAAAATGTTTGAGGTTCGAGAACGAAATCAATGGTTTCATTTTGAGAAACAGAAACTGTTTTTTCCTGCAGTTTGTATCCAATGTAACTCACAACCAACGTATACTTTCCTACCGGAAGGTTTATAGAATAACGGCCATTTGCATCTGTTGCTGTACGTTCAGCCCGGTTTTTAATTCTGATGTTTGCACCCACAAGTGCATCATTACCACCGCTTACCTTTCCGGTTAAGGAAATTTGCGCCCAACCAGCAAATGGTAAAAAGGCAACTAAAGTTGCCATCAATAATTTCTTCAATGTTTGATCTTTTAAGTTAAACCCATCGGAAATAGGGGTACTCCCGATTTCAGTTAAACTTCCATAACTCCAATCCCTACGCCGGCATTACCCGGATCAGGTGTATTCGAGGTTGATGATTGGAGGGTTTTACGGCTGATGGGATTGACCCTCTACCTTTTTACCCTCTACCTTTTACCTCAAAATGGGTATGATCTCAGCCTGTTTTCGTGTTTAGTTAAACAAGGCACCCCTAATGATGCTGCAAATGTAGAAATTATTTTAACAATAACGGACCGACTGTATAAGCTGGAAAAATTATTTGTTTTTAAAGAAATTGTCAACCACAGTAATGGCATTTTGCTCCCGCTCTTCATTTATTCCACCAATTACAACGTAATTGGCCTTTAATGATTTTAATTCTTTATGCCATACTTCCATAAAATGTTCGCGTTGATTGGGGAAGTCGCGTAGCGGATCATCTTCCCAGGGCAAATCGATATCCATGAGGAGATATAAGTCGTAAAGTTTCTCTGGTAAAGCATCCAGCACTATTTGTGGTGTTTCGCCAAGCATCGCATCGCTCCAGATCTTAACTGTGATAAATGTGGTGTCGCAAATAATAAAATCTGCCTGATTGGTTGCCAAAACAGCATCTTCGAGTGCCACCTGGCCGTAGTACATATTTACTTCGTCTTGTAAAGTATAAGGACCAGCCAAAGTTTCGCAATAATAACGCGCGTATTCTGGTACCCATGCAACATGATAATATTCGGCCAAAAATTTGGACATGGTAGATTTGCCCGTACTCTCCGGGCCAACGACAGCAATTTTTTTAACAGACTTGTTCACGATATGTTTTTCTCCAATCTAAGTACCCGCGATAAGCAATTACAACCAACACCATATACAATACAGCACTCAGGCTTAAGTTTTTATAAACAAATAAAGGTATATAACAGATATTTACAAATACCCACAACAACCAGTTTTCCATAATTTTCCTGGTAAGTAAAAATTGAGCAATAAAGCTAACCGCCGTACAAAAGCCATCTGCATAAGGTACATTGCTGTTGGTGTAATGCTCCATAAACCATCCAAGTGGTAAGCACAATAGCGGAATAGTAAAAACAACTGCAATCCATTGTTTGCCTTTGAGGCGTAGAATTGGTTTGTCCTGTTCGGTTTTTTTGCTCAGCCAAAAGTACCATCCATAAAATGCAGTACCCAAAAAATAAGCCTGTAAAGTCATGTCGCCATACATTGCTTCGCGATAAAACAACACTCCGTACGCGCCCACACTAATGATGGATATAGGCCAATTCCAAATGCTTTCTTTTGCAGCCAGGTAAATGCAAAGGAAACCTGAAATTACAGCCGTCCATTCCAGTGCGGTAGTATGCGTAAACTGATCTGCCAGAAATCTGAGGAACATCTGCATGAATAAATGTTTGCCAAATGTAATAGAAAATGGTTTAAAAGAAAAAATCCGGTTGAGGAGGGCTCCTCAAACCGGATAATAAACCAAACAAACTATTTATGAAGAAATCCTCTGCGGGTAACTAATCCGCTAAGGAAGCTTTAGATCGAACTCTAAAGTATTTACTAAACGCAAATACGATAGGCTTATTACAACATTATTGCCAATATCGACGCAAACCTTTCATCATGACTTAAATTTGACGTACAGCTATAGAAAAGGCGATTTCATTAACAAATATTTAACATATCCATCGTGTTCATAAAATAAATACTACAAACTTGTATGTTTTAGAGCTCACAGTATTTGTACAGTGTTCACTATTTAAAACTATTAATTCCACAGATTGTTAAGTTTACCGTACATTTATAAAGTGGACTTTGAAAATTGTTATGAAAAGATCAAAAGTAGTTTTAGCAGTCGGCGCAGTAGCACTTTTTGCAAGCTTCGCATTTAACACGATTAAGCTTGGTAGCATTACTGGAAAAATATCATCGGCAGACACGATAGCAGAAGTTTCATTAATTGTTGGTGCCGATACCGTTCGCACACCTTTTAGCCAAGGGAGTTTTACATTTGCCAATCTTAAACAAGGAGTCTATAAAGTATGGATCAAAGCAAATTTACCATATAAAGACCTAATGATTGAAAATGTGGCCGTGAAAGACAGTTCTACTACAGATTTAGGTACAATTAGTATTCAGCAGTAGCAAATTTTCCGAGTATAAATGGATTACATTTTTTACTTTTCGCAGTTTATTTTGCTTTAGTAAAATAGCCAAAATCTCAACAAAGTTAACAGTGCCCATCAGGCACTTTTTTTATTTTAAAATTTTCCTCCGAAAACCACTCTAAAAACCTATCTTTGCATCCCGACAGAACAGTCGGGATTTTACTCCTAAAAAAGCACAAAAATCTCGTTGCTTTGTAGTCTTTGTAGACAATTTAACTTTAATTTTTGATTTTATATCATGCCTAAAGACACTTCCATTCGCTCAGTATTAATTATCGGTTCCGGTCCAATTATTATTGGTCAGGCTTGCGAATTTGATTACTCGGGTTCTCAGTCGGCTTTATCTCTAAAAGAAGAGGGTATTGCTGTTTCCATCATCAACTCCAATCCGGCAACGATCATGACGGATAAAGTTATTGGCGATCATGTTTATCTTCGTCCTTTAACTGTTGATTCGATAGAAGAAATTTTACAAGAACACATTGCTTCGGAAGAACTTCCAAGAATCGATGCGGTATTGCCAACAATGGGCGGTCAAACTGCGTTGAACCTTTGTAAGGAAGCAGAAGAACGTGGTGTTTGGGAAAAATACGGAGTTCGGGTAATTGGCGTAGACACGGATGCCATTGAAAAAACTGAAAATCGCGAGGCTTTCCGCCAATTGATGGTCGATATCGGTGTAGGCGTGGCGCCATCAAAAATTGCCAACTCTTTTCTTGAAGGAAAAGAAGCTGCACAAGAAATCGGTTATCCACTTGTAATTCGTCCTTCTTATACATTGGGCGGTTCTGGTGGTGGTTTCGTTCACAAGAAAGAAGACTTTGATGCTGCGCTTAAACGCGGCTTAGAAGCATCGCCAACTCACGAGGTTTTGGTTGAACAAGCTGTTTTAGGCTGGAAAGAATATGAATTGGAATTATTGAGAGATAGTAATGACAATGTGATCATTATCTGCTCGATCGAAAATTTCGATCCAATGGGTATCCACACAGGAGACTCAATTACTGTTGCTCCGGCGATGACTTTGTCTGACCGTTGTTATCAGGAAATGCGTAATCAAGCGATTAAAATGATGCGTGCTATCGGAAATTTTGCCGGTGGATGTAATGTTCAGTTTTCAGTAAACCCTGCGAATGATGACATTATCGCGATTGAAATCAATCCCCGCGTTTCACGTTCATCCGCTTTAGCAAGTAAAGCAACTGGTTATCCGATTGCAAAAATTGCTGCAAAACTAGCCATCGGTTACAATCTGGATGAAATTGAAAATCAGATTACCAAAACCACATCAGCATATTTTGAACCGACTTTAGATTATGTAATTGTAAAAGTTCCTCGCTGGAATTTCGACAAATTTAAAGGTGCAAATAAAGAACTTGGCTTACAGATGAAATCTGTTGGTGAGGTAATGGCTATTGGCCGTACTTTTATCGAAGCTTTGCAAAAAGCTTGTCAGAGTTTAGAAATTGGCCGTGCCGGTTTGGGTGCAGATGGCAGACAAAATAGAAACATCAATGAAATTATGGACGGTTTGGAGCATGCTTCATGGAACCGTTTATTCCTAATCAAAGATGCAATGACTATGGGTGTTCCTTTGGAATCGATCCGTAAAGTAACCCGCATAGATAAATGGTTTTTAAACCAAATCCAAGAGTTGGTAGGTTTAGAAACTGAATTGAAAAGATATTCATTAAACAATATCCCTCAGGATTTCTTCATAACATTGAAACAAAAAGGTTTCTCTGATGTACAAATTGCCTGGTTATTGGGTAATGTATCGGAAGACGAGGTTTATGACCGTCGTAAAGAACTGGGCATTCGCCGTGTATATAAAATGGTAGATACGTGTGCAGCAGAATTTCCGGCACAAACTCCATATTATTACTCTACATTTGAGCAGGAAAACGAATCAATTCCGTCAAACCGCAAAAAAATAATTGTTTTAGGTTCCGGACCAAACCGCATTGGACAAGGAATTGAGTTTGACTATTCTTGTGTACACGGTTTACTTGCTGCGAAAGAATCTGGTTTTGAGGCCATCATGGTGAATTGTAACCCTGAAACGGTGTCTACCGATTTTAACATGGCCGATAAATTGTATTTCGAGCCGGTATTCTGGGAACATGTACGTGAAATTATTGACTTAGAGCAACCGGAAGGCGTTATTGTTCAACTTGGCGGACAAACCGCTTTAAAAATGGCTGAACAACTTACCGCGAAGGGTGTTAAGATTATTGGTACATCGTTTGAAAACATGGATCTTGCAGAAGATCGCGGCCGTTTCTCTGACTTATTGAAAGAACTAGACATTCCATATCCTCGCTATGGTGTTGCAGAAAATGCTGAAGAAGCATTGGTTGTAGCTAACCAAGTTGGATATCCGGTATTGGTCCGTCCGAGTTATGTTTTGGGTGGACAAGGTATGAGTATCGTTATTAACGATGAGGATCTGGAGAAAGCCGTAGTAAAACTTTTAGGTGATTTACCTGGAAACCGTGTATTAATTGATCATTTCCTTGATCGTGCAGAAGAATCTGAATCCGATTCAATCTGTGATGGCGAAGACGTTCACATTATCGGAATGATGGAACATATTGAACCTGCCGGTATTCACTCTGGAGATTCAAGCGCAGTATTGCCTCCGTTTAGTTTAAGCGAAAGTGTTACCAATCAAATGGAAACATATTCTAAAAAACTTGCGAAAGCGTTAAACATTAGTGGCTTATTAAATATCCAGTTTGCTGTTAAAGACGAGAAAGTATATGTAATCGAAGCAAATCCAAGAGCTTCACGTACTGTTCCTTTTATTGCAAAGGCATATGATGTGCCCTACATTAATATCGCTGCAAAAATTATGCTTGGTGTAGCGAAACTGAAGGACTTTAAAATTGAGCGCAAACTGAAGGGTTATGCGATTAAAGAACCGGTATTCTCTTATGATAAATTCCCTGAGGTAGCTAAAGAGCTTGGTCCGGAAATGAAATCGACGGGAGAAGCCATTCGTTTTATTAAAGATCTGGAAGATCCATATTTCAGAAAATTGTACAAAGATAAGTCGATGTACTTAAGTAAATAATTAGAAAGGGCGGTGCTTAAAACACCGCCCTTTTTTAATATACTACTTTATTACCCAGATTATCTGACTCTGTAAAGGCTTTGATAAAATTCTGGTATAACACGATGAAATACTTTTGTTATCCCATATACCAACTATTCAGATTTCGTTCCTCCACCCAAGATCTCTTCGAGTTTGGCTTGCAAAGCCTCTCCTCTTAGCTTCTTGCCAATAATCTTGCCAGTTGGGTCTATCAGAAAATTAGCAGGGATGCTTTTAATTCCATACATTTTAGCGACTTCATTACCCCAGAATTTTAAATCTGAAACATGTGTCCAGGTTAAATTGTCGTTTTCAATTGCTTTTAACCAGGCATCTTTTTTGCCCGGTTGATCAAGGGAAACACCTAAAACAGTAAAACCTTTGTCCTTATATTTATTATAGGCTGCAACAACATTTGGATTTTCCTTGCGGCAAGGTCCGCACCATGAAGCCCAAAAGTCTAAGAGAACGTATTTTCCTTTGAAATCATAAAGCTTTACAGGTTTATCATTAGTGTCATTCTGAGTGAAATCCATTGCCATAGCACCAACAACTGTATTTCGGGCAGATTCAAAAGTTTGCGCAATGTCTTTTCCTGTAGATGTTGCCTTTAATTCTGGTGTTAAGGCCGTGTACGCTTTTTCAGCAGCTACAGCCTGATCATAATCATTCACTAACTGACCAATTGCAAGTAAGCTCATGTATGAATTTGGATTGTTTGTTGCATAGGCCAGGTAAATTGAGGCAAGGGGAATTTTTTCCTCGTTGTAACGATTTCTATATTCTTCACTTAAAGTTTTGTCTTTCTTTTGGTCAGCAGAAAGGGCTGCATATTCTTTTGAAATAGCGTTAAGCTTATCATAAACAGGTTTCGTTTGGCTGCTTAAATTTTTAGCATCATCATTTACTATTGAACCTGTAATTATTGCATTTTTTAAGGAGTCTGTTGAGGTTAGTTTTATTTTTGCAGCTTCCAGATATAACTTTAATCCGTCAATAGTTTCACTTCTTGCAGCTTTGTCTATCTGCGGGTTTTTATTCAGATATAATGATGCATTTACGGGTTCTTTGAGGTCACCCCTAAAGGCAAATGCATCACCTTTAACAATTGTCGAGTCTGTTATTCGTACCATCCACCTTGTAAAGCAGGTAAATTTTATCTCCAGATTTTAAACTTTTAACAGATCCATGTAAAGTAAATGGTTGTTGAGCCATTGATACTAATGGCAAAAATGCCAAAGTAGATAATAATAGTTTTTTCATGATGTTTTTTTAGTGTGACTGTTTTTCAAATTTACGCTATAGCAGATTTTTTAATGCTTTTATACAGAGTAGTTTGCATAAAAAACATTGCGTTTACATCAAGATGCCGTTCAGTTTTACTCACAATAAAAAAGCCCGTGTCAACCTAAACAGGTAACACAGGCCATACATAATAATTTAAAGCTTTATTTGGATTTCGCGCCCAGTAGTTCTTCTAACTTACTTTGCAAAGCTTCTGCTCTTAAGCCCTTGGCGATAATTTTTCCCGTTGGATCGATCAGGAAGTTTGCCGGAATAGAATTTATGCCGTACATCTTAGCCACTTCATTATCCCAGAATTTTAAATCAGAAACATGTGTCCAGGTTAATTTATCATCAGCTATCGCTTTCAACCAAGCATCTTTTTTGCCTGGCTGATCAAGAGAAACACCTAAAACAGTAAAGCCTTTATCTTTATATTTATTATAAGCTATAACTACATTTGGATTTTCCTGGCGGCAAGGACCACACCATGAAGCCCAGAAATCTACCAACACATATTTGCCCTTAAAATCAGACAATTTTACGGGTTTACCATCCGGATCATTTTGCGTGAAATCCATTGCAGTAACACCTACGGCAGTTTTTCTGTTGGCATCAAACCGTTGCGCCAGGCTTTTTCCCGAAGTTGTTGCTTTTAATTCAGGTGTTAAAGCCAAGTATGCTTTTTCTGCACCTGCAAGCTGCTCTGGATCATACATTAACTGTCCGATAGCTGTTAAACTGATAAATGATTTTGGATTGCTGTTTGCAAAGTTTAAATAAATTGGAGGCAAACCTGCAGATTCCTTTTCATATCTGCCGCTCAGTTCTTTCATGATGGCCTCATCCTTCTGCTGCTCAGGTTTCAGCGCTCTGTATTCTGCATCAATCACGGCCAGTTTATCCGTTACTGGTTTTGTTAATGCATTTAATTTCTTTGAATCGTCATTGACTACAGAACCAGTGATGGTTGCGTTTTTCAGCGAGTCTGCTGTTGTAAGTTTAATGGTTGTTGGCTCCAGATATATGGTTAAACCATCTACTTTTTCGCCTGGTGCCGGCCGTTTAACATATGGATTTTTGTTAACAAATAAAGAAGCTCTGGTTGGGTCTAAAACAGATCCTTTAAAAGCAAAAGCACCATTGGCAACAGTTGTAGAATCGGTAATATCTTTACCTTCTGTTTTATATAATAAGTAAATTTTGTCGCCGGTTTTTAAGGCCTTAGCTGAGCCATTTAATACAAATGGCTTTTGTGCCATTGCTGCTAATGGCAATAGCGCCATAACAGATAAGATTAATTTTTTCATCGTTTTTTTGGTGATTGATGTAACTGTATTTCAAATATACTTTAATACAGCAAAAAAAAAGCAACCAATAGACCGAATTTATGTAAGTTTCTGGTAAGTTCTCCACCAGAGATCAGGCATATCTCCATTTACTGCAACCTGATAGTCATCATAACGGCAAGGAACCAAGTGATACCGTTCATTTTGCGATTGTCCAGATGGGTAAGGAACCTGCATCCACCAACGGTCAGATTTTTTACTTTTTACAAAAGTCATTTCACCAGTTCCGTCTTTGAGACTGGTGCGGTAGATAATAAATTGCGACTTAGGCGTTAAAGGGAAATCTTTCTTACGGGCATAAAATCCGTCAACGAAATACCAAACCATTTGTGCGAGAAGAAATGCTGTTTGCCCGTTATTGTCATATGCAGGATTAAATTCATAAAAACCAATTGATGTAAGTTTATCATTAATACCCGCATAACGTGCAATTCTACAGGCTTCCTCACCATCAAATCCATTTGGTGTAGCATTCGCATTTCCGGCGGCATCTGCAGAACGAATGGCGCCCATGTCAAAACTTACCATATTGGCATTTCGGATAACAGGTTCAGCAAGAGTGATGTCCTGTGCAAACTCACCCAGACGATGAACATCGAAATAGAGTTTATCCATTACACTCAAACTTTCCTGATTTACAAAATACGTTTGGTAGCCAACATTACTGAAATTAAAAAGGAAGTTTGGCTGGTGTAAGAAAATTTTATTTAAATAACAATCGGAGCGCGTAGCTAAACCATCTTCTCCATCGTCATCAATATCGAACTGATTGTCTACAACCACAAGATCTACTTTTTGTTCCAGATCTTCATAGCCCATGTACTGTCCGTACGTTAAATCCTGACCACCGCCAATAATAATAGGAATAATGTCTTTTTTGATCAAATCGGAAACCACCATCCGCAATGCGATATATGTATCGGCAATTGTCGAACCGTGTTTGATATTGCCTAAATCGACGATTTTGCTAATGAATGCACCTTCGTTCAATTTGTAAAACTTCTCTCGGAAATAATCCGGCGCCAATGCACATCCTTCATTATCCACAGCATTTCTTCCATCTAGAACACCTATAATGGCCAGATCGAATTTTTCTTCTTCCAGATCTGGAAAATCTTCGGTATACATCCGGGTTTTTAAACCTAGCTGACTGTTCAAAAATCCATTTTTTGGTTTGAAACGATCGGGGCTGATGGGCGAAAAGAAATCCGTTAACGACATAATTTTAAAACTCTCGCCTCAAATATCTATTTTTGAATGCGTATTTCCACATATAGCCCGAAAAAAATAAAATGATACTCGTAACCGGCGGAACAGGATTTCTAGGTTCTGAATTAATTAAACAACTTACAGACAAAGCTTTGCAGGTAAGGGCAATCAGGCGTGAAAATTCTTCCATTCCAAAACTTCTCCAAAATAATCCATTAATAGAATGGGTAATTGCTGACATTAATGAGCCTGCTGCTTTGGAAGATGCTTTTGCAAACGTGACCCAGGTTTTCCATTGTGCCGCATATGTTTCACTCAATTCGAAACATAAGAAACAGCTTTTTCATGTAAATATTGATGGGACATCTAACGTCGTAAACCTTTGTATGGAATACAATTGCCGTTTGCTTCATGTAAGTTCAATCGCCGCTCTTGGCGAAGCAAAAAAGGGAAAACTTATATCAGAAAAAGATTTCTGGGAATATGACGCAAAAGCACATGCTTACGGTCTTTCCAAATACGAAAGTGAAATGGAAGTTTGGCGCGGCATTTCTGAAGGATTAGATGCTGTGATCGTCAATCCCTCGGTAATTATTGGCAAAAATGCTGGTTTTGAAGGCAGCGGTGCAATTTTTAAATTGGTCAGAGATGGATTCTCCTTTTATACCAGCGGCGCTACCGGATTGGTTGCTGTGGAAGATGTTGTTAAAGCGATGATTTTGCTGATGAATTCAACTGTAACAGCAGAGAGATTTATCCTTTCTTCAGAAAATTATCACTACAAACAACTTTTTGAAAGCATTGCAAATGGCTTTTCAGTGAAAGCTCCGCAAACTGAAGCAAAAGCATGGATGCTTAACCTGGCCTGGAGAGCTTTAAAATTCTTTTCTATCTTTACAGGAAAAGAACCTTCAATTACTAAAGATACTGCCAAAAGCAGTGTCACATACAGTTTTTACGACAACCAGAAAATCATCGGACAAACTGGAATTAACTTTAAACCTGTTTCAGAAACGATAACTGAAATTACCCAATATTTAAGATAATGCCTAAACAAAAAGCGTATTACATCATTGATTTTGATAGTACATTTACCCAAGTAGAGGCTCTGGATGAGTTGGCTAGAATCTCTCTGAAAAAGCATCCTGAAAAAGAATCAATTTTTCAAAAAATTGAAGATTATACCAACCAGGCAATGGAAGGTAAATTATCCTTCTCAGAAAGTTTGGCACAACGCGTAAAACTTCTCGAAGCCAATGAAGAACATCTTAAAGAACTGATTAAGTTTCTAAAGAAAAAGGTATCCAAATCTTTCTCCCGAAATGCAGATTTCTTTAAAAAACATGCTGATGATGTATTGATTGTTTCTGGTGGTTTTAAAGAATTTATCACACCCGTGGTAAGTCAATACCACATTAAAAAGGAAAACATCTATGCCAATACTTTCGTGACCACGGGCGACGGAAATATTATTGATTACGATCATGCAAATCCACTGAGTGAAGAAGGCGGTAAGGTAAAACTGCTGCAACATTTAAACCTGCAAGGTGAACTTTTTGGTATTGGTGATGGATATTCTGATTTTCAATTGCGCGAAAGCGGATTGATAAATAAATTTTTCGCTTTTACCGAAAATATTGCGCGCCAAAGTATTGTTGAAAAGGCAGATCATGTTACACCAAGCTTTGATGAATTTCTTTATGTAAACGATTTGCCAAGGGCGATTTCTTACCCCAAAAACAGAATCTTGTGTTTAGTCATCGGAAATGTTGATGCTAAAAGTATCGCAATGCTGAAGAATGATGGTTTATCTATTCGCCATAAAGAATCTTTTGAAGAAAAATATGTAAAAGATGTGGCAATGATTGTTGCTGCTGACGGAGAAAAGCTGGATCACGAGCGGATGAAAAATGCCGTAAAATTGAAAACAATAGGATACCTGGGTAATAGTAAAGGTAAACTTGATCTGGAACTTTGCGCCAAAATGGGCATTGTACTTTTTGATGATCCAAAAAATAACCCGCACAACATCGATTTTATTCCAAAAAGAATGATCGATTTTATGAATACCGGGGCAACGTATTTAAGCCTTAACTTCCCGAATTTACAACTGCCAAAAATTGATAAATCGCACCGACTTATTCATATACACAAGAACGTACCCGGAATCATGGCAAAAATTAATACCGTGTTCGCTAAACATGATATTAATATTGTTGGTCAGTTTTTGATGACCAATGCTGAAATCGGCTATGCGATTACAGATATCAATACAGAATACGACAAACATGTATTTAAATCCTTAAAGAAAATTGAACATACAATAAAATTCAGAGTGTTATATTAATCTGACACTAATTGTAGCCATCTGGCAGCTTAGCATTCCTTTATAAGTAAGCTGCCAGATTCTATTCGAATAAAAGAATCTTATTGTTGTTTAAATAAGTAACTGACTATAAGCAGTCTAGCCGTTTTGAATTTTTTATCTTAACAGGATCAATATTTCAAATTTGGCGAGAACATCAGATTATTATACGAAGTTTGAAGAAGGAAACTTCTATCATATCTACAACCGTTCTGTTGATCAGAAACCTCTTTTTAAATCTGTAGAAAACTATCGTTTTTTCCTTACCAAATTTGATCTGTATTTAACTGGTGTGGTACAGCTCTATGCATATTGTTTGTTGGGAAATCATTTTCATCTCCTTATTCGGATAAAAGATGATTTATCTGATGGCGACTCAAAAAAATCTACTCATGATCTTGTCAGCAAGCAATTTCGACTTTTTTTTCAATCTTACGCCATTGTCTTTTAATGTTCAGCACAACCGAATAGGAACATTGTTTCAAACACCTTTTAAGCGTTCCCATATCGAAAACGAAGCATATTTCACTAAAATCATTTTGTATATCCATCTTAATCCTCAGAAACACAAAATCATACCCGATTTTCGCAATTGGACCTGGAGTTCTTACAATAAAATACTTCTGCCTGAAAAATCCAAACTAATGAAAAAAGAAGTTCTTGAATGGTTCGGTGGATTTGAAATGTATATAAAATCACACTTAGATGCTCGGGAAATTATTTCTGACTAAGAGTATAGAATGATATCATTTCCAGCAGATTGTGCGAGGTTCAATTAGAAATCCGAAAAATCCAAGAATTGTTTTGACAATAATAGCACGCTCGTTGGTAAGTTGTCAAAGCTTGACTAAAATCTAGAAGGTCACAAATTCTGCTTTGACAACTTCGCCATCACAAACCCATCACTAAGTTGTCAAAATCAATGCGTCAACACAGATTTGTTTTGACAACTTTTAATAACACGCTCGCCGGTAAGTTGTCAAAGCTTTACTCAAAACTAGAAGGTCACAAATGTTGCTTTGACAACTTCACCATCATAAACCCACCACTAAGTTGTAAAAACCAATGCGTCAACACAGATTCGTTTTGACAACTTTTAATCACACGCTCGCCGGTAAGTTGTCAAAGCTTGACTAAAAACTGGAAGGTCACAAATGTTGCTTTGACAACTTCGCCATCACAAACCCACGACTAAGTTGTCAAAACCAATGCGTCAACACAGATTCGTTTTGACAACTTTTAATAGTACGCTCGCCGGTAAGTTGTCAAAGCTTGACTAAAATCTAGAAGGTCACAAATTCTGCTTTGACAACTTCGCCATCACAAACCCACCACTAAGTTGTAAAAACCAATGCGTCAACACAGATTCGTTTTGACAACTTTTAATAGCACGCTCGCCGGTAAGTCGTCAAAGCTTTACTCAAAACTGGAAGGTCACAAATGTTGCTTTGACAACTTCGCCATCACAAACCCACCACTAAGTTGTCAAAACCAATGCGTCAACACAGATTCGTTTTGACAACTTTTAATAGTACGCTCGCCGGTAAGTCGTCAAAGCTTGACTAAAAACTAGAAGGTCACAAATTCAGCTTTGACAACTTCACCATCACAAATCCGCAACTAAGTTGTCAAAACCAATGCGTCAACACAGATTTGTTTTGACAACTTTTAATAACACGCTCGCCGGTAAGTTGTCAAAGCTTGACTAAAAACTAGAAGGTCACAAATTCTGCTTTGACAACTTCGCCATCACAAATCCGCAACTAAGTTGTCAAAACCAATGCGTCAACACAGATTCGTTTTGACAACTTTTAATAACACGCTCGTTGGTAAGTTGTCAAAACTTTACTCAAAACTAGAAGGTCACAAATGTTGCTTTGACAACTTCGCCATCACAAACCCACCACTAAGTTGTCAAAATCAATGCGTCAACACAGATTTGTTTTGACAACTTTTAATAGCACGCTCGCCGGTAAGTTGTCAAATCAATATGTAGATAGGACTCTTTAAGATTTTATGAAATCAAATACATCATAACAAAACAATTAGCCTGGTTATTTACGTTTTAGCAGCAAATGCTTCGGACTACCGAAAATCTGAGATTTATAAATCCCAGTATGACCTGAAAATAAGTATGCCGTAACGCATGCTACAGCAACATATATCCCGGAAGGCGCGCCAAAGAGTTCTATGCCCATTAAAATGCAAGCAATTGGTGTATTGGCGGCACCGGAGAATACAGCAACGAAGCCCATACCCGCCAATAACCCAACCGGTAATGGAACAAAAATACTTAGAAAGCTACCTAATGTTGAACCGATAAAGAATAAGGGCGTAACTTCCCCTCCTTTAAACCCACTGCTCAACGTCAATGCCGTTAACAATAACTTTATTGCAAAAGCGTAGGCGGGTTCCTGAACAATGAAGGATTCTGAAATAACCGGAATTCCTAAACCTATATATCTGGTATTGCCCAATAGATAAATGGTGACAACTAAAATTACTCCGCCTAAAGCAGGCCGAAAGGGTGGGTATTTGATTTTTGAAAAAAGATCTGTAAAAAAATGATTAATTGCAGAAAAACTTCTTGCCGCCAAACCGAAAACAATGCCCACAGCCAAAGAAAGCAACAAGTTCAGATAGTTCATCTCCGGGATTTCGGCAATGTGATAATGTGTATGCCCAACGCCCCATGCTTTACAAGCAAAATCTGCTATTACTGCGGTGATGAATGCAGGAAGGATAGCTGTGTACATCACACTACCAACTACAAAGACTTCCAATCCGAAAACTGCGCCAGCTAAAGGTGTTCCAAAAACAGAGGCAAATCCCGCACTGATACCGCAAATTAAAATCACTTTGCGATCTCTTGATTTTAGTTTAAAAAGTTTTGTAAACTGATCTGCAACTGCGCCACCAATTTGAACAGCAGTTCCTTCCCGGCCAGCTGAACCACCAAAAAGATGCGTTACAACAGTACCAATAAAAATTAAAGGAGCCATTAATAACGGAATAATTTGCTTCGGATGTTGCAGTTCTTCAATCAGCAGATTATTTCCCTTAACAACATCTTTTCCCAGATAGAAGTACATCAAACCAATTGCGAATCCGGCCAGTGGTAAAAGTGAGATGATCCAAAGATGACGTTCCCGCCAGTCTGTAGCCCAACTTAAGCTTTCCAAAAATAGTGCAGACGCAGTACCGACAACAGCACCAATAATTGTCGAAATTAACAACCATTTAAAGGTATTGCCAACAAGAAATTTAAGATCTGTTTTAAACAGTTGGGAAACGGGCAGAAGGAAACCTTCTGTAATTTTTTTAACAGGCATCAGTATTCAATTTTACATTTAAAATCGTAGGAGTCATCAGCCTGTTAGGGCGGTTTTGGCGGTACCCCATCGCCATTGGCTCAAAAGTATAAAATTTAGACCTGCGTTCCAAAATCTTTAAGCACCTTTGTATGCTAAACACAAACAAATGGATTTCACTCCGGAAATTAAGACCAAACTGGATCAACTGCAGGAAAAGTATACGGCAATGGGCCAGGATATGGCTTCCTACCTTGACGGATTATTATATGCCGATTTTTTGACCTATTGGGATTATATACACTTAGACACGCTTTTAAGTCTTCAAAGTCCGAAAACGCCCTTTCCCGACGAAGAAATTTTCATCATGTACCACCAGATTACCGAACTATATTTTAAGCTGGCCCTACATGAATGCAAACAAATTTCCCATCACGAAAAACTTACTGTAGCATTTTTTACTGAAAGAATTAAACGCATTAATGCCTATTTTAAGGCATTAACAACCTCTTTTGAAGTAATGGTTGATGGAATGGAAAAAGATCAGTTTTTGAAGTTCAGAATGTCATTACTCCCTGCAAGTGGTTTTCAATCCGGCCAATACCGCATGATTGAAATTTCAGCGACGGAATTTATCCAACTCACCGATAAAAGCAAAAGACTGGAACTTACCGGAAAATCTATCGATGAGCAATTTCAATACATTTACTGGCAATATGGTGCTACTGAACTGGCAACCGGTAAACAAACACTAACATTAAAGCAATTCATCAAAAAGTATTCTGCTCAATTTTTACAACTTGCCAAAGACCGCTTAACTACGAACTTTTCAAGTTTATATAAGGGTTTTGAAAGTAGCGGTGCAGATGTTTCTACCCTTGCAGATGAACTTAGAAAGCTAGATCTTTTTGTAAATGTAGAATGGCCTCTATCGCATTATAAATCTGCTGTTCGTTATCTTGAAAAAGACCCCGTAGATATTGCAGCTACCGGAGGAACCAACTGGCAAAAATATTTGCCTCCGCGTTTTCAAAAAAGAATTTTCTATCCATTTCTATGGACTGAAGAACAGATGGAAGATTGGGGCAAAGGCTGGGTATTAAGTGTACTTAAAACACTCAAGAACAAAGATTAATATCTTAAAAAGCTATTAATAAATCGGCAATTTTGCTAATTTGCGCAAAACCAGAAATGATCTGTCGGATTGAGTGGTGGTATACTGTATTTACCTTCCCCATACGTAGACTAATCATTTAAAAATATAATAATATGACCGAGACATTAGATATCAAAATCACGAAGGCAGAACAAACCCGTTTGTCTGTGACTGATTTTTCTCAATTACCATTCGGTAAAGTATTTACCGACCACATGTTTACCGCAGATTTTGAAGATGGAGAATGGAAAAATCTTCAGATTTTACCTTACGGTCCAATTCCGATGAGCCCTGCAATTTCAGCTTTACATTACGGACAAGCCATTTTCGAAGGTTTGAAAGCCTACCGCCAACCAGATGGAAAGATTAGTGTATTTCGTGCCGAAAAAAACTTTGAAAGATTTAATAAATCTGCAGCAAGAATGTCTATGCCAACAATTTCCGAGGAAATTTTTATGCAAGGTTTGGCTGCACTGATTGATATCGATGAAAAATGGGTACCCTCACAAGAAGATTATGCGCTGTATATTCGTCCGGTGATGTTTGCAATGGACCCTTTTTTAGGTGTTAAAGCATCTGATAGTTATAAATTTGCACTATTAACTACTCCAACTGGCCCATATTATAGCAAAGCATTAAAAGTTAAAATTGAAACTGAATTTACCCGTGCAGACGATGGTGGCGTTGGTTTTGCAAAAACTGCCGGAAACTATGCACGTTCTCTTTTTCCTTTCGAAGAAGCACGTAAAGAGGGTTTCGATCAATTGATCTGGACAGACTCTATCAACCATGAATTTATCGAAGAAGCTGGAACAGCCAATTTGATCTTCGTAATCAATGGAAAACTGGTTACACCGTCTGTACGCAGTACAGTTTTAGATGGCGTAACACGCGATACAATCATCAAGCTGGCTAAAGAAGCAGGCGTTGAAGTAGAGGAACGCAGAGTTTCCGTAAAAGAGGTTATAGAAGGTATTGAAGATGGAAGTTTAACTGAAGCATTTGCTGCCGGAACCGCTGCCACAGTAACACATATTGGAGAAATTGGATACCAAGGTAAACTTTACACCTTAACCGATTCTTCTACGAGACATATTTCTAACGGAATTGCAAAAACCTTAAACGACATCCGTTACGGTTTAGCGAATGATAAATTCGGTTGGAACTGGGTTTTGTAACCAATATCTATAAAATAGAAACGGCTTCATTTGATTACAAATGAAGCCGTTTCGGTATAACGATAAATATTTTAATCGAATAAATTATTTGTCCAATATTACAACGCCTTTTGCTTCAAAAGCGAGTTCTTTTTTTGGATCGGTAATTTTAGCAACCTCTTCAGGACTTTTCTTAGCATCTTCTGCATAGTGGCGCAACGTTTCTACAGAAATGGTTTGTTTCTTCGCAATGCCGTCTAAAACTACAGTTTTGCCTACAACATCCATTGGCATAAAAAAAGCATAATCTTTAAAGGTTACGCGCATCGGGTCGCCATTTGGCATTTCCAATGTCATCCAACAGCCTTTCTTTTTGCATACATCTACAACCTTACCTTCAATTTTCATATCGGCCGATTTGCTTTCGCCCATTGCGGCTTCCATTTTTCCAGCAGGCTTCACGTCGTTAGGTACAAATTCTTCACCAAATTTCTGACCCTTCAACGGTTTTTGTGCCATTGTTACACTGGCACAAATGCATATAATAATGCTTAGGATGATTTTTTTCATGCGTTTAATTTTTTAGTATTTCCTTAACTCAATCAAAGTTATTTAAAATTTCTCTAAATAAGAGGCAAAAAAAAATCCTCGCTAGTTATAAACTAACGAGGAAATCATCCCTATTGTCATAGATCACATCCCATGTATGATGTACAACACTTAGCTATAGGCAAAACCTGAACCAAACTGGCACAATTAAAAAGACAGTTCGTAAATACTTGATTTACAATAAATTAAATTTAATCGACAGATGTGTTATCAAAAAACATAAACTGTAGAAATTGTGTATACAGTTTTGCAATCGTAGAATATTGGGGAAATAATTGCCCGGTATCAAAGAATAAACTTAACCGAAAATCAGACTGAATACTTCTTCTATTTTGCTTACGGCTTTAATTTCAATATTATATTTTTCTGTAGAGATTCCTTTCAAATTGTACTTAGAAACAAAGATAGATTCGAAACCAAGTTTATCTGCTTCAGCGATACGCTGTTCAATGCGATTAACTGCTCGGATCTCTCCAGAAAGACCAACCTCTGCAGCAAAGCAATTTTTCGTGGAAACCGGAATGTCTTGGTGGGATGAAATAATTGCTATTAGCACGCCCAGGTCTATCGCGGGGTCTTCTACTCGAATACCCCCGGCAATATTCAGGAAAACATCCTGAGTGCTTAACCGAAACCCACATCGTTTTTCAAGAACAGCGAGCAACATATTCATCCTCTTTGTATCAAAGCCCGTTGCAGAACGCTGGGGTGTACCGTAGGCGGCCTGACTCACAAGTGCTTGTGTTTCAATGAGCATAGGTCTTGCCCCTTCCAGCATCGCCGAAATGGCAATACCGCTTAGCTGCTCCTCGCGTTGCGAAAGCAAAATTTCTGAAGGATTGGATACTTCTCGTAATCCACTTCCTTGCATCTCATATATTCCAAGCTCTGCGGCAGCTCCAAAGCGATTTTTTATCGACCTCAAAATGCGGTAAACGTGGTGTCTATCGCCTTCAAACTGTAAAACAGTATCAACCATATGCTCCAGAATTTTTGGTCCTGCAATGGCGCCGTCTTTGGTGATGTGGCCAATAAGAAATATTGGCGTTCCGGTTTCTTTCGCAAAGCGAAGCAATTCTGCGGTACATTCCCTTACTTGCGAAACACTACCTGGAGTAGAATCTATATGCGCGGAGTGTAAAGTCTGTATAGAATCTACAATGAGCACTTCGGGCTCCAGAATTTCTATTTGTTTAAATATATTTTGGGTTGAGGTTTCGGTAAGAATATAACAATCTGGCGAGCCATTGGCAACAATCCGCTCTGCGCGCATTTTAATCTGTTGTTCGCTTTCTTCACCAGAAACATACAATAATTTTTTACCCTTTAAATTCAAGGCAATTTGCAACATTAAGGTAGATTTTCCTATACCAGGTTCTCCCCCAATCAGTACTAAAGAGCCCTGCACCAAGCCACCACCCAATACCCGGTCGAGTTCTTGGTCGCCGGTGGCTATTCTACGTTCTGTTGAAGCCTGAATGTCATTTACCTTATTGGGCTTACTAAGCTTACGTATACCCGTATCGCTTTTCCAGGTGGGAATGGAGGCGGGTGTTTTTTCGATAATTTCTTCAACAAAAGTATTCCATTGATTGCATGACGGGCATTTGCCCATCCATTTCGCCGATTCGTAGCCGCAGCTCTGGCAGAAGTATGCTGTTTTTGATTTTGCCAATTTAATAATAATATTTTCTCTACGAATGTAGAGCTAATGGGCGGAAATTAAGCCATAACTTTCTAACAATATGCCCGATAAGTTACTGAAAGTCTAACTGTGAAGGCTTCGGTTAGGTAAAGGCTATAGTAAACAAAAATGCCCCGACTTAATCGAGGCATATATTAGTATGTTTCACTATCTGGCGGAATGCCATAGTCTACAAATTTTTTCGATTGTTTTTCTTTTTTCTTACCAAACCAACCCTTGACAGAATTGAAAATCGCAGAGAGGTGTTCCGCATCAAGAGATTTTCCAAGTTTGCCTGATGCCAATCCTACTAGCGCCTTTGTAATAAAACCTGAACTTCTGAAGATAGTCTTATTCATCAACATGGGTAAAATGAGTGACATGGCTGTTCCACTGAAATTTAACTTGTCATCTACTTTAAGCAAATTACTTGACGAAGCATATTTTTTTATTAACGCGCCAATTGAAAATTGCTTCACGAATAACTTAGTATCGGTTTTAAGGGCATTTTGTTTTACTGTATATTCCACTTTCAGTGCAACTTTGGCCGCATGCAAATCTTCAAGGTTTCTGATATTATACTTTCTCATCTTCCTCCTCCTTATCTGCAAGTTTGTCAAAATATTTCCTGATCGCTACGTTAATAATTGCCTTTTCAATGTATTTATCTTTTGTAAGATAAACCACAATTGCAAAAAGGGCATATAACGCGGCTACACAACCGAAACCACGGGTGAAGCTTCCTAATACATCTGATAAAAAGAGCGCCAGCGTTACACTTCCGAAGAGGAAGGCTAAAATGAAGCACACAATAACAACAGTATTAGTTACCAGATCCGCGAATATTTTGGATACCTTTTCTACAAGATACAGTCGTGCGAATTCCAAACGGGCTTCAATTAGCCCTTTGGCATCTTCAACAATATCTTCAATACTTTTTTCTTTGTTTTCTTGCATAGTTTTAGATGGAATTTAGCTGGATGCAGGTTACACATCCAGCTTTTTATATTTATGCGTGCTCAACGTCATCGCTATATTCTTCTTCTACGCTTCTCAATTTCGTTTTGATAGAATCTACAACTTTATCTTTCAGACTTGCTAAGTTGTTAATTTCATCTGCCGCTTTGTCTTTAATTGAATCGCCAAGATCTTTCAGGGACTGACTTAGTTTATCGCGTGTCTCGTCACCTTTATCTGGTGCGAACAAAATACCTAATGCGGCACCAGCAGCTAATCCTGCCAAAAGGGCAACTACAACTTTTGAGTTATCATTCATAATAATGTATTTAAGGGTTTAACATTCACAATATAATACAACTATATTATTTTAGGTTAAGCTATAAATTATAACTCATTATGCTCATTAATTGTTTTAATTCTTTCCAATCTTTCTGAAGCCAGCGTGCTGCTTTCATAAATCTTAACGAGCAAAATAAAATAAGATAGAAGTAAAGGGCCAAAAATAAGGCCTAATATTCCAAATAAAGGAATACCAATAATTACGCCAATTACCGTAATAATGGGATGAATATTACCAACTTTTTTTGCAATAATGAAACGCAGTACGTTATCTATATTAATGATTACCACGAAACCAAAAATAAGCATAGCCCATCCTTCAAAACTATGTCCGTTTGCAATCTGCAAAACTGCAGCAGGCACAAACACAACTGGCGGTCCAAGTACAGGTACAAATGAGATAAAAGTAGTAATCACTCCCCAGAAAACCGGATCGCGATAGCCCAAAACAGAAAAGGAAAGACTTACCAACGAACCTTGTACTATACATATTAAACCTTGTCCCAATACGTTAGCATAGGTGGTATTTCGCATTTCGTCACCAAACCTTAATGCATTTTGTTCTCTGAAAGGTGCGTATTTAATTAACGCAGCTTCGAATATTTTGCGTTCAATAAGCATAAAATACAATAGGAAATACACTACCAGCAAACTCAAAATGATATTGATTGCACTGGATATTAAAGAAGGAAAAAGCTGTGTAGCCCAATTTCCCAGGCGGTTCAATCCTTCCTCAATCAGCTTTTCATCGATTTTAAATGGAATCAGATGCTGAAATTTAACCAACAGATTTTTGAAGAAGATTTCATTGTCGCGCAGTTCGGAAATTTTGGCGATAACCATTGTACTGAGTCCGTAAAAAGGCAATATAATAACCACAATACTTAAGGCAATTAAGCTTATTGCAACAAATCTGCGGTTTAAGTTTCTGACTTCAGCCCAGTATATGTACGCCGGGCGCATAATGGTGTATAAAACCAACGTACTTAAGATTGCACTGAAAATGCCCTGCAGTGAATATGCAATCAAAAGTCCAAGCGCAATGATAATGACAAGATTGATGTTGTTGCGCTGCTTGAAGGAAAATACGGACATAATGGCGTGCTGTAACTTTGTAGAACTAAATGTAGAAACCAGTTATTTTGTTTGGCAGCCCAATAGAAATATTTTAGCTGTCCTTAATTTTAATTGCTTTAATTTTATTGTAAAGTGTTTTGCGGTCAATATTAAGTTTCTGGGCAGCTTTGGTTTTGTTGAAATTAACTTCTTTCAAAACCCTGAAAATAGTTTCATATTCGGCTTCCTGTGCCGCTTGCTTCAGATCTTTATTTTGAGTGGGAAATTTACTTTTCAATACAGACAGCGTGTTGCTGGTTTCTGATTCTTGATTTAACAACTCCAACGGAAGTGCATCTTTTGGCACAAAACGGCCCTCTGTAATTAATGCTGCACGCCGGATGACGTTTTTCAGCTCCCGAACATTGCCGGGCTAGGAATAATTCTGAAGACATTCCTCGGTTTCTGCAGAAAAACCTTCAATAGATTTGTTCAGCTCCGAATTTGTTGTATTCAGGAATTTCCGGGCAAAAATCAGAATATCGTCTTTCCGTTCTTTAAGAGATGGGATATGAATAGAAAATTCATTAAAACGATGGTATAGATCTTCTCTAAATGTTCCGTTAATAATGTTTTGCGGCAAGTTTTCATTGGTTGCCACAATGATACGCACGTCAAGATCTATTTCTTTGGTGCTGCCTATACGCTTAATTTTCCGTTCCTGAACAGCACGAAGCAGTGTTGCCTGGATTTCATAAGAAAGATTTCCGATTTCATCCAGAAATAGCGTTCCTCCGTTAGCTTGTTCAAAATGGCCCACCTTAGTATATAATGCACCGGTGAATGCTCCTTTTTCATGCCCAAAAAACTCACTTGCCGCCAGCTCTTTTGTCAATGAACCACAATCCATTGCAACAAAAGGCATATCCTTTCTCAAACTGTTAAGGTGGATTGTTTTTGCAACATATTCTTTTCCTGTGCCGCTTTTTCCCGTTAAAATAATACTATACGCCGTGGGAGCAATCAATTTTATTTGTTTTAAAAGCTTTAGTGAAGCATTGCTTTTGCCTTCAATATAACTGCCCTGAGATGGGCTCTCCTGAACGCTTTCTACGTGATGTACCGCTTTTTCCTGCGGTATTTTTTTTGTGTTAGATGCCTGCTGAGCGGCAAGAGCTTTGTTTATCGTAATCAGGATTTCATCAGGATACAGTGGTTTTGTAATGTAATCGTAAGCACCGAGCTTGATCAGTTCTACTGCAATTTTGATATCTGTATATCCTGTAATAATGATAACACTTGTTTTGGGGTAAAGCTCCTTAATACGCACAAGCACTTCCCTGCCATTGGTGTCGTCTAATCTATAGTCGCACAACACCAGATCAAAAGTATGTAGAGAGAGCATACCAAAAGCTGCGGCTCCGGTAATCGCATTTGTGATTTCAAAACCATTTCTGGTTAGAAATCTGGACAGTAAATGCCCAATATTGACCTCATCATCTATTATAAGTATTCTCCCTTTCATCAGGTAAAGTATTCAAGGCAAAAAGCCGTGACGTATTAAAGCTCAGGCAATTTTTGTTTCAGGCGCATTATAACCAAAAAAAATGGGTTGGGAAATTATTTCCATACTTAAAGGTATGGTTAATTGCAGTTTTATATAGTTAATGGCTATTCACCCTTAAACGCTGCTTTTCGTTTTTCTATGAATGCAGCTACACCTTCTTTAAAGTCTTGTGTATCAAAACATTTTCCGAACGCATTAATTTCCGTTTGGTAGCCATCTGTTCCGTTTACAGATGCATTAACTGCTTCAATTGCAGCCGAAACAGCTAATGGTGCACGTTGTTTAACGACATTAAGAATTTCTTCTGCCTTAGAAAGCAGATCTGCCTGCGGCACAACATAATTAACCAGCCCAATACTCAGTGCTTCTGCGGCCAAAATCATATTTGCTGTTGTAATCATTTCAATGGCTTTGCCTTTTCCCACCAATTGTGTTAGGCGTTGCGTGCCACCATAACCGGGAATTAAACCTAACGTTACTTCCGGCAAACCCAGTTTTGCATGTTCAGAAGCAATCCGCATATGACAGGCCATAGCCAGTTCCAAACCTCCGCCTAAAGCAAATCCGTTTATTGCAGCAATAAAAGGTATCGATGCATTTTCTATTGCATTGAAAACAGATTCATGACCATGTTTTGCCAACTCCTGTCCTTGTTGACCGTTGTAATCTGAAAACTCCTTAATATCTGCGCCGGCTACGAAAGCCTTTTCGCCTGCACCAGTCAAAATTACCCCGCGTACATCTGCATTTTGATTGGCATATTGTATAACATCTGCCAATTCTGTTAGTGTATCTTTATTCAGAGCATTAAGTGCTTTTTCGCGATTAATGGTGATGTATAAAATTTGTGCCCTTACTTCAGTGATTAAATTTTGATATGTCATAGCTTAAAAGTTTCTGTTTTCTATTACCCAATTCTCAATATATTGAACAATACTATTCATCGTTGTTCCGGGAGGGAAAAGTTCGCCAACACCCAATTCTGAAAGTTTTTTTCTATCGGCTTCCGGAATAATTCCTCCTCCTGTTAGTAAAACGTCGTCTATTTGTTTTTCTTTCATCAGATGAATGATCTTGGGGAAAACAGTCATGTGTGCGCCCGAAAGAATTGAAACTCCAATGGCGTCTACATCTTCCTGTAAAGCGGCATTTACCACCATTTCCGGCGTTTGCCTTAAACCAGTATATATCACCTCCATACCTGCATCACGGAGGGAAGTTGCAATTACTTTGGCACCCCTGTCATGCCCATCCAGCCCAACCTTGGCAACTAAAACACGGATCGGCCGATTTAATGTTTTGCTCATAATGAATATTAAGTTGATGTAAATGTATCGATTTTGTCTATCAAATTTAATCCGGGCCGAAAACATCAGAATTACACTAATCTTTTTACATTTGCATTCCTAATTTACAGGTTTTTATGAGTGAAGAAAAGTCATTGAACTTTATTGAAGAAATTGTTGAGAACGACTTAAGTAGTGGTAAGTATGAAACTTTGGTTACGCGTTTTCCGCCAGAACCAAATGGTTATCTACACATTGGCCATGCAAAAGCAATATGCTTAAACTTCGGACTAACACAAAAATACGGTGGGTATACCAACCTGCGTTTTGACGATACCAATCCGGTAACGGAGAAAACGGAATACGTAAACAGCCAGCAGGAAGACATTAAATGGCTGGGCTTTAGCTGGAAAAACGAACTGTATGCATCCAATTATTTTGATGAATTATACGCCTTTGCTGTAAAACTGATTGAAAAAGGACTCGCTTATGTTGATGAAAGTTCTGCGGATGAAATTGCTGCATTAAAAGGTACACCTACTGAACCTGGAAAAGATAGTCCGCACCGCAACCGCAGTACAGAAGAAAATCTGAACATATTTACACGTATGAAAGCGGGTGAATTTGGCGATGGTGCTTACACTTTGCGCGCAAAAATTGACATGGCCAGCCCGAATATGTTGATGCGCGATCCAATTATTTACCGCATTAAACACGCAGAACATCACCGTACAGGCAATAAGTGGTGTATTTATCCAATGTACGATTTTGCTCACGGACAGAGCGACAGCATTGAAAGTATAACACATTCTATCTGTACTTTAGAATACGTTTCGCACCGCGAACTGTATGATTGGTTTATTGAAAAACTGGAAATTTTCCCTTCTAAACAATATGAATTTGCCCGTTTAAATCTGACCTCTACGGTTATGAGTAAACGGAAGTTGTTGCAATTGGTTAATGAGCAATTGGTTAATGGCTGGGACGATCCGCGGATGCCGACAATTTCCGGATTACGCAGAAGAGGATTTACACCTAAAAGCGTACGTGAATTTTGTGAACGTATTGGTATTGCTAAACGCGAAAACCTGATCGAATTAAGCTTGTTAGAATTCTGTATCCGTGAAGATTTAAATAAATCTGCAAACCGTGTAATGGCGGTGCTTGATCCGATTAAATTGGTGATTACCAATTACCCGGAAGGTCAGACAGAAGAGTTAATCGGAGAAAACAATCCGGAAGCAGAAGATGGAGGTGGCACCCGTGTTATTCCATTCAGTAATGAACTTTGGATAGAACGCGAAGATTTTATGGAAGTACCGGCAAAGAAATGGTTCCGCTTGGCACCAGGCGCAATGGTACGCTTAAAGTTTGCTTACATCGTAAAATGTGAAGATTTTATTAAAGACGAAAACGGAAATGTGACTGAAATCCGTTGTACATACATTCCGGAATCTAAAAGTGGAAGCGACACCAGCGGCGTAAATGTTAAAGGCACAATCCACTGGGTAAGTGCACAACATGCTAAAACAGCCGAAGTACGTTTATATGATCGTTTGTTTACTTCAGAAACACCTGATGCTGAAGAAGGCGATTTTAAAGATTATTTAAACCCGGAAAGTTTAACAGTACTGCCAAATGTATTAATAGAACCATCATTGATTGATGCAACTCTTGATCATCGTTACCAATTTATCCGTAAAGGATATTTCTGCCTGGATAAAGATTCTACAGCAGAGAAATTGGTATTTAACAGAACTGTAACGTTAAAGGATACGTTTAAAAAACCCAAGTAGTTTTTTGTAAAAAAGCGACTCGAAAGAGTCGCTTTTTTTGGTATTTGCATTTTTTAATTATTCATTAGTTCATTTGGCAAACGTAAATAATTCCACCTAAACTTCTGACATCCATCCCCAGACTTTCCGACTTTCTTCTCTAATACTTCAAATACAAATTGTACAGAACCAAAATATCTACTGGTGTCAATTTGGGTGTAATGTCAGACTGTATAAAGTGGATCTTAAACGCCGTAATTGCAGCGGGCAAGTTGCTGGTATCATAACCAATAAAGCGCAAAGCCATTTCTGTATTAAAATCAGCAGGCGGGTTTTTCAATATATCATCATACCAAAAACCAAAACCTTTATCGGCCAGTTTCTTCCACGGAAAATTCTTCGGATCATTTTTACGGCGTGGCGCAATGTCAGAATGACCAATGAAATTCGCCGTCGGGATATTGTAGGTTTTTTTCAGCGTAGCGAGTAATTTCAGTAAGCTATTGATCTGTGCATCCGGCCATGGATCTGTAAGTCCGTTATTATCCAATTCTATTCCTATAGACGAAGAATTAAGATCTGTATCTTTTCCCCATTTTCCTACACCCGCATGATTTGCACGCAGGTAATCATTTACCATATGCACCACCTTACCGTCTCTGCTAATCACATAATGCGCGCTGGTTCCGGCTTTTGTAGAGAAAAAAGTTTTAACGGTTTGTGCAAGACTATCTTGGGCGGTATGGTGAAGGATAACGAAATTTGGTTTACGAATACCGAAATTAACAGAGCCAATCCATTCCTGGTTTTTCGGATTTAAAGTATCATATAATTGCCCAGCTGGCGGTGTAGATTCAACTATTGTTGCAAATCCCTGCGCTTTTTCCTTGTATATTTTTTCTGTAGCGGCATATTTCGAAGTGGTTCCGCAGGCCGAAACAAACAGCACCATAGGTAACATTAAAACAAAATGACTTCTGGATAGGTTAATTGACAACATAATATTTCGTTAAATTTATGAAGGTACAAAGTTAAGGTAAACTTGTTCCTTTACATCAAACTTTATACAAAGCTTTCAAAATTTGCTAATTTAGCGCCCTTATACTTTTAAAATGAATATTTTTAACAAACCCTCTATATTTTTATCGGTAGTTGTCATTTCTGCAGGTTTATTGTCTGCCTGTTCCGGCAGTGACAATAAAACTTCAAAAGAAAAAACCGGCGTTAAACAACGCGACAGTTTAACAGATTATGTTGCGCAGCGGTTGCCGATTTATGAACGCGTTCGGTTAACCAGTAACATTAACCAGCTGAGTATTAATGATAGAAAAGTACTTCCTCTACTCATTCAGGCTGCGGAAATAATGGATGAACTGTACTGGAAACAGACGTATCCGCAAAGAGACAGCCTTCTTGCTACAATTAAAGACGACAAAACCCGAGAATTTTTAAACATCAATTATGGCCCCTGGGACCGCTTGAATAACGACAAACCTTTTGTTGCAGGTATTGGAACACGTCCTGAAGGTGCCTCTTTTTATCCGGCTGGCATTACCAAAGAAGAAATTGAAAAAGCAGATTTGCCCGATAAATACAACGCATATTCTGTAATCAGAAGAGATACATCCGGTAAACTGATTACCGTTCCTTACAATGTATTATTTGCATCAGAATTGCAGAAAGCCAGTTCCCTGCTTAAACAGGCAGCTTTGCTGGCAGACGATGCCGGACTAAAAAAATACCTGAACCTAAGGGCTGATGCATTGGTGACCGATAAATATAATGCAAGTGATTATGCCTGGCTGGACATGAAAAACAATGGACTCGATGTTATTATCGGCCCGATCGAAAATTACGAAGACAAACTTTTTAATGCACGCACCAGCTATGAGGCTTATGTATTAATTAAAGACAAAGAATGGAGCAAGCGCCTGGCGAAATATGTTAAGCTTCTTCCAGAGTTGCAAAAAAATCTGCCTGTAGCTGCAAAGTATAAATCGGAAACGCCGGGAACGGATTCTGAACTGAATGCTTACGATGTAGTATATTATGCCGGCGATTGCAATGCCGGATCTAAAACAATTGCTGTAAACCTTCCGAACGATGAAAAAATACAGCAGGAAAAAGGCACACGCCGTTCTCAACTGAAGAACGCAATGAAAGCAAAATTCGATAAAATCTTAGTGCCAATATCAAAAGAATTAATTGATGCCGAACAACAACAATACATCAAGTTTGATGCTTTCTTTGCTAACGTCATGTTCCACGAAGTTGCACACGGCCTGGGCATTAAAAAAACGGTAACCGGTAAAGGTTTTGTACGTGAAGCACTAAAAGAGCAATACAGCTGGCTGGAAGAAGGCAAAGCCGATATTTTGGGTTTGTATATGGTAACCGGTTTACTTAAAAAAGGAGAACTGCAAGGCGATATTAAAGATTACTACACTACGTTTATGGCCGGTATACTGAGATCTGTACGTTTTGGCGTTTCTGAAGCACATGGAAAAGCCAATATGCAATGTTTCAACTATTTTGAAGAAAAAGGTGCATTTGAGCGTACTGCGAAAGGAACCTATAAAGTAAACTTTGATAAATTTGCAACCGCAATGAATGACCTAAGTGCATTCATCATTACACTCCAAGGCAACGGCGATAAAGCCGCGGTAGAAAAAGCACAAAAAGAAAAAGCAGTAATTTCTGCGCAACTGCAAGCAGATCTTGATCGCTTAACCAAAAGAAACATCCCGGTTGATGTAGTTTTTGAGCAAGGCGTAGATGTACTCGGCATGAATTAATAGAAAACGTTAATACGAAAAAAGCCGTTATTCCGAATTACACCATTCGGGATAACGGCTTTTTCTTTTTCTAATTTCTGTAACCTTTTCCAATCGTGCTCGTCTTATCTCCAACTAAATAATAGAAACACTTCGTTTCAAAACTGAACTTCTTAATTTTTAGACAATACGAACTGCACCTATAAATGCAGATGGAAAAACATTGTCTGTTTTTTGAAGAAAATACGCGTACCATGAAAACACTTTACACCATATTATGCTTCAGCTATGCGCTCTTATTTGTAAGCAAAGTAAGCGCGCAAGATACCAAAGGCAACATCCAGGGAATTATATTAGATGAGCATCAGAAACCAGCAGATTACGTAACTGTTGTACTGATGAAGGCATCACATTCATCTGTCGTTAAAACCGCTTTCACCAATCCAGAAGGAAGGTTTGTATTCAACATAACTGTCGCCGGAACTTACCTTTATAAAGCCAGCAATATGGGTTATAAAGTATTGAAAAGCGAAGTGAAAACCCTTACAGATGCTACGCAAAAAATTGATTTCGGTACGGCTACGCTGGTGCCAAATACCCAAACCTTAAATGAAGTTACCGTATCAACTACTAAGCCGCTTATTGAGCGTAAAATGGATCGGGTGGTTATGAATGTATCCAACAGCTCTATTGCTACGGGTTCAACGGCTTTAGAATTGTTGCAAAAAGCACCAGGCGTTTCTGTAGACCAGAATGACAATATCGCAATGCTCGGAAAACAAGGTGTAATGATTCAGATTGATGGAAAACTGACCTACATGAGCAATGCCGATGTAGCCAATCTATTGCGCAATATGCAAAGCTCAGAAATTGAAAGCATAGAATTGATTACCAATCCATCTTCAAAATATGATGCCTCAGGCAATTCGGGAATCATCAATATCAAAACCAAAAAAAATAAAGGTGGTGGCACAAACGGAAGTGTAACGGCAACTGCAGGTCAGGGCCAGAAATTCAGATCAAGTGCAGGTTTAAACCTGAATCATCGCACCAAATATGTAAACCTCTTTGGCAATTACAACTATTACAACAACAAGCGCACACAGTTTATGTCTATAGATCGGATTTCCAGTGGAAATACCGGAAACACATACTTCGGGCAAGCCGGAAATTCGGAAAGAAAATATTCTGGCAGCAATTTCAAAGCCGGATTGGATGTATTTATCGATAAAAAAAATACCATCGGCGCTTTGGTTACCGGATATTTTAATGATGGTAACGATGCGGCAAATTACCTCACCAATATCGGCCCGTCTTTTTCTCGTGCAGATTCTGTTTTATCGTCTACAAACCGCATTGAGAACAATTATAAAAACCTTTCTTACAACCTGAATTATAAATCGGTACTGGATACCGCCGGACAGGAATTAACCGCAGATTTAGATTATTCCAACTACAACGGAAAAGATATTTCCAATTATGCCAATTTGTTTTCTTTACCTAATGGCATTGCAACACGACCAATTATCCTGACCAGAAACACCACCCCCTCAAAAATCGATATAAAAGCATTTAAAGTAGATTATGTATTGCCGCTGAAACATAAAATGAAACTGGAAGCCGGTTTGAAAAGCAGTTGGGTAGAAACCGATAACAATCTGTTTGCAGAACAATTCAGCAACAGCAACTGGCAAAATGATCCGGGTAGAACCAATCAATTTATTTATACCGAAAATGTAAATGCAGCTTATGTAAATTTTAACAAGCAATTTAAGAAAACAGGGATACAATTGGGTTTAAGAGCCGAGCAAACCAACTCTAAAGGCAATTCTGTTACAACTGCAACGGTTATTAAACGCGAGTATCTTGATTTTTTCCCAACGGTATTCATCAATCAGGAGTTGAGTAAAAACAGCGATTTGAATATTTCGTACAGCAGAAGAATTGACCGGCCGAGTTACGATGCATTAAATCCGTTTTTATTCTATGTAGATCAGTATACCTACAACCAGGGAAACCCTTTTTTAAACCCGCAATACACCAATAATTTTGAGCTGACCTACATGTTTAAGAAAAAGTATTCGCTTACCTTAAATTACAGTAAAATAAATGATGTAATTACAGAGGTTATTTTGCCAAATAACGAAATGCAGGCGCTTTACCAAACTAATGAAAACCTGGCTACACAAACCAGTTATGCAGCCGTGTTGAGTATTCCGGTTAATTTTGCAAAATGGTGGCAAAGCAATAACACCATTAATGGTTTTTATCTGAATTTTAAAGCACCAGATTTAGGTGGCATTCCTTTAGATAACGAAAGTACATCGGTACAGATTAAATCTATGCATACCTTCACTTTTAACAGAGGTTTGGGCGCCGAATTGATGGGCAGTTATGAATCGCCTTTAACGTATGGTGTTTTACGGATCAAAACCCGCTGGGGGATAGATGTTGGTTTAAGCAAATCGCTGATGAACAAAAAGGCCAGTATTAAGCTTTCGATAAATGATATTTTCAACACCCAACGCAATAATATAGAAAGTGCTTATCCAGGTTTGCAATATACCTTGTACCAGAATAACGATATCCGTTCTGCACGGTTAAGTTTTACGTATCGTTTTGGAAATAATGAAATTAAACCCGCAAGAAGAAGAACAACTGGCGTAGAGGCAGAACAAGGCCGTATGAAAAACTAAGAAATAAAAAAAGGATCTTTCACAAATATGAAAGGTCCTTTTTACGATATCGTTATACAGGTTTAAACCAGATCAAAACCAATATCTTCTCTGAAATATTTCCCGTCAAAATAAATTCTCCCGGCATCTGCGGTGGCAGATTGCAGTGCTGTAAACAAATCTTTTTGCAAACTGGTAATGGCAATTACACGGCCACCATTGGTTTTAACCACATCATTTTCTAAAAGCGTACCTGCATGAAAAGCATTAGAATGACGTAGGTTTTCGATTCCGGCAATGGCTTTACCTTTTAAATATTCACCAGGATATCCGCCGGCCACAATCATTACCGTTGCGGCTGTTTCATCACTGATTTCCAAAGTAACCTCATTCAGTTTTTTATCGGCTGCGGCCACAAAAAGTTCTACAAGGTCATTTTTTATTCTTGGAATTACACTTTCCGTTTCCGGATCGCCCATACGCGCATTGTATTCAATAACATAAGGTTCTTCACCAACTTTAATCAATCCGAAGAAAATAAAGCCAGTATAATCAATGCCGTCGGCTTTTAATCCGTTCACGGTTGGTTTAATAATTCTTTCCTCAACTTTAGCCAGAAATTCTGCATTGGCAAATGGAACCGGAGAAACAGAACCCATACCACCGGTGTTCAATCCGGTATCGCCAAGGCCAATTCTTTTATAGTCTTTAGCTTCTGGCAAAGTGATGTAATTCTCGCCATCTGTAAGTACGAAAACAGACAATTCTATTCCGCTTAAAAACTCTTCGATGACTACTGTTGCGCCTGCTGCACCGAATTTTCCACCAAGCATCAGCTTCAGTTCTTCTTGTGCTTCAATAGTTTCTGTACAAATCAGCACCCCTTTTCCTGCCGCTAAACCATCTGCTTTCAAAACCACGGGCAAAGCATGTGTTTCCAGGTAAGCCAGTCCGTCTTCCAACGTTTCAGGCGTAAAAGATTGAGAAGCTGCAGTTGGAATATTGTGGCGTTGCATAAACTGTTTTGAAAAGTCTTTGCTGCCTTCCAGAATGGCACCCTCTTTTTTCGGGCCAATTACCGGAATATGTGCAATCGTATTGTCTGCAAGGAAAAAATCATGAATACCATTTACCAAAGGTTCTTCGGGGCCAACCACAACCATATCAATCTTCTCAGAAAGCACAATTTTTTTAATGGAATCGAAATCATTAACACTTACATTTATGTTGGTTCCATAAGCTCCGGTGCCACCATTTCCGGGTGCAATAACCAGTTTATCGCAAAGCGATGATTGACTCATTTTCCAGGCTAAAGTACTTTCTCTACCGCCTGAACCTAAAAGTAAAATATTCATGCCGGCAAAGATAGATAAAAAGATGTTATTCCTTGCCGGATGAGTATCGGAGAACTTACCAGGCGATGATCTTGCCTGGCAAGACAATTATGATTTTGCGTCTCTGGTCATTTGTTCTAGCATATCCCACATTTCAGTCGGGATTGCCTCTAAACCATTAAACTGGCCGGCGCCTTGTAACCACTCGCCGCCGTCAATACTGATGACTTCACCATTTATATAGCCAGAAAAATCGCTTACCAGGAAAGCAGCCAGATTGGCCAGTTCCTGATGATCGCCAACACGTTTCAATGGAACCCGGTTTTTAAAGTCAAATTTTTTAGCCAGATCGCCGGGAAGCAATCTCTCCCATGCGCCTTTTGTTGGGAAAGGACCTGGCGCAATTGCATTAGTGCGAATACCATATTTCCCCCACTCTACAGCGAGAGAACGCGTTAATGCCAGCACGCCACCTTTTGCACATGCCGAAGGCACAACGTAGGCAGAACCCGTAAATGCATAAGTGGTAATAATATTCAGTACCGCAGCAGGCTGCTTCTCTTTAATCCAATGTTTACCGAAGGCAAGCGTACAGTTTACCGTACCTTTTAATACGATATCTATAATAGAAGAAAAGGCATTCGCGGATAAACGTTCTGTAGGTGAAATGAAATTCCCGGCTGCATTGTTGACCAAAACATCTACCTTCCCGAAAGCTGCAACAGCTTTTTCCAAAACCTGGTCTATCTGCTCGGCTATACGAACATCGCAAGCCACAGCTAAAATCTTTCCGCCAGTTTTTTCTTCCATTTCATCGGCAGTTTTCTGCAATACATCTTGCTTTCTGCTGGTAATAACCAAATTGGCACCAAGCTTTAGAAAATATACGCCCATGGCTTTTCCTAAACCTGTTCCTCCTCCGGTAATTACGATTGTTTTGCCTTTCAATGCATCTTCACGAAGCATTGGCGAATTGTAGTTCAACATAATATCTGGTTAAATTAAAGGACTTGATTAATTTTTTCTCTGCAGATTTTCGAGGATAGTTTTCAGAATGTGGCGCGTGGTTGGCGACCACCATTGTTCCAGCATTTTTTCTAACGTTGCGGATTGATCTGCGCTTGCTGAAGCGATTAATTCTTCACGAATATTGAGCTTACTCTGAGACCACGTATTACTTTCCAGTTCCATAAACTTCTTAATATTTCGCTCAGCAGCTGTAAGTAAACTTTCATTTTTGGCCAGTTCATCTACCAAACCTACCTTTAAAGCTTCATCCGGATTGTATAACTTACCGGTAAGCAAGCTTCTGTGTGCTTCGGCTTTGCCAATCCAGAATGCATACAACTGAAAGATACTGTTGGGTACAATAATACCCACAGGAACTTCATTTAAACCGATAATATATTGCCCTTCGGCCATTATGCGATAATCGCAAGCCAGTGCCATTACGCAACCCCCAGCCGGACTATGTCCGCTAATAGCTGCAACCATTGGTTTTTTAAAGCCCACCAAGTTTGCCGTAAAAGAAAGAAACTGTTTCCAGAATGCCTTTGCCTGTTCTTCGTTGTAATTGTAAAGTTCTACAAGATCCAGACCGGCAGAAAAGAAAGGCGCAGTACCCGTTAAAATTACCCCACCAATGTTGTCATCTGCAGAAATATTTTTAAGCATGTCATCCAGCTCGGTAATCAACTCGCCGTTTAAGGCATTTGATTTTCCGCGATCGAGGGTTATTGTAGCTAACCTGTCCTTTACACTTACTTTAATTGTATTCATGTTTTTCACTATTTACATGGTAAGTATAGGTTTTTCTACCTAGGATTGCAAGCACAAAACCTTCATGCCATGTCATTTTATGTCATCTACATCCCGCATTTGCGGAAGAAAAAACTTGAGATGCGTGGTTGCGCACAGGCATATCTGATTAACCTGCCGATTAACCAGATACGCAAAAGCTATTTTACCGTATAGGTAAATACTTTGCGGCCAATATGTCCCATTGCATCAATACCTTCAATTACCACGCGGTAGGTGGCCGGTTCATCTGCGTTGTAAAACTCAAACTTCGCCAGTCCGTTTTTGTCTGATACCACCTGTGGATTCCAGTAGATGGTAGAGCGCAGATCTGGTCTTGGATGTGCAGTAACACCATCGTATTTCGGCGAATAAAACTCGCGCGAAACGGAATAGCCTTTAGGGTTTAGCGTTACTATTCCTGGTGCGTAACGTGTTGAGGTGTTGTAACCACTGTCGCCACGTTTGGTGGTAATGACCAATACACCTCCGCCGCCGCGCGATCCATAAATAGCTGTACTCCCTATATTTTTTAATAACTCTATCGTTTCTACGTCATTGGGTACAATGTTATCCAGAAAATCTGCTTCAACCTGCATTCCGTCCAGCACAATAGACATGGGCTGGTTTTGACTGCGCATTAAATAAGGGATATTTCCTCTGAAGATTACGCCTGGCAAACGACCTTGCAGGCATTGCGACAGTGTGATACAAGTAGACAACTGATCGGCTGTGAGAATAAAATCTGCACGACCGGCGCCGTTCAGGTTTGCCGAGTTTTTTGCCGGATTCTTCTTTTCTGTAATGGTTACCTCTTCCAGCTTAATGCTACGTTCCAGTAAACCCAACCGGGTCATTTCATTAAAGTAATTGTCACTTTGTTTAATGTACTTCATGAGTGTATTGTTCACATTTATTTCAATGTCTGCGCTGTTTTTATTTCGGGTAACCACTTGTCCGGGAACCACATCAACATTAATATCAACAAATTTACGATCGGCTTTTGTGCGGGCCTGCACCACAAATTTGGTACTGTCGCCAAAGCTCAGGTTATCAAATACAAACCTGCCCTCTGCATTGGTTACCGTATCCAGAATAAAGATAGAACCTTTGCTGGCCATCAGCATAACTTTACCTCCGGCAACAGGTTTGCCACCTTTCATTACCGTTCCGCTAATCTGCAGATTTTCTTCGGGTTTATAGGTTATGGTTGGCCCGGCATTGTTAATTACATTACGCCATAAAAAACGACGCCAACCTTGTGTAAGCATCAGGTTATCCAGTTTCTGTGCGGTTTGTATATCATCTTTAAGGAAATAATGATTCGGGTTTTCTACATATCCGTTCAAATCAGAAGTAAGCAACAAAGCACTCAGAATATTGCTCTCATTTTCTTCATCCGGTTCTACTTTGGTGGCGTTGGTTACAGCAACAGAGAAACTACCCTGAACAGGATTATCTAAATCTGTTGCATCAAAACTAAAACTCGTTTTGCCACGCTTTGCCGAAGAAACTGCTGAAGTATTTAAACCAATATTGAGCATATCCGCTTTATTGCGGTTAAATATAATACGCTCTGCAATGGGCTGATTGTTGCCGGAAAACAACGTAAATTGTACAATACCTGCCGGAAGATTCTTCTTAGGTACATTAGCAACCAATACCTGTTTATCCATTTTTGCTTTAGAAACATAATACACGTTTCCGCCCTGTTGGGCTACAACTTTCAATTCTTCGCCATTTACCAGGCTTGCGCTTCCCATAATTTTAAGAATTACCCTTCCGGTGTCCAAATTGTTTACAGCAATGGTGTATCCTGATTTCTGTGCCAGCGGCAGCCTGAAATTTTTAGAAGAGCCATCTTTAAATGTCACTTTTGCCGAGTAGGTTTTACCGGCTTGTACATTTACAACAAAACTGCCCATGCCGAGATAATCGGTTTTAAAGGTTGTGATTTCGGTTCCGGCATCATCTACAACAGCGCCTTCTACATTTTCGCCGCGGCCGGTAGCGTTCACCGCTTTAAGTGCTACACGCTGCGGCAACTCTTCAATTAATGTACCGCCTTCTGGCATAAACTGTACATCCACATCAGTCGAGGTAGAACGAATGGGAATAGATTTGGTTACTTTCTCTTTGTTGTCTAGCGTAAGTGTAGCCAATATTTTACCGCTTTGGTTGCCTGTTGCCGGTGAACTTGCAAAGGTGACCACTGCATCGCCACTGAGGCTTGTTTTGGTTTTGCCACGTGCAACAGACCTGTAGTCGATCTGAACATCATAATTCACATCACTTTCTTTATAAGCAACGCCGTTTTTATCTTCAATATGAATGGTTGCGGTAACTTTGTCTTTATTATTTTCCTTTACAAATTCATATTTGGTTTCTGTAAAAACCTTATTTGCCCAGCTGTTTCCAATTTTTATTGTCTTTTCAAAAAAGAAATCTGTTCCAAAATTGCGCATATAATTGGTATAGGCGCGCAGGCGGTAATTTCCTTCAGAAAGCGAATCTGTGAGTTTAAAATCGCCCCAGGTAATCCCCGCCATTAAAGGCAATTTCAGTTGCTTTTTAATAGAGTCGCGCTCATTAATCAACTCCACATAAAGAATTTTACTGATGGTACTTGGCGATGATGTTTTGGTATTTAAGGTATAGGCTTTAAACCAGATATCGTCTCCAACTGCATAATACGGCTTGTCTAAATGCAGGTATACTTTCTCCTGCGGATATTTAGCGGTATACTCATCGAGCTTTTTTAGCAGCAATGTAATCGGATCATCGTCTGTTCTAAAGGCGGCCAGTCCGGCAAAAAGAACCAAAAGTACGAGTGCGGAAATTGTTTTAAGCTTCATTTGTGGTTAGCTGAAAATAAATATGCCTCAAGATACAAATCTCAAGGCATAATATTATGAATTTACGGTGAATTTGGAAAAGCTAGAAGCTGTTCTTCCACATCATACTTTCAACCGGTTTGGTGGTCTTATTGTTGTATTTCGCGTTGTTCTTGGTATTGTACATGGTTTCAATGGTACCTTCAACCGCAAAATAAATGAGTTGGCCAATGGGCATTCCGGCGTAAATACGAACGGGCTGGGCCACAGAAATTTCCAGTGTCCACGTATTGCAGAAACCTACATCACCTTTACCCGCAGTTGCATGGATATCAATCCCTAAACGGCCGGTACTGCTTTTTCCTTCTAAAAAAGGCACGTGGCTATGCGTTTCTGTATACTCTAAAGTTACGCCCAGATAAAGTGTTCCGGGTTGAAGAACGAAACCATCTTTAGGAATTTCAAAATGTGTGATTTCATTGTGTTTTTTTGCATCCAATACCCGGTCTTTATAGGTGGCCAGATATTTCCCTAAATGAACATCGTAAGAATTTGTGCCCAAACATTCGCGCTTAAACGGCTCAATAATTATGCTTCCCTTGTCAATTTCCTCTAAAATCCTTTTGTCCGATAATATCATTTTTATGCGTATTTTTGGCCTAAATTATCAATTAATTAAGATAGTTTTGCATGTAACCTTCATTTTTATAAATGCCGATAGTTTATCATAAAAATATTGAAGAACATTCTGCTTTGGCCATCTGGAAAATCACGGAAACCGAAGAAGAGCTTATGGCAGGCTTGCAGCTCAAACAGCATGAAACTGACCTGATTTCTTCTTTCAATAACGGAAAACGCCTTTTACACTGGCTGAGTACCCGCTTATTGCTGCGTACCATGCTCAATACCAATGAGTACATAGACTGTCAGTTTGATGCAGATGGAAAACCATATTTAACCAATTTTGATTACCACATTTCGCTAAGCCACAGTTATGACTATGCTGCCGTAATGATCAGTAAAGATTATGCTGTAGGTGTAGATATTGAATTGATTAAACATAAAATCAAAAGCATTAAGCATAAATTCCTGAACGATGTAGAATTGGCACAAAAACAAATTGGCGACAATACAGAAGGTTTATACATAGCCTGGTGCGCTAAAGAAGCGGTGTACAAGTGGCACGGAAAAAAGGGACTGGAATTTAAACAACACATCCACGTTAAACCTTTCAAACTAAAAGCAGAAGGAGACCTGAATGTTTTGGTAGAATTGCCAACCGGATTGCGCGAACTTACCGTTCATTATTTCAAAACAGGTGATGGGTATATGCTGGGTTATGTAATCAGCAATTAGAATTTCGAGATGAGCAATACAGAAAAGCAGGAAACATCAATCAAATTGGTGCCAACGCAGTTTATAGATTGGGGATTGACGGATTATCAGGATGCCTGGAACAGACAGGAAAATTTACTCAACAAAACGGTTGCGCTTAAAGCCGAAAACCGGACCAATGGCACCAGCTTGCCTACACCCAATTATTTGATTTTTAATGAGCATCCGCATGTATATACATTGGGTAAAAGCGGTCATCCGGATAATCTCTTGTTGGATGAACAGGGATTGATAGACAAACACGCCACCTACTATAAAATTAACCGGGGCGGGGATATCACTTACCACGGACCCGGACAGATTGTGGGTTACCCGATTTTAGATCTCGATAATTTTTTTACAGACATCCACCTGTATCTCCGTACACTGGAGGAAGCCGTTATACTGACTTTAAAAGATTATGGTATTGAATCTGGCCGTTATCCGGGTTATACCGGTGTCTGGCTGGATGCCGATAACGATAAAGCCCGTAAAATCTGCGCAATGGGTGTACGCTGCAGCAGATGGGTGACCATGCATGGCTTTGCTTTTAATGTAAATGTCGACCTGGATTATTTTAAAAATATTGTGCCCTGCGGAATTGACGATAAAGATGTAACCTCAATGGAGCGCGAGCTTGGACGAAAACTGGATCTGGAAGAAGTGAAAGCAAAACTCAAAAACCATATTGCAGAGCTGTTTAACATGGAGCTGGTGTAAGGGGTTTTAACCACAGAGTGAACAGAGTTTTTCACAGAGGAAGAGCTGGGCTAATGAGCCAAGCAATCTTTCCCCACGCGTCATTGCGACGCACGAAGCAATCTTACTACTTTGGGTTAGAAGAAACCCAACACCCCCTACAAAGACACTTCTTACAAAAAAGATTGCTTCCTTGTTCCTACTCGCAATGACGATTTACGAAACCCCTCATTGCGAAAAACCGTCATTGCGAGCTGTAGTAATGGAATTGAGTAAGAGCGCGAAGCAATCTTTTTCGCGCGTCATTGCGAGGCACGTTGGGTTAGAAGAAATCCAGCAAACGCTTTAAGGTTGCTTCCCTCAAAAGTCTGCAGAGTCATCGTGCCTCCTGGCAATGATGATTGCGAACCACTAATTGCAAACTGAAACAATTTACCAGTGATTCAACCTCACACATCAACCAGTTCACTGAGTTTAATCTCTAAAATGTCTGCAAGTTGTTTGAGAATGCTGATGGAAGTATTGGATTCGGCACGTTCGATACGGCCTATCTGGCGGATATCAACACCGCTGATGGCCTGTAATTTCTCCTGGGTTATATTTTTCGACTCACGAATTTGTACCAGTCGTTTACCGATGGCAACTAAAAATTCCTGATCCCGATATTGTTTTCCCACCTCTGCAAATTCAAAATTATAATTTTCAAATATTAGGACGTATTTGTCTTGTTTTTAAATTTATTGTACTATATTTGTTTCAGTTATGGTTAAATGATAGCCATTGCCAGTTGAAATAAGACTGTTGCAGGTTCCAAACGCTAAACAAAAACAATCGCAACCCAGAAAACTCATCAATCCCGGTATGAGTTGCGGAAAATCCCACTTAGATATTTGCCTTAAGGCTAAAGGTCCCCGTGTAGAGAGCGGCGCTGGCCCTGTTTCCTCATATACACAGCGTATTTGTGAGAGCCGTGGATGCGGAAGCACAGATTGAAGACGTTGAGGAACAGGGCCTTGCTTTTGGATAGATCGGCTGGTGATATCCGAAGATTGCAGCACTCTGTACCCATGGCCGTAAGGGGATGTTTGCGGGGAAAGATTATACACAGGGTAAATATAGTGCGCATCATTTTCAAAAGCCGCTTATAAATACAAAACTTTGTTCTTGTGGTAAAAATGAGTTCATTTAATCCTTATTCGGATGGTATTCCCCCCTCCTTTAGGTAGGCAAAGCGTTTGCCTGTCTTCACCTACAAAAGCAGAAAAACATGTTTCGTGGATTCTGAATAATTCTTTATTATTGGCACATGAAAAATTACGTTGTCTCTCTGCTTCTTATTCTGCTTGCGCAGGGTGTAGAAGCACAAACTGAAGTCAATCAGGCCTGGGAAAGTTTCTTTAAAAATGATAGGAAAACAGCCCGTACCCTGCTTACGCCCTTAACTCAGAAACCAACAAGTGCTAAGTCGGCCAATCTCTCTTTAAGCATCTTTGCAGAACTGGATCAGTCTGGCGAGGAGAGTTTCGATTATTTTAAGAAATTCTATGACCAAAGCGAAAATCCGGAGCCTTATATCCTGGCCTTATGGTCCAGCTATCCCCTGGTAACCGGTTACGGTGCTACAAGCCCTAAACACCTCGAATTTTACAACAGTTTACTAAAGAAAAAACTGGATGGCACCTTATATGCAATGGCAAATTCGCGTATTGGAAATTATTACGAAGGCAAGAAAAAATACGAATTGGCAGATAAGGCTTATCAACAGATTGGGAGCCTAGACAACTGGGCCATTACAGGCGAATTTGAAAACATATCGACCAGTGGATTTGATAAAACCTATGATGTATTGCAGAAACCTCAGGCAGATGCCGTATTTACCGGCAAACGCAATTTAACTTTTGGATGGCGCAAGGTTCCTTTTCAGAAACACAATAAATGGTTTGATTTTACCTATTACAGCAATTATGAAAATGCACTCGTTTTTGCCCAAAACTTTGTACAGTCGCCGGCAGATTTGTCTGCTCAATTGCGTGTCGGCGTTTCAGGTTCGGTAAAGGTTTGGGTGAACGATCATTTGGTCATCAGCGAAGCTGAAGAACGCAACAATGACGTCGACAACTACATCAGCAACATTAAATTGAACCAGGGTTACAACCGCATATTGGTTCAGATTGGTGAAAGCTATGCTGGCCGATCAAATTTCCTGCTGCGTATAACGGACGGCGCCGGAAAGCCAATCAGCGGAATTACTTCCACTGCAGATGCGCAGCCTTACACTAAAGATAACGCTAACGAACTGAGTTTGGTAAAACTGCCTGCAATCACTTTCTTTGAGCAACAGATTGCCAAACAACCCGAAGATTACCTGAATAAGATATTGCTGGCTAAATTTTACCTGCGCAATGACAATGCTTTTGAAGCACGCCGCGTTCTGGAACCGCTAAAAGAAAAGTTTCCAGAAAGCACGTACCTAAACCTGCTTTATATACAATTATATAACCTCGAAGACAACCGTACAGGTGCAGAAACCTTACAAGAAGCCATTAAAACAGCAGATCCGGAATCGCCTTATGCCTTAAGTTTAATTTACAACGACCTGGTTTCGCAACAGGATTACAACGGTGCCGATGCCATTATTGCCAAACTGGAAAGTGTTTACGGCGATCATGAAAATGTGTATGCCAAGAAAATACAGATTGCGGGCAAGCGCAACAACCAGGAAGAAATTGTTAAACTGGTAGAAACCGCTTACGCGAAATTTCCGGAAGCAAGTAACCTGGTGTGGTTAAAATATCTGTGCGAGAAAGAAATCAGGAAAAACAACAATGCCATCAGCTACCTGAAAAAATATGTAGATGAACACGACAACTATGACTTCTCTAAATATCTGGCGAAAGCTTATTTCGATAAAGGCAATAAAGCTGAAGGGTTAAATGTATTTCAGAAAGAAATTGACAATGATCCTGTAGCTGTAGGTATTTATATTGAACTGGGTAATGAATATTACAGTCTTCAGCAATATGACAAAGCCGAGAAACTGTATCAGCAAGCTTTAGCAATCGCACCGAACAGCAGCAGCTATTACCAATCTTTAGGAAAGATTTATGAAATGCGTAAGCAACCAGAAAAATCTATCGCAAATTACCAGCGCAGCCTGCAATTAAATCCAAACAATTACACCGCAATACAATGGATGCGCAGTGCGGAGGGTAAAAAGGATGTTTTCGAATATTTTGAACAGCCAGACCTTAAGGCCTTGCTGGCGAAAGCACCCAAAGCAACAGATTATCCTGATGACCACACCGTAATTCTGGATGAAGAAGTACAAAAAGTGGTGTATGAAAATGGTGGCTCTGAAGAGAAACATTTTTATATCAGTAAAGTACTTACCTCAAAAGGTTTGGAACAGTTGAAAGAGTATAACATTCCGTATTACAACTCACAGGATCTGAATGTAGAAGTGGCCGAGGTAATTAAAGCCAATGGCAGCAAAACCCCTGCTGAGCAGAATGGCAGCCAGATTATTTTCACCAATCTAGAAGTTGGTGATGTGATTAATCTCCGGTATAAAATCCAGAATTACAATCAAGGCAGTATGGCCAGTCATTTTTGGGATTCTTTTTACTTTACGCACGGTATAAGCTACCAGAATACACGGTTCTCTTTGCTCATACACCGCAACAAGAAATTCGAATTTACTTTTTCTCAGAAAGCCATTGAACCTTCTAAAACGGCTAAAGATGAATTTGATTTGTATGTATGGAATGCAGAAAAGCAGGATGCATTGGTTTATGAAGATAAAATGCCACCAATGGATGATGTGACCAATATTCTTTATCTGTCATCAATTCCTGATTGGAAATTTGTGGCCAACTGGTACAGCGATATTGCAACAGCTAAAGCAAGAAGCAGCTACGAAATTAAAAGCGTCATCAGCGATTTGTTTAAAGGCAAAGAGAAACTGGATGAACTGAGCAAAATCAAAATGATTTACCGCTACATCACACAGAACATTTCATACAGCTCCGTTTCATTCAGACAGAGTGGTATCATTCCTCAAAATCCGGCAACGGTAATCAACACACGCATTGGCGATTGCAAAGATGTTTCCACATTATTCATCACCATGTGTAAAGAAGCCGGAATAATAGCCGAACTGGCATTGGTAAAAACCCGCGACAACGGACAGCGCACTATGATGTTGCCCAATATCGATTTTAACCACTGTATAGCAAAAGCCTTTGCAAATGGTAAAGAATATTTTGTAGAACTGACATCTAATACACTGCCTTTTGCAACCTTTTATAATGGTTCTTTGCAAGAGCAGATTCTGGAAATTAACAGCAATACCAATGCAATAAGCACCTTAAACCCACAGCAAAGACCTAAAAATGTAGCCAACTACAATGCAAGTTTAAGTTTTAAAGGGAATGATATGATGGTAACGGAAAACAGTACCACAACCGGAGCCATAAATAGTGCATTGCGTGATGCGTATAATGATCTATCGCCAAAAGATCAGATTAAAAAGTTTAAACAAGACATGGCCGCTGAGTTCCCGGAGAATGATGTATTTGTACTGAAATTTACAGATTTAGACCCAAAAACAGCTGTTTCCGATACATTAAAAGCACACACCGAATATGCATTGATGAAAATGAGTAAACCGGTAGCAGGTATGAGCATTTTTTCACTACCCTGGAGCTTATCTGTTACCGCCGCTCAACTTCAATTTTTGCAACCCCGAAAATTTGGGATAGATTTAACACAACTGTTTTTAAGCGAATTGTGCAATGAAGAAATTACGATGGAATTGCCTGCCGGGAAAAAACTGGTAGAAGTGCTTAAACCGATAAAAGTATCTAATGAATATCTGGACTACAACCTCAGCAGTAAAATTGTCGGCAATAAGGTTGTTTTTAGTCGGCAGTTAACGTTGAAGAAAGATTTTGTTCCGGTAGATAAAACCGAAGAATTTAAAGCCGCTTTTACACAAGTAGTTGATGCAGATGCACAACAACTTGCCATGAAATAAAAACCGGATAGTAAAATTTATAAAGCCCTAAACGGGGAGATTTGTCTAGAAATTGAAAACAGATCTCCCCGTTTTTTTGCTTGTCGCTATGCAAACAGCAAATGAGATTCATTTTGATAAAAAAAACCAAAGCCAGACAATTATTTTAAAAAAAAATAAAAACCTTAAAACATTTTCTGGCAAGACCTGTTTATAGTATAGTTTGTTTGGTTTAGTTTTATCGGTGGATGCTTATAAAACATTCTATATAGCCTCATAGAAATATGGGGCTTTCTCATTTTTTATCCTTTTGTAAATCTGCCCGATAGCAGATTCATCCGCCTTGCGCGCCAACAAAACAGGTTTATTTTCGTTTTCTTTTCCAGGTGATCCTTTTTCGGCCAGACTTTTGTTACTACAAAACGACAAAAATAAGGGCAAAAACATCCCCATTTATCCGCTCACAGAAACCCTAAAATATGTTACTTGGCGCTACAAAAACCACAATAGAACACAAACCAGACGAAGAATTTATTGTACAACTCATGCTTCAATCCAGATTTGCAGAAGCATATTTACTATTAAAACAATCGCCGCAAAACCATGCATCTACAGCATTTAACCTTGCAATTTGTGTATTCCATGCAAAAAATTATCAGCAAGCGATTATCCATTTGCAGCACGCCTGGCAAAACATTCCCCAAAATCTAAATCCAAAACCATTGCCAGATCATATTGCGCAAAACCTTATTAGCCTTCAGAAAGAAACCGAAGATTACCTTAGACCGTTGAATGAAAAATATACTTCTGCCTTCGGCGAAATCTTTCGTGATCACATCATCCGCTTACAAACCGATTGCTGGCTTTTACTGGAAAACTGGCAGAAAACTGTAGAAACAGCAAAACCCATTGAACATAAAAATTACCGCAATGTTTTAAATGCCTTGCGTATTGCAATACCTAAATTATCATCACTATGAATGAATTTAATCAAATCAGAGATGCCTATCAGAAAAACCTGTTTGCAACAGCAGGTACTGAAACAGATATCTTGAGTTTGTACCGCGCGCTCCCGGATACAGACGTAACCGGCGATGCCGAAGAAGACCTTTATCATTTGGCAGCACGATTTGCCCACGCTGATGCTGTGAATTTTCTACAGGAAAAAGGAATAAAACCGCGAAGCGATAAATATGGAAATACGGCATTACATGCATTAACCAATACCCGTTTTGATTTTGGTTCAGCAAATGTTGAACAACAATCTGCAGCAATATATGCAACTGCCCAGGCATTGCTGAATGCCGGCGTTAATGGTAAAAAGAAAAACGACTCTGGCAAACTGGCTTATTATGAAGCCGGACTAAAATACATGTATTCTTTTATAGAAGCCATGGGCGATGCAGGCGTTAAAATGGATGCCACAGCAGAAGAAGGTAAAAATCTTTTGCACTCCATTTGCGATAAGCTGGTACACAGAAAAACATTAGCTGGTGCAGTAGATGCGGCAACCAAAACCGTGGCCGCACTATTAGAGAAAGGACAAATAGACTCCGAAGATCAGGATATATTTAATACCACGCCACTTACTTATGCCCAACGAAGCGGTGTTAAAGAAATTGCAGCACTGCTTTCTGGCGAAGAAAGTGGAAGTGTAACCGTTGGCATGAGCATTCATGAAGCCGTATTAAACCGCGATACTGACGCTGTAGAAGCTTTGATTGCTGCAGGTACAGATTTAGACGAGTTTTCTGATCAATACCGCCGTACGCCATTGATGCTTGCTTGTGAATATCCGTCGTTACCTATGGTAGAATTATTGGTTAAAGGCGGTGCCAATGTAAATTATACTTCAGGAAATGAAGAAACGGCCGTATTGTTTCTAATCACCAAAGCAGTCAGCAATTTTGGAAGAGGAATGAGCCGCGATTTAAAAGATCTTATTAAGATGCTGCGCAAACTGGTAGATGGTGGATTGAATATCAACGCACCTGCAAATGCAGACAGAGATACGGCACTTCATTTGGTATGCCGGGCGGGTTATCTGGCCGATTTAAACCTTAACCTTGCAGAAGAAATCATTGAAAGCGGAGCAGATGTAAATACCACAAACAATGACGGACAAACCGCCTTGATGGCTTTTTGTGCGCAAGGCGATGAAACCAAATTTGCCCTTGCAGAGCTGCTTTTGGATAACGATGCAGATACAACCTATGTAGATAAACGTGGCAACACGGCATTGATTTATGCTGCGGGTAATGGAAATAAAATGTCGGCAAAGCGAATGGTCGGTTTATTATTGGATCAGGATACCAGTACGATTGAAAAAGCAAATAATGCGGGACAAACGGCTATGGATCTTGCCATTCAGCACGATAATGAAGCCGTAGTGAAACAAATTCTCACCTCAACCGAATAAATCATTCTATGGATAATATGTTTTTGAATGCGTGTAAAAATGCGCAAAAAGGAATTGTACAGGCTTTCTTAAAAAAAGGCGGGATTAATGTAGATAAACGCGATGCAATGGGCAACACGCCTTTGTACTATGTAAGCATTAAAGGTGCAAAAGACCTGGTTAAAATATTGATTGACGCCGGTGCCGATGTTCAGCTGGCAAATAACACGAGCGAAACGCCACTCCACATTGCCGCACGTGCGGGAAGTAAAGACATCATCACTTTACTGACGCAGGCTGGTGCAGATGTAAATGCCGCTAGCAATAGCGGACAAACACCATTATTTTATGCTGTACTGGCCGGAAAAACCGAAACATCCCTGTTTTTAGTGTCTTTGGGTGCAGATACAGAATCTAAAGACAATACGGGATATACCGTTTTTGATCATGCAACGGCAAATGGCATGCGCGATTTCATTTCCACAATTGCCAGCAATAACGTAGGTAAAAAAGACGATCATGGCAATACGCCATTGCATCAGGCGGTTTACAATAACCAAAGCGAAACGGTATCTGCTTTACTAAAAACAGATGCATCTAATGTAAACGAGCTGAATAATGACGGCGTTAGTGCTTTGATTTTGGCGGTGAATAATTCAAACATCAATCTATCCGAAATGCTGATTAAAAATGGTGCAGATGTAAACCTGCATGTATTAAATGGTAATTCGGCATTACATTATGCTGCTGGCATTGGAAACCTTCATTTAGGTAAATTGCTTTTGCAGTCTGGTGCCGAAATTAACTCGCGGAATAGTTTTAGCGAAACGCCGCTTCTGGTGGCGGCGCAATGTGGTTTCAATGATTTTACAGCGCTACTAATCGAACAGCATGCAGATGCTGCAGCTGTAGACAATAACGGTAAAAGTGCAATGGATTTTGCCAGTGAACGTGGCTATACAGAAATATTAGAGCAATTGTTAACCGCCGGTTAAGGTTCGTTTGTTGGTTCATTGGTCATTCGTTCATTAGCTGATTAGTATGAATCCAAACTCCGGACTTTCGGTCTTCATACTTCCGACTAAACAAAAAATGCCACCTTTTTCGGTGGCATTTTTTGTTTTAATTTATCGTTGAAGTTTAATTTCTGTTCTTCTGTTTTTCATTCTTCCGGCTTCCGTATCGTTTGCCGCAATCGGATCTTTCTCTCCATGACCAACAATAGTAAAGTTAGATGCATTTAAACCTGCATTTACAAAGTAAGATTTTACTGCATTTGCACGGTCTTCAGACAATTGCTGATTATGCTCTGGCGTACCTTCAGCTGAAGAATATCCATTCAATACAAATTTGGTTTCTGGCGCTTTTTTCATTTCGGTAACGGCTTTATCCAAAATAGAAAATGAAGCAGTTTTCAACACATAAGAGTTAAATTCGAACTGAATATTGTCCAGGTTAAAATTTGGTTTATCATCTACAACAGTTTCTTCGGCTGGTTTTGGCGCTGGTGCGGGCTTTGGTTCTTCTGCTGGCGGAGGTGTCGGTTTTTCTACTGGTGTTGCTGGTTTAGCTGCCAGTTTTTTGGTTTTGCAAGAATACATAGCCAAAGTTGAGAATCCGATTAATGCTGCAAAAGCTAATTTTTTAGGAATGTTCATTTTAAATTATTTTAGGTTTCAAATTGTGCGCCTAAACTAGCAAACAATTTTTAATTACAGAATATAACGGTTCTTTTTAATAGAACTTGTATAAATGGGGCAAAACATCTGATTATTTAAAACTGCAAAGCATTTAAAAGTTAAAGAAAGGCTGAGGTTTTAATATGCCGTTAATGGTTTCTGGTTGTATTGTGGCGATGTTTGGAATGTTTTGCCGGTTTGAAGATGAAGATAACTATATTTATTTCACTCTTAATATTTAAATTAATTTAGCCTTAACCACATGAAAACACTCTTAAAAACAGTCATCTTATGCTTGTCTATCTTATCTGCCAATGCTCAGGACCAGAAAAGCATAAATTTTATTAATAATCTGAGCTGGTCAGATATTAAACAAAAAGCCAGCGCAGAAGAAAAGTTTATACTCATAGATTTCAGTACCACCTGGTGTGTTCCATGTAAAAAAATGGAGCATGAGGTTTTTACAAAAGAAAATGTATTTGAATTTGCGAACAAAAACTTCACTTCAACTTATTACCAATGCGATACATCTGCAAATGATGCTCCATCTATAAAGAATAGATATAGCCAGGCTAAGGCGCTGGAAAAAGAATTTAACGTTTATTCTTATCCAACTTTTATTGTACTCAATTCTCAGGGCCAAGAGGTACATAAAATTGTTGGATATAGAACGGATTCTGAATTTATATCAGAACTAAAAAGGGCAATAGACCCGGCAACACAACACGGACTGTTAACAGCCCAATACGATAAAGGAAATCGCGATCCGGAATTTTTGCTTAAGCTCATCAATTCTACCAAAAATGTATTTGATTTTGTGGCTCTGCCAAAATACGTCAACACGTATCTGACTACACAAGACAACAAACTTAGTGCAGATAATATTAGGCTGGCTATTCTGGGCGCCAAAAGCACTTCAGATTTGTCATTTGACGTATTGGTTAAAAATGAAGCTGCTGTGGATGCAATTGCGGGTAAAAATAAAACAGCGAATGTAATCGTACCGATTGTCTTTTACGACCTTGCTGTTCCTGAACTTCGGGTTAATGGAAAAGTAAACAGAGACGCCAGTGGTATGATGATTATGTTTGAAGGTGAACTTAATAAAAATATCAACTGGAAAGACTTCGAAACGAAGATGACACGTTCATATCCTGCTTTTGCCGATAAAATTATTGCACACAGCAAAGCAAACTATTTTATGTGGGATAAGGATTGGCAGAAACTAGCTAAAGTAGTATCAAGCTCTCTTGCTCAGAAACAATTAAGCCAACATCAAGTAACAAGATCAATTGATGCAATATTTTATGAGTGTGCGGATAAAAAGATTTTAAAAACAGCATTATCCTGGACTTCGAACGAACAGCTTAAAGAAGATAGCGATCTTTTCTGGTCAAAATCTAAACTTATGTACAAACTCGGCCAAACATCTGAAGCACTTGCTTTACTAAAATCGAATAGGAAAGCCGACGCCGATAATACCTACCTGGAAAGCATAATTGATAAAATGGAAAAAGGCGTTTCCCCGTGGGAATAAACTGAATAATTTAAATAATGAAACAGTCATTCCTAAGTGAAGCTTCTTATACGGATGACTGTTTTTTTATTTGATGCTAAACAGTCTCCGGTCTAATTGCATTCTCCCTAACTACGTCATTTTTCGCCGCATCTATCCTATTTCCTTTATCATAATTTAATATCTTTTGATTTAATTTTCCTCCAGTAATATTCCAATAAAATACCCAAGCCTACAGCGACAAGAAGTGAACAAACTATCCAAATTATTCTGGAAAGCATAAACCGATAAGGAGAAGTATATGTTTTTTGAATATATGAACTTAAAGGCATTAAGCGCTTCGCGGTATCCATCGGGTTTATACCATTACCTGTAAAAAACAATGGCAATTTATTCGCTTTTGCATACCAGACTTTTCCGAGATCTGCGTGAGTTAAAGTATCTGGCAAGGTAATCCGTTTGAAACTGTAGAGTGCTTTTAAATTTAATGGAAGAACCGGCGCAGTGCCAACTTTCTTATTACAATCAATAGGTTCATAATGATTTCCTGTCCAATACATACACTTTTGATTTGGTTGAGGATCGCTCGGCGTATTGTTGAGATAATTGTAGGAAATAAATGCGATGCGAGCAAAACCCAATACCACTAATGAGACAAGTAGAATTGTTGAAATGGAACGGAGCGGCTTTGGGGGCTGTAAGTCTTTATTGTCAGGTTTTATACGGATAATCTTATCATCCGTGTTATTTTTTTGATCATTCTTACAAGCTTCAACCTTTGCTTTCGTCGACGCACTAGTGTCAGATATGTTTTTTCCAACTGGTGGATTGTCCTCTTTATCAAATTCCTTACCACCTTCAGGTTTCTCCTTAGTGGTTTCTTCCTGACCTATCCCCTCATTTGCCTCTTCAGTTTCTTGCTTTGCGTTTTGCTCACGAAGTATTTTATAGTACTTAAAACTTGGTCTTGGCTGGAAATCAATGAGAAAAGCTAGTAACTCAGTATTTTTCTCGTCAGTGGAAGTCGTTATTTCCTTAACATGATTTAAAAGTGGCCGAAATTCACGTTCTCCACTTTGCGAAATAATTCTCGACAAATTTGGATCTAATGATTGTATATCAAAAAATTCAAATAGAATGTCATGATCCTGATCATTATAACGCCTATTAAACACCTTTAAGGTTTCATCTCTTAATCGCGCAACAGTAGGAGATTTTAAATCATTTGAAAGTTCTCCATTATCTCTCTTCCGCTTGTAAGTTTCTAATACTAATTCTTGATAATTTTCGAGCATTGACGTTAATTTTTGCAATAAAAATAAGACAGAATTTCAAGAATCCTTTACGGTTTTCCAGAATTTCCCCGGAAGTATATCAGAATTCGCCCAGTATTTTCGGAAGTACCGGAATTCTCTGGATTTAAGCTTTTTATCCTCCCCACCTTTGTTCTGTCGATCAGCGATAGCGAATTAAAAAAAAGAAAACAACACGCTCTTGCTGGCAGATAAAAACGAGAAGAAATCGCGGCAGTATTTAACCGGTTTGGGAAGCAGTTATTTGCTCCCGCGACAGACGCTCACCCACTTCCCAAAAAATTCAGAAGGCCTTCTGACAAAAATCGAGTAAACCCCACACACGATGTGTGGGGAGCTCTCCTTATGTCAACTTTTAAATTTTAAGGAAATGTTTATTCCTCTTTTTATAGCAATTATGTTGGGTCTTGTAAGTCCTTCACAGTCTAATAATGCCTGCTCACATGGCGCTGGTACAACAGTTAGTATCAACGGAACCGGTGATGAAGGCGGAGGTGATACTGGAGATAACGGCGGTGGCGGAAGCGAAGGTGTAGGTGGAGATACAGGTGGTGAAAACGGCCACGTTCACCCACCGAAACCCTAATTTTTTTAAAGGCGGCCCAAATCAGGCCGCCTTTTTTGTGCACATTGAATTTCAAAATACCGATTTATGAGGAAAATGCGTTCACTATTATTTTATAAATTTACGCCTCAACTCTACGCCCTTGACACGCACAAAATTCTGTATTCTATTTATTTACATTGCCGGATTATTTTCTTGTAAAAAGAGCAATGAAAACGAAGGTCAAAAATCGGACAATGTCTTTTATGATCAGGGTCTGCAATTTTCAGATAAAAATGAAACAGATAGCGCCTTCAAATATTTCAATATGGCTAAAGACCTGTATCTCCAATCTAAAGACAGCTTAGGTGTAGGTAGAAGTTTAACAGAAATGGCCATCATTGAAACCGACAAAGGAGATCATTTCGGGAGCCAGGAAACACTCCTTGAAGCACTCTCATATTTAACTGACCGAAAAAAAACGAATCGTCCTACACTTAGCGCTACATATCACACCCTTGGTGTAACGGCTTCAGAATTGCAAAATTATGATGAGGCTATCAAGTTTTACGAACAGTCCTTACATTACACGATAGATAGCAGCATTATATTGATTACTAAAAACAATATTGCAAATGCTTACAGAAAGAAAGGGAATTTTACAAAGGCATTAAGTATGTATAGTGCTATTTTAAACCAGAAGATAGACCGTAAAGAATTTTCCAGAACCCTCTCAAATTTTGCTTTCACTAAATGGTTGGAACAACCCGATTTTTTGTCCTCGCCATTACTTTTAAAAGCGTTACATATGCGACAGGCAAATCGGGATTTATGGGGGCAAAACGCCAGCTTTGCTCATTTATCAGACTATTATCAAAGGAGAAACCGCGATTCGTCATTATTCTTTGCCAACAAAATGTATGAAGTTGCAAAAATACTGAAGAGTCCTGATGATCAGGTTGAGGCTCTGGCAAAGCTCACCAAGCTTAGTTCGCCGAAAAATGCTACAAAGTATTTTGAGCGTTATGTAACTCTTTCAGACAGCATCCAGAAAGCCAGAAATGCAGCAAAGAATCAGTTTGCTTTAATCCGTTATGAAAGTGAAAAAAGTAAAGCCGACAACCTGGTTCTCCAAAAAGATAATGATGCCAAAACCTATCAGCTTATCCTCCTTACTTTCGGTGCTTTCGGTACTTTGATTATTGCAATAATCTGGTATCGAAAACGTAAGCAACGATTGGAACAAGAAGCTCAGGATGCTATCCGTGAAAATCTATTGAATACATCAAAGAAAGTGCATGATGTTGTGGCCAATGGTTTGTACCGTGTAATGATTGAAATTGAAAACGAAGATGAAGTAGATAAGGAAGGCATATTAGACCGGATTGAGAATCTCTATGAGCAGTCACGTGATATTTCTTATGAAAAACCAAGAGAAACGAAGTTAGATTTTTACCAACATCTGGATCAGGTGCTGCGTGCTTTCGCTTCAGAGAAGACCAGAATTTTAATAGTCGGCAATAATGAGGCACTTTGGCAAAATGTACCGGAAAAAACAAAAACAGAATTAGAGCACATCCTCCAGGAATTGATGGTGAATATGAAAAAACACAGTTATGCAAGTGATGTGGTATTGAAATTTGAACGCGATGATCAGCAGATAAAAATATCATACACCGACAATGGTGTTGGCTTTGATGACGCGCAAACATTCAATAATGGTTTAACCAATACGGGAAACCGTATAAATACGATCTCTGGCAATATTACCTTTGATACTAAAGCAGAAAAGGGACTGAAGATACAAATCACTTTTCCGGTTTCTTAATCAAATAGTATATGTTTAAAAAAGTATTAATTGCCGAAGACCATGAAATTGCCAATATTTCTGTCGTAAAAACACTTAAAGACCTAGGGATTGAAAGTGCCGATTACGTATACTATTGTGATGATGCACTTACCTGGATTCGTAACGCCAGGAAAAACGAATCTCCTTACGATTTGTTGATTACAGATCTATCTTTTGAAGAAGACCACAACCGGCAAACCATTTTAAATGGTGCAGAGTTAATAAAAGCGGCCAGATCTATCCAGCCTGACTTAAAAATACTTGTTTTTTCGAGCGAAAATAAACCAGCTGTTATAGACACCTTGTTTAAAGATTTGAAAGTAAATGGATTTGTACGTAAAGCACGTCATGATGCTCAAAATTTAAAGCAAGCGTTGCATACCATTTCTAACGGAAAGGATTATTTATCGCCGGATTTGAAATCGACGGTGAAAGAAAAAAACTCACACAACTTCACAGAGCTGGATATTGCATTAATTACCTTACTTGCCCAAGGTACAAGGCAGAAAGATATTCCGGTGTTTCTACAGCTAAAAAACATTAAACCGTCTGGTTTAAGCAGCATTGAAAAGCGTTTGAATTTGATGAAAGAAATTCTCGACTTTTCTAAGAATGAGCAACTGGTAGCCTATTGTAAAGATATGGGGATTATTTAATAAGGAAATTATGCTTTGGTTTTTAACAAAGTCCCGTCATTGCGAACCAAAGTGTGGTGAAAGATGCCTGAAACAGGCTTTCGAAAGTACGAATTTAGCGCAGACACTACCGGTCAAAACTCAACCTTTCATTCACAAATCAACCGGAGAATATTTACTTTTATCCCATGGAAAATATTTCAGGAAAAAATGCACTGATTACCGGCGCCGGCAAAGGCATCGGCAGGGCTATAGCGATTGCATTGGCAAAAGAAGGCGTAAACCTGGGCCTTGTGGGCAGAACGCAAAGCAATTTGGATGAATTGGCTAAAGAGCTGGCAGATTATTCAATCCAGGTGGTTACAGCTGTTGCAGACGTAGCCAATCTCGATTCTGTAAATCTTGCAGCAAATAAAATACAGGATGAACTTGGTTTCATCAGTATTTTGGTTAATAATGCAGGGATTGGCAAATTCGGTAAATTTTTGGAGTTGGAACCACAAGAGTGGGAACAGATTATTCAGACTAATTTACTTGGTGCGTACTATGTTACGCGTGCAATTGTTCCGGAAATGATCAACCAGCAAAGCGGAGATATCATTAACATTTCAAGTTCATCTGCTGCAAGTCCGGCGGCAGTTACAAGTGCCTATTCTGCATCTAAAGCGGCTTTAAATGCATTTTCTACTTCGTTGATGCAAGAGATGCGAAAACACAATATCCGCGTTACGGCATTTTCTCCAAGCACTACTGCAACCGATATGGCCATTGATCTGAAACTTACAGATGGCAATCCGGATCGTGTAATGCAACCAGAAGATCTGGCAGAAGTGATTGTATCTCAACTGAAACTAAACCGCCGTATTTTTATTAAAGATATTGCAGCCTGGTCTACGAACCCATAAAAAAAGGTATCCACAGCAATCTGCGCACACCAAATGCACGGAATGAGGAATGCCAGACATTAACCATATAAGAATTATAAGGCCATAGAAGTATTTATTCTTCTTATGCTCTTAAATCTTATATGGTGTTAAAAATTGTCGTTTATTGCCACGGAAACAAAGCGGATTTTTTCTCGTTAAATTTCTAATGCTGATAAATAACCCATAATAAATTAATCATATAAGAAATGTAAGATTATAGCAGAAAGAACCCCTCATATGTTCTTAGATTCTTATATGGTTAAAATTGCTTTTCTGGCAAGCTTACTTTCACAACAATACGTATTGGATTTTTTTATAATTGACGTATGTAACAACTATTACTATGATTAAGTATTTAGGTTAAATAATGTTAAATCGTTTTTGCAAACTAACAAATTAGTTTATATTAGAAGTGCTAACAAACAGCTCAAATTCTAAATATGAAACGACACGCTCTACTTCTGTGGCTACTTATTGCTACGTCTTTTTCTGCCTATGCGCAACATTTGCACAGCATAAAAGGACGCACAGTAGATACCGCATCTACCACTTTACTTGCCGGAACATCTATTGCCGTACTCAATGCAAAAGATTCTACACTGGTTAAATTTACCCGATCGGCGCAAAACGGAACTTTCGAAATTAATGGCATTAAAAGCGGGAAATTTATCCTGTTGGTTTCCTATCCCAAATACGCAGATTTTGTAGATCATTTTACGCTGGATTCTACCCAGCAAACAAAGGATTATACCAAGATTAACCTGACCGGAATGGCCACCATTTTAAATGATGTGATCATTAAAGGAAACCGCGCAGCCATTAAGATTAAAGGCGATACAACAGAGTTTGATCCTAAGGCATTTAACATAGAACCCAACGCAAAAGTAGAAGATCTGATAAAGCAGTTTCCTGGTTTTCAAGTAGATAAAGATGGGAAAATCACTGCCCAGGGACAAAACGTACCTAAAGTTCTGGTTGATGGCGAAGAATTTTTTGGAGATGACCCTACGTTAGTGACTAAAAATTTACGTGCCGATATGGTAGAATCTGTTCAACTTTATGATAAAACGAGCGACCAGGCAGCTTTTACCGGAATTGACGATGGAGAGAAAACAAAAACCCTGAACATTAAACTTAAAGAAGATAAGAAAAACGGATACTTTGGTAAAGTACAAGCCGGAGCAGGAACTGATGATTACTACCAGGGCCAGGCGATGTTCAACAAATTCTGGGGCAAAAAGAAATTCTCAGCGTATGGGATAGCTGGCAATAATGGTAAAATTGGTTTAGGTTGGGAAGATGGAAATAAATACGGCTCTAACGCTGCGCCGGAAGTAACTGACGACGGTGGAATTTATTTCTCCGGAAGCGGAGATGATTTTGATTCCTTCAGCGGCCAATATAATGGTCAGGGCATACCTGTTGCACGCACTGGAGGTTTGCACTTCGACAATAAATGGAACAAAGACAAAGAATCTTTAAATACCAATTACAAGATTGGTTTAATACGTGTTACGGGCGACCGAACTACGCTTAACCAGAATAACCTGACATCCGGAACAATCAATACCAACTCAGGCCAAACTTTCGACAATGATATGTTCAGGCAGAAAATGGATGCAACTTATCAGATAAAACTGGATACAACAACAACATTGAAAGTAAGTGTAGACGGAACATTAAAAAATAGCGACACTAAAAATATCTTTACCAGTGAGGGTCGCGATCAGCGCGATAGTTTGCTGAATACCGGAAACCGGAATTTGACAAACTCTACAGATGAACAAATTTTTAATGTTAGTGCATTACTCACCAAAAGGCTGAAAAAGAAAGGCCGTACAGTTTCTTTGAGCTTGAGCCAGAATGTCAACACCAATAAAAGTGAAGGGTATTTGAATTCAACAAATGAGTTTTTTGATACTACAGGCGCTTTAGATAGCACTGTTCGGGTCAATCAGTATAAAGTAAACAACATCAGAAACAGTGCGTTTAAATCAAACCTGGCGTATACTGAGCCATTATCGAAATCGCTTTCTGTAGTTGTGAATTATGGTTTAAGCTTTATTAACGGAACTTCAGACCGCAAATCCTTTAACCAATCGGCACAAAATGTATATGATGTTTTTGATCCGCTGTTTAGCAACAACTACAAATTAGAGCAAACATTAAACCAGGGCGGTGCAGTTTTCAATTATCTTAAAGGAAAAGTGACAGCCAACATGGGTTCTAAATTCTCTGCAGTGAAATTTAATCAGGATGATTTATACAATAACATCCGTTACAGCCGAAACTTTGTAAACTATATGCCTCAGGCCAGTTTTACCTACCGTTTCTCTCAACAAAAATCATTCAGGTTTAATTATAACGGAAACAGTTCACAGCCTACGCTTGATCAGATCCAACCGGTTAGGATTAATACCGATCCATTAAACATCACTTTGGGGAATCCGGATTTAAAACCATCATTCCGCAGTTCATTTAATGCGCGCTACAGTTCATACAAAGTATTGACAGACCAATCGATTTACATCAGCGGTTATTATAGTTTCACATCTAACCCTATTGCCAGCGATATCAGCACAACAGCCGCCGGCGTAAGTACAAACCGTTTCGTAAACTTATCTGGAAGCACACCATTTAATTATAATTTTTACGGAGGTTTTAGCCGTAAAATTTTTGGCATAAGTACCGGCTTCGATTTCAGTGCAAATAGCAATACTTCATTTAACTATATTAACGGTGTATTGAATAAAACCGAAAGCAGTACGTATAATTTATCGGCCAATTTGTATAAGTATATAGAGAAAAAGTTTAATGCCAGCGCATCTTTCGGGCCAACATACAATGCAACAAAAGCCTCTGTTCAGCAATCACTGAATAGTAACGGTTGGGGATGGAGAGGAAGCTTTTATACAACTGTACATTTGCCAGGTAAAATAGACCTGAACAGCGATGGAGAATACCAGTTTACCGGAGCCACGCAAACTTTTAGCGAAGACTTTGAACGTTTTGTCTGGAATGCAGGTATCAGTAAAAAATTCCTGAAATCAGACAATTTGGTTTTTTCTGCCAGCGTGAATGACATCTTAAATCAAAACATTGGTTTTAATCGTTCGGCATACAATGGAAACATTACACAAACCAGTTATACAACAATTAGAAGGTATTTCATGCTTTCCGTTTCTTGGGATTTTACAAAAATGGGTGGCGCAGTAAAAAAATAACAATTATGAAAACTAAATTAACTTATACGCTTTTGTTTCTACTAATTGGTTTGGGTAAAAGCTTTGCACAGAATGCGCATTTCGTTTATAACGGAATTATTGAATTTGAGAAGCGGTCTAACATGCACGCCATTATTAAGCGTAAAATAAACAAGCAGAATGAAACATTCTATTTGCCGGTATTTGAGAGTTACAAGAAAAACAATCCGCAATTTAAAGTGAGCAAAAGCACACTCGTTTTTACCAGCGACAAAAGTCTGTATAAGTATGCGCCAGGCGACGATGCATTAAACGGCAATTGGGTAGCTCGAGATGTTCTGACCGATTTAAAGAATACCGTTGCTACAAATTTTGCTTCGGAAAGCAGCATTACGCAAAAAAGTGTATACGAAGAGTTGTACCTTTTAAAAGACAGCGTAAGAAAGATTAATTGGAAGATTACCGATGAGACACGGAATATTGCTGGTTTTGAATGCCGCCGCGCAAATGCGCTGATTATGGATTCTATTTATGTAGTGGCATATTATACAAATGAAATTGCCGTTTCCGGCGGACCAGAATCTTTTACCGGTTTGCCGGGAATGATTTTAGGTCTCGCACTTCCGCACGAAAACATCACCTGGTTTGCAACTAAAGTAACCGAAGTTGCCATACCAGAAAAAGACCTCGCACCCCCAGCAAAAGGAAAACCCGTTGATAAAAAAGCTTTACAGACTATGCTTAAAGCTGCCATGAAAGATTGGGGATCTGATGCCAATGCAGAAATAAAGGGCTTTCTGTTATAATACCAGAATTTCTCTTTTACTAATGCGTATTTTAGGTGCAAAATAAAACCAATGTACGCAGAACTACATCAGCACATTAAGCGGTTTGTATATTTGAGCAGCGAAGAAGAAGCTTTACTTTCTTCGCTACTCAAATCTTTTTCGTTTAGGAAAAAAGAGCTTTTATTAAACGAAGGACAGGTTTGCCGCGCCAATTATTTTGTGGTAAAAGGATGTTTGCGCATGTATTTTATCGATATAAAAGGAGCCGAACAAACTATTCAATTTGCGATTGAAAATTGGTGGATGAGCGACCATACCAGTCTCCAATTTCAAAATGCTTCTCAATTTTATATCCAGGCTACAGAAGCAACAGAAGTAATTGCCATTGAACACCATCAGCAAGAAGAATTATTTAACAAGTTGCCTAAACTGGAACGGTATTTTAGGTTGGTATTGCAAAAATCTCACTCGGCAGCACAAATGCGTATTAAATATTTATACAGCATGACTGGCGAAGAACGTTACCGGCAGTTTGCACATTTATTTCCAGAATTTATACAGCGCATTCCTCAATATATGCTGGCCTCATATCTTGGTTTTACGCCAGAATTTCTCAGTAAAATCCGCGCCAAAAAATAGCCAAAGGCACTTCATTTTCTTTCTTAAACTAGATTAAGTTTTTTGCTTTTTCTGATCGCGAACTTTACATCGTAATCAAAAAATAAAAAGATGGAAAACAGAGTAAACATCCAAAAAATACAGCCAGCAGCTTATCAGGCCATGTATGGTTTAGAAAAATATGTATCTACCAGTTCAATTGATCCAATTTTATTGGAACTGATTAAAATGCGCGCTTCGCAAATTAATGGTTGTGCATTTTGTTTAAACATGCACTCAATAGATGCGCGTAAACTAGGCGAAACCGAGCAACGCTTATATCTTTTAAATGCATGGAAGGAAACTACCCTATTTACAGAAAAAGAACAAGCCGTGCTGGCACTTACAGAAGAAGTGACTTTAATTGCGAATCATGTTTCTGACGAGACCTATGCGCGGGCGGCGGGCTTTTTTGATGAAGTAGAACTTAGCCAGATTATTATGGCTATAGTGGCGATAAATGCCTGGAACCGGATTGCCATTAGTACCAAATTGATTGTGGGCTAAATTGAGCATACAAAAAAGGAGGAAATGTTGATTTTCCTCCTTTGTATTTTTCATTTTATAAAATCTATTTCAAGAGATCAAGAATGGCCAAAACAGAAAGTTTTTTCTGTTCGCCACTTTCCATTTCTTTAAGTGTAAGTTCTCCGCTTGCCATTTCATCACCACCAATTAGCAAAACGTAAGGAATGTTTTTTGCATCTGCATAGGCCATTTGCTTTTTCAGTTTTGCCGAGGCGGGATACAATTCTGCCGAAATCCCTGCATTTCTGAACTGTTGAAGAATAGGCAATGCGTATTTTTCTGATTCTGTATCGAAATTACTGATCAAAATTTTCGTTCCGATTTCTGCCGATGCGGGGAAAAGATTAAGTTCTTCCAATACATCATAAATCCGGTCTGCGCCAAAAGAAACGCCAACACCGGTAAGGTCTTTTAAACCAAACATGCCAGTTAAATCGTCATAACGGCCGCCGCCGCCAATACTTCCCATTGCAACTTCATTGGTTTTAACCTCAAAAATACAACCGGTATAGTAATTTAATCCGCGTGCTAAAGTAATATCAAGTTCTAAATTTGCAGTTAATGGAAGACCGTAAGCAACCAATTGTTCTACATAACTGAAAACTTGTTCAATTTCTTCGATCCCTTTTAAACCGGTTTCTGAAGCAGATAAAACAGATTTCAAACTGGCTAATTTTTCTTCGTTATCACCTTCAAGCAAAATTACAGGTCGTAATTTCTCCAGATCTGTTTCTGTAAAGCCACGTTCTAAAAGCTCTTTACTAACACCTTCAAGACCAATTTTATCGAGCTTATCTATGGCGACAGTCATGTCTATAATCAAATCAGGTTTACCTATAATCTCGGCGATGCCCGATAGAATTTTTCTATTATTAATTTTAATAGAGAAATCTTTTAGTCCGAGTTTAGACAACGCTTCGTTATAAATCAAGATAAATTCTGCTTCGTTAAGCAAACTTGAAGAACCAACAACATCTACATCGCACTGATAAAATTCTCTATATCTTCCCTTCTGGGGACGATCTGCGCGCCAAACCGGCTGAACCTGGAAGCGTTTAAAAGGAAGTGTAATTTCATTCTGATGCATTACCACGTAACGTGCAAAGGGAACGGTTAAATCGTAACGCAGTGCTTTTTCAGAAACCAGTGGAATCAATGCATTACTATTTTCTTCTGCGGCAAAATCGAAAGATTTCTTTTTGGGATCTTTCAAAAAATCGCCACTATTTAATATTTTGAAAATAAGTTTGTCTCCTTCATCACCATATTTTCCCGTTAGGGTAGAAAGGTTTTCGAAACTGGGTGTCTGAATTTCTGCATAACCATATTTTCTGAAAACCGTTTTTATGGTATCGTAAATGAAATTGCGTTTCACCATTTCTACGGGTGTAAAATCGCGCGTGCCTTTTGCTAATGAAGGTTTGATAACTGACATAGCCGCAAAAGTACGAAAATGTTTAGAATGCAGATATATTGAAGAAGATCTGCGAAAAGGCTGTTTGAAATGGTATCTGGAAAGTTTATGACAGCAAAAGGGCACCAATATCGGGTGCCCTTTTGTTGTTTTTTATAAGTTTAACCAATTAGGCCTGGCTATCGCGCAGTCTTTTAATTTCATCATGAGAAGTTCTTAAACTGGCTTTTTGTTCTGAGATTAAATCTCTGATATTGCCTGGCAAATCTTCATCTTCCAACGCCATTTTATATGCATTTTGAGCAGCATCTTCGCCAAACTCGCAGTTGTTTAAAACTGTTTTTCTATCGTGACCAGTAAAAATTGCTTTTACATCCATCCAGGCACGATAAATTTTGCCAGAATTTGTGGTTCCGTTTTCAACATCTTCGCCTAAAACTTCTATTTCCTGCGCCAAAGCCATTTTATATTTTCGGCTTTCATCAATCATATCCAGAAATAAAGCGCGTAAATCTTCGCTGCCCTCCTGAAGTTCAGTTCTGGCTTTTTCATAGCCCACAATACGGTCGTTATTTATCTGCACCAAGTCGTTTAATACTTCTGCTGTTATTGTTGTCGTTTTCATAATCAATAGATTTAATATATTTTAAGAACATGGCCTTTAAGAAAAAGGTTTGTCATTTTTTTAAAATGCCAGAAAACTATGCGGAGGATTTAAATTTTGCTAGATAGATCTTTTGCAGCGTTCGAGAAAACGAGTGGCGGTAATAATTTGACGGTAACGCGTGAAAGATTGCTTCACGCCTTGGCTTGATTCCCAAGCTTCTGTTCGCAATGACGAGATTTTACTCAGGCCGTCATTGCGAGGCATAAAGCAATCCTACAACTTTGGGTTAGGAAAAACCCAACAGGCACTTTAGTTACTCTTAACAAAAAAGATTGCTTCGTCGATCCTCCTCGCAATGACGCGATTTTCTCTGTGTCAGCTCCGTGTTCTCTGTGGTTAAATAAAAACAAAAGAATCAAACTGAAACTGGTTTGCAGCATAAAAATAATGCTTTACGGTTTCCCGTAAGTTTATTACTGCTGGCCTTGATAATTTTGAACCAGCAAAAAAAAAATCAAACCCCGGTAAAATATGGATTTAAAACTCAAGCTTACCCAACTTCACCAAAGAGTTGTTGGTCTTAAAGATCAGATCAACACGGAAGAAGCGACAAAAAATGCGTTTGTAATGCCTTTTATCCAAATATTGGGTTATGATATTTTTAACCCAACAGAAGTTGTTCCTGAGCATATTTGCGACATTGGCACAAAAAAAGGGGAGAAAGTGGATTATGTAATTCGCAAGAACAATGAACCGATTTTGATTTTCGAGTGTAAACACTGGAAAGAAAATGCTGATGCACATAATTCTCAGCTTCATCGGTATTATCATGTTTCAAAAGCGAGGTTCGGTGTGCTTACCAATGGTACAATTTATAATTTTTATGCAGATTTAGAGAAACCCAACATCATGGATGAGAAACCTTTCTTAACCATCGATCTTGAAGATCTTAAAGACAATGCTATAAAAATTCTGGAAAATTTTACCAAAAACGAATATAATCTGGAAAGCATTCTGGATTCAGCCGAAGGCTTAAAATACATCAAGGCCATCCAAAAAGAATTTGAAAAAGAAATTGATCAACCTTCGGATGAGTTGATTAAAATGCTGGTTAACCGTTTTTTTGATAAGCCGCTAACGGCTAATCGCATTGTTGTTTTTAAAGAATATACGAGGAAAGCACTTACAATTTCGATAAATGAATCTATAAGTGATCGGTTAAAATCTGCATTGCATATTAATGAAAAACCAGAAGTAGAAGCCGATCAAAAAGTTGCTTTGGTAGACAATACCAGTGATCCAAAAATTATCACTACGGAAGAAGAACTAGAAGCCTTCCAGATTGTGAAAGCCATTCTACGCGAAAAAATTCCTTCTGCACGTATTGCTGCAAGAGATACGCAATCTTATTTCGGTGTTCTGCTGGATGACAACAACCGGAAACCTTTGTGCAGGTTTCATTTTAATACCGCCAATAAATACCTGGAAACCTTTCATAATGGTAAAGATGCTGGTGAAAAAACCTTGCTAAACAGTTTAGATGAGTTATACAACTTTAGAACCGAACTGCATAAAACCGTAGACAATTACCAATAATACAACCCGAAAGATACCTGTTAACGCTCCGCTCTCAGGAAAAATGTCCGGGGTTCCCAACATCCTGATCTGGAGTGGGTAATCCCGGCATTTTGTTTTTAACGGAAACACAAACAAAGCTTAATGTCTTTGTACCCTTACGGTTAGCCGTACATAATGCTTCTACCGAGGTAATACCTTTGTTTTGTTATGAGAAAACTAGGTATCTTAATTTTAATGGCATCGATCAGCTTTTGTGCCAGCGCTCAAAAAAGAAAAGTCTTCACGTTCCAGCTCATGGAACCCAATTTCAATACTAAAACCATTACAGGCATTGTAAGTGAAGTGTACAGCACCGAACGTTTCGGTAAAACATTTTGGTGGGTACGTATTGGCAATGATACGCTTGTACATGTTTGGGCCAAACATCTGGATACGGCTACAATGAAACCTGGTTTGGTTAAATCATTTATTTCTATAAAAAAACTAGACAACAACTGGTGGAAAAAAGAAAAATCTCAAGACAAACAGTATAAGCTTACACCGATTCCTCTTGTAAAACATAGATAACCCGCTAATCTTTGTTACACGGCTTGGTTTTTACGGTTTCCCGTAAGGATTGCGCGCAAGCTATGCCTAATTTTGAAGAATAAATTATTAAAAATTAGGCTCTTATGAAATCTATACGCTCCGCTCAAAAACCTCAAATTGCTTATGCATTTAATGACGAGCATAAAACCAGATACCTATTTGTTTTTTGTGCAATAGCATGCTTTCTGGCGATTTTCAGATTTCCAATTTTCTACTACCACGTTTTGCGCCTTATTGTTTCTATAGGTGCTTTTGCAGTAATTGTGGCCCTTTTGCAAAAACGTATTTACGCATGGTTGCCGGTTTTCTTAACAATACTGATCCTTTTTAACCCGCTTTACCCAATTTATTTATATCGGAAAGCAATCTGGGTACCGATAGATATTCTTACGGGTATTCTATTTCTTCTGATCGCATTTTTCAAGAAAAACAAATCTGCATTGCCGGCAAAGCCGGATGAAATTCCAGTTGCCTCAAAACTTCTGGCCAGAGACCGCATGGTTTCATCGACAATGAAAAGATAACTCACCCCAAAATAATATTATGAATATCCAGATCGAAAATCTATTTCGTAGCGGCGCTACGGAAGAATCAGTAGAAGAATCTACAAATTCTAAAGAACCCAATGTTGAAGAAAACGACGAGGTTAGAAAACGCACTTATCATGAGTCTGGTTTCAGAGATGGTTCCAGAAATATCGGCAGTCCAAGGACGCTTTCTATTTGTCTAAATGCCATCTACGCAAAATTTCAAAATGAGGAGAAAGAAATGGTAGAAAAACAACGATTGAGTAAAGAACCTTATATCAATGAACAGCGAAACAAACAAACAGAAGTTAAAACGCTTGCGTTAACCAAAGACAGAAAAACTGAAAACATAGCGAAGCTTGATACAGATATCCGTGCGGTAAATGACAACATCGAAGCATTGAAATTTGAAATTAATGACTTAGCCAGAAACCCCGAAAAATATCATCTGAATGCCCAGAAAGGTGCTTCGGCTAAATTTTGGATTGGTTTAATCATCTTGCTGCCCATTAGCTTGTATTTGTTTACGTTCTACATTTCTACTTCGTATTCGGCTTTTTTTAAAACCTTTGATGGCAATGCAGACAATATATTTTTAAGTGTTCTCGATCCTAAGGCTTTAGATAAAGCGTGGAAAGATGGATTGCTTGAAGGCGCATTTGTAACCTTAATTCCTTTTGTGTTTTTAGGTTTAGGTTATCTGATTCACATGTTTGGAGAAGCAAAATCCAAAAAGAATTACCTTAAAATCGGACTTTTATTTGCCACCACGTTGATTTTTGATGCAATACTTGCTTATCAAATTGAAGATAAAATTTACGATCTCACCAAAACCTATGATTCACCCGCTTTCGATCTATCTGTTGCACTTCATAGAATCCAGTTTTGGGGTATCATTTTCGCGGGCTTTGTGGTCTACATTATTTGGGGTGTGGTATTCGACTTTATTATGAAGGAACATCGGGAGAAAGACGTGATCCAGCACGAGCAACAAAAACGTAAAAAAGACATTCAGATTCACCAGGAGCGGATTACCGATATTGAGAAAAAGAAAGAAGTATTTTCTGATGAATTGAAAAATACAAAGGAAATGATCGTCAAAGCTGAAGGCCGAATTGTAGAGTTGCAACATATTATTGATGCCATTATCATCCCCACAAAGGAGTATGTATTGTACGCATCAGAATATATGCAAGGTTGGATTACTTTCATCAATCAAAAAATCCACATCTCAAAATATGAAAAAGACATTCTGCTTAACGAATGTATAATGGCTTATGATGAAAACTTAAAAGCTGTGGGCGCCAGTGAAGATGCCCAAAATTCAGTTTACGCCACAACCCTTTAACCAATTACTATGAAACATATTTTATTGGGCGGTTTGCTGCTCGCTTCTATTTTCAAACCCGTTGCTACACTTAAAACGGCACCTAACGTCCCGGTAGAGAATTTGAACATCAGCATTTTACTTGATCTTTCTGATCGGATTAGTACAACTAAACATCATGATGGCACAATGGAATTTTACAAAAGAGACATCGAATACATCAAAACGATTGAAAATGCTTTTATGGCGCACGTAAAGCGAAAAAAAATATTTCAGTTGAATGACGATATGCAGGTTTTCTTTTCGCCGGCGCCAAAAGATCCGCGCATTAATAACTTGAGCGAATTGCTACGCGTAAATTTCGATCGGAAATCGAGCAAAAAAACCATTAGCACAACAGATCAAGCCTACGCGGAAATTCCCCAACAAATTTATCAGGCTGCTTTAAAAGACCAGATTTTTGTAGGTGCAGATATCTGGCGATTTTTTAAAAATAATGTTCATGACTACTGCATTAAACCTAACCGGCGAAATATTTTGGTAATACTTACCGATGGCTACATGTATCATAAAGACAGCAAATTTACGCAGGGGGGAAAAAGCTCCTATATAACCCCAGCATATCTGAAAAGTAAAAAACTTACAACTTCTGCTTTTGGTTCTGTGATGCAAAAAAATGGTTTGGGTTTTATCCCGGCAACATCAGGCTTACAAAATTTGGAAATTATTGTTTTAAACATAAATCCTTCGCTAAACAGTCCATATGAAGAAGACGTGATTAAACGATACTGGAGCGATTGGTTGCGGGCAATGAACGTAAAAAAATATACTTTGCAAACAACAGACCTTCCTTCAGCTCTTAATCCGGTTATCCAAAAAATGATACTTTAAATTCACGCATATCAATCCCCAACATGAAAACACTCTCTATCTTTATTCTGCTTCTTGCGCATATCAATTGTGCCGAAGATCCATCAACCGTGTATATCTGCAACAGCGGTAAATCAAAAAAATACCATTACTCGCAAAACTGCCGTGGTTTAAGCAACTGCCAATCTAAAATTATAAAAACAACTATAGAGCAAGCTAAAAAAGACGACAAGACTTTATGCGGATGGGAAAAATAAGCTTGCTTGTTTTATTGATTTTCTGGAGTGGATGCATAATTTCTCCGCAAGAAACCGAAATTCATGAATTAGCAAGTGGTACTTTTCAGGCAAAAGTGATCCGAATTTTAGATGGCGATACCATGGAAGTTCTATATGAAAGCAAACCCGTAAAAATTCGCCTTGCGCATATTGACTGCCCTGAAAAAAGGCGAAAACAACCTTTTAGTCAGGCCGCGAAGAAAGCCCTTGCCAATTTATGTTTTGATGAAGACGTTACTGTAGAAACGCAAAAATACGATAGATACAGCCGTTTAATTGCGGTTGTTATTAATGCGCGCAAACAAGTGATCAATCAGGAAATGATTCGGATAGGCATGGCCTGGCATTTTAAAAAATATTCAAGCGATAGTTTGTATGCACAATTGGAGATAGAAGCCCGGAAGATGAAAATTGGTTTGTGGCAAGACCCCAATCCGGTTGCGCCTTGGGAATGGCGACAAAGGGAAAGACACCCAAAGTTTTAGATTCGCTTAGACAACTTACTAGCAACGTGCATAATTAAGTTGTCAAAGCGAATTGTCGCACCACCTAACTTGTTTTTTCCTATCGGCAAGGCGCAAATTCAAGGCAGTTAAGTCAAGTTAATTTTACCAGGCGATTGCCCAAACTGTTTTTTAAATGCAAAAGAAAAATGCGAGAGATCTTCAAAACCCAGATCAAGATAAATATCAGATGCATGTTTACCTTTTTGTTTGATCAGATAATGCGCTTCCTGCAGCCTTTTTTGTAAAAGCCATTTTCCGGGCGTGAGTCCGAATACGGATGCGAAATCTCTTTTAAAGGCGGCCAAACTTCTACCGGTTAAATATGCAAAACGTTCTAAACTCACATTAAAATAAAAGTTCTGGTTCATAAAAGCTTCCAGATCTATTTTAAAAGGATCGTTAAAATCGAACAAAACATTTTGCAAATCCGGCCGCAATTGAAGTAAAAGTAAAATGGCTTCATTTACTTTCAACGCGGTCATTTTCGGATCGTTTAACGCATCTGCGTGATGATAGGCCAATAAAGCATCGAAATAGTTTTTCATCAGCAGGTTTGTTTCCAGTAAAAGAACAGGCTCTTCATCGGTTTTATGATTAGCAAAGACAGCATATTTCAAACTAAATTCTTTTAAGGCTTGCTGCGTAAGGTATAAGGTAATTGATTTAAACTCTCCATCTGCCGGTGGATATTTCACAAACTTTAAAAGCTGATTTCTTTTGATAAAACGAAGCGATCCGGGTGCAGCAGCATATTCTGTTTTGCCATCGTTTAGAACTAAAGATCCCGAAAGCTGGTAACTCAGCACATGTTCAGATACAAAATTTTCGCCTTCTCTGCTTTTTTGATAATAGCATGAATACACAATCTCGGGCCGTTTCGGGTTGTTTTCAACTTTCATTCTATACGAATATACTATACACGCTTCAACTACTCAGGTGTTTTAAAGGCTAAAATTAAATTTTTATCCCTTTCTGACTTAGGAATTTCTGCCCTTCTTCTGTTGTAAACATATCTTCTGCCTCATCATGATCGGTTGATTTTGTAACCGCCAACCATTCTTCAAATTCTACTTTGCGGGCGGCATCTGCATTTTGAAGAATTTGCGCCGCTTCGCTACCCAAAACCAAATGCGTAGGTGTTTTATCGCCCTGCACAAGTTTAATCATCACTTGCGCCGCCTTATCGGGGTCGCCAATTGGTGTAAATTTCCCTGAAGTCAAAAAAGCTTTAACGCCACCAACTGTATTTTCATAACCTTCTACATCTGGTGCAAAACTCATGGATGAGCCAGCCCATTCTGTACGGAAACCGCCCGGTTCTATAGAAGTTACCTGGATATTTAAAGGTTCAACTTCTTTTCTTAATGCTTCAGAAAAACCAGCTAAACCAAATTTTGCAGCTTGGTAAATACTCAAACCCATATTGCCCACGCGGCCACCAATAGAGCTGATTTGTAAAATATGACCGGCACGTTGTGCACGCATAAACGGTAAAACGGCACGCGTGATGGCAATTGGAGCATATAAATTAACGTCTAGTTGGCTTTGAACCTGTTCTTGTGTAAATGCTTCTGCTGCGCCCGTTACACCAAAACCTGCGTTATTCACCAATACATCAATGCGTCCAAAATGCTCAATCGCGTGTTTAACCGCATCTTGAATGTCTGCATCTTGTTGTACATCTAGTTTTAAAGCCAAAACTTGTTCTTTGTATTGCGATACAAAATCTGTTAAAGCATCAACATTCCTGGCGGTGGCCACTACAAAATCGCCAGCGGCCAAAACGGCTGCTGTAAGGCTTTTTCCAAGTCCTTTGGAACTGCCTGTTATAAACCATACTTTTTTCATTTTTTTTAATTATTTATAGTACAAACTTCCGCAAAAGGCAGGCTTTACACTTTGTTCAAAAGCTCAACTTCACTTTGTTCAAAAGCTCAGAACATTTGGTACGCAATAGAAATTTAAAACATGGAAATTTTATGCCGAGATGGAAAATGCGGTTTTTGTTTTTAGAAAAGAATGCTTAAAAGTGCGAGGGGAAATGAATTGGTTTCTACTTATGCTTAGCGGTAAACTGGTCTGCGCATTAACTGAAGTTTGGGGCTGGTGTAGGTCTATCCAAAGCTTAAAAATTTATTCATGATTTTTATTTAGAAAAATCAAGTTTTATCTACTGCCGCATAAATTAGCAATAGCCGAAACGAACTTCAAAGAAAATCAAATGCTGTCTTTTAAACACACTTAATTTCAGAATAACGCAATTTTACAACTAAAAAATTGACAATACATTATTTAGACTAATTATAAATTATGTTTCTATCTTTGCCCGCAAATTCTAACATTTCTTTATTTCACGTATTTGATGAAACATTTATACACATTAGTGTTAAGCTGTTTGCTATTGCTGGCAGCTTCAAAAACCTATGCCCAAAGCACGGGAAAAATTACCGGCAAGGTGACTTTGGTTGATGGGCAACCTTATGCTTCTGCATCGGTTTCGATTCTGGAAACCGGAAAAAATACCCTGACCAATGAATCGGGAAATTATTCTTTTGAACAGGTGCCTTCTGGCGATTATACTATTCGCATCCAATTGTTGGGTTTCCCACAAAAGAACTTTAAAATAACCGTAACTAGCGGAGAAACCGCTTTGGTAAATTACCAGCTCGATCGGGAAAACGTGCAAGCTTTACAAGAAGTAACTGTTGCCGGAGCAACCAATAAATTTACGCAGAAAGAAAGTGTATACATTGCACGTTTACCTTTAAAAAATCTGGAAAATCCGCAGGTATACAATTCTGTACCTAAAGCATTATTTCAGGAACAAATGGCAATGGATTTAGGAAGTATTGCCAAAAATGTTCCTGGTGCAGGTATTCCGATGATTGCCAACCAAGGCCGGGTAACTTTCCGCTCGCGGGGTTTTGATACAGAGCCTAACGCGCGTAACGGTGTTGCTGGGGCTGCATTTTCATTTATTGACAATGCAAATCTTGAACGTATTGAAGCCATTAAAGGCCCTTCTGCAACGTTATTTGGCAACAGCATTGCCAGCAGTTATGGTGGTTTATACAATCGTGTAACTAAAAAACCGTATAACGGTTTTGGTGGCGAAGTAGGTTACTCTACCGGAAGCTGGAATTTTAATCGTCTGAATTTCGACATCAATAGCCCGATTAATGCAGATAAAACCGCATTATTTCGCCTGAATGGTGCAACCACCTGGGAACACAGTTTCCAGGATTTGGGTTTTACCAATAGCGTAAGTGTAGCGCCAAGTTTTTCTTACCAGATTACAGACCGTTTGTCTTTATTGCTGGATGTAGAATTTGGCCAGGCAAAAGGAACTTCTGTGGTACGCCTTAATCCATATACAGCTGTGCCAGCCGGAGCCACCAGCGTAGAAAGATCCATTGCAGATATTGGTTTCCCGTACAATAAAACTTTCTTAAGTAATGATCTTACATACAGCACACAAATGATGAACATTTTTGCTCAGATCAATTATAAAATTTCTGATCAATGGACTTCACAAACTGTCGTTTCCAGAGCTCGTTCATCAATTAGCGGAAATATTACCGCATTGAATGGCAGAAGCGAAACTACAATTCGTCCAAATGTCATCAATGGATATACTCAATTTATAGCAACAGATATTCAGCAGAATTTTACAGGAGATTTTAACATAGCAGGGCACCGTAACCGTATTGTTGTTGGTTTGGATTATTACAATAACTTTAACGATTTTGATCGCGTTACAGTTAACCTGACAGATGTTGATTTTATCAATACGCCAACTTCTTATCGCGTAAGCAAGTTTAAGGTTGATTCATTGACGTCCAGAGGCACATTAAGGAAAGAATCAAATGGAGACAACACCTATTCCGCTTATGCCTCAAATGTATTTGATATTACCAGCCAAATCAAAATAATGGCAAGTTTGCGTGTAAATCGTTTTCAAAATAAAGGGATTTACAATATTGTTACCGGCCAAACTTCGGGCGGGATAGCAACCTCAAGTGCTCAAAGTAGTCCTTACGGACAAACAAGTTTGTCGCCGAAACTAGGATTGGTATATGAAGTACTGAAAGATCGTGTTTCACTTTTTGGAAACTACATGAACGGCTTTTTTAACCGAAGTGGATTAAAAAGCGATGGAACACGTGTTGATCCAGAATATGCAGACCAGATGGAGTTTGGTGTTAAAGCCGATTTATTCAATCATAGACTAGCTGGAACGGTAAGTTATTATGATATAAAGGTTAAGAATATCATTCGAACTGACCCTGCCGATCCGTCGAATTTTTATATTCAAGATGGTTCACAACTGAGCAGAGGTGTAGAGGTTGAATTAACTGCAAATCCATTTGATGGCTTTAATATTGTTGCGGGTTATGCCTATAACGACAGCAAAATAACGGAATCTGCTGATGCACGAAATAATGGCTTGCGCCCAGGACAAACTGGCCCGCCAAATACTTTTAACTTTTGGATGAGCTACCGTTTTCCTCAGGGTAAACTTAGAGGTTTAGGAGCCGGGTTTGGCGGAAATACAGGCGACAAATCCTATTATCTAAATACCTACAACTCCAAGTTCATCATTCCATCTTACCAAATATTTGATGCGAGTATATTCTACGATAACCAGAAATTCCGCATCGGATTTAAAGTTGATAACTTAACCAGTGAAAAAACATGGTCTGTGCGCTTAACGCCGCAGGCACCGGCACGCTTTATCGGAAACTTCATTTTGAGGTTTTAGGTAAAGAAGCCGAAAAAACACGGAACACATAAAGCTTTAATACTTGTCCTTTCGATTGCAAATGTTGTGTTGTCACGAAATGTTAATGTAACGTTGCATCCGAAAGGACGGTAAAAGGCTAAAATACCCGAAGCTTTATAAACTGCTTTTCTGAGTAAACGCGAACTTTTTGCGGTACGCTTTTTTAATCCAGATTTGGATCACTCCATTTTTACCTTTTTTTCCATACAAGGCTGTAGCCTGATTTCTTTTTACCACCTCCATATTTTCAATCCATTCCGGAGATATTTTATGCATCTCTGAAGCCGCAACCGTACAACTTTTGTTTCCGGAAAATACCACGTAAAGCGGTGTTTTGTCTACTTTCACAACGGAAATGCCTCCCAACATTACTCGCCGAAGATCAGTTAAACGAACAATCATTCGATCACTTATTGCCGTTTCTACCGCTTCAAATGTGTTCAATTTGAAAACATATTGTGATAAGCGATCAGAATCGGATAAACGAAGTTGAAATTGCCCGTTTGCATCACTTACTGCCAATACATTTTCATAACCTTTTTTGCTGATTTTTACTCCGGCAAGCGGAGTACTGTCTCTCTGGCTGATCACATTACCCGTAAACGTATTTTTTACCGAATCCAGTATTTGCCAATCGGGATTACCAGATGGAAGCAGTTTAAAACTGTTATTTCCCTGTGTCAAAACTGGCTTTGAATTTTGTGCCAGTGCCGGATTAACCACAATTGCACCTAAAGCAAATGGCATTAACCAGTGCCAGTTAATTTTGTGCACCGGTAAACTGAGTTTTCGGTTAAGTTGACTTTCAACTACTCTGGCACAAACATTTTCTTTTTTACGCTGGAAAAAACGAAACAACTCCTCGTCGGTTTTATCGCTCAGATCCAGGATATTTTTTTCGCAACTGCTGCAATAATGCTTTCCGTTTGCTTGTTCTATTTCATTCCATTGTTTTGTACAAGGATCTGTGATTACCAATTGGAGACTTTTCATATTCAGCTTTTTATAACAGATGCACAATTCTTATACATTCCATATTAACCCGGCAATAAAAAGCTTGATGGTTGTTTTTATTTTATCTTCAAATTTGGAATTAGTGGCTCTGTATCAATCAATTCCAATTCCTTTACCATATTTAACGTACCGTTTTTGTATTTCAAAAAATGAGGTGTTTTTATGTGCGCTTTATATGCTTCTTCCGTTGCATACATTTCAAGTATGGTTAAATGCGTTGGTTGCGCTTTCTCAAAAACGGCGTACAAAGCCAGTACGCCTGGCTCTTTGGCCATTGAGGCTTCAATTTCTTCCTTCAAAATACTTTTATACCGATCAAGTTGTGTAGCATCTATTACCAATCTGGACAGGCGCACTTTTTGCGGTTCTGCGGGCTTTTTTGCCGCAATAAAAAAGATTGCCAGCGCAAGTAGACAGACTAAAGTGCTGCTGTAAATTAAAAATTTCATATCCTTTTATCTTTAAAATTAATGTGAATATTCTTCTGCCGTTACTGCAGAAAACCATTTTACATGTTCTAGTGTAACTCTATCCGAAATGGAAATATGAACCAGCCGTTTTTTGTCTGTTGCACCATTCCAATGCTTTGTATCTGGCGGAATAACCACAACATCTCCCTTTTTGATCAACTGCTTACGTTTGTCTTCTTGCTGATAAAAACCTTCTCCATCTGTAACATACAGAATTTGTTCTGCGCCGGAATGCGTATGCCAGTTGTTTCTTGCGCCAGGCTCAAAAACGAAATTTACTAAAGCATAATTTTTTCGTAAGGCAACGTGTTTTAAATAACCTGTGCCTTTGTAATGTATAGAATCGAGCTGGGTATATGCCGCCAAATCTATGCCTCCAGAAATTTTATCCGCTTCTACGGATGGTTTCAAATGGCCGCACGAAAGCAAAACTGCCGTTGCAATCACAGCGAGTGGAAGAAAAATCTTTTTCATCGTAAACGGATTAGTTCGCTTTGTGGCGAGCTTGCCGGTAAACACTTGGCGATTGACCAACCAGTTGTTTAAAAAGATGGGTAAAATGCGGTGGATTTTTAAATCCAAGCTCGTAAGCAATTTCGCTGATGGGCTTATCTGGCACATGCACTTTTTCTTTTGCCAGGTCTATAATTTTATGGTGTATATATTCTTGCGCAGTTCTGCCGGTTTGTTTTTTAACCAAATCGCCAAAATAATTTGCAGAAAGATGAAGCGCATCTGCACAATAAGCTACACTCGGCAAGCCAATATCCATTGGTTTTTCAGAAAGAAAATAGGCCTGAAGCAAGTTTTCAAACAGCACAAATACATCTTTATGCACATCTTCTCTGGTGATAAACTGCCTGTCGTAAAAACGGGTACAATAATTCAGAAAAAGCTCAATATTATTGATAATCAAATTCCTGCTGTGCTGATCAATTGGATTTTCCAACTCATAGCGTATTTTATTGAAACACTCTAAAACAAGCAAACGCTCTTTTTTGGAAAGGTGAAGCGCTTCATTAGAATCATAAGCGAAAAAACCATACTGATGAATTTTTTTGCCTAATGATGAACCACGGATCAAGTCAGGATGAAAAACCAAAGCCCAACCTTGCGGCTGAATCAGTTCCGGACTGCGTTCCAAACCCAAAATTTGCCTTGGCGCAATAAACAAGAGGGTTTCATCTTCATAATCGTATTTATTTCGTCCATACGTGAACTCGCCGCATTTGGTATCTTTCAAAAACACAATATACAGTTCAGAAATGTACTGCTCTGCCAGAATGCGGCCAGAGTGCGATTGATCAATTACGCTTACCATTGGGTTCAGTGTGTCTTGCCCGCGTTCGCGGTTAAATTGTGCCACACTTTCCATTACCCTAATTTTGTTCATGCCTGTCAGAATTATAGGTTACTTGTTTTGAAGAATTTTTGTCCAAACCGTCCGTGCAGAATCGGCTTGTTGCCGACTAATTTGCCGTTCAATTTCTTCAAATATGCCTTCCATCTGGCTTTTAGAAATTCCGGTATTCATGCCCATACTGATGTGACTTTGTAGCTGCGCCGATGTTCCGGTCATTGCGGCCAAAGCAGCAATAGTAACCATTTCACGTTGCTGCAAACTCAACACTTCGCTGGCAAAAATATCGGCGAAAAGATGTTCTTTCAAAAAAGCATCAATCCGCGGTGCAAATTCGCCAAAACCGGGCGCAGGTTTTGCCTGTGGCATTTTAGTTAGGTTTTCCAATACTTTTCTACCCGTTTCATATCGGCCAGAAGTATCTGTAAGCGGTTGATCATCTTTGCCTGTAACATCCATTTTTCCATTCGTTTTTCGCGTTTCCAAAACCTCTCTAAAAACAGCAATCGCATTAAGGCTTCGTGGAAAACCGCAATAGGCATACAGCTGTACTAAAGCTTCTTTAATTTCATTTATCGTGAGGCCAACATCCAGCGCATTATGCAATTCAGGATTCAGTTTTTCAGTATTTCCGACAGCCGTTAAAGCAGATAAACTTGCTAAACTACGCTGTTGTGCGTTAAAAGAATCGGATGTGTTTTCTTGTGCGTTCATAATTTTGGTGTTGAATAGCAGAATTAAAAGCAGCGTACTGCATGCAAAAATTTTTCTGTTCATTGGCGTTTACTTTTTATTTACGGCGGTATAATCTACTTGACTTACTGGCTCAAGCCAGATTACATTGCTGTCATTTTTAAAATTTGTTAAGGCAATATGTGCAAAATCAGTTGTGGCGGTTGCGCCGTGCCAGTGTTCTACATCTTCTTGAATATTTACCACGTCTCCTTTACTTAAAGCTCTGGCTGGTTTGCCTCTTTGTTGGTAAAAGCCAGAACCTTCGGTAACAATTAAAACCTGTCCTTTAGGATGCTTGTGCCAGTTGGTACGGGCGCCAGGTTCAAAATACACGCTGCCCATTACCAAATCATTGTTTTTATCGCGGGCAACAAGCGGTTTCAGGTATGCGTTTCCAGAAAAATTAGTCGCCGGGGTTTTATCGCCTCTGGCAAAAAGTGCACTAGACGAATTATCTTTTTGCTGATGTTTATCTTTTTGATTCTTACAACCATTGAGCACAAAAACTGCCAAAATAGCTGTTAGAAAAATTAAACGTCGTGTACTATTCATCGGTTTTCTTTTTTGGTTAATGATTGATCATGTGATCAGATGTACACAAATCTCTATTTTCTGGATTAAGCCTGCTTACACAAATTACGGTTTTATTTACCCTTTTTACAGATCATGTCGTTAAAGCTTTAGAAATTACGTTTTACCCTACGGATGAGTAAACTTTAAAGGCAAGTTGTAGAAAAATTATAAATGACATTAATTTGAAACGTATGTTTCAGATTTTGCATTATGTTTGTCTCATTCAAAATTCAGATGGCCAGAAACGTAGAGTTTAACGAAGCAGTAGCAATACAGAAAGCGATGGAAGTTTTCTGGGAGAAAGGCTATCATGGCACTTCGCTTCGCGATCTTACTGATGCCATGAAAATCAACAGCAGCAGTTTATACAATACCATTGGCGATAAACAGGAACTTTTTGTGCGCTGCGTAAGCCATTATACCGAGATCAGAAAAAAAGACCTCGAAACACGCGAAAAAGAAACTGGCTCTGCGTTAGAAATTTTGAAGAAATATATTGACGATGCTGTTAACGTAATTATTACCGGAGAGAATAGTTGCATGGCAATAAAAACCGCATTTGAAGGAGCAACCGATGATGTGCGGGTTAAAACTATTCTTAAAGCGGATAGTGATCTGGCATACCAATTCATCAGAAACAACATTGCGCGCGCTATGGAAAATGGTGAAATTTCAAATGATGAAGAACCAGAATTACTTGCCGATTATTTTAATAGCACCTGGACAGGTTGGCACGAATCTTATTTGCTGCACCAGGATCCACTAAAAATTAAAAAGATGGCGCAGTATTTTGTTAAACAACTGATCAAATAATTTTTTTTACCATTATCTGAAACAATTGTTTCAGATAGAAATAAAGCAGCATTAATTTTGAAACAAACATTACAGAATAAATAAAAACAGAACATGACTACAGAAAAAATTCACCAGGATTTATCAGGTAAAATTGCCCTTGTAACGGGCGGTACAAAAGGAATTGGCAAAGCAATTGCCGATAAACTTGCAGCGCAAGGCGCCAAAGTAATTACCACTGCGCGGAACACTGCAGAAGAAAATGAACATCACTTCATTGCAGCAGATTTAACAAAAGCAGAGGATGTTGCCTCACTAACAAAAACCATTAATCGTGAATTTGGTGGCATAGACATTTTGATTAACAATGTTGGTGGTTTAACCACACCAGGCGGAGGCTTTAGCACACTAACAGATGAACACTGGGAAAATGAATTGCAACTTAATTTGATTTCCGGAATCCGACTGGATAGAGCGCTTTTACCTGCAATGATAGAGAAAAAAGATGGCGTAATTGTGCACATTTCATCTGTTGCCGGCAGACAAGCGTTATGGAATTTAAACATGGCGTATGCGGTTTCTAAAGCCGCTTTGAATAGCTACAGCAAAACTTTAGCTACAGAACTGGCGCCTAAAGGCGTAAGGGTTTTGACCGTTTCGCCTGGTGCAACCAAAACTCCGCCAATGGAAAAATTTGTGCGTGATTACGCCGCCGCTGCTTCAATTTCTATTGATGATGCAATGACACAACTGATGGTACAAACCGGAGGAATCCCGATGGGAAGAATGGCCGAACCAGCTGAAGTTGCAAATCTGGTACATTTTCTGGTTTCGCCCGCAGCGGCATATCTAACCGGAAGTATTTATGCCATTGATGGTGGAAGTTTGCCGGTAATTTAACCGATCAAAATCTACAGTCACATTATCCTTTTAAAAACAAAATTTCTAAGTGGGGCAGATACTTTCGTATTTCTGCCCCTTTTTTCTGGTGAGTTTTTTGCCGAAGAAACCTCAACAAACTTCTATCGCTTGATTGTTCTAACTGAACTTTAACACACTCAGAAAAATTAAAAAATCAATTGAATTTGTTTTTTTGTTGTCGCGAATACTATATTTGCGACAACAAAAAATAAAAATATGAGAAAATTGACATTTACATCTCTTCAGGTAAGAGATCTGGAACTTTCAAAAGACTTTTATACCAACAAACTGGGCTTTGAAATTGCCGATGCATCAAACCCGGTGGCATGCATATTTAAGTACAATGATGGCGAAGCGAGTTTTGCGATTCGTACGCCTATTGGCGATATCGTTGGCAAAGAACTTGGTGTTGGTGCGTCACTTTGGTTTGCCATAGATGGTGAAGTTGAAGATTTACGCGCCAATCTATTGGCTAAAGACGTTTTGGTTTTAACACCGGTACAGCAGACTCCTTTTGGAAAAATGATTGTGGTAAGAGATCCGGACGGATATAACATCACTTTTTTGCAAAGCAACTAAATTGTAATGAACGCCACCAAAAACAAATACTGGATTATTGTAGCCACTAAAGATCATGTGCAGAATGCTTTGCAACAAGGCATTGCGCAAGCTTGCCACGGTAAAACATCTCCTTTACGAAGAATGCAAAAAAATGATCTGGTTGTTTTTTACTCGGCTAAACAAACGATGGGAAAACCACAAGTATGCCAGGCATTTACGGCTATAGGCGAAGTCGCCGATGATGATATTTACCACGTGCAACTTTCAGATAATTTTTGTCCATCGCGTAGGGCAATTGATTTTCTGCCTGCCCGCGAGGTATCCATTTTACCTTTAATTGCCGAATTGAATTTCATAAAAAATAAAAAAAGCTGGGGATTTCCTTTCCGATATGGTTTCTTTGAAATTCAAAAAGAAGATTTTAATTTAATTGCGGAAACGATGCTGAACGATCATGAATAAAGATATTGAATTTCAATTTAAACGGCCGGAAGATAGTCCGGGTTATCTTTTGGGCCAGCTAACGCTCTTATGGCAAAGAAAACACAAACGCATTTTAGATCCGCTCGATCTTACACAAACCCAATTTGTACTTCTAGCTGCCGTAGCCTGGCTCTCTAAAACCAGCGATTCTGTAACACAAGTAGATATTGCCAATCAGGGAAATGCAGACCGAATGATGGTTTCTAAAGTTTTAAGAACACTGGAAGAAAAGAAATTTCTAATCAGAATGGCGCACAAAACCGATACGCGTGCAAAGATTGTGCGTCTTACACAACCTGGAGCTGAAGTTTTGCAGAAAGCCATGTTAGCCGTAGAACTTGCCGATCAGGAATTTTTCTCTAGTCTTGAAGCAAATACACCGGCATTTAACGCCGCGATGCTGAAAATTATACAAAGCAATCAAGGTGTATAATTCAGGTTTATCTATCAGAATTTTCGGCAATAGTTTAATTTTCCATAAAGGGATTGTCTTGGATAAACCAGACAAAACTCATAGTTTCGGCCCTATAATTTTCAACGCTCATGAAACGCCATCTCATTCAAAACGCTGTTCTTATTCTAGCTTTCATTTGCAACTCGGCCATATCTTTTAGTCAGACGCACTTTACAGACAGTCTAGAAATTGACAGTTTACGTTTTATCAAAACGCGTAAACAAATGGATGTATTGGCTGTAGATCAATTCACTTCAGCGCATTTCTCTTATAAAAACATCTCGATGCCATATCGATTGCTTTTGCCTGAAGTTGAATCAAAAGCGATCAAATATCCTTTGGTAATCACTTTGCACAACTCTTCCAGAATTGGAACAGATAATCAGGCGCAGCTGGAAAATCTGGCGAAAATTTGGTTGCAAGAAAACATTCGTAAAGATTTTCCCTGCTTTGTTTTGGCGCCACAATTTTCTGAACGCTCTTCTGTTTACCACGAAAATGAGGAGGGTTTACTTATCTCCAATCCTTCAACAGAAGTTGCTGAACTGAGTAAACTGATTGATCTGATTGTTAAACAACATCCAAACATTGATCAAAAACGGATTTATTTGATTGGATATTCTATGGGCGGCTCTACTGTACAAAACCTGTTGCGTTACCAAGGCAAAAAAATTGCTGCGGTGGTTTCTATTGCGGCGGTTCCAGATTTTACGGTTCCAGATTATTTACAAAACTGCCCAATTTGGTTAATTCACGGCGCAATGGATACAGAAAATCCCTTTGCCGGAAGCGTTGCGCTTTACAAAAAATTTCAGCAGAATCCACACATGCGTTTTACGGAGTTTACTCATCTGAACCACAATAACATTGTGATTCCATTTCTGCTCAATAAGCAACTTCCGGAATGGCTGTTCAGCTGGAAAAAATAAACTTTGAGAACTTCCAACACGCAAACTTTCAATTGCGTAAAAAGTATAACTCCGGTTTTAAACATTATTGCAATCAGGAGAATTAACTTTTGATTTCTTTAGAAGATGCGTGTCCTTAAATAAACAACATTTTATACCCTTACAAAATTAATTATTTGACAGGCGATATTCGATACTTATCGTATTGCCATAGCTACTTACCTTATTGTATTTGAAAAATGTTTCATATTCATTCGGCATTTCAATTACAATATGATGTTCATTTTCCCAATATGCATTTATCGGGAGTCTTTCGCCTCTGGCTGAATAAATTACCCCTGAACCGCCTCGAAGCGAAATCACAACATAAGTTAAAGCACATTCTCCCGAGCCGCTAATTTCCAGCCTCAAACTGGAGAGTCCATCTGGCGAGGTTTTTTCGTACATCCGCCACTTAGAACTATATTTCTGGTATTCTTCATCACTGTATTCTCGTTGCTTTGTGCCCGTAACAACAATATGTTTGCTTACGGTGATTACATCCTCATATGGGATGAGTTTATCCCTCATGGCCTGCCATTTTGCTTGCATTTCTTTTAATATCGCTACATTTTCCTGTTCTTCAGGAGCATCTCCATAAATAGCCAAATAATTCTCTATATTATTGACCAGAATAACTCCCTTATAATCTGGAGCAAGCATTTGTAAAACTCCTGCTTTGACTCGATCCGTTAGCTCAATTTCATATCCTGTGTGGGTATGAATATACTTTTTAAACCGCGGAACATTTTTAAACTCCAAATTCTCAAGCAACCTGTCCAACCTGTTCTTAATTCTACCGGATCTTGATTTTTGGATGTCTATTTGGGTACGTTCAATTTCGCTCAAATAAAATTCCTTCATCGGGTTATAGTCGTCAAAAGCAATTCCGTCTATGTGGTTTTCAATTAAATAATTGAGTGTGGCGAGCAAGACAAGTTTATTTCTTTCGCGTTCTTCTTTCGAGTAAGCCAAGGGAGCGTATTTTTAAATAATTTGTTTAGGTTAACTTTCTACAAGATACATTTTCTGATCAATTATTCATTCCCACTGTTCTCACCGATTGGTTCTGCCATTTCAACGATTATTGTTCTTTCTTTTTGCCCTTCCAATCTAAATTCGAATCAACAAAAAAGACCTCAAACATGAAAAATCAGTATTCCTTTTCCAAAAACCCGGCACAAAGTTTTACGCCTTTTAAAAACGTTGACAGCACTGTAGAAATTTTTAAAATGTCTGCACAAAACGGGCCGAAACAAAATCCAATTGAACAATACAAAGATTATTTGGATCGCGCCGGACTAGGTTTTTGGAGATTTTACTGTAATGAAAATCTGGTAGAGCTTTGTTCAGTTTCGAGGCGTTTAACACAGCTTAAAAGCATACAGAGTTTGTATTCGGTTATCAAAAAACTACATCCATCAAGCAGGAAAAGTTTCTTTACAAACCTGATTGAAACTACAAAATGTTGCGAAAAATTTGAGGAGGAGATACAAGTTACTTTTTGCGAAGGACAATCAAAATGGTTTAAAATTAATGGAATTTTAGAACAACAGACCGATGGTTCGCATTGTATTTCCGGAACATTAATAGATATTTCGGCACTTAAAATAGCTGAAATACAGAAAATGGATTTAATGGCCTTTATGAGTCATGAATTGAAAACGCCACTAAGTACCTTTAAATTATATGTTCAATCTGCTGCAAAATTTGTAGGCTGTAAAAGCAAAAGTTTTGTGCAAGATCAATTGCGCAAAGCGGATGCGCAGGTTACAACAATGCACAAACTTATTGACCAATATCTGGAACTGGCAACTGCGGTAAATACACATCCAGAAGTTAAAAGCGAAAGCTTCAATTTTTCTGAGCTGGTTTATGAAACCGTTTCGCACTATGCGGAAATCAATCCAGACTATGTTTTTAAAATGGAATTGAATGGATCGGTATTTCTACAGGCAGACCGAAACCAGATTTCTCAGGTAATGAATAACCTGATTGGAAATGCAGTGAAGTTTTCTAAAACAAATTCTTTCATAAAAGTTTGCTGCAAAAGAACCAATAAAGGGGTAGAATTTTCTGTGACAGACCAAGGCAGAGGAATTTCCCTAACCGATCAAAAACAACTTTTCACCAAACATTTCAGAGCAAAATACCCGGCAAACTTTACCGTTAAAGGGCATGGTTTGGGTCTTTACCTCTCTAAACAAATTGTAGAAGCACACCACGGGACAGTATTTTGTGAAAGTAAGCTCGGTTTAGGTTCCATCTTTGGTTTTACCCTTCCAAATCAGTCTTTCAATTAAGTGGTTTTTTCGCCATTTCAACGATCGATTTACTCTACTCAACGATCGGTAAACTCACCCAACATCATCTGCACATACCTTTATTAAAAATCTAAAACTCAAATACCATGAACGAAGAAAAATTAAGTTTCAAATACGAATTAGAAAAAAAAGCACCAAGATTGGCTCCTGGAGGAATTACAAGAGGTGCATCCGTTAATGACTTTCCGGCATCAATTGGCCTGGCAGGCGTTTCTATGCGTCTTCAGCCCGGCGGAATGCGCGAATTGCACTGGCATGCCAATGCGGCAGAATGGGGATACGTGGTTACCGGAAGCATGAGAAACACTTTGGTTCATCCAGACGGAACCCATTATATCGATAATTTTGAACCTGGCGATGTTTGGTATTTTCCAAAAGGGTATGGACATGCTTTACAAGCTACCGGAACAACAGAATGCCACTTCATCCTAATTTTTGACAATGGAAATTTTTCTGAAGACCACACTTTCAGCATCACAGATTTTATTGCCAACACGCCTAAAAATATTGTAGCACAAAACCTCGGACTTAGCCTTGAAGAAGTAGAACTTTTACCTAAAAAAGAAGCCTACTTTGCACTTGGTGCTGTGCCTGATGATAGCGCTCAAATTGCGCAACCACGTCTGGAACCGGAATTAATCAGCAAACACCGCTATCCGTTGCATGCTCAAAATCCACGCGTTATTCCTGGAGCCGGTAAACAAAGAGTAGTTTCTGAAAAGGAGTTTCCAATAAGTAAAACCATTACAGGATCGTTGCTGGAAATTGAACCTGGTGCATTAAGAGAAATGCATTGGCACCCAAATGCAGATGAATGGCAATATTACCTTTCTGGCCAGGCAGAAATGACTGTATTTCTGGCAGAAGCAACTGCAGTAACAGAACAATTTAATGCAGGCGATGTAGGTTATGTGCCAATGGGTGCGGGCCACTACATTAAAAATACAGGCAGCGAAGTATTGAGAATATTAATTGGCTTTAATGCGGGCAACTATGAAGCCATTGACCTGAGTGAATGGCTGGCTTCAAACCCAGATGATGTACTCATCACAAACATGGGATTATCGAAAGAATTGGTAAACAAGCTTCCGAAAAACAAATTGTTTATCAGACCGGCAACAGAGAAATAACCGCAAAAAAAAATGAAGCCTAGTCTTAAAATACATTTGCAATCAGGCCTGATCCAAACCCGGAAAGAGGAACAGTTGCAAATGTATTTGGCCGCAATAGCGGGATATGTTGATGCCTTTGGTCTGATCAGATTTAAAACGTACCTCTCTTTTATGAGTGGCAATACTACGCAAAGCGGAAATTTGTTGGCAACAGGCAACCTGAACCATGCAACGCTCGCAATAACGGCAATAATTTCTTTTTTTTGCGGCGTTTTTCTGAGCACAGTTGCCACATCGATAAAAAGCAATAAGATAGCGCAAATGCCTTTTATCCCGGTTGTTTTCGGTTTAGCCTTGTTTTTAATACTCGATGCGTGTTTCAACGTAAACCCCATATTTTCTGTAGCCTTAATTGGTACAGCTATGGGCTATATGAATACCACAGCAACGCATGTTGGCAGGCAAACCATAAATCCTGATTTCGTAACCGGCACACTAAGCAGCATGGCCAAACATCTCGCAGCCGCATTGATTGATAAATATCCCACAGATGCACAAGGAACCTGGGATACGCATTTACGTCGTTATTTTTTGCTGCTGCTGGTTTGGATAAGTTTTATTTGCGGAGCAATAAGCAGTACAATAGGCCACCGTTTTCTAAACAATTGGGTATTACTTCTTCCAATAACCGTTCTAATTTGCCTAACACTAAAAAATATTAAAAACAAAACCTTACGCTAAAATCATGTCAAAAAATCAATCTTTAAGTACAGGCCAGATTCTGATCATGTCTGTAACGGCTGGCATATGCGTGGCCAATGTGTATTACAGTCAGCCAATATTGGGTGCAATCGCTCTATCGTTAAAAATAGATGAAAAATCTGCTGGTCTAATTTCCGTTTTATCTCAGGTTGGTTACGGCTTGGGTTTGTTTTTCCTGACACCTTTGGGCGATAAAATAGATCGGAAGAAATTAATCTTATGGCTTCAGGCTGCACTATTTATTGCATTAATGGCTATGGCCTTTTCTCCAAATATAACCATCATGTATACTTCAGCTTTGGCTGTCGGTTTATTTGCGGTTTCTGCCCAGGTAATTTTACCTATGGCCGCAAGTCTGGTTTCCGAAAACCGGGGTAAAATAGTTGGTATAATATTTACCGGCATTTTGGTTGGTGTATTGGCTGCAAGGGTGTTTAGTGGCTTCATAACCGAATGGTTAAGCTGGCGCTATGTTTTTGGCCTTTCTGCAATTATGGTTATGCTTTCTGCAATTTTGATGCAGGCAGATTTTCCTTCCAGAAACGACCATTTCGAAGGAAGTTACAGGCAATTGCTTCAATCTACATTTCTTCAGTTCAGAAGGTTTGGTACCCTTAGAAAAACCGCTTTGATTGGTGCATTTACTTTTGGTACACTTAGTGCATTCTGGATTGCGTTAACCTTTCACCTAAGTGCAGCCCCCTTTCACTACCGAACCGACACTATTGGTTTATTCGGACTTTTAGCAGTTGCCGGAGCATTACTGGTTCCGCTTTTTGGAAAACTTTCTGATGCCGGGGGAAAACCAAAACGTTCTCTGCTTATTACCCTGGGATTGGTTATCGCAAGCATTTTAATCCTGAAAATATTTCCATTTTCCGTAATTGCGCTTTCTCTTGCGGTGGTTCTGCTTGATATCGGCGTACAAGCCACTCAGGTAACAAATATTGCGCTTATTTACACGCTAGACACCAAAGCCAATAGCAGAATCAATACCGTTTATATGACCTGCTACTTTATTGGCGGTGCCGCTGGTGCATTTGTGGGATTGTTGTGCTGGAAAATAGGCGGCTGGGAAATGGTTACGCTTCAAATGATGGTTTTCGCAGTACTTGCAATGCTGGTAGTTTTCACCATAAAGGAAAAATAACATATTTATAGCGATTTTTCATCGTAAATTAACGAAATACCGTAGTCTGATTTTAAACTACATGTCCATAACATTCTGATTTTCAGAGTGAAATTATAAGGTATTGTTTTTGCGTATTGCCCGGTTCAGATATTAACCGGAACAAACTTAGCGCAGATCAATGGTACCAAACGGGCAGAAAATCAAATGCATAATTGTAGACGACAATCCAATTGCCAGAGAAACACTAATGATGCTGGCAGAACAGATTGACGATATTGAAGTGCTTAAAGATTGTGAAAATGCTTTTTTGGCGTATAATTTTTTGCAGAGCAATGATGTAGACTTAATTCTGCTTGATATTGAAATGCCGGAAATGACAGGAATTGAGTTGACCAAAAATCTTACAGATAAAAAATGCCTGATTATTTTTACCACATCAAATAAAAATTACGCACTCGAAGCTTTTGACCTTAACGTTGCAGATTACCTCGTTAAACCCTTTTCTTCACACCGTTTCCTGAAAGCAATTGACAAAGCCAAGGCTATTTTGTGGAGTAAAACCGAACAGGTAGAGCTTTCAAATGATGAATTCATTTTTGTTCGCGACAGCAACATTGTGCGACGGTTGCGTATAGATGATATTTTATATGCCGAGGCCATGGGCGATTACGTGAAATTTTATACCAATGATAAACTTTTCGCCATACACACCAGGCTAAAATCTGTTGAGGAGCGCCTGCCCAAAACCAAATTCATCAGAATTCATCGTTCTTATATCGTTTCTCTGCAACATGTTGATACTCTGCAAGAAGGTGGATTGGTGATTAAAGGAAATTTTTTGCCAATTGCAGATTCTTACCGCAAAAACCTGCATAGAATGATGAACATTATTTAGCCAAACCGACAAAAGACTAATCATTGTTATGGAAAAAAACAAATCGCTGATGCCAGACAGCAGTTTCAATTATCTAATATTTTCGGCTTTTCTTGTCGGAATGGCCTTGCTTATTGTAGTGCAATACAGTTCTTCCAGAAATATGAATACACTTATTGAAGGGAATAAAGAACTTCTGGACGAATTGCGCACAAGCAATCACCTACGTGAAATTGATCGTGATATTCTGGGTGTAGAAAGCCGCATCAGAGCCGCAATTGCGACAGATGACACCACGCACCTGGAAGGTGTGGAAAGCAAAATAGAAGCAGTTAGTATGTACCTCGATTCTTTAGATGATGGAAGTGAAGATCCCTCTATAAAGAAATATCTGGAAAGGTTAAATACGCTTGCACAACAAAAGGTAGAAACAAAACAGCATTTAATGCAACTCTATCGGCAAACGGGTAGAATGAATGACACCACATCTATCGGAAATCCGCAGGCTAGAATTACTTCTGATGAGATTACCGGAACCACGCATAAAATCTACAACAGCAGGCAGCAGCGCATGCAGGCGCTAACCCATAAAATTAACGAAAGCGGCCGCAAAGCAAAAGCATACGGAAATGCTTTAATCGCGCTTTTGCTTTTAAGTGGCGCTACACTTTGCTGGTTTATCACCCGCCAATTCAGAAACAGAACACTGTTAATTAATCAACTGAATGATTCTGAACAAAAATCGCGCGCGGCATTAAGCATCAAAGAGAACTTTCTCGCCAATATGAGTCACGAGATTAGAACGCCGCTCAACTCTATTTTAGGTTTTACTACTTTGGTGCTCAGGCAAAATATAAACCCACAATCTAAACACTATATTACCTCAATTCAGCAAGCCGGCGACAATCTTCTCGCCATTATTAACGATATTTTAGACATTTCTAAAATTGAAGCCGGTATGATGCGCATCGTAAATAAACCCTTTAGTATACGTGGGTTACTCCATTCCGTTGAAGTACTTTTTGCCGAAAGAGTGCGCGCTAAAGGCTTAAAATATCAAACCTTAATTGATGACCATGTACCCGATACATTGATTGGAGATGCAACAAGGCTAACTCAAATTATGGTAAACCTTTTAGGCAACGCACTTAAATTTAGTGAGAAAGGTTTGCTAAAAGTTTGCGTATCTGCCGCATCGGCGGATGAACATTCCATTCGCTTAAAATTTCAGGTGGCTGATGAAGGAATTGGCATTAAGAATGAAAAACTGGAACGTATTTTTGATCGTTTCAATCAAGTTGACGATTCCATAACACGCAATTACGGTGGTACTGGTTTAGGTTTGTCTATCGTCAAAGATTTGCTTGAAATCCAAAAGGGAACAATACAAGTAGAAAGCAAAGAAGGTGCAGGTACAACCTTTATCTTTGAAATTCCTTACCTCATTTCTGAGCATCAGGCAGAAGATGAATCCGTTCGCAATAAAATACCCGAAACGGAATGGATTAAGCGCGCAGTTCATATTCTTATTGTAGATGATAATGTTATGAATCAGGATTTGATGGCCAACGTTTTAGACTATTGGGGCTTTACATTTGAAATCGCATCTAACGGAAAAGAGGCTGTAGAATATGTAAAAGCCAACCATTTTGATCTGATTCTAATGGATATCCAAATGCCCGAAATGGATGGCTACTCCGCGACTGTTCAGATTCGGAAAGAGCTTAAATCAGAGATTCCCATTATTGCAATGACGGCTCACGCCATGTCTGGAGAACGGGAAAAATGCATCACTCTAGGTATGAATGATTATATATCCAAACCGGTTAACGAACAGGAACTTCTACAACTTATAGATAAAGTAACCACGATAAAACCAGAGCATAAACCTTCACCTTCATCATTTGTATACATTGATCTGGATTACCTGAAAGAAATGGGTAAAGGCAATATTCACTATGAAACAAAAGTTGCCGGTCTCTTTATCAAAAGAATACCTGAAGACTTGCTTGCCTTACACCAGGCCTTAAAAAAGGAAAATTTCGAACAGATTAAGCAAATTGCACACAGCCTGAGAACTACACTTGCTATTTTTGGTGTGTTGCAAAAAACCGTTCAGATTCTGGATCAACTGGAATTTCCCTCAAATGATAGACGGAATTTTGAGCAACTTATTTCTGCACTTGAGATGATCTGTAACGGTGCCGTTAAAGAAGTGGAAACCTGCTTTGGACCTGCCGGAAAGTTCTAGTTTTTCGGTATTGAAGATAAAAACACGTTTTAGGCTTCTTCTAAAACCGAGCAGTCCATCGCTTCATCTGGTAAAAAACGAACATTTTCGTTTTGAATGCCCGTTTCATGTCCCCATTTCGCGATTGCAAGCAAGAGTGGAATTAAAGTTTTGCCCAATTCTGTCATCTCATAATCTACTTTAAGCGGCGGTTTCGAATTGTGAGCGGTTCTGGTAATTAAACCGTCATCTTCAAGCTCTTTCAATTGTAAACTTAAAGTTCTTTCTGTAACCATAGGAATTTCACGTCTCAATTCGCTATACCTTTTTTTTTCCATCAGATGAATCAAAATTACAGCTTTCCATTTTCCACCAATATATTTCATGGTTAGACTGGTGCTGCATGGATACTTTTTATTTTCTATACTGTACATAAGCTACTATCAATTTTGACCGTTATTGCAAAGGTAAATTGCAGAATATACATTTGCAACTATAAAAAGTATAGTTTGTTTTGCAATCGGTTTTACCGGTGAAATAAACCCATTGAACATCCATAAATTTTAATCCTTAATTTAAAAACAGTATGAGTTTTTTAGAGATTGCCAAACGCAGGTATGCGACAAAAAAATACGATTCATCGCAAAAACTATCAGACGATCAGATCAACGCCCTTAAAGAAATTATTCGTTTAAGTCCGTCTTCTATAAACAGCCAGCCCTGGAAATTCACTTTTGTAACCCAGCCAGAAGTAAAAGAAAAACTTGCAGCTCAATCTTACATGAATGAAAATTCTATTAACGACGTTAGTCTTTTGGTTGTATTTAGCGTGATGGATGAGATTGAAGATCTGGAGAACCGCAACCTTTCTATTTTGCCAGAAGCCTGGGTAAGCGGTTTTTATCATCCAATGGTGAAATCGAGAGGCGAAGCCGCTACAAAATCCTGGATGGAAAATCAGGTCTATCTGTCGCTTGGATTTTTTCTGAGTGCCTGTGCGAGTATGGGTTTAGATGCCACACCAATGGAAGGCATTAATCGAGAGGCGTATAAAGAAATCTTAAATCAGGATGGTTTCTCACCTCTTTTTGCCGTTACTGTAGGTTATGCTGACCTGACCGATTACATGCATCCTTCTGTTCATCCAAAAAACCGCTTCGCACTTAACGAAGTAGTTACATCAATTTAAACTATTCCAGTACGTCTGCGTCTGTAACACCCGCAGACGTACTTATAAAGTGCAAGTCTTGCCATTCCCAATTAAAAGACTAAAATAATCGTGCCCGCACTTACAAATCACAACAGGTTAATATTTCAGATATTGCTGGTTAAGTGATACATATCGTTTTTTGAAAATTTTTCTGCTATTTTTTCACTAAACTCAATCCCGAAAGTTAACATTCAGGATTTGCTTTCCGTTGCCTTTTTTTGTAGGCTTGCCATTAAAATTCATATATACCAATTCACAATTTATTCACATGTCATTGCCGTTTTTAGATATCCATACTCATCAGTCTACACAGGAAAGCGATGTTTTGGCTATCAGAAGTTTTTCTTTAAGTGATAATTTTGATGCGCAGTATGAAGGCAATGCAATTTCAATCGGTTTACACCCCTGGGAAACAAATGACTATAATCTGGACGAGAGTATGCAATTCCTTTTCAAATTTGCACAGCAAGATCGGGTTAAAATGATCGGGGAATGTGGGTTGGATCGTTTAAAAGGAAAGCCCTTGCCGGAGCAAATGGATATATTGGCGAAACAAATTTTACTTGCGGAAGAACTCCATAAACCTGTCATTCTGCATTGTGTTCGGGCCTTCTCAGAATTAATTGCGTTGAAAAGAAAACTCATGCCAACGGTTCCTTTAATTATTCATGGTTTTACGAAAAATGAAATTTTGGCTCAACAACTTATAGACAATGGATTTTATATTTCTTTCGGAGCCGCAGTTTTGAAAAACAATAAGTCAGTAGCAAAGCTTGTACAGGAGCTGGACATTTTTTTTCTCGAAACTGACGATTCGGAGTTTTCAATCAAAGAGATTTACCAACAAACAGCAAATTTGAGAAACTGTACCATTGATGAGCTAAAAGCACTTATTTTTGCAAACTGGAAAAAATTGAAATTAATAACGATTTAAGTCGAAGATAGATTGATGTGTCGGCAAAAATCACAATAAGATAAAATATGTCAGATGTTTCTTGGCTTTCGCGCTCTGCACTCCTTGTGGGCGGTGAAGGGATTCAGTTGTTACAAACCAAACATGTTTTGGTTATCGGTTTAGGCGGTGTCGGATCTTTCGCTGCAGAATTTATCTGTCGTTCCGGAATTGGCGAGATGACCATTGTAGATGGCGATGTTGTTGATCCCACAAACAGAAACCGCCAGTTACCGGCATTGGCAACCAATCACGGTGTAAGCAAAGCGGCCATTATGCAAGAACGGCTTCTGGCTATAAACCCTGAACTAAAATTAAACGTGGTAAATTCATTTCTTACACCAGAAAAATGCAGGGAGATTTTAGAAACAAAATTTGATTATGCAATGGATTGTATAGATAGCGTAATGCCGAAAATTACTTTACTTTCTACTGCTTTAGAAAAAAATATTCCAATTGTAAGTTCTATGGGTGCTGGTGGCAAAGTTGATCCAACTAAACTTAGAATTACGTATTTACCAGATACTTATCAATGTGTTTTCGCAAGTTATGTTCGTAAAAGACTTAATAAGTTAGAAAATGCGGCTAAAATAAAAGCTGTTTTTTCTACTGAGGAAATGAATAAGGATTCATTAATCTTAACTGATGGAAGTAATTTTAAGCGGTCTGCATATGGCACGGTTTCTTATCTTCCGGCAGCTTTTGGCGGCGCATGTGCATCAATTGTCATTAGAGATTTACTGGGCATAACCTACGAAATGGAGAAAAGACCTTCAAGAATAAGAAAGAAAGTAAAGAAAAAAAAATAAAGGTTTTAATTTGCCACATTCGTCATACGCTAATAATTCTTCAGAGCGATCTTCGCATCCAACTACCAGAATATTAAAATGTCAAAACCCTTAAAAATACTTCAAGCGTCCGCTGGATCAGGAAAAACGTTCAGTCTTACTGCCCATTATCTCACATTATTGTTGAGTAGCGAGAGCAAATACAGGGAAATTCTAGCAGTTACTTTTACCAATAAAGCTACTGAAGAAATGAAAACCCGTATTCTGGAAGTGCTTCAGGGATTTGCAATCGGTTCCGATGCTGTAAACGATTATCGGTCTCTGGTATTAAAAGAACATCCGGAGTTAACTTCCGAAACATTAAAACTTAAAGCTGATAAAATTTACCGCAAAATTCTGCACGATTACAGCCGTTTCTCCATTAGTACAATTGATGGTTTTGTACAAAAGGTTATCCGCGGTTTCGCTTTCGAACTTGGTCTGAATGCCGATTATAATCTTGAAATGAATTACGACAAGGTGAAAGATGACCTTGTTGAAAAGTTAGATGAATCCCTCAATCACAATAAGCAACTTCTTCAATGGATTATTGATCTTGCAATTGAGCGCATAAGCGACAATAAAAGCTGGAATTATAAGACGGAATTGTACAATCTGATTGGCGAAATTTTTAAAGAACGTTTTCAGGTTTTTGAACAAGCGGTTAATCAATTGGGGGCAGACAATATCGATCAGTTATTTCAGAATTATATCCGTTTAACGAAAGTTGAGGTTAAGGCATTTGAAGAACAGATTGCAAAAATGGCAGCAGAATGTTATCAAATCTTAGATGATTATGGCGTTACAAGCGATCAGTTGAAAGGAAAATCCAGAAATGGTTTATTGAAATTGCAACATGTTGCAGGCGGCGATTTTTCCAAACTCGAAAGTGTTTTTAAGTTTATCGATCAGCCAGACGATTGGTTCGCAAAGAATTTTATTGCACCAGATTTTTTTCAGGCTTTGAATGCCAAACTCATTGTTTTACAGACTGAATATGTAAGCAAACTTCCAACCTATGCATTGGCGCTGGCCTTTAATAAAAACCTGTATTATTTAAGGTTAATGCAAGAAATTGCCAGTTTATTAACCATTTATCGATCGGAAAATGAGAACCTCCTGATTAGCGATGCACAAAAACTAATCTCAGGAATAACCAGTGATGCCGGCGAAAACCCATCATTTATCTGGGAAAAAGTAGGCAACCGCTACCGCAATTTTTTATTCGATGAATTTCAGGATACTTCGGTAAGTCAGTGGGGCAGTTTCAAATCTTTGCTTACGAATGCAATGGCATCTTCCGGCGGTCAGTTTATCGATAATTTAATTGTTGGCGATACCAAACAATCCATTTACAGATGGAGAAATGGCGATTGGAATATTCTGCACAGACAAGCAAAATCTGATGTTGGTGTAGAAAATGTTGTGGAAGAAAGTTTAGAAGAAAACTACCGCAGTGCAGCAAATATTATTCAGTTTAACAATGCTTTGTACGCGAGTATTTCTGCAAAAATACAACAGAGTTTAAATGAAAGTATTGAGGGGCGTTCGCAAGAAGTAATTCAATGGTGGACAGACAACCAGTTCGATGATATCATTACCAAAATATACAATGGCGCAACACAAAATCTAGCTTCAAGAACGGCGAAAGGCGGTGTAATTAAAATCAAAAAGTTTGTGAAAGAAGATAGCGATGCAGAGCGGTTTACTGAAACCACTTTCAGAGATGTTGCTTTGGATGATATGGTTCAGGAAATCCGTTTCCTGAAAGAGCATAAAGCATATGCACAAAGAGATATAGCTGTTTTGGTCCGTTCCAATAACGATGCTTTGCGCGTGGTGAAAAAGCTTATGGAAGCAGAAATTGAAGTGATCTCTGGCGATGCACTTTTAATTTCAAATAATTCATGCATTAGATTAATCATCAATACATTAAAGGCATTTGTTGGTCTGGATGCTCAAAATGCGCTTTACAAAGCCAATTGTATTGCGCTTTATCACTTTGTGAAAGGCGAAACACCAGAACCGGAAGTTTATCATAACCTTAAAAACCGCCCGCTGCAAAGTTTATCTGCAATACTTCCGGCAGATTTATGCAACAACTGGCAACACTGGCTGCAATTGCCTTTACCAGAATTGGTAGAAACGCTGATTGGAAGTTATGGCTTAAAACAAAAAACTGCGCACATTCCGTATCTACTGGCTTTCAGAGATTTAACAGCAAACGCCGGCCGCTTTGGCGAAAAAGGAATTGTAAACTTTTTAAACTGGTGGGAAGAAGAAGGCATTAAAAAGTCTTTGCCTTCACCAGAAGGAACAGACGCCATTCAAGTGATTACAATTCACAAATCAAAAGGATTGGCTTTCCGCGCAGTATTTATTCCTTTTTGCGATTGGAACCTGAAAACACGCCCAAACTCTATATTCTGGGTTTCAGCACAACAAACCATGTATAATGATTTGGTTGATATTCCACTTAAATATTCAGAACAGCTTGCAGATTCTGCCGTGGCAAAAGCCTATTTTGAAGAAACCTTGTACACCAATCTTGATGCATTGAACGAGCTATATGTTGCCACTACACGTGCCAAAGACTACATTTATATGGGTTTAATGGGGAAAGCAAAACCGGGTTTAAGCAATGTTGGCGATGCTTTGGCCCTGGCTTTAGATGATTTTACTGCATTTGCAGAACCTGTAGAAGCAGACGGAAAGGTTTACCCAAGCGAGTTTGCACAAACCAATCGATATGAAATTGATGAATATGTAGAAGGGAAAAAAGGCAGTTCTGAGGGAAATCATATTTCTTTAACTGAATTTCCGACAACAGAGAGATTATCAGAATTGTATGTAGAAACGCAGGAAAGGCATTTGAAACACATTCTAAATATCGAACAATCAGGAAGAAAAGGAAGTATTCTGCATGATATTCTGGCAAATGTTGGCAATGAAAAAGAGGTAGACAATTACCTAATCAATTTACTTTCACAAGGCGATATTTTAGAAGAAGAACTTCCGGAACTGAAAATATCGGCTATGAAAGTATTGAACCACCCGGATTTGACACAACTTTTAGCCGCTTCTACAGAAAGCATCACCGAAAAAAACATAATCGATGCAGATGGAAAAGTGCATCGGCCAGACCGGATCTTGATTCATCAAGACCAAATTATCATTCTCGATTATAAATTTACAATAGAACAAACGGACAAACACATAGAGCAGATTTTGGGCTACAAAAGCTTATTGGAAGCAATGGGCTACAGCAGCATCAAATCTTACCTTTTTTATGCCCTTAAAGGAGAACTGAAAAATGTTTAAAATTGGATTAACTAAAATCGTTCAGCCGTTTTACCTTAATAAATTCCATTTCGCAATATGAAACCTTTTTTAGAAGAAGTTGCTGCAGATTTAGTTGCGAAGTTTGGGAACGATTTGCAGCATTGTGCCATCGTTTTTAACAATAAAAGACCAGCGGCATATCTGCAAAAATACCTTGCCGAAATTTTTAAAAAACCATTTTTCAGTCCGGCTTTTTTTACCGTCCAGGAATTTTTTGCTGAAGCCGGAAATTATAAAAATGCTGATTTTTACCGCCAGTTTTACACCCTTTTTCAGGTCTATAATGATCTCTTGAAGGAAGAAAATTTGCAACCGCTTAAAAGCCATAAATTTTTTCCGCTGGCGAAAATAATCTTAAGCGATTTTAACCAGATTGATGCCGATTTGGTAGATGCAAATTTACTGTACCAGGAGCTGGAAGATATTGCGGTAATTAATAAAGAATTCGATTACCTGAGTGCAGAGCAATATGCTTTTTTGCAACAATTCTGGCAATCTTATGCCGAAGGGAAACACAAAAAACAACAAGAGTTATTTATTAAAATGTGGCGCCGGATGCCGAAACTTTATCATAAGTTTCACGAAGCATTGCGTATACAAGAACACATTACAGGCGGCGGCGCCTATCGCCAGCTTGCAGAAGCAGATCTTCAGGAAAACTCATTCATAAATGGGTTTAAAGGAAAAATAGCGTTCGTTGGTTTTAATGCGCTGAGTAAATCAGAAGCGAAAATCTTTACCCGTTTGCAGGAACTTCAAAAAGCAATTTTTTACTTTGATACAGATGGATATTATCTGCATGATGAATTGCAGGAAGCGGGTTTGTTTTTAAGAAGAAACCTGAACCAGCTTAAACTTAAAAATGAATTTGAAGCGGGCAATATGTTCGATGCTGAAAAACATCAACTTAACCTATACAAGGTTCAGGGACAATCTGCACAGGCAAAAATTCTCAATCATATTTTAGAAGACGATTATCAGAAAAATGAAGTAATTTCATCAACAGCGGTAATTCTGGCAGATGAATCCTTACTTATTCCGGCGCTTCAAACCATCCCGAATGCAATTGCTGGCAAAGCAATAGATCTGAATGTTACAATGGGCTATCCACTTGGTAGTTCTGCTGTATTCGGACTGGCAGATTTGTGGTTGTCTACACAATTGGAAATTCTTCATAACCGCCAAATCAGTTATCAGAATCTCGAAGCATTTTTAACACATCCACTCACAGGAATCAGTCAGAAAATGCGCGATAAGATTCAATCGGCTTTGCTTAACGAAAAAATTAATACAGTAGATGTAACACGTTTAATTAACCAGAAAGGGATTTTTGAATTGTTTTTCCAGGAAATTACAGAACCAAATCAAATTACAGTTCGGTTGCTGGAAGTTCTACATCTGGTTTTAAATCGTTTATCTACGGCCAGGCTGCTGAAAAAAATTGATGCAGATCTTTTTGTGAAAACCATACAAGAGCTAAACCGGCTTCAGGATACTGTAGGCAAATACATCGCAAACGAAGAACGTGCTTTTGTCATTTCACTTGTTCAAAAAGCGCTGCAAGGAATTGCTGTTCCACTTTCTGGCAATCCGCTCAGCGGGATTCAACTGATGGGCTTATTGGAAAGCCGAAACCTGAATTTTGAGAAAATTGTATTTCTGGGATTTAATGAAGGCATTGTACCAAAAACAAATATTGGCAATAGCTTTATTCCAGATAGTTTAAGGCGCGTATATGGCTTGCCGGTGCTCGAAAATCAGGATGCAATTTCTTCCTATATGGTTTATCGTTTGTTGCAGCGCGCAAAGCACATTAGTTTTGTATACAACAGTTTGACAGATGAATCTACATCTGGTGAAGTAAGCCGTATTTTTAAGCAACTGCAATATGAAAGCCGATTTGAAGTTCAGGAATTTGATCTTTCGCTGGAAGTAAAAACCGAACAGTCTCCAAATATTCAGATCAGCAAAAAGCATCCTTTTATACAAAATGCGTTGCAGAAATATCTGCGCAAAGAACGCTCCTTATCGCCTTCGGCATTTACGCAGTATCTTTCTAATCCGATAGATTTTTTCTTTCGCTACATCGCAGACATCCGTGAGCCGGAAGAAGTTTCTGCAGTAATTGAAGCCAACCAGGTCGGTTCAATTCTACACAAAGTGATGGAATATTTCTATGAAGGTAGTGTAGGGAAAGTAGTTGAAAAAGAGTTTATTCTTGCCGGCCGTAAAAAAATTCCGGCCATAATTCAAAAAGCATATGCCGCGGTTATGTTTAATGATGAAGCTAAAGTGCCCGAATTTACGGGTATGCAGCAGGTAATTCTGGCCATTGTAGATGCATATGCAGATATAATTCTGAAACAGGATGAAAGTCAGTCGCCATTTAAACTGATTAGTTTAGAGCAAAAAATTACCGCAGAAATTCGTTTTCCGGTTTATGGCAGAATGGAAAGTATTAATCTTTTTGGATTGATTGATCGTGTAGATGAAAAGGATGGCGTAACCAGAATTATAGATTATAAAACCGGCAGTGACGTACTTACCTTTAAAAATATAGAAGAGCTGTTTAATACTGATGGTAAACACATCAATAAGGCCTTGGTACAAACACTTATGTATACCTATGCATTTGAACAGTTTTCTGGTAAAACCGAAGTAGAACCCAATTTGTATGTGGTAAAAAGCATGAGTGCAGAAGGTGTTTGGTTTAAATCTGGCAGGCAAACCTTAAATGGTGCTTACCTGGAAGAAATTAAGCCGCAGTTTCTTGCTGCTCTGCAAGATAAACTTACCGAACTTTTCGAAGCAGAGTTTTTTAATGTGAGTGCCGTAGCAGACAACTACAAGTATTCCATTTACAAAACGCTCTTCGGTGAATAAACTGGTTAGCGGCCAACACGTAATAAAATCGGAAACCGAACGTCTTTTTGTGCCGCATTTCCCCAGGCTTCTTTTAATTCAATCATTACATATTCAAGCGGATTACGGTCGTTTGTTTTTTTGTAATGTTGCAATGAAGACCAGGTGTTGAGATAACCAATCAGCTGGTCAAAATTCCAGGTTGTTTGTATGTCGAAGTGTGGCGCGCTGATCTCGTCAAAAGGAAATGGAATGGTCTGGTATTTTTCTTCAATATAACGGCGCTCGGGATCCCAGTATTTGCCTAAAATGGTTTCATATAATTTATGTACCACCAAATCTACGTCATGATCAATGGTCATTACTCCATAACCCAAAACAGCAAAAATGCCTTCAGGTTTAAGCGTCCGTTTTACTTCAGCATAAAATGCTTCGAAATTAAACCAATGAATGGCTTGTGCAACAGTAATCAGATCGAAACTTGCATTTGGAACGTCTGCTTTGTCAGATGATTCCACTTTATAGGTCACGTTTGGCAATTTCAGCGCCTGATTAAGTTGCTTTTCACTAATATCTGTCGCATAAACCTGATTAAACTTTTCGGAAAGAATTCTTGCAACCTGTCCATTTCCGGTGGCACAATCCCATGCTGCATTAAAATTTTTAACCAATGAATAGAGGTAATCATATAATTCCTGCGGATAAGTTGGTCGGTAAATGGCGTATTCTGCGGCTTGTGTAGAAAAGTTATCTTTCATAATACTAAATTTCTAAAGTAACAATTATAGCACGATTTGGTTCTCGCAAAGCGATTCGGTTTGATGTTCCCAAATTAATGTTATTTTTGATTCAGACGCCGGTTTATTTCACTCCATACGCTCATTTATATTTCTATAATGATCTTATATGCAAAAGACAGACACTGACCCTGTTAAAGATATGAAATACCGTCTGAAATCTATTTTCGGCGGTTCAGTTGGAAACTTGGTAGAGTGGTACGACTGGTATACCTATTCTGCGTTTGCATTGTATTTTTCTCCTGTATTCTTTCCCGATAGCAACCCTACAGCACAGCTTTTAAATACTGCAGGTATTTTTGCCGTAGGCTTTTTGATGCGCCCAATTGGCGGATGGTTGTTTGGCAGCATTGCCGATAAAATGGGCAGAAAAAAATCGATGACACTTTCGGTATTAATTATGGCAATTGGTTCGCTCATTATCGGATCAACACCCGGGCACCGTACAATTGGTATTGCCGCACCAATTTTATTGGTGTTTGCACGGCTTATTCAAGGTTTAAGTACAGGCGGCGAATATGGCACATCAGCCACTTATTTAAGCGAAATGGCAACGAAAAAGCATCGGGGCTTTTTTTCAAGTTTTCAATATGTAACGCTTATCGGCGGTCAGTTGCTTGCTCTTGGTATTCAGTTGATTCTACAGAATTGGTTGCTCAGCCCAGAACAGCTACATGCCTGGGGCTGGCGAATTCCATTTTTTATTGGTGCAATTTTATCATTTATAGCCTTATATCTCCGCAGGCATATTGATGAAACTTCTGCTTTCAAGAAAAAAGAAACCGAAGAACAGAAAAGTGGCCTGACTATTTTAATGCAATACCCTAAAGAGGTTTTTACTGTTGTGGGTCTTACTCTTGGTGGCACCATTGCTTTTTATACCTTTAGTACATATATGCAGAAGTTTCTGGTCAATACCGTTCATCTAAGCAAAGAGACTTCCACAACATTATCCTTTATGTCATTGCTTGTATTTGCGATAATGCAGCCTCTTTTTGGTCTCCTTTCAGATAAAATTGGCCGTAAGCCATTGCTCATCGCATTCGGAATATTAGGAACATTATGTACATACCCAATTTTATATGGCATTAGTAACGAGAACAACACTACAGTAATTTTTTTCCTGATGATTGCTGCGCTTATTATTGTTAGTGGATACACCAGTATTAATGCTGTAGTGAAAGCCGAGTTGTTTCCGGCAGAAATCAGAGCTTTGGGTGTGGGTTTACCTTACGCTTTGACCGTAGCAATTTTTGGCGGAACAGCCGAATATCTGGCACTATGGACCAAAAATATAGGACACGAAAATTACTTCTACTGGTATGTGACCGGATGTATTTTAATTTCGCTGATTTTGTACACGACGATGAAAGATACCAAACATCATTCTAAAATTGAAGATTAAAGGTAATTGCTGATTTCGATCAGGTTCATATCCGGATCGCGCAAATAAACTGACAATATGGGGCCATTTGCACCAGTTCTATTTATTGGCCCCTCTTCTATTTCAATACAGTTTTGCTTCAGTTCTTCAACAACTTCTGTGATAGGGGTTTCAGTAATAAAACAAAAATCAGCTGAGCCAGGCATAGGCTTAAAAGCTTTAGGTTCAGGCGAATTGCCCGATAGGTGCAAGTTAATTTTTTGACCACCAAATTTCAGTGCTTTTCTGCCAGACCCAAATTCAATAGTCTTCATTCCCAAAGCAGTTTCATAGAATTTACAGGTGCTTTCAGTGTTGGCTACGGTGAGCACAAAGTGATCAAGATTTTTTATTTCCATAAGATAAATCAGAACTATGTTTTAACACAATTGTTTTAATGTGCGGTGACACATTGTGATGAGCAGTAATTTTATCAGTTAGAAGACTCTAGTAAACCCAAGATAATCAATTTTCATATATTTACGCTATGCAAAGCCAATCTCCCTTAGCAGAAAGAATGCGTCCTCAAAATCTGGATCAATACGTTGGACAGAAACACTTGGTAGGACAAGGAGCTGTTCTAAGGAAAGCAATAGAAAGCAGCCAGTTGCCATCAATGATATTTTGGGGCCCGCCCGGCGTAGGTAAAACAACCTTGGCCTACATTATTTCACAGGCACTGGACCGCCCATTCTTTAATCTTAGCGCCATTAATAGCGGTGTTAAAGATGTGCGCGAAGTAATAGATAAAGCCGCACAACTTAAAGATGGTTTTTTAGGCATGCCCATATTATTTATTGATGAGATTCATCGCTTCAGTAAATCACAGCAAGACAGTTTGCTTGGCGCTGTAGAACGCGGATTGGTTACTTTAATTGGTGCAACTACAGAAAATCCATCGTTTGAAGTGATTTCCGCTTTACTTTCCAGGTGCCAGGTGTATATTTTAAAATCGCTTACAGAAGATGAACTGGTTGGTTTGTTGAATACAGCGATTAAGAAAGATTTTATCCTTAAGCAGAAGAAAATAACCATTAAAGAGCATGAAGCTTTAATCCGTTTGTCTGGTGGCGATGCACGTAAACTGCTTAATGTACTTGAAATTGCAATTAACGGAATTGGTGGTGATCAAGTAATACTGACGAACGAAAGTGTGCTGGCGCATGCACAGCAAAACCTTGCCATGTATGATAAAGCTGGAGAACAACATTACGATATTATTTCGGCTTTCATAAAATCCATCCGCGGAAGCGACCCAAATGCAGCGGTATATTGGCTGGCCAGAATGATTGAAGGTGGCGAAGACCCGCTTTTTATTGCCCGGCGATTACTGATTTTAGCTTCAGAAGATATTGGAAATGCAAACCCAAATGCATTATTGCTGGCCAATAATTGCTTTTCTGCGGTAAATGTGATTGGTTACCCGGAAGCCCGGATTATTTTATCACAATGTGTAACCTATCTGGCAAGTTCTGCTAAAAGCAATGCAGCTTACGAGGCGATCAATAAAGCACAATCTTTAGTTAAACAAACTGGCGATTTACCTGTCCCGCTGCACATTAGAAATGCACCAACCAAGCTGATGAAAAATATTGGTTATGGTAAAGATTATCAATATTCACACGGGTATGAAGGGAACTTTTCTCCTCAAGAATATTTTCCTGATCAATTGAGCGGTACCAAGCTTTACGATCCGGGCAAAAATGCTGCCGAGGAGAAACTACGCGAAAAACTGAGGCAGAACTGGAAAGATAAATATAATTATTAATGTAACTTTTCTGGCCAAACCGTATCTTACAACCAACAAACATCTATTAACTAAATCACTATGCTGAAAATTTTTTTAAGCCACCAATGGAAATCATTCTGGCGTTCGCGAAATCGCGGCAGCAGCATTGCCGGACAAATTGTGCTTGGCTTTTTTATGCTCTACTTTTTTGCAGTGGCCATCGGCGTTGGCTTTTTGATGTCGCATATTTTACAAGAGGTTTTTCCAAAACAGCCTGCCATCCGAAGTTTTAATGGCATCATTCTGTATTATTTTGCGCTCGATTTTATTATGCGATTGCAACTTCAGGAGCTGCCAACACTTAGCATTGTCCCTTATTTACATCTAAAGATCTCCAGAAATCAGATTATAAAATTCCTGAATGTAAAAGCTCTTTTTTCTGCTTTTAACCTTTGGCCGTTTTTTATTTTTCTGCCTTTTATTTTTATCAAAATATTCCCTCAATTCGGAGCTTTTACAGGCTTAATGTACATAGTTTCTATATTTTCTCTAAGTGTTTTCTGCAACTATCTGGCACTTTACATCAAACGTAAATCCATTACCAATGTGTGGTATACCATAACTGGGCTGGCAATTTTTGGTGTTTTTGCCACATTGGAATATTTTAAAGTTATTTCGGTTATGGCCGGGTCAAATGCAGTGTTCAGTCAAATTGCTGCGTATCCGTACTTAGGGTTTGCATTTACACTTGCCGCTGTCGCGATTTTTCTGATCAACGCCGGTTTTTTACGTAGAAACTTATACGTAGAAGAGCTTGGCAGCAAAAGCGAAACAAAAGCAAGTACAGACTATGCATTTCTTAATCGTTTTGGAAGAGTTGGAGAGTTGGCCGCGCTAGAACTGAAATTAATTTTAAGGCATAAAAGACCACGTTCTTCCGTAATTATGGGCTTTTTGTTTCTTTTCTACGGTTTTCTATTTTATAAACAAAAGGCGCTTCTTGCAGATGCATTCGGACAAATGATGTTTGGTGCGATTTTCATGACCGGAATATCTGTAATTATTTACGGGCAGTTTATGTTCGCCTGGCAAAGTGCGCATTTTGATGGTATTCTGGCCAACAAAATCAATGCTAAAGAATTTATAAAAGCTAAGTTTTTACTCTTTACAATTAGTTGTACCATTATTACTTTACTGGCAAGCTTTTATGGGTTTTTAAGTCCAAAGTTGTTGCTGTTGCATCTTGCGGCATATCTGTATAATATTGGTTTTGGAACCGTTGTCGTTTTATACCTGGCAACATTGAATTACAAAAGGCTGGATATCAGCAAAGCTGCAAGTTTCAACTATCAGGGAACAGGTGCAACACAATGGCTTTTAATGTTTCCATATGCACTTACCCCTATTTTGCTTTATGTGCCTTTTGGCATGATGGATAAACCCTACCTTGGCCTGGCCATTGTTTCTGTATTTGGCTTAATTATGCTTTTAATGCGTAATTTCTGGCTAAACTACCTCACCAAAAGATTTGAATTACAACGTTATAAAATAGCCGAAGGCTTTAGAGAATAATTATGATTTTAGAAGTAAAAAATTTGAAAAAGGTTTACGGCGATAAAACAGTTGTAAACATAGAACATGTAGAAATTGCGCCGGGCGAAACCATTGGTTTGGTTGGAAACAACGGTGCCGGAAAAACTACTTTTTTTAGAATGCTATTGGATTTGATTCGCCCTTCGGAAGGTGAAGTATTATCCAAAGGCGAAAACGTAATGAAAAACGATAATTGGAAAAACTACACAGCTTCTTTTCTGGATGAAGGTTTTCTGATCGACTACCTTACGCCAGAAGAATATTTTACATTTATTGGAAGTCTGCACAATTTAAGCGTTGCCGATGTAAGCACTTATCTTCTGCAATACACTGAGTTTTTTAACAATGAAATTTTAAACAGCGGAAAATACATCCGCGATTTCAGCAAAGGCAATCAAAATAAGGTTGGAATTGCGGCTGCACTGATGCAAAACCCGGAAATCCTGATCCTCGATGAACCTTTTGCCAATCTCGATCCTACTACTCAGATTCGCTTAAAAAAATTGTTGAAAGAACAAACCGGAATGACCACCTTTATTTCCAGTCATGATTTGAATCATGTAACCGATGTATGCGACCGCATTATTTTGGTAGAAAAAGGACAAGTCATCAAAGACTTCAAAACCGATGAAAATACCTTAAAAGAGTTAGAGAGTTATTTTTCGGCCTAGTTTGTACTAAGAATGATACATATACGAGGATACTTGAATAAGTCTCCTCGTTTTTTATGTTCTATTCTGACTGATTTTATTGTCAACATGATTAAAACAGGTAAAAATTAACTTTTAAAAATTTTGGCATTGTGTTTGAAAGCGATGGAGAAGATTATTAACTACTAATATTATGAATATCTCGAAAGTAAGAATAGCGACATTAAGTATAGGATTGGCAATAGGATCTATGGCGCTGCAAAGCTGCGATAGTTTAACTAAAACACAAAAAGGAGCAGGTATTGGTGCTGCTGCCGGAGGTGTTGTAGGTGCCTTAATTGGGAAAAAAGCAGGTAATACCGCTGTTGGCGCATTGATTGGAGGTGCTATTGGTGGTACAGCAGGTGCCTTTATTGGCAGAAGAATGGATAGGCAGGCAGCAGAAATCCAAAAAGCCATTCCAAATGCAGAAGTAATTCGTGAGGGAGAAGGGATTATCGTAAAATTTGATAGCGGTATTTTATTCGATTTCGATAAAACAGCATTAAAGGATGCCGCTAAAACCAATGTTCAGAGCCTGGCCGCTTCATTAAACCAATACCCGGACACCGACATTAAAATTATCGGTCATACCGATAATAAAGGTACAGAAGTATACAATCAGGGTTTATCAGAGCGAAGAGCTGCTGCGGTAAAAGCTTATGCAGTTTCTCAAGGTGTACCATCATCAAGATTGGTTACGATTGGTAAAGGATTTGCAGAACCAATTGCAGACAATACAACCGAAGATGGAAGAGCCCAAAATCGTCGTGTAGAAATTGTAATCGTTGCCAACGATCAATTGAAAGCAACTGCAGAAAAACAAGGTTAACATTTGCATCTACCTTCTTAACAGAAGACAAACATACCTTCAACCCTAATGTGCCTAACATTAGGGTTTTTTTATTTTGTTCAACTAAGAATAAATATCTTCAAAGTAGCCAACAATCAATGACTTCATTAACATTTCCTGTTCCAGCGTTGTATACGGTGGAAGTTGTTTAACCAGTTTCCAATGCGGCCAGCCATCCTGGTCCAAGCCTTCGAGTTCGTAAAAACCCATTTCACTCAGTAGTCTGCAGGTTGCGATATGCATCAGTTCCTCTTTTTGGCGTTTGCTAAATTTCACTCCGCCTTTTCCCAGTTCCTGTACACCAATTAAAAAAAGTATCACTTTTAAATCTGGCGTATCAGAATCAAATTCTTCAGAAATTTTTATCTGAAGCGCTTTCCATTTCGCATTAATCTCCGCTGGTTTCATAATTGCAAAGATAGTGTAAAAAAGGTATGTAGAACCGCTTAAAAGGTTTGGACTTTGTCATTAAGCTGAAAGTAGAATTGTATTTTTGGCTATGAGCACAATCACAGATCAAGTTTTTAATGTAGGGCTTTTAGCCTATGGAATGTCTGGAAAAGTATTTCACGCGCCTTTTTTTCAGGCCAATGCCGGTTTCAATTTATATGCAGTAACGGAAAGAAATACTAAGAAAGCTGGTGTAGATTATCCGGATATTACCAGTTACAATACGATAGATGATTTGCTTGCCGATCCTAAAATTGATCTGGTTGTCATTAATACGCCCAACAATCTCCACTTTGAACATGCGAAAGCAGCATTGCAAAGTGGCAAACATATTTTGGTAGAAAAGCCTTTTGTTGCAAATGTTGCACAGGCAGAAGAACTGTTCACGCTGGCAGATACCTTAGGTAAGGAGATTTTTTTCTATCAAAACCGAAGATGGGATAGTGATTTCCTTGCCGTGAAGAAAGTTCTTCAGGAAAAAAAACTTGGTAAACTGGTAGAAATGCATGTTCGTTATGATCGCTACCGAAATGTAATCGGGCCAAAAGCTTTTAAAGAGCAGGCAATTGAAGCCAGCGGTTTATTGTACGATTTAGGTCCGCATTTACTGGATCAGGTGATTTCACTATTTGGCAAGCCACTTCACTTTACTAAAACCACAACAAAAAATAGAAAAGGAACCTTAGTTGATGATTACTTCACTATTCAACTCAATTTTGTTGATGATATAACCGTATTTGTAACGGCAACGATGCTCTCATTAAATCCTCAGCCTGCATTTGTACTACACGGAACAGAAGGCACTTTAATTAAACCACGCGCAGATGTTCAGGAAGAACAACTTCTTGGAGGAATGAAAATTGGCGATGCAGGTTATGGCGTTGAAGCCCAGGGAATGCAAGGAAAATTAACTACAATCTCTGAGAATGGAACCATTAAAACGGAAGACGTTTATTCACAAACAGGAACATATACTCCACTTTTCGATGCCATTTATGCAACATTAGTTGGCCGTAAGCCTTACCCGGTAACCCGTGATCAGGTCTTAACTCAACTGGAAATTATCCAATCCTGATTTTTGAAAATACATTCTGCTTATTAGCATTGCAAAATATTCCCTCTAGCCATCTCATATATGAATAGCCTGCCATTAGCTTACCTTATCCCAATTGCTATTTTAACAATCTATTTTATTGTTAAAAAAAAGAAGCCGGAAATTGAACCCTTAACGGAAACCGATCGGAAGATCCTGGACGATTATGTTTCTTTTTATCACAATCTTGATTCTACAGACAAACTCAGGTTCGAACAAAAAATCGCGGCTTTTTTTAACCAGGTGCGTATTGAAGGTGTAGGATTGGATATGACAACATTGGATGAACTCCTGATTGCTTCAAGCGCAGTGATTCCGATTTTCGGTTTTGACGATTGGCAATATCAGAACCTGAGTAGCGTTTTGCTTTATCCGGATACTTTCAACAAAGATTTTCAATTTGAAGGTGGCGAAAGGAATATTATGGGCATGGTGGGTACAGGTTATATGAATGGACAAATGATTCTATCCAGATCTGCACTGCGACATGGTTTTTCCAAAAGTGCCGGAAAGGAAAATACTGCAATCCATGAATTTGTACATCTTTTAGATAAATCTGATGGCGCTACAGATGGTATTCCTGAAAATTTAATCGCCCATGAATATACTTTGCCCTGGGTAAAAATGATGCATGAAGAGATGCAGAAAATTGAAGAAAATAAATCTGACATTAATCCTTACGCAATTACAAATGAAGCCGAATTTTTTGCTGTAGTTTCTGAATATTTCTTTGAACGCCCAGATTTACTAAAAGAAAAACACCCGGATTTATACCATCAGCTGAGCCGGATTTTTGCTCAACAACCGGCAGGTTAAATGCTCAATATGATGCACATAATAAAAAGTACAGGCTTAGCTATTTTGCTGTTAACCGGTTTAACCGGTTTTTCACAAAAAACCTTCCATCTTAAACAAGATTTTCCAATCGGGAAAAAATACGATTTCAGTATTGTTTCCGATCAGATTATTACACAAAAGGTTGGCGGGCAAACCATGAATATGAATCAAAATATCGGAACCGATTACACCTTCAATATCAAAAATGGTGATGAACGGCTTAAAGATGTTGAGGTTACCTACAATCGTATGTTTATCAAATCATCTGCGATGGGAAATACGATGAACGTAGATTCGAATGATTCAGATACAACCAAAAGTAACCCTTTACGTGGACTAACAAATGCAGGTTTTACGATGTCGCTCGCTCCAAACGGAGAAGTAAAAACAGTAATTGGCGTAGATAAAATGATCAGCGATATTGCTGCCCGTTCTTCAAAAGATTCTGTTGCGGTGAAGCAAATGAAAGCTACGTTAAGCCAGCAGTTTAATGCAGAATCTATGCGGCACACCATGGAAACGTCTTTGAAAATTTATCCCGACAAGGCCATTAAAATTGGAGAAAGTTGGGTGATTAATGCGAAAATGCAAATATCTATGCCCATAGAAACCGTTACAACTTATACCCTAAAAGAGGTTAAAGACGGTGTGGCTTATCTCGATTTACGAGGCACACTTCTGTCAAAAGGGTTGTTCAAAAGTATGGGAAGCGAAATTCAATCTGATTTGTCTGGAACTAATATTGGCGACGCCGAACTGGATATTCAAACAGGTTTCATTTTAAAAAGCCACAGTAGAGTAGATTTAACCGGAACCATGCAAACTGCCGGACAAACCATAGAATTTGAAATGCAGGGAATTAATAGAATTGAAGGCAAAGAAATTAAATAATCATAAAAATGCTCAGATATATCTCTGCCGATTGGATTTTCCCGGTGTGTATCTCACCAATTCAGAACGGTGTGATTGCCCTTGATCGGGATGGTATAATTAAACAAGTATTGACAGAGGATGAAGCCATTGCACTCGACCTCGATGTTCAGAAATACAAAGGCGCCATTGTTCCGGGTTTTGTAAATACACATTGCCATCTGGAACTCTCCCACATGCTGCATAAAATTCCCGAGCATACGGGTTTAGTAGAATTTGTGCAGCAAATTATTAAGAACAGACAAAGCGAGGCAGATGAAGTGCTGCAAGCAATGCAACTTGCCGATACAAAAATGGCTGAAAATGGTATCGTTGCCGTTGGCGATATTTCTAACCAAATCTCTTCAAAGGCAATTAAACTATCAAGTAAAATCCATTACCATACATTTGTTGAAGCAATGGGCTTCAATCCAGATCGTGCGGAGGCGATTATGGATTTTGCTGAAGATATAAAACAGCAATTTGAACCGTTACCTGCATCTGTTGTACCTCACGCGCCATACTCTGTATCAAAGCCTTTGTTGCAAAAAATAGCACAGGCCGCCAGCCAGAGAAAAGAAATACTGAGTATTCACAATCAGGAAACGGATGATGAAAATGATTTTTTCCTTAGTAAAACAGGCGGGTTTTTAAAGTTATATGATTTCTTAGGTTTAGATATTTCGTTTTTCTCCCCATCAGGAAAAACGTCTTTACAAACCTGGCTACCAAATATTCCTAATCAGAAGATTTTGATGGTACACAATACTGTAACGGCAAAACAAGATCTGGAATTTGCCGCACAAAATAAACAGCAGCTGTATTGGTGTTTGTGTCCGCAGGCAAATTTGTACATCGAAAATCGCTTACCAGATGTAAATTTGATGCGCGCAGAAAACCTAAAAATCACTTTGGGTACAGATAGTTTGGCCAGTAATCATCAGCTAAATATTCTATCGGAAATGAAAACTTTACAAACGCACATGCAAATTCCATTTGTTGACTTACTGCAATGGGCAACATGGAACGGAGCAGAATTTCTGGAAAAGGATGATGTTTTCGGTTCTATCGAAGCAGGGAAAAAACCAGGTTTGAATCTTATTCAGTTGTCTGAAGATTTCCTGATATTGAATGATCGCGTAGAAAAATTAAGTTGATTTAACATAAAAGCTTATGAATCCGATTTGCAAATTATTCAATATTGAATTTCCAATTATCCAGGCCGGAATGGTTTGGTGCAGCGGCTGGCGTTTGGCCGCAGCGGTTTCAAATGCCGGCGGATTGGGCATTATCGGTGCAGGTTCAATGTATCCGGAAGTTCTGCGTACACACATCCAAAAATACAAAGCGCATTCACAAAAACCTTTTGCCGTAAATATTCCATTACTCTATCCAAATATTCAGGAAGTGATAGATATTGTGGTAACAGAAGGCATTAAAATTGTTTTTACTTCGGCCGGAAATCCCGATACGTGGACTTCTCATTTAAAAGCCAATGGAATTTTGGTTGTACACGTTATTGCAAATACAAAATTCGCTTTAAAGGCTCAGTCAGCCGGTGTGGATGCTATTGTAGCTGAAGGTTTTGAAGCTGGTGGACATAACGGGCGAGAAGAAACAACAACAATGTGTTTAATTCCGCTGATCAAAGATGCTGTTCGCATTCCTGTAATCGCTGCTGGCGGAATTGCGAATGGACGAACAATGTTGGCTGCTTTTGCGCTAGGCGCTGATGCTGTACAGGTTGGTTCTGCTTTTGCTGTTGCAGAAGAATCTTCTGCTCATCCGAATTTTAAAACTAAAATAATAAATGCGACAGAGGGCGATACCCGTTTGGCTATGAAAAAGCTTGTGCCGGTACGGCTTTTAAAAAATGAGTTTGCAGATGCCGTTTCTATTGCTGAAGCAAATGGTGCAAGCAGAGAAGAATTGATTAAACTTCTCGGCCGGGCACGCGCAAAACTCGGCATGTTTGACGGTGATACAGATAATGGCGAACTCGAAATCGGGCAAATTGCCACACTGATACATGAAATTAAACCAGCAAAACAAATTCTGGATGAAATTTGGGCTGGATTTCTATTAGAAAAACACCGCCTGGAAGGTTTATTCAATTAGAACGCTCAACAAATCAATATACTGATTTTCTTCAGCGGATTAATGCGCCATCTTTTTACCTTTGTAACATTAACAAAGCTTATGGGTAGTAATATTAAACACCTCAATATTGTCGTTACTGGTAAAGTTCAGGGTGTCTTTTTTCGGGCAAGTACAAAAGCTGTTGCCGATCAGATGGGTGTTAAAGGTTATGTGAAAAACCAGAAAGACGGCTCTGTTTTGATTGAAGCAGAAGCGGGTGCAACCACAATGGATATGTTTTTAGAGTGGTGCAATGAAGGCCCTGAAAAAGCCGTGGTAGAAAGCATACAAACCACAGAGGATGACCTGAAAAATTTCAATAACTTTGAAGTGGTGAAGAAAAACTTACTGTGGTAACTGCCTCAACTCCTACAACCTTAAATAACTTTCATGTCTGTATATAAAAAGTTTCTCGGACAAACTATGGTTTATGGTATCAGTACCGTATTCTCCAGGTTGTTCAACTTCATCCTCACCCCTATTTACACAGGTGTATATAAAAAAGGTGTTTACGGTATTTTCACAAATATGTACGCCAATGCATCTTTAATTAATGCCATTCTCGCTTTTGGAATGGAGAGTACATACTTTCGGTATTTGAATAAATTTGAAGACCGGAAACAGCAGGTGTACAACAACTCTTTCTTGTGCATTGCTTTTATTTCTACACTTTTTCTCCTAACGGGATTAACGTTTTCCAGTTCAATTGCTGAATATCTGGCTACAAAGCCGACAGAAATAATGGATTATAAAAAGTATGTGAGCTTTTTTCTCTGGATATTGTATGTTGATGCAATATGTGTTATTCCTTTTGCAAAACTCCGTGCAGATGGCCGTCCTTTTAAATACAGCGTTGCAAAATTCTTAAACATTGGCTGTTTTGTAGGCTTCAATCTGTTTTTCATTTTTGCCGTTCCGGCAGTGATTAAACACCATTGGATTGGTGCAGAATGGCTTTCTGGGTGGTACCGTTACCAGTGGATTGGTTATGTGTTTCTGGCAAATTTAATTGCATCAATCGTTACTTTAATTTATTTATTGCCAGAGTTTTTAAAATTGCAATTGCGGTTTGATCGGAAACTTTTTGGCGATATGTTTTCATACAGCTGGCCAATTCTTGTTGCCAATTTATCCTTTATTGTAAACGAGAACCTCGATAAAATTGTACTTCAGAAATTGCTTCCAGTCGATATCGCCAATGGCGAAGTCGGAATTTATGGTGCAGTTTGTAAAATTGCCATATTCCTCAGCATATTTATAACTGCATTCCGACTTGGTGCAGAACCTTTCTTTTTTAGTCACGCAAAAGAGAAAAACGCAAGAAATACGTATGCAGATATTTTAAAATACTTTGTTATCGCACTTTCAGTGCTGTTTATTGCCATTATAGCCAATATCGAAATTCTTAAATATTTTATTCGTAACGAAGAGTACTGGGTAGGTTTGCCTGCAGTTCCGTATTTGTTGCTGGGTTATGTTTGTCTGGGTATTTATATGAATTTATCTATTTGGTATCGCCTTTCAGATCAAACGCGTTTTGGATTATACATTTCTGTTGCAGGCGCATTCATAACCATTGTGCTCAATTTTGTTCTAATTCCAAAATACAGTTATATGGGTTCTGCATGGGTAAGCATGATGGCGTATTTCGTGATGATGATCTTATCGTATGTTTTGGGCCAGAAATATTATCCAATACCATATAATTTGAAGAAAATCTTGGCTTATTTAATTATCTCTACGGTTATAGTTTTTGCTTCTTTCTTCGCTTTTCATCGCAATATTTACATCGGAAATGCGCTACTGATTGCATTTATCGCCGGCATTGTTTATTTTGAGAAGAACGATCTGAAAAGAATGATGAAACGTTAGAAACATTTATTCTACAGACTAAAACAATACAAATGGACATCAAAATTATCAATACATCAGAACACCCGCTTCCAAAATATGAAACCGAGCACGCTGCGGGGATGGATCTGCGGGCTGCACTTTCAGAAACAGTAACACTCAAGCCACTTCAGCGCGCATTAATTCCAACCGGATTATACATAGAGCTGCCTGTAGGTTTTGAAGCACAGATCAGACCGAGAAGTGGGTTAGCTTATAAACATGGAATTGGGATTGTAAATGCGCCAGGCACAATTGATGCCGATTATCGCGGCGAAATTAAAGTTTTACTGGTCAATTTATCAGACACAGAATTTAGTATTCAAAATGGCGAACGGATTGCCCAAATGGTAGTGGCAAAACACGAAACAGTAAACTGGTTGCCTGTAAGCGAACTCTCAGAAACCGAAAGAGGCGAGGGCGGTTATGGCCACACGGGAAAGGTTTAAAACAATATAGATCAATCGGACTACATGCTAAAAAATGCAATTTTCATCGCCGCTATTACCTGTTCAATACAGGGATTTTCACAGGCGCCTGTTTTAACGTCAGATAACCGAGACAGCAATATGGTTAAAACCTTGTTTTTTGCAGGTCTGCGTGAAAAACTCAACGAAAATTACGTAATGGCATCAAGCAATTTTACTAAAGTAATTGCAGTAGATCCTCAAAACCACGCAGCCTATTTCGAACTTTCCAATGCAGATTTTAAACAGGATAAATTATCCGAAGCTGAAATAAATATTAAGAAGGCAGTTGCATTAAATACCGAAAATGTTTGGTATTGGAGGTTATTGAGTGAAATTTACAAACGCGGGAACAGAATGCCAGAGCTGGTTGGTGTTTTTAACCAGTTGATTCGCATAGATCCTGACAACGACGCCTATTATTTTGATAAAGCCAATGCATTTTATTTATCCGGCAAAGCCGATTCTTCAAAATTTATTTACAACCAGATTGAACAGAAATTTGGAACTTCCCGTGATTTGGAAAATGCGCGCAGAAGATTTCAACAAGTTGAAACAAAATCTGAAAGCGACATCATAAAACTTCTGGAAGGAAACCAGGCGGATAGTAAAAATTATTTATACGCAGCTGGTTTGCTTCTACAAAAGGGAAATATTGCCGAAGCAGCAAAAGTTTTAATTAAAGCACAGCAGGTAACGCCAGACGATTTCGAAATTAACCTGGCATTGGCCGATGTTTACCGCCGCCAGAAAAATGACCAGGCTGCTTTTGATGCTTTGAAACAAGCATTTAAAAGTCCTGAAATGCCATTGGGCGAAAAAATCAAGATAGTAATAGCCATGTTTCCTGCCATAAATTCGCCCGTTGTTGCCTCAAATCTAAATGAAATGACAAGAATAATGGCAGAAGCAAACCCGGAAGAAGCAAAAGTTCAGGCGCTTTATGGCGATGTGCTATACCAGCAGAATAATCTGAAATTAGCGCTTGAGCAATATCAGAAAGCACTGAAACTGGATGATCAGGTTTATGCCGTTTGGGAGCAAACAATAAACATTGAGACTTTGATGGGTAGATATGCAGATGCGGTTAGGCTTGCTGATGATGCATTAACAATTTACCCAAACCAAGCCAGCTTGCATTATTACTCGGCTTATGCACTTTTCAAATCCGGAAAGGCAGATGCAGCCTTGGCAAACCTGAAACTTGCAGTGCAACTGGATTCAGACAATAAAGCCTTACAAGCGCAGGTATTTGCACTGCAGGGAGATATTTACATCAACCAGAATAATTTTAATCAGGCGAAAATTTCTTTTGAAAAAGCATTGGTGCTTGAGCCGGAAAATTATCTGATCATGAATAATTATGCCTATTATCTCGCATTGCGAAATGACGATCTGACAAAAGCTTCTGCGTATGCCAAACGTGCTGCTGAAGCCATGCCTGGCAATTCTTCCATTGCTGATACTTATGCATTTATTCTTTTTAAGCAAGAGAAATACGATCTGGCGCAACAATGGATAGAAAAGGCTCTTGAAAACAATAGCAACAAAGACGGTGTTTATCTCGAACGCTACGGAGATATTTTATATCTCAGGGGAAATAAAGAAGCCGCTGTAAGTCAGTGGATAAAAGCCAAATCTGCCGGAAATGGGTCTGATCTGTTAATCAAGAAAATCAATGAAAAGAAATATATTAAATAGCCTGTTTTTCCTTGCGTTTGCCTTACTGATTTCATCCTGTAAATCAAAAAAAGAAATTGTTATTGCACCAAAGGCGCCATTAGAGACAGAAGCAGATCGTTCAAAGGCAGAAATGCTTGCCAAACTTAGTGCAAAACAATTGAAATTTAACACATTGTCGTTAAAAGCTAAAGCGAGTTTGGCTATTGCAGGTAAATCCAACGATGTAACCATGAATTTTCGGATTAAAGACAAAGAAGTGATTTGGGTTAGCATCACAGCTTTAGGTGGAATGGCCGAAGTTGCACGCGCCCTGATTACACCAGACAGCGTAAAAATTATCAATCGTTTTCAAAGTCAATATGTAAGTCAGCCGTTCAGCTATCTCTACAAATACGCGAATAAGCAACTCACCTTTAATACATTACAAGCTATTTTAGTAGGTAACGCCAGTGAAGATTTACTTACTGCCCAATCGAAAATAATTATGCAGATGGGAACCCCCGAAGTAAAGGGCAAAAATGGTGATCTGGATTATCGTTTCCTTTTTAATACCCTGTTTAAAGTATCGGAAACCAATTTTAGCGACACGAGAACCGGACAGGCTGTAAAAGTAAATTATACAAATTATCAAAAATTGAATGATTCACTTTTTCCAAGTGCGTTAGAAATAAATACTTTATCTAAAGGAAAAAACATAAATATTATTCTTCAGTTTACGAAAATTGATGGCAATGTTCCGCTAGAATTTCCGTTTACAGTACCAAAAAGGTTTACCGAGGTAAATTAGTCGCCACTGGTTATGCTTAACATATGATGAAGAATAAATGAAGAACATTTCATCATTGGCTGCTACGCCCTGAGTATCTCACTTTTAATATATATTACTGCAAAATTTTTATACTTTTGGCTTAATGAAGCTACACAAACTCGTATTTATCCTGTTTTTTAGTGTAATTGCCTTTTCGGCCAGTTCACAAACCGAAAATGAACTGCGTAGAAAAAAGGAAGCAATTCAACGTGAAATTGAGCAGCTGCAGAAAAATCTAAATAAAGCTGCAAGTGGGAAAAAACTTACCCTGCAGCAAATTAACACCATTAATGCGCAGATCAGGCTTCGCCAGGATAAAATTGGAACCATTAACTCTGAAATAAAAAACCTGGATAATCAAATCTCTCAGAATACCAATACCGTACATACGTTACAAGGTCAGTTGGGCGATTTGAAAAAAGAATACGCAGCAATGATCCGGTTTGCACAACGAAACCGTAACGCCTACGATAAAATGATGTTCATTTTCGCGGCTAAAGACTTTAATCAGGCTTATAAACGAATTAAATATTTGCAGCAATTTAGCCAATATCGTAAAAAGCAAGCGGGTTATATTGAAACCACTCAGCAAGACCTGAATGGAAAAATAAAGGTTTTAGATAAAACGCTCAGAGAGAAGAGCGATTTACTAAAAGAACAAGAAAGAGAGCGGAATAAGTTAGGAAAGGACAAAAACGAACAATCTTCTGCGCTTAATAAATTAAGTAAACAGGAAAAGCAGTTCAAACAGGATATTGCGTCTAAAAAGAAACAACAGGCACAGATAGATCGTGCGATTAAATTGGCTATTCAGCGTGCAATTGAAGAAGCCAGAAGAAAAGCCGCTGAGGAAGCGAGAAGAAAAGCCGCGGAAGAAGCCAGGCTGGCCGCTGCAGCAGCAGCCAAGGCGAGAGCAGAAAACCGACCTGTTCCAACGGCAACACCAACTGCACCTGTCCGTGAAAAAACAACAAGTGAACTGTTAACGGCCACGCCGGAAGCGGCCAAACTTTCTGCGGGCTTTGAAAATAACAGGGGCAGATTGCCATGGCCTGTTGCTACCGGAACGATAACAGAAAGATATGGTTTGCACAAAGTAGATCTTGCATCCTATACAAATGACGGCGTAGATATTACAACTTCTAATGGTGCTCCTGTTAGAGCTGTATTTGCAGGGAAAGTCTTAACTGTACAGTATATACAGGGCAGAGGCGTGGTGATTATTATGCATGGTGAGTATATTACGGTTTACCAAAACCTGAAAGACATAAAAGTTTCTACAGGAAGTGATGTAGATACAAAAGAAGTTATTGGAGCAGTTGCCAATACCGGCGATGATGCCGTTTTAAAATTTCAGATCAGGAGAGGGCAATCAACCTTAAACCCTGAGGCCTGGATCAGTAAATAAACCCATAGACAGTTTTAAATGTCTATATTTGTATAAAATGTAATTAGTGATGTATCAAAGCACGTTATTAGAATTTTTAAATATGGGAGGATCAGAGATCGTACTCATATTGGTAGTTGTACTTTTGTTGTTTGGAGGTAAAAAATTACCAGAATTAGCAAGAGGACTTGGGCGGGGAATCAGAGAGTTTAAAGACGCATCTGATGGGGTAAAACGTGAAATTCACCGAAATATCAACTCTATGGATGTAGATAAAGAGGAAGAAAGTACGGTTGCCAGCAACAACCAACGCCACCATCCAACAGAAGAATCGCCTGTTGATGAAAAGGTAGAACCTGCAGTTGTTGAAACTCCGGCCACTACTTCAGAAGTGAAAAAAGAAGTTGAAAATCAAAAAGTTTAAAACCAAATATCATGTTAAATACAACAATAGCAGCAATGCTTGGAACACCAGAAATTATATTAATCGTGGTAGCGATTTTATTGATTTTCGGTGGTAAGAAAATTCCTGAACTTATGCGTGGTTTAGGTAAAGGTGTTAAAGAATTTAAAGAAGGAAAAGATGGTGTAGATGGAGATCAGGTAGATCCGTCGAACCGCGATAAAACAGCATAATTGCAAAATTTTAAGTTTTGAAGAAATACAGTTCTCTTGAAGAGATACAAACACTCCTTTCGCAAAAGCAATTAACTGTACCCGATTTACTGGCTTACTATCTTAAACAGATAGAAGATCACAAACACCTCAATGCATTTAATGAGGTGTTTTTTTTATCGGCAGCAGTGCAGGCGAAATCTGTTCAGCAGAAAATAGAAAACGGTACTGCAGGGAAACTTGCTGGCATGGTTATCGGTATTAAAGACAATATCTGTTACCAGGATCATGTGGTTACCGCATCATCAAAAATGCTGGAAGGTTTTGTATCGCCTTATTCTTCTACTGTTGTTAAACGCTTGTTGCAGGAAGATGCAGTAATCATTGGCCGCTTAAATTGTGATGAATTCGCAATGGGTGGATCTAATGAAACTTCTTACTTCGGACCTGTAAAAAATGCAGCCAATCCCGAACTTGTTCCTGGTGGCTCATCTGGCGGATCTGCAGTTGCCGTTCAGGCAGATATGTGTTTGTCTGCACTTGGTACAGATACCGGCGGATCTGTCCGTCAGCCTGCTGCTTTCTGCGGACAAATCGGCTTAAAACCAACCTATGGACGTATTTCGAGATATGGGGTAATTGCCTATGCTTCTTCCTTTGATCAGGTTGGGCCAATTACGTCATCCGTAGAAGATGCTGCTTTGCTTTTATCTGTATTAGCCGGAGCAGATGATAACGATTCTACCGTTTCAACTCTAGACGTTCCAGATTATCTGTCTAAGCTTCAAGAATTAAAGCCGCTTAAAATTGCGGTTCTGAAAGAGACAATAGAGAATGAAGCACTCGATCGGGAAGTCAAAGAAGCTATACTTTTGGCAATAGAAAATCTTAGAGCTGCGGGGCATACCATAGAATATGTGTCTTTTGATCTTTTAGACTATCTGGTGCCGGCATATTACATCCTCACCACGGCAGAAGCATCTTCAAATTTATCCAGGTACGACGGCGTTCATTATGGGCATCGGAATGAGGATGCAAAATCCTTAAATGAATTGTATAAACTTTCCAGAGCCGAAGGTTTTGGAGAAGAAGTGAAGCGTAGAATACTTTTGGGTACTTTTGTGCTGAGTGCAGGATATTATGATGCATATTACCAGAAAGCGCAGCAGGTTCGCCGGTTAATCCGTGAGAAAATGGACGAAATGCTGCAAGATTTTGATTTGTTACTTTCTCCGGTTGCACCCACACCTGCATTTAAAATTGGCGATAATGTGCAAGATCCATTGGTGATGTACATGGCCGATATATTTACCGTTTTGCCCTCATTGAGTGGCCATCCGGCTATTGCTTTGCCATTAGGCAATAATGCGGCAGGTTTGCCGTTAAGTATTCAATTTACAGCCAAACATTTTGAGGAAGATAAGCTTCTGGCTTTTTCTCAGGCTTTTTTAAAATAAGCACTCTACAGCCATGTCAAATGTTCTTTGAAGGGAATTTATTCCTTTATCGGAATTTGACATGGCTGCGTGTAGAAATCAAATAGCCCATGATTAAAAAATTACTTTTAACCTCTATCTGTGCAACTTTTGGAATGGTAATCACCACTTCGGCACAACAAACGCTTAAACTGGATTCCCTTCCAAAGATTCAAAATAACATTTTTATCAATACAGATACAACTGCGGTACCGCAGGTTACAGAAAACCCGCTGTTGCTTGGACAAAATTACGTATACAAACTCCGGTTGGATTCTATAACCAAGGTTGTTCCCCTCCCGTATAACGAATACGTACAGCAGTATATAGATATTTACGCAAAGCGCAAAGATATGTTTGGTAAGATGATGGGCCTTTCAGGTTATTATTTTCCGATTTTCGAAAAGGCTTTGCGGGATTATAATATTCCACAGGAGATTAAATACTTGACAATTGTAGAATCGCAGATGAATCCGCATGCCATTTCAAAAGTGGGTGCAACTGGCATCTGGCAATTCATGTTTGGAACCGGGAAAGCATACGGCTTGAAAATGGATAATTTTGTTGATGAGAGAAAAGATCCCATTCAAGCCAGTTACGCAGCAGCAGCTTATTTTAGAGATGCTTTTGAAGAACTTGGCGATTGGCTTCTTGCTATTGCCGCTTACAATTGCGGAAAAGGAAATGTAACCCGTGCAATCGATAAATCTGGTTCCAGAGATTTCTGGGTGCTCAGACAATTCCTTCCAAAAGAGACCAGAAACTATGTACCTGCGTTTATTGCGGCTGTTTATGTGATGAATTATGCTGGTAAACATCAAATATCAGCACAGGAAAGCCCATTATTTGCCAAAACGGATACCGTACAAATAAGCCGTTTTGTTTCATTGCCTCTACTTGCAAAAGCATTAGACATAGAAGAAAGCGCATTATTCGCACTAAATCCATCATATAAAAAGAAGATTGTAAATGGTACTGATGACGAGCCTAAACGAATTGTCATGCCAATTATTAAGGGAACGGATTATGCTGCGGTTTATAATGTATTGAATACTTCTGAACTGGTAACCGATACGCGGGTTGTTCAGTCGGGAACCGATGATGTGCGTGACTTGCGTAAAATGAAGGTGAAAACAGTTGCCAGTGCAAACACCGTTTACCACAAAGTAAGCAGCGGACAAACGCTTGGCGCAATTGCAAATCAATATGGCATAGAAGTACAGGATCTTAAAGTTTGGAACGGACTTAAGGGCAATGCTATTGTTCCCGGTCAGAAATTAAAGGTTCTTCGGAAAGGAAGTGTAACGCTAAAAACACCAGAAACTTTTTTGAGTTATAAAGTGAAAGTTGGTGATACCCTTTCTGGCATTGCCGAAAAATTTAACGGTGCAACTGTTCAAAGGATCAAGAATGATAACGGTCTTAAAAAAGCAGCACTTCAGCCCGGTATGGTACTTAAAATAAGCAAAGGTTAAAGACATCAACCCGCCAATTCAATTAAAAATATTAAGGGCGGGTGTTCCTTACTACATTTAATACCGCGTTAAATACTCCAGACAAAACCGTGAGTTGTCATTTTGTTAAATGACCTCTTATTTATTTCGCTCGTACTAAAAGAATTGTACCTTTGTAGCGTCACTAATACGTTACTTAATGAGTAATATCACTAGAAAACAAGATGCACTGGATTATCACTCCCAAGGGAGACCAGGTAAAATACAGGTAGTACCTACCAAACCAACAACTTCTCAAAGAGATTTAACCTTAGCATACTCACCCGGAGTTGCCGAACCATGTTTAAAAATTGCAGAAAATACCGATGATGTATATAAATATACAGCAAAAGGGAATCTTGTTGCAGTAATTAGCAATGGAACAGCCGTTTTAGGTTTGGGCGATATTGGCCCTGAAGCCGGAAAACCAGTAATGGAAGGTAAAGGTCTGTTATTCAAAATTTTTGCAGATATAGATGTGTTCGATTTGGAATTGGACACTAAAAACGTAGATGATTTTGTAAAAATTGTAAAGGCTCTGGAACCAACGTTTGGAGGTGTTAATCTTGAAGATATTAAAGCACCAGAATGTTTCGAAATTGAAAGACGCCTCAAAGAGGAAATGAATATTCCGGTAATGCACGACGATCAGCACGGTACAGCAATCATTTCTGGTGCAGCATTATTAAACGCATGTGAAATACAGAAAAAGAAACTTGACAAAATAAAAATGGTCATTAGCGGTGCAGGTGCTGCTGCCGTTTCCTGCTCGAAAATGTACCTTTCGTTAGGGGTAAAAAAAGAAAATCTGGTGATGTTCGACATCAATGGATTAATTGATACCAATCGTACCGATCTGGATGATATCCGGATGGAATTTGCAACCGATAGAAAAGATATTAAAACAGTTGCAGATGCACTCAATGGTGCAGATGTATTTGTTGGTCTTTCTGCCGGGAATATTATTCAGCCGGAAATGCTGAACAAAATGGCGAAAAACCCGATTGTATTCGCGATGGCTAATCCAAATCCTGAAATAGCCTATGACCTGGCGATAAAAACCCGTAAAGACATCATCATGGCAACGGGCCGATCTGACTATCCAAACCAGGTAAATAACGTTTTGGGTTTTCCATATATTTTCCGTGGTGCTTTAGATGTTCGCGCAACTACCATAAATGAGCCAATGAAAATTGCTGCCGTTAAAGCAATTGCCGAACTGGCTAAAAAAACAGTTCCGGAGGCGGTAAACCTTGCTTATAACGCAACCAATCTAAAATTTGGTAAAGATTATATCATTCCAAAACCAGTAGATTTCAGATTAATTACAGAAGTTTCTATGGCAGTTGCTAAGGCTGCGGTAGAAAGTGGAGTGGCTAAAAAAGTTATTACAGACTGGGATGCGTATTCAGAAGAATTAAGAAAACGTTTAGGTTTGGACGATGCCATTATGCGTTCGGTTACACTTAAAGCGAAATCAGACCCAAAACGCGTTGTTTTTGCTGAGGCCGATAATTATAAGATTCTTAAAGCTGCGCAAATTGTTAAAGACGATAATGTGGCAATTCCAATTTTGCTTGGAAACAAAGAAAAAATCCAGTCAATTATCAACGAGCACGGACTGGAATTGAACGGAGTCGAGATTATCGATCAAATGCAATCTCCGGAGAAAACAAAAAAATATGCGGAAGCTTTATACAAAAAACGCCAGCGTAAAGGTGTGTCTTCATTAAATGATGCAACGAAATATTTGAGAGACCGAAATTATTTTGGTGCTTCTATGGTAGAGTTTGGCGAAGCCGATGCCATGATTTCTGGTTTAACAAAAAATTATGCGTCTACCATTAAACCTGCTTTACAGGTTATTGGTGTAGAACCAGGTGTTAAACGTGTTGCGGGTATGTACATGATGATGACCAAAAAAGGTCCTGTTTTCTTTGGCGATACTACCGTAAACGTAGATCCAACTGCAGAAGAACTGGTAGACATCACTTTGTTGGTGGATAAATCTGTAAAACAATTTAACATCAAGCCGAGAATTGCTTTATTGTCTTATTCCAACTTTGGTTCTAACGATGGAGTTACACCAAATAAAGTGCGCGAAACTGCACGTTTGCTGCATAAAAACCATCCGGAGATTGTTGTTGACGGAGAAATGCAAGGTAACTTTGCAATAAATAATGAACTGTTAAATGAGAATTTTCCTTTCAGTACACTTGCTAATTCACCGGCAAATACGCTTATCTTCCCCAATTTAGAGTCGGGTAACATTGCTTACAAATTACTACAGGAATTGGGAGGAGCAGAAGCCGTAGGTCCTATCCTTTTAGGATTAAATAAATCTGTTCATATTGTTCAATTGGGAAGTTCTGTTCGCGAAATTGTGAATATGGTAACAATTGCTGTTGTTGACGCTCAAGCTAAAGAAGAACTTGCTGGAACATCAAAACGAAAAGGTATATTTGGGAAAACAACTAAGAAATAAAATTCATGTACGCCTATATTGATGGTAAGTTAACTTTTAAAAATCCAACTTACGTAGTAATTGAAGCCGGAGGTATTGGCTACCAGATTAACATTTCTTTAAACACCTATAGCGCTCTGGAAGATTCTGAACGTTGTAAGCTCTATACCTGGCTGCACGTGAAAGAAGATGGACATACATTATACGGGTTCGCCGATGAAGGCGAACGCCGTTTGTTTTTGCACCTGATTTCGGTTTCCGGAATCGGGCCAAATACCGGAAGAATGATTTTATCTTCCATTACACCTTTAGAAATTCAGGCTGCTATCGTAAAAGGGGATTTGCCTCTTATACAACGAATTAAAGGCATTGGCGCAAAAACTGCACAACGCCTGGTTTTAGAATTACAAGACAAACTAAAAAAAGAAGGTGCAGATACACTTATTTCTGTACCTCAACACAATACTGTGAAAGATGAAGCGTTATCTGCATTGGTAATGCTCGGATTCGCCAAACAAACCGCCGAAAAAACTATCGATCAGATTTTAACAAAGACAGAAGGAACGCTTTCGGTAGAGCAACTAATTAAGCACGCTTTAAAAAATTTATAGACAGTACTGCCTTTGAAGAGAATTTCTACATTTCTGCTCCTCATATCTCTCTTATTTGCTAAAAAAAACGCCCTCTCTCAGGTTGTTCAGAGCAAAACGGATACTGCCGTATCCAAAAATAATTTTAGCATTAAAGAAAAGGAAACCCTTGGTTTAGATCGGATTACGTCTCCCTTTTCTCCGCTTCCCAATAATGTGAAACGGGCTGTTGAGTATGATGCCAAAAACAGGCGCTATATTGTGAAAACCATTATTGGCGATAAATATGTAACCCAAATCCAGTATTTAACCGTTGAAGAATACCAACGGTTATTAAACAGTGATATTAAAAGAGAAAACTGGCGCAGCATTTCTAATGCTGAGGTAAATGATTATCGGAACACCGGAGCAATCCCCGAAATTCAGATTAATAGTAAGTCCTTCGAGAAAATTTTCGGGAGCAATACCATTAATATCCAACCTCGTGGTGAAGCAGAACTTACCTTTTTGGGGCGGATAAATAAAAATGAAAATCCACTCTTCAATTCGCAACAACGCGTACAAACCAATTTCGATTTCAACCAGAGAATCCAGATGGATTTGGTGGGCAGTATTGGTACAAAACTTAAAATCAAAAGCAATTACAATACCGAGGCACAATTTGATTTTGAAAACCAGATTAAACTGGAATACACAGGTGATCCGGATGAGATTATTCAGAAGATAGAAATTGGTAATGTAGGTTTGCCCTTAAATACCAGCCTCATTACCGGCGCTCAGGCATTATTTGGCGTCAAGACACAATTAAAATTCGGACGCTTAAACGTAACCAGTGTATACACACAACAAAAATCTGAGGCCCGAGAAATCAAAATTACGAATGGTGCCCAGCAAAATACATTCTCCATCAGTGCAGATAGCTACGAAGCCAACCGACATTATTTTTTGGCGCAGTATTTTCGCAACAATTACAATAATTTCCTGGCCAATGCGCCGGTAATTACCTCTCCTATACAAGTTACGAAGGTAGAAGTTTGGATTACCAACAAAGCCGGAACTACAACAGACTCCAGAGATGTAATGGCGTTTCTGGATTTAGGGGAAAACCAACCCTACAATGCCGCACAAATATCTGGTGGAACTTCAAATCTCCCCGCAGGAACTACAGTAACCGGTTTTAATCAGCAATCCAATAACTTATTGGCCCAGCTTCCGGCAAGTGCGCGCCTGAGCAGTTCTAACGATATTATTTCTTTTTTCCAGGCAAATGGCGGCACAAACAATTTCGCCAAATTAACCTACGCAAGGAAGTTGACCGACCGTGAATTTACCTTTCAACCGCAATTGGGGTATATTTCCCTAAATGCGGCTTTAAATGCTGATGAAGTTTTAGCTGTTGCGTATCGATATACCTATAACGGAGTAGAGTATCAGGTGGGCGAGTTTTCTACAGACAGGGCGTTTGATTCTGCAAACCCAAATGTTTTGTATACGAAATTGCTAAAAAACGAAACGATTAAAATTGCTTTGCCAACCTGGGATCTGATGATGAAAAACATCTATTCTATTGGTGGTTATCAAATTAGTCCGAACAATTTCAAACTCGACGTCTATCGTACAGACAATTCAACTGGTGTAGATAGCCCGGTGATGACCGAAGGGCAGAATACAATGAATAAACAATGGATTTCGCTATCAGAAGTTGATCGTTTAAATACTCAAAATGAAAGACGGCCAGATGGAGTTTTCGATTTTGTTGCCGTAAATAATGCCTTTGGCGCATATTCTACCAGTACAACAACTGCCAATACCATTTCGTCATTAAGTGCGCTAACCTCTTTAATTAACAATACAAATACCGGTTATATTACAATTGACCCAACAAACGGGCGTATCATTTTCCCGGTTGTAGAGCCTTTTGGTAAAGATTTAGCATCGAAATTTCTGCCGAGTGAACAAGCTTTGATTGATAAATATACTTTTACCGCCCTTTATGATTCTACTCAGTTAATTGCACGACAATTATTTCCCAATAAAAACCGGTATATAATTAAAGGAAATTATCAATCTGAAGTATCTTCAGAATTTAGTTTGAACTCCATCAATATTCCGGAAGGAAGTGTCAAAGTATATTCCGGTACCATTCCGCTTACCGAAGGCGTAGATTATACAGTAGATTATCAGGGTGGACGGGTAAGTATCATCAACCAGGCGGTATTGATCTCCGGACAAAACATTAGGATAACAACAGAAAATAATGAGCTTTTCGGGCTTCAGCAAAAATCCTTATTTGGTACCCGTTTCGATTACCAGGTAAATAACAAACTGGCTTTGGGTGGTACGTTTATGAACCTGACGGAAAAACCGCTCACGCAAAAAGTAAATATTGGTGAAGAACCAATTTCAAATACCATTTGGGGTTTTGATGTAAACTACAGTTCGCCATCACGCTTTTTAACTAAGCTGGTAGATAAAATCCCATTAATTTCTACAAAGGCACCATCAAGCGTATCGTTTTATGGAGAGTTTGCACAACTGATTCCGGGACACCCGAAAGCTTTGAATTTTGCAGACAGTCAAAACGGTGTAAGTTATCTTGATGATTTTGAATCTTCGCGCTCTATCATTGATTTAAAAAGTGCCATAGCGTGGCAACTTTCCGGAACTCCGCAGATGTTTAGCGAATCGCAATTAATAGATGATCTTGCATATGGTTTTAACCGGGCCAAAATTGCTTTTTACAATATAGACCCGACTTTCTATAATTCTTCTTCCACAATTACACCTGCAAACATCCGCAATAATAAAGACGAGCTTTCCAATAACTATGTACGCGAGGTTTTAGAAAAGGAGGTTTTTCCATACAAGGAAATTGCGACCGGACAGGCACAGAACATTACAACCTTAGATGTTGCTTATTATCCATCGCTTCGCGGACCATATAATTATCGTTCAACTGCACTCCAGGCAGATGGCCGTTTAATGTTACCGCAAAACAACTGGGGCGGTTTTCAGAGGAAAATAGAAACCAACGATTTTGAATCTTTAAATATTGGTTATATAGAGTTTTGGGTGATGGATCCGTTTAGCTACAAACCGGGATCAACAGGCGGAGATTTATATTTTAACCTGGGTAATATTTCCGAAGATATACTTAAAGACGGAAGAAAATCATTGGAAAATGGTTTGCCCGCAACAGACGATCCTTCTAAATATGACGAAACAAACTGGGGGCGCGTACCTAAATTGCAGCCGGTAATTCAGGCTTTTGATACCGATCCGGCAACTCGCCGCGCGCAAGATGTTGGTTTGGATGGTTTATCTGATGCCAATGAGCGCACCAAATTTTCTACACAAATTGCGCAAATCAGATCACAGTTAAATGCTACGGCTGCTGCAGCTTTAGAGGCCGATCCATCATCAGATAACTACACGTATTTCCGCGGTCCGGCTTTGGATCAAATGAACGCCGGAATTTTAAAACGCTATCAGAATTATAACGGTCCGGAGGGAAATTCTAAAACTGCCCAGCAATCTCAGGAAGAACTTGGATTAGAAAATTCTGCATCCACATCTCTTCCAGATGGTGAAGACATCAATCGCGACAATAATATGACGCAGAGCGATGAATACTTTCAGTACAAAGTATCTATGCGTCCGAGCGATTTGATTGTTGGTCAGAATTTTATTACTGATAAGGTAACTTCACAAGTGAAACTGGCTAATGGAAATACACAGGCTTCAACCTGGTATCAGTTCAGAATTCCAATTGGAGATTATAGTCAGAAAGTAGGTGGCATTGAAGATTTCAAATCTATCCGCTTTATGCGGATGTTTATGACCAATTTTACCGATACTGCAGTGCTCCGTTTTGCGAAACTCCAGTTGGTACGTGGTGAATGGAGACCATACAATTCTACAAATACAAGTAGTGAGGTTATCGTAGATCCGGCTCTGGCAACTTTAACACCAGACAACTCTACTATTGATGTATCAACTGTAAATATTGAAGAAAATGGTACGCGTACACCAATTCCGTACGTAACGCCGCCAGGCATTGCACGCGAAAGAGATTACAGCAACTATTCAAGCAATACACAACTTAATGAACAATCGCTTTCGGTTACGGTAAAAACATTAAAAGATGGTTATGGAAGAGCTGCATTTAAAACCGCTTACAGTGATTTTCGGTCTTACAAAAAACTTGAAATGTATGTGCATGCCGAAGCCGTAAACAATCAGTTAATTTACAATAATGAGGTTGCGGCTTTTTTAAGGATTGGTACAGACAATCAAGACAATTATTACGAGTACAATATGCCATTGCAGATTACACAGGCTGGTACGCGCGATCCGGATGCAATCTGGCCGGAGGCAAACCGCATGAATGTTGATCTTACGCTTTTTCAGAATGCCAAGCTGGCGCGTAATGAAGCCAGACTGAGTAATGGACAAGCCTGGCCAACCAATCTGCCATTTACTTATACCGATGGTACCAACACGATTATCGTAAAGGGACAGCCGGATATGAGTAAAGTACGTGTGTATATGGTTGGGGTAAAAAATCCACTTAGAAATGCCGCTTTGGAAGATGATGATGGCATGGATAAGAGCGTTTTGGTTTGGTTTAATGAACTGCGTTTAACTGAATTTGATGAACGCGGCGGTTGGGCAGCTACCGGACGTTTAAATCTTAAACTTGCAGATTTTGCCGATGTAAATATTTCAGGAAGTAAATCAACAATTGGATTTGGCGCCCTGGACTCTAAAATGATAGAACGAAACCGGTCGGATAACGCATCTTTCGATATTTCTTCAGCCGTCGAATTGGGTAAATTTCTTCCGCAGAAATCGGGCATAAAAATTCCGATGTATGTAAGTTATTCCAAACAGGTAATTACGCCACAGTACAATCCGCGTACACCAGATATCGAACTCAAAAATGCCCTGGATAAAGCGGCCAGTAAATCACAACGCGATTCGATTTTAAACTTCGCTCAGGATTATACGGTTCGAAAAGGAATCAATTTTACCAACGTTCATAAAGAACGTGTAAATACTTCTAAGCCTGCACAGGTTTGGGATATTGAAAACTTCTCTGCAAGTTATGCCTTTACGCAGTATAACCACCGCGATTACATTAATCAAAGCTCTATACAAAATACATATAGAGCATCATTACAATACAGCTACTCGCGCGAGTCCAGAAATTATGCACCTTTTGAAAAGATCATAAAATCGAACTTATTGGCAATATTGAAAGATATAAACATCAATCTCATGCCTTCATCTTTAAATTTCAGGATGGATGTGGATCGGCTTTATTCTGAAAATACTTTGAGGAACAACGAGCTTGATGCAGAAACTTCGGTATATAAAAACGGGTATCCAACAACGTATAATAAGAACTTTACAATGAGCCGCGTATATGGCGTTGCCTGGAACCTGACCCGCTCTTTACAACTTGATTTTAATGCAACCAACTATTCCATTATAGATGAACCAGACGGAAAAATTGATGGCTTAAAACGCGATACTGTTTGGCAAAACCTGAAAAATTTTGGCCGAACAACAGATTATAACCACAATTTAAACGTGAGTTATAAATTGCCAATTGATAAAATTCCGGGTTTTAACTGGGTATCGGTTACCACCAAATACGGAACAACATTTAACTGGCAAACGGAGCCTTTGGCAACTTTAACAGATCCGAATATTAACCTGGGAAATACCATTCAGAATACGAGAACCGTTCAGGTAAACCCAATGCTGAATTTGATGACGCTGTATAACAAATTTGGTTTCATCAGAAATTCCAGCAACAACCAGGAGAACAGAAGTTTTAAAGATGCAATTATCAGTTTGTTGACGAGTATAAAAAACGTTAACATCAATCTTGTCCAAACTAAAGGTATTTTCCTTCCAGGATATCTTCCTAAAACAAAATACTTGGGATTGGATAATGTGACTGGCGCACCAGGCTTAGGATTTGTTTTTGGTAGTCAGGCAGACATCAGACAATCAGCTTTAATGAATGGTTGGCTTACCAACGATACTTTACAAACACAATTGTATGTAAATACACTTCGCGAAGATTTGCAGTTTACCAGTCAGGTAGAACCAATCCGCGATTTGAAAATTACCTTAAAAGCAAACCGTGCGCAGAACAGAAATTTTTCTTCTAATTTCAGGTATGTAACCACTTCATCATCATTTGATAATTTAAGTGCGACAACTTCCGGCGATTATAGCATATCTTACATTGCTATCGGCTCTGCATTTAAAGAAAAAAATTCAAGTATGATTTCCACTTTGTTTAACCAGTTTATGGCCAACAGAGCGGTTATCTCACGTAGGCTTGGTGCACGCAATGGAAATTCACTTGGCACAAGCGGTGGTTATTCTGATGGTTACGGGAAAGACAATCAAGATGTAATTGTGGCCGCATTCTTAGCTGCATATTCCGGTAAAGATGCAAGTAAAGTATCCCTGAATTCTTTCCCGAAAATTCCTTTACCAAACTGGAATTTAACCTACAGTGGATTAACAAAAATTGCCATTATTGCCGATCGGTTTTCGTCTGTAGATATTAAACACGGTTATCGCTCTTCATACAACATTAATGGCTACAATACTTTAATAAGGTATTCTGAAAGGAATGGAGCGGTTGATGCACGTGATGCGAACAATAACTTTTTGCCAGAATATCAATTCAGTCAGGTTACATTGGCTGAATATTTTGCACCATTAATTGGTGTTGATACACGTTTCAAAAACAATTTAACTGTTTCGATGGAGCTTAACAGATCTCGTTTACTGGGTTTAAGTTTGTCTAACAGTCAGTTGGCACAACTGTCAGAAAACAACATCGTTTTCGGCTTGGGTTACCGAACCAACAAGTTCCGTTTTCCTTTTGGCATGTTTAAAAGTGTTAAGATGGATAACAACATGGATTTCAAACTCGATGTTGCCGTTAGAGATAACAAAACCGTTATCTATCGTGCCGATGTAGAATCTGCAGAAGTTTCATCAGGAGCAAAAAATATTACGCTTCGGCCAAGTGTAGATTATGCTTTGAATCAGAAGTTCAATATCAAATTGTATTACGATTCTAACATTACAAAGCCATATACCTCGCAATCATTCAATACATCGTACAGTAATTTTGGCTTTAGTTTACGGTTTACATTGAATTAGAAAACAAGACTTCTGGTTGGTAATTAATCTGCCAGAAGTCTTTCTTTATTTATCCCTCAGAAACTCAATTCATTTTCCGTATTCAATAATCTTAAACTTTGATTTTTCGCCATTGCGATTGGTTAAACTAAATTGTATTTTTGGCTCCATAAGCGGAGTTATCGGTATTGAACTGATTAATCGATCGCTTTGCTAACGAAAACATCGAATTTGAAATTAAATCATAAAAAATAAATGAATTTTCCAGCAGAATTAAAGTATACTAAAGACCACGAGTGGGTTAAAGTTGAAGGTAACGAAGCATTTATCGGAGTTACCGATTTTGCACAACGCGAATTGGGTGATATCGTATATGTTGATATCAACACTGTAGGTAGCGAAGTTGCAAAAGAAGAAGTTTTTGGAACTGTAGAAGCTGTGAAAACAGTATCTGATTTATTTATGCCAGTAACCGGAACAATTTTAGAATTTAACGCAGGTTTAAATGACAATCCTGAATTGGTAAATTCAGATCCTTATGGCGATGGTTGGATGGTTAAAGTTTCTTTAAGCAACACTGCCGAATTAGATGAATTGCTAACCGCTGAGGCTTACCAGGCTTTAGTTGGCGCGTAATATAGTTATGTTCAAAGCACTAAAAGGACAAACCTGGGCCATTATCTGGACATTCGTTGTTTTAGTGCTTTGTTTTATGCACACGCCAGAAACCAAACCTGGCGGTTTTTTCTTTACAGGCTTCGATAAAATGACCCACCTGGGCTTCTTTTATGTTCTGTCTGTACTTCTTTTCTACGGAAAAATAAATTATCAACACAGCTACGGCTTCAGAACTTTGACAATATTTAAAATTTTGCTCATCAATGCAATAATTGGTGGTGGAATTGAGTTGTTACAGTGGAAAGTATTTACTTATCGTTCTGCCGAATGGTGGGATTTCGGATGCGACATGTTGGGCGCCTGCATGGCAGTTTTTAGCTATATTATTCTTCACAAATTAAACTTCAATGAAAAAAAATCTTAGCCTGCTGATTGTCATTGCTGTTGTTTTACTCTCGGGTTGCAGCGTATTTAAAAAGGATTGCCATTGTCCTAAAGTTTATTACAGGTCTTTCCCCGGTCAGCATAAATAAGCAGCACCATTTCATTTCTCCCGGCCGTTTCTGGCTGTATTCAAAATGTTACTATAGTTTTAACATGCCTTAACAAACCTTTCAGTTAAACTATAGTCTGACAGCATAGTTTTGTAATCACAATCAAAGAAAGTTTAATGAAGATGAATGTTCAAAGGGCAATTTTAATAGTCCTGATTTTTTGCGGATACTCCGCGATGGCACAAAATTCCGGTTCGATAACAGGGAAAGCAATAACAGCTTCTGATAAAAAGCCCGTGGATTTTGCATCCATAGCTGTTAAAAGTTTAAAAGATTCCAGCGTGGTGGCCAGCGGGCAGACACAGCCTGATGGAAGTTTCAGCATTAAAAACATACCTGCAGGAAACTATAGGGTTTATGTTGCCTTTCTGGGGTTGAAAACTACAACCAAAGTTGTTACCGTAAGCAATACCGCGTTAAATGTCGGAACACTTGAAATGGCCGACGATGGTGTGGATTTAAATACGGTTAATGTAACTGCTGCAATTCCAATTGTTGTAAAAAAGGATACTATAGAGTTTGATGCAAAATCAATCAAAGTGCGCGAAAACGCAGTTGTAGAAGATTTGTTGAAAAAGGTACCCGGAGTAGAAGTAGCAAAAGATGGAAGTGTAAAGGCCCAGGGCGAAACAATTACCAAAGTAAAGGTAGATGGAAAAGAATTTTTCGGGAATGATCCTTTACTGGCAACCAAAAATTTGCCGGCAGATATGGTTGATAAAATTCAGGTAATAGATGAGCTTTCGGAACAGGCGCAGTTTACAGGAATTGATGATGGAACCAGAAATAAAATCTTAAACATTACTACTAAAAGCGGAATGAAACATGGTTATTTCGGGAACAGTACTGCAGGTTACGGATCAGACGATAGATACGATGTAAGTTTAAATGTCAATAAGTTCGATGAAGACCAACAGCTGTCTTTTATAGGGCAGTTTAATAATGTAAATAAACAAAACTTCGGTCAGGGAAATGGTGTCGGAAATGGCTTCGGTGGTGGCGGAAGAACCGGCGGCGGCGGAGGTGGAAATGCAAGTTCAGGTACAGGAAACGGTATTACCACAACAAACGCAGCAGGATTAAATTTTGCAGATACCTATAAAGATGGAACACAATTTCAGGCCAGTTATTTCTTTAATAAATCTACTTCAGAGAATTTACAAACCTCAAATGTTCAGAATCTTTCTGGTACAACAGCATCAAATATCAATCAAACTTTAGACAACACTACAGATAAATTAAACCATCGTTTTAATTTTATGGTAGATACTAAAATCAATCCAAGCTTATCGATAAAAATTCAACCTAGCTTCGCTTATACTGAGACAGATGGAAACAGTTCTACAGATTACACACGTGATTTGACAACTTCTTTAACAACAGGTTTACAGCGTAATACAACAACATCCGTTACACCTACTGCAAGTAATAATCTCTTAATCCGAAAAACGTTTAAGCGTAGGGGTCGTACCTTATCTTTAAACATGAGCACCAATATTAACGACGCAAATGGTACCAATCTTAATTATCGCGCAGAAACGACTACAGAAAATGCCGTTTCAAGAGATAGTCTTACCAATCAGTTCAACAATACCAAAAGTAGTTCCATCACCAACAATACCAGATTGGTATATACAGAGCCAATTAACAAAACATTGAGTATGGAGTTTAATTACCAGAATGGTTATATCAACAGCGATTCTCAGCGCGAGGTGTACAATTACAACCCAGCTACTTTAGCTTATGATATTATTGATTTGGATTTCACCAATACCTATAACAACAGAACATTAACCAATGCACTTGGCTTTAGTTTAACCACAACAGAGAAAAAATACAATTGGAACATTGGTGTTGCAGCACAACAAACCAATCGCGTTAATACCAATTTAAGCACCGGCGATAAGTTTACACAAAACTTTATCAACATTACACCATCTGCACAGTTCAGGTATAATTTCAGTAATCGTAAACGTTTGTTTATTAATTATCGTGGTTCTACTACTCAACCCACAATAGATCAAATTCAGCCAATTCCAGATAATACCAATACACAAACGGTATATGTCGGAAACCAAAACCTTAAACCTTCTTTCAATAACCTTTTAAGAGTAAACTTTAATAATTTTAATATCGAAAATGGCCGTTTTTTCTTCGCAAGGCTGAGTTTAACTCAGACGTTAAACAGTATCGGAACAGATGTTTTAACGCTAGGAAACGGTATTCAACAAGTTAATTATATCAATGTTGATGGCGTGTATGCAGGTGATGCGAGCGCTACTTGGTCTTTACCTTTAATGGCAGAAAGAAAATTAACGCTTAATATTTCTGGCGGTGGTAACTATAGCCGTAACGTCAACTTTATTGTGCCTGTTGGCGAAACTCTTTCCAGAAAAAATGTAACCAATAGCATCACAATTTCTAATGGTTATAAATTGGTGACCAACTTTGATAAGTTTGATCTTACCGGAGGGATAACCGGAAGTTATACAAGGTCTACCTTCTCTGCCCAGCAGTCGGCGAATACCTCATATTATACTGTTAATCCAAGCTTCGATATGAGCTACGTATTGCCTGCAAATATCAGGATAGCGGTAGATATTGATTATTACACAAATATTGGTGGCGGGGATATTTACAACCAGAACTATACGATCCTGAATCCATACATCAGTCGCCAGTTTTTCAAAAACCGGGGAACATTCAAATTTGCAGTTAATGATGCCCTAAATCAAAATACTGGTGTAACAAGAACCGCAACAGGTACCTCAATTACGGATTTAAATTACAATGTACTTAAAAGGTACTATATGTTCTCTTTCACATATTCTTTAACACGTATTGGCGGAAGAAATATGAGTGGTGATGTACAAATGCAAGGTGCACCTGGTGGTGGCGGAGGCATGCGTCAAAGAATGTAAAAAATTCAATTATTAAAATATTGCTAAAAAGGTGACTTCAACTAGAGTCACCTTTTTTTATAAAAAAAGCAGCCCTTTTCTGGCTGCTCTATGTTTTTGCTTGAGTATGTTTAAAATGGAAGGTCACCCGAAGCATCATTCGGATCAATCGAATACTCATCTACAATCTTATTTTCTGCGGGTTGACTTATAGTTGTTGTTGGGCCAGGTTCAAAATCACTTTTTCTGCCCAGCATTGTGAAATTTTCTGCAACAACTTCTGTTACATATTTCTTTACTTTTTCTTTGTCTTCGAAAGACCGGGTTCTGAGCTTACCTTCTATATACACCAATTTACCCTTTTGCAAATATTTTGATGCCACTTCAGCCAGGCCTCTCCACAAAACAATATTGTGCCATTCTGTTTGTTCTACACGTTTCCCGTCTTTGTTGTACGTTTCGGAGGTTGCCAGCGGAAAACTGGCAACGGTTACACCGCCTTCTAAATGCCGAACTTCAGGGTCTTTACCCAGATGCCCAACTAGTATCACTTTGTTAATCCCAGACATAAAATATTTTTGGTTAGTTGTTTTTGTAAATCTTAACAAAAAATGGTGATTAGTTAGGTCACCATATTAAATTGTTCTTGTAAAAAATCATGAATAACCTTTGGCTGAGGTAACTCATTTAACTCTTTAAAAGAAACCCATTTAAGGCCCTTTTGTTTATTAAAGTTAAAGATATAATTTTTTAATCCAAAAAATTGTAAATGTATAATTTGATGTGTGAGAAGATGTTTTTTAGAGCGTAAAAAGGTGATTTCTGTATCTTGACCAAAATCCTGTATGATTTTTTCTACTAAATTTTCAGCACTTGATTCATCCGAAGAAATACTTTCGATCAGCGGAAAATCATACAAATGTTGCCAGATATCTCCTGCCTGTCGTTCTTTAACCAAAATGTGTTCTTTATCGGTCAATACCAGATAATTCAGATACCTGTTCTTCTTTTCGGCCTTTGCCAGTTTAATAGGAAGTGTTTTAACTAAATTATTGTTCTGCGCAAAACAATCTTGTGCAAGCGGGCATTGGCTACAATCTGGCGATTTTGGTTTGCATTGAATGGCGCCAAATTCCATTATGGCTTGGTTATATAAAGCGGGGTCTTCACGGAAGAGTAAACCATTTGCCATTTTAAAAAACTCTTTTTTACCTGCCGGAGAATTGATTGGAGTTGCAATGCCGAAGTATCTGGCCAAAACCCGGAACACATTTCCATCTACAACAGCGCGTGCTTCGCCAGAAGAAAATGAAGATATTGCCGCCGCTGTATATTCACCAATGCCTTTTAATTTCAGTAATTCGTCATGTAATGTAGGGAAAATGCCACTGTATTTTTCTACAACCAATTTCGCTGTAGCATGCATATTACGGCCCCTTGAATAGTAGCCTAGTCCTTGCCAAAGCTTTAAAACGTGGCTTTCAGTTGCGGCTGCGAAATGGCTTACTGTCGGGAAGTTTTCCAGAAATTTATTAAAGTATGGAAGGCCTTGCTCTACGCGGGTTTGTTGAAGAATAATTTCGGACAACCATATGGTGTAGGCGTCGGTTGTGTTTCGCCACGGTAAATCGCGCTTGTTGTGGTTATACCAATTTATCAGTTCTTGCTGGAAAGTCATTAATGCAAATTACGGGCTAATTTTGCGATAATGGAAAAAGTTGCATTAAGGTGATACGCCAACAGAGAAAAAAATCATCTTTTATTTTCCTATCTCGTTAAAAAGCAATACTTTTGCAACCCCAAAACAGTTATAATATTAAAATAAAACAATTTATATAAATAATAAAATATGACTAAGGCAGATATTATTTCAGAAATATCAACAAAAACCGGAATTGAAAAGGTTGATGTACAGGAGACGGTTGAGGCATTTTTCAAGGTAATCAAAACCAGTATGATTGGCGGCGAAAATGTGTACGTTAGAGGCTTCGGAAGCTTTGTTGTAAAAAAGAGAGCGCAAAAAACCGCGAGAAACATCTCAAAAAATACTGCAATAATTATCCCAGAACATTTTGTACCTAGTTTTAAACCAGCAAAAGTATTTGTTGATAAAGTTAAAGGTAACTCAAAAAAAATTAACGTAGAAGCTTAATAAATATGGTAAACACAGGCGTAAGATCTAAACAGACTATCATTATTGGAGCTATTTTATTGCTTACGGCTTTTTTGTTTACCAGAGATATTAAAGGGTTGGTTAAACCAACAGAAGAAAATGGCAAAATGCCTGCAACTGGTAAGGTGACCGAAGCAGCAGCCAGCTCTTCACCTGAATTAAGCATTGAAACTTCCTCTACTGCTGCAAAAAATGTAATTAACCAGAGTTTAGCAACGGATATTACAGCATTAGAAGGGAAGTACAAAAATGCCGATGGTTCAGAAAAGACAGAATTAGCTAAGGAGCTTGCTCAGAAATGGGACGACGTGGAACAAATTACACCGTCTGCCCTCTATCTTGAGGTTGTTGCCAATGCCAATCCAAATTCCAAAACATGGTTGACCGCAGGTAATCAATTTATTAAGGCTTTTGAGAGCACACAAGACAGTATTGCACAGCCTATGTTGTTGCAAAAAGCGAACACTTCTTTTAAAAATGCATTAGAGAAAGATCCGGAAAGCATTGATGCAAAAACGGGCTTGGGTGTAACAGTAGTAAATGGCCTTGGTGCACCAATGGAAGGAATTGCCATGTTGCTTGAGGTTGTTTCAAGAGATCCCAAAAACGTTAAGGCAAATATGAATTTAGGCTTGTTTTCGATTAAGTCAGGTCAGTTTGATAAAGCTATTCCGCGTTTTAACACGGTAATAGCCACAGCGCCAACACCTGAGGCGTACTTTTATTTAGGTACAGCTTTAGAAAACTTAGATCGTAAACAGGAAGCTGTGGATGCTTACCTAAAAAGCAAGAAATTAGCGGCAAACCCAACACTATCGTCATTCATTGATAAAAAGGTTGCGGAGCTAAGAAATAAAAATTAATTAACAGATTGAATTAATAAAAACATTTAAAACTTAAGACTATGCCAAGCGGTAAAAAAAGAAAAAGACATAAAATGGCTACCCACAAACGTAAAAAACGTTTAAGAAAAAACAGACATAAGAAAAAATAGTTTCTTGTTTTGAACAGCAAATTAAACCTCATAGTTTTCACTATGAGGTTTATACCATTTATACGACTTTAAAACTGTACACATGGTGCTGGTTCAAAATTTCTGAGTTACTATCTATTTGTTTCATGGGCGAAAGCCTTAAATCTGTAGCTGTTGGTAAAAGAATTAATTATCAATTCGACTCCTGCCGGAGTTACCATAGCATTGATTGAAGACAAGCAACTTGTAGAGCTTCACAAAGAACAAATTAATAACAACTATGCTGTAGGCGATATTTATTTGGGCCGCATTAAAAAAATTATGCCGGGCCTAAATGCTGCGTTTGTAGATGTTGGTTATGAAAAAGATGCATTTTTGCATTATTTTGATTTGGGGCCTCAGGTGCAATCTTTAATTAAGCTAACGAAGATTAAGCGAAACGGGTCGGTATCTGGTACATTATTAGACAATTTAAAGCTCGAAGCGGATATAAACAAAGCGGGCAAAATTTCTGATGTACTCACAAAAAATATGCTCGTACCGGTACAAATTGCCAAAGAGCCTATTTCTACTAAAGGACCGCGTTTAAGCTCCGATCTGTCTATTGCCGGCAGGTATGTGGTACTGGTGCCATTCTCCAATACCATATCCATATCTAAAAAGATAAAAAGCAATACCGAACGTAATCGGCTAAAAAAGATTATCGAAAGTATTAAACCTCAGAATTTTGGGGTAATTATCAGAACCGTTTCAGAAGGCAGAGGGGTTGCCGAAATGCAAAAAGATCTTCTTGATCTGATTGCCAAATGGGAAAATTTTATAAAGAAATTGCCTACTGCCGAGCCATCAAAGAGAGTTTGGGGCGAAATGGACAGATCATCTACGTTGATACGTGATATTCTGAATCCTGATTTTACAAATGTTTACGTAAGCACGCCAGAGCTTTACGACGATATCCGTTCTTATGTTCACGATATTTCTCCGGAAATGGAAAAAATAGTGAAACTGTACAAACAGAAAGAACCGATTTTTGAACACTTCGGCGTAGAAAAGCAGATTAAAAATGCTTTTGGTAAAACCGTAAACTTGCCCGGTGGGGCATACCTTGTGGTAGAACACACAGAAGCGCTTCACGTTATTGATGTGAATAGCGGAAACCGCACCGCCAGTAAAGAAAATCAAGAAGAGAATGCTTTACAGGTAAATAAGGAAGCGGCAAAAGAAATTGCCCGCCAATTGCGTTTACGTGATATGGGCGGAATTGTGGTCATCGATTTTATCGATATGCACAAACCAGTAAACCGCAAGATGTTATTTGATCATCTGCGCGAACTGATGTTGTTAGACCGGGCCAAACACACCATCTTACCTCCAAGTAAGTTTGGTTTGGTTCAAATTACCAGACAACGCGTTCGCCCGGAAATGAACATTGTAACGGTAGAAAAATGCCCGGCCTGCGATGGGACTGGAGAAATTAAAGCAAGTATTGTTTTAATGGACGATATTGAAAATAACCTTAATTATATTTTAAGAGAACAAAACGAAAAAGGAATTACACTTTCTGTACATCCTTATATCGAAGCGTTCATCACAAAAGGAATTTTCAGCTTACAAAGACGTTGGTTTTTCAAATATGGCCAATGGATCAAGGTGAAGGCTCAACCTTCATATTACTTGACAGAATTTCACTTTATCTCCTCAAAAGACGAAGAGATTAAATTATAATTCAACATCAAAAAAGAAACCCGGCCTGTTTTACAGACCGGGTTTTTTCTTTTAACGCTTTTGCGGATGATATACCTGATTAAAGGTCAGTTTTAATTTTCAATTCTTTTAATTGCTTTTCATCAATAGTACTCGGGCTATCAATCATCACATCTCTGCCAGAGTTGTTTTTAGGGAAAGCAATCACATCTCGGATGGTATCTTGGCCGGCGAAAATCGATGTTAAACGGTCAAATCCGAATGCGATACCGCCATGTGGAGGTGCACCAAATTCAAATGCATCCATCAAGAAACCAAATTGTTTAAGTGCTTCTTCTGCACTAAAGCCAAGATGTTTAAACATCAACGCTTGTAAATCGCGGTCATGAATACGTATTGAACCACCACCAACTTCTGTACCATTGATTACCATATCATATGCATTTGCCCTTACTTCGCCTGGTTTTGTATCCAGTAAAGCAATATCTTCTGGCTTTGGCGAAGTAAATGGATGGTGCATAGCATGGTAGCGTCCGCTTTCTTCGTCCCACTCTAAAAGTGGGAAATCCAATACCCAAAGGGCAGAAAACGTATTTTTATCGCGTAATCCTAAACGTGTTCCCATTTCAAGGCGCAACTCGTTTAGTTGTTTACGTACTTTATCTGTACTGCCCGCTAAAATCAAAAGTAAATCGCCTTTTTCGGTATCGAAAGCAGCGCTCCATTGTTTTAGATCTTCTTCGTTAAAAAATTTATCTACAGATGATTTAATTGTACCATCTTCATTGTGACGGGCATAAATTAAACCTGTAGCGCCAATTTGAGGGCGTTTAATGAAATCTGTAAGTTCATCTAATTGTTTACGGGTATAACTTGCCGCACCTTTAGCATTAATGCCCACAACAAGTTCTGCATTGTCAAACACAGGGAAGCCTTTGCCTTTTACCAACCCGTTTAACTCTACAAATTGCATTGCAAAACGTGTATCTGGTTTATCTGAACCATATAAACGCATTGCATCTGCATATTGCATACGTGGTACTTCAGGCAAATCGTAATTGCGTACTTCTTTGAACAATGTACGGATCAATCCTTCAAAAGTATTTAAGATGTCTTCTTGTTCAATAAAAGACATTTCGCAGTCTATCTGTGTAAATTCTGGCTGGCGGTCTGCACGTAAATCTTCATCGCGGAAACATTTTACGATTTGAAAGTAACGGTCAAATCCGGAAACCATCAACAGTTGTTTAAAGGTTTGTGGAGATTGCGGAAGCGCATAAAACTCGCCTTCATTCATTCGGCTTGGTACCACAAAGTCGCGCGCACCTTCAGGTGTAGATTTGATCAGTACCGGGGTTTCTACTTCAATAAAATCCAGGTCATCTAGATAACGGCGAACAGATTGTGCCATCTTATGACGTAAAACCAGGTTATTTCGTACCGGGTTACGGCGTAAATCAAGGTAGCGATATTTCATTCTCAATTCGTCGCCACCATCGGTTTCATCTTCAATCATAAAAGGCGGAAGTTTTGCCGCATTTAAAATTTCTAAAGCCGATATTTTGATTTCTACTTCTCCCGTAGGAATTTTAAGGTTTTTATTGCTGCGTTCTACAACGGTTCCTTCTGCTTTAATCACAAATTCTCTACCCAACAAACGCGCTTGTTCGCACAATTCGCGATTGTCATCCATGTTAAAAACCAACTGAGTTATACCATAACGATCGCGAATGTCTATAAAAGTCATTCCGCCCAAATCTCTTGATTTTTGCACCCAACCGCACAAGGTCACACTTTCGCCCAGATTATTCAGGTTCAAGGCACCGCAAGTAACTGTTCTTAACATAAGTTATCATCTAAATTGAGCGGCAAAAATACCGATTTTGTTTTAAAGTTTTGGATAGAAGATTCCTTTTGCTTTTAGAGTTTCAATTTCTTTTTTTTAACCACAGAAAATACAGAGGAAGGCACAGGCAAGTTTCTTATCGCGCCATTTCGAGGAGGCATGACAGCAGATCCAACTTTTTGTAGAAGCAATCTATTTCGCGGTCTGCCTGTTTTGATATTTTTTGCCACGGAAACACAGAAATCACGCAAATTGTATGGAATTACGTTTTAGCGTTCACATTTTTAAACCACGGATCGCACAGAGAAAACACAGAGTTACACGAAATTTTTTGAGCTTAGGTTTTTACTTATGGTTTTCGCCTTTCACCCCTTAGCTTTCACCTTCAACCTTTCAGTATTTCTCTTCTAAAATCAATGAAGCTTCTGTTACGCGCCATTGTCCGCTAATTTCTTTCCAATGGAAAACCTCTTCTGTCTGGATGGTTTGTTTCTTAGAAAAAACTGCCAGAACAGATTTGTTGAGTACAATTTTCGACGCAATTTTCTCTACAAAAACACCATTTTCAAAAGAGGATTTTACACGATAGTATTCTTTGGAAATTTGCCTTGCGTTTCTGAAAAATTTCTCTGTTTGTACGCCCAGTTCTTTTTTTGTCCACACGCTACCGTTTGTAGTACTGTATTTTAATTGTTCATCAAAATGGGACATAAATGGTGCAATTTCTTTTTGCTCAAAAGCCTCATTTGCAGCTTTTTGAATTTCATTTATTTGATTGATGATTAAATCCGTTTCCATGCGATGAAGTTAGTTTTTGTTTTGATGATTTTCAAACCTATACAGTATATCAATAAGATGAAATGACTTTTTGTTTTCCATAAAAGCGTTTTACTTTACGCATACGAAACATTTTCCCCGTAAAAATGCTTTATCTTTAGTGTCTAAGTTTTGCATTTTGAATAAACATCTCCTCTTTTCAATTTTTCTTTTACTTCCCTTTATTTCGTTTGCACAAAGCCAGATAAAAGACAGCATTGAAGTTGTAATTGCACCAGAATATAACCAGGTTAGTAAAACACATCGTTTTCTATTTGGCGAAAACTACAGGAAAGCATGGGCAACGCCTGTAAAGGTGCGCGTTTTTAATTTAAGGAAAGCGCAAGGCGGATTGGAAATTGTAAAACTTGGTGGCGGCATGCAAACCAAATCTTTAAGGTTGCGTGATAAAGCCGGAAGAGAATATGTTCTACGCACATTGCAGAAATTTCCGGAACGCGCATTGCCGCAAAATCTTAAAAACACGATAGCGAAAGATATTCTTCAAGATCAGGTTTCTACGTCAAATCCTTTTGCTGCTTTAACGGCACCGCCTTTGGCAGATGCTTTGCAAATTCCGCATTCCAATCCAGAAGTTGTTTACGTTGCAGACGATCCAGGTTTGGGCGAATACCGTAAAGAATTTGCCAACCAGGTATTTCTTTTTGAGGAACGGATTCCGGATGAATCTGAGAAAACCGACAATTCTTTAAAAGTAATTAAAAAATTAAGAGACGATAACGATGTACTCATAGATCAGAAAATTGTATTGCGCGCACGTTTGTTGGATATGTTGCTTGGCGATTGGGACCGGCATGAAGACCAGTGGCGCTGGGATAAAATTAAAGAAGGTAAAACAACTCGTTATACACCGATTCCGAGAGATCGGGATCAGGTATTTTACCAAACCTCTGGCGTTTTCCCGTGGATTGTTTCTCATCAATGGTTAAAATCAAAATTTCAACCTTACGAAGCAGAAATCCGAGACATTAACGGCTGGAATTTTAACGCACGTTATTTTGATCGTACTTTTTTAAATCAACTGAGTAAGGAAGATTGGGAAACAGAAATTGCTTATGTACAACGTGCACTTACGGATGAAAAAATTTCATTGGCCATTAAAAAATTACCTCCATCAATCTGGAAACTGGACGGTGAACGATTAACAAAAACCTTTATCAAGCGGCGCAACGATCTTCGAAAACAGGCTTTAGATTATTATCGGTTCATTTCCATATTTGTTGAAATTCCCATGAGTGATAAACACGAACGTTTTTCTATCGATTACAAATCTGGAGGAATAATTGATGTTAAAATCAATAAAACATTAAAAGACGGCGAAGTACAGCAGCAACTTTATCAGCGCACTTTCGATCCGGAAGTGACAAAAGAAATTCGGCTGTATGGATTTGACGGACAAGACGCATTTAAAATTACAGGCGATCAGAAATCGCCGATAAAAGTGCGTTTAATTGGCGGTGGCGATGTAGATACTTTCGCCTTGAGCAATAATTTTACGAACAAGAAAAACCTCTATATTTATGACCGTTCTGATAAAAAGAATGTTGTAGAGAATGGAGCAAAAGCAAAACTTCGTTTAAGTGCAGATACTGCAGTGAATCATTATGACCGGAATAGTTTTGTTTATGATCGGTTTATGCCTGTGATTATGGGCGAATACAATAACGATTATGGCGTTTCATTAATTCTGGGTTTTGCCGATACCAAACAAGGTTTCCGCAAAAAACCTTATGCTTTTCACCACGAATTTTTAGTCAAATATTCTACAGTGCGCCAGTCGTTTTTAATTTCTTACGAGGCAGACTGGAAGAAGGCAATTGGAAATAACGATTTAAGCATAAACCTGCTTTCTCACGGGCCAAACAATTACAGCAATTTTTTCGGTATTGGCAATAATACAGAATTTCGGGAAACCGATAATGGCATTAGCCATTTCCGCAATCGCTACGATTATATCAACGGCGATGTGAGTTTAAGCCATACATATGGAAAATTGAAGCTTAAAGCGGGTTTGGCTGGCCAGTTTTACAATAGCTCTCTATCTAATGATGAACAACGTTTCCTGGCAGAATACAGCTCGGAAAATCCGGATGCTTTTGTTTTTGGAACCAGATGGTATTCTGGAATTACCCTGGGTGCAAAAGTTGATACGCGGAACAATACCTTACAACCTACAAACGGTGTACACTGGCAAGCAACTTTTAATGCTTTACAAAACCTAAACGATGGAAAACAACGTTATGCCGATTTCAATACCGATTTCAGTTTTTATCTAAATCCGGGGCAGGATTCTGTTTTTGTAATTGCCAACAGAACGGGTTTTGGAACTACTTTTGGACAGCCCGAATATTACCAGATGATGAAACTTGGCGGCCCCCAAACGTTACGTGGTTTTCACACCTGGAGATTTACCGGGCGTACCATGGCGTATAACAATTTGGAGGTGCGTTTAAAAGTGCTGGATTTTAATTCGTATTTATTTCCGGGGAAACTTGGAGTAATTGGCTTTCATGATATCGGCCGGGTTTGGACACCAGAAACCAGTTCTTCAAATTGGCACAATGGTTACGGCGGCGGAATTTATTTTTCCCCTGCAGATTTAATTTTACTGCAGGGGGTTGTGGGTTTTTCTAAAGAAAGTACCTTAACATATATTTCTTTGGGTTTCAGGTTTTAATTAAAGTACCCGAAGTAAAAGTCCTTTCAGGTATTCGCCTTCAGGAAAGGAAATGCGTACGGGGTGGTCTTCTGGCTGGCAGAATTGTTTAACAACTTGAACTTCTTTACCGGCATCAAGCGCTGCCCAGGCAATAATTTGTTTAAATGTTTCTATATCTACAGCGCCCGAACACGAAAAGGTTGCAAGTAAACCGCCTTTTTCTACCAATAGCATACCCAAGCGGTTCAGGTCTTTATAGGCACGTGCCGCACGATCTAAAGCTGAGCGAGACGGCGCATATTTTGGTGGATCAAGTACAATCACATCAAACATTTCTCCCGATTCTTTGAATGCCCGAAGTTGTTTATTCACGTCAGACTGTATTGCAGTAACTTTTTCGGTATCAAATCCGTTCAACGCTACATTTTGTTTCAGCGTATCTACAGCAAGTGCAGAACTATCTACACTCACCACTTTTGCAGCACCTTTAGCTAAACTGTTTAAGCTAAAACCGCCGCTGTAACTAAAACAATCTAATACTTTTTTGCCATTTGTATAACTGGCTAAAACTTGGCGATTGTCGCGTTGATCGCAGTAAAAACCAGATTTTTGGCCTTCTGCAATATTAATGTTGTATCGGATTCCGTTCTCTTTAACTTCTAGAAATTCTGGCGGATTTTCGCCCCACAATAAACCATTTTCTAAGGCTAAACCTTCGTGGTTTCTCGCTGTTGCATCACTTTTTTCAAAAATGCCTTTCGGCGAGAGTTCCGTTTTCAGGATTTCTACAATATCCTGTTTCATGCGATCAATTCCTGAACTGGAAATTTGCATCGATAGAAAATCTGCGTACTGATCTACAATCAATCCCGGGAGGAAATCTGCTTCACTGAAAACAAGTCGGCAGGTATTGGTTTCATCATTCAGAACAGATTTTCTTGCAGAAATGGCTTGTTTCAAACGATTTGAAAACCAGGTTTGATCAACCGTGATACTTTCATCCCATTCCAACAGACGGATAGCTACACGAGAGTTGCTATTAAAAAAACCATAGGCCAGAAATTCGCCGTCAAATGCAATTGTTTTGACTACTTCACCATCTTCGGGTTTCCCTTTAATTTTATCTAAAGCACCAGAAAATACCCAGGGATGCCGTTGAATGGCCGCTTTTTCTTTGCCTTTCTTTAAAATGATTTCTACCATGAACGCAAAGGTAAGAATATTTGTTATTCGTAAGCGCGTCATTGAGAGGGGGTCACAACGAAGCAATCTATCATGAGCGATGCAAATGATTTAGTACTTGATAAAAAATGGCTACGGATGTTAAGCGCAGTGGCAAAAGACAAAATATTTGAAAAAGGAAGTTAGCCACGGAGGTCACGGAAAAGCACCTACAAAAAGCGATTTCCTAAGTCTTTACGCATCCTGATGAGTTCTGTATTTAAAACCTTTGTTTCGAATTCTTCAATAGGTTGTTTGGCTTCAATCATTTTGATCAACAATTCTGTTGCTACCTGGCCCATTTCAAATGCGGGTTGGCGTACTGATGTAAGTGAAGGCGAGAAGAGCTCAATAAGGTTAGAATTGGTAAAACCTGCAATTGCAATACGGTGAGCTACTTCCGGATTGGTATTTTTCAAGGTCATGATACAACCGGTTGTTAAGCGATCGCTCGAAATAAAGATGCCGTCTGGTTTAAATGGAAGCAATTCTTTTACCGCATTTTGAAGTTCTTCACTATGCATGCCGCCATGCTGGCAATATTTAACCAATTCCGGCCTAAAAGCAATATGGTATTTTTCTAAAGCAGCTTTGTAACCTTCTAAGCGTTCTTTAGTATTGGATAAAGTTTCTGAATTGGTAAGATGTGCAATTGTTCGTTTTCCCGATAAGATTAAATGTTCGGTAGCATCAAAAGAGCCTTTAAAATTATTGGCGATAACTTTATGCGTGGCAAAATTTTCTGGTACACGATCAAAAAATACGATGGGCAATCCTTTCGCGTATAAATCCCGAAGGTAATCTATGTCTTGGGTTTCAGAAGAAAGTGCAATAAGTAAACCATCTATAGAGCGCGAAGCAAGATGCTGCACGTTAATTTTTTCCTGTTTATAAGACTCGTGGCTTTGCGAAATAATTACATGATAACCTTTATCGTACGCAACGGCCTCCATTCCATTAATTACCTGAGAAAAAAAGTTGTTGGCAATTTCACTCACAATAATCCCGATGGAATAACTTCTGCGTTCTTTTAAGCTGCGTGCAATAGGATTTGCCTGATAATTGACCTTATTGGCATAAGCCATAACAATTTTTTTGGTCTCTTCGCTAATTTCATAGCTATCGCGTAAAGCCCTTGATACCGTTGAGGTAGACAGGTTTAAAGCTTTGGCAATATCTTTTATTGTAGACGTTTCGAATCTCATGTTTTGGTGCCCACAATCTACAAAAAATATCCCAGCAAGCGGTCTAAACTGCTCGTTTTTCACTTTAATGAAAACGTTTTCGGGAACGATTGCATAGTTTTTTGGTTAAATCCCTTTTCAATTAATTTTTAGTTTGTAAAATTGTTAAGCTAAAAAAAACCAAATATAAATCATCCATTAAGAATCAATTAAGAATATTATTCTTAATGTTTTGAATTACATACAATCTTAGCAAAACCAAATTTAATTCAAAATAATTATGAGCAGAGTTTTACTCTTATTGACCTGTTTTACCCTTTTTTTTGGTACCATGTCTCAAGCCCAAACCCGGCAAATTTCCGGTATTATTAAAGATAAATCTGATGGGCAGCCTTTGATTGGGGTAAGTGTTAGTATTAAAGACACCAAAACAGGAACCACTTCTGATGCGAATGGCGGTTATAAAATTGCTGTGCCAGCAAAAGGCGGTATTCTGGTTTTTACTTACGTTGGTTACAAAACCAAAAACATTCCCTTCACAGATCAATCAAAAATAGATGCTATACTGGAAGAAGATGCCAATACACTAGAAGAAGTTACGGTTAATATTGGTTACGGATCTGTACGTAAAGAGGCCTTAACCGGTTCTGTATCTTCTGTTGGTGCAAAAGATATTGAACAGTTTCCGGTAAGTACGGCGGCACAGGCTCTGGCCGGTAAACTTGCTGGGGTTTCTGTAGCCACAACAGAAGGGTCGCCGGGTGCAGATATTACGATAAAAGTTCGTGGTGGAAGTTCATTAACCGGAGACAATTCTCCTCTATACATTGTTGATGGGATTCAGGTTGAAAATGCACTTTCTATCCTTTCTCCAAATGAAATTCAATCTATAGATGTGTTGAAAGATGTTGCATCTACTTCAATTTATGGTAGTCGTGGGGCAAATGGCGTTGTAATCATCACAACCAAAAGCGGTAAAAACGGCAGAACCGTAGTTTCTTTTGATGCTTATGCCGGTGTTAGGCAAATTGTAAATAAACTGGATGTAATGAACCCTTACGATTTTGTGATGTACCAATATGAATTGTACAACAACAATACTTCGCAGGATGTTAAAGACACTTTTACCAAAAAATACGGCACTTTTGAAGATTTGGATATTTACAGGAATATCCAGAATGTAGATTGGCAGGACAAAGTTTTTGGGCAGAAAGCCTGGAGCAATACTCAAATTTTAAACTTATCTGGCGGTACAGAAAAAACGACTTACAACTTTTCTGTAAATAATACCGGTGAAGATGGTATTATGCTCAATTCAGGTTATAAAAGAACCTTTGCATCTTTCCGTTTTGATCATAAAATATCAGATAAATTTCGCGTTGGTGTAAACGTTCGTTACAGCAGACAGCGCATTGACGGTGTTGGAACGTCTTCTACAGGATCGCAGGGAACTAACCGTTTGCGTAATTCTGTACGTTACCAACCTTATACTGGCGGAAGTGACTCTGGCGATTTATTTGATGCCGATTACTTAACAACAGGTTTAACCAACCCAATTACGCTTGCCAACCAGGAATTGAAGTACGATTACAGAAATGATTTGATCAGCAGTGGTTATCTTCAATACCAGATTCTTAAAAATCTGACGTTTAAAAGTACCATCGGGATGAATTTTACCGATCGGAAAACGAATACTTTCAATGGACCTGTAAGTTATGTTGCCCGCAACAATGCAGGTTTACCGGCAATTCAGCTTGATAATTCTAGTCAGAAAACGGTTATTAATACCAACACTTTAAATTACAGACCAAACCTGGGCAAAGACCACAGCCTGGATTTATTGGTTGGACAAGAAATTAACATGGTTGATATTACGTCTAATAGCGCAACAATCAAATGGTTTCCGGTAAATATCACAGCCGATCAGGCTTTTGCCAGCATTCAGAAAGCAGAGCCGCCAACAGGTTCTGTACAAGATAAACCAACATCACTAATTTCTGCAACCAGACAATTCTCTCTTTTTTCAAGAGCGTCTTATGGTTTCAAAAACAAATATCTGGCAACTGTTAACTTCCGTACAGATGCATCTTCTTTATTTGCGCCCGGCAAACAATGGGGATATTTCCCTTCTGCACAAGTGGCATGGCGCGTAACTGAAGAGAAATTTATGCAAGATTTACAATGGAATTGGTTAAATAACCTGAAAGCCAGAGTAAGTTATGGTGCGGCAGGTAATAACCGTATTGGTCAGGATTTATTCCGTACGTTGTTTTATTCCAGTTCTACAGCAGGTGGTTACGCTGCTACAGACGCATCAGTTGCTACAGGCTTAATTTCTGGAACAACCAGTGGTACAATTTTATCCAATCCAAACATCACCTGGGAAACCAATATTTCTAAAAATGCCGGTTTGGATATTGATTTATTCAATAACCGTTTAAATGTGAATATTGATTATTACGACAACAGAACGAAAAACCTGTTGCTTAATGCCAATGTGCCGCAAACCACCGGTTACACCACACAACAACAAAATGTGGGTAAAACGCAAAACAAAGGCTGGGAGTTTCAATTGAATTACCAGGCCATTAAAACCAAAGATTTTAATTATACCACCAGTTTTAACATTTCCTTTAACCGAAATAAAATTATTGAGCTTCAAAATGGCGTAAATTCTTACATCACACAATCGGGTTGGGTAAATAGTCTGGGCGATTATAAAGTTGAAGTCGGTCAGCCAGTTGGTCAGTTCTACGGTTTCGTATCTGATGGCCGCTACACTGTAGATGATTTTACTTATGTGCAGAACACGAATGGTTCATACACCTATACACTAAAATCTGGTGTGGCGAACAGTTATGCTTTACTTGGCAACAAAAATCCACAACCGGGAGATATGAAAGTGAAAAAACTTTCATCATCATCCAGTACAATGATTGGCGATGACGATCGTACCGTTTTGGGTAATGCACAGCCGAAATTCATTGGTGGTTTTAACAATCAATTCGCCTATAAAAATTGGGACATGACGGTGTTTATCAACTTTAGTTATGGAAATAAAGTATATAACGCCAACAAACTTGAGTTCACTTCTCAATACAATGTAAAAGACAATAACCTGCTTTCTGTAATGACAGATAGATGGAAAAATTTTGATGCGAATGGCGTTAGAGTAACAGACCCGGCAGCACTTACTGCAATGAATGCAAACACCACAATGTGGACACCAACTACCGGGAACTATGCCTTAACCTCTTACGCTATTGAAGATGGATCTTTTATCCGCGTAAGCAACGTAACATTGGGATATACTTTGCCACAAAGCCTGATTAAAAGAACGGGTTTTATCTCTAAACTTAGGGTTTATGCAACGGTAAATAATCTCTTCACCATTACAGGTTATTCAGGTTATGATCCTGAAGCAAATACCAGAAGATCAAATCCACTTACACCGGGCGTAGATTATGCTGCATATCCTAGAAGCAGATATATTCTTGCCGGCTTAAACCTTGTATTTTAATCCTTAGCATAGCAAAACATGAAACGTAATTTTATACAATCCGCTTTAATGCTGATCGCTGTTGGAGCAATAACTTTAACAACATCATGCAAGAAATATCTTGATGTTGAATCCCCGTCAACTTCATCACCAGATGTTGTTTTTGAAAGTACAACATATACCAATTCTGCAGTTCTGGCCGTTTACAATAGATTGTGCGGGGATAACGGTTACGGAAGCAGAATCTCTACTTTATATGGTTTAACCGCCGATGATTTCCGTACATCGGGAAGTTATAGTTCTTCTGATCGCCGCGGAATTAGTATGTATGGTGCAAGTTCTGACAATACCGATTTGATTAACCCATTCCTGCAATTGTACGCTGGGATTGAACGTGCCAATATCTGTATCAAATATATTCCGCTTTCTAAAATTTATACCGGCGGTTCTGCAACAGAACAAGCTGCAATGAAACGTTATTATGGCGAATCACTTGCACTACGCGCTCAGTTTTTCTATGAACTGATCCGCAATTGGGGCGATGTTCCGGCATCGTTTGTACCGTCTGCAGATGCAAGTACATTGTACGGCGCCAATGCCGATCGGGATAAAACCTACGAGCAGATTATTGCCGATTTAAAAACAGCAGAAGATCTTGTTCCATGGCGTACAGAAATTGCAGAATACGGAAGCTTCCGTTTTACGAAAGGTGCAATTAAAGCTTTACGTGCCAGAATTGCTCTTGCTCGCGGTGGTTTCGCTTTGCGTACGGCAACACATACCATGGAGCGCCGCTCAGATTATTTAACGTATTACAAAATTGCTTTTGATGAGTGCGCAGATTTGTTGAATAACCGCGCGCAGCATACCTTAAATCCGAGTTTCGAAAATGTTTTTAAATCGCTGCACGGCACACGAAATGATGATGCACATGAACTGATGATGGAAGTTGCCGCGTATGGCAGTAATGCTTCTACAGATAGTAAACTTGGATATTACAACGGCATTCGGTTTAACTCTGCATCTACATTTGGTTCTGGAGGTGGCGGGATGAATGCTATTCCTACCTATTTCTATGAATTTGATGCAAGCCGCGATTCGCGCAGAGATGTAACCATCGGAGTTTTTGAAATTACAGCAACGTCTAAAAAAATTATCAATACTCTATTCAACCAAACCGATGCAAAATTCCGTAAATCATGGACAGCATTTAACGGCAGTTCCTCATCACAGAATTTTGCCATCAACTGGCCGCTAATTCGCTTTGCAGATGTATTGCTGATGTATGCGGAAGCCGATAATGAAATAAATGGCGCGCCATCTGCAGGTGCAACCAGCGCTTTACAAGAAGTGCAGAAACGTGCATATGTAGGCCGCGAAACGGAAATTCCGGCAACGCCGACAGATAAAACCGGGTTTTTTAATGCAATTGTAAAAGAACGTTTGCTTGAATTTGGCGGAGAAGGTATCCGTAAGTACGATTTAATCCGCTGGAATTTGATGACCAGCAAGTTTGAAGAAACACGTACCAAACTTCGTGCACTTATTGCAGGTACCGGAGTTTATGCTACTGTGCCGGATTATATCTATGCAAAAGAAGGTACGTATGTGCAGGGAACTTCGGTAAATGAAGTAGCCACTTTAGATCTTTACGGCGGTACACCAAACAATGTTTTTGTAACGCCAGGTTTAGGTGTTGCTACAGCGCCAACAGGTTATACCACCAAAAACTGGCGGAAATCTGTTACAGAAGACAATTCTATAACGAGTACATCAACCGGATTTGCCTATTATTTTGAAGCAAATAAAAAAGAGTTGTTTCCGTACCCGAAAACCGTGTTGATTGAAAATACCAATATTGCCCAAAACTTTGGTTACTAACCTTTAATAGTAAAGTGATGAAAAAATTATTATACCAGGCATCTGTAAAACTGATCGTATTTTCGGCAGTTATTGGCCTTATATCTTCTTGCAAGAAGGAGGAGGTAGTTACTGAGCCAGCAAGAATATTCAAATCAAGCGACATTAAAATTACTACAGCAGAGACTTCTGCTAAATTAACATGGACAGCGCCGCTCATGTCTACCGGGAAAAAGTTGAAATACAGTATAGATTTCTCAACAGATTCTTTGTTCTCCACAGTTAAATATTCTACCACTTCTGATACTACAGGTGTTTCGGTTACAGAAGACAATTTATCGGTAAGAACCAAATATTACGCCCGCGTAAAAGCAAATGCAACTGCCGATCAGCCAGAATCTAAATATGTAAGAAGTTCTGTATTTCAAATATCTGGTGTACAATTGTTCCTTGCCGTGCGCGATAATGAAATAAAAGAAACAGCGGTAACACTCCGGTATATTCCAGAATCTGATCTTACATCTATTGTGCTTAAGCCAGCAACGGGCGCTACAGTAACGACAACATTAAATACTACTGATGCTGCAGCAGGCATAAAATCTATAACAGGCTTAACCGCTGCAACTCAATATTCTGCAGAGTTATTTGCCGGTACAAAAAGTAAAGGAATTATATCATTTACCACTTTGGCCGCTACAAATTACACGATAAAACTAAACCCAGGTGATGATTTGGCTACAGCAATCACCACGGCCGCCAATGGTGCAATCATCGGTCTAAATCCCGGAACGTACAATTTAACGCTTGCGAGTTTTATCACACAGAAATCAATTACCATAAAATCTACTTCAGGCAATCCTTCTGATACAAAAGTGATTTATAAAGAATTTGATTTGGAAGGAACTGGTGCAGGAATCACCCTTTCGGGAATTGATTTTGATGGAGCAACCAATGCATCGTTATATTTCCTAAACCTAATTGGCAGTCAGGCAAATAACGCCAGTGCCGCAACTTTTACCAATATTGTGGTTGATAATTGCATTGTACATGGTTCTACTACAGCATTTTTACGTGGCGACAGAGGAACGGCGGCGAGAGATTTCAAGATTACAGGAATTACAGTAAACAATTCTATAGTGTATGATATGGGCGCAAACGGCTCATCAAGTTACTATACTTTCCACTTAAATAAACTGCAGTTTAATGCGTTAAATATCACAAAATCTACATTTTATAATGCAGGCCCAGGTATTGTTACAGCAAGCACAACTTATGCTGGCGATGTTATTCCCGCAGTGCTAATTAGCTATTCTACATTTAATGGTTTCGGCGGAAATGCGAAATATGCATTTTTGGATGCAGCCGCTAATCCAATTTCTTTCGTTATACAAAACAGTATTCTGGCCAATACGCCAAAATCTGGAACGGTGAATGCCGCAGCAATCCGTGCAACCGGAAGCGGAAGTACACTGGGGATTTCCAATTCAAATTATTTTAACCTTTCCAGTGCTTTAAGTGCAGGTACAGCTTTGACATTTTCTACGGCAAGCTTGACCAGCAACCAGACACTTGCTTTAAGCTGGACAAGCACCACAACAGATTTTACTTTGCCGGTTGGTTCTGCTTTGCGTATTGCAAGCAGCACTGCAACTGCAATTGGCGATCCGCGGTGGACTTACTAATGCTGAACTGAATATTTTACAAAGGGGCAATTCAAAACTGCCCCTTTTTTATATTAAATTTATTCCATGAACTTAACGAAAAATCTCTTGTTTGCTACCGCAACGCTCTTGTTGCTCTCTTTCACTTTAGCTCAAAAAAAGACGACAACGATTTATATTATTGGAGATTCTACTGCCGCCAATAAAGAAGCAAAAGCGTATCCGGAAACCGGGTGGGGAATGGAATTTCAATCTTTTTTTAAAACAGATGTGAAGATTGATAACCGCGCATTAAATGGAAGAAGCACCAAATCTTTCCGAGCAGAGAACCGTTGGCGACCTATTGTAGATAAACTTACACCCAATGATTATGTTTTTATTGAGTTTGGGCACAATGATGAAAAAATTGACAAACCCGCTGTAGGCACAACAATTGTAGAATTTAAAGCCAATTTGGTTCAATATATTAAAGAGGCACGTGCAAAAAAAGCTTCACCTATTTTGCTTACCCCAATTGCACGCAGAAATTTTAAAAATGGGGTTTTGATGGATACGCATGGCGATTATCCGCGTGCGGTAAAACAGGTTGCAGATTCACTTAATGTTCCTTTAATTGATATGCTTGCAAAGACTGAAAGCCTGTTAATCCGTTTGGGTGATGAAAAATCAATTGCCTTATTTAATCACGTTGAACCCGGAAATCAGAATTATCCCGAAGGGAAAAAAGACGACACGCATTTAAGTCCGCTTGGAGCAAAGCAAGTGGCTTCATTGGTGGCAAGTGGCATAAAGGAGCTGAAGTTAAATCTGGCTAAAAAGCTGAAATAAGAAATATTTGGACCAGAAAAAAAGCCGCAGTCGGGGTGTGAAACCTTCCGAGCTGCGGCTTTTGAGCGTTATGGCCTTAGCCAATTTTCAGATAACGGGTGTTAAAAGATATATTTTGTACTCAGGAAGTTGGAATCATCATCCCGTACAATTTCATTTAAAAGCTTTTTATTGCTGTCTGTAAACTTTGTAGCCACCAAAGAGCGTATAGAGAAAGAGCGTAATGCATCTACCACAGACAGCGTACCTTCTGCACTGTCTTTACGACCTGTAAAAGGAAATACATCTGGCCCGCGTTGGCATTGGCAATTGATGTTTACACGGCTTACCTGGTTTACCAGCGGATCAATAAGTGAAGAAATTACTGCAGCATTGTTGCTGAAAATACTCACCTGCTGGCCGTGTGGCGAGCCAATCAGATATTCAATTGGTTCTTCCAAATCATCAAAAGGTACAACCGGAATAACCGGGCCAAATTGTTCTTCGCGATACAATTTCATGTTGCTGTTTACCGGATAAACTACTGCCGGATATACAAAAGTTTCGAAAGTTTGTCCGCCGTTTTTATTTACCACTTTAGCGCCATGAGCCGTTGCATCATCAATGCACTCTTTCAGATATTCAGGTTTGTTCAACTCCGGAAGTGGTGTTAGGTTTACACCTTTTTCCCAAGGCATACCAAATTTTAGTTTCTCTACTTCTGCAGATAAACGTTTTAAAAATTCTTGTGCCAGGCTGCGGTGTACATATACAATCTTAATTGCTGTACAACGCTGGCCATTAAAAGATAATGAACCTAAAACAGTTTCGGAAACTGCAAGATCCAGATCTGCATCTTTAGTGATAATGGCTGCATTTTTAGCATCTAAGCCTAAAATTGCGCGCAACCGATTTACTTTTGGGTGCAGTTTTTTAAGTTCATTGGCTACTTTGCTTGAACCGATTAACGTAAGTACATTTACTTTTCCCGATTTCATCAAACTCGGTACAATCGTATTTCCTCTGCCATAAATGGTATTTACCACACCTTTTGGGAAACTAGATCGGAAAGCTTCAAGCAAAGGATAATGCAATAAAGTTCCGTGTTTCGGGGGTTTAAATAAAAGCGTGTTGCCCATAATCAGAGCTGGGATAAGCGTAGTAAAAGTCTCATTGAGCGGATAATTGAACGGACCCATACAGAGCACAACGCCCAATGGAGAACGTCTAACCTGCGCAACAATGCCTTGTTCAATTTCGAAGCGAGAAGATTGCCTGTCTATATCTTTCAATGCATCAATTGTGGCATAAATATATTCTACAGTACGGTCAAACTCTTTTACAGAATCGGCATAGGATTTTCCGATTTCCCACATAATGAGTTTCGCAACAATTTCTTTTTGCTCAATCATTTTCTGTGTAAAATTTTCTACACAGCTAATGCGGTCTGCAACACTCATGGTTGGCCACTGCCCGCGTCCGTTGTCATAAGCTGCAACAGCTGCATCTAATGCTTCTGTCGATTCTTTTTCTGTACAAACCGGAAAACTGCCGATGCGTTTGCGTTTGTATCCTTCGGGAGTTTTTACACATACCGGAGAGAAAACCTCATTAAAAGGCCCGCTCCAGGTTTTCATTTCTCCATTAGAAAGATACTCTTTTTGATTGATCTCTTCTTTAAGCCTAAATTCATCCGGAATCTGGCTTTCTTCAACGAAAATACTTTCGAGGTTTAAAGGTGTACTCAATTTGGGATCTATGTTAAGTTTAATAAATGCTTAACCCATAGTTTAAGTATAGATTAAGTTTGTTAGGTTATTAGGGTTGAAATTTCGGGGCGCTTTTAAACGCCCCATATGCTTTATTTTAGTTCAATTACTTTGTATTTAGGTACCAGCGCTTTCATTACAACCCAGCCGATCAGGTAACAAACAGCACATATAGAGAAGACGATAAAATATCCGGCTTCTTCACCTTTAAATCCCATAAATACAACTTGGTTCTGCCCGGTATAATCAAACAATAAACCAGATCCTTTATTGATGAAAAAGGAACCGATACCGCCAGCCATTCCGCCGATTCCGGTAATAGTAGCAATAGCTTTTTTCGGGAACATATCGCCTACAGTAGAAAATATGTTTGCAGACCAAGCCTGGTGTGCTGCGCCAGCAATACCGATGATAATTACAGGAATCCAATACGTAATATGGCCAAGTGGTTGCGCAAAAAGTGCCAGTAAAGGGAAAAATGCGAAGATAAGCATGGCACGCATACGACCTTCGTAAGGGTTCATTCCTTTTTTATCTACAAAATAGGTTGGCAACCAACCGCCAATGATGGATAGTAAAGTAATTACATATAGAATAAACAAAGGAAAAGCACTTTGGGTAGAATCCATTCCGTAAACTGAGCTTAAATAGGCAGGTGTCCAAAATAGGAAAAACCACCAAACGCCATCGGTCATAAATTTGCCAAAGGCAAATGCCCAGGTTTGTTTGTATTTAAAACAGTCTAAAAAAGAAACTTTCTCTGTAGTTTCTTCTACATAATTGGCCAGTTTGCGGTCTGCAATTAAATCTTGTTGGATGTAGGCAAGTTCCTCTGGTTTTACGCGTGGATGCAATTCGGGCTTATTATACACAAATACCCAAAGCCCCATCCAGATGAAACCTAAAGCACCAATAATAATGAAAGACATTTCCCACCCGTAAGCCTCGGCGATAAAAGGAATAGTTATTGGCGCTGCCAGGGCGCCAACGGTTGCACCGGCATTGAAAATACTCGTTGCAAAGGCTCTATCTTTTTTAGGAAAATATTCGGCTGTTGCTTTGATGGCAGCAGGAAAATTTCCTGCCTCGCCAACAGCAAGAACAAAACGCGCAAAAATGAATAAGGTTACACTTACCAAAATAACCATACCTGTATTGTTAACTGTTGCAATAATATCTTTTGCACCTTCAAAGCCTACAAACCAGTTTCCTGTAATAATTCCTGAAGTTGCAATGCCACAGAAAGCATGTAAACACGCACCAACAGACCATACGCCGATAGCCCATAGAAAACCTTTTTTGGTATCCAGTTTATCAACCAGGCGCCCGGCAAAAAGCATAGATACGGCATAGAAGATGGAAAATAAAGCGGTTATATTTCCATAATCGTTATTTGTCCAGTGAAATTCAGGAACAATAAAATCTTTCCAGGTAAGCGAAAGCACCTGCCTGTCCAGGTAATTTATGGTTGTAGCAAGAAACAGAAGCGAGCAAATTGTCCATCTGTATTTGCCTATTTTTGGTTGGTTCATTTGGTTAGAGGTTGGTTTACTATTTACTTACTTTTTTGGATGAGTTGAAGGGCCAGTTTGGTATTGTCTTCAAGCTCATCATAAAGACCTTTGCTCATAACGTCTTTACTGATCAGCTTGCTGCCCATTCCAACAGCACAAACACCTGCTTTAAACCAGGTTTTAAGGTTTTCTTCATCAATTTCTACCCCTCCGGTTGGCATAAACAACTGGCCGGCAAATAAATCTTTTATTGAAGAGATAAACTCAGGCCCTAAAATATTAGCCGGAAAAATTTTAATCAACATGGCTTTGTTTGCTTGTGCAACGCTGATTTCTGTCGGCGTCATACATCCCGGAATCCAAAGCATATCAATTTTATTTGCGATTTCTGCAACTTCTGGGTTTACAATTGGTGCCACGATAAAATCTGTTCCCGCATCAATAAAAGCTTTTGCTTCTGTTGGGGTTTTTATCGTGCCGATACCCAGATACAAATCTGGCATTTCTTCATCACGTACTTCTTTCAGTTTTTTGAAATTCGGCAGGGCCGATTTGCCTCTGTTTGTATATTCAAAAACTCGAATACCAGCTTTATATAGTGTGCGCAAAATTTCTACACTGCCTGTTTCACTATCCTGATAGAAAAGTGGTAACATACCTTGCTCTAAAATGGCATCTAAAATTTTGTGTTTGTTGCTTATCATGGTCTAATTCTTTTCTCTATTTGTTCTACTGTGCTTGTGGTGGCATCGCTCGGAATGTACAATTTATCATAAGCTGCTGCGGTTGCAAAATTCAACGTTTCGGCAGCGTTTAACTGGTTGTAAAAGCCATAAATTAATCCGGCCATAAAACAATCACCACTGCCCACTTTATCTAAAATTTCTTCAGATATGTATTCATTAGAAACGGTTAATTCTCCATCAATAAATAATGTGGTGTAATAGCGAATGCCTTTACCGTGATCAAATCTGAATGTATTGGCAACCGCTTTGCAAGCTGGAAAGCTGGAGAGAATTTCTTCTGATGTTTCTTTCGCTTGTTGCAGCAAAACCTCTTGTTCGTATTCGCCTTGATGGTTTAAATCCGGATGAAGATTTGTGCCAAGCATTTTATTTCCAGCCCAGATATTGCCCATAATTAAAGTGCAGTAGCTTGCCAGTTCTGGCAAAACGTCTATTGGTTCTTTGCCATATTTCCACAGTTTTGCCCGGTAATTCAAATCCAGAGATATCGTAATATTTCTTTCTTTTGCAGCTTTTAATGCTTCTAAACATACATCTGCAACAGATTGATTAATGGCCGGACAAATTGCACTGAAGTGAAACCAGCTTACATCTTCAAAAACTTCATCCCAGTTAATCTGGCCGGTTTTCAGTTCTGCATATGCAGAATTTGCACGATCATAAATCACGCCGGCATTTTTAAGGTCTTTCCCTTTAGGTAAAAAATATAGGCCTAAACGTTCGCCATGAAAAACCATCTTTTCAATATTGATGTTTTTCCCGCGTAAATCGTTCGCAATTTCTTGTGTTATGGAATTATCCGGCATAGCCGATAAGTACGAAGAAGGTACGTTCCAAAGGGCAAGCGCGGTTGCAACATTCAGTTCGGCACCGCCAACATAAAAAGGCAATTTATTCTCACGTAACCACTCGCCGTTCATGTCTGGGCAAATGCGTAAAAGTATTTCGCCAAAGCTTAAAACTTTTTTTCCTTTTTCTGTTGCAGCTAATAATTGATCGCTCATTTTAATGGTTAATCTGCGCATTTCGGTATGCAACGCTACATTGCATCTTATTTCTTTGAAAACGATTGAAATGGATTATTTCAAAGCTTTTCACTCCAAAAAGGGCGTATTCGGTTAAAATTTAAAATAATTTTTTGCGTTAAAATACGAAATATCCTGAACTATCTTGCCTATCCATTCCAGGTCATTCGGCAATTCGCCATTCTCTACATCTTCGCCAAAAAGATTACACAACAATCTGCGGAAATACTCGTGGCGAGGGAAAGAAAGAAAACTTCTGGAATCTGTAAGCATACCTACAAGGCGACTTAAAAGCCCCATGTTAGACAATGCATTCATTTGTTTGATCATCCCGTCTTTTTGATCTAAAAACCACCAGGCAGAGCCAAACTGAACTTTGCCAGCTACAGAACCATCGTTAAAATTTCCAATCATGGTTGCAATCAGTTCATTATCGGCAGGGTTTAAATTGTAGATAATAGTTTTGGCCAGTTTATCCTGAGTATCTAAGCGATTAAGGAATTTAGATAATGCGCGCGCCTGGCTAAAATCGCCGATAGAATCCCAACCGGTATCTGGGCCAAGTTGGCTTAACATTCTCGTGTTGTTATTGCGTAAAGCACCCAAATGGTATTGCTGTACCCAACCTTTATCATGATCCCACTCCGCAAAATAAACCAGCATTGCCGATTTAAATTTTAAGTTTTCTCCGTAAGAGATGTTTTGTTTGCTTCTGATTTTATCAAAAATAGCCGAAATTTCTGCTTCGGTATAATCTTCAGCATAAATTTGTTCCAAACCGTGATCGGAAACTGAACAGCCTTGAGTTGCAAAAAAATCATGACGCGATTTAAGTGCATCTAAATATTCTTTAAGGTTAGCAATGCTTTTGCCAACAACTGCTTCAAGTTTATCGATGTATTGGTTTAAGCCTTCAACATCATCGCTGTTCATGGCTTTATCCGGGCGGAAAGCCGGAAGCATTTTCAAATTGCCACCTTCTTGAGCCAGTTGTGTATGAAAGTTTAGCGCATCAAGCGGATCATCTGTGGTACAAACCACTTCAACATTCATTTTTGACAATAAGCCACGTACAGAATATTCATCGCTTTGCAGTTTAGCAGAACAATCATCAAAAATTTTCTGGGCAGTTTTTTCGCTCAATAAATCGGTAATACCGAAATAACGTTGAAGTTCTAAATGCGTCCAATGGTATAGCGGATTACGCATGGTATATGGAACGGTTTCTGCCCATTTTTGAAATTTTTCGAAATCGCTTGCTGTTCCTGTAATGTATTTTTCATCTACACCATTTGTACGCATAGCGCGCCATTTATAATGATCTCCATAAAGCCAAACCTGACTAATGTTGTCAAATTTTGCGTTATTGGCAATTTGTTCTGGAATCAAATGGTTATGATAATCGATGATTGGTAATGATTTTGCAAAATTATGGTAGAGCGTTTCTGCAGTTTTACTTTGCAGAAGGAAGTTTTCATCTAAAAATGATTTCATGTTGTTAGTATGATTTTGGCCGGTTTTTTAGTTGTAAAAAAGGCCGGATTTAAAATTTTTTACCTGGAAGAATTATAAACTTACGCCACGTTTCCAAGGGATAAAATCGTCTTGATTTAACAATACAGCTTTTGGAATTACTTCTCCACTTGCGGCTTTTATGCAATATTCCAGAATATCTTCACCCATTTGTTCGATGGTTTTTTCGCCTTCTATTACGGGTCCGCAGTTGATATCAATAATGTCGCCCATTCTTTTGGTCAGTGCGTTATTGGTTGCAACTTTTATTGTCGGGCAAACCGGATTTCCGGTTGGTGTGCCCAAACCTGTTGTAAAAAGAATTAAGGTTGCTCCGGATGCCGCTTTCCCGGTTGTAGCTTCAACATCATTTCCGGGTGTGCAAACCAAATTTAAACCCGGTTTTGTTGCAGGTTCTGTATAATCCAGAACGTCTTCTACAGGAGATGTTCCGCCTTTTTTTGCTGCTCCGGTGCTTTTTATGGCGTCGGTAATTAGTCCGTCTTTAATGTTGCCTGGCGAAGGATTCATGAAAAATCCTGAGCCAACATTTTCTGCCGCCTGGTTGTACGCTGTCATCAACTGTATAAATTTCCGCGCTGCAGTTTCATCTTTTGTACGGTCAATAAGTTGTTGTTCTGCACCGCAAAGTTCAGGGAACTCGGCAAGTAAAACAGTACCGCCTAAAGCCACCAATAAATCTGAGGTGTAACCTACTGCCGGGTTTGCACTGATTCCGCTGAAACCATCACTCCCGCCACATTTTACGCCTAAAACCAGTTTGCTTAATGGCGCTGGCTGGCGTTCAATTTTATTGATTTCTGTTAAACCGATAAATGTTTTGCGAATGGCTTCCTTTACCAGTTGTTCTTCGCTTTGCGATTGTTGTTGTTCAAAAACGAAAAGTGGTTTATCAAAATTCGGACTGCGTTGTTTTAAATCGGTCATAAAATCATGCACCTGCAAATTCTGGCAACCTAAACTTAAAACCGTAACACCGGCAACATTTGGATGATCTGCATAGGCTGCAAGCAATTTGCTTAGAACTGCTGCATCCTGGCGTGTGCCGCCACAACCACCCTGATGATTCAGGAACTTTATTCCATCAACATTTTTGAAAATCCGGTTTGCAGCCGGATTTGCCTGTGCAATAGAACCAGAATCGGCTTCTGCCAAATCTTCTCCGTTTTTGTACGCTTCTACTAAATGGTGCGCGTAGGTTTTATATTTATCGGTTACGGCGTAGCCCAATTCATTGTGTAAAGCTTCACGAATAACATCCAGATTCCGGTTTTCGCAGAAAACTGTTGGAATAAACAACCAATAATTAGCAGTTCCTACACGGCCATCACTGCGGATGTATCCATTAAACGTTCGATCTTTAAATTTTGAAACATCTGGAGCATGCCACTCATAGTGGTAAGGGCGAAATTCATAAGGATCTGAAGCATGTTTGGTATTTTCGGTATCCATTAATCCACCTTTAAGGATAAAATGTTGCGCTTTTCCCACCAAAACACCATACATAATAATATGATCGCCAACATTCATATCCTGCATAAAAAATTTATGCTTGGCCTGAATGTCATCCTGCAATGTATATTCCTGTCCGTCGTAAATCACCGTCTCGCCCTTTGCCAGGTTTTGCAAGGCAACAAGCACATTGTCATTCGGATGGATTTTTAAAATTCTGGTTACCATTTTATACTGTTCTTTCTGCGTGCAAAGCGTTTAGTGTTTGTTTTGCACCTTTGTTTTTTAACAATTCTATATAATTTTTTACTGCGGCATTAAAGCCAGGATAGTTGTTCAGGTTTTTATCCCATAAACGTCTGTCGCCCAAAGTTAGATCTACTACTTCTTCTGGTGTTTTCCAATATTCATACAATACTTCTGCAAATTCATCCTGAATCGGGAAGCTATTTCCATTAAAGTTTGCAGTATAATTTTCGCCGTTTTTCTCTACGTTCATAAACAGAATATAGGCTGCAATACCCAATGCTGTAAGTTGTGGAACCTCATTTTTTAAGGCATAATACCTTCTGATGAGCGGCATATTGCGCATTTGCAATTTAGAAGTGTAGTTTAATGTAATTGCTTTCCATTGGTGTTCTAAAGATGGATTGCTAAAACGGTCTACAACGCTATTTGCAAAATTTAGGGCATCTTCATAAGTAATGTCTTCATTTACAACTGCCGGTGCAATTTCTTCCTTCATCAACTGTAAAATGTGGGTGCGGAAATCGTCATTTGCCATGGCTTCTTTTACCGTTTCAAAACCGGCAAGAATGGCCAAACCGCAAGTTATGGTATGCGTGCCATTTAATAAGCGCAATTTTAGTTCCTTGAATTTATCGATAGAAGGCACAATAAATATTCCTTTATCTGCTTTTGAGAACGATAAAATTTCTTTTACACGATTGCTTGAAGATTCTATAGCCCAAAGTCTGAAGGGTTCTGCCATAATCATCAAATCATCCTGATAACCCAATTGTGCTTCCATCTGTGTTTGTTCTGCTGCCGGAAGTTTGCCCGGAACAATACGGTCTACCAATGTTTTACAAAAGTGGTTGGCTGTTGTCAACCATTGTTCAAAATCCCATCCGAGTTTGTTTTGCACGGCAAGATCGAGTACAATTTCTTTCAATTTATCCGCATTATCGCTGATGAGTTCTGTTGGCACGATAACCATTCCACTTTCTTCTGAACCGTCGAAGGCTTTGAAACGTTCAAAAAGAAAAGCCAGTAATTTGCCGGGATAGGATTGCGGTGGATTATCGCTAACACGATCTTCGCTCTTTACAATACCTACCTCGGTTGTGTTTGATATAACCACCTGCATCTCTGGCTGATGTGCAGCTTTTAGTATTTCGGCCCAATCTTCAGAAGCAGAAAGCACTCTGTTGATAGACGAATTGATGCTGTTTTCTTCTACAGCAATTCCATCTTCTATTCCTTTTACGCAAAGCGTATACAAACCGTCTTGCTTAGCAAATTCGTCCGATCCGCCACGAGAAGTTGATTTTACCACTAAAATGCGGCCATTAAATATGCCTTGATGATTTGCTTTATCGATAAAATAATCTGGCAGGCCGCGTAGCAAAACACCTGTTCCAAATTGAATTACACGCTCTGGAAGGGCAAGCATTTCAGCGGTTGGCTTAATTACTTCCGCAGCGCTGATGTCTTTTAAATTTTCTTTACTTAAGATCATAATATTTTTATTTTCTGTAGTTTCAATAGGTTATTTTCCGGTTGAAGAAAGCCATTTCGGGTATTCTTTTTCAATAAATTTTGAGGCGAAGCTTCCATACCACGCGTAACCGCTTCTGCGCTCCGGACTCAACTCTTCCAGTTTTAATTTGATGGAATTGTCGCGGTCTCCAAAAATTGGCGTATTGCTTTCAATATCATAAAAGCGTGCCCAAACCATGCTTTCTGCATCTTTAATTAATACCGCGTCTTTCTTTTTCGTAACCGGATCGGTTGTTCGTTCAAAACGGAAACCCACAATTTTGCTCGTGCTAAACCACTTATATGCAGCAGTTATTGCGGTTTTAATTTCTGGAGATGGATTAGAAAAACGCATCAAGAAACGAACAATACCAACAGATTCGCTTGTGCTTAATGAGGCAGGTTCAAAAGCACGTGCTTTTGCAGGCTGCATACTGTCTTTATCGTACTGGGCGGCCCAAATTCCTAAATTTCCATTTTGCTTGATCTGAGTTTTTAAAATACAGTCAACGCCTTTCTCCACTGCTTTTTTTGCTTTCGGAATGTATTTTGCATCTACAACTTCAAAATCATTTGATTGGGTACTGATGTCTTGCAAAATGTTCAGCACATTAATCATTGCATCATCGTTAAAGGTAATCTCCGATCGGTATAAAGATTTATCCGGATAATATTGCGGCCAGCCACCGTTACTGTATTGTGCCAGCAAGGCATAGTCCAAACCTTTTTCTGCAGCGCTGAGGTATTTTTTGTTTTTTGTTTTTTTGTAGGCTTTTACCAGGTAAACGATTTCGCGACTTGTTGCTTTATTGTCGAAGGTTGCGTGTAAATCTTGTGTGGCTTTGATTTTTTCAAGCAAAGCTGAATTTAGTGGAAGATCATAATTTACCACACTTTTATCTTGTAGTTGTTTGGGCCAACCGCCGTTGCCGAGTTGATAGACCAGCATCTTTTCGGCAACGGAATCTGTTGGCAGTTGGGCAAAACAGGATGACAGGATCATACTGAATAGAAAACTTAAAATTACGGTCCGTTTCATCTCTATGTTTTGTTGTATTTTATTATTTAGCAGGTACTTGTTTAATCAGCCAGTTTACCAAATCCTGGGTTGCTTTATAGTTTTCATATTCTGCCGGAAGTTTTCTTCCATCAATATATTCATTGTAAAACCACGGATCGCCAACGGCAAATACAGTTCCTTTGCCATATTTTGCTGTGGCTACAATTACATCGCCGCCTTCTTCCAGCGCAGCAACAGCTGGCTTTTTAGCCACAATAGTTGATATTTCTTTGATGTAGACTTTTTTCGCTGTTTTGAAAACTGAATTTCCTGCCGGAATTTTAATTGCGCCCTGCTCAAAATTTAGGCCTTGAACGCGATTGCGGCTGTCTTCATTAAAATGAATCCCGAAAAGTTCTGGTAGGGTATTGAATTTTGTGATTTCGCAATTCCCGGAATCGTTCAGCAGCAATACCAAAACGCCGCCAGCTTTTACCCATTCTGCAATTTCTTTTGCATGCTCCGCATTCATGAAATTTGGTTTGGCTGTTTCTTTTTCAGTATCCGGATCTACAATAACAAAGATGTTGGTGCCTTTTAAATTCGCTGTAGTTGGTGCTACTTTTAACGTTGTTGTTTTAACGCCGGCATTTTCAAAAATCTTTCCGAATAAAGAAAAACCGTTGTTGTCGTCTTCATTCCATAAATAGTGAAAAGGTATTTTATCTCCGGTTGGTCCGGTCATGTATTCGTTATTGAAAAAGTTGTCTACTGTAACCGTCATCCCTTTTCCTGGTTTAGGTAAGGCATCGCTTTCCATTTCTGCAGCAGCGCAGATAAACGCACCCATCCCTTTCGGGTCGTTTGTGATTACTTTTTCGCTAATGTAATAATCAAAGCTTCCATCGCGATATTTCGGTTTTCCGCCCAAACCAGAAACAGAAACAGTTTTGGTCAGGTTAATTCGCTCATTGCCGGCATTTTCTACAAATTCTTTTTTCAGACCTGCATATCCTTTTTCTGCCGCAGAGCGAAATTTTGCCGGTAACCAGCCTTTGCGCACGCCTTTAGCTAACCCGTAAACAAACATGCTTGATGCTGAACTTTCAAGGTAATTTCCTTTGCGTGTTGGCATATCCATAATATCGAACCAAACACCGGATTTTGGATCTTGATATTTCACAACGGCAGTGGCTGTACGATTTAAAATTTGCAGAAGCTCTGCTCTTTTTGGATGATTTTGAGGAAAATTATCCAGTACATCTACCAGTGCAATAATGTACCAACCCATTGCGCGGCCCCAAAAATTCGAAGATTTTCCGGTGGTTTTGTCTGCCCATTGTTCGGCTTTACTTTCGTCATAACCGTGATAAAGAAGACCGGTTTTGCTATCGCGCGCATGTTTTTCCATCCAGATGAACTGATTGGCAATGTCATCGAAAGCATTGTCTTTCTTCATCAGCGCAGCATATTCTGCATAAAAAGGTTCGCCCATGTATAAACCATCCAACCACATTTGGTTTGGATAGATTTTTTTATGCCAGAAACCACCTTCTTTAGTTCGCGGTTGGTTTTGCAACTGATCATACAGTTTATTTGCTGCAAGCAGATATTTTTGTTGTCCGGTTACTTTATACAACAGCAATAAAGACCGGCCATTTTTGATATTGTCTATGTTAAAATCTTCGGCTTTATAGGTTTTGATGTTGCCTTCTTTATCCAGATACGCATCCATAGACGATTGGATGTATTTAAAATAATCGCCATTACCGGTATTGCGCCACACTGCAGCAGCACCTTCCAATACAACGCCCATATCATAACTCCATTTCGGGCCTTTTGCCGGTTTCAAAACGACTGTATCCTGAAACAGCTTTTCCATTGCAGTTAAGGTTAATTGTTCTGAAAGTTTCTTCTGTGCGAAAAGTGTTTGGGAACTTATTGAAAGGCCAACAACTGCAATTGCACTATATAAAATTGTTTTTTTCATGGTTAATTACTTAGAAATTTCCAGCACCGTTTTTTTCAGTCCATCTGCCAATACAGAAGTTTTTTTAGCTTTTGATGTGTCTGTTGCCGAAACTTTTACGCCCTTTGTTTTTTCGCCATTAATGTCAAATAGCAATTCAGAATCTTTTTTATATTGAAGTCCATTGATGTTGATATTCATTCCATTTTGAATGCGAACAATTGGATTGGTATCATCAACGATTACATGTACATTTTTGAGCGAAATGCCGTCAGCTTCAATAATTTCAATTCCTTTTTTCGCCTGAATGGTTACATTTTCGAGATAAACATCTTTTATATTCATTTCTGGCAATCCTCTAAAAAAAATGGCTTTATCTGCACCATTGGCTACAATATCTTTAATGAAAAAGTTTTTAAACTGTGGCGTAGCTTCTGTTACCGGAACAGTGATGGTTTTGATGGCTTCGCGTTTTTCTCCTGCCAAAGCAATTGGATCTACCGCTGCATAATACATATCGAAAAGAATGGCTTCTCCAGGGATATCGATCATATTAATTCTGTCGATATAAATATTTTCTACAACACCACCTCTTCCTCTGGTGGTTTTAAAGCGCAAACCAATATCGGTACCAATGAAAGAACAATCGTAAACCCAAATATTTCTTGCACCGCCGCTCATTTCACTTCCAATTACAAAACCGCCATGTGCGTGGTATACAATGTTATTGCGGATAATTACATTTTCTGTTGCTACACCACGTTTTCTTCCGGCTTCATCGCGTCCGGATTTGATACAGATGCCATCGTCGCCAACGTCAAAAGTGCTGCCTTCAATCAATACATTTTTGCAGGATTCTACATCAACACCATCGCCATTTTGCGCAAACCAAGGGTTTTTTACCTGCAAATTGCGTAAGGTTAAATCCTGGCAAAGCAAGGGGTGCAAATTCCAGGCTGGCGAGTTTTGAAAGGTAACGCCTTCCAGTAAAATACGTTTACAATTGGTAAGTACGAGTAGATTTGGACGAAGAAAATCTTTTATTTCTGCATAATCTGCAGCAGTTTTGCCAGCAACAACTACACCTGCATTTTTGGTTTTAGAACCTTTAACAACTTTTTCTGATGGATACCACATCTTTCCGTCTTCACTCACCAGACCACCACTCGAAACTAATTTTTTCCATTGCGTTTCGGTAAGTTTATCTTTCTTTACCATTCTCCATGCTCCGCCGTTTCCATCAATAATTCCAGTTCCGGTAATAGCAATATTTTCGAGGTTATTTCCTGAAATCGGACTTTGATTGCGCCATGCAGGCTGCCCTTCCCAATTGCCTTCTACCAGTTTATATTGGTTAAAATCATCTGTAAACTGCAAAATTGCATCGCGTTTGAGGTGAAGATTTACATTGCTTTTAAGCTCTATCGGTCCGGTTAACCACAAACCAGAAGGAATTAATACAACGCCGCCACCTTTCTGACTTACTGCAGCAATGGTTTTGTTAATGCTTTGGGTATTTAACGTCAAACCATCGCCCTTGGCTCCAAAACTCGCAATACTGGTTGTATCTGTTTTAAAGGCAACCTGCTGAATTGTTGGAAGAGCTGGTTTTTGTGCAAGCGCATGATTTGCCTGGAAACTTACGATTCCGGCAAAGAGGAATGACAAAAAATAAAAATTACTTTTTAGGGGATTCATTATGACGCTATTAAATTATATCTGGTTTATAAAACAAGTGTACGTTCTTTGGCGATAATTTAGAAGAGAAATCTATGCAATCGTTGCCAGTTTAACCCTTCAAATCATTGATTTAAAAACACTAATGTATTGTTCTTTAATGTTTTGTGTCTTTATTCTGATTCCGGCTTCCAACCACGGAAAACGTTTTCCAAAATGTATTCGCGGTAATCTGTTTCTGTAAGTTGGTGGCTCCATTTAGCTCTTCCTGTAGCGTTAGCACCTTTTCCGCTGCTGTTGTATTCTGCATAAAATGCAGTTTGCTCATTGCTTTCTTTGCCCCAATTGTTCCATCCTTCTGCACGAATAAATTCGGGAAGTTCGCAATTTAGAAAGGCCACTTTTGCATAAGGGCGCCACGGTCTGCCCAAATAAAATCCATTAGGTTCGGCATTGCCGGTAACTTTGCAACGGTTAAATACATAACCATATTTGGTGGTATCTGGCGTAGAAGCTGCGGTGATGTAGCCATTTTTTTTGCAGAAAATGGTACAGTTTTCAAACCAGGCCGTAGAAGCACCAAATATAAAATCTACCGTTCCTTCTATGTAACAGTTTTTATAGTATTGGCGGTTGTTGCCTCCGTAGGTGTATAAGGTGTCTTGAAAGCCCAGAAAACGGCAGTTGCTGAAGGTTAGTTTATCGCCGCCCGCCCAAACCGCTACAGCCTGGCCAACCGGGCCAGATGAGTTCTCAAATGTGATGTTTTCTGCAGAAAAACCTTCTCCATAAATGTAAAAGCTAGATGAACCTGACGTGCCTTTGTCTTCACCAAACTGGTTTTTCTTTTGTGCATAATCATCATAAGTGAGGATGGTTTCTGCAAGGTTTTCACCAATAAAATGTACGTTTTGTTTGGAAGCAGCAAGTACAAGCTTCTCTTTGTATTTGCCTTTTTTAATGAAAATTGTAGTTGTTTTTTTTCGGAAATCCGGAACAGCGTTAATGGCTTCCTGAACGGTTCGGAAGTTTCCACTTCCATCAGCTGCAACCGTAAAATCAGCTTTAACTTCAATTGCATTCGCCGAAATATAAATACTGACGAAGATAAATAACAGAAATACTCTCATATACATTTGGTTAGGGATAACGAAATAGGCTGCGGGCACCAAAACCATTCCGCAGCGCTATTTAGATAAATATATGACAGACAATTTTAACCATTAAAATGTGTTGCAGCGAAACTTTGATGATATAAAACCGCGCAAACGTTTGCATACAATCCCTTTGCGATAAATGTAAAAAAAGGCTAACCTTGTTTAGGATACAGAAGTTCAGTTTCTTCAGTCCAAACCAAATATAAAAATCTCAATGAAAAGGAATCTACGAACATTCCCTTTGCTCATTCTGCTAGTCGTTTGTTTTAGCGGTTTTGCGCAAGTTACACCGGTAAACTATCCCAGTTCTTTTTCTGTTGCTCAAGATGGCTCTGGTGATTTTAAAACGATACAAGAAGCCATTAATGCCGTTCGCGATCTTTCCCAACAACAGGTTTCCATTTTTATAAAACCGGGCATTTATCATGAAAAGCTGGTCATTCCAAGCTGGAAACAACACATTTCTTTAATTGGTGTGGATAAAGAAAATACAATCATTACTAATGCAGATTATTCCGGGAAAAATTATCCGGGAGGAAAAGATTTGTATGGAAAAGACAAGTTTAGTACCTACACATCATACACTTTGCTTATTTCCGGCAGCGACTGTACTGTAGAAAATTTAACCATTAGTAATACTTCCGGGCGCGTTGGGCAGGCCGTAGCTTTACATGTTGAAGGCGACCGAACCGCGGTTTTCAATTGTAGTTTGCTTGGCAATCAGGATACTTTATATGCCGCCACAGAAAGCAGCCGTCAATATTATAAAAAGTGTTATATAGAAGGAACAACCGATTTTATTTTCGGTCAGGCAACCGCTTTCTTTGAAGATTGCACAATAAAAAGCCTTCAAAATTCTTACATAACAGCTGCGGCGACCAGCAAGCAACAGACATATGGATTTGTTTTTTTGCATTGCTCGCTTATTGCCGATGCTGGCACAACAAAAGTTTTTCTTGGGCGGCCATGGCGTCCTTATGCCAAAACGGTATTTATTCAAACCAATATGGATAAGCACATCCGAGCTGAAGGTTGGGACAACTGGCGCAATGTGGAAAATGAAAAAACAACTTTTTACGCAGAAGCTGAAAATACAGGAATTGGTGCCGAGGTATCAAAACGTGTAGCCTGGACGAAGCAATTGAATGCTAAAATGCTTAGAAAATATACAATAGAAAATGTTCTTTCGGGATCAGATCACTGGATGCCAAAAGCCACAACAACAAAATAAGATGACCAGAAAACTGTTAATTGCCTCCATTTTGATGGGCTTTTCTTTAACCGGTTTAGCACAATTCAAATCCAACGTTTGGGTGTCCGATCAGGGAAATGGAACGTTTAAAAATCCAGTGCTTAACGCAGATTATTCCGATCCGGATGCCATTCGTGTTGGCAATGATTTTTATATGATTGCCTCAAGCTTTGATGCCGTACCCGGATTGCCCATATTGCATTCCAGTGATCTGGTAAACTGGAAAATTATCGGCCATGCCTTAAAAAGACAACCACCTTTTGATCATTTTGAGAAAACACAACATGGAAATGGCGTTTGGGCACCATCTATCCGTTATCGTAATGGCGAATTTTATATTTATTATCCCGATCCGGATTTTGGGATTTACCTCACCAAAGCGAAAAGCATAAATGGTGATTGGTCTAAACCCGAATTAGTAATTGCCGGGAAAGGATTGATTGATCCTTGCCCTTTGTGGGATGAAGACAATAAAGTTTACCTCGCTTATGCTTATGCGGGGAGCCGCGCCGGAATTAAAAGTGTACTTGCTGTTATGCCACTGAATGCTGAAGGTTCTAAAGCAACAGGAAACGGGCAAATTGTGTATGATGGGCATGAAAAAGATCCAACTATTGAGGGCCCGAAATTCTATAAACGCAACGGATATTATTATTTATTTGCACCTGCGGGAGGTGTATCAACTGGTTGGCAACTTGTGCTGCGAAGTAAGAATATTTACGGCCCGTATGAGCGAAAAGTGGTTATGGACCAGGGGAAGTCTGACGTTAATGGTCCGCATCAGGGCGCTTGGGTAACTACTCAAACGGGCGAAGATTGGTTCCTCCATTTTCAAGACAAAGATGCATATGGCCGTGTGGTGCATTTACAGCCCATGAAATGGATAAACAATTGGCCGGTTATTGGTACAGATGAAAACAACACAGGCAAAGGAACACCGGTTACAGTGTATAAGAAACCAAATGTTGGTAAAACATATTCAATACAAACGCCAGCAGATAATGACGAATTTTCTACTGCACAACTCGGTTTGCAATGGCAATGGCAGGCAAATCCACAAGCAAACTGGCTTTTTACAGACGCTCAGAAAGGCATTTTAAAATTGTATTCAGCAAAAATTCCGGATGAAGCAAAAAATTTGTGGGATGTTCCAAGTGTGCTTATGCAAAAATTTGCCGCCGATGAATTTACTGCAACCACAAAACTTACTTTTAAACCCAATCCAAAATTGGAAAATGAAAAAGCCGGACTTGTTGTTATGGGTAGAAGTTATGCGCAGATTGGTTTGCAAAGCAAGAAAGATGGTTTATACTTAATTTTCGGGATTGGCCAGAATGCAGATAAAGGCAAAGCCGAAAATACTAAAGAAATTACACAGCTGAAATCAAATACTGTTTTCCTGCAAGTAAAAGTTTCTACAGGTGCAAAATGCCAGTTTAGTTATAGCGAAGATGGAACAACTTTTACACCTGTTGGTGAAGAATTTCAGGCCGTTGCCGGCCAATGGATTGGTGCAAAAATTGGTATTTTCGCCATTAGAGATTCACAAACCAATGACGCCGGAGTAGCAGAGTTTGATTGGTTCAGGTTTTCAAAAAATAATTAACGTCACAAAAATCTTCAACATGAAAAAGACTTCAATACATATCGCCGCGTGTTTACTCGCCATTGCTATGTTTTCTTTTGTATTAAAGCCAAGGCCAGTTAAAATTTATCTCATTGGAGATTCTACCGTAGCAGATTATTCGCTGGAAGAAGGTTATATGCAAAAGAAATATCCGATTACTGGCTGGGGACAGGTTTTTCAGCAATTTTTCCGGCCGGATAGTTTGAAGAAACTGAACGCATTAATTAAAAGCGACAGCGTAATCGTTGTAGATAAAGCCAAAGGCGGAAGAAGTACAAAAAGCTTTTTTAATGAAGGGCGATGGAAGGAAGTACTGGCGGTTTTGGAAAAAAACGACTTGGTTTTGATCCAGTTTGGACACAATGACGGTGCAAAAGATAAACCCGAACGGTATATAGATGTTGCCGGCTATAAAGATTTTCTCCGGATGTATGTAAATGAAACACGTTCCAAAGGCGCAAAGCCAGTTTTGCTTACGCCCGTTGCGCGCAATTCGCCGTGGAAAGATGGCAAGTTAACCAATTCCCATACAGGTTATCCGCAAGGCGTAATAGATGTTGCAAATGAATTAAAGGTTCCTTTAATAGATCTGAATGTGTTGTCAATGGAATTTTTCACTTCAAAAGGCAAAGAGTATTCTGCCAGAAATTACTTCATGAATCTCGATTCTGCAAAATATGAAGCGTATCCAAAAGGACAGAAAGACAATACCCATTTTCAACCGGAAGGTGCCAAAGAAATGGCCAGACTTGTATACGAAGGCATGAAAAAAATAAATTCGGGTAAATAATTCCGGAAGCTTTTATATTTAGTTGCTGTAGTATAATTGCTAACAATAAAAGATCTATGCTTAGTCCAGATTTTAATCCATTTCCTGTATTGGAAACCCCGCGCCTTTTGCTTAGAGAGCACAACTATATTGATGCTGAAATACTCTTTACTATGCGAACGGATGAAAATATTATGCGCTATATAGACCGGCAGCGGCCAAAAGACATTCAGGATATTCGAAATTTTATTTCTGCTTTCACAGAAGATTGCCGCGCGGGCAAAAGTATTGCCTGGGTAATTGCACTCAAAGAACAACCCGATTTTATGATTGGCTCCATTGGTTACTGGCGTTCAGATTTAGCAAACCACCGGGCAGAAGTTGGCTATATGCTACAACCCGATTTTTGGCGCCGCGGTATCATCAGTGAAGCTTTAGAACATGTAATTGATTTCGGTTTTGAACAAATAAACCTGCACACTATACAAGCAAACATTAATCCAGGTAACGAAGCTTCACGCCAGATGCTGCTCAAACACGGATTTTTAAAAGAAGCTTATTTTCGTGAAGATTATTATTTCAACGGCAAATTTTTAGACAGTGAAATTTACGGGTTAATTAATCCACAACATAAAAAATAAAGATATGCTTAAAGCTGCCACACCCATTTTGGCTTCACTAGATGCAGATGAAACCATAAAATTTTTTACAGAAAAGCTCGGTTTTACCTTTCATAACAATTGGGATGGATATTTAATCTTCAGCAGAGATGAAATTAACATTCACCTTTGGCCAACAGAAGATGAAAGTATTCCAAAAAACACAGGTTGTTATGTTTATGTGACCGCCGTAGATAAATTGTATGCAGAATACCAATTGCAGGAAATCATTCATCCCAATGGGAAAATCAAAAATATGCCTTGGGGAATGCGCCAGTTTTCGGTGTTGGATAATAATGGAAATATTATCCATTTTGGCGAAGATCTTGCTGGAAATCAGTAGAAAAATGCCGGAGAAATTTCAGTTTGAATAAAAAAATAAGATAAAAACACGAAACTTAAAATTTGATCACCAAATTTATTTGGTGGTAAAACCCAGTTTGCCCAATAGAAATATTGTAAAAACAGGTTAATGCAACGTTACATTTATTAATTGTAATTAAAACAGTACAAGTATCCAATTTTCTTGTACTTACATTTTAATCAAAGGCAATAATATTTATATTTGCGCCTGTTAGTTAAAAATACGATGAGAGAAATCCAATTTAGAGAAGCACTACGCGAAGCCATGAGCGAAGAAATGCGTAAAGACGACCGCGTTTTTTTATTAGGTGAAGAAGTAGCAGAATATAATGGAGCGTACAAAGTAAGTCAAGGTATGCTTGATGAATTTGGAGCCAAAAGAATTATCGATACTCCAATTGCTGAGTTAGGTTTTGCAGGTATTGCCACAGGTGCAGCTACTGCCGGCCTTATTCCAATTGTAGAGTTTATGACATTTAACTTCTCATTGGTTGCAATTGATCAGATCATTAATGGTGCTGCAAAAATCCTTTCAATGAGTGGTGGTCAGTTTTCTTGCCCAATGGTATTCCGCGGTCCAACAGGTAATGCTGGTCAGTTGGGTGCACAACACTCTCAAAACTTCGAAAACTGGTTTGCGAATACACCAGGTTTAAAAGTTGTTGTTCCTGCAACTCCTTATGATGCTAAAGGATTATTGAAACAAGCAATCATTGATCCGGATCCAGTAATTTTCATGGAATCTGAAGTAATGTATGGAGATAAAGGCGATGTTCCGGCAGAAGAATATTATATCGAAATTGGTAAAGCTAAAGTGGTTAAAGAAGGTACTGATGTAACGATTGTTACTTTTGGTAAAATGTTAACCCGCGTAGTAAATCCGGCAGTAGAAGAATTAACCAAAGAAGGCATCAATGTAGAAGTAATTGATTTGCGTACTGTACGTCCTATTGATTATGCCACCATTATAGAATCTGTTAAGAAAACAAACCGTTTGGTTGTTGTAGAAGAAGCTTGGCCATTGGCATCAATCTCTAGTGAGATTGCATTCAACGTTCAGAAAAATGCTTTTGATTATTTAGATTCACCAGTATTGCGTATCACTTGTGCAGACGTTCCACTTCCGTATTCGCCTACTTTAATTGCTGCAAGTTTACCAAATGCAGAAAAAGTTGTTAAAGCGGTTAAAGAAGTAATGTACGCTACAAAATAGTACAACCTGTTGGTCTGAGTTTATCTAAGACTGATATTTAACATATAAATCCTCTAAGCAATACTTAGGGGATTTTTTATTTTTACGGTATGGTAAAATATTTGAGTTTGGACGAACCTAAATGTTATCTTTTTTGAAAACCAACGCAAGTATTCCTTCGGTTCTATCCGTCCCGCCATTCATTACAATCTTTTTGGCAAAAACATCAATCGGTTCTCGTTAGTGCAAGGAGGAACGGCAATACAATCTTTCAAGTATTAAAGCCCAAAAAGTATTTCCATTGCTGTCGGGTTTAGGTGGATGAAACTGTAATTTAAACTGAATTTTGCTCGGGTTCAGCGGACAAAAAAACCGCCATTTTCTTTATCTTCGGCAACGAAAAAAAATCTTATATGTCCGCCAACTACATCGCAGATCAAATTTTTGATAAATTAGATTACAGCATAAGGCCTTTGCCAAAAGCAGAATATGAAAACTGTACATTTCTAAATTGCAATTTCTCGAGCTCAGATTTGAGTGGTATAAAATTTTTGGATTGCGTATTTACTTCCTGCAATTTAAGTTTGGCAATTTTAACAAAAACCGCTTTAAATGGCATTAAATTCATCGATTGCAAAATGCTTGGTCTCAAATTTGAAAATTGCGATGACTTCGGCCTATCTTTCAGTTTTGAAGCCTGCAAACTTGATCATTCCTCGTTTTTTAAACTTAAGCTGAAGAAAACGACTTTCAAGAATACACAGCTTCACGAAGTCGATTTTACAGAGGCAGATTTGGCCCAATCTGTTTTTGACAACTGCGATTTATTCAGGTCTACATTCGATCGTACAATTTTGGAAAAGGCAGATTTCAGATCGGCCTATAATTATACGCTGGATCCGGAAAACAACAGAATCAAAAAAGCAAGATTTTCTAACGCTGGTGTTGCCGGTTTGCTACAGAAATACGATATTGAAATAAAATAACCACAGCATTTCAATACAATGGAAAAACCAGTAAATGTTGATGCCTATATCAATTTATTTCCTGCAGAGGTGCAGGAACTGCTTCAGCAGATGCGCCAAACGATTAAAAAAGCCGTTCCAGAAGTCAAAGAAATTATCAGTTATGGAATGCCGGCATATAAGCTGAAACATGTGCTGGTGTATTTCGCCGCGTATAAAAAACATATTGGCTTTTATCCAACCGGTTCTGGAATTGATGCGTTTAAACAAGAATTTGCGGATTATAAATGGAGCAAAGGCGCTGTTCAGTTTCCATTAGATAAACCGCTTCCGCTTGATTTGGTTGCTCGAATTACGAAGTTTAAAGCCGAAATTGATGTACAATAAATGGCAAGTAAAGAAAAATAATGCGCAATATGTTAGCTGAAGAAAACTTTCGGGCGTTAGTGGCAACAATTTTTTCAAAAGAACTCCGTGTCTTCTGTGTTTCCGCGGCCAGTTAATGCTTGGAAAAAAATGTGGAATCTATAATGACTAAGCTAAATTTCTTTTGTCTGTCTGAGTTCCGTTTTGTTTACCTGAGTTTATCGAAGCCCATCAATCTTAATCTTTACCTTATCTTTTCCAATAATTTTACTCACAAATTTCGGTGGAAAACTTGCGTCCGAAAATCTTTAATTCCTTAAAATCCTGAGTAGCTTTGCCACTTTAAAATTAGAATATGTTAACCCACCATAAAACAATTGCCTCGGAATTGAAGATTTCCGAAAAACAAGTTACTGCAACGCTTAGCTTGTTAGATGAAGGCGCAACCGTTCCTTTTATTTCGCGTTACCGTAAAGAAGTGACTGGAAGTTTAGATGAAGTGCAGGTTGCATCAATCCGCGATCGCGTTACGCAATTGCGTGATTTGGATAAGCGCCGGGAAGCGATTTTAAAATCGATGACCGATTTGGGAAAGCTTACCCCAGAGCTTGAAAAACAAATTAACGAAGCCGAAACCATTTCATTGCTGGAAGATATTTACCTGCCTTACAAACCTAAACGTAAAACACGCGCTTCGGTTGCAAAAGAAAAAGGTTTGGAACCACTTGCACTTCAAATTTTTGATCAGGAGCAATTCGATCTAGAGGCTGAAGCTGCAAAATTTGTAAATGATGAAAAAGGTGTGGCTTCATTTGAAGAAGCTTTGGCTGGTGCCCGCGATATTATTGCAGAAATGATTGCTGAAAATGCTGAAGCGCGCACTAAAATGCGTACTTATTTTCAGGAAAAGGCCGAATTTAAATCTGAAGTGATTAAAGGCAAAGAGGAAGAAGGCATAAAATATAAAGATTATTTTGAATGGAATGAGCCCGTGAAAAGTGCAGCCTCGCACCGTGTTTTGGCCATGCGCCGTGGCGAAAAGGAATTGATTCTGCGTTTGGACGCGCTTCCGCCGGCAGAAGATGCAGTCGTTTTGCTCGAAAACCAATTTGTGCAAGGAAATAATGCAGCGTCAAAACAAGTTCAGCAAGCCCTGGAAGATGGCTATAAACGTTTGCTGGAACCTGCAATGGAAACGGAACTTCGCGTGCTGACCAAACAGAAAGCAGATGAAGAAGCCATTCGGGTTTTTGCAGAAAATGCACGCCAGTTATTACTTGCTGCACCAATGGGACAGAAAAATGTTTTGGCTATAGATCCGGGTTTCCGTACAGGTTGTAAAGTAGTTTGCTTAGATCAACAAGGACAATTACTGGAAAATACGGCAATTTATCCGCACACCGGACAAGGAAACGAAAAAAATGCCGAAGCGATATTGCGTCAGCTTTGCGAAAAACATGCTGTAGAAGCTATTGCAATCGGAAACGGTACAGCAGGCCGCGAAACCGAAGCTTTTGTGCGCAAGTTGAATTTGCCAAACGTAACCATTGTAATGGTTAATGAAAGTGGCGCATCTATTTATTCTGCATCAGAAGTGGCGCGCGAAGAATTTCCTACGCAAGATATTACGGTGCGCGGTGCAGTATCTATTGGCCGCAGGTTAATGGATCCATTGGCAGAATTGGTGAAAATTGATCCTAAATCTATTGGTGTTGGTCAGTATCAGCATGATGTAGATCAGAATAAACTTCAGGCCAGCTTGGACGATACCGTTATTAGCGCTGTAAATGCTGTTGGCGTTGAACTTAATACGGCATCGAAACAGATTCTGGCTTATGTTTCTGGATTGGGCCCAAGTTTGGCGCAAAACATTGTAGATTATAGAAATACACACGGTGCATTTAAAAACCGCGAAAGTCTGAAAAAGGTGCCTCGTCTTGGCGATAAAGCTTATGAGCAGGCGGCTGGTTTTCTTCGCATCCGCAATGCGGAAAATGTGTTGGATATGAGTGGCGTACACCCGGAAAGATATGCTGTTGTAGATAAAATGGCGAAAGATTTGGGTACAACTGTAAGCCAATTGATGAAAGACACTCAATTGCAAAAGCAAATCAAATTACAATCTTACGTAAGTGATGAAATTGGTTTGCCTACTTTAACTGACATTGTTAAAGAGCTTGCAAAACCCGGGAGAGATCCGCGTGAGCAATTTGAAACGTTTAGTTTTACAGATGGCGTAAATGAAATTGGCGATTTAAAAGCCGGAATGAAATTGCCGGGCATCGTTACAAACATTACCAATTTTGGCGCTTTCGTAGATATAGGTGTTCATCAAGATGGTTTGGTGCATACCAGTCAGCTGGCCAATCGCTTTGTAGCTAACCCAAATGATGTGGTAAAAGTTCATCAAAAGGTTGAAGTAACTGTTGTAGAAGTAGATGTTGCGCGGAAAAGAATTTCGTTATCTATGAAAACAGAGATGGCTCCGAAACCAAAAGATAAAAACCCTAAGCAGAAAGAGGAGAAGTCTAAACAAGATTTTAAACCTCAAGGCGGGAAAGGCAATTTTAAAGCCAAACCACAAAAAGATGCAGATGGCGATTTGCAGGAAAAACTAGCCAAGTTAAAAGGCTTATTCAAATAAATAGATATACGCTAAAGGCTCCTTTCTAAAAAAGGAGCCTTTAATTTTTACGTTCTGATCATTCCGTCTTTTATTTCGAGCCGTTGTTTTGGAAGTCCGCCAGGGAAATTATTCTGGATAAAACCGATCATAGATTCGCGTACAAAGCAGCGCAAATCGAAAGCTTTGGATGAATTTGAAGCACTCATTAAAAAACGGACTTCAATATTTCCGTCTTTTGTGCTGTCTGTTACTTGTACCACATTTACGCGTTTGTCCCACAGGGGATTCATATTTAGCAATCGTGTCAATTCCTGTCGTAAAGGTTCAATCGGAACAGTATAGTCCAGATAGAGAAAAACAGTGCCCAGAAGATCAGCCGAAACTCGGGTCCAGTTTTGAAAGGGTTTTTCTATAAAATAGGTAATCGGTAAAATAAGTCGGCGTTGATCCCAAATACTCACTACAACATAGGTTAGCGTAATTTCTTCAACTCTGCCCCATTCACCTTCAACAATTAGAACATCATCTATACGAATAGGCTGTGTAAACGCGATCTGAAATCCGGCAAGTAAATTTCCGAGTGATTTTTGTGCGGCAAAGCCGATGATGATTCCGCCAATTCCCACTCCTGTAAGTAAACCTGCACCGATTTTTCGCATGCTCTCAAAACTCAACAATATAATGGCTGCAGTGATTATAACGATAAGAGAAACAATGAATTTTTTTACAAACTGCAGTTGAGTACGGATTTTCCGTTCTTTTAAATTGTTCTCCTTATTCAGATCGTACTTGAAGTAAAAATAATCCTCCAAAACATTAATTAACCGAATTAGAATTAGTGCGAAAATTGCAGTTAATGCAATTTCCAGGGTTCTATCTAATGGTGCTTTTATTGTGCTTTTCATCTCCATCAAATCCAGCGACGAGTTAAGAAACAATAACGGTATAAATACTGCAACCGGACGGCGTAGATGTTTTATTGTAAGTTTAATTACAATAAAATCCCACCATTTTGATAGCAATGAGAACGATTTATGAATGATAAACTTTAAAAGTAGGCCAAGAAGAATAGCAGTTACTGCAATAATGATGTTTTTTAGAAAGACCGGTATTGGATATCCGAAAATTTCGTCGAGGTAATGCATAGGGGATTTGTTGTTTAGTGTAAGGATTATGTCGGCAGTTCTAACTGTGTTTCTAACAATAGGCCGTAATGATTGTTTGCTCAATTTTATAATGCAAGGTCTATCGGCCGTTTGTTATTTATTGTTATATTCAGCTTAAATCCAAACATGATATGAAAGCTGCCTCTACGCAATCTATCATCCCAGAAAAGCCCATTGCAAGTAAAATTTATGAAATACGTGGGCATAAAGTTATGCTCGATAGTGATTTGGCAACACTTTATGATGTAGGTACTAAAGCCTTAAACCAGGCAATAAGAAGGAATTTTTCCCGGTTCCCGGAAAATTTTATGTTTCAGCTTACTGAAGATGAGTGGTACCTTTTGAGGTCACATTTTGTGACCTCAAAAGGTGGCAGAGGAGGTAGAACTTATTTGCCGAATGTATTTACGGAGCATGGTGTATTGATGATTTCGAGTGTTTTAAACAATGATAAGGCCGTTCAGATGAATATCCGGATTGTTAGGGTGTTTAGTCATTTCAGGCAATTGCTGAACGGGAATAATTCGCTGAAAGCCGAGATTGAAGATATTAAACTTAAAATTTACAATTACGATAAGAATATCGAAGTGTTATTTAATTATCTGGATGAGTTGGCCGCAAAAATAGAAAAGCCAAGAATGCGCATTGGATATCGGCAGGATGAAATTTAATCTGCCGAAGCCTTACTTTGTCTAACAATTGTATAATCGTCAAAAATATTTAGTTTCAACTATTTGATAATAAAACAATTTCATCTATCTTTGCAGTCCCAAATTTAATGGGAATAAATAATTGTTTAATAAATTAAATACAAGCAAGTGAATACGTTAAGTTACAAAACTGTCTCGGCCAATGCTAAAACTGTAAACAAACAGTGGATTGTTGTTGACGCGGAAGGCGAGATTCTGGGGCGCTTGTCATCGAAGATCGCAATGATCATCCGTGGTAAAAACAAGCCTGAGTATACCCCACACGTAGACTGCGGTGATAATGTTATTGTTATCAATGCGGACAAGGTTAAATTGACAGGAAACAAATTCAGTGAAAAAGAATATGTTTCATACACTGGTTATCCAGGTGGTCAACGTTTTATCTCTCCAAAAGAGTTAATGGCGAAACACCCTCAGCGTGTAATTGAGAAAGCGGTACGTGGTATGTTACCGAAAACTAAATTGGGCAAAAAATTATACACAAATCTTTTTGTGTATGCTGGTGATAAACACCCTCATGCTGCTCAGTCTCCTAAAACCATTAAACTTTAAGAAATGTCAGTTACTAACACTTCAGGAAGAAGAAAAACAGCTGTTGCACGTATCTACTTAAAAGATGGTGCTGGCACAATTACCGTTAACGGTAAAGACCACAAAGTATATTTCCCTACTTTACCTTTACAATATATCGTAAACCAAAGTTTAGAAGTTTCTGAACTTGTAGGTCGTTATGATATCACTGTAAATGTACAAGGTGGTGGAGTAAAAGGACAAGCAGAAGCTGTTCGTTTGGCTATTGCTAAAGCGATTGTTGAACTAGATGCGGAGAAAAAACCTGCGTTACGTGCTAAAGGACTAATGACGCGTGATATGCGTATGGTTGAGCGTAAGAAACCAGGACGTGCTAAAGCCCGTAAGAAATTCCAATTCAGTAAACGTTAATCACAGGAGGCAAAGACAATGGCAAGAACAACTTATCAAGACTTATTGGATGCAGGTGTGCACTTTGGTCACCTTACCCGTAAATGGAATCCAAAAATGGCTCCTTACATTTTCATGGAGCGTAATGGAATTCACATCATAGATTTAAATAAAACTTTAACTAAAACTGAAGAAGCTGCGGCTGCGATTAAACAAATCGTAAAATCAGGACGTAAAGTTTTATTTGTATCAACAAAAAAACAAGCAAAAGGAATCGTAGCTGAACAAGCTAAAAAAGTAAACATGCCTTTCGTAACTGAACGTTGGTTAGGTGGTATGTTAACTAACTTTGCTACTGTTCGTAAGTCAATCAAAAAGATGTCTAACATCGATAAAATGACTAAAGACGGTACTTATGCGATCTTATCTAAAAAAGAGCGTTTAATGATTCAACGTGAACGTATTAAATTGGAATCACTTTTAGGTGGTATTGCTGATTTAAACCGTTTACCTGCAGCTTTATTCTTAATTGATGTTAAGAAAGAGCACATTGCAGTAACTGAAGCGTTGAAATTAAACATCCCTACTTTTGCGATGGTTGATACAAACTCTGATCCTTCTAATATCGATTTCCCAATTCCTGCGAATGATGATGCTACTAAATCTATCTCTTTAATTACTGATGTTATCATCAAAGCAATTGAAGAAGGTTTAGAAGAACGTAAACGTGAGAAAGATGACGAAGCAGAAAAAGAAGCAGTAGCGGTTAAAGCTGCAGCTGATGCACCAGAGGTTAAAGAACCAAAACGTGCTAAAAAAGAAACTGCTGAAGCTGAAGTAGAAGGTTCTTCAACTGAAGAAACTAAAACAGAAGAATAGTAATATTTTTTAATTGCAGGTTACTGGTGCCAGGTTTTAAGTTGACTTAACAAGAGTTTAACTTGCAGCTTGTAACTTGTAACCTGTAATTGTTATAACAAGATTTTAAACTTTAAAAAGGAAATAAAATGTCTACAGTACAAATTTCTGCAGCAGATGTAAACAAATTGCGTCAACAAACGGGCGCTGGTATGATGGATTGCAAAAAAGCTTTAGTTGAAGCTAACGGTGATTTTGAAGCAGCTGTTGATTTATTGCGTAAAAAAGGTCAAAAAGTATCTGCCGCTCGTTCAGGCAATGCAACTTCTGAAGGTCTGGTATCAATCAGTGTTTCAGCAGATGGCACAAATGGTAAGTTAGTTGCTTTAGCTTGCGAAACTGAACCTGTTTCTAAAGTTGAAGACTTCCGTAATTTAGCTCAAGCTGTTTTAGCTGCAGCTGTTGCAAACAATCCTGCTACTGCAGAAGAATTGTCAGCAATTGCTTTGGAAGATGGACGTACAGTTGCCGAAACCATTACTGAGTTAACTGGTAAAATCGGTGAGAAAATCGTTATCCAGGAATATGCAAATATCTCTGGAGAAAAGGTTGTTTCTTATATTCACTCTAATGGTAAAATGGGTGTTTTAGTAGTATTTGAAGGTGCTAACGGTGCTGATATTACTGAAGCGGGTAAAGATGTTGCAATGCAAATTGCTGCAATGAACCCAGTTGCTGTTGATAAAGACGGTGTTGATCCGGCTACTATCGAACGCGAAATCGAAATTGCTAAAGATGTAATCCGTCAGGAAGGTAAACCAGAAGAAATGGTTGAAAAAATTGCTGCTGGTAAATTGAACAAATTCTACAAAGACAGTACTTTATTAAACCAGGAGTTTGTTAAAGATAGCTCAGTAGATGTGCGTAAATTCTTAGACAATACTGTTAAAGGATTAACTGTATCTGCTTTCAAACGTGTACAATTAGGTGCATAAGTATTGATAATATTTTGGAACCCCTCAAGTTGAGGGGTTTTTTTTTGCCCTATTTTTTGTTAGCTGCTTCCTCAATCCTGCTATAATCAACTTTTTAGTATCTTGCTTAAACATTAAGCAACTACTATGATTATTGATGCCGTTAATTTTTATCGAGAAAAAAGTCTAATTCAAAACCAAACGATCGAAATCCGTAACGGTTTAATTTCTTCAGTAGTAAACTCCTCGGCATCAGCTGCAACAGACTTGCTTGTTCCCGGTTTTATTGATCTGCAGATTTATGGTGGCGGTGGTAAGCTATTTTCAGCAGAACCCACTGTAGAGTCTCTTTGCATTATGGAGGATGATCTGATGAAAAAAGGCACCACAGGTTTTCTGGCTTGCATGGCAACAAATAGTTTGGATGTTTTCAGGGCTTGCATTGCGGCAGCTAAAGAACATCGCGCTAATGCCAGAAATTTCCTGGGGCTTCATTTAGAAGGTCCGTATATGAATCCGAAACGTCTTGGTGCACATATTCCGGAATTCGTCCACAAAGCCTCATTAGATGAAGTTAAGTCTCTTTTGGATTTCGGAGATGGAGTTATTCGCATGATGACATTGGCTCCAGAGGTTCAGGATGATGACGTTATTAATTATCTTCTGGACAATGACGTAGTTGTTTCTTTAGGCCATAGTGATGCTACTTTTGATGAAGCTACCGCAGCATATAACCTGGGCATTCAAACAACAACCCATCTTTTTAATGCAATGAGCCCAATACATCATCGAGCACCCGGAATCCCAAGCGCTGTTTTCAGCCATCAAAAAGCCTTAGCCAGTATAATTGCAGATGGGCAACATGTAGCTTTTGAAGTGTTAAAATTTGCACATAAAATACTCAAAGACCGATTATTTTTAATTACAGATGCAGTTACACCCTGCAATATTGGGCCTTATCAACATATTTTTCAGGAAAACAAATTTGTAATGCCAGATGGTACACTTTCAGGCTCGGCCGTTACAATGTTGCAGTCGGTAAAGAATTGTATTGAATATTGCGATATAAAGTTGCCGGAAGCTTTACAAATGGCGACATATATCCCTGCAAAACTTATAGGTATGGAGGCTTTAACTGGTCAGATTGCTCTGGAACATCAGGCAAATCTGCTGGTTTTGGATCAGCAACTTAATATTAAGAAAATCATATTCAACGGTATTGCACAATCAAACTAAATATTTACATCAATTGTTAAAAAGCATAGCCAGGTATTAAAAAATGTTAATATTTTTGAGGTCATGAAATACAAACGCATCCTGTTAAAACTTAGCGGCGAATCGCTAATGGGCGACAAACAATATGGAATTGATAATGAGCGCGTTAGGCAATACGCTGAAGATATCAAGGCTGTACACGATAAAGGTCTGGAGATTGCAATCGTTATTGGCGGTGGAAATATTTTTAGAGGCTTAAGTGCCGAAAAAAGTGGGATGGACAGAGCTCAGGCAGATTATATGGGCATGTTGGCTACGGTAATCAATTCTATGGCCTTGCAAGATGCTCTTGAAAAAGTTGGCATCAAAACCCGTTTACTTACTGCAATAAAGATGGAGCAAATCTGTGAGCCATTTATCCGCAGACGCGCTGTTCGCCACCTGGAGAAAGGCCGCGTTGTTATTTTCGGCGCCGGAACAGGAAACCCTTATTTCACAACAGATTCTGCAGCGGCTTTGCGTGCAATTGAAATTAAAGCAGATGCCGTTTTAAAGGGTACCCGGGTTGATGGTATTTATACTGCCGATCCTGAAAAAGACGCAACGGCAACTAAATTCGAAGAAATCTCTTTTAAAGAGGTGTATGCGAAGAACCTCAACGTAATGGATATGACAGCTTTCACGCTTTGCGAAGAAAACCAAGTTCCAATTATTGTGTTTGATATGAATAAACCCGGAAATTTCATGAAAATTGCCGACGGTGAACAAATCGGAACTTTGGTTAAATAACCTAAAAAGAAATATATTTGTAGAAATACACACAATTATGAATGACCTCATAAAGTTACAATTATTAGATTCTCAGGGCGCTATGGATAGAGCGATTGATCATTGTGAATCAGAATTAACTAAAATCAGAGCTGGAAAAGCATCTGCAGGTATGCTGGATGGAATTTTTGTTGATTATTACGGTTCAGCAACCGCTTTATCTCAGGTGGCAGGCATCAATACGCCTGATGCAAGAACGTTGATAATCCAACCTTGGGAGAAAAACTTACTTACACCCATCGAACGCGCAATTCAGGAAGCAAATATTGGTATTAATCCTCAAAATGACGGTGTAGTAATTCGCCTCGTTGTTCCTCCACTTACGGAAGAACGTAGAAGAGACTTAGTAAAAAAAGTTAAAGAAGAAGCTGAACGCGGAAAAATCACCGTAAGAAATATCCGGAAGGATGCGAATGAGAAAATTAAAAAACTGAAAGGCGAAAATGTTTCTGATGATGAAATCAAAACAGGCGAAGCTGAAGTTCAAAAGCTGACAGATGCATACATTATCAAAGTAGATAAGCACGCAGAGGCTAAAGAAAAAGATATCATGACGGTATAAAAGTCAAAAGCATAAAAAAAGGAAGATTTTATCTTCCTTTTTTTATGCTTTTTTCAAACTAGAGCCCCGTACTTCCAGCACTGTAGGTAATTTAATCTGGGTGTTTTCCGATCCGCTGCTGCGTTTATTTAGTTTGGCTAGTAAAATCTTCATGATGTTATCCGCAATTGCATTTAAAGGCTGTACAATGGCTGTAACAGGTGGCTCACAAAATTCCAGTAATTCAAAATCGTCAAAGGAAACTACCGCAAGATCTCTGTGAATTTTTAATCCCATCCTTTTAAAAGTCCTTAAGCCATCCAGGCAGATATAGTTTGCTGCAAATACAATAGCGTCAAGCTGTTTCTCTTGTTTTAAATATTGCTCTATTTGATCTATTGCCGGCACTTCGCCTTTATAATCCACTTTAAGCACTGATGAATTCAACTTCACTTTGTTAACGGCATTAGTATAACCGGCCAAACGGTCAATCATTTGATTTTGCGCAGTGTCAAGCGTTACGAAACCAATATTTTTATAGCCATTTTCAATCAAATGTGATGTAGCTTGCTGTGCACTTGCTTCGTTATCAATAATAACATAGTCTGTTTTTACATCTTGCTCGTAGCGATCGAAGAGAACAACCGGAGCATCAGTTTTAATGAGTTTGTTTACTTCTTCCTCGAGCCCCTCAGGCAAAGCCATAATATAGCCGTCAACATGTCGGTCTTTAAAAATCTGAAGTAATTCAATAGCCTTATCGGTGTTATTTCTGGTACTGCTGAATAATATTTTGTAGCCTAATCCGGAAGCAATTTCGTCAATATTACGGGCTATCCCTGCAAAAAATGGTTCAGATATGTCATCAACTAAGAAACCGAGAATTTTTGTCTTTCCGGTACGAAGGCTTTTTGCCAGAGCATTTGGTTGATAATTTAGTTCAGCAACCAAATCAAGTACCTTTTTTGTGAGCGCGTCACTTATGTTTTTTTCTTTTGCTTTTCCGTTAATCACGAAAGATACAGTAGTGATAGAAATATTAAGTCTACTGGCGATATCTTTTATGGAAATTTTCTTCATTAAAATCTGTGCATATTAATGTAACACCACAGGCAAGATACAACATCTTAAAAAAATATACCGACTAATTTGTAAATTGGCCCAAATAAAAAGAGCAAGCCCATCCAGGATTGCTCAATTAACTAACTTATTATTCATAAAAAATGCTGTTGGGGAAGGAGTCGAACCTTCAAGGGGTAGTTAGCTACAGTTCAATAAATTAATTTGTGGTCAACCCAAATAAACTGCGTTTGTCCCATTATTCCCCACCACCGAGACAAGGAGGCGTGTCTGCCAATTTCACCACCCAACATTATAATCATAGTTTTATGCTCAGCTATAGCTTGAAAGCTTAAAGCGTACTTAAAAAAAATGGCTGTAGGGGAAGGAATCGAACCTTCAAGGAGTGGTTAGCCGTTTCCGATTTTCCAAATTCTCCGCCACCGAGACAAGGAGGTGTGTCTGCCTGTTTCACCACCCTACAGTATGTTTAGCAACATGTAAAGAACGTTCCTTTCTGTTTTGCTTAATACAAATGTAAAGGAATGCCTTATGTGTTGCAAATGTTTTAAACATTTAATTTTATTTTTGTAATAATTATAAAATATTGTAAATTCGCTTATCATAATTAAAAAATATGTTGAAAAAAGACAATTCCAATTTAGAAATTGACAACCTGGATATAGATATTCTTAAACAATTGATGCAGGATGCCACAAAACCTTATACAGAAATAGCCAAGGATCTTATCGTTTCTGGTGGAACTATCCATGTTCGGATGAAGAAACTTCAGGAAATGGGAATCATTAAAGGCTCACATCTTATTATTGATCCGCAGAAAGCCGGATATGATATTTGTGCCTTCTTGGGCATATATCTGGAAAAAGGTATTCAATATAAAGATGCGGTTGCGCAGCTCAGTAAGATTAAAGAAGTGGTTGAATTGCATTATACTACCGGTGCATACAGTATGTTTGCAAAAATCATCTGCCGCGACACCAATCATTTGCGACACGTGTTAAATGAGGAAATACAAGCGGTAAATGGAATCCAACGTACAGAAACTTTAATCTCATTGGAAGAAAGTATTAAAAGGCAGATTGAGTTGGGATAAGGAAGGTTTAGGTTGAAAGCTTATTAGCAAAGCTGAAAGGGAAAGGCGAGAGCCCAAAGCAACAGCGAGCTGTAAAAAGAAACCTTTTTACCTCTCTTTGCATACTTTGTCCTAAAAACTGAAGATCAAAGAAACTCATCTCAATAAACCTGTTGTGCCAGGGTAGTTTTATTAATGATTAAAACTACTTCAGGATTTGATATGCAATGAGCGCAGCGAAATAAGCCATTGCCGTCATATACACCAATTGAATTACAGGCCATTTCCAACCTTTGGTTTCTCTATATACAATGGCTACCGTACTCATACACTGCATTGCAAATGCATAGAAAAGCATCAGCGAAATACCAGTCGCAAAAGTATATACAGGTAAACCTGTTGAGCTATTTACAGAGGCTTCCATACGTTCTCTTATTGTACTGCTGTCTTCTTCTCCACCATCAACACTATAAATGGTAGCCATCGTTCCAACAAAAGCTTCGCGGGCCGCAAACGAGGTAATCAAACCAATTCCGATTTTCCAGTCGTAACCTAAGGGTCTGATTGCAGGCTCAATCCAATGACCTAAAATACCAACGTAAGAATTCTCAAGCTTTTCTGTTGCAATGAGTGTTTCAATATGTCCGGAATCTTTGGTCGAATCTGCCAGTGCCGAAGCATATTTTTTATCGATATTTTCAAATCTTTCTCCCGGGCCAAATGAAGCCATTACCCAAAGAATAATAGAAATGGCAATAATCACTTTACCGGCTTCAAATACGAAAGTTTTCGACTTTTCATACATCGTAAAGAGTACATTTTTCCACCGTGGCATTCTGTACAAAGGCAACTCCATTATGAAATAAGAACGTTCTTTTGTTTTGATGATAAACTTCATCACCCATGCCACAAGAACGGCGGCAACAATACCTACCAGGTACATAATCATCAATGCCAATCCCTGAAGATTAAATATGCCGAGCACATTTTCTGACGGTACAATAAGAGAAATGATTAAAATGTACACAGGTAATCTTGCAGAGCAGCTTACTAAAGGTGTGACCAATATGGTGATAATTCTGTCTTTCCAGTTTTCAATGTTTCTGGCGGCCATAATAGAGGGAACGGCACAAGCTAAACCACCAATCATAGGCACAACAGATTTACCATTAAGACCAACTTTGCTCATAATTTTATCCATCATAAAGGTTACTCTGGCCATGTAGCCGGTATCTTCAAGTATAGAAATGAAAGCAAATAGAATAGCGATCTGCGGAATAAAAACAAAAATTCCACCCAAGCCTGCAATTACTCCATCCAGTAAAAGATCTGTAAGCATTCCTGCGGGCAGGTGTTCGTGGCCAAATTCTGTGATGAAGCCAAAACCACTTTCAATCCAATCCATCGGATAGGATGACCATGCAAAGATGGCATTGAAAATGACGAATAAGATTGCCAGGAAAATGGCAAATCCCCAGATTTTATGCGTAAGAATACCGTCTAATTTATCACTGAGAGAATATTTTTTCTTCTCTGGTGGATAAGTTACTACGTCTGCAAGTACAGAACTTAGGTATTTGTAGCGTGCAACAGTCTCTGCTGCCTGTATTTTTGAAGATTCAAATTTATGAGACAATTCGATCTGTTCAATTTCATCCTGTTGACTTTCAGTAAAGAAATTCAAATATTCGTGCTGATGTAATACCTGAAGTGCGAAATAGTCATTTGTAGAGTTTAATTTCGATTTTATCGCATTAATGGCCTCCGGAGCAAGAAAATTTACGTCAATATCTTGCAATTGCGTTGCGATTTTCGTGGTATTGGCAATTGCGGTTTTCAATACATCAATGCCAATATTATTTCGTGCTGAAATGGAAACAACCTGGATGCCTAATTTAGCAGCAAGTTTGTTAAGATCTATGGTAATTCCTTGTTTCGAAGATAAATCTAACATATTCAGTGCCAATACCATCGGAATACCCAGATCTGCAACTTGCGAATACAGCAACATATTCCGTTTCAGATTGGTTGCATCTGCAATTAAGACAATGATATCAGGATGACTTTGATTATTCTGATCTGCAAGAACCTGAAAAACAATACTCTCATCTGCGCTTTTAGGGTACAGACTATATGTTCCAGGTAAATCTATAATTTCCGCTCCCTTTCCATCAGGAAGTTTTGTAAAACCAGTTTTCTTATCGACTGTAATTCCAGGAAAGTTTCCTATTTTTTGATTTAAACCCGTTAAACGGTTAAAAAGCGTAGATTTACCTGTATTGGGATTACCAACTAATGCAACTTTAATATCCAAACCCAGAAAAATTATTGAATGATAATGACATCTGCTTCACTTTTACGCAAACAAAGTTGATAGCCGGCAACACGAATGGCCATTGGATCGCCTAGAGGTGCGAAGCGTTCTACTTCAACTTCTTCCCCTGGTAAACAACCCATTTCCATCAACTTTACAGATAGATCTAAATCTGTAAAGGCCACTATTGTTCCTTTTTCGCCTACTTTTAAATGTGAAAGTTTCATCTGCCAAATTTTGCTGCAAGATAGCCTTTCTTTAGATTTGTTCCAAATAACCGCCTTTTATTAACATTCATCTAACCAAATTTTGACGTTCGGTTCGTTCATCAGTTTCTTCTACCCCCGCCAAAACCACCACCCATCCGTCCTCTGCCGTTTTCTCGTCCTCCGCCTTGTCCGTCATCGGTTCTGAACCTATTTTTGCCGCCCATACGGTTAAGGGAATAAGTAAAAGAAAACATGAAATAACGTTTCAATACGTTGAAGCTTACATCCTGAATGGTATTGTTGTTGGCCGTTCTGGTTATTCCCTGGTTTTGGTTAAGTAAATCATTTACAGAAGCTTTGAAAGTTCCCTGATTATGAAAAAACTGTTTGCTGAGATAAGAGTTTATGATTGTGAACTGCGTATCGAATCCTTCCCCTCTGCCGGTATTCTGATTGTAATCTGCATCTACAGACCACCGTATATCTCCCGGAAAAAGATAGCTTGCACTAACATTTGGACTAAATGTGTAAAATCTGGTATTTGAGTTTGGTTGGACAGAGTAGGTTGCACGATTGATAGAGCCACTAATGCCTGCAATTAAATCAAGTTTATTTAAATTGGAAACGAGCCTATAACCATTGGTTACAGACCAACTATTGGTGATGTTTTTAAGCGTATTTGTAAAGTTGACATCACGTCCGTAATTTCCTGAAATGTTGATGTGAAAATTTAGCTTATTTTCTGGCATAATAGGTAAGCCAAGTGAAGAAGAAACATTGCCCGAATATACACCGTTAACATTTACTGGCAAGATGGCCAGTTTACCCTGGTTATCGCCGCTTTCAATTAAACTGCTGCTGTTCGCAATGCGGTTAGAGGTTTGGGTTAAGTTTACATTCACAAATAGCGATTGGTTCTTACCTACGTTAAACGTATTATATGCAATACGCAGGTTGTTGTTAAATTCTGGCTTAAGGTCGGGATTTCCAACAGGTATACTCTGTGTATTGGTATTATTAAGTACAGGTTGCAATTGCTGAATTGTAGGCTGATTGGTGCTTCCCCGATAATTGAGAACCAGGCGTTTACTTTTACTGAAATTGTAACGGAACATGGCCGAGGGAGTGTAATTGAATACATTTTGTTTCAGCACGAGTCCCGAACTTTTATTGTCATTTGTACGGTCTGTATTCTGAACAGCAATACCTACATTCCAGTTGTATTTTTCTGCCGCTTTATTGAAACTAAAGCCAGCGGCATTAGTCCATATGGTATTTTCGTAGGCATTGCTATAGGTTAGATCCAGTAAATCATATTGTAAAGTAGCGGGGTTAAAATTGTATGTATACCGGTCTGAGGTGTTGTGATTATATCCATTTTGCAGATTAAACTCTATACTGAGGGTTTTAGAAAGCGGCTCTGTGTAAACCAGGCGTGTATTCTGATTGAGCGATTCACTTTCCTGATCGTTAAACTGATCCGTTTGTTTGAGTGTAATTATGCCGCCGTTATAAGTAGAGTCTAAAATGTTGTTGTAATTACCACCATCATTATTGTTGATGCTGGTATTGAAATTAAGCGATAGTGTACGGCCTCTTCGTTTAAACTTTCGCCGCAACAGCAGGTTATTGTTTATTGAGGGAGCAGTGGTTGAAGAAGTTAATCCCTGAGATCCATTAATCTTATATGTACTGTAATCTCGGGTATATGTGCTGCTATTTAAGCTTTTATTATCTGTGTAGCTTAAACTGGGTTGTATTCTCAAAGATGTTAATGAATCAATCTTGGTGTCTACCATAAAATTTAACCTATGGTTTAGCCTGGATGACGTATTATTTTGGGCATTGTTAAAAATTGTTGTCACATCGCCCAACAGATTTTGGGTTACGCTATTGCGCATAATCAGGTTTTGAGATTTGTTTACGAAGTAACTGAAATTCACTTCGGTTTCATCTGCATAAACGTCTGCAAAATTAAAACCACCAGCATTGGTTTCCGTAATTCCACTACGTCCACCTCCTGAGTTTCCGCCGCCCAGGCCACCACCAAAATTCTGTTTATTTACATTATTGAACTGGGCAATAACACTCATTTTCTGTTCCTGATTGAACCGGTTAATATTTGCATTCACATCATAACGATCATCAGTACCATAACCAATTGTACTGTTTCCGAAATAGCCATGTTTTTTATCTTTTCTGGTTGTGATATTGATAATTTTAGTGCGGGTACCATCATCTATTCCCGTAAACTGCGCCTGGTCTGAAAGTTCATCGATGATTTGAATTTTATCAATCATGTCTGCCGGAAGGTTTTTTGTAGCCAACAGCGGATCATTTGCAAAAAACTCCTTACCATCAACCTTTACCTTTGTAATGGTTTCACCTTGTGCTTTTACAGCGCCTTCTTTGTCTACCTCTACTCCGGGAAGCTTTTTCAAAAGATCTTCAACTACCGCATTTTCTACCACTTTGAATGAGCTGGCGTTAAATTCGAGTGTATCTTTTTTAACAACAATTGGAGGTACCTCTGCTTTTATTTCTACGGTCTGAAGGTCTATCGAACTGCCTTCAAGTGGCAAATCACCTAAATCAAGCTCAGTTTTGGAATCTGGCAAAGTAAAATCCCTGGTAAAAGTTTTCAGGCCGAGAAACGCGGCATATATTTTATATTTTCCAGGCTTGAGGTTTTTGAGGGAGAATTTTCCGTCGGCACTTGTATTAACGGATGCAACAATGCTGGAATCACTAAGGTTTCTAATAGCAACTGATGCGTAGTCGATAGGTTTTTTATTGGAAGTTTCGATAATGCGCCCTTTAACAGTTGATGCGTTCTGGGCAAATGTTGCGCTGCAATATAAGAACAGAAAAAGGGTAAAAACTTTGTTCATTCGGTTAGGTTATGATTTGTAGTTCAGACCCAAACTTATGTACAAGGTTTATTTTATACGCGTAACAAATGGAATACATTTGTTGCTGGTGTAATTAATACGTATAGAAATGGCTACCGTATTATACGGTAGCCATTTTACTTTATTCTACTGTAACAGATTTGGCCAGGTTTCTAGGTTGGTCAACATTGCAATTTCGCATAACTGCAATATGATAAGACAGCAACTGAAGTGGAATTGTTGCCAATAGTGGTAAAAATGCCTCATCACTGTCTGGAATTTCTATACAATAATCTGCCATTTTCTTCACCTCGGTATCACCTTCAGTTACGATAGCAATTACTTTTCCCTTTCTGGCTTTCACCTCCTGGATGTTGCTGATCACCTTCTCGTAAGATGAATTTTGAGTAGCAATAAATACCACCGGCATTTCCTCATCAATTAAGGCAATAGGGCCATGTTTCATCTCTGCTGCCGGATAACCTTCTGCATGTATATAAGATATTTCTTTAAGCTTCAATGCTCCTTCAAGCGCGACAGGAAATCCACTGCCTCTACCTAAAAACAAACAATTTCGTGCATCTTTAATTTTGGCAGAGACTTCTTTAATCAGCTCATTAGATTCCAGGGCAATCTGAATTTTATCAGGAATTGCATCAAGTTCTGTCAACAATTCAATCAGTTTCGATTGGGTTATTGTACCTTTTTGCTGAGCCATATAAAAAGCCATCAATGTTAATACAGTTACTTGTGCAGTAAATGCTTTTGTTGATGCAACACCAATTTCTGGTCCTGCATGTGTATACACACCAGCATGTGTTAACCTAGGTATGGAAGCACCTGCTACATTGCAAATCCCGAAGATGGTTGCTCCCCGTTCCTTTGCCATTTCAATAGCAGCCATAGTATCTGCCGTTTCACCAGATTGTGAAATGGCGATTACTACATCTTTTTCTGTAATGATTGGGTTTCTATACCTGAATTCTGATGCATATTCTACTTCAACAGGTATCCGCGCATATTCTTCAATTAAATATTCGCCCACCAAACCTGCATGCCATGATGTTCCACAGGCCACGATAATGATGCGGTCAATATTTTTAAGTTTTTCTGCAAATTCTTTGATGCCACCCAGCTGCACTTTACCTTCTGAAGGATAGATCCGGCCACGCATACAATCCTTTATAGATCGCGGTTGCTCATAAATCTCTTTCAGCATAAAATGATCAAAACCACCTTTCTCAAGCATTTCCAACTGAAGTTGTAATTCCTGGATCTGTGGTGTTTGAACAACATTATCTAATCTTTTAACCAGAAGATCATCTTTAGTGATCAAGGCAATTTCATTGTCGTTCAGGTAAATTACATTTTTTGTGTATTCTACGATAGGTGTTGCATCCGAAGCGATAAAATACTCGCCTTTGCCAACACCAATAACCATTGGACTTCCTTTTCTGGCTACAATCAATTGTTCAGGATGCTCATTATCCATAACAACTATCGCATAAGCGCCAATTACTTCATTCAATGACTGTCTTACCGCTTCGAGCAAATCGATATTTCCGATTTGCTGAATTTCTTCTATAAGGTGAATCAAAACCTCGGTGTCCGTATCACTTTTAAATTCATGCCCACGGCGGGAGAGTTCTTCTTTCAGTGTCGAATAATTTTCTATAATACCATTGTGAATGATGGATAGTTTTCCATGGTTTGATGTATGCGGATGTGAATTCCGGTCAGAAGGAACGCCGTGTGTTGCCCATCTGGTGTGTCCCATTCCTACATGGCCAGATTTATCTTTATCTTCTGAATATTCTTCGAGAAAAGCCACCTTGCCTGCTTTTTTATATATTCTTTGTCCGTTATTGTCTAAAAGGGCAATCCCGGCACTATCATAACCTCTGTACTCCAGTCGTTTCAGACCTTTTAAAACGATTGGCCAAGCCTCCCTAAAGCCAATATAGCCTACAATTCCACACATAATTTTTTGGTATAAAATGAAAAATTCACCTAAAGTATAAACAATAGGTGAATTTTGTAATGAATTTTTTATGAACAGTACTTAATTGATCTTCGTATAGTAGATGTTCAATTTTATTTTATTGGTTGTATTGCCAGATGAACCAATTACAGATCTCCCTGCTGAAGCTGCCGTTGGCGTTTTCTGATAAGTACTGTAAGATGTCGGAGCGATGAACGTGCCATAATCTACAATTGTTTTATCAATAATTTGCTGAACATAGCTGGTTACCAAAAAGATGTATCTATTTCTTATCGAATCAAAATATCCGCCAAAGGTAGCCGGACTTGAAGACGCATAATTTGTATAGTCAATAATATCTGCCGGTTGTTCTGCAATATCCCAACGGTAAAGATTTAGTCTTCTTGCAGGAAGAAATGGATAAGCATAAGTTCCGTCAGAAAGATCAACTACCAGCTCGGCCTTATTAATAATTGCTTTACCATATGTTGTGGTGAAATTAGCCAGATTTGGAAAAGAGATTTTAGTTTTCAATCCTACCAACCCTTGTGTATATGTTACATTGTACTGTGTAGAGGGATTGTCAAGCTGCGTTTTTACGGCCGTTCCCGAGTAGTCATGTGTAATCTTTGCGGCAATTGCACCAGAGCTTGTATTAATTGGAAAATCTACAAATGTTGTATCAATACCACTTGAAGTATTGGTTTTTTTGTAGGTAAGTCTTAAGTAAGAATTTGTGCTTGCAAAATCTATAAATGCGATACCTCCGGTACCCGTAGAAGTTGTTTTGTTCACCTCAGCATAAAGACCTTTAAAGTAGTCTACAAATTTTGCTGTTGTGGATAAATCCGTAGCAGAACGTGTTAAAATGGTATTCTGGATAAAAGTTTTATCTAATGGAATACGGATTTGTGCAGTCGCGTTTCTTACCGTATCCGCAGCACCTGCTACAACATCAGTTACTTTTATTGGCGTGTTCGGGAAAATTCTGCTGTTAAAGCTACCCAGCAACTGGCTGTTGTGCGGTTGTGTATCTGAACTTTTAACGTTTGTAATTGTATTGGTTAACTGATATACATTGATATTATAACGTGAACTTGTTGTATCACCATAAAAATCAGTACTCAGGTTCATAACCAGCACTGCAGAGTCTAAAGTAGGTGAAGTTCCAAAATCGTGACTTACCACAGGCCATACAGTCATGGCTAAACTGGATTCTGTTGTACCCATAATCGGGTCCTTGATATAACCAAGTGGGTAGTGTTCCAATCCAGCGGTAGAAATGTCGGCCTCACGTACTGTTTGGGAGGTAATCGGTTCGTTGTCAACCAAAGTACCTTGTATTTCTGTCGCCGGATCAACATCTAAACCAACTCCGTCGGGTGTATTGCATGATGCAAAAAGAAAAAGACTTATCAACAGGGTTAATAAGTCTAGTTTTGTAAATTTCATATATGATATAATAAAACCTGATTACGCTACTGAAACCAACTCATCATTTGAAATCTCCTCATAAAAAGTATAGAAGTTTTCAAAATTTTCGGTTAAGTTAAAGGCTAATGTTGGCTTATTGGAATCTTTAACAAATTTTAACACATCTTCATGAATGTTTTCATCTGCTAAAACTACTGCGTCTGAGTGTGTTACAGCGCCTACATGCATGCTGTTATTGTCTGCTGGTTCAAAGGCTTTTGTATCTGCCTCTGTCATGTTAGACATTACTGCTTTCTTGTATAAATTGGCGTTTAGTTTTTCTTCAAAACAGTTTTCGTAAATCGAATACACTACTTTAGAGTTTTTGAAAGTAGGGTCATTTTTGTACGTTGTTTTAATATATGCCGGAACCAAAGCACTCATCCATCCATGGCAATGTACAATATCTGGCGACCAGCCTAGTTTTTTAACTGTTTCCAGTGCACCTTTGCAAAAGAAAATTGTACGTTCATCGTTGTCGTCAAAGAATTTTCCACTTGCATCTCTAAATACCTGTTTACGTTGGAAATATTCTTCATTATCCAGAAAATAAACTTGCATACGAGCAGCTGGAATAGACGCAACCTTAATAATTAAGGGGTTGTCATTGTCATCAATAATAATGTTCATCCCCGATAAGCGGATTACCTCGTGTAAACGATTTCTTCTCTCATTGATGTTACCAAACTTGGGCATCAAGATGCGGATTTCAAATCCTTTATCTTGCATTGCCTGTGGTAATTGACGCGTGATTTCAGAAATTTTGGTAAGCTCGAGGAAAGGCGACATCTCGTGTGTAACTATCAGCAGCTTCGTTTTTGCCATCTCCATATTTTAAGAAAATATTAAGTTAAATAAAAGATAATGAGCTGCAAAGATAAGGATAATAATACTATTTATCAATATAGCAAGCATTTGTTTGGTTTCAAATGGATTAATTTACACCTTTACGGCTTTATTTTAATTTGCTTGAATTGGAAATATTTAAGACGAAAGCGGCACTGAAGAATTATCTGGAGCCACTTAAACAAAACAACCAAAGAGTAGCGCTCGTACCCACTATGGGTGCCTTGCATAACGGGCACATTTCACTCATTAAGATTGCCCAGCAAAATGCAGATATTATCATTTGCAGTATTTTTGTAAACCCAACTCAATTTACCGATCCTAAAGATTTAGAGAAATATCCACGGCCGATTGAGCACGATTTACTCATGCTCAATCAAGCAGGTTGTTCTGCTGTATTCATGCCTGATGTTAATGAAATGTATCCGGATGGTAAAGATGAGAACTGGCAGATTAATTTAGGTAACGCGGAGTTTCTGCTCGAAGGAGCCTTTCGAAAAGGCCATTACCAAGGTGTTACACAAATTGTGAAAAAGTTATTCGATGCGGTGCAGCCGGATATCGCCATGTTTGGACAGAAAGATTTTCAGCAGATTCTGATGATTAAGAATATGCTGGCACATTTTAACCATCCAATCGAAATTTTTACCTGCCCGATTATTCGTGAGGAAGATGGGCTGGCCATGAGTAGCCGAAATATTCATCTTTCAGAAACTGATCGGAAAAATGCCCTGGTGTTGAATACCTCACTAAAATTTGTGGTAGAACACTTTAACGATTATACGTTGAATGAGTTAATTGACAAAGCATCTTCACTTTATAATAATATCGAAGGAGTAGAATTGGACTATTTCACCATTGCAAACGGCAATACATTAGAACCAGCACAAAACAAAGACGAACCAAATCTGGTTGCTTTGGTAGCCGCAAAAGTTGGAACAACAAGGTTAATTGATAATATGCTATTGGTTTAAGTAAATAAAGGTAAAGGCCAGTGGATGCGTGAACAATAAATAGGCGCATTTATTTGCATGACATCGGTTTCTTATGGTTCGAATATAATCTCTCGCATAATTACCAATAATCAGAATTAAATTTCAAGATAAATTAAATACATAATGCGATAAAATGCAAACTTTAATTTATGTAGAATCGGTACATTGAGGAAAGGAGATATTTAGGCCTTCATTTAATCATAAAAGTATTGTTAAATGTAATTTCATCGCCGAATTAATGATGTTTTTACAATTGAAGGTGCGTGATTTTACAATAAAAAAATTAGATTTGCTGTCGCAAAAAAACAAATACCCTAAAATGAGTGCAGTAGAAATAAATAAAGATACCTGGCTAAAGTGGTTTGAATCGATGTTGCTTATGCGCAAATTCGAAGAAAAAACTGGTCAGTTATACGGACAACAAAAAATTCGTGGCTTTTGCCATTTATACATTGGACAAGAAGCTGTAGTTGCAGGTGCAATATCTGCAATGCAAAAAGGTGATTCAATGATTACAACTTACCGTGATCACGCTCATGCATTGGCTTTAGGCGTTAGCGCCGATAGTATTATGGCAGAGATGTATGGTAAAGCTACTGGTTGCTCAAAAGGTAAAGGTGGTTCTATGCACATGTTTAGTAAAGAGCATAACTTTTATGGTGGTCATGCCATTGTAGGTGGCCAGATTCCATTAGGTGCTGGTGTTGCTTTTGCTGAAAAATATAAAGGAACAGATAACGTTAATATTTGTTATATGGGCGATGGCGCTGTACGCCAGGGTGCATTAAACGAAACATTTAACATGGCCATGCTTTGGAAATTGCCTGTAATTTTTGTTTGCGAAAACAATGGTTATGCAATGGGTACCTCAGTACAACGTACTACAAACATGACTGATATTTATAAAATAGGCTTAGGTTTCGATATGCCTTGTGCGCCTGTTGATGGAATGGATCCCGTTGCTGTACATAATGCAATGGATGAAGCAATTCAACGCGCACGTGCAGGTGAAGGACCAACTTTCCTTGAAATGAGAACGTATCGCTACCGCGGACATTCTATGTCTGACCCAGCTAAATACCGTACAAAAGAGGAGTTGGAAGAGTATAAAGCAAAAGATCCTGTAGAATTGGCGAGAGAAACCATTCTTGAGCAAAAATATGCAGATCAGGCGTGGATTGAAGAAGTAGAAGCGAAAGTTAAAGCAACTGTAGATCAGGCTGTGAAGTTTGCTGAAGAATCTCCTTGGCCAGATGCATCTGAATTATATAAAGATGTGTACATGACTGAGAACTATCCATATGTAATGGATTAATTTATTTAAGATTTCAATTAATTAGATATAATGGCTGATGTAATTAAAATGCCCAAAATGAGCGACACCATGACCGAAGGGGTTCTGGCTAAGTGGCACAAAAAAGTGGGTGATAAAGTTAAAAGCGGAGATGTTTTGGCCGAGGTTGAAACAGATAAAGCTACAATGGACATGGAATCTTATTGGGATGGCACTCTTTTATACGTAGGTGTAGAAGAAGGTACCGCAGTTCCTGTTGATGCAATCATGGCCGTTATCGGAAAAGAGGGCGAAGATTATAAAGCAGCTTTAGAAGCTGAATCAGGAAGCCAGGAATCGGCAAGTCCGAAGTCTGAAGACGCAGCGCCTAAAGCTGATGATAAAAAAGAAGAAGCTGCTCCTGCTCAGGGAGGTGCTTTAAGTGAAGAGGAATTATCTGCTAAAGGAATTACGGTAATCCGTATGCCTTTGTTGAGCGATACCATGACTGAAGGCGTTATCGCCGAATGGCATAAAAAAGTTGGTGATAAAGTTAAAGACGATGATGTTCTTGCTGATGTGGAAACCGATAAGGCAACCATGGAAGTTATGGGATATGCAACAGGCACTTTATTACATATTGGTGTAGAAAAAGGGTCTGCTGCGAAAGTAAACGGAATTATCGCAATTGTTGGTCCGGAAGGAACTGATGTTAGCGGCATTTTAGCCGGCGGAGCCGAAAGCGCTAAGCCTAAAGCTGAAAGCGAAGCACCTAAAGAAGAAAAACAAGCAACTACTGCTGATGCGGATTCATCTGCTCCGGTAGCAGAAAGCTCATCATCAGATAGCCGCGTTAAAGCCTCTCCTTTGGCTAAGAAAATTGCTAAAGATAAAGGGATCGATTTATCGCAGGTTTCTGGTAGTGCAGAAGGTGGCCGCATCATTAAAAAAGATATAGAAAACTTCAAACCGTCTGCTGCTCAGCAATCAGAAAGTCCGAAGTCAGAAAGTCCAAAAGCTGCTGCTGCGCCAGCTATTCCAACCTTTGTTGGCGAAGTTAAATTTACTGAGCAACCAGTTTCGCAAATGCGTAAAGTAATTGCAAAACGTTTGGCTGAAAGTTTATTTACAGCTCCACATTTCTACTTAACCGTAAGTATTGATATGGATAACGCAATGGCTGCACGTACGGCTATTAATGCGGTTGCTCCTGTTAAAGTTTCCTTCAACGATCTGGTTATTAAAGCAGTTGCCGTTGCCTTGAAAAAACACCCGGCTGTTAACTCATCATGGGGCGGCGATAAAATCCGTTTCAATGAGCATACAAACATTGGTGTTGCGATGGCTGTTGAAGATGGTTTATTAGTACCAGTTGTACGTTTTGCTGATGGTAAATCTCTATCTCACATCTCTGCAGAAGTTAAAGACTTTGGTGGAAAAGCAAAAGCTAAAAAATTGCAACCAGCAGATTGGGAAGGTTCTACTTTCACCGTTTCTAACTTAGGTATGTTTGGTATTGATGAATTTACATCAATCATAAACTCTCCAGACGGTGCAATTTTATCAGTAGGTGCAATTCAAGCAGTACCTGTGGTTAAAAACGGTGCTGTTGTTCCTGGTAACGTTATGAAATTAACTTTAGGTTGCGATCACCGTGTGGTTGATGGTGCAACCGGAGCGCAGTTCTTACAAACGTTAAAAGGTTTATTAGAAGAGCCAATCAGATTATTAGCGTAATCCGTTAACACCTTACAGTTTCAGTTTTACTGATTAGAATATCTAGAGCCATTCCTGAAAAGGAGTGGCTTTTTTGCTTTATAATTTTTTTTGATAGAGTTCATCACGTTGAATTTGCTCCCCGGTTTAGTTATCAAACACACAGATCCTTCAATTGGAATAACACAACAAAACCTGTAAAAATGGATTGTGATCATAAACACAGCCATAAGATATCTAAGAATAATGAAGCTTATGTGTTATTAAATTTCTTATACGGTAAACCGCCACTATAAAAATCTAAACCCTTTCCTCCATACTTTGTTAATTAATGAAAATAACTTAATCATGGATAAAGAAAAACTGGTACAAGAAGCCTATCTGGTTGCGCATAAAATTGAAGAAAATGGAAATTTCCCTAATAATGCAAACCTTCCATTGATGATTTACAAAGGCGCGTTCTTACTTCATCCCGATGAGACTGCTGAAACCATAAAAAAAGTTTTTGCACAAAACGGTTATACAAATGCATGGATAGACGGAATTTTTGATTACCACCATTACCATAGCAATACGCACGAAGTGATGGGCGTATTTTGTGGTCGTGCAGATGTTCAGTTTGGCGGCGAACATGGTGTATGTGTAGAACTGGATAAAGGCGATGTTGTGGTAATTCCGGCCGGCGTTGCACATAAGAAACTGAGTTCTAGTGAAGACTTCACCGTTGTTGGCGCATATCCAAATGGTTTAGGCTATAATATTCTGCGCGGCGAAGCAACAGACCGGCCTCAGGCAGATGAAGATATTTCAAAAGTTCGGATTCCTGATAACGATCCGGTATATGGAAGTAAAGGCCATCTTTTTGAATGCTGGTATTCCCAAAATTGCGAAAATGTGTAAAACTCTTTTGCCGCTAAACATTCAAAATTCTTTATTTTTCGGGTTTTAAATCAACTATTCCCCGATATTAATGAAATTTCGATATATATGTTCAGCCTTAGCGCTCTCTGCTACCCTGTTTGCCGCTTGTTCTGGAAAGAAAACTGAAGAACAAAAAACTGCAGATGCTAAAATTCGGGTAAAGGAAGATGATAAAGCCGACAGTTTACTCATTGCATACGATTCCAAAAAAGGAGATAAATGGATTGCCGATTTTGTAGATAACCTCCATAAAAAATATGGCTTTAACGGCAATATGCTCGTGGCAAAAGACGGTAAAATTCTTTATGAAAAAGCCATTGGATGGGCGGATTATTTGCATCGCGATAGCCTTAACATCAATTCAGAATTCGAGCTGGCTTCCATTACTAAAACGTTTACGGGAGTAGCTATTATGCAACTCGTAGAAGCGGGTAAACTTTCATTAAATGATAACGTTAAAAAGTTTTTCCCAAATTTTCCTTATGATGGAATTACGGTTAAACTGCTACTGAGCCACAGAAGTGGTATGATGAATTATGTTTATTTTATAGACGACATCTGGCGGAAGGAAAAACGCAATATGAAAAAAGGCGTAACCAACCAGGAGGTTATGAATATCATTGCAGAAAAGAAACCAAACCCGTACACAAAACCAGACAATCGTTTTCATTACAACAACTCCAACTTTATGGTTCTGGGCGCAATTATTGAAAAGGTAAGCGGCCAGCGTTATTCACAATATATGATGGAGCATGTGTTTAAACCTGCGGGCTTAAAACATACGCACGTATATTCTACAACTGAATACGAGAAAATACCCGTAGACGTTGTTGGACACGACCGTACCTGGAGATACTCTGTTGCGCAAAATTTTCTCGATGGACCGGTTGGCGATAAAGGAATATACAGCACCGTTCATGACTTGGTGCTATACGACAAATATCTTAAAAACGGTCGTTTACTATCCAAAAAAAGCCTCGATTCTGCATATGTGGGTAGAAATAAACCCGTAAATGGGCACTTTAATTATGGGTATGGCTGGAGAATGTTTGATGGCGAAAAAATGGATAAAGTTGTATACCACACCGGATGGTGGCATGGTTTTAGACATATTTATGTACGCGATCTAGATAAGAATATCATCGTCATTTTTCTCGGAAACCTGACCAACGGAAGTTTAATGCATCTGGATGATCTATATAAACATCTCAACATGCCAATCATAAGGAAGGGTGCTTACCATGGAAATGGGAGCTTGCCGGGCAGTGACGAAGACTAAGTCTATCCGGCTCGGCTAACATTTAATCCCCCTTTGAAATATGGCCAGAACCTCTTGGAATGTAGAACCCGGTAAAATTACCATTTATCCAAAACGAGCATTACGTATAACTGCTCTTATTTTTTTCTTGTTATTTGCTGCAATTTCTGTAGTGATTTATATTGGCTCTATAGCTGCAGGATCATCAACCGCATTCCTGTTCTATGGTTTAACGGTACTGGTACCTTTTGTACTTTACTGTATTGGAGAAAGCAGCATTAGTTTTGACGGTTCAAACCGAACTGTTAGCAGAAATATCATTTTTTTGACACTAGGAACACTCCCATTTGATGAAGTTGCATCTATTGAGCGGTATCAAGTTATTGGCAGCGGATTTAACTACATGTTGTTTAAACGAAGTAATCGCCATGGCAAAGGATGGATTGTTTCTGGCGGATATTCTAAAGATACAAACGAAAATCTCCTGGAATTTGAATCTGAGGTTTTGCCGAAAATCGATGAGCTTGTTTTTGCTCATACGCCACTTCATCAAAAACAAACCATTTACGACTTCGAGTTTTTTACCAATGTGGGAGATGTATATGCAGTTAAAGGAAACAAAGTCGGGTCTTTAATTCTGGGTATTATTCTTGTTGGCGTAACCATCGCCATTCTCACGTCTTCATCATTCATGCAATACGATCCGGTATTCAAACGTATCCTTGTAACATATTTTCCATTGGTGCTGGGGCTAATATTTATCAACGCATTTTTTTCAAGTATTGTATTTGACAAAAACCGACGGGAAATTATTCATTCTACCCTCGCGGGGAGAATAAAAAGAGCTTATTCTTTTGATGATTTAATTCATTTCCAGGTACTTCGAAAATCTACAAATTTTGTCTATACCGGAACAGAAGTAAATGCCCAGATTGATTTGAGAAAGAACAATAAAGTTCGTCCGCTTCCACTAAGGAGTTTCAGGAGTACCAAAAAAATCGAACGATTTCTGGATGAAGCAAACACCATTTTAGGTCGTATTTAATTTCGGTTACACGTTGTTAAACGCATTGCTTATTAACTTGTAGCTTGCTGTTTGTTGTAAATGAAAACAACAGGGCTCGACAAGAATCCATTTCAATACGTGATGCTTGTGTACCTGCTTAAGAAAAAATCAATCGGTCACAAGTTAGGGTCAGAATTCGCAAATTTTTTACCCTTTTGTTTACACCAGGTTAACCCCTGCATTACCCCTTGGTTACCTATTGTTTACCTCCGAGGTAATAAATGGGTAATAAATAGGTAAAGAACAGGTAATAAACAGGTAAACAAAAGTTATACTTTCAGTGATCTTGAGAGCATCTTATCACGAATTTGTTCAACATTTTTGCCATCATCATATATTCGGAGAAATAAAAATTTTAAAACTAAGAATGCGGATGTCAAGCTGGTTCTGGTGTTGTTTGATCGCTGTGTTTGATCCATATCCTTTTCTGAAAAAATGAGTAAAATCCAAACAAAAGATCCTAATTTCGTTTTATAATATAAAATAGAAATTATGTTTGATAAATTATTTGCAGCGCAACAGAAAGCTGAGGAAATCAAAAAAAGATTGGATACCGTTTCTGTCTTTGGAGAGGTAGAGAATGGCGCAATAAAGATCACGGCAACTGCTAATAAGGCAATTACCGGTGTTTCTATCGATGAAGAATTTTTCAAAAATGCCGATAGAGAAGAATTGGAAGAACTGCTTCAGGTTGCAATCAATAAAGCATTGGCAAATGCCGAGCAGGTGAGTGCGGCGGAAATGCAATCATCAGCGCAAGATATGCTTGGTGGTTTAGGCGGTATGTTCGGACAATAGAAAAACTGAAAAATTAACTGCATCTACCTTGTGATACAAACACTCAGAAAGTTGAATCTTAATACTTATATAGAATTATGAAATTTACATATTACGGCCAGTCGTGTTTTCTGATCGAAGCAGAAGGCAAAAAATTCCTATTCGATCCATTTATAAAACCAAATCCGTTAGCCAAAGATATTGACACCACTAAAATTGAGGCCGATTATATTTTGGTTAGTCACGGGCATGGCGACCATGTTGCAGATTTGGTAGAACTGGCCAACCAAACCAATGCAGAAGTTATTGCAATGGTAGAGGTTGCTGCATGGATTCGCAAACAGGGCTTGGAAAAAGTTACCGAAATTAATTTCGGTGTTCAGAACTTATCTTTTGGTAAAATGCGTACAGTTTGGGCAGTACATACCAGTTCAAATCCGGATGGAAGTTATGGCGGCAATCCCGCTGGTTTCGTATTGGAGCTTGAAGGAAAACAAATTTATTTTGCCGGAGATACCGCGCTCACTTTGGAAATGAAGCTGCTTGCAGATTTACATCACATAGATTATGCAATCCTACCCTTAGGTGGTCATTATACAATGGGTGTAGACGATGCTGTGATCGCAGCAAAATATGTCAATACAGCTCAGGTAATTGGGGTACATTACAACACTTTTCCTCCAATTAGTATAGACACTAAAGATGCAGTTGAAAAATTCAAACGCGAAAACGTTACGCTATTGTTGCCAGCTGTTGGTGAAACAATAAGCCTATAACAAAAAAAGGGGCTGTTCCTCTCGGTACAACCCCTTCAATATAAACCTAAACCTAGTTCTTTTTTGTCGCTGTTGTTGTTTTTGCAGCGTCTTTATTTGCTTTATAACGCATATCTGCAGTTCCGTCTTTTTTGGTTGGTCCGGCAACTTTAGTTACTGTTTTCGCTTTATTCTCTTTAAAACGCATATCTGGCGTTCCGTCTGCTTTGACTTTGGAAGCTGTTGTGGTTGTTTTAGTCTCAACTTTTTTCGCTTCTTGTTTCACTCCGGCTTTTACAGGAGCAGTAGTTGTTTTCACCTCTTTTTTCACTACTTTTTTTGCAGGTGCTGTAGTGGCAGGTGTTTGAGCAAAGGCTGTTGTCAGGCCAAATGCTGCGATTGCGATTAAACTCAATAATTTTTTCATGTCTGTAATTTTAAATGCTTCGCTAATTTGTTGATATAAAATTCATTATTTGATATGAAGATATCATGAAGATAGACAAACTATATGTACACGTTCAGATTTTTTTTAAATCAGGTTTAAACAATAGCTAAAATGTACCGTAAAAAAGCAAAATTGTGCGCTTTTTTAGGTGAAAATAACCTGTTTCTGGTATACATTGTGTTGATAATAATGTAACAATACTTGAATTGTATTGCACCAATATAAGATCAATTACAATGAGCAATTTAAAAGACAAAGTGATAATTATTACCGGTGCCGGAATGGGCCTCGGATATGCAACAGCAGTTGAAGCTGCAAAAAATGGAGCGAAACTATCCCTTATAGATTATAACAAGGAATCTTTAGATAATGCAAAAGCCGAAATTTTAGCGCTTTATCCTGATTGTGAAGTTTTAACAGTTACTGCTGATGTTTCTGACGAAGAAGCCGTAAAAAATTATGTGCAGAAAACGAAAGAAACCTTCGGCCGGATTGATGGATTTTATAATAATGCAGGTATAGAAGGCAGACAGGCCCCAATTGTTTCCTATGATCTTGATGTGTTTAAGAAGGTTTTGGATATTAACCTGCTTGGCGCCTATTACGGTATGCGGTACATCATTCCAATTATGCAGGAACAAAATTACGGACGAATTGTAAATGTTGCATCTGTAGGCGGGATTCGTGGTGTAATGAATCAGATGCCATATGTTGCCAGCAAACATGCCGTTTCGGGAATGACAAAAAATGCCGCACTGGAATATGGTAGATATAATATTTTAACTAATGCGATAGCTCCTGGGGCAATACTCACGCCAATGGTTGCAGAAGCATTTAAACAGGTTAATCCTGCAGATCCGCAGCAAGCTGAAGATGAATACGCAGCGGCAAATCCAACAAAGCGTTTGGGGAAACCGGAAGAAGTGGGCAAGCTGGTTGTTTTTCTCTTGAGTGAAGATTGCGCGTATGTAAACGGACAAACCATCGCAATAGACGGTGGTCAATCCAATGCGTACGGAAACGTATAGAGTTCCCTATTTTAGATTACATCCAGGCCATCTGATTTTATCAGGTGGCTATTTTTTATTTTTAAAAATTTTAATTCATCACAATAATCTCCGGATTTTTCCTATTTTCGCATCCCATTGGAGAGTTGTCCGAGTGGTCGAAGGAGCACGCCTGGAAAGTGTGTATACTCCAAAAGGGTATCGAGGGTTCGAATCCCTCACTCTCCGCAAAAGCATCGATTGTATCGATGCTTTTTTATTTTTATCTGTAGTACTATAAAAAGCCCCGCGGATAAACACAGGGCTTAAATATTAGGATTTAGAAAATCATTTAAACTGCAGTATATCCGCCATCGGCGATGATGTAACTGCCCGTGGTAAATGAAGATTTATCGGAGCTTAAGAAAGCAACCAAATCACCGATTTCTTCCGGAGTCCCTAATCTGTTCATCGGGCTTTTCGCAGCAATGGCTTTTTGCATTTCGTCACTTAAATTCGCGCTTAATAAAGGCGTTTCTATATAACCCGGCCCAACTGCATTACATCTGATGTTTTTCTGTGCATATTCTGCGGCAATATTCTTAGTCAGTCCTACAACAGCATGTTTAGAAGCTGTGTAAGCCGGACTGTTGGGCGCTGCAACCTGGCCGTGTATAGACGCAATATTTACAATTGATCCGCCACCGTTTTTTTCCATCTGTTCCAATTGATAACGGCAGGCATAAAAAACGCCATTCAGGTTCAGTGCTATTACGCGATCCCACTCGTCTGGTTCATATTCTCCTGTTGGTTTAGCTGGGCCGCCCATTCCGGCATTGTTGCACGCAACGTCCAACCGACCATATTTAGCCACAATTTCAGCTACTACGCGCTTATTTTCTTCGGCTTTTGACGAATCTGCAACAAGAGAAAATGCCTCACCACCATTTCCAGTAATCATTTTCACGGTTTCCTGTGCATGTACCTCATTGATGTCGCTAACGGCAACTTTAGCGCCTTCTTTCGCATATGTAATTGCTATTGCACGGCCAATACCTGAACCTGCACCAGATACAAAAGCCACTTTATCTTTTAATAATGACATAATTTTATCGTTCTTTATTCTATTGTACTAAACGTTTAAAGGACGTGAAAGTTTGTCTGTTTACCCAGTGTTTTATGCGTACAATTGTGCCGTTTTCCGGTACTTTTTCCATAAAAAAACCTCCTGAACATAGCTCAGGAGGTTGCATTTTAATAGATTAAAAATTAATCTATTACAGTAATTTTTAACATATTGGTTTTGCCTTTTACTTCCATCGGGATAGCAGCTGTATTGATTACAATATCGCCAGCTTTAACCAGTTTTTTACTTTTCAAAAATTCGTTTACTTCAATAATTGTATTATCAGTACTTTCGAATTTATCATAATAGAAACCTCTTACGCCCCAAAGCAAACTTACTGCATTTAACAATGCTCTGTTGCTTGTGAAAATAAAGGTTAACGCCTCCGGACGGTGACTAGAAATTTCAAAAGCAGTGTATCCGCTTAAAGTCATAGAAACAATACCAACAGCATTGGTTTGCTTAGCTAAGAAACAAGCAGAATCACAAATTGCATCACTTAAAAATGATTCAGATTTAGGTTTTAGGAATTTATCCGGATGGAAAGGATAGTTGTTCTCTTCAATGTTCTGGATAATTTTTTGCATAGTTTCGATAACAATCAGTGGAAACTCTCCAACAGAAGTTTCTCCGCTTAACATTACCGCATCTGCGCCATCCAATACAGAGTTTGCAACATCATTTACCTCAGCGCGTGTTGGGCGAGGTGTAGTGATCATGCTTTCCAACATTTGTGTAGCCACAATTACAGGCTTAGAAGCCGCTCTACACTTGGCTACAATCATTTTCTGTAATAATGGAACTTCTTCCATCGGACATTCAACACCCAAATCTCCACGAGCAACCATAATACCATCGGTTACAGCGATAATTTCGTCGATATTTGCAATGGCTTCAGGTTTTTCAATTTTTGCAATTACACGGGCTGTTTTACCACGCTCTGCAATAATTTTTTTCAATTCGATAATATCTTCAGCCTTACGAACGAACGATAAACCAATCCATTCTACATCATTCTGAAGAACAAATTCAAGATTTTCGCGATCTTCGGGTGTTAAAGAAGGGATGGAAACTTTTGTATTCGGAAGATTAACACCTTTTCTTGAAGTTAAAATACCACCATGAACGATTTCGCAAACTACTTCATCTTCCAGGTTGGTTTCTAAAACCTTCATTTGAAGTTTTCCATCGTCTAATAAGATGATTTCGCCTTTTTGAACGTCTTTAGGAAAACTTGGATAGGTAATGTAGATACGTTCTTCGTTACCGATACATTCTTTGGTTGTAATGATGGTTTTCGCACCATTAATTAAGTTAATACCACCTTCTTTTACCAAACCAATACGGATTTTAGGGCCTTGTAAATCGGCAAGGATTCCTACGTTGTAATCGTATTTTTTGTTCAGATCCTTAATGGTATCTAAAACTTTTTGGTGGTCAGCTTGTGAGCCATGGGAAAAATTTAAGCGGCAAACGTCTAAACCTGCATTAAACATGCTGTATAAAACATCTGGTTTCGCTGATGCAGGCCCAAGCGTAGCAACAATTTTAGTTCTGGAATGAAATGGTTTCATTTAATAATTGATTTTAGCAATGCGGTTTGTGAGCGTCAATTATCATCTAAATTAATCAAACTGCATTAATATTTATATATTTTGTTTTTTCGTTTGTTGTTTAACCCTCAAATATAGTGTAATTAATACACCATGTATATAATTTTTATATTACCAAATTTTCCCTGCTCTTCAGTTTTGACGGTTCAATTTTTGCAGCTACCTGAATATCAGGTATTTTGTTCAATCCGTTAAGCAAATAATTTAGATCGTCCTTATCTATAAATTCTTTGATGATGATGAAAAAATCAACATTAGCCATTTCCGGTATTAGTAGTCCATCGATACTTCTGTTGCCAATCAGGTAATATTCCACATCTCCCTGCTCTACAAAGAAGTAATATTTGGAGAAATACCATGCTGGTTCATCAATGTTAAAAAATATTTCATGATCATCAACTTTCTCAAAATGTGTATCTAAGCGGGTATTAATTTTGTGGCAAAGTACATAGTCTTTTAGTGGTGCTGTGATTGCAATTAGTATGAAATCAAGGTCTAAAGTAAGTTTTAGATAAGTTTTATTCAAGGCAAAATAAATTATTAAGAGAACGAAATTAAAAAACTAATTCTATATTCGCTGTGTTATTTAGAAACCAAGATAAGGTGTCAAAATAAAAACATTTGAAAATTGTAAGAATTTATTTTTCTTTGCACTGAATTATTTAACCATTAAATTATAAAATTATGTCTGATATTGCTTCAAGAGTAAAGGCTATTATCGTAGAAAAATTAGGTGTTGATGAAAGCGAAGTTACACCAGAGGCTTCATTCACCAACGATTTGGGTGCAGATTCTTTAGATACCGTAGAATTAATTATGGAATTTGAAAAAGAATTTAATGTAGCTATTCCTGATGATCAGGCTGAAACCATCGGTACTGTTGGTCAGGCAATCGCTTATTTGGAAAAAAACGTTAAGTAGAAAGTACGCTTTTTCAGTATAAATGGAATTAAAAAGAGTAGTAGTAACAGGGCTAGGTGCGCTCACTCCAATAGGTAATACTGTTCCCGAGTTTTGGGAAGGTTTAACTAATGGGGTGAGTGGCGCTGCTCCTATCAAGGGTTTTGACACAGAAAAGTTCAAGACAAAGTTTGCATGCGAGGTTAAAAATTTTAATCCGGAAGATTTTCTGGAGAAAAAAGAAGCCCGTAAGCTAGATCCGTTTGTACAGTATGCGCTTGTCGCAACAGATGAAGCTGTGAAAGATGGTGGTTTTAATTTTTCGGAATTGGATACCAACAGGATCGGTGTAATTTGGGGCGCTGGAATTGGCGGTTTAAAAACTTTCCTGGATGAAGTAAGCAATTTTGCGAAAGGAGATGGTACACCTAGGTACAATCCATTCTTTATTCCTAAAATGATTATTGATATTGCTCCAGGGCATATTTCAATTAAGTATGGCCTGCGTGGGCCTAACTTTGCAACTGTTTCTGCTTGTGCTTCATCAACAAATGCCATGATTGATGCTTTCAACTATATTCGCTTGGGTATGGCTGACGTAATTATTAGTGGTGGTTCTGAAGCGATTATTAATGAAGCAGGTATGGGTGGCTTCAATGCCATGCACGCATTGTCTACACGTAATGATGATCCATCAACTGCTTCGCGCCCATTCGATAAAGATCGTGATGGCTTCGTAGCTGGTGAAGGTGCAGGAACAATTATTCTCGAAGAACTTGAACATGCAAAAGCAAGGGGTGCAAAAATTTATGCCGAACTTGTAGGTGGTGGAATGAGTGCTGATGCAAATCACATCACAGCTCCACATCCTGAAGGTTTGGGTGCAAAGATGGTAATGTCTAATGCACTGAGAGATTCTGGGTTAACAACTGCCGATATTGATTACATCAACGTTCATGGTACTTCTACTCCACTGGGAGATATTAGTGAAACCAAAGCGATTGCTGATCTTTTCGGAGAAGATGCCTATAAGCTCAACATCAGTTCTACTAAATCAATGACTGGACACCTTCTGGGTGCTGCTGGTGCCATCGAAGCTATCGCTGCGATTCTTTCAGTTCAGAATGATATTGTTCCTCCAACAATTAACCATTTTACTGATGATCCTGCATTCGATCCAAAATTGAATTTTACATTTAATAAAGCGCAAAAACGTACAGTCAGAGCTGCTTTAAGCAATACATTCGGTTTTGGCGGACATAACGCATCAGTGATTTTTAAGAAGTACGAAGGTTAATTTATTGCTTTATGATAATTTTGTATGCTGGTTAAAAATAGATAACTTAGTTAAATATGCTAATTAGCCGTTAATTCTGTTATTTCCTTTAATGCCGATATTCAAATTATATAAACTTTATGTTTCCCCGGAAAGGGAGTTTGTCAAAAAGCTAAAGAATATTTTAGGCTTTGTGCCCGGAAATATTACTTTATACAAAATGGCATTCAGACATCGTTCTGTGGCTAAGCTCCTGCAAAATGGAAGTCGCAGCAGCAATGAACGTTTGGAGTTTCTGGGCGACGCGGTATTGGGTTCGGTGATTGCCGAACTCTTATTTAAACAATATCCGTATAAAGAAGAAGGTTTCCTTACAGAAATGCGTTCGAAGATTGTTAACCGCGCCAACCTTAACCAGTTGGCAAGGAAAATGGGCTTTGATAAACTAATTCAGTTTGACCAACGTTCTGTAAGCGTTCAAACCAAACACAATTCTATGCTGGGTGATGCTTTTGAAGCCATCATCGGCGCAATCTACCTGGATAAAGGCTATAATTTTGCGAAAGAATTTCTTCTAAGAAGAATTGTTAAACCACACATCGATATCCACACCCTCGAACTTACTGAAACCAATTTCAAAAGCAAACTTATAGAGTGGTGCCAACGCCACGGCAAAGATGTAATGTTTGAACTTGTACAAAATGAGGAAGGTGAAAGTACAAAACTCTTCACAATCAGTGCATTGGTAGATGGCGAACGTTACGGTACAGGACGAGATTACAACAAGAAAAATGCGGAAAAGCTTGCAGCAGAAAAAGCCTGCGAAGCGCTTAGTATATAGATTGTTGGTTCATTAGTTATTGGTTCATTTGGAATGAGAGATTTGAACTTAACTAGCCGGGCTTCAAAAGCCTTTTGAATGATCTAAAAATACAAGAACTAATATTATTTTCCGCCTTTGCCCAGTGTATCGCTAAACTTTTTAGTAGAATCTTTAATGTATTTTAAATAGTCGTAGCTGTTCCAATTCTGGGCTTTTTCATAATCAGGACGACAATTCAACATGTAGGTTTCTAAGTCTTTTCCCTTTAAATCTGAATTTTTCTGGATGATGGTTGCATTGAAATAGACATCGATCTCGCTTTGTTTAATTTCATTATCCGCATACCTTCCAAATCGCCTTGCGTTTTTTGGATCCTTCCCAAACAGATTATAAATCCCATTTAAAGGTTGAAAAATCGATGATAAGAATGAAGATTTTCCACCATTGTACACACCTTTATTCTGGAAATCTCTTCTAATTTCGGCCAGGTCTTCCTTCTTTGTATTTCCGCGAATGGTAACTTCATCTAAAGTAGTACTTCCGCGAAGCAGATATACAATCAGGTCTCTCTGATCCTGAACAATAATGGTTTGGTCTTGCAGGTTTCGCTTGGTGATCAATAGGGTATCGCCAATAGCAGCTTTAAGTTGGAAAAAACCCATATCGTTGCTTCCAACAGCCAATTGAGTTCTGGTATTGGTAATTACTGCTAAAGCAACCCGAATATTTGTTCCTCGTTCAAAAACTACACCTTTTACCAGAAAATCCTGTGCCTTTAAATGAAAGCCAGCAAGCGCCAAAAATGTTAGAAGCAGAATAAATTTAAATTTCATGTGTTTTTTAAGGTACCTGTTTCAAGGTGTCTAAATAATGTTTAGCCGAACGCTTGATGTATGTGATCGCATCATAATTATTCCATTTGCTCGTTTGCTCAAGAGTCGGTCTGTAATTCAGTAAAAATTGTTCAAGATTTTTACCATTCAAAGTTGTATTTCCCTTAACCAGTGCTGTGTTAAAAAATTGGTCTATTTCCATTTCATCAAACTCGCGGGCATAATGTTTATTAAACCTACGGGCATTTTTCCTTTCTGGTGAAAGCAATTCTCGTATAACAGAAATAGGCGATTTTAAATACTGGAAAATACTTCTTTTATGGTTGTAAAAATACGTTTTATTACGGTGTTCAAGTTTCGCCTCTGTCAAATTTTGTTTTTTATTTGTGGCCATAATGGTCACTTCATCCAGATTAATATTCATTCTTGTGAGACGGGCAATAACATCTTTCTTGTCTGCTACCTTAAATTTTTCCTGAATGAAATTGGTTTTACTAAAAATTAATGTATCTCCAGTTTTCGCAACCAGTTGAAAATAACCCATGTCATTAGTTCCAACAGATTCATTTGTTCTTTTGTTTGTTACAGTGGCAAGTGCAATTCTTATCGTTGTACCTTTTTCAAGAACCGTTCCTTTTATAAAATCCTGAGCGTTAACGCTGCACATAACCGTCGAAAGAATTGTAAAAAGAATCAGGAATGTATGCAGTTGATTAGTTTTCATCTTTCTCAAGATTTTTATAAAAGTACACTTTGTTAAAGTTTGTAGTTGTTAATAAAACGTTAATGGGTTTTGTAACGCGGTCGCATCTGGTCCACGCCGCTTCAGCTTTGCTGCACATCCGTCGACTAACCGAATACAAACTAATTTTACTACCTTTGCGCATGATAAAATCCATGACAGGATATGGCTTAGCAACAGCCGACTATGCAAACGCAAAATATAGCGTAGAAATCAAGTCGCTTAACAGCAAGTTCTTAGAGCTGAACCTAAAATTCCCAAAATCGTTTTCAGATAAGGAAATCATTCTGCGCAATGTGTGCAGCAAAGATATTGAGCGCGGAAAAGTGAGTCTTAATATCACTGTAGAACGCAACGGAGGTGAAGTAAGCGGAGCAACAATTAATACCGCACTTTTAACACATTATTATAATCAGTTGATTACCGTAAATGCTGAATTGGATGCCAATACCAGTAATTTGCTTCAAACGGCACTTACTTTTCCAGACGTAATTACCTACAAGGAAGAAAGTGTTTCTGAAGAAGAATGGAACCAATTGTATAAAATTTTCACTCAGGCTTTGGGGAATTTCAATTCTTTCAGGCAAGATGAAGGTGCTGTATTAAAAACAGATCTTGAGCTGAGAATAACCAATATTCTTTCTTATTTTAAATCTGTGGAAGAGCTTGAACCCAGACGGATTGCAAATATTCGTGATAAGTTCAATCAGTTTCTGGAAGATGCTGTAGGAAAAGTAAACGTAGATCAGAATCGATTTGAACAAGAGCTGATTTATTATATTGATAAAATTGATATTACCGAAGAGAAAACCCGTTTACGAAGTCACTGTGAATACTTCTTGCAAACCTTGAACAGTAAAGAAGCCAACGGTAAGAAATTAGGCTTCATTTCTCAGGAAATTGGTCGCGAGATTAATACCATGGGTGCAAAAGCGAATGACGCACAAATACAGCAATTCGTTGTTGGCATGAAAGAGGAGTTGGAGAAAATCAAAGAGCAACTTTTAAACGTATTATAGTACAAAGCTGAAAGACTAAAGCTAAAAGCTGCTTTGGTCTTTCAGCTTTCAGCTTTTAGCTTAGAAAATGAAACAAGGCAAACTAATTATATTTTCCGCACCATCTGGCGCAGGTAAAACCACTATCGTTCATCACTTATTAACGAAGTTCCCTGAGCTAAGTTTTTCAATATCTGCAACCACCCGTGGTAGCCGTGGAACGGAACAGCACAATAAAGACTATTACTTTATTTCTAAAGAAGAATTTTTACACCGTGTATCACAGCATGAGTTTGTAGAGTTTGAAGAGGTTTACAATGGTACATTTTACGGAACGTTACGCTCTGAAATAGAACGCATCTGGAATGCCGATCAGCATGTTATTTTCGATATTGATGTTGAAGGCGGATTGCGTTTAAAACGTAAATATGAAGAGGATGCATTGGCAATATTTGTGCAACCCCCATCATTGGAAGTATTGAAAGAACGCCTGTCTGGCCGCGGTACAGATAGCGCTGCTAAATTGCAGGAACGTTTTGCAAAGGCTGAAAAGGAATTGCAATATGCTGATAAGTTTGATGTTATTCTGAATAATTTTGATCTTGCAACAGCTTGTGCAGAAGCAGAAAAATTAGTTGGCGATTTCTTGAAAAAGTAGTATTTCGCCTTTTTTGAGGATAATTATTAAAGTTGTGTAATGAAAACTGGACTTTTTTTTGGATCATACAATCCAATCCATACCGGACATCTGATCATTGCAAATTATTTGGCCAACCATACCGATTTAGCAGAAGTATGGTTGGTCGTATCTCCACAAAATCCCCTTAAAGAACGTAAGGGACTGGGCAATATGTACGATCGCCTGGAGATGGCACGTTTAGCTACTGAACATACAGAGAATATTCTGGTGAGCGATATTGAGTTCAAACTTCCCCAACCTTCTTACACAGTAGATACCTTGGCGTATCTGAAAGAAAAATATCCGAGCAAAACATTTGCCCTTATTATGGGGGCAGACAATTTGGTTTCTCTCCGAAAATGGAAAAATTATGAGCTTTTGCTGCGCGATTACACTATTTATGTATATCCGCGACCTGGTTCTGATGTAACCGAATGGGAGAATCATCCTTCTATCATCATTACTGAAACCCCGTTGATGGAGATTTCGTCTACATTTATCCGCAAATCCATCCAGGAGAAGAAGAATGTACAGTTCTTCTTACCTGAAAAAGTGATTGATTTTATTGATGGAAAAGGTATGTACCGATAAATTTTCGGCGCTCTTCCTCTAAAAAAGCAGAAATATAGCGGGTTTCTTATGGAGATCTATTTCCTCTTTACGCCACTGCGCAATGGTTTGGGTTTTAATAAATTCATCATCAGCGGTAATATTGCATGCAATACAAAGCTGGGTATTACCTTTGCAGCTCTTTAAAATGTTTTCTAACATTTGGTTGTTGCGAAAAGGTGTTTCAATGAAAAGCTGAGTTTGTTTATAACGCGTTGCAGAAATTTCAAGATCTTTAATCCTTTTGCTTCTTTGCTCTTTATCAATAGGTAAGTAACCCCAGAACGTAAAACTCTGGCCATTAAAACCTGATGCCATTAAGGCAAGCAAGATGGAACTTGGCCCAACCAAAGGAACTACTTTTATACCCTTTTTGTGCGCTTCTGCAACAATCTCTGCCCCCGGATCTGCTATTCCCGGACAACCTGCTTCACTCATCAGGCCCACATCTTTTCCTTCAAGTAACTCTTTAAAAAACGGACCGAGGTTTTCGCGGTTATGTTTGCCATAATCATGAACAATCAAATCCTTCTGCGGGGTTTTTAATCCTGCCTCTTTAAGGAAGTGTCTGGCGGTTTTAGAATTCTCTACAATATAGGTGTCTATTTGGTTGATGGTTTCAACCAGATATGGAGTAAAAGATTTAGCGGTAACTTCCTCGGCCAATGGTACGGGAATCAGATATAAAGTGCCTTTTTGCATGAAACAAAAGTACTTACAAAAAACAGAATTTAAGTTCTAAAATTCGGGTTCACTTCAACATATTTGCCGTGTAGCAGGGTTGTGTAGCAAATTTTATTTTAAACTGACTTATTTTGGACACAATCAATTGAACAATAAAGCGTTAATTAAGTGTTAAAAGTGCTTTTCGGGGCAATACTGGAAGAAAAATAAAAAGCTATGCTGGCATATTAAACCTTTGCATGGTTTTAGCTATCTAATCATTACACACACAAACCAAAATACACAAATGAAAACACTGAAAACAGCGGCGATTGCGTTGGGGCTTTTCGGCCTCCTCGCCGGCAGCAATTCCATAGTCCGGGCGCAGGGCTATTCTGATGATTATCAGGATGAGTATTACAATGACAGTAATGTATCTTTACAAACCTTTTATGACGAACTTTCTCCTTATGGAACCTGGATTCAGGACCCGCAATATGGATATGTTTGGCGACCAGATGTAGACCAGTCTGACTTCAGACCGTATTATACAAACGGAAGATGGGTAATGACCGAATATGGTAATACCTGGGTATCGAACTATAACTGGGGCTGGGGGCCATTTCATTACGGACGTTGGGTATACAACAGTTACAGGCAATGGGTATGGATGCCTGATACAACCTGGGGACCTGCTTGGGTAGACTGGAGAAGTGGAGACGGTTATTACGGATGGGCACCTATGGCGCCGAGTATCAATATAAACATTAGTTTCGGCCGTCGTTATGCCGTCCCGGAATTTTGCTGGAATTTTATTCCTCAGGCAAATATTTATGTAAACACTTTTCCGAGATACGATTACGGAAGAAACAATGTTTATTACCGCAATACTACCATTATTAATAATACCTACATATATAACAACAGAAGTTATTATGGTGGCCCAAGAAGAGAAGATATCAGAAGAGCAACAAACAGAGATGTTCGTGTATATCGTGTTTCGGAAAGCAACAGACCAGGCGTTGGCCGAGTAGATAGCAGACAAGTTTCTATTTACAGACCAAGACCAGAACGTAATGTCGATAACAGAAGTGCGGCGCCTAAGAACTTTGAACGTGGGAATGCTGGCTTTGGAAGAGGAAATAATACCGTTCGAGATAACGGTAATGCAGGCAATACAAATTCTGGTCAGCGGAATAATGGACAACCTCAACGTGGTGATGCCAATATGAACCGTGGAAATACCAATCCGCAAACGAACCGTGGCGAGGTATATAACCGCGATGTAAATGGTAGCCGACCAAGCAGAAATAGCAATGAGCAAAGGCAAAATGGCTTAGAAAATCAACAACGTGCTCAGGCAGACCAGCAACGCGCACAACGAAATGAGCAGATGCAACAACAACGCAATCAGCAGGTTGAACAACAACGCAATCAGCAACAGCAGCAGCAACGTGCCCAGGCAGACCAGCAACGTGCGCAACGAAATGAGCAGATGCAACAACAACGCCAGCAGCAAGCTGAACAGCAACGTAATCAGCAACAGCAGCAGCAACGTGCGCAAGCAGATCAACAACGTGCGCAAGCAGATCAACAACGTGCGCAGCGGAATGAGCAAATGCAACAGCAACGCCAGCAACAGGCTCAGCAACAACAGCAGCAGAGACAACAGGCAGATCAACAACGTGCACAACGAAATGAGCAAATGCAACAGCAACGTCAGCAGCAGGTACAGCAACAACAACAACAGAGACAGCAGGCAGAACAGCAAAGGTCTCAACAGCAACAGCAGCAACAAAGAAGCTCCGAAAGTGGAAGACCATCGCGGGGTGGAAGAGGATAAAAGTAAAATATCCCGGCCTTCGTGCCGGGATGTTTTTTATTGACCCGCTGCAGTTAACAAATTACTCAAATCTGATCCGCGGAAGGTAGTTTCTGCATCAAGATATCGGTTTTCCGGATCGAGCAGAAATGTATCTATACCTAGCTCTAAACCAAACTTGATTTCAGAATATGCATCATCACCAATAATTAGAATCTCCTTCGGATCGAAAAGGTGTTGCTGAATTAAATCTTCAAAAGCCTCCTTTTTATTAGAAACAGATACATCTACAACAACGACATCTTCAAAATCATCGGCTATGCCCAGCATTTTAACCTTTGAGGTTTGTTGTTTAAAAAAACCTGCCGTAACAATAAATTTCCGACCAATAAGCTCTCTAATTAAATGGTAATCTGCACTAGGAGTAAGCGGTTCCGTTACAGATCTGTTCTCCAGATAATCCATTGTTTTCAATACAGCTTCCTGATTAAAACCATATTTTTCGGCGACCTTTAAGAAGGGTGTGCGCAGCATATCTTCTTTTGAACGTTCATATTCTGCTCTACTAATACCTAAATCTTGTGCCTCCAGAACATTATACAATCCGCGCATCAGCTGTTCTTCATTCGGTTTGGTAAAATAGATGGTGTTGTCTAAATCGATAAAAAAGATGCTTTTCATGTATTTTGGCTTGAATGTTGTAAAAAATAAAACAGCTACCACAAATTACTGTTATTAAACAATAAACGAATTTTAATATGAAAAAGGAAACAAAAATTATAGTTGGCGTTTTAGCGGGTGCGGCACTTGGTGCAACCATAGCTTTGGCATTATCTTCAGATTCTTCTAATGATCTTAAAGGAAAGGTATCAGACTGGCTTGCTGGTGTTCTTGATGCCTCTAAAGATAAACTTACAGATTTAGCTGGAAAAGCAACAGATGTTGCAGATAAGGTTAAAGATAAAATAGCCGATATTAAAGCATAAAGGAAATAAGTGCCGGAGATCTTCCGGCATTTGTTTTATTAGAATACTAACCATTTATTAAATGAAAATTACTTTTCATGGTGCTGCCCGAACGGTTACGGGAAGCAAACACCTCATTACGCTTAAAAATAATACTCAAATACTTCTCGATTGTGGCATGTTTCAGGGAATGGGACAGGTTACAGAAAAGCTGAATGATTATTTTGGCTTCGATCCGAAGAAAATAACACATCTTGTACTTTCACATGCACATATAGACCATTGTGGCTTGTTGCCAAAATTGGTTTCTGAAGGCTTTGACGGAAAAATTTTCTGCACCTCGGCAACAATGGATCTGGCGAGAATTTTAATGATGGATTCTGCAAAAATCCAAATGCAGGATGCCGAATTTTCCAACAGACATTTGCGGCACGGAGAAAAACCAGAGGAACCTCTTTATACTGAAGACAACGTAATTAAAACTGTTGGACAGATGAAGATTGTGGATTACGAAGAAGATTTTGAAATTGAAACCAATATCAGACTAAAACTTACCGATGCAGGCCATATTTTGGGCAGTGCAGCAGTGCATCTAACTATTAATGAAGATGGACAGGAAACCCGGATAACATTTTCTGGCGATGTTGGCCGTTATGGGGATTTACTACTCAAAAGTCCGCAGCAGTTTGATCAGGCAGATTACATTATTATGGAATCTACCTATGGCGACTCTTTACATAAAGATCTGGAACCTATAGAACATATGTTGTTGGAGGTTATTCAGAATACCTGTAATGTAAAAAAGGGAAAAGTGATTATTCCTGCCTTTAGTGTAGGCAGAACCCAGGAACTCTTATATGCACTAAATGGATTAGAGCTTAAAGGCAAACTTCCGGATATCCCATATTATGTAGATAGTCCGTTGTCTTCTAAGGCTACAGAAATTTTAAAAAACCATCCGGAAGTATACAATAACGGGGTAAAAGAAACACTGAAGATTGATCATGATGTATTTGCCTTTAAAGGACTAAGATTCATAGAAAGTGTAGAAGAATCGCGCGCGCTGAATGATGATCCGAGACCTTGTGTAATTATTTCTGCATCGGGAATGGCTGAAGCCGGCCGAGTGAAGCATCACATTAGAAATAACATCGGCAATGCCAAAAACACGATTTTAATGGTTGGTTACTGCGAACCATCATCTTTAGGCGGCCGCTTAATGGCCGGACAAAAAGTGGTGGATATTTTCCGGGAGGATTATGAGGTCAAAGCAGAGGTACAATCCATTAAATCTATGAGTGCACATGGCGATTATGAAGATCTGCTTCAATTTTTGTCTTGTCAGGAACCGGAAAAAGTTAAACAATTGTTTCTGGTACATGGAGAATATGAAGTGCAACAACACTTTGCAGGTACTTTAAAAGATCATGGTTTCAAACATGTAGCCATTCCGGAATACCATCAGCAATTCGAATTATAAGTATTTTACAACACCAGGAGAAGCCCTTTTAAAGAGGGCTTTTTTTTTCTGCTTCCATCTTTCTCTCTATCTTTGCGGTATGGATGTTTTTGGAAAAGCCTTAGCGGATATTTATCAAACTGGCGAAGCCGATATTTTGTGGCTTCACAATTCTTATGGTGAAGCTGAGGAAATGCCGCTTGAATTTTTCTTTCGTGATGATGAAGATATGCCGGTTTTGGAACTTCAGGCACTGAAAATGTGCGAAGGGAAAGTGCTGGATATTGGTGCCGGCGTTGGAAGTCATGCCTTGTTGTTACAGGCTTTTAATATTGATGTTACTGCAATTGATATTTCTGAACAAGCAGTTGCGATTATGAAAAACCGTGGTGTAAAAAAAGCATTTGTTCAGGATATTTTTACCTATACCGAAAAGTTTGATACTATTCTGATGTTGATGAATGGAATTGGCTTAACCGGAACTTTGGCGGGTTTTAAAGAATTTCTGGTAAAAATTCGGGATTTACTTAATCCAGGCGGCCAATTAGTTTTTGATTCTTCAGATATTTCTTATCTCTATCGTGAAATGCCTAAACCGCAGAACCAATACTACGGCGAAGTCTCTTATCAATACGAATATAAAGGCGAGAAAGGCAATTGGTTTAATTGGGTTTATGTAGATGAGCAAACGATTAAAGACATTGCTGAAGAAACCGGTTGGAATTGCGAAGTTATTTTTGACGATGGTGAAGATCAGTATCTGGTGAAACTGAGTTTACAGTAAATTGTGGTTTACAAAGTTTGTTTAACCACGGAGAGCGCAGAGAATTTCACAGAGACTGGAATTTAGATGTTTGCGTTGAAATCAGGCCTTCAGGTTTCCTGCTTTGTATTTGCCACGGAATCACTGAAGGCACGGAAATCAGTTGGACTAAACAGAATTTAATCGAGCTAAGGTTTAAATTGTTTAACCACAAAGTCACCAAGAACGCAGAGATTTTTCGTAGAGAATTGAACGGTGGTGCTTCTCGCTGCGTTCAGGCCTTCTTTGAGCTTTATTCTTTTTGCTTTAGGCTTTCTCTAAAAATTAAAAAATGTTTGTCTGCCGCCTACTTTTTGTCCGAAATTTTGAATGTTGTAGGTTAAGGTAAGCATTCCGTAGCGGCCTAAGTTGTTGCTTTGTGAATCTACAATTCTATTGCCGGTAATCTGAATGGTTCGGTTTACATTGCTTTGCAGAATATCATTTACTGAGAATTTAAGTTGTGCGCGGTCATTCTTCAAAAACAGATAAGTCAGTGCAGCGTTCCACAATTTAATATTGTTGTTGTAACCGGCCAATTGCTGAGTGTTGGCTGTAAGAATAAATGAAGTTTCAAAAACAAGTTTCTTTGGGTAGCGAATAACCAATTCTGAAGTAGAAGTTTGCGTGTTGTAACTGATGTTGGTGTAAAAATCGTCCTGATAATGACTGCGGTTCATATTAATCGAATAGCTTTGGTTAAGCTCAACTTTGTCGTTAAAATTCAGTCGAACGCCGCCATTCGGGCCGATATAATAAATATCAGCATTACTTCTGATCGAATTAATAATTACCGGAGAATGGTTGTAATTCATCCAGAAACCTCCGCTCAGTTTCAATGAAGTTGTATTGATCTTAAATTCCTTTGAAACATTAGAACCACCACTAAAAGTATAAATACCGCTACTGTTAATCGGGTTTGTAATTTGTACACCTTCGTTGGTAATGGTTGTTGTATTCACAATTCCATTTTTAGTGAAATTTCCGTATGCGTATAAATTGTAATTAATCATACTTTTTGGATCGTACTTGTACATGTTTATACTTAGGTTTTGCGTGCGTGCCGGAACCAGATTGGGATTGCCGTTTCTAATGTATAGGGCATTTGTATTGTCTGGAACGGGTTGAATGTAATTTACATCGGGCTCGGTAAAGCGCGCGCTATAATCGATCTGGAAAATTTTATACTTGAAAGATAGTGATGGCCAGAAAAAATTAAATCTCTGATTGATTTCTGCAGCACTCGAAAAATGATTATTCAGGTAAATATAATTGTGCACGAAACCTGGTTGTATGAAAAGATCTTTTGTTATTTTATATCGAATACTGGCCCGTGCATTGGTTTTGAAACCAGATTGTTTTACCGTTTGGGTAAAATCGGGAATCACAATGTCATACAATTGATTGGCCGGATTTCGGTAAAAAGTACTTAAAGCATTTTCATTGTCTAAAATATTCCCGCTCAGGTTAATTCTGAGATCAAGTTTTTTAGTAATAGGCTCAGTATAATTGGCATACAGATAAGACCTGAAATTTTCAACCTTACTATTCCGCAGCTGATCTATTTCTGACGTAGATGGCGTAAGAAAAAATACGCTGGTACTTTGATTGTAAGTCAGGTTTGGCATTGGATTCTGAGAAACATTAAATCCGGCGTTTAAAGAACGACCGGCTTTTTTAAAATCTTTTTCCAGGTCTACATTTAACTGGTAGGTATTGTTTCCCGAATTTTTGTTGTTCAAATTCTGCAAATTATTTACAGGCAGATTACTGCCGTTTGTATTGGTAGAAAATGCAGAACTTATTGCATTTGCAGAACTTAGGCTTACCATTGGATTGATGAAAATCTCCGTTAGCGAATCTAGTTTCCATTCCAGTTTCGCCCCAATATTATGCTTTAAAGTTAGTGTGTTGGTGTTTTCTGATGCTGAAGTTATTAGGCGGTTATCGCCCAGTGTTTGGTTGGTATTGCTTAATCTTTCAAGTAAGTTATCGGCACGGCCGAAGAAATATTGGGTATTTACTTTAAGCCCTTTTTTAGTGATGGTGTTAAAATTGAAACCGCCGCCAGACGATGTTTGAACACCACTATATGTACCACCAAAATTTATTCCGTTAAATTCAAAATAACCATTTGATGACATCATCATAGAGTTTACTCCGCTACGTGCAAAACCGCCAATTCTTTGAACATCATTTGGATTAAAACCTGGCTGATTGATGTTGTTGCCATAAGCCAGTACACTTATCTGTGTTGTATCTCTAAAAAAGTTCATCAATCCGCCAGCCTGATACATATCTTTAATTCCGCCGCCACCATAAAGTTTACCGAAGGCACCACTTTTAATGGCTTTCTTTAGTTTTAGATTGATAACCTGCGGAATTTCGCCGTCGGTTAAATCGGGATTTCTTCGCTTTGCGATTTTATCTTCCGTAACCTGAACTTTGTCTATAATATTTGCTGGTAAGTTTTTAGTCGCGATTTGTTGATCGCCACCGAAAAAATCTTTACCATCTACATAAATTTTGCTTACTTGTTTGCCATTAAAAGTGATGCTTCCATCGGCAGCAACTTGTACACCAGGCAATTTTTTCAATAAGTCTTCTACCACGGCCGATGGCAGCGTTTTAAATGCTTCAGCATTAAACTCAATTGTATCTTTACGCACCACAATTGGCGGCCGGTCTGCTGTAATGGTAACTTCACTCAAGTCATTTTCTTTAGTACTGAGAAATATAGTATCAAGATTCAGGTTGGGCTGTGCTTTGCTGATGGTGATTTCTTTTTTAAATGGCGCGTATTGCCAGGCATTCACTACCAAACGATATTTTGCATCTACCTGAAGATTATTCAACTTAAATAAGCCCTTGTCGTCTGATAATTTATAGCCAATTAATGTGCTATCGCCAGATTTATAAATCGATACTGTAGCGTAAGCCAGTTTTTCCTTGTGGTTTTTTTCATCGGAAAGATAGCCGGTTACTGATCCGTTTTTTTGTGCAAAAAGATTAGACAAACTCAGGATGAGGATGCAGGTAAGTAAAAAGTTTTTCATAAAAGCGTTAATTGTGACAGCAATTTAAATTTATCAGCCTTACCAAAAATAAAAATGGGATGGAAAGAAGAATAAATGTGATGGATGTGTTTGTTTTACACAAGACATAAAAATACACTAAATGTTGCACGAGAATATATTGTAACTAAATTTTTAGTGGGGATAATTGTCTCTCATGTCTGCAGTGGTTTTAATATTCCAATCTCAGATCAAAGCGTTAACTTGAAATTTAATCGTTTTGCATCTGCTTCGCGAAGAAGCCGACAATTAATTTAAATAGATTGTTGTAAGAACTTAGGGGTAGTTTTTGTGCTTTGTCAAACACATCATGATAGGCCGTTGGCCCGCCTTGTGTATACATAAAGAATGCTGGAACACCTTTTTCCGTAAAGAAATAATGGTCGCTGTTTGCGGCTTTTCCGCGTGAATTGATTTTGGAAATATACTGGTGGCTTTTGTTAATTTCATTCAATTGTGCAAATGCAGTGGGATAGACTGTGGCATTTACGACCGTCATTCCGGCTTCGCCAGTGCCAATTAAATCCAGGTTAAGCAAAAATTTGATGCGGTCTAAAGGAATTAATGGATTTTCTGTAAAGAAATGTGAACCAATTAATCCGGCTTCTTCTGCGGCAAAACAAATGAAAACAATGGAATAATCTGGTTGGTTTTGGCGGTAATACTTTGCCAGACTCAGTAATGTTGCAACACCTGCAGCATTGTCATTTGCACCCGGAAAATACGTTTTGGTTCCCATTCCGCCTAAATGGTCGTAATGTGCTGTAATGACCAATATAGAATCCGGATATTTTTTCCCTTTAACTATTCCGCAAACATTGGCGGCTTCAAAATCCGTAATAAAAGAATTTTCTATATCCAGGTTAATTTTTTCCGGCTTTGCAGTTATACTTTTTTTATCGATTTGGATAACGGTTTTATTATTGGTTTCTGTAGCAACTGACCAGGTTAACTTGTCTTTTAAAATGACCTCAATGTTATCTGAACCTTTAAAATTTACACTGTCTACTTGAGTTAATGTTGAAACAGTTTTTAAACCGATGCTTTCGTTATTGATGATAAAATCTTCTCCGGGAATGAGTTTTTTCCCATTTATCTCCACCATCATTTTACCCGGGAAAGTGTTTACAGGGAATGAGAAATTTTGTAGAAAGGTGTTTCCAATAGGTTCCAGTCCAATTTTTTTATATTCTTCTGAGAGGAAGTTTGCAGATTTGATCATGCCATTTTTGGTATAACCTCTGCCCCAAAATTTTGGCGAAGTGAGTTTATTTACAATTTTTCTGGTGTATGTTGAATCTTGCGCAGCGCAGTTCAGCGTGAAAAGCAATGAAAGGACAAAGAGGTTTTTTTTCATATCGAAGCCTCAATGTAGACAATAAATTTTTGTTGAAAAAATATCTGGAAGCCTATCAGACAAATCAGTTGGAGTAGTTTTTTATTCGTTGGAAACGAAACGATATCTCCCACTCGTTATAAACGAGCGGGAGTGATTTGTAAACAACGATTTCAGCTTTTATTCCAATCTGGAGGTAACCAGCCTTTTTGTGGCGGTTGGTCGGTTTGGATATGTTGTACGGAAGTTTTTCCCTTCTCCGCTTCGTCTTTAATGAGTGCAAAATACGCCGGGTTTTCATCCTGAAATATTTCATCTCCATCGAGCATATACGCACTCATAAAATGCGTTTTGGCTTTTTCGAGATTTCTTTCTTCAAAATAAACCTGCCCGATACAGAACCAAACGTATGGGTTTGTATTACCATCCGGGCTCATCAATGCTTTTTGATACGCATTCATCGCGTTTTCAAACTGTTGCTTATTGTACCAAGCGTCGCCAATTGCAACGTAAAGCCAGGTTGCCGCTTCCCAATCTGTTTTGGGCTCCGGCACGAGCGATAAAGCTTCTTCATACAACTTCAAGGCAGAAGTGAATTGTTCGCGTTCTGCATATTCATCTCCTTGTTCAGAGAGTGCCGTAATTTTATCGTAAATCTCGTCTGATAATTCCATAATAATTATTTAGTGTACTTTTCCGGATTGCGGTAAAAATCGAGGTAAACGTCATCGCCGCTTCCAAAGCAATGTCCTTCAGATTCTATGTAGGCGGTTTTGAAAGCTTGAAGCGCCTCATCATATTTTTTTTCCTCAAATCTGATTTTTCCAGTCATTAAGCTAAGCTCTCCCGGATGTTGCTGTTGCTTTTCGTCCAGAAAGGCCAATTTTGCCAGCCATTTATTTGCTTCTTCAAAATTTACATGGTGTTTGGAATAGAATGTTATTAATACTTTTGCAACTCTAAAACTCTCTTCCCATTCTTCTTTTGGTTCAGGTATTGCGTTCCATTTTTCCAGCTGCCAATTAACGAAGCCATCAAAATCTTTTTTCTGAAAACAATCGCGTGCATTTCCCGTAAATAGGTTTATTTTTTCCTGTACGTCTGAATTTAATTCTTTACTGCTCATATTTTATTTACTTTAATGGGGGCAAGTATTCTTCCAATAACTGTGCACCTTTACTTCTGTTTGTTTTGTAATATTCGTAAACGTAATTTTTCGAATCCAGCATCCACTCTCGTACTTCTTTGGATTTCGCACCATAATTTCGCCCTGTTTTATTCCACCAGGAAACCGCATCTTCTATGTGCCCCATATCGGCCTCTTTAATATTTCGCCAGATTTTGTTTTCGGCATCATAAAATTCTTTGGCAACATTTCCGAAATCGTCTACAACTTCTCTGGCTGTTCCGGCTTTTTTCATGCGTTCAAAAACTTCCTTTCCTGTTCTTGAAGCTTTTCCCGGAGTTCTGCCTAAATATTTAAGCCTTTTACTGATTTCCTTGATTGCACCGGTAATGCACTTTGCTGCATTGTGCACTAACCATGCCAATACACCAACAAAATAAGTATGCCAGCCCTCTACTTCAAAGTTAAAAACTTTGCGCTTTTGGTAAGAAAAACCATGCTTTTTTATTGGTCTCCAGCGGGCGTCTTTCGTCATTAATTCATCACCTTCAGTAAGGTCGGCGGCATCTTTCCATCCATTTCTGGTATAAAATGGATGTTCTGCTGTAGTTTCAATGGTTTCGCCTTCAAGACTAATTTCTACTGTTGCATCTACTTCCCGTTGCATGGTTGCGCTTACTGCTTTAAGCGCAACAGCATTTGTATCTTCATCCCAGGCCCACACTTCATCGCCTTCTATAATATCTTCAATTGCCTTCTGTCCTTTTGATGTATGAATAATTGTGCCTGCCGGGAAACATGCAAATACACAGACTTTCATAGTTGCTTTGGCAATATCATCTACATGTTTCGCCACTCCTTTGGCCAAAGCTTTGGCGCCTTGTTTAGTAAGTACTTTACCCGCACTTTTTAATGCAGCTTTACCGGCAACTTTTAAGCCCGCTTTCAAACCGCCTTTTGCTGCGGTAGAAGCTGCAGTTGTTGCACCAAAACTGACCAATCCGGCAACGTCTAATGCCAGGAAACCGACGTTTGCTGCTGCCATCCACCAATCGCCTTTGGCTGCAGAGCGAACAATCCCGATTACACTTCCCACAACCGGAATCAATTCTGCTGTATCCCACCAACCCCAACCTTCGTCTTCCTGTTCTTCGCTATGATCATCAGTCATTGCAGCAAGATCTTCCTCGCTAACAGGTATTTGTCCGCTGGTTATAAATTCTACGTTTCCGCCAATGCTGCAAGGCAGTTTAGATTTAAATAATAAGGTTTCTTTTCCCTTAATTTTAACTTTATAGGTATCTGTCCAGTCGGTTGGTGCGGGTGTACAAGTAGAACCTGTAACGCTGCAAACCCCGAAAGACGGAATGTTTGCTAAAGGAATTTTATCTGCTTTGGTGCAGGCCATGCAGCCATTAATTTTTACATTCTGATTGGCAAGGCCTTTAAAAAAATTTGGTGCCGCACCTTTATCGCAATGACAAACCGCTTTATCTACAATATATTCTAATTCGTCAGGCATAATTTTTAGGTTATATCAGTATCACTAGAACTAATTCTGATGGTAGTGGTTCCGCTCATTTTTACATCTGCACCATCAATTGTGGTATCGGTATTTCCGGCAAATGTTGCAGAGGCCGTTGTACTTTCCACAGAGACATCTGTTTTACCGGTTATGGCAACGCCCATTTCCGTCGCATCAATAGTAATACCTTCGGTATCGGCGGTTGCGGCAATGGTTTTTTTCGCACTGATTGCGATGGTTCCTTCACCGCCGCCTTCTTCTCCGGGTTGTGCATTTATGGCGATACTATTGCTGGCGTTTACCACAAAATCTTTTGTATTGATGGTAAATGAATTTGGTGCTGTTAGTGTTACCTGACCATTTCCATGCATGGTAATTACGTTGCCACTTGGATCTTTTACATTGATACTTCCGTCGCTATCATTCATGATAATGGTGTTTCCACTACGGGTAGTAAGAGATTTTGTCTTGTTTGTATCGCCGCCACCAGAACCTATTTTACCATGAAATACGCTACCCATAACAATTGGCCTTGCAATATTTCCCTCTTCAAATGCCACAACAACTTGATCTCCTTTTTCGGGGATGAAAGTAAAACCACGGTTTTTACTTACTTTATCAGAGCTGCCTGCATCTGGTGTTATTACCCGGAGCCATTCAGTAACGTCATTGGTTTGGCATTGCCATTTAAACTTTACTTTAATGCGACCTTGCCCCTGCGGATCGGCATTGTCTATCACATCGGCAAGCTGAATATCCGGATTGGGTTTGCTGAAATTTTTCACTAAAATCCTTTCTGTGGTCGATACCAAACCTTCAAATGTGTTGTGGTATTTTCCGGTTCCATCTATATTGTGTGAAATATTGGTGATTAGAAATTTGCCCAGGCTATCGGTTACAAAGGCCAATTCCTGCTTTAAACTCATGGTTATTTCGGCAATGCTGCCGATAGTCAGCTCTGCATTGTCTCCGGTGGCATTAATGCGCAAAAGTCCGCTTACGTTGGCCTTTTCCTCATTCTCCACATAACTTTTTATATCCCCATTATTGTCTACGCGAATTAATGACGGTTGATTGAACGTTTTACTATATACCGTGTTCGATGCTTGTATCGCATGTGCGAGATCGGGGTTTCCATCAGGTTTCCCCGGGCTTTCGCTGCTCAGCATTTCATCTTGTTTGGGATTGTAGGCAAATCGCTTGTTTTTAATTGGAGCAAGTTCCATGGCATACTGAAGGTTTTGAATATCGCGGCCGTAAAAGAGAGCAACTTCTTTCTGTTCATCGGGCTTACCGAAATTTAACTGTTCGCCATCATAGAAAAACCATTCGTGGTACTCTCCGGAAAGGCGGTTAAGAAAATCGAAATCACTTTCGCGGTATTGAATCAGATAATCAATTGGGGCGGTTCTACTGGCTTTTGACACAATTTTTAAGTCATTTGCAGGCGTATCGCTGGTTGCCAGTTTTACAATATCGTCTAAACTTTTGTTCAGATAAGAGCCAAGATCTGGCCCTCGATCAATTAGTATAGTTGGGCTATAACCGCTTACGATAAGTAAACCGTGGTAACCGTGGCTTTGTGCAAGTTCTACTTTAGTAACCAGGCCGGCAAAATTCTGGAGTTTATCTGGCGTATGCCCAAAAGATGCTGTTAAGGTTTTTCCGACAAAATCCCGGCTGTCGTTTAATGAAACCAAGCCGGGCGCGCCCATTTGATCGTGGTTAAAACGAAGTTCGAAATAATGGTGTTCATTAAATTTCTGCTGGAGTGAGAACGACGCAAAATGCGTAATTGCCTTCCCTTCGATATTGATTTCTGAAATCAGCTTCTTTTCCATAGTTGTATTATTTTACAGGCCATTTGGCATAATAGGCCAACACCCTGTATTTTCCATTCACTTTTCCGAATACGAAGTCGAAATAGCTTTCTGCCTGTGTATTCTGCTCCGGGTATTGAAGGTAAACCTCATACATTTTGCTGCCTTCATCGCTGGTGTTTCTTAAATGATGATAGTAAGGATCGTCTGCGTTAGTATTGATTTCTGATACATTTCTCATTTCCGTAAACGGCAAAAGCCGGATCACATCCTGATGGTAAATGTTGGTTTGGTAAGTGCTAAATTCTGTAGACGAAATCGGGTTTGTGGCTGTTTCGCGATTTTGATTTTCTTGAGATGATTTTCCAGTATAAAAAGGAAAATGCATGAGTGATTGGAGCGTTTTAAAGTTTTTGGTAGAGATGTTTTGTTTAAATTTTTTAAAAAATGTATTGAAGTTTTCTTGTGTTCTTGTGTGTTGCGGGGTTTTCAGCTGTGCTGCATTTGCATCAATTCCAATCAGCAGAATAACAAAAAGTAATATAAATCCTGATGTTTTCATGAGTATGGATGTTTTGCATTTGTTAATTTTTTAATTCCACTTTATATACTGCAATTTTTAATTTCCCAGGATAAAAATGTACTTCGTAAGGAATTTTTCCGGTTTTCCGTTTCAATGTTGAAGCAATATTTTTTTCGGTATAGTTGTGCACTTCTAATCTTAATCCTTTTTTCAAATAACCGTTGCCGATCATAATATCCAGTTCATGAGGTTTTACATGGATGCATCCGTGTGATTCGGAAAGTGTAACCGGAAGTTTCCGCGCTGTACTGGCTTCATCAACAGGTGTGGTGTGGATAAAATCGCTCATAACACTTTCTTTTCCATCCATTTTCCAGTTGCCATTCGCATCTTTAAAATACTTTACCGATATGTGCCCGAAATCATTAAAAACCCAGCTTGGCGGAAACTCATTTTTATTGTAAAGTTCAAAATAACTCTGTTTTAAATACTGAGACAATTCCCTTTCCCGATTTTTAAACTTTGCAAACTCACTGTTTATGCCGGTTAATTTTTGCCAGGTTCCGCGGTGTTTTACCATAGTAACATCGCCCTTAAGTGTCATTTCAGTTCCCCAGGGCAAGCCAGACCAAAAAGCATAGCGGCCGTAACTGATGTGTTTCTCAATACTGTGAATAACATAAACGCCAGAACGGGTAGACGTTTTCATATGGCCATCACCGCCCTGACTTTCATTAGACGGGCCTCCGTGTGCATCATATTCTTTTATTTTTATTAGATTAAACTCGGCCATGTGTTGTTATTTTTTGTTTTTTACGACCTGAAGTTGGTTGATGGTATTGCTTTTCGCATCAGGGAAATCTGCCGCTAGAATAAAGAGGCTTATTCCACTGTTTTTTTCGCCTAGATGTTTATCCAGATTAATTTGTGCCGGAAGCGGTTGTCTGGGTCTCGGAAGCTCTTTATTTTCTGGAACAAGTGCGCCGAAATGATTCTGCAAGTGTGTAAAAGTGATTTGAGACCGAAGCTTTTCTGGCAGGCTGATGTTTACTATATCTGCCGTTGTAGCTTCGTCTGATAAGCGTGTGCTAACCAAAATTGCATTATCGGAATTGCTCGTTTTCGAATCTAAACTCGCGATTGAAAGCTGACGGGCAAAATAATTTGTAACTGCATCTAAATCTTTTTCACCGTAGTGACTGGCAGCCAATGTTTGCGCAATGCTGTCTATGTAACTGAAAAGTATAGCAGTGGTATCCTGATTCTGAGTTTTGGTGGTTTCCTTCTCGGTATCCTGTTTCGCAGATTGTGAGCAACTTGTACCCATAAACATAAAACAGGCAAGGCACAAAAATACACTTACCTTAAAGGTCAGCTTTGTTGCCCCACCAGATATTTTAATAATCATGGTAGATGGATAAGGTAGATGTTTGGATGAAAAAGGCTAAGCACGGTAGATGGTGCTTAGCCTGAAGAGATATGGATTAAGCTTTTGGCCAATCGTTTTCGTGTTCTGCGTTACCAAGTTTTAACTTGCGGGCAGATACAACAAAACTTAAAGTCATTGGTGTATTGTCATTTACGGCAATACCTTCGTTATATTGGATGATGTATGCATCTTCGAAAGTTAATTCTTTCATTTTTGCATCTTCTTCGCTTTTCTTGAAAACGATGCTTCCGGTTAACGGTTTGTATTGGTTATTTACCATTGATTCGATAACTGAAGTATCTTCTGTAGATTCAATTTCGATATGGATTGTACCACCATAAACACCTGAAGACGGACGCCCTTTAGCATCAACATCACGATTTAAAGAAAAATTGCATTGTAGGACATCAAACTCTTTGGATCCTAGATTTAAACGGGTTTTAAAAGCCATTGTAGTAAGTTTTAATTTTTAAAAAATGAATGAATTTTGGCTGGTGTTTATACACCGCGCCAGCGGTTTTTGACTGATCAGCAAATTATGCTTTTGGCCAGTCGTTCAGATGCTCGGCATTTCCAAGTTTTAATTTCCGTGCAGAAATCTGGAATTTGAGCGTCATTGGGTGGTCGCCAACAATGTTAATTCCTTCAGTATACTTTACAATGTATCCATCTTCGAAATTAACTTCTTTCATTTTAGAATCTTCCTCAGTTTTTTTAATGAGTAAATTCCCTACAATAGGTTTGTACTGATTGTTCACCATCGCCTCGATGATGGAAGTGTCTTCTGTAGATTCGATTTCAATATCAATCGTTCCACCATAAACACCGGAAGAGGGTCTTCCTTTAGCGTCAACATCACGGTTTAACGCGTAGGCACAATGAAGTACATCGTACTCCTTGCCTGCTAAATTTAATCTAGCTTTGAAAGCCATAGTCTTAAAATTTAAAGGTTAAAGAATTAGTTAAAACAGCCTCGTGCTGCTGTCTGTATTTAACCAACTATTAAGCCTTTTATTGTCTAGCTTGTTCATTACTAGTTGAATAAGTAGACTGACCAATTCTGCCCATCGGTTTAAAATCTTCGGTTTCGATACCGTATTTATCGATTTCGACAAAAAATAAAGCAATAAATTTTAATACAATTAACGTACTCCTTTTGGGAATTGAGGTAAATACGTGTTCTAAAAATATACAGATTGTCCAGTTTTTAGACAGTACTTCTGACGCTCAAATGAGTTGATTACCAAACTTTTCCATCTTGATTAGCCACTTCTGACTGTAATGGTTTTCTAAGGAACGAAGCTGACCAATTGTATTTGTGTGCACGGGATTGATTCTGCATTTCTCGAAAACAGGTTTTTTGATCGAAAGGTAAGTTGTCTGCTTGTTTATTTTCCATTCTTTAAAAGTAGGCTCGTCCAGAATAGACACAATACGCGCAGATTTTCCACTAAAATTATTATCGATATGAGACTGTTGGCTATTAAAAATCTGATCGGGCATAAATAAACGATCAAAAAAACCCTTAATCTTGGTGGGAATGTGATCTACATATACCGGGCAAAATAGAATAAGATGATTTGATTGTCTGATCAGTTGCAGTGCTTTTTGTAAATCGGGTTCAAGTTCTGCAATTTGCCTATTGTTGAACACCTTATTCGCATTGAAAATCAGATCGATGATGGCAAGCTCTTTTACAATTGCACCCGCATCTTCTGCGCCTTTTTTATAGGCATTAATTAAAAAATCTGTATATACCGTTTTCTCAGTATCTCCGTTCAGGATCAGTACTTGTTTCATTTATGGCCTTGTAACTTTAATGGAGATGCGTTACAAAATTATAAAGAATTTGTTAAGTGGTTGGTAAGTATTTAAAAAATACGTGCCAGTATTCTTAAAACGTTGATGTTAAGGTTAAAAAATGGTCCGCTTTAAATTTCTGTTGGCGTAAAATGGTGTTACTGGTTTTGTTATTTCAATTGGTAAAGACTGAGTAATGGTTTTTAGTTGTTTAGAAAACAAAATGGATTTGAAAACAAAAAAGCCGGCACATGGCCAGCTTTTTCGTTTATCAGAACAGTATATTACTGTTGGTTATATTCAGATGCCCAAGTGGTTTGTTCATCTTCGCCTTTGTGCCCATCAAGTTTCACTACAAAACTTTTTGCAGGGAAATATGGCGTAATGTGAATATCTAAGTGAATGCGGTCTTTCTGCAAATCATCACGCTCAAAGCGCATAATTTTAAAGCGCTCAATTAAACGGTCTGCGCCTTGAATGCCGTCCAGGAATTTTACAATCTGTGCGCGTAAATCCTGTTCAGTTTTTGATGTCCAGTTTTCAAAAGCTCTTCTGTTTAAGAAATCAAATAATACTTTAGTGATGTAATCAAATACACGCACTACAGAATAGGTTTGTAAACCAATGTTATCGCCATTGAATAATGTTTTGGCAGAGAAAGCCATAACTTTACCATATTCGTTAACCATTGGCACGAGCCCAACACGCTCAAGGTGCGAAATTTCACTTTTTTTCAAATCGAATTTTACACCGTCAATTTCATTTATTGAACCATGTTTTTTACCGGCAGTAACCTGAGACATTAATGTATAATACATTTTACCGGCAAGCGCAGCAGATCCCGGAACGGTTAAATCATCTTCTTCTCCTACTTCTGCAACTTTGCCGCGGCCAATTAACCAGTTTGCAGTCATGATTACATTAGAACGGAAGGCATCTGCACCAGTAAAGTTTGCGGCGGTAAAGAGATCAATTACATCATCCGGCTGATCCAGATCGGCAAAATCGGTTACCAACATGGCTTTGTTGCTGTGCGCAATTTTTCCCCAGCGTTCTACCACTTTGTTAGAACCCATATAACCCGGTACAACCATCAACGAGTAATTCTGGCGCAAATCCAACCGGTCGTAATTTTGTTTAAGCTCGTTATCTACGTAATCTATAAAACGCGGATTGTCCAAATCTTTAATCTGGTCCATTGATGCATTTAAAAGAACTACGTTTTTAAGCTTATCGGCTTCGGTATTTTTATAAAATAAATGTACGGTACGGTAAGCTTGTTCAAGCTCTCTGGTACTTTCCAGTGCTGTAGCAATATTTTTATTCAGGTTTTCTTCTGCTGCGTTTAGTTTATCGTTACTTTTTTCAACCATTTCTGCAACAGAGTTTGAAGATTCCAGAACTTCAATCCACAGTTTAAGCTTTTTCTTCAGTTCAGATCTTTCCTGCTTTTTTTCATCGCCGGTTAAGAAAATCTGCTTTCGCGCTTTACGTTCAGGATTCAGGTTTTGAAGTCCATCTATTGTGGCTTCCAGCAAATCGAAACCGCCAACACGGGCCAGTTTTTCCAGGTTATCTTTAAGCTGTGTTTTCTCTCCGTATTGTTGATCGGCCGTTTTATATTCTGCCTGAGCATTCACCGCATCCGATTGTAATTCTTTTTCAGTAGACATAATATGCTGTTTTTAGATGGTTCTCAATTATTTATTTTCCTCCAGTTCGTCTACAAAATTTTTCAGCGCATTAATAAATGCAGCTTTGGTTTCTTCGTTATCCAAAGTGGCCTTTAAAGTTTTGTTAGATTTTAGTTGCTTAATCACATTTAGTGAAAGTTCTCTTTCAATGTTCACATCGCTGAGGTAACTGCTTTGCTGAACAATGTTTTTAACACCAAAGTCGGCTAAACTCCCGAAATTCAGGTTTTCAGTTACTGTAGCGCCGTCTTGTTTTTCAAAAGCAACATTTACGTTTGGTTTATAATGTTTAAAAACATCATCAACAGTTTTCAAACCTTCTACTTTTTCGGGTTTGATGGGTTCATTATCTGTAAGTTTTTGAACAAATAATGTTTTGTTATGGGCAATCTCTGCGAAAGCTTCAGAGGTATCTATTTTCCTTTCGTTGCCACCAATTTCATAGTTGAACATGGTATGTAGGTTTTTAGGTTTACGATGATTATTAACTGTAATATAACGTTTTAATTTAAGTTTTGTTGGACAGTAGCCGGTTCAGCTTGTTCAATGTTCCAAACCAGCTCTTCTTTTTCAGCGTCTTTGGACACGTGTACACGGGCGCCTTTTTTCAGCTCACCGCTAATGATGTATTTTGAAATTGGCCTGCGCAGCAAATTGCGGATGACTGCCGATAGTTGCCTTGCCCCGTACTTTGGCGTAAAACCATCTAATGCAATCATTTTCTTGGCATCCTCATCAATGATAAATTCTATACCCAGTTTATTTAGCGAGTCTATTAAGCTTTTCAGTTGAATTTCAAAGATGCGCACCACATTGCTTTCATTAATTGGCGCAAATGGAACGATTTCTGAAATCCGGGCAAGAAACTCTGGTCTGAAATGCCCGGCCATCACTTCCATTAACTGGTTAGACACCGGAATACTTCCTTTTTCGATCTGTTCTGCAATCCATTCGCTGCCGATATTGGACGTGAACAAGATTAGTGAATTGCTGAAATCACCTTCTTTACCCAAGCGATCGTGCATGTGCCCTTCGTCCAGAATTTGCAAAAACGTATCGAAAACCGATGGATGTGCTTTTTCAATTTCATCGAACAATAGAACTGAATAAGGTTGCTGTCTGATTTTGTTAACCAGTAAACCGCCTTCTTCGTAGCCTACATATCCGGGAGGTGCACCATACAATAGTGCTGCACTGTGTTCTTCCTTGAATTCAGACATATCGAAACGGATCATTGCTTTTTCATCGTTAAACAAAAATTCGGCGATTGATTTTGCAAGCTCTGTTTTTCCGGTTCCGGTTGGGCCGAGCAGAAAGAATGACCCAATTGGCTGGCCTTTTTTATTTAAACCACTTCGCGATTCTAAAATGGCATCAGAAACGGCTTTCAAGGCTTGGTCTTGCCCAACTACACGCCGTTTGAGATAAGATTCCATATTTAACAGTTTTTCTTTCTCTCCGGCTTGCAATTTCCCCATCGGGATTCCGGTTTTGTAAGAAACTACCGATGCAATATCTTGTTTGCCAACTGTTTCACTTTTCTCTGATGCAAATTGTTTAAGTTCCAGCAAACTTTTGTTCAGGTAATCCTCTATTTCCTCTGCAGTTTCAAAACTTTCGGTTTGTGTTTCATCAGTTAGTCTGCCCAGTAAAACCGGACTAATTTTATTCTGCAATAATGCAAGCTGCCATTTATAATCCGCAAAGCGATCACTTTCGTCAAGTTCCTGATTGAGCTTCAGTTCTGCCAGATTTTGTTCTAATGTCTCCAAAACCTGATCAGAAGTATCGTTCATCATTTTCATTGCTGCCATTGTGCGGTCTAACAAATCAAATGCGGAATCTGGCAGGCGGCGATCTTTCATGTATCTTTTCGCCAGCCGAACGCAATCAACAAGGGCATCTTTTTCTACGTTTAACTGGTGGTGTTCTTCATACTTCGGCGCCAGTTTTTCGAGCATCTTAATGGTGCTTTCTTCATTTGGCTCATTAATCTGAAGCACTTCAAAACGGCGGGTAAACGCTTGTTCTGGTTCAATAATTTTGCGGTATTCATCTTGCGTGGTAGCGCCAATTACAGTAATTTCTCCGCGGGCAAGTTCTGGTTTAAGCAAGTTTCCAACGCCGGCACCAACCGGGCCTTTTTGATCTAAAAGGGTATGAATTTCATCAATAAACAACACCGCTTTTTCAAACTGTTTAATTTCTTTGATGATGTTTTTCAGTCGGTCTTCTACTTCACCTTTATAACCTGCGCCGGCAATAAGTGCGCCCAGATCAAGCTCAAAAAGCTGAACGTTTTTTAAACTTTCCGGAACTTGTTGTTGTACAATATCCAAAGCAAAACCATCAATCAACGCGGTTTTTCCAACGCCGGCATCGCCGGTTAAAATTACATTTGGTTTGGTGCGGCGGCAGAGGATTTCCATCATCATGCGCATTTCCTTATCCCGGCCAATAATCGGATCGGTTTTACCGTCTCTAACCAACTGCAAACGATCTATACAATATTTATGCAGAGCATTACCGGTTTTTTTATGTTCTGCTTTTGCAGCATCTGCAGGCGATTCTGGCGAAATGGCTTGAGCAATTTCCTCATCTTTCACATACAGATCGAGAATCTCGCGCTCTTTGATTGGGAAAGATTTTAACTGATCTGCAGAAAAACCAATTCCTGCTTTTGCCAAAGCTGTAAGTACGCAAATCGGCGTAATCAGATCAAGGCCAAGTTTAATTCTGATGTTGTCTGCTTCTTCAAACACTGCAGGTATTTCTGAAGTGCTTAATATGGTTTCCGGTACATCAGAAGTTTTATCTAAAGCATCAATCCTAACTTCTGCCCATTCGCTGATGTACTCTTCATCTTTGCCAATTGAGGCTAAAAAAGGTCTCAAACCTACATCTTTATGCATCAACCCTTTTAAAAGATGTGCCGCAGAAAAGTTTGCATTGCGGTATTCTTTTGCCAGCGATTGGGCAATATGTAGGGCGGTTTTTACCGATTCGCTTAAATTCGTAATGGCCATAAGCTTATTTGGTTTTTACGTTTTCGGGTTGGTTAAAATTGCTCTCGGTAATGTAGTAGTAGTTTTTTCCGTTAGAAATAAACTGCTGCTCGATTTGAGTTGCGTGCTTAATTTCCTGTACCGATAAATTGAGCGTACGGATGTAATTCTCGAATTCTGACAATGGCATTTTCGAGTTGTTGTTTAAATCGCCAACGGTGTAAGTGTTAAAATTGCCTGTAGTTATGGGTAAACCGGTAACCAGTTTTACGTAGTTTCCAAGCGTCATGCTTTTGATTTCGCCGGATGATGATTTTAATTTCAATAAATTTTTAGCAATGTTGATGTAGTTTTTGCGCAGTTTGCTGCGGAAAGAAGATTGATCCTGTTGCAGGTTTTCGCCCAGCATTAAGGAGAAAATATCAACAATTTGCTTGTACTCCATATTATTTAGCACAATCATATACTGCAAATCGTTCGGGTTATTTTTTACGGCTTCGCCATTCATATTGGCCGCAGCAAAATATTTGAATTCATTGTGCGGCATCTGATCAGCTACTTGGTTGCCCACAGGTGCAGCCAGCAAACTTTCTACACTTGTTGAAAGGTTTTTGCGGGAAATACCTGTATGTCTGAAAGCACTGTCTAATGAACTGATTTGCGCATTGATATCCATATTGGTTTGTTGTAAAAAGCGGCGCATTGCGGTATTGATACTTTGGTTGGAATTGATGCTTCCTTTAGTCGGGAATACCACGCCACCTTGAATTAAACTGTTATTTGGATAATCCAGATAATAGGAAATTGAATCTTGCAGTGAAGTGTTGTATGGCTGAAAAACTTTCAGCCCTTCGCCTTTTACCATCGTATTTTTGCGGTATTCTGCAGAGCGAATGGCCGATTCTGAAACCAGTTTTCTGGATTGAATAACGAAGTTGTTGAATGTTGGATTAAAATCACTGTATACCTGAAGCGCAAGAATGCGGGCATCTACTTTAGAAATTTCGCTGCTCAGCTGATTAATTTGTTGCTCATTGGCGTCGTCAATATTTCCGGTACTGCCTACAAGAACAATCAGGTTGGTTTGGTTGCTTTTGTTTTTGAATAAAGTTGCTGCATTTCCAACCGCCTGAAAAACAGGTTGTTCGTTAATTGCACCGTTACATCTTTCAGTATTGCGGGCTTCATTGGTTAAAAATGACATCAAGCGGCGGTAATCTGGTGATACATCACTTTTTGAAATCCCGGAAACTGAACAGCCGGTTGATGCGCGATAAACCACGGCGCCGTAGCTCATATTTTTGCGGTCAAAATCGTTAAATATATTTTCAAAAGATTGAATGGTGTTTGTAATTCCGGCGAAATACTTGGTCATTGCACTTCCGCCATCTACTACAAAAACTACGTTAATTTTATTCTTGTTTTTGCGCAACTGAATGTAGTCTTTAAAAGAAAGTGACGATCCGTTTATGGTAAGCAGCGTATTGTCTTTTTTATTGTAAACATCAATAGCTGTTCCTACTTTATAGTTGCCATCTTCATTGGCTACAACTGGCAGCGCACGTAAGATTACATTTTCTTGCGGCAACAATGGGTCTGCAACATAACTTCCGGCGGGCAAACCTTTATTAAAGGCAGCTGCGGTAGAATCATCCGATCCGGATTTCTTCGCAGCAATGTAAAGTCTGTCTCCCCAACTGTGTACGGCTTCTGCAGAAACCCATCCGTAAACGCTTTTCAAAGCGGTATCTGCAACCAACTGATCATCAGATCCAACTAAATATTTTTTGCCGTCTTCAGATTTTTTGAAGATATAAGCAATTTCATGCAGGCGGATTTTCGTTCTGCGGTCTTTCAGTTCAGGCGTATTGTATACCAGTATTGAATCGGTATTATCGTAGTAAAATCTTGGTTCTGTAAGCGGATTTTTCCCGTTTATAATTCCTATTGCTTTTTCCGGATAACCACTTTGCTGGTTGGAGAACGAACGTTGCCACAAGAGCAATTTAGATTTAGAAATCCAGCCATAACTGATTACGCTTTTTTTATCATTCAGTTTGCGGCCTTTAATCATTCCGGCTTTATATTTAATTAGTTTCAGGTATCCATTTTCTTCTTTAGAAACATAGAAGGGCTCCATGAAATTGATTTTTTTCATGATGAGACTTCCCCCTGGTGCGGTTGTGGTGTAATTGTCCTGACGATCAGAAAAAACAATCCAGGGTAAATCGCTGCTGCCTGATGATTCATTTATATTTAATTGTTCTGATGGTTTTTCATATGCCTTAGGCATATTTTTCACTTTACGTCCGAAAGAGGCAGGCGATTGTGCTTTTGCACAGATGAATCCCGATAGGATAAGAGCGAGTGCAATATATTTTTTCATAGATATGGGGTGTGAGCTTTAGTATAGGATGATTAGATGTTGTTATTTAACGTCTGCTACGGCTGGTGAGCTGCCAGAATGTTGTTTAATATTAATTAAACTTGCGCAAGACGAGTTGGGTTTAATGGTTAGTTGCGCTTCATCTACAGTAATTTCGCCGCCAAATGTGAGGCCCATACAGTAAGAATAAAAATCGGTTTGTTTTTTCTTACCATTCATTTCGACATTTACGGCAACTTTTTCACTTCTGCACATATACTTGTTAATTAGATAGTAGTAATTGGAGTTAAAGTCGGCACCATTCGCTATAGCTTGCAGGCGCTGTCTGATGTCGTCTATTGTTTTTCTTTCTCCATCGCCTGGGGCCACCAAACCATCAACCAATTCTGCATTCGGATCGGTAATCATAATGGTGTGGTAAATAGGCAATCTGCTTTTTTCACTACGCAGTCTTACTACATATTTACCCGGTGCGCGGTATGTATATAGAGCTGTTTTGCCTTTTACATCTACCCGTCCGGTTTCCCCGAATGCCCATTCAAAACTTCTGGCATCGCCGTCTGCTTCTAAACGCACTTCTTCATTTACTACACCGGCAGTTGGGCCGCTAATAGTGATAATGCTGTCTACTTGCATTCTGACAGTATCACGTACATTAACCGGAAATTGTTCTTTAAGCTCGCCATCTACCGTAATACGTACGATATATGAACCCGCTTTAGAATAGTGGTAAGAGCCGTTTTGAACTTTAGACACATCTCCGTTTCCGAATTCCCATTGCCATTTTTTTGAAGATTTGGTATTGTCTGCAAAAACCAGTGGTTCATTCAGGTAAATTTCGTCTTTTAGGATGCGGGCATTTACGGTACGTTTTTCGAAAAGGGAGCTTTTAAAAAGGAATATGGCTCCGGAAATTAAAATTACTGCAAGCAGGATATATAGAATGACATATCCCTGTGAGTTGGCGTTTACTTGTTTGGTATTAGACATAGGTGGCGTTTTTTTATAGGTTGATAATGTTTTTCTAACGGTTAGAGAGGGATTGCTGAAGCTGTCGTCTGGAAATGACACAATCTTCTAAAGATTTTTTCAGTGATTCTATATCCGCCAGGTTACCTTTCTGTTCTTGTTTGTCGTAGAACAGAACATTGTACAATTGGGCTGTTTGAATGAAAGTTTTGTATCTCGAATCTGAAGCTTTGCGCTCATAAGCAGCTTTGATAGAGTTCAATGCATTTGATATATCGCTTTTTAAAAATACCGCCTGTACATTTGGATTGTAGTTCACAATCTGTTTATAGGTGGTATCTACAATCGGGATGACCATTTGTACAGTCTGTTCAAATTCCTCGTCTTCAGTAATTTTGTTTTCAAGTTCTGTTTTGGAAATTTCGTAGCGTTGGTTGCCAGAATAAAAAATGCAAAAGCTTAGTAAACCAACGGTAATAACAAAAAGTGCCAGAAAAAACTGAAATTGTTCTCTTCTTTCTTTAATGCTTAGTTTTATCATAGGGGGATGTAGTTTATCGTCCAAATCTGCCGCTTCTGATGCGGTTTGCTGCAGCTTTATTTACTCTCAGGCAATCGTCTAATTGGCTTCGGTAACGTTCAATGCTGTAGCGTGTGGTTAGCAAAGAGTCCTGCAAACCTGCCATTGCACTAACTGTATTGTTAAGCTTATTGTACAAATCAAAACTTACGCTCTCCCTAGGTTTTTTTGCAATAAGCGCTTTAATTCTGAAATTGGTATTTTGAATGTCCTGAAGCAAAATCTCCTGCTTGCTTAGTTCGTCTGCATTGTAGTTTTTGAATCTGGAAAGCTCTCTGAAGCGGAGAAGCACCAGATCCAGGCTGGTATTGATGTCTTTTCGAAGAATAAGCAAACGCTCTGTTTCCTTTACTTTTTCTTGTAAAAGACCGTATTCATGATCGGAAGCGGCAAAATACAGAAATACACAAAAGATGGAGAAGGATGTTAAGAAGACAAAATTGAGGATAAAAATTCTGTACGACTTTTTAATTTCGAAAGAGTTAACAGGTTTCATAGATGATTGGTTAATGTTTAGTCGCAATTACCCTGAGCACAAAATAATTTGTTTTTTGCCTGCTTCACTCTCCCCCTCAAATTATTATTAAGCCACAACAATTTTCACATATTGTTGTTTTAGAGTAAAATGTTTTATGTTTTGATCAAATCAAGACACGAGAATGTAAACAAACTTTAAGCCAAACGGTTTTATGAACGATAGTTTTTATAATAAGCCATTTAGATTCGGTGCAGTACTTGCTGGTGGCGAACTCTCGCAAGCAGATCTTGGCCGTTCCATTTCCAACCACATCGAACTCATTATTTTCACCCGTTACGGAGAACACCGTTATAATGAAAATTTTGGCTGCGAAATCTGGGATCTGGATTTTGAATTAATCGTTAGTGAGGCTCTCTGGGAAGAAAAATTCAGAAAATCTTTACTTAAATCTATCATCGATAATGAGGCCAGATTATACGATGTATCTGTAGAAGTGCGCATTACCGAAGTCGAAAATGTTTACCCTTTGAGAAAGATTACGGAGATCAAAAAAAAGGTAGACATTACTGTTCGGGCTAACATTAAATTAACAGGAGAAAAATATTTTTTTAATACGGCACTGTTTCTCAGTCCATTGTCTACCTAACGCAACCGACCACTAAATTATACATCCTCTATGAATACCGCTTTCTATACGTCTAAAGAAGAAATCCGAAACAGAATACTTCGCAATGCGAAAGATTTCTGGAACATTAAAGACGGGAATGAATTTGATCCCTTAGTAAAACTTATACTCGAGGTGCTCAGCAACGAGTTGTTTAACGTCTCTAATGATGTAAAAAACCTTGAAAACAGAATATTTGATAAGATTAGCCGGATCCTGGCGCCAGATCATCTTACCGCTGCAATTCCTGCGCATGCAATTTTACATGCTAAACCATTGGAAACCGTAGAATTTGTATCGCCCAAAGCACATTTTACTTTCAAGAAAAATATAGTTAGCGACGATTCTAAAGGCGGAAACAAACATCAGGATATTTTTTTTAGTCCGCTCCACAAAGTAAAACTGTTTAACGCAGAAATTAAATATATGGCTACCGGCCAGCAGATGTTTCTGCTTTCCGATCAAAACAAAACTTTAGCCGCCAATACCTTACCGGGTTTTTCTGTAGAAGCCAATACAGTGTATTTGGGGATTACAGGTTTTGCAGATGTAAAATCTTTATCCGGATTGAATTTCTTTTTCGACTGGAAAAATTATTCGCTTCCGGATCATACCTATGAACTTCTTTCGCTGGTGCGCTGGTACATTCAGGATGAACAGATTGCAGCTTTTTCTGATCGGTTTATGACTGAAGAATTCCAGGCGCCAGATCAGGCCGCATTTAGAAATAAGCAACTTCTAAATTTAATCAAAGCAGATGTATTACAATTTTATGCTCAACGTTTCTTAACCTTAGATGATATTGCATATCCGATAGAATATGCAAAAAGACCAGAATCTTTTAATTCAATTTTTCAGCCGGCGGCATTAAATCGTATTGGCGATGATTTAATCTGGTTGAAACTGGTTTTTCCGGCAGCAATTTCACAAGAAATGCTCAATGAACTTCACATCAGCATTAATGCGTTTCCGGTGGTTAATAAAAAATTAATCTCTATTAAGCACCGTTTAAAAGTAATGAGCAATATTATTCCTGTTAAAACCGAAGATATTGATCAAATGCTTGCTGTGGAAAGCCTTAAGGATAATAAAGAAAAAAATTATAACGAGATACCGTATACCAATGAAGATGAAAAAGGAGATGGTTCTTTTTCTATTCGTTACGGCGGCACGGAACGTTTCGATACCCGAAATGCCAAAGAACTGATTGATTATCTTTTTGAATTACTGAGAGATGAAAAAGCAGCATTTTCTGCATACGGACCAGATTTCATGAGCACCGCACTTAAAAATCTGGAACAAACCATTACGCTTATTGAACAGAAAAGCCGCACCAGTCTTAAAAATGTAAAGGAAATGCCAGGTTATATTGTTGTAAAACCACTTGATGGCGCCGATATTGTGTTTTTGGATATTTGGATTACCCAAACCGAAGAAGCCAACAGGATTCATGTTGGAAGTAAATTGATGCTTTTTGAGAACAACAATAAACTTGCACCGGAAAGTATTCGCTTGCTTACACAAAGTAAAGGCGGCCGATCCAGGTTAAATGCCGCCAATCGGGTTCAGGCGTATAAATATGGTTTGACCACAGCTGATCGTATCGTAACGAAAGCGGACATTATTAATTTTTGCCATCACGAATTGGCAGATCGAATTTTGAGCGTAAGTTTAGAAAAAGGACTGATGTTAAAAGCTAATCCAAATGAAGGTTTTGTACGCACAACAGATATTCTTGTTGTACCCAATACACAGGCAAATCTCAGCACTGAAGATTGGACAGAATTACTTGAACTTACATTGGCAAAACTAAAACTGCGCAGTAGCATGCATGTTAATTATCGATTGTTGATTAAAGAGAAGACGCTTCAGATATAAACCGTGTAACCCAGAAAACTGGTAGGACTTCCAATTTCCAGAAAACTTTCCTGATGCGCGTCGTCTGCTTTCATTCTTAACGTAATTTCGGTTTCTACCGGAATAAGGTAATCCAGAATAGTATCCAGAATTTTTCTGTTGGTTTGGCCGGGCATAAAGTCAATCAGGTTTTCTGGTAAAGTTGGCCCAATCTGCAAAAGCAGTTGCTCATGCTCAGGCGAAAAATCATCGCCAATAATGGTATTGATTCCTAATGCACTTTCGCCTAACCTTGTTTGAAGCTCTGCAGCGATCTTAATAGATTTGCTAAAGGCAGAAGTGTCTGATAATTTAAAGGGAATATTAAAAATTGCCTTTAATACTTTCTCCACAAAGTCGGTGTCATTTCTTTTTTGCTGAATTTCCGGAAGCATGTGCATCCAAATGATGCTTTGCTCTTTATTAAGTAATTTAAACTCCGGCCACCCGAGCTCAAAAAGCCTGTTTAAATCTGTAAAACTGGTTTTTTTATCAATGCGGTTTTCATACAACTCGGTAAGTATGCGCATATGGTTTAGCTCAGCATCAAACGGACTGAAAAACAATCTGGCCAAACGTTCTTCCTCACGGCGCTCGCGAACATCTTTAATCATGGCGTCCTCATCCATACCGGAACTGCCTTTTGGTGGCCGGTGAAAAAGGCCCTCGGGTAACATATCGTAAAGGCCTTCACGATTTACAGTAATGCGTAAACGGTCTTTTAAACGGTTCTCAGAAAAATAAGGAATTTGTTCTTCTATATCTTTTGAAAATGCCCGTTTATCTGCGCCCAAAGGCAAAATTTCAATATCGTCAATATGGATCGAATTTTGCTGAATGAGATCCGCGGCTTTAGCCACAGCTTTATAGTCTGAAAATATTTCGTTATTTGGCGAAGATTGTTTTTTCATTAAACTTTAAACGTATTACTTTGTTTATATTAACCTAACAACTTTAAACTATTATCGAAAATTAAATTTTATTAAAGGTATTATTTTTGTACTGAAAACATCTAAATCTAATCATCCCTATCTATGGACGTTCAATCTTTCTTTGTTAGATACCTGCTTTTCCCGCTTATTTTTCTCATATCTACGGCAGTTCTGGCCATCGTTAATAAGAAGAATCAGTTTCTCAACAACAAAAAACTTATCGTAAGTGTTCTGATTATTGCAGTTATTTTGGCATTACCCGGTTTTCTGGGTTTTCTAAATTTTAATTTTATGCCCTGGGGATATTTCATCTGCCAGATATTTTATTTGTTAATGGGTTCTCTATTCGTTTTTTTGATGACGAAGTATTACGCAAAAGAACTTATTGAACGGAAAATGCTTATCTTTTTCTCCATTCTGATTGCCGGATTACTTTCGGTTTTTCTGTTTCAGCTGGCCTTTAACTGGCTCAGCTCTGTATATTTTGGTTGGTGGGGCGCAGGTTCTATTGCTACATTTTTTGTTCCGCTGTTTTTCTGGTGGGCGTATGTTGCGTTGCTCAGTATTCCGTCAGAGATTTATAAAATCTGGAAATATCCTCCAACACCATTAGACATTAATATGGATCACCTGGATTTTAATAAACTACTGGTTCTGGAACTGGAATTGTATAAACGGTCAACTGATGCGGAACCTTTAAAAGTGAAAGTAAAAGCACCAGAAAATATGAACTTCGGTGTATGGTTTCATAAGTTTATTGACGATTATAATTTAAAGTTTGCTAAAAATCCGGTAGAATTCAGAGACGATAACGCCGAGAGTTACAACTGGATGTTCTTTGTAAAAACCTCATTTTTTAAAAGAAATATATTTATTGATCCCGATCTGGAGATTAAAGAAAATGGCATTACTGAAAAGATGACCATTTATGCAAAACGCGTTTCTGAAAACGTAAACAAGCCGAATGAAATAGGAGAAAGCGCTATCTACATCTAAACCACATACCTATGATTAAGCCATTAAAATATAAACCGATAAACTGGGTTAATGGGATGAAACTCTCAAGCAACCATTTTACCATAAATGACCTTTACATTCAGGATTTCGTTCGGGATGCTGTTTCTTTGAATTTACACAATAGCAATTACGGTTTGCTGCCGCCTTTTGCTGGTTACAGCAATTCATATGATGTAGAAATTATGGAGAAAGCTACCAACCATCTTGAGGTTCGCGTGCGGTATTGTAATGCCGTAACGCCAGAAGGTTGCCACATAGATATTACGCAGAGCGATAATGCAGATAATTTGGTACATAACCATTATTTCGGGCAAACTGAACCGCGTAACTACCTGGTTTTGCTTACCGTAAATCCATTCAAACGGGTGCCTTCGGGTTTACCAGATCCGGAAGAAAGCCCAATTCGGTATCCGGAACTCAGCAAAGCATACGGGATATTGATTTTGCCCGAAACGGAAATTGCAGCTCAACTTCCAGACAGTTATTATCTTACTATTGGAGAAGTTTATCATGAAAACGGAAGGTTAACGATTAATCGCAATTACATTCCTCCAAGTTCTACAGTAACCAGTCATCCGGCATTAATCCGTTACTACGATCTTTTTAGTGTGCTGTTAAATGATCTTCAACTCGCGGCTTTTAAAATTATTGACAAAACCAGTGGGAAGGATAACATCACTCCACTCGGAAAAAATATCAGAATGGTTTCTGAGAAACTGGTTGAGTATATTGCCCGCATATTCTACAACTATCGAAATGTAAGTCACAGGGAACCACCAACAGTGTTGATCAGCTATTTTTCCAATCTGGCACATATCTTCTTTACCGCAATTAAACTGGTAGATCCTCGCGAGCGTGAAGAATTGCTCAAATATTTCTATGAATGGAAAGATGTTACACCAGGTAATTTTGAAGAATTACTGGCTAAAAATATCGAGCTGGTGTACAACCACAAGCAAATTTTTAAGTCTATTACACTGGTGAACGAGTTTATGAGTGTTTTGGTGGCTTTATGGAATAAGTTAAGCACCTTAGAATATATTGGCCAGCGGAAAGAGAATATCGTTGTTGCCGAACAACAGGTGGTGCAGCAGGTACAGGCCAGAAAAACCTGGACGTTGCTTGATTAAACAAAAATCGCAATAGGTGTAAAACTTATTTGTCTTATATGGTTAAAAACTGAAGAATGCTTTTTGTGATAGAATAACCATATAAGACAAATAAGAGCATTTAAGCTTTTACAATATGCTATTCTATTTCTTCAATGTCTTATATGGTTAAAAACTGAAGAATGCGTTTTGTGATATGTTAACCATATAAGACATATAAGAGCATTTAAGTTTTTATCAATATGCTGTTCTATTTATTGTATGTCTTATATGGTTAAAAATGGAAGCATCCTTTTTGTGATTAACTTACCTATGCCAATTAGCCTTTTACTAAATAACGTGTTAAAGCTTTTTTAACAGCTTCTTTGTTTTGCTGTGTTGTCCACTTTTCTTTTACAGATTGATCGCCCAATGAGAAAAGTGTTTCGTATAAAAGTTTGCCATTCGCATTGGTCAATACTTTTAAATTGGTTGTAGCACCAATTACATCATCCCAAACAGAACGTACATCTTTCCAGTAAGCAGATTGTGTTCCCCACCATTGTTGCGCATAAGCAAAAGGTTGAGCGTCAATTTTTGTAAATTCTTCATAACCTTTTTCTGTAGCCAAAACTTTGTCTGATGTGCCTGCGCGCAATACTTTATCATTGTCTTGCTCAAACATCCAACCGTTAGGCGTTATAGAAATCCGGCTTCCGCGTTTTAGAACATTGTAATCATTACGCGTTGTAGATTCTCTTCTCGGTAAAGGAGAATCTGTTACACTTTGCCACGCATCGTGATTGCCTACATGACTCCAGGTTCCGTAACCTTGGTAACGCGGACTATCATCTACCTGATATACTTTTTGAGTCCATTTTCCTTTTACAACTGCCGGATTAAGTTTTACTTTTTTCCAGGCATTGTCTTTCGTGTACACTAAAATTTCTGGATCTTCATAAGTCCAGTCTTGACGCCAATGTTTAATTACTGTAGAATCGTCAATTGCCAACATGTGTTGAATCACGATTTTTTTCGGTTCATCTACGATAATTTCTGCCCATTCATTGCCGTGGCTTCTATAAGGTTTGCTGAATTTATAGGCAGTATCTGGCGCATTTACCTCTGCATAATTGAAATTTACTTTGTAAAAACCCGCAAGTGATTTAATGGCTTTACGGTCTTTCTCCAGCTTATCTTGTGGAGTTTCTACTTTGGTTTGGGCATTTGCGCCGAGAATAGTCATGCAGGTTAGCATGGCAAATAGAACTGAAACTTTCATTTTTTAATTTTATTGAGAAGTATTTTCCGTTGTAATTGATTTCTTTTTCTTTTTTCCTTTTCCCCACCAGATGATGAAACCGGTAATGGGTAAACTGGCCGCAACTAAGCTGGCCATAAATGCAATAATTTTTCCGGCAATGCCGAGAATAGCGCCAACATGAATATCGTAATTCATTGCGATGAGTGCTTCACCAGCGTTTTTTTCTGATTGATTTTTTCGCCCTAAAAACTTACCTGTATATTGGTCGAATTGGATTTCATCGGTATTCCAATAGGTTTCTTTTCCGCGGTAACCCGTAGTATAGATTACGCCATTTCCTTTTCCACTTGCAGGCGATAGGCCAATACGATCGACGTTTTTAAATCTTTTTTGTGCCTGTAGAAAGGCAATATCCAAGGCATTAACGGCAAGAGTTTGCGTAGAATCTGATTGTGTTGTGAGGTAAACTGGCGGTTTCGTACTTCTTGCCGCAACAACATACACTGTGGATTGAAACCAGGTAAAGGCCCAAACCATTCCAGTAAGTGCCAGAATGAGGGTAATGACCATGACATAAAAACCCAATACATTGTGTAAATCGTAATTCAGGCGTTTAAATTTTGCCTTCCATTTTACCTTAAAACTTTTATCGAAGTTAGACTTTTTTAGATTTTTAGGCCACCACATTACGATTCCTGAAATCAACAAGAAAACGAATATTAAGGTAGACCAACCAATAATTTGTTGCCCAATTGGATGATTGATCAATAAGCTCCAATGCAGCATTTTAATCACCCCAAAAAATTCATATTTAAGATCGGTCACTGCAAGAACTTTTCCTGTATATGGGTTAATGCGTACTACATCATAATATTCTATAGAATCAAAGTACCAGAAAGCTTTCGGATTGCCGGCTTTATAGGTTCCAAATTCCCAGGCTTTTTCCGGATCTTTAAAAGTGTTTATAAAATTCGTCTTTTTTGTGTTGCCCAGAGTTGCATTCGCACTTTTTAACAGTGTGCTTAAAGGTTGTGTTTTGGGATTTGCAGGTACATCAACATAAATCTCATCGTGGTGTATCCATTCTGTAATTTCCTTTTGGAAAGCAAAAATACAACCGGTTACGCCTAACAAAAGAACCACTAAACCAGATGTAATACCCAACCAAAGATGCAGCCAATCGCTAATGCGCCTGATCTTCGATTTCTTGTTTTTCTTCTGAGTGGATTGTTTTGCAGTCATGAATGGGATTTAATGTCAAAAGCAATTGACTTTAGATCAATTGCTTTTGGAATGAGTTTTTTTCTAAAATTACTTCACTTCTGTGAAATAAGTAGCCAAATGCCAAACTTTTTCGTAGTCTTTGCCATTTAGCTGTCCAGGCGTTTTATCTTCCGTAAATGCTTCAATGAAATAATTACCTTTTTGAGTGGTGTTTGCAACAAACTTTCCTTTATCATCTGTTTCCGGATTTTGTTTGCTTCCATCAGGATTTACAATTGCAATTTTTTGCTTCGCAAAAGCGGCTTTGTTCAATAGAGCGATATATGCCGTTTCTGCAGTTTTTGTAGTGTTTTTTTCTGGCTGTAAGGTTAATGCTGCACCAGCAGGAAAACCGGCAACTTTTTTGCCACTACCAACAGCAACATCTGCAAAGGCATAATATTCAATTTTCGCATGTTCAAAAACAGCCGCTACCTCATGCACAACAGAAAGTTTATATACACCGTCTTGGTCTGGAGTAAATGTTCCTTTGTAGAAAAGTGTTTCCTGTGCAGTGGTTAAAAACTGGCTTTTACCGTTGGGCGCTGTGACCATAATTTTGAAATCTTTTAAATTGCTGAACCATTTTGCTGCGGTATCTGGTTCTTTGCTTTCGTACTCCCCGAAAAAGATTTTTACTTCCTGCGCCTTGCCTTTTTGTCCGGTTGAAGAAGTTTCTATCCATAAGGCATGTGAAAATGCCGATGATATGCTAAACGCGATGAATAATACAAGTAAAGAGATTTTAGTTTTCATTTTTCTGATTTTAATGACACCGGCAACAAACCATCTGATCTGAATATTGCCGGCATCAGTTAATTATTATTGGTTACACTTATGTTTTTAAAATTTGTAGGCGATACTTATTCGGTAATTTCTTGGCGCTTCTGCCTGCCACGAATAAGCAGGCTGGTTGTAATTTGGCGCATTCCAGTAGTTAGTATAATACGAACCACTGTATAGATACTCATCTAGTATGTTGAAGACGTTCGCGTTTATCTTGATTTTTTTGTTTTGCCAGAATAAACCGCCATCCAGTTTGAAATAGTCTGGCAGGTTCTGTTCAGGATTGGTTGGACTAAAATTCTGCGTGGCTCTCCCCGCCAGGTAAGTAAAACCACCGGAAATTCCGAAACCTTTTAATCCACCTTCCTGCACCGCATAGGTTAACCATGCATTTGAAGTGTGTTTTGCAAATCCCGGAATAACCTGCCCAACATAAATTGTGGAGTTTTGAACCCCTTCGGCTAGCGAAGTTACTTTTCCATCGGTATAGGCATAATTCGCAATCAAGTTTAATCCCTTAGCTAATTCGCCACGAAGATCAAACTCCACACCCTGTGCCCTCTTTTCACCAACTACAATACTGAAGTTTTCACCCGCTTGATTAAATGGATCGGCCGTAAGCTCATTTTGCTTCATGATTCTGTACACTGATAATGTTGTGTTCCACTTACCATCGAACCAATCTTTCTTGATTCCGATTTCCTTGTTATTGCCTGTAATTGGTTTTGGCGTTGTGCCATTGCGCACCAAGCCAGATTGAGGCGTAAAAGCCTCATCATATACAGCATAAATTGACGTGTTTTTATCTACAGAAACACTCAACCCCACTCTTGGTGTTACGTGTTTCGCTTTGTCAGGTGAAGCGCCCCATGCAGATTGGCTTACATATGTATATCGACCGGCAAGGGTTAAGCGCAATACATTGTTGAAAAATCCAAGTTCATCTTGAACGTAGCCACTCAAATATTTTTGATCCATTAAACCACCGGCTGCAGTTGCTCTTTCCAAAAGACTCGTAGAGCGATCAAAATTTGGATATCCGTTTGACGGGAAACCATAATTTGGATTGTTTAGATCGAAAGGAGAGGAAGCCAGATCAAGATCGTGAGATTGGCCCCAATCTGCCATATAATTTTTCTTACCACCATCGAAACCAGCAAGAATCCGGTGTACAATGCCGCCAGTTTTTACAGTTCCATTTACAAATAATTGAGCAAGTTTCATGGAACTTTCGGCATCCCAGATTCCGATATTTCTGATCAGCGTTCCATTTGGATAAACCGCCGAAGGCCACGAACTTGAACCTGTTTGTATGTATTTATAATAAGCCGCTTGAGCGGTTAATTTCCAGTTTTGACCCAGCTGCTGCTGGAGGTTTAAAGTTACGCTCTGATCTGTAATACGTGTAGGTTGAACGCCTGGCTGTGTAAGAGTAAAATCTCTTGGTAATGTTGCATAACCTTCAGTACTAAACATGTAGTAAGACCCTACCTCAGTCATCTTCGCGTTTTGCAAAACATATTCTGCAGTCAGTTTTGTGCTTGGTGTAATCTGATAGCTCAATACGGGCGCAAAACTGTAACGATCATTTTCTTCGTACGGACGGAAAGAAGCTTTATTCTGCGCTGCTGCATTTAAACGAAAAAGAAATTTTCCATCATGGGTAAGTTTGTGATCCAGATCTATCGTTGTTCTATATAAATCGTAACTTCCGGCAGTAAAGGAAACTTCGCCTTGATTAATTCCCGTCGGTTTTTTGGTCACCACATTGTACATGCCGCTAGGATCGCCGTTGCCCAGCATAAATCCAGCCGGGCCTTTTACAAATTCAATATGGTCTACAAAACTCATATCCTCCGTTAATGGTCCCCAATAAGAGGAAACTACATTAAAGCCATTTCTCATTGCCTGGATTTGCGACCCCCGCATTACGATATTTGTGTATAAATCGCCCCAGTGTTCCAGGCGGACCGCTCCACTTACATTACGAATCAACCCGTCACTCATGCTGATAATTTGCTGATCTTTGATCACCTGATTGCTCACAACTTGTATGTTTTGTGGTGCTTCCAGCAGTGGTTCGTTAAGCCGTAGCGTCGCAGAAGGCAAACTCACTTTGTACTTATCTTTTATCGCTGCAATGGTAACTTCCTGTAATACCTCGTTGTTTTCACTCAATGTGAAATCCACCTGTTTGGTATCTCCAGGTGAAAGAGTAACTTCTTTTTCTGCCGCTTTGATGCCTACGGCTGATACTTTGATGATGTACGTGCCACTTTTTAGCTTGGCAAAGCTGAACACACCCGCGTCATTTGAAGTTGTGACCATATTTCTACCTTTAATTCCCACGGAAATAAATGATGCGGGTTTTCCATCAGAGGTGGTGATAGTTCCCCGGATAGTTGCTGTTTCTTGAGCAATCGTAACAAGATTACAAGCAAAAATTAATAAAAATAAACTGATTAGTCTGATTTTGTGCATGTTTGATTATCTGGATTTGTTCTAAACAATCGCAAAGTAACGTCACAAAAATGTTAAATACAAGAATTATTTTGAATTATTCTAAATTGATGATATTGTTTTTTTAACCCCTAACATGGCCTTGCAAATTATGGTCAATTAAGGGCATGCCAATTATGTCAATTGCTGGAATAGAAATATTCGGGCAAAAAAAAAAATCCCCTGCTTGGCAGGAGATTTTCTAAATAAATTATTTATTATTTGATTAATATAGCCTGTAAATTCACAGCTCTTTCCGAATCACTAGCAGGTGTTACCATGCCGCCATAAATAACATCATAATGATATCCTGCGGTGAAGGTGTAAGCAGTAAGTGTAGCTTTTACTGTTCCGGTACTTGTTTCTTTAGCATTTAAGGTATAAGAACCCGCATCAACCTGAATAAAGGCGCTTGAGGTTTTATATGTTCTGTTAGAAAAAAGATTGGCTGTTCCATCAGATTTTATCACATCCATTGCTGGTGCATCTGGTGATAGGTTAATGAAGCGAACATAAGCTTTATCTGTTGCGGGAACACTTAAGTCATCTGTCAAAGTCAGTTTATCTAAAGATCCGGGTTTGTTCACCAAATAAAACGAGGTATAAGTACTCACAGCTAAGTTTACGGTTGATGTATACAATGGTACTAGAGAACTTGCAGGTGTAAAGCTAATGCTATAATCTCCGTAGGTACGAGAACTATATGATGTTCCGCCGGCGTATGGTAATGCAGCACTGGTAATTGTACTTCCATTTACCAAAACATTATATGTTGCCAAAGATGGAGAAGCATTAGTTACACGCATATAAGCAATTGTATCATCTGTAGTCTGTTTTTTACAGGCAGAGAAAAATACGGCCAGCACAAGCAGTAAAATTAAAGGGAATTGTAAAATTTTTTTTGTAGAGTTTTTCATAATTAATCCTGATGACGGCCGAAATGATCCATCTTTTCTGAACATAAATAATTTGTTTGCCAGTTCATTTTGATACTAACATGCAAATATTGTGTTTAAATACCAATAAAAGAAGTTAAATGATGTTAAAGTTACGGGACAACCTTACCGATGTTCTATTGTGTTTTTGCTGGGTAAATCAAACAAAATCAGTAGCGTTATGGTTTATGAGTTGCTTAAAGATTTGTTTATTAGTTAACTATATGTTTAAGCACCCAAACTAAATTTGTTTTACGCTTAAAACCCTATTAAAAATGAAAAAAACCATCCTATGTATTGCCGCTGCGGGCTTAGTGTTTCTGAATTCCTGCAAAAGTGATAAAAAAGACACCCCTGCCGACACCACAATTACCAAAACAGAAACCACGGTAACGGTACCCACAAAAGAAGAAAATGCACCGGAAACTCTTCAGTACACCATTACGCCAGACTCTGCTATACTTGGTAAAAGTAAAGAAGCTTTTGTGAAAGTAACTGAGGCCAGTTCGCTTTCTCTGCAAGATGCTGACGGAAAATCTACTGGCTCTGAAGTGAAATTTAAGCTGACAATTTCAAACAAAAGTCCTTTGGAAAATAAAAAATATTTTAGTCTTTCCAGTTCAGATGCGCGTTTAGAGATGGACAATGGCAATGCTGTTTCTGCAAGTAATTCTGAAGGTGAAAATTCGCCACAGCCAGAATCTACTTCTGAAAGCGTATGGACATTCCAATTACCGGCAGGTGCAAAACCTAAAAAGCTGAATTTCTTTTTAGATGGTACACGAGTTTCGGTATCACTTACTCAGAAATAAAAAACAAAAACCTCCGGAAATTTTCGGAGGTTTTTTCATTTAGTATAAAAATGTAAAAAAGTTAAAAACTATTGCGTAACTCAATTATTATTTAAACCTTTGCACCTCAATAGAGTTAAAGCCGTTTTAATACGCTAGAAATGATTAAATTATTTTTATATAAACATTCTTCTTTCACAACCCTAAATGCGGTTGAGAAAAGTACGTTTATTAATCGTTTTGAAGCCGTATTTCATTTCCCCATGAGCCGGCAAAATTTTACTCCACGTATTTAGTACTCTATACTAAACGTAACGAGGAATTGATCCTCTCTAAAAACCCAATTAACAAGAATACTTTTATTTTTTCGTTAGAAACTTAATGAATATTAACGAATTTATTGTACAGGTTGCACTTCCTGAACATCGTGTATTTGCAGAACAGATTGTAACCGAGATGGCCGAATCTGCTAAAGCCCGTGGCACCGGTATTGCCAAACGATCCCCTGAATATGTGGCCAATAAAATGCAGGAAGGTAAAGCCGTAATTGCATTTCATATAGACGGAACCTGGGCAGGTTTCTGTTATATCGAAACCTGGAGCCATGGCCAGTTTGTAGCCAATTCCGGATTAATTGTTTCCCCATTATTTCGTAAGGCTGGTTTGGCTCATGCCATTAAAGAGAAAATATTCGAACTTTCGAGATCACTTTATCCCAAAGCCAAAATTTTTGGTTTAACTACGGGTTTAGCAGTAATGAAGATCAATTCGGATCTGGGTTACGAGCCGGTAACATATTCAGAACTTACTCAGGATGAGGATTTCTGGAAAGGTTGCCAAAGTTGCGTAAACTTCGAGATTTTAAAAATGAAGGAACGCAAAAACTGTATGTGTACCGCCATGCTTTATGATCCGGCTACGCAAAAACATGATGCCGCCAAAAGATTTGCCGAAGAGTTGCAAAAGAAACCCAAGTTATACGAACGTTTTATGCGCATTAAGCAGCGTTTGGTTGTTAAGCCTAAACCAAAATCTGGTTTAAAAGCCCTTTTAGTTTTATTTACTTTATTATTTAAATAACATAGCATGAAGAAAAAAGTTGTTTTAGCTTTTAGCGGAGGTTTAGATACCTCGTTTTGTTGTATTTACCTTGCTCAGGATCGCGGTCTTGAAGTACATTCTGTAATTGTAAATACAGGAGGTTTTTCTGATGAAGAATTACAGGAAATCGAGAAAAGAGCCTATGCTTTAGGTGTTGTTTCTCATGCTGTGGTAGATGAAACGGAATCATACTATGAAGGTTGTATCAAGTATTTGGTTTTCGGAAATGTGCTTAAAAATGCAACATATCCACTTTCTGTAAGTGCTGAGCGTGTAAGTCAGGCTACGGCAATCGCAAATTATGTAAAAAAAATCGGTGCAGATTACGTTGCACACGGAAGTACTGGTGCAGGTAATGATCAGGTACGTTTCGATATGATTTTTAATATCCTGATTCCGGAAGTGGAAATCATTACACCAATTCGCGATTTGAAGTTATCCCGCGAAGCGGAAATAGAATATCTAGCTGAACATGGTGTTGAATATAGTGCTGAAAAAGCAAGATATTCAATTAATAAAGGTTTGTGGGGAACTTCTGTAGGTGGAAAAGAAACTTTAACATCTCATGAAACTTTACCTGAAAGTGCATGGCCAACTCAGGTTTCAGAAACTGAAGCCCGCAAGATTGAACTGACTTTTGATAAGGGCGAGTTGGTTGCCATTGATGGCGAAACTTTGGCCCCAGTTAAGGCGATTCAGAAACTACAGTCTATTGCGCAACCATTCGGCATTGGCAGAGATATTCATGTTGGCGATACCATCATCGGGATTAAAGGCCGCGTAGGCTTTGAAGCTGCAGCGCCGGTTTTAATTATTAAAGCACACCATACTTTAGAAAAACATACTTTAACAAAATGGCAGTTAAGCTGGAAAGAACAGTTGTCTTCTTTCTATGGAAACTGGCTACATGAAGGTCAGTTCCACGATCCGATTATGCGAAATATTGAAGCTTTCTTAGCAGACACACAAAAATTTGTTAGCGGTAAAGTTTTCGTTGAATTGTTGCCTTACCGTTTCCAGATTATTGGTGTTGAATCTAACCACGATTTAATGAGCAATAAATTTGGTAGCTACGGCGAAATGAATAATGCATGGAGTGGCGAAGATGTTAAAGGTTTCTCTAAAATTTTCGGCAACCAGGTAATGATTTGGCATAAAGTGAATGGTGAGGCAGAAGGTTAAAAGGTAGAAGACGGAGGGTTAAAGGCTTAAGGTTAAAGCGCCAAAACCCTCCGCCTTAAAAAAGATGATAGCGGAAAGCCTTGCCTTTTCTCATCGTCATTGCGAGGAGGCACGACGAGGCAATCTTCTTAGTCTGTAACCCCGAGTGTACTGATTCGTCAGCACAAATAGTAGAAAGAAATACTAAAATATAATTTTCATATCGTCTGTCACTAATAGAAGAGATTATGAGTAATAGAATTAAAGCAGGAATTATTGGAGGAGCCGGTTATACAGGAGGCGAAATGCTTCGTATTCTGGTGAACCATCCAAATGTTGAAATTGCTTTCGTAAACAGTACAAGCAATGCAGCAAATCTGATTTCTGATGTACATACAGATTTAATCGGCGATACCGATTTACGTTTCGTAAGCGATATTCAACAGAATATTGATGTGCTTTTCCTTTGCGTTGGCCACGGCGACGCAAAGAAATTTTTAGCCGCCAATCCAATTAATGAAAACATTAAAATCATCGATTTATCTCAGGATTTCAGATTACATGCAAATGCAAATTTTGAAAACCGCGAGTTTGTATACGGTCTTCCGGAATTAAATCGCGATCAAATAAAAACAGCAAGTAATATTGCCAATCCAGGTTGTTTTGCTACTTGTATTCAATTGGGGTTATTGCCGTTAGCGGCAAAAGGATTGTTAAACGCAGAAGTTCACATCAATGCGACTACAGGTTCAACTGGCGCGGGACAGAGTTTGTCTACAACTTCTCATTTTAGCTGGAGGAACAATAACCTTTCTGTCTATAAAGCTTTCGAACATCAGCATTTGAATGAAATTGGCGAAAGTTTAACACAATTACAACCCGCACTTTCGGAGACTTTAAGTTTCATCCCGCAACGCGGTGACTTTACCCGTGGCATTTTAGCGGCAATGTATTTAGAAAGTGATCTAACGCTGGAAGAAGCACAAACAATTTATGAAGGATATTACAGTGCGCACCCTTTTACGCATGTAAGCCGGCGAAATATTGATCTAAAACAGGTTGTAAATACAAACAAAGCTCTCGTGCATATTGAAAAGCATGGCAATAAATTATTTATCATCAGTATTATAGATAACCTGTTAAAAGGCGCCAGCGGACAAGCGGTTCAGAATATGAACTTAATGTTTGGACTGGAAGAAACAGCGGGTTTACGTTTAAAGGCAGCGAACTTTTAATTCAAGATTAAAGAACAAAGACCAAAGCGAAAATAGCATGCTGTCAATATAAAGGAAGTAATGATTTGAATATTATTGCATTAAGCTTTAGTCTTTTTACTTTTACCTTTAAACTTAGAAAATGAGAGATTACTAAAAACTTGATGCTTGGAAGAAATCACATTTGATGGTTTTGCATGTTTACAAGGTTATTTTACCTGCATTACCCGCTCATGAAAAATATGATTTATACAGTCAGATAAAATGGGCAGCTTATTCGGTTCCTTTAAACATTGTTGAAGGAGCAGGTCGGCGAACTGAAAAAGATTTTGCACATTTTCTTGATAATGCGTTAGGCTCGGTTCAGGAAATGGAATATGCATGTTTTCTCGCAAAAGATTTAGAATATCTTGATGAAAGCAAATATTTAGAAATATATAAAATGGCCGGCGAAGTTAAAGCGATGTTAATAGGCTTTATAAAACATTTGCGACCATAATTACTCATCGATTAAAAATTACTGATTTAGCATACCGCTATAGGAAATATGTCGGAAGCTTTAGTCTTTGGTCTTTAGTCTTTAACCTTAAAAAAATGAACCTATTCGACGTTTATCCTCTTAACGACATAGAAATTACAAAAGCATCTGGCAGCAGTGTTTGGGATGCTAACGATCAAAAATATTTAGATTTATATGGCGGTCACGCGGTGATTTCCATCGGTCATACCAATCCGCATTATGTAAGTCGCTTAACTAACCAGTTGAACAAAGTTGGCTTTTATTCCAACTCTGTTAAAATTCCTTTACAAACAGAATTGGCAGAAAAACTGGGACAGGTTTCCGGTAAAAAAGATTACCAGCTTTTTCTGGTAAACTCGGGAGCAGAAGCCAATGAGAATGCATTAAAGCTGGCGTCGTTTTATAATGGCAGAAAAAAAGTGATCGCTTTTAGCGGTGCATTTCACGGTCGTACCTCTTTAGCGGTTGCCGTTACCGATAATCCAAAAATTGTAGCGCCTGTTAATCAAACGGAGAATGTAATTTTCTTGCCTTTTAATAATGAAGTGGCTTTAGAAGAAACCTTTAAATCGCAAGGCAATGAAATTTCTGCTGTAATTATTGAAGGTATTCAGGGTGTTGGAGGAATTAAAGAAGCATCGAAAAGTTTCTTGCAAAAAATCCGTTCGCTTTGCGATGAATATAATGCTGTTTATATCGCAGACTCTGTGCAGTGTGGTTATGGGCGTACCGGATTATTTTACTCGCATGATTATGCCGGTGTAGAAGCTGATGTATATACAATGGCCAAAGGAATGGGAAATGGCTTCCCGATTGCCGGAATTTCAATTGCGCCGAAATTTAAACCTTGGCATGGCGAATTGGGTACAACTTTCGGCGGCAACCATTTGGCTTGTGCTGCGGCTTTAGCTGTTTTGGAAGTAATTGAAAAAGATAATTTGCTTAAAAACGCTGAAGAAATTGGAAATTATTTAATTACTGAATTAAAGAAATTTGAGCAGGTAAAAGAAGTTCGCGGAAGAGGTTTAATGATTGGGATAGAATTGCCAGAAGAGCTTGCTCATGTTAAAAAAGAGCTGTTGTTTAAACACTTTATTTTTACAGGAGAGGCAAAGCCGAATGTTATCCGTTTATTGCCTGCTCTGAACTTAACAAAGGAACATGCAGATGAATTTTTGTCAGCGTTTGGGAAGTTGGTGAAGTAGTAGAAAATGCCCGTCATTGCGAGGTATGATGCAATCTTAATGCAGTAGAAAATCCTTAATAGTAAGATTGCTTTGTGCCTCGCAATGACGACAATATTTGAAATAAGGCGGTAATAATCGCATTTTATAAATTTTTAAGAGGCGGTGCAGAAAAACCTTAAACCCTACACCTCAAACCTTAAACCATATTAAAAATGAAACTTTTCACTTCCGTACAAGATGTTCCAAACATCAAACAATTTGTAGCAGATGCACTTGCATTGAAGGCAAACCCTTATGCACATCAGGATTTAGGTAAAAATAAAACCCTCGGGCTTGTTTTCATGAATCCAAGTTTACGAACCCGTTTAAGCACGCAAAAAGCTGCATTAAATTTGGGAATGAATGTTATGGTAATGAATCTTGATAAAGAAGGTTGGGCACTTGAAACGCAGGATGGTGTTGTGATGAACGGTTCTACGGTAGAACATATTCGAGAAGCAGCAGCTGTTATGGGGCAATATTGTGATATTCTGGGTCTTCGTTCATTTCCAAAACTTAACGATAGAGAAGAAGATTATAGTGAAGATTTCTTCAATAAATTTGTGAAATTTTGTGCTGTACCCGTAGTGAGCCTCGAAAGTGCTACGCGCCATCCATTGCAAAGTTTTGCAGACATCATTACCATAGAAGAAACCTGGAAAAATAAAGCAGCAAAACCTAAAGTTGTCCTGGCTTGGGCACCACATGTTAAAGCATTGCCACAAGCAGTTCCAAACTCTTTTGCCGAATGGATGTGTAAAGCGCAAGCTGAGGGAATGGTTGATTTTACAATTGCCCATCCCGAAGGTTATGAACTTTCTGAAGATTTTACTACGGGTGCCAAAATTGAACACAACCTGGATGAGGCACTTAAAGATGCCGATTATGTTTATGTAAAAAACTGGAGCAGCTATAAAGAGTACGGTAAAGTATTTCCAGTTTCTGGTGAATGGATGATGAACAACGAAAAATTAATCCTTACCAATGATGCGAAAGTAATGCATTGTTTACCGGTTAGACGAGATTTAGAGTTATCGTCCGAAATTTTAGATGGACCAAATTCTCTCGTTATTCATGAAGCCGGAAACCGTTTATGGGCAGCACAAGCGGTTTTAAAATCAATGTTGGAAGAACTGTAATACTTAGAATCCATCATTGCAAGACACGAAGCAATCTTAACGCGGTAGAAAATACCGCCCCATAATTGTAGGATCGCTTTGTGCCTCGCAATGACGAAAACACAATAAAATGAAACAACTCACCATTATAAAAATAGGCGGAAATGTGATTGACAATTCTGCAAATTTACATCAGTTTCTTTTAGATTTTACGGCTTTACCTGGCGATAAAATATTGGTTCATGGTGGCGGAAAAATCGCAACTGAACTTGGCGAGCGTTTAGGCATAGAAGCCAAAATGGTAGATGGCCGTCGCATTACAGATATTGAAACCTTACGCATTGTTACAATGGTTTATGCCGGATTGATCAATAAAAATATTGTTGCACAATTACAGGCAAAAGGCAGTAATGCCATCGGTTTAACTGGTGCAGACGGCAATATCATTAAAGCAAAAAGGCGCCCGGTTAGAGATATTGATTACGGTTTTGTGGGCGATTTAGATGAAAATTCTGTTGCTTCATCAACGTTGGATAGTTTGCTTAAAGCCGGACTGGTTCCTGTTTTGTGTGCCATTACGCATGATGGCGAAACGCAATTGCTCAATACTAATGCAGATACCATCGCTTCTTCTGTTGCTGTGGCCATGTCATCATTATATGAAACGCGTTTGGTTTATTGTTTCGAGAAAAAAGGTGTATTGAAAGACGTAAATGACGACGCTACTGTAGTTCGCGAGATTAAAGCCGATGAATTCGATGGTTTGAAAGCAGATGGAACAGTTGCAGGTGGAATGATTCCGAAATTACATAATGCTTTTGATGCCATTAAAAAAGGCGTTTCTGCAGTGTATATTGGCAAAGCTGATGAACTTAATGAACTTGCCGGAGATACTTTCGGAACGAAAATGCTGCAGTAGAATCGTCATTGCCACGTATGAAGCAATGATGGGCAATATCTAAACCTGATAGGCGTGAAAAGCTCTTGTTTGTCAGTCTGAGCTACTTGAAGACCAAACAAAACTTGTAATACCCTTCAAAAACAAAAACCGTTTAACCGAAAACCTAAATAAAACGAACCACATGAAAAAAATAGCCATAATTGGTAGCGGAAATATTGGTTTATCTTTAGTAAAAGGATTGGTGAAGGCCGACTTTGCTAAATCTAAAGATATCACGCTTACCCGCAGAAATATCGATCATTTAAAATCTTTCGCTGAAGCCGGATTTGTGGTGAGCAATAACAATAAAGAAGCTGTTGCACTGGCAGACGTTGTTATTCTGGCGGTTTTGCCGCAACAATTAAATCTTGTTTTGGATGAAATTAAGCCGGTAATACAAGCCGATAAACACCTGGTGATTTCCGTTATTTCGGGAGTGAGCTGTGCTGCAGTGCGCGAAAAACTTGGAGAAAATATAGAAGTGATCCGTGTAATGCCAAATACAGCGATTGCTATTGGCCAATCCATGACTTGTATGGCGAGCGATAATGCATCGGTAGAAAATATTGCTGAAATCACCAGAATGTTTGAGACCGTTGGTTCAGTCGTGAAAATTAATGAAGATTTAATGACTTCCGCCACGGCGCTTTGTGCCTGCGGTATTGCATTTTTTCTGCGAGCCATCCGAGCGGCATCTCAAGGCGGCGTAGAGATTGGTTTTCATGCAGATGAAGCTTTAAAAATGGCCGTGCAAACTGCAAAAGGTGCTGCGGACTTGCTTTTATTGCACGGTACACATCCCGAATCTGAAATAGATAAAGTAACTTCGCCGAAAGGTTGTACCATTGCCGGATTAAACGAAATGGAACACAATGGCTTTAGTTCTTCATTAATAAAAGGAATTAAACTCTCTGCTTTGAAAGCTGGAAATTTATACACTAAAGAAAGCTAAAAGAACTGGCGCGTATAAACAAGAGTTTTAAGGTCAGAGTTTTATGGCTCGAAATGCTAAGGCCAAAGCAAAAGGTATAAGGTTTGAAGATGCAGGTCTGTGGGCTTACTTTTTGAAGTTTGATACCAAATACTCGATACTATGTTATTAGAAAATATACAAAAAGAAAGTCTGGATTTGTTGCGGCAGTTGATCCGCATTCAGTCTTTCAGCAAAGAAGAAGACCGGACAGCGAATCTGATCGCGCAGTTTCTTGAAGAGCGAGGAGTTCAGATTCAGCGTAAAATGAACAATGTTTGGGCATACAACAAACATTTCGATACTACAAAACCTACAGTATTGCTTAATTCACACCACGATACGGTAAAACCGAATTCTGGTTACACACGCGATCCGTATGATGCGGCGATTGAAGGCGATAAACTTTTCGGTTTAGGCAGTAACGACGCAGGCGGATGTTTGGTTTCGCTAATTGGCACTTTTCTGTATTTTTATGAGCAAGAAAACCTGAAGTACAATATCTGCCTGGCCGCAACGGCCGAAGAAGAAATTTCGGGCAATAATGGGTTAGAATTAGTACTTCCAGATTTAGGTGAACTTGAATTTGGTATTGTCGGAGAACCAACGGAAATGAACCTCGCAATAGCAGAACGTGGCCTTTTGGTGTTAGATTGTGTGTCTCATGGTAAAGCCGGGCATGCTGCACGCGAAGAAGGAGAAAATGCAATTTACAAAGCATTGAAAGATATTGAATGGTTCAGAACTTATCAGTTTCCGAAAGTATCTGAAGTATTTGGTCCTTTAAAAATGAGCGTAACCATAATTAATGCAGGTTCTCAGCACAATGTAGTGCCGGCAAATTGTACATTTACAGTTGATGTTCGTGTTACAGATGCTTACACCAATGAAGAGGTTCTGGAGATTATCCGGGCAAATGTAGACTGCAATGTTACTCCGCGCTCTATCCGCTTAAAACCTTCATCGATAGATAAAAATCATCCGGTTGTATTGTCTGGTGTCGCTCTGGGCAGAACAACTTATGGTTCGCCAACAACATCAGATCAGGCTCTATTAAATATCCCTTCGGTAAAAGTAGGTCCGGGATTTTCAGGTCGTTCGCATATGGCAGATGAGTTTCTATATGTACGTGAAGTTGCAGAAGGCGTAGAAGGCTATATCAATATGCTCAAACCTGTTGTTACATAAAATAGCTTGCTAAATAGAAATGGCCGTCAGATTTACTGACGGCCATTTCTGTTTAATTTTGTTGGGTTTCGCTGAACGCGCGCTCTTCAATATGTTTTTCCATATCTAAACGGTTTATACCTTTGCTCCACCATTCGGGGGCAGGTTTTCCTTTTAGTTGATAATCAAAGTATTCCATCATTCTTACGGCATAATCTTTCCTGTTTGGCAGTTTGGAAATTCCGTGGTTTTCTCCTTTATAGGTAATCATAACCACAGGTTTGTTCAATCTTCTCAAACCATTATAATATTCAATTCCCTGGGTATAGTCTACCGCACCATCCTTATCGTTGTGCAGAAGCAAAAGTGGCGTTTGCACTTTTTTAATGTGGTAGATTGGAGAATTTCTGGTGAAAGCATCCCAATTGTCCCAATAACCAGGGGTTAAGCGGCCCTGACTGGATTCAAAAATTGCCTGATTGGTACCGCCGCTATTCCAATAAATTAAACTATACATACTAATCATATTGGTAAGCGGAGCGCCAGCAGCTGCAGCTTTGAAAATATTGGTTTGGGTAATTAGAAAGGAGGTTTGATAACCACCCCAGGAGTGTCCGTGAATAGCCACATTTTTAGCATCTACGATACCTGTAGCAATAGCGGCCTGAACCGCCGGAACCACACACGCTACAGCAGACATGCCCGGATCGTTAAGTTTGTATTTAATATCCGGCATAATGATCGCATAACCGTTACTTGTATACAGTGCCGCGTTGAAACCTCCGCCAGGAAATGAAGGCATGCCATATGCATTCAAATTATCTGTAAGGCGTTCATAAATATAGGTAATTGTTGGATAAGACTTTCCAGCCTCATAATTTGCCGGCAAATAAATTGCTGCCTGTAGGCTATCCCCGTTCGTACTTACGTAGTTGATCAGTTTTACTCCAGAGGTCCATGCATATTTTCCCTGATCTGGCGTATTGGTGTTCACCTGCTTTGGCTCCGACAATTGCGGTGAAGCCGAAGCATAAAATGTTGGCGAGTTGGCAAAATTACTTTTTGTGTAAATAAATGTTTTTCCCTTTTCAGCTTTTGCAAAACTGCCGTAAGTGTTGTCGTCAATAAATAGAACGTTTATTTTATTTTTCCCTGCGGTCAACAGACCTATTCCTGCCTTTTTGGTCCGGGTATCGAAAATGGAGAAATACTGATCTTTGCTCAGGTCTGTACCTTTTTCATTTTCATAAATAGGCAAACGATAATTGACTTCCTGTTTCTGAGCTTTCCAGTTGTTGGATAATGGAATTGCATCGTTTCCATCAGCAGATATCTTCCAAAGATCAAAATTGTCCTTAATTAAAACATATTTGGAATCGGCTGTCCATCCGAAATTTTGTGTTGCAGGTTTCTGTATGTTATGGTCATCCAGCGCATCCACAAAAGAAGATTTGATTTTTCCTGTGAGGTTGTATTTTTTACCGGTTTCAAAATCTATGCTATAGAATACTCCATCCTCATAATATGCGGCAATTTTGCCATTTGGAGCCAATGTCAGGCGTCCACCATTAGAGGCATACATTTTCTTGAATAACATTTTTTTTGTTCCCGTTTTCAAGTTTGTTAGGTATACATCGGTATAATTCTGGCCGTCAAGATTGCTCATCAGTTCATAGGCATTAACATCGTAACCAATTGCATAAAGACTTTTGGGTGCCACGGTTACAGTGCGCGTTATACTATCAGCCAGCCGAACAAATTTTTTGTCGGCCAGGCGATAAGAACTTAGATAACTAAAATTTTTATCGCGCATTTCCTGAGTTTGCTGTGCAGATTGAAGGCGTTTGTCTTGCCAGTTCCAAATAACTACATCAGGTTTTTCTATATCTTCCTTTTTTTGCTGTGGTTTTACCTTTGCCAGACTATCGGCCTGTTTACGCAAAGTGCTATCAGCTGATCCGGCTTTTTTTTGCGTTATTTTGGCTGTCGCTGAAGAATCTTTTTTAGCTTCTGTTTTCTTATCCTCTTTTTTCTCCAGCTTATTTATCCCGAAGAATAGTGTTTCCTGATCATCAGACCAATACGGATCTGCATTTGAATTAATGCCCATCCCTTTAGTGAAATTAGGATCTTCCAAGCCGTTGTAAGCCGTTTTTACTGTGCCCTCGCCATTCAGTTTATTAAAACCCAAAACCGAGTATACCTCATCTTTATATTTTTCATTTTTGTTAGATTTTAATAAAGCAAAGGCACTTCCATCGTCGTTCCAGTTTAGACTTTTATAATTTGCTTTATCATTATCGAGCGCTACGGTAATTCCGGTTTTCATATCCCTAAGAAAAATTCCATTTCCATTTTGTCCATTGGCATCAATAATATAGGCCAGTTGAGCGCCTTCTTTATTGAAAGCGAATTCCGATACATTGCCGAGATTGAATGTTTTCCTGGTGTTTAACTGGTATAAGATCAGGTCTGTTCCCTTCGCAGCCTCCTTATCTTTCGGCGCGCTTTCTAATGCAGAAAACTGAATGGCAATCCAATCTGACTGCTCGCCTGAAAATTTAAAGGCTTTTACCTTTTCAAATGAAACAGCTTTTTTGTCTGCTAACGAAAGAACTGTTAATTGATCGTAGGCAGGTTTATTGTTTTTGCGGGCGGCTTTTGCATCTGCATCTTTCGCAGAAACCTTAAAAGCTGCAAATTTTGAATTTCTGGAGAAGACCAGTGGATTTGCAACAGCGCCTATTGGATAATTGTATTTCAGGGTATCAAAAGTTTTTTTGATCGTAAGCATTAAATCGCCTTCTGTTGGTCCGCTGGCCCAGGCCAGCCATTGGCCATCAGGAGAAAGTGTATTGCCACGGTTAAATGTCCACTTGGAAACATCCTTCCAGGTTAGAGCGGGTTTTTGTTGCGCATGTACACTTAAGGAACCGGCCAACAAAACAAGCATCCAGATTAGTTTTGTTTTCTTCATAAAATGAGGTTTTTGCCAAAATAAGATTTATTGATGTGTTTTTCAGTATACGGACAGATTATCCACTGTTTAGTGCCGGGATTGTGGCTGATTTATCGTACTTTTGCGGATAAATTTTTGGGGCTGAATAAGCCTTTAACACATGTTTTAATTGAATCTGCAGAGTCTATTCTACAGTTTTTAAATTACTTTTTAAATGAAGATTTGGCAAAAAAATATTGATGTGAATCAGTTTGTAGAAAGTTTTACGGTGGGCAAAGACCGCGAGCTGGATTTACAAATGGCAAAGTTTGATGTGCTTGGTTCTCTGGCACATACTCAAATGTTAGAGACGATCAATTTGCTTACTGCCGGTGAACTTGCTACTGTGCAGAAAGAGTTAAAAAACATTTATGCGGAGATTGAAGCCGGGGATTTTAAGATTGAGAACAGTGTAGAGGATGTGCATTCTCAGGTAGAGTGGTTGCTCACGCAACGAATTGGCGAAGCTGGAAAAAAGATACACAGCGGCCGGTCAAGAAACGATCAGGTTCTGGTAGATCTGAAACTGTTTTTCAGAAGCTGTATTGAAGAGATGGTAAATAATACTTCAATTTTGTTTAACCAGCTTATAGCGCTCAGTAATACTCATAAAAATAAATTGATGCCAGGTTATACGCACCTTCAAATTGCAATGCCTTCATCTTTTGGTTTGTGGTTTGGTGCCTATGCAGAGAGTCTGGCTGATGATCTGGAGCTTATGCTTGCTGCATGGAAGATCACCAATAAAAATCCCTTGGGTTCTGCTGCCGGTTACGGATCTTCATTCCCCTTAAATCGAACACTTACCACCAAATTATTGGGTTTTGAGCATCTAAACTACAATGTAGTGTATGCACAGATGGGGCGGGGTAAAACAGAACGTATTCTGGCGCAGGCAATGTCTGCAATAGCGGCATCGCTCGCAAAAATGGCGATGGATGTCTGTCTCTTCATCAATCAGAATTTCGGGTTTATCAGTTTCCCGCCAGAACTTACAACGGGATCAAGCATTATGCCGCATAAAAAAAATCCGGATGTATTTGAGTTAATTCGTTCGCGCTGTAATAAAATTCAGGCTTTGCCGAATGAAATTGCAATGATGATTACCAATCTTCCTTCAGGTTATCACCGTGATTTGCAGCTGCTTAAAGAAAATCTTTTCCCGGCCATTACTTCGCTTAATGAGTGTTTGGAAATGGCTACGTTTATGCTTCAGAATATCAGCATTAAAGACGATATTCTAAAGGATAAGAAGTATGATTACTTATTTAGTGTTGAAGTGGTGAATGCGCTGGCTTTAGACGGTGTTCCGTTTAGAGAAGCATATAAAATTGTTGGTGAACAGATTGAAAACGGTACTTTTGCTCCATCTAATCAAATTCATCATACGCATGAAGGCAGTATAGGAAATTTATGCAACGAAGAAATTTCTGCAGCCATGCAAGCCGTTTGTAGTCAGTTTGGTTTCGAAAAAGTAAATAAAGCGATCGACAGTCTGGTAAAATAAAAAGATCGGATACGAATAGCTGTACAGGTTAAAAATAAAGATATGAAAGTTTCAGTACTTGCCAACTCATTGATTGGCTCAGAGATTATCAAAATTGGAAATGAAGTAAATGAAATGAAACGCAAGGGTGCAACCATTGCGAATCTGACTATTGGTGATTTCGATTCAAATATTTATCCGATTCCAGAAGCCCTAAAAGCAGGAATTGTAGACGCTTATCATCAAAATCAAACCAATTATCCGCCGGCAGATGGTATTTTGCCTCTGCGAGATACAGTGGTGGATGTTTTGAAAGACCGGTTTAACCTTGATTATAAAAATAATGAAATTCTGGTTGCAGGTGGTTCGCGGCCACTTATATATGCGACTTATCTTGCATTAATTGATCCAGGAGACACTGTCGTTTTTCCTGCTCCGTCCTGGAACAATAATCATTATTGTCACCTAACATCGGCAAATGCAATTGCAGTTGTAACAGATGCAGAACACAACTTTATGCCTACTGCGGCACAGTTAAAACCACACTTAAAGGGGGCAACTTTGCTGGCTTTATGTTCACCATTGAATCCTACGGGAACGATGTTTACTGCCGACCAGCTTGCTGAAATTTGCGACGTTGTGCTGGAAGAAAACCAATCTCGCGGAGCGGATGAGAAGCCGTTGTACATGATGTACGACCAAATTTATTCTTTGCTCACTTTTGGTGTAGAGCATGTAAATCCGGTAAGTTTACGTCCGCAAATGCGCGATTATACTGTTTTTGTAGATGGCAGTTCAAAATGTTTGGCTGCAACTGGTGTTCGTGTTGGCTGGGGCTTTGGTCCGGCGTCGATTATTGATAAAATGAAAGCTTTGGTTGGACATATGGGCGCATGGTCTCCAAAGGCAGAGCAGGTTGCAATGGCAAAATACTTTGCTGATAAAGTAGAACTGGATACTTTTTTAACCGCTTTTAAAGCAAAAATTCAGGATAGTTTATCCGCACTTTATGAAGGTTTTCAAGAACTTAAATCAGAAGGTTTTGCAGTAAACGCCGTTGAACCTATGGGTGCGATTTACCTGACCATAAAAATTGACTATATCGGCAAATCTACTCAGGATGGCCAGATATTGAAGGACAGTGCAGATGTGAATTTTTATCTGATTAAAGAAGCTGGAGTTGCTTTGGTTCCATTTTCTGCCTTTGGTAATGAAGATTCTATGCCCTGGTTCAGAGCATCTGTTGGTGCTTGTACTTTGCAAGACATAAAGGATATGATGCCTCGTATTAAAGTTGCTTTGAGCAAACTGAAATAAAAGCCGTCCGCTATCGGCAAAAAAAACCTCAACGTTAATTATTAATTGTTGAGGTTTTTTTTTGTTAAATTTCTTTTACGGTTTTTGAATAATATGCACATCTGTTTGAGGGAAAGGAATTTCTATCCCAGCTTCGTCAAGAGCTTTCTTACAATCTATGATAAGTTGTTCATTCATCGTCCAGAAATCATCATTTGAGGTGGTTACGCGTACAGATAAATTTACAGAACTATTTCCGAGCGCTGTAACAACAATTTGAGGCGCCGGATCTTTATGTGCATATGTGTTTTTTTCTGCAACACTTAGTAAAATATCTTTTGCTTTTTTCAAATCAGCGCTGTAGGAAACGCCAATATCAAACCAGGTTCTCCTGGTTCCCAATTCTGTAAAATTGGTAATACTGCTGTTTGAAAGTGTTCCATTTGGCACGACTACCAGCTGGTTTTGTGGTGTTTGAAGTTTGGTATTGAAGATATCAATTAAAACAACAGTTCCCGAAACGCCTGTGCTGCTGGAGATATAATCACCAATTTTAAATGGTCTTAAAGTTAAGATCAATACGCCTCCGGCAAAATTAGACAGTGAACCTTGTAAGGCCAGTCCCACGGCCAAACCAGCAGCACCAATCATGGCTACAAAAGCGGAGGTTTGAACGCCAAGTTGGGTAATTACAATTATAAACAGAAGAATTTTTAATCCCCAATCAATCAGATTTATTAAAAAACGGCTAAGGGAAAGATCTGCTTTTTGTTTTTCGAAAACGCGCTGAGTGAGTTTTTTAATAATTTTTATGATCCATAAACCAATAAGTAAAATAAGGAGTGCCGATACAACAGCGGTGGCGATCTTTGGCGCATAATCCATTGCTGTGTTTGAGAATTTCTCCCAGCTGGTTTGAATATTTGTTGGGTCTAAATTTAAAGCTTCTTGCATAATTTATCGATTTTTAGTTCTTTAACGAAGGGATTTGGCCAAATTTAGGGCTTATAGTGTTGACATCGAAACGCCGTTTAAATAAATTTATAAGAAAAAAACCGCAGGTTCTTAAGAACGCTGCGGAATGATTGTTTATTATTTTTAATAAGTGTAGTATTAGTCTTCCCGACTTCCATCATCAGCCATTCGTACCATTTTAGGTTCGAACTTTGCAACTACATCAACCAGTTCGGTTTGTGCCGACATTACTTCATGGATATCTTTATAAGCCATTGGTGCTTCGTCTAAACCTGCTCCAATTAAAGTTACATTATGATCCTTCAAAATAGCTTTCATCTCAGATTTGGTAATCGATTGAATGGCTTTCGTTCGACTCATTCGTCGGCCGGCACCGTGAGAGGCAGAGTTAAGCGAACTGGTTTCGCCTTTACCTCTAACCAAAAATCCCGGTGCCGTCATACTGCCGGGGATAATTCCCATCACACCTTTACCTGCCGGAGTTGCACCTTTTCGGTGAACAATTGCTTCTTCTCCATTGAGTATCTCTTTCCAGGCAAAGTTGTGGTGGTTTTCTACTTTAGCCAAAACTTTCGCCCCAATTGCTTTGGTTAAACGTTTGTGAATTACTTCGTGACAAGCAGAGGCATAATCGCCAGCTAAATTCATCGCAATCCAATATTCTTGACCTTCGGGAGAGTTTAAATCTAAATAAGCTAAATTTAAAGCCTCTTTGGGTAGCTTGCAAATATTTTTTGCCAGTTTGGTGTAATGTCCTGCAATGGTTGCCCCAAAACCTCTCGAGCCTGAATGTGTTAACAAGGCCACGTAACGGCCTTTATCAATATTTAAAACTTCATCACGCTCTGCGAAATCGATAATTCCCCATTCTACAAAATGGTTACCACCGCCAGAGGTTCCCAACTGCGCCCAGGCTTTGCCATGTAAGTTTTTAAGAAAAGGTGTCGAATTGAAATCTTCACTTTCTAAAACCTCATGGTCGGCACGTTCCAAATTTCTGAATTCCTTACCTGCGCCGAACTTGGTATAGGCAATTAATTCGCGTTTGTACAGGGCATCTTTCCCGAAATAGTGTTTCTCCGGTATATCGAAAATAGACAAAGCCATTCGACAGCCAATATCTACGCCAACGCCATAAGGAATAATCGCATTTCGGGTAGCTAAAACACCGCCAATTGGCAGTCCGTACCCTTGGTGTGCATCTGGCATTAACGCTCCAGCAATAGAAATGGGTAACTTCATGGCAACATCCAATTGATTTCTGGCACCTTCTTCAATGTAATCTGCGCCGAAAATGGAATATTCTTTCGCATTTTCAGTTAACGCTATGGTTTCATCTTTTTGGGTCTTGGCTTCTTCAATCATTGCGATTGCTAATGTAGCAAGTACTTTATCATCCAAAAAACTTTCTGGATAGTCTTTTACTTTTTTAAACAAGGTCAGTAATTCTGTTTCCTTCGCTCCGGCAAATTTTTCCTTCACAAGCTCTAAAGCCAGGCCTAATATTTTTCCTTCGGAATAACCTGTTTCAATCAAGGTTTTTCCTGTTATTTCTGTTTTCATTTTTCTTTAATTATTCCCCGGAAAGGACCACTTACTCGACCGGGATTTTATTTCGTTATTTAACAAAGATTTGTTTCAATTGATCTACAATTTGTCCGCTTCCGGATAAGCTGATGTTGTTGATTTTTTCCGCAATTTTCTCCACGTATTCCATCTCTTTCAGCTTATATAACATTGCATTGTCTTCCATTAATTTTGCCGTATTCAACAAACTTCTTGTCGAGGCTGTTTCTTCTCTTCGTGTAATGATGTTGGCTTGCGCCTTTTTTTCGGCTACCAGAACCTGGTTCATGATTTCTTTAACATCTCCCGGAAGTATAATGTCTTTTACGCCACAGTTACAAAGCCTAAGTCCCAAAATTTCAGCTTTTTCTTCCGTAAGCTTCATAACTTGTTCCGCAATTTTTTCCTTACTTGCCATCAGATCATCAAAACTTAACAAGCCCACAACTTCTCTTAATCCCAATTGCATGATGATATAGAATTGTTTCTCAAACTCTTTGTTTTCAAGTAAGGCTTTCACAATATCATTTACTTTATATTGAACACTAAAGTTTATACGCAATTGTGCTTTATCTTTAGTTAAGATCTCTTGCCCGGTAATTTCCATATTTAATTGGCGCATATCAGTTTTGGAAATTTGTATTGTCGTGCTATTTTTCCAGAAATTATAATTGCCAGGGGAAATAACTTTTTCAAATTTCCCATCAACGAAAAGCAGTGCTTTTTCTGATGGCTCAACTTTAAATGTTCTTACAAAGTTCGATAATGGAGCTTTTTCAAGCAGATCCCTGTCTATGTTTTTATCTATCTGCATTTCGCGGGTATCTACTTTGATAAATCCGTAAGTAGCCAAACCTTTCCATATTGCGTACATTCCTGATGTTAAGACCGTTTTGAAATTTTTACTTCGATACACTAGCTTCAATTCATTATCACCAACCTCGACCACATGTACCAGATTTTCGAAGTCTTTATTTAACAAAAAGATTTCAAGTTCCGATGACGAAAAATGATAATCTTTTCCCATATCGTATGTTGTAATTTCTTCGCCAAAACCTAACCAATAGGTTCCTTCAGTAAATACATTTTTTAGTTTTCCTTTTTTGAACACCATTCCAACATTATTGGTGTTAATCGTTACTTTTTTCATGTTTTATTGATGTTTAAATTGAACTTACTTATTAAAAAATATTGCACCTAATTTACATCTGAATTTAACGGAAGTGAAGCATTGGAAAGCTTGATTGAGAATAGTTTTAGGATTGAAATGTCAAATGCCTGATAACGAGTTTGAAAGCATTAAAGAGCGCTAATCTGACATTTGGGATTGTACATCACATACTAAAAACCATTTTTATAACATTTACTTTCCTCTTTCCTACTTGCAGGGTAAAATACAAATTGCTCTTTTTTAGCTGGAAATTGGTGCAATACTTTACGCATGAGCTATTTGAAGTTGCCCTTCTTTTAATATGGGTTTTTAACCCACTGCATTACCCTTGTGCTATTCCAAGTGACAGTTGGAAGCAGGATTCGAACCTGCATGTTATTTGTTGCTCTAACCCCTGAGCTATTTCGCTACTAAGCGAAAGTGAGATTCGAACTCACGGCACACAAACTGTGTAGACAACCTATTTGCCATTTATCAGTATATCAAAAGTTGTTTACTTATGATACTTTCGGGTCTTCTGGAACCCGAAACTGAGGATATTTGGTACTTAGTATTGCCATCCCTTTCGGGATTTCTTTATTATATCAATGTTTATCAAAGAACTAATTATTGTATCGCTGGGCTACATTACAAAGATGCCACAATAACTACGCGACAGATTTGCGTAGTAAATAATAATCTGAAGAATAATATGTAATACATTTAATATCAGTTATTTAATTTTTATTAAGCCAGTTTTTCTGGTTTTGTGCGTCCATCTACGCAAGTGAGTTGCGCAGTTTGTTTTGTTTTGGTATATTTCGTAGAACTTAAACTCATCGGTTTTTGATTAAAATGCTAAACCCAACCTTATGGCTGTAAATAAACTGGCGCTTATTCGATATAAAACGATCGACGATTGTCTACGCAATCGTTTTAAAAAATGGACGCTTGAGGATCTAATTGAAAAGGTGTCTGATACACTATATGAACTTGAGGGTATTTCAAATGGAATAAGTAAACGTACAATTCAGGCTGATATACAATTAATGCGGAGTGATAAACTTGGCTACAATGCACCAATTGTTGTCCGCGAAAAGCGATTTTATGCGTATGAAAATGCCAATTATACAATTACTAAAAGTCCGATTACCGGTGCAGATGTAAATAAAATGAAAGAGATTGTAGGTGTGCTTAAACAATTTAATGCCTTCAACTACTTTGACGAAATGAGCGATATGATTGCTCGTCTTGAGAATAACATCAACAAATCTACTCAACAAACCGAGAATAAAATTCAGTTGGAAGGCAATAAACTGGTGAAAGGATTGGAGTGTATTCCACCACTTTACCAAGCCATATTAAAGAAAAGTTCGTTGTTGATTGAATACAAATCTTTCAAAGCGCAAACGGCGCATCAGGGAATTTACTTTCCTTATCTATTAAAGGAATATAGAAACAGGTGGTTTCTAATTTGTAAAGCTAAAAAAAGACCTGGGATTTTAAATCTGGCCTTAGATCGTATCATTGAATACCAGGAATTGCCAAATGAAAAATTTATTGATTACGTCGGCGTAGATTTTGAACGATATTATGGCGATTTAATTGGTGTAACAAAAACTGACCGAGATAGGGCGCAAAAGGTTATTCTAGAATTCGATAATGCGCATGCGCCATACGTTGAAACCAAACCGCTCCATTACAGTCAGATTGTATTGAAGAAAAATGAGCAAACAACGTTTATCAGGATAGATGTTGTTTTGAACTTCGAACTGGAGCGGGAAATTTTGGGCTTTGGAGAGTATGTTAAAGTGCATCATCCAAAGGCTTTGGTCTCGAAAATTAAACATCGACTAAAACATAATTTTCAATTGTATCAAGAAGCGGAAGAAAAAGCAGATATTTAATCCGCTCAACCAAATAGGAATACATGAAACTCAGAAAAATTATAGCTTTTGCCGCAATACTTTTATCGTTAAACAGTTTGGCCCAGGAGCCATCGCCTCAATGGAGGCCGCGTTACCATTTTACAGCTGAAAAAAACTGGATTAATGATCCCAATGGTTTAATTTTTCTAAATGGTGAGTTCCATTTATATTATCAATATAATCCTTTCGAAAATAAATGGGGACACATGAGTTGGGGACATGCTACGAGTAAAGATTTAATTAACTGGAAACACTTTCCCGTTGCTATTCCTGAAAAAATAGCATCAGATACAACAACCATGATTTTTTCAGGCTCTGCCGTTTTAGATAAAGAAAATGTAAGCGGATTTGGCAAGAATGGACAAGCTCCATTGGTGGCTTTTTATACAGCTGATTTACCCAAACAGCACATCGAATCTCAATATTTGGCCTACAGCAACGATGGAGGATTAACATTCACCAATTACCACAAGAACCCAATCATTGATTTAAATAAAAAGGATTTCAGAGATCCCAACGTTTGGTGGCACGAAGCATCTAAACAATGGATTATGACGGTTGCGATGGTAGATGAACATCAGGCTCGTTTCTACGGTTCCAAAAATTTAAAAGACTGGACTGTTCTGAGTGATTTTGGCCCCGAAGGAAATACTGGCAACGGATGGGAATGTCCTTTTATTATTCCACTAGCTGTTGACGGCAATCCGAAGAATATTAAATGGGTTCTGGCGATTTCTTTATTTGGTCCTCGCGGACCTATGATACAGTATTTCGTTGGGGATTTTGATGGGAAGAATTTCAAAAATGATAATCCGGCAGATTTGACTTTAACTGTAGATGATGGCGATTCTTTTTATGCCGCAATTCCATGGAACAACGTTCCGAATGGCAAGCATATATTGCTCGGTTGGCTACAACCTGGAAACAGTAAAACTTTCCCATGGAAAGGACAAATGTCTGTTCCCCGAGATTTATCACTTAAAACAACACCAGAAGGAATTCGTCTGTTTCAGCAACCAACTTCAATTATTGGGGAGAAGTTAAACAGCTTGTCAAAAAACCGGATTTTTGCGAAACAGAATCTCGAAATTAGGAGTGAACTGCGCCTGGACAGTATTTCAAATTCAAACTGGGTTGAGGCCGAATTTGATCTGCAACATGCCAGAACAGTTGGCATAAAGCTATTGCAACTAAAAGACGAAAAGGGCAATGTGGTTAAAGAAGTTGAGATTGGCTATCATGCAGATCAGCAGGAATTGTATGTAGATTGTTCCCGAGCAGAAAAGGGAATGAAAGACGAAAAAAACCTGATTCAGAAAACTAAAATTCATCCCGTTAACGGCAAAATCAAATTTCAGATCCTGATCGATAAATCATCATTGGAAATTTTTGGCAATGGCGGGGAAAAGGTAATTACCACGATGGTATTTCCTGAAAAAAATGCAAATGGAATTGCGGTGTTTGCCAGAGGCAACGTTGCTCAGTTAAAGAATTTTAAGGTTTGGAATTTGAATTGAAATAGATTCCAATGTCTTACATTAACCGCCAAAATCCAATCTCAATATAAACACAAAGCTCCTCTCAAAATTTTGAAAGGAGCTTTGTGTTATATCTTCAGATTTCAGTCTACCGGCTTCAGACTTACTTAAATTCACTCGTTTTGAAAAATTCAATATCGGGATAATCCTGCTTTGTTAAATTAATCATATAATCGTTATCGGCAAGATAAACCGGAAGACCTTCTTTATCTGTTCCAATATGTGCTTGTTTCCGTTTTACAAATTCATCCAGTTTTTTTCGGTCAGTAGAATTTACCCAGCTTGACCGGCTGTAGCTTAATGTGCGGAATCTACATTTTGCACCATATTCATGTTCCAAACGAAAATTAATTACCTCGAACTGAAGTTCGCCAACTGCACCAATAACTTTCCGGTTTCCGGGTTGCATTACAAATAATTGCGCAACACCTTCGTCCGTTAGCTGCTCAATACCTTTTTCAAGCTGTTTGGTGCGCATTGGGTCCATGTTTTCTACTTCTTTAAAGATTGACGGAGAAAAACTCGGTATGCCTTTAAACTGAAGTTTTTCTCCCTCAGTTAAAGTGTCGCCAATTTTGAAATTTCCACTGTCGTACAAACCCACAACATCGCCTGGCCAGGCTTCTTCAACAATACTTTTTTCATTGGCCATAAAATCCATCGGGTTACTGAATTTCAATTTTTTATCCTGACGGGTATGATAATAAAATTTATTTCGTTCGAATTTGCCTGAACAGATGCGTAAAAAGGCAATACGATCCCGGTGTTTAGGGTCTAAGTTGGCATGAATTTTAAACACGAAACCGGTGAAATTCTTTTCCTCAACCAAAACATCGCGTTGTTCTGCTTCGCGGTGCCTCGGACTAGGAGCAATGTCAATAAATGTGTCCAGCAATTCTTTAATTCCAAAATTATTGATCGCACTACCAAAAAATACTGGCGCAACCAAACCTTCTTTATATAAGCTAATGTCAAGATCGCCATAAACACCATTTACAAGTTCCGTATCATCTTTTAACGTCTGTACCTCATTGTTTTTAAGGTAATCCAAAAGTGCCTCGTCGTCAAGATTATTAACCGCAACAACCGAGTCAGTAACTTTAGTTTTATCAGAATTAAACAAATTCAGGTGTTTATTATATATACTGTACACACCTTTAAATGTATGCCCCTGGCCAATTGGCCAGGAAAGCGGACAAAGGCTAATGGCCAGTTTTTCTTCAATTTCATCTAAAAGATCAAACGCATCTTTACCCTCGCGATCCATTTTATTTACGAAAATAATCACTGGCGTATTCCGCATCCTACAAACTGCCATCAGTTTTTCAGTTTGCTCTTCCACACCTTTTACACAATCTACAACCAGGATTACACTATCCACGGCTGAAAGTGTACGGTAGGTATCTTCGGCAAAATCCTTGTGACCAGGCGTATCTAAAATGTTAATACGTTTGTCGCTATACTCAAAGCCCATAACCGAGGTGGCTACAGAAATTCCGCGCTGGCGCTCAATTTCCATAAAATCTGAAGTATTGCTTTGATTTGCCTTGTTTCTTTTTACCGCACCAGCCGTATTAATGGCACCACCAAACAACAGAAATTTTTCTGTAAGTGTAGTTTTGCCCGCATCGGGGTGACTAATAATAGCAAAGGTTTTGCGTTTTTCTATTTCGGGGTTAAGCATAATAAAAGGAAATTATAAGATAGGTGGAAGCGCTATAGAAATCTGTTGGAAACAAGGATTTTAGAGTTGTGCTTCATGAGGTTGCAAAGATAATAAAAACTAGACAATTGTAGAATTACACCTGGCGGATATTGCCTAACTTACCAGAAAGCCCGTCAATATTTCTATTTTTGTGCTAAATTGTTTAGCTTTATTTACTCCTCCCTTTTAAAGCCAAACCTAAAATTATTGCCAATGCCAACTGTAGAAGAAACTTCTATGCCTGCAGAAATTGCAGCAAAATTTGTGAACTATACCTCTAAACACGTTTTCCTTACCGGAAAGGCTGGCACAGGTAAAACTACTTTTTTAAGGAAGCTGATTAAGCTTACGCATAAAAAAACCTTGATTTGCGCACCCACTGGTATTGCTGCAATTAATGCGGCGGGCGTTACTATTCATTCCTTATTTCAGTTGCCTTTTGGTTCGTTTTTTCCGGATGCCGCTGGTGCTTTGGTAAATGAAAACATCAATTTTAATTTTAATACCCCCCGAACGCTGGTTAAACACCTAAACATGCAAGGCAACAAAAGGCGCATGTTACAGGAAGTTGAACTTTTGGTTATTGATGAGGTGAGTATGCTGCGCGCAGATATGCTGGATGCAATTGATTTTGCCTTACGCTACGTTCGACGGAATAAAAATGTACCTTTTGGAGGTGTGCAGCTTTTATTTATCGGCGATTTGCACCAGCTTCCGCCTGTCGTAAAAAATGATGAATGGCGCGTTATGGCGAAGTTTTATAAAAGCATTTATTTTTTTGATGCTTTGGGTTTACAGGAAAATCCACCGGTATATATTGAACTGGATAAAATTTACCGACAGGATGATGCTGTTTTTATCGATCTGCTTAACAACCTGCGCAACAACCAGATGAATGCAGATGATACTGCACTGCTGCGCAAGCATTTTAAACAAGATTTTAAGCCTGCGGCCGATGAAAATTTCATTACGCTAACCACACACAACCACAAAGCTGATAGCATAAATAGAGAGCGAATTACACAACTCAAAAACAAATCGTATTTTTTTGAGGCGAAGATTCAGGGTGAGTTTAACGAATATGCATATCCAAATGATAAGAGTCTGGAGTTGAAAGTTGGCGCACAAATCATGTTTATTAAAAATGACATGACCGCCGAAAAAAGATATTATAACGGTAAACTCGGTATCGTTCATCATATCGAAAAGGATTTGATTGAAATAGAATTGCCAGAAGATAAAATGATAATTCAGATTGCGCCCTATACCTGGGAAAATGTTAAATATAAGCTCGATGAAGTTACAAATGAGATTCAGGAGAATGTAGCCGGGTCTTTCATTCAATATCCAATTAAACTGGCCTGGGCAATAACGGTGCATAAAAGTCAGGGTTTGACATTCGATAAAGCCATTATTGATATTGGTGATGCATTTGCACCCGGACAAGCATACGTTGCGCTTTCGCGTTTGCGCTCATTAAAAGGTTTAGTGCTTACTTCGCATCTGCGCGATTCTGGTTTGCAACAAGACCAGAACATTCATTACTTCTCCAACACCAAACAACCTGAAGATATTTTAAATCAACAAATTGGAGAAGAAAGTTACACGTTCATCAGAAGTTATCTATTGGCTGCGTTTGATTTGAATGTTACACGTTATTATCTAAAAGAACATAGGCAAACTTTTGACAAAAGTGAAGGAAAATCTGCGAAGCAAAAACATGACGATTGGGCACAATTGGTTTACGATGATTTTGTGAAAATTACTGCAACAGCAGATACCTTCATCAACCAGCTTAAGAATCTCTTTGCTGAGAGAACCGAGCATACTTTATTTAACGTATCTAAACGCGTTGATGCGGCATTGAAATATTTTAATCCATTGATCAAGGAAATTTCTGACCGCTTTTTGGCACACATTGAAGCCATTAAAGATGAAAAGCAAATCAAAACCTATTTGACAGAATTGCTTGAACTCGAAATATTGATTTACGAGCAGCTGAAGAAGATGCATAAAAGCAAAGCTTTACTAGAAGCTTTTGTTGACGGAAAAGAATTTAGTAAAGCGGATATGGATGCCCTGCTCAATACAGTTGAGCGGAATAAGCAACTGGAGAAAGCTGTACAATTAAAAGGCACAACAATTAAAGTAAAGTCTCCGGTAGAAAAGAAAAAAAAGGAACCTAAAATTGATACTAAACTGGTCAGTTTTGATTTATACAACCAAGGTAAGACGATGGAAGAAATTGCGAAGGAACGTGGTTTTTCTCTCACTACAATTGAAGGCCACCTGGCCTATTATGTATCTACACAGCAACTGGATGTTAAAGATTTTGTGAAAGCCAATAAGCTGAGAAACATAATTTCTGCTGTAGAAAGTCTTCAAACAAAATCAATGAAAACTATTAAAGATTTTCTGGGGCATGATTATAGCTTCGGCGAAATTAAAATGGCACTGGCTTCTATGTTTCCAACTGAAGAGTGATTAACCACAGAGAAAAGATAGAGAATACACAGAGGTACACAGAGAAATGTGGTGACATGGAAATTTAAATACCACAAAAAAGTATTAATAGATGGATGAGGAGGATTTATTGACGAGAACAATCATCGGACTTGCGATGAATGTGCATTCTACTTTGGGGCCGGGATTGCTTGAAAGCGTGTACAAAGAATGTCTTTTTTATAAAATTTCACAGTCTGGGTTTGTTGTAGAAAAGGAGAAAAAAATGCCTGTGGTTTTTGAAGGAATAAAATTAGATTGTGGTTATAGGATTGATCTTTTAATTGAGCATAAACTTGTGTTAGAATTGAAGTGCGTAGATCAATTGAATGATATACATCTTGCTCAAACGCTAACATATATGAAACTTGGGGGATATAGGTTTGGCCTCTTGATCAATTTTAATGTCATTAAACTTAAAGATGGTATCAAACGTGTAGTAAATGGTTTTTAGCCGGATCTTAAATTCAAGATGAACTGTGTTTTGCCATCTGTTTTTTTCTAAATTACTCTACTTTCTGCGATTAACATAGAATTTAAGTTCATGATGCTTTATAATTCTACTTCATGTTTTCTCTGTGTAAATCTCTGTGAACTCCGTGGTTAAACCGCTTTAAAATTATGATCTTTACGTTCAAGAATGGAGAAAATAAAACTTTTATCTCAATACATGCCAGAACAAGCGGCGCCGTTAATCGCCAAATGGATTGATTATTTTCAATGCGAATTTAAAATTTCCAAAACCCGTTCTACAAAACTTGGCGACTATCGCCACCCTTACCAAGGAAAAGGGCACCGTATTTCGGTGAATTTCAACCTAAACCATTATGCTTTTCTCGTTACTACAGTACATGAGTTTGCCCATCTATTAACCTGGAACGATCATCAAAACAAAGTGAAACCGCATGGTTTGGAATGGAAAAAAAACTTTCAAAAGATGATGATCCCATTTTTCAACATCAATGTTTTTCCTGACGACATTCACCTGGCCATAAATAATTATATGTCTAATCCGGCTGCGTCAAGTTGTTCTGATTTACACCTGTCCAGAGCATTAAAAAAATATGATGTTCATCAAGATGAAATTCAGCATTTAGAACAGTTGCCTATTCAAACAACCTTTAAAATTAAAGATGGAAGGCGTTTCATTAAAGGAGAACGCATTCGTAAACGTTATCGCTGTGTTTGTGTAGACGATAAAAGAACCTATCTATTTAATCCACTAGCGGAAGTATTTGTATTGGAATAAGAACAAACGCGTGAGGTCATCATTGCGAAGTGGCTTTTTTAGCCTACGAAGCAATCTTACTACTATGGGGTATAACGATCTTTATGAGATTGCTTCGTCATTCCTCCTCGCAATGATGGATTACTTAAACAAATCTAAAATCATCTCCATCAAATAAACCTTTATCGCTCAGTTTTAAATGTGGGATAACCAAAAGCGCCATGAATGAAAGTGTCATGAAAGGCGCTTGTAGTGTAGAACCCAGATTTTTTGCAAATTGATCTATAGAAGTATATTGTTCGGCAATATCATGTCCATTTTGGTTACTCATTAAACCCGCTACAGGCAAAGCCAAAACTTCTTCTCGTCCGTTGCCTAAAGCTACAACGCCGCCGGTGTGTTCAATAACCAGATTAACGGCTTTACAAATACTCTCATCATCAATACCAACTGCAATTATATTGTGACTGTCATGTGCAACGCTGGATGCAATTGCGCCATGTTTTAGTCCGAAGTTTTTTACAAATGAAACGGCAACCGGTGCATTATGATAACGGTTAACCACCACAATTTTTAAAATATCATTTGTTACATCAGAAACGATTTCATTATTCACTACATTCGGTTTTACAGAAAGCTTATGCGTAATTAGCTGACCGTCTAAAGCTTCGATAACAGGTATTTCGTTTTCTCCACGATATGGAAGTTTGAAATCCTGTAGGGTTTTTAAACTACAATCGAAATGATTTACCGACGGCTGATTGGCTGCGGATTCAATCCAATTGCCAATGGTCTGGCCTTTTTCCGCCAGTAAAATGCCATTGATATAGGTTTGTTCAATTTTGAATTCTGTGAGATCTTTTGCTATAATAAAGTCAGCATGATCACCAATATTTAGGCTGCCAACATCGAGTTTGTAATGTGAAATAGGGTTGATGCATGCGGCCTGCAAAATATTAAAGACATCAATTCCTTTGGCCACTGCGCGTGCGCAAAGTTCGTTAATGTGCCCGGCAACTAAACTATCTGGATGTTTGTCGTCACTGCAAAACATAATCATTTGTGGCCATTCGTTAAGAAGCCCAATAAGTGCCTCAAAATTTTTAGCCGCACTTCCTTCCCTAATCAGAATTTTCATGCCTCTCTGAAGTTTATCCAGCGCTTCCTCGGCAGTAAAGCATTCATGGTCTGTAGAAATTCCGGCATCGATATATTGCTGAACGGCATCGCCACGCAATCCGGGTGCATGTCCGTCTACGGGTTTTCCAAATTCATGTGCAGCGGCAATTTTTGCCATCACACTTTCATCCTGATGCAAAACTCCAGGGAAATTCATCATTTCGCTGAGGTATTTTATTTCCGGACGTTGCAAGAGATTGCGAACATCATTCACATCCAATTCTGCACCTGCGGTTTCAAATTTCGTTGCTGGAACGCAGCTTGGTGCACCAAAATTAAATTTGAAGGGAACGGTATTCCCATTATCAATCATAAACACTACACCTTCCAAGCCACAAACATTTGCAATTTCATGTGGATCGCTAATTGTTGCAACTGTGCCATGTACAACGGCAAGTCTGGCAAATTCAGTTGGAATAAGCATGCTGCTTTCAATATGAACATGACTGTCTATAAAGCCAGGCAAAATAAAATGAACATCATCTCTTGATTCAGAAATCTTTTCCTTTGATTTGATTTTTCCATCTTCAACAGATATTTCTCCAAAATATATTTCGTGGTTTTCTATATCAACTATATTTCCTTCAACTTTAAAATTGCTCATCTTATATTTTTTTAACACAGTTTGTACACTGCTTTTTACTTCGCACCAAAAGTTTGCAAAACAAAATAGTGTGGTCTAGTAGTTTAATAATTTATTTAAGGTTTCTCCTAATCTGGCTTTGGCCAGAAAATCATCTTCAAGAATTTTATTCATCGGTACGGCTGTATCTAAACTCGCACATCTAAAAATTGGCGCATCCAGATATTCAAAACAATGTTCAGCAATCCATGCGGCTATCTCCGCACCGAAGCCATTTGTTAGCGTATCTTCATGCAAGATCAAAACCCTTCCTGTTTTCTGAACGGCTAATTTTACAGCTTCCCTGTCCCAAGGTTGCAAAGTTCTCAAATCTACAATTGTAGCGTTAATTTGCTGTTCTCTAATATAATTTTGCGCCCAATGGACACCCAATCCATACGTGATAATTGTACATTGATTTCCTTCCGCAACTGTCGCTGCTTTTCCAATCTCTACAGTGAAATAGCCATCTGGTACTTCAGCAGTTAAGCTTCGGTACAAATATTTATGTTCGAAATAAAGTACCGGATTAGGATCTTCAATCGCGGCCAAAAGTAAACCTTTTGCATCAGAAGGGAAAGCCGGATAAACAATTTTTAAACCTGGAGTTTTTGTAAACCAGGCTTCATTACTTTGCGAATGAAATGGACCTGCGCCCGTTCCGGCACCTGTTGGCATGCGGATAACAACATCTGCTTTTTCGCCCCAGCGGTAATGGGTTTTGGCTAAATTATTTACAATTTGATTAAAACCTTCCGTAACAAAATCGGCAAACTGCATTTCCATGACTGCCTTGTAGCCGTTTATAGAAAGGCCTAAAGCTGTACCAACAATGGCCGATTCGCAAATGGGTGTATTTCGAATCCGTGCTTTGCCAAACTTTTCATTAAAGCCTTCGGTAATTTTGAAAGCCCCGCCGTATTCCGAAATATCTTGCCCCATTAAAATCAGGTTCGGGTATTTTTGCAAAGCCAGATTTAATGCGTCACTTATCGCATCCAGATATCTTTTAGAAATAAGGTTTTGCTGCGGATGAACAGGCGACTGTACGAAAGGGAAAAACATTTCATTCTCCTCTCGCGAGGCATTGGCAGTTGGTTCTTCTTCGTCAAAAGCCAGTTCAATTTCCAGATCTATACTTTGTTTAAGCTGAATTTTTATGTCTATGATCTGATCCGAATCTAAGATTCCCTCTTCAATGAGGAAATGTTCATAACAGCTGATTGGATCTTTTTTCTCCCATTCATCTAAAAGCAGTTGCGGAACATATTTGGTGCCCGAAGCTTCTTCATGTCCACGCATTCTGAAAGTGCTACACTCTACTAAAACTGGCCGTGAATTGTGGCGAATGTCTGTTGCAAGGCGATGGATGGTATCGTACACTTCCAAAACGTTATTTCCATCAATGCGAATACCTTCAATACCGTAGCCGATAGCTTTGTCTATTAATTGCTTGCATTTAAATTGTTCTTCAGTTGGAGTTGATAAACCGTAACCATTATTTTCGATGAGGAAAATAACCGGAAGATTCCATACTGCCGCAACGTTTAGGGCTTCATGAAAGTCGCCTTCGCTTGTAGCGCCTTCACCAGTGTACACGAGCGTTGCTTTCGCCGAATTACTTAATACATCTGCAAGTGCAATTCCATCTGCCAATGCCATTTGCGGGCCGAGGTGAGAAATCATCCCGATAATTTTATATTCCTGGGTACCGAAATGAAACGAGCGGTCGCGACCTTTGGTAAAACCAGTTACCTTGCCCTGCCATTGCGCCATCAGTTTTTTTAATGGAATACCTCTGCTGGTAAAAACACCCAAATTACGGTGCATGGGTAAAATATACTCGTTTGTTTGCATAGCCAGCGTAGAGCCAACTGCAATAGCTTCCTGGCCAATGCCAGAAAACCATTTTCCAATTCTGCCCTGGCGGAGAAGTTTAAGCATTTTTTCTTCAACCATGCGCGGATAAAGAAGTTGTTTGTACAAATCAATTAAAAATTTGTTGTCTTTATTGCCGCGGTTGAATTGCATGTTTTGTTTTATTTAAACGAGGAATTATCCGAGGGATTGACCAATTGAAGATCTTTGATTTTTTTGAAATCGGCAAGGCTTCTGGTAATCAAGGTTAGGTTTTGAGTTATAGCGGTTGCAGCTATTATCGCATCGGGAAGTTTTATTTTGTGTTTTCTTCTCATCTCGATAGTCTGAAGAATGATTTCTTCAGACAGATTATAGATCTGAGAAGCAAAAATAAACCCATTTAACATGGAATGCTGTTGTGGACTTATATTTGACCAAGCTAAAAGCTCTATCCTCGGCACCACAGAAAGTCTCATCTCTAGATTGTCAATAAATGCAGTAGCCGTTTCAGCTAACTTGTTTTCGAGATAATCAATGGCAGCATTTGTGTCTGCTAAATATCCCGTTCCCATTCGTTTCGGCTATCTACAACATACTGCTGGAATTCCTCGTATTGTTCATTGGTAAGGTTTAGTGAACCCCGAAAATCTGAAGGTCTTTTTTTTGGTTTATCTGTTTCAGTTAACTCGTCTATTGAATGCACGAGGACTTCAATTTGTTTACCAATGTAAGCTTTCGGAACATCAATTGATATAATTTCTTTATCCGGGGTTATCGTTGTTCGTACCATACTCAAATATACAAAAATATGAAAGCAGATGGAAACTGTAATCTATGGCGAAAGCTCCAGTAATTCCAGTCTAGTCTTCCTTATTTTTTTTCAGGTTTTCCCACTGTTTTGAGAATGATTTGTCTGCAACTTTTGGCAATTCGCGGTGGTTGCCCCAGCTTTTCCTAAAGAAAGTTTTCAGCATATAATTTTTGAATTTTCCACCAAAGAAGTCCATCCATTTGCGTTTTTGCATCATGCGGTTAAACATTCCCCAGCCAACTTCTTCCATTTTTCCATTTTCGTGTGTTGCTGCTGCATCTCTACGATTGAGCAGAAGCATTTTATGGATATCAATTTTTACCGGGCAAACTTCTGAGCATTTTCCGCATAAGCTAGAGGCATAACTCAAATGTTTAAACTCCTCCATGCCTTTAAAATGCGGCGTAATTACCGAACCAATTGGTCCGCTATATGTAGTGTTGTACGTATGTCCACCAATGTTTTTATAAACCGGGCAGGCATTTAAACAAGCTCCACAACGAATGCAGTATAATCCCTGACGCTGGTCTTTTTGAGCCAAAAGGTTTGTACGGCCATTATCAAGTAAAATTACATACATTTCTTCTGGGCCGTCTGTTTCATTCGGTTGGCGCGGCCCACTCAAAATGGAATTGTAGACCGTCAAATTTTGACCAGTTCCATGTGTGGCAAGTAAAGGCCAGAATAAATCTAAATCGGCGATGGAAGGAATTACTTTTTCTATGCCTACAATAGCAATATGGATTTTTGGAAATGTAGTGCTTAAACGTGCATTCCCTTCATTTTCTGTAAGTGCGATACTGCCTGTATCTGCGATTAAAAAGTTGCCGCCGCTAATGCCAATATCCGCCTGAAGGTATTTATCGCGAAGCAATTCTCTTGCTTTCTGCACCAATTGTGGTGGAGTTGCATCTATTGGTGTTCCAAATTTTTCATGAAAAAGCGTCGCAATATCTGTTGCACTTAAATGCATTGCAGGTGTAACAATGTGATAAGGCGCTTGCCCAAGCAGCTGAACAATATATTCGCCTAAATCACTTTCCAGAGATTCGATATTATTTTTGGCCAGGAAATCGTTTATATGAATTTCCTCGGTTGTCATGGATTTTGACTTGATTACCGTTTTGCCATTAGCACGTTGAATGATATTCAGAATTTCTTTCTGCGCTTCTTCAGCATCATTGGCCCAAATTACTTTTCCGCCCCGGCGTTGAAAATTGGCTTCAAATTCTGGAAGAAATTTATCCAGATTTTCCATTACCCGCCATTTGACTGCATGAGCCTTTTTCTTTGAAGCTTCGAGATTTTCAAATCGTGAAATGCCTCGCGCTACGGCGACATTGTATTTACCAATATTATAATTTATGGTATTGCGATGGGGAATATCGAATGCTTTCTCGTCTGACTTCTCTAAAAATTCCTCGGCGGTTTTCATCGGCTTTTGTTTTGTAATCTCTAACGGAGATCAGTCAAGTTTGTTTCGATTAATCTGCATTAAGGCCCAAATATAGGAAACCATGCTGAGTTTCTCTACAAGCAAAATTCGGAAAGAATTCTGAAGTACTTTCGATATGAAAAGGAATGGCTGAAAAGCTAAACCGAAAATTGCTGTGCAAATTGAAAAGCCAAACATAGTTTTTCTCTGTGCTTTCGCTCTGTGTACTTTGTGGTAGAAAAAAGTGAAAAAGGTAAGGCGCAAGTTGCTGTGCAAATTGAAAAGCCAAATATAGTTTTTCTCTGTGCTTTCGCTCTGTGTACTTTGTGGTAGAAAAAAGGGAAAAAGCTAAAGCTCAAGTTGCTGTGCAAATCGAAAAGCCAAACTTAGTCTTTCTCTGTGCTTTCGCTCTGTGTACTTTGTGGTGAAAAAAGTGAAAAAGCTAAAGCTCAAGTTGATGTGCAAATTGAAAAGCCAAACTTAGTTTTTCTCTATGCTTTTGCTCTGTGTACTTTGTGGTGGAAAAAAGCGAAAAAGCTAAGGCGCAAGTTGCTGTACAAATTGAAAAGCCAAACTTAGTTTTTCTCTGTGCTTTTGCTCTGTGTACTTTGTGGTTGAAAAAAGAGAAAATGAAAATGCCCCTTGAAAATTCAAGAGGCATTTCGGGTTTTATTTTTTAGGATTTCCTTTACCATCCATATCTACAGCAGGGCGTTTAGCTCTGTTGGCCAGTTCCCATGCGGTATAGTAAGTAAGCTTAGCTCTCTTAGACAATAGCGGGAAGTTGATTTTGCTTACCTCGTCGCCAGGTTTGTGATAATCCTGCTGCAACATACCATCATAATAAAAGATAATTGGAATGCCCAGTTTTGCGAAGTTATAATGATCTGAGCGGTAATAAATTTGCTCTGTATCTTTTGGATCATCATATTTATAATCCAGCTTTATTTTTGTGTAGGTTGCATTTACTTGCTCACTTAAGTTTGCAAGATCGCTACTTAACATTCTGGAACCTACAGAATAAATGTAGTTTGCAGAATCTGGTTTACCCAAATATTCTTCGCCAATACGGCCAATCATATCTGTATTCAAGTCGGCAATTGTATTTTCAACAGGGAAAACCGGATTTTCTGAATACCAGTTAGATCCCCATAACCCTTTTTCTTCACCAACAACGGTCATAAACAAGATGCTCCTTTTTGGACCTTTTCCTGCCTTTTTTGCATCGGTAAAAGCTTTCGCCATCAAAAGTACGCCAGTTGTTCCAGAACCGTCATCATCTGCACCATTATTTACTTTATCCGTTGCATTTGGGTTGGTTACCAAACCAATGTGATCGTAATGCCCGGTAAGAATTAATACTTCATTTTTAAGTTTTGGATCTGAACCTTCTAAAAAGCCAAGAACGTTTTCACATCTAACCGGAGTTTCTGTTTTCGCAGCACTCGCAGAAAAAGGAACGTTCAATATTTGTGAAGCAGGTTGTTTGCTTTCGATGATTTTTTTCTGAAGATCTGCAACTGTTGTATTGGCGCTTTTTAATAATTCATTTGCGAAAGCTGTAGAAATTGAAATTTTTGGAATATCGTTTTGTTTTTGTGCTTCTACAGCGCTTTTAGATTTTACCAAAACACGTCCGTTGTTCATGTTGGCTTTCGCATTTTCATCCAGACGATCAACAGATGGATCGATAATTAAAATGCCTTTTACATTATTCTGAGCAAAAAAAGCGGCTCTTTTCTCTAAAATTGCTCTATTTGTTGCGCGATCCATACGCGTACCAGCCGCTAGTGTAGGGTCGCCACCGTTGAACATCATCACTACTTTTCCCTGGATATCTTGTCCGGAAAAATCATTATATCCATCTTTGTTTAATGCATATCCAACAAAAACAATCTGATCAGCAGAGAAAGTAAAACCCTTATCACTAATTAGCGTTGGTTGTACTACAAAATCCTTCTGATATTCTTTTGGCTGTCCGTTAAGGGTTACATGACTTTCTTTAAGCGTAACATTTACCAAATCAATTTTTTGGAAATAACTTCCATTTACAGGACCTTTTAAGCCAAGTGATTTGAAATAATCGCGGATATAATCTGCGGCCATCCATGCACCTTTAGTCCCGGTTTCACGACCTTCATATTCGTCTGAAGCCAGTATGGAAAGATGTTTGTAGGCATTCTCGGGATTAATCGCTTTGCTAAACCGCACAGCATCTTTATTTTCTGGCAGCGGTTTTACCTGAGCAAAACAGCTCGCTGTCAATAGCGATGCCAGTGTAAGGGTTAAAAATCGTTTATTCATATAATAAGTTAGTTAAGTTCTTGTCAACAAGAAATTTTATCAATTCTATTCTGGTGTCTGCCACCTTCAAATGTTGTAGACAGGAAAATATCTGCAATTGCTTTGGCCGTTTCTTCCGATACAAACCTGGCCGGAATACACAATACATTTGCGTCATTGTGTTTACGTACCAGCGCAGCTACTTCCTCTTCCCAGCATAGACCTGCGCGAATATTTTGGTGTTTGTTTGCTGTTATAGCCACACCATTTGCAGAGCCACACAACAGAATTCCGTAGTCGAAAGCCCCGCTTTCTACAGCTGAAGCAACCGGGTGAGCAAAATCGGGATAATCTACCGAATCTAAGGAATAGGGACCAAAGTCTTTAACTTCATAATTTGCAAGGTGTTTGATTAAGGCTTGTTTAAAGTCAAAACCTGCATGATCAGCGCCAATGGCAATTTTTAATCGGTTAACGGACATGGCCAAAAATATAGAGAATATTAAAATTCGTTCGTAATGTTTTTGTTAACTGGTATAAAATTCTTTTTCCGCTTTTTTGCGTTTGCGATCAATATAAGCCGAAACAAAAATACTTAGTTCGTAAAGTAAGAATAGCGGTGTAGCTACAATCAACATCGTCATAATGTCTGGCGTCGGTGTTACAATTGCTGCAATGATCAGGATGATTACGGCTGCGTATCTTCGGCTAGAACGCATTAGCTTTGGTGTCATCAATCCTAATTTTGATAAAATAAAAATGATAATCGGCAGTTCGAAGATGATTCCGGTACCTAAGGTCAAAGTTGCAACAGATGATAGATAAGAATCTACCGTAAATGTATTTTTGATTTCTGCACTTACCGTGTAACCTGTAAGGAAGTTTACCGATAGCGGACAAACGATAAAATAGCCGAATAATATACCGATAATGAAAAGCAGCGAAGCGAAAAATACAAAGCCGCTTGCAGATTTGCGCTCGTTTTCATGAAGTGCTGGCTTAATAAAACGCCAGATTTCCCAAAGTAAATAAGGAAAACCAACTACAATGCCACACATTACACATACGTTTAACTGCAAGTTAAACTGGCCGGCCATTTCTGTGTTTATAATTTCGCCATTAATTTTTTTGATACACATGTCCTGTCCTAATGACGGAAACATATCTACCAGTTTACACATCATTCTGTAGGTCCAGAATCCAGGCTTTTTCGGTCCGAAGATTACTTTATCCAGCAATTCCTCATTAAAATAAAATGCGATACCCGTGAAAACAGCGATAGCGATTACTGCTCGGATTAGATGTTTACGTAAAACGTCGAGATGGTCAAAAAAAGACATTTCTGCCTCAATGTTTTTACCTTTTTCTCCTATAGCCTTGATTAAGGATGATCTTTCTTTATTGCTGCTCATGGTTCAAAAACAAAAATACCATTCTAATTGAATAGAATGGTATTTACGTGCTAAATATAGAAATAGTTTAGATTATTCTGATAAATCAAATGTTTCCATGAATTTGGTGGTGAAATTTCCGGCTCTGAAATTCGGATCTTTCATCAATTGCAAATGGAACGGAATTGTGGTTTTTACACCTTCAATTACAAATTCTCCTAATGCGCGTTCCATGGTGCAGATGGCTTCTTCGCGCGTTTGCGCAACAGTAATCAGCTTCGCAATCATACTGTCGTAATTTGGTGGAATCTGATAACCTGCATAAACGTGTGTATCTACCCGTACACCATGACCACCTGGAGAATGGAAATTGGTAATTTTACCTGGTGAAGGACGGAAATTATTAAATGGATCTTCGGCATTGATTCGGCATTCTATGGCATGCATATCCGGGAAATAATTTTTACCCGAAATTGGAATACCTGCAGCAACTTTAATCTGTTCTTTAATTAAATCGAAGTTGATTACCTCTTCCGTAACCGGATGTTCTACCTGGATACGTGTATTCATTTCCATAAAATAGAAATTACGGTGTTTATCAACCAAAAATTCAATGGTTCCTGCACCTTCGTAATTTACAGCTACAGCGCCTTTAATTGCCGCTTCACCCATTTTCAAACGAAGTTCTTCTGTCATAAATGGAGAAGGAGATTCCTCAACCAATTTCTGGTGACGGCGTTGTATAGAACAATCGCGCTCAGATAAATGACAGGCTTTACCAAACTGATCACCAATAATTTGGATTTCAATATGGCGTGGATCTTCGATATATTTTTCAAGATATAAACCATCGTTACCAAATGCAGCACCAGATTCCTGACGTGCACTATCCCAGGCGCCTTCAAAATCTTCATCTTTCCAAACTACACGCATTCCACGACCACCACCACCGGCAGTTGCTTTTAGAATTACAGGGTAGCCCATTTCATTTGCAATCTGGATACCTTCCTTAACACTGGTTAACAAACCTTCCGAACCCGGAATAGTTGGAACACCAGCTATTTTCATGGTCGCTTTAGCCGAAGCTTTGTCGCCCATGTCGTTAATCTGCTCAGGTGTAGCACCAATAAATTTGATGCCGTATTCGCGACAAATATTAGAAAACTTAGCATTTTCTGATAGGAAGCCGTAACCTGGGTGAATGGCATCAGCATTGGTCAACTCTGCCGCAGAGATAATATTTGGAATGTTCAGATAAGAATCTTTACTTGGTGGCGGACCAATACAAACCGCTTCATCAGCAAAACGTACATGTAAGCTTTCGCGGTCGGCGGTAGAGTACACAGCAACAGTTTTGATGCCCATTTCCTTACAGGTACGGATTACGCGCAAAGCGATTTCACCCCTGTTGGCAATAAGTATTTTTTTAAACATAATTTTTAATTTAGGATTCCACGAATTTTAAATTGGATCAACCAAGTTGCACGCTTTAAAATCTGAGAAATCAAATTAATCTGTGAATCAGCTACTAAATAGGTTCTACTAAAAACAAAGGTTGGTCGTATTCTACCGGAGATGCGTTTTCTACCAATATTTTAACAATACGTCCAGAAACTTCACTTTCAATTTCGTTGAAAAGTTTCATTGCTTCAATAATACAAACAACTTTTCCAGTTCCGATTTCATCACCAACATTTACGAAAGATGGTTTATCAGGACTTGAAGAACGGTAAAAAGTACCAATCATCGGGGATTTAACAGTGATGTATTTCGAGCTGTCATCTGCCGCCGGAGCAGCTGGTGTAACAACCGCTGCTGGTGCAGTAGGCGCACTTGCTACAGGCGCTGCAGCTTGTACAAGTGGCACCTGTGGTACCGTAGTATGAACAACTGTTGGCGTTTGGTTTGTTTTGATGGTGATCTTAAAGTCTTCTTGCTCAATAGCGACTTCGTTTACACCTGAACGAGAAACAAATTTAATCAGTTCCTGTATTTGTTTGATATCCATTTTTTAGGCTTTGTTATGTAAAAAATAGTGTATAATGAATTAACTAAGTTATACTTTTTTTGTTTTAATTTAATGATATGCAGCGTTTTAAAGCTGGGCTTTAAAGTTGTTTAAGATTGAGTATCATAAGCCCATTTTAAGTAAATGGAACCCCATGTAAATCCACCGCCAAATGCTGCAAGGACAATATTGTCGCCTTTTTTCAATCTACTTTCCCATTCCCATAAACATAGTGGAATAGTTCCGTTGGTTGTATTTCCGTAGCGCTCAATATTAATCATCACTTTATCTGTGCCAACGCCCATACGATTGGCAGTTGCATCGATAATCCGTTTATTGGCCTGATGAGGCACCAACCAGGCAACATCATCTGCCGTAAGGCTATTGCGCTCCATGATTTCTGCAGCTACATCTGCCATATTGGTTACTGCGAATTTAAAAACTGTAGGACCTTCCTGATGTGCATAATGTTCGCGGGCATCAATACTTTCGTGTGAGGCCGGTTTAACTGAACCACCAGCTTTCATACCTAGAAAATCACGACCTGAACCGTCTGTTCTCAAAATTGAATCCTGAATTCCGAAGCCATCTTCATTAGGTTCTAATAAAGCGCAACCGCAACCATCTCCAAAGATGATACAAGTTGTACGGTCTTCATAATTGATAATAGATGACATTTTATCGCCACCAACAACCAATACTTTTTTGTGTTTTCCAGATTCGATGAATTGTGCGCCAGTGCTCAGACCAAAAAGGAACCCCGAGCAAGCTGCCTGTAAATCATAACCCCAGGCATTTTTGGCGCCTACCTTATCCGCCAGAACATTTGCCGTAGCCGGGAAAGTGAAATCTGGTGTGGTGGTACAAAAAATAATCAGTTCGATTTCTTTTGCATCAATCCCTCTTTTTTTAAGCAATCCGTTAACCGCATGTACGGCCATGTCAGAAGTACCTAAACCTTCACCTTTTAAAATTCTACGTTCCTTTATACCTGTTCTACTGGTGATCCATTCATCCGAAGTATCAACAATGGTTTCTAACTCTGCGTTGGTTAACACATAGTCGGGTACGTAACCATTAACTGCTGTAATAGCAGCGCGAATTTTACTCATCTTTAAATCTTAAATAAATTATTTAAACGCCGTTTTTATCTTTTCGATCAAACCAGCTGTAATCATCTCACGGGATTGAAGTACCATGTTTTTAACGGCCAGAGGGCTTGAAATTCCATGACCTATAATTACCGGAGCATTTACGCCCAGTACTGGGCTTCCTCCATACTGTTCATAATTGAAGCGATCGAAAAATTCATCCTTCATTCCTTTTTTAACGGTTAAAACATAGAAAGATTCTGCAAGTTTTAGCATTACATTTCCTGTAAAACCATCACATACAATCACATCAGCTTTATCGTTAAACAAATCTCTGCCTTCTACATTTCCCACAAAATTAAATAAATTGGTATCTCTCATAAGCGGAAACGTAGCCATGCTCAGCATATTGCCTTTTTCCTCTTCTTCGCCAATATTCATCAATGCAACTTTAGGGTTGTTTACCTGAAGAACATTTTCTGCATAAAGGCTACCTAAGGCACCAAATTGTAATAAAATATCGGGTTTGCAGTCGGCATTTGCGCCAACGTCTAGCAGAAGGCCTGTACCGCCTTTAACTTTTGGCAAAATAGAACACAAGCATGGACGTATAATACCAGGGATGGTTTTTACACTGAAAACTGCACCAACTAACATGGCGCCTGAATTTCCCGCACTTGCAAATGAATCGAGTTTGCCTTCTTTTAAAAGGTTAAAACCAACTGAGATACTCGAATTTGGTTTTTGAACGATTGCTTTTGTAGGATGTTCGCCCATACCAATCACTTCGTTGGTATGTACGTATTCAAAATGATCAGGATTAAAACCTTCTTCTGCGAGGATGGGTTTAATCTGTTCAGTATCGCCGATGAGAACCAGGTGTTCTCCGGCATTTAGCGATTTATGAGCTGCTATTGCTCCCAAAACAATTGCTTTGGGAGCATAGTCTCCGCCCATTATGTCGAGGCCTATTTTCATAGAAAAAATCTGTTTGTGTTTTTTCGGGTTAAATCCCGAAATTTTCAGTGGACTAAGGTATGACTAAAGCCGCTGAAAACACAAACAATTCTTTAAGAAAATTACCCTATCTGAGTATTTTCGATAACCAGTTTGCCGTTGTAGTATAAGTTACCATCAACGTTATAAGCACGGTGAGGTACGTGTATAGCACCTGTTGCCGAGCATGTTGCTAAAGAAGGTAATACCGCTTTATAGTGCGTTCTTCTTTTATTTTTTCTCTGTTTCGAGATCTTACGTTTTGGATGTGCCATTGGTATATAATCTAATTATTTTTTTAACTTATTAAGTGCTTCCCAACGTGGGTCGCTTGTTTGTTCACTTTCGTCATCTTGTTTGTCAAAAGCCAGGTTTTCCAGTCTATTGATCATTTCCTGATCACACTCTTTACCTGCCTGATCACAGTTTTTAATATAGGGTACCGCTACGTTAATCATTTCGTAAAGCGGCCCCGAGATGTCAATTGCAGTTTCTTTTCTGTTGAGGGAGATAATCTCGTCATCATCACTCTCCAGTTCATCTTCTGCAAATTTGACAATCTGTCTTTCATAAAGGTTTACCGGATAAGCAAATTCAGATAAACATTTATCACAATCTAAATTTAATGTTCCTTCAACCTTAAATTTTAAGATCAACATGGTTTCTTGTTTGTCAAGTTCCAGATTAACCTTTAAATGCCCGCTTTTAATTAATGAGTACTCGAAGGCATTAAAAAAGTGATCATCAAGCTCATATTCAAACTGATGAGATCCCAATTTTAATCCGGTAAACGGTACTGAAAATTGTTTTAACGGGTTCAAAGTACTGTAAAATTTTAGCCTGCAAATGTATGGATAAAAAATTAGATTAAAAATGTTTTTTAAAAAATATTGCTTCTTTTAATGTGTTTTTTAAAATCATAATTTTTTGAAAATCAGTTTCATTGCTTTTCGGATGCTCTGTGCCGCTTTTTGTTATACAATTTTCGGGTGCTCCGCCAATTGTGCCACATTAATCGGGTTTAGCGCTGTTTGGTCCGGTGATAGCAGGCAAAATCTATTCTGCTGCTAAGTTCATGGGTTTATTGTTTCTGCTCCATTCACTCCATGAACCAACATACAATTTGGGAATGGGCAAGCCTGCGTAGTCCATTGCCAAAAGCGTGTGACAAGCGGTAATTCCGGAGCCACAGTGCACAATTGTATTTTCGGCTTTAATTCCGGATAATGCTTTTGTATATTTTTGTCTTAAAATTTCCGGCGATAAGAAACGACCTTTTTCATCCAGATTTTCAGTAAAAGGAATATTTACTGCGCCTGGAATATGGCCGGCAATAAGATCAATGGGTTCTGTTAATCCTGCATATCGGCTTGCATCACGTACGTCAATTACGGTGTGGTTTTCATCGCGCGTTGCGCTTTCCACTTCATCAATCGTTGCTGTAGGCAAATTCCATTTATCAATTGTATAGGGGTGGGCAGGAGTTATTACCGGAAGTTCTGCATTTGCCGGAAATCCGGCTTGTATGGCTGCATTGTAGCCACCATCAATAACCTGAACCTTTTGGTGACCAATTGCTTTCAACATCCACCACAAACGTGCAGCAGCATTTCCACCGTTTTTATCGTCATAAATAATAACATGGCTATCGGGAATTATTCCCCATCTGCCAAGCAGATCCGAGAATTGTGTAGCTGTTGGCAATGGATGTCTTCCGCCTTTGGCGAAATCAACAATATTTGCCAGGTCGTTATTTACATCGGCAAATATTGCGCCCGAGAGATGTTGTTCGTTATACCTCTCTTTAGAACCCGCACTGGCATCAATAAGTACGATATTTGTCGACTGGTTTAATGCAACCAAATCTTCGGGTTTTATAATTGGCTGAATAGCTTCCATTTTGAAATATATTTCGTGCTTTTTTCGGACTTTTACCAACGCGGATAGACGTCTGTTAATGCTTCAAGTTTCTCTCAATCAGATTTTAAGAAGCATCATCTTTAATGTCAAATTGTGTTTCCACAACTTTTCCACCGGTACGCAATTGATTGCTCAGCATTTCTGCTTGTTCTTTTCGTTTTTGCACAATGTGGATAGCCGAGAATAAAGCTTCTCTGAATGAGGTTTCATCTGCCAGTCCTTTTCCAGCGATATCGTATCCGGTGCCATGGTCTGGAGAAGTGCGTACGAAATTTAATCCTGCGGTATAATTTACGCCATTTTGGAACGCAAGTGTCTTAAATGGAATTAGACCCTGGTCATGATACATCGCCAATACAGCATCAAATTGTTTGTAACTGCCGTTCCCAAAGAAACCATCTGCCGGATATGGACCAAAACACATAATTCCTTTTTCGTAAACTTCTTGTATTGCAGGGGAGATAATTTCTGCTTCCTCTGTGCCAAGCAAACCGTTATCGCTTGCATGCGGATTTAAGCCTAATACAGCAATTTTTGGTTTTTCAATCCAGAAATCCTTCTTTAAGCTATCATTAATTAGTTTTATTTTATTGACAATTTTTTCTTTTGTAATTGACGATGAAACATCCTTTACCGGAATATGTCCGGTTACTACGCCTACGCGTAAGCCTTCGCTGATTAAAAACATGAGCACATCCCGGCTTCCGCTTTTTTCCTGTAGGTATTCTGTATGTCCTGGGAAGGCAAAGGTCTCTGATTGTATATTGTGTTTATTGATTGGCGCAGTTACCAACGCGTCAATATCTCCATTTACTAAATCTGCCGTTGCACGCTCTAATGATAGGAGTGCATATTTACCACCCGTTGCAGTAACCTGCCCGAGTTCAATTTTTACATCTTCATCCCAGCAATTGATCATATTTGCACGCTTAACCTGCGCCTGGCTGGCCTGGTTAATTACATTAAAACTGAAATCGCCAAGATTATTAGCTTTTCTATGAAAAGAAGATACTTTGGTGTGGCCGTAAACAATTGGTGTGCAGTAATTTAAAATAGCCGGATTAGATAATGTTTTGATGATTACTTCTAAACCTATTCCATTCACGTCGCCAATACTAATACCTATTTTAAGTTTATTGCTCATAATTGCTGAAAAAATTTAGCGCAAAATACTGATTTTCGTTTAAACAGGTGCTTACCGGATAAAAATTAGTTATTTTGTATAAAATAGTGTAGCCATAGAAACACAGTTTAAAAGAAGAGCATACAGGTTTTTCTCTCCTTTTATATTTTTTTCTGTGATTTCTGTTCCTCCGGGACAAAATAAAGCGTAAGATGAGTTTAGTAAAAGCAAAAAAACATTTAGGTCAACATTTTTTAACCGATAAGGGAATTGCCAACCGCATTGTAGAAAGTCTGATTCGTACAGATCAATATAAACAAGTGTTGGAAGTTGGTCCCGGAATGGGCATCTTATCTGATTTTCTCCTTCAACGCTCTGATCTGGAAACGTACCTGATTGATATTGATACAGAATCTTTCCACTTTTTAAATGAAAAATATCCGCAGTTGGGTTCACGCTTAATTAATGGAGATTTCCTTAAACTGAATTTCGACGCCATTTTCCCAGATCCATTCGCCATTATTGGCAATTTTCCTTACAATATTTCCTCGCAAATTTTATTTAAAATTCTCGACAATAGAAATAAGGTAGTAGAAATGGTTGGTATGTTTCAAAAAGAAGTTGCGCAACGTTGTGCTGCTCCATCAGGAAGTAAAGAGTATGGTATTTTAAGTGTATTTCTTCAGGCATACTATAAAATCGAATATCTTTTTACCGTAAAACCCGGCACATTTAATCCACCGCCCAAAGTACATTCAGCCGTCATTCGCCTGACCAGAAATGAGGTAGCAGAATTAGATTGTGATGAAAAACTATTCTGGCGTATTGTAAAAGCGGGCTTTAATCAACGTAGAAAAACACTTCGTAATGCCGTTTCTGCTGTGATGCCGAAAGATAAAATGGATAATCATATTTATTTTGAGAAACGTGCTGAACAATTAACCGTGGCAGATTTTGTAGCGCTTACGCAACATGTTGCCGAACTGATGAAAGCGTAAATTTATGTTCGCAACGAATTTCATTCTGTAAAGACATTACCTATCAATGTCTTAAACATCTGATCTCCTGAAATTTTAAGCAATAAAGGGTGGTTTTATTTCTTGCAAAACGGTGATTATTCTAAATAATTTTCTCCTTTCCTTTGCAGCATAAATTAAAAAACCATGCTCAATTACAGCGAAATTTACAACGAAAACGGACTCGATTATCAAACTTACCGCGCTTTGGTAGATCGTCTTTTACTGGAAGGAAAAACAACTGGCCCAGATCATTCTGAAGCTATGTTGCATTACAGCAAAATGAACGTGCAACGAATGAATCGGGTAGATAAAACGGCAAGTTTAACCGCTGAATTGAGCGCGACAATTGCTGCATTAAAAGGACGCTATAATTTCTTAGTGATTACAGAAGGTTGGTGCGGAGATGCCGCACAGATTATTCCGGTTTTTAATAAAATTGCCAGTGCTTCTTCAGGTAAAATAGATTTGAAGTTCGTATTGCGTGATCAGAATATTCCATTAATTGATGCACATTTAACTAGTGGTGGGCGGGCAATTCCGGTGTTGATTATTTTAGACGAGCAGTTTGAACAGGTTCTTGCAACATGGGCACCGCGTCCTCAGGCTTTACAGACACTTTTGAAAGCGTGGAAAGCAGAGACATCGGAAATGACAATAATTGCTGAAAAACTTCATGGCTGGTATGCGAAAGACAAAACACAAACTACTCAAAATGAGTTGAATTCTGTGTTAAAGCAGCTAAAATAAAAGCGATAAGTTAATCTACAGAAACGGTCAATCCTTCTTGCTGGAGGATTTTCCGGTAGACTTCCATTTCAGTAAACGAACCTTCCAGTACAGCACATTTTCCCTCATTATGTACTTTCCAGGCAATTTTTTCGGCTTGTGTTTCGCTGTAATCCAGATATTTCATCATGCAATGAATCACATGATCAAAGGTATTGACATCATCATTCCACAAAATCAGGCGGTGTACGGTTTTAAGGGAAGTTAAAATCTCGTCGAGCGTAAAGGTCTCTTCTTTAGTTTCTGTTGACATAACTACAAAAGTAGGGAATTAATGGAGATTTGAGACAATAGATTTTGAGAATCATTTTGTTTTAGATACGGACATACTGATTTTAGCGAAAACATCGGAAATGTAATTGATCAAAGGTATTCTTAAGGAATAGAATAAAATAGCCTGTGATATTAGATTATACGCGTACATTTAAAATCATGTATACCATCATTGCGTAATTTATTACATTTGATTTACCAAAACTAATAATACTAACATGCACCAATCAAAAATTGCTGGGATAGGATATTACGTCCCCAAAAATATCTATACCAATTCTGATTTGAGCCGTTTTATGGAAACGAGCGATGAATGGATTCGGGAACGAACAGGAATTGAGGAGCGCCGTTTTGCAGATCGCAACGAAGAAACCACAACTACTATGGGAATTGAGGCCGCTAAAATTGCAATGGAACGTGCTGGCGTTACGGTGAAAGATATCGATTTTATCATTTTCGCTACGTTAAGCCCCGATTATTATTTCCCCGGTTGTGGTGTTTTACTTCAGCGAGAAATGGGTATGAATGAAATTGGTGCTTTGGATATCCGAAATCAATGTTCAGGTTTTGTATACGCTTTGTCTGTCGCAGATCAGTTCATCAAAACCGGCATGTATAAAAACATTCTGGTGGTTGGAAGTGAAAAACATTCTTTCGCAATGGATTTCGAAACCCGAAGCCGTAATGTATCCGTAATTTTTGGCGACGGTGCCGGAGCGGTTGTATTGCAGCCAACAGACCAGAAAGGTAAAGGCATTTTGAGTACACATTTACACAGCGATGGTGCAGATGCCGAAATTTTGGCCATGCATTATCCGGGCGCTCATGCCAATAAATGGTTAAAAGATAAACCTGCATTTCCGGATCAGGAACTTGGCGGACTTTTCATGACTGAAGAAATTATGAAAAGTGGCGCCGCATTGCCTTATATGGATGGACCCGCAGTTTTTAAAAAAGCGGTCGTAAAATTTCCTGAAGTAATTAAAGAAGCTTTAGCCAAAAATAACCTTACAGAGAAGGATTTGGATATGTTGGTTCCGCACCAGGCAAATCTCCGCATCAGTCAGTATGTACAACAGCTTCTAGGCTTACGCGATGATCAGGTATTTAACAACATTCAAAAATATGGAAACACCACAGCAGCTTCTGTTCCGATTGCGCTTTGTGAAGCCTGGGAAGCCGGAAAAATTAAAGACGGAGATTTAGTTTGTCTTGCTGCTTTCGGATCTGGATTTACCTGGGCAAGTGCTTTAATCAGATGGTAGTGATTTAGATGTTTCTTTTAACCACAAAGAACACGCAGAAATCACAAAGGTTTGGTTTCGCAATTCGCAGGCGCTTTGATCTTATTTTACCACAAAGAACACGGAGGAAGGCACAGAGAAACACAAAGGTTTGGTTTTGCAATTCGCAGGCGCTTTGATCTTATTTTACCGCAAAGAACACGGAGGAAGGCACAGAGAAACACAAAGGTTTGGTTTTGCAATTCGCAGGCGCTTTGATCTCATTTTACCACAAGAACACGGAGGAAGGCACAGAGAATCACAAAGGTTTGGTTTCGCAATTCGCAGGCGCTTGTAGCCTCCAGTGTTTGCCTTTTGCCTTCCTCCTTCAGCTTTTCACCTTCCTCCTTCTTCAGACTATTTCACAGTAAAATCGCCCAGATAGCTGCATTCTGTAGCTGCGCGTTGGTAAAATGGCGTTTTGGAATAACTCATTCTTAATTCCTGGAAATACGGATTAGCATAATTTGCTCTTAAAAACGTTTTCCATTTTACATCGGTTTTGTCGAAGTAGCTAAATGAGTTGATTTTGCTGCTTGCAATAATTCTTTTCTGCGTGCATTTGGCCAGCATAAAAGTGCATTTAGCTCTGAAATCGGCATCTGTACTTAAACTTCTGGCTTTTAAATACCAGGTTTTGGCTGTGGCCGCAGTTTTATAATCTGCATCGTAAACATATTTGACTGGGCTGGTATTGTCATAAGATGACCAATCATAACTGATCAAAAACCAGGCATTACCAAAATAGCCGGTTTGATAAACCGCATTTGCCATTTTGTAATAATATAAAGCCGCGTTCTTTTTGTCTGATATTGCCAGTTTCTGCAAACGCAACATTTCTGCTGCATAACTTTTCTTGCTTACAGAGGTTTTTGCATTAACGTATTTTTTTGGATAATCATTAATAGTTTCTATAAATGGATTGGCGTATAATTTTGCTTCAGAATTGCTGGAATACCAATTCTCCGGACTAAAATATTTGTAACTTGAAGAAACCCTTCCAAACATTTCTACAGCTTTTCCATACTGATGCGTACGCAAGTATGTTGTACCAAACAATTCATAAAAATCATCATTATTCAACTGGTTCAATGCTTTTGCCAGCAAAGCTGTTAAGTCATTTCCACTAGATTTACTTTTAAAAATAGAAAGTCCATTCATACTTCTCGGACTTAAATAGCGCTGCCAAAATTCTGTGGTTTGGTAACTCATATTTTTAAACAAAGAAGTTTCTGTAAGTTTCTCGTATTTTAAATCGCCTTTTACCATCGCCAAAGCGGCTTTTGCGGTATCGCCCAAATTCATATAAGCAGGAGCCAGAATCTGTTGATAGAAATTTCTTGTCGTTAATGTGAAACGTTTGTTACCATCTGTCCAGTAGTAATATTTGTCTTTTGGCTGGGCTTTGTTTTCTGCAAAACGTTTTTCATCCAGCCATTTTAATGTCGGCAACAGTTCGTTTTCATTAAATGGATTTCCTTTTTTGATGTTAGTAGATTTGATTAATAAATCGGTAATCCGGAACTGATCGTGCAGCTTTTCTGGCAAATTTTCAGCATTTAATTGAGAAAGATAACGCGCAGCATCTTGGTTTTTGTTTTCCATCCACGATAAATAGGCCGCAGTTAAAGTCCCCAGTTCAGGTTGTGGATATTTCTTTTCTGCAGCCAGTTTCAGCGCAAAATTCTGTATATCATGAAGTTGTTTCAGGTTAACAATTTTAACGCTGTCTTTGTATTTCTGGCCGCGGTAATCATCAGTAAAATAATAGTTGTAACCAATATTGGAAATGTCGCTCGCCTGAATTAAATTTTTCTCCAGTTTATTGATTTCTCTCACCATCAAAGCGCCAACAATAAGACTTGAAGGCGAAAGTTGATACACTTTATTCAGGCTTTTTACATCGTATTCATAATTTCCAAATCCATTAATGGCCCAAATGTTTACTTGCTCATCTGTATTATTGGCAAACTTCAAAGCGCCAGTCAGAGGAGAACTGGTATAGTAATAATTTTTGTAGGCTTGCGTTCTGCGTTCTGGATTGCTGGCAAAAACCTCCGAAAAAAGATATGCAGCTTTCTCCGGTTCGCCAAGTTTACGCACAGCACCTGCGTATAAAGCCAAAGCCCAGCCTTTAAGTGCGGTATTTAGTTTTGTACCGGCGATGTATTTTTCATATACATCTTTACATTGCTGGAAATTTCCGGCGTAATGAAACATTCTGGCCGATTGATATGCATAGCGAAGCTTCAAAAAAGTATCTTTCTCTACAGTTGCATTCGCAAGTGCTTCGTTTCCTTTTTCTGTCATTGCAGTAGTATCCCGCGGTTGCGGATCCCATAAACTGAACGTTACATTAGCCAGAGGTTCTACACTTTTTGCAAAAAGAAAGTACTTTAACGCTTTTTTGTCTTTGCTTAAAGCCTTTAGAAAACTATTGTTCTGCAAGCTGTCTGGAAGGTCAGAAACTTTACCCGAATAGGTAGATAGTTTCTGGCTTGTTGCACTATCTGTTTTATACATTACGGCTAAAACATCTTGTTCTTTTGAATTTAGATATTTTGCCCATTCGCGGCTATTAATAGCCGGTTCACTTTCTACATCATTTTCATTGTTCAGGTATACCATTTCATTGTATGCGAAAGGTGTATATTCTTCACCAGATGTGTTGTTGTGGAAATACGTAATGTAATAATCGTAAGGATCTACTTCTCCGCCGCAGGCGATGTTTACAGCAATTTCGCCAAAATAAAACAAGAGAAATACACTAAAAATGAGCGATAATTTTTTGAAAGCTTTCATGGGAAAAGTGTTTTAATAGGTTGATGTCAAGATGGTAAAAAACTAGATTTCGTTCTTCGGGTTTTAAATATCGGGATAAAAAATCAGATGTTTTGAGTAAATCTTCCGGTGTAACTTCTTCCCAGCGCACTTCATCGCCGCGTTTTAAACCGGCTTTTGGAAAATCAGCCAGCAAGGTGTAGACGATGCTTTTACCTTGTTGGCTAAATAAATTTTTGTTGCGGATATCGGCTTTTGATAATCTTTTGGAGATACCCGCATACTGTTTTTTACGAAACACTACCGCCCATTCAAAAACCGGTAAAGCCACGTCTAAGCGAAGTGGATAATTTTCAAGGTCATCTTTCAGGTAAGTATTCATCTCGCGAAGATCAAGAATGGAGTTTTGTTCGCCATATTTTCTCAGGTTTCCCATATTGTAACACATTAACATGGCTTTATCTACTGGAGGAATCCCGTTAGAAACAATATTTTTTACCTGGTGTAACCTCAGTGTGCCAGAAATCATCTTCCCTTTAAGAAGTGGATTTGCTTTAAGCTGTTTAAGAAAAATGAAGTATTTATCTCTGGTGGTTTTGGTCCAGTCGCAATCAATTTGAATTTCTGTAAAACCAGATTTTCCGGCTTGCTTAACTTTCGCCTCTACGAACGATGCAATTTTTGCGGCGAGCTGCGAAGTTTTGGAAGAATCAATAGTATTAAAAACATTGTTGACGATGAAAACCACCGGAATAATATTAATGTGCGCAGGAAGTGCATCGGTAAATTTTATTGGCGAAACCGGTACAGCTTGGTTAAAATCCGGATCATAATCTACATCCATAATCCGGACATAGAGCGATTTTGATTTAAACGTATTCAAATATGCGGTTTCGGAAGGATTATTTTGATATACCGTTTTCCAGAAATAAAATGTTGGATGAACAACTGATTTCTGCTTGCAGCTGAAAAGGAAAAGCAGGGAAATTACGAAAATAGTTATCTTGCGCATATCAAATAATCACCAAAAATAATATAAATGCGCGCAGTTTTACAAAGAGTTACAGAAGCAAGTTGCAAAGTAGATGGTAAAATTACTGGAGAAATTGCTTCCGGTTTTCTTGTACTTTTAGGAATTGAAGATGCGGATACTACAGAAGATTTAGAGTGGCTGGCACAAAAAATCATCAATATGCGTGTGTTTTCTGATGAAAATGGATTGATGAATAAAGCTTTGGCAGATATTGACGGACATATTCTTCTGGTTAGTCAGTTTACCTTGTTTGCATCAACCAAAAAAGGAAACCGACCAGGGTTTACGCGTGCGGCCAGACCAGATTTTGCCATTCCAATGTATGAAACAATGATTTCAAAACTCTCTGCTTTATTGGGCAAAAAAGTAGAAACCGGGATTTTCGGTGCAGATATGAAAATTGCACTTGTAAATGATGGACCGGTTACGATATTGATAGATACAAAAGATAAACAATAAACTACACATGAACGCTCATTCTGCAAAGGCTAATAAGATTGAAATCTTAATTTTGTGCCTGTTTCTGGTGCTGAAAATTGTATTAAATCTACTTTTAGTAAATCGTGTTTATGATTTTCATCGGGATGAATTTCTATACCTTGATCAGGCCAATCATCTCGCATTCGGTTATTTTTCGGTACCACCTTTAACGTCATTGTTTTCTTTAGTCATTCAGCAACTTGGCGGTGGTTTTTACGTGGTTCGGTTGTTTCCGGCAATTTTTGGGGCACTTACCATGCTGTTTTGTTGGAAAATTGTTGATGCCGTGAAAGGAAATCTTTTAGCAAAATGCATGGTTTGCATTGCCATGATTTGCTCAATTTTTCTCCGCTTGAACAGCTTATTTCAACCAAATTCTTTTGATGTTTTGGCCTGGACAGCAGCGTTCTATTTTCTAATCCGTTATTTTAACTTTAATCAAAACAAATATCTCTACTTCTTTGCAGCCACAATTGGAATTGGCTTTTTAAATAAATACAATATTTTATTTCTTGTGATAGGCTTGCTGCCGGCAATTGCTGTAAGTAAGCAGCGAAAAATATTTGCCAATAAACACCTTTATTTTGCTGTATTGCTTGCAATTTTAATTGCCATGCCCAATATTTTGTGGCAGGTGAGCAACAATTTTCCGGTGCTTCATCATATGCGTTTACTGCAAAAACTGCAACTGGTACATGTTACATTGAGCAACTTTCTGATGAGCCAGTTTCTGTTTTTCATCAACGCCATATTTTTTCTGCTCGCCGGGATCTTTGCATTAATATTTTACAAGCGATTTAATCCATATCGCTGGGTTGTTCTTACCTATATATTTACGTTGTTGGTGTTCATCTATTTTAAAGGGAAAGATTATTACACTTTGGGCTTATATCCGGTTTTGCTTTGTTTTGGCGCTATTTATTTTGCGTCGGTTTTGGCTAAACGCAGGGCTCTGCTCGCCACACTTTTGGTAATTACCGTTGGATCATTTGTACATGTTTTGCCTTTGCTGATGCCGGTATACTCGCCAGAACAAATCATTCAAAATAGCGAGAGGTTTAAAAGAGTTGGCTTGCTTCGTTGGGAAGATGGAAAAGACCATACTTTGCCGCAAGATTATGCTGATATGCAAGGCTGGAAAGAAATGGCGTATTTAACAGATCTTGCCTACAGCAAGGTTAAAGATAAAAGTACGGTTTTGGTACGCGCAGATAATTATGGAGAAGCGGGCGCCATTAATTACTATTCTAAATATCAGCACATCGGCGCAGTTGCCTATAGCGATGACTATTTTAAATGGTTTAGGATGAATAAACCAATTAAGGATTTAATTTTAATTAGGCCGATAGGTGATGATGATCCGCAACGCGAAAAAGAAAGGGCTATTTTCGAAAAAATTACGCAGATTGGCGAAGTGAAAAATCCGTACTCGCGCGAGTTTGGTACCAAAGTTTTTCTGCTGGAAGGCGCAAAAATCAATATCAATCCGATAATCGAATCCGAAATAATAGAAGAGCAAAAATGACAATCAAAGAAGCACAGGAAACTGTAGACCAATGGATCAACACTACTGGTATCCGTTATTTTAACGAATTGACCAATACCGCCATTTTAATGGAAGAAGTTGGCGAAGTTGCTCGGATTATGGCCCGGAAATACGGTGAGCAATCTTTCAAAAAGAGTGATGAGGAGGTAAACCTTGCTGATGAAATGGCCGATGTAATGTTTGTTTTGATCTGTTTGGCCAACCAAACCGGAATTGACCTGACCGATGCGCTACACAAAAACCTCGAAAAGAAAACCAACAGAGACGCCGAGCGACATAAAGCAAATAAGAAGATAAACCCTTAAATCCCCTAATGGGGACTTTGAATTTCCATCGTTTATATCCAAATGTTGGATTTTCTTTATTCCTCTTTACGGAACTAGGGATTTACAAATTCCATCAAACTTCTGTACGCTACAAAACGGTTTTCGAACTTTTCGTTTAATATAGCTTGTAAAGCCGGCGCGTATTGTTCCTGATAGGTATTGTAGTTTTCTAATGTTTCCAAGATATACTGTGCACAGTAGGTTACGCCTTCATTTGGAGAATCTACAACTTTCAGCAACCGGTTAGATATAAACAAACCCGTGGCCATTACTTCAGGAATGTGTGTATCCAGCATCCATTGTTTCCATTCTGCAGCTGCAGAATCTTCTAAAATAAGTGTTACGTTGTATAAAAGCATAATGCAAAGATAAGAATTGATCTGAGTTGATCTCTAAATTGCATTTCTTATCTTAGGACGTAAATCTATACTCTGATGATCCAAATTCGTTTATCTGCCACAAATCAAGATCTTGGAGGCATTATTGACCTTCAGCAAAAGAATTTAAAACATGTACTCTCTGCCGATGACATACAGCAACAAGGGTTTGTAACGGTATCGCACACGCTTGATGATCTGGAGAAAATGCATCAACACGAAAAAAATATAATTGCAACAAATGACCAGCATGTTATTGGCTACGTTTTGGGGATGACCGAAAAATCTAAAAATGATATTCCCAGACTAGTTGAAATGTATGAAAGTTTTGATCAGATCTTTTATGGTGATAAACCAGTTTCACGTTACAATTATGTAGTAGTTGGCCAGGTTTGTATTGATAAAGATTTTCGGGCTAAAGGTTTATTTCGTTCCTGTTACGATGCGTATAAAGATCACTTCTCTACACGCTATGATTTTGCCATTACAGAAATAGCCAGCAACAATTTTCGCTCAATGGCGGCACATAAAAGTATGGGATTTAAAACCATTTTTACTTATACCGACAAGAGCGATGTTCAATGGAATGTTGTACTTTGGGATTGGAAATAAATGTTATAAAATTTTAAGAAATCCCATCGCCGCGCAGATTACGGAATCTTTTACGTGCTTCTGTACTGAACATACTGCCTGGATAATCTGTAATCAATTTCTGGAAATAGAATTTTGCCTGCTCGGAATTATTCAGTTTTTTCTCATAAAGATCGGCCAGACTAAATAGAGCATCGTCGGTCCATATTCCGTCTGGAAAATCTTCTATGAGTTTTTTAAGAATTTCTGGGGCGGATTGATATTCCTCTTTCTGCATTAAAATTCGTGCTTTGCTCATTAGCACAGCATCAGATAAACTATTCTGTGGGAAACGAATGGATATGCTATCCAGTTTTTTAATGGCTTGCTCTGCAAGGTTGCGAAAGACCAGCATGTCTGCATCGGCAAACATCTTTAAGGCACTGCTATCTGCCGGCGTTTGTATGTTGTCAGAAATCAATAAACTTAAATTAAGCGCATCATTAGCGATGAGCTGTGATGTAGCTGTTTTTAAAATGGCACACTGGCTATTGCTGTATTCGAAGTTTCCCTGGTAAAAAGACAACTTTGCACTTCTGAAACGCGCCTCGTTGCCGATTGGCTGCCCTTCAAATTGTTTGCTTACCTGTTCGTATACCAGAAAAGCTTCCCAGGGTTGGTTTGTCAGAATGTAGATATCGCCAAGATCCATTTTCAATTGACCGATATCGTTCGATGAAAGTCCTGGCAATTGCAAAGATTCTTCCAGAATCGCCTCTGCTTTTTTTGCTTCGTTAAGGTAATACGCCTGCAAGGTTGCCATTTTCTTCATGGCGAAGAGTGTATTTTTATTCTTTCCGTATTCATCAAGTAAACCTTGATAATCTTTTGCCAGCAATGCTAAATCTGCCGTTGCAAATTTTCCTTTGGTCTGCATGTTAAACCTGGTGTTTAGCAGCTCAATTTTTGCGGGTAGATAATAGGAGTTTTCTTTTCCCTTTGTAAGCAAGTATTCATAACCCTTAATTGCAGCATCATATGCACCATTATCTACGAAGGTATAAATCGCATTAAAAATCGTTGCACCATCGGCTTTCGTTCTTTTATCAAAAGCAATCAGCTGTCTTAGAGCGAGATCAAATTCCTGCTGCTGAATGTAGTTCCAGGTAAGCAATTGAATGTAAATAGATGCATCCGGAAATTTCTGTATTTTCTTTAAGATGCCGCCCTGAAAATTTTGATAGTCGGTCTTGTCTTCAAAAATGCTGGAAAGGACGGATTCAGCTTGTGGAAGCAGCTGCGGCATAGTTTCCAGAGCATCAAGATATTCCTGCATCAACATGGGTTTATCTTTTTTAAACCTGTAAATGTTCAGCAATTCAAAAGTAAATGCTTCGTTATTATTGAGAACTTTTCGGCCTTGCCTGAATGTTTGCACTGCCAATTCATAATTTTCATAGCGATAAAAACTGTTGGCGAGCAATCGAATTTTAAACTCTTCATTGGGCAGTTTTGAAATTACTTCATTAAAAATTTTGTTAGCAGCCTGTTCGTTGCCTTTTTCCTGGTAAAGTTTACCCAGAGCAACCTGGTAACTGTCAACATTCTGTCCGCCTTGTTTAATAAGTTTTCTGGCCAGCTTCTCTGCAACATCGTATTTTTTTAACCGCATTAATGTGGTAAAATATAAGTCAAAATAGCCTTCGCTGTTGGGTTTGTTAATGAGCTTCTCAAACAGTACAGAAGCTTTTTCATAATCTCCATCCTGGAAATACTGAATTGCCAGCGCGCTTTCATCTTGATTAGCCGTTTGCCCCTTAAGAAGAACCTGAGCTTCAATTGCTGTAGAAAAGAAAAAAAGGAAAATAAAAAGCAATCTGTTCATATGGTGCAATCAAAATTTAAATGTAACATTTTAATATTTCACAGGGCCTTGGCGCTCCTTAAATAAAACGTATTTTAAATGTTACTCGTGTACTGTTTCCAAGATATGTTATAAACACTAAATTAAACGACTTCAATACTACTGCATAAGTAACATTGTTGGTGTATTTTATTTTAAAGCGTTTAGGTTGCCTATTTTTGTCGTCCTATATTATTTTTTATGGTGAAAAGGATTGTCTTATTGGTATTGGTAGCATCTCTTTTCTGGGCTTGCAAAAGAACAGACGGGGAAGATACTATTCCCGTGAACGATTTTTTTAAAACACAGGATAAGGCATATTACCGCATATCACCAGATGGCAAAAGTTTATCATATCTTAAGTTACAGGATAAGAAACTGGATTTATTTGTGGAAAGCATTGCCGATGGTAAAAGCGTTCAGCTTACCCGTTTGAGCGATAAAAGTATCAGTTTTTATTTCTGGACGAGTAACGACGAATTGGTATATTACACTGAAGATGATAGTAAAGACCGCAAATCTGACTTGTTTGTAATCAACAAAGATGGATCAAAACAAGTTCAGTTGGGTTCGAATGAAAAAACACGGTTGCAGGTAATTGAAGATCAGTTGATAGACGATAAGTATATCATTGTTGCCTCTAACAAAAGAGATTCTACTGTTTTTGATGTTTACCGCTTAAATGTCAGAAATGGTAAGATGGATATTGCAGCGAAAAACCCAGGTAATGTTACCGAATGGATGACAGATAGTAAAGGCGTTTTGAAAATTGCAGTAGCCAGCGATGGTTTAACTGAAACACTGATGTATCGCGATAGCGAAAATAAACCGTTTACACCAGTTACGACACATAATTTCGAAACCACTTTACAGCCGGTTGCATTTTCTGAAAATCAGGAGAATGTTTTATATGCCATTTCTAACGTAAGCCGGGATAAAAATGCGCTGGTTGCCTTAGATTTAAAAACTGGTGCTGAAAACAAGGTGCTTTTCGGGAATGATAAGTTGAATGTAGTTGATGCAAAATACTCGCGCATTAAAAAGAAAATGCTTTTTGTAACCTGCGAAACCTGGAAGAAAGAAAAAGTTTACCTGGATCAGGAAACAAAAGTGACCTACTCAAAAATCGATAAACTTTTACCCGGAACCGAGTGGAAGATTATGGATAAAGACAAAGAAGACAGCGTATTTATTGTGCGTACCTTCACCGATAAAAATCCGGGTTCTTACTACTTGTATCTGACCAAAGACAATAAACTTAAAAAGCTGGCAGACATTAATTCTTCAATAAAGGAAGAACAAATGTGTGAGATGAAACCCATCAGTTACCGCAGCAGAGATAGTTTGGTAATTAACGGGTATTTAACACTGCCAAATCATAAAAAGGCGTCTAATTTGCCTTTGGTTGTGCTGCCGCATCATGGCCCGGGCGGGCGTAACAGTTGGGGTTACAATGCCGAAGTTCAGTTTTTAGCCAACAGAGGATATGCTGTGCTTCAGGTTAACTATCGTGGTTCTACCGGTTATGGTAAAACATTTTATGCCGCAGGATTTAAAGAATGGGGTGATAAAATTCAACTCGATGTAAATGACGGCGTACAATGGCTGATCGATAAAAAACTGGTTAATCCGAATAAAGTTGCGGTTTACGGGTATGGTTTTGGTGGATACATTGCCTTAAACTGTTTGTATAAAAACCCCGAATTATATAAATGCGGAGGATCAAATTCTGGTGTTATCAATTTATTTAGTTACTTTAAAACCATTCCGCCATTTTTAAAGTCCAATCTGCAAATGTATTACGAAATTGTAGGCAATCCGGAAACGGATACAGATTATATGCGTTACGCTTCTCCGGTATTTCATGCCGATCGGTTTAAAGCGCCAGTATTTTTTGCGCAAAATTCTAAAGATCCGCGTGTAAATGTTGCAGAAGGTGTTCAGTTCATCAAAGAATTGAAAAAACGAAATATTGAAGTAACCTATATCGAGAAAGAAGAAGGTCCAAATCCGGTATTGCGCCAGCAAGGTCGTACAGCACTATATAAAGCGCTTGAAACATTTCTAGAGCAAAATTTAAACAAGCGGTAGCTCATGGCTTTAGACAAGAGTAGCGGGTACAGGAAAAACTTTTCCCTTGTGGTTACCTTTATCGCACTGATCTCAATTTTATTTATTCTTTCGCTTTTCCTGGCATTTAATTTTAGTAAGAAAACCATTGAAACAGATTTCGTATCGGAGAAAGTAAACGTTCTGGAACAGACCATCAAACCTTACAACGATTTTTTTCAGAACAAAATGCCCGAAATTTCCTACTATAATGGATTTCTGGATTCATCAACGGCTTCCCGTTTTGTAGATACCGTAATGCTAAAATATCCTTTCGTTACCAAAGTGATATTTTATGACACCGAAGTAAAAAATATGCCAGTTAGAGACGGGATTAATGCAAACCAACTTGGCATCGGGCCGAAATTCATCTTTCAGTTTGGAAAAGGTATACCTGCAAATGCGGTAAAATTATATTCCGAAAACAATACACAGGCCTTTAATGTGGGCGATGATTTTAATGCACTTGCCTATAAATTGGCTACTTTTGTAGATCAACTAGATACAACAAGTGTTCCATCCCAAGAAGCACTTTTTACCAACTTTTCTGTAGTAAATCCCAATACCAATAAGATCAGCTACATCAATATTCCGCGCATCGAGGACTTGAAAAACTATAAGGAAATGATGAAGCGCAAGCTTAATCCAATGCCAGTTTATCAACAAGATATGCTGGTATTTCAATTGGCAGCATCTCGGTTAAAAATCATTAATACCAGACCTTTACTGTATCAAACCATCAAAGTAGAGCCACTTACTTATGATCCTATAGATATTTCTGAAGAAAACATGACTACCGAAATTGCACTTCCAGGCGCATTTTCGAATTTTAAATTGTACATGATTTCTTCAAAATCTTACATCAAAAAAGAAACGTTCATCTATTTTATGCCGATTGCTTTGGTTTTGCTTTTAGTGTATGGTGTGCTTCTGCTGGTTGCATTTTTAATTTATCGCAATCTAAACATCAACAGCAAGATGTTTAAACTGCAGTATGATTTTGTAAATAACCTGACGCATGAATTTAAAACACCGGTAAGTGTAATTAAAATTGCAGGAAATAACATTAAAAGTGCTACGGTTCTTTCTGAACGCGAACTGAATTTATACGGTAAAATTCTGGATGAAGAAGCCGATAAGCTAAACGGTTTAATGAATAAATTGCTGGCCTTTACACAGATTGAAAACAAAGCAATTAAACTGAACCAGGAAGCGGTAAATATTACCGATTTTATAGAAAGTACAATAGAATCGCATACGCTAAAACATCCGGATTTCGATATCACGTACGAAGTTGTAGGCTTTACATCTTTCATCAGCGATCCTGTACTTTTGGGCAGTTTGTTTGATAATCTGGTAGAAAATGCATACAAATATTCTAAGCCCGAAAACAAGAAGCTTCATATATCAGCGAAGTTGATTAAAGGTGTTCTGGTATTCCGTTTTGCAGATAAAGGAATTGGAATTGCCGCCAGCGAATTGGGTAATATATTCAAGAAATTTTTCAGAATACAGAATCAATACAACCAAATGGGAAGTGTGGGCTTGGGTTTGGCATTCTGCAAAGAACTGGTTAACTTTATGCAGGGCGAAATTTCGGTCAAAAGTAAAGTTGGCGTGGGTACAGAGTTTAAAGTTGTACTTCCTTACGAAAATTAAAACCGCCGCAACCTGTATGCAATACAGACGGCCATTTATAAAATAAACAATTGCAGAGAGCACCGCTCTACTAAACACCTTTTATACAACACAGATGTCTAAAGAAGTAAAAATACTAATTGTTGAAGATGATGAAAACCTTCGTTTTTTGGTTGCTCACAGACTAAAAGCTGAAGGATATACAATTTTGGAGGCCAATGATGGCGAGGCAGGCGAACGTATGATAATTGCCGATCAGCCGGATATTGTTCTTCTGGATTGGATGATGCCCAACAAACAAGGCGCAGAAGTTTGCGAGAATGTTCGTAAACAAGGTTTTGAAAACCTGATTATCATGATGACTGCAAAAGCCCAGGATGTAGATAAAATTGATGCATATAATTTTGGCGCTTCAGATTACATTACCAAACCATTTAATATGGATGTTTTGGTTGCCATGTTAGACAGTAAAGTGAAGTTTATTGTAAATAAAGATACCGCAGAAATTCACCGTTTCGGAAATATGGAACACCATCCAAACATCCATACTTTATTTAGGGACGGAAAGAAAATTGAGTTGACTATCCTGGAAAACCGGATTTTGCTTTACTTTTTGCGCAATCCCGGTAAAGTAATCAATAGAGATGAACTGATGTTGGTGGTTTGGGGGTACAACTCGGATGTTAATACCCGTACGCTTGATATGCACATTGTTCGCTTGCGTAAGAAGATTGAGTTAAACCCGGATAATCCACAGTTGTTGCAGACCGTTCGCGGTATTGGTTATCGTTTTAATGCTGGATAAGTTAACGATAAAGGTATCATTTTGAGTGAGAAAATGTTTTGGCGTGACGCCCATTTTCTCACTCAAAAAATCTAGGCTCTTTTCAACGTAAAAATTGTGATTTCGGGTAAAATACCTACTCTGCCCGGATAGCCTAAAAAGCCATAACCTACATTTACGTACAGCTGTTGTTGCTGCTCGCGATATAAACCTGCCCATTCTTTATAAATATATTGCACGGGGCTCCATTGCAATTCTTTCAGGCGAACACCAAATTGCATACCATGAGTATGACCGCTGAACATCGCATCAATTTGCGGATATTTCTCCAACACTTCTCCACGCCAATGAGACGGATCGTGACTCAACAATAATTTAACAGGCAAATCATCTGTATCTTTAACCGCAAGTTCCATTTTACCATATTTTGGAAACCTGCCCATGCCCCAGTTTTCAATCCCTAAAATGCCAATTTCTTCGCCATCTACTTTCAAACGTCTGTGCTCATTCATTAGAAGATCATACCCCATTACTTTGTGCACATCAACCATATCTTTCAGGTTTTTAACCTTAGCTGGTGAAGATTCTTTTCCAAAATAATAATCGCCATAATCATGATTTCCCAGAGAAGAATATACGCCAAGTGGTGCTTTAACATTCGCAAAAATATCTTGATAATCGCGCACTTCTTTGGTCAGATTATTTACAAGGTCGCCCGTAAAAAATATGAAATCTGGTTTTTCTTTCAGCAACATCTCTACGCCGCCTTTAACCGCCGTTTTGTTGTAAAAACTACCTGAGTGAATGTCTGAAATTTGCCCGAGTGTAATGCCATCAAAAGCTTTTGGTAAATTGGGAAGAACTAAATTTACACGCCTTACCTGATAATCATAAGCGCCGGAAATAATACCCCAACTCAATGACGTTAGCGGTACGGCAGCTGCAACTAACCCGGCTTTAACCAGAAAATCGGAACGACTAATCGTATCATCGCCACTTGTCAAAGGCGCTGAATTTTTGATTTCTGGAGTTTTCTTTTTGAATAACTTGATGTATAACCTGCGTAAATCATCAAGTAAGAGAAATGGCAACATGGCCAGTTTGCAGGCAACTGTTAAGAAGAACGCCACAAGAATAATTGCCCGGAGTGTTAAAAATAAGTTGAGGTAAATGCCGCAAAATACGCCAACAATAAGCAAGAAGCTGTACGTCCAATAAGCAATTCCAAATATTTTTCTGGTTGTGGGTTTCCACTTTTTAAAAACTGATGTGATGGCGCGGTAACAATAAACATCGAATAAGATAACGATAATGCAGCCTGCAAGGATTAGGGGTAATCTGCCCATTTTTGTAACTAACGTAATGTAAATAAAAAAGCTTTGATTGCTTATCTTTACAGATAATGCTACCAAAGCTAATTAAATTATGAATATAGACGGTTATCTAAAATCGTCTTCGTCTTCATCTTCTTCGCCAAATTCTGCGTTAAATAAGCTGCCAAACATGTCTGAGAATGCAAAGCCTCCGTTCAAGTGGTTTTTGCTGAGCTGAGAATATTCTGCCAATCCGTGAAGCACAAATTCCATTAACAATAGCGTTTGATTTTCGCTTAATTTCGGGTGAAATTTCTTAACCAAATCATACAGATTTGGTACACTCATTAAAACTTTTTTGTATTGACTATTGCTTAGAACATCTGTAACATCAAGATTATTCCCTTCTGTAAACCATTCGGTAATTTGAACGTATGGATTAGCCGATTTGCTCTTTTTTGCTTTTTCTGGATCCGGGAAATAACGGGCAAACAATGTTTTTACGGCTTTACCAATCAGCGTAGTGGCTACGTGCGCCGGTCCTTCCAACTCGCCTTCATAAACCAGTTCTATTTTTCCGGTAATGGCCGGAATAATTCCAGCAAGATCAGACAGGCGAACAAAAGTATTTTTTTCGCCGGATATCAACATTCTTCTTTCAGCTGTGCTGACCAGATTCTCGTAAGCGGAAATTGTTAACCTTGCAGAAACGCCTGATTTCTGATCAATAAATTCACTTTTTCGTGCTTCAAAAGCAATTTGTTCTACCAGGTCTTTCACCAAGCCATCTGCTTCAATCTGTTCTTTCTGTTCTGTAGATAATTTGGCTTCCTGGAAAGTAATTTGTCGTGATATTTCGATACTCTTAGGATAGTGTGTGAGAATCTGACTTTCTATCCGGTCTTTTAATGGCGTAACAATGCTGCCGCGATTGGTATAATCTTCAGGGTTTGCGGTAAATACAAATTGAATGTCCAAAGGAAGACGCAGTTTAAAACCGCGAATCTGTATGTCCTTTTCTTGCAGCATATTAAATAGTGCCACCTGAATTCTGGCTTGTAAATCCGGAAGTTCGTTAATTACAAATATACTTCGGTGTGCCCTCGGTATTAACCCGAAATGAATTACACGCTCATCATTGTAGGTCAGTTTTAAAGTTGCGGCTTTAATCGGGTCAACATCGCCAATTAAATCTGCAACGGTTACATCTGGAGTAGCCAACTTTTCGGTGTAACGTTCGCTGCGGTGTAACCAGGCAATTTCCGTATCATCACCTTTCTGCTCAATTTCGTTTTTGGCGTACCAGGAAATCGGATTAAGCGGGTCATCAAAAATTTCACTTCCGGCTACGTATGGAACATATTCATCCAAAAGATTAACCATTAAACGGGCAATTCGTGTTTTAGCCTGGCCACGTAAACCAAGTAAAAGGATATTGTGCCGCGATAAAATGGCAGTTTGCAATTCCGGAATTACAGTTTCGTCGTAGCCGATAATCCCTTTGAATTCCGATTTTTTATCGCGAAGCTGTTTAATTAAGTTTTCTCTTAATTCGTCTTTTACGCTTCGGGATATATAGTTGGTTGCCTTTAAATGGCCTAGTGTTGTATTTTGCATGGATGAGTATTGTAAGTGTATTTTCGGGTGTAAACCAGTTACCTAATGCGTTTTAATTATTTGCTTTTTAACTTCTTCATAAACTCAGCAAAAGCAGGCTTCAATTCGGTAAACAGATCATTGTCTCGGTTTTTCAGCATGACTTCGCCAAATAATTTTAAACCGATTGCGAATTCCGCACTGTCTCCTTCGGTTTGAAACAAATCTTTTTGTTTGATTGCCGTTATAATATTGAAGATGTTATCGTGATTGTCAAATTCAAAAGTCAGTGCTTCTGGTTTAATCTCGTCTTCTTTTGCCAGACTAAGTGCCTCAAGTGTTATTTTATACGTGTTTGTGCGTTTTGCCATGTTTGTACAGTTTAAAATTATCTTACTGTTCTTCTTCGGTTTTTAATGTAATCTTCAAAAATATATTCACCCAATCCATTTAACGAGCTGTAAAATGCCCTTCCGCCATTAATTTGTGTAAACTGGCGTACAAACTGTTGCAGGTAAGGATCTTTAGCAATCATAAAAGTGGTAATTGGAATTTTAAGGCGTTTACATTGTGCGGCCATGTTTAATGTTTTGTTGATTACTTTACGATCCAGACCCATACTGTTTTTGTAATAGCGACCATTTTCTTTCAAACATGTTGGTTTCCCATCTGTAATCATAAAGATTTGTTTATTGTGGGTTTTCCGCCTGCGCAATAAATCTGTCGCAAGTTCCAGACCAGCATAAGTGTTGGTATGGTAGGGGCCAACCTGAAGATATGGTAGATCTTTAACGCTGATTGGCCAGGCATCATTCCCAAAAACGACGATATCTAAGGTGTCTTTCGGGTAGCGTGTTTTAATTAATTCAGCCAGCGCCATAGCCACTTTTTTGGCCGGAGTAATTCTATCTTCTCCATACAAAATCATGGAGTGTGAAATGTCTATCATTAAGACTGTAGAAGTTAAAGTTTTAAAATCTTTTTCTTCTACTTCCAGATCGCGTTCGGTAAGTGTGAAATTTCCGATACCATGGTTAATCTGTGCATTGTGAATAGATGCAGTCATGTCAATCTGGTCAAGGCTATCGCCGAAATTGTATTCTCGCCGATCGGCATTTTTTTCTTCGCCTAAACCACTTTTGTTGCTGTTGTGATTGCCTTTTCCACCTTTTTTTAATTTTCCGAAAATTTCTTCCAACGCAGACTTGCGTATGGTTTGTTCGGTTTTTGGTGTAATCTTAAACTCTCCGCTTTGGTTATCCTCTGTGAGATAACCTTTATCTTTTAAATCGTCGATAAAGTTTCCTATGCCGTATTCATTAGATGTTAATTTGTATTGTTTATCAAGTTCGTTGAGCCAGCTTAATGCTTCTGCAGCATCGCCAGATGTATAATTTAGCAATTCACTAAATAATTTCAGCAACTCATCAAACCCTCCAGCCGGTTTATCACCGGGCTTATAATCAGAAAAACGAAAACCTCTCATGTGTTTTTATAACGAATTATCGAATATAAAAGTTTGAGAACGAACTAATTTAAGCGCCATGTCATATTTGGCCAGCACGTGGCCAAGTGTATTGATTAGCGCCTATTTAAAGGAAATTCTGATGAGTTATATTTACCAGAATTTGATATAGATAATTGATAAAATAAAAATGGTGGCAACACTGAGTGCAATAGTTGACGGTTCCAGTCTAAACATTTTCCAGTTTAGACTAATGGCTTTTGCATTGATTTTTGGGCCACTAAAACTTAAAACAACCATAACCAGGATTGTAATTAAAAAGGACCATCCTAAGCTGATAAAAAACGGAATTTCAGCTGGCCTTCAGCATTTTCAAAAGCAGAATAAAGCCAGGTTTCTGCTCCCCAAAGGGATACTGCAAACTGATTGAAGACAATGGACGCGATAAAACCAGTTACAATACCGGCTACAGCAGCCAGTGCTGTTGTGCGTTTCCAAAACATCCCAAGTAAAAATGTGGCCAATACGCCCGGACTAATAAAGCTGGAATATTTTTGTACAAAAGTGTATCCACCTTCGCCACTTATACCAAGCAGATCATTCCATGTAAAGGCTACAGCAAGCAGCATCGAAATGATAACAGTAAGGCGTCCAGTTAAGATCATTCGCTTATCGTCTGCTTTTTTATCGAAGTATTTTTTATAAACATCCATTGTGAAGATAGTAGATATACTATTTGCTTTTCCAGCCAAGGAGGCAACAATTGCTGCAGTTAAAGCTGCAGTAGCAAGACCTTTCAATCCAGACGGTAAAAAGGTTAGGATGGCAGAATATGCAGCATCTTTATTTTTACCTTCCATAACAGGCAGCATACCTTCTTTATATAATACATAAGCGATTATGCCTGGCAACATCACAATTACTGGCATCAGGATTTTGAGGAGACTCGCAAACAGGATTCCTTTTCTGGCTGTTTTTAAGTTGGCGCCGAGTGCGCGTTGTGTGATGTATTGGTTGCAGCCCCAATAGTTTAAGTTGCTAATCCATTGCCCGGCGGCATACATTCCGAAAGCAGGAAGAATTAAATAACGATCAATATGAATTTGTGGCGATGTGGCTGTTGGTTTTGTAATCATGAGATGAAAGTGATCTGGAGCCTTTTCCATGAGCAGTTTAAAACCAGCTAATGCATGAGTACCCATCCCGAAACTTTCACTTACAATTGTAAGTGCCATATAGGTTGTTGCTAAACCGCCAATAATAAGTACAGCTACTTGTATTGCATCCGTATAACCAATTACCTTCATGCCACCAAGGGTAATAAATACCGCAAATAAGGCAATAACCAACATTGTTTCATGAAAGATGTTGCCGCCGAGTAACCCATTTATTGCCAGTGCACCGAGGTAAAGAATAGAGGTTAAATTCACAAAAACATACAAAAAGAGCCAGAAAACAGACATGATTAATGCCACTTTCTCATTGTACCTGAAGGTTAGGAACTGTGGCATGGTGTAAATTTGTTTTTGATATACACAGGCATCAGAAAAATTGCAACGAGTATTAATACAGCGGCACCAACCCATTCATATACTGCTACGGCAATTCCTGCAAAGAAGCCATCGCCACTCATTCCTATAAATTGTTCTGCAGATATATTTGATGCAATAATTGATGCTCCAATCGCCCACCAGGTAAGTGATCCTTCGGCCAGAAAAAAATTGCTGGAGTCAGAAACTTCTGAGTTGTTCTTTTTTCTATAAATCCAATAGCCATAGGTTACAATAATGACTAAATAGAGTGCAAAGACCAGATAGTCCCAAATAAATAGTTGATTTGGCATTAGGGCATTTTAAGTAAACGTAGACAGTTCAACCTCCGCTTATTCAAATTCCGATAAGCTAAAGGTTGAAAAGATATAGGTTAGTAAGTTAGACGGCTGAAATCTGTATTATAATTTTAGTTTAGCGGGCAAATACTTTGCTACTAAATCTTCATAATACGGCCGCAGTGTTTTCCAGTCTGGTGGTGTAGGGTTTTTAGAATATAAATCATAAGGGTTAAACAAGTCTACCCATTTGAACATTTCCCGATCGTGATTATTCATCAGGTGATCGTAAGCATGTTCGCGGTGTTGGGCATAAAACGAATGGTAGCGCAACATGTATAATGCGCCTTCAGGTAGGTAATCTTTCATCATTTGATAGATGTATTCGTCATGGCCCCATGACATTTGTACATTATCTAATCCACAATTGGGTGCGTAAATACCATACTTGGTGTTGAAAGCTTTATTGTTATAATCCGGATTGTGGATGAAGAATTCAGAGTATACAATTTTATCAGAGAATGCACAGCCTACCGGAAAGGTATCACCAACTACTGCCCATTGCGGTTCTCCAAACAAACATAATACCTTGCCTAAGTCATGAAATAGACCTGTAAGTACCATCCAATCCGGATGGCCATCTTTTCTAATCGCTTCTGACGTTTGCAGCAAATGTTGAAACTGATCTAAATCTGTATCCGGGTCAGAATCGTCTACCAATTGGTTTAAAAAATCGAAAGCTTGCCAAACATTCATTTCCTTCTTATTAAAAGAAAGAAATTCTTTTTTCTTGTCGACAACGAAATCATAAGATTGATAAGTATGGTTAAGTTTATAAAACTCTTTCACACTATCTCTTGCAGGCACTTCATAATTTCTGTACTGTTCTTTTGTTTTGTCTACGGCAATGTCTTCCGGATCTGGGTAGCGTCTTAACAAATCATCCTCCCATTCATCTAGGTCAATTAACGGATTTTTTGCTACAGTTGAAAAATCTTTCTGGCTCATCATGTTAAAATTATGTTTTGGTTAGTGGTTTTACTATTGCTGTATCTGCTATTGGAGTAAATCGCTTTTGTCTTAAATCCAGAGGCGGATACAATGTTAAGCTGCAGCAAAGGGATGTTTTGCGCATTTGGCTTATTGTTATACCCAAATTAGCAATTAAATAGCGCAGATATTGAGCCTCTGAATGGATATATTTACTTAAACGTTTACGGAAAAATAAAAAAGTATTGTATGGGAAAAGTTGGAATGAAAGATCTGGCTTTGCGACTAAATTTATCAACCGCAACAATATCAAAAGCATTGCGGGACAGTTACGATATTGGGGCAGAAACAAAAGAACGTGTTTTGGCTTTAGCAAAAGAGCTCAATTACAGCCCAAATCCGCACGCAAGTTACCTTAGGCGAAAACAGAGTAATACCATTGCGATCGTTGTACCTGATGTTGCCGATAGTTTTTTTGCACAAATGATTAATGGCGCAGAAGAAATTGCATTGAACGAAGGGTTTGATGTAATGATTTATCTCAGTCATGAAAACCCCGAACGCGAACAATCCATTCTGGCTCAGTTGGCTAATGGCCGTGTGGATGGAGTCCTGATTTCTGTTGCAGGCAACTATGAAGATGGCAGGCATTTTGAAAATCTAAAGGAGGTTGGTGTTTCACTCGTTTTTTTCGATCGGATTTTGAATGACACTGGTGACGGTTCAGTGGTTACAAATGATTTTGAAGCCAGCCGGCAATTAACCAGTCATTTGATTAAAAATGGCTGCAAGCAAATTGCATTTTTATATTCTTCTTCTGTGTTATCTATTAATGTACAGCGCGCGGCAGGTTATAGGCAGGCACACGAAGATGTTCTTCTTACGGTTGAGCCAGACCAGTTTATACTGTGCAATGGAACTGAACAATTCAATTTGGAGCAAATTAAAAATTGTTTAAAACGGGCCAATTCACCAGATGCATTTATAGCATCTGGTGAAGATTTAATTTTGCCGGTGTATCAGGCTTGTACCGAACTGGGAATCCAAATTCCGGATCAGGTTAAAGTCGCCGCATTTTCTAATGCCAAGCATGCAGCCATTCTTTCACCGGCTGTTACCACAATCACGCAGCCAGCATTTGAGATGGGGCAGGCAGCAGCAGGACTATTGATTAAGATCTTAAAAGGAAGACCGCTTTTTGATGATGAAAAAACTATTACGCTTTCTTCCAGGCTCGATATAAGAGCATCGTCCCTAGATACAGGTAAGCTGTAGAGAAAGCATTTCCTGATTGCTATTTAAAAATTTCTTCTCCGTATGGCGGGTTTGCTCCGGGTTGAGATGCTACAAAAGCACCAACTTTACACGCACGGTCCAGAATTATATCCATCGGGTAACCTTTAAGATAACTTGAAATAAATGTTGCCAGAAAAGAATCTCCGGCACCAACTGTGTCTGAAACCTTTACCGGATAACCAGCATGGGTGTGAAGCTGGCCTTCGTGTAAAACAGCAGCACCTTGTTCTCCCAACGTTAAGCAAATAAGTTTAATGCTAAAAGTGATAGAGAGTTGTTTCAGTATCTGCTCATCGTTATTTCCAGTTAAAGAAAACTGATCCCGCAGGTACACAATTTCATGCTCATTAACCTTCAGAATATCTGCTTCAGAAAGTAGTGCTTTTAATGTGTCTGGATTATAAAAGGGCGGCCGTAGGTTGATGTCGAAAACCTTCAGTCTGGCTTCTTTCAATAAGGTCAAAATGGTTTTCTTACTGGTTTCGTTTCGGCAAGTCAAACTGCAATAAACAAAAGCGTCTGAATTTTGAACGGCAGCAATTGCATCTGCATCCGGAAGTATAGCATCCCAGGCAACTGGTTCTACAATAGTATACGTTGCCTGTTGTGATTCATCCAAAATCACCTGAACGGTGCTCGTTGGTAAATTTGCTGTTTGAATAAGGTCTACAGGAAAAGATTGTTTACTTAGGAAATCGATCAGCTCGTTTCCGTTCTCATCTTCGCCAACGGCACTGATAAATTTACTTTTTATACCCTGTTTATGAAGGTTTAAGGCTACATTCATAGATGATCCACCGGCTTTCTTGCCTTCAGGAAAAACATCCCACAGAATTTCGCCAATTGATGTTACTGTTTTCTGCATGTTTTAATGATGATTTGTAAAGGAACAATTTTTCATGCTTTTCCAACAAAATATTGCACTTTTATTTATTCAAACAACAGATAAATTACAGGTTTATGAAAAAGTTTTTAATAATTGGGCTGGTGCTTGTCGGCTTTGCTGTTAAGGCGCAAACGGCAAAAGATAAGCAAGCTATTCTGAATGTACTGGAATCGCAACGTTTGGCGTGGAATAAAGGCGATGTAGAAACGTTTATGAGTGGTTATATTAAAAGCGATAGCTTATTGTTTGTTGGCCAAAACGGACCTACTTATGGCTGGCAAAAAACACTTAATAATTATAAGAAAACCTATCCGGATAAAGCTGCTATGGGCATACTTACTTTCGGAATTAAAAAAGTTGAATTTCTGGCTAAAGATGTTGCTTTCGTTTTGGGAAGCTGGCATTTGCAACGTCAAAATGACGAGCCAAATGGGTTTTACACATTGCTGTTTAAAAAGATAAATGGCGAATGGAAAGTTGCTGTAGACCACAGCAGTTAGTATTTGCAGTCGCAAATAAAAAAGGTTCAGCGAGGAAAGCCCACTGAACCTTTTTTTGTTTTTACTCGCCTACTTTGCGGTTTTTATAATAGAATTCTTTGTCTTCTTCGGTTATCTGGCGGATGACCTTGCACGGATTTCCTGCAGCAAAAACACCATCCGGAATATCTTTTGTAACTATACTTCCCGATCCGATTACCACATTAGTTCCAATTTTAACACCCGGATTGATTACAGCATTTCCTCCAATCCAAACACTGTCTCCAATTGTAATTGGCTGTGCCCATTCCACTTCCTGATCGCGAAGATGCGCATGAAGCGGGTGACCAGCGGTATAAATGGCTACATTCGGACCGATAAAGACATTATTCCCAATGGAAACCTTTGCACAATCCAGCACTATAAGATTGAAGTTTGCATAAAAGTTATGCCCAATTTCTATGTTGTAACCATAGTCGCATCTAAAAGGTGGCTCAACATAAAACATCGTTTCTGTTTTACCGAACAATTTTTTTAGCAACTCTTTTCGCTGTTTAATGAATTTTGGAGCCAGGTTATTGAACTCAAAAGTGACTTCTCTGGCTTTTAATCTTTCTTTTGATAGTTCTGCATCACCAGCCTGGTAGGCTTTTCCCGCAAGCATTTTTTGTTTTTCGGTTTGTGAAGTATTTTCCATTTGATAAAGTTAATCGCTTGAAAGGATTTTAATCTAGAAATGATCAAATAAAAAAGGGGAAATCTTTCAATTTCCCCTTTAAGTATTTTATGAAAAAGTTTATGGTTTACCTTTAGCAAGCGCCTTTTCGGCTATTTTTACAGCTTTCTTTTCGCGCCAGTTTGCGTACTTTTCTTTAAATGCCATTTTAATTACACTGTCAATCGCGCCATGTGTAAATAAGCTCCAAATACTAGCCGCTTTTCTGGTTATTGATTGATCCCAGGCACGCAAGCTTAAAGAGAAAGAACCATCAACATATTTCATCCAATGCCACATTCCAGTTGGCATAAATAAAGTATCGCCGTGCTCTAAAAAAACTTCATATCCTTCTACACCGTTAAGTGCAGGGAATTTCTTGAAATCTGGGTTGTCTACCTGATAATCTTCAAGTGCGTACGTTGCATTAGGCAGGCAATATAAACGATCTTTCCATTTGTAATCGAATAGGACAATATGTTTTCTCCCTCCAAAATGAGTGTGAAAAATATGCGGCAGATCGATGTCGTAATGTAAAAAGGTCACAGAGTTTGATCCTCCAAAGAACATTGCAGGCATGCTTTCTATAAAGCCGCCCATCAAATCTTTCGGGATTTTAATGTCATTAATTAAACTTGGAACTTTTTTAAACAGGTTGAAGAAAAAGATTCTCAGCTCTGTAGGCTCACGTTTTATTAAATCCAGATAATCTCCAAATTTCATATGTGCGGTAGCAGCATTTATGGGTTTTGAGGGATCGGCTTTAGAATTATCATACAATGGAACTTCCAGGTCTCCGGCAATTTCTTTCAGATATTCTGTAGTCCATTTTTCCCGTGCAGGCCAGTCTTTCGTTAGGCCTTTAATCACCAATGGACGTTTCGTTTTCAGATAATTTTTCTTAAAATCCTCTGGTGTGATACTTTCAACAGTATCTACAGGTTTTAAAATGAAACTCATGTGTGTAACTCGGTTATTTATAGCCGAACAGCAAAAGTGTACATTTTATTTTATAAAATATAGCGATGAAAAAAAATGTGATACAAATTATTAAATCCCTGTTTACGTAGATTTAATAATTTGTATACATAACCTTAAGCCAAAACCTTTCTGCTGCTTATTTTTTCATACGCAGCATCCCAAAGTTGTATTCTTTGTTTTAATGCGGTTTTTGCAATTTCTTCGGCTTCTGTCCAAAACGTATCTGAAACCGCGCATAATTTTTCTGTCATGCTTAAAGCCAGGTGGCTGTGGTGATCGCCGTCTACTTCGATATGTCGCTCCAGATAATATTTGAAAGTGGACATTTTTTCCGGAGCGTTGCTATTCAGATCATTTACCATACTAAGAAACATGTTCGGAATCAGATCTTCCCGGCCAAACGTAAAACTAGCCGCCTGTAAGTGTGCATAACCGCTGTTTATGGTTTCAAAAGTAGAGGTTACAAATTTTCTTGCTGCTTCAGGAACTTCTGCAAGCTCAAAAGCCATTTCCAGGCTTCGGCCGTTTTTCAAAGAAATAAGAAATTTCTGTATCGGGAGAATATCTGCGCCACACTGTTGCATCGCGTCCAGGTACAACTCAAAATGACTTTTGATTTCGCCGTTTGCATCTACATCAGATTCTTCGCCGGCCACAATTTCATTTATTAATTGTCTGGTTACTGCATCGCCAACCGGAAACCACGGTAAGGTGGTGCAGGTTAAATTAATTTGCAAGGCTTTTAACAGCGACATGAAATCCCACACAGCATAAATGTGGTGCTCCATAAAGATTTGCAGATCCTCTATTGCGCTGATCTCTGTATATACTTTGTGATTGATGATTTGCTGCCTTAAAGGCTCAATGTTTTGCTGAATTTTAATAATGTTCTGATGCATTATGTTTTGTTGATTGAATGTGGAATGAGAGAAGTAATTTTATTGGGGATGAAAGTTTTTGATCTAAGCCATATCTCTCACTGTATTCTATCTATAAATGCGGCAGATTTTTATCCATCGCTTTGTGAGCCCGCTTTATGGCCAGCTGTTCTTTCCAGCTCATATAACGCTCACGGTAGCTTGCTTTCATAAAATCATCAAATTTCCGTTGTAGGGTCAGGTTGTATAAACTTTTTGCTTTTACGGCCCAGCTTTTATCCCAGGCACGGAGACTAATTGAAAAAGAACCCTCCAAATATTTCATCCAATGCCAGTAACCTGTTGGCATAAATAATGTATCTCCGTGTTCGAGATAGGTTTCCATGCCTTTTATACCTTTTAACGCCGGAAATTTTTCGAAGTCAGGATGCTCTACATCGTAATCTTCCAAAGCATAGGTTGAATACGGAATCTGGTATAAACGTTCCTTCCATTTGTAATCAAATAAGATGACGTGTTTCCGCCCGTTAAAATGGGTATGAAATATGTGGGCAAGATCTATGTCGTAATGCAGAAAAGTAACAGAACCCTTTCCACCAAAAAACATGTTGGGATAGCTGTCTAAAAAACCACCCATCAAATCTTTTGGAGCAATATAGTCATCCAAAAGTTTAGGAGCATGTTTAATTGGGTCAAAAAGAAAAATTCTTAAATCGGTTGGTGTATTTTGAATTAAATCTACATAATCAGAAAACTTCATTTCTGCGGCAGATGCATTAATAGGCTTTGAAGGATCAGCTTTAGAACTATCATATAATGGCACCGATGTATCGCCAACAACTTCCTTCATGTATTCTAAAGTCCACTTTTGGTAAGCAGGCCATTTTTTAGCCATATTCTTAATTACAAGTGGTTTTCGTGGCTTCAGATAATTCCTTTCAAAATCGATTTTAGATATGTCCTCAACAACATCTATCGGAGATAAGTCGAACTTCATGTTAAATAATTCTTAAGAAAAAGCAAATTTAATAACCTGATTATAACTTGAAAGCCAATTTGAAAATCTTTAAAATCAGCTGACAATTCGTCGGAAAAAGTCAAAAAGTAACATGTTTTTATGTAAAAAACGTCCTTGCCAATGGCCAGGACGTTAGTGTTGAATCATTCGGGACGTGATTATATTTTAAAAGCCGCAAGGGCTGAGGTGTCTTTTGATAGTTAATTACGTAAAGAGAACCTGTTCGGATTTTGAAATGATAAAAAAAATGCGATCTGACTTTTTAAGCCAGATCGCAAACAATAGGGATAGCAATAAAAAAATTATTCAGGCATCAACACACTATCAACAACATGGATTACACCATTTTTCTGATATACATCTGCAATGGTTACTGTACTCATCCCGCCTTTTTCATCTTTCAGTACCAATTTTTTCCCTTCCATCCAAGCCCAAATTTTTCCGCCTTCCACTGTTGTAAATTCTGCTTTACCATTTCCTTTTTTAATCGCAGCTGCAATCGCTTTACTATCCAGCTTTCCTGCCAGCACATGGTAAGTCAGTATTTTTGTTAAAGTTGCCTTGTTTTCTGGTTGAACTAAGGTTTCAACTGTTCCTTTCTGCAATTTATCAAATGCTTCATTGGTTGGTGCAAACACGGTAAACGGGCCGCTACCTTTAAGCGTTTCTACCAGGCCTGCAGCTTTAACTGCGGCAACCAGAGTCGTGTGGTCTTTAGAGTTTACAGCATTGTCTACAATATCTTTGGTTGCATACATGGCTGCGCCACCAACCATAGGATTTTTCTGTGCAAAAACTTGAGTTGTAAATGCCATTACACCAACAGCAAAAACAGATAAGATTAACTTTTTCATTATTTATTATTTTATGGTTTCGTTATTTGACAACATGTACGTTGATTTAACAAACCTTGGTTTTTAATAATAATTTAATTTATTTAAAACGCATTAAATCAATGTTTTAAATTTTTAAATGAATGGTTTTGAAAATGAATGTTGGTGAACAATGGCGAGCTTTGTCCGTCTTTCCGCTGTATCTTTTTGCCAGAAAAAGGCAAAAAGGATGTCGCTTCAAAACGGTTTAAAAAACGCGGGCCGGCTAAAAGAAACTCCTGTTCTTTTGCCCGGCCCGGATCTATACTTTTTACTTAATAAATGTTTAAACTACTTTGGCTTTCCGCACTTTTTTTGAGAAAAAAATCGGGAAAAATCGCTTCAGAAGAATTGCTTTGGTTTCCTTTCCTCCAATGTACACTTCCTCTTTTTTAGCACTTATTGCTTTAACAATTTCAGCCGCACAAACATCGGCCGCCATTCCATTTTCGTGAGCGTCATCCATGGTTCCTTGTTGAGTTCCTTTAGCCGTTAAAGCATTAACAGAGACGTTGGTTTTAATAAACCCCGGACAAACAATCGTAATGTCTATATTCTGGTCGTAAATTTCTGACCGCAATGAATCAAAATATCCGTGTAAGGCATGTTTAGATGCTGAATACGCTGACCTTAATTTCGTGCCGAATTTGCCGACCAAACTGCTGATAATTACAATTTGCCCACTACCATTTGCCAGCATATTGGGTAGTACGGATTTGCTCAGTACAACAGTTCCCCAGAAGTTGGTGTTCATAATTTTCTGCTCGGTTTCCACTTCGGTTTCCAGCGCTAATCCCCGCTGACTTACACCGCCGCAGTTGATTAGGATGTCGATTTTTCCGAAGATTTTTATTGCATCATCTGCCTTACGTTTTAAAGATTCAGTTTCAGACAAATCAAAAGCAAGTACATGCACATTAAATGAATTCTGGCAATTCGATTTTACCCTGAAAAGTTCATCGCGGTTTCGTCCTGAAATAATCAGCTTATGACCAGCTTTAAAATATTTATAGGCAAGCTCTTCACCAATTCCGGAAGATGCGCCAGTAATCCATACAATTTTAGACATACAAATTAATTATTGAGATAGATCAGAAATAATTGAATTTTAAATTAGAGGATGAATGCAGTGTAAAGCACACTGAATCATCCAAAATTCTATTTTTTAAAAATTTCAAATCAACCTCGTGTTCATTCTATAATAAACAATTCAGAAGCAATATGATCGGCAAAAAGCTTTCCTTCCTGGCTTAATACGATTTGATCTCCGGTGGTTACCAGCCAGTTTTTATCGTTAAAACCACGTAAGTTGTGTTGGGTTTCCTCCAGAAAATCCTTACCAAATTCTTGTTTTATTTTTTGAAGGTTAATTCCCCAAATGGTTCTTAAAGAGGTCATCACATACTCATTAAAGCGGTCATTCAGGCTAAGTTCTTCTATAATTTCCGGTAGTTTGTTTTGAGCAAGTTCTTGTGTATATAGGGCATTATTTGCCGGGTTCAAATAGCGGTTCTGCCCATCAAAACCATGTGCAGAAGGCCCAATGCCCAGGTAGTTTACACCTTTCCAATAATTGGTATTGTGCACTGCATAACAACCTGGTTTACCAAAATTGGAAATTTCATACTGATCAAACCCTGCCGATGTTAGCTTTTCCATTAAGAGTACAAATTGAGCCGCACTCTGGTTATCGCTCACCGGCGTTTGCCGACGTGTTTTAATGGCATGTGCCAAAGCAGTTTTAGGTTCTACGGTTAACGCATAGGCCGAGATGTGCGGTACTTGCAATTCGATGCTTTTGTGAATATTGCTCAGCCATTTTTCATCTGTAAGCAATGGAAAACCGTAGATTAAATCCATCGTTAGGTTTTCAAAACCTGCATCCTGACTTCTTTTTATGCTGTTTTGGCCTTCTTCGGCACTGTGTGCTCGGTTCATCCATTTCAAATCTTCATCATAAAAAGATTGAATGCCAATGCTGAACCGGTTAACGGGCAATTGTTTAAGTTCTTTAAGTTTTTGTGCAGTTAGATCATCAGGATTGGCCTCAATGGTAATTTCTGCTCCGGCATCAACAGGAAAAACATGATTTATGGTGTCGAAAATTTTCTGCAATGCCGGCAAAGGTAAAATAGACGGCGTTCCTCCACCAAGATAAATGCTACCCACCTGGCCTGAAATCCGGTCTTTTTTCAGCAGAATCTCTTTGCAAATGCTGTCTACCATTTCATCCGCATATTTTAATGAGGTGCTAAAATGGAAATCGCAATAATGACATGCCTTTTTGCAGAAAGGAATATGAATGTAAATGCCAGCCATTTTGCAAAGGTATAGTTATAAAGGTTAATAAATGTCAGCGTATATCTAAATTCTCGTCTCTCAAATCGAAACTACTTCTTCTTTTCGAGATATATAAAAACCAATGCAAATACTATTATTGTCAGAACAATTGCTGCAAATGCGCTTAGACCAATTGTGTGTAAAATAGCCGAGTTGCCACCGGCAGCTATTGCGCCCAGAATAGCAACTCCGGCAGCTCCGGAAGCTTGGCGTGCTGTATTCAATGCTGCTGATGCTGTGCCAGACAAATTTTTATGTACACTGGATAGAATCCCGGTAGTCATTGCAGGAACGGCCATACCCATGCCTAATGAAATCAATAAAAAGGGAATCGACAATTGCCAGAATGGAGTTTGATTGCCTGCAATAAATAATCCGGCAAATCCGATCCCGAAAATCAATAAACCACAAAGTATTGGCAAACGAATCCCGAATCGATTAATGATCCCGCCGCTGAGTACATTGGATATTACAAAACCTACGGTAAGCGGCAAAAAGGCAAGCCCGGAAATAAATGGCGTATAACCCAGTACTTTTTGCAGGTAAAGGCTCAAGATAAAGACAGTTCCATAATAAAAGCCATTGAGCACGGCACCAACAAAAAGTAAGACATTAAAAGATGGTGAAGTGAAAAGATTTAATGGAAGCATTGGGTACTTCACTTTCTTCTCCAGGATTATAAAAAGCGCAAAGCAACAAGAACCTAATATCAAACTTCCATAAATAACGGGACTTTGAATACCTAATTGTGGCCATTCTATAAGTGCGGCAATTAGTAAGGTAATGGATGCCATCCAGGTAATTTGCCCAAAGGGATCAAATCCTTTAAATACAGGTTTTTTGAAAGGTTGGTTTAAGCGCGAGGTAAGTAAGATTGCGCCTAAACATAATGGGGCATTTATGAAAAATATATAGCGCCAATCGCTAAGTTCTACAATAATTCCGCCGATAATTGGGCCGGCGGCAATGGCTGCACTTCCGGCAGCTGTCCAAAAGCCTACGGCTTTAGATCTTTTTTGCGGAACATCTGCAAATGTCTGGTTGAGTACAGATAATGAACTTGGAATCATAATGGCTGAGCCGAGCCCCTGCATCACTCTTGCTATAATTAGCATTGTAGCTGTTGTAGCAAAACCGCAAAGTACAGAGGCCACTCCGAATGTAAAAATCCCGACCTGAAACAATCGCTTTGCGCCGAAGAGGTCACTTAAATTTCCTGCAGAAAGCATGAGAACCGCAAATGCCAGGGTATATCCATCTACAATCCACTGCAAACCGCTAATGTCAATTTTGAAAGTTTGGGCGATTTGTGGTAAGGCAATATTCACGATAGAAACATCCAGCTGGGCTACAATAAAAGCCATGCTGGTTACGAGAATTGTCCATCTGAAAGTAGATTTTTCGTTAATAGAATTTGTATGAGTAAGGTCTGAAGTTTGCATTAGAAAATGTTTTTTCGTATTCGGCTGAGCGAAGTTGGGGTGATACCAAGATAGGAGGCGAGCATATTAAGTGGCACACGATTGGCCAATCCGGGATAATGTTTAAGGAAATGTAAGTATCGTGTTTGAGCATCCTGAACCAGCATGTTGCTGCTGGCGCGCATTTTATTCTCTAACACATAAGAGGTGATTTTTGAAAAAATGTCTGCCCATCCGGGAATGGCGAGAGAAAGTTCAATGAAATCTGCTTTAGAAAACTGTAAAACCTTACAGTCTGTTATGGCTTCGATATATTCTGTTGCCGGCAATTCATCAAGAAAACTATTAATGTCTACAATAAACCGATTCTCATATACGAAGTAGCGGGTATAACTGTTTCCAGATTTATCGTAATAACAAATCCTGAAAACGCCCTCCGTTACATACGCAAGTTGGGTCGAGACCTTTCCAGCCTCAGATAAGTAGGCCCCTTTTTTTATTTTGACTTCGAGCGCTTTCGAACGGACCAAATTACATTGGGCTTCATCCAGATTTCCAAATCCGAGCAAATAATCAATGAGCTCTTTCATGCTGCAAATGTAAAGTATTATTGATGTTGAAAAGTTGTCAATTGGTAAGAATTTGTTTGGATTAGCACTGAGGTGTTTAGATGGGAGTGGGGGTAGTTAGATTTCTATTTCCAAATTCGCAAGGTGAATGAAGGCGGAAAATATTAGTAATGTGAAGAGCTGCGTTGGTGCAGAAATTAACGTTCAAATAGCACAAGTTTTCTCAATAATCTTATCCCTTTTAGGTTATCCAAAAAAATGCGTTATTTTTACGGCAATTCATGAGTGGTCTGCGTTATTATGTCCTGTTTTTTTTGCTGTTAAGCGGCTTTGCCTCGCTCGCGCAAGAAAGTGTAGACTCTACCGGCGCTGTACAGTCGGTTCGCCGTTGGTACAGAGTGGATTCTGCTAAGCTGGCTCGTCAGAAAATAACTACAGATTCATTAATTCATCATACCTGGGTTTTGGCAGATAGTCTGCTGAATAAAAATGCGCTGCTGGATAGTGTGCAATCGGAATATGTTTTTCCAAAACTAGACTTGTCGGCCTGGCATAAAGAATATGGAGCATTTAAGAAGAAAGTTAACCCATATCAGTTGGGTAAGCCAATCCGAAAAGGCAATGTTGGCTTACTTGGTTTCATCTTTGCCATGTTGGTTATTTTTGCGATACTTAAAAATGCTTTTGCAAAGCAACTTTCTGCTATAGTACAATCTTTTTTTAGCAATCGGGTTTTAAACAACATTAACAAAGAAGACAACCTATTCAGCTCCTGGCCATTTTTACTCCTATTTATACAATTTGGCTTTATTTTAGGCATGTTTTTCTTTTTAGTGGCGCAGTATTATGAACTCTATCAAGCCAGAGAGGGCTTTAAATTCTTTTTCAGTATTTCGCTTACCATTATCGTCTTCTACGCATTAAAGCTCGTTATTCTGCGTTTTCTAGGTTATGTTTTTAATGTACAGAAACCCGTTGGAGAATACATCTCAATATTATATTTAAGTTATTTTAATGCATCCTTATTATTTATCCCATTAGTAGTTGCCTTCGCATTGTCTCCGTTGAAATATGGGGTAACTTATATTGTGCTGGCGTACATTCTTTTAATTGTGATTTTTACGTTTCAGTTATTGAGAGCTGGAATCAGTATACTTTCAAATAATAAGTTTTCTAAAATGCATTTATTTTTGTACTTTTGCGCCCTCGAAATATGCCCTATTTTGATACTAATAAAAACGATAGGATTGTAGTAGGAAAAAGGAAAAAATGCAAGACAACAACGACTCTAGAATGCGTAAAGTAAAAAGTATTTTAGTTACTTTACCAAAGCCTGAAACAGAAAAATCTCCTTATTATGATTTGGCGAAAAAGTACAATCTCAAAGTAGATTTCAGATCCTTTATTCACGTTGAAGGCGTGCCAGCGAGGGATTTCAGGAAAGACAAGATCAATTTGGGAGATTTCACCGGAGTTATTTTCACAAGCCGGAATGCTGCTGATCACTTCTTCAGAATTTGTGAGGAAATGCGTTATGATGTGCCTGCAGATTTAAAATATTTCTGTCTGTCTGAAACGATTGCATTGTATCTTCAGAAATATATTCAATATCGGAAACGGAAAATTTTCTTTGGGAAACAAACGGCTGCAGATCTTGCAGAAGTGTTAAAAAAGCATGCCGGTGAGAAATTTTTATACCCATGTTCAGATGTAGCTACTGAGGATACTATGAAATTTCTGGAAAAAAGTGGGTATGATTTTACACCTGCCGTTTTATTCAGAACGGTTGTAAGCGATTTGTCTGACCTTGCTGAGGTATTTTATGATGTAATTGCCTTTTTCAGTCCTTCCAGCATTCAATCACTGTTTAAAAATTTCCCTGATTTTCAACAAAACAATACCCGTATTGCAGCTTTTGGTGTGAACACCAGTAAAGCGGTAACAGACATGGATTTAATTGTAGATATTGCCGCGCCCACTCCTGGCGTTCCATCAATGACAATGGCCATTGAGAACTACATTAAAACATCTAATAAATAATACCTGGAATAATTTTTTTTTAGTCAAACAATAAATGTGTAACTTTGCTGTTATTAGTGAGTTACGCATTTTTTGTAACACGGGAATGTGGCGTTTTACGGCCCAATTCTGATTTGCTCTCTATTTGCGTAACGATTTAGGTTTAAAATATTTGCATTTGTTGATAATTTCTGTGATTTTTGAGGAAATTGTCCCCAAAGTGCATTTGCACATTTAAGAAAATATGAAAAAAATTTACCTTCTGGCTGTGTTAGGTATAATTGTTTTGCTGTCGAGCTGTGGCCATGGAGGTCAGGGTGAGCTGGTTGGCGCGTATAACCGAAAATTCAAGAACAACAGGATCCCGCTGGGGATGGTTTACATCCCGCCAGGCCATACTCCCTTGGGTGGTTCTGATGAAGATATTACCTTTTCACAAAATGGTCCGAGCAGAATGACTACTATCAGTGCTTTCTTTATGGATCAGACCGAGATCTCTAACGCAGAATATCGTCAGTTTACCAACTGGGTACGTGATTCTATTGCGGTCACCATGATGGGATTGCCTCAACAATTTACGATTAACCCTCGAAATGCTGCCGCAAATCAGCTTGGTGGACAAAAGAATATCGACTGGAAAAAAGTTGGCCCGAATGGAGCAAACATCTGGCGGGGGAAAGGTCGTAATGCAGGTCAGCAAGCGAATCAATTAGATGGAATGTACTATTCTGGCCTCGATGCACTTCCTGGAAGAAAAGAATTTGATGTGCGTAAATTTGTTTACAATTATGCCATTTTAAACATGGATAAGGCTGCATTGGGGCACAAAGATCCAAACAGCAAACGCCAGGATTATATAGATCGGTACGAGGTGGCGATTTACCCAGATACAATGGTTTGGAAATCAGATTTTTCATATTCTCAAAATGATCCAATGGTACGTGGATATTTTAATCATCCATCTTATGATGATTATCCGGTAGTTGGTGTAAGCTGGGAGCAGGCAAAAGCCTTTTCACACTGGCGTACCCAACTTTATCAAGGTGTTGCAACCGCCAGACGTTTGCCAATGAATGCCCGCTTAGATTACGATTTACCTGCAGAAACTGAATTTGAATATGCAGCGCGCGGTGGAAATACGAAAACTAAATATCCGTGGGGTGGTCCATATATCCGCAACACCAAAGGATGTTTGCAAGCAAATTTTAAACCCGGACGCGGTGACTACTCGAGTGATGGGGGTATATATACAGTAGGAGTTAGGTCTTACTTTCCTAATGATTACGGTTTATACAATATGGCTGGAAACGTTTCCGAATGGACAAAAACTGCTTATAATAAAGGTGCTGCACCTTTACTTCACGATCTCAATCCAAACTTTACATATGTTGCTGGAAAAAACGACAGCAAATATCTTAAACGTAAAGTGGTGAAAGGCGGCTCTTGGAAGGACACTGGGTATTTCCTTCAAAATGCCGTATCAACTTATGACTATCAGGACGCACAAAGATCATACATCGGATTCAGATGTGTATCTGCATATCCTGGAACAGACTTAAGAAACTAAACAGAAACTAAAAGAAAAACTAAAACATTTTTTATGGCGGCGAAAAAACAACCAAGCTGGTTACACGTAGCGATTTCCTGGGGTGCAAGTATTGTAATTGTTGGAGCATTATTTAAAATTCTTCACATTGGAGGAATTTTAGGTAATTACATGATTGGGCTTGGTCTGGGCGTAGAGGCATTATTATTCTTTTTAACCGGATTTTTTCCGCCAGAGCCAGAACCGGCATGGGAGAAAGTTTATCCGGAATTAAGAGAAGATTTTAAAGGCGAATTGCCAGTAGCATCTGCCCGTCCGGTAGCTGCACCTGTAACCACAGCATCTAATACAGCTGCATTAGACAAAATGTTGTCTGATGCGAAAATTGGTCCTGAATTGATTGAGAGCTTAGGCGCTGGCTTACGTACTTTTGGCGATAAAGTGGCCAATATTTCTAATGTGGCAGATGCGTCTGCGGCAACAAATGAGTTTACATCTAAAGTTAAAACTGCATCTGCTGGTTTTGACAATTTAAGCTCAGCATTTGATAGTGCTACTGCAAATCTACGCGCCATGGGCGAAAGTAAAGTAGATTCTCAGGCATATCATGATCAGGTAACCAATCTGGCTAAAAACCTATCGGCCCTTAATGCAGTGTATGAACTGGAATTACAGGATTCAAGCGCACATTTAAAGTCGATGAATAAATTTTATTCGAACTTATCACTAACCATGCAAAACTTTAACGAATCAATGGAAGATTCGAAACAGTTTAAAGACGAAGTAAATAAATTGGCGAAAAACCTCTCTTCGTTAAATGCAATTTATGGTAACATGCTATCGGCTATGAATAGCCCACGTGTGTAATTAACCAGTTTTTAATTTTTAAGTAAAAGCTAAATAACACATGGCAGGCGGAAAAGAATCAACCAGGCAGCGAATGATCAACATCATGTATTTGGTGTTGTTGGCCATGCTCGCCCTGAACGTATCAGATACGGTTTTAGATGCATTCAAAAATATCAATGATAGTTTGGAAACTTCTAAAAACAATGTGAACAAAAGTATAGACCAACTTTTTTCGGCATTTGAAAATTCAAAGCTAAAAGAAGAACCTGCACGCGCTCAACCGATTTACGAAAAGGCAAAACAGGCTCGAGCAGCTGCAGATGAGTTGAACAATTACATTGAAAGTTTAAAAAAGGAATTTACGACTGCAGGTGATGGATTAAACCCTGAAACAGGTGATCTGGTAAACCGCGACAATTTGGATATCGCGCAAACCATCATGATTAACCAGAAAAAAGCAGATCAGTTAAAAGCAAAAATCAATGGTACCCGTGAGAAATTAATTTCTCTTCTGGATAAAGGAGACCAAAGTTCTGTCGCATTCTCTCTTGAAGCTAAAGACCCTGAGAGCAAAAGAAAAGGCAATTGGCAGGAAACGTATTTTGGAGAAGGTACACCACTAACAGCAGCAATGACTGTTTTGACTAAATTGCAGGCAGATACTAAAAATGCTGAAGCAGAAGTGATCAAAAAATTGTTCGGTAATATGGATAAAGCTCAGGTAAATTTAGATCAGTTTGCTGCGGTTGCTGTTGCGCCAACATCTTATGTTATCCAAGGTCAGCCATATACAGCTGAAGTCTTTTTAACAGCAAGTGATTCCAGATCTACTCCAGACATCACCGTTAACGGAAATAAGTTAACCGTTAGAGATGGAAAAGGAACCTATACTGGAGGAACTGGTAGCGTTGGGCAATTTACCTGGGTAGGTACAGTTCGTGTTCGCCAGACTGATGGTCAGGTTAAAGAATACAAAACTCAACCACAAACGTATCAGGTAGCTAAACCATCGGCAACGGTTTCATCAACCAAGCTTAATGTAATTTATGCTGGTATTGCAAATCCATTTACAGTTTCTGCTGCTGGTTTTCCGCTAGAAAGTGTGAAAGCAAATATTTCTGCAGGAAGTATGTCTGGAAGCAACGGCAATTTTAATGTTAATGTTCCTGGCAGTTTAGTAGGACAGGATGTTTCCATTAATGTATCTGCAAGTAACGCGGGTAAATCAGTAAGTTTAGGCACCCAGAAGTTTCGCGTAAAAGCAATTCCTGCACCAGTAGCTAAAGTTGGCGGTAGAGCAGGAGGCGATGTTGCATCTGTTCAATTAAAAAGTGAAAGTGAAATTGAAGCTGATCTGGACGATTTTCCATTTGATGTTTCATTCAAAATCATCAGATATAAAGTAACGATTATTAAACCGCGTGCAGATGCAGTGACTATTCCGGGTAGCGGAGGTAGTTTTGCAGGTGCGGTAAAAGGCGCTTTAAGTTCTATTACACCTGGAACAAAGGTATTTTTTGAAGATATTGTTTCTCAGGGGCCAGACGGTCGCCAAAGAATTTTACCTTCACTTGCATTTAGTGTAAAATAAGAAGAAGATGAAAAGGATTTTAAGTATAGGCGTTTTAATGTTGGCGGCATCGCTAACCTTTGCCCAAAAAAAGCCGACTAAACTAAAGCCAGCCACTACTGCTGCTCCTGCTCCAAAGGCAGATACAGTGGTTGCTGCTCCAGCTAAAACGGCAAAGAAAAAACTGAAGGTTCCGCCTAAAGATGGTTTTTACGCACGTAAAGATATCGATAGTACACAAATGGTTCCATTGGCCGATGTACGCGAAGAGGACGTTTTCTATGCGAAACGCATTTGGAGAGAGGTAGATTTGAGAGATACGGTAAATTCACCACTCAGATCGCCAAAATCCAGATTAATTGAAGTATTGATGGGTGCAATTAAAGCTGAAGAATTAACTGCATATTCTCCGATTGACAGCGCTTTGAATGAAGATGATGCCTTCAATAATCCTTTATCAACAGATTCTGCCGCTAAAGCAGCTTTAGGAACTGCTGAGGTTTCAAACAATAAAACCGGTACAGTAACTACTGTGGTAAATGATTTTAATCCGGAGTTGTTCTTGAAATTCAGAATTAAAGAAGATTGGATTTTCGACACAAAACGTTCTATTTTCGAGCCGCGTATTGTTGGTATTGCGCCTCTAAAGTTCAACGAAGTGAGCCAGCAATGGCAACCTGTATTCTGGGTTTATTATCCTGAAGCGCGTGAACTTTTAAGCCGTAAACGTTTGATCAATACAAATAACGATGCATCTACACTTACGTTTGATGATTTTTTCATCCGTAGATTATTTGCGAGTTATATTGTGAAAGAATCGAATCCTGGCGACAACAAAATCAGAGACATCATAACCAATCCGCGTGAGCGTTTATATGAATCTGAACGTATAAAAAAATCAGTTCTCGACTACGAACAAAGTCTTTGGGAATACTAAAAATAAAAAGAGGATGAAAATCCTCTTTTTTTATGCCACAATTTTTTTCATCAAGTTTTGCAGATACGTTTTGAGTGATGATGAATTTTTTTTATTGATTGTCTACACGTGCCTCAAAAACATTTTGGATTGATGTAGAAACGTCAGAAAATAAATCGTAACCCGTTGCAGCTTCAATTGCATTTACAGAGGGTCTTAAGGTTTTCCAATTGGAACAACAATTGATTTTAGAAAATTTTATATTTATCCAATTTAAGGCAAAGGTTAGTTTTTTAGGTTTCGATAGATAAAGTTTCTGCCACCAGGCATGTTCCATCTTCGGTGTATCCGGTAATAAGAATCGGAATCTGGACTTTACCTTCTACGCGTGTAACTTGTATATTACTGAGACTGAATTTTATTTTTTGATAAAATGCTGCAAGTTTCTGTGCATGTTCTATCACGATGCGGTCTGATGGATCAGCTCGGTGCACAATTTTCTCAAAAAATGTATCGGGCTCTATCCGTTTGAGGTCTTCTGGTCTACGGTCAAAATGTTCTGCAATTTGCTGTGGTAAATCTGATACTAGAATTTTGCCCCAATCGCTTACGATGAATGGATTCTCTGATTCACTAAAATACAACACTCCATTTAGTAAACTTCTGAGTGCAGTTGTTGCTGTGTGCTCCATGTAAAATATTTAGGTAGACTATCAAAGGTTGTTTAAGATACCTGATATGTAAAACAAAATTTTAACAAACGCGGGTGCTGAATTAAAAAAAACGTTAATAAATGCCACATTTTCGCTTCTGCCCATTTTCTACAGATCTATTTTCTGCAGGTGCTTATTCATCCTTGAAATGCTCCAAAACACGGATAACCTGTTTTTCATTTAATACCTCTGCCAATTCCCTTTCATTGGCTTCTTTGATTTTCTTCACAGATTTGAAATGTTTCAATAGCTTATCTGCGGTCACCTTGCCAATACCATCAATTTCTTCCAGTTCTGTTTTAAGCGTTCCCTGGTCTCTTTTCTTTCTGTGGAAAGTAATTCCGAAACGGTGGGCTTCGTCTCGCAGTTGCTGAATAATTTTTAAGGTTTCCGATTTTTTATCCAGATATAGTGGATAAGAATCGCCAGGGTAAAAGAGTTCTTCCAGTCTCTTCGCAATACCAATTACTGTAACCCGGTTGTAAATGCCAAGAGCTTTAAGACTTTTAACGGCTGATGATAACTGCCCTTTACCACCATCAATAATGATGAGTTGAGGCAGTGGCTGGTCTTCATCCAATAATCGCCTGTAACGCCTAAAAACCGCTTCTTCCATGGTCGCAAAATCATTGGGTCCTTCTACGGTTTTCACGTTAAAATGCCGGTAATCTTTTTTAGATGGTTTGGCATCTTTAAATACCACAATAGCAGAAACCGGATATTTACCTTGGAAGTTGGAGTTATCAAAACACTCAATATGTTTGGGCAGTTGCGTGAGGCGTAAATCCTTTTGCATGGTGGTTAAGATGCGATCTGTACGCAAATCCGGATTTAGTTTTTCATACTGGTTTAACTTTTCTTTTTTAAAGAATAGCACATTTTTTTGCGAAAGCTCTAGCAGTTTCTTTTTCTCGCCAAGTTTAGGAACCGTAAATTTCAGGTGTTCATCTTCAAGCGAAAGCTCAAAAGGAACAATAATTTCTTTCGATGTACTGTTAAATTTGGTTCTGAAGTCAAGCATTGCAAGCGTTAAGATTTCTTCGTCACTTTCATCCAGCTGCTTTTTGATTTCAATAGTTTGGGTCTGAATAATCGTACCATTCATCACTTTCAAATAATTTACGAAAGCATAACGTTCATCAGAAGCAATGCTCACAACATCTACATTGGTAATTGCACTATTTACTACTGTAGATTTACTTTGGTACTTTTCCAACACCTGCAGTTTTCTGGAGTAGGTATGAGCAAGCTCGAAGTTCAATTCTTCTGCAGCGGTTTTGATTATGGTTTTTACTTCGCGGATGACATTGCCAATTTTACCATTGAGGATTTCTTTAATCTCTACTATGTTCTGATCGTAATCGGCTTCTGATTGATAATTCTGACATGGTCCTTTGCAATTGCCAATCTGATATTCCAGGCACACCTTAAATTTCCCTTCTGCAATATTCTGCTGGTTAAGCGGAAGTGTACAAGTGCGCAATGTATAAGTTTCTTTAATTAAATCTAAAATGGTATGCATCATCCCTATTGATCCGTAAGGGCCAAAATAAGTTGATCCATCTTTGATGACTTTTCTAGTCCAGTAAATTCTAGGAAACTTTTCGTTTTTAACAATAATCCAGGGGTAAGTTTTATCGTCTTTTAAATTGATGTTGAATTTTGGCTGATGTTTTTTAATTAGGCTATTTTCAAGCAACCAGGCATCAATTTCTGTATCTACAATGGTAAAGGTGATTTTACGGATTTTGGAAACAAGCACACGTGTTTTACCATTAAATTGTTGCCTGTCTGCATTAAAATAAGAACCTACTCGGTTGCGCAAATCTTTTGCCTTGCCAATGTACATCAGTTTGCCGTCGGCATCCCAATATTGGTAAACGCCGGGTTTATGCGGTATTGCGGTTAAGGCTGCTTTGTGATCAAAACTACTCATCGATACAAAAATACGGTTGTAAAGCTAAAAACACCATTTACAGGATGGTGTTTTGTTTTAAATTAAGAAGCCCCATATTTCATGAGGCTTCGAATAATAAAATTGATTTTTTTTAGAAACCAAGTTTCTCGTCCAGTTCGGTGGTGCCTTCTTCCTGTTGTTGATATTGGTTACAATCAAATACAATTGACACGCCGGATTTTGGTGCTTCAAAATCCGCATGACTGATTTTAAGCGAGGGGTTGGCGTAAATTCTTTTAATATATCCGGCAAAAATAGGTAAGGCCGTGTTTGCACCTTCACCTTGTCCGGTACTGATAAAGTGGAAAGCGCGGTCTTCACAACCTGTCCAAACACCAGTTACCAATTGCGGTGTTATGGACATAAACCAACCATCAGAGTTATTTTGTGTCGTTCCTGTTTTGCCACCAATTGGCGCATTTACGTGGTATTTATAGTTTAAACGAGAACCCGTTCCGCCAGCAACAACACCTTTCAGCATGCGCGTCATTACGTAAGCCACTTCTTCGCTCATAACCGGCTTCGGTATTTCTTTTTGAGAAAACAACACAACGCCATTTTTGTCGGTAATTTTTAACAGGTAAATGGGTTTGGTATATACGCCTTTGTTTGCAAATGCACCATAAGCACCAACCATATTGTATACAGAAGAATCAAATGTACCCAAAGCGATTGACGGAAATGCCGGAACATTTGGAATGCCCATTTTGGTTGCCAGAGCAGAAACGGCAACGGGGCCAACTTGTTTCATGAGGTAAGCAGTAACATAATTCTGAGAGAAAGCCAATGCTTTTTGTAGTGTAATAGAACCTTCTAAAGGTTTCCCAGATGAACCCGGTGTCCACGGTTTTCCATATCCTTCTATAGTAACCGGCACATTTGGAACCGTATAACATGGCGAATATCCATTTTCTATCGCTACAGCATAAGTGAATGGTTTTGCTGTAGAACCTACTTGTCTGGTTCCCATTTTTACCTGGTCATATTTGAAATGTTCAAAATTGATTCCACCTACCCAAGCTTTAACGTGGCCATTTGTTGGGTCCATAGACATCATCGCATTTCTAAGCAACATTTTATAGTACCGAACAGAATCAATTGGTTTCATCAACGTATCAATGTCGCCTTTCCAGGTGAAGATGGACATTTCTGTTTTTGTATTGAAATCTTCAGTAATTTCTTCATCCGATTTGCCTTCCGCTTTTAGCGCTTTATATCGATCAGATCGTTTTATTCCTTGTTCTACCTGAAGGCTTTTATCCTTAAATGGATTTCTTCCCTTCCAGCTATTGATAAATTGCGCCTGCAAAATTTTCATGTATTCTTTTTGTGCTTCCTCTGCATATACCTGCATATCGTAATTTAATGTGGTATAAATTTTTAATCCATCGCGGTCTAAATCGTAAGGCGTATCATCCGGTTTCCTGATATTCAGCTCCTGAAAAATTGCCTTGATATCGTTTTTTAAAACCGAGCGGAAATATGGTGCAATACCATCATTTACAGTTGCAGCATTGAAATGTAGACCTAGAGGTTTTTCTTTCAGCGTTTCAAATTCCTGATCAGTAAGATAATCAGACTTTACCATCATGGCCATTACTGTATTTCTGCGATTGCGTGAACGCTCCGGATTACGTGTAGGCGAATACATGGTAATTCCTTTTTGCATACCTACCAATGTTGCGGCTTCTGTAACCGAAAGTTTATCTGGTGTGGTGTTGAAATAAACACGTGCGGCAGATTTAATTCCGTATGCCTGATTCCCGAAATCAACCGTATTCAGATACATCGTGATGATTTCTTCTTTTGTATAATTGCGTTCCAGTTTTACAGCAACAATCCATTCTTTAAATTTTTGCATTACTCTTTTAAAGAAGTTTTTCTGACGGCCTTCTTCTGAAAAGAGGTTTAATGCCAATTGTTGCGTAATGGTACTTCCACCTTGTTTTTTACCAATTAGATTGTAAAAAATAATGGTAAAGGTACGTTGGAAATCTATGCCGGAATGTTCTTTGAATCGGGTATCTTCTGTTGCAATTAGTCCATTTATTACATTTGCCGAAATCTCTTTATAAGCTACATTAGAACGGTTTTGTACGAAATAAGTACCCAGCGGACGGCCATCTTCGGCAATAATTTCTGATGCCTGGTTGCTTTTTGGATGCTCAATATCTCTGAACGAGGGCAAAGCGCCAAAAAGCCCAAAGCCAATCATCGAAATAAAAATGGCGAAAATCGCTATTCCTGCAATTAAAATCTTCCAAATGCGTAAACTATATCGCCTGGTATCTTGAGCAGTAAGGGAATTTTTCATTGTGTTGTTGATAAAAATTTAATTCAAATCTGCATTTAAAGATTGAACATTGTATGATTAAAGGCGCAATTTACAAGCAATTAATAGTTGTTGCGATAAAAATCAAGATATTCTTTAATTCTGTCTTTGTTTGTCAGCTTTTCGAAGTTCTCTTTCGAGATGATGAAATACTGATATTTATCTGCCGGAACTTTCATAATGTTCTTCAATTGCGATAAGATACTGGCCTGATAAATTCGTGCATCTTCCAGGTCTACAAAACTCGTAATATAGATTAGCTGATCATTATCCAGTTCAATCAATTTGTGGGCCAAATCATTGTCCGGATAATTTCCACGGTTAAACTGACCAATTCCAAACCGAGATGAACTCAAGGTTAACGTCGCATCCGCAACATCTATAACAAAATAATATTCTTCAGAAGTTTTCGCGCTGAACACACTCGCTGGCTTTTCAGCTGTTTTGTTTTCCGGAGCTTTTTCTACTGGTTTTTCAACTGGTTGAGTCGCCGTAATGGCTATAGTAGTAGAGTCAGTTTCTTTTTTGATTGGTTTTGGTTGTACAACTGCCGGTGGCGCCTGCTGTACAAAACGTGGTGCATTCGAATCGAAATCTATCAGAGCAACCGGTCTTTGTTTAAATTCTTCCAGATTGGCTTCTATATATTTTAAATGATCTCTCACCAATGGTGTAACAATTTTATCATCTGGATAATTCGCTGTGATGCTGTTAAATTCTGTGAGCAATGCATCTACTTTTGCATTTCTTCCAATTGCTATTGCCTTAAGGTAGGCAAATTGCGGCGCCAGATCGTTATTCGGAAAGTTGGTATTGCTCTCGTTCACTTTCTGGATTACATCATTGTAATTCTTACGGATGTAATTGTCGAATACTAGATTGTAACTGGTGTTAATTGTATTTTCTGCCTGAGTTTGTTTCGCAGAAAAAGACGGATCTAGGATTGATTTCGCAAAATTGGATTCAGGGAATTTGGTAATCACCAGCTGGCGGTATTCGTTAGATTTATTTTCATCTACACCTTTATAATTCAGGTAAAGTGCATAATAAATGGCCACCAAGTGGTTGTTTTCCGGAAAACGATCCAGAAGAATGTGGTAAATTTTGGTCGCTTCTTCTTTATCGTTCAGTTCTTGTTGATAGAAACTGGCAATTTCAAAATAAGCATCCATAATTTTTAAATTGGATACTGCAAGCATTTCTGACGTTGTTGGAACTGCATCCAGATACTCTTTTTCTAATGCCGCGCGTGCAACAAGTGATGCACTGTCTGTACCATTTACGGGATCAATCGTGTTAGGCAATTTGCCGCCAGAAAGCATCTGACTTGTTTCCTGAGCCGATGATTTCACACTTTGGCGCCAGTTGTCTTCATACGGTCTGTTGCCCCATTTTTTCTTAAAATCAGATAAACCGTTAGATATCGCAGTAGTATTGCTGAAATAAAAGGTACTTCCGGCGATAGCCGATGTATTGTTGATGTTTAAAGCCGGATCGGTCATTCCGGTAACACTTTGAGTCGGATTGTTGGAACGCTTAATTAGCGCAGCGCTATCTACTTTTGGCGTTAACAGTGCCTTAATCCGAGCAGCGCGCGCACCTTCTGGCAGTTTTGCAAAAGTCTGTAAAGTATCTTCACGAGAAATAATAGAGAAACGATCTGTAAGATATTGCAAGTTTGCTGCTTTTTTAACAATCAGGTCATAATCCGGAAAGTTTCTGGGTAATACCGAAACGGTACTGTCATAATAGATTTTAGCACGTAAATAGTTCTTCAGTTCATTGAAGTTCAGATCGGCAATTTTCAAATAAGAAAGTGCTTTCTGATTTTGATTTCGGGAGTTTACGCGCACAGATTTCAAGTAATTGTCTTCTGCTTTTTTGATTTCTCCCTCTGTGTAGTACAATTGGCCTACGTGGTAATAGATTTGATCGATGTAGTCAAAATTCTTATCGTCCTTTAATAAAGCCAGCATTTCGCGATCCTCATTTATTTTATAACCGCTAATGAGCGCCTTTAATTTAATGCGCTGAAGATTGGCGTGAAAATACATTTCAAATGGCGCATTGCTGTTTTCTACTTTGGTGAAATTGATGAAAGCGTTCTGAAAATCTTTTTCCTGTTGTTGCAATTGGGCAAGAATATATTGCCAGCGGATGCGGAGTTGTTTTTCTGGCGCACTACGAATGGCCGCTTGAAGCAACAAAATGGCTTCTTTATAGCGGTGCTGGTAAATGCGCATTTGTGCAGTTGTGGCCAAAGGTTCACCCAAATCTGTTTTTAATGAATCGGCAGAACGCAACATGGTATCCAACAATTTATCTGCATAATGCATATTGTTTAATTCCATTTGGCTGCGCGCTTTCCAGTTCATTGCCAATACATAGGTTTTTAAATTATTACGATAGGTTTTGGCAGCGTAGTCAAAATATTCTGAAGCCATAAAATAATTGCCTTTCAAATGGCTGGCTTTTCCTAAAAGCATATAAGCATCATCAATATAATTGCTATAGCCCTTTTCATTAATTACTTTCTGTGCTTTGCGGACAACTTCATCCAACAATTTATCGGATTTTCCTAAAGTAATTTCGAGGTTGATTTTCGGTTCCGGATCCAGATAAACTGGTAGAATTTGCTCGTAATTATCTTCATAATTTTTAAGCAAAGCTTCGTTATACTCCGTTAACAAAACATTTGAATTGTATATATAGTTATATCTTGCCGTTAAATTCTGCATTTTGCGGCTTACAGTTGTATCTTTAGGCGTAATACAGCCATATACAAAAAGTACGCTCAGGGCAATAAATAAAGGTTTTAAGATTTGGGGCGTTAGGTTTTTCAAGGATGATGAATCTCTTTAATGGATATAACAGTAAAAAGCCGCGATTATTATCTTTGGCAATATATTTCAATTATTCAAAGTTAAGTTAATTATTGCATTTTAAAATGGAAAATCCGCAAGAAGAAAATAGAGTAAAAAAGGCGAATAATGCAATAAAATATTCTGGTATAGGCTTTCAAATGGTAGCGATTATAGGCGTGTTTGCTTTTATTGGATATAAGATAGATGCATCCAGACCCGGCGGCGGCAAATTGTTTACAGCAATATTTGCTTTAATTGGTGTTTGCTGCAGTCTTTATCTGGTTATAAGGCAGGTAATGAACTCCAAATAAGTTCCTGAAAAAAGCAATTAAAAATTATCAATCCGGATCAACTACTTAATTTATAAAAGCTTATCTTTGCGAAAGTTTTACTAATAACATTTACCCATTGACCCTGACCAAATTTACAAGCATCTATTTCATGTTTGTTGGCTTACTTATCGGTACGGCAGCATTGTTACCGATTGTATTTCCCTCAACCGTTTTTTTTGCACCTAAATTTTGGCTTACACTTGGCTTTATGGCTGGGATAACGTACATCGCGTATACCCTTGTAGATTTAGGTGTAAAACGAAACCCGGAAGTAGGTGTAATGGCAATTATGGGATCTGTGGCGGTGAAGATGATTTTTTGTATGGCTTTCGTGCTGATTTACAGCATAAAAGTTAAGGGAAATGGCTTTCTATTTACCCTAAATTTTTTTTCTTTATATTTCTTGTTTACCGCCTTTGAAATCTACTGTCTGTTACGTAACTTGCGCCACCAAAATTTAAAGTAAAAAACTGCCAATAAATGGATTGTAACCAAGTTTTTGTGTTGAAAGTTAAAAGGCTAATTGTTGTTTTTGCGCTTTTAGTTGCGTTTTTGTCTGTTCGTGTTAATGCTTTCGCACAACATGATACTGCTGTTGTTCCTGTAGATAGTGCTGTTGCAAAATCCAGTGAAGCGGTTTCCGGAGAACATGTTCAAACCGGATCAGCGCATGGCGAAGAAAAGTTCGAGCCTACTAAAGTAATCATGGAGCACATTGCAGATGCACATGTGTGGCATTTGTGGGGGCATACATCTATTCCTCTTCCGGTTATTTTGTATACTGATAAAGGTGTTGAAACCTTTTCTTCTGCAAATTTTCATCATGGTGAGCATGACTATGCTGGTGAATTTTACACCTACCGCCTTGATGATGAAAAAATTAAAGTTGTAGGCGAAAATGGGCAGATTGATACTGTTTTATCAAAAAAGGTATACGATTTCTCTATGACTAAAAATGTTGTAGCACTTTGGATTTCCGTAATCTTACTGGTTGTGATCTTTACAGGTGTAGCTTCAACATATAAAAAACGCGAGGGTAAAGCGCCTAAAGGTTTTCAGTCTTTAATTGAACCAATCATCATATTTGTCAGAGATGATATTGCCAGACCAAACATTGGCCACAAGTATGCAAAGTTTATGCCTTTGTTGCTTACCATGTTTTTCTTCATCTGGATCAATAATATTTTAGGATTAATTCCAATTTTCCCGGGAGGTGCAAACCTTACCGGTAACATTTTCCTAACTTTCGTTTTAGCTTTCATTACTTTAATTGTAACGAACCTAAATGGAAATAAATACTATTGGAAACACATTTTAACACCAGACGTTCCTTGGTGGTTGTATCCAATCATGATTCCCGTAGAGTTGATTGGCGTAATTTCTAAGCCATTTGCCTTGATGATTCGTTTGTATGCAAATATCTCTGCAGGTCACATTATCGTTTTAAGTTTGCTGGCGCTGATTTTTATTTTCAAATCCATTGCCATTGCACCAATATCTGTAGCATTCGTTTTATTTATGGATGTGTTGGAATTGCTGGTTGCATTTTTACAGGCTTTTATTTTTACCATGCTTACTGCGTTGTTCATTGGAACAGCTGTAGAAGAGCATCATTAAGGAGAACTTTTTTTAAATTAAATTAAAATAAATTAGTTATGACAGGTTCAATCGCGGCATTAGGTGCCGGTTTAGCAGTTATCGGTGCTGGTTTAGGTATCGGACAAGTAGGTGGTAAAGCAATGGATGGTATTGCTCGTCAACCAGAAGCTGCTTCAAAAATTCAAACTGCTATGATTATCGCGGCAGCTCTTATCGAGGGTGTTGCTTTATTCGGTGTGGTAGTTGCATTATTGGGTAACGGTTAATTCCGACTCAACAAAAACACAAAAGATCGGGCTAAAACGATTGGTTTTTCCCGGTCTTTTTTTAAAAGAAAAAGATTTAAGATAAGATATACCAATGGATCAATTATTCGAAGGATTATTAAATTACCACTTAGGGTTTGTTGTTTGGGCTTTAGTGGCATTTGTAATATTGTTTATCCTGTTAAAGAAATTAGCATGGAAACCAATTATGAATGCGATTCACGATCGTGAACAAAGCATTGATGATGCATTGAACAAAGCAGAGCTTGCTAAACAAGAAATGGTTCGTTTAACTGCTCAGAATCAGGATTTATTGCAACAGGCACGTGCTGAGCGCGATGAAATTTTGAGAGATGCAAAAACATTGAAAGACAGCATTTTGAATGAAGCAAAAAAACAAGCTCAGATAGAAGGCGCTAAGTTGATCGAAAAAGCGAAGATTGAAATTGAAAACCAGAAAAAAGTTGCTTTAGCTGAAGTTAAAACACAGGTTTCGACTTTGTCATTAGAAATTGCTGAACGCGTTTTACGGAATCAATTGGATGATAAAGCGAAGCAAGAAGCTTTGGTTTCGAATTTGTTAAAAGACGTTGAGTTAAACTAGTTTAGAGAATTGCGTATAGCGGTTGGCAGTAAAACGCTCCGCACCGGCGCCAATCCAATATTATATGTCAGAAATTAAAGTTGCAGGCAGGTATGCGAAATCATTACTGGATCTCTCTAACGAAAACAATGCGTTAGAAGAAATCAAGAATGATATGGTCTTATTCGATAAAGTAGTGGATCAGTCGCCTGAGCTTGAAGCCATACTTAAAAACCCAATTGTTCCTACAGATAAGAAGATTGGTATTTTAAAAGACCTCTTTGCAGATAAAGTAAATACAGTAACTTTATCTTTTTTTACCATTGTGGTAAACAAAGGCCGGTCGTCAATTTTGTATGCAACAGCAAAACAATTTATTCAGCAATACAATACCATTAAAGGAATTGTTACTGCAGAAGTTACATCGGCGAATGCATTAACAGAGGCGGCAAAAGAAGAAATTATCGCGATAGTAAAAAGAGAACTAGGCGCTAAGGAGGTTCTAATCAATGAAAAAATAAATGATAAGTTGATTGGTGGCTTTATCCTTAAAGTTGGCGATAGACAGTTCGATGCCAGTATTGCAAGCAATTTAAATAAGTTAAAAAAAGAATTTGCGCACTAAGCGCATTTGCGATAAGCGTTTAGCGTACACATCGCCCAAACGCCATGCGCCAAGCACTAAAAATTTACAAAAAGATATAAAGTAAAATTATGGTAGAGGTAAGACCAGACGAAGTATCGGCAATTATCAGACAGCAATTGGCGGGCTTCAAATCAGAAACCGAACTTGAGGAGGTTGGTACCGTGTTGCAAGTTGGCGACGGTATTGCCCGTGTTTACGGTTTAACTAAAGTTCAATCAGGAGAGCTGGTTGAGTTTGAGAACGGCCTGCAAGGTATCGTATTAAACCTTGAAGAAGATAATGTGGGTGTGGTATTGTTGGGTTCTTCTGAAGAAATTAAAGAAGGTGACACCATTAAACGTACTAAGAAAATTGCTTCTATCAATGTTGGTGAAGGCATGCTTGGTCGTGTGGTGAATACTCTAGGTCAGCCTATCGATGGTAAAGGTCCGATTTTGGGCGATACTTACGAAATGCCGATTGAGCGTAAAGCGCCAGGTGTAATTTATCGTCAGCCTGTAAATGAGCCATTACAAACGGGTATCAAAGCAATTGATGCGATGATTCCAATTGGTCGTGGTCAACGTGAGCTGGTTATCGGTGACCGTCAAATTGGTAAAACTGCGGTTTGTATCGATACCATCATCAATCAAAAAGAATTTTATGAAGCTGGCCAACCAGTGTTCTGTATTTATGTTGCTGTAGGTCAGAAAAACTCTACTATTGCAAACGTTGTACGTACATTGGAAGAGAACGGAGCTTTAGCCTATACCGTAATTGTTGCTGCTTCTGCAGCAGATCCGGCTCCAATGCAGTTTTATGCACCATTTGCAGGTGCTGCAATTGGTGAGTTTTTCCGTGATACGGGAAGACCAGCATTAATTGTTTATGATGATTTATCTAAACAAGCAGTTGCTTACCGTGAGGTATCTTTATTGCTTCGTCGTCCACCAGGTCGTGAAGCATATCCTGGAGACGTTTTCTATCTACACAGTCGTTTGTTGGAAAGAGCTGCGAAAATCAATGCAAATGATGATATCGCGAGAAACATGAACGATTTGCCTGAGTCTATTAAAGGTATCGTTAAAGGTGGTGGTTCGTTAACTGCATTGCCAATTATCGAAACACAAGCTGGAGACGTTTCCGCATATATCCCAACCAACGTAATTTCAATTACAGACGGACAAATTTTCTTGGAGTCTAACTTGTTTAACGCAGGTATTCGTCCGGCAATTAACGTAGGTATTTCGGTATCACGTGTTGGTGGTAATGCACAGATTAAATCAATGAAAAAAGTTGCTGGTACATTGAAATTGGATCAGGCACAGTATCGGGAATTAGAGGCATTCTCTAAATTCGGTTCTGACCTTGATGCAGCTACAAAATCAGTATTAGATAAAGGTGCACGTAACGTAGAAATGCTTAAACAAGCACAATTCTCTCCATTTACTGTAGAGAAGCAAGTTGCAATTGTTTATGTTGGTACTAAAAACCTGATGCGTAATGTTCCGATTAATAAAGTAAGAGAATTTGAGACAGAATATCTAACTCAGTTGGAGTTGCGTCATCCAGAAACTTTGGCAGCATTAAAGGCTGGCAAATTTGATGATGGCATCACAGGCATTTTAGACACTGTTGCGAAAGAGATTTCAAGTAAATATTAATAAGCTAAGCGGAGAGCGCTAAGCGTTAGGCAATGGCCAGACGTTCAACGCCCTCCGCTCCACGCAAAAATAGAGAATGGCTAATTTAAAAGAAGTAAGAAACCGCATTGCATCTGTACAATCTACACAGCAGATTACCAAAGCTATGAAAATGGTTTCGGCTGCGAAGTTGAAACGTGCAACAAATGCAATCATCGCTTTGCGTCCTTATGCAACCAAGCTAAAGGAAATTTTAGGTAATTTATCTGCGAGTTTGGAAGGATCTTCATCACCTTTTATTCAAGAGAGAGAGCCGAATAAGGTTTTAATTGTTGTTGTATCTTCAAACCGCGGTTTGGCTGGTGCATTTAACATGAACGTAATTAAAGCGGCCAACAATCTGATTTCTGAGAAATATAGCGAACAGTTCAAAAACGGTAATGTAAGCATTATTTCTATCGGTAAAAAGACTCAGGATTTCTACGAGAAGCGAAAATACAATGTTATTGGAAACAATAACGAAGTTTATGCAGACCTTACTTTTGAAAATGTAACTAAAATTACGGATGCTATTATGAATGGCTTCAAAAAAGGTGAGTTTGATAAAGTTGAAGTGGTATACAATCGTTTTAAGAATGCTGCTGTTCAGTTTATTACTACTGAGCAATTGTTGCCATTACCAAAATCTGATGAGCCGGTTGTGGTGACTAAAACTTCGAACGTAGATTATATTCTTGAGCCTTCTAAATCAGAAATTGTAGAGCAGTTAATCCCGAAATCGATTAAAATTCAATTGTATAAAGCTGTTTTGGATTCGCATGCATCAGAACACGGTGCACGTATGACCTCAATGGATAAAGCAACTGAAAATGCTGGTGAATTGCTTAAATCACTTAAGCTTTCGTATAATCAAGCTCGTCAGGCTGCGATTACTACAGAGTTGACTGAGATTGTAAGTGGCGCAGCAGCATTGAACGGATAAACAAAATCTTAAAGGTAGCATCAAGTTACAAACAAAATATCAGCCTTATTTTCGAAAGAAAGTAAGGCTTTTTTTTATGGCCGGGTGCTGAATGCTTTACAATTAAAACATAACTATCTCGGATTATAATCCAAAATAATCATAATAATTATGGAGTAAAATCCAAAATAATCATAATAATTCTGGATTACAGGTTTGTTTTATTATATTTGGTTAATTATCAATTAGATATGTTTATTAGAAAACAGGTTGAGTATGCATTGGCGAGGTTGTTCAAAGGGAAAGCTTTAATTGTCTTTGGCCCAAGGCAAGTTGGTAAAACAACATTCGTTGAGCAACTGTTAAAAGAGGTGAATAAAAAAACACTTTATCTTAACGGAGATGATGCAGATGTTCGTGACGCTTTTGCAAAACCCAACGCTACACAGATTGGTAAAATGCTGGGAGATTATGAGATTTTATTTATTGACGAAGCTCAGCGTATATTAGAGGTTGGGTTGTTTATTAAAATCGTTGTAGATCAATTCAAATCTGTTCAGGTCATTGCTACAGGTTCGTCTGCATTTGAACTATCAGGCAAGATTAACGAATCTTTAACAGGTAGGAAATATCAAATGATGCTTTTACCTTTTTCCTATCAGGAATTGCTTAACAACGGAGATTACTTAACAGAAGAACGGTCTCTTGAGCAACGACTGATTTATGGTAGTTATCCCGAAATTATTAATGACCCAGCAAATGCAGAAGAACATCTGAGCTTGCTTACCGAAAGCTACCTTTACAAAGATTTATTTACATTAGATTTTGTAAAAAAACCATTATTATTTGAAAAGATAGTTAAAGCGTTGGCTTTGCAGGTTGGTAGTGAAGTTAACTTTTCAGAACTCGGACAGCTAGTTGGTTCCGATCAAAAAACGGTTGAAAAGTATATCGATTTATTAGAAAAGGCTTTTGTAATTTTTGTATTGCCTGCCTTTTCAAGAAATGTACGTAACGAGATCAGGAAGAATAAGAAGGTCTACTTCTACGATAATGGCGTGATTAATGCCATAACCAAGAATTTTAACTCCACCACTAATCGCTCTGATGTTGGAGCACTTTGGGAAAATTATATGATTAGTGAACGCAAAAAGTATTTGCAACAGAATCAAGTCAGAGCAGATGTTTATTTCTGGCGTACCACCCAACAACAAGAAATTGATTACGTAGAAATGCAGGCAGATCAACTATTGGCTGTAGAATTTAAATGGAATGAAAGGGCAAAGAATAAAATTCCATTAACCTTTACTAAAGCTTATCCGGAAGCAAAAAAAATGATTTTAAGTACAAAGGATCGGGATTCGTTTTTACTTTCTTAATCGCTGGAACTCATTGTTGCAATTTTAGGTTGATGTGCAGGGAATATTGCGAAAAAATCTGTGGCTGTAGGTACCAACGGATAGATAAAAGTTTGGAAATCCATCAGTATCTTTGCTCATATTTTAAAAATAATGAAACGACAACTCTTTTTCTTTTTAATACTCGGATTTCCTATTTTAACATTTGCCCAATCTCCTGCGCGCGATTACACCAATGCAGTACTTTGGCAACAGCAATCTGGCGAATACCGCGCGCTTTGTTTCCAAGCCTATAACTTTGCAAAACTTTCTCTCAAAGAAGCATTATGGGCAGACACCAGTAAAAAGCCCAATTGTATAGTGGTAGATATCGATGAAACCGTTTTAGACAATTCAGCATTTCAAGGACATGAAATTAAAAAAGGTCTGAGTTATGATGCGGCCGATTGGGCACAGTGGACTAATCTTGCACAGGCAGATACCGTTCCGGGCGCATTGGCTTTCCTTAAATTTGCAGCTTCAAAGAATATCGAAACATTCTACCTGAGCAACCGCGACACCAAAGACTATGAAGCAACGCTTAAAAACCTGCAGAAATTCGGGTTTCCCTATGCCGATGATGCCCACTTTTTACCTATGAAAGAGACCTCCAATAAAGAACCTCGCCGTCAGAAATTGCTCGAAAGCCACAATATTCTACTGTTCTGTGGAGATAACCTAAGCGATTTTAGCAACATTTTTTACCGCGAACAGAAGAATACCTTTGAACAGGTTAATCAAAACCAGCAACAATTTGGCACTAAATATATCGTCTTGCCAAATCCAATGTACGGCGATTGGGAAAAGCCTTTATATCAGGGCGAAAAACCAAATGACAAAGAAAAAGCAAAACAACGTTTAGAACGATTAAAAAGTTATTAAGTTCTATAAAAATTCAGCAATAAGTATTACTTTTGCTGCATCATAAAAATAAATATTATGGACAACAGAGAAGTTAAACACTATACAGAAAGCATGGAAACGGCTAATCAGCCAGGTATTTATAAATTAATTATCGTTGGCGTTTTAATTAGCATTCTTGGAACATACCTACGTTTTGCACATGATTCTTGGCAAATGTCATTAGTTTCATGGATTATTCTCTTTATTGGTGCCATCGTTGCCATTAAAGGTGTATTCAAAATTTTAGGTGCATAACATTTCTCTATAAAATATACGTAAGCCTGTCATGTTAAATCACGACAGGCTTTTCTTTTTTTGAAAAGCAATTTTTTCTGCCCATCGGCTTCGGCAGCCCTGCCATTCACTTTATTCAACCCGAAGAAAAATCGGGTTTCATGCCCGTTTCTGTCAGGTTTAAGGCCATTTATTCTCTGCACAATTTAAAGAATCTTTTCCCTCAATAATTCGATTTTTTTCTGTGCTAAATTTAAGTGAAAACTATTCCAAAGAATTTTCAAGGGTTACCTAAATGCATTTCAGGTATTAAGATGAAAATAAGGTATTGTAGTATAACCATACAATGCCAACTTCCAATGGCCATTTGAAGTACGTTTTAATTGATTATTTAATTTAAACCTCTACATCATGAAAAGGAATTTCTTTGCCGCGGCCATTGCCCTGGTACTCTTCGGCTGCAATGCCTCAAATAAAAATGAAAGTGCGGATATCGCTTCTACAGAAGCCTCAGTGAATACACAGAATCTTGAGGCCGTAGTTCCTGAAAAAATTATAAAAACCGCAGATATGCGTTTCCGCGTTCGCGATGTTCAAAGTACGAAAGAAACATTAAGTAAAACGATTCTGGCAGAGAGCGGTACAATAACTGAGTTCTCAGTCGAAAGCACGATACAAAAAACCGAAAAGGTGAAAATTTCCGCAGATTCTCTTAAAGAAATTACCGCATACCGAACAGAAGGTTATCTTGTTGCTAAAATTCCCACAGATAAACTGGATGCATTTACAAATGCAATTGCAAAGATGTCTGTCTTTGTTAATACACAATCTATGAAATTGGACGATCAGAGTATTCAATATCTTGCAAATAAAATTAAAAGTGATAATCGGCTGGATGCAGCAAAACAAATGCAGACTGCCGACGGTAAAAAAGCGAACAATATTGATCGTGCTTTGGGGTTGAAAGATGATGCACTGAATCGGAAAATAGACAATTTGACCATTGATTCTAAGGTGAAGTATAGTACACTAACTTTAAATTTTTACCAGGACAATACCATAAGCACCGCCATTATTGCCAATGATAATCTTTCTGACTATCGTCCTGGTTTTGGGAATAGGTTTTGGCTAAACCTTGTAAACGGCTGGACAATCTTTAAAGAAATCTTTCTGGCACTTGTGAACATTTGGGCACTGCTTTTAACCGGATTTGCAGCATTCTTTATCATCCGGCATTTTGTGCGGAAAAACAGGTTGCCCGTACAACAAGAAGCTTAATTTTTAATGTGCATTTGTTACGTAATGTTTAACAAGTGCACATTTTTATTATTTGCCTCGCCACTTATCATTTAACGGCTCGAGACGGTAGAGCTTTAGAAAGCTAACGTTAACTATTCCTAGGAAGCAAGTTTGAACATTTATTTTTTTGTTTTTGATGCAAGGCCCTTTACTTTACTTTTATTATCGCTTACAAACGATTCCCAACCCGAGTAGGTTTTGGATTTTCCGCCAGTCGTAATTTTTTGAAAAGAATGGCAAACCGCTACGGCAAGCCCGTCGGTGGCATCTAAAAATTCTGGGGTTTCTTTAAAATTAAGTAACCTTTGCAACATTCCGGCAACTTGTTCTTTGGTTGCGTTTCCGTTACCGGTAATAGATTGTTTAATCTTTCTAGGCGAATATTCTGTTACGGAGATATTGCGGGATAATGCCGCGGCAATTGCCGTTCCTTGTGCGCGGCCAAGTTTAAGTAAAACCTGTATGTTTTTTCCGTAAAATGGTGCTTCGATAGCCAAAACATCAGGTTTGTAATCATCTATAAGTACAACAGTTTTTTCAAAAATACGTTGTAGTTTTAAAAACGGATCGTCCAGATGTGTCATTTTCACCACGCCCATGCTTAGCAATTCGGTCTTATTTCCTTTTTCCAAAATTACACCATATCCCATCACTGCAGTTCCGGGGTCAATCCCCAAAATAATCCGTTCTTTTTTTTCGCTTAACATTACGGCAATATTAAGCATATTTGCAAACTAATAACAGAGAGTTTGACCGGTAGGCAGAAAAAAATATTATCCTTCTTTATCAAAGCTGCAATTGTAGTCATCGCCTTTTGGTTTATCTACCGGAAGTTTGTCGCCAATGAAAACCTGCACAATTTTAAAACACTTTTAAAGGACATTCCGCATTCAGAAATTATGCTTGTGGTAGGAACCGTATTGGCTATGATGTTAGTCAACTGGTTTTTAGAAGCTGCAAAATGGAAGCGGCTTATTCGCGACGTTGAAAAAATCAGTTTTTACCGGGCAATAGAGTCGGTTTTCTGTGGGTTAACACTTGCAGTTTTTACGCCAAACCGCTTAGGAGAATATGGAGGGCGTGTGTTTTTCCTTTCACCTAAAAGGCGTATCGTCGGCGTTGTGGTTATGGCGGTTGGCAACATCGGGCAAATGGTTTTAACCAACTTTTTCGGTGCAATTGCTATTTATGCCTTTGCGTATCGTTTTTTAAATTTTAACGCCTGGATAATTTACCCCCTGGGGTTGGTAATTGTTGCTTACTGCATTTTTTTTCTGGTATTTTTCTTCAATATTAAGTGGCTAAACCGGTTGTTGCTCTCCATTAAATTTATGCGCAAATATGAGCGGTTTTACAGCATACTTGCACGGTACAGTAAACAAGAATTATTTAAAATCCTGATGTTCTGCCTCGCACGTTATGTGGTATTTACTTCGCAATATCTGGTGTTGTTTCTGTGGTTAATTCCGGGTTTAAGTCCGGTGGATATTGTGATGATGATTTGTATTATGTTTTTTATACAATCGGCTTTGCCCTCTCTTGACCTTTTTGAAGTTGGCGTTCGGAGTTTAACGGCTTCTTATTTTTTTAGTTTTGTAACCCATCAGGACGTTGCCGTAATTGCCTGTACTGCTACAATCTGGTTCGTAAATATTATTATTCCTGCTATATTAGGCACTTATTTCGTCTTTAAACTCAACTTCTTTGGAAATCCTAAAACTCATTAGTGTTCTTTCAGCATTTTTAACGCTCGTTTATGTTTTTTTGCTTTTGGCTTTTATGCGTGGGTGGAATAACTTATGGTATTTCGTTCCGGCAGGGCACACACTCAAAACGAAGGTTTCGATCATTGTTGCTGCACGTGATGAGGAAGAAAATATCAGAAAAACGCTTGACGATTTAATTGCACAAGATTATCCTAAAGAATTCACGGAGATTATTATTATCGATGACCATTCAACAGATAATACGGCACAAATTGTACGGGAATATGCCGGGCAAAATGTAAAGCTGATTATGCTCAATGAAAATCAGGCATTAAACTCTTACAAGAAAAAAGCGATTCAAACCGCAATAGGAACGTGTTCAGGAGATTTAATCGTTACAACGGATGCCGATTGCAGAATGGGAAAAAAATGGCTGAGCACGGTAGTTGCTTGTTATGAGGAAAAAGGATATAAAATGATTTCATCTCCTGTGGCCTATTTCCAGGAGAAGAGTTTTTTCGAGAATATGCAATCATTGGAGTTTTTGTATTTAATTGGTTTAGGCGCATCCACAATCGGGAACGGTCAATCGTCTACCTGTAATGGTGCAAATCTGGCTTACGAAAAGAAGGCATTTTATGAAGTTGGCGGCTTTCAGGGAATTGATGATCTGGCTTCTGGCGATGATGAATTGCTTCTGCATAAAATTGCAGCCCGCTATCCGGGGCAAATTGGATTCTGCAAAAATACTGATGTTATTGTATATACTCATGCTAAAGAAACATTGAGTGCTTTCATTCAGCAGCGAAGAAGATGGGCGTCAAAAACCACGAAGTATAAAAATAAATTGCTTGTTATATTAGGCGCCTTAATCTGGTTGTTTAATTTAAGCATATTGGCAAATTTTTTAGCAGGTTGGTTTGTTCCGGGATTCATGAACCTTGTATTTTACCAACTTTTGGTTAAGATAGTTTTAGAGGCTTTATTTTTATGGAAATTAACCGGCTTCGCTAAGCGTAGAAAATTACTGCTTATTCTTCCGGTTTTAAATATCTTTCATGTGCTTTATATGGTTTATATCGGCATTGCCGGAAACAGCGGAAAGTATAACTGGAAAGGCAGAATGGTTAGATAATGGACAATAGCCCGTCAAAAAAAATATGGATCAAATTTAAGCGGAACAAACTGGCTTTTGCCGGTATGATCTTTATTCTGATTGTCATTCTAATGGGAATTTTGGGTTATTTAATTATGCCAGATAATTCTCCAAATGCCAATACTTTTCAGGTTTCACTGGCAAAACAGAAACCAGGTAGTCAATTTCAGTTTTTGATTGTCAGTAAGAACGAAAAAATTAAGAAGGTTAACTTTTTTGAACGGATGTTATTTGGGCAGACACCAGACTTCAGAAGTATTCCCATCACTGGTTTTGAAATTAAAGGTCAAAATGTATGGGTAAGTGAATACATCGGCGCCGATGAAAAAGCCGTCCCGGAAATGTATTCCATTAAAGAACTATGTTCGGATTGCACACTTCTTACATCGCCAGAAGCGCTCAAAGCAGAGTTTACAAAAAAAAATATTTATACAAGAACTTTCCTGCTTGGTACAGATCTATATGGAAGAGATTTGCTCAGTCGATTAATACTTGGTATTCGCGTATCGCTATCTGTAGGTTTAATGGCGGTGCTCATTTCTCTTTTCATTGGCGTAAGTCTGGGCGCAATTGCAGGTTTTTATGGCGGGAAAGTAGACGTATCAATCAGCTGGTTTATGAATGTAGTTTGGTCGTTACCTTCGCTACTTTTGGTCATCGCAATTTCTTTTGCCTTAGGAAAAGGTTTCTGGCAAATATTTATCGCTGTAGGTTTATCTACCTGGGTTGATGTTGCACGTCTTGTACGTGGGCAGGTTCTGGCCTTAAAAGAAGTTGAATTTGTTGAGGCTGCACGCGCCTTGGGGTTCAGTACCAGCCGAACAATTGTAAAACATATTCTACCAAATATTGCCGGACCCATTTTAGTAGTTGCCTCATCTAACTTTGCCTCCGCAATTCTATTGGAAACCGGCTTAAGTTTTCTGGGCTTCGGTGCGCAACCGCCAATGCCAAGTTGGGGTAGTATGATTAAAGAACATTACGGCTATATTATTATGGACGCTGCTTATCTTGCGCTTCTTCCCGGTTTGGCCATTATGTTTACGGTCTATGCTTTTAATGTTTTAGCCATCGGTCTGAGAGATGCTTTTGATGTTAAAGGACAGGAGACTACGATTTAGAACTAAGATTTTATTTCCGAGCAGGACTATGATTGGTATGACATTTTTGTTGTTGTAATGATAGGCCACGTCTAATTTCTGAAGTTATATACGAATCGTTCAATAAGATCTGCCAGGCTTCATTACTCGTTTAAACTGTAACGATCGGCTTCCAAAGTTGATTAGTAACCCAACCTTTAAACCAGAAGCATCAAGATAATTTATAGCTTGGGCTAGATGTACATCTTCCAAGAAAATTACTGCTTTTAGCTCTACCATTATTTTTCCGGCAACAAAAAAATCAACCTGATGTTTTCCCAATAGATATTGCTTGTAGAATATATTTACTTCGTGTTCTCGTACAAAGTTAATGCCTGCGCCGGTCAATTCAATTGCCAGAGCCCTTTGATATATGATTTCCTGGAAGCCATTGCCTAAAGTTTTATGTACGTACATAGCGCAGCCAATTATCTTGCCCGTTAATTCGCTCTCCGGATATTCAACGCCAATAGCCATATTGTAATCTAACCATTTAATCTATTAAGGAATATGTAACTTCTTTTTAGACTTAAAATTATGTAATCAACTTGATAGTTAATCATAGTCTTACATCATTTAATGATAGTATATCATAGTTAACCATAATAATCATAGTCTTATATTTGCAGCATGTTATTGACTTGTTATCAGGAAGAGTTTTTAGAAGCGGGCTGCGATGAAGCGGGGAGAGGTTGTTTGGCTGGGCCGGTATTTGCCGCTGCAGTTATCTTACCAAAGGGATTTATTCTGGAAGGCCTTAACGATTCGAAACAACTGTCTCACGGGCAAAGAGACTTACTTCGACCAATTATTGAAAAAGAAGCCCTTGCCTGGGCAGTTGCATCTTGTGATCATGAAGAAATTGATCGGATTAATATTCTCAATGCCTCTTTTCTTGCGATGCACAGAGCCATAGAACTGCTCCATACAAAACCAGAATATCTGGTGATAGATGGCAACCGTTTTAAAGCTTACCCTGAAATACCACACAGTTGTATAATAAAAGGAGATGGAAAATATCTGAACATTGCAGCGGCTTCTATACTGGCCAAAACCCATCGGGATGAATATATGAGCAGCCTTCATTTGGATTATCCGCATTACAACTGGCTAAGCAACAAAGGCTACCCAACTATTGCACATAGAAAAGCGGTATTGGAAATTGGACTTTCGCCATTTCACCGTAAAACCTTCAATGTAAGCGAACCTCAGCTGGATCTATTTTCAAAAAACGCGTAAAATTTGTAAATTCACGGAATTGTGAAAATTTTGTTCATTACTAAGCGGATTCCCTTCCCGCCAAATAGTGGTTATCCCATTGTGGTTTACAATACCATAAAAGGTTTGCTGCAACTTGGTGCAGATATTACTTTGTTTAGCCTAAATCCACTTAAAGGACATTTCGACGCAGAAGATATTTCTGATCCGGTTTTCGAGCAAATTAAATTTCACAGCGTGGATTTGGACACCGAGGTAAATATTTGGTCGGCATTTTTTAATATTTTCACCAATGAATCCTATAATGTTTCCCGGTATTTTACAGAAGATGCGGCTCGCCAGCTCGAAAATCTACTAAGAGAAAATACTTTCGATATTATTCAATTTGAAGGTTTGTTTGTAGTGCCATACCTTGATACTGTAAAAGAGAACAGCAACGCCAAACTGATTTACCGTGCACATAATATTGAGTTTACGCTTTGGGAACGTTTATCGCTTTCAGAACGTTTTTTAGTTCGCAGAAAATACCTGGCTTTTTTAGCGCAAAGACTTAAAGCGTATGAAACGGATCAGATTAACAGATTTCATCACATTTTCGCCATAAGTGAACCAGACAGGCAAAGCATTTTACGTTTTGGATGTAAAATTCCAATGTCGGTATTTCCGGTTGCTCTTGATTTGGAAAAATATAAAATTGATAAATCGAAAACCAGTTTTCCTACTTTATTCCATCTTGGTGCAATGGATTGGAGACCAAATCAGGAAGGGCTTGAATGGTTTCTGGATGATATCTGGCCAGATATTGAAAAATTAAATAAAGACCTCCGCTTCTATATTGCGGGCAAAAATATGCAGCAACATTTTTTCGAATACGACTCAGACAATTTAATTGTTGAAGGTGAGGTATTTGATGCTATTGAATTTATCAATTCCAAAGCGATTATGATTGTGCCTTTGATTTCGGGAACCGGTATGCGGGTTAAAATTATTGAAGGTATGGCAATGAAAAAGTGCATTATCGCCACCACAACAGCGGCAGAAGGCATCAATTACCGGCACGGGCACGATATTTTAATTGCCAATACAGCAGATGAGTTTTATCGTTCTATTCTTCAATGCGTAATCAACCCGAAAAGGTGGGCACAAATTGGAGAGAATGCCCGATTGACTGTTGAACGTGAACATGCTGTCCAACTCGTGTCGCAAAAAATGCTGGAAATTTATGCCGGTTTATGCGCATCGCAACCTTAATAATTCAATTGTGAGCAAATGGCAAAATCAAAGATTATCGATAATAATATACCTGTAATGTCTGCGAAGCTTATAAAAATGTAAATAAGCCCCAAAAATATCCCAATAACATCTAAAGAGCTCAACTTTAGACGAAACATTTCTGTTTTTCTTAGTACTTTTGCCGCCAAGAAAATCAAAGATGAAAAATACCGCATTATCAGAAAAACATATTGCTTTAGGCGCTAAAATGGTTCCGTTTGCAGGCTATAATATGCCTGTTCAATACGAAGGTATAAATGCAGAACATGCTACAGTTCGCAATGGCGTTGGTGTATTTGACGTTAGCCATATGGGCGAGTTTATCTTGAAAGGTGAAAACGCATTGGATCTTATTCAACGTGTAACAAGCAATGATGCATCAAAATTATACGATGGAAAAGTTCAGTATTCTTGCTTGCCTAATGAAAATGGCGGTATTGTAGACGATCTTTTGGTCTATCGTTTAGATGAAAAGACTTATATGCTGGTGGTAAACGCATCTAATATTGAAAAAGACTGGAACTGGATTCAGAAATTTAATAGCAATGCTGTCGAAATGCATAATATTTCTGATCAAACATCTCTGCTTGCAATTCAAGGCCCGAAAGCAGCAGATGCACTTCAAAGTTTGACGGATGTAGATTTGGCCTCTATGGAATACTACAGTTTCCTAAAGGGTACATTTGCGGGTGTAGACAATGTTGTGATTTCTGCAACTGGATACACAGGTGCTGGTGGTTTTGAAATTTACTTTGAAAATCAATATGCCGATCAGATTTGGGACGCCATTTTTGAAGCTGGAAAATCAAATAACATTAAGCCGATTGGTTTAGGCGCAAGAGATACCTTACGATTAGAAATGGGCTTCTGTTTGTATGGAAACGATATTGATGATACAACTTCTCCAATTGAAGCTGGTTTAGGATGGATTACCAAATTCTCTAAAACCTTCACCAATTCTGAATCGCTTTTAGCGCAGAAAGAAGCTGGAATAAGTAAAAAATTAGTCGGCTTTGAAATGATTGAACGCGGAATTCCTCGCCACGATTATGAAATTGCAGATACAGAGGGTAATATTATTGGAAAAGTGACTTCAGGTACACAAGCACCGTCTTTGCAAAAAGCAATTGGTATGGGCTACATTGCAAAAGAATTTGCTAAAGAAGGTACAGAAATTTCAATTTTGATCCGCAATACGCCAATCAAAGCAAAAGTAGTCAAGTTTCCTTTTTATAAATAAGATTTGAGATTATAGGTTTGAGGTGTTAAAGGTATTCTGGCATCTCAAGTCTATGATCTTGAGAATATACCTCAATAGATGTCAAAAAAAATAGAAGTTTGCTTAACACCTGCACTCATAGATCTGTACGATATTGAAAACAGTATTGTTGTAGTTATCGATATTTTGAGAGCAACATCATCCATAACTTACGGAATTGACAATGGTGCCGAAGCCATCATTCCTGTTGCCAATGTAGAAGACTGCATGAACTATGCAGATAAAGGTTTCCTACTTGCTGCGGAGCGCAACGGAGAGGTTGTGGCGGGTTATGATTTCGGGAATTCTCCGTTTTCTTACACCAGCGAAAAAGTAGCAGGCAAAACTGTAGTATTAACTACAACAAATGGAACCAAGGCTCTACACTTGGCCAGCAAACGTGCTGCACAGGTTTTAATTGGTTCATTTTTAAACCTCGATGCGCTCTGTACATATTTGGCCAGTAAGGATCGGGATGTATTGCTGCTTTGTGCAGGTTGGAAAGACCAGTTTAATTTAGAAGATACATTATTCGCCGGGGCAGTTGTTAATAAGTTACGTAAAGGGTTTGAGCATTTTGATGATTCCAGTGTAGCTTCTGAAGATCTATATATTCTGGCCAAAGATGATTTGAGGAAATATCTGCACAAATCTTCACACAGTAATCGTCTTGCACAATTAAATATAGAAGAAGATGTTGTTTTTTGCTTACAATTAAACGTGTGTAAAGCAATTCCAGTACTGGATGGCGAACGTCTTTTAGCTTTAAAAGCCAGCTAAAAGCAGAAGTTTAAGCCCAGTTGTAAGCTGTTATTTTTTAGCGATGCACCATTGAATTGGGTTTCTTCACCCGGTGCATTTGTATAAAAAGTCCGGTCTACACCTTTTTGCGTATTAAGCTGATTTACGCGGTAATCCAATTCTACTCTCATTTTATCTGTTACCGGGATTGATAAGTTAAAAATGGCTTGCAGCCTGAAAGAATTTGCATCTTGAGTAAAACTTACGGGCTGGACAAAACTTGGAATTAGGTTCCAGCTTGCGGTGGCTGCATAAGTATAAAATCCGCCAAGAATTGTGGCCGATAAAGAAAATATTTTTCGATGGTAGCCAACTGCTGCCCCGAAATCCCAGCCTTTATTTGATATTGTGTAAGTTGAGTTTAACCCTGATGAATTTGGGTTGGTTTCGCTTTCCAGCAAATAAAACCGCTGATGCAAATAAGATATTCCTAAGATAGGATTCAGGCTTAAATTTTCGAAATGCCAAATCTCGTAATTGGCTTGTAAGCCCAAACTAAAAACGTTCCCTTTATTTGCATTCAGTCTATCTTCATAAAATGGTCGCTGGCGGTTGTCATCTGCGTAGTCTGTATCAGTTACCATGCCTTTACCAACATTGCTGTATTGTGCTATTGCTTTTAAACCAAGTTTGGGCATAAATTCGTACTCAATATCTAAGCCATATTGCATTCCTTTGAGGTCTTGCCAGATTACTTCTGAGAGAATGTTTGGATTAGCGCCACTGGAATTCCCGGCAATAGACCAATCGAAATTGGTATGTTGAAAACCCACAGATGGCTTAATACGCCATTTAGACGGAGTTTCTTGGGCAAAACCAGCGTTTATGCAAAATGATAATAGCAATAAAGTGAATATTGGTCTTAAAGGCATGTTTTTTGAACTTTAAATATATGCATAGGGTTTGAATAATAGCCCTATGCATATCTTAAAATGTATTTAGAATGGATAGATTGTGGCAATGAATGCTTTATCTGTCTCAGATAAAACTCGGTTCCATCCAATCTCATATCCATTTAGTGTCAGTTCAGCTGGAATTGGGTAGTGCATTATTGATTCAGGATCGTATGCACTAAAATTGGTCTGTGTAGAACTATAAGTCTCAAAAATGTTGATATCTACAGTTTCTTGATCCCAATAATTCGGCGCAGCAGCGTTTTGTATACACATTATGGTGAAGTTATCGACGATCGATTTTCGTTTATAGATTGCAGTAAATGTTAAATTAAAAAAAAGTTGTAAACGAAGTCTGTCTTTTGTGTTTCTTTTTGATTCATGTTTAAGAGGTAAAACATTTAATTTAATAAATTAAGACCATTTTTTTAGATATAAAGCGTATGATGTATTTTTTTTCTTAGATTTTTAATCAGATTAGGAGAAATTTTCCTTTGGATATCCCCAAAATCTACTTGATATATAAATAGCTATTTTAAACCCCTACTTCTGTGTTGATTTCATTTTGGTGTTAAAACACGAAAATTTAGATTTTTCGAAATTCTTAATATTGGGTGAAAAAATGATTTCATTGGTTAATTGTACCGTTCGTATACGAGAGTAACAGGCACAACCGTTTTCACACAGTTATGCCTGTTATTCTCTTAGAAAGGATACACCGAAGCAATGAAAGTTTTATCTGTTGGAGAAAGTACTGTATTCCATCCAATTTCATAGTCTCCGATTGTCAATTCATTCGGAACAGAATAATGCATGATAGATGCGGGGTCATAAGCACTATAATTGGTTTGTGTAGTGCTGTATTTTGCAAAAATATTTACATCAGTTGTGGCTTGACTCCAATAATTTGGTGCCGCGGCATAATATGCATAAACGGCAGGTTTATCCCAAGGAATAGATACTAACGGATGCTGTTGCTCATGGATCATTCCTAAAGCGTGTCCAAATTCATGGATCACTACTCTGCTGTACTCAGAGTCTGCAGTTGTAGAGGTTAACCATCCAAAATTCATTGTTGTAGAATTTGATGAAATTCCATTGGCGTCTTTACCAATATATGACCATGACCCATCATTGGCAACAAAACCCACTCGGATGGTTGCTGTCCGATCATTGGTCACGAAATTAAATTTTATGTTCGCATATTTTTCCCACTCTTTAGCATATTGGATTACTTTATTGCGAATGGCTGCAGTACTTCCGTTCAAACTCACCTTCAAGGTGGTTCCCGGCGCCCACTTTTTACTCGTTAATACAGCACCTCTCGGAGTTGTGCCATCTAAAGTACGCTCTGTACAGATTTTAACATCGGCAAGCGGATTTACAGCATTTAATGTTGGTTGAGTTTGAGCGTCAATGTCTGTTGTCTGCTGTTTTTTGCAAGAATACAACATGGCGCTTAATGACACTGCGGCAGCTAAAGCCAGTTTTAGTTTAGTCATTTTCATAGTGAAATTTATTTAGTGATTAATTAATAAGTAATGGTTTCGTAGTTGAGCACACTAACTGAACATCAATCTTACTTCAGAATTTTGATTTCAAAAAAAACAGGGATAGATAATTTTTAAGGTGCTACACAACAAATACAAATCGAATGTATTATTTTGTATTACAATTACCAAATTATCTGTAATAAATATCTTATTTATCTGTATGATTAATAATTACTAAAACGAATTACTATAATGCGTTTATGTAGTATTAATCATCTTTTTTTGACCTAAATTGCCGGGTTTGAAAATTATTTCATTGAGGATGTTCTACTAATTTGATAGCGTCAGGCTATTTTTTTATCTTCACCATAGCTAAAGTGTGTAGTTCAATAAAATTTTTTTAAAAAAAAATCGGTCAACTTGATACTCTTAAATTAGAATATCGAGTTAACCGATAGTTTTCGAAACAAAATTATAATAGGAATGATTGCCGCAGCCAACTTTTTAAGGCCGTGTTTTATAATCGATTTAGCGCAATGAAGGATTGATCAGATCTCTTATCGTCGGATTACTTTTAATTGTAATTAACGCTTCTTCATGAGCCAGCCAATAGATGTCTTCTGCACGTTTCATATCAAACGTACTGATGGCTCCTAAACCTTTGGGTTCGATCAGCACATTACAGAATTTCGCCTTTCTTTCCATATCGTGATTAATCGACATCACTCCTGCTCTGCCCATTAAATTGGTGATACCGGTGATTTTATCTACAGGCTTTAAATGATTACAAGACGAGCCGATAATGAAATCGCATTCTTCCATTAAGGGTTCTACCGGAAAATTATTTAGAATGCCGCCGTCTACATACATCTGTCCATCAATCATAATCGGGCGGAAAATGCCAGGAATACAGCTTGAGGCATGGATAGCTCTGATGAGTGGACCTTCTGTGAAGTAAGCAAGTTTCCCTTCACTGAAATTTACAGCGGCTATGGTGAGCGGAATTTTAAGTTTTTCTATCCGATCTTCAGGAAAGTATTCTTTAAGGATGTTTGAAGTATTTTCAATGTTGATCAAACCAAGTGAACCCACTGCCGGTCGTACAAATTTCCATAGTTTTGTACGCAAAAAGATATTTAAACCTTCTTCGGGGTCAATTCCGGCCGCGAAAAAAGAACCTGCGATGGCTCCTGCACTTGTACCGCTAATGTGGCTAAAGGTAATGCCTAAATTGCTGAATGCTTTAAGAACGCCCAGATGTGCAATTCCCCGGATTCCTCCACCTGATAATACAATACCTACTTTCATGCTTAATAATCTTTCAGAGTCAACAGCTTTAATTTAGTTCTGTTTTGGTTTATATTTGGATTGATTCAATATTTTTTGCGCATCATGATCTTCCATCAATTGCTGCAAACTGATATTCGGATGTTCCTCCATATACTTTTTAACAATTTTCCATCCCATAAAAACGCCTAATTTTGGTGCAGACTCGCGCTTTTCCCCTAAACCTGGCGTGAAGGGTCCTTCCGATAAAAACACCTGAATCTTTTGGTAATCAGTTTCAAATAGATAATTATTTTCGAGAAAATAAGCCCATATATCACCCTCAAAAGTTTTTGCCCAGGTCATTTGTTGATCGGTATATCCGATTTTTACTGAATCGGCAATATTTTCTGGTAAAACCTGATCAAGAAAGTACAGTATTTTCCCTTGAAATATCATTTTAGACAGTAAACTGCGATCATTATCGGGCTCTGGAAATAACTCTTCATGCGCATAAGTTTCTGCAACCCTCGGCACAATATACTCCGGCGTAAATCTCCGCGATAAATATAAAGGTACGCTTTCAACAATTGCCCTGTAGAACTTACTGTCTTTACCTAAAAACATGTCTAAGCCAATACCCAGATACTGATCGCCAATTGGCATTTGATACGCAAAGCCAGAAACGAATGAAACTATTTTCGGAATTTTCGCCTTTGGATAATAGTATTTGATGTATTTAAAAGTTTCAGTCAGGCCAGCTTCCTGTTCCGTAAGGTTCGGGAAAACGCTATCCACTTCTTTAGTCAAATCTGTATAGGCTTGATCGTGGTAAAGTGTACTTAAAATTTCATTGTCTGTGTAGTCTGAACTTCCAACCATTTTATGCATAAAATCGTCATAAAACAAACCATATTGTTGCTTTAAAGCTGTTTCCGTTAATTCTGTGCTTTTGGATTTCCCTTCAAATAGCTGTTTATCAAAGCGTTCTATTTTGATGTTCAGGTTTATTCCAGATACATCAGGCCGCCGATTTTGCTTGCAGGAAATAAATGCAATCGTAACAAGAAAAAATAGATAAATTTGCGGCTGTTTTACGTTATAGACCATGTACAACAAAACTAGATAAAAATGTTTTTGTTCGTACATCGTATCAAACAAAATTTTAAGTCGCTTCAGTAAGCAGTACAACCGTCAAATATATTGAACATGAGAAAAATAACGACTATCCTGATTTTATCTTTTATAACGCTTGGCGCATGTGCGCAAAATTCCTTAACAAATTATGGTTTCCGTCTGGGATTGACCGCTACGCCAACTATCGGATGGATTAAGCCCGAACAAGGAAAAACAGATGGTGTGGCATTGGGATTTTCTTACGGAATTATAGGCGATTTTAATTTCGCGCCAAACTATAGTTTCTCTACTGCATTAACCATTACGACAATTAATGGAAAAAGCACAGAGGTAAATGTATCGCCTTATTCCGCGGGTATTTCCGACCCGGCGGCATATGATTTGAAATATAAAATGCAATATATTGAGATTCCGCTAACCGTAAAACTTAAAACCATAAAAATGGATGGACGACGCTGGTATGGTCAATTTGGTTTATCAAATGATATTAATATCAGCGCAAAACAAGATGCCGTAAGTAATGGTTTTGAAGTTGCTTCTGATCAAAATGTGTACGACTATAGTAAATTCTACCGCGCCGGTTTAATTATTGGCGGCGGTTGTGAGTTTGATGTTGCTGGCAATACATCTATTGTTGCTGGTATTACCTTAAATAATGGTTTTACAAATATTGTAAAAGACAACGGCAGAAGTGCTAAAAGCCACTTTTTTGCACTTAATTTCGGTGTGTTTTTTTAAAGAAAATTATTCCTTCAGAATATGAAAATAGCATTAGCTCAACTTAATTACCACATCGGGAATTTTGAAGCCAATACGGAAAAGATCATCGCCCACATAAAAAATGCTAAAGATAGCGGAGCAGATCTGGTTGTTTTTGCCGAGTTGGCCATTTGTGGTTATCCGCCAAGAGACTTTCTCGAATTTGATGAGTTTATCTCGCTTTGCGAAAAAGCTGCACAAGAAATTGCGCAACATTGTGTAGATATTGCCTGTATTGTCGGACTGCCAATTCGGAATGAAGTTTTACAGGGCAAAGATCTGTTCAATGCGGCTTATTTTATTGAAGATGGAAAAGTTAAAGCCATTGCAAAGAAAGCACTTTTACCTACATACGATGTGTTTGACGAGTATCGTTATTTTGAACCTGCAACGTCATTCAGTTGCGTTGAATTTAAAGGAAAAAAAATAGCCTTAACCATTTGTGAAGATCTTTGGAATATAAATGACAATCCTTTGTATGTATCTAACCCGATGGATGAACTTATTTTGGAGCAACCAGATTTAATGATCAATATTGCAGCTTCACCATTCTCTTACACACATGATGATGAACGCATAGAAGTTCTTTCCGCAAATGCGAAGAAATATCAACTTCCGGTATTTTATGTAAACCAGGTTGGTGCGCAAACTGAAATTATTTTTGACGGCGGTTCATTGGTTTTCGATGCAGATGGCGAAGTGAAAGCCGAAATGAAATGTTTTGAGGAGGATTTACAGGTTTTTGATCTTAATGAAGTTGAACATGTAAAGAACAAACAACCTAAAGCAGATAGATTAACAGATATTGAACAGATACATGATGCGCTGATTCTTGGCATTCGGGATTACTTTCAAAAATCTGGATTTACTAAAGCAGTTTTGGGTTTATCTGGCGGTATTGATTCTGCTGTAGTTTGTGCGCTTGCGTGCAGAGCGCTTGGCGCAGAAAATGTTATGGCGGTGCTTATGCCTTCTAAATTTTCTTCTGACCATTCCGTGCAAGATGCGATCGATTTAGTGAACAACATTGGATGTATGCATGAAATTATCCCGATTAAAGATGTTGCTGCAGCATTTGATACCATTCTGGCGCCGGCATTTAAAGGCCTACCTTTCAATCTTACAGAAGAAAATATTCAGGCACGTACCCGTGGCACAATTGTAATGGCCATGAGCAACAAATTTGGTTATATTTTGCTCAACACTTCTAACAAAAGCGAATGTGCAGTTGGTTACGGTACACTTTATGGAGATATGTGTGGCGCAATTGGTGTTATTGGCGATGTATACAAAACTCAGGTTTTTGCTTTGGCTAAACACATCAATAAAGAGAAAGAGGTAATTCCGGTAAATACAATTGTAAAACCACCATCTGCAGAATTACGGCCGGATCAAAAAGATTCTGATTCATTACCTGAATACGATGTGCTTGATGAAATTCTTTATCAGCATATCGAAATGAAGCAAGGTTCTAAAGCAATTATTGCTCAAGGTTTTGATGCTGCTTTGGTACAGCGGATACTTAAAATGGTGAACGTAGCAGAATTTAAACGCTATCAAACGCCGCCAATTTTAAGAGTTTCTCCAAAAGCTTTTGGCATGGGCAGGCGAATGCCAATTGTCGGGAAATACATGGCCTAAAACGAAAAAGTCCGTTCTGAATTCAGAACGGACTTTTTTAGTTTAATTAGTAAGGATTATGCTAAAGTTGCATCAACAGTAATTTTTGTGTTTAGCAGTTTTGAGATCGGGCAATTTTTTTCTGCATCTGCAACCAATTCATCAAATTTTTCCTGAGTTAAATCCGGAACACTTGCTGTTAAGGTTAAATGCGATTCTACAATTTCACCTTTAGAAGGATCAAGATTAATTTCACATTTGGTTTCTAACTTATCTGCTGTAAAACCAGCTTCAGTAAGGTTTGCCGAAAGTTTCATGGTAAAACATCCCGCATGTGCGGCAGCAATCAATTCTTCCGGATTGGTACCAACACCTTCAGCGAAACGAGAGTTAAATGAATATTGTGTGTTGTTTAATGTGGTACTTTGTGTTGTCAGGTTTCCATTACCTTCTTTAACGGTACCTTGCCATACGGCAGTTGCATTTCTTTTCATAGTGATTCTATTTTTTTGTTTGCGTTTTATTTAACAATAAAGATAATTGAATGTTTGTGTTTTTCCAGTCATTCTTTGTTATCCACAAATGAAGTTTTTTCTACGTACAAAGCTGTTTACCGCATTCAAGAGTTTTTTTCTGGCGTGAACTGGTTTGAATTGTTTTTTAAAGATTTTAACAGCAAAATTCCGATGCCAATCATAATGGAAATGTCTGCAAAATTGAATACGCCTGTTTGGAAAAAATAGAAATCCATATGCATAAAATCGGTTACTGATCCATGTAAAATCCTATCGTATAAATTTCCAATTCCGCCGCCAATCAAAAAGCACAAGGCGATTTGCATGGCGATTGGCAAATTACGTTTCGAGAACAGGTAATAAAGGCCATAACCGAGAAATAGCAGCGGAAGACCACTTAACACAATCATGCGGAAAAAATAAGGCAACTCATCGCCGAGACTTAAAAATGCACCGCTATTTTCCACTTTCGTAAGTGTAAACCGATCTTTTATTATGGTGATGTGTTCATATTCTGAAATATTCCGGCGAACAATATTTTTAGAAATTTGGTCGCAACCAAAATTCAAAGCAAGAATTAACAAAAGAACAGACCAACGAAGATTTTTTACTGATGGATGCATACTTAGCATTGTATTTTGAAATGTTATTGAGCGTTAGCTGAAGGTTTTTTCCCTCTGAACCATTTGTGATACGGAATAATCAATGCCAGTAATATTGCAGCCATACTTAATAAACGAGCAATTATATCTCCACTTTTTACATAGAATGTAATTTCATCATTTAAATGAATATCTGCCTTTAACGCGGTTCTGGTCCACCAATTTGTGTGTTGCGTAATGTCTCCGCGCTGATTTATAAAACAGGAGATGCCTGTATTGGCAGAGCGTGCAATATCTCTGCGTGTTTCTATAGCCCTCAACCGTGCATACATTTCATGCTGATCTTTGCCAGAGGTATTTCCCCACCAACCATCATTGGTGATAATGGCAATGAACTGAGCGCCTTGTTTAACTTGTTTGCCAATCCAATCGCCCCATAAACTTTCATAACAGACAACAGGTGCAGCACCAATTCCACTTTGTGCATACAAAACGCTGGGTTCATCTTGCCAGCCCCAGCCACCAACGCTTCCGCCAAGCTGAGAAAATACGCCGTCTAGAAAAGAAAAAACTTGTGGAAAAGGCATCTTCTCGGCGCCGGGAACAAGTTTAGATTTATGGTAAAATTGAACATTTGCAGAGTTTTCAACCTGCATGGCAGAATTAAAATTATCGTAATAGAAATCTCGTCCTTCAACAAATTTTGCTGAAGGTGTTTTCTGTGTTTGATAAATTTTAACGCTTTCAATTCCGGTGATCAGTGAGCCGTTTTTGTATTTACTTAAAAAATTTTGCAAGGCGATAAAATTCGTGCTTTGCCTGATTTTGTCTTCATCTTCGTAACTCGGAATTGCAGTTTCCGGCCAAATAAAATATTCTGTATTGGGTTGGCCTAAAGAATCGGATAATTTGGTTAAAATCTTAATCTGATCTGCAGGCGGAATATCTTCAAGCTTCAGATAAGGATCAATATTAGGTTGTACTACAACTACATTAGATACTGTACCTTTTTGCTCTAGCGTATAATATTTGGTGAGTGAAATCCCGGCAGGTAAAATTACTGCAAGCAACCAGATACCAATTGTTCTGTATTTCGGATAACCAGTTCTTACTTTTATGGCTTTATATGCTTCGAAAGCAAAAATGTTGCTCATTAAAATCCACAATGAACCTCCATAAACGCCAGTATGATCGTACCATTGGGCCAACTGATGCATTCCTGCAAGGCCGTTTCCAAGGGTCATCCAAGGGAAAGCAAGATCCCAGGTTTGCTGAAGATACTCCAGTGCAATATAAAATGAAATTAATCCCAGGTATGCAAGTTTTGGTTTTGCATATATGCTTAAACGATAATACATCCAGAAAGCAGCGGTCATTAAGAAAGCGCCAAGTCCGTAGGGAATAAGAGAAACTGGCAAGGCTACAGCCGCACCATTGTATGCACTTATTGCATTATACACCCAGTAAATAGATGCAGTATTCCAAATTAGAAATGTTAACCCAGCATGCAAAAAAATGTGTTTTCCTTTTTTAGTCTTTAACGGATTTTTGCGGATGTCATCAACAGCAACCAGCAAAGGCACTAAAGCAATAAGGAGTAACGGAGTAGTAAAGTGAATAGGTGGCCATGCCAGCCAGAGCAATATGGCGCTGCTTAACGCAAGGAGGTAAGTTTGTTTGGATTTCATTTTTGGAAGGGGATTGTTATGGATTGATTTGAACCAGATCCATAACAATTATAGTCGTTTACAAACTGTCTAAAATGGCTGCTTTTTTTGATTCATACTCTTCCTGAGTAATGAGATGTTTATCGTAAAGCGTTTTCAATTTGCGCAATTTCAATGTGGTTTCATCTTCGGGTTCCTCTTCGATAATAACAGGTGCAATTTGTACAGGTTCTGGTGTGGTCTTTACTTCCACATGCGGAATATCTTCAATAGCCTGTGCGTTTAAATTAATTGGCGAGGCTGTTGCACGGTTTTCTTCCAGTTTTTGCTGGCGCAACATTTCCTTATATTCTTCCAATTGCTGATTTGCAGCCTGGTGTAATTTACGAGCTTGTACCTTCGGGATAAATTCAGTTACAATGTTTTCGCCCTGCTGCGGCACACAAATAAATTTAGAGCCAAAAAATTCTTCTTTGAAAGATACTTCTTTGATGTTTTTCCATGAAATATCTTTAAAATTCATGGTTAAACCCAGATTGCCAGGTTCGCAATAAAATATGCGTTTGTTGGAAATCGCGATGCTGTCTGGCAACAAGTTTACAGCAGGTTTTTTTTGTACGGCGAGGTATAAAAGTTCTTCGCCATTCGTTAAAAGATCGTTCAATTTGCCAATTACCTTTTCTACGGCTTTTGGGTCTTGTTCGTCACTTAAAAATCTATCTATGCTAATCATAATTTTAAATGTAAGGTTATTCAGCGTCCTGATATTTATTTTTGCTTTTACCTGCAGGTTTTCCTGCAATGCAAATTACAAATTCTCCTTTTAAAGTATTGTTTTCAAAGTGTGATTTTATCTCGGCAAGTGTTCCTCTAACTGTTTCTTCAAACATTTTGGTTAGTTCACGGCTAACCGATGCTTGGCGGTCTTCACCCAAATATTGGCCAAATTCTTCGAGGGTTTTCAGTAAACGATGTGGACTTTCATAAAGAATTATCGTTCTGTCTTCTTCTGCCAGTTTCTTGAATTTCGTTTGCCTTCCTTTTTTAACAGGTAAAAATCCTTCAAATACAAAAGCGTCAGAAGGCAAGCCAGAGTTAACTAAAGCAGGCACAAATGCTGTTGCGCCAGGCAAACATTCCACAGCAACATCATGTTTAATTGCCTCGCGAACCAGAAAAAAACCCGGGTCAGAAATGGCTGGTGTACCGGCGTCAGAAATCAGCGCAATTTTTTGCCCCTCATGTAAAAAACGGATAATTTCTGCCGTTGCTTTATGTTCGTTGTGTTGGTGATGAGCGTACACTTTTTTGTCAATGCCAAAATGTTTAAGCATTGGCGCACTGGTACGGGTATCTTCTGCCAGGATCAGATCGCACTCTTTCAAAATGCGGATTGCCCGAAAGGTCATATCCTCCAGATTTCCTATCGGTGTAGGCACCAGAAATAACTTTCCATCCATATGTATTTGCATGTCGTTGTGAGTATAGTAGCATGAACAAACTTTTTATAGAGAATGTCTGCCTACGTTCGCAATGACGACTTAATTGTTATCTTTGCTAAAAAAATAAAATAAATGCTGCAAGTTAACTATATCCGCGAGAATAGAGAGAAAGTTTTGGAACGTTTAAGTGTACGTAACTTTAAACAACCTGAGTTGGTAGATGAAATCATCAAAATTGATGAAGAACGCCGATTTACTCAAACTTCGCTGGATAGTATTTCTGCAGAAGCAAATGCCGCCGCCAAACAAATTGGTGAGTTAATGCGTGCCGGTAAAAAAGAAGAAGCTGAAGCTGTTAAGGCACAAAGCGGTTCTCATAAAGAACAAATTAAAACGCTTGGCGAGAAACTGACGGATTTAGAAACGGCTCAGCATGATTTGATTGTGCAATTGCCTAATCTTCCTAATCAATTGGTTCCTGCAGGTTCAACTGCTGATGATAATGAAATTGTGTATGTTCACGGCGAACCAGCAGAATTGCCTGGTAAAGCTTTACCACATTGGGAGCTTGCGGCGAAATATGATATCATTGATTTTGAACTTGGCGTGAAAATTACAGGTGCAGGTTTTCCGGTTTATAAAGGAAAAGGAGCAAGGTTACAACGTGCCTTAATCAATTTCTTTCTGGATCATGCTATTGAAGCAGGATACAAAGAAGTTCAGGTTCCGCATCTGGTGAATGCAGCATCTGGTTTTGGAACTGGTCAGCTGCCAGATAAAGAAGGACAAATGTATCATTCTACCGTAGATGATTTGTATTTAATCCCTACAGCAGAAGTTCCGGTAACAAATATGTACCGTGATGTAATTTTAAAAGAAGAAGAATTGCCCATTAAAAATACAGCGTATACGCCTTGCTTCCGTCGTGAAGCAGGTTCATACGGAGCACATGTACGCGGATTAAACCGTTTGCATCAGTTTGATAAAGTAGAACTTGTTCAGGTTACGCATCCGGAGAAATCTTATGAAACGTTAGAAGAGATGAACAGTTATGTTCAGTCTCTATTACAGAAACTTGGCTTACACTATCGTGTATTGCGTTTATGTGGTGGTGATATGGGCTTTACTTCTGCCATGACATATGATATGGAGGTTTGGAGTGCAGCACAAGAACGTTGGTTAGAAGTGTCCTCCGTATCTAATTTCGAAACTTATCAAGCCAATAGGTTGAAATTGCGTTTTAAAGGTAAAGAGGGCAAAACACAACTTGCGCACTCTTTAAATGGAAGTGCATTGGCATTGCCGCGTATTGTCGCTTCTATTCTGGAAAATTATCAGACGGAAAATGGAATACGTATCCCTGAAGCATTAGTAAAATACACAGGTTTCAATATGATTGATTAATCCCGTTTTAAATTCCCGTTAATAAAAATAGCTTTGCAGAAATGCAAAGCTACTTTGTTTTTTATAGGTAGTATGTTTTGTATTTTGATTATAGAATCAAGATCAATAATAGAATGATGATGATGATTGCACCTACAGAAAGATAGACACCTCCAGACATTGCGCGTGCTTGTCCTTTTAGTTCTTTCAGCTCTTTACGCAACGCTTTACGTTCAGATTTGGTCAGGTTAGACTTGTCCATATCTCTGATTTCTTCAACACGCGTTTTGATTCTTTCTAACTGCACAGTTTGTTCTGCAGATAATTCGGTTGGGTTTTTGGCTTTTTTATCTGCCGCCTGTGCAGCATTAAAGCTAATTCCTAAACTAAATACAAGCGCCAGGGTGTAAATAAATTTTTTCATAATATTAATCTTTTAAGTTATCAAGTGAGTACATAACAAAAAACCTACCAAAATGTTGAGGTAGGTTTTGAAAAAAATGTTAAATAACAAGCTTAAGCTTAGTTAATGGCGAAAGTTGTATTTACTGAAAAACTGAGTTTTATTTTTTTGAAATCAATTTCTGGTGCCGCAGCTTCTGCATCAGCCATTGCAGACTTCATCATATAATTTCTGTAAACAGGTTGTATTGCACTGTCGCCACCATCTTGTATTTCCAGAACATCGCCCAATTTGCCACCTAAAGCCTGCACCATGTATGCTGCTTTTTCTTTAGCAGATAACAAGGCTTTAATTTTAAGTTCTTTTTTTAGGCTTTCCATTTTAGAATAATCGTAGCTTTCAATATTGGTGTTCGAAATGCCTTTCGGATCAATTGCAGCGATGATTTCGTTAAACCTATTCAAATCTGCAACTTTAAGCAGATATTGTTTACTGCTTAAAAAATCGGGGTTTTTCTTTTTCTCCGTTTCATAATTCCAGCTGTTTAAGTTGTTTACCGTTAGGTTTTCTTTAGAAATTCCGGCTTTTTGTACGGCATTAAACAATTGTGTTTCTAAAGTAGTAATGTCAACTTTCTTTTTACTGTTGCCATCTTTAAGATACTCTTTTAGGGATATTCCGATGTAAATGATATCTGGAGTTACCTCTGTTTCTGAAGTTCCGCTCACGCTGATTTTTCTGCGTAAATCTACCTGTTGGGCATTGGCGCTTGTAATGCCTACAATTGCAATTAATGCAATAACCATTAATTTTTTCATAATTTTAATTGTTTTTCAAAGGTTGTAGAATGATTAGTTTTTGCACTTTAATTCTACAATCCGGGTTTTCATCTTGTGTACCTTAAAGATGTAAAAGCAGCACAAATTCCACACCGTAATTTTAAATTTATTTAAAATTACTTCATAAGTGTTTATTAATATGAAGATAGTCAGTGTATTAATTTGTGCTTCGCTAAGATAGAAATCGGGCCGGACGCGAAAAAGAATTAATTGCTAAAGCAAAAAACGGCAAATTTTCAATCAGAAGAAATCTGAAGAAAGTGTGTAGGCACTAAGCCCGCACTAGATTTTAGTAACCTTAACGGCATTAGGGCCTTTTTGTCCCATTTCAACTTCAAACGTAACTTTATCACCTTCTCTAATTTGAGTAGCTAAACCGTTAACGTGTACAAAGATACTTTCTTGTGTATCGGTGTTTTTGATGAAACCGTAACCTTTGCTTTCGTTAAAGAAAGTAACAGTTCCTTTTTTAACCGGATTTTCGTCAATGATGTCTTCTTGTCTGGAAATTCCAATTTGGATATCTTCCGTATTGATTACTTTTTTCTTTTTAGGATCTGGTGGCGTAGAAGAAATGTTTCCATTTTCATCAACGTAAGCCATCATATCTTCAAGAGATAAACCTTTTTTAGCATTGGCCTGGCGCTCTTCGCGTCTTTCCTGTTTTTCGTTCCTTTTCTGTTGCTTTTTTTTCTCGTTTTCTTTTTTTCCGAAAGTTGCTTGAGATTTAGCCATATATATATATTTGTTGTTTTGAGTGTAAGCGGGAGTGAGAATTATGCAAAGATAAGAAACCTTAGCCACAAACACGATTTTATTCGGAGTGCTGCTGTAGGTTTGTGCCTGAACGCCAATCTTTTTTAAAAATTTCTACTTGGAAATTCATTTTATAACAAACCGTTATATTTAATTTGAATGAGCAATTTCACCGATAAAAAAAATGGCCGGTTGTCACCGGCCATTTTTTTTATATTTTTCGAACAGAAAATTGGTTCGATAATTTTCTTAATCTACAAGACCCTCAATTTCTACAACCTCGTTAGCGTCTTTTTGATAATCTACGCCATCAATTTCAAAACCGAACAGGCTCAAGAAATCAGATTTATAGCCTGGCAAATCGCCTAAAGCGGGTAAAGTTTCTGTGGTCGCTTCCTCCCAAAGTTGAGCAACTTTTGCCTGAACGTCTTCGCGCATTTCCCAATCGTCAATTCGAATCCTACCTTTTTCATCAACCGGAATATCGCCACCAGTATAAAGGCGTTCTGAGAATAAACGTTGTATTTGCTCAATGGTTCCTTCATGTATACCTTCGGCTTTCATCACTTTGTAAAGTAGTGAAATGTATAAAGGAATTACCGGAATTGCAGAACTGGCCTGCGTAACTAATGCTTTATTTACAGAAACGTAAGCTTGTCCGTTAATATCTTTCAGTTTATCACCAATAGTGAAAGCTGTGGCTTCCAAATCATCTTTTGCACGGCCGATAGTTCCTTTACGGTAAACAGGTTCCGTTAAAGCAGGGCCGATATATGAATAAGCAACTGTAGTTGCGCCCTCAGCCAAAAGGTTTTCTGCTTTTAAAGCATCAATCCACATTGCCCAATCTTCTCCACCCATTACGGCAACAGTATTGGCAATATCTTCTTCATTTGCAGGTTCGATAGAAATATTAGTTACGTTGCCCGTATGGAAGTCGACTGTTTTATTGGTAAATGTTGTTCCAATTGGCTTTAGCGTAGAACGGTGCAATACTTCTGTATCCGGATGTTTACGCACTGGCGAAGCAAGACTATATACCACAAGATCAATTTGGCCTAAATCTGCTTTAATCAGCTCAATTGTTTTTTGTTTAATTTCTTTTGAGAAAGCATCGCCATTAATACTTTTTGCATACAAACCTGCAGTATGTGCTTCGTGTTCAAAAGCGGCACTATTGTACCAACCTGGCGAGGCTGTTTTACCTGCAGAAGGTGCTTTTTCGAAAAACACACCAATAGTTGCAGCACCAGAACCAAAAGCAGCAGTAATTCTTGAGGCTAGACCGAAACCGGTTGAGGCGCCAATAACCAATACTTTTTTGGCACCGTCAATAGCACCTTTGGATTTTACATATTCAATTTGGTTTTTTACGTTTTGTGCGCAACCATCTGGATGTGCAGTTAAACAAATAAATCCCCGCATTCTAGGTTCAATAATCATTTTATTTTTGATTGATGTTTGAAAATAAATTCAATGGAAAGGAAGCATTTGTAAACGCTTTTATCCAAATCTTTAACGAAGATAGATTTTTAATCGCTTACAGCTAAATCATTTTTAAATAAAGGCACTCTGAAGAGTGATCAATGTGTTTTTATTTAAAAGTTGCACTAACTTAGCGAATACAGATACAACCGATATGAAAAAACAATTATGGGCCACATTTCTGATGATGGGACTGGCTTTCCATGCCGCTGCGCAAACCCAATACCAGAACACGGGCTGGTTTATGTTCCTGAACAATACGAAATTCAATGATAAATGGGGATTGCAGTTTGATGCCCAATTCAGATCTGTAGACGATTGGAAATACGTTCGGAATACATTGGTTAGACCCGCACTTCAGTATTTTATCAATAAGAACAATAACGTTGCACTGGGCTATTTGTGGCAAACTACACAAACACAGCTAAATGGAACGCGAAATTATTTGAGTGAACATCGTATTTTTGAACAATACATTTATACCCATAATCTAGGGCAAATTTCAGCCAGTCATCGGTTTAGGATAGAACAACGTTTTATAGGTCGTGAGTTTGATAGCGCTTTTGCACAGCGTTTCCGTTACTTTTTCAGGTTTATCCAACCTTTACAAAAAAGAGAATCGGCTTTTGTAAAAGGTGCATTTTTAGCTTTGCAAAATGAAATATTTTTGAATATTCAGAATAAAAGTGAAACGAATAATAGCTTTTTTGATCAGAATAGGGCATATCTGGCTGCGGGCTATCGGTTTTCTAAAGAGGTAGATTTAGAAATTGGTTACTTAAACCAAGCGGTACATGGTCTTACCAACAATACGGTGAATAATGTTGTTCAATTGGCGCTTTACACTAGGTTTTAATGATTTAAAGTCATTTTTCAACCGTGGCGCTTTACTATTATTCTGCAGCTATTGTAAAATAAGTAGCTTTTCACTCAATTTGCCGCGTGAAAAAAATTTCTATTTTATTGATTGCTTTATTGTTCGGTAAACGGATGTTTGCACAAGAAGCTACAAGCACTGCAGAACAAAAGGTTTCGCCATCAAAAAGCATTTTTAGTCCAGAAAATATTCGGAATTTCTCCCGTAAAGGAAAGTTTTTCTTTCACTGGGGTTACAACAATTCTTGGTATGGGAAAAGTGATATTCGTTTTACCGGACCAAATTATGATTTTACATTAAAAGATGTGGTTGCAAAAGACAGGCAATCTAAGTTAAGCTGGAATTATTTAAACCCTGCAGAGATTTCCGTTCCACAATACAACATCCGTGTGGGTTATTTTATTAAAGATAATTATAGTATTTCCATTGGTTGGGACCATATGAAATACGTAATGGATATCCCGCAACAGGTAGCTATTACCGGTTATATCGGCTCGACTATCACTCCAGAAAATATCCCTACAGGCGCTTTGGCTGGTACATATAATGGAGAGATGATTAATGTGAAGGAAAATATGCTAACCTACGAGCATACTGACGGATTTAATTACGCCAACATAGAATTTGAACGTTACGACGATATTTGGGTTGCGCCTTCTGGCAATACCTCGCTTACTTTAGAAACCGGTTTAGGTGGCGGTTTAATTGTTCCGCGTTCTGATGTACGCTTGTTCGGTGCAGGCAGAAATAACCATTGGAACGTTTCTGGATATGGATTTTCAGTAAAGGCGGGTTTAAAGTTTTATATATGGAAGAATATTTATCTACAAAATTCAACTAAACTTGGTGCAACAAACCTTAAGAATGTACATACCACAGGGTGGGATGAATATGATAAAGCCAGTCAAAAAATCAACTATGTAGAAAATATGACCGTTTTCGGAATCCAGTTTTAATACGAAATTTTATAAGTTCAAAAAAAAGCACGTGCAACAGATTGCATGTGCTTTTTTTTGAACTTTGATTTTTTAGTTTAAGACAGGTACAAATAAACTGTCAAAATTTAGCTTTATTTATATCGATGGATAAAAAACAACATATTTCTATTATAGGTGCAGGATTCTCTGGATTGGCTGCCGCAGCAATATTGGCGAAAGATGGTTTTGATGTTACCGTTTTTGAAAAACATGAAATGGCTGGTGGTCGCGCAAGAACTTGGTCTGAGTCGGGTTTTACTTTTGATATGGGGCCGAGTTGGTATTGGATGCCAGATATTTTCGAAAACTATTTTAATCTTTTCGGTAAAACCACTGCCGATTTTTATAAGCTTGAAAGGCTAAATCCTTCTTACCGTATTTATTTTGGGCTGAATGATGTATTTGATGTTCCTTCGACCGAAAAGGAATTATACGCCTGTTTTGAATCTTTGGAACCTGGCAGCAGCGCAAATCTGGCGACTTTTCTGGCACAGGCGAAGTACAAATATGAAGTTGGTATGAATGAGTATGTTTTTAAACCTTCGCACTCTGTGATGGAATATTTCGACCCTCGTTTGGCAGCAAGCGGTATCCGTTTGCAATTGCTTGGGAATATGCGAGACCATGTGCGCAGCCTCTTTAAAAATGAGAAACTTCAGAAGTTGCTGGAATTTCCTGTTTTATTTTTAGGCGCAACACCTCAAAATACTCCTGCTTTGTACAGTTTAATGAATTATGCAGACCTGATTTTGGGAACGTGGTATCCAATAGGCGGCATGCATAGTATAGTGACAGCCATGCAAAATCTGGCAACAAGCCAGGGTGTTAAGTTTTGTTTTGACCACGATGTGTACAAAGTTGAGGTTAAGGAGGGCATTGCCCAGGCTTTGCATACGAATCATGGAGCATATTCCACCGATTTTGTTATCGCTGGCGCAGATTATCATCACGTTGAACAAAATTTACTTCCCAAAAAGTATCGGCGATATTCCGAATCGTATTGGGAGAATAGAACAATGGCTCCTTCGTGTTTGCTATTTTACATAGGTTTAGATAAAAGGTTGCAAAATATATTACATCATAATTTATTTTTTGATGAAGACTTTGATCAGCATGCAGAAGAAATTTATACGAAACCACAATGGCCGTCTAAACCCCTTTTCTATGTGTGTTGTCCGTCTGTTACGGATCAGAGTGTTGCACCCGCAGGTTGCGAGAATTTATTTTTTCTGATTCCTCTGGCTCCAGATCTGAAAGACAACGAAAGTGAAAGGAACATTTATTTTGATTTAATCGTAAAACGTTTTGAAGAACTTACAGGTAATTCAATTTTGAACCACATTGTGGTAAAACGAAGCTATGCAATGCAAGATTTTAAAACAGATTATCATGCATTTAAAGGAAATGCATATGGTTTGGCTAACACTTTGAAACAGACTGCGTTCTTAAAGCCGAAAATGAAAAGCCGTGTAACAAATCTTTTATATACGGGGCAATTAACAGTTCCAGGGCCTGGAGTGCCGCCTGCAATCATCTCCGGACAGGTGGTAGCAAAAGAAACAAAAAAAAAGTTAAAAAAAGCTTGACAAAAACAAAATTAAACCTATCTTTATATCCACAAAGCCGAAAGGCCTGATAAATGTGACAATAACGCATAATCAAACTTTTCTTTTGTTTCGATTTTAATCGAATAAGAAAGGTTTACGAAATAAGAATTATTTAACCAAATATATGATGAGTAGAAAGGCCCGGATGATTTCCAGGCCTTTTGCTTTTCAATACTTTTTAAATTATTTTCCCATCCAGATCTTGGCCTATTTTATTAGGCAAAAAAAAAGCTGATGAATTTCATCAGCTTTTTTTGTTTTTCAGAGGTAGTATAATTTTAATTGTATTCAGAAACCTGCGCATCTTTTGAATAGGTTTTCAAATATTTTTTCAAAATGCCACGGGCAACATGTATACGGGTTTTAACTGTTCCAATTGGAATTTCAAGCATATCTGCAATTTCATGGTATTTAAAACCTTCAAAATAACGGATAAAAGGAACATAATATTCCTGAGGTAATTGTTCCAACGCCTTGTGAATATCACCCATTACAAATTTACTCTCTGCCTGATTTTTGGTAGCGCTGTAAGATAAATTTGCTGATGAAATTTCATCGCTTTGTGTAATCAATGTATTTGTTTTAACCAAGCGGCGATAGTTGTTAATGAATGTATTTTTCATTATTGTAAACAACCAGCCTTTAAGGTTTGTTCCTTCTTTAAATTTATTGTAGTAAGTAATTGCTTTAAGCATAGTATCCTGCACAAGATCATTTGCATCTTCGGCATCTTTCGTGAAATTTAAAGCATATGATCTAAGGGAAACTGAGTGATGGTTAACCAGATGGTTGAATTCAAATTTTGTCATGATATTTAGCTTTAGGATAAGATTAAAAAACAAATGAAATAATGTCCATTCATAGTCAATCAAAACAAACTTAATACCAAAAAAAAAAGTGAGTGTGCCAAACCCGATTTAACTTGATTTGGCCTGTTTTTGTCACAGAATATTTACTTCGCGTTCTAAAGTGACTCCAAAAGTAGACTTAACGCTGTCTATTATCTGGGCAGATAGGTCGAAAACCTCTTTGCCAGTAGCACGGCCGTGATTAACTAAAACTAAGGCCTGGTTCTTCCATGTGCCCGTTTCGCCAACTATTTTACCTTTCCAGCCACATTGCTCAATGAGCCAACCTGCAGCAAGCTTAATTTTCCCTTCAGCTGTGGGATAATGCACCACATCGGGGTGTTTTGCCACAACATCCGCAAATTCATGCTTTTCAATAACCGGGTTTTTAAAGAAACTACCTGCATTGCCAATTGTCGATGGATCTGGTAATTTACTTACTCTTATATAGGATACAACCTCAGAAACATCCTTAATGTTTGGACTTTTAATTTCTCTTTTTTCAAGTTCAGTTTCTATTGCGCCATAAGAGGTATTGATTTGAACTTTTGATGAAAGCCTGAAAGTGACATTTGTAATGATATATTGCCCTTTCAACGTGTTTTTAAAAATACTTTCCCGGTAACCGAAATTACAATCATCATAAGTGAAGATTCTAATTTTTCCGGTTTCAATCTCATAAGCCTCACAACTTTCAAATACGTCTTTAAGCTCTACACCGTAGGCGCCAATATTCTGAATTGGCGAGGCACCGACCGTGCCCGGAATCAGACTTAAATTCTCTACGCCAGCAAACCCTTTTTGAACACAATATTGAACAAAGTCATTCCAAACTTCACCAGCCCCAGCTTTTACCAATACTTTATCATTTTCTAATTGATGTTGAATGCCTTTAATATTCATTTTAATAACCAATCCATTATAGTCTTTCGTGAAAAGAATATTGCTTCCGCCGCCTATAATGAGTAAGGGTTGATGCCCTGATAAGGGAGTTTTAAAAAGGGAGTTCAGGTCTTGTGCGTCAGAAATTTCAGCAAAAAAACTAGCCTTCACATCTATACCGAAAGAGTTGTATGGTTTAAGAGAAATATTTTCCTGTAGTTGAAACATGCTGATTAATCTAAGCCACAAAAGTAAGAAAATATTAATGAGCCTTATATGTCTCTTAAATTCAAAAACATCCTTAGTAAAGCAATTGGCAGACTGCCATGAAGAATAGATTTATCAATTCACAATCTTCGTTATCTCTTTGTCAAAGTTGAAAATAAGGCTTTCAGCCGCTTGGTTCTCGATTTTAACATTAGAAAGTTTCCAGCCAATAAAAACAGGCTTTTGTTTGGCTACTTCTAATAGCCGGTATCGCTCATTTGTTAATCTCGCACTTATCAGACCTATACTATCAGATTCCGGTTGAGCATAGTGTTCAATCTGGTTTTCAAGAATGGCTAAAGTGCTGTCTAAAGCATTTCCTTTTGCTATCGAATCTGCTAGTGCTTTTGGCGATATGGTATACAAACTGTCCAATTGGCTCTGGTCAAAATCAAGTTTTTGCATTGCACTTTCTGAATTCTCCTTAACCAAATCTATCGCCCGGTCTTTGTTTGTTCTTTCTTTGCAGGATAGGAGTGTTGTTATAACCAAGATTGAGCAGAAGATTGTTTTATTTTTCATTAGTTGGTTTTAAATATTGAGTTGATTTAGCCTTTCTGGTTACCTTTTACAGTCTTATCGGTAACAACCACATTTTGATTAATAAACAATAAACCAAAAGCCCTTCCATTTTCTCTTCCAAGATTTTTATGGTGTATTTTATGGGCTTTGCGCAGTTTTAGAATATAGCGGTTTTTAATTCGAAAGGCTCTAACACGTTGGTGAATGAGCCAATCGTGTATGACGAAATAAATACAACCGTAAGCACTAATTCCTACGCCAATGAAAAAAACGTAACTGTTGGCAACACGATCAATATACATCAGATACAACGACAGACCCGCAAAGAAAATAGCAAAAATATCATTCCACTCCAACAACGAATGCTTGGGTTGATGGTGTGATTTATGTATAAACCATAGAGGCCCGTGAAATAAGTATTTATGAATACACCATGAAATACATTCCATTAAACATATGGTGGCCAATAGTATTATGCCATTTGCAATTACATTCATCATGGAAATATATACTTTATAAACAGGTAACAACCAGCTAGAAAGCTTTTTTGTGTCATTTTAATGTCAGTATTTAGATTCAATCGATAAACTCTATGTACAATAACTCGTTAAGTACTACTTTTGACTAAATTATTAAAAAAGTCAGATAGTAGAAAAGTAAAATGATTGTAGCCGATAAAAAGCGAGAGCAAATTATTGAAGGTGCGATAAAGCGCTTTACACATTTTGGAATCAATAAAACCACAATGAATGATATCGCAGAAGATCTTTCTGTATCAAAGCCATCATTGTATTATTATTTTCCGGATAAAAAAAGTTTGATTCTTGGTGTAATTGAAAAGGTTTTCAATGATTATTTTGAACTGTTGAAGAAAAAATACAACGCAGACCAAAGCCTGGAGAATGTATTATTTAATACCATTGACGTGCGTAATACCTTCTTTCAGAAATATTATATGTTGCGCATCGCCGAAGGTATTCCTGATTTACTAAATGATGAAGTCATGAAAACTAAACTTCACAGCATGAAAGACGTCGAAAAATCATTTTTTGCCGATGTATTTTCTAACGCAAAAGTTAAAGGGGAGATAGAACATGATAACATGCGCCACATTGCCGAATTGTACATTGAAAGTTTAATGGGATTAACCACCATGTGTATTATGGAAACGGGAAAGGATATTTTTCCGGATAAAAAGACATTGAACAAAATGACCCAAAAGCAAAAAGACCTTTCAACAATTTTTGCACGTGGGTTAAAAAAGATTTAAAAATCGTTTGAAAAATACCACTGCATACAAGGCGGTAACAGATAAAAACCCTATAAATAAAAATTCATAATTATGCCTATAGTAAGACGGGTAAATGTGGTGCTATTGCTAATTTGCAGCATCATTTTGCCAAATTTGGTCTCTGCTCAGCAAAAACTCACGCTTAAAGAAGCGCTGAATTATGCACTGCAGAATAATACCAACGTGCGTAAGGCCAGGCTCGATATTGAGAATGGCCGTTACAAAGTTGAAGAAGTAAGGGCGCAGGCATTACCCCAAGTAGTGGCGACCTCAGGCTTAACATACAATCCTATTATCGGCCAACAGGTTGTAGATTTTGGTGGACAATTACAAACCCTGAAATTCGGACAAACCTGGAATTCCAACGCGGGTGTGCAATTGCAACAGCAATTATTTAATCAACAGGTGTTTACCGGTTTGCAGGCAGCAAAATCAAGTGAAACTTATTACAATCTGAATGCACAATATACAGATGAGCAGGTTATTGAAATGGTTGCAAACAACTACTATCAGGTTTTGGTTAATCGCGAGCAACTAAATGTAATTGATACCAATATCAAAAATGTTAAAGTGGTACAGAATATTGTTGGTACACAGTATAAAAACGGACTGGCCCGCAAAATTGATGTAGACCGGATTAATGTAAATCTAACCAATCTTACTACACAAAGAGAGCAGACGTTAAATGCCATTACCCAGCTAGAAAATCAGTTGAAATTTTCTATGGGCATGCCTGTAGCTAACGCGATTGTATTGCCTAAAGAAGAGTTGACAGAAGTGAAAACCTTGCCTCAGCTTGCAGATTCTATTGCATTAGCGGGTAGAACAGAAATCAAGTTACTAGATATCAATAAAAAACTTCTTCAACTTCAGCGTAAAGCTTATGTGTCAGAATATTATCCAACTTTATCGCTTACCGGAAATTATACATATGCAAGTCAGGCCAATGGTTTCGATTATTTAAATACCAGAAACGGAGCAATCGGTTATGGTGCTTCTGCAATCGGATTGACACTTCGTTTCCCCATTTTCAATGGTTTCTTAACCCGCTCTAAGATTAGACAGGCAGATGTAGATTTGAGAAAGGCCGATGAAGATCGTTTGAATACCACAAACTCACTAAATGTGGCATATGAAAATGCAAAAATCCAATTGCGCAACAGTTTTAACACGATTAACGCACAGCGGAAAAATGCCGATCTGGCACTCGAAATTTATAAGAGTACTCAGAACAACTACAACAATGGCCTTGCTTCGTTAACAGATTTACTCGAAACGGAAAACTCATTAACGCAGGCACAAAACAGTTATAATCAGGCTTTATTAAACTATAAAGTGGCCGAAATACAAGTAATAAAATCAAACGGAAATATTAAATCGCTAGTAGAATAGACATGAAAAAAGTAATTATCATAATTGTTGTAGTTGTAGTTGCCCTTGGCGCGATTGCTTACGTGCTAAGCAACAACAAAAAGAAAAACGATGCGAAGACAGCTTTCATTGCCGAAGGTAGCGGTGCAGTTGCGGTTCGTATCGCAACCGTAGAAAAGAAAGTACCGAGCCTTGATTTCAGTGCAAACGGTAACTTCGTTCCAAAACAAGAACTTAATTTTCTATCTGAAAATGCCGGTCGTATTTCTGCAATTTATGTTGAAGAAGGAGCGCGTGTGAGTAAAGGACAGGTTTTGGCTCGTTTGGATGCGGAAATTATAAATACCGATAGAGAAACTGCAGAAGCTACTTATCAAAATGCCGTTCGTGATGAGGCAAGATACCAAAGCTCATACGAAACTGGTGGTGTAACTCAGCAGCAGTTAGATCAGGCGAAACTCGCTACGCGTAACGCAAAACTTCGTTTACAGGCATCTCAACGTAAACTAAGCGATGCTAATATTAAATCGCCAATCAACGGAATCGTAAATAAAAAATATATCGAAGTTGGTGCTTTTGTTACCGCACAGGGAACGCAATTGTTTGAATTGGTTGATGTTTCTAAATTGAAGCTAAAAGTAAATGTGAATGAAGGTCAGGTAGCAAACCTTAAAGTTGGCAATCAGATCAGTATTCGTTCTAATGTTTTTCCCGATGAAAAATTTTCAGGTAAAGTAACTTTTATTGCCGCTAAAGCTGATGCGACTTTAAATTTTCCGGTAGAAGTGGAAGTTACAAACAATGAAAACAACAGCTTAAGGGCAGGTATGTACGGAACTGCAATTTTTGAATTTCCTAAGCAAGCGCCTGGTATTCTTATTCCGCGTACATCATTTGTAGGAAGTGTAAGCAGCAACCAGGTTTTTGTACTGGATAAAGCCAGCAACACATCAAAAATCCGTAAAGTGGTTACCGGACGTATTTTGGGCGAAAGTGTAGAAGTTTTAGACGGACTTAAAGAGGGTGAAACAGTTATCACCAGCGGCCAGATCAACCTTGCAGACGGTACACCGGTTACTCCTGTAAAATAAGCTTAGGTTCACCATCGTAATGTTTACGACATAAAAGAAAACAATGAAGATCACAGACATATCTATAAAAAGGCCATCACTGGTAATTGTGGTATTTACCGCGCTTACCTTGCTGGGCTTACTGAGTTACTTCTCGCTGGGTTATGAGCTTTTGCCAAAGTTCTCCAACAACGTAGTATCCATCTCCACAATATATCCCGGAGCCTCACCCAATGAGGTGGAAAATACCGTAACCAAGAAAATTGAAGATGCGGTATCCTCTATGGAAAATATTAAGAAACTGAATGCAGTTTCTTATGAAAGTTTATCAACCGTTACCATCACTTTAACAGATAAAGCGAATATTGATATTGCTTTAAATGATGCTCAACGTAAGGTAAATGCGATTCTTGCAGATTTGCCTGAAGATGTAAAAACACCTTCGTTAAGTAAATTCTCGCTTGATGATTTACCCGTAATTACAATGTCGGCTTCTGCAAATATGGACGATATTACGTTCTACGATTTAATTGATAAACGTATTGCACCGGTAATTTCGAGGGTAAGCGGGATTGCGCAAGTGAATCTTATTGGTGGTTCAGAACGTGAAATTCAGGTGTCTTTAGATGCCGATCGTTTACAAGGTTACAATCTATCTGTGCCACAAGTACAGCAAATGATTTTAACCTCCAATCTCGATTTCCCTACTGGGAGTGTAAAAACCAAAAATTCGGATGTATTAATTCGTTTATCAGGTAAATATAGAAGTATTGAGGAACTTCGGAACCTGGTACTTACTACAAGTAAAGATGGTGCACAGATCCGTTTAGGTGATGTTGCAGATGTACAAGACGCACAGAAAGAAACCGAAAAACTTGCTCGTATTAACAGACAGGGTGCAATTGCAATTCAGATTATTAAACAAAGCGATGCCAACGCCGTTGAGGTAAGTAAGGGTGTTCACAAAATTATCGATCAGTTAAAGGTAGAGTACAAGGCAAACAAATTGGATATTAAAGTGGTAAACGATAGTTCCATTTTTACCTTAGAATCTGCAGACGCCGTAATCCATGATTTAATTCTGGCGGTAATCCTCGTAGCTTTTGTAATGTTGTTTTTCTTACACAGTCTGCGGAATGCGGTTATCGTAATGGTGTCTATACCTGTTTCTTTAATTGCGACTTTTATCGGAATAAGTTTATTCGGATTTACTTTGAACTTGATGTCTCTTCTCGGACTATCACTTGTTGTAGGTATTCTGGTAGATGATGCAATTGTGGTTTTAGAGAATATTCAGCGCCATATGGAAATGGGTAAAAACAAAGTCCGTGCGGCATCTGATGCGACACGTGAAATCGGTTTTACCGTAGTATCCATTACTTTCGTAATTGTGGTGGTGTTCTTCCCAATTGCAGTAAGTTCTGGTTTGGTATCTAACATCTTACGTCAGTTCTGTATCGTAGTAATTATAGCTACTTTGCTGTCATTAGTTGCTTCATTTACCATTGTGCCATTAATTTTCTCTCGCTTCGGTAAACTGGAAAGAATTACCGGAAAGAATCTTTTCGGGCGTTTTATTCTTTGGTTTGAGAAACAACTTAAGAAGTTCACCAACTGGATTACCGGAATTTTAACATGGTCTTTAGAACATAAATTCCTGACGTTGCTGTTGGTTTTTATCATGTTCCTAAGTTCATGCGGATTATTGGGCGCTGGTTTTATCGGATCTGAATTCTTCCCTAAATCTGATAAAGGAGAGTTTTTAGTTCAGGTAGAACTTCCGAAAGATGCATCACTTGAGCAGACCAACGCATATACACAACGTGCTGAAGCATTTCTGAGCAAACAGAAAGAAATTACACAATTGATCACAACTGTCGGTCAGGCCAGTGGCGATTTTGGTGGTACTCAGGCAACGGCATATAAGTCAGAAATTAATGTAAAACTTGTAGAGCGTAAAGAACGTGAAGGTGTATCTTCTGATATTTATGCAACTAAGATTAGTCGGGCTTTAGCTAAAGAACTTGTAGGTGCAAAAGTCAAAACCGTTCCGATTAGTATTTTGGGAATTGCAGAAAACGCGCCAATAGAACTTGTTGTTATGGGTTCAGATTTGGATAGTGCGCTTAAATATGCAGAAGGTGCGCAAAAAGTTCTTGCCGGTATTTCTGGAGCAACAGAAATTAAATTGTCTGTAGAAAAAGGAACACCAGAAATCAATGTTCAGGTAGACCGCGATAAAATGTCTGCTCTCGGTTTGACTTTACAGACAGTTGGGTCTACTATGCAAACTGCCTTTAGCGGTAACACCGATGGTAAATACCGAAAAGGTGAATACGAATATGATATTAATATTCAATATCAGGACTTCAATAGAAAAGATATCGACGATGTAAGAAATCTGATTTTTGTAAATAGCGGCGGCCAACAAGTTAAATTGTCGCAGTTTGCAAGCATTACAGAAGGTTCTGGCCCAAGTCAGTTAGAACGTAGAGATAAATCTACTTCAGTTTCTGTAAAAGCACAATCTATTGGCCGGCCAACAGGAACAATCGTTGCCGAATTTCAGGATCAGCTGGAGAAACTTCAGGCCGATGGGAAACTTAAAAAACCTATTGGCGTAAGTTACCTTTGGGCTGGTGATCAGGAAAACCAAAGTGAAGGTTTTGGAACGCTCGGTATTGCATTACTTGCATCTGTTGTATTGGTTTACCTCATTATGGTTGCTTTGTACGATAGTTTTATTTATCCTTTGGTTGTAATGTTCTCACTTCCGCTTGCGGTAATCGGAGCTTTGCTGGCATTGGCATTAACCAATAACTCTATCGGTATCTTCACCATTTTGGGATTAATTATGTTGATGGGATTGGTGGCCAAGAATGCGATCATCCTGGTCGATTTTACCAACCAACTTAAGGCAGAAGGTAAAAGTACTCGCGAAGCTTTAATTCTGGCCAATCATGCTCGTTTGCGACCAATTTTGATGACAACCATTGCCATGGTTTTCGGGATGCTTCCAATTGCACTCGCCAGCGGTGCAGGTGCAGAATGGAAAAATGGTTTAGCTTGGGTAATTATTGGTGGTTTAACCAGTTCTTTGTTCCTGACATTAGTTGTGGTTCCGGTAATTTATCAGCTTTTTGATAGTATGCTGGATAGATTAGGATTCAATAAAAAAGAAAAAACCATTGATGAGTTAATGGTAGAACCTTATGATCATAAAGATGTTCATGAGTGGGATATGGATCATTAAACCCAAATAAGAATAATCATAAGGCCGCCTGCAAAGGTGGCCTTTTTTTTGTAATAGCTTGCGTAATGTTCAACTGTTCCGGCCAAACAAAAGGAGGCTTGGCTTGTATCTAAGATTATGTTTAAATTGCTATTACCGATTGTTTTAATCGTACTATCCTTCGCTGCAAAAGCACAACATCCACCAGTTTTTTCGGCAATGACTACCGACTCGTCATTTATTCATATTTCCGATCTCGACGTTAACCTTGTGAAATACACCTATAAGCCAAACGGCGTGCGCTTTTTAGTAATTCACGATAATGAAGATACTGGTGTAAAAGCCGGTTTTGATTACATTCGATGGAGTGGAGGCGAATTAATTGATAGCCAATATGGGAGCGTGAGAGATTATGAATTTACCTATATGGACGATCAGTATCGTATTGATCCAAATGCAATTTATACTGAATTTGGTGTGAAAAGCAAGCTAAAGAAAGATCAGTTTAGCTCTAATGAAATTGAACAGGAAATTCTGAAGGCGGGGAAACAGATATTAAATTTCTATAATCCGGATTCACTGGGCTATATTTTAACCTTGCACAATAATGCCGATGGTGGTTTTGGAATTTCCTCTTACCTGCCGGGATATGAATTGTCTAGCGTAGCCGATTCAGTACATATTAATTTTGAAATGGATGGTGACGATTTAATTTACGTAACCGAACCACGTCTGTTTTCCAGTTTAAAAAAGGAAAATGTTAACGTCATTCTTCAATCTAAATTTGCCTCTAATGACGGGTCATTATCTATATATGCAATGCAGAAAAGTATTCCTTACATAAATGTAGAAGTACAACATGGTCATCAGGATGAAAACCTCAGATTGATTGAATTGGCAATAAAAACACTCAATGAATTTGGCCTGGTTAAGAAAGAATAATTTAGGCGATCGCTTTTATCTTCGCAACCAGTAAACTTACCAAAATTCCGAAACAGCCAATTACCGCATAAGAATATCGTAGACTTGACAATTCAGAGATGTAACCAATAAGCGGCGGGCCCATTAAAAAACCAAGGTAACTTACGCTGGAAACAACCGCAATAGCAATACCTGGCGCCACTTTTCCATTTTTTCCAGCAACGCTGTATACAGTAGGCACAATACTCGATACGCCAATACCAACCAGCATAAAGCCAATGGTAGACGGAACAACATACGGAAATACTACAGAAACAAACATCCCGATTGAGATAATTAAACCGCTGCATTGAATGGTTCTTTTTCGGCCTAATTTTATGATAACAGCATCGCCGATAAAACGGCCGGTTGCCATCATAATCATAAAAGATGTATAGCCAAGAATAACGAGTTGGGTAGGTGCTTTTACAATTTCTTTAAAATATACGCCACTCCAATCAAACATGGCGCCTTCAGTAGCCATACTGCAAAAGCCTATAATGCCCAATTGCAACAAAACACCCTCGGGCATCACAAATAATTTTTTCCGTTCTGCAGTAGCAGCACCTTTACCCGGCACCAGGTGTTTATAGTTGAAAAAAACATTAATCCAGATTAATGCGGTAATCACCCAAAAATGATGAAATGGCGAAGTATGCAGATTAACCATTAGTAAGCCAATCAGTGCACCAGAAAATCCAGCAATGCTCCAGGCTCCGTGAAATGATGTCATAATTGGGCGGCCAAAGATTTTTTCAGCCTCTACACCCTGAGTATTCACTGCAATATTACACATATTGCCAATTACGCCGAAAAGAAAAAGAAAGGCAAATAACATCCATGATGAGGTAGCCAGGCCCAGATTCGTTAATGCGAGAACATATAATGGCGCAGTAATGGTTAAAATGGCTTTGCTTCCATATTTGGTAACTAGGCGCCCAGAAATGGGCATTGTACACAACTGACCCAGCGGAAGTGCAAGCAAAATACTACCAAGCTGACCGTCTGAAAGGTTAAGCGTATGCTTAATATCCGGAATACGGCTTGCCCATGAAGCAAAAGAAATTCCTTGCCCGAAATAGAAAAGTGCAACAGCTAATCGTATGCGGTTAGCACTACTTTTTAATGGGGTTAATGGTTTTTCAAGGGATTCGTGAGTTGCCGGTTGTTCTTCCAATGTTTGATTTTTTAATAAGAATTTGCAAATGTCTTTAAATCAATTGTAAATACAGGCACATTTTTAAAAATATACTTAATATTTGCAAATATCTGACCGTGATTGAACAATTGCCCGGTATTTCTAAATTTTCCATTGTTCTTTTTCATAAGCACTCTCCCAAAACAACCATTCCATTCTTGTTGCCATCTCAAAAGAGTCAAACATCTTCTGTCTCAAGTCTTCGCCAGATTTTTCTGCAAAGAAGTCGGTTAAGTTAATTGCTCTGTGTACCGATTCTGCGAAGTCTTCTCCGGCATACATATCTATCCATCTTTTATACGGATTGTTTCCGGTCTGCTGCTTTAATATATGATCGCCTACAGCTTTGTAGATCCAAAAACATGGCAAAACTGCTGCAAGTGCAACTTCTACATTGGCGTATGAGGCTTGATTCAAGATATAGTTTGTGTACAAAAGCGTGGACGGCGAGGGTACAATTTTTTCATCAAGGCCGAACTCTTTAAAATAACTTTCGTGCAAATTACGTTCTGCGGCTATAGCTCCAGAAGCAAAACCATTATACATTAATACCTGATCTGCTTGTACAAGTTTGGCCGCAATTGCACTTAACGTACGTCCAAAATCAAGCAGATAGTAAGCATCCTGTGCCAGATAGAAAATGAATTTGTCTTTTTCAAGAGTGCCATTGCTCAATTCCTGATTGAAACGTAAGTTGATTATTTTATCGTATATCGGCGCAATTTTGTTCCAGGCTTCTGTACTCCATTTCATAATATTATTAATTTTTGAGGGTTGAAAAAATGATTTAATGGTCCATTCCCGCTTCCGGTATTTATACCGCTTCCTTCTTGCAATGCTGAGGCTATATATTGCTTTGCCAATTTAACAGCTGTTAAAAGTTCGTGCCCTTTGGCCATTTCAGATGCGATTGCCGAAGATAAAGTGCAGCCTGTGCCATGAAGGTTTTTAGTTTGAATAAATGTGCTTTCCAAAATAATGGGTGCTGTATTCTTTTGAATTAGAATATCTGAAATCACTGGCCCGGATAAATGGCCGCCTTTAAGCAAGACAGCATTTGCGCCGCGGTCCATTATTTTTTCACCAGCGAAGGCCATGTCATCTACATTTTTAATTTTCATATCAGCCAGTATTTCAGCCTCGTCAATGTTGGGGGTAACGAGCGAAACCAGGGGAAATAAATTTTCAATGAGCTGTTGTACCGTTTCGGGTTCAATGAGTCGATGCCCGCTGGTAGAAACCATTACAGGGTCTAAGATTACGGGAACACCGGGATAGGCAAGGAGTTGTGTTTTGATGATGTGCGTTACCTCTGGCCGGTTTATCATACCAATCTTTATTGCAGCAGGTTTTATATCATCCAATACAGCTTTAATTTGTGCGGCGATCATTTCCGGAGGTATACCGTATACCGCTTGCACGCCAAGGGTATTTTGTGCTGTAATTGCAGTAATTGCCGACGTTCCAAAGCAGCCTAATGCCGAGAAGGTTTTTAAATCGGCTTGAATTCCGGCTCCGCCGCCGCTATCAGAACCGGCAATGGTTAAAACAGGTATATATTTCATTTGCGCTGAAGGTGTTTTTCAATTTGATTTCTTAAGAGCTCTGCAGCTTTAGCCGGATCTTTTGCTGAGCAGATTTCTGATACCACTGCTGCGGCATCGGCACCATGCGCTATTGCAAGGCCTACGTTGTGAAGTTTAATGTTTCCAATGGCTACCAGTGGCTTGCTAGTTTTTGTACGAACGGCCTTTAATCCATCCAATCCCCATTCCGCATAAGTATCTGTTTTGGTTGGCGTTGAAAAGATAGGGCTCACCCCCAAATACCAGGCCTGGCGAATGGCAAAATCTGAGAGGTGCTCCATCAGTTCTACAGACAACCCGATGGGTTTATTTCTACCCAGTAGGTGCTCTGCGTCTGAAATAGGCATATCTTTTTGACCGATGTGTAAACCAAAGGCATCAATATTCCGGGCTACTTCAACATTATCATTAACCAGAAGTGGAACGCTATAGCGTTCGCAAATGTCTTTCAATCTCGAAGCTTTTTCTGTAAAGTCTGCAGTAGAAAGTTGTTTTTCTCTAATTTGAACCAAGTCTACACCGCCTTTTAAAGCTTGCTCTACTACCCAGAAGAAATCTCGCTTTAAACATGCCTTTTCATCCGTTACGAGGTACAGTCTATGTTTAAAATCGGTCATTGTATCTTTAGTTTATTGCGAATGTCTCCTTCGGTTATGTTATAAAGAGCATTATAAAACTCGACCTGAAAGGTACCTGGAGCGCCAGCTTTTTCTGCGGCCATCTCTCCGGCAATTGCCATAATAGCCATCGCGGCAACAACACCTTCCATTGTATTTTCTGAAACGGAAATACATGCACCAATAATTGCAGTTGCCGTACAACCCATACCCGTTACTTTTGCCATTAAAGGGCTTCCATTTTCAATTTGTATGGTTTTTTGTCCGTCGGTTATAAAATCAACAGCTCCGGAAATGCATACCACCGTCTGGTTCTGTTGAGCGAGTAACAGGGCAGATTGTAGCGCTTCCGAAGATTTGTGCATGCTGTCTACACCTTTAGACTGAAGGTTTGTGTTGGCTAAGGCCATAATTTCTGATGCATTTCCACGGATCGCATCTGGCTCAAATTGTAATAGTTCTTTTAAAACGGCATCACGATATGGACTTGCTCCGGCACCAACAGGATCCAGGACCCAGGTTTTTTTTATTTTATGTGCGTGTGCCGCGGCCATTTTCATGCTCTCCGTCCAGTATTCATCCAGTGTGCCAATGTTGACAACCAATGATCCGGAAAGCTGAACAATATCTTCAATCTCAGAATGGGCATGTGCCATTAATGGCGAAGCGCCCAAAGCGAGTAAAGCATTTGCTGTGTTGTTCATTACCACGTAATTGGTAATGCTATGAACCAAAGGAACTTTTTCCCGGATTTTTTGAAGATTTTTAATAATAATCGACTCCATGTTTCTAAATTTTTGCTTTAGGGGAGTCTTCAAAATTCCATAAGGATTTTGATGCTGCGGTTGCAGACAGAACTATTTCCTACGCCGGTATAATCCGGATCAGGTTATGAGGGTATATTCTCAGCCTACTGTTCAGAAGGCACCCCTAAAGTTTACGTTGGCAATATAGGGTTTTTATTTATCCGTATGAAATATCTCGTTTGAAGCTTTTCAAAGCGTATATCGCAGGTTGAGAAGAGGATAAGACATACATGAAAACAAAAAAGCCGGCAATCTAATTGCCGGCTAAGTTTTTATAATGAATCAATTCTTAAATGTGAATTGCTCTATTTTCTGTTGCAGCTAAAGCAGCTTCTTTTAAAGCTTCAGTATAGGTTGGGTGCGCGTGGCAAGTTCTGGCAATATCTTCTGCAGATGCACGGAACTCCATTGCGATAACAGCTTCGGCAATCATGTCTGCTGCACGAGGGCCAATCATATGTACGCCCAAAACTTCATCAGTTGTTGCATCTGCCAATACTTTAATAAAACCATCCGTATCCATACTGGCTTTTGCACGTCCACTTGCTTTGAACGGGAATGAACCGGCTTTATATTTCACACCTTTCTCTTTCAGTTGTTCTTCGGTTTGGCCCACAGAAGCAACTTCTGGCCAGGTGTAAACTACGCCAGGGATCAGATTATAGTTAATATGTGGTTTTTGTCCGGCAATGCTTTCAGCAACATAAGTACCTTCGTCTTCCGCTTTATGCGCCAACATTGCACCGGTAATTACATCTCCAATGGCATACACGCCTTTAACAGCAGTTTCTAAATGCTCATTTACAGGAATTTTCTTTCCTCTTTCTTCAACTGTAATGCCAATTTTGTCTAAACCTAAACCTTCAGTGTAAGCTGTACGGCCAACCGCCACAATGCAATAATCTGCATCTAAAGAGATGGTTTCGCCTTTTGGTGTTTCTGCAGTAACTGTAACGGTTTTGCCTTTTGTGGTTGCTCCGGTTACTTTATGTCCCATGTAGAATTCCATGCCTAAAGATTTTTTCAACACGCGTTGAAGTTCTTTACCCAAACCAGCGTCCATAGTACCGATAATGGATGGCAAAAATTCTACTACTGATACTTTTGTACCTAAGCGCGCATATACCGAACCTAATTCTAAACCGATAACGCCACCACCAATAACTACCATTGATTTTGGTACTTCTTTAATGTTTAATGCTTCGGTAGAAGTGATAATTCTTTTTTTATCGATAGGAAGAAAAGGTAAAGCAGTAGGTTTTGAACCGGTTGCAATAATTACATTTTTTGCAGAAAGTGTTTCTCTTGTACCATCTTCTTTAGTAATTAGAATGGTGTTTTTATCAACAAAAGAACCCACACCTTCAAAAGCATCGATTTTATTTTTCTTGAATAAATAGGTAATTCCGGCAGTGTTCTGAGCTACAACATCGTCTTTACGGGCGATCATTTGTTTCATGTCAACCTTTAAATCTTTAAGGTTAATTCCATGCGTGGTGAACGTATGGGCTGCATTGTGGAAATGTTCAGATGAATCTAACAAGGCTTTAGAAGGAATACAACCAACGTTTAAGCAGGTACCTCCATAAGTTTTATATTTTTCGATAACAGCAGTTTTTAATCCTAACTGGGCGCAACGAATTGCACCAACATAACCACCCGGCCCTGAACCGATAACAACGACGTCGTATTGCATAATTTCTTGAGAATTTTTATTGTTTCAAATGTAGGGAAAAAAGGTTTAAGGTAAAAGGTAAATTGGAGTGCTTAAAAGACATAAAGAGGTAAAAAAACGCTATCTTTTAATCAATTAGATGATTTTGAATAATGTGGTTTTTGGCATGTTCGAAGTTCAGGAACAATTGATCTGCAACTTTAAGTTTTTGGTGCTCACGGATATTATTTTGAATGGCAAAACATGTAATATTTGCAGCAACGGCAGCTTTTACACCATTTATTGTGTCTTCAAATACAATACAATCTGATTTTGCAACCTGTATTTTTTCGATACAAAGGTTGTAGCTCTCTGGATCTGGTTTACTTTTCTGAACATCTGTTCGGGTAACATAAGTATTGAAATATTTGGCCAGACCATTGCGTTTTAAAATTACTTCCAGAACATTAGTTGGACTGGCGGTTACAATGGCCATTATTAAACCTTTACGGTAAAAAAACTCCAGAAATTCTGTCACGTAAGGCATTAATTTAATGTCTATAGTATTCAGCCGATCCATGGTCAACTTTTCCCGCTTTGCAATAATTTCTTCGAGTGTGGTTTCCAGTTTGTATTTACGTAAAATGGTTTGTGCATTTACCGGCATTGGGATTCCGGAGTAATTGGCAATCCAGTCTGTAAAAGTCAACGAAACATTATAATCAGATAAAAAGGCATTCCAGCAATCGAAATGGAAAGATTCGGAATCAATTAATGTTCCGTCTAGGTCAAACAGCAGTGCTTTAATTTTATTCATTAGGGCTTATCGCTAGGGCATTACTTCAAAAAGGAAAAACTGTTGGGTTTGGGTTTTTCCGAAATTGTTATCGGCACAGAAAATCAGTGTTTTATGTCCGTTGGATAAATCTGGTCCAAAAGTAACGCCTTCAAAGTTATCAATATGTAAGTTAATGGTGTCGAAATCGAAAAGCATTTTTTTTACCAGAGGTTTTGGTACTTTGTTGATGAACGAAGGATTGTTTATTTCATTTTCGGCTCCGTTTAAATCTACAATAAACAATTTTATGAAACTGTGGTCGTCTGTTCCTTTAGCCCAGGCGCGCTCCATTACCAAAAGTTCATGGTCATTAATGGCCAGAATTTCCGAAATTCCGTTTATATTCCAATCTATATCTACAGTTGGTTTAACTGGTAATTCGCCCAGATTGTAGGCGTATTGTGCGGTGTTTTTTTTGCTTTTAACATCAAATTTTAGAATGCGGGTTAAGGCTTTATCAAAACCAAAAGATGCTGGCGGGCCATCTTCAAATCTGGGTTCTTCGAGGCTGGCGTAAAGTGTTTTATAGTTATCGGCAAAAGTCAGACCTTCAAATAGTGCATTTTTTCTGGGGCCGTTTTCAGATTTGCTAAAATGAAAACCTTTAGGAAGTGGGATGGTATCGTTAAATTTTCCTTCGGGAGTGATAAAAGTGAGTGCTGGCTGGATGATTATCGAATCTCTATTTTTAAAAAGCCGTTCGCCTTCATTACTCCAGATTAAAGTATTGTTAATCGGATTTAACCGAACCGATTCGCCATCGGCTTTTAATGTTTTGTCTGTACCGAGTTTCGGATATTGCTTTCCGTTTTGTTGTAAAATCGGGATTACCGACGTAAATAGAATCGTGTCAATTTTATTGTTGGAAATATTGATTTTTGCAGTGTATAATCGCGCTGGACTAAACTGCGAAGGATCATCGCTGATCAGATAATAAAGATTATTCTTGCGGTCGTAATCAATTCCGGAAAGCCCGCCGACAGTTGTATTCTGGAAATTTACATTTAGTGGAACGATGTATTCATCCAGGAATTGAATTGCCGAAATACTGGTTTCTGTTGCAGAGTGTTTAACGTTTTGTTTTCTAACTGAGCAGCTGCTTATGCTGATCGCAAATAGGGCAGGAAGGATAGCAAGTTTGAAAGATATCTTGATCAAAACAATATTTTTTGAACAAAAATAGGGATTTGAGCCGATAAAAAAGCCGGCTTGATTTTATCAAGCCGGCTTAAACAAGGTTATCTGTTCTAAAAGTTATTAAAACAGTTTTCCAATTACTCTGTAAGTAATATTGGTTCCACTAACAACCTCTTCGTAGTATACATCATCTGGAGAAACAAAGTATTTTTCATTTTTTATGGTTACTTCCCGACATCCTTCAGGTAGTGTAGTAATAATGTCGCCAATATTGTATGTTGGCGCTGTACCATCTTGAGTATTCAAAACGCCGTCTTTCCCGGCAACAACATAAACCTGGTTTCCATTGCTGTCTGTGGTTTGGGTGTAATAAACTCCTTTGTATTCGTAGTATTCAATTCCATTGATAGTAACAGGAGTTGTACCTTCCGGCAAGGTTGGCACTTGTGCGCCAAGCGGCGGTGCTACAACTTCATACTGTTGTTCATTTTGCTGATAAAATAATCCATCAGAATAGTAATATTGATAATTTCCAAAATAAAACGGATAATACCCATAAGGCAGTACGCCAATTTGGAAACCTAAGTAAGGTCTGTAAAAATTAAAATAATTGTAGTATGGTCTGTAATATCCACGGGAATATCCGGGGCGGTAAACATATCCATTTCTTCCATATACTGATCGATAGCCCGATCTGTTATAATTATAATTTCCCTGCGGAGCTCGGCTTACTCGATTGCCTGTATTATAACTGCTTCTGCCAGGTGCCTGTGCAATACGATTTGCAGATGGAGCAGAAGAACGAGACATTGTGCCGCTGCTTCTTGAAGGTGAAGACATAGACCGTGAGCCACCCGATCGTCCTCCGCCTGATGAACCACCGCCTCCGCGCCCACCTCTTTGTGCAGAAACCTGTTCTATATTGAATGCTGTCAGGAGCGCTGCAATAACCAATACAACCAATCCTTTATTTAATAACCTGTTCATTTTTTTGTGTTTAAATTAATTATGTATATGACGATAAAAGCGACTAAAAGATTATCTAATCCCTTAACAATAAGTTAATTTTAACTAAATTCTGATATTCTCCTGACTAAAGCCCGGCAAAGGCTAACAAATGTTTTACCAGACAGCCTTTTCTAATCCATTCTTAATGCAGTATCTTTAATTTTTATTCCCCTAAAAACCTAAACGAATGAAGTTTGCAAAAGCCCTGAGTCTTTTATTTTTTCTATGCTTTTCAAGTGAATTGTTTGCCCAACAAACAGATTCCGCTTATGTCAGAGCACATTACACCAAAATTGAACGCCAAATTCCTATGCGAGATGGCGTTAAATTGTTTACATCAATCTATATCCCTAAGGAGAATGGAAAGAAATTTCCGTTTTTGATTAACAGAACACCTTATACGGTTGCACCTTATGGAGAAGATAAATACAAAACGAGTTTGGGTAATTTCCCGGCAATGATGCGTGAAGGTTTTATTTTCGTTTACCAGGATGTAAGAGGACGATGGATGAGCGAAGGAAATTTCGAAGACATTCGCCCGCAAACAACCCAAAAAGGCAAAAATGCAATAGACGAAAGTACAGACACATATGATACCATAGATTGGTTGGTTAAAAACATAAAAAATAACAATGGTAAAGCCGGTATTTACGGAATTTCTTATCCAGGTTTTTATTCAACTACGTCTTTGCCAAACGCGCACCCAGCTTTAAAAGCAGTTTCGCCGCAAGCGCCCGTAACCGACTGGTTTGTTGGCGATGATTTTCACCACCGCGGAACATTATTTTTAATGGATGCTTTTAGTTTTATGAGCAGTTTTGGTGTTCCTCGTCCAAAACCAATTACACCAGATAAAGGCCCGAAAGGTTTCAACTTCCCAATTCAAGATAATTATCGGTTTTACCTCGAAGCTGGTTCTGTAAAAAACCTTAAAGACAGATATTTTGCCGATAGCATCAAATTCTGGAACAGTTTATTTGCACATCCAAACCTCGATACTTTTTGGAAATCGCGCCTGATTTTACCTCATCTGAACAACGTTAAGCCTGCTGTTATGGTAGTTGGTGGTTTTTTTGATGCCGAAGACGCTTATGGTACTTTCGCAACATATAAAGCTATAGAAAAGCAAAATCCGAAAAGCAACAATATTCTTGTTGCAGGCCCGTGGTTTCACGGCGGATGGGTGAGAAGCGATGGTTCTTCTTTTGGCGATATTCCTTTTGGCCGCAATACCAGCTTGGATTATCAGGAAAAATATGAGTTGCCATTCTTTAAACATTACCTTAAAGGTGAAGGCGATTTTGATGCTGCAGAAGCCAATATTTTTGTAACCGGTAGCAACGAATGGAAGAAATTTGATACCTGGCCACCAAAAGATACAGAAACCAAAAACTTATATCTTCAGCCTAACGGGAAGCTTGCTTTTGAAAAAGTTGGCCGTACGGATAGTTGGGATGAATACGTGAGCGATCCAAATCATCCGGTTCCTTATCAGGATGGAATCCAGGCGAGACGTACCCGCGAGTATATGATAGACGATCAGCGTTTTGCTTCGCGCCGCCCGGATGTTAAAAGTTATCAAACTGATGCGCTAACGGAAGACATTACAATTACAGGCCCGGTATTGGCCAATCTGGTCGTATCTACAACGGGAACAGATGCAGATTACGTGGTAAAATTAATTGATGTATATCCTGAAGATGCGCCAAACCCAACGCCAAATCCGAAAAACCTGATTATGGGCGGTTACCAAATGTTGGTACGAGGAGAAATTATGCGTGGAAAATACCGCAACAGTTTCGAAAAACCTGAAGCATTTGAACCTGGTGTAACTACGAAAGTAAATTATCCACTTCCTGATGTGGCGCACACATTTAAGAAAGGTCATAAAATTATGATCCAAATTCAAAATTCATGGTTTCCGCTGGCCGATCGCAATCCGCAAAAATTTATGGATATTTATCAGGCAGAGCCGCAAGATTTCCAAAAAGCTACACAAAGAATTTTTCACGATGTGAATAACAGTTCTTTCGTTACCATTTCGGTTTTAAAGTAAAGAAAAATAAAAACTGGAGTTAGAATAATTTGTCTAACTCCAGTTTTATCCTCATAGGTTGATCGTTATTTTAAACATAACTCATGTTATTTTCGTTAAGTGTTCAGTATAATTCTGCTGATTTCTTTTGTCATTAATACAGCCTGTTCCTCAACGCATTGTTGCCGCTAATCCCGCAAACTTCAACTTGCTTACTTCCACACAAACAAACCTTAAATTTTGTAATTTTGTGTGCTCTTTACTTAGATGTTTCCGAATACATTAACCATGAAAAAATTATTTCTTATTCTCGCTTTAATTGCAGGCATTTCGACCTCTAAAGCCCAAATTCTTGGTAAAAACCAGGAAAATTCCAGAGCAGACAGTTTGCGCGGAACACTTACGCCACTACGAACCTGTTATGATATTAATTTTTATCATTTGGACGTGACGATTGATCTGGACCAGAAATCTATACATGGAAGTAATGAGTTTGCATTTACCGCCACACAAGATTTTTCCAAACTTCAGTTTGATTTGTTTAGTAATCTGCAGATTGAAAAAGTTGTTTTTCATGGTAAAAATCTCCCTTTTGAACGCGAGTTGAATGCGGTATTTGTTTCCTTCCCAAAAAATATTAGAAAAGGAGCCAAAGAAAAATTTACTGTTTTTTACTCTGGCCAGCCGGTTATTGCCAATCGCCCGCCTTGGGATGGAGGTTTTATTTTCAAGACAGACTCAGCGGGCAATCCCTGGGCTTCTGTAGCTTGCCAGGGTTTTGGTGCAAGCTGCTGGTGGCCAAATAAAGACCACCAAAGTGATGAGGTAGACAGCATGATGATCAGTATTACTGTTCCGAAAACTCTGCAGGAAATTTCTAATGGAAGACTGCGCAGCGTGGTTGATAAACCGAATAACCAAAAGCAATATAACTGGTTTGTTGCAAACCCGATTAATAACTATAATGTAACCTTTTACATTGGGAAATATGCACATTGGCAAGATTCAATCAAAGGAGAAAAAGGTAAATTATCGATTGATTACTGGGCTTTACAAACCGATAGTGCAAAAGCGCGCCCGCATTGGGATGCCGATGTAAAACCAATGCTAAAATGTTTTGAATATTGGTTTGGCCCATATCCGTGGTACGAAGATGGATATAAATTGGTGCAGGCACCGCATTTAGGCATGGAACATCAAAGTGCTGTTGCGTATGGCAATCAATTCAAAAAAGGATATTTGGGTAGAGATTTAAGTGGAACGGGTCACGGCTTGAAATGGGATTTTATCACTATTCATGAAAGCGGACACGAATGGTTTGGCAATAACATCACCTCGAAAGATATTGCAGACATGTGGATTCATGAAGGGTTTACCAACTATTCTGAGGTTTTATTTACAGAATGCACAGAAAGTAAATCGGCGGGGAATGCTTATGCAATCGGTTTACAGAAAATTATTCAAAATGATATTCCGGTTATTGGCCCTTACGGCGTAAATAAAGAAGGCTCTGGCGACATGTATCCAAAAGGAGCGAGTTTGGTACACATCATCCGCCAATTAATAGATAATGATGAAAAATTCAGGCAAATTCTTCGGGGTTTGAACAAAACATTTTACCATCAAACGGTAACTACAAAACAAATTGAAGATTATATAGGCAAACAAAGCGGACTAAAACTGAATAAAGTTTTCGATCAATATCTTAGAACCACATTGATCCCAACGCTGGAATACGAATTTAAAGACGGAAATTTAAGTTACCGGTGGTCTACCGTTGTGGAAGGTTTTGATATGCCTGTAAAAGTTGAACTGCAAAAGGGGAGATTTTCGTGGATAAAACCGGGTAACAATTGGAAAACCGTTAAAGTTGGTGATGGGATGACTGTTAATGATTTTGATTATGATCATGCCTTTTTGATTCATTTCAAAAAAATCTCTTAAATTCTAATTGTCGTGCAACTTTTTAATAAGCGCGTTGTCTAATAGAAAATTGTAAAACCAAAAAACAGCTATTCATATGAAAAAATTATTCACGTTTTTACTAATTGCATTGGGTTTAGGTTCAAACCTTGTGGTGCATGCAAACAATCCGATTTCCTTAAGTGCTTCAAAGCATTTTGGTGATGAACGCGACGTTAAAAATTTCCATGGTGTTGCCGCCGGAGGCCCTATTACTGTAATCGTAACTTTAGGAAGTAAAGAAAGCTGCAGATTTGAAGGCGATCAGGAAGCAATTGCAACCTTAGTTACTGAAGTAAAAAGCGACATATTGATCATCCGTCCACAAACCAGTTGGAAAAGCTGGTCAAAGAAATACGAGAATGTTAAAATTGTAGCTTATGTGAGTGCGAAAAGCCTAAGCAGTTTAACCATGAGCGGTAATGGAAGTATCACTGTAAATGGTGCTATTCAGGCAAAGTCTTTCACTGCAACATTAAGCGGTTCGGGATGGATAAAAGCCAATGTAGATGCAGATAATTTTAGCGGTGTAATCAGCGGATCTGGAAGTTTATCTATGACAGGAGGTGCAGAAGATGCAGATATCGTAATTAGCGGCTCTGGAAATTTTAATGGCAAAGGATTTGCCGTAAACGATTTATCTACCACAATAAGTGGTTCTGGTGCGGTAAACATCAAGGCAGATAGAAAAATTGATGCCACCATCAGCGGATCCGGGAATGTAAATTATACCGGAAATGCAACGGTAGAAAAAACAGTTCTAGGTTCTGGAAAGGTCAGAAAAATCTAAAAAGTAATCATTAACTCAGCGCTCCGTAAGCAATTTCGGGGCGTTTTTTTTTGCTCCAAATTGCCGGTTTAGATCCCTTTTAATAAGCAATATGTTTTAATTACCTTTGCTGCCCATGTTCAAAACTGCAGTATTTATTCTTGGTTTATTGTGTTCCCTTGGCGTTGCCAAAGCACAGTTGTCACTCAAAGAGATTGTGGTGTTGAAACAGGAAATGGTTAAAGCAGTAGAAAATTCTAAACTCACAGATTCTCTTTTCTCCCGTCTGGATAAATTTCAGGATAAGACAGCGCTAATTACTGCATATACCGGTACATTAGAAGCATTGAAAGCCAAACATGCCTGGAATCCGTATAACAAAATCAAATACGTAAGTAGATCGCTTAAAACCATGAAAAAGGCAATCGAAATGGATTCTGAAAACATGGAGATCCGTTTTATGCGTTTCTCTATCGAGCATTTTACGCCTTCATTTCTAGGTTTCAGTCAAGAGCTTACAGAAGATCGCGAGGAAATTGTTAAACATTACCAACAGCAAAATTTTGGCCTTGCAGATAAAACACTGATAAAAAATGTAGCCAAATTTATGATAGATAGTAAACGCTGTACTTCCGCAGAAATTAAAATATTCCAAAAATATATCTAAATGAACTATACTTACTTACTGATCAATATAGCAGTGATTTTTTTTCCGTTGGTTTTATCTTTCGATAAAAAAGTTCATTTCTTCAGCAAATGGAAGTTCGTTCTACCTGCAATTTTAATTACCGGAGCGGTGTTTCTGGTATGGGATTTATTGTTTACAAAACTGAATGTCTGGTCGTTCAATTCAGCTTATATTACCGGCATTTCATTATGGGGTTTACCATTAGAAGAAATGCTTTTCTTTCTAACGGTTCCTTACGCCTGCATATTTATTTACGAGTGCCTGAATGTATACTTCCCAAAAAATCTTCTTCAGAAATACAGTCTGGCAGTAAGTAATTTATTTCTTGGGCTAAGTATTGCTGTTCTGTTTTTCGCGTATGATAAATGGTACTCTGTAATTAATTTCGCCTTTCTTTTCGCGGTTTTACTTTTTGTAGAATATATTAACCAAACCCATCGCTTCATGTATCGGTTTTACCGGGCGTATGCAGTCTCTTTAATTCCTTTTTATATTGTGAATGGTTTGCTTACATCAATTCCGATAGTGCGCTATAACGATGCGCAAAATATTGGCGTACGCGTAGGAACCATTCCATTTGAAGATCATTTTTATTTGATGAGTCTGCTTTTAATGAATGTTTATCTATATGAATATTTTAAGCGAAAATCTTCAAAATGAATACGCTTCCAGAATATACCAAACAACAGCTCGCACTAAGAAACGGACAAGACAAACCACAGATTTGGGTGGCTTACAAAGGCTTGATTTACGATGTAACCGAAAGCCGTTTATGGCGCAATGGAAAACACTACGAACATTGGGCCGGGCAAGATCTTACGGCAGAACTTGCAGATGCGCCACATACTGAAACGGTATTTGAAAAATTTACGCCTGTTGCGCGTTTAATTACACCAGGTTAATTTTTGTAAGTGTAGACTGTTTCAATTCTTTAAATTCTGAAGGTCTTTTGCCAACCATTTTATAGAAGGTATTGCTGAAGGATGAAATACTGTTATAACCAACAGCGTAAGCAATTTCACTAATGGTTAAGTCTGTTTCCAGCAATTTCTCCATTGCTTTGATCATTCTGGCCAGTTTTAAATATTGAAAGAAAGAAACATTTAAGGTAGACTGAAACAACCTGGATAAAGTACGTTCAGAAAAACCTGTTGCCTTTCCTACGCGTTCTAAACTTAATGTATCTTCTGAAAGATGATCAATGATATGTTTTAACGTGGGACGTATGCGCTGATTTTCTGTAGTTGGAAGGGAAATGGGCAATGGATGCTGACTGACCACTGGCAGAATATTTTTCAGTGTATTCAGGAAATCATACTCCTTAGTTTTTGGTACAATGTTTCCATTCCATTGCTCAGAATATAAAAACATCTCCAGCAGGAGGTTATTAACAGGATAAATGCCAATCTGTTTGTAAAATGGATTTTCATCATCAGTAGCTGTATCAAAATAAATATTTCTAACAATAGCAGATTGATATCTGTGCTGCAAATGGTGTTCAATACCAGCTGGAATCCATACGTAGTGCCTCGCCGGCAAAAAATAAGATTTCTCTTTGGTGTATAAAAATATAATGCCGCCCTCTACATAAGTGAGCTGGCCTTTTAAATGGGTGTGGTCTTGAAAACGATCTTCAAACCGGCTGTGCCAAACATACATTGTTTCTGGATTTTCATCTATTGCAAATAAAAGATCTTCGTTGCTAACTTTTATCATTTGGCTGGTTTGAATAAATATATGTCTCTTTAGATAAAACAAAGAAACGAATCTCTGGCGAAATTTGCAGTATTAAATTTTAGTTATGAACTCTATTAAGAATAAGAGAATTTTTTGGGTGTGCTTGCCCTTTCTTTTATCATCCATTTTTACGCATGCACAAAACCAGCCAGATTCGAGAAAAATCAGTTTGAATGAGATTTGGCTACTCGCCGATAGCAACAGCAAGAAGCTTCAGATGCAAAGCCTGAATGCAGAGGCAAGTATTGCACATATTAATGTAGCAAAAGCTGAGCGTTTGCCGGAATTGGCTGCAGAAGGTACCCGGGCTCATGTATTCCCGCTGCCGATTTATGAAAATGGCTTGTTTCATACGCCGTCGCAATATCCTGTAGTATCTAAATATTATAAAGTTGGTGCAGATGCATATCTGAATTTGTATAACGGCGGAAAAACCAATACCGAAATTGCTGCCTCGAAAGTTGAAGCAGAACTGAGCGATGTACAAAAAAATCAAAGCAAACAAGAAATCCACTATACAGCTGCGGTATATTTTTATGACGTGTACCGGAATATTTCCTATAAGTCATTGCTGGAGCAGGACATCCGCGACCGCGAAAAACAACTGGCAGAAATTAACCAGTTGTTTAAAAACGGAACCGTTCTAAAAAGCGATGTCTTGCGCGCAGAATTGCGCTTATCAAAACAGAAAATGTTGCTTACAGAAATTGAGAATAGCATCCGCATTGCGAAACAAAAACTCAACATTCTGATCGGACGCACTGATGATGCTGAATTAATTCCGGAAATATCTGATCGCGAAACTGAAGCCGTTGCTTTAAAACAAATAGACGATTACCTGCTTCAGGCAAAATCATCGTCTTTCAAAATTCAGGCTTCAGAAAAAGAACAATCGCTTAGTAAACTTAAACTGAAACAAATAAAAGCCAATGTGTTGCCCACTTTGGGTTTCTTTGCAGAATATGCTTATTCATATCCTCAAATTCAGTTTTATCCTTATTCTTTAGCGCTGTATAGCAATGGGATGGCGGGTTTGAAACTCAAAATTCCGATTTCATCCTGGTATACCAACCAGCATAAAGTTAAAGAAGCACAGATCAGGGTGAAACAAATGGAGGTTGAAGATGAAGATGTGAAAGACAATATCCGCCAGGAAATTCAGGAAGATTATATCCGTTACAAAGAATCTGTTCAGCGCATTCTGGTGGCTGAAGAGAACATCAGACAGGCAACAGAAAGTTATCGTATTGTACAAAATACGTACTTCAATCAATTGTCTTTACTTACCGATTTACTTGATGCAGAAACCCAGTTGCTGCAATCTAAGTTTGAACTTACAACGGCGCAAGTAAACGCCAAATTACAATATTACCAATTACAAAAAGCCGTAGGAAATTTATAAAATGAACACTAAACAACAAAGTAAAACTGATGTTCTGATCAGTAGAATCACAACCGTTATTGCAATTATTGTATTGGTTTCTCTTTTATTCTGGGGCGGATCTACCGTTCTGGGTTACATGAAATATGAAGAAACCAATGACGCGCAGATAGATGAATATATTAATCCCGTTACTGCACGTGTGAGTGGTTATATAAAAGAAGTAAGGTTTGAAGAAAACCAGGAAGTTAAAAAAGGCGATACATTATTGCTGATTGATGACGATGATTATGCCGTTCAACAAGATGAAGCTGCCGCGTCTTTGCTCAATGCAAAAGCGCAAGTATCGGTTCAGCAAAGCAACATTCGAACTGCAGAAAGTAATGCAGCTGTTGCACAGGCGAAAATCGCGGCCGCTAAAGCAAAACTTTGGAAACAACAGGAAGAATACAACCGCTATAAAAAACTGTTCGATGCAGAATCTGCTACCAGACAACAATTGGAGAATATACAAAGTATGTTGCAGGTTGCGGAAGCCGAGTACCAGGCTGCCAAAGAAGATTATACTGCTGCAATTTCCAGAACAAATGACATAAAATCGCAGAGTGATGTGTTAAAATCTGAAATTAAAAGGCGCGAAGCCGTGGTAAAACGAAACGATTTGAATGCTTCATACACTGTAATTGTTGCGCCGTATAACGGTAAAATGGGGCGTAGAACAATACAAGATGGTCAATTGGTTCAAACTGGCCAAACCATCGCTTACATTGTAGATCGCAGCGCAGGTAAATGGGTGATTGCAAACTTTAAAGAAACGCAAATTGCCAAAATGTATATTGGAGAAAGAGTAAATGTTGAGGTTGATGCTTTCCCGAATAAACAATTTGTTGGCGAAATTGAATCTCTTTCTGGGGCAACAGGTTCAAGATTTTCTCTGCTTCCGCCAGATAATTCTACTGGTAATTTTGTTAAGATTGCCCAAAGAATTCCGGTACGCATTCATCTTGAAGATAAAGACATTGATAAACTGAGCGCTGGCATGAGTGCAGTTGTACGTGTGAAAAGAGAAAGCAGTCATGAATAATTCTGACGTAATATTTAAAAGCTGGGCGCCCAGATGGCTTGTTACCGCAAGTATTTTTGCTGTGTTGCTGTCGTCCGTTTTGCTTTTTGCTATTTCTACCGCAGACAGTATTGCTGCGGTTGGCTTTTACGGCGCAAAACCATCTGATATTCAATTTTCGATGCTGATGTTTTATGCTGCTGTTGCCAGTTTTGCGGTAGTAGAGAGAAGGTTTTTTTCCAGAGTAGTCACCAAAGATTATCTGATCATTTGTATTCTGCTCGAAATTCTTATCACCTATTGGTGTTATCAAACCAGAGACATTTCATTAATTTTTATTCTGCGTTTTTTGCAAGGCATTGTAAATTGTGGGTTAACCAGCATTTCACTCAATCTGTTGTTTAGCCGGTTAAAAACTGAACACGCCAAAGAAACAGGTTACACCATTTTTTATGGAATGATTTTGTGTGTATCGCCAATTACCGCACTTTTCTCTGTGCCGATTGTCGAAAATTATGAATACAACGTTTTGTACAAAGCAATTATATTCTGCTTTTTACCCAGCACTTTTTTGCTGTTTATTGTAATGAAACGTATTCACATTATTCCAAAAACACCACTGTATAAATTAGATTGGTCTAGCTTTTTTCTATTTGCAACGATGTTGGTATTGATTGCTTACGTGTTAATTTACGGACAGGAAAAAGACTGGCTGGAAGATTCTGGCATTGTATGGTCTATTGCAGGAGTTGTTTTTCTGGCCGTGGTATCTATCTTCAGACAGTTGAGTTTAAAACGTCCATCGGTTGACTTGGAGGTCTTCAAATCGCGCAATTTTGCTGTTGGAATCGTCTTTTTGATTATCCTGTATATTATAAGAGGGGCCTTTGGGTTAACAACATCGTATTTTATAAATGTGTTGGGAATGGATTCCTTGCACGCCAACGAAATTATGTTTTTCAATATTTTGGGTGTGATTTTCGGATCTGTTGTAGCCATTCGGTTTCTCATCAAACAAAAACATTTGCGCGTTTTATGGATGTTTGGTTTCGTTCTTCTTTTTGTTTTCTTTTTATGGATGTGTTTGCTGTTTGCAAGCGAAGCCGGAACTAATAATTTCTATTTGCCTTTGTTTCTGCAAGGTATGGGCGCAGGAATGGTTATGTCGCCAATTGTCATGTTTATTATGTCATCCGTACCAGAAAAGTTTAGCCAGTCTGCATCTTCTGTGGGTATCCTGGTTCGTTTTTCTACATTCAGTTTAAGTTTGGCTTGTATCAATTATTTTCAATTGTATTTTAAAGGCAGACATAATGATGCACTCCGCGATCGGATTTCTCTTCTGGACTTCAGTTTAATTGGTCGATTAAAAACGTATGAAAGTGCTTTGATTGGCCGGGGAATGACGCCAGATTTAGCCAATAAAGCTGCGGTAGGATTATTGAATAAAGCAGTACAAAAACAAACATTTTTGCAATTTTGCGTCAGTTATTATGAAATTATAGCGTTACTCTGTTTGCTGAGTATCATCTTAATTGCTTTGCAACCTGTAATCAGCAGAACGGTTATCAATTTAAGAGGGAAACAGCCGGCTGCTGTAGGTTTCTGATCCTATGTTTTGATATGAAAAATGCTGCATCAATTTGTTTGATGCAGCATTTTTTAACTATTAGAGAATGCTGACTAAGCTTCGATTGTAAAAGCACTCAAATTCACAAACTGCTGAATGCGCGCTGAAACTTCTTCATCTGTTAAGTTTAATAATTTCTCTGTACCGAATTTTTCAACACAGAATGATGCAAGGGCAGAACCATAAATAATTGCATTTTTCATGTTGTTAAAGTTGATTGAACCCACTTTGGCTAAATAACCGATAAATCCGCCTGCAAACGTATCGCCTGCACCTGTCGGATCAAAAACTTCTGCCAATGGCAAAGCTGGTGCAGAGAAAATTTGTCCATCTCCAAACAACAATGCGCCGTGTTCGCCTTTTTTAATGATCAGATATTTTGGTCCCATAGCCAGAATTTTTTCTGCAGCTTTAACCAATGAATATTCGCCTGATAATTGACGGGCTTCTGCATCATTGATGGTTAAAACATCTACCATTTTAATGGTTTCAAGTAAATCGTCCATCATAATGTCCATCCAGAAATTCATGGTGTCCATAACGATTAATTTTGGGCGATTTGTTAAACGTTTAATTACCGTTTGCTGAACTTGAGGTGTTAAGTTACCCAACATTAAATATTCGCAATCCTGGTAGCTTTCTGGGATAATCGGGTCGAAGTTTTCCAATACATTTAATTCTGTGATCAATGTATCACGGCTATTCATATCATTATGATATTTTCCCGACCAGAAAAACGACTTTTCACCTTCTTTGATTTGCAATCCTTCTGTGTCTACACCATGTTTTGTGAAGATGTCAATATCCGATTGATGGAAATCATCGCCCACTACAGCCACAATTTTTGCTTTATTATAGAAGTAAGATGCGGCTAAACTTGCGTAAGTTGCAGCTCCACCTACAATTTTATCCGTTTTTCCGAATGGTGTTTCAATAGCATCGAAAGCTACAGTACCTATGATTATCAGGCTCATATCTATATATTACTTTTTTATTTAAAAATTTTCAGTGCAAATATTGCATAAATAATTTAAAAGCCCTAATATTGCATTCCCAAAACGAACAAGGTATTTGTAGTTTAAAAATGCAAAGAACCTCGTTTTTAGGAAAACCGGATTCCTTCTTAGCTCAGCCGGTTAGAGCATCTGACTGTTAATCAGAGGGTCGCTGGTTCGAGCCCAGCAGAAGGAGCAAAACTCATCTGGATTTGATGAGAAAAAACAAACTTTTACTTACAAGCAGAGTTTACATATTGAAGACCGTTATTCCTTCTTAGCTCAGCCGGTTAGAGCATCTGACTGTTAATCAGAGGGTCGCTGGTTCGAGCCCAGCAGAAGGAGCTTGATCATTCAAGCTAAACCCACTCCGTCCGAGTGGGTTTTTTTTTGCCTCATATTTTATGTTTATACTTTAGTGTTTTAATCCTGTTTGAAGGAAAAAATTTGCAGTATATTCATAGGCATTTCATACTTTTTAATTTAGCACAGTGTTTTACGTATTGTAACTAAATGTTAATCTTTTTTATATTTTACACGGTTAAGTAATATGTAGCTGGCATAGCATTGTTTAATACAACTTAGGCTGAAAGAATACGATATAGCTCTAGATTTAAATAATAAAAACCTTTACCCACCTCTCTTTTCTCTAAAATGCCCATCTGTGTTAACAATTTTAAATATCTTCTTGAGGTATTTTCTGCATAGGTACCACTGTCTACCAAATGCTTTACTCTAGTGAATGGTTGAGTGAAGATGGCATTGATCAATTGATCTGGTCGCTGTATATCTGTATCAGCTTCTAATGCTGCGAGGATGGCTTCTTTAGTAGATATGATATCATTAATCTTATTATAAGTGAGATTTGATGTAACCTCTATTGCTTTAAGCATGTACATCAGCCATGTTTTCCAACTCCCCCTTTGGGTAATTCCAGCGAGGCCAGCATAATAATCCTCTTTGTTATCTATAATAAATTTACTAAGGAAAAGTATTGGATAATCAAGCAAGCCTTTTTGAGTTAGATAATTAATGTTGAAAATGCGGCCAGTTCGCCCGTTACCGTCACGAAAAGGGTGAATAGCTTCAAACTGGTAGTGGCCAATAGCCATCTTCAATAACGGATCAACGGGATATTGTTTATCATCGTTTAAAAAGTTCACTAAATTGTCCATCTTTGCTTCAAGAACATCTTTGCCACGAGGCGGCGTATAAAAAATTTTTCCTGAATTTAGGCCTGTACCACCTTCCTTGATCACAGTCTGCGCTATCGGCGTACGTATTCCATCAGAAAACTGACTAACTATCCTATATATTTTTACGAAATAGTTTACGTCCAGTGATTCTGCCTTCTGCAAATAATTGAACCCCTCCCATAGCGCTTCCCGATAGTATAATACTTCTTTAGAAGGTCCAGTGATTGAGCCTACATTTTGATCACTATATGCTTTATAAAGTTCGTCATCTGTGGTGAAAATATTCTCGATAGCACTAGATGCCTTAGCTTCCTGCAAGCTTATTGAATTAATCAGAAGTCCTTGGTTTGGTATGGCAATACTTCGTCCTTGAAGTCTCGCAAGAGCTGCTTTTGCATTACCAAGCTGTTCGTAAATGTCGATATCTTTAAATAGTTCCTGGTCTATTGGTAATTCCGGCAGATCATTCCAAGGCTGATTTCTATCAAGATTAATTTTATATGGCATAACACGAATATAAAGATAATCGCATTAAAAAATTAAATTTTTAATGCGATTATTGCTTTTCCACCTCAAAGATCGGATAAGTTATAATGCACACCTTAAAAATATGGATTTTTAAGGTGTAGTGAGGATTCTCGCCTTAAGCAAGTCAGAACATTTATGATTGGCCTTAACGAAAGTAATTTTTAATATTAAATATGGTTAGCAAAGTATTTAAAATAATCGTTGTTTCGAGCCCAACAGAGGGAGCTTGTTTTGTCTCACACCATTCCAGTTGTTTCGGCTACCTTACACGCCTCCATTGCATTGGTCACATTCAATTTTTGAAAAATATTCTGCCTGTGGCGGTTTACGGTATTGATACTTAAAGAAAGTTGATCTGCAATTTCTTTACTTCTTTTACCATGTTTAATGAATTGCAGAATTTCTTTTTCCCGTTCAGATAAAATATCAGAAAAACGGCTTTGCTCATTATTTAACACTTCGCCAGTTTTGGTATTAATGATTATACCCTGAGGGATTTCAAACTCCGGATGTGCATAAATCATATCATACAAACACAAAGCCAACCAAACACTGCCGTCGCCGGAACTTCCAATGTAGAGTAAACGATGGCGCATCAAGCTGTATTTTCCGTCTTTATTTTTAATACGCAACCGCGTGATGATTTGAAAATTGGTTCTTTCTGAAGCATCAATCGTATTCATCAACTGGAAAAACTGAAATTCAAGGCGGTATTTTTTCTGAAGGTCATCTGTGTGAATACGGCTTAGCAGTTCGTCTTCCCAAATCGAGTTCACTTCGCTTTCTTTTCGTACAAGACCAATATGATCTGCAATCGTACCATAAAAAAGGTAACTTTTCCGCGCTTTCATATCGCTTAGTACGGTAATGCAGTTTTCCAGCTTGGTGTACATTTGTGCAATCTGTTTACCGTTTTCAATCCGCGATTCGGGATTTTGCGGCGTATCAAAAGACTGCGACAAAAGTTTTATATCGAGCAGATCTCGCATATTATTCTGTTTAATGGTTATTAATCACCATTGAAATCTGTGAGTATGGTGTTTAAGTTTGCGAACTTAATGAATAGAAATGATGAAAAAAATCCTGTTTGTACTATCTCTGATGTTTTCTGCCGCCCAACTAAAAGCCCAAAGTCTTGAAAAAATGCAATGGTTTAATGAACCGGAACAATGGCAGATCAAAAATAACAGTTTGGTTATGCAAGTTACGCCCGCCAGTGATTATTGGCGCATTTCGCATTATGGATTTACTGTAGATGATGCCCCGTTTTTCTATGCCAATTATGGCGGAGAGTTTGAAGCGAAAGTGAAACTAATTGGAGATTATAAAGCGCGTTTCGATCAAATGGGTATGATGATCCGTATAGATCAGAAAAACTATATCAAAACCGGAGTCGAATTTGTAGATGGAAAATTTAATGTAAGTACAGTGGTTACTCATGATAAAAGCGACTGGAGCGTTTTACCGCTGGAAAAAGTACCGCCATTTATCTGGATAAAAGTAATTCGTAGATTGGATGCAGTGGAGATTTTTTATTCACTTGATGATAAAAACTACATCATGACCAGAAATGCACCTCTGCAAGACAATACACCTGTAATGATTGGTTTAATGGCTGCAAGTCCGGACGGGAAAGGTTTCCAGGCCAGGTTTGAGAACTTTAAAGTAAAACACTTGCCAGATCAGCGCAGGTTAGAATGGCTTAAAACACACCAATAGTTTAATTGTAAGAAGGCTCCGCTAATAGTGGGGCTTTTTTTTGCATCAAACATAGTTATCCTAAAAAAAAATAGGATAGATGGGATAAAATCGGTTTTTCAAACTGTATTGTTTGTGAAACGTCTCTACTATGGCAAAAAACATCAAAAACTATTCAAATTACGAGCTGTTCGATTTTCTATTGGATGCCGACTTTAAGCGCTGGGTACTTCATCCAGATCGCGAAATCAATGCGCACTGGCAACAGGTGGTAGAAACTTTTCCGCAACAGCGGGAAACCATCGAGAAAGCCTTCAAAATTGTAAAAAACCTTCCACAAGTTGAGGCAAAAGAAACGAATGAAAGAGCGAAACAATTGTGGGATCGTATTGATGAACAACTGGAAGCTGAACCTCAAATTATAGAATTTACGCCCACTGTAAAACGAATCAGATTATTTTCTCTGGCTAAATATGCGGCGATTTTTGCAGTTGTTATTGGGCTAGTTTTTACAATCCTAAATGTTCGCAATGCGCAAAAAATTACCATTACCACAGGCAACGCCGAGAATCGCGAAGTTAAATTGCCCGATGGCAGTTTGATTCAACTGGCGCCAAATTCTACTCTGTCTTATTCAAAAAATATAAATACGCAAAACAAACGTGAAGTTTGGGTACGTGGCGATTTACATTTTAATGTAAAGCATATAAACCAGAACCCAACGAATATTAAAACGGGCGAGCGTTTTGTTGTACACTTAAACGATTCTATAGACGTGCAGGTGCTCGGAACGGTATTCAACGTTAGCGAACGCAGAGGTACATCTATAGTTTATTTAGAATCAGGTTCCGTGCAGGTAAAGCATAACCAGCAACAAATATTACTAAAACCCGGTGAAAGTGTTGTTGGCAAAAGTAAACAGTTGAGCAAAAAGCAATCTCCACCCAAAATTACGCGCGAGTGGAGTACAAATATTCTAAACCTGAGTAAAACAAAAATTGCAGATATTTTACCTGTTCTTGAAGACAATTACGGGCTAAGGATGCATTGTGAAAATCAGCAGTTGCTTGAAAGACAGATTGACGGGGCGATTCCCCTGGATGATTTGGACAAAACCCTTCAAATATTGGCCAGCATTACCGGCGCGAAAATCAATAAAACAAGTGATACTATTTCAATCGAAAAATAATGGTTAAAAAGCTACTCGTTTTTGTATTGGTATTCACTTCTGCTTTTTCTGTGAAAGCGCAACAGACAATGGCGCTGAACGAGGCTTTAGGCAAAGCAGCAAAAATACTGAATGTAAGATTTACCTATGAACATGATCTGGTAAAAGGAATACGTGTAGTATATGACGAACCGGCTTTAAAAAACCAGGGTTTGACAAATGTATTGTCTGATTGGTTAAACGGAACGGGACTTGACTGGAATGCGATAGGCAAAAATTATTATACCATCACAAAAAAACCAGCAGAGAAAACATCAACGGCTAAATCTTTACAAGCCCAACCAGAAAGCGCTCAGAAAAACGATAATCCATTTAACCCACCAGCAAACGTTTATCCAGGTGTTTCCGGCTTAGACAATGCAATTGACTTAAGTGGAACGGTAACCGAAATGAAAACCGGAAAAGCATTAGGTCAAGCTACGGTTGGGATTAAAGAACTCGGTTTAATTACCACGACGGATAATTCTGGACGATTTTCTTTTAAAAATCTCCTTGCAGGTCGTGTTACCGTGCGCGTACAATTTCTGACTATGGTGGCGCAGGAGAAAGAAATTTTGCTTTCTAACCGCCAGAATACGATTATCAATTTTGCGCTGCAAGAGAATGTACTCGATTTAAAAGAAGTTAATGTTGTGGCTTCTGAAGGGAAGTCTGGAGGAGCAACAGCCTCAATCATTTCACAAAAAGCCATAGAACATTTGCAGGCTACAAGTCTGGCAGATGTTCTTCAGCTTTTACCCGGCGCATTGGCTACAAATCCAAATTTTTCTGACGTTAATAAAACAGCAATCCGGCAGGTGAATGCCGATAATATGGGAAGTTTGGGCACATCCGTTGTAATTAATGGTTCTCCGGTTTCGAACAATGCAAATCTTCAGGTACTTAGTCCGGCAAGTTCTGGTGCAAATGCTTCTTTTTCTACCAGCAGCGGCAGTGGTACAGATTTAAGGCAGATTTCTGCCGATAATATAGAATCTATAGAAGTGATACGTGGCGTACCGTCTGTAGAATATGGCGATTTAACCAATGGTGCTATTTTGGTTAAAACCAAAGCTGGCCACACCCCGTTCCAAATTAAAGCGCGAATTAACCCTACACTCAATCAGTTTTGGGCCGGAAAAGGTTTCGAACTGGGAAAAAATGGCGGAAGCCTCAATGCAGATATAGATTATACCAAATCTTACAGCGACCAACGTTACGCTTATGATGCATACAATAGATTAACCAGCAGTCTTTTATATTCTAAAAGTTTTTTCAAAGATCAGCCTTTATTTACCACAACCGGATTTTCGTTTGCCAAAAACCTCGATCAACTGAAACAAGATCCCGACGACGCAAAAACACAAACCGAAAACAGCGCACAGGATAATGCCTTTAGGTTTAATACTTCTGGCCGATGGAATTTACGCCGAAAGTTTGCGCAGACTTTAAACTACAATGTAAGCGTAAATTACGCTGTACAAAAAGGTTATCAGCAAAGTTTGGTTAGCAATTATATTTATCCAACTTCTTCTGCAACTAAAGATACCACAATGGCGGGTTTGTATGTGCCCAGCGAATATCTCAGTCGTGTTTGGGTAGACGGAAAACCCTTCAATTTTTTTGCAAAACTTACTAATAGTTTCTATCTGAAAACGGGCAATTTTAGCCATAGGTTTTTATTGGGCGGAGAGTGGCGTACAGATGCCAATTATGGCGAGGGAAAAACCTACGATATTACAAGACCACCGCGTTTAAGTAGCAATAGCGCCAGCAGACCAATTGCTTATAAAGATATTCCTGCATTGAATCAATTGGCATTTTATGCAGAAGACCACATTTCCGGCGCAATTTTAAAGCGAAATTTGGATATTACTGCTGGTTTGAGGTATGATAACATTCAGCCAGACGGATTATTTTCAAGTACGATTGGACAGGTGCTTGCTCCGCGGATAAACATTTCTTACCAGATACTGGATAAACTTTCTATTCGCGGCGGCTATGGAATTACAGCGAAAGCGCCAACTTTATTGTATTTATATCCGCAGGATGCCTATTTCGATTTTTTAAATCTAAACTATTATGCCGACAATGCAGCCGAAAGGTTGGTAATCGTAACCACGAGAAGATTTAACAGCCAGAATTCTAATCTTAAAATTGCCACAAATAAAAAAGCCGAAATCGGTTTCGACTATACGCTTTTTGGCAACAGGAAACTTCAGGTTACTCTTTATAAAGAACAAATTAAAAATGGCTACCAATTTGCCACTACTTTGCAAAGTGCGGTAATAGTTCCAATTACGAATTATGATGTAATTGCGAAACCTGTGGGCGAGCAACCTATAGTGGCTGCAGGCTCTACAACCAATTATTATGCATCTTACAATCAACCTACCAATAACCAGTTTACACAAAATAAAGGTGTAGAATTTGACCTCGATCTTGGCCGTTTTAATCCCATTCGTACATCCTTCGTTTTAAACGGAGCATGGTTGAATACGCAAATCACGAGCAATGGATATTATATCGTTGCGCTGACTACTACCGGAGGAATCCCGTCTAAAGTTCCGGTATTTAATTCTGGTAGAGGAAATTCCTATACGCGGGCGAGTACAACGCTTAGAATGATCCACAATATTCCGCAAGCAAAATTGATTGTTACCCTTGCTGCACAAACCATCTGGGTAGATAAGAATAAGTATGTAGGTTATGAATCTATCCCGGCAGGGTATATCGAAACCAGTTCAGGTAATACGGTTTGGTTAAGTGCCGCACAGCGTGCAAGCAGCACAATTGCAAACGATAAAGAACTTAACTTAAATGTACAGCCACAATATTATGTAACCGAAAGCTGGAAACCCTTATGGTTATTCAATTTAAGGCTTACCAAAGAAATCGGCCGCGCAATGAGCTTTTCATTTTTTGCCAATAACGTCCTTATGGATCGGCCATTGGAAGAAAGTAATCGTTGGCCCGGTCAATACAGTCAGCGGAATCCCAAACTGTTTTTCGGAACAGAAGTTAGTATCAAATTTTAATCGAAAATAAATCATGAAGAAAGTAAACTTATCCCTCCTTCTTTTTCTGGCATTTTTTGCCATTGCAATACAATCCTGTAAGAAATCAGGCTCAGATACGCCAACGGTTAGTTATACGGTAACCGTAAACTATCCGGATGCTTATGCCCAGGCAAAAGCCAGCGGAGCAACTGTAACACTTACCAATTCTACTACGAATGTAAAGGTAACGGCTACTGCAAGTGCAGATGGGATTGCCGCATTTTCAGAACTTTTGCCGGGCAATTACCAGATCACCGCACAAAAAACGTTGACCGCTGCAGATGCGCTTACCTTAACCGGTATTTCTACTGAGGTATTTTTAAATGCTTCTGCATCTAACCAGCTAATTACAGCAAACGGGAGTTTAATGCTGAAACTTGGCGGAAGCAAAGTAGGCGGATTGGTCTTTAAACAGATATTTTACACCGGAACGCGTACAGCTTCAAATGGAACTTACTTTACCGATCAGTTTTATGAAATCTACAACAATTCTACAGAAGTGATGTATGCTGATAGTTTGTATCTGGGCGAAAGTGGTGGAAATCCCGGATTATCTACCAGCTCGGTTCCATTTGCTTTTGATAAAACCGCCGGAAACGTGTATTTAACCACAGTGTGGATGATTCCTGGAACCGGAAAATCTCACCCAATTAATCCGGGCGAGTCTATCGTGATTTCCAGTAATGCTATAAACCACAAATCGGATGCGGCCGGAAATCCAAACTCTATAGATCTTGGTAAAGGCATTTCTGATTTTGAAGGTTATGTTGCCAGTACAGGAAAAGATGTAGACAATCCGGATGTTCCGAATATGGATTTGTTGTTGTATACCACTACAACGAATACCTGGTTAACTTCTGTTTTTGGGCCGAGTATGGTGATTTTCAAAACCAAAGATTTTGCGAAATACCAGCAAATTGTAGAACCGGGAAGTACCAGTACAAGATTATATGTTCAGGTGCCAGGTGCAGATATAATAGATGCAGTAGAATCTTTAGCAAATGCAAATGCCGTTAGTTTTAAACGTTTTCCAACAGCACTTGATGCTGGCTTTATGTATTGTTCTGGTACGTACGTTGGTGAAGCGATTCTGCGCAAGGTAAGCTCAACTGTTAATGGAAGAAGGGTTTTACAGGATACAAATAACTCCAGTAACGACTTCACCACAACCAAAACTATACTTCCTAAAGGTTGGCAATAAGAATTAACGCTGTAGGCATGTTTAATAAAACGCATAACATTTTTTTGCTCGTACTCCTTCTGTGCAATATTTCTGTAGTAAATGCTCAGGATGTAAAAACAGACAGTATTGAGGTTTCTGCTGCCGATCTAACTTTGCTGCCTTACCATACGCTTTGGTTTAATGGCAATAATGCGGCTGGTATCAGACAAGATCTGATACCAGCATTTGGCCGAACCACTTTAGGTTTTACGCAAGAAAAAGGCGAGTTTAAGCTGGCGCAGAAACCAATGAGTAGCAGCGGATTAAATTTCACTACTGAGCGTTTTCAAAATATTGGAAAAATGCTTTTTTATGGCAAGTTCAGCTATACTCAACAATCTGATAAAGGTCAAAAATTTTCTGATGTACTTAACCCTTATCGCGGTACACCCTACATTTTAGCCGATTCAATTGGCGGAGACTGGAAGAAACAATTGTATGGTTTGACTTTAAAAGCAGTTGGGCCAACGATGTTGAATAAACGCTTAACTATTGGTTTGGGTGCAACATTAAACGTTGGCACCGGTGCCAGGCAAAATGACCCCAGACCTCTGTCAACCAATAATGAAATTACATTGTCTCCCAGTCTGACTTATAAATTAGATGCACACAGTTTGATTGGTATAAATGGATTGTATTCGCGCTACCGCGAAGATATTTCATTAGAAGTAAAGAATAGCAACATCAACCATTACCTCTACAAATTTTTAGGTTTGGGGCAATATGAATTGCCAACAACTTTTACTACCGGCGCTTCAAGAATTTACCAGGGAAATAAACTGGGCGGCGATGTTCAATATCAGCTCGTGGGTAACCGTATTCAATGGCTTAGCAGTTTTGGCTACAGAAAATATACAGAAGAGGTTTCTGACGGAACATCTGTTCCACGAAAATCCGGCACCTGGAAACAATCGGCTTATACTTTCAATAGCAACATCAACATCAAGGGAAGCACATCTTTTCAACGTATTTCGTTGCGGATAAACCGTGATGAAGATTCTGGAATCGAGTTTCACGAGTTTTACAACACCACGCTAAAAGTATGGCAAACCTTGCTCGAAGCAGAGTTTTACTCGGCAGAAACCGATCATGCGAGTTTAAGTTATGCATGGATTAAACCCGGAAAATCTGTCGCTTTCAACTGGCTTGTGGAAACAGGCATAGATTATTTCGCAACGCGGAAAACCTATGCAGTTCCGGCGGCGCGGCAGGAAATTTCTTTTTTTGCCCCTTGGATTAAAGGAACGAAAGTATGGGCATTCAGCGATGGTTCTGATTTGCAAACCGGCATAGGTTTAAAATACGTTCAAAACCTGCAAAGTCAACTCGCTTATATTCCGATTACAGGCGACAGAACTTTTCTGGCCAGAAATGTACTTTATCCCGATCAGGCATATTTAAGTGCAGATTATCTATCCGCGTCACTTCATCTTCAATATGATTTTAAAGTGAAAGCAGCAGCAAACACCCGATTTTTTGCGTCAGGAAATCTTACAGGCCAGAGCGCTGTAACTTCTAATATTTATCCAAATGCTCAGGGAAGCAGAACTTATTTCAGTTTTAACCTTGGAGTAATTTATTAAAGAATTAAAATGAAAATGAAAATCAGTTTTACGCTTGCCATTGCGTTTGTAGGCTTAGGTTTGCAACAGTTAAATGCGCAACGCATAGAAAAACCCGATCAAAAGAATACGGCAAGCAGTTTTGCAATTGTCGTAGACGATGCAACATATAAAGCCGCAGGCGAAGAAATTAAAGCCTACAAAGCTGCGCTTGAAAAGCAGGGACTTGCAACCTACATCGTATCGCACAAATGGACCAAACCAGAAGAGATTCGCAATATTTTGAAAAAATTGTACCATCAGAAACCCAAACTGGAAGGCGCTGCATTGGTTGGAGATATTCCCATTCCAATGATTATGAATGCACAAAGGTTAACTTCTGCTTACCGGCTTGATGAAGTAAAAGCAGGTTTTAAAGCGGCTGTTCCATCTGATCGTTTTTATGATGATTTCTCTCTCGAATTCGATTTTCTGAAGCAAGATACCGTTAGCACAGAACAGTTTTTTTACAGCCTTTCACCCAAATGTGTTCCTGTAATTAATATGGATATTTATACTGCGCGTATAAAAGCACCATTTGTAGAAGGCCAGAGCAGCTATCAATCCATCAAAAACTATCTGAATAAAATTGTTGCCGCTAAAATAGAGCAAAATCGATTGAATACTTTAATGGTATACAGCGGAATGGGTTATGCTTCAGAATCGGAAACCACCTGGGCGAGCGAGCAGGTTGCCCTGCGGGAGCAACTTCCGGTTTTATTTAAACCTGGCGCATCGGCAAAATTCATCAATTCAAAAATGTCTACAGATTTGAAATCTGGTTTGCTTGCGGAAATTCAGCGCAGAGATTTAGATTTAGCCATTTTTCACCAACACGGTTATGCAGATGAACAATTGGTAAGCGGTTCTCCGAGCGTTTCTTTTCCTCAACCTTCTATAGAAAATGTACGTCGCTATCTCCGCAATAAAATTCAGGATGCAAAAAAATACGGCCGCGATGTAGAAGAGACTAAAAAACGTTTTCAGGCATCGCTTGGTGTGCCCACAGCGTGGATGGATGATGCATTGATCGATTCGGTTGTCAAAGCAGATTCGCTTTTTTCTGCTAATGGAACCATCACCATTGATGATATTGATAAAATTACACCAAATGCCAGAATGGTAATTTTGGATAACTGCTACAATGGCTCTTTTCACCGCGATGACTATATGTCTGGTCATTATGTTTTCGGAAAAGGTAAAACCGTTGTGGCCATAGGTAATTCTATAAATGTGTTACAAGACGTGTGGACAACCAATATGATTGGTTTGCTGCAACACGGTGTACGCGTTGGAAACTGGTTTAAACAACAAGTTTATCTGGAAACACATCTTATTGGCGATCCAACATTTTATTTCCAAAACGACGATAAAACAGATTATAACCAGGCAATCGTAAATCTGGATGGAAATGATAAAATCTGGGTAGATCTGTTGAAAAGCAACGATGCCGATTTAACTTCACTCGCTTTATACCAGATTGCCAAAAGCCAAAAAACCGGCAGCAGTAAATTGCTTAAAGAATATTATTATAATTCGCCTTTTTCTGCAACGCGTGCTGCTGCGTTTACTTTGCTAAGTCAATTAAATACGCCCGATTTTGCTGATGTAATTAAAGATGCCGTCAACGATCCTTATGAATACATCCGTAGAAAAGCGGTAAATCTGATCGGAGATTTTGGCGGAGATGAGTTTGTACCGGCATTGGTTCAATCTGCAATTGAAGATTGGCCTTCAAAAAGAGTAAGTTATAACCTCGGCAATTCGCTTTCGTTTATGGACAGTAAACGCGTAATTCAGGAGTTGGAAAGTCAGTCGGCAAGACCAGAACTCGCCATACGCAAAGCTGAAATTCAGAAATTGATTGTACGGCAACAATCTACTTTAAGCAAAGTAAAAAGGGATGAAACATTAATGGCCGATAAATCTGCAGAAGTAAAAAAACGAGCCTTCAACGTTAATACATTACGTACGTATAGTTATCATCAGCAAATTCCGGCGGCAATAAAAATTATGTTAGACAGTACCGAAAATGATGCTCTACGTTTAACTGCCACGGAAGCTTTGGGATGGTTTAATTATTCTTATCAGAAAGAAAAAATAATTGAAGCGCTTGGCAACCTGATTAGCAACACGCAAACGTCTGAAGTGCTCCGTAAAGAAGCAACCAGATCGCTACAAGCTTTAAAAGCTTTTACACCAGATGAGCGTAGCAAAAATACTGCTGCAAAATAAACACCTCACGAATACCGGTTCTAAGCGACCGGTATTCGTTAAATAATAGATTAATTTTTGTTATCTGCATAAATGTTGGTATACTTGTCATTATTTATAATTAATCTAAATAAAATAAATGTCTAATTTTGATGAACAGTTGATCTGGTCGAAATTTCTTTCCGGAGATAAACGAAGCTTTGAACAATTGTATCACCAATATTTTGATGCACTAAGTCAGTACGGAAGTCGTTTACAGCAAGATATCAACTTTGTTGATGAATGTATTCAGGATCTTTTTGTGAAACTCTGGCAGAATAAATCTAACCTGAATATTCCGGCAAGCCCCAAACATTATTTATTTAAATCGCTTCGCAACATTATGTACAACAAAATTTCGGCAGTTCGCCGGGAAGTATACGTTGGCGATGAAAATGACATTCTTGCTTTTGAGTTTAGAGCTTTTGCCGAAAGTTCAGACTACAATCAGGAATTGGTTAAGCGATTAATGGCCGATTTGACTGTGCGCCAGAGGGAAGCTGTATATCTTTTTTATCAGGAAGGATTGGATTATCAGGAAGTGGCCGATATTTTAAAAATAAAAGTAGGCGGTACATACAAATTAATTTATCGTGCAGTAGAAAATATGCGCGAGAATTTCAAAAATGCAGCCATTTCTAATGGGCCGATTGCACCGGCAAAGGCTTAAAAGATCTGTAAAAAATCTACTTTAAAGACCGGTCCAACACTGTTAAATTTTAATTCCACGGTATTTTTTCATACTTTCGTCGCCCGCTAAATTTTGCCATTTAATTTACCAGACGATGAAAAACTTTTTATACGGAATAGATTTTGGAACCACCAATTCTGCACTTGCGATTTACAATGAAGACACGCGCGAAATTGAGCACACCATTATAATCCCTTCGCTTATTTATTTTTTTCATCAGCTAAGTTCGCCAGACGGCCAAAATTTTGTAGTAGGTGAAGATGCAATTGAAGCCTATTTGAACGATGGAATGAAAGGGCGCTTTATAAAATCCATTAAGCAAATTCTTTCGCGTACCAGTTTCACCGAAACACGCATTCACAACAGGCGATATAACGCTTCAGATTTGGTAGCCATCATTCTAAAAGAGCTGAAAACCAGAGCGGATAAATTAACCGGCGTAGATTGCCAGAAAGCGATTATTGGCCGTCCGGTATTTTTTGATGATGATAACGTACAGAAAGATACGCTCGCTCAAAACCGTTTAAATAAAGCTGCTGAACTTGCTGGTTTTACCGAGGTTCGCTTTCAGTTCGAGCCTATTGGGGCGGCTTTTGCTTACGAAAAAACCTTAAATAAGAAAGAACATGTACTGGTTGCCGATTTAGGTGGAGGTACTACAGATTTTACCTACCTGGTACTCGACCCTGAAAAGGTTGGAAGCAAGAACCGCAAAGACGATATGATGGCAACCGGTGGTATTTATATCGGCGGTGATAGTTTTGATTCGGCATTTATGTGGGAAAAAGGAACGCCTTACTTTGGGAAACATACGCAATATGAAGCAACCAAAGGGAAAGTTTTAACTGTGCCAAAATCGTTATTCGCAAATATTTGCTCCTGGGAACAGATGAACTTTTTTAACGGCCAGAAAATTAGAAAAGATATAGACGATTATTATTATTACTCTGGAAACGATCCTAAGTTTAAAAACCTGATTACGCTTATTGAAAACAACCTGGGTTATTCGGTTTTCCAATCGATAGAAAAAACTAAAATTTCGCTTTCCAGTTCATCTGAAACAACATTCCGCTATGCCAATATGGACATTCATATTGATGAAAAAATTTCACTGTCTGATTACGAGCAAATTTTGAAAAAGGATGTGACCCGGATTGAAGAATATCTGGAAAAATTTATGACCGAAAACAACATCGCCGTAGCAGATATTGATAGTTTATTTTTAACCGGAGGAACTTCTATGGTGGGCAGCATTCAAAAGTTGTTTAAAACAAAGTTTCCGCATCTCACTTTAAATTCTGGCGATAACTTTAAAAGTGTTGCGAAAGGTTTAGCCTACAGTGGCTATCTCTTTAATTAGTTCATTGGTCATTTGTTTATTGGTCATTAGTCATTAGTTCATTGGTCATTTGTTGATTGGTATGGCATATTGCCTGAACGAATGGTAAACCGTAGGTAATTCTATGATTAAAATGCTTCGGCTAAACTGATGTAGAATCCCTGTTGCCTTTCTTCGCCTTTATATTTCTGGCCTATGCCGTAATCCATGCGTACGCTTAAACCCTTCGCCGGATCAAAAAAGTAACGCAAACCGGCGCCATAATTCGGTTTAAAATAATCGAAGGCAAAGTCTGTTCTTTTTCCCCAAACTGTTCCGGTACCCACAAAAACTACTGCCCCGAAACGGCTGTTGTAACGATAACGTAATTCACTTTGTACCGCCAGGAAATTACGGTCTCTAAATCTCCCATTGTAATAACCGCGCATAATTTCATCATTTCCAAGCTGCGGAAGCAGATAAAATGGATAATGATCACTGGATAGTCCTTTATAGATTCCTTGAGCGCCGAGAATAAATTTTCCCCCGAGATTCCAGAAATTTCTGAGGTTTACACCAAACTGGCTTCCGGTGAAGTTTTGTCCGCCGAAAAAATCAGGTGCGTATTGATAAGTTACGCGGCCGAAAAAACCATGAGATGGATAGTTGTTGGAATTTCGGGTATCATAACTTTGTGAAAGTCCAATGAACATAACCTGTCCGCCGGGTTTACCAAAAACATTAGCGCGTTGGTTAAATAAACCATCGGGATTATTTGCCCGCACCACGTAATTTTCGTAATCAAAAGAAACGCCGGTATAAAAGTGTGGAATAAACGTCCGCTCCAGATCTATTTGCGCTTTAATTTGCTGTTCTTCCAATTGTTCCTGGTCGCGTTGCGCGGTATGGTTTCCAAGTCCGTAAAAATTAAAAGGCATCTTTCTAAAACGCAATTCTGCAATGGCGTGGTAAGTATTTCCTTTGCTCCATGCATCACCGAGCAAACTTAAATTGTATGTTTTTTTGGTAGAATATGAGCTTGTAGAGGAGAAGTTAGAACTTCTGTTTGTACTGTCTTTTGCATCGGCATAAGTAGAAAAAAGAAAACCGAAACCAAATTCAAAACCAGTTTCCTGTGTGTAACCTAAAACGGGAATGGGCATAAAGCTGGCTTTTCTGGTTGTATCCTGATTATCTGCAAGCAACTTCCGGATCAGCTTTTTCTGTGCAAAAGCATTAGAAACCAGCATGACGAAAAATATAAAGAAAATTGATCTCTTCATTCGGTCGAAAAAAAATATAAAAGTTTGTTTGCACACAAATTTGTGTGTGGTGGTGTTAATCAATAGTTAAGTTGTACTTATTTTTCTGTTCTTCGGATAGATTTATTGAAGTTCTTTATAAATTCGTGAATTCACAAGTACCAACTAATCATCTTCATTTATACTTCATAATTGTCTGGTAGACTGCGAAGGAATTAATCATATATGCACAAAGCGAAAACCTTTATATCGAGCCTGGTTTATAATAAATTTTTCTGGCAGTTCTTTCTGGCCATTTTTATGTTGGCTATGGCCATCTTCTTCATCCGGGCACAACACGTTGAAGTTTTACAGATTAAGGCGCAGCTAAGTACATCTGTTCCCGAATATATCGCATTGGGAATTCTCCTAACGGCTTTATATATTGTGGCACAGGGACAAATGTATGTCCATAGTTTCAAAGCCCTGAATGTGCATCTGAGTTTGTGGAATGCCATTAAGCTGTTTTTAAAACGAAACCTAATTAGTATTTTTTTGCCCGCCGGCGGATTTTCTTCCCTCATATTTTTTACCAAAGAAATTGAAGAAGAAGGTATTTCGAAATCTAAAATTCACCTGTCTTCTACGCTTTTTGCCTTCTGTGGTATACTTTCTGTAGTCGTTGTAGCCATTCCTGTACTTGGTATTGCATTGTTGTTTACCAAATTTGGTACTGCCGAAATTCTTAGTTTCTTGTTCCTTTTGGTGCTTACTGCATTTTTATTCGTAGCCGTTTATTCCATCTCTAAGAAAGGTTGGGCCTATAAATACTTATCGAAAATCCGCCCGTCATTGTCGGCAGTATTTGACGATATGATTGAAGAACACATCAATAGAAAACAATTCTGGTTAACCTTGCTGGTTTCCATCGGGATTGAATTTATCGGTATTATTCATTTATATATCTGCATGCTGGCTTTGGGTTTTGAAGCCAGTTTGCCCGCCGCAATTATTGGATATATTGTTATGGTAATTCTGCTTATTGCTTCTCCCTTTTTAAGAGGATTGGGCACAATAGAAGTTTCGCTTACGTTTATACTTGGCCAATTTGGTTTTCCTATTGTGGCTGCGGCAACCATCACCTTAATGTTTAGGTTTTTTGAATTTTGGTTGCCTTTAATTGGCGGGGTGATTAGTTTTATCCTTAAAAAGGACAGTATTATTCTGCGCATATTGCCGGCTTTTATTATTTTGATTTTAGGCGTGGTCAATATTATTTCTTCAATTACGCCATCCATTCCTACGCGTTTGAGACTGGTTAAAGATATTCTCCCAGAAAACCTTATTGTAACCAGTAATGCGCTTGTACTAGTTTTTGGGTTGGTGTTGGTTATGGTAAGCATTTTTCTGCTTCAGGGTTCGCGAAGAGCGTGGTATGTTGCACTTTCTTTAACGTTATTTTCAATTATTGGCCACTTGCTAAAAGCAGCAGATTATGAAGAAGCTATTCTTGCATTAATTGCCGGTTCATCTTTATTTTACACCAGGGGGAATTATAAACTCAGACCTCATCCAAAGTTTGTGAAAATTGGTTACACGGTATTTATATATGCCATTTTTGCGGTTTTTGCCTACGGCGTAATTGGTTTTTATTTTATGGATAAACGCCATTTCGGGGTTGAATTTAAATTTACCGAGTCGGTAATGGCGGTGCTGAAAGTCATTTTCTTTATAGATGACCAGGCGCTTCAGCCTCGAACAAAATTCGGAACACATTTCGAACAGTCCATCTATATTGCAAGTGGATTGGTGATTCTGTTTATTATTTACAGCTTACTTCGTCCGTATTTTTCGAAACCATACAATTCGCAAGAAGATTTTACCGAAGCTGATGTATTGTTAAATGAAAAAGGTTCGTCTGCTTTAGATTATTTTAAAACCTATCCGGATAAATTCATTTATTTTAGTGAGGATAGAAGATCTTTTATCAGTTTTAAGATTACACGACATTTTGCGCTTGTACTGGAAGATCCGGTGGCTGACAATCTGGAAGAAAAACGCATTATGATCCAAAAGTTTGAAGAACGTTGTGAAGCAAATGGTTTCATTGCCGCTTATTACCGCGTGCCGGAGGAATCTTTGGAAATGTATAAGTCTTTGGGTAAAAAATCAATCCCGATAGGAGAAGAAGCAGTTTTAAATTTAACCACATTTACATTAGACGGTGGCAAAATGAAAACCACACGCAGCGCAGTGAACAGACTAAGCGGCGAAGGCTTTATTTTCAGGGTTTATGAAGGGCCGCAGAAAGAAGGTTTACTGCAAAAATTACAAACGGTATCAGACAATTGGTTGCGCGAACTGGACCAAAAAGAGGTTGCTTTTACGCAAGGTGTTTTTGATAAAAGTATTCTTAAAAATCAAACCATTCTGACTATAGAGGACCAGGAAGAGAAAATTTATGCTTTTCTAAACATCATTCCTGATTATGCGCCTGGCGAAGCCACTTATGATTTAATACGTAAAGAAACGGACGCACCTAATGGCGTATTGGATATGCTTTTGGCCAAAACATTTTTGTATTTAAAAGAACAAGGCTTTCAATGTGTAAATATGGGCTTGGCGCCGTTATCTGGTATAGATGGAGTAGACATTACGCAGAAAACCATTAAATATGCTTATGAAAACCTTCGTGCTTTTGCACAGTTTAAAGGATTAAGAAAGTATAAAGAAAAGTTTTATCCGAGCTGGAAAAAGAAATACTTAATTTATCATCATCACTACCATTTGCTTCAGGTACCAAATGCATTAAAACGAATTTCTGAAGGCAGTTAAACTATAGGCCTTCAGAAACCGCAGAAACAACACTGTTCGTATCGTTATCAAATTTATGTGAACCAGGGATTTGTATTCTACTGATGTTTTTACGCTCAGGAATGGATTTATAAACGCCATTATCTTCATCTTTTCCAAAAATAAAGCGAATAGGTTGGGCAATTTTATTGCATTCTGCGATCACCTTGTATTTGCCTTCTTTATTGCCAAAACCCATCATATCGGTAAGTTTAATAACCAGATCTGTGGAGTTAGAAGGAGAAAGCAATACGATTGATTTAAGCTTTGACTGAAGATCTTTCGATAATCTTGGTACCAGCATTAATGTTGCATCAGCACCGAAAGAATAGCCAACAATCGAAAATTCGTCAATGTTCCATGTTGTTAAGTAATGTGTAATTGCGGCAGAAAGATCCTGAGTCATTTTTTCTGGCGTTTTCTGATCCCAGAAATATTTGCGGCTATCCAAACTTACGGTAGCGAAATTTTTATTCTGTATTGCTGTGGTCAGTTTTTGTGAAAAGCTATTCATACCGCCATCTCCACTTAAATAGAAAATTATTTTTTTTGCGCCGGGTTTTGTTGCGGCAGTGAGCGGCAATTTGCTTAAGTCTTGAGAAAAGCCCCAAAAAGGCAAAGTCATTAGAATTGCAGTTAGAAATGATTTAAACATAATGATTTATTTTTTTAGGAAAACAGATACTATTTTATCGTATTCCGTTTGCTCATAATGATGGTTTCCCTTTAACAAACTAAAGTTGAAATTTACTTTGGGAAGGTCTTTTAAAGGTTTGTCTTGTTCATCAATGCCATAAAAGCAGTAAACAGGGAGGAAGAGTTTTTGTACTTCTTGAGCAACCTGATAGGGATAATTGTCCGATCCGGTATTCGTTAAATCTGAAAAATGAACCATGAAATCTGTTGTAGCAAATGGCGATAGCAAACTTAAGCTTACAATATGTCTTTTAGCTCGGTTGGGAAGTTGATTGTAAATAAAAGGCAAAACATCTGCACCGAAGGAATATCCACAAAGATAAATTTCGTCGGTTTTGTACAAAAGCGCATACTTGCGGATGAGTCTTGTAAAATCTGCACCGGCTTCGGCAGGGCTTTTTTGCTCCCAGAAATAACTTCTGGAGTTAATCCCAATGGTTTGAAATCCGTTTTCTGCAAATTTTAGAGCCAGTTCATCTTCAAATTTAATCCAGCCGCCATCGCCCGAAAGAAAAACAATCAGCTTTTTGCTTAACGGTTTTTTTGAAGGATATATAAAAATCGGGAGGTTAAATTCTTTGCGTTCAATACCTTTATGACTAACCATGCGATTGCGTTTAAATAAGGCGCAACTGCTCAGAAGCAGTATAGACACAATCAGAAAGATAAAGGTTTTATTCATGTTATTTAAAGTTCAGTCCGAGCATAAATGAAAGTCCGTGCGGATTAATATCGAGGTCGTTTCTACTCATTTTATATCCTTTGAAACCAACACCGAGGTACGTATTTATGTTTGTTGAAAGTGCATATTTGGCGCCAAAACCAGTATATACGTAAAAACCTTTTTCGTGCACGGAAGCGGTTGCCAGAGGTGTGGTTTCATCTGCAATTTTATAGTTATTAAACGAAATACCCAAAGACATTTCGGCATAAGGTTTTATCTTTTTGCTGCTCTTGAAGTTATACTTCAAATTGCCATACACAGGAACAAAACGCAGTTTGTAAAGTACAAAGCCATTGTCGTGATGCTCGGGTGTGGTAGAATATTCTACGCCGATACCTGGTTCAAGTCCATTTTCAAACAAATAATTGAATTTCACTGAGGGCGCATAAAAAGCATTTCCATGTGTAGATCTGAGCAGTTCAAATGCCGGGGCAACAGAAAAACCACTTAATTTGGGTGTTTCTTGTGCAAAAGCAAATGCCGGCAAAAAGATGCCTGCTAAAATAAATAGGGATTTTGAGATATTCATGCACTTAAAATAAATAACTCAAATGAAGATTCAATGAACAACTGTATTTAAAAATTTCGCTCTGTTATATAATTTAATAAAGCATCCCGATAGGATTCTCCGATTGGAATTTCAATTTTATTGACCAATACCTGGTATTTTTGTACTGCTTCAATTTTATCCAGAGATATAATAAATGATCTGTGTATGCGCATAAATTCATTTTGTGGTAGTTTTTCAGTTAAGTCTTTAAGATTAATTCTAGTGATTACAGGTTTTGGGTCTTTAAAAAGGTGTATTTTTACATAGTCTTTCAAACCTTCAATAAAAGCAATATCAGACATCCTGATTTTTATCAATGAATAACCAGCATTTACGAAAAAATGATTTTCGTTTCCGGATTCTATGGCAACTGGCCGTTTTCTCAATGTAAATAGATCATGTGCTTTACTTACTGCGCTAAAAAATCGGCTAAAGGTTACCGGTTTTACCAGGTAATCTATTACATTAAGTTTGAAAGCATCTAAAGCATAGTTTTCAAATGCTGTAATGAGAATAATCATTGGAGGCTTAGCAAGTCCTTCTAACAATTCCAGACCATTTATTCCAGGCATTTTAATGTCTAAAAAAATAAGATCAATATGTTTTTCACGGATAATTCTTAAAGCATCAGCAGCATTTCTGGATGATGCAACATGGTTTAAAAAGGGGATTTTCTTCAGGTTGTCTTCAACCAGTTCTACCGCTAAAATTTCATCGTCAACAATAAGGCAATCCATTTATATCAGTTTAATCAGTAATTCTGCTTTATACACATCGTCTTTCTGTGTAATATTCAATTTTGCTTTGTTCGGATACAGCAATTCTAAACGACGTTGTATATTTTGCAAACCAATTCCGGTTTCGCTTTCTGCTGCGGTTTCTTTCATATCTTCTACCGGACTAATATTATTCAGTACCACAAACTGAAGCGTGTTTGTAGAATTGTTTAGTGTTAGGAAAATATCGATTAAAGGATTTTCTACCATAGAAAGGCCATGTTTAAATGCATTTTCTACAAAAGGAATGAGCAACATTGGCTCTATGCTGTATGATTCAAATTTCCCGCTGATGTACATATTCAGTTTAACGGTATCACCGTAACGCAGTAGTTGCAAGTCGATGTAATTTTTCAGGTATTCTACTTCTGTGTTCAAAAAGATGTGGCTTCCTTTACGTTCATATAACATGTAGCGCATTAGGCTAGACATATTGATAAGTGATGGTTCTAGCAAAGGCGATTTTTTTCGCGCCAGCGAAACCATACTATTAAGTACGTTAAACATAAAGTGTGGACTGATTTGCGAACGAAGGAAATTGAGCTCGGTTTTAAGCTGTGCATTTTCTCGAATATTCAGTGCTTTTTCCCGCTTATTGAAGTTGAGCAAAAGCATATAACAATAGCTGCTAAGTATAGATGCAATAAACGGTGGCAGAATAAAAAAGAAACGAAAAGGCGGTTCTTTCTGATTGAAATTTTCAGAGCGGGCCCCCTGTAGATTAATTTCTCCCATTGATGGAAAACCTGCCTTTGGCTTTAGATATTCAGAAATAAGAAAGAAAAGACAAAAACAAACCAATAAAGATAAGCTATACCATGTTGTTCCGTTTCGTTTTTTGAGCAAAGGAAACAACACGTAAAAATGAATGTAGAAAACCACCACAATAAGCAGGTTGCGAAAAAACATATCGCGGGCAAAATTCATGTGTATACCGTTAACGGCTAAACCATTTTGAGAAAAGAGAAAGGGAAGGAGTGAAAAGGCGGTCCACAGCAATAGTGGTATAATCTGATGAAACCAGGGTTGGATCAGTATTTTTTTTATGGTTAAGTTAATGCGCTTCACTATATAGTTCTTCTTTTCGGGCAAGATAATAAATCATGCAACCCGAAATCCAAGAATTAGATTAACACCCCAAATGTGGCTACGAATGTCTGTGATTGTGCTACAAGTCTGGATTCATCTTGCAGGCTTTGGTTTTTGTAGCTAAAAACTGAATGATTATCGCACAAATGGATGGGTATGTCGATATTTTGAACCACACTTCTTTTATCAGCTAAATTTATCGGCTATATGATAAAAAGAATACTTGTCTTGTCCTTATTATGCGGCCTGTTTTTTATTCCAGCTTTTGCACAGCAAAAGTTGCTGAGTAAAGTTAAAGTGAGCGGATTTTTCACCACATCAATGGATGTTGTATTAGATAGCATAGCATCTTCAAACCAATTGAAAATAATATTTGACCGGGATTATGTGAAGAAATTTCTCGTTTCCGAGCATTTTAATAATGAACCACTTGACCTTGCGCTGAAAACCGTTTGCCGGCCTGCAGATTTAAAGTATTGGGTAGAACCTGATGGAACAATTTATATTGTTCGAACACCTGACGAAATGCGCGCTTTACAACGTAAAGCTGCTGCTGCAGCAGTTGTACCCGAAGTGAGAACCATCACGATTGAAACGCATGAACTGGAAGACAATAAAAAAGTAAAAGAACCACTTAAAGATTTTCAGCTGAGTGGAAGAGTTGTAGATCAGATTAATGGAGAATCTTTGCCTGGCGCGGTAGTAAGCATCGAAAATCAAAATATTCGTGCAACAACTAATGCAGATGGATATTTTACTTTATCGCATATTCCAACAGATAGCGCGGTATTGCTAACCTCATATGTTGGTTATTTATCAGATCGCTTAAAACTAACACATGTAGATTTAAACAAAACGCTCATTGTTGCTTTATCTATTGCTCGTAATACCTTAGAAGAAGTTCAGATAAAAGGCAAGAAGAACGATGGCATTATGAGTACCGATAAAAGGAAAGTAAGCGTGCTCCAGATTTCGCCGGCTAAACTTGCAGAATTGCCAAGTTTGGGTGAGAAAGATATTTTGCGCTCTTTTCAGTTAATGCCCGGAATCAGCGCAAGCAATGAATCTTCATCAGGCGCGTATGTACGTGGAGGAACGCCAGATCAGAATCTGGTTTTATTTGATGGTTTTACCGTTTATCAGGTAGATCACTTATACGGGTTTTTCAGTGCATTTAACAGCAATGCTGTAAAAGATGTGCAATTGTTCAAAGGCGGTTTTTCTGCTAAATATGGTGGAAGATTATCTAGCGTAACGGAGATTACCGGAAAAGAAGGAAATAAAAAGGAATGGAATCTTGCAGGCGATATTAGCTTTTTAAGTGCAAATGTTTATCTGGAAAGCCCTGTTGGTACAAACGGTACTTTTCTTATTGCGGCCAGAAAATCTTACCAAGGCCCTTTGTACAATAAAATTTTTAATCAGTTTAATACCACAACAACCACCACAGCAACAGGCGGCGGCGGTTTTGGTGGCGGTATGGGTGGTTTTGCGACAGCAAGTACACCAGCATCCTATTTTTATGATTTGAACGCAAAATACACAGTGAGTTTGGGCAAAAAAGATTTAATTGCCTGGAGCGTTTACCAGGGGAATGACAATTTGGACAATAGCCGGGATATTAGTGTACCGTCATTTATCAGCACAACTTCTACCGGTCCCAGCATTACAGATCAGACCAGTTATGGCAATTTGGGATCGAGTATGAAATGGTCCAGACGATGGGACAGCAAGTTGTATTCCAATACTTTGCTTAGTTATTCTACTTATCACAGTGATCGCGATCGGATCAACACCGTTACCACAACAAATGATGATGGTACAGAATCTCAATTGAGTACGGGAACAATAGAACGCAATAAATTGCAGGATTGGAGCCTGAAATCAGACTGGGAATATCAATCCAGCAATAAATTAAAATGGTTATTTGGTGGTTATGCATCTGCACAGGATGTAACGTATACATACAGCCAGAACGATACCAGTACTTTAATTAATCAAGATCGAAATGCTTTAATTGCATCAGCCTATGGCGAGGCAGAATATTCTCCGGTAGAAAAATTACAGGTTAAATTAGGCGGGCGAGGCACATATTACGATCAAACAGGGAAGTATTATTTTGAGCCGCGTTTTTCAGGGTCGTACCTTTTAACAGATCGTTTTACGCTTAAAGCTGCAACCGGCCGTTTTTATCAATTTATGAACCGGATTACCCGCGAAGATATTCTTGCTGGAAGCCGAGATTTCTGGGTGCTTTCTGATGGCAACAGCATTCCGGTAGGCCGTGCCGATCATTACATAATGGGTTTCAGTTATGAGACTGATAAATATCTTTTTGATGTAGAAGGTTATTACAAAAACTTAACCGGACTTACAGAATATTCGCAACGCTTAACGGGCAATCGAGGTGCTTCTACACTTGAGGAACATTTTTATAATGGAAAAGGATATACCTCTGGAGTAGAATTTCTGGCACAGAAAAAGGCCGGAAAGTTTACCGGTTGGGTAAGTTACACAATGGGAATAGCGAGAAACCAATTTGATGCTTATGGAACAAGTTATTTCTCCGCAAACCAGGATTCACGTAACGAATTTAAATCTGTAAACATGCTAAAGGTGGGAAACTGGACATTTTCTGCAACATGGATTTTTGCAACCGGGAAACCCTATTCTGCACCAATTGCAAGTTATAGCTATGACAATGCCAGCGGAACTACAAATACCTATTTAACCATTAGCGGAAAAAATACCGAACGTATGCCTGCATATCACAGATTAGATTTAGCCGCAACGCTCGATTTGATAAAAGTAGATAGCCGTAAAACCGGAAGCATCAGCTTTTCACTGTTTAATGTTTATGACCGTACCAACATCTGGTATAAAGAATATACGGTTTACAACAATCAGGTAATTACTTCAAACATCAACTATTTAGGCCTTACACCAAACATTACACTCAGTTTAAAATGGAAATAAAACAATACATAAAAATAATTCTGGCCTTTGCTATACTAAGTACGGTACTTTTATCTTGTGCTAAAGATGGTGGAGATGATTCTATGGCAGATCGGCCGGTGGTTGTTTCCTACCTGGTGCTGGGCAGACCATTAACTATGAGTGTTTATCAACAAAAGGGATTATTAGATACCACAACTTACGGTGCAACTATTAAGGGACTCACCATTCGTGTTTCAAACGGTACACAAACGGTCACATTATCAGAAAGTAGTACGGGTTACTATTACTACAGCGATCGCAATTTCATTACCGAAAATGCAACCATGACCATGAGTTTTGAATACAATGGCAAAACCATTTCTGCGCAAACAATTGTACCGCCTAAACCGATTAATTTTGTTTCGTCTTCTTACAATCAGGCCGTACCAGATCCAGACCCAACTTCTACCACAACCACTACTTTTATTCCGGTAGTTTTCAGCTGGACAATGGCCAGCAATGACAACTATTTGTTGGTATTTGCCAATCAAGACAATACACCAAACCGCATAGGCAGTGGCTTTGGGCGAAGAGACAGCTATCGAGATTTGGAATTTTATCTCGGTCAGGTCCCTTCTTATTCAACTTCTGCTATGACATTTACTTTTTCTGGCTTTTACACCACGTATTTATATCGCGTAAATGCAGAATACAACAATATTGTAAACAGTAGCAGTACAAGCTCGCTCAATTTAACCAATCCTGCAACTAACATAAACAACGGTTTGGGCATTTTTACCGCCATGTCTGTAGATTCTCTGGTATTAAATGTATATCAGGAATAGATTTTGTTTCGCAGCTTTAAGGCGCTTCACCCAAAAAGGTGAAGCGTTTTGTTTTATTTTAAAAAAGGCTAATCATAATTTTGTAAGATAAAATCGGATATTTGCACCTTTAAACAACATTATGACTCCCTTACTAAACCTTTTCGATTTCTCGAAAAAGATCAATTATAAAGTCGAAATTCTGGCAGGCTTAACAGTAGCCATGACGATGATTCCAGAATCATTGTCTTTTGCTATTCTGGCAGGTTTACCACCATTGGTGGGTTTGTACGCAGCCTTTATTATGGGTTTGGTAACCGCAGTCTTGGGCGGACGGCCAGGTTTGGTTTCTGGCGGAGCCGGTGCAACTGTTGTTGTGCTGATTGCGCTAATGAAAAGTCATGGCATAGAATATGTATTTGCGGCGGTTGCAGTTGCAGGTGCCATTCAGGTTTTAGTAGGCATCTTTAAATTGGCACGTTTTATCCGGCTGGTGCCGCAACCGGTAATGTTTGGTTTTGTAAATGGCTTAGCGGTAATTATATTCATGTCGCAGCTTGAACAGTTTAAAACCATTGTTAACGGACAAGTAGAATGGATTAGCGGAAGTACGTTGTATATCATGCTTGCGTTGGTGGCTTTAACTATTGCCATTGTAGTGGTTTTACCAAAGTTTACAAAAGCCATTCCTGCATCACTGGTTGCCATTATAGTTGTTTTTATTGTCGTTTTTGCTTTTGGTATTAACACCAAATTGGTACGCGATATTGCTGCTGTAAGTGGTGGCTTTCCGTCATTTCACCTGCCGCAAATTCCCTTCACAACCGATGCATTTTTAATTGTACTTCCGTACGGATTAATTATGGCTGGCGTGGGTCTAACTGAAGGTTTGCTTACCTTAAATCTGGTTGATGAAATTACCCAAACCAAAGGAAATGGAAATAGAGAAAGTATTGCGCAAGGCATTGCAAATACGTTAAATGGTTTTTTTGGTGGTATGGGCGGATGCCCGATGATTGCACAAACATTAGTCAATTTATCTGCCGGAGCCAGAGCAAGATTATCTGGCATTGTGGCTGCAATAACCATATTAACCATTATTTTAATAGGTGCACCCGTAATAGAACGTGTGCCCATGGCTGCTTTAGTTGGCGTAATGATGATGGTTGCCATTGGCACTTTTGAGTGGATGAGTTTTAAAGTCATCAATAAAATGCCTTTAAAAGATATTATAACAGGTGTTTTGGTCGCGGTAATTACGGTTTGGTTGCACAATTTGGCACTTGCTGTGTTAATAGGGATTATTATTTCGGCCTTGATTTTCGCTTGGGAAAGCGCTAAACACATCCGGGTAAACCAAAACATCTTGCCAGATGGTTCAAAAATTTATGTCCTATCCGGCCCATTATTTTTTGGATCGGTGAAGAACTTTAACGATCTTTTTAATATTCAGAATGATCCCGCAGAAGTTGTAATCGATTTTAAAGACAGTCGGGTTTTTGATATGTCTGGTATTGATGCACTAAACAGGCTAACAGAGAAATACACACAATCTGGCAAGAAACTTGTTTTGAAGCATTTGAGTGAAGATTGCAAACGTTTACTGAAAGATGCCGAAAGCATTATCGAAGTTAATATTGAGGAAGATCCGATGTATTTGGTGGCAAAAGAAGGTTAAGGCATTTGCCTAGAAATCAAATTCGAGTTGCTGGCTGCCTGCAATGTCCGTTTTTAGGTCGTCGTAAAAACGTGATAAAGTAATGCCGAGTAAACGCACTTCTGCATGCCCAAGGTTTGAATCTTCCAGCAATTGTACCGCTTCTTTTAAAATGCTTTCCTGGTCATCCATAGGCTGAGGAAAAGATTTGCTTCTGGTGATAATTTTAAAATCAGCAAATTTGATTTTCAACGTGATGGTTTTACCGGCCAGCTGATGTTTTTTTAATCGCTGTGCCACAGTGCTGCTAATTTGCATCAGCAACTGATGCATGGTGCCCAGATCATTTGTATCTTCAGACATTGTATCTTCTGCGCCCACAGATTTCGCTTCTCGATTAGCTCGAACCGGTCTTTCATCAATTCCACGTACAATCCGATAATAAAAAGTTCCCGATTTTCCAAACTGAGCAATAAGCTGATCTTCAGTTAATTTTTTGAGGTCGGCACCAGTATAAATCTGCATTGCTTTCATTTTTGCTGCAGTAACTTTACCTACGCCGAAAAACTTTTCAACCGGAAGTTTCTCCATGAAAGATTTAATTTTTGAAGGACCAATAAAAGTTAAGCCATCCGGTTTATTCATATCAGATGCTACTTTTGCCACAAATTTATTGATCGAAACCCCAGCCGATGCAGTTAGATTCAATTCGTTTTTGATGGTGTCTTTAATAGATTGCGCAATTTCTATCGCAGAGCCAATGCCTAGTTTATCTTCGGTAACATCCAGAAAAGCTTCATCAAGAGATAAAGGCTCAATCAAATCTGTATATCTGCTGAAAATTTCTCTAATAGCTTTTGATGCGGTAGAATATGCATCGAACCGCGGGTACACAAATATCGCAGACGGACAAAGTTGATACGCTTTATTGCTAGACATGGCAGAGCGGATTCCAAACTGCCGGGCCTCATAACTTGCTGTTGCCACAACACCACGGCTATCCGGTTTTCCGCCAACTACCAGCGGTTTTCCGCGGTATTCAGGGAAATCTCGCTGTTCTACAGATGCATAAAATGCATCCATATCTACATGGATAATTTTTCTGTGAAGGATTTTTGGGACGTCAGGCATGTTAGAAAAATAAATTTCGTCATTTTTATCTTCATTATTGAAGAAGAATTTTTTTCTTTACAGTATGACGAGATCTATCCGCTTTTATAAAAACACAAAAGGAGAATGGTATGCCGATATTCCGGAATGGGGCGGTGATGAGGCCGATTTGCAAATGGTAGAAGGTGCAGATATATTGCTGGATTGGGTATCAAAAAATGGCGAAAAATGCGAACTATTAATGGCCGATGAGCATTTGGAAGATGCAGATGTTTTGGAATTGGTTTACGCTCGTGAAGAAAATCTTGGCGGTGGCGGCGATTATCTGCTAGAGTATTATCAAGGCGAAATTAAAAAACACAAATTGTGGTTGTGCCACGTTACAGCGTTTGTGTTTAAATCTATACCAGAAAAAATCTATTTTAAAAAACGTTAAACCAATTTAGTTAAGCAAGTGGTCTACTTTATTTAAGAGCGATTCCATTTCAAAAGGTTTTTCCATAAAATCATTCGCGCCCGCGTCCATTGCAGATTGCCTGATGTCTTTACTTGCAGAAATCATCAGCACCGGAATTTCGCGATATGTAGGGTCATTTTTTAGAAGGCGGCAAATATCACGCCCATCGTGTCCACTCATCCAAATATCTAAAAGAATTAAATCGGGTTTATTTTTAACGGCTTCGAGTACCGTTCCGCCATCATAAGTGAAATCAACATGGTAGCCCATAACTTCCAAAATCATTGTAACTGCATCAACAATCCCTTCGTCATCATCGGCAATGAGTATTTTTTTATTCATCGTAAAAGTAAAGTCTAAGCCATAAGCTTTTCTAATTGTTTGAAGCAAAGATGGTCATTTGTATATCAGTATAAATACGCAATTCGCCCTTTTTGTTTCAAAAAAAATAATTCTTTTTCGAGCGTAAAAGCAAGTTTTGCTTTTTAGAACAAAGCAGGCTTCTAATTGGTTTTTAATCTTTTTATGTATTTAGAAAATTTGTTTTTCCCATATCACAGTTATATCGCTTATATTAGCGGCCACTTAAAGCCTCTGGTTGTACGGTAATGGATAGCATCAATATTAAGAAATTAGCGGAAGCATTACGCTTATCTACATCAACCATTTCGCGTGCGTTTAGGGACAATAGTGACATTAATCCATCAACCAAAGAACGGATTTTAGCCAAAGCCAAAGAACTTAATTACCAGCCCAACCACTACGCCAGTAACCTGCGCGAGCAGAAAAGTAAAACCATTGCCATTATTGTACCTGAGTTGGCCAACAACTATTTTTCACAGGCCATTCATGGAATTGAGCGTGTAGCACGTGAGCATGGTTACCACATCCTGATTTACGTAACAGACGACGATTATAAAAAAGAAGTAAATTTTATTCGTTTACTGCACAATGGCAGAGCCGATGGAATTATTATGTCTGTATCTGGCGAAGCCAACGACCACAATTACCTGAATAAATTTGGAACGAAAAGACTACCCTTAGTTTTCTTTGATAGGATTTATGAGGATATTGAAACACCGCGTGTAATTACAAATGACTACGATAGTAGTTATGCCGCAACCGCACATTTAATAGAACAAGGTTGCCGGGAAATTGCATATCTGGTGGTAAACAAGAGCCTTTCTATTGGTAAAACCCGTATGCAAGGTTATATTGACGCCCTCGCGGCACATGGAATTGCTTTTCAGGAGAGCCTGATTGTAGACTGTAGCAACAGCTACGAAGAAAACAGCATGATTATTAAACAGGCGTTAACGGAATTGAAACCAGACGGTGTATTTACTTCTGTAGAACGTTTGGCCTTTGCTACCTATTACGCATGCTACGAACTGAATATTTCTATTCCGGACGATTTGAAAGTCATTAGTTTTTCCAGTTTGGAGATTGCTCCATTACTTAATCCTTCGCTTACAACCATTACGCAACCTGCAAGTGCATTGGGCGAAGCTGCGGCAAAAATGTTGTTCGAAATTTTGGACGGCGCAGCCGATAAAAACCGCGGAAAAGAGCTGGTTTTATCGTCGCGGATTATCCCCAGAAATTCTACTTTCAGGTCTGAAAAATAGGTAGAAAAAAGGGCAAAAAACCGTCTGGTTTTTTGCCAAAAAAAAATCAAAAATTCCCTTCACTTAGTGTAAAATAAGCAGAATTTGCCTTTCATTTCGGGAACGTTCCCGAAATTTCGATTGATTTCGATTGCTTTTTTTCGGGAACGTTCCCGAAAAACCGGATAAATTTGACTTAGTGTAAAAAATACACTTAAATATTTTATTTATTGTTTGTAATGTGTTGTAAAATAGTGTATTGAGTTATTTAAGACTGTTTTTTGAGCCTGTTATTTCGTGCGTTTTGTGTTAAGTTTTGGTTAAAAGTGCGGTTTGATTTTGCTTTCAAAATTTATTTTTTAAATAAATTTTGAAATATAATTTCCTGCTGTAAATTAGTCCTATGTGTAAATCACAATAATATTTAACCAAATTTTTATACTTAAAAGAGCTTCGAATATGAAAGTATTTTACCTGTTAAAACAGGGACTTTTAGTGCTGTTGGTTTTTGCAGCGTTAATCGTAAAAGCCCAAACCGGATCGGTGTCTGGTAAGGTGCTTGATGAAACCGGGCAACCCTTACCCGGCGCGTCTGTTATGGTGAAAGGTACCACCAGAAGTACATCAACCGATGTAAGTGGAACGTACAAGATTGCAGGTTTGCAAAATGGTCCTATAACAATTGTAGTGAGCTTTATTGGTTATCAAACCTTAGAACAAACAGTTGCCGTATCTGCAAACGCAGTAGCAAATGTGAGTCTCGTGCCAGATGCACAAAAACTAAATGAGGTTGTCGTAATTGGTTACGGTACAGCCGAAAAGAAAAACTTAACAGGATCTATCACAACAGTAAGTGCTAAAGATTTTCAAAAAGGTGTAATCACAACGCCAGATCAATTGATCCAAGGAAAAGTTGCGGGTGTGAATATCACATCAAATAGCGGCCAACCTGGTGTGGGTTCCACAATTCGTATTCGCGGTGGTGCATCTTTAAATGCGAGTAACGATCCACTAATTGTAATTGATGGGGTTCCTTTTAGTGGTAGTACCATTAATAACGCACCAAGTCCTTTATCACTAATCAATCCGAATGATATCGAAACATTTACAGTATTAAAAGACGCGAATGCAACTGCAATTTACGGTTCAAGAGCATCGAACGGTGTAATTTTGATTACCACTAAAAAAGGAGCATCGGGTGCGCCGGTGATCAACTTCAGTACAACCAATTCTATTGCCACCGTTGCTCGTAAAGTAAATGTATTATCTGCAGATCAGGTACGCAATTATGTAAATACTAACGGTTCTGCGTCACAAAAAGCATTGCTTGGTACTGCAAATACAGATTGGCAGGATGAAATTTATCAAAATGCATTTACTACAGACAATAACCTAAGCATTGCTGGTTCATTCCACGGTGTACCTTATCGCGTTTCTGCGGGTTATCTGGATCAGGATGGTTTGTTAAAAACGGATAAACTAAAAAGGGGAACGGGAGCAATTACTATTTCTCCTAAATTTTTTGACGATCACTTGAAAGTAGATTTGAATTTGAAAGGTGCGATTACACAATCACACTTTGCAAATCAAGGTGCAATTGGCGCAGCTATTCAATTTGATCCAACGCAGCCTATTTATGCACAAAATAAATACGGAAACTATTTTGAATGGCTTCAGGGAACTGGCGATGCAATTGTACCTAACCCAAATGCACCGCGTAATCCATTAGCTTTGTTGGAATTGAATGATAATAATGGCCAGGCAGAACGAAGTGTAGGTAATATTAAATTTGATTACTCTTTCCATTTCTTACCCGAGTTGCATGCGAACTTAAACTTGGGATATGACGTTTCAAAAGGTTACGGAAGTGTTAGAGTACCAACATTTGCAGCGCAAAGTGCCTCTACAAATGGCTCATTCTCCAGATCATTAAGCAATACATCAGATAAATTCTCAGAGTTCTATCTAAACTATTCGCATACAGCTGCCAGCATCAGAAGTAAATTTGATGTAACTGCAGGTTACGGTTACTATGACAATGCTACAACAGGTTATAATTTCACAAACTATACAGGTACAGGTATTGCATTGGTTACGCCAGTATTCCCTTTTTCTGTAGAGCGTAATAAATTGCTTTCTTACTACGGAAGATTCAATTATACATTGGCCGATAAATATATCTTGTCAGGAACTATGCGTGCAGATGCATCGTCTAAGTTTGCAGAAAATAACCGCTGGGGATATTTCCCATCTGTAGGTTTTACCTGGAGAGCCATTGGCGAAAATTTCTTGAAAGATAGTAAAGTACTTTCTGATTTGAAACTTCGTTTGAGCTACGGACAAACCGGAAATAAAGACGGTATCGGAAACTACGATTATTTGTCTAAATACTATTCTAACACCAATACAGGTCAATACCAGATTGGTAACACATTTTATAACTATTACAGTCCGGCGGCTTATGATCCTGACTTGAAGTGGGAAACAACTACAACCTACAATGCAGGTTTAGATTATGGCTTTATGAAAGGCAGAATTTATGGTAGCGTAGATGTGTATTACAAAAAAACTAAAGATTTATTGAGTACAGTAAATATTCCGGTAGGAACAAACTTTAGCAATTTGTTAACCACAAACGTGGGAAATATGGATGTACGTGGTTTAGAAGCTAGTTTAAATTTCAGCGCAATAAGTACGGAGAATATTCATTGGGATTTTGGCGTAAATATGGCTTACAACAAAAGAAAAGTAACCAATCTGACGCTTAATCCTGATGCAGGTTCAAAAGTTAGTGCAGGAAACATTACTGGCGGTACAGGTATTACCTTGAAATATAACGCAGTAAACCAGATTCCAGGTTCTTTCTTCGTGTACAAGCAAGTGTATGATGCCTCTGGAAAACCTCTTGAAGGTGTTTACGCAGATTTGAATGGCGATGGCGTAGTGAACACAAGCGATCAATACTTTTACAAATCTCCTGATCCTAATTTCACATTTGGTTTTACCACTTCTTTCTCGTACAAAAAATGGTCTGTCAATACGGTATTGCGTGCCAATTTAGGCAATTATGTATATGATAACGTTGCATCAAATTTCGGTATAAGATCAAATATTTTGAGTTCACAAGGTATTGTGAATAATGCAAGTGCAGATTTGTTAAATACAGGATTTACCACAACTCAATATTTGAGCGACTATTATATCAAAAACGCTTCATTCTTAAAAATGGACAATTTGGGTATTGCATACGATTTCGGCCGGATTTCAAAAAACTCGAACACAAATATTCGTATGTCTTTAAACTGCCAGAATGTATTTGTGGTGTCTAAATACAAAGGTTTAGATCCTGAGCTTACTTCAGGTATTGATTATAGTTTATATCCTCGCCCAAGAACATATTCATTGGGTGTAAATGTTGGCTTTTAGTTAAATGATGATGTTTGATATAAACCCCGAACAACTGTCTGGCTTATATCTCCTAAAGAAAAAATTAAAATGAAAAGTTCATTTAAAACAATATTGGCATCGGCACTTTTAATGGTGTCGCTAAATTCTTGCAAAAAAGATGCATTGAATTTAACGCCAACAAATGATGTTACTGCAGATGTTGTATACGCAACGCCAGCGGGTTATAAATCGGCTCTGGTTAAATTGTATGCAACTTATGCGTTGACCAGTCCGAGTGGATCAGACGCTTCTGATGTAGGCGGTTTAGATGCTGGTTTTGCAGATTTCCTGAGATTATTCTGGACAGCACAAGAGCTACCGACAGACGAAGCCGTTTGTGCATGGAATGATACAGGTATCCCGGAGTTAAACAACTCTACCTGGTCTGCAGATAATCAATTTTTAAGAGGTCTATATTCAAAAAGTGTTCTTCAAATTACAATTTGTAATGAATTCCTTCGCGAAAGTACTCCAGAGAAATTGGCTTCACGTAACATCACCGGAACGGATGCAACCAACATTACCAGATACCGTGCAGAAGCACGTTTTCTACGTGCTTATCAATATTGGGTATTGATGGATACTTTTGGTAATCCTCCATTTGTAACCGAAGATGATAACATTGGTAAAGTAAATCCGAAACAAATCACCCGTGCTGCTTTATTTACTTATGTAGAATCTGAACTTAAAGCAATTGAGCCAGATTTGGCTGATGCCAGACAAAACGATTATGGCCGTGCAGATAAAGCAGCAGATTGGTCTTTATTGGCCAGAATGTATTTGAATGCACAAGTATATACAGGTACTGCACGTTATACAGATGCAATTACGTATTCAAGCAAAGTAATTTCATCAAACTATAGCTTAAACAACAGCTACGACAATTTATTCCGTTCGGATAACAATCTAAACAATACAGAAAACATCCTGACCATTAATTACGATGGTGTAAGCGGTACGAACTATGGTGGTACAACTTTCTTGATTAATGCGGCAATTTTTGCTAGTCAAGGTATGGTTGCTGCAGATTATGGTGTGCCAAGTGGCGGCTGGACCGGAAACCGTACACGTGCAAATTTGCCTGCCTTGTTCCCAAATACAACAGGTACTTTAGATAAACGTGGTGTATTTTTCGGTTCTAAAGCTGCAATTGATGATGTTACCGATCCGGCAGATGGTTTGAAAGTAACCAAATTTAAAAATAAAACGTCGGCAGGTGTTACTTCAGCATCTTTAAACGGAACGTTCAGTTCCTTGGATTTTGCAATTTTCCGTTTGGCAGAGCAGTATTTAATTTATGGAGAAGCTGTTTCACGCGGCGGTTCTGGCGGTAGCGCTGCTTTAGCTTTAACTTATGTTAATGCTTTACGTACCCGTGCTTACGGAAATACATCTGGTAACGTTGTTGCCGCGGCTCTAACTACAGATTTCTATTTGGATGAGCGTGGTCGCGAGTTGTATTGGGAAGGTCATCGCCGTACAGATTTAATCCGTTACGGAAAATTCACAGGTTCAACGTATTTATGGGCATTCAAAGGTGGCGTAAAAGCAGGAGCAAGTGTTCCGGCATACCGCAACTTATATCCAATTCCTCAGGCAGATTTAATTGCCAACCCGAATTTGGTACAAAACACAGGTTATTAATTTTTAGATTATAAATCAGATGAAATCTATATTTTACAAAACACTTGTTATCGGGCTAATGAGCACTTCGCTTTGGTCTTGCAAGAAAGATGAAACCCAGGTGGTAAGTAATGTTGCACCTGCAGGAACACTTACCGCATCTGCAACAACGCTAACGCTTACACAAGCTACAGGCGCAAATGCTGCGGTAACCTTTACTTATCCTTTGGCTACTTCAACAGGTTATGTGGTTCCGGTAACCACCACCTTGCAAATAGACTTAAAAGGGAAAAACTTTACTACAGCAAGAGAGATTGTGGTGTCTAAAACTACTTATGCACCAACAGTGAGTGAACTTAATGTGATGGCTTTAGCCCTTGGTGCTAAAGTTGGAGAAACTGCTCAATTAGAAGTACGCTTAAAATCTGGTGCCGCAGTGAATGCTTTAACCTATTCTAATGTAGTTACGTTAACGATAAAACCATATTTGGCTTCGGCATGGATTTATGCGCCAGGTGCATATCAGGGCTGGACACCTGCAACTGCAGATAGTTTAATATCATTATCGAGTGATGGAATTTATACAGGTATGATTGCTTTCACAGCAGGAAACCTGGAGTTCAAAATTACGCCGGCTAAAACCTGGGATCTTTCTTATGGCGATGGCGGTTCTGGTACTTTAAGTACAACCGGTGGAAACCTAAACGGAGGAACAGCTGTAGTTAAACAAGTTACCGTAAACCTGAATACCAAAACATTTACCATTGCGGCTCCTTTAGAATGGGCTTTAATTGGTGATGCTACACCTGGAGGTTGGACAGCAGATACCGATATGAAAGGTGTAAATGATGGAAAGTACACCACATACAGCCTCAAAACTACACTTGGTGTTGGAGAATTTAAGTTCAGATTTGGCCATGCCTGGGATGTTAACTTAGGTGGCGGTGCAACGCTTTCATTAGGTGGCGATAACATTAAAGTAACTACAGCAGGTACATACACAATTACCTTAACTGTACTTCACGGAGATGCAACCAACACCAGCAAGGTTACTGGCGGTAGCTATACAATCGTTAAAAACTAATCCTTATATTTTACCCTGCAGGAATTTTTTCCTGCAGGGTTTTATCATTAAACATGTTTAGCATGATGCAATTTCAAAACCCTTTCAAAATACTCAGATCTTCTTTTAAAAATGCTCAAACAAATCCGTTAAAGACTTTTGTCGGGATAGATAAAGTTTTACTCGTTCTTTTTTTGCTCGTAGGTGTTACAAAACTTTCTGCTCAGAAGTTAGAACGCATAGAGCCGATGTTCTGGTTTACCGGAATGCACAATCCAAAATTACAATTACTGGTGCATGGCGAAAATATTGCCGCCTCAGCAGTAAGCTTAACCTATCCAGGGGTTAAACTGGCAAATATCAACAAAGTTGAAAATCCTAATTATTTGTTTCTCGATTTAGAAATTTCTTCATCCGCAAAAGCGGGAACGTTCCCGATTAATTTCAGTGTAAACGGAAAGAAAATTGCAAACTACAACTACACCCTAAAAAACCGCGACAATAGCGCAGGCAGAATCCAGGGTGTATCCAACAAAGATTTTATTTATCTTTTAATGCCAGATCGTTTTTCGAATGGCGATAAAAGCAACGATATTGTAAAAGGCTTAGCCGAAAAAACCTTAAACCGCGACAGCATGTATTACCGCCACGGCGGAGACATTCAAGGCGTTATCAATCACCTCGATTATTTGAAAGAAATGGGCGTTACCACAGTGTGGATGACTCCAGAAATCGAAAATGATATGCCGCATGCTTCTTATCACGGTTATGCCGTAACTGATCATTACAAAATTGATCCGCGTTATGGTACCAATGAACTTTACAAAAAATATGTAGACGCCGTACATGCCAAAGGTATGAAGGTTATCAAAGATATTGTGCATAATCATATTGGCACCGGACATTGGTTCTATAAAGATCTACCGATGAAAAGTTGGTTAAACCAATGGCCAAAATATACACAAACCAGCTATCGTGATCAGCCGGTTATGGACCCGCATGCATCTTCCAGCGATAAAAAACAAATGTTAGATGGATGGTTTGTTCCATCTATGCCAGATTTGAACCAAACCAATCCTTATGTTCAGAACTATTTAACGCAAAACCACATCTGGTGGATTGAATATGCAGGTATAGACGGACTTCGTTTGGATACTTATCCTTACAATGACGGCGCTTACATGGCAGATTGGGCAATCAAATTGCATGATGAATTTCCACACCTGTCTATTTTTGGCGAAACATTGGTTTCATCAGTAGCTAGTCAGGCATTCTTCACTGGCGGAAATACCGTAAACCGGGGTTTTGATACCCATTTGCCCGGTGTAACCGACGCCGTTTTAAAAGACGCCATTTTCGAAGCACTAAATGGAAAAACAGGTTGGACTGATGGCATCAACCGTTTGTATGCAACCTTAGCTCAAGATTTTCTATATAAAAATCCAAACAACAATTGCATATTTTTAGATAACCACGATATGAGTCGTTTTTACTCTATGGTTAATGAAGATTTCAGCAAATATAAAATGGGATTGGCCATTTTACTAACTACAAGAGGTATTCCTCAAATGTATTATGGAACAGAAATTTTGATGAAAAACTACTCCAATCCCGATGGTTTGGTACGTGCGGATTTCCCTGGAGGATGGAATGGAGATAAAGAAAATAAATTCATTGCCAACGGCCGTAATGCACAAGAAAATGAGGCGTTTAATTATGTGAAGACACTGGCAAATTTCAGGAAAAAAAGCGCAGCTTTACAAGAGGGAAAGCTGGTGCAATATGTACCTCAGGATGATGTTTATGTGTATTTCCGTTATGCCGAAAATGCAAAAGGCACGGTAATGGTTATTACCAATACCGAAGATAAAGAGAAAAGCCTGTCAACAGATCGGTTCGCTGAAAGTATTAAAGGTTTAAAATCTGCCAGAAATATCATTACGAACGAAACCATTTCTGTAGAAAATATTAAAGTGCCGGCTAAAACCACTTTGGTGCTGGAATTAAACTAGAATAAACCGGATTTATCCGCAAGAAAATATACAATGCAACAAACAACAAATACGTTAACTCCGCAATCGCACATCAAAGCTTGTCTTTTTGATCTTGATGGTGTTCTGGTAGATACCGCAGTTTATCATTATCAGGCCTGGAAACGTTTGGCCAACACCATGGGGTTCGATTTTACAGAAGAACAAAACGAGCAACTTAAAGGCGTTAGTCGCGTAGAAAGTCTCAATAAAATTCTGGCTTGGGGAAATGTAGAAAAAACCGATGCCGAAAAAGACGAACTGGCCACACTTAAAAACAGCTGGTACGTAGATATGATTACAAAAATGACACCGACAGAAGTACTTCCCGGAACAGTAGATTTTTTAACGGCTATCCATCAGGCTGGTTATAAACTTGCTTTGGGTTCTGCAAGTAAAAACTCGGCCATTATTCTTGAGCGCACCAAACTCGCGCATTTTTTTGATGAAATTGTGGATGGAAATATGGTGAGCAAATCCAAACCAGACCCAGAAGTATTTTTAAAAGGCGCAGAATTATTAGGTTTTAAACCAGATGAATGTGTTGTTTTTGAAGATGCTGTTGCTGGTGTAGAAGCAGCAAAACGCGGCGGAATGAAAGCAATAGGCATAGGCGAAAAAAGTGTACTTACCGATGCAGATGTTGTAGTAAGCGGATTAGACAAATTAACGGTTAAAAATTTAGAAGAATTATAGGTTAGCGATTGCCCGATGTTGCGCGGCAATAAGCAATCAAAAAATTAATCACTGTGAGCATGAACACTCGGTAAGAGTTTGCTTCGTACCTCGCAATGACGAAAACATAAGTTATGAAGAATTACATCAAAGCAGATGAGTGGAACATTATCGAAGAAGGTTTTGATCCGCATTTAAATAAAATTTCAGAAAGTATTTTCAGCTTAGGCAACGGCCGGATGGGGCAGCGTGCAAATTTTGAAGAAACTTACAGTGGCGAAACCTTGTTGGGCAATTACGTTGCCGGCGTTTACTATCCGGATAAAACCCGTGTGGGTTGGTGGAAAAATGGCTATCCGGAGTATTTCGCAAAAGTACTTAATGCAGCAAACTGGGTTGGAATCGAAATTCGTATTGATGGCGAAATTCTGGATCTGGCAAATGCTGAAGTAAGCAATTTCACACGTATATTAAACATGCATGCCGGTTATCTTCAACGTACATTTACAACAAAATTGAAAAACGGCAAAACAGTTTCTGTTAAAGCAACGCGTTTTTGCAGCATTGCTGATGATGAAATTGGTGCCATCAATTATCAGATTACGCCGGTTAATTTTAGCGGTAAAATTACGTTTATGCCGTTTATTGATGGTGATATTAAAAATCAGGATAGCAATTACGATGAAAAATTCTGGGACTTTGTTGCCGATGAAATTAACGGAACTGAAGCGTATTTGAAACTGGTTACCAAAAAAACTGCTTTTGAAGTTTGTACCGGAAGTGCTATACAGTTGTACAAAAACGGAAACGTGGTTAACATCAATCCGGAAGCTGTACGCAAAGAAAAATTTGTTGGGCAAACTTTTGAAATTGATGTTCAGGAGAATGAAGAAATCAGTCTGATTAAAATTGCCGCGAATTTATCTTCAGAAAACTATCCCAAAGAAACCCTGATTGCGGAAACAAAATCTGCGATAGCAAAAGCGAGTGCGAAAGGTTTCGAGACACTATTTGATGAACAGGCAAAAGCCTGGGCAGCGAAATGGGAAGAAAGTGATATTGTAATTGAAGGTGATGTTGCTGCACAACAAGCAATCCGATTTAATATTTATCAGCTTTTTCAAACGTATACCGGTAAAGACGATCGTCTGAATATTGGCCCGAAAGGCTTTACAGGCGAAAAATACGGAGGTTCTACCTATTGGGATACTGAAGCATATTGTGTTCCTTTTTATTTGGCAACTGCACCTCAGGAAGTGAGCAAAAACTTGCTGATCTATCGCCACAAACAATTGGGCAAAGCCATAGAAAATGCAGCTAAACTTGGTTTTAAAGATGGCGCGGCTTTGTATCCGATGGTAACGATGAATGGCGAAGAATGCCACAACGAGTGGGAAATTACCTTCGAAGAAATTCACCGTAACGGTGCCATTGCATTTGCGATTTATAATTATATCCGCTACACAGACGATCAAAGCTATCTTTCTGATTACGGTTTGGAAGTGTTAATTGGAATTGCACGATTCTGGAAACAGCGTGTAAACTGGAGCACCGAAAAGCAGCAATATGTAATGCTCGGTGTAACTGGCCCGAATGAGTACGAAAACAATGTAAACAACAACTGGTATACCAATACTCTGGCTGCCTGGTGTTTAAAATATGCAACTGAATCTGCAGAGGTGGTTAAAAAGCAATCTCCTGAGCAATATGAAGCTTTGTTAAAAGCGCTGAATTTTAATGTTCAGGAATTTGCAGACTGGGCAGACATTATAGAAAAAATGTATTATCCGGCAGATGCCGAACAAGGAATTTTCTTGCAGCAGGATGGTTATATGGACAAAGAACAAATTCTGGTAAAAGATCTGCCAGCAAGTGAACGTCCAATTAACCAGAAATGGAGCTGGGACCGTATTCTGCGTTCGTGTTTTATTAAACAGGCTGATGTATTGCAAGGTTTGTATTTCTTTGAAGAGGATTACGATCTGGATACGCTGAAAAGGAATTTTGATTTTTATGAGCCACGTACGGTTCATGAAAGTTCTTTATCGCCTTGCGTACACAGTATTTTAGCCGCAAAACTAAATGATGAAGCTCGTGCTTATGAGTTTTATTTGCGTACTGCACGTTTAGATCTGGACGATTATAATAACGATACAGAAGATGGTTTACACATTACCTCAATGGCCGGAACCTGGATGAGTGTTGTAGAAGGTTTTGCCGGTATGCGTGTACGCGATGGTAAATTGCATTTCAATCCATTCCTTCCTGAGAAATGGAAATCGTTCTCATTTATGATCGGTTTCAGAGGCACAACATTGAAAGTTAAAATATCTGCCGAAGGCATCAGTATTAAAAATAACGCTGCCGTTGAATTGGAAATCGGCATCAGAAATCAGTTGTACAAACTGGCTGCAAACGGCGAGATTGAAGTAAACAACACGGAATTGGTATGAGAAAGATTGAGGGTTTAACGGTTGAAGGTAAAGTGGGTTTTTCGACTCTCTGCTATTTTGGGAAACGTAGCAATCTCAATGCTATGGCGAGTTTGGCGGCGCTTTTCTTTACCTTTACAATGCTCTCTACATCATCTTTCGCACAAAAAAAGACAAAAAACATGACTGATCGGCAAATGGTGATTTATCAGTTGTTGCCACGTTTATTTGGCAACAAACAAACTGCAAATGTTTCTTACGGAACTATAGAACAGAATGGTTCTGGCAAATTTAATGACATAACCGACAAAGCACTTGATGGGATTAAAGAACTGCACGCCAATTACGTTTGGTATACCGGCGCAATTGCACACGCCAGTTTAACAGATTACTCGGCTTACGGCATCCAGGTAGATGACGCCGACGTTGTAAAAGGACGCGCAGGTTCTCCTTATGCTATCCGCGATTATTACGACGTCAATCCGGATCTTGCTGTTGATGTTAAAAACCGGATGCAGGAGTTTGAATCTCTAGTAAAAAGAACGCACGCTAAAAACTTAAAAGTACTGATTGATTTTGTACCCAATCATGTTGCCCGCAGTTACCATTCTTATGCAAAACCAAATGATGTAGTTGATTTTGGCAGTAAAGATAATGTAGACATGGCTTTTAGTGCGCAGAACGATTTTTACTATGTTCCCGGACAAGCTTTTGTTGTGCCAACAAATGGTCAGAAAACTGCCATATCGAGTTTGCAAGATGGAAAGTTTGATGAAAATCCGGCAAAGGCTACAGGAAATAATGTTTTCTCGGCAAGTCCGAAATATGACGATTGGTATGAAACCATTAAGTTGAACTACGGAGTAGATTATCAGAACGGCGAACAACAACATTTTGATCCGATCCCTCCGGTTTGGACTAAAATGCGCGATATTCTCATTTTCTGGACTAAAAAAGGTGTAGATGGTTTTCGCTGTGATATGGCCGAAATGGTTCCCATTGCTTTTTGGAGTTGGGTAATTCCACAGGTAAAAGCCGTCAATCCAGATTTGATCTTTCTTGGCGAAGCCTACAATCCTCAGGTTTACAAACAATATCTTTTTGAAGGTAAATTCGATTACCTGTACGATAAAGTGGGCTTATATGACGGATTAAAAAGATTGATTAAGAACGAATCATCTGCAGATGTGAAAGACATCAGACAGGTTTGGCAGGTAGAAAGTGCTGGTTTTGGCGAACATATGTTGCGCTTTTTAGAAAACCATGATGAAGAACGCATTGCATCTGCTGGATTTGCAGGGAAAGCTGAACTTGCTTTACCCGCAATGGTGGTTTCGGCAACTTTAGGTAAAGGTCCGGTAATGTTATATTTCGGACAGGAAGTTGGAGAACCCGCAATTGGTGCCGAAGGTTACGGTGGCGATGACAACAGAACAACTATTTTTGATTATTGGGGTGTTCCAAATCATCAGAAATGGATGAATAATGGCGCATTTGATGGCGAAGAGCTAAATGATGAGCAAAAAAATCTTCGCACTTATTATAAGCAATTGCTAAAGGTTACGACCGAAAGCGATGCTGTGGCTAATGGCGAAATTTTTGATGTTCCGCAAAGCGGGAATATGAATAACAGAATGTATGCGTTTATCCGCTACACGGCAAAACAACGTTTGCTGATTGTTGTAAACTTTGATCGCCATAAGAACATGGAAGCAAATATCCAGATTCCAGAACATATTCTAAGCGCAAAACACTCTGAAAGGGTGACCGATTTATTAACCGGAAGACAATTAAATATTCCTGCCGGAACAAGTGTGCCTGTATCTGTGGCACCTGTTTCTGCACAAATTATAGTATTTTAAAATCAAGAACGATAATGGCATTAGTAAAATCAAAACCGAAACTGTCTAACCTCCAGATTATTAATATGAGTGTTGGCTTTTTCGGAATACAGTTTGGATTTGCTTTACAAAATGGAAATGCAAGCCGAATTTTGCAAACTTTCGGCGCCGATGTAGAGCATCTGTCTCTTTTTTGGCTGGCTGCACCCATTACCGGAATGATTGTTCAGCCTATTATTGGCCATTATAGCGATAAAACCTGGAACCGATTGGGTAGACGTCGCCCTTACTTTTTGATTGGCGCAATTTTAACCGCTATTGCGCTGATTCTGATGCCAAATTCTGCCTTAATGGCGAGTTTATTGCCTCCAATTATTATTGGTGCCGGTATGCTTATGATAATGGATGCATCTATCAACGTTGCGATGGAACCTTTCAGAGCTTTAGTGGCTGATAAATTGCCCGATGATCAACGCAGTTTTGGTTTTTCTGTACAAACTTTTCTAATTGGTGCGGGTGCAATTGCTGGCTCGTGGTTGCCCTATATTTTATCAGAATACTTCGGTGTAGATAAAGTTGCGGCAGCAGGTCAGGTTCCGCACAATGTGATTTACTCTTTTTATTTCGGCGCAGCAATTTTGCTTGGAACAATTCTGTACACGATTGCATCGACAAAAGAATATAGTCCGGAGGAAATGAATGCTTATCATGAACATTCTCCAGACGAACCTAAAGCAACAGGTTTGAAAAGTATTTTTCGCGATTTTTCAAATATGCCTGTTACCATGCGCCAATTGGGTTTAGTTCAGTTTTTCTCTTGGTTTGCATTGTTTTCGATGTGGGTTTTTACCACTCCGGCCATTGCTCAGCACATTTACAATGTTGCGCCAGGCGATACTTCATCGGTAAAATTTGCTGACGCTGGCAATTGGGTTGGTGTTTTATTCGGTATTTACAATGGCGTTTCTGCTATTTATGCATTGCTTTTGCCGGCTATCGCCAGAGCTACAAGTAAAAAAATAGCGCATGCAATTTCTCTTACAGCCGGAGGTATTGGTTTGTTATCTATTTATTTCATTACAGATCCACATTATCTTATCTATTCTATGATTGGTGTTGGTTTAGCGTGGGGAAGTATTTTAGCTATGCCATACGCCATTTTATCCGGATCAATTCCCGCAAGGAAAATGGGCGTGTACATGGGAATTTTCAATTTCTTTATTACCATGCCGCAAATTGTAAATGGTTTCTTTGGCGGTATGATTGTAAAACATTTGTACAACGATAAAGCAATATATGCTATTGTTCTGGCCGGCATTTTTATGATCCTTGGCGCCGTTTCAGTGCTCTATATCCAAACAAAAAAAGAATCCTAAATCTTTCAAATTCAAAATCTCCCTAACCAAATAATCTTATGAGAAAAGTGATTTACTTGCTACTTGCAGTGGCGGGTCTGGGTGTTTCTTGCAAAAAAAATACTCAAGAGAATGCCAATCCAAATCCGGTTACCAATAGTGGCGAGTTGCCATCAGGCGCAAAAGACGGTGTAGCCTTTATCAATAATGGTACTTCGGCAATTGTCACTTTATATGCTCCAGGAAAAACTTCTGTAGCGCTAATCGGCGAGTTTAACAACTGGTCTGCAACGGTAAACCCAATGAAAAAAACAAGTGATGGAAATACCTGGTGGACACAAATCGATAACTTAAATCCGAATACGGAATATGCATATCAGTTCCTGATAAACGGGAATTTCAAAGTAGCCGATCCATATTGTGAAAAAATTCTCGATCCGGATAACGACCAGTACATCACTGCTTCAACCTACCCGAATCTGAAAACCTATCCGACAGGAAAAACAACAGGAATTGTAAGTACAATGCAAGCCAATCAATCGGTTTACAACTGGAAAAATACAAGCTTTGTACGCCCCGATAAAAACAATCTGGTGGTTTATGAATTGCTGATTCGTGATTTTACCAGCGATCACAATTATGCTTCTACATTGGCAAAACTTGATTATTTATCTGCTTTAGGTATTAATGCAATAGAATTGATGCCAGTAAATGAGTTTGAAGGAAATTTAAGCTGGGGATATAATCCTTCATTTTATTTTGCTCCAGATAAATATTACGGCACCAAAACCGCTCTTCAAGGGTTTATAGATGAATGTCATGGCAGAGGAATCGCCGTAATTTTAGATATGGTACTTAATCATTCTTTCGGGCAATCTCCAATGGTTCAGTTGTATTTCGATGGATCTAAACCCACAGCTTCAAGTCCGTGGTTTAATGTAGATGCAAAACATCCTTTTAACGTTGGTTTTGATTTTAACCACGAAAGTGCGGCGACGAAATATTTCGCTAAAAACGTGATGAAATTCTGGATGCAGCAATATAAAATTGATGGTTTCCGGTTTGATCTTTCTAAAGGCTTTACGCAAAAAACATCAACAGACGATGCACAATTTCGTTTGTATGATGCGAGCAGAGTGGCAATCTGGAAAGAGTACAATAGCTACATCAAAAGTATAGACCCGAATAATTTTTATGTGATTCTGGAACATTTTGCAGAAGAATCTGAAGAGAAAGTATTGGCCGATGAAGGAATGATGTTGTGGAATAACCTCAATTATAATATGAATGAGGCTACAATGGGTTGGTTGGGCAATTCTGATTTCTCCTGGGGGTTTTACGCCAAACATGGTTTCTCGAAATCAGAAAATTTGGTGACTTACGGAGAAAGCCATGATGAAGAACGACTGAATTTCAAAAATATCACTTACGGAAACGCATCTGGCAATTACGTTATTAAAAATAATCTGGCTACATCGCTAAAACGCGAGGAACTTGCTGCAGCATTTTTGTTTAGTATTCCCGGTCCGAAAATGATCTGGCAATTTGGTGAGCTTGGTTACGATGTAAATATTGACTACAACGGCCGCACCGGCGAGAAACCCATCAGATGGGAATATTACGCAGATGCGAACCGGAAAGCTTTGTATGATGCCTACGCGAAATTTATTAAACTGAAAAAGAACAATTCCATTTTTAACTCAAGCAATTCAACGTATACTCTATCTGGAGCGATCAAATACATCAAACTTACAGAAGGTACGAATACTATAGTTGTTGTTGGTAATTTTGATGTGGCGAGTCAGACAGCAAATATTGATTTCGGATCATCCGGAAATTGGTTGGATGCAGTGGGCATTCCGATAAATTTAAGCGGAACCACATATAATATGAGTTTGGCACCAGGTGAATACCATATTTTTAGTAAAAATACATTGAAGTAAAAAATCAGGTTTAGGTATTTAAAATCTTCGACCTGTTTCTACAGTAACATTTATAATGCGGTCTTTGATTCTGGCAGTTATAATTTGATATTTAACTGCCAAATCAAATTCATGAAAACTAAACTTATACTAAGCAGTCTGATTCTTGCAGGCTGTCTTGCACATGCACAGCAATCGCCGCGGCGAAATGTATCTAAAGATATTCCATCGGCAGTGCCGCAAACACCAAAAGAAGAACCGAAAACTTCTTTAAATGATCGAAACATTAAAGTAGAAAGTGCAGTAGTTACCAATCATACGGTAACCATTGGCGGAAAATCTGTTGCTTATAAAGCCACAACGGGTACTTTGCCCGTTTGGGATGAAGATGGAAAGCCAATTGCTGGTTTATTTTACACTTATTATGAACGGAGCGACGTTCAAAATCGAGAGAAAAGACCTTTAGTGATCTCCTTTAACGGCGGTCCGGGTTCAGCTTCTGTCTGGATGCATATTGCGTATACCGGCCCTGTGGTTTTGAATATTGATGATGAAGGTTATCCGGTTCAACCTTATGGATACAAAGAAAATCCATATTCCATTCTTGATGTAGCAGATATTGTTTATGTTGATCCTGTAAATACAGGATATTCCAGAGCAGTAAGTAAGGATATTCCAACAAATAAATTTTTTGGCGTGCGTGCAGATATCAAATATCTTGCAGAGTGGATCAACACTTTTGTAACGCGCAATAACCGTTGGGCTTCGCCGAAGTTTTTAATTGGTGAAAGTTATGGAACAACCCGTGTTTCCGGATTGGCATTAGAATTACAAAATAGCCAATGGATGTATTTAAACGGAGTTGTACTGGTTTCTCCAACAGAGCTTGGCATTCAGCGCAGCGGCCCGGTAGATGCGGCACTTCGCTTGCCATATTTCGCTGCTACTGCCTGGTATCATAAAATGCTTGCTCCAGATTTGCAGCAGAAGGATTTAACGAGTATGTTGCCAGAAGTGGAACAGTTTACGATTAAAGAACTCATTCCGGCAATTGCTCAGGGAAATACGTTGGCGGCAGATCAAAAGAAAACAATAGCCGCAAAAATGGCGCGTTATTCTGGCTTGTCTGAGAAAGATATTCTGGATTACAATCTTGATGTACCGACAAATTTCTTTTGGAAAGCACTCATGAGAGATAGCGGTTTTACCGTTGGCCGATTGGATTCGCGATACCGCGGAATTGATAAAATGTCTGCTGGAGATAGCCCGGATTATAATGCCGAACTTACTTCGTGGCTGCACTCTTTCACGCCTGCAATTAATATGTACATCAGAAATGAACTGAATTACAAAACTGACCTGAAATACAATATGTTCGGATCAGTTTATCCATGGGATAACAGTGGCGATCGCACCGGCGATAATTTACGCCAGGCTATGGCACAAAACCCGTATTTGCATTTATTGGTTCAATCTGGATATTATGATGGAGCCTGTGATTATTTCAATGCAAAATATAGCATGTGGCAATTGGATGCAGCCGGAAAATTAAAAGACCGCATGAGTTGGGAGGGCTACCGTAGCGGACATATGATGTATTTACGCAAAGACGATTTGAAAACAGCCAATAACCATATTCGCGATTTCATCATAAATGCATTGCCAAAACCAGGCGCTTCGGCAAAATTCTAAAAACAGCTGGATTTTGTAAATAGATTAAAAGTAAATGCCTCGTTTATGCAAGATAAAGCAGGATATTATTGTATTCCGAATCAGAAGCATTCATAATTAAATATTTATCCCTAAATTTACAGCCCGATTATGGAGCAGATAAAAACGTCATTCGATTTTGAAAAACCTATTGCAGATTTAGTTCAGCAAATGGAAAAGGTTAAGCAAGTTGCAGAAAAAACTAAGGTAGATATGTCTGCCACGTTAGATGAACTTGAAGGTAAATTAAAGGAAACCACCGAAAATTTATACAACAATTTAACCGGATGGAATAAAGTTCAAATGAGCCGCCATCCAGATAGGCCACAAACCTTGGACTATATCAATATGATTTGCGATGATTTCATCGAATTGCATGGAGATAGAACCGTAAAAGACGATAAGGCAATTATTGGTGGCTTTGCAACCATCAGCGGCCAAACCGTTATGGTTATTGGTCATCAAAAAGGAAAAAATACCAAAGAACGTCAATTTCGCAATTTTGGAATGGCAAATCCTGAAGGATATCGTAAAGCATTGCGTTTAATGCGTTTAGCTGAGAAATTTAACAAACCTGTTGTCAGTTTTATTGATACAATGGGTGCGTATCCAGGTTTGGAAGCTGAAGAACGCGGACAAGGCGAAGCGATTGCACGCAACCTTCTTGAAATGTCTGTTTTGCGGGTTCCAATTATTTGTGTAGTTGTTGGTGAAGGTGCTTCCGGCGGTGCTTTAGGAATTGGTATTGGCGATAAAGTTTATATGCTTGAACATACCTGGTATTCTGTAATCTCACCAGAATCTTGTTCTTCTATCCTTTGGAGAAGTTGGGATTTCAAAGAGAAAGCAGCAGCTTGTCTTAAATTGACTTCCGAAGATATGTTTGGCAACAAATTAATTGACGGTATTATTCCTGAACCTTTGGGTGGCGCACATCAAGATCCTGAGTTGATGGGAAAAACATTAAAAGAATATCTAACTAAAGATTTACTTGCATTAACTAAAATTAAAACCGATAAACTTATTGAGCAACGGATTAACAAATTCTGCGAAATGGGTGTTGTAAACGAATAATCATTCACTAATATAATTTACATCCCGTTCAACCTAGAGTTGAGCGGGATTTTTTATATACAGTCATAGTAGCGATCTCTGGAGTTTTTTACCATATAAACATATTTAACCTATAGTTTTTCTGTTTGTCATTTGCATGAGTGCGGTCAATCGTCTAGTTTATTTTCTATATGAGCTCTATATCTATATGGTTTAATGATTTGATATTTCTGCAATTTTTTAGACCATATAGATTCTATAGTTTTTCTGTTTGACATTTGCGCGAATGCCTTTTCTTTCGTTTTAGACATAAAAAAGCCGTTACATTCTAAAATGTAACGGCTTAGGTATTTTAAATTAAGTGTGACCTATTGAGCAGGTTGCTGAGGGAAATAAGCAGAGAACCGTGCTTCCAGTCCGTTGAAAATTGCTTGTAGCTGGTTGCTTACTTTTTCCTGTCCGGATGCCTTACTTGTCCGAACCATACGGTCTAAATAATATAAGCCAGTTTGAACATTCTGCATTCCGGTTAAGCTTCCTTTTGATTGAGAAATATCTGCAAGATAACCGAGTTCTTTATTAATATAGTCTCCTGACTTTAACATAATCTCATTTGCTTTAGCAGTTTCTCCTAATTTGTAAAGGTTTTCAGCAATATAAAATTTCACAACAACCGTTCTAATTCCGAAGAATCTTTCAGGCATCACCTCGAAATATTTATCCATTACTTTTTTCGCTTCTGCAGTTTTACCTTCCTTAATTAAACCGCCGGCAAGATTACTAAAGATGTTGGTGAAAATAAAGGTATCGTCAGATGACTGCGGATCAAGGTAAGTTGCAGTTTTCATATTGCCCCATTTGAACTTCGTCATTACATTATTATACAAAGCAGGCAGATTAGATTGCTCAGAGCGCTCTTCTGTACTTGTGGTATCTGGAGTCAATGGAAGTAAGCGCATTGCCAAGCCTTCAGTATACAGGTATTTATCTAAACCATTATATTGTTCTGAAGGTACTGTAGATGCGAAGTAAATCGGGCGTTCCCAATTGTTGTGCGCCAAGATGTCCAGCATCGCCAGGTTACCTTTAGTCAGGTATCCTTTATTGAATTTCCAGTCCATTTCTGTAACAATTTTACCTGCATCAGCAGCGGGAACCGTTCCGGTTTTCAAAACCTGTTGAGGATCAATTGTCATTTTGAAATTCTTAGTCGGCAGGAAATTTGATTTGCTTCCATCCTGCATAGCAACTTTATCTTCGGGATTATCCGATAATAACAAATCAACAATGTTTTTTAGCTCTACATTGCCCGCAATTTTATAGTCGTCATATGGCATCACATCACGTTCTCCCTGAACATACTGTTCTGGTTTCATCGTAATAGGCAATGGTGCAGACTCATTTTGTTTCTGTCTTAATCCGTTGATGTACCAATCCGTATCAAACAAACTCAAGTTTACAATACGAACATCCGGACGAACATTTTCTACTTCCTGAATATACCAAAGCGGATAAGTGTCATTATCACCATAGGTGAATAAAATTGCATTTGGTGCGCAAGATTGTAAATAATCCAATGCAATGTCATGAGCGACTAATTTAGTCGATCTGTCGTGATCGTCCCAACCTTGCTCAGCCATAATTACCGGCGCAGCAAGCAAACCAATTGCCGTTGCTAAGCCAGCACCCATTGTTGGTGTGAGCTTTTTAAACAGCCACTCTTTAATGGCGAGTGCACCAAGCCCAATCCATATAGCAAAAGCGTAAAACGAACCTACATAAGCATAATCACGTTCGCGTGGTTCTAAAGGTTTTTGATTAAGATAAAGCACAATAGCAATACCAGTGAAGAAGAACAATAAGGCAACTACACCAGCATCTTTTTGATTGCGGTTAAAGTGCCAGATTGCGCCCATAATTCCCAAAATTAATGGAAGAAAGAAAAAGCGGTTATATGCTTTATTATCAATAGTAGAGGGAGGCAAATGACTTTGATCGCCCATGCGTAAAGCGTCTATAGATTTAATACCGCTAATCCACTCGCCTTCATAACCGCTTCCCTGACCTTGTTCATCGTTCTGGCGGCCGGCAAAATTCCAAAGGAAATAACGCATGTACATGTAGCCAATCTGATAGCTAAATAAAAAGCCAACATTATCTACCACATTTGGTTTCTTAGAATCATCAAGGTGCATCCATTCTTTGTAAAAGTCTACGTGGCGTGGATCATCTCCGCTGTACATTCTTGGCAATAAAGTATTGTCGCTATACTCGTAATCATTTTTCTTTCCGGCAACTTCGTATTTCTCTGCACCTTTTCTCCAAAGGGTTTTACCTTCTTTAACGCCACTTCTTTCTGAGTTGTAATTCGGACCAAACAACAGCGGGCGATCGCCATATTGTTCGCGGTTTAGGTAACTTAAAAAAGAAAAAGCATCTTTTGGTGCACTGTTATTTAAGTTCGGTTCTGCTTTTGCACGGATAATAATCATTGAAAAAGATGCATATCCGAAAATGATCAGCACTGCTGAAATAAGACCAAGATTTAATAATCTTTTTTGGTGTTTGATTGAATATCTGATGCCGAAAACAAATGCCGCAATAAGTAGAATTGCAAAAAACAATACGCCGGTTCCAAAGCCTAAACCTAAGGTGTTAACGAAAAATAAATCGAAATAGGCACCAAATGAAACCAGGTATTGAATAATTCCATATTGTATAACTGCAAGAATAAGAATGCCTACAATTAAGGTTTTGAAAATGCCCGATGTAGTTGCTTTTCCGGTTCTTTTAAAGTAATACACAAAAGCAATCGCCGGGATTGTTAGTAGATTTAATAAGTGAATACCGATAGAAAGCCCCATGATATAGGCAATGAAAAGCAACCAACGATCTGCTTTTGGCTCATCTGCATGCGCTTCCCACTTCAAAATTCCCCAGAATACAATTGCTGTAAACAATGATGACTGTGCGTAAACTTCAGATTCTACTGCTGAAAACCAGAAACTATCAGAGAATGTATAGGCCAATGCACCAACTGCACCCGCACCCATAATGCTAATCAGCTGGCTTGTCGAAATTACTTCGCCGGCTTTAACAACTGTTTTCTTTGCAATGGCCGTTATAGACCAAAACAGGAACAGAATTGTTGCCCCACTAGATACCGCAGAGCCGATATTCATCCAATATGCGATATTGGTTAAATCACCAAAAGCAAAAATGGAGAAAAACCGCTGAATCATTAAGAAAAGCGGCGCTCCAGGTTGGTGAACAACCTGCATTCTGAATGCTGATGCGATAAATTCCCCGCAATCCCAAAAGCTTGCAGATGGTTCTAAAGTTAAAACATACGTTAATGTTGCAATGAAGAAGCAGATCCAGCCTACTATATTATTGACTTTTGAATAATTCATTGAATTTTGATATTGTTAATGAAATCTTGTTTTCACATGAAAATGCTGCCGAAATTAACCATTCTACCCGACAATCCTTGTAATTTTGTAGATTGATTTAACAAAAATTAACGCGCAAAAGCAGATTTAATCCCGATTTAATATGGACGATAAACCTCATCTTTAAACCCAAAACTATATTTTATAGCTTCTTTTATCGTAGTTGTTGTATTAACCCGTAATAAAAGGACTGAAACGCTCAAGCAGCACAGAATACTGTTCTTCCATTTTTTTACTAAGGGTCTTTTGTTGATTAGCTTCAGTAAGTTTAATCATTTGTGCAAAATAGGCCATGTAAAATTGAATTTGTGCTTCAGATGTTAATCTGCTCTTGCTAATAGAGATGTCGGCAAGGTAGTTTAGCTCTTTATTCAGATAATCTGCAGATTTGACAACCAACATATTGGCTCTTGATGTGTCGTTTAAACGATATAAACTCTCTGTAAAATAGTATGTATTCCCTAACTGCCTCATGCTATAAAATTTCAGGGGAAGAACATCAAAATATTTGTCTGCTGCCATTTTTGCTTCGGCTAGCTTTCCATTGTTGATTAATTTTTCGATCATCCCGTTAAAAAGCCCTGAAAATAAAGAAATATTATCTGCAGATTGTCTGTCCAAATGGCTGGCATTTTTTATATTTCCCCATTGGTATATGTGCATTAGATTATTATACATGGGTTCTATATTAATTCTATCCATATTTTGTTTTACAGTGATATCTGGTGTCAAAGGAAGTAATCTTAGTGTTAGTCCTTCAGTATATAGATATTTTTCAAGCCCAACATATTGTTCAGCTGGCATTGCACCCGTAAAATAGATTGGTCTTTTCCAGTGATTATTTACTAAAATATCAAATAATGCCAATGTCCCTTTGGTTAAATAATTAGATCCATAAGTCCACTCCATTTTATCAGCAATTTTTCCTGCGTCTTCTTTAGGAACTGTACCGGTATCAAGAACTTCTTTTTGATTTACAGTGAGCTTTAAATTTTTGGTGGGTAAAATGTTATACTTGCTTCCATCATTCATCGTTACTTTATCTTCATTATTTTCTGACAACAATACTTCAAGGATCTGATGAAGTTCAATATGTTGTGCGATTTTATAATCCTGATAATACATAACATCTCTCGTTCCTTCAACGTATTGTTCAGGTTTCATTGAAATTGGGAGAGGAGCGGAATCATTTTGCTTTTTTCGAAGGCCATCAATATACCAATCGGCAGTGAAAAGGCTTAAGTTTACTACGCGAACATCAGGCCGGACATTTTCAACTTCCTGAGCATACCAAACGGGATAGGTGTCATTGTCGCCATAAGTAAACAATATCGCATTAGGTGCACAAGATTTGAGGTAGTTAACAGATATGTCATGCGCCAAATGTGTTTTAGAACGATCATGATCATCCCAGCCTTGTGTCGCCATTAATAAAGGCCCAGCAGAAAGAGCCAAAACAGCGGCAATCGAACTGGCAGCTATTGGGCGAAGTTTTTTGAAAAACCAGTCTTTTATCGCCAGAACTCCAAGCCCAATCCAAATGGTAAAAGCATAAAAAGAACCGACATAAGCATAATCTCGTTCCCTGGGTTCAACAGGTACAGAATTTAAATAGATTACAATTGCAACTCCGCTGAAGATAAACAGCAAAGCAACTATTCCGGCATCCTTACGGTTTCTTAAGAAATGCCAGAGCGCGCCTAATATTCCAAGGATCAATGGTAAAAAGAAAAATCGATTGTAGGCTTTATTCTCAGTAATAGACGGAGGTAGGTTGTTCTGATTGCCTAAACGAAGGCTGTCTATGGGTTTTATGCCACTGATCCAACCACCATCCCGGCCACCATGTTGCCCATCTTGATTGTCTTGTCTGCCAACAAAATTCCACATAAAGTAACGCAGATACATTTGTCCAATCTGAAAGGACATCATGTAGTTGAAATTATCAATTAATGTCGGTTTGTGCTGCTCATCAAAATTCATCCAGCTTTTATAGAATCTGATGTGATCAGGTTTATCGCTATACATGCGTGGAAGAAGTGTTTTCTCTTCGTATATATAATCTGATTTCGTTCCGGCCGATTCATACTTTTGATTACCCTTGCGGAAAAGTTCTCCAGTTGTTTTAATATCGATTTTTTCTGAATTGTAGTTTTGTCCGTACAACAAAGGTCTTTCGCCATATTGATCACGGCCCACATACCTTAGAAATGAATATATGTTGTCTACGTTATAGTTGTTTAGGTTAGGTTTTGCATGTGCTCTGATAATTAAGGTTGCAAATGAGCTGTATCCAAAAATAATTAAAACTACGCTAAGGGTGCATAAGTTCAGGATTCGTTTGTTTTTGACAATGGAATATTTGATGATATATGTAAGAATGGCTATAACTGAGATACTGAAAAAAGCAATGCCAGAGCCAAAACCAAGTTTTAAAGTATTTACAAAAAAATAATCAAAGTTAGCCGCAATAGACAATAGCAACTGGATAATTCCGAACTGGACAAATGCCAGAATGCAAATCCCAATACAAAATGCTTTAAAAATACCTGGCCACTGCGGGTTTTGGTTTTTTTTGAAGTAATACAGCATCACAACGGCAGGTATACACAGAAGATTTAGAAGATGTATACCAATTGACAAACCGATTATGTAGGCAATAAATAATAACCAACGATCAGAGCCAGGTTCGGCTGCTCTTGCTTCCCATTTCAGAATTGCCCAGATAACCAATGCGGTGAAAAAAGAAGACATTGCGTAGACCTCTGCTTCTACCGCTGAAAACCAGAAACTATCAGAAAACGCATAGGCCAATGCGCCAACCAAACCTGCAGATAGAATACTGAAGATTTGTGAAGTGGTTAATTTTTTACCTTTTTCTAAAATATTTTTTTTCGCCAGAGCAGTTATTGTCCAGAATAAAAATAAGATTGTGCCAGCGCTGGCACAGGCTGAGAGCAGATTTATGAAATAAGCTGTTTTAGTGCGGTTGCCGAAAGAGAAGGTAGAAAATATTTTCTGCATCATTGAAACTAAAGGAGCGCCGGGCTGATGTTCGACTTCCAATCTAAACGCTGAGGCAATAAATTCGCCACAGTCCCAGAAACTTACAGATTGATCAAGTGTGAGTACATATGTTGTCAAAGCAATGCCAAAGCAAAACAATCCAACTAAGTTGTTTAATTTAATGTATTGCATACCAATTTTTTTTCGTTGATAGTAAAAGAGTTAGGTTTTTTCACTTTAAAAAGTCACCGAAAAAATTGAAATGTTGCACATTATGTCATGTTTTTTTTATCTTTGCATCGCAATAAGAAAGAAGCACGAATAAATTTTAATTTTTTTTAAAATCACTCTTGCAGAATTAAAAAAAGCTTTCTACATTTGCATTCCCTTTCGAAGAGAGATTTTCGATAAACAGTTTGTCCGATAGTATAAGGGTAGTACAACGGTTTTTGGTACCGTTTGTCTTGGTTCGAATCCAGGTCGGACAACTAAATTTTAGTTCGGATCGTATCTAAACAGATATGATCCGATTTTTTTTAACCGTAAACTACACACGGATCATGCCATTGCAGTTTAACCCGGTAAAGCTTTTTTCCGGAACAGGTTCTAGAGAATTATCACTCAAAATTGCTGAACATTACGGCAAGCCTCTTGGCGACGTAACCATTCACAAATTCAGTGACGGGGAATTTCAACCATCATTTGATGAATCTATCCGCGGCTGCGACGTTTTTTTAATCCAATCTACTTACCAACCAAGCGACAACCTAATGGAGCTTTTGTTAATGGTTGATGCCGCCAAACGTGCATCTGCGCATTACATTACTGCAGTTGTTCCTTATTATGGTTTGGCACGTCAGGACCGGAAAGATAAACCTCGGGTTGCAATAGGTGCTAAATTGGTAGCAAATTTGTTGAAATCGGCAGGAATTCATCGCATAATGACAATGGATTTGCATGCAGCACAGATTCAGGGATTTTTTGATATTCCGGTAGATCACTTAGATGGATCGGTAATTTTTGTTCCATACATCAAAAGCCTCAATTTACCGAACCTGACAATTGCTTCGCCCGATATGGGTGGCTCTTATCGTGCGCGTACTTTTGCTAAGTTTTTTAATGCAGAAGTTATTATTTGCGATAAACGTCGTAAACGGGCAAATGAAATTGAGTCTATGTCAATCATTGGTGACGTAACCGGACAGGATGTAGTTTTGATTGATGATATTTGCGATACCGCCGGAACACTTTCTAAAGCAGCAGCTTTAATTATGGAAAATGGTGCGGCAAGTGTTCGTGCAGTTTGTACGCACGCTGTATTATCAGGTAAAGCGATAGAAACTGTAGAAAACTCGGTGCTTACCGAACTCATTGTTTCAGATACAATTCCTTTGAAACAGGAAAGTTCGAAAATTAAAGTTTTAAGTACAGCTAGTTTATTTGCGAGGGCAATTGCCAATGTAAATGAACACGGTTCAATCAGTGATTTGTTTAAGGTTTAAACTTTAGCATTTCCCATTAAGCTTTTATAAGCCTGAGTTGAACAATAAATAGAATTAAAAGAAAGGTAGGCGGTAAGGAGTTTAGGATGAATATCTTGATGCTCAATACCAAGTACTTAATACAAATCAATAAATATATATAAAATGAAAACAATCGCTATTAGCGGTTCTCCAAGAGAGAACGTAGGGAAACGCGATGCCAAGGAACTTCGTTACGAAGGTAAAGTTCCTGCGGTATTGTACGGAGGTAAAGAACAACAACATTTCGCTGTTGTAATTGCTGATTTAAGAGACGTAATTTACACGCCGGAAGTAAACTTTGTTGAGATTGAAGTTAACGGTGCTAAAACTAAAGCAATCGTAAAAGACACTCAATTCCACCCACTTACAGATGTGTTAATGCACATCGATTTCCTTCAGTTATTTGACGAGAAAGAAATCGTAATGGAAATTCCTGTTAAATTAACCGGAACTTCTCCAGGTGTTAAGATGGGGGGTAAAATGATCCAGAAATTACGTAAACTTCGTGTTAAAGCTTTACCAGCTAACATGCCTCAAAACGTAGAAGTAAGCTTAGAGAAATTAGAAGTAGGTAGTTTATTCCGTGTTCGCGATTTAAAAGGCGAAAACTATGTAATCACCAACACTCCTGAAGATACTATCGTTTCTGTAGCAATGTCTAGAGCATTGAAACAAGCAGAAACTGAAGCTGCTAAAGGTAGAAAGTAGTATTTGGTTTCGCAGGTTAACTGCGGTATCTAAAACCCAAAAAGCGGTGCAAAGAAATTTGTACCGCTTTTTTGTGTTTCACTGATTTCTCCATGCCCTCAAATCCCTTTGCACTTTGCCCTTTATCTTTTACATTTGCGCCATGAAATATCTAATCGTGGGTTTGGGTAATATTGGCCCCGAATATGCGCAAACCAGGCACAATATCGGATTTGACATTGCCGATGAATTGGTGAAAGGACTTAATGGAAGCTTTGAATTGCTTCGCCTGGCTTATTATGCCGAGGTTGGTTTTAAAGGCAAGAAATTCCATGTTATTAAGCCCACAACTTTCATGAACCTGAGCGGCAAAGCCGTAAACTATTGGATGAAAGAACTTAAAATTGCTCCCGAAAATGTTTTGGTAATTGTTGATGATTTGGCCTTGCCTCTTGGAAAACTGCGTCTGAAATTACAGGGAAGCAGCGCGGGGCATAACGGATTGAAAAGTATAGAAGAGGTCTGCGGCGGGCAGAACTACGCTCGTCTTCGGTTTGGTATTGGAGATGACTATCCTAAAGGAAGACAGGTAGATTTTGTACTGGGAAAGTTTGGTAAAGAAGAACAGCTTGAATTGCCTGCGTTAATTGATAAGAGTGTAGAGCTGATTAAAAGTTTCGCTACAATCGGTCCTGCAAAAACGATGACAGCCTTCAATAAATAAATCTGGAATACATACACTCAAAATTTGGTGCAAAAAAGAAGCCCATCAAAATAATTTTGATGGGCTTCTTTTTTATCTTTTGATAACTTATTTTACTTTTTCTTGCGCTCTGGCAATGTAAGCATCAATTAATTGCGCTTCAGCACTCTCCGGATACTGTGTTTTGATTTTCGTATATGAATCAACAGCACCTTTAAAATCGTTTAGATTTTCGCTTACCAAACCTAGTTTTTTCAAAAACATTGGAGAAGTGAATTTGCTTGCTTTATCTGCGGCTTTCTTGTAATATGTAGACGCTTGCTTGTAATCTTTCAATTCGCTGTATGCATCGCCCAATAAACCTAAAGCCAATGGATCTGCAACCGGACTACCTGTAGCAGAATATTTGCTCAATGCATCAATAGCTTGTTTGTACTCGCCTTTGCGTAAATAAATACCACCAAGATACAAATTAGCCAAATTAGCCGATTTTGTATTGTCATATTCTTTTGCAATGGCTTCCAGACCCATGTAACCACCTTCGCCTTTTACAGCTTTGTTAGAAAGTGAATCTACACCGATAAATTGCTCAGATTTGAACATTTTACTCGCTGCTTCTTCTGCACGGCCTTTTAAGTAAACGCCTTGATACCATAAATATACACCAACCAACAAAACGATAGCACCTGCGATGAATAACAAGCTTTTATTGTTTTCTTGTATAAATGAACCTTTTCTAGGTTGAATAGTCTGATTATCTGTTGTAGACATGTTTGTTTAAAAAATTGAGATTGCAAAAATACATTTTTAAGTCAAAGTATCAACCTTTATTTGTAAGTATTTGATTATACATTAGTTGTTTAGCAGATACCGGTTTGAAAACTATTTAAGCAAACGTATAAGTGTATGAAACCAGGTTTGGTTGTTAGTGAAGAAGCCTGAATAATCAATAATCAGATAAATGATTTGCCTTTCAAGGGCATTTCTTGATGAAGTAATTCGGATTGGTTGCCAAAACATGCCAAAATTTGTGGTAGAAGAAGCAGGAAAAATGTCGTCAAATCCCATGTATACTTCTTCAATTTCTGAAAGTGGAAGACTGAGTTCTGTTTCACCGGCAATATAAATACCGCTGGAAGCCAGTAAAATTTCGCCTTTATGTTTGTGTAAACGTGGTAAAAAAGAGAATACACCTGCAATCTTTTTAAAAAAACCCTGAGTGCCCTCTTTTACAAGTTCATGATCATAGGCCCAAAGAACGTTTCCTTCTAATAATTTTTGTGCAACCATTTTTAACTAAGTTGATTAAAGATACATTTTTTGCTTACCCACCAAGTATTTATTTAACATTTGTTACGTTGAGATGAAAAATAGGTAAATTGCAGGCTACTTATGTGGTTAAAGAATATTACTCTACTCAATTTCAAAAACTACGGTGATGCTGCCGTTCAGTTCTCAGATACTGTAAATATTTTTACCGGAGACAACGGATCGGGGAAAACAAATATGCTCGATGCCATTCATTACCTCTGCCTTTGCAAAAGTTATTTTAACCCGATTGATAGCCAGCAGATCAAAACCGGTGAAGAAGTTTTTATGATACAAGGCGATTTTGACCGGAGTGCAAAAAATGAAAAAATCAGTTGTGGCGTTAAACGGAATCAAAAAAAACAATTTAAGCGGAATAAAAAAGAATACGATAAACTGGCCGACCATATCGGGTTGTTTCCTGTGGTAATGATTTCTCCTTATGATGTGAACCTGATTATGGACGGGAGCGAGGAACGCCGGAAATTTATTGACAATGTGATTTCGCAAACTGATTCAAATTATCTTGATGTACTCATTTCATATAACAAAAGCCTGCTGAATAGAAATGCATTGCTCAAACAAATTGCCATCACCAGAAAATACGATCCCACATTACTCGAAATTCTTGATGAACAATTGATTGTTTCCGGAAACCGGATTTTTCAGAAAAGAAAGCAGTTTATGGATGAATTTATACCTTTATTCAATCAATACTACAGTTATTTAACAGACGCAAAAGAATCGGTTCAATTGTTTTACCAGTCACAGCTTTCTGAATTTCCATTCGAAGCCTTACTGAAGAAATCTGTAGAGAAAGACCGTGTTCTGGAACGTACAACAACTGGAATACATAAAGATGAATTGGTGTTTTCTATTCATGAAATGCCTTTAAAGAAATTCGGATCCCAAGGTCAGCAGAAATCTTTTCTCATAGCACTTAAGTTATCACAGTATGCATATTTGTCTAGAAATAAAGGCTTTAAACCCTTGCTATTATTGGATGATATTTTTGATAAGCTTGATGATCACCGTGTACAAAAGCTGATGCAAATGGTTTCCCATCAAGATTTCGGACAGATTTTTATTACAGATACCGGAATAGAAAGGGTGAAATCTATTTTTAAAAAGATAGAAGTTGATGTAACTTTGTTCACTGTAGATAACGGAGAGATAGCCCATGCGTAAACCCAATGATGTAACAATGAAGGATGCAATTAGCAAGATGCTTGATGTATACAGGTTACGCCGTAAATTTGATGAAACGTCTATTTTAGCCATTTGGCCGGAAATTATGGGTACTGCCATTGCAAACAGAACGAAAAAATTGTATATCCACGATAAAAAATTGTTCATCCGGATAGAATCATCAGTAATCAAAAATGAGCTCGTTCTGGTACGCCAGGGAATTATTCAGAAACTAAATGAACATGCCGGAAATGAAGTTATAAATGAAATAGTTTTCCTTTAATCGCCTCCTGCATTTAAAATAAAAAAGGTATAAGAATGTTCTTATACCTTTTTTTATGTTTAGCGTTGTGCGTCTGTTTAACTTTTTCCGCCACCAAATATCTTGGCCAGAATCCAGATAATTAAGGCAACAACCACAACCACAACAATGATTCCGGTCCAAACGCCTGCCTTAAATATTCCGCCGATAAGCTCACAACTGCTGAGTGTTGAAACCAAAAATGCAATGGTTAATAAAGGAAATACTTTTTTCATACTGATCGTTTTATAGTCAAACATCAGTTGAAAGAGAATGTTTTTCCAAAAGTTTATTTTCCATTAACCTTTAACAACTCGACCTCAAAAATCAGTGTGCTGTAAGGTGGAATGTCTTGTCCGGCGCCACGTTCTCCGTAGGCAAGTGTATAGGGTACAAAGAATTTGTATTTAGAACCTGTTGGCATCAACTGTAAACCTTCTGTCCAGCCTTTAATTACCTGTCCTAATGTTAATGTAATGGGCTCGCCACGGTCATACGAGCTGTCAAACACTTTGCCATTCAGCAAACTTCCTTTGTAATGTACCAGAACCGAGTCTGTTGCAGACGGTTTAGTTCCTGTTCCTGCGGTTAATACTTCATATTGTAATCCGCTAGGTGTAGTTTGTACTCCGGCACGCTTTTTATTTTGCTCGAGGAATGTTTTTCCTTCATTAATATTTGCCGTAAACTTGCTTTTGTTTGCGTTAGAAATGGCCTGGCTAATGGCTTGCTGACTTTGTTGCTGCGTCATTGACGGATTGGTTCCGTTAATCACATCTTTCAGGCCTTTTAATAAGGCATCATAATTGAAAGATGAAATTCCAGTGGTTTTGAGGCTCGCGCCAATTGAGCTTCCAAAGGCATAACTGGTAGAGTCGATTCCCGATTTTAATGCAAATACTGCAGGTTTAGCTGTTGCAACAGGTTTTTTAGCAATAGGTTTTTTTGCTGCAGGCTTGGTTTGTGCGGCTGCCGTTAAGGCTATTCCAGAAGCTACAAGCGTAACGAATATCTTTTTCATAGTGTGTGTGTATTTTTTTGGGATATATTTCGGGGCGAAAGATACCATTCTTTTTAAAAAGAAAAACCCCGAAAAAATCCGGGGTTTCAATTCTCTTAATATCTTAAAGCTTAGAAACGCTCGTCTGCTTTGAAGAAGAAATTACCTTCAATTTCTGCATTCTCATCAGAATCCGATCCATGAACAGCATTTGCATCGATAGATTTTGCATATTTCTGACGGATTGTGCCTTCCGCAGCTTCAGCTGGATTTGTAGCACCGATCAATTTTCTGAAATCTTCAACAGCATTGTCTTTTTCAAGAATTGCAGCAACAATGGGACCTGAAGACATGAAGCCAACAAGGTCTTTGTAAAACGGACGTTCTGCGTGTACAGCATAAAACTGACCAGCAGTTTCTTCTGTAAGTTTAGTGTATTTTAAAGCAATGATTTTAAATCCAGCAGTAGTGATGTCATTTAAAATAGCTCCGATGTGGCCATTTGCAACTGCATCGGGCTTAATCATTGTAAAAGTTCTGTTTGTGCTCATCGTGTTCGTATCAAAAAATTTTCTGCAAAAATACGTTTTTATGTATTAAAATGAAAAGGATAACGTTAATTAGCCTTTATTAATGTTAAAAATACTTAGCTTTGCAGGCGCAAAAAACATATGCTTACGTTAACAGAATTAAAAACATTACTGGCTACGCCACAGCGAATTGTAATCACTACACACCACAAACCAGATGGCGATGCCATGGGTTCGTCACTCGGTTTATATGCATATCTGATCCAGAAGGGCCATCACGTACGGGTAGTTACCCCAACAGATTATCCAGCATTTTTACATTGGATGCCCAATAATGGAGATGTAATTATTTTTACCGAAGAGCAGCAAAAAGCAGCACAGCTGGTAGATGAAGCTTCAATAATCTTCTGCCTGGATTTTAATACCCTAAGTCGCATAAATGAACTCGGGGAATTGGTAAGGGCGGCGAGTGCGAAAAAAATCATGATTGATCATCACCTCGAGCCTGAGGATTTTGATGATTATCGCCACTGGGACATTAATGCATGCGCGGCTGCTCAACTTGTTTTTGATTTTATTGTTAATCAACTGGATGATGAAGCAGGCATTAATAAGGATGTAGCAAGCTGTTTATATACCGGAATTATGACCGATTCTGGCTCATTTCGCTTTCCATCAGCAACTTCAGAAGTGTATCGGATTGCTGCCTGTCTTATTGATTTTGGCGCCGAACACTGGAAAATTCATCAGCTTGTGTATGACAATTCCAGCGAAAACCGCATCCGCTTTTTAGGATACTGTTTATCTAACAAACTTCAGATTATCCGCGAATACAATACCGCCATCATTTCAGTTACTAAAGAAGAACTGGAAAAGTTTCACAGTGCAACCGGCGATACTGAAGGTGTGGTAAACTATGCTTTGTCAATCAACGGAATCCGACTGGCGGCATTAATTATTGAAAGAACAGACAAAGTCAAACTTTCTGTTCGGTCTACCGGAGATTTTCCGGCGAACGAGATTTGTAAAAAATACTTTGGTGGCGGAGGCCATCGCAACGCCGCAGGTGGTGCATCAGAATTGCCATTAAATGAAGTGGTAGATAAATTCACTTCAATTTTAGAAGAATATAAAAATCAATTAATCGCTTAACAGCAAAAGAAAACAACTTTAAATTCAAATTAATTAAATGAAAAAAGGAATTATTATTCTAGCAGCAGCAACTTTAGGTTTAGCAGCTTGTAACAAAGAGAAAAAGGGTGCAGGAGGTTTGTTGTATACCATTCACCACACAGAAGGAAAAGAAAAAATTAAAGAAGGTGATATTGTTAAAATGAACTTTATTCAGAAAAATGATAAAGATTCACTTTTGCAAAGTACTTACAACTCTGAAATGCCTGCTGTTTTTCCGGTAGCTAAAAAAACTTATGATGGTGATATGAATGATGTATTGACCATGTTTGGTGAAGGTGACAGTGCAACGTTTAAAGTGAATTTGGATACTATGGCTTTCCATACCAAACAACCAAAACCTGAACAGTTTAAAAACGATAAATACATCACGTTCACAGTTAAAATTGAGAAAGTTTTCAAAAAAGAAAAAAACGAAGCCGATTCTACCTTCCAGAAACGTGCTGGCGAGTTTTTCCAGAAAGATTATGCTGCAACTGTAGAAAAGAAAAAAGGTGCTGAAGATGGTAAACTTAAAAGCTATATCGCAGATAATAAGCTGACTACTAAAACTACAGCAAGTGGTTTGCAATATATTATTACAGCACCAGGAAATGCAGAAAGAGCTGTAGTTGGCGATACCGTAAACATCAATTATACAGGTAGATTGACTAAAAAGAATGATAAAGGAAACTATCCTGTTTTTGATACCAGCGATGAAAAATTGGCTAAAGCTGAAAATAAATTTATGCAAGGAAGACCATATGGTCCTACTAAAATGCCTGTTGGTGGAACAATCCCAGGTTTTACCGAAGCACTTCAGTTAATCGGTAAAGGTGGAAAAATTACTGCAATTATTCCTTCAAAACTTGGTTATGGCGAACAAGGTGCGCCTCAGGCAGGAATTATGCCTTACAGTCCTATCGTTTTTGAAATCGAGATCGTAGACATTATTAAACCGAAAGCTGCTCAGCCAGCTGCAAAATAATATCTTCTTAAGAGTGATGAAAAGCCCTGGCCAAAAGCCAGGGCTTTTTTGGTCAGAATAATCAAACAATACCATTCATTTGAGGTTTTTATGCAGGTAGATAATGGACGGAAAAAGATTATCGGCTATCTTTGCCAGCGATTTTTGTGGCACGGAAAAATCATCCATGTCCAAAACCTAAATCATAGAATATCAATGAAAAAAACAATGATTGTACTTTTTGCCGCAGCTTTGGGCTTAAGTGCTTGCAACAGATTTGAAAAAGGAGAGGGCGACCTAACCTACAGGATCATCCGTAATGATGGAAAAGAAAAAATCAAAGAAGGCGATTATGTAAAAATGAATGGAATCCAAGTGGTTGATACCAAAAATGGCGATTCTATTATGGTCAATACCTATGATAATGAACGACCAGCTTTTTTCCAGATCAGTAAACAAATGTTTGTTGGAGACATGACCGCCGGATTAAAATTACTTGGAGAAGGAGACAGCGCAGTATTCAAACTGAACCTGGATTCTATGGCGAAATACTCTAGTGTGCCTAAACCTTCAAATGCGAAAGACAATTATGCAACCTTCACCGTGAAAATTGAAAAGGTATTGCATAAAGCACAAAATGAACCCGATAGTGTTTTTGAAAAAAAGAAACGTGACTTCTTCGAAGAAGAATATAAAGCATTGATTCAAAAAAATAAAGCTTCTGAAGCCGGGAAAATTTCTAACTATATAAAAGAAAATAATCTGGAGGTGAAAACAACTGCATCCGGACTTCAATACGTAATCGAAAATCCGGGTAACACGGAACGTGCAGCACTTGCCGATACTGTTCTAGTCAATTATACAGGTACGTTTACCAATAAAAAAAGCGATAGTAAACCAAATGTATTTGACACCACAAATGAAAAAATTGCTAAAGAAGCCGGAATTTATTCTCCACAGGTACAATATATGGTGCGTCCCTTGCCTTTAGTTATGCTTCCGAAAGGTTTTATAGAAGGTATACAGTTGGTGGGCATTGGCGGGAAAATTAAACTTATCATTCCATCGAAACTGGCATATGGCGAAAATGGAGGTGCATCTATCAATCCATTTACTCCATTGGTTTTTGATGTTGAACTTAAAGGTATACAGAAAGCAGGAAATACAACTGGGGGCTTGTTAAATGGCCAGTAGAACATATATTAGTAAAACAAAAAACCTTCAGATATCTACATCTGAAGGTTTTTTTATGTCAAGACTTTTTTTATTTGGCACGTTTTTGCAATTCGGAAATGGGCATACTGATTAACCTTCCGATAGGTGATTTCCCTTTGTACGTAATTACGCGGAACATGCTTGCATCTTTAGGTACCGTAAGTACTTCAGTATATTTTGGGTAAAACCGATCCGGACTTGAGTTGTCAAAGCTATAGTAGATATCTAATCCATCTGTCTCAGTTGTCAGTTCTACTAAAAGTTGTTTATCTGCGCTTCGTTTTACCGTAAATATCGGATCATACAAAGCCGGAGAATATTTCACATTGGCGAAATCGAGCCTTTTGAAATGTTGTTCGGTACGGTCTACAAAATTGGTCCAGTTTTTTTTCTCGATCGGGCTCCAGATCGATTCAGAAATTGCAAACGCCCGTGGCCAAACCATGTATTGAACCTGGCGGAAATTAAAAATTTGCTCCGTCCAAAGGTTTGCCTGCCCGCCGATAACATATTTAGCATTTACACTCGCCGGCAATGGATTAAACTGATAAGATTTATTTAAACGTAAAGACGCATATACACGTGGTTCTGTAATGGCATCTGCCTGCATATAATCCAAATATGCAAATTCCGTCGGGCTCATTACAACATTATGTTTTTCATTAGCTGCCTGAATACCATATTTCATGCCTCTCCAACTCATTACGGAAGCTGTTGGAGAAACACCACCTTCCAGGATTTCATCCCAACCCATAAATTTCTTTCCTTTAGAAACAACGATTTTTTCTACACGTTTTTCAAAATATGCCTGTACCTGAGGAATGGTTTTTAGGTTCTCGCGCTGCATAAGTTGTTTCACCTGCTCATTCTTTTCCCAGAAGTTATGCGGGGCTTCATCTCCACCCATGTGAATATATTCGAATGGAAAAAGTTTGGCCACTTGCGTAATTACTGTATCTAAAAAAGCATACACTTTTTCATTTGCCGGACAAAGTGTATTGTCTACTAAAGCGAGAGGTGGCGCTCCACGGCTCCAATCCATAATTTTTTCGCCAGAGCGCACTTTGTAATTCACCGCATCTGCTGTACAAGACAATTCTGGATAAGATGAAATCACAGCTAAGCTATGCCCTGGTACATCAATTTCGGGCATAATGTTTACGAACCGTTCTTGTGCGTATTGTACCAGTTCTTTAATGTCTTCTTGCGTATAAAAGCCGCCGTATGTACGCGGTTCATCTGCAGTTGGCGGGGTAAAATCGCCAAAGGTTCCTACTTTTTTTACACTCCAGGCACCCACTTCTGTAAGTTTTGGTAAACCTTTAATTTCAATGCGCCAACCTTCGTCGTCAGTTAAATGAAGATGAAGCAGGTTGAATTTATACCGAACCATGTCGTCAATAAATTGTTTTACTTCCTGTTTGGTAAAAAAGTGACGGGCAACGTCGAACATTAAACCCCTCCAACCCAATTTTGGATAATCTACAATATCTACGCAAGGCGATTTCCACTCTATATTGGCTACAACTTCTTTACTTTCTATCTCTGCCGGAAAAAGTTGCAAAAGAGATTGTACACCATAAAAAATACCTGCTGGTTTATTTGCAGTAATAATAATTTGTGTAGGATTTACATTTAACTTATATCCTTCCAAACCCAATTGGGCATCGTTCTGCGTATTCAAGACCATTTTTATGGTTGGGTTGCTGGCAGAAGCAACCGTGTTTACAAATTTACCTGTAGCGGTCGTAATTTTTTCGGATAGAAACTCTACAGATTCTTTAAGATCAGCACCTTTTGTAGTTTGAATGGTTACATTTTCCGGTAAAATAAAATTTCCTGATTTTTTCATTAAAGAGACTGGCTCAGGAATAATTGCAATGGCCGTTTGAGCCGCGCCATCCGTTTCGCCGATTTCAGTTTCGGTCACAATGTTCTGAGCAAAACTTCCTGCGCTACATGCGCAGATGGATAGGAGTAGAAATAACTTCTTCATTAAAATTAAATGTAGGTTAACCTTTAACTATTAATCTGCAATGTATCAAAAAAAGCCCAGTGCGCCACGCAATTTGTTACGCGTGTGAAGTCTCAATCACTTGCCAAACTTTTTATACTCTGTTGCCGCAATAAAAGCTTCATTTAGGTTTTTACTAAATGGACTGAACAAATCTTTCATCCGTTCAGGATGCCACTGTACCAAGCACAAAAAAGCATGGTTTACTACATTTTGGCGCTCAATAGCTTCTATGACACCATCAGTAGTAATGGCGCAAGCAACCAAACCTTTGCCAACTTTATCCGGACTCTGATGATGATTGCTGTTTACCAATCCTGAATTCGTATTCACAATCTGGCTCAGCCACGAAGACGGATTTACAATAATTTCATGGTAACGGTCACTTTTATCTGGCATTTTAGCATGGTTAAATTTCCCCCAGCATGCAATGTCGGGAATCAAAGTTCCTCCGAAAAAGACGTTTGCAACTTGTATACCCCTGCAAATACCCAAAACTGGTATATCGTGCTTTTCAGTATAGTTTAAAATGGAAAATTCGAAATCATCACGCAGTTCATCAACATCCTCTTCATGGCAATATGAAAAATATTCGGGTTGATGGTAAAAGCGTGGATGTACGTCTTCTCCTCCCGTCAGCACAATCCCATCACATTGTTCAATTTCTTTAAAATTATTGAGCTTATAACTCAGGCGGATCACTTCCACACGGCTGTCATATTTGCAAACCCAATCTGCATAAAGATCAAATTTGCTGCAATCTGTAACCCCAATTTTTAATGTATCCGACATGTTGATTGTTTGAACGGAACAAAATACATGGATCGTATTACATTAACAAATCTTAAATACCGCATTCAAATTTGCCTACAACATTTATACGTAATTCTATATAAATAGACCACAGGCTTCATTATATTGCAGAATAATTTATCAAATGCAAGCAGACGCACTCCAACCCTCCGTACATTTTAAAAGCATGGCTAAAAAAGCCGTTTGGTCCATCGTTTTATTTGTGGTTACCTATCTTCTATTAATTGTGTTTGCTGTGGGACTCACAGTTTTAGCCGCAATGGGCGGGATATTGATTATCGCTGCAAAACCGATGTTTATAACGGTTGCCTTGGGCTTAGGACTGATGTCTTTTGGCTTGCTGATTTTGATTTTCCTGGTCAAGTTTATTGCCCGTCGCGTAAAAATTGATCGTTCTCATTTAACGGAGATCAAACCGGCAGAGCAACCGGAATTGTTCAAAATGATAGCAGAAATCGTAAATGAAGTTGGAACGGATTTTCCGAAACGCATTTATTTATCTTCAGAGGTGAATGCTTCGGTTTTTTACAACTCAAGTTTTTGGAGCATGTTTTTCCCTGTTCGAAAAAACCTCCAAATTGGTGTGGGTTTAATGAATGCAGTATCCATTGATGAACTTAAAGCGATTTTGGCACACGAATTTGGACATTTCTCACAAAAAAGTATGCGTGTAGGCGCCTATGTATACAATGTAAACCGCATTATTTATAATGTATTAAATGAAAATGATGGTTTTGGGAATGCCATTAACAAATGGGCTTCCGTAAGTAATTTCATCTCACTATTTGTAATTCTTGCTACCAAAGTGATTGAGGGCATTCAGTACGTGTTAAGGAAAGTGTATAATGTGGTTAATCTGAGCCACCTGGCGCTATCCAGAGAAATGGAATTTCATGCTGATGCCGTTGCAGCCCATATTGCCGGGTCTAAACCTCTGATAAGTTCTTTGTTGCGCTTACAGCTTGCAGATTATTCGCTAAATCAGATCTATTTGTATTACGATGGAAAAATTAGTGCGAACGAAAAGACAAATAATATTTTTCCGCAGCATTATTTTTTGATGCGTTTTTTTGCCGGAGAACAAAATCTTCAATTTGAAGATGGCTTGCCTTTGGTATTGGCTGATACACATGTTAAATACGATAAAAGTAAACTTATTATCAAAGATCAATGGGCATCACACCCAAGTACTACAGATCGAATAGCCCATTTGGAGATGCTAAATTTACCTCTACGGAGTTATGGTAAAGGAATTGCAGTTGAACTTTTGCAAGATAAGGATCTCGTAATGCAAAAAATCACCGCTAAATTATTTGATGCTGTTAAGTATGCGAGTGAACCTAATATTAAAGGTGAACAGGACTTTGAGCAAGAATTTCTTAAAAGCCGTATGGAAAATATACTTCCGAAAGTGTTTAACGGTTATTTCGATTATAGAAATCCGTATATACCAAAGGGAAACGAGACGGCCGAAACAGATCTCAGCATTGTGGATTTTAATACGGCATTCAGTGATGATACGATGTCACTTGTGTATGAGCAAAACTCTTTAAATGCAGATCTCGCAACACTTAAACAAATCGCAACCGGAGAACTAGATATCAAAACCTTTGACTATAACAACATACGATATTCTAATTTTGATGCAGCCGCACTCATCATTTACATTAACAATGAGATAAAAGAAATTGATGCCAAATTAGACAAAATGGATCAGCAAATTCATCAGGCATTTATTGTCCGCGCTCAGGAACAAGGTCTTGCTGGGGAATTGGCTCAGAGGTATAAGCAGTACGGTGAGATCGCATCTTTATTTACCGAGCAAGATGCGTTGTATGTTAAAATGGCACAGTTAACCTCCTTTATGTTCACATCTATGGATTTCGATACAATTGAGCAAAATGTCTTTTTGCTTAAAAAGGAAGAAAAGAACTTTAAGTCAGCCATTCAAACGTTGCTCAGCCATCCACTTTATATACTGGAGCAAGAAATAAGAGAAAATCTGGAGAGATACCTGAAAGCAGATTACGTTTATTTCGTAAGTAAAGCATATATCGATCAGCAAGTCAGCGAACTGGTAGAAAGCATTAATACGTTTGGCCAAATTATTTTCAAAACTCAATTTGAATTCCGAAAAACCTTATTGGAGTTTGAAGCAGGCTTGGTTGAAGCTGCTCCTGTGCATGTAGAAGGCCAATAGATACTATTGGCCTTCAAAAGATTAATCTTCTTTTTTTAATACCTGCGCATCGCGGGTATTTTTTTGTACAGAAATTGCACCAAAAAGAGATAATAAAAATGCAAATGCATAAAAGCCTTTTTCGCTCGGCAATAAAGTTGCATTCCACAACCCGATAACGAGCAGCGCAATGGTGAGTAAAGTAGAAAACCAGCTTATGCCGTAATAAATATCGGTTACAGGAATATTTTCCAGTCTGTCTCTAACTGCTTTTTGTAGTGAAATTACCGCGAATAAACCGAACATAAGAACAGTAAAGTAATATCCTTTTTCATTAAGTAGCATGTCAGACCGCCATAGGCCTACAATAAAGCCAATCATTCCTATTCCTAATGCGAGCCAGGCCGCCGCAATAAATGCGTTTGATGGTTTTTGATTCATTTTTGAGATTTTAATTTATCAGATCATCTGCAAAACTTTCAGATAAGGGTATTAAGGTAATAATTAATTGCGAATCTCCAAGAGCCAAACAAAAACTCAATATCTTGCATTACTATATAAATAGACTTCTAAAATGCAAAACCTGATTACCGCAGAACAAATGCACAAAGTGGATGAATACACCATCCAAAATAAACCAATTGCTTCTATTGATCTTATGGAACAGGCGGCACGGGCATTTGCGCAGATATTTATGCAACATGAACCAAACCGGGATTCAGAAATTGCAATCTTTTGCGGCAAGGGTAATAATGGGGGAGACGGATTGGCTATAGCACATTTGCTTACCTCATATGGTTATCAAAATATAAACATCTATCTGGTTACTTTCAGTAAAAAGGAAACGGCTGATTTCGCCATTAATAAGCAGCGGATTAAAGAATCATCCCTAAAAATTATCCAGGTTAGTCAACCATCAGACTTCTTACCTATTGCTGCGGAAATACTAATAGACGCAATTTTGGGTTCAGGTTTGAATAAACCATTATCTGGGAAATATGCAGATTTGTCACAAATCATTAATGCACAACACAAAAAAGTTTATGCAGTTGATGTACCTACTGGCTTTTTTTCAGAAGGGCCATTAAATTTGGAATTTAACGGCATAAAAGCCTACAAAACCATCTCCTTTCAGCGGCCTAAAATAAATTTTTTCTTCCCTGAGTCAATCGTTGCCACTGAAGAATTTGAAGTCGTGAATATTGGACTCGATGAAGCCTTTATACACAAATTGGAAAGTGATTTCATTTTGATGGAAGAATCTGATATCCGAAATCTTCTTCACCCCAGGAAACGTTTTACTCACAAAGGAACGTACGGGCACGCTTTAATTGTTGCTGGAAATGTAAATACTATGGGCGCTGCACTATTGGCTAGTAGCGCATGTTTGCATAGTGGCGCCGGACTAACCACAGCGTGTATCCCGCAGAGCGGATTAATTGCGCTCAATTCCATACTACCCGAGGTGATGGCGTTAACACGCGATGGTTATATGGAAATTGAAAGATTAGAGAGTTATAAAGCAATAGCCATAGGGCCTGGTCTGGGCATCTCAGAAGAAAATGAGATGTTATTGGAGCAACTCATTATTCGATCAAATTGCCCTTTGGTTATTGATGCAGATGCGCTGAATATTTTGGCACAGCGCCAGGATTTATTAGATAAACTTCCCCAGAATACCATTATTACACCGCATATGAAGGAATTTGACCGATTATTCGGAGAACATGAAAACTGGTGGACCCGTGTTCAAAAAGCCAAAATAGAGGCGCAAACGCGAAAGTTGGTCATTGTGCTGAAAAATCAATATACATTTGTGTGTGTCCCGGACGGAAAAATTTACATTAACCCAAGTGGAAACCCGGCTATGGCGCAGGGTGGAATGGGAGATATTCTAACAGGTATTTTGGCTGCATTTGTAGCACAGGGTTACCCAACAAAAGAATCAGCGCTATTGGCTTGTTATGTACATGGAAAGGCAGGCGATGAACTCGCAGACCTGAGTTTTGTAGTACCCGCAGGGGAAATTGCCCACCAGTTGCCCAAAACAATTAAAAGCCTATCCTTTTAACAAAAAAGCCCCGGAAATATTCCCGGGGCCATTATATACTTTGTTGATTTATTTGATTTAAACGCCGCCCATAACGGTTAATTTTTCCATTGTTGGATTTACACTTCCGCCCATTGGTTCTACCGTAACAGCAAAGGCCTGAGCTTCCTGTATCGCTTGCATTTTTAACAAAGCTTCATTTGCAACAGAATCTTTTTTGCCAAAAACACCCAGGCTAACAGGTTTTCCATTTACCAAAGCCCAAAGCTGATATTCATGTGTGTCATCGGTTTTTGGTAAATCCATTGCTACATAATTGATCAGAACACTCTTGTCTTTTTTGTTCCAATACACATTCATTTTAGATGTTGGACTAAATGCCTGACCCTGCATACGGATGGTTGCCCATTCTTTGCTGTCATTCATCTGAACCATATTATCCAGTCCTTTGTTCTCAAACTCAAGATGACTGACTACACCTGCAAATTTTTCCTTATCCAGGTTAAGACTCGCTATCTGATCATGTGCATCATTTAACTTTCCATAGGTAATAATTAACGATGCGGTACTGATTACTAATAATGCAATGCAGGCAACAAGAGCAAATCTTAATACCCTGATTTTACCATCACTATGGTCCATTCTAACCACTTTCGGTTCGTTGCCTGGTTCAGTAAGTGTACGTTCTTCTTCAGAACTATCCGTTAAAAGCCCTAATTGTTTAAACAATTGTTCTTCAATATCAGCAGATGGCTCTACTGCATTTTGCATAGCATATTTCTCCATAGTAATTTCTATGGCCGAAATTTCCTCCTGAACTTCAGGATAACGGGATGCCATTTCTTGAACCTCCAACATTTCTTCAGATGATAAATCACCTAAAACGTATAGTTCAAGTACCCCAGATTCGATATATGCCTTTAAATTTTCCACGCTCAATTAAAACTCCTCCTCAATTCAATTATAGCCAAACGGACACGCGTTTTTACCGTACCCAGAGGCAGATTTAACCTTTCAGCAGTCTCTACGTGTGTAAAACCCTTGTAGTAAACTAAGTCTAAAACCTCCTTTAAATCAGGCTTAAGATTGTCTACAAGTTGCTTAACACCAAGAACATCGGGATTAAAAGTAACCTTGTTTTGCTCTTCAACGAAACTTACGTTATTTTCGATATCTTGGTTTTTTAAGGAGTTCTTAAAATCTTTTGAGCGGAGCTTATCAATAGATAGGTTACGGGCAATATTCATCATCCAGGTAAACAAACGACCTTTAGATTCGTCGTAGTTACCTGCTGATTGCCAGATTTTTACAAAGGTTTCTTGCAGAACATCTTCGGCAAGTTCGGTATTGATTACAATACGCGAAATTACACCATACAGCGCTGAGGAATACATGCTGTAAATTGTTTTTAGCACTTGCGAATCTTTCGATTGAAGCCCTAGAACAATTTGAGGTTCAGTTAAGGATGGTTTTTTATATGCAGTCACTATGTTTACTAAGGTACAATAGTTAACATCAAATGCAAAAAAAAGTTTTGAGCCAAAAATTTAGATCAACTCATTTTTTGCATCTTAAAACGAAACATGTTAAAAGGTGATTATTTGATGCCTTCTATTGGAAAAAGATGTTTTTCTGCATGGTATGATGAACGTACCAGTGGGCCACTCTCTACGTATTTTAAACCCTTCGCCAGCCCAACTTCTTTATACATGGCAAAAGTGTCTGGATGAATCCAATCTACAACAGGGTGATGGTTTTTGGTCGGTTGTAAATATTGGCCTAAAGTTAAAATATGTACACCATTTGCCACAAGATCATCCATTGCTTCAAAAATATCTTCGTCGGTTTCTCCCAATCCCAGCATGATACCGGTTTTCGTTCTTAAGCCAAATTCCGAAATTCGTTTTAGTGCTTCTAAACTTCTGTCGTACTTCGCTTGTATACGTACCTGGCGGGTTAGGCGCTTTACCGTTTCCATATTGTGAGATACCACTTCTGGTCGCTCTTCCAACACGCGATAAAGATTATCCCATTGTCCTTTGAAATCAGGAATTAAGGTTTCTAATGTTGTAATAGGACTTTCTCTGCGAATAGCTTGCAATGTTTCGGCCCAGATTATAGAACCACCATCTTTAAGATCATCACGATCTACCGATGTAATTACGCAGTGCTTAACACCCATTAATTTTACGGAGTTAGCAACGCGGTTTGGTTCGTCCTGGTCTACCGCGAGCGGGCGGCCTGTTGCAACAGCACAAAAAGAACAACTTCGTGTACAGATATTGCCTAAAATCATAAATGTTGCTGTACCAGCACCCCAGCATTCACCCATGTTTGGGCAATTACCACTTTCACAAATTGTATGTAGTTTATGGGTATCAACCAAACTGCGTACCTGAGCATATTCTTTGCCTACAGGTAACTTCACTCTCAACCAATCTGGTTTACGTTTAACTTCGGTTACAGCGGGTACAACTGGTAAATCAATCATGGTGCAAAGTTAAACAATACAAATGAAAACTCAGACGCCTAAAGTGTTTAGACCTTGTAATGTTTTAGGGTCTTCCAGATAGCAATAGCATTGCTGACGATTATAAGAGATCTCAAGGTTTTTTAAAATATTTTAATTTTAATGCTGTTTTAACGATAAATACATCTAATTTTTTAATCAGCTGCATAAATTTTAGTCATCCTTTTTTAAAATTTGTTCAAAAGAGAAAAGTATCCTATATTGTAGGCAAATTTTTGACTTTTAAAGGTTGAAAATTTATCGCGATGATTAAAAATCATCATAAATTTGCTACACCTAATAGAAGATGACGAAGAATAAAAAGACAGTTGGTAAAACTGACGTAGATGTAATTTTGATTGGAGCAGGTATAATGAGTGCCACTCTAGGTGTTTTATTGAAAGAATTAGAACCAAACTTAAGTATAGAAATTTACGAGCGGCTTGATGTTGCTGCAGCAGAAAGCTCTGATGCATGGAATAATGCCGGAACCGGCCACTCTGCATTTTGCGAGTTGAACTATACTCCAGAAAAAAAGGATGGGACTGTAGAAATCAAGAAAGCCATTCAAATTGCCGAACAATTTGAAGTTTCAAAACAATTCTGGTCTTTTTTAGTCGATAAGGGCATGATCTCCCGTCCCGAAAATTTTATTCGAAAAGTTCCGCATATGAGTTTTGTTTGGGGCGATAAGAACGTAGAATACCTTCGTAAACGATACCAGGCATTGCAACAGTCCGATTTGTTTAATGATATGGAGTATACAGAAGATTCATCGGTAATCAGAAATTGGGCCCCACTTATTATTGACGGACGTGAAGCCGGAAGTAAAGTCGCTGCTACGAAAATGGATCTGGGAACAGATGTGAATTTTGGCTCCTTAACACGCGATTTATTTAGTACCCTAAAATCAAAGCCAGGCGTAGGTTTACATTTCAATTCGGATATCAGGAATTTGAAAAAAGACAAAAACGGAAACTGGGTTATAAAAGTTAAAAACCAGCAAAGCGGCGAAATTAAAAAACGAGTAGCCAAATTTGTATTTATAGGTGCCGGAGGTGGTTCTTTACCATTGCTGGAAAAATCGGGTATTCCCGAAGGAAAAGGTTTTGGTGGTTTCCCGGTAAGCGGGCAGTGGCTTAAATGTACCAATGAAGATATTATTAAGCAGCACGAAACTAAAGTATATGGTAAGGCTGCAGTAGGTGCGCCGCCAATGTCAGTTCCGCATTTGGATACACGAATGATTAATGGAAAACGTGCGCTACTGTTCGGGCCATATGCCGGTTTTTCAACAAAATTTTTAAAAAACGGATCTTATATGGATCTGCCGAAATCCATTAAGCTTAATAATATTGGCCCAATGATTTCTGTTGGCTTGCATAATATGGATTTGACCAAATATCTGATACAGCAGGTTATGCAATCACCAGAAGATCGGATGGAGGCTTTGAGACAGTATTTGCCAAAAGCAGAAATGAAAGACTGGGCCTTAGAACATGCTGGTCAGCGCGTACAAGTGATCAAAAAAGATAAAGAAAAAGGTGGTGTTCTTGAATTTGGAACTGAAGTGGTTAACGCTGCTGACGGATCAATTGCAGCCCTTTTAGGTGCTTCTCCTGGTGCATCAACAGCTGTTTCAATTATGCTTGATTTGCTGCAACGTTGTTTTAACGAAGATCTTGCGTCTGCTGAATGGCAAGCAAAAATTAAAGAAATGATCCCTACTTACGGGCAGGCACTGGCCGAAAATGAAGCTTTGTGTAAAGCAACACGCGCCCGTACATCAGCTGCTTTAAAACTTATATAACGATATTGCTATATCTTAACAACAGAAAGGGCTTTGATTGTACAATCAAAGCCCTTTCTGTTTAAATAATATTTTGAACTATGGCGCAATAACCTCAGCAACTTCTTCAGCAGAGATATCGCTGTGCGAAGCTTCTAATACACAGTCTCCGTCTTTAATTAATAAAATCTGAGGAGATTGATGTGCAACCTGAAAAGTTTCGGCAACCTGGTTGGAGATGTCGCGGTAGCTGATCAGATCCAAAAAATAGAGTTTTGTATCTTCAGGAATTACATCCCAGCTAAATTCAAAACTCCGTTTGGCCATCATACTGATGGAGCAACGTGTGCTGTGTTTAAATATAAGGCTATAACCGCTTGCTTTTTTAATTTCATCAAGCTGATCTATAGAAGTTAAGTTAACCCAAGTCATGATTAAAATTTTTTGTTTCTATTCAGGTAACATTTATAAAGAATGAATGTTCTGTAAATGACCTGAAAATGAAAATCTGCTAACTATAGTTAGTTTCTTCTGCGTTTGCCTTCCGGATAAGAACCGTAAGCCGGGCAAAGTTTGGAAGAGCAGGATTCCAAAATGGTAATGGTGCAGAACACCGCCAGTAATAAGATGGCTACTTTTTTCATCGATATACGTTTTATTCTCAATATATCAAGGTTTTAAGGGGATATTGAGAGAAGTTTTTTAAACCTCTAAATTACAAATAGTTTCTGAAAGCGCAAGCCTAAATGTTTGCAGAAAAATCGGCCATTTTTATTGCTGTAATTGCAGCTTCATCGCCCTTATTCCCGTGTTTACCACCAGCCCTGTCTTGTGCCTGTTCTAAGTTATTTGTTGTAAGTACACCAAAAATAACTGGTTTACTATATTTGATTCCAACATTGGTAACGCCTTGTGCAACTGCATCACAGATAAAATCGAAATGCTTTGTGTCGCCCTGAATTACACAACCTAAACAAATTACAGCATCTACATCACTTCTTTTGCTCAGCAGAATTTCGGCTCCGCCAGTAAGTTCAAAACTTCCGGGTACAGGTAAAGAAATAATATTTTCTTCTTTTACGCCATTTTCTAATAGTGTTTTTAATGCACCATTGTACAATGCGCCGGTAATTTCAGCATTCCATTCAGCAACAATAATCCCGAATGTGTAATCTGCTCCGCTCGGAACAGTGGTATGAGAAAAATCAGAAAGATTTTTTAGTTGTGTTGACATGGAGACAAATATAATGTTATGCAGCTAATGTAAAAAAACTTAATGTTTGTTGCTTGTAAGATTTAGGTTCATATTTAGCCTATTAATTGTATTCCATTATAAGTTGCACCTATTGGGATGATCTTATCGCTAATCCAGATCTGACTGCGATCGAACTTGGAGATTTTGTTTTTGGAAACAATGAAGGCGCGGTGGCAACGTACAAAATCCTTTTTAGGTAAAAGATCTGTAAGATCATTTATGGTTATGCGTGAACTGATTAATCTATCCTGCAATTGAATTTGCGTGTAGTTGCCGGAAGCTTCAATATATAGAATATCATTCAGTACTACTTTTATTTGCTCATAACCATCTTTGATGAAAATAAAATCGGTTCGGGCGTCCTGTTTTTGAGTACGTAGATTAAACAATTCATGCGCTTTGTTGCAGGCTTTAAGAAATCTCGAAAGTGAGAAAGGTTTCAGCAGGTAATCTACCGCATCAAGCTCGAAACTTTGAACAGCATGTTCTGTATAAGCTGTAGTGAAAATCACCATCGGCGGACTGCTTAAGGTTTTCAGAAAATCAATTCCGCTAATGTCTGGCATCTTAATATCCAAAAAAATTAAATCAACTTTGTTTTTCTGCAAATAGCCTGTTGCAGCAAAGGCATCTGTAAAGCTTTCGTCGAGTTCAATAAAAGGAACTTTCGATGAGTGAGATTTAATAATCTCTAATGCAATGGGTTCGTCATCTATAGCTATGGCATTCATTGGGTATTTTTAAGGTAGTATACACATAATTTCTACCAATATTTTATTTTTAAACTTAATGATATTGATCTTAAGTTAATTAAAAACATTTTTATGCTGAGGCAATTAAAGAACTTTACAGTTGTAACGCTTAGTATAGGTGAATTACCACAACATTTCATTACATAACCGTGTAACTTTCCATTTAAAAATGCTTTAGTCTGGTTTTTCGCAAATGGAATTAATCCAACTGCAATGTTAAATGAACGAAGAATTCATTGGCACTTTCGCGGATAATAAGTTCGTGCTTTCCGTAATACAAAAGAGATAACCTTTGTTTTACATTTTCAAGTCCAATACCGCTTTTTAGTTTTTCCGGGTCGTTATCTGGTTTAATATATATACTGTTGTTTACATCAAAAAATAGTGTGTTTGCCTTGGTTTGAAGTGTAATTTTTATGTGTGATGGATGCTGTAAACTAATACCGTGTTTAAATGCATTTTCAATAAAAGGAATCAGCAACATCGGTGTAATTTGAAGATTATTCGGCTGTTCCTCAATCTGTGTATCTATTCGGATATCCGCAGAGCGGGAAGTTCTTAATTTTTGCAGATCGATATAGTTGTTCAGATACTCTACTTCTCGCGTAAGCGAAATTTTATCGAGCGTATTTTCGTGAAGCATGAAACGCATCATGTCACCAAGTTTTTGAATGCCTTCACCGGTTCTTTCCGCATTTTCCTGTAGCGCTGTTCCGAAAAGTGTATTTAATGCATTGAACAAAAAATGGGGATTGATCTGCGATTTGAGAAAGTTTAAACTTGCATCTGATTTTCCGAGTTCAGATTTTAACATCTGTATTTCTGATAACTTCTCGAATTTATGCTTGTAGATAAACCATGAAAGTGGCGTGTTTATACAAATGAGCGCGATGGAATTAAAAATTAGAATTAATGGAATGGTGTTTCCATTGCGCATAAATGCCAACAGAAAGAGCAACAACAATAAACTAATCAGAATGCTAATCAAGGCATTCCCCCAAAAATAGCGTCCAAATCCTTTTGAATTTTTGCGCAGATTAGGTATGATATAATAGATTGATAAAAATGCCAATGCAATATTCACTGGCGGAGATATAATCCAAAAAATAAAGATATCGTAATCTAAACGCGCAGATAATACCACAGCAACAATCATTATGGTGATTAGCCAGATGCGTATTGTATTAAATAATTCTTCAGTAATATTAAATTGTTCGGATTTTAAAAAGCTAATTTTCTTGAGCAGGGTATTGCCTTGTTCATTAAAATATGCATATACCGTAAAGATGATGTATAAAAAGAAAATATAAATAAAAGCTTCTCCAAAAAACGCATCATAAGCATTTTGTAAATCATCATACTGTAATAACCGATAAGCTTCTGAATATGTGTTGGCAATCATCCAAACCAGTATGCTTACAAAAGTTATAATTCCCGTAAGCAAAATATTCATCATTAAATACCGCTTTTTAATAATCTGCGGCATGAAACAGAAATTAATTAACAAAAAACTGGCATATACGACACTGATTTTAAATATACTTGGAAGGAAATAGTTGGCAATAACACCATAACTGATCTGGCTTTCATTAAAAAAATATGAATTTACAGAGCCATAAGCCGTTTGGGTACAAATGCTAATGAGCGCGAAAATGTAAATGACGGTCGATATCCAAAATTCAAGTTGATTAATACCTTTGGTTTGCAACTGATCCGATTTATAAGATGTATACTCCATTTTCTTTTGTTTAGACTGCAATTCTACAAATATGGTTGATCTCAAATCCTAAAATGTGACAAATGCGGGCAAAAATGGGATGAGTAATAAATTTTATACCTTTATAGCCTGACGCAAATCTCGTGTTCATAATTATTTATTCAAAAATATCCACCATATGATCATATACGGAATACCAAATTGCAATACAGTAAAAAAGGCGCTAGACTGGTTAAAGGCGCATAACATTGATTTCGAATTTCATGATTTTAAGAAAAAAGGAATCACAGCGGAGAAACTAAATGAGTGGAGCAACTTATTTGGATGGGAAACGGTCTTAAACAGAAAAGGTTTAACCTGGAAAAAATTAAGTAAAGAGGAGCAGGCAAAAATTGACAACCAACAAAGTGCTGTAGCATATCTTTTGGGCAATACCAGTGCGATTAAGCGACCGATTGTTGAGCAAAACAGCAAGGCAGTTTTAATAGGATTTGATGATGACAAATATTCTGAAACACTCGCTTAGTTGAGTTGTTCTTATGTTAAAGTTTGTTAAAAGCAAATTTTCATTGTCGAACTAAATTACTTTTGAATATGTACAGGCTCCTCTTAATTCTCTTCATTGCTATTCCAGGTTTTGCATTTAGTCAATCCGTAACTACGGGATCAGTTTTCGACTATTCAAAAAAAAATCTTCCACTGCCAAGTGTTGCCGTTCGGAATTTGAGTACAAAAAAAGCAACAATAACCGGAACCGACGGGAAATATTCAATTGCAGCCAGTATTGGTGATCTCATCGAATTTTCACTTGTAGGTTATCAAACCGATACACTTTACCTGTCTGACTTGTCAAAGAAAACCATTTATCTACCCGAACGAACAAATTCATTGGGCGAAGTAAATGTAGAAGCCGTAAAGATGAGTAAGGGAATAACAAATGCTGTAGACCCACTCGCAGAAAAATATACGCGTGTAACCACTGGCGGAAACCTGGAAAGAAAACGAATGACAGATAAGGTTGGTAGTTTAGGCTTAAATTTAGGGTATGGCAAATACAAAAAGCAACAACGCAAGGAAGCTGCTTTAGAGCAAAAAGAGGCTTATATGCAAGAGGTTGATGCTAATTTTACAGAAAAGGCAATTGCCGACCTGACTAAATTAAACGGAACGGAACTTAAAAATTTTATGATCTTATACCGGCCTACTGCAGAACAAGTAATGGCAGAAAGGCCTTTTTCTTATACCTACTATATATCAAAATCTTTTACGGCCTGGCAAAAATTAACTCCACAGCAGAAAACACTAAAAGATTTGCCGAATTTAAAGACAAATTAGGTTGATTGGTCAGAATTAGTAACATTGTAAGCACAAATCGTCCGGTTTGTGCTTATTTTTTATATTTACGGCTGATAACAACCTTATTATGACAATCAAAATAAACAGATTAATTTCTACCTGTTTGCTCGGTTGCGTTGTAGTTTTTCAAAGCTATGCTCAGCAACCAAAAAGTACCACAACCATTCAGAGCAATTATAATGCAGCAGAGGCTTTCGGTCCGTTGTTTTACACGCAAAATGGGAACGAGTTTCGTTCTGCTAACGGTGCGCCGGGTGCCAAATATTGGCAAAACAGAGTAGATTACAACATTTACGCAAACTTAGACGAGAGCACAAACACCATTACAGGAAGCGTTACGATTACGTATAAAAATAATAGTCCGGATAAATTACCATATTTATGGCTTCAACTGGATCAAAATACATTTAAAGAAAATTCTCGCGGCGCTGCAATTACACCATCAAAAAGTAGATATGGTTCACAAGGAGAGAAGTTTGTAGGTGGATATTCAATCAAAAACATTAGTGTTGCACAAAAAGCCGGCGCTGTCAAATTTACTTCTCTTGTAGAAGATACCCGCATGCAGATTCGTCTAGATCAGCCTTTGGCTGCAAATGGCGATGTAGTAACCATTAAAATGGATTATAGCTATGTTGTGCCCAAAGAAGGATCGGACAGAACTGGCCATTTAACCACAAAAAACGGAGAAATTTTTGCTATTGCACAATGGTTTCCAAGGATGTGTGTGTATGACGACGTTTTAGGTTGGAATACTTTGCCGTATTGGGGCGGTGGCGAGTTTTATTGCGAATATGGCGATATCAATTTTGCAATTACTGCGCCTGCGACGCACATCGTGATGGGTTCTGGCGAGTTGCTTAATCCACAAGAGGTTTTTACTGCCGAACAATTGAAGCGGTGGAATGCTGCAAAACTGAGTGATAAAACTGTTCATATTCGTTCAGAGGAAGAAGTATCAGATCCGAAATCTCGCCCTGCGAAAGACAAATTAACCTGGAAATTTAAAATCACCAATGCGAGAGATGCTGCTTGGGCTTCATCTAAATCATTTGTTTTAGATGCTGCAAAATATACGTTGCCAAGTGGTAAAACCGGATTAGCGGTTTCGGCACAGCCTGTAGAAAGTAATGGAACAGATGGTTACGGACGAGGCGTGGAATACGTTAAATCTACAATAGAGCATTATTCTTCCAAATGGTTTGAATACCCATACCCAATGGCTGTAAATGTTGCAACAAATATTGGTGGTATGGAATATCCGGGAATTGTATTTTGCGGATGGGAAGCTAAAAATGCTAGTGCATGGGGTGTAATTGATCACGAATTTGGCCATACCTGGTTCCCAATGATTGTGGGCTCTAACGAACGTAAATTTGGTTGGATGGATGAAGGATTTAATACTTTTATAAACGGAATTTCATCCAAAAATTTTAATAACGGAGAATACGCAGAACGCGCGAATGATATGCATGCAATTGGTAGTCGTGCTATCGGTAATCCAAACTTAGATAATATAATGCAAATGCCCGATGGAATGGCAGAGCGAAACATCGGTGTAAATTTATATTCTAAACCCGGCTGGGGATTGGATATTTTAAGAGATCAGATTCTGGGAGAAGATCGTTTTGATTACGCTTTTCGCCAATACATCAAAAATTGGGCTTTTAAACATCCAACACCATTTGATTTTTTCCGGTCGATGGAAAATGGCGCTGGCGAAGACCTTGCATGGTTTTGGAGAAGCTGGTGGTTGAACAACTGGAAAATGGATCAGGGATTGGGCGATGTGCAGCCGGTGCAAAAAGACGGGCAGTTGGTTGCGTATACCATTCGAGTAAACAATCTGGAAAAAATGCCAATGCCAATTATTTTAGAAATTAAAACGAAAAGCGGTAAAACCGAAATGGTGAAGATTCCGGTTGATGTGTGGATGAAAGGAAATACTTGGCTGGTGCGTTATCCAACAACAGAAGATGTGGTTTCGGTGGTGATAGATCCGAAACACGTACTTCCAGATGGAAATGAATCTAACAACAGCTGGACAGCTGGAAACTAATTTATATCTTATTTTTGAAAGCCATTCTGCAAAGAATGGCTTTTTTTATTAATCAGCTGTATGGAAAAAGACGAATCCCAAAATGTATTTCTGGTATATAATAAAATTTCGGTTTGGTTTGATGAAAACCGGCCGCAGGATTTATATGAAAAGAAATACCTCGATCCCTTAATTTCCTTGCTTGGTGAAGGCGCTTCTGTTTTAGATCTTGGCTGCGGTACCGGAAAACCGATTCTCTTAGTATGCACGGCATGACCGTTTTGGGTGTAGATGCGAGCGATAAAATGCTCGCTATTGCCAGAGAGAACTTTCCGTATCATCAATTTGTATTGCAAGATATGAGGACGCTTCAATTAAATCAGCATTTTGATGCCGTAATTGCCTGGCACAGTTTTTTTCATTTGCCAGCCGTTGATCAACCAGAAATGTTTCGTGTTTTCAGAGAGCATTTAAAACCTGGTGGGATTCTTATTTTCACTTCGGGAACTGAAAATGGAGAAGCCTGGGGGATAAATGGCGGAGAAAATTTATTCCATGCATCATTAAGTACAGCTGCGTACCGTTCGCTATTGGAAGAAAATCAATTTGAAGTACTTCTGCATGTTGTTTCAGATCCTGAATGTGGATACGCAACCATTTGGGTCGCGAAATTTATACCTTTGCAAGATGGCTGAACAACAGAAAAATAATCCGCTTCATGGCGTTACACTGGAAAGGATAGTAACTGATTTACAATTGAAATATGGATGGGCCGAATTAGGCTACCGATTACGTTTTGAGTGTTTCATCAATAACCCCAGTGTAAAATCCAGCCTGAAGTTTTTGAGAAAAACCGACTGGGCACGTAAGAAGATTGAAGATTTGTATCTGGAAACGTTCAGCAAATAACGCTTAATGCAAGCAAAATATTGGTGCATGCAAGTCTCGTATTTTACTGATTCTTAAAATTATTTTAATCTTTCACGATGAAATGAAACTCTCGTTCCAAATCGTATTTAAGTTGTTGAACAGCACCGCGCATAATGATATACGGTATTCCGAAGAGCATGCCGGCATGTACTAATACGAATGGGATGATAAAGATGGGAACGCTTTTAGAGAAAATTGCAAGTGCAATAAATGTGGTGTATACTAAAATTGCAAGGGCAAATACAGGAATAAATATTTTGCTGAATCCGGTAATTTCACCTTCAATTATTAATGTTTCGCCCTGCTCAAAATATCTGCCGGTAGCTTTGCCCAAACTAGATCTGAATGCGAAAAGCTTTTTCTTCTTCCGGATTTCGAATTGTTGGCTGTCTATTTTTCCTTTATATTGATGAACACCAAAGCTGAATGCTTCAAATGGATTACTCAATGTACCTGTATTGCCAAAATCTACATTTTGCTCAAATCTTCGCATAAAGTGATTGCCAGTTGTATTCAGTTCGATTCGGAAATTATCGCTGAGTTTAAGTCGGTGGAGTAACTCCGTCATGATGGGTATTTTGTTTGCAAAGAAACAACATTTGCCTCAATCTTATTTGATTTGTTTCATCTTCTTGCTTTTAGTATTACAGAGGCTTGACGCTCACTTTAGCACTTTTATTTACCTTCATGGCCCAATAAAAAATCAATGGAAAATAGGAATTTAAAAATAACGAACCCAGAAGGAATATATGATCCAACAGCGCATGGTTATTCTCACGTTTCAAGAATTAAAGCAAATACAGATCTTGTTTACATAGCCGGACAAGGTGGAAGCAATCTTGACAGTGTATTAAGCGATGATTTTAAAACACAGGTAGAAATTGTATTTAAAAATATTGAGCTCGCTTTAAATAGCGAAGGGTTACAATTTGCCGATGTAGCCAAGTTGACCACTCTAGTTGTAGATTACGACGAGGAGAAACATGAAATATTGATCGAAGTTTCAAAAGGAATCTGGCCTGATGGCAAATTTCCTGTCAACACGTTAATTCCGGTGAGCCGGCTGGCTTTGTCTGGTATGCAGATCGAAATTGACGCAACTGCGGTCTGTAAATAGTTTAAGCATTTGTAGAACAGAACTTTCAAGCCTAAACCCGATGTACGTGGAAAGTCCAAACTTTTTTAATTTGGCTTGAAACATTAGCGGGGCAAGGCCCGGCCAAGAGCTACTGTCTTTCATTTTCTTAATCATTACAAAGCAACACGTAGCAGTAACAACTGTAGATTTTATAAGATGCATGTGTTTATAGAATATGGCTGAGAAGAGAAGGTGCAATACATCAAGCCAAAACGCTGAAAAATACTGCAGAAATTTTTTATCTAACCCCTTGATAATTAAAAGAAATTGTTCTACTTTTGCAGTCCGTTTACTGGGCTTGCTATGCGCGGGCCTGTTTGATGGGAACAATTAATAAAAAAGAAACATAAAAAGCAACAATGCCAACCATTCAACAATTAGTTAGAAAAGGTAGAGTAGCACTGGAGTTCAAGAGTAAGTCTCCAGCGTTGGACAGCTGTCCACAGCGAAGAGGAGTATGTACACGTGTATATACCACTACCCCTAAAAAACCAAACTCAGCAATGCGTAAAGTAGCCCGTGTTCGTTTAACGAACGGTAAAGAGGTGAATGCATACATCCCTGGTGAAGGTCATAATTTGCAAGAACACTCGATCGTTTTGATTCGTGGTGGTCGTGTTAAAGATTTACCGGGTGTACGTTACCACATTATTCGTGGTGCATTGGATACATCAGGTGTTGCTGGTCGTAACCAACGTCGTTCTAAATATGGTACTAAACGCCCTAAACCAGGACAAGCAGCTGCTGCACCTGCAAAAGGCAAAAAGAAATAATCGGGAGGAAATAAGAAATGAGAAAGTCAAAACCAAAAAAGAGAATTATTCTTCCTGATCCTAAATTTAACGATGTTCAGGTAACTCGTTTTGTAAACAATATGATGTACGATGGAAAAAAATCTATCGCATATGCAATTTTTTACGATGCTGTTGAAATCGCTGAGAAAAAAGCTGGTGAAAACGGTTTAGAGATCTTCAAACGTGCATTAAGTAACATCATGCCAGCTGTAGAGGTTAAATCTCGTCGTGTTGGTGGTGCTAACTTCCAGGTTCCTACTGAGGTTAGACCTGAGCGTAAAACAGCTTTGGGTATGAAATGGTTAATTTCGTACGCTCGTAAACGTGGCGAAAAAACCATGAAAGAGAAATTAGCTGGTGAAATCGTTGCTGCTGCAAAAGGCGAAGGTGCTGCTGTTAAAAAGAAAGAAGATACGCATAAAATGGCTGAGGCTAACAAAGCGTTCTCTCACTTTAGATTCTAGTAATTAACAGATTGGTAAGATTACACAGATTTAATTAAAAGATTATACTGATCAGATAAATTACACCGATTTGTTTATACAAAATCGGTGTAATTATTTAAGATCAGATAAATCAAAAACATAACATGGCAAGAGATTTAAAATTCACAAGAAACATTGGAATTGCAGCTCACATTGATGCAGGTAAAACTACAACAACTGAGCGTATCCTTTATTATGCAGGTGTAAGCCACAAAATTGGTGAAGTGCACGAAGGTGCTGCAACAATGGACTGGATGGCACAAGAGCAAGAGCGTGGTATCACCATCACTTCTGCTGCAACTACAGTTAACTGGAAATACAGAGACCAGAATTACCACATGAACATCATTGATACACCAGGACACGTGGATTTTACCGTAGAGGTAAACCGTTCTTTGCGTGTATTAGATGGTTTGGTGTTTTTGTTTTCTGCTGTTGATGGTGTTGAGCCTCAATCTGAAACCAACTGGCGTTTGGCTAACAATTATAATGTTGCCCGTATTGGTTTCGTAAATAAAATGGACCGTTCTGGTGCAGACTTCTTGAAAGTTGTTAAACAAGTTAAAGACATGTTGGGTAGCAATGCAGTTCCATTGCAATTGCCTATCGGTTCTGAAGATCAATTTAAAGGTGTAGTTGATTTGATCAACAACCGTGGTATTGTTTGGAATGAGCACGATAAAGGGATGACTTTTACCGAAGTTCCAATCCCTGAAGATATGATTGATGAAGTTGCAGAGTGGAGAGAGAAATTATTAGAATCAGTTGCTGATTATGATGAGTCTCTAATGGAAAAATTCTTCGATGCACCAGAAACTATTACTGAGCGCGAAGTTTTAGACGCTTTACGTGCAGCAGTTCTTGATGCTAAAATTGTACCTATGGTTTGTGGTTCATCTTTCAAAAACAAAGGTGTTCAAACCATGTTGGATTATGTAATGGAATTATTGCCTTCTCCTTTAGATTCTGAAGGTGTTGTAGGTACTAACCCAGATACAAACGAAGAAGTATTATTAAAACCAAGCATTAATGAGCCATTTGCAGCTTTAGCATTTAAAATTGCAACTGACCCATTTGTAGGCCGTTTGTGCTTTATCCGTGTTTATTCGGGTAACTTAGAAGCGGGTTCTTATATTTACAATACCCGTTCAGAAAGTAAAGAGCGTATTTCTCGTATCTTCCAAATGCACGCAAATAAACAAAATCCTGTGCCTAATGTGGCTGCTGGTGATATTGCTGCGGTAGTTGGATTTAAAGACATCAAAACTGGTGATACTTTGTGTGATGAGAAAAACCCAATCGTTCTTGAATCGATGGTTTTCCCTGATCCGGTTATCGGTTTAGCTATTGAGCCTAAAACTCAGGCTGATGTTGATAAATTAGGTATGGGCTTATCTAAACTTGCTGAAGAAGATCCTACTTTCAAAGTACAAACAGATCAGGAAACTGGCCAAACTGTAATTTCAGGTATGGGTGAGCTTCACTTGGATATCTTGATCGATCGTTTAAAACGTGAGTTTAAGGTAGAAGTTAACCAAGGTGCGCCACAAGTAGCCTATAAAGAAGCAATTTTCGGAACTGCAGAACACCGTGAAGTTTACAAGAAACAATCTGGTGGTCGCGGTAAATTTGCGGATATTAAAATCGTTATTTCTCCAATCGATGCAGATTATGAAAAAGGTGGTTTGCAATTCGTAAATGAAATTGTAGGTGGTTCTATTCCTCGTGAATTTATCCCTTCAGTTGAAAAAGGATTTGCATCTGCAATGTCTAACGGTGTGTTGGCGGGTTATCCACTTCCTGATATGAAAGTTCGTTTGATTGATGGTTCATTCCACGCAGTCGATTCAGATGCTTTATCATTCGAGCTTGCTGCTCGTATGGCATATCGCGAAGCTTTACCTAAATGTAAACCTGCTTTGATGGAGCCTATCATGAAAATCGAAATCTTAACCCCTGAAGAAAACATGGGTGATGTTATCGGTGATATGAACCGTCGTCGTGGTCAATTACAAGGTATGGATACACGTAACGGTGCTCAGGTAATCAAAGCATTGGTTCCACTTTCAGAAATGTTTGGTTATGTAACTCAGTTGCGTACCATCACTTCAGGCCGTGCAACGTCTACAATGGAGTTTGATCACTACGAACCAGCACCAAGAAACGTACAAGACGAAGTAATTGCTAAATCAAAAGGCAGAGTTAAATCTGAAGACTAATTAAGGTAAAAGGCAAAAGGTGTAAGGCAAAAGGTTTTTGACCCTTAGCCTTACACCCTTAACCCTCCTTGATAAAAGATAAATCCGGTTTCTGTTATTAATAGCTCTAACAGGAATCATAATTTAATAAATAATGAGCCAAAGAATCAGAATCAAATTGAAATCTTACGATTACAACTTGGTAGACAAATCTGCTGAGAAAATCGTAAAAACTGTTAAACCTACGGGTGCAGTTGTAAGTGGTCCAATTCCACTTCCTACAGAGAAAAAAATCTTTACTGTATTGCGTTCACCACACGTAAACAAGAAAGCAAGAGAGCAATTCCAATTGTGCGCTTACAAACGCTTATTGGACATCTATAGCTCTAACTCTAAAACAGTTGATGCATTGATGAAACTTGAATTGCCTAGCGGTGTTGAAGTTGAAATCAAAGTGTGATAGATTTCACTAAAAAACTAAAAGCCTTTCAGTAATGAGAGGCTTTTGTTTTATATAAGGTTTTATGATAAAGGTTTTGATTAATCCAACAATCCGTTTCGAATCACAAAATTGATCAGCGATGCTGTATTCTTTTGCCCGGTTTTGGTTAGCAGGCTTTGTCTGTTGCCTTCAATTGTTCTTTTACTGGTAAACAACTTTTCTGCAATTTCGCTATTGGTGTAGCCTTCTGCAATGAGGCTCAGAATTTCAAGTTCGCGATTAGATATATTAAAGTCTTTTTGTAGTGCAGATGTATTTTGCATAAATCTGTTCTTTTGTTGGAACAGCAGTTTCATGCCAATTTCTGTACTTAAATAGTTGTAACCTGCCGCAATTTGCCTAATGGCAAAAACAACTTCTGCAATATTTGCATTTTTAAGCAAATAACCATGTGCGCCAGAATTAAAGGCCTGCGTTACATAGTTATCCTGATCAAGGATGGTAAGAATTAAGATTCTGATGTTTGGGAAATCTTCGTTAATGATTTTTGCCAACTCCGAACCATTAATTTTAGGCATGTTTAAATCAGTAATGACTACTTCTGGGTTAATACCCGATTTAAGATATTCTAATACTTCTTCGCCGTTTTTTGCTTCGGCGATAACGTTGATTTCTTTTTGCTTTTCCAGTAATGAGACGATCCCATTTCTCACAATGGTATGATCGTCAGCGATTAGAACTTTTACAGGGGTATTCAATGTTAAATGATAATTAAGCTTTAGCTGTAATTCCAAATATCGAAATAAAAATAAGTTCAGTTAATTGTGTTTATACTTGAAATATGCGTATTAGTACGTATTCTGTGGGTTTTTTGTAAGGTATAACCATGATGATGATTTTTTAACTTAAAAAAATGAAACCTTTTGCTGCGCTTTAGGGTTGTGTTCTTGTACGTTAACTAAAGAAGCGGGACTATGAAACACGTAAAGGAAAATAAATGGGATTTAAATTTTTCGGAATTTGAGGGTGTAGAATGGGATATGGGCGACGTAACATATGGTCATTTTAGTTCAAAAAACAATAATAAGTCTTCCAATCGGACATTATTGGCGAAAAGTGCAATTGAGGATGCTTCAAGGCAGAATAAACGTACTGATGGTGATTTCCTGGGAAATGAGATGCATACGTAGAGAAAATCGGGGGATAAACTTGACGCATAAAATAAAAAGGGATCATTTTTAAAATGATCCCTTTTCGTTTTTACATGATTTCTAAGGTAGATGAAATCTGTCATAAAACTCGGCAGCTAAATAAATTTAATCAAGTAGCATTAGCCCTTTTATTAGTTTTCAGTTTCGTAATTGTAGTTTAATCTTTGCCACGAGTTTTAATCACTTCACAAAGGTCGAAAACTTAATGTCAATTTACAATGCCAGCTCTGTATAATTATTGATATATATCAATACACGTTGTAGTTTTTGACAACTCATAGTTGTCAGTATAAATCTGACGTCTGACTGTAGTCTTTTCGGATGTCCTCACCATATTTTTTGATACGTTCTACCACTTCCGGAGTCTTTTCTTTAAAATCATCGACTAACGACTTTCCGTCTATTTCTCTTTTTTTTGTTGCATACTTAAATCCGTATACCGCTGCTGCGCCCAATAAGGCATATTTTAATAATCCCATAATTGTGTTTTTTTAAATTCCTGTATTTAATATGTCGTCTTCTGTCCGGTTGTTTAATGAATTATTTTCCTTAAAGTCTTCAGATGAACTTCCGGTTCCACTTTCAGAATTCTCAACAGTATTTTGCGTATTGCGGCTATTATATGTGTCGTCGCTTAGCGAATCTTTTCCTTGAGTTCCTGAATTGTCCATTCCATCCTTAGCAATAATCTTTTTAGGCCATTCTGCATTTTCATTAGCTACGGTATCTCTGCCAAACGCAGTGACCTCATTTCCGTTATTCCCCTTTTCATATTCCTTCTGAACATCAGTTTTTTGCTTGTTTTGTTCAGCTTGCTCAACGTAACCTTCTAAATGTTTGCTCTTATTATAAATGCTCGTTTTCATAATGATTCAATTGATAATGATGTTATTAGAACGTTTGCATAATAAAAAGGTTTTTAATATGATGACTTTAAAATAAAGGTAAATTCAATTTTATATCAGATATTTATTCCTATCCCCAATGTAATATCATTTTTAGCACGGAACCAATGGCAAAAGACGCAGAGCAAGATCGTATAACTGATCAGTACAAAAACAATAGAAATTGGCTTAAATGGGGGCCATATGTTGCCGAGCGGCAGTGGGGAACCGTGAGGGAGGATTATAGCCCTCAGGGAGAACCCTGGCAATATACCACTCACGATACTGCCAGAAGCACTGCTTTTCGTTGGGGAGAGGAGGCAATTGCAGGCATAAGCGATGATCAGCAGCAGCTTTGTGTTGCTTTGGCATTGTGGAATGGTAAAGATCCTATTCTAAAAGAGCGTTTTTTTGGCTTAACGAATGGCGAGGGCAATCATGGCGAAGATGTAAAAGAGCTGTATTATTATCTTGATAGTACACCCACGCATTCGTATATGAAGATGTTGTATAAATACCCTCAGGAGTCATTTCCATATAATCAGCTGGTGGAAGAAAATGCAAAGAGGAACCGGGAACAACCCGAGTTTGAAATTTCCGATACCGGTATCTTTGACGACGATAAATATTTCGATGTTTTTATCACTTACGCGAAATACAGTGAAGATGACATTTTGGTAGAATACACTGTAGTTAACCGGGGAGAAGCTGCCGCCGATATTCATGTATTGCCTCAGCTGTGGTTTCGGAATTATTGGAGCATGCAGGAGAAACAAATTAAACCATCAATTACTGCAATAAGCAAAAACCAACTTTTGCTATGCTCTGATGGCTTAGGCAAATTATATTGTTACGCAGACGGTAATCCCACTTTTCTTTTTACGGAAAATGAAACCAATATTAGTAAGCTTTACGGTAAGGCGAATTCTGCATCTTACTTCAAAGATGGAATTAATAATTTTCTAGTAGAAGGAATAGAATCTGCAGTTAATCCCGCAAAAGGCGGAACAAAGGTTGCAATTCATTACAGTTGTAGGTTGGAGGCTAAAGCCCGCGCAACATTCAGCATCAGGTTAACAAATACTGCTTTAAAGACACCTTTTGCAGATGCTGAACACATGCTAAAATTGCGTAAGCAAGAAGCTGACGCATTTTATGATTCCCGCCACCGCCAAAATTGCGGTGAAGAAGAAAAAAACGTTCAGCGGCAAGCTTGGGCTGGTCTGCTTTGGAGCAAACAATTCTACAATTACGACGTAAATGAATGGCTAAATGGACATAGCGGATCAGCAGCGCCTGTTAAAAGAAGCACTGGTAGAAATCACCATTGGCGCCATTTTTTGGCAAAGGATATTATTCTGATGCCCGATAAGTGGGAGTATCCGTGGTTTGCTGCATGGGATCTTGCTTTCCATTGCATTGCGCTTGCTCCAATTGATCCCGATTTCGCTAAAAAACAATTGCGCTTGCTGGTAAGCAACAATTATTTACATCCTAACGGACAGTTGCCTGCATATGAGTGGGATTTTACGGATACGAATCCTCCGGTTCATGCAATGGCGGCGTACAAAGTTTATCAACTCGATAAAAAATTTAAAGGCGAAGGCGATCTTGTTTTTCTTGAAGGAGTGTTCCAAAAATTACTATTAAACTTCACCTGGTGGGTAAATCAAAAAGACAGTGAAGGCAATAACATATTTGAAGGTGGTTTTTTGGGATTGGATAATATTGGCGTATTTAACAGAAGCGAAGCTGTGCCTGGCGGTGGTTTTTTGGAACAGGCTGATGGAACCAGTTGGATGGCGATGTATGCTTTAGATATGTTGCAGATTAGTATAGAACTGGCCGTTCACAACCCAACATATGAAGATATGGCGATTAAATTTTCGGAACACTTTCTGTTCATTGCCGGTTCAATGTCTAATATGGGAGAGAACCATGCCGGTTTGTGGGACGAACAAGATGGCTTTTATTACGATTTGCTCAGAAAACCAGATGGCAATTGGGACAGATTACGCGTACGCACGCTCGTTGGTCTCATTCCGATGTTTGCAGTCATTGTATTTAGCGATCGCGATTGGAAAGACTTGCCTAAATTGAAAAGCCGATTGGAGGCTTTTATGTCCCAACGTCCGGATCTGGTGCAACTGGTTAGCCATTGGGAAGACAACAGCGGAAACGATAAACATTTATTCTCGTTATTGCGTGGCCATCGAATGAAAATGTTGCTGCGCAGAATGTTAGATACGACAGAGTTTCTTTCCGAATATGGCATCCGTTCAATTTCGAAAATATATCAAACAGAACCCTATCGATATTGGTTAAATGGAAGTGATTATTCTGTGAAATATATTCCGGCAGAAAGTGATACAGGTACATTTGGTGGAAACAGCAATTGGCGCGGGCCGATTTGGTTCCCGATAAATTATTTGCTTATCGATGCATTGAAGCATTTCCACGAGTATTACACAGATGATTTCAGAGTGGAATATCCGACTGGATCAAATGAGTTTTTCTCGCTGGCAGAAATCGCAGAAAAATTAAGCCAGCGCCTGAAATCATTGTTTCTGAAAAATGCCGATGGTGAGCGGGCAATTTATGCGGGAAACTCAAAATTTAATCATGATCCCTATTTTAAGGATTACATACTTTTTTACGAATATTTTAACGGAGATACCGGCGAAGGTTTAGGTGCAAGTCATCAAACAGGGTGGACAGCTTTAGTCGCATTACTATAAAAACATCAATAAATGGAAAGATTTAAAAACAAGGTGGCGTTGGTTACCGGAAGCAGTCAGGGAATTGGCGCAGCATGTGCACTGAGGTTGGCAAAGGAAGGTGCAGACATTATATTGAATGGCCGAAAACTAGATGAAAGAGGTGAAACGTTAATTGCTGAAATAAATTCAATGGGTAGAAAGGCTACGTTTCTGCCGCAAGACATTAGTGTGGCCAGTAATGTTGTTCAACTGGTAGAAGATGCAGTTTCCGTTTATGGAAGACTGGATATTCTCGTAAACAATGCCGGTGTTGAGAAAAACCAGAATTTTTGGGAAATAACCGAAGAAGACTATGATAAGGTGATGGATACTAACCTAAAAGGTGTCTTCTTTGGTACGCAGGCTTTTGTGAAACACTGTATGAAAGCAGGTATAGAAGGTGTAATCGTCAATATGAGTTCGGTTCATGAAGAAATTGTATTCCCACATTTCGCAGCATATTGTGCAAGTAAAGGCGCTTTAAAGATGCTGTGTAGAAATTTGGCTACGGAACTGGCACCATTTAACATCAGGGTAAATAATGTGGCGCCGGGTGCTATTGCAACGCCGATCAATAAATCACTTTTGGATAATAAAGAAAAATTGCAAAAAGTATTGGATAACATTCCAATGAAAAAAATGGGCACACCAGAAGATGTTGCTGCAGTTGTTGCTTTCCTGGCTTCTGATGATGCCAAATATGTAACCGGCTCAACCTATTTTATAGACGGTGGCTTAACCTATCATTACGAAGAACAGTAATTGTTTATTTAAGGATCAACTTTCTGATATTTCCTTAACTTCGCGCGAAATATTATACATCAAATGGAGTGGAAATACTTACTATCGAATAAACGTTTTGGACAAGAACAATATGGCGCAAGCAGCGATCGTGCACGTTCAGATTTTCAACGGGATTATGATAGATTGATTTTTTCTTCTCCATTTCGTCGTTTGCAGAATAAAACGCAGGTTTTCCCTTTGCCAGGAAGTGTTTTTGTACACAACCGCCTAACGCATAGTTTAGAAGTCGCCAGTGTTGCCCGTTCAATGGGAAATATGTTTCTAAATGCATTAGAAGAACATCAGGCACAATTAATTAAAGAAGTTCCTTTACTAAATGAAGTTGGCAATATCGTAGCGGCCGCATCTCTTGCGCATGATTTAGGTAACCCGGCTTTTGGCCATTCTGGCGAAGCGGCCATTTCCAGATATTTTACCGATGGTGATGGCAGAGTTTATGAAAAAGACATGACGCCTGAGCAATGGCACGATTTGATTAATTTTGAAGGGAATGCAAATGCGATCCGGATTCTTACCCATCCGCTTAAAGGGAAAGGAAATGACGCCTATGCACTTACTTACTCTACATTGGCTTCTATCGCCAAGTATCCCTGTGCATCAATAGTTGGAAAACAGAAAGGCATTTTACACAGAAAAAAATATGGTTTTTTTCAATCCGAATCCGAAAGTTTCAAGCGCATTGCATCCGAACTCCATATTGAACAGGAACCGGCAGATCATTTAATTTATAAGCGCCATCCTTTGGTATTTTTGGTGGAAGCTGCTGATGATATTTGTTACAGCATTATTGATCTGGAAGATGCCCATCGACTGAAAATTCTTTCTTACCATGAAGTGGAAAGCTTCCTCTTGCCTTTTGCAAATTCCAAAACAATTGAAGATCGTTTACAAAACGATTATGAAGACGACGATGCTAAAGTTGGTTTGCTTCGTGCAAAAGCGATAAATACATTAACACGTTTGTGTGCAGATATTTTTTATCGCGAACAGGAAAGTCTGCTTAAAGGAAATTTGAATAAAAGTTTAACGGATTTAATACCTGAACCTTATTTACAGGCCTGGAAGGCAATAGAGAAGATTTCTGTTGATCGGATTTATAATTCTGCCTCAGTAATTCAAAAAGAAGTTGCCGGATATAAAATTATGGCAGGTTTGCTGGAAGAGTTTGTTCCGGCACTTATCCACAACAATACACACTATTATAAGAAGCTTGTAAAGCTTATTCCGAAACAATACCACACTGATCATACAGATGTTTATTCTATCATTCAAAGTGTACTCGATTTTGTTTCTGGTATGACAGATCTTTACGCTGTTGATCTTTACCGCAACATAAAAGGCATTTCTTTTCCTTCAGAAACTTAGATATCTATGCCATAATTTTTCGGGTTTATGTAAAAAACACAAATTTATATTTTTTGTAAGTATCTAATATATAGATTAATAAGATTTTGTCTGTCTATTTTAGTTGGGCTTTGTGTAAATCTAATTGTTTGATTTGTAATAATTTCTAGATTTGATCGTTGCTCTCCGCTCTCTAGTTTTCAATCAAACAGTTAGATATCCCGTCTTCATGAAACAACTATTACTTATAGCATGGCTGTGCCTTGGCGCTTTTTTCACTGTGCAAGCACAATCGCCACTTCAATTTAATTATCAGGGCGCCGCGCGTAATGCCAATGGAACGCCGTTGTCTAACAAAAATATCAGTATACGTGTAAGTATACTCGATGGTTCTGCATCTGGAACAGCGCAGTATTCTGAGGTACGAAACGTAACTACGAACAGTTTGGGTTTGTATGCCATTCAAATTGGAAGTGTTGGTGCCACATCATCTACGGGTACTATTGCCGCGGTTACCTGGGCATCGGGCTTGAAGTTTGTAAAAGTAGAAGTGGATCCCGATGGCGGATCTGTTTTTACCCTTGCCGGCACATCGCAATTGTTAAGCGTGCCGTATGCATTGTATGCGGCAAATGGTCCAACAGGTGAAAAAGGAGACAAGGGAGATAAAGGCGACAAGGGCGATAAAGGTGATGCCGGAGAAATGGGGCCGATTGGGCCGCTAACTGGCGCTGCCGGAGGTGATTTACAAGGCAATTATCCAAACCCGACTATTGGTTATATACAAGGAAAAGTGGTTTCTGCGGCTACGCCAATCAATAATCAGGTGCTTTTATTTGATGGGACGGCCTGGAGGCCAGTTTCGCTTGACGCTGCAAACATCGGCAATGGGAAAGCTTTGCAATCTACAGATTTAAGCATAAGCGCAAACGGTAGCTCGGCTTTATTAAAAGACGTGGTTATTGATGTGAAAGCAGCGGCAATTACTTCTGTGAAATTGGCGGATGCAGCAGTTACTACAGCGAAGATTGCAGATTCTGCAGTTACCTCGCAGAAAATTGGAACCAAGCAGGTGATGAACGTAAATCTCGCCGATTCTTCGGTTACAGTAGTTAAATTGAAAACTGCCGGAATTGCTGATGCAAATAAAGTTTATGTAACCAACGTGAGTACTGGTTTTCCGGAGTTGGTAAGCAGAGATGCTTTTGCAAGCTCAAATTCCTGGTCGCTAAAAGGAAACATCGGAACAGTTGATCAAAGCAATAATTTTTTCGGTACTACAGATGATGTGGCGGTTAATTTTTTAGTTAATGGACAAAAATCCGGTCGTTTGGGAAATTCTGCCGAAACCAATATCGCATTTGGTTATAAAACAATCACAACCAATATTTCTGGTTTCTACAATAGCGCTTTTGGGCGCGAAGCCTTATCGCTCAATACATCGGGTTATGAGAATAGTGCATTTGGTTATATCGCGCAACAGAAAAATTTCAGCGGTATTTACAACAGTAGTTTTGGATCTCAAAGCTTGTCTGCGAATACGGTGGGTTCCAACAACAGTGCAATTGGTGCACATGCGCTAATGTCAAATAAAACGGGTGTTGGCAATACGGCAATTGGAAGTCTTGCTTTAGAAACAAGTAACAGCGATAGTAATACTGCGCTTGGTTATTCTGCAGGTTCAAAAAATACAACCGGATCGGCAAATGTTTTTATCGGGAATGATGCCGGTACAAACAACAACGGCAACGGAAATATTTTTATTGGCTACAAAGCAGGCGCTTTACTAACCGCTGCGAACAATAATTTATCTATTGCAAACAGCAATACTTCGTATCCTTTAATCGCCGGAACCATGAGCACAAACGGCGGTATACTTACTATAAATAATACAGATGCAGCGTCGTCCGGTGCTACTGCTCCGGCTGGTTCAAGCACGCTAAATGTGAATGGTTCAATTTCTGCGAGTTTTTTAACCCTTACAGCAAATACATTAAATTTAGATGCGAGTAATTATACCGTGAGGATTAGTAATGCAGCTGCGGCTTCTACAATAAATCTTCCGGCTGCGAATACTTGTAAAGGCCGGATATATGTTCTTGTTAAGGTGCTTGGTTCCGGAGATGTTTCTTTAAATCTGCCGCTTTTACTAAATGATGGAACAAGTGCAACTGCAATTAGCGGTGCAAAAACCTATCAGGTGCAAAGTGATGGTACAGCTTGGAACGTGATCAATTGATTGATATGAAAATCAGGATTATCATATTCATTTCGGTATTGCTTTTTGCAATAAATTCTGCGGTAAAAGCGCAAACGGTTCCTATGTTACCGTATGTTTTAAATGCTGCCGGAAACTTCGGAAAAATCAACAATCAACTGTATGATTTTAGTTTTGGTGAAATGTTGCTGATACAGACTTTTGAGGCGAATGGTCTTGCGCTTACTCAAGGTTTTCTTCAGCCTTATCTGGTTACGCAAACCGCAGTTGATGTGTTTGTGGTAAATAACTTCATCACGCCAAATGGCGACGGTAAAAACGATGTTTTGCTTTTTGAAGGTTTGGAGAATTATCCCGAGAACAAGTTCTCAGTTTTTGACCGAGGCGGACGTTTGCTGTATTCTGTCCGCAATTACCAGAACAACTGGGATGGTTATTTCAGAGGAAAAGTACTTGCAGAAGACACCTATTATTATATTCTAGATCTGGGAAAAGGAAATGCAGTAAAAGGTTTTGTTTCAGTTTTGATTAAGAAATAGTTGCGTGAAAAAGAGTTTAAAAACATATTTTACAGGGCTGCTGGTTTTGGTATTGCCCATAATGGCAAATGCACAGCTTAATCCAATGGGAAGCGTATATTTCCAAAATCAGTTTTTGGCAAATCCGTCAATGGCAGGAATTGAACCGGGCGGCCGTTTAAACGGAGCAATGAAAGCGCAGTGGACGGGAGTAGAAGGCGGGCCCAGAATACAAACGCTCACGGCAGATTATGGTTTGCCAAATGAAAAGGTTGGTTTGGGCTTGCTGGTGTATAATGAAAGTGCTGGCATAATCAACAGAACCAGATTTACGGCTACTTACGCATATCATTTGTCGTTAAACAGTTCTACAGATTTTATCGATTTTGGTTTGTCTGCCGGATTGATGAATGAGTGGGTTGATGTAGGAAAAGCTAAAGGCGATCTTTCTGACGAGGTTCTGGGGAGTTTCAACGACAGAAGAATGTATCTTGATGGAGACTTCGGTATTGCTTACCGTAATGAAAAGTTAACACTTCAGGCAGCTTTGCCGAATCTTAAACGGTTTTTAAAGCGCGATGAAATCCGGAATGTAATTGATCGGTCTATCTATTATTTTGCTGCTGGTTACAAGATAAGGTCTGAAGATGTTTTAAGTTCCATAGAACCGAAAATTGTATATCGCGGCGTACAAAACTATCGCGGCATTGTTGATGTAGCTGCAAATCTTCAGTTTCTTGAAGACAAACTGATGTTGAGTGGGGTTTACCACAGTACCGATAGTATGACAATCGGCTTGGGCGCCAATTATAAAAGTACATTTTCTCTGTTGTTTCAATACACCACAAACACGGCGCAAATGCAAAGTTATAGCAACGGCGAGTTTGAGCTAGGGCTCAGATACAGCTTTGGCAGCAATTAAAAGTAAAAGCGCTACTTCTTTGTAGAGATAGCGCTTTTACTTTGCTTTTATTTATCGTCCGGGAGAGTCGTCCCATTTGTTTCTTTCATCTTGAAGCTCTCTTGCAAGCCTCATTTCTTTATCTTTTGCTTTCACTTTGTGTGCCTGGTACTCATCAGCAACTTCCTGGTAAAGTTGTGTACGGTAAGCAGCCTCACGTCTGTATTTTCCCGAACTAAAAATAACGATTGCCAAACCAATAGCCAATACAATAATGATTGTCCATACAATCGTATTATACGTTGTTTTGTTGAAAGAAATACCTAAAAAGCTAATTTCATTTAAAATTGCAGTTGTACTCGCTAATGAATTTTCTTTTCCGGAAACTTCTTTTTGAAGGTTGGTAATCGTTTCTTTTTGAGCAGAAATTTCACGCCTTGCGGTTTCCATTTGCTTACGTTCTTTCTTTAAGGTATCACTCACGCTTTTCCATAAAGTAGACAATCTGTAAGGGTTTATCAGTTTCGCGCCACTAAGATTTTTAGATTTTGACAACATAAATTCATATTGTCCTTTTAAAGATGGATCGGCATTTTTGGAAGTATCTTGCGCAACTTGTGCAAATGCAGAAGAAATCATCAGCATTGCAACTACTAATAAGGAAAGGAGTTTAGATTTTTGCATAGTTCTGTTTTAAGGTAATGAAAAATATTAACGTTTGCTTCTGGTTTGTATTTTGCTAAACATTAAAGTTTTTGTACTTATCTTTTTTGCTAATTTATGAAATAACAACTTTATACACGTTTTATTATGAATTAAATCTTGATCAGCTACATTTGCACCATGCAAATAGGAATAATTGGTTTGGGTGATATGGGTAAGTTATATGCCCTTTCATTCGCGAATTCTGGCTATAAGGTTTGTGGGGCAGATATGCCTTTGCGCTTTGCTGATTTAAAGGCTGAGCTAGAGCCAAAAGGAATCGAGATATTAATTGATGGACATGAAGTAGCCCGAAAATCTGATTTTATCATCTATTGTGTAGAAGCAGAAAAAATTGATGAAGTAGTTTCTACCTTTGCCAGATCTACAAAATACGGAGCAATTGTTTCTGGCCAAACATCAGTCAAACATCCGGAGATTGCCGCTTTCGAAAAGCACCTGCCGGAAGATGTGCATATTGTCACTTGTCACTCGTTGCATGGACCGGCTTTTAGCCCGGAAGGCCAAACGCTCGTTGTTATTCGTCATCGGGCAACTGATGAAGTTTATCAACAAGCGCTAGACGTCTATAAATCTCTGAAATCTATCATTATTGAAATGGATGATTATAAAGATCACGATAGCATTGTTGCAGATACACAGGCCGTAACGCACATGGGTTTTGAAAGTATGGGCTCAGCATGGAAAAATGCAGGTTTTTTCCCTTGGGATAATCCAGCTTATGCCGGCGGAATTGACAATGTAAAAATTCTGACTACCCTAAGGATTTTTAGTTACAAATCTCACATCTATGCAGGTTTGGCCATTCTTAATCCTTACGCACAAAAACAAGTAAAGTATTATGCTCAGGCGGAATCGGAATTGTTTAAACTGATGATTTGTGAAAACGAAGAAGCTTTTAGAGAAAAAATTTACGCTGCGCGGGATTTTGTATTTCATGATAAAAACAATCTTTTGTTGCTGGATGATAACATTATGAAAGAATTTAGCCTTTCTGATTCTGAGCACAAACAAAAACCGAATTCTCATTTAAGTTTGTTGAGTATGGTGTATTCATGGTATAAAATGGGTGTAAATCCGTATGATAATCTGATTTGTCAAACCCCACCGTTTAAATTGCGCCTGGGAATTGCAGAATATCTCTTTAAAAATGAAGCTATGCTAGAAGAATCTATTCATACCGCGTTATATGACAAATCTATTCGGGGAGATGATTTGGAGTTTCATACAGCGGTGCATGAGTGGGCTTCGATTATTGGTTACGGAGATATAAATGGATATAAAGCGCATTTCGAAGCAGCGAAATCTTTTTTTGCCAATCGCCTGCGAGACGGACAGAATCTAAGTGCAGAGATGATCAAGCGTTTAGGAAAATAAAACAACATTTTACATAATTTATTAAAAGCGGCCCCGGTCGCTTTTTTTTATGATGTTTCTCATTTTGTGTTTAAGAAATTTAATTTTTCTGTAAACTTTTTTGTTTTTTAAAAAATGTAAATACCATATAATGAATATTTTGAGTATAAAAATTTGTTAACAATTTAAAATTTAACTTTCGGTTCGGTTGTATTTTTTTGTAAGTTTGAAACATTCCCTCTATTCATCAAATTTAAAAAACATGAAATCTACAGATATACAAGAACAGGTTACATATACACAAGACGAAGCCTATAATGCTGCTTTAGAATATTTTAAAGGAGACGATTTGGCTGCGCGGGTTTGGGTAAATAAATACGCACTCAAAGATTCTTTTGGTAAAATTTATGAACAATCTCCAGATGATATGCACAAACGCATTGCATCAGAAATTGCCCGTATAGAAAAGAAATACTCAAATGCGATTTCCGAACAAGAAATTTTCGACCTGATTAAAGATTTTAAATACATCATCCCGCAAGGAAGTCCGATGACGGGAATTGGAAATCCATATCAAATCGCATCCTTGTCCAACTGTTTTGTGATCGGCAACTCTGGTATGTCAGATTCTTATGGAGGGATTATGAAAATTGATCAGGAACAGGTTCAGTTGATGAAAAGAAGGGGAGGAGTTGGTCATGATTTGTCGCACATCCGCCCCAAGGGATCTCCTGTAAAAAATTCAGCATTAACATCAACCGGCGTTATTCCATTTATGGAGCGTTTTTCTAATTCTACGAGAGAGGTGGCACAAGATGGACGGCGTGGAGCATTAATGCTTTCGATTTCAATTCAGCATCCCGATTCTGAAGATTTTATTGATGCGAAATTAGAACAAGGAAAAGTAACTGGTGCAAATGTTTCTGTGCGTATTAACGATAGCTTCATGAAAGCTGTAGAAAATGGTACAAGTTACATACAACAATACCCTGTAAAGTCAGATAACCCGGTTTACACCAAAGAAATTGAAGCAAACGCCATTTGGAAAAAAATTGTACACAACGCGTGGAAATCTGCAGAGCCCGGAATTTTATTTTGGGATACTATTATTCGGGAGTCTTTGCCAGATTGTTATGCAGATTTAGGTTACGAAACCGTTTCTACAAATCCTTGTGGCGAGATTCCGCTATGCCCTTATGATTCTTGCCGTTTACTTGCCATAAATTTATATTCTTATGTAGATAAGCCATTTACTAAAAAAGCATCTTTTAACTGGACTTTGTTCAAAAAGCATGTAGCACTGGCGCAACGTTTCATGGATGATATTATAGATCTGGAACTGGAAAAAATTGATGGCATTTTAGAGAAAATTGCGCAAGATCCGGAAGATGAGGAAGTAAAACGTATAGAGAAAAACCTTTGGATTAATATCCGTAAAATGGCAGATGAAGGCCGCAGAACAGGTGTTGGAATTACTGCTGAAGGAGATATGCTTGCAGCTTTAAATTTGCGTTATGGAAGTAAAGAAGGTTCTGAATTTTCTATAGAAGTACACAAACAACTGGCTTTGGCGGCATACCGTTCGTCAGTAGTTTTGGCGAAAGAGCGGGGTGCATTTAAAGTGTACGATGCCGAACGCGAGAAAGAGAATCCATTTATGTTGCGTTTAAAGGAAGAAGATGCTCAGTTGTATTATGAGATGACAGAATATGGCCGTCGTAATATTGCACTCCTAACCATTGCACCAACAGGAACAACCAGCTTAATGTCTCAGACCTCTTCTGGAGTTGAACCGGTGTTTATGCCTGTATATAAAAGAAGGCGTAAAGTTAACCCGAATGATAAAAACGTACGGGTAGATTTTGTAGATGAAGTTGGAGATTCATGGGAAGAATACATCGTGTTTCACCATAAATTCAAAACCTGGATGGAAGTGAACGGACATGACTTAGAGAAAAACTACAGTCAGGAAGAACTCAATGCGCTCATCAGTAATTCACCATATTACAAAGCAACTTCTAATGATGTAGATTATTTAGAAAAAGTGCGGATGCAAGGCGCAATACAGAAATGGGTAGATCATTCGATTAGCGTAACCATTAACATGCCGAATGATGTTTCTGAAGAATTAGTTGGCGAATTGTATATGGAAGCCTGGAAAGCCGGATGTAAAGGCGTTACTGTATACCGTGACGGTTCCCGTTCAGGTGTTTTAATTGCTGTTGATGAGAAAAAAGCCGATACTTCTACTGAAGAATTAAATAGTGAAATTTATTTCCCAACCAACCGTCCGACTGTATTGGAAGCCGATGTAGTGCGCTTCCAAAACAATAAAGATAAGTGGATTGCTTTTATCGGATTAATTGATGGCAAGCCTTATGAAATTTTTACTGGTTTATCTGATGATGAAGATGGTATTTTGATCCCGAGGTGGGTAAATAATGGTTATATCATCAAAAATAAAGAAGCAGATGGAAGTTCTCGTTACGATTTTCAGTTCAAAAACCAACGGGGCTATAAAACAACCATCGAAGGTTTATCTCATAAATTCAATCCTGAATATTGGAATTATGCCAAACTGATTTCGAGTACGATACGTCACGGCATGCCAATAGAGAAAGTGGTAGACTTAATTGGCAGTTTGCAGTTGGATGAATCTATCAACACCTGGAAAAATGGAGTAGCACGGGCGTTGAAACGTTTTATTCCGGATGGTACCGAAACTCACAAGCAAAAGTGTAGCAATTGCAATTCAACCAACTTGCATTATCAGGAAGGTTGCTTAACTTGTAGCGATTGTGGTTCATCTAAATGCGGATAACTGAAAAATCCCTGTCTGTTCAAGGCAGGGATTTTTTTCGATTTCTTTTTTGTTAACTGTTTTAAAAGGTCTAATCTATATAATATATAGGCTTTATTTTATTGGTTTCATCCTTCGTTTAGCGCAGTTAAGTCCGCTATATTTGCCGCCATGTCGGTATTGCTGTTCACTTTCATTCTTTTACTGGGGTCACTTTTAGCGGGTTTACTTGGTTCTTTAACCGGCCTGGGCGGCGGTGTCATTATCATTCCGTTGTTGACATTGGGGCTTGGCGTAGATATTCATTACGCAATTGGTGCCTCTATTGTTTCGGTTATTGCCACTTCATCTGGTTCTGCTGCGGCTTACGTAAAAGAAGGTATCACCAATATCAGATTAGGTATGTTTCTGGAAATTGCAACTACTGCCGGAGCAATAACCGGAGCTATTGTAGCGGTTTATCTTAATCCAGATTATATTGCAATTATTTTTGGTTGCATTTTAATCTTTTCTGCAGCAATGACACTTCGGAAGAAAAAAGACCAATCTGGCACAGAAACCTCGAGCGCACTTGCCGGTTTTTTTAGATTGAATGGTTCTTTTCCGGATAAAGGAATTGAACATCATTACGCCGTTAGAAACGTTACAGGTGGTTTTTTTATGATGCTTTTTGCGGGCACGCTCTCAGGTTTGCTGGGTATTGGGAGTGGTGCATTAAAAGTAATTGCCATGGACAATATCATGAAACTGCCTTTTAAAGTATCTACAACAACCAGTAATTTTATGATGGGGGTTACTGCCGCTGCAAGTGCTATTGTGTATTTACACCGTGGGCAAATTGATCCCGGAATTGCGATGCCGGTTTGTGTAGGTGTATTAACTGGCGCAAGTTTAGGCGCAAAAGTACTTATTCATACCAAAACAGATAAACTAAAAGTTGTTTTTGCAATTGTTGTTGTGGTGCTTGCAGTTCAAATGATTTATAAAGGTATAAGCGGGATGATGTAATGGAAAGGACAAAAAAGCAAAAATTAGACGATAAAGATATTCAGCTCATCTTGGGTACACTTTTACGCGCCGGCGTTATGCTGTCTATGGGAATTGTATTGATTGGCGGCGTTATTTATCTGATCCACAATAAAGGCTTAATTGTAGATTACAGTGTTTTCAAACCAGAACTCTCCAATTTTTCTAGTATTGCAGCTATTTTAAAAGGCGTATTAACGCTGCGTGGAGATGCTGTGGTTCAGTTTGGTATCTTAATGCTTATCTTCACGCCAATAGCGCGCATTGTGTTTGCTTTATTTAGTTTTTTAATAGAGCGCGACTATTTATACGTACTCATCGGCTTGCTCATACTGCTCATAATTGCCATTAGTTTAAATGGAGGTTTGGCACATTAGTCATCTTTTTAGTTAACTCCCCAACTATCAGCAAATTATTTGAAAAAATATTTAGCTAACTATTTGAAAATTAATAATTCTTGTCTATCTTTGCCGTCCCTTTCGGGGGATGTACAATCACCTTGAACGAAGCCCTACTGCTTCGATGGGTGTTAAATTAAAAGATAAAATGTCAGGAATTATTGGAAAAAAAGTAGGAATGACCAGTATTTTCGATGCAGAAGGAAGAAACATTCCTTGTACTGTAATCGAAGCTGGGCCTTGTGTAGTAACACAGGTAAAAACCGAAGAAAAAGACGGGTATTCATCAATCCAGTTGGGTTATGATGAAGCAAAAGAGAAAAACACAACTCAACCGTTAAAAGGCCATTTCGCTAAAGCGAACACAACTCCAAAACGCAAACTGGTAGAATTTGATTCATTTACAACGTCACTTAACTTAGGTGATGTGGTAACTGTTGATGCATTCGCAGAAGGCGATTTTGTTGATGTTGTAGGAACCTCAAAAGGTAAAGGTTTTCAAGGTGTTGTGAAACGCCACGGATTTGGTGGTGTAGGTATGCAGACTCACGGTCAGCACAACCGTTTACGTGCCCCAGGTTCATTGGGAGCATCATCTTTCCCATCACGTGTATTCAAAGGAATGCGCATGGCAGGAAGAACAGGTGGAGACAGAGTTAAAATTCAAAACTTACAGGTTTTGAAAGTTTATGCTGATCAAAACTTATTAGTAGTTAGTGGTTCCATTCCAGGAGCTAAGGGTTCTTACGTAATCTTAGACAAGTAATCAGATGGAAGTTAAAGTATTAAACATTTCAGGTAAAGAAACAGGTGCCAAGGTGCAACTTCCTGAATCGGTATTTGGTATCGAGCCTAACGACCACGCGATTTATTTAGATGTAAAACAGTATTTGGCTAACCAACGTCAAGGTACTCACAAATCTAAACAACGTAATGAGATTGCAGGTTCTACTCGCAAACTATACAAGCAAAAAGGTACAGGTGGTGCCCGTGCTGGTAGCATTAAATCTCCGTTATTTAACGGTGGTGGTCGTGTTTTCGGTCCTCAACCACGTGATTACAGTTTTAAATTGAACAAAAAATTAAAATCTTTAGCACGTAAATCGGCTTTAGCTTACAAAGCAAAAGACAATAGCGTTGTTGTTTTAGAAGATTTTACTTTTGATACAATTAAAACTAAAAACTACACAAGTTTATTGGCTGCGTTAAACGTAGGTACTCAAAAAACTTTATTGGTTTTACCTGCACAAAATAATAATATCTATTTATCAAGCAGAAACGTTCAGAAAACTAAAGTAATTTCAGCAGCAGACTTAAATACTTATGATGTATTAAATGCTGGTGTACTTGTGTTGACTGCAGATTCTGTTAAAACTTTGGAGGAGGCATTTGCCAAGTAATATGGAAATTTTAAAAAAACCAATATTAACCGAAAAAGCTTCAGCTTTAACTGAGAAATCTAACCGTTTCACATTTAGCGTAAACCCTAAAGCCAACAAATTGCAAATCAAATCTGCAATTGAGAAAATGTATGGTGTTACAATCGTAGCAATCAATACTATGGTTGTTGATGGAAAAGCTAAATCACGTTACACAAAAGCAGGTTTTGTTTCTGGCCGTAGCCCGAAATATAAAAAAGCTGTAGTAACGTTGAAAGACGGAGAAACAATAGATTATTACGCAAATCTTTAATTTAAGAATAATTAATTATAACTATGGGCTTAAGAAAATTTAAACCAGTTACTCCGGGTACCCGCTTTAGAGTTGGTGCTAGCTTTACGGAGATTACAGCAACCAAGCCCGAAAAATCATTGGTTGTATCATCAAAAAAGTCTGGTGGACGTAACAATACAGGTAAAATGACTATGCGCTACATTGGTGGTGGTCATAAAAAATCATATCGTCTTATCGATTTCAAACGCGATAAATTCGATATTCCTGCTACAGTTGCAACTGTAGAATACGATCCTAACCGTACTGCACGCATTGCCTTATTACATTATGCTGATGGCGAGAAGCGTTATATTATTGCTCCTGAAGGATTGCAAGTTGGTCAGAAAATTGTTTCTGGCGATACTGCAGCTCCAGAAGTAGGTAATACTTTAAAATTATCGAACATTCCTCTAGGTTCTATTATCCACAACGTGGAAATCCACCCTGGAAAAGGCGCACAATTGGCGCGTAGTGCTGGTGCTTATGCACAGTTAGCTGCACGTGATGGTAAATATGCGACTTTGAAAATGCCTTCAGGCGAAACCCGTTTAATCCTGGTAACTTGTTTAGCAACTATCGGTGCAGTATCTAATTCAGATCACGCCAATGAAGTGCTAGGTAAAGCAGGTCGTAAACGTTGGTTGGGCCGTCGTCCGAGAACAAGACCGGTAGCGATGAACCCAGTAGATCACCCAATGGGTGGTGGTGAAGGTAGATCATCAGGTGGTCACCCACGCTCAAGAAAAGGTTTGTTGTCTAAAGGCTACAAAACCAGAGAACTTAAAAAATATTCTAATCGTCACATCATAGAGAGAAGGAAGAAATAATGGCTCGTTCGATAAAAAAAGGACCTTATATTGACCATAACGTAGAGAAAAAAGTGAACTCTATGAATGATTCAGGCAAAAGAACTGTAATCAAAACTTGGTCTCGCAGATCGATGATCTCACCAGATTTCGTTGGTCATACATTTGCAGTACACAATGGTAATAAATTTATCCCTGTGTATGTAACAGAAAACATGGTTGGTCACAAATTGGGAGAATTTGCTCCAACCCGTACATTCAGAGGACACGCTGAAAAGAAAAAATAATTAGACAATGGAAGCAATAGCAAAATTAAACAATTGTCCAACCTCACCGCGTAAGATGCGTTTGGTTGTAGATCTTATCAGAGGTGAACGTGTAGAGAAAGCATTAAGCATTTTAAAGTTTACCAATAAAGAAGCCGCAATCAGAGTTGAAAAATTGTTGGTATCAGCAATCAATAACTGGGAAGCTAAAAACGGTAAGACTTCTGATGGTAGCGAATTATTTGTTAAAACAATTATGGTAGATGGTGGCCGTCAGTTGAAACGCTTACGTCCGGCACCTCAAGGTCGTGGATACAGAATTCGTAAACGTTCTAACCACGTAACTTTGGTTGTAGACAGTAAAAATACAGAAACTCAAAACTAATATCAGGAAATGGGACAAAAAGCAAATCCAATAGGTAACAGGTTAGGTATCATCAAAGGATGGGATTCTAACTGGTTCGGTGGCAACAACTACTCCGATAAATTAGTTGAGGATGAAAAAATCAGAAAATACCTTTCTGCCCGTATTGCAAAAGGCGGCGTTGCAAAAGTTGTTATCGAGCGTACGTTAAAACGTATCACTGTAACAATTCACACAGCTCGTCCGGGTATCGTAATCGGTAAAGCAGGTGCTGAGGTTGATAAGATCAAAGAAGAGTTAAAGAAATTGACTAAAAAGGAAATTCAAATTAACATTTTTGAGATTAAACGCCCTGAACTTGATGCACAATTAGTTGCAGAAGGTGTTGCAAAACAATTAGAAGCAAGGATCTCATTTCGTAGAGCAATGAAATCTTCTATCGCATCGACTATGCGTATGGGTGCTGAAGGAATCAAAATCATGACTTCTGGTCGTTTAGGTGGTGCTGAGATGGCCCGTACTGAACAGTACAAAGAAGGAAGAGTTCCTTTGCATACATTGCGTGCTGATATTGATTATGCTTTAGCAGAAGCGTTGACTACTTATGGTAAAATAGGTATCAAAGTTTGGATCTGCAAAGGCGAGGTTTATGGAAAACGTGATTTGTCTCCGAACATCGGATCAACAAACAACGGTCCAAAAGGCCAATCAGATAAGCCAGCTTTCGGTGGAAGAGATAACCGTGGTGGTGGAAGAGATAACCGTGGCGGTGGCGACAGACGTGGTGGAAACCAAGGCGGTCGTGGCCCAGGTCAAGGTGGTGCAAACAGAGGTGGTGGCGCAGGCGCTAACAGAGGTCCTCGTAAATAATTGATTTATTAACATCGTTTAACGATTAGAACAAAATAAAATGTTACAGCCAAAAAGAACGAAGTTCAGGAAGATGCAAAAAGGCAGAATGAAAGGTTTAGCTTCACGTGGAGCTGAATTGGCATTCGGATCTTTTGGTATCAAATCTTTAGAAGCCACTTGGATTACAAGTCGCCAGATAGAGGCTGCCCGTATCGCCGTAACACGTTTTATGAAACGTGAAGGTCAAGTATGGATTAGGATTTTCCCGGATAAACCGGTAACAAAAAAGCCTGCTGAGGTACGTATGGGTAAAGGTAAAGGTGCTCCTGAGTACTGGGTAGCAGTAGTTAGACCAGGCCGTGTAATTTTCGAAGCTGAAGGTGTTCCTTTAGAAGTTGCAAAAGAAGCTATGCGTTTAGCTGCACAAAAATTACCAATCCAAACAAAATTTGTAGTACGTAGAGATTACGTAGAAGCATAGGAATTATTGAGATGAATGTTGTAAATACTTGTTTTTATAACCGCTACACTCAATTGTAAAAGAAAAATAGAAATGAAAAATTCAGAAATCACAGGGCTTTCAAAAGAAGAATTAGTAGCTAAGATTGCGGAGGAAAAAGAGAACTTATCGAAATTAAAGTTCGCTCATACCATTTCAGCTATCGAAAATCCTTCACGAATTTCAAAAGTAAGGAAAGATATAGCCCGTTTAAATACTGAACTGACTAAAGTTGTTAATGCTGAGTCAGCTACTGAAACTAAATAATTTTAGAGTCCAAATGGAAAGAAATTTAAGAAAAACAAGAACCGGGTTAGTGGTAAGCAACAAGATGGATAAATCTGTTGTGGTATCGGTTGAGCGTAAAGTGAAACACCCGATTTATGGTAAGTTCGTGAAGAAAACTACCAAATTTATGGCTCATGACGAGAAAAACGAATGCGGTATTGGAGATACAGTATTGATCATGGAAACTCGTCCTTTGAGTAAAAATAAGAACTGGAGATTGGTACAAATTTTAGAAAGGGCTAAATAAGATGGTACAACAGGAATCAAGATTAAACGTTGCTGATAACAGCGGCGCGAAAGAAGTATTAGTAATTCGTGTACTAGGAGGAACTGGTAAACGTTATGCTTCTATTGGAGATAAAGTAGTTGTTACCGTAAAAAGCGCTTTACCATCAGGTAATGTTAAAAAAGGTACGGTTTCTAAAGCAGTTGTGGTTAGAACAAAAAAAGAGATCAGACGTAAAGATGGTTCTTACATCCGTTTCGACGATAATGCAGCTGTATTATTGAACGCACAGGATGAACCACGCGGTACACGTATCTTTGGCCCGGTTGCGAGAGAACTACGTGAAAAACAATTCATGAAAATTGTATCATTAGCACCGGAGGTATTATAAAATGGGAAACAAAGTAAATACACCAGTTAAACTAAAGATCCAAAAAGGTGATTTAGTGAAAATCATTGCTGGCGATTCAAAAGGTCAACAAGGAAAAGTACTTGAAGTACTTAAAGATAAAAACAGAGCCGTTGTAGAAGGTGTGAATTTAGTATCTAAACATACTAAACCAAACGCAGCTAATCCTAACGGTGGTATTATTAAAAAAGAAGCCGCTCTTCATATTTCTAACTTGATGTTGGTTGATCCAAAATCTGGTAAAGCTACCCGCGTTGGCCGTAAAGCAAATGCAGAAGGTAAATTGGTTAGAGTTGCTAAAGTTTCAGGGGAGGAAATTAAATAATGGCTACACCTAGATTAAAAAGCAAATACAAAGAAGAAGTTGTAAATGCATTGAAAGAGAAATTCCAGTACAAAACTGTAATGCAGGTTCCTAAATTGGAAAAAATCTGTATCAATCAGGGTGTAGGTCGTTTTTCTGTTACAGATAAGAAAATTATAGATTCTACAATTGTAGAGTTAACGACAATTACTGGTCAGTTAGCTGTTCAGGCGCAATCTAAGAAAGATATCTCTAACTTTAAATTGCGTAAAGGTATGCCTGTAGGTGTACGCGTTACTTTACGTGATAACAATATGTATGAGTTCTTAGATCGTTTGATTTCTGTAGCTTTGCCTCGTATCCGTGATTTCAAAGGTATCAATGACAAAGGTTTTGATGGAAAAGGTAACTATACATTAGGTGTTACAGAACAAATCATTTTCCCAGAGATTAATATCGATAAAATCAATAAAATTTTAGGTATGGATATTACTTTCGTAACTTCGGCAAAATCTGATGTTGAAGCCCTAGAATTATTGAAGCAATTCGGATTACCATTTAAAAATCAAAAAACAGAGCAATAATGGCAAAAGAAGGTGTAAAAGCACGCGAAGTTAAGCGCCAAAAATTGGTTGCTAGATACGCAGAAAAACGTGCTGCATTAAAAGCAGCAGGAGATTTTGAAGGTTTAGATAAATTACCTAAAAACTCTTCTCCGGTACGTTTGCACAACCGTTGTAAATTAACTGGCCGTCCTCGTGGTTATATGCGTACCTTTGGCATTTCAAGGGTAACATTCCGCGAAATGGCGTTAGACGGTAAAATACCAGGTGTTAAAAAAGCATCTTGGTAATATAGCTTAAAGCTGAAAGCTCAAAGTCTAAAGCGAATTTAATGTCGCTTTAGTCTTTGTGCTTTAGCCTTTTTGCTTTAAAATGAATTTTAACCGATAGCAGGTCCCACCGCTGGGTAGCGGAAGGAAACCACTATCAAAAACAATAAATAATGAATACAGATCCAATAGCAGATTATTTAACAAGAGTAAGGAATGCCATTAAGGCCAACCACAGAGTTGTAGAAATTCCTGCATCAAACCTTAAAAAGGAAATTACTAAAGTACTTTTTGATAAAGGTTACATCGCGAATTATAAATTTGAGGACACTACTGCTCAAGGCACAATTAAAATTGCTTTGAAGTACAATCCGATAAGCAAAATTCCTGCTATTCGTACATTAGTGCGAGTAAGTAAACCAGGTTTGAGACAATATGCAGGTGTAGAGAATATGCCAAGAGTATTAAACGGTTTAGGTATCGCAATCTTATCTACTTCTAAAGGTGTAATGACTGATAAAGAAGCAGCCAAATTAAATATTGGTGGTGAGGTATTGTGTCACGTTTATTAATCAATAGGAGAGCAACACAATGTCAAGAATAGGAAAAGCCCCAATTACAATCCCTGCAGGTGTTACCATCACAGTATCTAACGATAATGTTGTAACGGTAAAAGGTCCTAAAGGTGAATTAAATCAAGCAGTTGATAAAGATATCACTGTAAGCCAAGAAGAAGGTGTTTTAACAGTAACCCGTCCTTCAGATCAAAAGAAACACAAAGCATTACATGGTTTATACCGTTCATTGCTTAATAACATGGTTATTGGTGTTACAGAAGGTTATAAATTAACTCAAGAATTAGTAGGTGTTGGTTACCGTGCAACAAACACAGGTAATACATTAGATCTGGTTTTAGGTTATTCTCACCACTATGTATTCCAATTGCCGGAAGAAATTAAAGTAACAACTGCATCTGAAAAAGGACAGACTCCAAAAATTATTTTGGAAAGTATCGATAAACAATTGATTGGACAGGTAGCAGCGAAAATCCGTTCGTTACGTGCACCAGAACCATATAAAGGTAAAGGTATCAAGTTTGTGGGTGAAGTGTTAAGAAGAAAAGCAGGTAAATCAGCATCTAAAAAATAGTAATCATGGCAGGTAAAAAATTATCAAGAAGAGATCGTATTAAAAAAGGGATCAGAAAAAGACTTACCGGTTCGGAAGAGCGTCCAAGGTTATCTGTATTTAGAAGCAATAAAGGGATTTATGCTCAGGTAATTAACGATGTTACGGGTAAAACAATAGTTTCAGCATCATCATTATCTAAAGATTTTGCAGGTACTGGAAGCAAAAGCGACCAATCAATTGCAGTAGGTAAATTAGTTGCTGAAAAAGCAATTGCAGCTGGTGTTAAAGAAGTTGTTTTCGATAGAAATGGCTATTTATACCACGGTCGTGTAAAATCGTTGGCAGAGGGTGCCCGCGAAGCTGGTTTAGTATTTTAATCTGAAGAAAAAGTAAGATGTCAACTATCAATATAAAAAGAGTTAAAACCACCGATATCGAATTAAAGGATCGTTTGGTTAGTATACAACGTGTTGCCAAAGTAACCAAAGGTGGTCGTACTTTCAGCTTTTCTGCAATTGTAGTAGTAGGTGATGAGAACGGTGTTGTTGGTTTCGGTTTAGGTAAAGCGAAAGAGGTAACTGAAGCAATTGCTAAAGGTGTAGACGATGCAAAAAAGAACTTAGTAAAAGTTCCCGTTTTGAATGGTACTGTTCCTCATGAGCAAATTGGTAAATTCTCTGGTGGTTTTGTTTTAATTAAACCAGCTGCAGTAGGTACCGGAGTAATTGCTGGTGGTGCAATGCGTGCAGTATTAGAAAGTGCTGGTATTCATAACGTATTAGCTAAATCTAAAGGATCGTCTAACCCACACAACGTGGTAAAAGCAACTGTAGATGCGTTAACTAAAATGCGCGATGCATATACTGTAGCTCAAACTCGTGGTGTAGATTTAAACAAAGTATTTAACGGATAATATTATGGCTAAGATCAAAATAACACAAGTAAAAAGCGTTATCGACAGAAGCGAGCGCCAAAAAAGAACCGTTCAGGCTTTGGGTTTATCTAAAATTAACCAGAGTGTAGAGGTTGAAGCTACTCCGCAAATTATCGGTATGGTTCGCAAAGTGAACCATTTGGTAGCAATCGAAAGTATCTAATAATTATTGAAGGTAGTATGCGTTATAAGTGTACTACCTTTATATATGTTTAATCGTTGTACCTGTTTAGTGAAAGCGAAGGGCAACACAAATTCAAAATAAATGAATTTAAGTAATTTAAAACCTGCAGAAGGTTCAATCAAAAACAGAAAAAGAATTGGTCGTGGTACAGGTTCTGGCCGTGGCGGAACGTCTACACGTGGTCACAAAGGTGCTGGTTCACGTTCTGGTTATTCTTCTAAAGTTGGTTTCGAAGGTGGTCAAATGCCTTTACAACGTCGTGTACCTAAAGTTGGTTTCAAGCCAATTAACCGTACTGAATATGTTGGTGTAAACTTAGATGTATTGCAGGGATTGGCCGAGAGATTCAATTTGACAAAAATTGATTTCGCTGCTTTACAAGAGCACGGTTTAGCTTCAAAAAATGACTTAGTAAAAGTTTTAGGTCGTGGTGAAGTAAAAGCAAAACTAGAAATTACAGCACATGCGTTCTCTGCAACCGCACAAAAAGCTATTGAAGCCGCAGGTGGTTCTATTGTAAAATTGTAATTAATAAATGAAGAAGCTATTTACTACTTTAAGTAATATCTGGAAAATTCAAGAATTAAAAGAGCGTATCTTGTTTACGCTCTTAATTCTTTTGGTATACCGTTTTGTATCTCACGTGGTTTTGCCAGGTGTAGATCCAACCGCTATGGGAAATAATGAGAAATCGGGATTGTTGGGCTTATTAGATATGTTCGCCGGCGGTTCTTTCTCTCGTATTTCTATTTTAGCATTGGGCGTAATGCCTTATATCTCTGCATCTATTGTGGTGCAATTATTGGGTATTGCTGTTCCTTCTTTCCAAAAAATGCAGAAAGAAGGCGAAAGTGGTAGAAAAAAAATGAACCAGATTACACGTTATCTAACGGTAGCGATTACCATCGTTCAATCGGTTGGTTATGTTAAAACTCAGGTTCCGGCAGAAGCAATTTTATTGCCAAATACATTATTTTTAGTGTTATCTACATTCGTATTGACTGCGGGTACATTATTTGTGATGTGGTTGGGCGAAAAAATTACAGACAAAGGTATTGGTAATGGTACATCACTTATTATTATGGTGGGTATTATTGCACGTTTACCTGTGGCAATTAGCCAGGAATTTAGTGCTCGTGTGGGTGCTTCAAGTGAAGGCGGAGGCCCGGTTGCACTTGTATTGGAAATTGTTGCCCTTTTTGCAGTTATTATGTTTACCATTTTAATTGTTCAGGGTGTGCGTAAAGTTCCTGTACAGTATGCTAAGAAAATCGTTGGTAACCGCCAGTTTGGTGGTGTTCGTCAGTACATTCCTTTAAAGGTAAATGCAGCTGGTGTTATGCCAATCATTTTTGCACAAGCGCTAATGTTTATACCAGGTGCGCTAATGTCTTTAGTGCCTTCTTTGCAAGGATCTTGGTTAATTCAGTTCAGCAATACGACTTCATTGGCCTATAGCTTAACCTTTGCTTTCTTAATTATTGCATTTACGTTTTTCTACACTGCAATCACTGTCAATCCTACTCAAATGAGTGATGACATGAAAAAGAACGGTGGCTTCATTCCAGGTGTAAAGCCGGGTTTTGCAACATCAACTTTCATCGATGATGTAATTTCGAAGATCACCTTCCCAGGTGCCGTATTTTTGGCCATAATTGCTGTTTTACCTTCTCTGGCTGTTAAGTTCGGGATTAAACAGGAATTTGCCCACTTCTTCGGTGGTACTTCTCTATTGATTTTGGTAGGTGTAGTATTGGATACCTTGCAACAAGTAGAAAGCTATTTATTGATGCGTCATTACGATGGTTTGATGAAAACCGGTCGGGTTACTGGCAGAACAGGGGTTCCTGCTGCAAGTAGCAACGCAGCATTGTAGTTCTTAAGAATGTCAAAAATCTACTATAAATCTCTGGAAGAGATTGAATTGATTAGAGAAAGTTCCTTGCTAGTTTCACAAACATTAGCAGAAGTAGCTAAAGTTATTAAATCAGGTATTACGACATTGGCACTCGATAGATTAGCTTACGAGTTTATCAGTGATCATGGCGCAATACCTGCTTTTCTGAATTACAATGGCTTTCCCAACTCTTTATGTATTTCGCCTAACGAGCAGGTTGTACACGGTTTTCCGAGTAACTACGTGATTCAGGAAGGTGATTTAATCTCTGTAGATTGTGGCGTTATCAAAAACAATTTTTTTGGAGATTCTGCCTACACTTTTTCAATTGGAGAAGTAGATGTCGAAAAACAAAAATTGGTTGAGGTAACCAAGCGATGCCTGGATTTAGGCGTAGAAAAAGCCGTTGTTGGAATGCGTATAGGTGATATCGGCTTTGCCGTTCAGCAATATGCAGAAGCCAATGGATTCGGTGTAGTAAGAGAATTAGTAGGACATGGAGTGGGTATTAAACTTCACGAAAAACCAGAAGTTCCGAATTATGGAAAAAGGGGAAGCGGACCAAAACTTGAAGAAGGAATGGTGATTGCGATAGAACCGATGATAAATGCTGGCGTCGCCGGAATTAATTTCCATAAAGATGGATGGACAGTTACCAGTAAAGACATGAAACCCTCTGCACATTTTGAACACACAGTAGCCGTAAAAAAGGGCAAAGCAGACGTTTTATCAACCTTTTCTTTGATAGAAGAAGTTTTAAATAAAAAAAACTAAATATTTAAATTTTTTTATTTAATTTTGCGTCCCTGTTTATAAGCAGCTAATTAAGTAACAATCAATAAAATATGGCTAAACAAGCCTCAATTGAACAAGACGGAGTAATAAGAGAAGCATTGTCTAATGCGATGTTCAGAGTTGAACTCGAAAATGGACATGAGATTATCGCTCATATTTCAGGAAAGATGCGGATGCACTACATCAAAATTCTTCCTGGTGACAAAGTAAAATTAGAGATGTCTCCTTATGATTTAACAAAAGGACGCATCACTTATAGATATAAATAAAATGAAAGTTAGATCATCAATCAAAAAACGTAGCGCTGACTGCAAGGTAATTCGCCGTAAAGGAAAACTTTACGTAATTAACAAAAAGAATCCTAAGTATAAGCAACGTCAAGGGTAATTAGAAAATAGTGTAATGAACCGTACAACGGTGGCCCGCCGTTCGGAGTTACGTAAAAACATACATAAATATGGCAAGGATTTCAGGTATTGATTTACCAAGAAACAAAAGAGGTGAAATCGGTTTAACCTATATCTACGGAATTGGTAGAACTACTGCTCAACGTATCTTAACTACAGCAGGAATCGATTTAAACAAAAAAGTACAAGATTGGTCTGATGATGAGTTGTCAGCGATCCGTTCGATGATTAACGATGAGATTAAAGTAGAAGGTGCTTTACGCTCTGAGGTTCAGTTAAACATTAAGCGTTTAATGGATATCGGTTGTTACCGTGGTTTGCGTCACAGAAAAGGTTTACCTTCTCGTGGTCAGCGTACTAAAAACAACTCACGTACTCGTAAGGGTAAGAGAAAAACAGTTGCTAACAAGAAAAAAGCTACTAAATAGTAATTGATAGATATGAGGTTTGAGGTTTTAGATATGAGCGCATATCTTTAGCTCTACTCAATCTGGATTAAAGATAATAATTAGATATACAGTACCGAGATGGAGCAATTCTCATATCTCAATTCTCATATCTAGCATCTAATAAAAGAAAATGGCTAAGAGTAAAAAAGTAACAAAAAAACGTATCGTTGTAATTGAGCCTATAGGTCAGGCGCATATCAATGCTACTTTCAACAACATCATCGTTACCTTAACTAATAACAGCGGTCAAACCATTTCATGGTCTTCAGCTGGTAAAATGGGCTTTAAAGGTTCTAAAAAGAACACGCCTTATGCAGCTGGTCAAGCAGCTTCAGATTGCGGTAAAGTAGCATTTGATTTAGGTTTGCGTAAAGTAGATGTGTTCGTTAAAGGTCCAGGTTCAGGCCGCGAGTCTGCAATCAGAACTTTACAGGTAGCAGGTATTGAAGTAACATCTATTAAGGATATTACTCCACTTCCTCACAACGGATGTCGTCCTCCTAAAAAGAGAAGAGTTTAATCACAATTTTTAAAGCTAAGAATCTTCGGTTACAGATCGAATGATACTTTAAAACAAAACACAATGGCAAGATATACAGGCCCCAAAAGTAAAATCGCCCGTAAATTCAGAGAACCAATTTTCGGTCCTGATAAGGCGTTAGAAAGAAAAAATTATCCTCCTGGGCAACACGGTGCTTCAAAAAGAAGAGGAAAACAATCTGAATATGCTATCCAGTTAATGGAGAAGCAAAAAGTAAAATACACTTATGGTGTGTTGGAAAAACAGTTCAGTAACTTGTTTAAAAAAGCATCTTCACGTGCAGGTATTACCGGTGATAACTTATTGCAGTTATTGGAGGCACGTTTAGACAATACAGTTTACCGTTTAGGTATTTCAACAACCCGTTCTGGTGCACGCCAGTTAGTTAGCCATAAACACGTAACTGTGAATGGTGAAGTTGTAAATATCCCATCATATCAATTAAAAGCAGGTGACGTAATTGCTGTTCGTGAAAAATCTAAATCATTAGAAGCAATTACAAATTCAGTAGCTGGAAGAGCAATCAACAAGTACACTTGGTTGGATTGGAACGCTGGCGAATTGAGTGGTAAGTTTTTAACGTATCCTCAACGTGACGAGATTCCTGAGAACATCAAGGAGAACCTGATCGTCGAGTTATACTCTAAGTAATCTAAATAAGATTGTTAATTGCCTGAAAATGGCAATTAACTTTTTTACGTTTACATATATTCAATCAACGAATTTTAAAAAAATATAAATGGCAATTTTAGCATTTCAGAAACCTGACAAAGTGATCATGCAGAAATCTACGGATTTCGATGGCACATTTGAATTTCGTCCTTTAGAGCCCGGTTTCGGTGTAACAATTGGTAATGCCTTAAGAAGGATTTTACTTTCTTCATTAGAAGGTTATGCTATTACTACTATTCGTTTTTCTGGTGTTTCTCATGAATTTTCTACCATCAAAGGTGTTGTAGAAGATTTAACAGATATCATTTTGAATTTGAAACAAGTACGTTTCAAAAAAACTGGTGAATCTGGAGACTCTGAGAAAGTGTTCATCATCGTAAATGGTCAAGACCAATTTAAAGCAGGTGATATCACTAAATTCTCTAACAACTTTACAGTATTGAACCCTGAGCATGTAATTTGCAATATGGATAAATCTGTTACTTTGGAAGTGGAATTAACCATCAATAAAGGACGTGGTTATGTGCCGGCTGAAGAAAATAAAGTTGCTGATGCTGTTGTAGGTGTTATCGCTATCGATTCGATCTACACGCCAATGAAAAATGTTAAATACACGATCGAAAACTTTCGTGTTGAACAAAAAACAGATTATGAGAAATTGGTTTTAGATATTTCTACAGATGGTTCTATCCATCCGGAAGAAGCTTTGAAAGAAGCAGCTAAAATCTTAATCCAACACTTTATGTTGTTCTCTGATGAGAACTTAGTATTGGAATCTCAAGCTAAAGAAGAAACTAAAGAAGTTGACGAGGAAATTTTACACATGCGTAAAATCCTTAAAACTGAATTGGTAGATATGGATCTTTCTGTGCGTGCATTAAACTGCCTTAAAGCAGCTGATATCCGTACATTAGCTGATCTTGTTTCTTACGATGTAGCTGATATGTTAAAATTCAGAAACTTCGGTAAAAAATCTCTAACTGAGATTCAGGAACTTGTAAAATCTAAAGGTTTATCTTTCGGAATGAACCTGTCTAAGTTTAAATTAGACGAAGAATAACCCGAAATTCCCTAATGGGAACTTTGGAATTAAATAATTTTTAACAGTGTATAATTCCCTCTGAGACAGAGACGGTATACACTTAATCAAAACAAAATGAGACACGGTAAAAAAGTTAATCACTTAGGCAGAACCGACAGCCACAGAAAAGCAATGTTAGCTAACATGGCTACATCACTGATCAAAGCGAAAAGAATTACTACAACTTTAGCTAAAGCTAAAGCTTTACGTACTTATGTTGAGCCAATCATTACTAAATCAAAAAATGATACAACTCACTCACGTCGTACAGTATTCGCTTATCTACAAGATAAGGAAGTTGTAACTATTTTATTCCGCGAAATCGCTGAGAAAGTTGCAAACCGTCCGGGTGGTTATACTCGTATCATTAAATTAAACAATCGTTTTGGTGATAACGCTGAGATGGCTTTAATTGAATTGGTAGATTACAACGAGGTTTATGGTAAAAATGTAGAGGCTAAAGAAGAGAAGAAAACAACTCGTCGCGGTAGAAGCAAAGCTGCTGCTGCTCCTAAAGCTGAAAATGCTGAGGAAGTTGCTACTCCGGCTGTTGAAACAGCTGCTGAAGAAGCTCCTGCTACAGAAGAACCAAAAGGAGAATAATTTCTGCTTTAAAATTTTGAAAAAGCCTTGTCTCGACAAGGCTTTTTTTGTGCACTCTAAATTTTTTCCTCAAAAAACTGACTTTATTATGCCTCAAACAGAACGATATGAAGACTTTTTTATTAACCTCAGCGCTGTGCTTACTTAGTACAGTAATGTTTGCTCAAACACAAGAAAAGCAGCTTAAAAAAACTATTGAAAATAAGGTTGTAGAAATAGCATGCGGCGAATGTCAATTTAAGATGAAAGGTAAAGACTGCGACTTAGCCGTTCGTATTGATGGCGAAAGTTATTTTGTAGACGGGAAAGGTATTGACGATTTTGGTGATGCACACGGGAAGGTTGGTTTTTGCAATGCCATCCGAAATGCAGAAGTTACCGGCGAAATTGTAGATGGAAGGTTCAAAGCTAAGACAATTACATTATTGCCTGCAAAACAATAATAATTTAAGGCTGGCTTTATTGAAATTCTTTTTCTAAACCTTGCCTTAAATCAAAGAGCAGCCATTGTTTATTCTTCACTTCAGCTGATTTATTTTTTAGTAACCGGATAAAATCCTGAACTCCGAGTTCTTCATTTCCGTTTCCATGTATTAAAACAATACTTCCGCCAACAGGTTGTTGCCCTTTAGCCAGCCAGGCGTCACTCCCAATCGGTATTAATCCATAAGATTCTATTTTACCAACAATTGATTGGTCGGATACCAAGCCAGGGAAACGGAAAAATATAGAAGGCGTTAGTCCATTTTTAAGCATCAATTTTTCATTCTCTAACACCTCAATGTCTAGATTTGTACCACTTGCCAACAGAAAATTTTCTGCAAGCGGAAGGGTGTTCACTTCATGATTGTATGAATGGTTTATCCAGGTAATGTCCAGTTCTTTTTCCTGTGCCAGTTGTTTTAACCAATCCAGGTCGGCTTGATGTCTAATCATCCACTTTCCTGAAACAGAAATTGCCAGAGGGGATGTTTTTTCTATGGTTTTAAAAGCCTCAAAAACATCATTGAATATAACGCGATCTAAAGGCCTGTGCGATGGGCATAAATCTATTGTAAGTGTTATTCCATTTTCATTAGGAATTGCGTGGTCTATGCCCGCATTTTGCAATTGCTGGTCTTTTGCTGCTGCAGCTTCTAGTGCTTTTATGTAAGGCGTGTTTTTAAAAATTGCCAATACATTTGGCCAAGCCAATGTATGTTTCCGATAGCGTTTGTCTATATCTGTTTTCGTTTGTAAAGAAATGGGATCAAGAAGTAACAGAAACTTTATTCCTCTATCAGAAAAGCTTCGAAGAGCGATAAATTGCCGATTTCCATCATTTGCTAAAGCGTAATTTACCTGATATTTTTTGATTTGCTGAAAAGACTGTGCGGTAGCTGCTACAGAAACTAAAACGCTTAATCCAATAATAGCAACCCAACTGAGCGCAGAAGTTTTCATATTCCTTATTTAAAATCTTTCTAATTTAATTCAAATCATCTATCTTTACAAGTAGTATAATGAATAAAGAAAAAGTTAAATTATGGTTTAAAAGGGTAGGGCTGGTCGGCTTTTTGTTCTTCCTTATTAAGGGGTTAATCTGGCTGGTTGTCTTTTATTTTATTGGTAAAAACGTCACTTGATAAGCGCTTTACTTAAATGTAAAAAACATATTTGCCAAGAAATTCCATACGAATACAATTACGATTGCAAAGAACTTGGCAACATAGAAATTCGTTCCATTTTTACGTTGATGGAAAAGGTAGATGATGAATGTGTTTAAACCTAATCCTACAAGACTTACGATTACAAATTTTGTAAACTCAGCACCCCAATGGCTGTTTGTACTTTCAAAAGTCCAGATCCGGTTTATCACATAATTGTTCGTTACCGCTAAGCAGAAACCTACTGCATTTGCCAAGTACTTATTTATTTTGACTTTCTCTTTAAACAACCAGGTTGCACCGAAATCTATTGCCATTCCCAGAAATCCGGTTAATCCAAATTTTATAATGCGGAAGATCAATTCCATATCAGTTAATTTTTACAAGGTAATAACGTTCTAAAACCTCACTTCTGGTTTTAACATTTAAAAATTTTGATGTTAATTTAGTCAGATGGAAATATTCAAAAGATTTCAGCACGGTACCGTTGTATTTTTGTTTTAGGTATTCCACTTCTGATTCAGGGCTGTAAATTATCGTATTTTTTGGTAAAACTGACTTTTCCAATTCTTCATGGCTCCAGAAATAGCTCGGTTCTCCGTGCGCATAAAAATCAAAAGAAAAAGCTTCGCCATGCATCAATACTGCAGGTTTTGCGTCAGGATAATTTTTTTTCAACCAAATACCTGCCTGCATACCTGATTCGTATTTCAATGCTGCCGGATAAAAGAATCCAGAAAGAAAAATCATTAGCGCTACAGAAATCATCGCGCTCCGCGCAATTAGCATTTCTAGAGATTTACCCTTGAAAATGTAGAATGCAGTTCCTAGAGTCAACCAAATTACCCCGATTGCAATATACTTCGCATCAAAGTCAAAAAATATTGCCAAAGCTGTGAGCAAAATGACAACCAATAGAAAGGTGATGTTTTGAATCGCCGCAAATATTTTGATTTGCCCGGCGCTCAAGTTGCGTAAATACAAAGCTGTGATGATGGCAAACTGCGGTAAAATAATTAGGATATAATGAGGAAGTTGAAATTTAGATAACGAAAACATCAAAAACGTGATTGCTGCACTAGCCCAAATGATGATGCTTTCATTTGGATGTTTTGCTCTGTTACTTCGTTTAAATAGATTTCCAATTGCCGCATAAAATAAAACCGACCAAGGTAAAAATGCCCACAATGTTGTATGCAGAAAAAAAGTTAAGTCGCCTTTTCCTTTAATCGGGCCATTGTTAAAGAACCGCCCGAATTGGCTATCCCAAAAGAAAAATTTTATGCCAGAGACATTGGTTTTGCCGAATACCATGCGTTCTGGATGCAGATCAAATTGTACATACAACGTGTACAACTCCGGAAGGATAAAGATAAATATCAATAAAAAAGCGAGCCACCATTTTGGTTTAAGAAACTGTTTCCATTGTTTGGTGAAAAGCCAATACAATACTATTCCGCCTAAAATAGTAACCAATACAAATATTCCTTTAATCATGATTGCACATGCAGCGAAAACAGATCCGAGAATAATGTGGCGTATAGTGGAATGCTGAGCTTTGTAATAATGATAAATTGAAGCCAGTGTAAACGTCGTAATATAAATCTCAGCACGTACATCGAACGTAGATACCAGCACATGTAATCCGCTTAAAAATAACAATGCACCAAGTAAACCTACTTTTTCATCGTAAATAGATTTTGCCAATTTATAGGTATACCACGCGCCAATTAAACCGAATAAAAATGAAGCCAGCTTATAGGCAAAAGCTGTAATCCCGAATAACTTAAAGAAAGCAGCAGCTATCCAGAAAGTTAAATGTGGTTTATCCAGCCAGTTTAATCCGCGTACATATAAGTTGCCCCAATCGTTTCTCAAAACCATATTTTTGGCAATAGAGGCATATAAAGATGAGTCTGGCTCCATGATTCCGCCAAACAATGCAATGGTACTTACAGCAATAACTGCAGCGATTAAAATTTTGTAGGTGGTGGTTTCTTTTAACTTCATTTGCGAGACAAATATGAGATAAAAAAGTCAATTTTAGGAAAGACGCTGGATTAAGAAGCACAAAGCTATATCTTTGCTGCATGACAAAGTTATCGGTTAACATCAATAAAATTGCCACGTTGCGAAACAGCAGAGGGGGTAATAATCCAGATCTGGTAAAGGTTGCGTTAGACTGCGAAAAATTTGGTGCGCAGGGAATAACTGTTCATCCGCGGCCAGATGAAAGACATATTCGTTATCAGGACGTTTACGATCTGAAAGCGGCCATTTCAACGGAATTTAATATTGAAGGAAATTGTCGTGAGGATAAATTTGTTGATCTCGTTTTGGCAAATTCACCTGCACAGGTCACTTTGGTGCCAGATGCAGAAGGCCAAATTACGTCTAATCACGGTTGGGATACGATAAAACATAAAGACTATTTGAAGGAAATGGTGTCTGTTTTTCAAAAAGCGGGCATCCGTGTTTCTATTTTTGTTGATCCAATAGTGGAGATGGTAGAACATGCTGCTGAAACTGGGACAGACAGAATTGAATTGTATACCGAAGCCTATGCACACAATTATTTCGGCGATCGGGAAAAAGCAGTTGTAAATTATATTGCTGCCGCACATAAAGCCAATGAATTAAAATTGGGTATTAATGCAGGTCATGATCTTGATTTACATAATCTACACTACTTTGCGCAAAGTGTTCCGGGTTTACTGGAAGTTTCAATTGGCCATGCACTAATTAGCGATGCGCTTTATTTGGGATTGGAAACGACTATTCAAAAATATTTGGCGCAGTTGGCCTAAACAAGCAGAAAGCGCTCAAAGCGGAAAGATTAGAGTTTTAACCTTTCCGCTTTGAGCTTTTACCTCTATATATGTTAAAAGGAATTATCCTCGTCTTCATAGGTGCCTGTAGTTTTGGTATCTTATCTACTTTTGTTAAACTTGCTTATCACGAAGGTTATACGCTGGCCGATGTAACCGGAGTTCAGGCGTTTTTTGGCGCGCTGATTCTTTGGATATTATACCTTTTTCAACGCAGCACAAAACAGCATAAAGCAAAAAAAATTACCAGGACAACTGCATGGTGGAAATTGCTTCTCGCAGGCTTTTGCACAGGTTTAGTGAGTATATTTTATTACCAAAGTGTTAAGCTCGTCCCTAATTCTGTCGCGATTATTTTATTGATGCAGTTTATTTGGATGAGTATTCTCTTGGATTATTTTATTTTTAGAAAGAAGCCAACAGCATTACAAATCATTGCTATTTTTCTGGTACTCGGTGGAACGGTTTTGGCCAGTGGCATGCTCGAGACCAGTATTGCAGATATAAGTGCAAAAGGTATTGGCTTTGGCTTACTCGCGGCCATTTCATATGCGGGTTTTCTAATGTTGAGTGGAAAAATTGGTACAGAATATCCTACATTACAGAAAAGCGCGCTGATGATCAGTGGCGCTTGTATACTAATCTTTATTCTCTTTCCACCTGTATTTTTAATAAATGGAGCATTAATGGGTAGTTTGTTAAAATGGGGATTAATCATTGCGATATTTGGAACAGTTATTCCTCCACTATTTTATGCGGAAGGCGTGCCTAAGATAGGAACAGCTTTGAGTTCAATACTCAGTGCTGCAGAATTACCGGTAGCTGTTATGATGGCAGGCTTTGTGCTTCATGAACAAGTTTCTGTATTGCGCTGGCTTGGTGTCGCGGTTATTCTTTCGGCGATGATTTTGCCCAATCTGAAATATTTAAAACGTAGATAAAGTCTACTTGCGTATTGATTTATTACAGAGTGAAAAAATTCATTAGGAAACAAACTCTATGTTGCATTTGCGGTTATTCTAAAATTAAATATCTTTAAAAGTATAAAATACAATCAGATGAAACATTTTAAACTTTACATATTTGCTTTGCTATTGATCGGACTTACTGCCTGTAAAACCAAAACAAGTATAAACCAGAATGAAGCAGGAGAAGTAATTACCGATTTTCTGAAAGCCAATCCTGAATATAAAACCAGTCGGTTCGAATTTGGGCAAATCAAATTTAGCAGTACAAGTGATTTATTTGAACTTGGTAAATACAAAACATTGGCTACAAAAGGTCTGATTACCTTGGATCTTAAAGAAGCAAAAAAGAAATTTCTGTCTAAAGATAGCAGCTATGTATATCAGATCTCACTAACTGATGCTGCAAGACCGCTCGTTTTAAAAGTTGATAAAGATAAAGCAACTGTAAAAGTTGTGGAATATTTACTTGCAGACGAAAAGCCTGTAGATTTTTCTCAGGTAAATTCTACTACAGCAAAAGTTACTGTTACACTGAAGAAGGTAGATACTGATTTCGAACCTTTTGATAAAAAAGCAGACCAAAACAGCAGTTTTATCACCAAAACCTATAAATTAAAATTGGATAAAAACGAAGGTTGGAAGGTGCAGAAATAAAAGCTTGCTTTGCCTCTAGTTGGTTTATTGTATTGTTATCATTTTCTAAACCCGGTAGAAGCGGCATACTTTTGGCTTTTTCTGCCAAAAGATACAGCGGATAACGGGGCTTGCTTAAATTTTTGCAGCTCAGTAGCTTTTCTTCCATTTTTTCTGCTGAAAATTCTTTTGTAGATTTTAATGCCTATGAAATGTATTGCTGCCTATTCAAAATATTTTAATGTTTTTACTTTAAAAGACTACTATAAAATTTGGAACTTGAAGGTTGTGGCTTGTACACTACTCAAAACATAGAATTTGCAGTCTGTTTTACCTTAAAAATATGACTTTATGTGATGATTTTCATGTGCTAAAATAGTTGCCTTTTTGTTACCTTTGCGGAAATTTATTATTCATACCGCATGAGCTTAAATATCCATTACAAGGAAGATTTTCAAAACCGTCATATTGCGCCAAATGAAGCGGATACGGCAGAAATGCTGCACACAGTTGGCGTAAATTCTATTGACGAATTAATTGAGCAAACTGTACCGCAGGCTATTCGTTTAAAGCAGCCTTTAAATTTGCCTGCTGCAAAATCAGAAACGGAATATCTCGGTGCTTTAAAACAGACTTCATTGTTGAACAAAGTTTTCAAAAGCTTTATCGGCCAGGGTTATTATGATACTATAACACCTGGCGTAATTTTGCGAAACGTTTTTGAAAACCCCGGATGGTATACACAATACACGCCATATCAGGCAGAAATTGCACAAGGCCGTTTACAGGCTCTTTTGAATTTCCAGACGATGGTGATAGATTTAACCGGAATGGAAATTGCCAACGCGTCTCTTTTAGATGAAGGTACGGCAGCTGCTGAAGCAATGTTTATGCAATACAGTACGCGTAAAACGCAAACAGCAAAGAAATTTTTTGTTTCTGAATTGTTGTTTGCGCAGACTATTGATATTTTAAAAACACGTGCAAATCCTTACGGCATTGAACTTGTAATTGGTAATCATCTTGACTTCCTAGGTTCAGAAGAGTTTTTCGGTGCAATTGTGCAGTATCCTGCAGGAAATGGCGAAGTTTTCGATTACAAAAATTTCGCAGCAGATTTACATGCTAAAAATATAAAACTAACTGTTGCTGCTGATATTTTAAGCTTAACATTACTAACGCCTCCGGGCGAGTGGGGCGCTGATATTGTGGTAGGTACAACTCAACGTTTCGGTATTCCGATGGGTTTTGGTGGCCCGCATGCTGCGTTTTTTGCTACTAAAGAAGAATATAAACGTTCTATCCCAGGGAGAATTATCGGTGTAACAATTGATAGTCACGGCGATTATGCTCTGCGTATGGCTTTACAAACACGCGAGCAACATATTCGTAGAGATAAAGCAACCTCAAATATTTGTACGGCACAAGCTCTATTGGCTATCATGGCTGGTTTTTATGCTGCGTATCACGGTCCTAAAGGATTGAAAGCCATTGCAGAACGTACACATGGTTTGGCAGTAAGTTTAGCTTCTACCTTAAATAACCTTGGATACGAACAATTGAATTCTGCGTATTTCGATACCATTCGTTTCGATTTAGGCCATTTAAAAGGCGGCATTCACGCATATTGTTTAGACAACGAACTAAACCTGAATTATGTAGACAATACCGTAAGTATTTCTATTGATGAAACAACCACATTTGAAGATATTACTTTAATTGCTAAAATTTTTGCCAGAGCAAAAGGTTTTGCTGGCGATCAGGTTGAAGTTGTAGAAAATGTAGAGACGGTTATTCCTTCGGCGCTACAACGTACATCTGCTTATTTAACGCACCCAATCTTTAACTCGCACCATTCTGAACATGAAATGTTGCGTTACATTAAATCATTGGAAGCAAAAGATCTTTCGCTTTGCCATTCTATGATTGCTTTAGGCAGTTGTACAATGAAATTGAATGCAACAGCAGAGATGATTCCGGTTACATGGTCGCATTTTGGTCGTATTCATCCATTTGCACCAACAGACCAGGTATTGGGTTATTATTCGGTATTTAATGAACTTGATAAATGGTTAAGTGAAATTACTGGTTTTGCGGCAATGAGTTTGCAGCCAAATGCTGGTGCGCAGGGCGAATATGCTGGTTTGATGGTTATTCGTGCATATCATCAGGATAGAGGTGATTTCCACCGGAATGTTGCCTTAATTCCGGCTTCTGCACACGGAACAAATCCAGCTTCTGCGGCAATGGCCGATATGAAAATCGTTGTTGTTAAATCTTTAGAAAATGGAAATATTGATGTTGAAGATTTAAAAGCTAAAGCCGAATTACATAAAGATAATCTATCGTGCTTAATGGTTACATATCCATCTACCCATGGTGTGTTTGAGGAAAGTATTATAGAAATCTGCGAAATTATTCATGCAAACGGCGGACAAGTTTATATGGACGGTGCAAACATGAATGCCCAGGTTGGTTTAACCAGTCCGGCGAATATTGGTGCCGATGTTTGTCACTTAAACCTGCATAAAACTTTCTGTATTCCGCACGGTGGCGGAGGCCCTGGTATGGGTCCAATTGGTGTTGCAAAACATTTGGTTCCTTATCTTCCTGGTCATGCTGTGGTAGATATTGATAAAGGAAAATCTATTTCCGCGGTATCTTCTGCACCTTGGGGTTCAGCTTCGATCTTGATTATTTCTCACGCATATATTGCCATGATGGGTAGCGAAGGTTTAACCAATGCAACCAAATATGCAATCTTAAATGCCAACTATATGAAGGCGCGTTTGGAACAACATTACCCGGTATTGTATTCTGGTGCTCAAGGCCGTTGCGCACACGAAATGATTCTGGATTGCCGTTCATTCAAAGCTTTCGGAATTGAAGTTACCGATATTGCAAAACGTTTGATGGATTATGGTTTCCATGCACCAACAGTTTCATTCCCTGTTGCGGGAACTTTGATGGTAGAGCCAACAGAGTCTGAGCCCAAACATGAATTGGACCGTTTCTGTGATGCACTAATTGCCATAAAGAAAGAAATTACTGAAGTAGAAAACGGTACGTTAGATAAAATTGATAACCCTTTAAAAAATGCGCCACATACGGTTTCGGTAATTACAGCAAATGATTGGGAACATTCATATAGTCGTCAAACTGCTGCATTCCCACTTCCTTATGTTCTGGAACGTAAGTTCTGGCCATCTGTTGGACGTGTAAATGATAGTCACGGCGATCGGTCATTGATTTGTGCTTGTCCACCCGTTGAAAGTTATTTGGAGGAAATTGTACCTTAAAAGAAGTTTGAGGTGAAAAGCTTAAGGCTTAAGATTTTTTGCAGGTGCTTACAGCTCTATGCAGAAAATCTTAAGCCTTTTTTGTTTTGCATCAGAAATATTTCTCGAATGTAATGCCATAAGTGAGCAGGAAATTCTCGCGACGGGTTTCACTAAAGCGATTATACGTTAGCGCAGAAGTTAACCCAAGTGTTTTAAAAATTTTGAATGTAATAGCAGAATTTGCTTTTAATATATAATCTTTTTTATACTGAAGTGAATTCTGAATTAAACCCATTCCAGACAGAACAATAAAATCTTTTGGTGTCCATTTAAAGGATACCCGAAACGAATTTCTAAAGGTAGTGTACTCTTCCGAAGTCAAATCGTTTATGAACCTGTTGGTTAATTCAAATAAAACTCCATTACTCACATTCAGATAGTTTTTCTCATTATCTATAAAGCTATAAGCTATACCAGCGCCCAGCTGTCCCTGATTTTTTATGTTTAAAGAGTAGCTGCTTAAATAGTTCCCCAATCCCCAGTAATAAAAGGCGCGCGAATCGCTATGATATAGGTTGAAGTCGAGCGTTGTATTTACATCATTATTGGTCAGTTTATCATCCTGATTTCCGTAAAGCCAGCCAGCATTTAGGTTTAATGCAAAACGCTTTTTTCCAATTCCAAATTTCAGTGCATTATTCAATAAGTAAGTTTTAGACTCATCTGTTCGGTTAACATTCCCTCCAATTGTTGCTTGTATTCTGTATTGGGTGCTATCGGTAAATTGGGCAAAGGACACTGATGAAATAAGTAGAAGTAATAGAGTAATGAAACGTTTGTTCATGTATTTGATTTTGACTGATCTGCGGATTGGCTTGAACACTTCATAAAATAGTACATTTTTATCCTGAAATTGTTTGATAATTACCTCAAAAGCTTCTTGCAAGATCTTTGACATTTGCGAGAAGGCGGCGTCGATAGTTATTTTGAACGATTTTTGAAAAAAGTTAACATAGGTCAACAACAACTGATCTATCCTTGAGATATATTTGTAACACAATTTTAAAAAACCAGAAAATGAAATTAAAAATTAGCTCAATTTTTTTATTAGTAGCTGTAGTTGCTTTGTCAGCTTTTAAAAACCCTACTAAACCAGTAACTTATACTGTAGATGTTGCAAAATCAACGGTTACGTGGATTGGTAAAAAAGTAACCGGATCACACAACGGTACAATTGCTTTGAAATCAGGTTCTTTGAATGTTGATGGAAAAAATGTAACTGGTGGAACTTTTGTTATTGATATGAATAGCATTAAAGATGCAGACGGAAGCGACAAATTAGAAGGTCATTTAAAAGCAGATGACTTCTTCGGAACTGCAAAATTTCCTACTTCAACTTTCGTAATTACTAAAGTTACAGGTTCTGCTGCTAATGCAACAGTTGCAGGTAACTTAACTATTAAAGGCATTACTAAACCTTTAACTTTTCCAGCTACTTTAACTATTGGTACAGATGGTACAGTAACTGCATTAGCAGGTAAAATCGTTGTAGACAGAACCAAATACGATATCAAATATGGTTCTAAATCTTTCTTTGATAGTATTGGCGACAAAGCAATTAACGACGAATTCGAAATTGGCGTTAAATTGGTAGCTAAAAAATAATTAGCTAGTGTAACTCTTTTCCCAGATGGGAAATGTATAAGTTATAAGCCTCGACATTTGTCGGGGCTTTTTTGTTTCTACCACTGAGGTACGCTGAGATTCTTTTCTAAAGTTGCACATCCAACTCTGTGTTTTTCTTTGTGCGCTCTGTGGTTCGTTTTACCACAGAGGTCGCGGAGTTTTGCACAGAGGTACGCTGAGTTTCTTTTCTAAAGTTGCACATCCCTCTGTATTTTTCTTTGTGCGCTCTGTGGTTCGTTTTACCACAGAGGTCGCGGAGTTTTGCACAGAGGTACGCTGAGTTTCTTTTCTAAAGTTGCACATCCCTCTGTATTTTTCTTTGTGCGCTCTGTGGTTCGTTTTACCACAGAGGTCGCGGAGTTTTGCACAGAGGTACGCTGAGTTTCTTTTCTAAAGTTGCACATCCCTCTGTATTTTTCTTTGTGCGCTCTGTGGTTCG